>Ga0208633_100002_pt1 | contig 1437682 bp, 1453 predicted proteins | sample LakWasMet63_LOW9_2_FD_183895 | JGI IMG/M metagenome (GOLD analysis project Ga0208633, IMG submission 183895) | Freshwater sediment methanotrophic microbial communities from Lake Washington under simulated oxygen tension - Sediment Metagenome... | ecosystem: Environmental > Aquatic >...
CGATCCCATCCCGAACTCGGAAGTTAAGCTCTTCAGCGCCGAAGGTAGTGCCAGGGAAACTTGGTGTGAGAAAAGGTCAATGCACCCTCTTTATTTTAAAAACCCCGACTTTGATCGGGGTTTTTTTATTCCCAAAAATCCAAAATCGTCTAAAATTTAAGTATGAGCAGCTGGTTTCAAGGAATCTAATGAAACTGCGTATGCGATAAGATTTGCTTATCGCTTAACGAGTGCAGGAGCACGTGATGAATTCAAAAATACTTAAGTATGAATTGTTCTCTTTATTCTTTCTATCCATCATTACGTTAGTTGTATTTTATTATCGGGATACTCTTCCGGATAATTATTTGGCAATTTCTTCGACTTCCTCGTCAGGTTTTTTTGCTTATTACGGGACGAGTTTTTTAAGTTTTATCAATTACTATACTGGGCCGTGGATTTTTATTTCATGTGCACTTTTCACGACATTTTATGTCTTTCTTTTTTCAAAGCGCGCCGATTGGATCGATGCTTTGAATATCATCACTCTGAGCTTGTTCTGTTTATGGACAGCTTATTATCTACAGCCGACATTGCTTGGCGCTGGTTTATATCAATTTCTTTCTAATGCCATTTCTCCTTTTGCTTCTTTTCTTATCTGGCTTGTTTCGTTAATTGCTTTTACATGGGGATCTTTCAGAGGGGATTTTACAGCTAAAGTAAGAAGCACGGTCGAAACTGTGCGGGGAGTGGATTGGCAAACTCCTACAGAAAAGGTGCAAACATTTGCGAATAAATATTTTGAGACATTCAAACAGAAAATGGATGAGCGCAAAGCTTTAAAGGCGCTGGAGCATTCAGAATCTGTTGAGGATAATAAAACTGAAGAAGTTGTAGCTCCTAAAATGATGGAGCCAGCATTAAGAAAAGAAGAAGTGAAGTCTGTTGAACTTCCTCCAATGAGAGAGATGGCGAAAACTGAAGAAGTTTTACCTGTGAAGCTTCCTGAAATGGCTCCGAGAATGTTAGCTCAGCCAGAACAACATGAAGAAGTTTTAACCAGTGAAGAGCCAGTCGCTATGATTGAGCATGAAACTGATTATCCTGAAGGTGAAGAATACATAGATGAATCGCAAATTGGTCTTGCTCTTAGTGGTGAAATCCCAACAGCAAAGGCAGCACCTTCTGCTCAAAAGTTTAATGATGATAAATACTATGACCTGGTCAATCTAGGTTCTAAGAAAAATGCTGAACAGAAATTTCATCAGCCGGAAGATGCTTATTTCCACAATATCATTAATAAAATTCAGGCGAAGCTTGGTGAGTTTAAAATTCAGGGGCAGATTGTAAACGTTTTAAAAGGTCCTGTTGTTGATACGTTTGAATGGGAGTTAGGAGCAGGGGAGAAAGTTGCAAGACTTACATCTACTGCGGAAGACTTGTCGCTTGCACTATCAGGATCCCCAATTCGTATTGTTTATCCAATGAAGGGTAGAACGACTGTTGGAATTGAGGTTCCTCGAAATCCTCGCGAATACATTTATCTTGATGAAGTTATTTCTTCTAAAGACTTTGCTCTTTCTAATCATCAGCTGCCTTTGGCGATGGGAAAAAATGCTTTTGGTGAACCTGTTTCTTGTGACCTGGCGACTATGCCACACATGCTGGTTGCGGGATCTACCGGCGCTGGTAAATCAGTTTTTATTAACTCAATTCTGGTTTCATTACTCATTATGAAATCGCCTAATCAGATGAAACTGATTTTGATTGACCCTAAACAACTTGAACTTGCTCTCTATGCTCGCCTCCCTCATTTGTTGATGCCAGTTATTACCGAGCCAAAAACAGCAGCGACTTCGCTTCTGTGGGCCTGTCAGGAAATGGAGAGACGTTATTCAATTATGTCTGAAATGGGCGTGCGAAATATTGAAGGCTTTAACCATAAACTAAAAAATGCTACGCCAGTTGCCATGGATAAGATTCGTAAATTTTATGAATACGAAGCTATGGAATCGTACGAACTTCCATACATTGTTATTATCGTAGATGAGTTTGCCGATTTGATTCTTTCTGCAAAAGGAAAGGAAATTGAAACTCACATTAATCGTCTGGCTGCAAAAGCGAGAGCGGCCGGAATTCACTTGATTGTAGCAACTCAGAGACCTTCGGTTGATGTTATTACAGGGGTTATTAAGTCTAACTTCCCAACCAGGGTTTCGTTCAGGGTAACGAGTTCTCAAGATTCGAGAACTATTTTGAACGTTATGGGAGCTGAAAAGCTACTAGGAAAAGGGGATATGCTTTACAAGTTTGGCGTGGATATGACTCGTATTCACTCAGCCTATATTGAAGAAGCAGAGATTGAGGCCCTAACGGAAAAACTGTCTGAGATGTCGCCAGAGTTTAATCCAAATATTATGGAATTTTTGGAAAACGGTGGAGAAGAAGAGGCCGAAGTTAGTGTTGCTCCTCGTGAAGGAGATACTTCGGGCGGAATGGACGATAAGTATGACGAGGCTGTGCGTGTGGTTATTGAGCATAGATCGGCGAGTGCTTCGCTGCTTCAAAGACGTTTGGGTGTAGGTTATAACCGCGCAGCAAATTTGATTGAAGAAATGGAAGCAAAAGGTGTCGTTGGACCAGCTCAAGGATCGAAGCCTAGAAAAGTTTTATTGGGTTCTGAAAGTCTGACTTAAACATATTTCTATGGGAGTTTTCCATTGGGAAAACTCTCATAAGCCTTGCCCTATTTCGGGGGCTATGTTATCAATCTACTTCATTAATAATTTCAGTTGTCTGAAATGTTGGTCCGTCCGAATTAATGTAATAAAGACGGCTCACAGGCAATTCGATTAACCAACGGAGTTTACATGTCTGAATTATCTCTAAAAGGTCTCCTTGAGGCCGGCGCGCACTTTGGTCACCAGACTGAAAAGTGGAACCCAAAAATGAAGAAGTACGTTTACGGCGAAAAGAACGGTATCTACATTATCGATCTTGCTAAAACTATTCCTCTTGCAAAAGAAGCATACGATTTCCTTAAAAAAACTGCAGGCGAAGGCAAGCCAGTTCTTTTTGTTGGTACAAAAAGACAAGCTTCTGAAGTAGTAGCTAAAGCTGCTCAAGACTGTGGAGCTAACTTTGTTACATCTAGATGGTTAGGTGGGATGCTTACAAACTACAAAACTGTAGCTCTATCAATTGATAAAATCCGCAAAGTAGAAAAAATGAAAGAGACTGGAGATTTCGGTCTTCTTACTAAAAAAGAAAGAATCAACATTGAAAAAGAAGTTATCAAGCTAGAAAAAACTCTTGGCGGGATTAAAGAAATGAGAAAGCTTCCAGGCGCTCTTTTCGTAATCGATCCAAACAATGAAAGAATTGCAATCCAAGAAGCAAACAAACTTGGTATTCCAGTTGTAGCTATCACTGATACAAACTGTGATCCTACAGGTGTTGATTTCGTTGTTCCAGGTAACGACGATGCTATCAAATCTGTTTCTATGTTCACTGAATACTTCGCTAACTCAGTTGCTGAAGGAATGAACATCGCTAAGAAAAATAACAAGCTTGAAAAATCAAAAGATTCTGGCCGTGACGTTGCTCTTGAAAAAGAAATCATCAGCAAATACGAAAAAGACATCGATCTTGTTGACGAAGAATAAGAGTTATTAATTTTTTAATTAAAGGAAAAATTCTATATGACACAAATTACTGCAAAGCTTGTTTCTGACCTAAGAGAAAAAACTGGCGCTGGTATGATGGACTGTAAGAAAGCTCTTACAGAAATGAACGGCGACCTAGAAAAAGCAATCGACTACCTAAGACAAAAAGGTCTAGCTGCTGCTCAAAAGAAGCAATCTCGTGTTGCTGCTGAAGGCGCAATTGGTTCATACATCCACGGTGGAAGAATGGGAGTAATGGTTGAAGTAAACTGTGAAACTGACTTCGTTGCTAAATCAGAAGACTTCCTTACTTTCGTAAAAGACGTAGCTATGCACATCGCTGCGGCTGATCCAAAGTTCGTAAGAGCTTCAGAAATGGATCAAGCTTTCGTAGATAGAGAGATTTCAATCTACGCTGCTCAATTGAAAGAAGAAGGGAAGCCAGAAAACATGATTCCTAAAATTCTTGAAGGAAAAGTGAAGAAGCTAGCTTCTGAAGTTTGTCTTCTAGAGCAAAAATTTGTTAAGAACCCAGACATTTCAGTTCAGGATCTAATCAATGAACTAACAATCAAAGTTGGAGAAAAAATCGACGTAAGAAGATTTGTTAAGTTCAACCTTGGTGAAGGTATTGAGAAGAGAGTTGACGATTTCGCAGCAGAAGTTGCAAAAATGACTGGTGGACAACACTAAGAACTAATCAAAACAAAGGGGCTCAAAAGGCCCCTTTTTTTTGCACACACTACACACAGGAGATCTCAATGAAATATGGTCGAATCCTTTTAAAACTATCTGGCGAAGCTTTATCGGGCGATCAGGGACACGGAATTTCTGCTGACGTTCTCAATACGATTTCTGGTGAAGTAAAAGAATTGATCGGAATGGGAGTGGAAGTGGCCATTGTTATCGGTGGTGGAAATATTCACCGTGGAGTTGCTGGTGCAACTGTTGGGATGGATCGTACGACTTCAGACCACATGGGCATGCTTGCAACAGTAATCAACTCGCTCGCTCTTCAGGATTCACTTGAAAGAAACGGCGTTAATACGAGAGTTTTGACAGCAATTGATATGCAAGAAATTGCTGAGCCATATATTAGAAGAAGAGCTGTGCGACACCTTGAAAAGAAGCGTGTTGTTATCTTCGCAGCTGGTACAGGAAATCCTTACTTCACAACGGATACGGCCGCTGCCCTTAGAGCTAACGAAATTGACGCTAATGTCATTATGAAAGCAACAAAGGTCAACGGAATTTACGATAAAGATCCAATGAAGTTTAAAGATGCTGTAAAAATTGATAAACTAAAGTTTATGGACGTTCTTAACAAAGGACTTGCTGTTATGGATTCAACAGCGATCTCGCTTTGTATGGACAATGAAATTGATATTCTCGTTTTCAATATGTTTGAAAAAGGAAATATCAAGCGCGCTGTAATGGGCGATAACACTGGTACAATAGTAACTAATAAATAGGGGTCTCATTTATGATGATGGATCAAGTAAAAAACTCATTAAATGATTCAATGAAAAAAGCAATTGATTCACTTAAACACCAACTTGGAAGAGTAAGAACGGGTAGAGCATCAGCTACTATTCTTGATGGCGTTCAAGTTGATTACTATGGATCAATGTCTCCAATTGCTCAATTGGGACAAATCTCAACTCCGGAAGCACGTCTTCTACAGATTCAGCCGTTTGATAAAACGATGATTCCTGCAATTGAAAAAGCGCTCTTTGCTGCGAACTTGGGTGTAACACCAACGAACGATGGTAACTTTGTTCGTTTAAACTTTCCCGCTCTTACAGAAGATAAACGTAAAGATCTTGCGAAAGAAATTAAAAAAATCGGTGAAGAGACAAAAGTTCACATCAGAAACGCTCGTCGTGATCAAAACGAAGCAGTAAAGAAAGCTGAAAAGGATAAAAAAGTTTCAGAAGATGAGTCTAAAAAACTACAAACTGAAATTCAAAACATCACTGATAAGTTTACAAAAGAAGTTGATACAATTGTAGCAACTAAAGAAAAAGAAGTTCTGGCCATCTAATTCACATGAATTTAGTCAGACCATATCCGATCAAACACGTGGCCATCATTATGGATGGCAATGGCCGTTGGGCCAATTTGCGCTCACATCCGAGAGTGTGGGGTCACGTGCGCGGATCGGGTGTCGTCGCAGACATTGTCGAAGAAGCAGACAATATCGGTATAAGTGCACTGACTCTTTATGCATTTTCTTCAGAAAATTGGTGTAGACCACAAACTGAAGTCAGAGTTCTTTTTAATCTTCTTCACAAATTTTTGAAGAGAGAGCGTGAGAGAATCTTAAAGAACAATATTCGCTTTAAAATCATGGGAGATATTTCTAATCTTCCAATTCAAACAAAAAATCTCATTTTTCAACTCGAAGAAGAGACGCAATTTCATACTGGTTTAAAGCTTACATTCGCTTTTGGATATGGCGGGCGAGCAGAGATTACTCACGCTTTGAATGCTTTCATTCGCAATAATCCAGGCAAAGAAGTAAGCGAAGATGAACTTGCCAAGTATTTGATGATCCCTGATCTGGGAGATGTTGATTTGCTCATTAGAACTGGCGGGGATCACAGAATCTCAAATTTCTTGCTATGGCAGATTGCTTACGCAGAACTTTATTTCACTGATACTAAATGGCCTGATTTCAGTGCCGGAGAGTTCAAAGAAATTCTAGAAGAAGTTTCCAGAAGAGAAAGACGCTTTGGCGCTACAACAAAAGCTCAAGACCTTAAATCAAATATTGAAAAGGCTCGAGTGAATAAAAGTTTATTAAGAGGCTAGAGTGTCGAACACTAAACTAAGAATTATTTCAGCCGTAGTCATGGCCTTAATGGTTGTGATCAGCGTTTTATTAGGAAAAACTGCGACGTTGTTGCTTTGTATGATCGTTGGAGTTCTTTGTATTGATGAGATACTTGTAAACTTTGCGGCGTTAACTCGTAAAAGTTTTTTTTATCGTTATGTCGTTGGCTTTTTCATACTTTTCTTCCTCATCATAAATGTTTTTTTTCAAGCGAAGCTGTCACGTGGTTTTTTTACAATCGCTGCGCTTTTCCTCAATTCATTTTTAATTTACTACTTATTTAAAATTCCTCTTGAAGAAGGATTCATGAAGAACAGTGCGAAGAAAAATCCGGGTTTGCTTAGCACGATGGTTTTTTTGCCACTCATTTCTTTCGGTATCTTTTTCGAATCAGATTTTTGGAAGGAAGTGCTAACCCTTCTTCTTCTTGTTACTTTCAGTATGGATACCGGAGCCTGGTTTTTCGGTAAAAATTTTGGAAAGCACAAGCTATGGCCGGCGGTTAGCCCTAAAAAAACAGTTGAAGGTTTTATTGGCGGAATAATTACCTCTGCTATATTCGGATCACTTGCCTGGCATTTCTTCCTCGGGGATTTCCAATGGTATTACTCGGTTATTTTTGGACTTTGCGGTGCTTTGTCTCAAGTTGGTGATTTAGTTCAGTCTAAAGTAAAAAGAGAATTCGGAATCAAAGACAGCTCTAATTTAATTCCTGGACACGGTGGTATATACGATCGCATCGACAGTCTTATCTTTCTGTCGCCTTTTTTTGCGATTGTTGTAAAATATCTAGGACGCCATTTTCCTCTCTAATTCGTATTCTTAAATGGGTCTTATGAGGCTTTCATGTTGCTAGAAAAAATCGCCATTTTTATTTTATTTTTAGGTCCGCTTGTTTTCTTTCATGAGCTGGGACATTTTCTATTTGCACGCCTGTTTGGCGTAAGAGTTGAAGTTTTTTCAATTGGTTTTGGTCCCAAGATTTTCAAGAAAAAATATGGCGATACTGAATACGCTATTTCGGCAATCCCGTTAGGTGGATACGTCAAAATGTATGGAGACGATCCTTTTAATAAAGATGAAATTCCGGAAGCTGAAAGACCATACAGTTTCACACATCAAGGAAAATTCGCTCGCTTTTGGATTGTTATGGGCGGGCCATTGGCGAATTTTATTCTCGCTTTTGCCATTTTCTTTTCTCTCCTTATTACCGGTGAACGCATTCCAGAAATTAAATTGGGAGCTGTTCCTTCCGAGTCTTCTCTTTATAAAGCCGGACTTCGCACTGGCGATGTTTTAGTTAAGGTAAATGAGTCGGAAGTTTATAACCCGACTGACCTCATGGTTGAGGGAAAGGGTGAGATTAAAAAAATTACTGTTAAAAGAGGCGAGACAGTTACTGAGTTAGCAGTAGATTTTAGAGGCGATAAGTTTTTTGAAGAAGTTCTCAAGTATCCTCCGTTCTTAAGAAAACCTTTTTTGGTAGATAATACCGGTAAACAATACGCATTGACGATTACTAAAGGACAAGTGAATCTGAAGGATTCAATTGAAGAGCTTGGATCGCGCGCTGATGTAAAAACAATTTATCTGTACCCGTTGAAAAAAGATCAAGATGTTTCTGCTGACAATGTAGAAATTGATTACCAAGCTGAAACTGTTCTTCCAGTTTCCTATACAGAGCCTAAGGCTTTGCTTGCTGCACTTGATGCTAAAGGCTTCCATACTTTGGATCTTATGGTGAGAAGTGTGAATGCAAATTCTCCAGCAGATAAAGTAGGGGTTAGAGCTAGCGATATTTTTACTTCTATTGAAGGCCAAAAAGTTTACAGTTTTGAAGATTTGCGTTCGCGTCTTCAGAACATAGAGAAAAAAGAAGTGACTGTAGAAATTTACAGTAAGGGCGAATTGAAGAAGTTGGTTGTTGCTCCTGAAGTCACTCAGCAAGAAGGGAAAACTGTACGTTTGTTAGGAGTGTACAGCTTTATCGAAGTACAAAAAATTAATTTCGTTCATACAAAATCTAAAGGGCTTATTGGTTCAACAAAGCATTCAATGATTCGCACCTGGGATTCGGTTAAGAAGACAATTGATGGTTTCCTGAAACTTATAACTAATCAGATTTCACTGAAAACCATTGGTGGTCCTCTGGCCATTGGAAAGGTTGCTCATGATTCGTTCAATACATCGCTATCTTATTTCTTTCAATTGATGGCGCTTATTTCGGTAAATCTTGGGGTCATTAATTTGTTCCCAATTCCAGTACTCGATGGCGGTCACATCATGTTCATCGCTCTGGAAATCATTAACGGTGGACCTCTCTCTCGCAGAAAAATGGAAATCGCTCAACAGGTAGGATTATCTATTCTTCTGATGCTTATGGTGGGAGCAATTTTTAACGATGTAAGCAGGTTTTTTTAGTGTATTCACTTTTCATCGATAGTACTGCCGGACTCGACATTGGTTTACTTGATTCAAAGTTAGACTGGGTTGAATACCACTCACTCGATGAAAAAAAACCTTCAGAAGTCATTCACACTGAAATTTATCAGCTCGTTCAAAAATACAATCTTGATTTAAAAGACATGCGTTTGTTCGTCACCAGCGGACCTGGATCATATACAGGTATGCGCTTAAGTGAAGGGCTTGCTCAGATCTTTGAAATGAGCCAGTTGCCAGTGTATTCATTCTGTCACTTTGAAGTGCCAAGATTAACCGGGATTTCTCATGGTTATTGGGTAACCAATGCATTCAAGGGACAAGTTTTCATTTTTCGCTGGAACGGAGATGAAAGCGAAAGAACTCTCATCAATAAGCCAGACTTCACGATTGAAGATCAAAAGCTTGGATATACTCTGGAAAAAGCGGATCCTTTGTTTGAAGGTTTATCCACAACGAAGGAACTGATAAAAAAAGAAGCGACTGTGCTTTTTAGAAAGGTTCTTGATTTAAAAATGAGAGTTCCACCTTATTATTTCCGAACTCTCGAAGAGGAGTTTCGCTAAACATGCTGAAGTCGTACTTACCTGCTAAGTTCAATACACTCGCAGCGACTCTATTTATTTTTCTTTGGATTTTTAGTTTTTATAAAACTCTTTTCATCTTAATCGCACTTTATATTCTTCTCTACGTTGTCCTACGAAAAAGCCGCAATGATTTTCGCGATGATCCTGTTACTACAAGAGGAGTTATCTTCTCACCAGCCAACGGAAAAATTCTGCACATTGAACATAATGTCTCGCATGGACTTTATGGTGATCAATTGATCGAAATTCAAATTATGATTCCCTGGTGGAAAGAAATGGGTGTTTTTCTTCCGCTTTCCTGTGAGATTAAAAACCTGCTTGTTCTCAAAGGACGATCATTTCTTAGAATGCGCAAAGCAATTTATGAACTAGGCTCGGCCGAGGGAAAAGGGGTGGCGCTCGCGCTTGATAATCGCGGTGAGAACCTAGGGCTAAGTTTTTATAAATGCAAGCTTGGTCTCTGGCCGGAACTCATGGTCATGCCTGGTGATAGAGGTGGGCGTAGAGTAAATATTGGCTTCTTTCCTTTTGGCGGGACGGTGATGCTTTATTTACCGCAAAAGTATGAGATACTGGTAAAAACAAATGATGAAGTCACGGCCGGTGAAACTATAATGGCGGTCGTACAAGTTAATGCATAAAGGTAATTTTCTATGTTAAATACTCCAAGACGATTAGCGTTTTTTCTTCCAAATACATTCACGGCCCTCAATATGGGGTGTGGTTTCTTTTCAATTATTCTTGGTTGGAAGGGAGATTTCTATCCGGCGGCGATGTTGCTAGTGTTAGGGGCTATTTTTGATTCAGTCGACGGTCGCGTTGCGCGCATGACACATACTCAGTCTGCTTTTGGTGAGCAGTTCGATTCTATTTCTGACGTGGTTACATTTGGTGCAGCTCCTGCGTTTTTGGTCTACAATCGATTTTTTTCCGACATGGGAAGAATTGGATTAATCACTTCATTTATTTTTCTTCTTTGCGGTGCTTTGAGACTCGCTCGCTTCAACGCCAATATTGATAAAGTCAGTTCTGATTTCTTTCAAGGTTTGCCTATTCCGAGCGGTGCGCTTGCGATGGTCGGTCTGGTTCTTTTTTCATTAGAGTACAATCAGTTTGAAATTTATCCGGCTTTTCTTGTTCTTTACGTTTTGTTCTTCGCTTTCTTGATGATTTCAAATATTCCTTTCAATTCTTTCAAAAAATCGGAATGGGTAAGACTACATAAGAAGCGCGTTCTTTTTCTTATTTTCTTAATGGGTATTCTAACGTTCGTTAAAGAACAGATCATGATTGGTCTGATTGTTAACGTTTACGTTTTCGCATCACTTGCTTATTTTTTAAAAAATAAGGGTGAGCTCAAAGATATGTTTCAATGGAAGAGTGAAGCAGATGAAGACAATGGAGAGTCTCAGGATGAAGAGCAGATCTAGATGGATAGGATTTCTAGCTTTATTAATTCTCTCAACTAACACGACTTTTGCCATTGATGATCTGAACCAGGTCGTTTCAGGGGGAGAAGTCGAAGATGCTCTTGGAAAGGTAAAGCCTAATCAAGCAACAGAACCTTATATCATTAACACTGAAAACAATGACGTTGAAAATGCCAAAGTTAAAAGCGGGGCAGATCAGGATGTCATTTTCAAAAAATACACTGGTGATCTTAAGGTCATCAATCCTGAAAAAAAGAATCTGGAAGATGTAGGTTATGTTCCTGTCGGAACATACGATAAATCTGAAAACTATATTGAGCTTGATAAATCTCAAATGGCATCTGATTTCAGAAATAAATCTTCAAATGCTTTTACCTTTTCATTTATTAAAAATAACTACAGCTATACTTCACTCAATGATGTTATTAATCGCACCATCGGTGAAGGTTACAAGCACGTTAAAGGTGGGACGCTTCATTTTCGTAATGATCAGTATTTTTTCCGACGAGACTACACAAATCTTTTCTGGATGGCCGGAGCAGGCGTTGGCTACAATAGTGGACATGCAATTTTCGTCACCGGCGAACGCAGTGATACGACCATTCGCCTCTGGGAAATTCCGGTAGATCTTGGCCTGGGAGTTGAGATTCCACTATATCATTGGTTTAAAGTCGTAGGTGCTGCCGGCCCGAGCGGTATGGTTCTTAACCAAAACAGAAGTGATTACCTTCGTGGTGAAAAAGGAAAAAATAAAATGCAGGTGAGCTACGGTCAGTTTGCTTCTGCTCAGTTTAAATTAAACTTCACCGGAATGAGTAACAATCTTGCTTATGATTTATTTTCAGAAAGTAAAATTACCAATTTGCTGATGAATCTTGAAGTGAGGTATCACAACTACCAAAACTTCCAGGATGAAATTAAGGTTTCTGGAACATCTGTTGGGATCGGATTTACATTTGAATATTTATAAGCTGACTCTTCAATATAAAGGTTCTAATTATTCTGGATTTCAAGTTCAAATCAAAGATCGCACTATTCAAGGCGAACTCAATAATGCTTTGAAAATTTTGGCAAAGTCTGAAGACATTAAGTCGCTCGGATCCGGCAGGACTGATGCCGGTGTGCATGCGCTAGGACAAGTTGTTAAAGTTGAAATTCCTGTCGATATACCGGAGATGGGGTTATTAAAAGGTTTAAACTCCCACTTGCCTCACGATATACGCGTGATCAAGTCCGAGAAAACGACAGAACAGTTTCATCCCATTTATAGCGCTCACTCAAAAGAATATAATTATGTTTTTTCCACAAAAGAGATGATTACTCCGTTTGCTGATGAGCTTGTCACTCATTTTCCTTTTGAACTCGATATCGAACTGATGAAAAAAGGATGCCAGATTTTTTGCGGTGAGCACGATTTTATTAACTACCAGTGCACCGGGACTGATGTTGAGACTACGGTGCGTAAAATTTTGGAATGTGAGCTTCAACATTTTCATGGTGAAGGGCACTTTAAGGAACTTTTAGATGACTATTATGTCCTGCGCGTCGTAGGAACAGGCTTTCTTAAACAAATGGTTCGCTTGATGATAGGCGCTCTCTGGAGCCTCGGTCGAGAGAAAATTACACTGGAAGAGCTCGAAAAATCACTGAAAATGCCTCTTCGGAGAAGGCTTGGCGCTACAGCTCCCCCGCAAGGACTCTACCTGAAGGAAGTCCATTATTAAGGGCTAATTAAGCCCCCTTTTCATTGACAAATACGCACCTGTCTAATACTTTTGGAGGACTAATTTTCAAAGAGGATTTTTTATGTCTTACACAGTAAAAAGCGTCAATGGATGCACTAAAAAACTAGAATTTAATTTTGCTACTCTAGATCTTACAAAAGAGATCAAAGCTGCTGTTGTGAGAAAACAAGCGCAGACAAATATGAAAGGATTCAGAAAAGGGAAAGCTCCACTTGCTATGGTTGAGCAAGTTTACGGCCCACAAATTGAATCAGATGCTCTTAACCAATTTGTTCAGACACAACTTTTCGAAGCGGTGAATACTGAAAAACTTAAAACTGTTGGTTACCCACAATTCGAAAACGTAAAATACGATTCAGGCAAAAGCGTAAGCTTTGATGCTGTTGTTGAAGTTTTCCCAGAAATTAAACTTGGCGATTACTCTGGCTTTTCTTTCAAAAAAGATAAAGTTGAAGTAACTGCTGAAGATATGGATAAACTTACTAAGAACTATCTTGGCTCAAAAGCTGAAATGAACGAAGTGACAGACGCTGGTGCGAAGCTTGCGAAAGGTCACTTTGCGGTATTTAATTTCGAAGGTGTTAAGGAAGATGGATCAAGACCTGAAAACATGAAAGGTTCTGAATACCTTCTTGAAATCGGTTCTGGTCAATTCATTCCAGGATTCGAAGACGGAATGCTTGGAATGAAAAAAGGCGAGAAGAAAAACATTCTTCTTACTTTCCCAGCTGATTACCACGCAACTGAACTTCAAAATGCAAAAGTAACTTTTGAAGTTGAGCTTCTTGAAATCAAAGAAAAGAAATACCCAGAATTGAACGATGAAATGGCAAAAGAATTCGGTTACGAATCAGTTGCTGATTTCAACGATAAAAACAAGAAGAACATGCTTGCTCAAAAAGAAAGACAAGCTAATGAAAAACTTCACCAGGAAATTCTTGAGAAGCTTGTAAAAGAAAACAAGTTTGATATTCCAGCAACTCTTATCCAGAATCAAGTTAAGTATCTTCAGGATGATCTTGCTAAGAACCTTAAGTCTCAAGGTTTCAATGATGCAATGGTTGAAGAATACTTCAAAAGATGGGCTACAGACGTTACATCTAAAGCTGAATTCCAAGTTCGTTCTGGATTGATTCTTGATCATCTAGCTAACGAATATAAAATCGAAACTTCAGAGTCAGATTTCAACAAGAAAATTGAAGAAAGCGCTGCTCAAGCGGGAATGGACGTAGAAACAGTTAAGAAATACTACTCTGCTAACTCAAACATTAAGAACAATCTTATGTACGCTATCCGCGAAGAAAAAACTTTCGAAGAACTAAAAAAGAAAATGAAAATTGCTTAATAAGTTCATGAAATACTAAGCAATAAGGGCCCCAAATCGGGGCCCTTTTTTTTGCCTTTCTAAGTAGATTATGTTTTCATGCACTACCATTTTGAATGGAGACGTTATGAAATCGTTTTTTGCAATCATCGCTATATTCATTGTTTCAAGCTCATTCGCCCAAGAGATGAATGAGATCAATCTAGCCAATAATACATATGAGCAGGCGGGACTTCCTGACTTCCTTCCATGGGTAGGAAAGGCTCTTCCTGGACGCTGTTTTTTGGCTTCAGGATCCAATAAAAAGATTGGCTCAACGTTGATGGTAAGCTTTGAAGAAGAAGGTTTTGAAGTTGCTCCACTGGATGCAGATAAGAAACGCGAAGATTTCTTTGATGATATGACTTATGAAGATGTACTTGCTTACTTCCCACGCGTGAAAAAAATGTTTTTGGAAGTAAAAGAGACAGCAGTTGGAGCTCGCATCGATAAGCAGGTCAATGAAGGTGAGTACCGCGGAGAGATCAGAGAAAGTGAGAAGTATCTCATCATGCGCGTGTTCATTAATGATAAGATTTTTAAATTTTGCAATTATATAAAAAAATGATCAAAAAAAAGGCTCCCATAGGAGCCTTTTTTTTGGATTATTAGCCTTTAAATTGAGCGATGTTTTCTTTCAAGCTCGTCAGTTTCTCACCTAACTCCGCTACGTTTTGTTTCACTTCTTCGCGGACATTTTCCGGAGCATTTTTCATGAAGTTTTCATTGTTCATTTTTGCTTCGTATTTTTTATAGTCCACTTCAGTTTTTGCCAGTTCTTTTTCTAGTCTGGTAATTTGTTCTTTTAAATCAATAACGCCTTCAAGGGGAACAAAGATCTCAGTGTGAGTAGTGATGTTCATAATTGATTTACTAGGGCGATTTAGTTCTTTGTTACCAACTTTGAGTTCTTTAACTCTTGCTAACTCCTGGAAGTTAACCAAGTTCGCTCTGAAGTAATTAATTAAGTCCTGGTGATCTGTGAAAAGTTCAACATTAACTTCATCTTTTGGTTTGATGTTAACGCTAGCTCTGAGGTTACGGATACCAGTTACAACTTCAACAAACTTGTTCATTTGATCCTGGTCTTGCTTGAACTCAAGGGCAGGGTCGTATTCTGGATAATCTTGAGCGATGAGTAGGTCTTCGCCTTCTTCTTTTAAATGCGACCATAGCTCCTCTGTGATGAAAGGAGTAATCGGGTGCATAAGTGCAAGTATTTTTCTGAACACGAATTTAAGAACGGAAACACGTTGAGCTTTAACTGCAGCAATGTTTCCATTTAAAATATTTTTTGAAAGCTCAATGAACCATGAACAGTACTTATCGTAAACGAATGAGTAGACAGCGGCACATGTATCGTCGTAGCGATAAATTTCTAGAGAGTCATTCATGATTTTTGTCGTCGTGTTCAACTCAGATAGAATCCATCTTTCATGGTGATCCAGCTTTGACATGTCGGCGATTTTTGCTGAACCAGCATCGAGATGTGGCTGAATAAATCTGTAGGCATTCCAAACCTTGTTAATAAAGTTTCTGAAGCCGCCGATTCTTTCCGGATCGAGATTGATACCACGGTTGTAACCAGCGCCGCTTGCCAGAGCGAATCTGAAAGCATCTGTTCCGTACTGCTCGATCATATCGAATGGATCAATTCCGTTTCCAAGTGATTTAGACATTTTTCTTCCAAGCTTATCGCGAACGATAGCGTGAATATAGACATCTTTGAAAGGGACTTGATTTTGTGTTTTAAGAGACATCATCATCATGCGGGCAACCCAGAAGAAGATGATATCGAAGCCTGTGATAAGAACTGAGTTCGGGAAAAAAGTCTCGAATTTCTTTTCCTTCATTGCTTGTTCATTTGGCCATCCCAGAGTGGACATCGGCCATAGTCCTGATGAGAACCATGTATCAAGAACGTCCGGATCCTGATGAACATTTTTGGATTTACAAGTAGGACATTCGGTCTCGTTATGTTCACTTGCCCACTGGTGATTGTTGTCACAGTAGAAGACTGGAATTTGGTGTCCCCACCAAAGTTGGCGGGAAATACACCAGTCTTTCGGATCGCGAAGCCAAGAGAAATAAGTATTCTCCCACTCTTTTGGATAGAAAGTTGTCGTACCTGTTTCTACAGCGGCAACTGCACGTTGACTCATTTCTTTGACGTTAACGAACCATTGTTTTGAGATCATCGGCTCAATAACAACACCTGAACGCTCACCGTGGCCAACCGGGTGAGTGTGAGATTTTTTATCTAAAAGAAGGCCTAGTTCTTCTAACTTTTTTGACACAACATTGCGACCGACTTTTGCAGCTAGACCTTTGAACTCCATACATTGCTCATTCAAAGTTCCATCTTTGTTAAGCATGTTGATGATTGGAAGATTGTGACGTTTTCCAATTTCAAAGTCGTTAAAATCGTGACCAGGTGTAACTTTTAAGCATCCAGTTCCTTTCTCCAGATCAACGTGCTCATCGCCAATGATCGGAACTTCTCTATTACATAGAGGAATAATCGCGGTTTTACCGATTAAGTGTTTGTATCTTTCGTCCTCTGGATTTACTGCGACTGCTGTATCACCGAAAAGAGTTTCTGGTCTTGTTGTGGCAACTTCAAGGAATTGATCACTACCCTTAATGGCGTATTTAATGTGATAGAAAAAGCCTTGAATATCTTTGTGATCAACTTCAGCGTCCGATACTGCCGATTGAAGAGCTGGGTCCCAGTTAACGATGTAGTCGCTCTGATAAATAAGTTTTTGGTTATACATATCGATGAAAAACTTTTTTACGGCCTGGTTGGGAATTGGATCAAGTGTGAATGTGAGGTAGTCCCAGTCACAACTTGCACCCATGGCACGCTGTTGATCAAGAATAGTATTTCCGTATTCTTCTTTCCATGCCCAGATTTTTTTTAGAAATTCTTCACGAGTAAAATCGTGACGAGTTTTCTTTTCTTGTTCCCAAACCATTTTTTCAACAACTGATTGTGTTGAAATACCAGCGTGATCAAGACCTGGAAGGAATAGCGTTTCATAGCCTTTCATTCTTTTGAATCGAATGAGAGAGTCCTGAGTCGTGATATCGAGTGCATGACCAGCGTGCAGTTTTCCTGTTACGTTTGGTGGAGGTACGATAATACAGTAAGCCTTATTCGCTTTACCTTTTTTCGGCTTAAAATATTTTCCACCTTCCCAGGCTTTATACCATTTCGCTTCAGCTTGTTTCGAATCATAGGTCGTAGATAGTTCAGTACTCATAATTAGCCTTTAATAATTTTTAAAATTAAATCGAGATCATTAAGATCGACAGTGTGTTGTTCTTTTGTGATCAGGTTCTTGACCTGAATTTTCTTTTGAGCAATTTCATCGCTTCCCATCAGTGTTACGAACTTGACGCCTTTTTTTTCCGCAGTCGGAAAAACTTTATTGAATTTTAAAGCTTCAAGACCTGTAACAACTTTTAAATTATTTTTTCTCAATGCCTTGGCCAGCTTTAAAGTTGTTTCAAGTCCGGCATTATCCTGGAAGGTCATCATGATATCATTTTCAGGAAGATCAAAGTTTGGAAGTAGATTATGTACCTCGAGAAAGTCTTTGAGAGTCACATCTCCAAGGCCCAAACCTACACCTTGTAGTGGAGTTTCGTTGAAAATCTGGAGCAAATTTGCAAAAGCTCCTCCACCGCAAAGCGCTCTTCTATTGTCAGGGTGCTTGTCAAATATTTCGAAAACGATTCCGGTGTAGTAGTCCAAACCGCGAACGATTGTCGGATCATATTTAATGAACTCAGAAAGGCCAGCGTTGTTTAAGACGGTGACAAAAATATCAAACTGAGCAGCAATCTCAGTTTGCTCATGTTTTTCAAGGAAATGTTTTACGCCATCGAATGTGGACAATTGTAGATAATGAAAGAAAATATTTTCAGATTTTTCTTCAAGACCAACTTCTTTCACCATTTTGTGTAGAGCGTCCTGAGTTACTTTTTTTGCTTTATCAACAATCTTATATAGACGGTAGGTTTGCTCATCTGATGCAGCCATCATCGTTTTAAAAACAGTATCAACGATAGCGCGATCGTTAAGCAGAATTTCGAAGTGGGAACTGTTGGCGCCGAAATTCTGGAAAAGCTCAATAGCTACGCTCAATATTTCAACTTCGCCCAATCTTCCAGGTGCTCCGAAAATATCGCAATTGAATTGCCAGTGTTCGCGCACGCGACCGCGTTGCGGTTTTTCATATCTGAAGAGATTTGGAATTGAAAACCAGCGAAGTGGCTTTGCAGCTTCACGGTGAACTTGAGCAACCATTCTTGCTACAGTCGGGGTCATCTCAGGTCTGATGGCGACAAATCTATCGCCGCGATCAGTGAAGGAGTAAATTTGTTCATTGATTAACTCTTCCCCTGACTTTGCTTTATAGAGTTCAACTTCTTCCAACAACGGACCATCGTATGATTCGTAACCGAAGCTTTCAGCAGTTTTTGTCATAACAGAAAAAAGATAATCGCGAACTCGTTTATCTTTTGGAAAAAAGTCGCGGGTCCCTTTGTAGGGCTGTTTATTGAGGGCCATAGAACGTCCTGTGAAAAGAGGCAATTTCAGAGGAAAAATTTAGCACAAACAGGCTTAAATGTCTTGTAGCCAGTCAGCGTCATCGCTTGGTTTTGGAAGATTTTTGAGATTAGCAGGAGCGTTGTCGTCGATGAGCCAGTCTTCTTTACTTGGTTCGGGTAGAGTTGCCTCTGTAGGGGCATTTTCTTCAGTGATAGGGGCAAGGATATCTTCGACTGATTTCTCTTTCTGGGCCGCAGCTTTTTTCACGGGTTTTCTTGCTTGTTGACCGAAGAATTTCAAATCTTTGATATTGGTAGCGACACTAATTTTTCCTGGGGCAGAGTTCTGGGCGAGCAAAACGTAGCTCTGTTCGATGTTTTTTAGCGCTTCAATCATAACCGGAACAAGTTCCGCCTTCAAAGTATTTTCGAAATCGGGATTCTCTGGTCTGATGATCGAAATCCACCGGCCAAGAAGCTGGATTTTTTTATCAATTTTTCGGTACTCTAATTTTTCGAGCTTTCCGTTGTTCTTTTGGAAAGTGTAATCCTTGAATAGCGAAGAAGAGAGAATGGAGTCGCTATCATGGAGCAAAGCCTGAAGGAACCATTTTACAAAAGGATCATGTGCTTTTTTTAAAGCATCCTTCAAAAGCTTTATTGTGTCCCCATCCAGGCTAAATGCAGTTCTGGGAGCATTTGATTTCAATAAAGTCTTATAAATTTCAATTTTTCCAACAAGAAAGATGTCTTCTTTTGTGAGGAATTTAGCATAAGAATCTATTTTATAAACAGTGTTCAAAAGCTCATCTTGTGCGAGATTGGATTCTTGTAAAGATTGAATAAGAAGATTGAGTTCAAGCGGGAGTTCTTTTGAACCCTGAATGCGCACACCTTTATCAGCCTCTTCTTGGGAAAAGCTAATTAAGGGCAGAAGAATAAATAAAAATATTAAAATCTTATTCATTTTCCAGTTGTTTCTCCAGAGCTTCTTCTTTCTGTTTTGTTTCTGATTTGTCAGTTTTTGGGACATCGACCTTTGCTTTTAACGTATCTACGTTTTTGTAATCGACATCACCTTTGACAATAAAATATTTCCCACGTTCTTGAGTCAGCAAAGTGCCATCCATATTGATGATGTTGCTGGCCGTTTTGAGCTCGCTCAATTGAGTTAGTTTTTTTGTCGACGTTTCTATTTCGGCAATGTCAAAAGCAGGATTAGTCTGCGATCCGAAATTTTTGATAAAAGCAAAGGTACTTGCTCCGTAATTACAGGTCAGGTGGCCCAGGTCGTTAAATTCTGACTTATAAATTATTTCACGTTTGTTAAAATCTTTCAGAGGCAAAGATACTGTAGAAATAGATGATCCTTGTAAAGAACCGTGAATTCCAAAAGTGCCAAATAATAATTGATCGTTAAGCTGGCAGATTTCTGCTTTTATCATTGCAGAAGCAGCTTTATAAATGATTTCGCTCTTGCCAGTGCTTCTTTTAAATTCGAGAACGCCAACTGCACCGTTTTCTCCCAAATCAGTGTAGTAAACAGTATTGTCATCAGTCATTATCACCTGAGGGACGAAATAAACATTGATCCGGTTGTTGAGCCTTATTGAAAATTTCAATGCAGAGTTGGTTGTGTTTTCTAAGCTCAATAATTTTGCGTAAGGATCATAGTAAGAAAGCCATTCGTCGTTTAACAACAGCGTAGGGCTAATTCCATAACCAACTTCTCTCGGTGTAGACTCGCCATAGTTCACTATGTAAATTTTCTGTTTCGCTCTTAGTGAATAAAAATTGTGAAAAGTCGTGTTCTGTACGATCAGAATTTTTTTTCTGGCAGGAGACGCGACTAAATTATAGTCCGTACCTAATTCGCTTTTTAACATTTCCTGAACTTTGTAGTTCGTTGAGAAAAGCAAGCTCCCAGATCTTTTTTGATAGTAAGTGTATTTTCCGTCTTGAGAAAGAAAACGAATGTTGTTAATTGACTGCTTTGCCATCAATTCTGGCAATACGATTTTCGCTTCAACATTTATTAAAGCAATTGTAGAAAGCAAAATGGCCGTTAATTTATTTTTTAATGCCATAAAGTGTCCACGTGTTTAAAGGGTGAAGTTCGCGGTAAGCGCTTACAGAATTAAAAATATTTTGCCATAGAAGAAGTCGAGGAGAGTGTACATCATCAATGGCGGATCTGAATGCGATCCAGGTTTCATTGTTTTTCATTGAATAGCCATCAACGATAAAAGGAAGAGGCTTGCATTGATTCATCGTAGTTCTGGCAAACTCTTCAGGGAGCAAGTCCTCTGCACAACCCACACCATGAATTATGCCACTAGGAATTTTATCCAGATAAAACTTCATGTCTGTTAAATTCTTAATGGTCCGTTGCTGAGTTCCTTTCACTTCATTAATCATGCTTATGAAAGAATACCTTTCATTCAAAAAAGCAGTAGGGAAATAATCAAATACAGGTTTGCCTACAAACTTTATATCAGTTTGAGCTTTTTCCTCCCAGATAACTTTTTTGTCACAAGAAAGAGTCGTGCATGATTCTGCATCGTAAACGATGAAACAACCGAATTTAAATTCCGAACGAAGCGGATTATAGGTTTTTGAATCAACTATACGACATCTGGTTTTTGCCGGTGCGCCTTTTTGAGTATAAAGAATTTTCGCGATGACCTGATCTTCGCTTAATGGTTCATTGTCTCTTGAGCCTGGGATATAAGGCGTGCAGTTTTCTTTTTCCTGAACATGGTTCATGAAACAAACTTTCAACGGCCAGCCTTCTTCATGTTTGATGTCAAAATTGAGTTTAGCGTATGTGTATTCAGCCTCACCCGCACAGGTTTCTTTCGATGTAATTATATTTCTTGGAGCGAAGTGATTCACTAGACGATGTATATTGGTCAATCCTTCATTATCTACATTGCCTGGGCAGTCCTGATAATTAGCTGCAAGCTTTCCTTTGTTAAGTGCTTCGGAAAGTAATGCGCAATTGCTCAGCGGAAAATCAGAAGGGAAGTTTCTTGTTCCCCGAGTCTCACAAAGTGAAGCATCGCTGTTGAATTTAGCTGCACAATCCTTCAAGTCTGAAGCGCTCACAGGAGATTTGTTAAGCACGTTTTGGCACTTATAAGAAAGCTTGTAGAGTGGTGCTTCGCCATTCAAGACTTTAGACCAGGCATCTTTCTTTAAATAGTTTTCGCAAAATGCATTTGCATCAGAAAGATTCAGACAAAGATTATCCAGGTAAGTTCTTTGGAAAGCAGAAATTTTTGATTTGTAGAGATCGACAGTTTTTTGGCTCTTGGATTTTTTAATTGTCTGCTGAATTTTACATAAGTAAGGAGTAAAGGAATTATCCAGCCATTCTTTATGGATCGCGCTGCATTCGTTTGCGCTTTTGGGCACAGAGAACTTTATACCTTCAACCGTTTTCCCAAAATTGGCTTCATTAAACAAAGTCGCAAATTCGCGGTTGTTCAGACATTTCTTTTTATAAATTTGTTCAAAATACTCGTCTTTTGGAAAAGCAGCACTTTCGTAAAGACCGTCTTTATTTTTGTACTGAATGAGGACTGAAGTGATTTCACCCTCTGCCGTTTTCACAAGACCAGTTTCGATGGCAGATAGCAGCTTGCATTCATCTGTCTGGATTAAACGCAGGTATTTGTCATCTGAATGAAAAATAAGCGATCTGACAAACTGGGGATCAAGTTTAATGTCATTTAGATAAGTGAGTTCAGTTGGTGACTTTAAATTAGATTGTATTTTTGATCTATTTTGATCGTACTGTTTGCGATGAACTTCGAGAAGCCGTTCTAAGCTTTCTATAATTCCGGGATTGTCTTCTGTCTGTGAAAAAGCCTTGCAGCTGAATACTGCAAGGCTTGTAAGTAAAAATATCTTACAGAACTGAACGTGCGAGAATTGAGGCGATGTCTTCAACTTCAAGGTTTTCCGTTTCCTTCACGTGAGCTTTAGACGAATTAAAATTAATCATACAATAAGAACACGCTGTAGCCAATTTATTAACATCTTTCTCGCCGATGTCTTTGAGTCTGTTATTGGCGATATGTTCTCCTTCAGGAAGCTCGTACCACATGTTTCCGCCGCCCATACCACAGCAAAGAGCTTTATCTTTGTTTCTCGTCATTTCTTTAAGTTTCAATCCCTGAATTGAATTTAAGATCGCGCGAGGGGCATTGTATTGACCGTGGTGACGGCCCAGGTAACATGGATCGTGGAATGTAAGTTCTTCGTTGATTGGTTTTTCTGGAAGCAGTTTACCTTTATCAATCAGCTCGGCCAATAGTTCTGAATGGTGAACTGTTTCGAACGCGCCATCATCAAATTTAGCGTATTCTTTGCCAATTGTATGAAGACAATGAGGACAGTGTGTAACAACTTTGCCGAATTCGTATTGTCTCATGTTGGCTATATTCTCAATCGCAATTTCGTAGAAAGAATATTCGTCGCCGAAACGTCTAACAGGGTCTCCGTTACATTTTTCAGTTTTCCCCATAACAGCAAAGCTGACTCCAGCTTTTTTAAGCATCGCCACAGTGTCTTTTACGACTTTTTGATTTGAGCCATCATAAGAACCCGCACAACCAACGTAGTAGAGGTAATCAACTTTTTTTCCAGCTTCAATAACTGGAATGTCGAGACCATCTGCCCATTTAAAGCGATCGTGTTGAGAAATACCCCATGGATTGCCTTGATTTTTGATTTTGTTTACAGCATCTGCAGCTGCAGGTGGAATATCACCAAGCGTGAGGGCCTTATATCTTTTAGCGTCTATGATCAATTGAACGTGTTCGATATTTGCAGGACATTCTTCCATGCAGGCACCACAAGTTGTACAAGCATCGAGCTCATTTGAAGCATAAATCGGATTATCGCCCCAAAGTTCTGCATCTGTTTCACCTTTAGCCCGTGTTGCAAAAGAAAGATCTCTCGCTTTTGTAACAATACGTTTTGGATCAAGAATTTTTCCGGCTAGATTCGCAGGACAAACTTGAGTACATCGTCCGCATTCTACACATGTTAACAAATCGAGATTTTGTTTCATTGTCAGTTCAGAAAGTTTTCCTAGACCAAAAGTTTCCGCATTTTCATTGGCAAAATCCATTGGGTTCAGCACGGCTCCCCGGCGAGCAGGAGTGACTAAAGCTGCGAATGGAAGCATTACAATGTGAGCGAATTTTGAATAACCGATGCTCGCAATGAAAACCATTGTGTTGAGCATGTGTAAAAACCAAAGTGTTCTGTAAGTATAGGCGAGAACTGTATCGCTTAGATTTAGCTTAGAAAGAACGAGTGCAACGGTCCATCCTACAGGAGACCATCGCATTTCATTTATCGGGAAGTGAACGCCAACAATACGAAGACCTTCGATCAAATATCCAGCGACAACAAGCCAAACAAGCATTGCGTACATGAATCGTTCTTGATTAGGTTTTGTTGAAACAAGGTAAGCTGGCTTATCAATATAGCGACGTTTGTAAGCAACAGCGATTCCAGCTAAAACCATAAGACCTGCGATATCCGCAAGGAAAGAAAGAATGATATAAGTTTTGCCCTGGAAAATCTTTAAGGGCGTGTCTGCATGAATGGCAACAACATCTGTTGTAATCCAGAGAATTAAAAAACCATAAAACACCAGTCCGTGGAAAATGGCTACGTTTTTGAATCGAGGAACTTTACCCGTGAAAAATAATGTATGAAAGAACTTCAAAACATTCGGTTCTTTCGGCATCAATTTTTCCAGCGCGCCTGGACCTTCACCTTTAGTAACGAATTGGACTTTGTCATACAGGCCTTTGAACATGATCCCGGTACTGACAAAAAATAAAACGTACATCAGCAATTTGAACGCGTGTGGAATATTCCACATGACTTCTCGGGTGGCGAGTGTCGCTACATCTCCCATACTTTCTCCTCTGGATTTTGCAAAAATTAAACTAGAGCAATTCAATCAATTATAGTTTTGTAACTATGAATAGGATAGAGGAGAATCTTAAAGATTTAAATGAGAAATTTTGTTAAATAAGGCATAATAGACAAGAGTTACTTTTGAACTTTTGAGAGACTAATGATCCAAAGATTTTTTAAATTGATGACTGCCATTTTTCTTCTGGGCTGTGCTCGAGTGCAGACGTTAAATATGGAACCTCATGCCTATTCAGAAAGACCGCATCACATTGTGTGGATTCAAATCGCGGGTTTTTCAGAAGAGCATCTTCCGCTATTAAAATTTAATATTCCGGAGGTTTCGTACAAGACGAACCTTGAAAAAGCAGACTGTATGGGAAAAGCCTGGGCATACAATTTATATAAGTTACGACCAGACGCTGACAAAAGTTTCCTTTCTCAGATCAACGGATCAAAAAACATTAAAGGACAGTGTGAAGACTTTGAGTCGAAGCCAGTCTGGGATTATCTTTTTGAACTTGGCTACACTTCCAGCATTCTTGAAAATGGCACAGGTGAAGATAATTCTCTTGAACGCAGTATGAAATGCCCTCAGACAGGAGGGATAAATCCAAAAACCATGCGCTTTTACAGAATGGGGCCGGATGCCGCTTCAATTGTTGAGTCATGGAAAAAACCATTTCACTATCAGGATTCCGCGGAAATGATCAGTGAGAATGCGAAGCCCGGCATTTATTATGATAAATCATGTCAAAAGGGTGTTTGTTATTCGAGTATTTCAAATAATTTTAAAACCATTTGGCAGCAAATTATTAAAAATCAAACATCTTCGTTCTTTATGTTGAGAGATTTTAATTTCCAGAAAGCATTAAGAAAGAAAGATATAGTTTTTGCCAAAGAATCACTTCAGGAAATTGAACGAATTCTCAACGTTGTTCAAGCTTCAAAACGGAATGATATTTTAGTCCTGGTCACCGGTGCAGAATCTTTAAATATTGAATTTCCGAAAGAAGGAAAAGAATGGGCCGAATTTGAACGATCAGGAAAAAATCTGATCTTCAAGAATTCATCTCTTATGTCTCCCGTCATTGCCAAAGGGCCAATGTCTGAGAATTTTTGCGGTCTTTTCGATGAATCAGATATGTTAAAGCGACTTATCTACAAGCCGGAAAGAAAAAAATTCAGCTGGGATCTGCTCAATCCTCTTTAATTTAGAAATTCTTTTTTAAGAATAAGATAACTCGTTTTGCAGTAATCGCATTTCGTTTCAATCTCGTTTTCATCCGGTGCAAAAACATGATCTAAGCCATTAGAGGCTATGAGTGTGCGAATTCCGTTTACCATCCGTTCTCTTGAACAAGTGCATTTAAATTTAATTTCTTTTGAACCTAAATAAAGAAGGCCAAGGTCGTCGAAATGCTTCTGAATGATTTCGTAATTATCAGTATGTTTGGCAAAAAGTTCATGAACACGTGATTGGATTTTATTCCAGTACTCATCAACTGAAAGTGTGTAGTTGGTTTCAATTTTATCAATATTGATAGAAGGCAATTTTAACAGCATTACACTCTGGTCGCTTTCATCGCTTAGAAAAATCTCGCTTTTTAATTGATAAGATTCTTTCAAAATATTGTTCACTACCTGATGGAAATCAATGTAGTCGAGATCAATGATAGAGGTGTAAGGATGACTTTCATTTGGAACTGTTTTAACAACTCGGCATTTCCCTTTTATTGTTTTGGGAAATTGATTGAGATCTTCAGGAAGCAGAAGTGTGCGCATTTGGCCTTGTTCGCTCATTTCAACTTTTAATCTGAAATATGGTTCTTCCGAATCAAGATAAATTCCGAGGCCTTCGCCCGGTTTTAAATAAGAAATCATCAACTGAATAGAAAGAATGGCATCGCGAAAATAGGCAAAACCAGCACCAGTATTTGAGTGAATAACTGCAAGGTCGTGAACCAACTTTTGCCCTTCCAGGAAGTGCAGCGTGAAACCGTCCTTTTGATCAATAAAACTATACAATCGACTTTCTTGAAGCATAAAATGACACTATCAAAAATGCCCTGTTTTGTCTTGGAGAAAAGCGTTGTTAGACGTGGTCTTTTATCACACTACTCGTGATCTGGCCGATGTGGAATTGGATTCAGTTAAACCCCTGATCATTTGTCCAAGCCCATTAGTGGCAGATGGACTGCGCAGACTTATGCCTGCTGGTCTGGAAATTATTACCATTTCCAAATGGGTAAGCGATTTTCTTAAAAGTAAAAATCTTAAAAAATCAAATAAAGCAGAACTAATGCTTCGTTTATCTTCTGTCTGGAGACATTATTTTCCAGAAGAAGAAGCTGAAATTTTCTTTCGTTCCTTTGAAATCTTTACTGAACTTCGTTCATTCACTCTAAATTTAGATTTGCTTTCCGATTTCCTCAAAGAGCTCGATGAAAAAATTGCAAAATCTGTTCTGATTTTTTGGGCGTTTCTGGAAAATGAAAAAATCATAGATGAACATAAAAGCTATCAACTTTGCGCAGAGATAAATTTGACCCGGCCTCTTTGGTTAGTTGGATTTAAACATCTCAGTGGTATTCAAATTGATATGCTTAAAGAGATTGGTGAGAATACTGAAGTTGGCATTTTTTTTCCAAAAGATGTTTATGATGAAACTTTGAGCTCGGATTGGATCAGATGGATTGTACCAGAAGCCATTACGGTTCCAGAGTCGCAAACTAAAAAAATCGAAGTTGTTTATTTTCCCAAAAATAAACTCAATATAGTTTTGAAAACTTTGCACGAAAAAAGAAATAGATTCGATATTACACTGGCCAGCCAGCAAATCGATTTTCACCACCGCCAGGAAGTAACTTTACCTGGACAATTTTTCAAATCGCCTGAGGATCTTTTCCAAAGTCGAAGAGAAAAATATTTCGAGACATTGAGCGACTCCTTAAGATTCAACTCCATTGCCTTGAACGATCTTCTGAATCAGATTGTCGATGCCAAAAAAGAAGTTTTGGTTCAGCAGGATTTTATTTCTTATAAAATTTTGATCCTCGTTGAAGAAGCATTGTCATTGTATGGGGAATTCCAGCAGACTGTAGATTTGTTCAGCGTAAAAGTGTTAAAACAAATTATAGAATTGAATTCTCCCAGAGTTTCTCTTGCCACTGTTGCAGAGGAATTCAAATCAGGAATTTTCGATATTAATGAATTGCCTTACCGCGAGATAAAAAATCCTCTCGTTGTTATTGCCTCTTCTTCCTATGGATCTCTTAAGTCCAACGACAGCAAGTACAGTGAGAAAATGATTGAATCTCTTCGCCCCATAGCTCCTCTAAAAAGAGCAGGGTTAGAGTTCTCTTACCGCAAACATGAAATCAGGCAATCTCTGGCTCAGGCGGGAAGTCTTTTGTTAATGGAAGAGGGACTGGCGCAAATCGATCTCGCCTGGAGGGAAATCCTTAAAGATTTTACTATTGATAAACTTAATTCAGAGTCTCAATACAATTTAAAAGAAAAGAAGGATTACCTTTCATCCCGTATTACACCGGGGCCATATACGACGAAGCATTTTTCAGCTTCTCGTTTACAGGGATTTATTGATTGTCCTCGCCGTTACTATTTTAGTTATATAGAAAAACTGGATCACCGGCCCGATGAGCGTATGAAACTTGGTGCTGATGAAATGGGAACTCTTGAGCACGCCATTATCAATAAGTATTTTCTCGACTTTGGTTTTACAAAAGAATTTGATGAACGAGGCTTGCAAGTTATTTGTGAAAAAACGCTTTTAGAATTTTTAGCTAAAAATAAAATAGGTCTTTCTGAAAAATTGCGCCTGACAACTTTCTTTGAACTCATGCATTTTTCTCAAAATGGAATAGTCTTTCTTTTGTCTTTCTGCAAAAGCGAAAGTGCCATTTCGATAGAATTTGAAAAGGAATTGCAGACTAATGAATGGAATCTTTCCGGATCAATCGATTGCATCGTCACTCTTCCCGGAAATATGATTGCGGTTTTTGATTTCAAGCGAAGCCAGACAGCAATTGGATCGAAAAAGGAAACCATGGCCTTTGATAAGCTTCAGATCTGGACTTATCTGCTCTATATGATTCGTCATGAAAAAAAGGCTATTCACACATGGGGATATCTCAACCTGTCTGAGACTGATGAATCGCAATTATATAATGAAGTAACTGCTCCGGTATTATCTGAGCAGCTGATTGACGAGTTTGCTTCTTTGATTGGGAAGACAAAGGATGCCCTTGCAAATGAAGTTCACTTTGCTCCAAAGCCTCGACTACCTAAAGTCTGTAAATTTTGTGAGGTTCAGCTTTTTTGTCAGAAGGAGATTTGTTCATGAGTCTCGTAGCGACAGTGAAGAAAGCAAATCCCGAACAAGAAGTGGCTATTTACCACCACGGTGGAAAATTATTATCGGCCGGTGCCGGGTCAGGAAAAACGTTTGTTCTGATTGAGCACCTTGTCTTTCTTCTCAATGAAGTTAAAATCAAACAACCTCGAGAGGATTGGAATAGAAAGATTTCATCAACTCTTTCAAAAATTGTCCTCATGACTTTTACTAAAAAAGCCGCAGGTGAAATGTCCGTAAGGATGATGAGAAAGATTGAAGATTTAATTTTGAAAGCGGAAATGTCAGCAGAAGAGCGAGAGCTCGCATTCTGGCTGCTTGTTCGCCAAAACTTATCATTTTTAAACATCACAACCATTCACGGATTTTGTCATAAGCTGCTAAGTATGGGGTTCTGGTCTGAATTTCCGGAACAAATTAATCTTGTTTCAGAGATCGAACAAAGAGAAAAGATCCAGAAGCTTTTTGACCGTTGGTTTGAAAAGAAACATAAAGTTCTCAGTCCCGTCTTCTTAGCAGGCACTCAAGCCTTGCTTTCAGCGATGAAAGATATTTTTGCTTCACCTGAGTTGAGGGTACTTTGGTCAAACCCAAATGTGCCGGTCGATGCAAAAGAAGAAATCAATAGATTTTTTGAAGAATTCATCACTGTAAAAGGTTATCGCGAATTCTTTGACAAAAGTTTCGATCTGACGGCAGTCCCAAAAGAAATGAAGAAGAAATGGTATGAATTTTTTCTTCAGTTTAATGATTTTAAGTTAGAACATGGTTTGTTAAATTCAGAAAACTATCTTGGCTATCACAATTTTTTCAAATCAGTTTCTCGTTTTCCGCCGTCGTCTAAAGAAATGTCAGCAGCTCAGGCTGAAGCCTATGAAAAAATGAAAGAACTGCGAAGTGATTTAAAAAATGTCGCAGAAGATTTAAATGCGCTTCAAACAGATTTTGAGACCTATAAAAAATGGGTAGAGACTATTTCAGATGTCTTCAGCTATATCAATCAACACTATTTTGAAGTTGAAGGCTTTTCTTTTTCGGATCTGGAATTCTATGCTCTCGAAGCATTAAAGAAAGATGAAGTTCTTGTTAAAGTTCAAGAGAGTTTTGCTTATTTTATTGTTGATGAATTCCAGGATACATCTTTTATTCAATTCGAGATTTTGAAAAAATTAATAGGTGAACATAAAGAGCGTCTTTTCTGTGTCGGCGATCGTAAGCAGGCCATTTATGGATTTAGAGGAGGCGAGTTACAAGTCTTTTCTGAATGTGCAGAAATGCTCGGGCGAGAAAATAATTATTTCTTAAAAAACAATTTTCGCTCTTTTTCGAATGTTATTAATTACAACAATTCTTTATTTGAACGGGTTTTTCCTCTCGGCCTCAAGTATGAAGGCCATGACCCTCACGGGGTTGAAATGGAAGCTCAAAATGTACCCGAAATGAATGTGGACGCAGGAGCCGTGCTTTCATTAAAAACTGCAGTGACAGGAGAGCCGAAGGATTTCGATCTCGATAAAATTGAATCAGAAGTTCTCTGTAAACACATTGTTGAATTACTGAAAGATGATCAGTATCAATCGATATGTGTGCTCTATAGAAAATTAAAACCGAGCACCTACTTGCTTGAAGAGTTTTTAAAAAATGACATTCCTTTTAGTGCACAGGTAAAGATCGATTTTTCTGAAGATCCAGTTCTGGTTCTTTTTGTCTACATGGTTGAGCTGGAGCTTCATAAGAATGATGAAAAAAAGGCCAGAGCGACAATGACATTGTTGCGTTCGCTTTTTGATGTTTTGCAGACAGGATTTAACCTTCCTTTCATTCAGCAGTTTCATGAGGATGTGCAATTGTTGGGATTAAAGCTCGCTTTTCATAAATTTATTTTCAGCCTTGGGCTTTCGAATTCTTTTCATTCTCAAAATTCCAGCGTTGTAGATTCGGTTTGCAAACTGGCAAAAGAGAAACCTGCAGAAGTTTATAACTTAATTAAAAGTGAAGAAGGGCAATATGCCTGTGAAATGATGAGTGGGACAACAGAAGGCGGTAAAAAACGTATTCTGGTTATGTCTGCGCATGCATCCAAAGGACTTGAGTTTGATGCTGTTCTTTTAGGTGGTGTGCATACCAATGGCCGATATCTTGGTATGAAAGATCACATTGGTAAATTCCCACATAGTTTTAAATGGAAAAAGGAATTCAATCAGAAGGTTTTTTTCAAATCGCCTTTCTACCATATAGAATCTGAAATTCTGAAGTTGAAAGATTTTTCCGAGAGCAAACGCTTGTTGTATGTAGCTTGTACGAGAGCAGTTAAGCAGCTTGTCTATGCTAATTTGTACCATGATAAAAATGGCGAGCTGAATGAACTTCATGAATTCGACAATAGCTGGATTCAAGCGTTGAGGATGATTCCTGTTTCAGAAGTTTCTTATTCTATAATTAATACAGCTTCTCACAATGCGGAAAGAGCGTTGATTCAACAGGATTGGCTTGGGCTTTTACCGCAAAAAGAAGCGAGCCATTTAGGAATTATTGCCGAACTTTCTGTTACAAGACTGGCAACAATTGCCGAGTGCCCTCACAAATTTTATCTCCAGAATATCTGCAAAATAGAGGCTGAGGAGCAGCCTACATTGTTTGTTGATGAAGAAGAAGTGACTTTCTATTCTTCCAAAAAACGCGGTACGGAAGTCCATAATTATCTTTCTCAATTATTCCTGAACAAAATTACCCTCGATAAATTACCGTCTCAAGAAAAGGACAAGATTGTCTGGGCCTACGAAGCCTCAGCTGATTTCAGAAAAATTCAAGCTGAAATTATCAGCGAAGTTCCGGTGAAATTTTCTTTTTTTGGACAAATGATCAGCGGTACTCCGGATTTAGTATTCATATGTAATGAAAAAATAGTCATTTGGGATTTCAAAACAGGACTGAGAGATGCTGAAGGGGAAACAGGATATTGGTTCCAGCTTGGCGCCTACGCTTTCGCCTACGGACAAATGAACAATTTGAACCATGACGATGAAATTGAAATGTCCCTTCTTTACGTAGATCAGAAAGAATTGGTTTCGAAAAAAATGACATTTAACCAATTGACTCAGATATTATTTTCCGACTGGAAAAAAACAGAGTCTTTAAATCAAATTATTCCGTCTCATTGTTCTCGATGCGATTACTCAGGCATTTGTAAAAAAGGTGAAACTTCTCTTCTGAATTGAACTTCTTGCGAGCTATACGACCTGTGTTAAAATCTTAGTAATTATTGTTCTCTATTAAGATGATGACCATTACAGCAGGATGCGTATGAAATCAAAACTCAAGGCCCTCGTTCTTCTATTTTCACTTCTTTCAACTTCCCACATTTTTGCCAGCGAAAAAGATATTTACGAATTTTCTTGGCTCGATCCTGATAAGGAAGTTTACGTTCTTCAAAACAGAAAGTTTAGAAAAGCTGGACATCTACACATCAATGCTGGTGGAGGTATCACTACTTCCGGAGCCTTCGTTACATCTACAGCTATCCAGGGAAGAGTAGGTTACTTCATGACTGAAGATTTCGGGATTGAAGGTCTTTATTCAAAAAATAACGGGAAAGAGAATGATACAGCGAAAGGTGTAAGAAATACTGGTGGCGCAGGAACCGGTGTTACTCCTTTTAGACGAATTGTAGATAATTATTGGGGTGTAATGGCACTGTGGTCTCCTTTTTACAGCAAGATCAATACCTTTAATAAAATCGTTTATATGGATTGGATTTTTGGCCTTGGATATTCTCAGCTCAAAGAAAAAAATAACAAAAATAAATTTTTGCTTTTAGCGGGTGATCCAAATGCCAATGTGGAAACTTTAGAAAGTCACAGCGGTGTTATGTGGGAAGCAGGGATGAAATTTTATCTCGATCCCAACTTCAGCATTAGAGCAGATTTAACTTCTGTACTCTACAGTGCGAATAATGTTTCAACTTCCGGGACGTCGTTAAAAACAAACTACGATGCCACACTTTCTCTTGGATATTCATTTTAATAGGAAAATTATATGAAGAAGTCATTCTTTTCTATACCTCTACTTCTGTCGCTTTCCTTTGGAATGAATGCCCAGGCGTCTGTCCAGGGAGCATGGAAGATTTATCAAAGCGGAGATAAGAGCAGATATCCGCAAATGGTTTCAGAACTGATTCAGGATAAAATGTATTTCAGTTCAATTCCTTTTATTAAGGAATATCTGGCCACTACTAATAAAGTTAACGATGCAGTCGTAGACAAAGTTCTCGACCAACTCATTACTGAAGTTGGAGTGAAGCAGTTCGAGCTTTTACCTTCGAACATTCTGGAGAAATCTTCTGCACCGTCTATTCGCTATATCCTTGCGAGAAAAGCATTCAGACAAGCGAAGTATGATCTCGCCCTTAAATATCTTGATAAGCCTATCGAAGAATGGAATCCGGTAAAACCGTATGCTCTTCTTCTTGAAGGAAGTATTTATTCTGTTTCTAAAAAAGAAGAACAGGCCACAAGAGTTTTTAAAGAATGCGTGGATGTTGCTGAAGATCATATTAAGAAAGAGAAAAATCCGGATAGATTAAGACAGTTGAAAATCAGCCGTGATTATTGCGTTGTCGGAATACCGAGATCGCAATTTGCGATACAAAAGTTCAGCGATGCTTATTCAACTTATCTGGATTTGGAAAAATCATCTTATATCTGGCCGGAAATTCTCTTTGAAGAAGCCTGGAATAGTTTTTATCTGAAGGATTACAACCGAACGCTTGGAAAGCTTGTTACCTATAAAGCGCCAGTGTTCAATTACATTTTCAATCCGGAAATCGAAGTTTTGAAGGCTTTGTCTTATATGGAAATGTGTTTGTGGGATGATTCAAAAAATACAGTTGAAGCTTTTTACACTAAATACGAAAAAGACAATGATTCTTACAAGAAGTTTATCGATTCATTAGGCAAAGATTACAAACAGTATTATGGACTCGTTAAAGAGCATACTGAAGGTAAGTTGAGAAATAATCCGATTTTGAACACTGCTCTTGCTTCAGTTTCCCGTGATCCAGCCTACCTTGAACTTTACAGTTCATTTAATTCTGGTCGCGACGAAATTGAAAGAATGAAATCAGTCAGCAACGACAGAATGAGAGCTGTGTTGAATGAAAATCTGAGAGAATCTTTGAACACCCAAAGAAATCTTATCGGTAGCTACGTTCGAGGACAGTTGCAGCTTTACGCTGCTCAAATTGTAAAAGCCTTCGAAGATATGAGTTATATCAAGCTCGAAGTTCTCTCTAAACGAAAAACTGAACTTTATGAAGACATGAGTCTCACAAAAGGCAGCAGAGCAAGAGGTGACATCGCTCACCTGAAAAGAACTGATAAGCAATACTTCTGGACTTTTAACGGGGAATTTTGGGCCGATGAATTAGGCGATTACGTCTTCTCGCTCAAATCTGAATGTAAATAAATTATGAAAAGAAAATTAACTTTTTTACTGTGCCTGGGTTTCATTTTCACAACTTCTGTTGAGACAGCAAAAGCTGATGTCGAACAAAGAAGAACGGAGCTTTTAAAAGTTCTTGATGAAGAGCTACGCGAGGTGACCCGCCTTAATAAACAGATTGGTTCTCAAAGACCAGACTTAATGTTGAGAATGGCACAAGTTCTGCTGGAAAAGGGGCGCTTGTTAAAAGATCTTGAAAATCAGAAATATCTGGAAATCCCGGCAGCTGAAAGAGATAAGGTCAACAAGGAAGATGCTTTTAAAGAATCGCGTCGTTATTTTGATCAAGCTCAAAAAACAGTTCTTGTTCTTTTGAAAAAAGCACCTCGTTTTGAAGAGCGTGCCGATGCCTATTACATCCTTGCCTACAATGCCAAGGAGTTGAAGCAAGAAGAGCAATCAAAGAAATTCTTCCAGAAAGCTCTTGATGAATCCAGAAGTGGTTCAATGGTTGCCGATAAATCTCGAATTGCCCTGGCCGAAATTTATTTTAATAAAGGCTCATTCGATAAATCTATGTCTCTTTACGAAGCTGCGCTAAAGAACAAGCGGGATAAATGGTGGACAAAAGATGCTTTCAATCTTGGCTGGAGTTATTTCAAAATGGGCAAATATGACAAAGCCATCAATACGATGCTTGAGTCATATGATCTTTCAAAAAACAGCAAGTACATCGATATGTCTAAAAGTATCGAACGCGACATTGCTTTTTTCTACACTGAAGCCGGAAAGTCTGATGAGGCTATTCAGTTTTATAAGAAGAATGGAAAGAGCATTTCTGAAGTTATGTTGAAAGTAGGACGCTATCTGAAAACTCAAGGAAAGTTTGCCGCTGCTGAAAAAACTTTAAGTGATGGTGTTCAATACAAACAAAATGAAAAAGAAGAAGTTGAATTCAATACGGAACTTTTAAGTTTGTATGAAAAGTTCGGTCGTGATCAAAAGCACCTGGAAGCTTGTCGCGCTCTGGCCTCACAATTTTCTAAAGGAAATTTAAATGCAGACCAGATCGAAGTACTGAAGTACAACGTACAAAAAATGTCTGCTTTAATCCAGCAGCAGTTAGTCGCCAAAACATATGAGCATCAAAAAGACATCAGAGATAAAAAAGCTGAAGCTGCAAATGAATATTTCATGATTAATGCTTTGTTAACTCCCGCAAAATCACAGGAAGATTATTTCCACGCCGGGGAAACATATTTTGCTATCGGGAAATTTGATAAAGCCGTCCCGCTGTACGCCGAAGCGATCAAGCGCTCTCAAAAGAACAATGACAAAAAAACTGAAGCTGCTGCATCCAATGCTCTTATGGCTTCACTTGGTAGCGGTGTAAAAAAAGGCATTGCTGATGAATATCTGATCCCTGCTTATGAAAGTTTTCTTTCAACGAATCCAAAAGGTGAGAAGTCCAACGTTGTTTATCAGCGATTGTTTTCCGCTCAGATGGAACGCAAAAATGTAGCCGATGCAGAAAAAACTTTGCTCAATTACAAGTCTGCTTTTCCCGGAGATGTTGAACCACAAGAGAAGATGCTTGCTCAGGTTATGGATTCCTATAAAGATGCAGGTAATAAAGCGGCCCTCGCTGGATGGGTGAAGCGCATTGATGCCGGTGAGTTTAAAGTCAGTCCGGAATACGCTTCCAAAGTAAAAACGCTGGTTCTCGGAATGCAGTTTGAAAAGGTCGAACAGGCAAGTCAGAAGGGAGATAAGAAAGGAGCTCTTCGCGGTTACCTTCAAATTTATAAATCTCCTGAAAGTGATCCTGAAGCCAAAAAGACTGCCGCTTACAACATCGCAGTTTTATTTTACGAAACAGGTGATTACAAACAAATGTTTGCCTGGGCCGACAGGTCAGCTGCCATGATGAGTTCAAAAGATCTGGTGAAGTTCGAAAAAGATTATATTCTTTTCTCAACCGATCTGTTTCAACGAAGACAATTTACAGATTCCGCGGCTCTTAGTGAAAAAGTTTTTGATAAAATTTGCGCGACTGATTCAAAAAATAAAAGAGTCTTTTTTAAGAACGCCAATGTCATTTATCTTGCCGAGAGACAGTTTGAAAAGAGTAGAGCATTGCTTGTCAAAGCCCCTAAGTGTGGAATCAGCAACGATGTCGTTCTTGCCGGTTACCTGGATCACTTGAACGAATTGGCGGCAGCCAGCCGATGGAGTTCATTTAACGATGTCATAAAAATGCTCGAGCCGACAAAAACAATGTGGCCGTATTTAATCTACCCTTCATCTTTACTTGCTAACGAACTGGAAAATATCGGCAGAATTGATGATGCTAAAAAAGTTCGCAACAAGATGATGACTTATTATGACGATTCCAAAAAGCAGAAGCTGGATATACCACTTGAAGCACTGGATTCAATTTCATTGATAAGACTGTCTGCTCTTGAAGATCAGATCTCTAAAATGACTTCTGTGAAACTAAATTTCCCTGAGGCTGAATACAATAAAGCGCTAAAAGCGAAGTTTGGTCTTTTGGATAAAATTACAACAGAAGCAGTTTCTATTTCTGAAATGGGGTCTGGAATTGGTATTGTGAGAGCTTACCGATATCTTGTGCAAAGTCATGAAGTTCTTAAAAATGAAATTCTGAATTTCACACCTGCGGGTAAGAATGAAGCCTATGTAGCTTCTTTTAAGGCGAGCATGGGGAAAGTAGCAGAGCCTTTGTCAAAGCAAGCTGACGACTTTAGACAAACTGCGATTAAGAAAATTGAGAAAGATAATATTCTGACAAGTGACAACTCATGGTTCCTTGTTAAAAACGAATACAATTTTATTCCGGAATATTTTAGTGATAACGGAGCTGCTTTAATGGATAAGGCAGGTGGAAAATGAAAAAATTATTACCTTTGCTTTTGATTCTTAGTGCCTGTGCAAGCAATTCAAATTATCGCAAAAACGCTAACGATGAAGCTGCCTCTAAACCAGAAGAAGATTACAGCTGGGTTGATCAGTTGAATTTCGATAAGAAAAGCGAGACTAAGTACCAGGCTGACAAAGACGAATTCGATATTTCTTCCGAAGAAAATTCCCACGCATTAGTGAAAGAGTCACTCTCAAATATCGGTGGCGCAAAACTTGAAGAAACTTTAGCAAAGTCTAACGATGTTCTGACGAAGTTGAATATTAAGTGCTATCAAGGCAAATATGATGAAGCCTTTAAAATGGCGGACGATCTTTACGCTCAATACAAAAACAATACGAGCTATTGGAATCAACTGGGAACTTGTTATTACCTGAAAGATGACTATGCGAAGGCCATTCTTTTTTATAACAAGTCACGAGACCTGGATTCCAAATTTGTCCCACCAGTCAATAATATTGGCGTTGTGTACATGAAGCAGGGGAAACATCAAAAAGCTCTTGCTGCTTTTAAAAAAGCATCTGACATGAGCACTTTCAGCGTGACTCCAAATTATAATCTTGCTGAATTGTATTTGAAATTCGGGACTGTCGGAAAAGCCATTCCAATTTTTCAGGGACTCGCCAAAAGAAGTCCTCAGGATGTGGAGATTAATTCAGCTCTGGCGACAGCAAATTTGTTGAAAGGTGACTACGCTACAGCTGTTCAGATTTACGGACAGTTTGATAAGGCCACTCTGGCAAAGCCAGGAGTCGGTTTAAATTATGCCGTAGCTTTAAAGCTTCTTAATCGCCCGATGGATGCACAGACGGTTTTGAATAATGTTTCTCCCGCGACGAATGCTGATTTAAAAACATACGCTCAAAAAGTAGATAAATTTATCAGGAATTAAATATGAAAAGATTTTTGTTAACTGCACTGATCATGGTTTCGATTCCCACTTTTGCTCAAGACAATTTTGATGGAAAAGAGCAAATGGTGAATGGAAAAAAAGTCATTTATACCTACAAGCAATACGAGAAATTTGATTTCGACGATCTCAATATTGAAGGAGATACGGGAGCGCCAAGTGACCTTTCTGTTTCTCCTATTCACGAGAAACGATTTACAAACAGACTTCCTTATCGAAAATCTTTTACAGTAGAGATCAAAAAAGGAATCGAAAGAGTCCGATAGCAAATGACATTCTTTTATGGCGGCCTACAGGGGGTAACTCTGGATGGCTGCCTTCTATAATCCACTAGTTAGATTACCTTTACCTTTTAGTTTCACTTCTGTTTTATAATGTCCCCATGAGTCTTCTATTAAAGAATATTAAGATGCCCAAGCTTAAGTTGGTGCTCTTAATTTCGTTCTTAACACTGCTCTTATTTCAATTCCTGGTTGGTTTCAGGGACCTGGAAGACTATCTCATCGTCTTTATTTTTATTCTGTTTTTGAATGATCTCTACTACAAATTGATCCGCCCTCGGCAGATGCTTTCTTCGCAAGAACGATGGAAGAGGGTCATTATGTCAGTGGTGTTTTTAATACTTCTTTCATTGCCGATATTTTTTGATGTTTTCAATGTTTCAAATGCAATGAGACTTACAATCTATAAATTAGGCTTCGTCCTATGGGCCCAGGTCTTTTTGCTGGATTCTTTTCTGCATTACAAAGAAACGCATTCTAAGCAATGGCTAGTGTTCACAAATACGGCGCTGTTGTTGATAATCGCGGGAGCTTTTGTCTATTAGTAGTTTTCCGGATAGAGATTTCTTTCAATCCCTTCGATGAAAATGTGAATGCATTTGATATGCACTTCTTGAATTCTGTCACTGACATTTGAATCAACGATGAGTGAAACATCGACCATGTCTTTAAGTTTCCCACCACCTTTTCCAAGCAATCCTACGACTTTCATTCCTTTTTTCTTTGCAGCTTCAACTGCGAGAAGAACATTTGGTGAATTTCCAGAAGTAGAAATCGCCAAAAGAACGTCGCCATTGTTTCCCCAGGCTTCTACGTAGCGGGAGAAAACAAAATCGTAACCGTAGTCATTTGAAACACAGGTGAGGTGGGAAGCATCGTTAATGGCCATCGCGGGAAGAGGAGCACGTTCTTTTCTAAAGCGTCCTGTGAGTTCTTCCGCGAAGTGCATGGCATCGCACATTGAACCGCCGTTACCGCAGCTGAAAATTCTTCCGTTATTGCGATACGATTCAACCATCAATTTGATGGCTGAATCGATCTTTTCAACATTACTTGAATTCGAAATAAACGAATTGAGAACTTTCTGAGCGTCGGCCAGCGATTCAGCGATAAACATTAGGCCATCTCTTCAAGTGATTTTTTGATTTCTTCTTTTGCTTGAACGCCAACCAAAGTTTTTGAAGCCTGGCCGTTTTTAAAGAAAATCATTGTTGGGATACCACGGATACCGTAGCGTTGAGCTAGTTCAGGGTTATCATCAACATTTACTTTTACGATTTCAGCTTTTTCGCCTAATTCTTTAGCAACTTCATCAAGTATTGGTCCAAGCACGCGACATGGTCCGCACCATTCAGCCCAGAAATCTACTAGAACTGGTTTGCTTGCTTTAAGAACATCATTTTCAAAATGAGCTACGTCTGTTTTATTCACTGATCCCATATGGACTCCTTCTTAGGTAATGTTCCTTATTCTACCTAAGTCGCAAAGCCGTGAAAACCTAAAATTTTTGTGCTTTGCTTTTCAACGGTCTGTCACTAAGATTGATTTATGGACAGAAAGTATCTTTTGGAAAAGGCCATACGTGTCGCTAAGTTAACTCGCTTAATTGCGAAGGCTATCGATCTGTTCATCGTGCTTTGTTTCTCAATTCTTTTTTATCCGGTCGGATTAATTCTAGGCATTGTCTATATTGCGCTTTCTGATGGTTTGAACAATGGACAATCCGCCGGAAAAAAATTTATGGGCTTTGCGGTGAAATCTCTTGAAGATGGTTCACCATGTTCTTACAAACAGTCTGTCATTCGCAACCTTCCTTTTATTCTTCCGCTTGCGCTTGCTATCGTTCCATTTTGGGGATGGATTCTTGGCGGTATTCTCGCCATTGCGCTGGTCGGTTTAGAACTATACTTACTCTACAATTTAGATTCAGGTCATAGACTTGGCGATGTGATGGCCGACACTTCTGTTATGGCCAATGATGATAATTTTGTTGGCGTCAAAAACAGAAAGAGCAGTTGGTTTGCGACTAAAACAACTACCACTATCTAAAATTCTTTGTTACTTTTAGCCTACCAATTTTAAAAAATCAGTAAGGACAACTCCATGTCAAATAAACGACTTATTATCGTCGACGTTTCCAATTTTATCTTCCGTGCTTTCTTTGCCATCAGGCCAATGCATTCGCCAGAAGGCGTACCGACAAATGCCGTGTACGGAATGTTCACAATGCTTAAAAAGTTACTTGCAGATCACAAGCCCACACATATGTTTCTTGCACGCGATACGAAGGGCGGATCATTCAGAAATGAGTTATATAGCGAGTACAAAGCTAATCGCAGTGAACCGCCGGAAGATTTAGTTCCGCAATTTGCTCTCATTGAAAGATTGATTAAAGAAATGAATCTTCCCACTTTTTCTCATGACAATTTTGAAGCCGATGACATTATCGGTTCAGCCTGTGTTCAGTGGAAAAACAGTTTTGATGAAATTTGGATTGCGTCGGGCGATAAAGACCTTATGCAATTTGTTGGCGACAACATCAAGATGCTCGATACGATGAAAGACAAGCTGTACACACCAGCAGATGTTGAAGAGAAAATGGGCGTGCGTCCAGATCAAATTGTCGATTATCTTTCTATTGTCGGCGATTCTTCAGACAACATTCCCGGCATGAAAGGCATTGGAGCCGTTGGAGCTGCGAAGCTGCTTAAAGAATACGGCACTTTTGAAAATATCGTAGCGAACAGAGATCAGTTAAAAGGCAAAAAAGTTATCGATGCTTTTACGGAGCATCTTGAAGACGGGCTTCTTTCCAAAAAGCTTGTTCAGATTTCCACTGACGTTGAATTAGGTCATGTTCCTGAAGAAACAGCAGTTCATTTTTATCCAACGAAAGAGCTTGAAGAATTTTTCAAAGAGCTTGGTTTCAAAGCACCGCTCGCTCAATTACAGGAAATGCGTTTTCAATATCACATGGCCCGTGAAACTGATAAACGTCTTGATGGTTCAGCAATGCCTGACGAGCCTTTAGATAGTGCGCTTTTTCAACCACCAACGGCAGCGAATGTGACCATTGTTGAAGTTGAAGAAAACAACTTCGATGAAATCATCAATTCAGTTATTACGGCAAAAGTCTGCGCTCAGCATGTACTGTATGACAGCGAAGATATTTACGCTCGCCAAATTTCGAGACTGTATTTCACTTCTAATGCAGAGACGATTTATTCGGCAGATAAAAACTTTGCCAATCAGGTAGTTCAGAAAATCTGGTCACAACCAGCAATTGAAATTATCGGCGAAAATTTAAAACGCGATTGCGTTTATGCCATCATCAATAATTTTGAATTTATTTCAGAACGATTTGATATTTCACTGGCCCATTTCAATATCAATACAAGTACGAGACATGATCTTGATGTTCTTATGAAAGAATATCTGCAAAGAGAACCTTCGATGGATGAGCATACGGCAAATGCTGAAAGAGCTCAGGCCCTTGTTCATTTGGCGGCTATTTTTAAAAAACGCATGGAAGAGTTGAAGGTGATGGATATTTATACTTCAATCGACCTCAAAATTATTCCCGTTCTTGCGAGAATGGAAAGCGCCGGTGTTTCACTAAACGCCAATTTTTTAAAAGAACTTGAAGGTGAACTGATTCATGAAATTAAACGGGTGGAAAAAGAAATTTTCGACATCGCAGAGACTGAAATTAATTTGAATTCACCGAAACAAGTAGGTGCACTGTTATTCGAAAAACTACATTTGCCTGTCATTAAAAAAACTAAAACCGGTTATTCAACCGATGCAGATGTTCTTGAAGAGCTTGATGGTTTAAATATCAGTCCGATTCCAGGATTGCTTCTGACTCATAGAGAATATGGAAAGATTCTTTCTACCTACGTTAAGGCGTTGCCTGAACTTGTGAATCCGGTTTCAAAGCGCATTCATACAAACTACAACCTGACTGTTGCACAAACGGGAAGACTTTCATCGACTAACCCAAATTTACAGAACATTCCCGTTAGAAGCCCAATGGGGGAGAAAGTACGAAAAGCTTTCATTGCTAAACCCGGAAAAATTCTTCTTTCTGCCGACTATTCTCAAGTTGAATTGAGACTTCTTGCTCATTTTTCTGAAGATCCGACAATGTTGAAATCGTTTCAGGATAATCTGGATATTCACGCTCAGACAGCTTCTGAAGTTCTCGACATTCCTCTCACACAAGTTTCAAGTAACGACAGATCGATGGCAAAAACAGTTAACTTCGGTTTGATGTATGGACAGTCTTCTTTTGGATTGGCTTCCACTTTGAAAATTTCCAGAACAGCAGCAAAGCAATATATTGATAAGTATTTTTCCCGATTCAGCTCAATTAAAACTTTCCTGGACACGCTTAAAGATAAAGCTGAGCAGACAGGCTACGCTGAAACCTTTCATGGAAGAAAAAGATTTCTTCCTGATATTTTCTCTCAAAACAGAACGATTAAGGCGCAGGCTGAACGCATGGCCATCAACAGCCCTATACAAGGAACAGCCGCCGATATTATCAAGCTGGCCATGATTAAAATTGATGCCGAATTAAAAGAGCGAAATCTTAAATCAAAAATGCTTTTACAGGTTCACGATGAATTGATTTTTGAAGTTGAAGAAGAAGAAATCGATACGATGAGAGAGCTTGTGAGAAGAGGCATGGAAACAATTGTTCAACTCAAAGTCCCACTCAAAGTAGATATGGGACTCGGAGTGAACTGGTACGATCTTAAATAGAATAATCAAACGAAAGCGGGATTTGAATGTCCGGATGAAGACTCAATTTCACCGGACAAGTCTCGGCCACTCTTTGAAGTGTCTCCCGATCTTTTTGAGATAAAGACGCAGGCATTTTAATTTCAACCGTGAGAGAAGAGACTTTGCGGGGGCTAGCTGCCATTTCTTTCAACACCCGGAAAGACGACCCTTTAATACTTAATCCATGATTGTCCGCGTAGATTCCCATAACTGTCAGCATACAGCTTCCAAGACTTGCGGCCAGCAGATCTGTAGGAGAAAAAGCTTCTCCGCGACCATTGTTATCTTTCGGCGCATCCGTCTGAATATTGTTTTTTGATGGACCATGCGTAAGATGGCAGTGCTTTTCGCCCTCGTAGATCCCCGTAATTTCTACCATAAAATTCTCCTTTTCTTAGGTTAACCATCCTATACTGAGTTTTTTGAAAAGCAAAAATGACTTTGTGGGTAAAAACTGGAAATTTTTTTCATCGGCTACCCTTGACACTGGCGAGTTCGCTATCACATTGTTGTTGTTAATTTTTTATGAACTAATAGGGAGGACCTAATGCAATTAAGACCGTTACAAGATCGCGTTGTTGTTCAACGTCTGGAAGAAGAAACTAAAACAGCTGGCGGGATTATCATCCCTGACACCCACACAGAAAAACCATCTCAAGGAAAAATCGTCGCAGTAGGAACTGGTTACAGACTACAAGACGGATCTGTGCGCAACCTCGATGTAAAAGTTGGAGATGTTGTTCTTTTCGGAAAGTACTCAGGCCAGGAAGTCAAAATCGATGGCAAGCCAGTTCTCATCATGAAAGAAGATGAAATTCTTGGTGTACTTCAGTAGTTAAATTTTTTTTAAATAATATAGTAGGAGTTAAAAATGGCTAAGGAATTAAAATATTCAGAAGACGCAAGAACGTTAATCCTCAATGGTGTTAACCAACTTGCAAACGCAGTAAAAGTAACTCTTGGACCAAAAGGTCGCAACGTAGTTATCCAAAAATCTTTCGGCGCTCCACACATCACAAAAGATGGTGTTTCAGTTGCTAAAGAAATTGAACTTGAAAACAACTTCGAAAACATGGGCGCTCAGATGGTTAAAGAAGTTGCTCAAAAAACTAACGAAGACGCTGGTGACGGTACAACAACTGCTACTGTACTTGCTCAGGCAATCTACAGAGAAGGCGCTAAGCTTGTTTCTGCCGGCCACAATCCAATGGATCTTAAGCGCGGGATCGATCTAGCTACTGAAAAAGTAGTAGCAAAACTTAAAGAGATGTCTAAGCAAGTTAAGACTTCAGAAGAAATCGCTCAAGTTGGAACAATCTCTGGTAACAACGATGTTGAAATCGGAAAACTTCTTGCTGAAGCTATGTCAAAAGTTGGAAACAACGGCGTTATCACAATTGAAGAATCTAAAACTGCAGAGACTACTCTTGATGTAGTTAAAGGGATGCAATTTGACCGCGGTTACCTTTCTCCATACTTCGTAAACAATCCAGAAAAAATGGAAGTTGCTTTCGATAACTGCAACATCCTTATCACAGATAAAAAAATTGGTTCAATGAAAGAACTTCTTCCAATTCTTGAGAAGACTGTTCAATCAGGACGTCAACTTCTTATCATCGCTGAAGATATCGAAGGTGAAGCTCTTACAACTCTAGTTGTAAACAAGCTTCGCGGAACTCTTCAAGTAGCTGCTGTAAAAGCTCCAGGCTTCGGTGACAGAAGAAAAGAAATGCTTAAAGACATCGCTATCATCACTGGTGGTACTGTGATTTCTGAAGAGCTAGGAATGTCTCTTGAAACATCAGGAATGGAAGTTCTTGGTTCAGCTAAGAGAGTAACAATCGACAAAGAAAACACAACAATCGTAGATGGAAACGGCAACAAAGCTGATATCCAGGCTCGCGTTGGAGCTATCAAAGCTCAAATCGCTGAGACAACTTCAGACTACGACAAAGAAAAACTAAGAGAAAGACTAGCTAAAATCGACGGCGGTGTTGCTGTGATTAAAGTTGGTGCTGCTACTGAAACAGAAATGAAAGAAAAGAAAGACAGAGTTGAAGATGCATTCAACGCTACACGTGCCGCTGTTGAAGAAGGTATCGTTGTTGGTGGTGGTTCAGCACTTCTACACGCTTCTACAGTTCTTGCTGATCTTAAAGGCAGAAACGAAGAAGAAAATTTCGGTATCAGAATTATCAGACGCGCTCTTGAAGAACCTCTAAGACAAATTGCTACAAACGCAGGTCTTGAAGGCTCAGTAGTTGTTAACGATGTAAAAGCTTCGAAAGATGCTAACTTCGGTTTCAACGCTCGCGAAGAAAGATTCGAAAACCTTGTTGCTGCTGGTATTATCGATCCAACTAAAGTTGTTCGTTCAGCTCTTCAAAATGCTGCTTCTGTTGCAGGTCTAATGCTTACAACTGAAACAATGATTGCTGATCTTCCTAAGTCTGACGCTCCAGCTGGTATGCCAGGTGGAATGGGCGGCATGGGTGGAATGGGCGGAATGATGTAATTTCGTCTCTGATAGCTTTTTACGCGCACATTTCTCTACAAGGGAGGCTTCATGCCTCCCTTTTTTATTTTGGCAGATTGTTTTCACAATGCTCTAATTTAAACAGTAAATTTTTAGGGAGGAAATTTTATGAAAGCAATGCTCGCTCTAGGCCTTGGTCTATTTTCTTTTGCCTCGTTCGCTTGTACGAATTTTTCTGGTGAATTTGTAAACGAAGAATTCGGTACGTATTACTCCATTGCACAAGATGGCTGCGAAACCATTTCTTATATCTATGACGAAGGAACAGTTGATACTTCAATTGATGGTAAAGAGTATTTGATGAATGAATACGATATCGTTGTTGAAGAAGGAAAAGTTCTTGCTCATGTCGCGATCTTTGAAAGCAATTCCTGGAAAGGTGAGAAACTTCTTACAAAACAACGTTCAGAAACGACTTATGCCAGTGGTGAAGTTGACCGCGACAGTGGATGGAGTGAATCTTTTTTAGATAAAAATTCTGATCTCATTGTTATTTCTCATGGAGCAAACGGCACCGAAAAAACCATCGACAAGAGAGTTAAATAGTGAAATCATTTTTAGCTCTGTTTCTCCTGTCTCTTTGTTCTGTTTCCTATGCGTGTCCCGATATCAGCGGAACTTTTAGCGATGAAGATGGAGAATTAGTCTCTATCTCTCAGACTGGTTGTGAGAAACTGAATTGGGTGGACGAGGACGTGTCGACTGCAGAAACCTTGATTGCAGACAACGTGGAACGAATTGTTGAACAGGAGGGCAAAAATGTTGCCTATGGAAAAGCACGTTTTACGCAAAACGATTTTGTCCTTGAATTGAGAGTTGTTTACAGTAGCGACGTTCCGGCAGATTGGCCCGTCCACTATGTAACTTCTTACCAAATTGATAAACACAACAACCTGCTGGAAAAAATTGAATCCACTCAGGGGACTGAATACGTCACTTTTAAAAGAGTGAAATAATACAAAGGATCTACCGTGAAAAAAATTTCTCTACTTGCTTTGGCACTTCTTAGTTCGACTGCTTTTGCATGCCCAGATCTGACTGGGTCTTATGTAAGCCCGTCCAAACAAAGAATTGTTTTGGATCAAACTCAATGCACAGACATTGCAGTTGCTTCAAAAGATATTAATCAAAAACTTGCTCTGAACAACCAGTATGTTGTTGTTCAGGAAGATTCAGACATTGTGGCCCAGGGGCGTGGCGCTTTTAACGGCGATATTCTTGTTCTAGAAGTTCAAGTGAAGTACAAAGTTCTTCCACCTTTGCCAAGAATGCTTATTCCAGTAAGAGCAGTGAATAAGTATACCCAATTGATGGACGGAAATTTACAAGAAGTTTCTACCATCTATAATGACACTAACGGTGTGATTACTTCGGGAAAAACAATTTACAAGAAACAATTAAATTAAAAAAGGGAGCCTTGAGCTCCCTTTTTTATTTGTCATTTATGTAGACGATGTTGTTTTCATTCTTCAGTTTTATTTTCAAATAATTCTTCTCGCTATCATCAATATGAAAAGGTTCTCCGTTTGTCAGTCTTGAAAAGATCGTTTTCATGACAGGCGTTTTAGGAAGAAAATAGCCATGCTGTGATTCGAGAACGCCAGACAGATCGATATAAGTTACATCAGGAACAAGTTTAGATTTGATCTGATCTTTTTTCCCAGGATAATTATCAAAACCTAAGCCTAATCTGTATTGGAATGGCTTCTTTTCTGTAAGATCGAGAGTGTAAGAAAGAAGCAATACGATATCTCTGTTATTCATGACGACTGTTTTATTTTTCGCCAGGTTAAATCTCGCCAGCCATTCGCGATGATCCTTTAATGGGACATCTGCACTGACGCCAAGATAATTTTCAAATAACGGTGCTTCCAAATTGTACTGATTGTTTTGGAGATATTTCTCTGTGAAATTTTTGAGAACCAGATTTCCCATGCTGTGGCAGAGGAGAGAGATCTTATGTTCTTCGAAAAATTCCTGATGAGACTCTTTAAATGCTCTGACTGCTTTAAAAGCTTCAGCGAGCGGCTCCGCAGCTTCTTCTGCTCCTGCGACGGCCCTTGAAACTAGAGAAGACCACGCATTCCAGTGAAGCATGACCACGCGGACTTTATAAGTGTCTTCCATTACGCGGAGTTTGTTCCACTCTTTTTCGACGTAATGGTTTCGTCCGTGAACATAAAAAACGATGTTTTTATCCGGACTTTCCCGGGTGAATTTTTCCAGGATTTCAGTCATGTCCGTGACCGGATATGAAGTCATCGACTCAGCAGTATAGAGACCTATTTCTGCAAAAGCTAAGTTGGTAAAAATTAAACATAAAAGGAGTATTAACTTTTTCATGCAAACTTAGTCGGAAAATATTTCCTAAACTTGAGTGTTTTGTATTTTTCATGATTTGCCGTAACCAGATCTTGTTGGAGTCAAAAAATTGAAGCCTGACATTTTCTTTTGACACCTGAACGGTCATGTAAAGTGTCCTTTCGTCACTGGGGCAAAGCCCATTCAAGAAGTTAGCTGAGAAATGAAGATGGCACGGACCCTGCACTTTACTAAAGTAAGAGATCAAGGATGGATCTCTGGAGAATGACTCTTAGATTTTCATGGACGATAAAAAACTTTGGAGCTTTAGGATGAAGCAAATGATTGGACCGAGTATGGTCGCCCTTAGTGTAATTGCCGCAATTTTTATCAGTCCTGCTTTTGGCACAACCCAGTTCGGTGCCTCTTGTCCTCAGAAATTTATTGCAACCGTTACAAATGTAGAAGATGTCCAGAATGGGCTCTTTCCAAAGGTTGAAGTAGATTTTCAGGTGATACAGACTCTCAAAGGTGAGCAGATATCTTCTAAGAAAATCCAGATTGTCAGAGACGGCCCGGTTCATTTTAAAAGCGGAGAAATCTATACAATAGAATCACGCGAGAACTGGCTTTGTTCTGCGACACTTTTTTCAAAAATTTAATTTCTAGCTATCACAAGTTGTCTATGGATGGACGACAGTAGCAAAGAATAGTGACTCTTTTTTTACAAGGAAGTAAAAAATGGTACACACAAAAAACAAGGCCATAAGTATTATCCCCCTCAACATGCTTATGGCCTTTTTTTTGTTGGCAGTTTTGCCTTCAAATGTTTTCGCTTACACTTTTACTTCTGATTTCACCAAAGGCTTCTACTGGCAAAGTTTCCCTATAAAAATGGCTAAGTTTGTAACAGATCCCAATGACGGCTCTTTGCTTGAACAGTTAACTAATTCCGCTGTCGCGGAATGGGAAAACGCCGCGGGAAAAAATCTTTGGGATTTTTCTTCGGTTCAGACAACGTCTACTTATTCCGGCAATTACATCAGATGGTCAGATCATTTTGGTGAAGAAACCGGTTACGATCCTTCTAAAACCCTTGCGATTACAATTCGCTATAATCAGGGAACTTTTTTTCAACAGACAGTAATCATTCTTAACGGCACTCTTGCTTATCTAAGACAGAATTGGGGCAACTCTTTGAAGACGACGATTCTTCATGAAATCGGACATACTCTGGGGCTGGACCATTCAGGACAAAATGCAATTATGGCCGCTAGTTTAACTTCGCTGACTTCATTACAGGCAGACGATATTCAGGGAGTGAATGCTATTGTCGATGAAACAATCCACAGGCAATCCACTGGATATACTTCTCCTTATTCAGTCACGACTGAAAAGAAGGGGATCGTTCCCGCGTGTGGAACGATTGAAGATATCAGCCGAGGAAATGGCCCGGGAAATGGAAATGCAGCAACCAACTTTGTTGGAGCATTAATCATTGGTTTCGCCGTTGTAGCCTTGGGACGCAGAAAAAATAAGTCGAGTGCTTTTGTCAGGTTTTAAAAAAACACTAAATTTTTTTTAATCGTGCCGATAAAGTAGGCATGAATGAAAATAAAACCGTCATTAATTATATTTTTTATCTTCAACACAAAGACGAGCTTGATAACAGCTTCTATGTCCTCGCAGATGTTCTAAGCAAAATCAATATCAGTTTGCTGCCCATTTCTGCAGATGATTTACGAGTCATAGATAAAACTAAAAAGCATCATCTCATTTCGATTCGAAATGATTTTTCCTCGGCAATGTCTTTCAATAATGTTCGCAAGAACTTTCTTGATTCAGCTATGGCCGGTGGAAGAGTGACTTTATTTGATATCTCGTCGTTTTCAGAAATTGAAAATGCGCAGAAGCTGCAACTGAAAAATGTCTACCGTTACTTTCAACTTCCACAAAATTTGAAACAGGTGGCGATGACTGTTGCTGTTGATTACTTCAGAGATCGAAATGCTGTGGCAGAATGGCCAGGTGGAAAAAGAGCGAAACTTCCTTCCATGACGAATGAATCTTGATTAAACTAACAATATGAAAATAAAAATAAGCGAAGAAACACAAAGAATGCTTATGCTTCTGAAGCTTGATGCGCTCCGATTGTTCGAGCGAATCAAATACAGAGCGCCTGAGTACATGTATGACTTTTCATTGAAACGAACTCGCGATCATTTTCCTGAAGTTTTTAAAAATCGTTACGATAATGTGACGATTGAAGAACTCAAGCTGTGCGGCCAGGAAGTCATTGCGGGACTGGATCAATTTTATACAAAAGTCGATGAAATGCGCTGGTATTTAAATCACACTCAGGATATGCCTAACAGAGTTGAAGATAAACTTCATCATCATATCAGAGAGCTTGAAAAACATTTTGAAACTTTGAATTTATACATCGATGCTGAAATGGGATTGTTGAAGGAAGAAAGACCTGCTGATGAAACAGACAACTAATATTGCTCTTTTAATTTTTGTTCTCTCCATTCCTTTTGCTTTATCGCAAACAAGAAAGGCTATTCCCGCAGGTCGCTATGAAGCACTCTCGGGTGTTAAGATTTCACATAGTGTAAAAGGAAATGAAAGTGCAATCGCCAAGGACGCCCTTGGTCTATTCTGGACAGAAGTGGCGAAACAGATTCCCCAAGGACACAAAGAAAATACTTTCTTCAGTTCGGGCGCCATCGATCCGAACTTCAAAACCTTTTTATCTTCGAAAGGTGTGATTGAAGCGAGAGAAATGAATCCTAAAGTGAATGTCTTATTAAGTGACGATATTGCCCGCGACAGCGATCTTTTAAAGAAAATTAAAGAGAAGGGAAGTCTGATTATCGTTAAAGAAAAGAAAACTCCCAAAGAAATCATTGCCCAATTTCCTCAACACGAAATGGTGGTCTATCAGTCGGAAGCCGACAATAACTACTTTCTGCTCAAAGTGAAATAATAACCCTTTTTACTCAAGCATAAACTTCCTGCACTGGACGACAAAATTAGTTCAGCGATAATGGATTTATGAAGTTGTTTTTATGGGCCACCGTTTTAATTCTTTCCACAGTCTCTGCTGCAGAATTATCTGAGTCTGGTTTCTTTTCCGGCCGTGTTTCACGTATCAATAAAGATATCTCCACCGTCCGAGTGAAAGTTGATTTCGACAACGTCAAATATCTCAATCCCAAAGACAAAGTTGAATTTTGGGACGAGAAAAACAATACATTAAAATGCAAAGGCTACCTGGTTGCACGAACGGCAGACTACCTTCTCTTGAAAGTACCTGAAATGAGTTATTGCGAAAAATATCTCTATTTCACTACTGGCGCCTATTTCAAATTTTACAGTGAAGATCTTCTGAACAATGTGCAAATGGGTAAGGAAGTTGTAACGATTCTGTTAAAGAAGCGCATGGCCGTATTGGGCCAAATGGAAGTTAAAAACCGCGAAATTAATTCGAACATCGAACGAGTCAATGCAATCAATGCGCGTTATAAAACTTTGCGCGATAAATTAGAACAGGAATGGCAGAAAGAATTGCATGCCCTGGATGAGGATAAAACCTTCGCCGTTCGTTCTTACAAAGACCTGGAGCGCAGACGCGATGAAATTGATCAGAAGCTCGAACAATATAAGCTAAAAGATGAAAATCTTACTCTCGACCGGTGGTCATTAGACACCAACCTCTATTTCAAAAAATAATTGATCATTACATTCTTCTATTCTAGACTTACCTAATCAAAATTTAACGGTGGATATACTATGAAAGTTTATGCGTTACTTCTTTCACTTGTCCTGAGCTCAGCCGCTTTTTCAGCAGCTGTAGGAAACATGAAGGCACCAAAAGGCGGAGCATTTAGAGTGCAGATGGATTCACCTCCAACAACTCTCAACGCTCTTTCATCAACGGATTATTATGCATCTGTGATTCAATCAAAAGTGATGGATTCACTTCTTGATAAAAATCCAGAAACTCGCGACTTCGAACCATCACTTGCAAAAGAATGGAAAATTGCAAAAGACGGAATGTCTTTTGAGTTCACTCTTCGCGACGGTGTAAAGTGGCATGACGGTAAACCGCTTACAGCTGAAGATGTTAAGTTCAGCTTTGATGCGATCATGGATCCAACAAACAAATATAAAACTGCAGATAAAAAATCTTATTTTGAGAATATCAAGTCAGTTGAAATCCTTGCACCTAACAAAGTGAAGTTCACAGTTGCTAAGCCTTACTTCGACAACTTCAACCAAGTGGCGACTTCTCTATTGATCGTTCCTCAGCATCTTTACAAGAATCCAACTAAAGAACAGGAAAAAGTTCTGAACAAAACTTTAGTCGGAACTGGTCCATACCTGCTTCAGGAATTTGACCGCGCTAAAGGGATTATTTTAAAAGCAAACCCTAACTGGTGGGGACTTGCAGTTCCTGAGCTAAAAGGAAAATACAACTTTGGTTCAATTAACTACCGCTTTATCAGCGAAGTAGATGTTGCGATTCAAAGAATGGAAAACGGCGATCTGGACTTCCTAGAGCTGGGCGCTGAAGAGTACATGAAAAAAACAACTGGTCCTAAATGGGGCAAAGATATCATTAAAGTTAAAACACAAAACAAACAACCTCGCGGTTATGGTTTTGTTGCTCTTAACTTAACGAATCCAATTCTTTCTTCTAAGAAAACCAGAGTGGCCCTTGCACACTTGTTCAACAGAAGAGAAATGATCAAAAAATTTCTCTACGATCTTTCACTTCCGGCAACAGGACCGCTTTATCAACAATCAGAATATGCTGATCCATCTGTGAAGCCTTTTGAATATGATCCAAAACTTGCACTTAAGCTTCTTAAAGAAGACGGCTGGGCACAAGCTGCTGGTGAAAATACACTTTCAAAAACAGTTAATGGAAAGAAAACTCCACTTAGCTTTACTTTGATCAATGCGAATAAAGACTTTGAAAAATATCTTACGATTTTCAAAGAAGACGCTAAGAAGGCCGGCGTAAATATCGACATTAAATATGTTGAGTGGAACGCGTTCCTTAAACTTATTGACGAAAGAAAATTTGAAGCCGCAACACTTGCATGGAGTGGTGGAGACCTTGACTGGGATCCAAAACAAATCTGGCACTCATCTTCAATTGCTAACGGCGGATCAAACTTCGTCAGCTACAAGAATCCAGAAGTCGACAAATTGATCGATGAATCGCGTGTCATCATGGATAAGAAAGAACGTATTAAAAAACTACGTCAAGTTTACAAGATGATCGCAGACGACGTTCCATATCTTTTCATGTTCAACGGAAAATATATTTTCTACGCTCATGGAAAAAATGTTGGAAAAGAAAAAGATGCTTATCAGTATGAAGTTGGTACAAATTTCTGGTGGCTTCAAAAACCATAGTTACTATAAGCTACGCGCCTTAGGAGCTCTCTTTGTTTAATTATATTTTAAGAAGAATTTTAATAATGATCCCGACTTTGATCGGGGTCACTGTTATTACGTTTGCCATCATCAACCTTGCGCCTGGTTCACCAATCGAGCAGAAAATTCAACAAATGAAATTCGGCGGCGGCGGTGGTCACGACGGTGGTGGTGGCGGCGGCTCCAAAAGTTCTGCTGTTTCAGAAGAAGTTATTCAGGCCCTGAAAAAACAATACGGGTTTGATAAACCTGTTCACATTCGCTATTTGATCTGGCTGAAAAATATCGCCAAGCTGGATTTCGGTGAAAGTTTCACTTACGAAGAGCCAGCATTGAATGTCATTGTCAGTAAATTTCCCGTTTCACTCCAATTCGGGATCATCTCGCTGTTTTTGACTTATATTGTTTGTATTCTTTTGGGCGTTCTTAAGGCCGTTAAACATGATTCAATATTTGACCATGTCACCAGTTTTGTACTGGCGGTTTTTTATTCAATACCTGATTTCATGCTGGGAATTTTGCTTATTGTGTATTTTGCTGGTGGAAGATTTTTTCATTGGTTTCCAATCGGTGAACTCTATTCAGACAATTATTATGAATTGACGGTATGGGGTAAAATTCTCGATCGCGTTCACCATTTTGTTCTTCCGCTGATTTGTTACATGATTGGTTCTTTTACTGTATTAACAATGTTGATGAAAAACTCCCTGCTTGATGAAGTCAAAAAAGACTACATCAGAACAGCGCGAGCTAAAGGTGTTTCTGAAAAATCTGTGTTTTTAAAACATGCTTTAAGAAACGCTCTTATTCCAATCGTGACAGGGATCGGTGGATTTCTCATGGTATTCTTCACGGGTTCACTGCTTTTAGAGAGCATTTTCCAATTGGATGGAATTGGTCTTCTCAGCTACAAATCTATTTTACAGCGCGATTATAACGTCATCATGGGAATTATTTTTCTTGAGAGCGTTCTCTTGCTGATCGGAAACTTACTGAGCGATTTAGCTTACGTTGCAGTTGACCCAAGGATTGATTTCGAATGATTTCCAATAAGATTTTTAAGAGTGAGTTAAGCAGAAAACGCTGGAGAGTTTTTAGAAAAAACAAAGCAGCTGTCTTTTCGACATTATTTCTACTCTTTTTTTTATTTGCCACTTTAATCTCACCATTAATTGCCAACAGCAGACCTATTGTGCTGAAAGTGAAAGATCAAGTTTTTTTCCCCGTTTTTAAAGACTACACGGCAGATCAGTTCGGCATCACTGATACTCTGGATATTGATTACCGCAATATGCAGCTGGATGCTAAAAAAGGTGAATTTGCTTACTGGCCACCGGTGCAATGGGATCCATTTGAAAGTAATTCAAAAGTAGAGTCTTACCCATCTAAGCCTTCGCAGACCAATATTTTTGGTACTGACGACAGAGGCAGAGATGTTTTTACAAGAATTCTTTACGGCTTTAAATATTCAATTGTGTACGCCGTTGCTGTTTGGTTTATCAGTTTGGTCATCGGAACAAGCCTTGGGGGAATCATGGGCTTCTTTGGAGGCTGGATCGATTTCATCGGTCAGAGAATTGTTGAGGTGATGAGTACTGTTCCTCAGTTCTTTCTATTGATTATTCTTGTTTCGATTTTCACTCCTTCGTTATTTCTTCTTATTCTTATTTCCTGTGTCTTTTCATGGATTAATATTTCCTACTATGTTCGTGGAGAGTTTTTGAAGAATAGAAATAAGGAATTTGTTGAAGCCGCTCACTCACTTGGCGCTTCAAACTTCAGTATTATTTTCAAACACATTTTACCAAATTCATTGACTCCAATTATTACATTTGCTCCATTTACGATTGCGGCTCATATTACGGGGCTGACTGCTCTTGATTACCTGGGATTTGGACTTCCGATTCCAACTCCAAGTTGGGGAGAACTTCTTTCGCAGGCCCATAAGAACTATACGATTGCCTGGTGGCTTGCTTTCTATCCTTCGCTTGCTCTATTCACCGTGCTCACGCTGTTGAGCCTGATTTCTCAAGGTGTAAGAGATGCGATGGATCCAAATATGAATTAAAAAAGGAAACGGGCGCCGATAGAAAGTGCCCGTCCTCCTGTTCCAAAGCCATAAATTTCTTCATAATTTTTGTTAAACAGGTTCTTCACTTTAAAGAAAAATTCACCCTGATTATTCATGTTGTATTTATACATTACATTTGAAAGCAGATAAGAATTGGCCTTAACAGTGTTGCCATTGTTGTCTACATCCAGCCTTTGCCCAGTGAAACTGATTTCATAATTGAAGTTATGCTTCTCTGAAACACTAAAATCAATATTATTTCTGGCATTGATGTCTGGTCTTCTTGCAAGCTTTTCTCCGCGGCTCAGGTCTCTTGTTTTTAGCAGAGTAAAGGCAAGAGTAAGTGCCAACTGCTGTGACCATCTCTTGGCCATAGACTGTTCGAAGCCACTTATTTCTGCAGATCCGCGGTTTATATTTACGAATGTTATTGGAACATAACTGAAACGATCATCAATTTTAGTATGAAAAAGCGCACTCGATGTTTTAAACGTTTCAGTCCAATTTTTATCCAGTGCTAGATCAATACTTTTACTCGTTTCGGGCACAAGATTTTTATTTCCATAAAGAGGAGTAAAAAGCTGGTTCAGGGAGGGTGCTCTGAAGCCGGTACTATAGGACAATTTAACCAGACCGTTCTCAATTTTAGCGCCTGCAGCTGTTTTATAGGTAAAATGGTCATTGAAGATTTGGTTATGATCCATTCTCACGCCAAAATTAAAAATATATCTTGCAAGCTCCAGCTGATGATATAAAAACGCACTGATGTTTTCATTGCTATGACCGATTTGATCATCTTCATGTTGATAGCTGAGATTTATATTTTGAGTAAGCTCGGGATTGATAAAATAAGTGTGTTCAAGATTCAGGTCGTTGAGTTTCCCCTTGCTGATGGCAGTACTCATCGTTGGGTTTTGGCTATCGTAAAGCACATCAAATTTTTTATGATGACTGGTGTGATTAAATCCTAATTTTGTTTCAGCTGAGCCTGATTCCCAGGTTTTCTTCAATTGAATTCTTGAATAGAGTTCTTCTTCGACAAGCGAATCATTCGGATCATCCGAGCCCGGACCACCGCCCTTATCAAGATCAGCATCGCTGTGATTGTATCGTAAACTTACGCTGGCATCATACTCTTCAGATAGATCGTAAGTAGAATTAAAATCTAGCGTAGCTCTTTGTGAGCCGTCTTTTTCGGCCCCTGGATTTGATTTTTCATTAGCGGCAGAGAATCCATCTGTTCTGAAAAAATCCATCCCAAAGGATGAGCTTAATTTCCCAAAACGCTTCTGAAAATTAGCTCCGGCGTTGGTTGTTTTGAATGAACCCAAATTGTAATAATGTTCTCCGTGCAGTTCCTCACTTCGGGCCTTTTTGGTCGTGATTACGATGACACCGCCAATGGCATTGGAGCCGTAAGCAAGCCCTTGCGATCCTTTTAAGATTTCAACCTTTTCAACGTTGTTGAGACTGAGTTTGCCGATGTCAAACTGACGATTGGGATTGCCTGGATCGTTCATAATGATGCCGTCTATGACAACCAAAGTATGAGAGGAGTCTGTTCCTCTTATAAAGACACTGGCGCTTGAGTTCTCCTGTCCTGAGCTGGCAACATATAAATCAGATTGATGAGAGAGTAATTCAGTTAATGTCTTTGAAGAGCTTTCACGAATTTCTTTTTGAGAAAAAATAGTGACGTCATTACTCGTTTTATTAACTTCAGATTTTATCCGATCAGCTGTTACAAGAATGACTTCTTCTGCATAGAGTGATGATGAGAGTAAAATAAAAGGGAAAAATTTACAAAGCACGGCCGATACATCAAATGACATATTCCTCCTCGGGATGAATGGAAAAACTTCAGCGGGATCTGGCTTTACAGTTGCGGGACAGCGAAGGAGTCACACCTTACTTCACCTTCTGAGTTTTGCTTAACTATACAAAAATGGAACATTCTTTACAAGAAAATCTTTCACTTTTAATATCGAGTGATGAAGGCAATCACTTTTTTTATATCTTTGTTTTTTTGTTTCTCTGTATACAGTGAAGGTTCTTCTGCATGTCTAAAATCGAAAGCTCTAAAATCTTTTCTTCCGAAGTATGCTAAACATTTCAGGATAGATTATTTTCAGAATTATAAAGTGGTTCATGTCGGAAGCGATGCTTATCTGCTTTCGCAATCAGAAGTTAATTGTGCGGAAATTTTTCAGGCCAAAATCAGAACACCTGTTAAACGTGCAGCTTTTATGTCGACAACCTATTTGCCTGCGCTGGAGATTTTGGGAAAAACTGAAACACTGATTGCTTTTCAAGGTAAGCAATATATTGTCAGCAAGTCGTTTGATAAATCAAAGCTAAGAGATCTTGCATTCAAATTTAATCCTGAAGAATTGATTACACTGAAAAGTGATCTGGTTATGGGCTATTCATCAAATTTATCTGATGAAAAACAAAAGCAAACATTCCGAAAACTGTCACTTCCTGTTGTTGTTAATAAAGATTTTGAAGAGCTTACACCGCTTGCAAGAGCGGAGTGGTTAATTTTTATTTCAGCTTTTTACAACATGGAAGACAAGGGTATTTCCGTTTTTAATGAAATTGAAAACAACTATAATGAACTGAAGAAAAAGAATGAGCGCTTGAGTAAAACAAAAATCCTTGTCGGCAGTATCGATAATGGTTATTGGATGACTTGTGGTGGGAAAAGCGATCTTGCTCAATTAATAAGCGACGCTGGCGGTGAACTCGCTTTTAAAAATAATAGCAATGAGACTCAGAAGGTATCGCTTGAAAAATTGATCAAGAACAAAGCTGTTTACGATGTCTGGTTAACGCATAATATGTGGAGATCGGAATCAGATAAACTTAAGGCCATTCAAGATGATCAGCGCTATCGTTATGTAAAAGCTAAAAGCGTGTACAATAATAACCTTAACAGCAATGAAAATGGCGCAACTGATTTCTGGGAAACAGCAGTTCAAAGACCAGATCTTCTTCTTCATGAATTGAGTGTCCTTTTTCATCCCGAGTCTTATCAGGCTCCGTTAAAGTGGTATCGCAAAATATGAAGTTAAAATACAGTATTCTTTTCATACCAGTTTTAGCTCTGGCGCTTATACTACTTTTCGTCGGTGAAAGTGGCATCAGCAGCGATCTGATTTTGATTAATGAGTTAAGATTACCGAAAGTTCTTGCATGTCTTTTTGCGGGGGGATTGCTTGCGGTCGCAGGACTTCTCATGCAGGTCTTTTTTCAAAACCCGCTGGCCGGTCCGGACATTTTAGGAGTCAGTTCAGGTTCTTCATTCTTTGTTGCCATCTGGATGTTGGCGGGAGCAGGTCTAAACCCAATCGTTCAGAAATGGGGGATGAATGTTATGTCATTCCTGGGCGCAATCAGCGTCTTTTGCTTATTGCTATTTTTCTTGAAGCGAAATGTTTCAAGAGTGAGCTTAATCATCATAGGACTTTTGATTTCTTCATTTGCTTCAAGTGGCATTTCTGTTCTCGTAAGTATGAGCCAGGCACTGCAATTGAAAAACTTTCTCGTCTGGAGCATGGGAAGTTTTCGCAATATTACCCAAGCGGATCTTCCACAGTTCGTGCTTCTTTCCTGCTTTTCTTTATTTCCGGTCTGGTTTTTCTTAAAGCCGTTGAATCAATTTCTTCTCTCTGAAAATTATGCAAAGAGTGTTGGGGTTAATGTAAAGAAAATGCGAATTGTGTTTGTGACGATAGCTGCTTTACAAATTTCAATAGTGACTCTTTTTTGCGGACCTATTGGTTTTATCGGAATCATTTCACCACATCTGGCCAGGATCTATTTAAGAAGAGCGCAATTGATTCATTTATTGCCTGCCGTTTTTTTAGTAGGATCTTTTCTCGCACTGGTAACAGAAATGATCCTTGTGATGACACCTTCGTTGTCTATTTCAGTCAATGCTATTCTTGGTTTGATTGGAGCTCCCATAATTGTATTGTATCTCTATAGACAGAGGAGTTTGAGTCTATGAAGACGATACTAGAGTTAAAAAATCTATCCATTGGATTCAGCAAGATTCTTTTCCGCGATATCAATGTCGAACTGAAGGAAGGTGTGTTTGCCTGTTTGTTGGGAGTCAATGGAATTGGAAAAAGCTGTTTATTGAAAACCATGGCAGGGTTGCAGGATAAAAAAAACGGGGACATCTTTGTCGATAACAGGAACTTTTCTGAGATTGATTCCGATGAGCTTGCCAAGAAAATCGGAATTGTTCTGACCGAAAAATTGCAAATCGACTACTTAACAGTTTTCGAGCTGGTTTCTTTCGGTCGCGCTCCTTACACAGGAAGAAACGGAAATCTGTCTTCTGAAGATACAGCAATCGTCCAAAAAATTTTAGATGATGTAGGGATTGCTGAAATTGCCACTCATTATTTTTCTGAATTGTCGGATGGGCAGAAGCAAAAAGCATTAATTGCGAGAGCGCTTGCGCAGACACCTGAACTGCTTCTCCTGGATGAGCCGACGACGTATCTGGATATTCCTTCAAAGATTGATTTGATTGAATTGTTGAAACGACTTACCCGAGAAAAGAAAATAACAGTTCTCCTCAGCACTCACGATCTGGATTTAATTAAAGACATGGCGGATGAGTTTTGGTTGATGGGTAAAGACGGAAAATTCTCTGCGGGAAGCCCGGAAGATTTGACTTCTTCCGGACTGATTGCAAATAATTTTTTTAGATCTGGATTAAAGTAATTGAAGCTAGCTTCTCTTTGTTGTCACGGATGTATTTTACTTTTACCGTGTCTCCGATTTTATACTTATCAATGACTGAAAATAAATCGTCATAACTTCTGATCGGGTTGTTATCAATTCCTACGATAATGTCACCGATGAAATATTCACCGAAACGATTACGGGTAATTCCTCTGAGGCCGGCTTTTGCAGCAGGGCCTTTCGGATCAACAAATTTCACCATGACGCCTTCTCTGAGACCAAAGCGTGCGGCATAGTAGTCTTCAAGAATGGCAACTCCCAGACCTGGGCGAATGACTTTTCCGAACTTAATTAATTGTGGAACGACGTTCTTAACAATTTCAACTGGAATGGCAAAGCCTAGTCCTGAACTCGCTCCAACTCCACCACCATTGTAGATAATTGTGTTGATGCCGATAAGTTTTCCCTGCGAATCTAAAAGAGGCCCGCCTGAGTTTCCTGGATTGATAGACGCGTCTGTCTGGATCATGCCGTTGATGGAAACGCCGCCGTAACCCTTGATGCTTCTTTCCAGTGCTGAAACAGTTCCGGTGGTTAATGTGTGATCAAGTCCAAGCGGATTTCCGATGGCCAAAGCTTTTTGTCCAACTTGAAGTGTTTTTGAGTCACCAGGTAAAATTGGTTTTAAATCTTTTGGTGTTTCAGTCAACTTTAAGACGGCGATATCTTTTTTAGGATCTCCACCGACGAATTTTGCGCGGTAAGGTTTCTTGTCATCTTTAAATGACACAATAAATGAATCTCCGCCATCGACTACGTGATAATTGGTGACGATATAGCCTGTCTTATCCCAGACAAAGCCTGACCCGGTACCAGATTCCACCTCTGTGGCATCCATCTCAAAAATAGAATGGGCCTTGCGCATATTGGAAACGTTGACGACTGAATCCACAACATTCTGGAAAACACTGATGGAATTGCGTTCATTTTCCAGCAACATTCCTAACTCAGTTTTATTTGCAGCAAAAGCGTTCGTGAAACTGCATAAGAAAGCAACTACAACTATGAGACTCAGTTTGCTCATCCAACTCCTCCTTGCTACTGATACTCAGTATAGATATAATCCTGTTACAAAATTTGTTCAAGAGGAAGCCATATATGGACATTCAATTTTATAATCGTGTAACCCAGGCAGTTGAAAAGGAAAAAGTTTACGGTGATAAATTTGTTGAATGGCTCTATAAAACCGAAACCGGGAAGGCCCTTTCGACAGTAGTGTGCAAGGCTCCGATCAGTCAACTTTACGGGGCTTTACAAAATACTCCTTTTTCAAAAAATAAAATTGCCCCTTTCATAAAGAATTTTAACATTCCCATGGATGATTATCTTCCGGAAGAAGGGCGCGATACTCAATCGCCATACTCAAGCTTCAATAAGTTCTTCATCCGCAGATTTAAAGAAGGCAAGCGTCACTTTGTTCAAAAGGCAGAAGAAATGCCCGCTTTCAGCGAAGCCAGATATTTTGGTTATACAACAGTTCATGATGAAGAAGTGATCCCGGTCAAAGGTGTTTACCTGAAGCCAAAAGCTTTGCTCGCCAATAAAAAGTGGGAAGACACTTTTCATGATGGTCCTTTGCTGCTAGCGAGATTGTGTCCAGTTGATTATCACCGTTTCCATTATCCTGACGATGGAACGATCATTGAAGATTATCGCGTTGAAGGACTTCTGCATTCAGTGAACCCTCTGGCCTTAAAAATGAAGCAAGATATTTTGATGACAAATGAAAGACACGTGACCATTGTTGAAACCAAAAATTTCGGCAAGCTCGCTTATATTGAAGTCGGTGCAGTTTGCGTTGGCAAAATCGTTCAAAGCCAGCCTTTAGTCAAAGGTGGATCATTCAAAAGAGGCGATGAAAAAGGATATTTCCTATTTGGTGGATCTACAGTCATTGTTGTCGGTGAAAAAGGAAAATGGAAACCTTCGCAAGATATTCTGGATTACACCAAAAAAGGGATGGAGACTTATATCCAGCTTGGAATGAGTGTCGCCCAAAAAACTATTTAAAATATTTTTCTTTTAGAACCCGTGCGAGCAACCAGTAAGCTTCCGGAGATGGATGTCCGTCTACCGGAAGACTTAGTGAAAGATTCCCACCGAAGTTTTTATCTCTTTTATAAAGCAATTTTTCAAAATCAAGCACTTCAAATCCATTCTCAATGGCCGTTCTTTTTAGCTCTTCCGTCTTGTAGTGAGAAGTGTAAAGAACGAGAATTTTCTTATCAATTTTTTTACCCGTCTGTTCCAATGATGATAAAGAAGCATTCAGTAGAGTGATAAAAAGTTCATAGTGATTTTGAGTATAAACTTTCGGCAGCTCAAGATGAAAAGCACGCGTGAGAGAAAGCGCGGCCATGCCATTAATTAGCTTCCGGGCCATTCTATTGCTATTGTTGAAATAGCCATGAAAAATCAAATCGCCATCGCTCAATGTATATTCCGCTTTTTTAGCTATGTATGAGAATGTGTAGGCCGTGGTTGGATACACAAGACGTTGCATTTGAGCGTCGTTATAAATCCAGATGAAAATTCCATGAGACTCCTTAAGAGGAGCGAAGAACTGTGAATCAATGGTTGATCTATAAGCAAGATCGTTGGCGCTGTCGCCGCTAATTCCGTAATTATAGACAAACCAATCGGGTGAAAGAAGTGAGGCCAGTTGCGAAGGATAGTCCTGTCCTTGATTAACCCCTTCTCCGAATGTGTAGGAGTCGCCCGCCGTGAGTACAAATGAAGTGCTCCGGTCTTTATTGGCCTGGTTTTCAACAATTCGTTTGCTCCAGGGATTCATGCGATAAATGACGTTGTAAACTTCCTTATCAGTCCCTTTGATTTTTTTTATAAACCGGGCGCTTCTGACAAAGCCGTCGGAAGAAACAGTCCATTGCCGGTTCTGCACAGGTGTCTGGTCGATATCCGCGTACGTATAGCTTTTAAGAGAGTCATTTTCACTGGAAAGAGAAGCCGGCGGATTGAGAAGCGCTGAACTTCCAAAATCCTCCATTGGTTGATTTTTGAAACGAGAGTCGACAATGTCCCTGTAGGGTTCAGTTTTAAAAAATTCTACACCTGTCATTCTGCAAAAGAGTTCCAGTATCACGAACAGAACTACCAGTCCGATCAGGTTATAAGCAAAAATCTTTAAAACTTTCATGTCTTGAGTCTAAAGCAAATTTGCCTGAAAGAAAAAAGTTTGCGAACATTTTTGTATGAAAAAAGAATTCCAAATGCAAAGACTCTCAGTTCTGTTTTTTATTACATTTTTGTTTCTGATCGTCGTTGTGGGGTTTCAGGCGATCGCCGTGACTGATGATTACTGGCTGGCAACTTACGTTTTAAAAAAAGGGAAGCCATTCGTTTCGCCGTTTATGTGGGCTTATGAACAATACTTTTTCTGGTCGGGGCAAATCCTTAATCATTTTCTACAAGGTCTTTTTACTTTTAAACCGCTGAAGACCAATTATACAAGTGCACTGCATGCCTTTATCTTTGTCGCCGCCAGTTTGACCTGGATTTTACGTTTTTATAAAAACTTTGAAGAAGATCGTATGAACCGATTCTCTTTTGGAGCAGTCATTCTCACTGGCTTTTTTATTTTCACATATTCAGTCATGGGGCTTTCAGTTTATCTGGCCGCTTCCACTATGATCTGGTCCTATTTATTTTTCATGCTCGCGTACGCGATTTTTTCATCCGAGCTGTTCACTAAATATCATTTCCTTCGCTACGTCGTCTTTTCCTGCGCTGGAAACTCATCTGATTCTCTGTTGATTCCGCTTTTTATTTTATTCTTTTTCAATAGAAAAAATGAAAACTTTCCCAACAGGAAAAAATATTTCATTGTCCTTTTAGCCGGAGTTTTAGTTAACGTCCTGGCACCATCAACACTGGGGCATTTAAAAGTCGGTGTGATGAATTTACCTTTGAATCCCGTCGATTATCTGTATCGTTGCTATAAGCTTTCCCTTGCTGTTGCTGAAATGATTGGTTGGAAATTCTTCTTGTATCTTCCTCTTTGTTTCTGCTTTCAAGTGAGCAGTTCAATGAATCCAGACGATTTAAAAAAGGCTACTCTGGAGAGTTTAGCGCTCGCCTTTGGTTCCGTCTTTCTTTTCCTGTTTGCCAATGGACCGGTGGATAATAGTTTCTTTTTCTTTTGTCTCATCTTTTTTTCACTGACTGTTTTCTGGGGAATACAACTTTTGAAAAGAAAAGTTCTTCAGTTTAGAATGCCGAACTGGATTCATCACTTCGCTGTCTTCCTGGGACTTCTCGGGTGTATTGAAGTCCTAGGCGAAAACTTCATTAATGCCGCAAGGGTGAGAGTTAGTTTTCTTCAGCAAGTTGCAGAAATTGATTATCAAAGCGCTGGTCATGCGCCCGTTGCAGCTCCTGCACATATGATCCCAATGGAAAGACATATTCTTTTCTATGAAGACATTACTAAGAACAAAGACGATATGAGCAATCAGGCGCGCAGAGAGTATTACGAAGTGGAGTCAATCGTTGCGAAATAAAAAATTACTGCTTCTATCTGGCTCTATTATACTTTGTTGGCTTCTTTTAGAAGCGACTTCATTTTTTCTCGTTCCGGCGAATCAGCGTTCACTTCCTCCGGCACAGATGATGAAAAAATATCACAATGAATATCTTCAGGAGTATTCATTGAAAACCGGGTGCACTTTTGCCGAATCCGTCATTGCTCATCCGACGCTGGGCTTTGTTCACAGACGAGCTCCCTTTATTTCCAAAAAATGTACTCAGGTTTTTAAAGCAAACAACATCGGTGTTCTCTCTGAGCGCGACTTGCCTCTGAAAAAAAATCCTGACGATTTTGCGATTATGATTCTGGGAGGATCTGTAGCAGATCACATGGCCAATTATAAAATAGGCAACGTCTTTCAACTGGAAAAACTATTAAACGAAAAGTTTATTCCACTTTCCGGGAAACAATTTAAGATTTACAACGGAGCCTTGGGGGCATGGGCCATGCCTTCGCAGGTGAATATGCTTTTGATGTATGGCGATCGAATAGATGCTGCTATTTCGATTGATGGCTATAACGAAGCTTTTCCTGTTCAGGAAGGAGCGCGGCTGGAAAAAGTTCCGGCGGGAACATACTTTTTATCGTTTGCTGACAGAAGCAGTCTTAAAATCCGCTATCTCAATATGCTTTGGGCCTATCAGTATGCGGTCTCACATTCTTTTTTAAAACATTCCTATTTCTTTCCGACTTTCTACCATGTGCTCACTCAGATTTATCAAAATTTTATTGTCTCACCTGAGGATCTGGATCCCTTCATCACTGGAAATACGGAGCAGATCAATTTGCCAAAAGAAGAGGCCCGACTCTGGAGTGCTGAGAGCCTTGGAAAATACATGCAGGCTTTCCATGAAACCGGACGCTTTAAAAAGGTTAAGACGGCTGAATTTCTCCAGCCCACAAGATTTACCGGCAAGGTTCTGACTGATGAAGAAAAAGCCTACCACGAGTTTATAGAAGCTCCGGTGTACAACCTGGTTTCTGCCCAATATAACCGTCTTGAAAAAGAAAAGTATCCGGTCAAAAGCCTCGCCACTGTTTTCGAAAAAGAGCAGGGGACGATTTATTCTGACCACATTCACTACCGGACTGATCCTGATGGCGAACGCTCGCGTGGAAAGGACCTGGTGGCCGAGGCCATGGTCAATGAACTGGGCCACATCTGGAACTTAAAAAAACGCTAATTCCGTGCTGAAATCAAAACGCGAGATTCTCTTTCGAGAACGTTCCGCTTTTTTACACGCTTGTCGCTGCTGATTTTCCGGTAGCTTACCCCTTTATTTTTTTGGCACACGTCCTGCTTTAGAGGACTACATCAAAACCAGAATAGGGGGAACAATGGATCTGCAAAAAATCGTGTTGAGTCAGTACATGCTGCTAAATAACGAACCAACTTTAAAAAATATTTCTACAGACACCGGCATTCAGATCACCAGAATTTTCAGACTCTTTAACGGGGCGACGATGAAGCTTTCTGAATACCAGATTTTTCAACAGCGAGTCCGCGAAAAAATGGGCCTCGATGATTCACTTGAAACAATCGCTCTCGATTGCTCGCTTAAATTGAGCCCATCGGCCATCAAAGAAATTGAAACATTTCTCAAGCGCAAGATCGAGATCTGGAAAATTAAACAATCGGCTGAAGAAAAAACAAAAACAGCAAAACAACTAACTGCCTAAGAGGAAAATATGAAAGACGGATTATTAATTATCGAAAGAATCATCGTTGAATCGCTTTCAAAAAAAGAAAGAAATCTTCAGGAAATTATTATGGATACCAATCTGGACCATTCTCTTCTCCTGAGCGTTCTTCCCAATCTCATAATGAAAAACATGGTTCGCTATACAAAAGGTATTTATTCCCTTGAAAAGGAAAATTGTTTTCAGTGGCTTAATGAGATTAACCAGGTTGATCACGTAAAAGAAGAAGCTAAGGAATTGTTTATCTCTCTGGTTAACCAGTACTTCGCAAAAAGCAATGAAAGAAAATCTTCCACGGAGCCACAACTTAAGATACAAAAAGTATGGCTGACCAGAGATGAAGAGGTCGTTCTACGCTCTCATATGGCCGGTCTGGAGAGTTTTTTCACTCAGGTGAAGGCCTCAAGAAAGGTGAGACCAGAAAGAGAAAAAACGTGCGAACAGAGAGTGGTTATCTGGGGATTGTCCCAGTATTCGGATCTGGTGGACGGCGTTCTTCAGGCCGTTTAGAAAATTTTGCAATGCTTCATGAGAAATTTTTTTTGCGAAATAGTTGACTTAAATAGCGCATTAGTAGTAAAAATTTATAGCTCATTCATTGTGCGCGTATAACTATCATCTTAACGTATTTTAAGGAGAATAAAGATGAAAACATTATTAGCTCTAGTACTTATCGTTTCTGCTGTTTCTTTCGGCTGTTCAAAAAAAGAAGAAGCTACAACTGAAGCTGCACCAGCTGCTGCTACAACTGAAGCTGCTCCTGCTGCTCCAGCTACTGAAGCTGCTCCTGCTGCTCCAGCTGCTACTGAAACTGCTCCAGCTGCTAACGCTGAAGCTGCTCCAGCTGCTCAAGCTCCAGCTGCTACTCACTAATTATTCAAAACGCGAAAGCGGATTAAATAATAATAAAAAAGGCTCACTTCGGTGGGCCTTTTTTATTTCTATTGTTTCCTAAATATTCCATCTCCGTCGTCGCTCAATCGTTCACTCAGTCGACGTACAGGCGTACGACTCCTTCGTTCTCTCAATCACTCCTAGGATCTGAAACATTTATGAAACAATAGTTCTAGCCGACGTATCCGTGATCTTTGATCATCTCTTCAACTAGATCCACGAAATTTTTTTGAATGTCTTTGTTCTCTGGGGATTCTTCACAGCATTGAAGGTAGCCGAGCATTTTAAAGAAAGGCGTTTTTCTATTTTCTTTTTCGAGCCAGTTTGAAAAATAGGTTACAGCTTCCAGCCAGTCAAAAAGAGCAAACTCTGAATGATCGACGACTTTAAAAAATTGATCGATGCCGGGAATGCCGACCGGTCTTTCTTTAGAGTCCATATAGAGAAGCTTCACCATCAGTTCGAGGTGAGGAATAGTACAGCGGCCTTTGGTGAGGCGAATAAGATTGCGATCGCTTAAGTGTTTATCGGAAATAGTCGTGCGTGCGTATTCAAGAGGCGCGCGCCACTCTTCGCCTTTTTCTGCGATCACATCTTCTAATGTTCTAAAAATTCTATTTTGGTTCATAACCTAAATTGGGAGCGAGCCATCGTTCGATGGTGCTCACGCTCATCCCTTTTCTTTCAGCATAGTTTTTTATCTGATCAACGCCAACCTGACCTACGTTAAAGTAGCGTGCTTCCGGATGATTGAAATAATAACCGGACACAGAGCTGGGCGGATTCATTGCAAAGCTTTCTGTTAAGCTGATTCCGGTTAAGGCTTCAGCGTTTAAGAGCTTCCAGAGAGTTTCTTTTTCGGTGTGATCAGGGCACGCAGGATAGCCAGGGGCGGGTCTGACGCCACGGTATTTTTCTTTGATCAGATCTTCGTAGCTTAAATTTTCCGTCAGACCGTACCCGAAAATTTCTCGTACTTTCTTATGTGTAAGTTCAGCAAGAGCTTCGGCAAGTCTGTCTCCGATCGCTTTAACCATAATCGAATTATAATCGTCGTGCTGCTCTAAAAATGTTTTAGCGTAGCGTTCAACTTCGTGGCCCATCGTTACGGCGAAAGCGCCTACATAATCATTTTGTGATTTTTCCGGTGAGACAAAATCGGCCAGAGAATAATATTTGATTTCATCGCCAATTTTTTCTTTTTGCTGGCGGAGAAAATGAAGAGTAGTGCCGTTGTCGAGATGAACATCGTCGCCCTCAGCGTGGGCCTTAAAAATTCCCACAACTGCTTTTGGAGCGAAGATTTTATTTTCTACAATGGACTGCAAATGCTTTTGAGCATCGTTGTATAATTTCTGCGCTTCCACTCCGTAAACTTCGTGGCCTAGAATTTTCGGGTATACACCTTTGAGTTGCCAGGTCCAGAAGAACGGTGACCAGTCGATGAAAGGCACAATTTCATCAAGTGTAAAATCGAGAGTGAAAACTCCTGTGCGCGACGGAGCGGCAATGGCGGCTTCCGTCCAATTCGTTTTGAATGATTGAGCTTTCGCTTCTTCGTAGCTGATCAGCTTGGTTTGATCTTCCATGCTGCTTGCGTGACGTTCTCTGAGTTTTACGTATAGGTCGTTTAATTCCTGAGTGTAAGCTGAGCGCTTTTCCGGATTCAAGAGATTGTTGCAGACTTCAATGACCAGCGAAGCATCGCCAACCTGTGCGACGGCCGATTCATAATGAGGAGCAATTTTAATCGCAGTGTGGGCCTTTGACGTTGTCGCGCCTCCAATCAGAAGCGGAAGTTTGAAGCCTTGGCGTTGCATTTCTTTTGCAACATGGATCATTTCATCCAAAGACGGAGTGATAAGGCCGGAAAGACCAACGATATCTGCTTTGTGCTCGATAGCCGCGTCGAGAATCTTCTGGCAAGAAACCATAACTCCCAGATCGATGACTTTGTAACCGTTGCAGGCAAGAACAACACCAACAATATTTTTTCCGATATCGTGAACGTCGCCTTTAACTGTCGCGATGACAAAGACGCCTTGTTCGCGGGCATTGGCATTGTTTCTCTTTTCCTCTTCCATGAAAGGCTCAAGAAATGCCACGGCTTTTTTCATGACTCGCGCGGATTTAACGACTTGAGGAAGAAACATTTTTCCTTCGCCGAAAAGATCGCCGACGACTTTCATTCCATTCATCAAAGGACCTTCGATGACATTTAGCGGGCGACCGTATTTCAGACGCGCTTCTTCTGTATCGAGGTCAATATAAGTATCGATACCTTTGACAAGTGAGTGGCTGATGCGCTCTTCAAGTGAAAGAGTGCGCCATTCCTCAGCTTGTTTATCTTCTTTTTTGTTGGAGCCTTTGAGTTTTTCAGCGAGTTCAAGGAGCTCTTCAGTGGCGCGCGGATGTTTGTTTAAAACAACGGCTTCACATTTCTCTTTTAATTCAGGTTCAATTTCATCGTACAATCCGAGCATACCGGCATTGACGATTCCCATGTCGAGTCCAGCTTTTATAGCGTGATACAGGAACACGGAATGAATGGCTTCGCGGACAATATTGTTTCCGCGGAAGGAGAAGGAAAGATTGGAAACTCCGCCGCTCGTTAAAGCACCCGGGCAGACTTTTTTAATTTCTCTCACGGCTTCGATGAAATTCACACCGTAAGTATCGTGTTCTTCAATTCCTGTCGCCACTGTGAGGATGTTGGCATCAAAGATAATGTCATGAGGATCAAAATTTAATTTTGAAACAAGAAGATCGTAAGCGCGTTTACAGATGCGCACTTTTTCGTCTTTAGTTGCAGCCTGGCCATTTTCATCGAACGCCATAATGACAACTGCAGCTCCGTAGTGCTGAATCAGTTTAGCTTGCTCAAGAAATTTTTCTTCACCTTCTTTGAGGGAAATCGAATTGACGATTCCTTTTCCCTGGATGCATTTCAATCCCGCTTCGAGAACTTCCCATTTGGAAGAGTCGAGCATGATGGGAACTTTAGAAATATCTGGTTCACTCGCGACGAGATTTAAAAAATGGGTCATGCACGCTTTTGAATCGAGCAAGCCTTCGTCAAAATTTATATCGATAATGTTGGCGCCGTTTTCCACTTGTTGTCTGGCAACTGATAAGCCTTCTTCAAAATTGCCAGCCTTGATAAGTTTGGCAAAAAGAGGAGAGCCGGTGACGTTCGTTCTTTCGCCGACCATGTAGAATGGTTTATCTTTTCTGTTAAAAATAGTCAGAGGTTCAAGACCGGAGAGTCTCGTCGCTTTTTCAATCGCAAGAATTTTTCGCGGCTTGATGTCTTTAACTTTTTTAACGATCGCTTCGATGTGGGGAGGAGTTGTTCCACAGCAGCCGCCGAGAATATTGATAAATCCGCTCGTCGCAAATTCAGCAACAAACTGGGCAGTCTTCAAAGGCGTTTCATCATAACCTGTGGGAGAAAGCGGGTTAGGAAGTCCTGCGTTTGGATAGCAGCTGATAAAGCAGTCTGCAATTGTGGAAAGCTCTTCTATATACGGACGCATTTCTTTTGCGCCGAGAGCGCAGTTGATTCCCACAGAAAGAGGTTGTGCGTGTCTGATGGAATTGTAAAAGGCTTCGACGGTCTGGCCGGATAAGGTTCTTCCGCTGGCATCTGTAATCGTTACAGAAAGCATCAGCGGATATTTGGTCTGAGTTTCTTCTTCGTATTTTTTAATCGCGAAGATACACGCTTTCAAATTGAGTGTATCGAAAACTGTTTCGGGTAAAAGAATATCGACTCCGCCTTCGATCAGCGCTTTGGTTTGTTCGTAGTAGTTGTCTACGAGTTCATCAAAGGTGACGGCGCGGTAAGCGGGATTGTTGACGTCAGGGGAAAGCGAAGCAGTTCTGTTTGTCGGGCCCAAAGCGCCGGCAACGTAACATTTGCGCCCGGGATTCTTTTGCATGAATTCGGTGCAGGCAACTTTCGCCAATTTGGCAGCTTTGAAGTTGAGATCATAAACGATGTGTTCGAGATCGTAATCCTTTTGAGCGAGGCGCGTGCCTGAAAAAGTATTGGTCTCGATGATATCGGCACCGGCCGCGAGGTATTGCGTATGAATAGCCTTGATGACATCGGGGCGGGTGAAAACGAGAAGATCGTTATTGCCTTTTAAATCTTTGTGATGAGATTCAAAATGCCCTTTGCGGAAATCTTCTTCCTGCAATTTATAAGTTTGAATCATGGTGCCCATGGCACCATCGAGGAACATGATTTTTTCTGCGAGAGTTTTCTCGAGTTCAAGAAGAGTGGAATGTTTTTTCATATGCTACTTTTGAAAAGTTTTAACAATATCAACAATCGTGCTGGTGTCGTTCATAATATAAAAATGAACACAAGGAGCTCCGCCTTCGAGAAGTCCACGGACCTGATTAGTTGCCCATTCTTTTCCGATGGCATTTACGTTCTTTGGATCTTTGGTAATGGATTCAACTAATTCATCCGGAAAATCGATATAGAAGTTTTTAGGGATGCTGGTGAGTTGAGTGGCATTCTTTAAAACTTTAACTCCGGGAATAATCGGAATAGTGATGCCAGCTTCGCGGGCAGCCTTAACAAAGTCGAAGTAGTGTTTGTTGTCGAAAAACATCTGAGTGACGACATAATCAGCGCCGGCATCAACTTTTTTCTTCAGGTTTAAAATGTCGAGTTTCAGGTTAGGGGCTTCGAAGTGTTTCTCCGGATAGCCGGCGACACCGACGCAGAAATCGAATTTTGAGCAGCCGTCTAAAGGCTCGAGGAAAACGCCGTTATTGAGGGCCTTGATCTGCTCAACAAGATCCGACGCAAAGAAATTCATTTTGCGGTCTTTTGAAATTTCTTTTTTATAGTTGGGCCCATCGCCTCTTAAGGCGAGAATGTTGTGAATGCCAAGGAAGTTCAATTCCAGAAGCGCATCTTCCGTTTCTTCTTTGGAGAAGCCAAGACAAAGCAAATGAACCACGGTGTCTATGCGAAAACGATTCTGAATAATTCCACAAATGCCGATTGTCCCCGGGCGCTTTTTAAAAATCTTGCGCTCAATAGTTCCATCTTCTTTTTCGTTGTAATACGCAGAAGAGGAGTGGGCAGTGACATCAATCCAGGAAGGATTTATCGGATTCAAAGCCTCAACTATATCGATAATTTCCTGAACCGATCTTCCACGAGGAGGAGGAACGATCTCGAAACTAAAAAGAGGATTCTTGGCTTTCTCTAAATGTTCAGTAACTTTCATAATGTGGATTCAATTTTAGGGTGACTTATTAGTCTCTCATTGTAACAATTATTGAGGAATCACACTAGAGAAAACAGAATTTTCTATTGGAGAATTGGCCAATGTCTGATTGGTATCAAATCGAAAACAGCTACTTTACAGTTCAACTGACTTCATTGGGAGCAGAGATGAAGAGACTCTTTTCCAAACCATGGAACAGAGAATTGCTGTGGAATCCTCAAGATGAAAACTCAAAACGCCTCTGGAACCGCTCGGCTCCGGTGTTATTTCCCATTGTTGGTAAATTAAAAAATGATTCTTATGAATGGGGTGGAAAGACTTACCAATTAAATCAACATGGTTTTGCGCGAGATATGGAATTCAAGTGCATCGAGTGCGGAGCAAGTGAGGCGACGTTTCGTCTTGAGGCTACTAAAGAATCCTATGCTCGTTATCCGTTTCTTTTTCAACTTGATGTGATTTATTCGCTTGATGGAAAGCGTCTGAATATTATTTACGTTGTAAAAAATGTCGATCGTCAGGATATTTATTTTTCGATTGGGGCACATCCTGGGTTTGCGACGACTCAACTCGAAGATTATGAAATTCACTTTGAAAAGAAGGAACGAGGTTTTTTTCAGCTCGAAAATGGACTAGTGAATTGGAAGAATCTTACGGCCTTGCCTGAAACTGTTATTACTCCTACTAGAGAAACTTTTGCCAATGATGCTTTGATTTTGAAGGATGTGAAGTCGCGATTTTTTGATCTGATCAATAAGCGTCGTCATGAGACCATTCGTGTGCACGGGACGAATACGCCTTTTCTTGGAATTTGGGGGAAGGAGTCGGTGCCGTTTATTTGTGTCGAGCCTTGGTATGGGGTTGGGGATGATTTGCTGACTGATCAGAAGTTGGAAGGGAAGATTGGTGTGCAGACTTTGAGTGAAGGTGGGACTTTTCGGTTTGCTTATGGGATTGAACTAATCTAAAAGAATTTATGGGCAAATTTTTAATTTCATTAAAGAAAAGAGGCGAATCTGCTTCAAGCACAGACAACTTTCTCTGGCGCGAAAAAAATATTTTCGTGATGGATAATCACCGACTGGCACTCTGGTGTTGGTTTCAGGCGATGAAAAAAGGGCAGAGATATAATCTTTTTCATATCGATGCTCATCCGGATATGAGTGAGTCGGCGCTGAAGTATTTTTCGCACAATTTGTGGTCGATGAGTCTCGAAGGTTTTTGCACGGCCTGGCAAGAGGATATCAATATGCCTCTTTTCCGCTGGGATAATTATATTGAGATTTTTTTGCAGAAATATCCTGCTCAAGTAGGACATACGGTTTCTGCGACTCATCATCTTGGTTCGGGGAAAGGTCTGAGCGAAGAAGTGAAGCCGTACGATCTGCTAAAGCGCATGAACGAAATTTTTGGCGGCGAAAAATACGTTAACGAGCTGCCTTGGATTTTTAATCTGGATTTGGATTATTTTTATTCTGCTGCGCCTGAGAAAATTGAGCTTTTTAGTGAGAGCTATATCCAATCTCTAGGAGATTCCATCAAGCTTGGACTTGAGAATGGAATGATTCAGATGCTGACTGTTTCGCTTAGTCCTGAATGTTGTGGGGATTGGGGGAAGGCGGAGAGTATGCTGGCGAAATTTGCGAAAAGTTTAGATTTATCGCTTAAGTTAGCTTAAAATTTTTCAAACTCAAATCAGGTGCGAAATGGATATCAAAAAAATTCACTGGCTGACTTATGCCTCATTAATGTCTCTGGCCTTGGGCCTTTTTACATCAATTACATTTTCAGCACTCCATCATATTTTTCTGGTGATCCCTTGTTTGTATTTTCTGAACAAGACCGATTTTAAGAAATGGCCGAAAAGTGCCTGGGCCTTGCTTGGTTTGGTGGTTGTGATTTTTCTTTCGGTTATTGTGAATCATGACATTATGAAAGAGGGTTATGCTCCTTTGACCCGGACGAAATATTATATCCTGGCGGTTCTTGGGATTGCTCCGGTGTCTGCTTACTTTCAAAGTTTGACTGAGGAAGAGCGAACGAAGCGAATTTCCTGGTTGCTTTATGCTTTGTTGATTACGACGACACTTGCTAGTTTGTCGGGTATGGGGGCGTTGTTTTTTGGTTACAATGTTTTGAAGTTTAAAGCTGGTTTTGTAGATCGTAACGGTGGGCTTTTTGGAATGCTAATGAATTATGCTCAAAATATGGCATTTTTCATGACTTTTTTGACAGGGCTGATTGTTTATCGAAAGGAGATTAAAAAATATATAAATTTGAATCTCGTCTATGCTGGCTTTGTCGTGAATATACTGGGACTTTATACTAGTTATACTCGGGGCGCTTGGTTGGCCTTCGTTGTTTCGGTTCCTTTTTTTGTTATTAGAAAGCATAAGAAAGGATTTTTAGCTAGCTTTATTGCTTTAACTTTAATTGGAGCAATTGCTTATAAAATTGCTGGCAAATCTGTTGTAAGGCCGGATTCTGACATCCAACGGTTAGGACAATGGAAAACAGCCTTAGCTGCATTTCACGATTATCCTTTTTTGGGTGTTGGTTATATGAATTTTGAACCTCTTTGCTATAGCATTAAATCTTCCCACAAGATACCTCCTTATGATTTTTGTGGACATGCTCATAATAATTTTTTGGAAATCTTGGCAACAACTGGCGTTTTGGGATTTATCTTGTTTATTGTCTGGTTGCTGTTTTGGTTCAAAGAAGTGGTTGGTAAAAACAATCTTGCTGCTAGGATGAGTCTTCCTTTAATTATAGTTTTCGTAATAGGAGGTTTGACTCAATCTACGTTTACACTTGGGGCAAGTTTATTTCTTATTATGCCAATGTATATGATTCAGAGTTCTACATTTGAGAGGTCGCTATGAAGTTTTTCGTAACGGGAGGGGCTGGATTTATCGGAAGTGCAGTCGTTCGATTTTTAATTAACGAAACTGAGCATGAGGTTTTGAATTACGATAAACTTACATATGCCGGAAATTTAAATAATGTAAAAGAAGTTTCAAATAATAGACGCTATAGTTTTATTCAAGGAGATATTTGTAGCCGTGAACGCTTACGAAAAATTCTGTCTGATTTTAAACCCGACAAGATAATGCACCTTGCTGCCGAATCACATGTTGACCGTTCTATTGAGGGTCCTTCCGAATTTATCTCAACTAATATAATTGGAACTTATACTATGTTAGAAGAGGCACTTTTTTACTTTAAAAGCCTCGATATAGAGAAGAAAAATAATTTTAGGTTTCATCATATTTCTACTGATGAAGTATTTGGAGAGTTAGGGGATACTGGATTCTTCACAGAAAACACACCTTATGATCCAAGTTCGCCATATTCAGCTAGTAAAGCTGCGAGTGACCATTTAGTGAGAGCATGGGGAAGAACTTTTAATTTACCAATTGTTGTAACTAATTGTTCTAATAATTACGGCCCCTATCATTTTCCTGAAAAGCTTATTCCACTCATTATAACGAATGCATTAAACGGTAAAGCGCTTCCAGTCTATGGAAAAGGTGAAAATATACGTGATTGGTTATATGTAGAAGATCATGCAGAAGCACTTTATAAAGTGGTTACTGAGGGGAAAATTGGGGAAACTTATAACATTGGTGGAAGTTGCGAGAGAAAAAATATAGACGTTGTTAAATCTGTTTGTAAAATTTTAAATGACTTAAAACCAGATTCACCTTTTTACCCCCATGAAAATTTAATTACGTACGTGACAGATAGAGCGGGACATGACTTTCGTTATGCAATTGATTCTTCAAAAATTCAAAAAGAATTAAATTGGAAACCGCGCGAATCTTTCGAAACGGGGTTGAAAAAAACAGTAATTTGGTATCTTGAGAATGAATCATGGTGGAAGAAAGACTAATTTGAATTTTTAATATTAGGATAAAAATGAAAGGAATTATTTTAGCAGGAGGGAGTGGCACTAGGCTTTATCCCATTACCCAAGCAACCTCAAAACAATTGTTACCGATTTATGACAAACCTATGATTTACTATCCTCTATCTGTTTTGATGTTGGCTGGAATACAAGATATACTCATTATTACGACACCGGAAGATAATGCAAACTTTCAAAGACTACTCGGAGATGGTAGCAATTTTGGCATAAATATAAGCTATGCAATTCAACAGCGCCCAGAGGGCTTGGCGCAGGCATTTATAATTGGGGAAGAGTTTATTGGGCGAGATAATGTTTGTCTGATCTTGGGGGATAATATTTTCTATGGACAAGGCTTTACACCAAAGCTTCTAGAAGCAAAAAAACGTCAAAACGGAGCAACAGTCTTTGGTTACAAAGTTAAAGATCCAGAGAGATTTGGAGTTGTCGAGTTTGATCAACAAAAAAGAGCAATCTCGATAGAGGAAAAACCCATCAATCCTAAATCCGCTTATGCAGTAACTGGCCTTTATTTTTACGATAACGATGTAGTTAGCATTGCAAAAACTATAAAACCTTCTCCGAGAGGAGAATTGGAGATCACTTGCATAAACAAAGCATACCTTGAAAAAGGGAATTTAAAAGTTGAAATTTTAGGTCGAGGATTTGCATGGCTGGACACTGGAACTTTTGAGAGTTTATTAGATGCCTCTCACTTTGTAGCTACAGTTGAAAAAAGGCAAGGTTTCAAAGTGGCTTGCTTAGAAGAGATTGCTTTTAACAATAAATGGCTTTCTAGGGAACAACTAAATTTAAAGGCTAAAGAGTTAAGTAAAAATAGTTACGGCCAATATCTTCATGCTTTAGTGAGTGAAAACTAGTGAGTATAATTAAAACTTTAACATTTAAGAGCCTAGGGGATGAAAGAGGAGAATTAGTTTCGCTGGAAGAATATAAAAATATTCCATTCGATATAAAGCGAGTTTATTATCTTGTGAGAACAAAGTTCCAAGTCAGTCGCGGTTTTCATGCACACAAAAATTTAAAACAAGTATTAGTTTGCATTTCGGGCAGCTGTAAGCTTGTTCTCGATAACGGAAAAAGGCGAGAAGCTATATTACTAAGCTCTTACAAAGAAGGAGTTTTGGTAGAATCAATGATTTGGAGAGAGATGCATGATTTTAGTGAAGATTGCATTTTACTAGTTATTGCGAGCGAACTTTATGATGAAGATGATTACATTAGAGATTATTCAGAATTTTTAGGTAGGATTAAAGATGCCACAAATACATAATTTAGCGGATGTGAAGACTAGTAACATTGGAGCTGGTACAAAGATATGGCAGTTTTCTGTAATTTTTAAAGATGCCATTATAGGAATGAATTGCAATATTTGTGCTCATACATTAATTGAAAATGATGTTAAAATTGGTAATAATGTGACGATTAAGTCAGGCGTGTTTATATGGGATGGTGCTGAGATCGAAGACAATGTTTTTCTTGGCCCCAACGTTACATTTACAAATGATATTTTTCCCAGATCCAAAGTTTACCCAGAAAAATTTGAAAAAATAATAATAAAAAAGAATGCTAGCATTGGGGCAAATGCGACTTTACTTCCAGGGATTACTATCGGTGAAGGAGCTATGGTTGGAGCAGGCGCAGTTGTAACTAAAAACGTTCCCGCAAAAGCAGTGGTGTTGGGTAATCCGGCAAGAATTATAAGGTATATTTAAATGATTTCTTTTTTAGACTTGAAAGGCATTAATAATCAATATTCACTTGAACTAAAAGAAGCATGTTCAAGAGTGATCGATTCCGGTTTTTTTATTAATGGTCCAGAGTTAAAAAATTTTGAAAATAATTTTGCGAGATTTTGCGGAACCAAGTTTTGTATAGGTGTTGCGAATGGCTTGGATGCTTTAAGCCTAACATTACGAGCTTGGAAAGAATTGGGAAAGTTGAAAGATGGTGACGAAGTAATTGTGCCTTCTAATACTTACATCGCAAGCATACTTGCAATAAGTGAAAATAAACTTACTCCGGTTTTAGTAGAGCCTGACGAAAAATCTTTCAATTTAGATCCACTTAAAATTGAAAATGCTATTACGAAGAAGACGAGGGTCATCTTACCTGTTCATTTGTACGGCCAACTTGCAGATATGCCTGCGATTTTAAAAATTGCAAGGGCAAATAATTTATTGGTTTTAGAAGATTCAGCTCAAGCTCATGGAGCAACTTTGCATGATAAGAAAGCAGGCAGTTGGGGAGATGCTTCAGGGTTTAGTTTTTATCCAGGAAAAAATTTAGGGGCGTTGGGAGATGCTGGGGCGATCACTACAAACAGTGAAGAATTAGCCCAAACTTTGATTGCATTACGAAACTATGGTTCACATGAAAAATACAAAAATCTCTTTAAGGGAGTAAATAGTCGTTTGGACGAAATTCAGGCAGCTATGCTTGATGTCAAATTAAAATATCTGGATCAAGAAACATCAAAACGAAAAGCAATTGCGGAAAAGTATTTGAGTGGAATTCAAAATCCTTTAATACACCTTCCTTTTCCTGCAAAAACTCAAGCTTCTTTAATTCAAAGTCATGTATGGCACTTATTTGTTATACGAAGTCCAAAAAGAGATGCTTTGCAACAGTACTTAGCTAAAAATGAAATACAAACTTTAATTCATTACCCAATACCACCACATAAGCAATTGGCATACAAAGAATGGTCTGAAACCTCTTTTCCAATTTCTGAAAAATTGCACGAACAAGTTTTAAGTTTGCCAATTAGCCCAATAATGACTGAAGGAGATGTTGCAACTCTTCAAAAAGTGATTAATGGATTCCAATAAAATGTTACCACTTTTAAAAGAGTTATTTTTCCTTTTAACAGCAGATCAGCGCAAACGTTTTTACAAAATTCAAATTTTAGTTTTGTTTATGGCTTTTGCTGAAGTGTTAGGCATAGCTTCAATTGGCCCATTTATGGCATTAGTAGGCGATGTCTCACTTTTAGAAAAAAACCAGATATTTATTAAGCTGTTTCAAATGAGCGGATTGCATAACAAGTTTGATTTTATATTTGCTTTCGGAGTTGTTGTTTTAGCGTTTCTTGCTTTTGCTTCAATTACTTCGTTGATCGCAACGTGGAGATTATCACTTTTTGCATTTAAAATAGGTACTGAAATAGCAGATAGGCTTTATACGCATTATATGACCCAGAATTGGTTATTTCACTCAAAGGTGAGTAGTGCCCATTTAATAAAGCAAGTTTCCACAGAGTCCTTTAGAATTACTGCACAAGTTATACTTCCATTGATGCAGATGAATGCTCGAATCGTTTTAGCCCTATTTATTTCTTTGGGAATGTTAATATATAACCCTTTTATTTCTATAATTGGCGTTGTGTGTTTTTTAGGAGCTTACTTTCTTCTATTTAAAGTGGTGAAGCTAAGCTTAGCTAGAAATGGAGTTGCGATTTCTGAAATGTCATCCAAACGTTTTCGATTAATGAATGAAGGGTTCGGTGGGATTAAGGATATTTTATTGTTGGGACGAAATAATTTTTTCATAAATAACTTTCATGAAAGTGGCAGTGTATTGGCGAGGGCAAGTGGAATCAATAATGCGCTAGCTTATGCTCCAAGATATCTAATGGAGCTTTTAGCTTTTGGTGTAATGATTACTTTAATTTTATTTTTGATCCATAATGATCGCGGTAACTTAGGGGCGGTCTTGCCCACATTGGCCGTGTATGGATTGGCTGGATTTAAATTGTTACCTGCCCTACAGCATGTGTACGCTAGTATTTCTGAAATAAAAGGAAACATTGCTGCTTTTGAAGCTATTAAAGATGACCTTGCTGATTCAAAATCTGAAAATCTTGATGAGAATAAAACCACTGATCGTTTATCTTTAAAAGATCACATTGTATTAAAAGATATAAATTTTAGATATCCAGATAAAGCTAAGAATGCGCTTTCAAATTTGAATTTAACTATTCCTGCCAATCAGTTTGTAGGTTTTGTAGGCTCCTCTGGTGCAGGTAAGTCAACAGTGATCGATATCTTACTTGGTTTAATAAAGCCTGACTCAGGTGAATTAATTGTAAATGGAAATAAAATAACCAGCGAAAATCTTAGATCTTGGCAAAATGCCATTGGGTTTGTACCGCAGAGTATTTTTTTAAGTGAAGGATCAATTGCTGAAAATATTGCTTTTGGCATTTCTGAAGGACAAATCGATTCACAACAAATTGAAAGAGTTGTCAAGCTCGCTCGACTTGAGGAATTTGTTAATCAGCTTCCTCTGGGGATAAATACTAAAGTTGGAGAAAGAGGAGTTCAGCTTTCCGGCGGTCAGAGACAAAGAATCGGAATTGCTAGAGCTTTGTATAGTGAAGCAGATGTTCTTGTATTTGATGAAGCAACAAGCGCACTAGACGGAATCACTGAAAAATTGATTATGGATGCTATTCAGGATTTTGCAGGTAAAAAAACAATAATTATGATCGCTCACAGATTAAAAACAGTTGAAAAATGCGACAGGATATTTTTTTTAGAAAATGGGTGTCTCAAGAGTGAGGGATCATATAAAGATTTAATTGAACACGATGATGCTTTTAAAAAAATGGCTGCGCATGCATAAGTAAAACGTTGTAAAAATGATAATAGTAAAACCTAAAGACCTTTTTAGAAATTGCGCAATTTTAGTTAACTCTTGTGATGGATACGAAGATGTTTGGCCATTATTCTTTAGTGCCTTAAAGGACAACTGGGAAAATTGTGATTTGCAGATTTATCTCAATACGGAAAAAAAGGTTTTCCATTTTGATGGACTTAGATTGAATTTAATAAATTCATATGCTGAGTCTGGAAAAGACCAGCCCTGGGGAGGGAGGTTGATTGAAACGCTCAAGGCTATTAATAAAGAGTATATAATTAATTTGTTCGACGATTTTGTTCTTGAGCAAAAAGTGGACATTGAAAAAATTGCAAAATGCATTACTGCCATGATTAACAATAAACAAATAGCAGTTTTTTATTTCAGTAATATTCCAGGTATTAATTTAGAAGATAAATTGCATGATGGTTTTGAATTAATTGGTGCTCGAAATGATTATAGACTTAATTCTGCACCTGCATTATGGCGTAGAGAAAAATTAATTGAATTCACCGGTGAGATTGATAGCCCTTGGGCGTGGGAGTTTTTTGGAAGTGCGAGAACATTCGGGAAAAAGGATTTGTTTTATTGTGCAAAAAAAAATGAAGAAAATATCTTTGTTTATAACTATGCACTGGGCGGCGCTATTAGGCGAGGACGCTGGGTTGAAAGTGTTGCCAGGCCACTCATTGAAAAATACAATTTAAAAATAGATTTGAAAGTACGTGGTTGTGCAAGTGAGTCATTGTCTGAAGGTAAATACTCACTTGGATGGAAAATTAACTTTTTCTTAATAGGATTTAGGATGATCGGATTAAAAATTTTTATTTTTATTTTTCGAATCTTCAAGAAAAAAATTTTAAACAAATGAAATCAAACAAAAAATTTATTTTCGTAGTGCTTACCTATAACCACAGCGAATATATACTAGAGCACCTAGAGAGTATTAAGTTTTTAATTTTGAATTATGGCACTGGCTATGATTTTAAGCTTGTAATTGCAGATGATGGATCTCGAGACAGGACAGTTGAATTAATTAAATTGTGGATAAATGGAAATTCTCAATTGTTTGTAGAAATTGTAATTGAAGGTGATGGCAAGAATAGAGGTACGTGCAAAAGTTTTACAAACACTTGGAAGCATGTGGATAGTGAATATTTTAAAGTTACGGCTGGAGATGATGTCTATTCCTTTGAAAACTTAATTGCCCAAGCAGATAGCCTAAGTCAAAACGATTTCGTTTCAGGAGTCCCCCTTCTCTTAATTGGGGGACAAATTAAAAAATCAGCTTTTTTGATTTTTAATATTTTCGCTACAGACGTAATTTATAGTCGACTGCCAAATTTCATAGATCGCCTTGAGGGAATTAGTGTCATAAACACTCCAAGCTTATTTTATAATATTAAGTTCTTGAAAAATGCAGATGTGTTAAATTTTATTAATCTTTGTAAAGTCACTGAAGATTTTCCAATGTTAGTGAAGATTGCAGAAATTTATAAATGTTTAAGTTTTAATCAAACAGATAAAGTATTTGTTTATTATCGAAGAACACCGGGATCTACATTTTTAATTAGAGGAACTGATTTTGATAGTGATAAATTAAAAGTTTTCAAACATATGCTTGCGAATGAGAAAAGTTCTTTGAAAAAGATTTTATTGAGAAATCGAATTGCATGTTATCAAAGTAAGAACCCAATAACTAAAAAAATGAGAAATTTAAATTACTACATTTATCTTTTTCGAGTTTTAAAAAATCTACCGAAAATATTAAGCAAATTCTTTCAATTCAATTCGTATGAAGATCGTCACAAGATTCATTATTCAATCATTCAAACTGAGGCATTAAAATACTTGAACAAGTAACGGTTTAAATAAATGACTAGTAAAATAAGTAAGATGTTTTATCCTCTGCTGTTCGTTGAAGCCTATTTGCTCTTCACTGTTTGGCTTTTATACTTTGGACCAGTTGAATGGCCTCTAGAGAATGAGCAGAAATTTTTAACTTACATTGGCTTGTATCATGTATTTTTTATTGGTGGCTATGTTACTTTTATCATAAAAGAAAAAACAAATCTTACAAAAAAAATAGCTACATCATACTTAAAGATCGATAAATTTTTACTCCGTAACATTTGGCTAATAATCGTATTGGCCCTTATTGGTTCTGTAATTTTCAACAGAAACATTACTCACTCTTTGAGCTATTTTCCTAAGGATTTTTTCACGAAATTTTTTCAAGGCTTAGTCGATCCTGCTGGCGTAAGAAAATATTATGCCTCTGCAAGTTATGCGAATAATTTCGTGGGTAATAAATATGTTACCTCGATACTGCTTTTTATTAGTGTTTTTAAGTACTCCTTATTGCCAATTTTGATTTTCTATTGGGATTTTCTCAGTGTTAAGCAGAAAGTTGTTGGAGCAATTGTCTTATTTTTACCACTTATGTCTGGCGTTTCAATAAGTTTAAGTTCGATTAATTTCCACTATATCTTTGTTATGGCGGTGTCCTTTTTAGTAATCGTTTTTTCTGATGTGAAGAAAGGAATAAGTACATTAAAAAAAAGGAAATTTTTTATTTTTTCTTTTTTGTTTTTGTTCTTTTTTTCTTTTTGGCAATTTTATAGTGTGAAGTCTGGAGTTTCTCCCTATCAAGTTGCGATTCAAAAAGAAAAGCCCACATCGTTTAATTACCTCAGCAAAAATGGAATTAAATTTAAACGAGATGAGTTTTATGCAAAATCGAATGTGAGAAAACCTTTTCTTTACGATTTATATGAAAAATTGTCAGTTTATCTAGATCAAGGTTACTTAGGCTACTCCATAGCACTTGGCGAAAAGTTTGATTCGACCTATGGTGTGGGGCACTCAGTTTTTCTTCAAAGAGTATTTGATAAGCATTTTGGTTTTAATTTCCGTTCAAAAACTTATCAACATAAAATTTCAAATCGATGGGATGAATATGTACAATGGCACTCCGCTTATAGTTATTTTGCAAATGATGTTGGTTTCGCGGGAGTATTTATTGTAATGTTTGCTTTGGGCTTTTTCTATGCGCAGGTTTTTACTTTTGCCATAGTTTATCAAAATATTTTCGCAAAATTGCTTCTTCCTCTTCTTGGTATTTTGTTCTTATATTTGCCCGCTAATAATCAAATTTTTAGCTTTCTTGAAACAATGTCATCTTTTTGGATCCTGTCTTTATTGTTTTGGACCTGTTTCAAATATAAAAGTTTAAAGATTAGTGAAAAAATTTAATTGTATATTTATAGGAATTTTTCTCTAATAACGTAATTCGGTCTTTTGCGTACTTCTTCATTAATTCGCCAAATATATTCACCAATTACACCAAGCATAACCATTAATAATCCTCCAACAAATAAAATGGCAATCATGATTGGGGCCCATCCTGGTAACGTATTGCCACGATACCAGCTTACAACAATTGATATACTGTAAAGCATACCCAATGCAGAAGTAATCAAGCCGATAAGTGAAATAAATCTAATCGGAAGATATGAAGCATCTAAGATAGCATCTAAGAAATTTTTTAACTTTTTACTAAAGTTGTATTGTGATTTTCCAATGGTTCTTTTTAGTCGGACATACGGAATTGAGCTCGTTCTGTAACCCGTCCACAAGAGATCCCCTTGGAAAAATCTGTGTCTAACATCTATAGAGTTAAAAACATCCATTACTTTTCTGTCCATTAAAACAAAATCAAATCCTCCTGGTGGAATTTGAGGTAGAGATATACGTAAAATAGCATACGCGATCTTTGAGAAAAGCTTCGCTGAAAATGAATCTGATCGATCTACTCTGTAACAAATTACTATTTCAGAACCTTCCTGCCATTTATTTATCATTTGCGGAATTAGTTCGATAGGATCTTGCATATCTGCCGAAATGTTTATTACTGCATCCCCTGTAGCTTCGTTGAACCCTGCAAGCATGGCAGCCATTTGCCCGAAGTTTCTAGTAAAAGTAATAACTTTAATTCGTTCTTCATTGGATTTAAGATTTAGAATTTCATTTAAAGATCCATCCTTAGAGCCATCATCGACAAAAACAATTTCAAAATCGTGATGAACCAATTCTTCCATAAAAAGATTTTTAATTTTTTCATAGGTTTTTAAAATAGCACCTTCGTTATGATAAACGGCTACGACGAATGAGATTTTCATTTTTTTCCACCTTTCTCACACATTAGAAAAATGCTTGAACATAAATCGGGGTATTGCTGTCCGAGTTTAAAACAACCTTCTAAATATTCTTTTGATATAATATCAGTTTGGAGCAGTCGGTCCCATTGGAAATTAGCCAGAGCTTTAAAAAAGATACCAGAACGGAAAACAACATTTAAACCAGCAAGTTTGGCATCTCTTTCAAGAGTATCCAAAGTATAGGTGCATCTATGACCGTGTTGTAATTCTGCCTCTGTGACAGCTGAATTGTGAGATATTAGCCCCATTTTGACTGCAATTTGTCTAGAAGGAGCATTTGCATTTGGACAAACTAGAAAGAATCTACCTTCATCTGCTAACCATTCTTCATTAACTCTCTTCAATGTATTTATTGGATCATCCAAATGTTCAAGAACGTGGGTCAAGACAATATTATTGTATTTCTTATCTAATTTAACATCTTCAAATTTAGAATTTAATATTTTAATATTGCTATCAATTTTTTTTCTTGCATCTTCTATGGCCACACTTGAAGCTTCAATGCAAGTTATATCCTTAAAATACTCCTGTAATCTTTTCGTAAAGTCACCTTTGAAGCTACCAAGCTCGAGCATATTTCCTTCTTTGAAAAAAGGAAGAAAAGATTTAATCATGTATGGATGAATCACATCAAAATCAAAAGAATATGCATACTGATGTTCATTTGCATCTTTAATTTCTAAGTTGTAGTCACGAGTATTTGTCATATTCTTCCTTTCTAAGTTAAGACACATTTCTATTGATTGATTGTCATTTTTTACAAGGATAAAGCCATTTTTTTTATAGAGCTCAAGTGCTGCGATATTTTTAGCATCAACTTCAAGTGTTAACTCTTTCATTCCGATTTGAGTAACATGAGAAATACATTGTGCTAAAAGTGTTTGAGCTATTTTTTGACCTTGCCATTTTGGAAGTACAGATACATTTGTGATAAATGCTGTTTTTTTTGTAACATCATTACAATAAACTGCTACCAATCCAACTAAGAGATTGTCGCTCTTTGCTTCAAAACGAAAAGCTTTAGAATGAATTTTTTTGCAATAGTCTATTAAGTTTATTTTACTTGTTAGTTTATTCAAAAAATTCAAATCACATTGAGAAAAGTGATTTGTGATTTCATCGATAGTGGCAAAATTTTGTTGGTAATTTATTTGCATTTAAAACTCCAATTGGGCTAATCCAAAACCAAAACGGCCAAATTCGTTTCCATTGTATAGCAAATAAATTTTTCCATCACAGCTAAAAACATGTGGATAGCATTGCATGTCTGAGTCCCAGTCGGATTCTTTTTGTTCAAGTTTGGGATTTTGATCATCTCTGATCCAGTTTTTTAAATCATTGGAAAAGGCATGGCCGATTCTGTAACCCCGATTTTTATTTGATCTGAAATCAAATGATTCACGAAAACAAAAAAACATATGAAAGACACCATTGATTTCAATAACTGTTGGCAAGGCTTGACTCTCATCTGCTCCCAATTCATCCGAGATAATTTGGCGCCCTTCTTTAACCCACTCAATCCCATCCATTGAAGTAGCATGGCCAATTTTATAAGTCCGATCTGGATTACTTTCCGGAGTGAATTTTTTCCACCCGGTACCAAATATATACCACATATGAAAAACGCCATTTATGATTTTTACAAAAGCGTCACCAACTAAGCAAGGTTCATTCAAGGTTGAGGAAAGAACAGGTCCATCCCCAAATTTTTGGAAAGAGAGTCCATTGTCCTTGCTAATTGCTAAACCTATAGAGGTGTCTACTGAAACAGAAACTCTTCTGTTCCAGCCACATGTATAGCCTAGAATAAGGTCTTTGTGCCGAACGACATTTATGGGGAAAATACCATGTTCGTCAAAACATCCCAATTTTCCAAGGGGGATTACTGTTTTTTGGGAGATTTGAATTATTTTTGTAAGGTCCTTATTCATATCCACGAAATGAATATGGCTTAAGTATTTGCCATTTTTCTGATCTATAGAGCGGGTTGAAAAGTAAATTCGTATAAAATTATCAAAAACAAGTGCCTGTGGTGATTGAGCAAATTCTTTGCAGTTTTCTGGTAGATTGTGTTGAGTGGGATCAAAAATTTTCCCAAGCTTTTTCCACTTCATATAAAATTCCTATTCTAAAATTTTTTCTAATTCCGCAATACCGAAGCCGTATTTACCAACTTGGTTTCCAAGGTAGGCAATATATATTTTTTTATCGACTGCGAAGACATGTGGATAACTTACCATTTCAGAATCCCAGCCTTCTGCTGATACGTCCAGGCCTGCTTTGGTGTCATCTCGTTTCCAGTTTTCAAGGTCTGAACTTTCGGCATAGCCAATTCGATATCCATTTTCTTTTCCACGATAGTTTTCACTATGTCGGTAACAAAAAAACATATGGTACTTACCGTTTAGAAAAAATACATCCGGGCTAGCTTGAGCCTCGTCCTCTTCAATACGACTAGGGATCAAGTCTTTGTTCATTTTTTTCCATGTAATCCCATCAGATGAAGTAGCTAGTCTAATTTTATAAACTGGTTCAGGTTTATTGTTTACAATTTTCCATTTTCTACCTGCAATATAAAATAAATAGTAGGTGTTATTAAAATAGCGGATTTTTGGTCCGCTCAAAATAAATGGTTCGTCAGGAGAATAAGAAAGGATTGGGCCTGTTCCAATTTTTTCGAATGAATTACCACCGTCATAGCTTTTAGCCATTCCTATCGCTACGTTGAAGGGAACAGATTCGCATCTTGTCCAGCCAGCATAGTAAGCTTTAATTTCATTATTTATATTTATAACAGAAACAGGGTATGTACCAAATTCATCAAATTGACCTAGCTCACCTAATTTTAATATCGGATTTTCGCTTACTTTTTTTATTTGAAATAATTTATTTCTGTCGAAGTCAACGTAAGCTGAATAGCTGATGTATTGGCCATTGGCATCTGGTTTGGGCCGACAAGAAAAATATATTCTAACAAACTCATCTGTTAAAAGTGTTGCCGGGGCTTGTGCAAATTCACCTATCCAGTCCTTTCCATTTAATTCTTGGGGGGAAAAAACTAATCCCAACTTTTTCCAAATAAACATTCGGTACCTCTTCAGCTATATTAAAGAATATTCAGTTAATTGCTTTTGTATTTTATCTTTCGTTACAAACATCATCACATCTAAAATAGACAGCCAGGGAATAAATTCGTTTTGAAATTGTTGATAATGGAAGGGTTTCGCTTGTAAAAAATATAAATCAATATTTTTATTTTCAAAGGTAGCTTTTGAGTAGAGCTCAGTTCCACCTATGGCATTTATATAAGTGTGAGAATCAAGTGCTTCACAAATTGCAATTACTTTATCTTGGCCTTTAAGTGAATGATCACATGAAATCGAAGACGAAACTAAGATTTTGGTCTTAATTTCAAGGTATTCACAGATTCTGATTACCGAGTAAAATATAAAATCAAACAAGTTGGGATTGGGGTAGTTTATGAGATCCTCTATTATGGGAATGACAGAAGAAAAATTAGGAGCATTTTTATAGCTTTGCTTAATTTGATCTAAAATTTTGTTTCTATTAAAATCGCTAGAAATTGTTCGCTCGCATACATTCAAATAATCCGAGCCCTTTTTTAAAGGCAGGCTTATCAGGGTTTCTTTTCCGTCTAGTAATATTCTGTTTCTATTTATCCAGCCCTTCTTGGTGTATTTTATATTGTCATAAATTACAAAAACATCCACGGCAGCGATTAATTGAAAATAACCTATGTAAGGCAAAAAATATGGCTGCATTATGGCTAGCTTATTTATTTTATCCAACTTCATTTTCTCGCGATTAAAGACACGATTTTTTCCTGTGTTGAAATTTCAAGATCAGGATAAATTGGAAGACAAAGAACTTTGCTAGAGGAAGCGCTTGCAATAGGTAAGTTTTCTTTGTGTGCTGAAGGCAATCCTCTGTACATAGGAAAATCGGAAATCAATGGATAAAAATATCGTCTAGGGTGAATTCCATTTTCCTTAAGGAAATGGAAAAGTTCATCTCTGGTTAGTGCATAATTTGATTCGACTAGAATTGGAAAATATGAGTAATTTGCAATTTTTTCTCCCGAATTATTCAAACAAGTGATTCCTTTTACTTCTTTTAGAGCTTTACGGTAAAAAGTATCAATGTTCTCACGTTTTTTTATAGCTTCCTTTAAATGCTTTAACTGTAGAAGCCCAAGTGCGGCATTAAATTCACTCATTTTTCCATTAATGCCTGGTGCGACAACGTTTAATTCGCCAACATGACCAAAATTTTTTAATTGATCGATCCTTGTTTTAGTTTTTTCATCCGGACAAACGATCGCTCCACCTTCAAAAGTATTAAATACTTTTGTTGCATGAAAACTTAAAACCGATAAGTCGCCATATCTTAAAATGCTACCGCCCTGATCCTCAACTCCAAAAGCGTGAGCTGCATCGTAAATAATCTTCAAATTATAATTATCTGCAATTTTTTGAATTTCGTTCACGTTGCAAGGGTGACCGTAACAGTGAACTGGCATTATTGCTGTGGTCTGAGGTGTTATGGCAGCTTCTATTCTCGAAGGATCTAAATTCAAAGTTTCAGGACATATGTCTACAAAAACTGGTTTGATTCCATTCCACAATAGAGAATGTGAAGTTGCAACGAATGAGTACGGTGTAGTGATAACTTCGCCAGTGACTCTTAGTGCTTGAAGTGCTGTGACCAGTGCAATTGTTCCATTTGTGAACAAACTTATATATTGAACGCCAAGATACTTGCAAAGCTCCTCTTCCAATTGTTGATGGAAAGGCCCGCCATTAGTTAATATTTTGTTTTTCCAAATTTCTTCCAAGTAAGGAATAAATTCTTCCAAAGGTGGAAGTGTCGGTTGAGTTACAAAAACATTTTTATTTTTCATATATCGTCCATCAGAGTATTTTTAAGTATAAGCTCTATTTAAAAGCTTTAGCACAACAATAGGGATTAACAGAATCATAAATAAGGCCTAGTGATCCAGAGAGCTCTGCAATAGGGGTGCAGTCATTCAAAACAAGCCCATCAGAGTGTTGCTCTGTTAATAGTTTTTTCAAATTCGGTATGTCTTTGCCCCAGAAGCCCACCAAGTAGTGTAGCGACAGAGGTTGTTTTGAAGAAACGAAGGAGTAGTATGTTACGTCATCCAAAACTAACTTTTGAGAATTTTCAGTTATCCCACATTTACTATATGCAAAATCCTGAATTTTTTTAGAAAGCACAAAAAAATCTCTTTTAGCAAAAGGGATTGGTCTGTTTAATTTGTCTACGGTTTGAGCTAAGTTTCTTTGAATTTGTGGATAAAAATTTATTGTTAAAAATACAGTATTTATGATGGAGATTACCGTGAATACTACAACCAAAAAGTTGATTCCTTTTTCTTTGAAAATAAATGAAAATTCTCTTAGAAATACAAGAATAATTATGGGGAAATATAATGGTATTAAATACCAATGCGAATAATTTTCCAGCATTCGTATTGCTAAAATAGAGATAATTAAAGAAGCAGAAATTAAATATTGATTAGGACGTTTTATATTTTTGAAGAATCGATACAAAAATAGAGCAAGTGTACTAAAAATCAATATTCGTAAGGTGAGTAACGTAAAAAAGTTATAAGCACTATCGAGCTTATTAATATTAAATCCCTCAAGCCAATCACCTTGAAAATTGTTGCTCAAAAGCATGTGTTTTATAGCGCTGCTGCTCAAGTCAAATAGGTTATGCACCCCTTGCTTTATAAAATGCTTAAAGTTTCCAAAAATCATGGTTGGTTTCATGTATAGACCGGATACAATGTCCCCAAGTGTAGAGCAACCTTTAAAATTTGCTCGAGCTATAAAAAAATAATAATGCTCAAGAGCTGAGAAGATAGAAGTCATGGCAGCAAAACATTTCGTAGGCCATTTAATAGTTAACGGAATAAGCATCAGTATCGTGAACGGCAAAAAGCCAGGTGCTTTAGAGTGAGAAGAGAAAATATAAGATGAAATGAAAAAATAAATTAGAAGAAAAAATAATTCTTCTTTTTTATTCCATTGCTTTTTGGGAATTGAGTATTCATATAGGCAAGTTAAGGCCATAATCCCCATTATCATATTCGATTCAGGTCTATTTATGATTAAAGCAAATGGGAAAACGCCTAGGTTGAATAAAGTAAAGAATTGCCATGGAGTTTTATAGAATTTCTTCAATGATAAACTTAAAAAGAACATCCAAACTAAAAAAACGACAATCCCATAAATCCTAATGATAATTGGGGTGGCGAAAGAATATAGTAAAGAGTCTATAAAACGAAAAAGAAAAGATGAAACAGGAGCATTGAAGCTGTGTTCATTGCACTGTATGGAAACATTGTAGAGATGATAATTATCTAGAAATAATCTTTTGCCTTGAATTAAGTAAGTTAATTCATCGGGATAGATTGACATGAAAAAACTAATACAAATCAAAAATATCATAATGAAAAAATTAATGTATCCGAGTTTATTTACAATCTTATCTTGCGATAAATTCAAAAATACTCTTTCGAACTTTAGTTTATTAATTTTGAAAAATTTCAATGAATCCTCATATCGAAAATTTGGAGTGATTTGAATGCAATTTTAAATTCAACTTACGATACAGTGTCTTTCCAATGGAAGTTTTTTTCAACCATTTGCAAAAATGGGAATGATTGAGATGAAGTTCTTTCAAAACAAAGATTTAAATTGTACAGTTGTCTGAAAATAATCTTTGGTTTTGTGCTGTTTTGTCTACACTTTTTTAAGCAAATCGAACTAAGAATCTGCCAAGCGAGTACCGCTGTCGGAAAGTTCAGGAACTGTTGTGTGTTGATTAGTCACCTAAAATCAGAGATAAAGTATTTATAAAATTTTTTTCAAAAGAGTATAGTTATGTTGACAAGCGGCGCAAGTTTATTGATTTCTGGAGGGACTGGTTCATTTGGTAATGCAGTATTGAAAAGATTTTTAAATACTGACATTGGCGAAATACGCATTTTTAGTCGTGATGAAAAAAAACAAGATGACTTAAGGCGAAAGTATAATAATCCAAAGATTAAATTTTATATTGGAGATGTGCGAGATTATTCCAGTATCTTAAATGCCACACGTGGTGTTGATTATATTTTTCATGCTGCTGCCTTGAAGCAGGTTCCTTCGTGTGAATTTCATCCAATGGAGGCTGTTAAAACCAATGTTGTCGGGACAGAGAACATACTTGAAGCGGCTATTCAAAATAATGTAAAGAGAGTTGTTTGTTTGAGTACGGATAAAGCGGTTTATCCTGTCAATGCTATGGGTATTTCTAAAGCCATGATGGAAAAAGTCATGGTGGCAAAATCTAGAAATCTTACTTCTAGGCAAACGGTTATTTGTGGTACTCGTTACGGAAACGTTATGGCTTCACGCGGTTCAGTCATACCATTATTTGTTGAACAGATTAAGAAAGAGATTCCTATAACAATAACAGATCCGAACATGACTAGGTTCATGATGACCTTAGACGATGCTGTTGATTTGGTAATGTATGCGTTTGCGCATGGAACGAATGGAGATATTTTTGTTCAAAAAGCTCCTGCTGCGACAGTCGAAACTTTGGTTAGAGCTATCAAGGAAATAATGAAGTGTCCAAGTCATGACGTTAAGATAATCGGAACAAGGCATGGAGAGAAATTGTTTGAAACTTTATTGAGTAGAGAAGAAATGGTGGCTGCAGAGGACCGAGGGGATTATTACCGGATACCACCAGATTTAAGAGATCTAAACTATGGAAAATTTATTGACATAGGTGAGCAAAAAATTAGTCAATATGACGATTACAACTCGCACAATACCTTAAGGCTTGATGTAGAAGGGATGAAAAAACTTTTAAAAAAATTAGATTTTATTCAAGCAATAAGCCGAGGCGAATTTGTCGAGGCCGAAGGATAGTAGGGTGAAGGTTTTAATTACGGGTTCCAATGGTTTTATAGCTAAAAACTTATCTGTAAAGTTAAGCGAAAAATCCGATATTGAAATTTTTACGTTTACTAAAGAGGAGACTTTAGAATCGTTAGAGGCGAAAGTTAAAGCAGTGGATTTTATTTTTCATTTGGCGGGAGTAAATCGGCCTAAATCAGAAAGTGAGTTTGAAACAGGTAACAGCGATTTAACACTTTTTATTTGTAATTGCGTACGCAGTGCAAAGAGAAAAATTCCGATTTTGTACACTTCCTCTATTCAGGCAGAACTGAATAACCCATATGGGGTCAGTAAGCATAGGGCTGAAGCGCATTTAATTAAATTGAAGGATGAAAATGATAATCCTATTTATATATACAGATTGCCAAATGTATTTGGTAAATGGTGCAAACCCAATTACAATTCAGCCGTAGCTACTTTTTGCTACAATATTGTTAATGACTTGCCTGTTCATGTTAATGATCCCAGTGTTGTACTTAGTCTAGTTTATGTTGATGATGTTATAAATGAATTTATCAACGTTCTTTTTGGCAATCCTGTTAAAAGTGTTGAGCCTGTTTATAAAATTTCGGTAGGAGATCTAGTCTCTCAGTTGCGTGTTTTTAAAAACAGTAGATCTTCACTTCTTGTTGAGAGGGTCGGGGTGGGCTTGATAAGGGCATTATACTCTACATATATTAGTTATTTCTCTCCCGAGCAATTTTCTTATTCCCTTTCGAGACATTCCGATTCACGTGGCGATTTTGTTGAAGTATTAAAAACAAAAGATTCAGGGCAATTTTCTTTTTTTACTGCGCATCCAGGTATAACGAGGGGCGGACATTATCATCATAGTAAAAATGAGAAGTTTTTAATTATTAAAGGCAATGCTCGATTTGGTTTTCGTAATATTATAACTAATGAGAAATATTTTTTAGAGACCTCTGATCAAAAGCCGGAAATTGTGGAAACCATTCCTGGGTGGACCCATGACATAACTAATATTGGAAATGATGAAATGATTGTTATGTTGTGGGCGAATGAGATTTTTGAAAAAGAGCGTCCTGACACCATTGCAAGCAAGGTTTAAATGAAAAAACTAAAAGTAATTACAGTTCTTGGAACTAGGCCTGAAATAATTCGATTATCAAGGGTGATGGCTAAGTTAGATGAATGTTGCGAACATATAATTATTCACTCTGGTCAAAACTACGACTATGAGCTCAATGAAATTTTTTTTCAAGACTTGGGCGTACGAAAGCCTGATTATTTTTTGAATGCAGCCGGTGCTAATGCTGCTGAAACAATTGGAAAAATTATCATTGCAGTCGACGGTGTTTTATTGAAAGAGAAGCCCGATGCCATGCTGGTTTTAGGTGATACAAACAGTTGCCTGTCTGCAATTCCCGCAAAGCGTCGAAAAATTCCAATTTTTCACATGGAAGCTGGAAATCGCTGCTTTGATCAGCGAGTCCCTGAAGAAACAAACAGACGAATTGTTGATCACACTGCAGATGTTAACTTAACCTACAGTGCAATTGCTCGAGATTATTTATTGGCCGAAAATTTTCCTCCAGACAGGCTTATAAAAACGGGTAGTCCTATGTTTGAAGTTTTGAATTATTATAAAGCTGGCATTGATGCTTCGGATGTTGTTAGCCGTTTGAAATTAGAAAATTATAAATATTTCGTTGTGAGTGCCCATAGAGAAGAGAATATAGATTCTGATATTAACTTAAATAAGTTGGTTAAAGCTCTTAACAATATTGCAGAAATTTACAATGAACCAATAATTGTTTCAACTCATCCGCGAACTCAGAAAAAATTCGACGAAAAAAGTATTGTGTTTAATCCATTGGTGAATTTAATCAAGCCTCTTGGGTTCAAAGATTATAATAAGCTTCAATTGATGTCACACGCTGTCCTCTCTGATAGTGGGACTATTTCCGAAGAATCTTCAATTTTAAACTTCCCAGCTCTTAACATAAGAGAAGCCCACGAAAGACCAGAGGGCATGGAAGAAGCGTCAGTGATGATGGTTGGATTAGAGTCTGAACGAATTCTGCAAGGATTATCTATTTTAGATACTCAGTCTCGTGGAGGCGAAAGAAATATTAGGCTCGTAGAAGATTATAGTATGCCTAACGTTTCAGAGAAAATTGTTCGAATAATTCACAGTTATACTGATTATGTAAATCGAACTGTTTGGAAAAAATAATTCATGAAAATTCTTATCGTTAGCCAGTATTTCTGGCCCGAGAATTTTAAGATAAACGATCTTTGTAAGGGCTTAATTGAACGGGGACATGAAGTTACGGTTTATACAGGATTTCCGAATTACCCAGAAGGAACTTTTTTTAAGGGATATTCATTTTTTGGTCCATATGAAGAAAGTTGGCAAGGGATAAGAGTAATTAGAAGCCCCTTATTACCTCGTGGAAAAAACAAAGGTTATCGCTTAGCGCTTAACTATATTTCCTTTTGTATTATCAGTTCAATAATGGCTCCCTTTTTAGTCAGAGGAAAATATGATAGAATTTTTATATATCAGCTTTCCCCTGTCTTTGCCGCTTTACCAGCAGTCATTCTAAAGTATATCAAAAAAGCTCCAGCCATAATCTGGGTTACTGATTTGTGGCCGGAGTCATTAGTTGCAACCGGTGTTGTTAAAAATAAAAAATTACTTCTATTAGTAGAAAAATTTGTAAAATTCATATACCGCAATTGCGACTTAATTTACATAACTTCAAAAGGTTTTGAAGATAAGATTGTAGCGCTGGGAGTTGATAAATCAAAAATCAAATTTTGGCCTCAATGGGCTGAAGTTTTTTTTACGTCTAGAACTGATAAGTTCAGCATAAGTGATTCAAGGATACCGTCTGGATTTATTGTTATGTTCGCCGGAAATATAAGTGACTCGCAAGATTTTCCTACAATTCTTGACGCGGCGGCATTACTTAAAAATGAACCTGAGATAAAATTTGTCATTTTAGGTGATGGTCATTTGAGAGAGTGGGCTGAAAAAGAAGTAATCAGGCGAGAACTAAGAAATACAGTTTACTTTTTAGGACGTAAACCGATTGATGAAATGCCTTACTATTACTCTAGAGCTGATGTAATGCTTGTGAGCTTAACCGATGCTGAATTATTTTCAATCACCATTCCTTCTAAAATTCAAACTTATTTAGCAAGTGGAAAACCGATTCTTGCCTCATTAAACGGAGAAGGTTCAAAAATTATACAAGAGTGGAATGCTGGTTTGGTTTGTGCAGCTAGTAACCCCACAGCATTAGCCAATAGAGTTCTTATTTTTTCAAAACTTTCGAAACCAGACTTGGCGCGGATGGGGGAAAACGCATTTAAGTGTTATCAAGCGGAATTTGAGAGAGAAAAGCTTTTAACTGTTTTGGAAACTGATTTTAAGTCTTTAGTGTGAAATATTAGCTCTAGCAAAAACTTTATAAATCGTTAATAAGATAATTTTAACATCAAATAGCAATGAGCGCTTTCGAAGATATTCCTCATCGAATTTTACTTTTTCGGGGATAGAAAGCTCGTCACGCCCATTTACTTGCGCCCAACCAGTCACCCCAGGTGGAATGGTGTGAATATTTAGACTTGTACGTAGCATGCGTAAATCATCTTGATTGAAAAGAGCTGGACGAGGACCAACTAAGCTCATGTCTCCCGTTAAGACAGAAAAAAGTTGAGGTAGTTCGTCTAGGCTTGTCTTACGAAGGATGCCGCCAATGGGTGTCAAGTATGATTTTCCATCTAATAAATGTGTAGCAACTTGAGGTGTATCAATTCTCATCGTTCTAAACTTAGGCATTAGAAAAATTTTATTATTTCTTCCGATTCTCTTTGACCAGTGAATTGCAGGGCCCTTGCTGGTAATCCGTACCGAAAGCGCTATAAGCAAAAACGGTATAAAGAGTACTAAACTTAGTAAAACAGAAACGATAATATTAAAGGTGCGTATTGCCATAATTAAACTCTATCATAGATTATATTCTGAATTATTACACAATTAACGTTAAATATGTATGATGGTGTAGCAAAAAAATTAGAGAGGCTTATGTTTCAAACTTTTCGAAATCCTAGAATTGTATTTGCATTTCTTTATGATGTACTCGTCGCGAGCTTATCATTCTGGGCTGCCTTAGGCCTAAGGTTTGAAAATTTTAATTTCCATTCTTATCAAATATTGCACATTGAGAAAATATTTTTTCTTTCAGTGACATTTCTAACATTGAGCTTTGTTTTAAATGGTTTATACCAAGGGGTGTGGCGATTTAGCAGCATGTATGATCTAGTCAGAGTTGTGAAAGCTAGTTTTTTGGGAATTGTTCTTTCTGCTTTCGCGTGTTTTCTCTTGAATCGAATGGAGGGGATTCCGCGTTCTATGTTTCCCATTCAATTTCTCCTTCTAGTTGTAGGACTTGGCGGAGGACGTTTCATCTATCGTTTTCTCAAGGATCAAACAGCTTTACGTGAAAAATTAGGGGGAGCGGATATTGAAATTAAAAATGTTTTAATTGTGGGGGCTGGGCGCGCTGGAGAAAAATTGGTAAGAGATATCAATGCAACTCCTGCGTTGAAGTTGCGAGTTATTGGTTTCGTCGATGATGATCGCTATAAAAGAAATGCACTTATTCACAATGTAAAAGTTTACGGCAGCGTTGAACTCATTCCATCTCTGGTTGAAAAATTTGCAGTCGATAAAATATTTATAGCTATTCCTTCAGCGAACAGTGAGGATGTTAAAAAGATTGTAAAGTTCTGCAAACAAACTAATGCGGAAATAAAAATTCTGCCAAAAATGGATCATCTACTTTCAACTAAAGTAGAAATTTCATTACTAAGAAATCTTAACATTGAAGACTTACTCGGCCGCGAACAAGTAACGTTGGATACAGCTCACTTGAACGCGATGATCAACGAAAAAACCATCCTCGTCACAGGCGCAGGCGGTTCAATCGGAAGTGAACTCTGCATACAAATCGCAAAATTCAAACCTAAAATGATCATCATGGCCGACTATTGCGAGCTCTTCATGTATGAGCTTGAAATGAAATTTAAAGAAGCCTATCCAGATATCGCGTTCTATCCAAAAATCCTCGACGTAAGAAACCAGGAAAAGGTAAACGCTGTTTTCGAAATGTATCACCCACAAATCGTTTTCCATGCAGCCGCCTACAAGCACGTTCCAATGATGGAATACAATCCAAATGAAGCGATCGAAACAAATATCAAAGGAACAAAAATCGTTGCTGAAGCAGCGATGAATTACAAAGCTGATAAATTTGTCATGATCTCAACTGACAAAGCTGTTAATCCAACAAACGTCATGGGCGCTTCAAAACGAATCGCTGAAATGGTCGTCACCGATCTTTCAAAGAAAAGTACACACACTAAGTTCATCTCGGTCCGTTTTGGAAACGTTCTTGGAAGTAACGGTTCAGTTATTCCATTATTCAGAAAACAAATCGAAGAACGCAAAGACATCACCGTCACTCACCCGGATATTATTCGCTACTTCATGTCTATTCCTGAAGCCTGTCAGCTCGTTTTACAAGCTGGCTCAATGGGCGAGGGAGGCGAGATTTTCGTTCTTGATATGGGTGAGCCTGTAAAAATCGTCGACCTCGCAAAAGAGATGATCCGACTTGCTGGACTTGTCCTAGATCGCGATATCAAAATTACATTCTCAGGTCTTCGTCCTGGTGAAAAACTTTATGAAGAACTTTTCAGTGACAAAGAAGATTACGCCTTCACTCACCACGGAAAAATTCGCAAAGCTCTTTTTAGACCGCTTGAAAATTCATTTCATGAAAAGCTCGATCGCTTGGTCAATGTTCAAACTGACGAACCCGCCGCAATCGTTTACTTGATTAAAGATTTGGTTCCTGAGTTTACACATTTTCGCCTTACTTCTGGCGAGACTGAGAACTCGATTTCCAATTAAAGGTGCCACAACCCTTTTGTTTAGGTACGCATTATGTTGTAAGGGTGTTGCTAACTTGCCTTTGTCTTAAGTTGTTGAAATCTTATTGCGTTTTTATTTTTCCACCACTAACTATGATTTTTTCATAGTTTCCATCTTAAATTTTAATAATAAACCACCGATAAATATGATAAATTCATAGTTATCAGGAGAAATATGAGTTCCGACTTCCTAAATAAAATTGAAGAAAATCTAAAAGTTCAGCTATTCACAGATGAAGATTTAAAGCTCGTTTTTGGAAATAAAGATCCATCGGCCATTTATAATTCTCTGACCTATCATCTTAAAAAACAAAATTTAGAACGATATAGAAGAGGTCTTTATTCTCTTTCAGGTCGAAAGGGCAATAAGTACAATTTTTCAAAATTCAAACTGGCCAATAAACTCGTCCTTCACAGTTTCATTTCATTCGAATCAGCTCTTTCACATCACAGTCTTATTCCTGAAGCTGTTTATGAAGTAACATCTGCATCCCTAGGGAAAAATGTAGTTTTCGAAAACTCTCTTGGTAGATTCAGTTTTTCTTATTCGCCTATTGATCCATTTTATCTTGGAGTCGAAAAAGATGAAGTGACTGGGGCTAAGATCGCAAATCCAATCAGAGCGTTGTTTGATTTAATTTATATGAGAAGAAAGCGCTACGAAAAAGCGACAGATTTGGAAGAGGATTTAAGAATTGATTTAAATGAACTCAAGAATCAAGTTGGAAAATTTAAGCCAAGAGAAATTCTGGAGCTTGGAGAACTTTATAAAAAGAAAACGACTCGAACCCTGGCAACGATTTTAGTGAGAGATTTAATGTGAAAGATATTATTCAAAACCGCTTGCAGAATTCTTATGACGTTAAAACGGCAGATGATGAACTAAATGCTCTTAAGGAAATTACTCAAGAGGTAGCGCTGTATGCGCTTTATCAGGTTGGCTTCTTTGAAAAGGCCTGTTTCATTGGAGGAACATGTTTAAGGATTGTGCATGGTTTAGATCGATTTTCTGAGGATTTGGATTTCTCCACCAGGAAAAGTGAGCCAAGTTTTGATTTAGATTCCTACCTGGATAAGGCGATGGAAATTATGAAGCCTTATGGCTACGGAATGACGATCAATGAAAAAGATCTCTCTGACAAAAGTGTGCAATCGCGTTTTTTAAAAGATGACTCCATTAAAAAAGTTTTAACCTTCAAGCACAAGCAAGATGAAAGACAAAAAATTAAAATCAAAATTGAAATAGATACTGAACCACCAGTTGGAGCAATTGAGAAAACTGAGTTCATCGATTTTCCTGATGATTTTCAAACTTTAGCTTACGATATTCCAAGTCTCATGTCCGGAAAACTTCACGCACTACTATGTCGAAGCTATATTAAGGGAAGAGATTGGTACGATTTTTCCTGGTATATAAAAAACAACTATTCCCCCAATCTAAAGCTTCTGGAGAGTGCAATTAATCAAATGGGACCTTGGAAAGGAAAAGGCATCCATGTGGATGAATCATTTTTAAAAGAGGCGCTTACTAAAAAAATAAACTCTCTTGATTGGAACGATGTCAGAGAAGATGTGAGAAAATTTCTTAATCCAGAAAAAGCCAAATCTCTGGAATTGTGGAGTGCCGAATTTTTTATTTCGAAGGTAAAAAAATTAAAACTCTAAAAAGGTGCTAAAAAGGTGCCAGCATACTTATCGTAGAGGTTCGAGTCAAAAAACAAAAAGGTAAACCAAGTTGTTTTTGGCAATCGATGAAGCACTGGTAAGTAAGCTCTTACACCACAGAATTCAATCTTTCACATTAGATCGGCTACTGCAATTTTTGGGTGTTATTGATCCTAATTACAAAATTGAGTTGGTCGCTTAAGATTTATCAACTGTGTCACTAAGATGAGGATGCAAAAGTTATGGGGAACTAGTCAACTAGTAGAACTTGTTTAAATCTTAGAAAAGTAGCCTAAATACACTAGTATCCACGCCCATTAAACTCTTCAACAATCAAAGAAGCTCGGGCTGAATCCGGAGTGTAAGCATTCATCGTTAAACGTCTGCTCTCGTGACTGATATTTTGAACGTCATGATTAGCGAGAGGAAAAAAGAAATAAAGCAAGGCCAATAATTTTGTCTTCATTCAGATACTCCTTTTAGAAAGGGATATCACAATCAAAAATCTAAACAAGAACCCGTTACAAAATTACATTAATAAAGGTGCCAGCAGAAATAGCGGCCAGTTCGGCCGCTCACTAAATCTTAACCTTGTTCAAAGAATAGCTTTTCAACACTTTCTTCTTATTAAAAATGACCATCAAGGTAACTGATTTGCTGCTTGATTCATCTTTTCTTACACTGCCCCAAGCATCGGCCAAGATTCCTCCTGCAACAGGCACAATTCCCAACAGACCTCCGCCAACAGTATTACCAGAAGATTCATGTTTCACCTGACTGTAGGTCCATACATCTTCTTTGGAACTTGTTTCAGTCACAATATCTGGCGCTCCAAAAATCTGGAGCATTTGCGTTTGAGTTGTTTTGCCTTCAAGGAGATTTTCCTTCAGTGTAAGAGCATCGAAAGGATTTTTCGTGTTTTTTTCTGTTTCAGTTGCGCAAGATGCGAGTAGAAGAAGTGTAGAGATAGAAAGAGTAGTTAGTAATTTTTTGATCATATAGCCTCCAAGTTTTGATCGATGGAGGCACTTGTAGCTTATTTAAAATCGAAAGTTAGAAATGATTGAGTTTTGATTGGGGAGATTTCAATTTTGAAATTGCGTTCGTAAAAGCAGTAATTAAATAAAGGAAAACAGAACCATTTTAAGGCATTTTCAGCAGCTTACAGTGTCTATATTTTAGACAGCAGTTACATTCCCATAAGTAAAAAATTCAATTAGAAATTATTAAAATTGATTCAGTTTATGATAGGGAAATGAATTTTTTAGAAAAATTTACTTTGAAGTGGATGAACAATAATAGGTATCTTTCTATGCAGATAGATATAACCAATCTTTGCAATTTGACTTGTCGTCACTGCTACCACCCTCACCACAAGAACAACAATTCACTTAGTCTTCAGCAATGGTTCAATGTAATTGATCAATATGAAGACCTTCTAATAAAATTATCTTTAAAGCCACATCTCATAATTTGTGGAGGAGAACCTCTTACTTCTCCTTTTTTATTTCCAATTCTAAAATACATAAAAGAAAGAAAACAGTCTTTTCATGTTTCGATTCTAACTAACGGTACCTTGCTGTCGAAAATTGATCTTGGAAAATTTAAAAATTTAGACAGAGTGGATTTTCAAGTGAGTCTAGACGGACCCAATCAAGAAATCCATGATTCATTCCGAGGGATGGGGAACTTTGAAAAAGCTCTTTTAGGAATAAAAAAATTAAAAGCATCGAATTTTAATGTGAGTCTACAAGCAACTCTTACTCTAAAAAACAGTGAATTGATTGATCAATTTTTTTCACTAGCATCTAAATTAAAGGTGGATGCCATGAATTTTACCAGACTTGTTGGGGTTGGGTTTGGAGAGTCTCTTGCTGAAAATGAAGAACATTCAATTTCGCCCTTAGAGCTCAAGAATACCTTTGAAAAAATAATCATACATTCTGCAAGAACTGGTATTAAAACTGATACGGAAATCCCTCTAATGAATCTTCTGCACCCAACTCTAGGGAAAAAATACTCTTTTGCGGAAGGGATAGTGATAGATTATCAGGGAAATCTACTTGCTAGTAGTCGTTCTCGAGTAAAGCTGGGATCCGTTTTAGATAAGAGCTTAGATGAATTATTTTTTAGTGAATCTAAAAAAGAGTTTTTAAATGATAAAAAATTCGAATGTAGTGGATGTAAACATTATAAATACTGCGGTGGTGATATAAACGTTAGCTTTGCTACATATGGAGATTTTTTTAAAAAAGACCCAGGTTGTTGGATAAATATTGAAAGTGCCTAAATATTGAGGTGATTATGAAGAAAATGATTTTGACTTTAATTTCTATTTTACCATTTACCAACTTGAGTGTTGCAGCCTCAATTAAGCTCAACGATCTCACAAGGGAAGAGAAAATTTCCTTAATTCAGGAAGTAATGGCATCTCCATCGGAACAAATTAATCTCGAAGAAATTGAAAATGATCTCGATTTAGATAAAGCTATCGAAAAGCTACTTCAGAATGGAACTATCTTGGATGGCGCTAAAACTAAGAAAGGTAGTGGGGGGGAAAGTGTTGGCGGTGGCTTTGGTGGATAAACGCAAAATTGCACCTCTGCTATTTCTATTTATCATTCTTGGAATTGGGTTTAACATGTCTATTGAAAATGAGCAAAAAAGAAAGTCACTAAAGTTTTGTTTTAATTTTCCTTGGAGAAATTTACATCCTGGGACCCAAAATACATTAATTGGTGGTTTGATAATTTCTCAGCAGTTTGAGTCTTTGGTAAAAATAGACCAAAATGGTAATGTCGTTCCTTCGTTAGCCAAAAGCTGGTTCATTTCAGATGATTTTAAAAAAATTAAATTTAAATTAGATGAAACGAAGAAATTTCAAAATGGTAAAAGTGTAACCGCACATGATGTCTTGTCTTCATGGGAAAAATCACTTTCTATGTCAAAGGAAGGTCCAAATAATAGTCTAAAGGATGTTTTATATAACCTAGAGGGATGGAATGAAACTGCATCATTAAAAAACATTAAAGGTTTTAAGGTTCTAAATGAGACTGAATTCGAATTACAATTCAAGACTCCGTTTCGCCTCGCAATTTACCACCTAAGAGGAGCTCGATTCTCTATCTATACAGAAGATGGCGATGGGATTTTCGGAAGTGGTAGATATAAATATGATGTGTATTCACGTGAAAATGAGATCGAGCTTATGGATACACTGAACGAATTAAATTTTAATATTTCTGTAAAGCCACCAGGTGATGGTACAGAAATTGTTCAGAGTGGCCATTGTGATATTCTTTATTCTCCCCAAGGAGCATTGTCTAAAAATGTAGAGAAATATTCTGATGTTGAGCATGTTGAGAGTGAAGATGCAGTCCATTTAATTCTAACATTAAACACAAGAAAAGGTATCTTTAAAGACGTTCGGATGAGAAAGGCTTTTCTGAGCATGATTTTCTCAACACCTGAAATATCTCAAGCGTTTGTAGGAAATAGCTCGCTCAATACAGCTGATCCGCAAATATATAATGTTCTTTCTCAAGGTCGCTTGAAAGAAGATGAAGCAGTGGCAATTATCGGAGAAGGAAGGGAATGGGTGGAAGAATTTAAGAAAAAAATATCAGATAAAAACTTATCTTTCTTAATTAATGATACAACTTTTTTGAAACCCGCTTTTGAGAAACTCAAAATCGATCCTTATATCCAAAATAAAAAAGTAGACTCAAGTGTTATTACTAAATTCACCTACGCTGGCACTCTGGAAGAAGATTTTACTGCGGGTTTTATAAGTGTTTTATCATTTGATCCAGATGGTATTTATCATGCATTAGGAAGGAATGGGGCAATACTCAATCCATATATGGCGAATGAGAAAATTTTTGAGCTTTTAGAGGAAGGACGTCAAATTACAGATCTTAATGCTTTGGATGAGCACTATAAAAATGTTTCAAGGAAATTCCTCACTGAAGTTCCTTTTATTCACTTGGGATTTAGTAAGAATATGCTTATGTTCAACAAGACAAAAGTTCAGATTGGAATTGATCGCTTTAGAAACACATTAGATTTTCGCGACTTTAAGGGAAAATAGTATGAATATAGAATCTTGGTTTAAATTAAAAGCGAGACGCCCATTTTTGTGGTTAGTTGTAGCCTTGTATTCTTCTTGCGTTTTCCTATCCATTTTAATTTATTTGAAACACAACACTGACCGCAATTTAATATTTGGTCAAGCTTCAAAGAATCTTTCGATTGCCTTGGTTCAAAAAAATCGCACGCAGATTGAAAATATAATAAGTGGTTTAAAGAGGATTAGTGATGTTGAAAGTGTTACGCTTTGTCAGAGTGACAAGGTTGTTTTGGGGGGACGCTTAGACAAGTGCCATGTTAGCGATTTTGGAAAAAGCATTGCAGTTGGCGATAGTTTTTTCTTAAACGTTAACTTTAAGAATTTCCTACTGACAGATTTTTTTTATTTTTCTTGCATCTTCCTCTTTCTGAGTTTTGTAATATCAGTCATTGTTGTTCGAAATTTGAAAGAGCACTTTTGGGTAGATTTAATTTTGCCATTGAGAGATATTGGTAATCCCGAAAACAAATTCACAATTTCGGAGTATGCGACAATTTCCTCTGATTTATTAGAGTCTCAAAGGATAAAAATTGAATTTGAAAAACAGAAAGCTTTAAATGAAATTTCAAAACAAGTTTCTCACGATATTCGTTCGCCTTTAGCAGCTTTAAATTATTTGATAGAAAATCTAGAAAGCATTAATCCAGATGATCGGGTTTTAATTAAAAAATCATTGAGCAGAATTAATGATATTGCAAATGATTTGCTTAAGGAAGCGAGAGCAGAAATAAAATCACTGGATTTTATTTTAAGTAAAATCGTCATTGCGGAACAAGTTAAAGATATAATTTCTGAAAAGAGTCTCGAATTTAAACATCATGACACTCTTGGCTTGTCTTTGCAGATTAATCCGAGTGTCCTGACTAGGAAATCCATCATTGATGTTAAGGAATTTTCTCGCTTAATCTCAAATCTAATTAATAATTCAGCCGAGGCGATGGAATTTAAAGGCAATATTTGGGTTCATATGACTCATGAAAATGATTTAAATATCATTACGATTAGAGATTCAGGAGGCGGCTTGCCCCCAGAAGTTTTGGAAAAAATTGGAAAGGAATCAGTCTCAACAAAAGAAAAGGGGAATGGATTAGGCCTTTTGCATGCCATGAATGTTATAAAGTCATTGGGATCAGAGATGCTTTTGGAAAATGAAGATAATGGCTTAAAGGTTACAATAAAATTAAAATCAATTCCTGAAGCAGTTGAAGCTGTGCTGATTGATAATGATGAACTATGTCGAATCATGTGGGAGCGAAAGGCGAAAAATAAAGGTATTAAAATCATAACCTGTGATTCACCTGAGCATTTTACAGAAATCAAACAACAGATCTCTTCGGAAACGGTTATTTATTTGGATTCTGATTTAGGAAATGGCTTAAAAGGCGAAGACTTCGCGGAAAGACTTTTTCATGAGGGATTTTCAAATTTATATATGGCAACCGGATATGGTGCGGAAAAATTCAAAGATTTGAATTTCTTAAGTGGAGTTATTTCTAAGACGCCACCTTTCTAATAGCTTTCTTGACCTTTGAGAAAGAAATGCATATTTTTTCATATGGAAAAAATTCAATCTTTTTTGAAAGATAAGACTTGGTGTACATATTTAAGTGGCGAATGGTCGAAGGAATATTTGATTTCTCTCGAACAAAAACTCGAGCATGAATACGCCACCAAAACAATCTACCCCCCAAAAGACCAAATCTTCTCCGCCTTCAACCTAACCCCATTCGAAAAAGTAAAAGTAGTCATCATCGGCCAGGACCCATACCACGGACCAAACCAAGCCCACGGCCTATGTTTCAGCGTCCAACCAGGCATTAAAACACCACCATCGCTGGCAAACATATACAAAGAAGTAGAAAGCGATCTCAACATCAAAATGCCTCCACATGGCTATTTAAAAGCCTGGGCAGAGCAAGGCGTGCTCATGTTGAACTCAATCCTCACAGTTGAAGCTGGCACACCTATGTCGCACAAAAATCTAGGATGGGAGCAATTCACAGATAAGGTCATCGATCTCATCAACGAAAAAAAAGAAAACGTAGTGTTCATGTTATGGGGAAGCCCAGCGCACGCGAAAGCTAAAAACGTCGATCCGAAAAAGCATTTAATTTTAAAATCAGTACATCCGTCGCCACTCTCTTCATACAGAGGCTTCTTTGGATGCAAGCACTTCTCTCAATGCAATGATTATTTGATTTCAAAAGGACTCGAACCAATTAATTGGGAATTATGATTAATTCCGACACTCAACAAGAAAATAAGCCCGAAACGTCCGTCGCTTCCGAATCATCTCCATCTCATAAACCCATTTAGGGAAAAGAGAAAAATCAATACGACATTGAGACGATTTTAAAACTTCATTTCTCTCGTCAAGCGTTCTCGCCAGAAAATAAACGCGCGAATCAGACTTCGCAAGCGCCGTCACTTCTTCCGGTTTATAAACAACATACTGAATATCGTTCTTCAGATAAAACTTTGTATAATCCTCAAAGAACCCGCTCACATAAACCTTCGTCACCGGCTCAGGCTTGTAATAAAGATGCTCATAGTAGCTCATCATATTCGAAGCTGGCGTAAGACAAGTCCAGACGAGAAGAGGCATATTGAAAACCAGGAAAAATATTTTCCACGAGTTCTTCACATTGATTTTTAATTCTTGAATCAAAAAGGGAAGCATGGCCGGAAGAAACAGCGCCATCGGAAAAATAAATCGCAGCTCTTTATGACCGATCAAACAATGAATGACAAAAAACGGCAGCGTCATCCATGTCAATAAACTCAAAGGAAAACGAATCCAAAGCACAAAAAACACAAAAATAAAAAAGATCGAAAGCGGGGGAATTCCATCCTTAAAGGCCTGGATAAAATAATCGTACCAGGGAGTAACCCCGAACTCGGCTGCGTACTTCTGCACAACATTCATGTAAAAGTAATTATACGGCGTGAAAGTTAATGTCCCATAGTAGTAAGAATCCAGAAGTGTATTTAGACCGACAAAAACAAAAAAGCTTGCAGTCAGCACAAATGCTTTCTTAAAAGAATACTTCCTGAAAAGCATAAACCACAAAACCGTCAGCGCAATCATCACCGCCATTTGAAAACGCAAAACAAAACTCACTGCGAACATCAAACCAGCAAGCACTCCATTTGATAGTCTCGTCTCGCGCGCATCTTTAATCAGACAATAAAGACCGAAAATAAAGAAACTAGAGCAAAGATTTTCATTCGATGTACGTGCATGTAAAAAAGGGATGAACCAGATGAGCGAAGCAAAGAAGAAATACCAATCGCGAGCCGCCAGCGTTTTAAACTCATCCTCAAAACACTTATAAAGCGTCCAAAGCGAAGCCACGCCGATAATAGAAGAAAGAAAACGGTAAAGAACCGCAAGATGAAATGGATTCGGCTTAAAAACCAGCAGCCACACCTTCGAAGGCCAGATATAAATCAGTGGCTGAAGCCACGGCCTGATCATCGCATGAAACTGCATTGAAAGATAACTGCGGTCGTAAAATCCAAGCGCATTACCCACAACCTGAAGCACCTCTCGCTGTTCATCGTGGCGGTAAAAACCAACCGAAAAGATCACAGCGAGCAGATGAAAAAAAAGTCCCCAGTAAATGTATTTGCGGGCCTTGGCTGAAATCATACTTACCTAAGAGAAAAGCATTTCGAAATCTTTCATCGTCAATCGACCAGAGAACACCTGATCATCATCCGTAGAAAGAAGATCCGAGAACAACTGCTTCTTCTCTTCCTGCAACTTCAAAACTTTCTCCTCAACTGATCCCTTGATCAGCGGACGATAAACCGTCAGTGTATTTTTCTGACCAATACGGTGAGCTCTATCAATCGCCTGAGATTCAACGGCCGGGTTCCACCATGGGTCCATGATGAAAACGTACGACGCTGCTGTCAGGTTGAGACCCACACCACCGGCCTTGAGTGAAATAAGGAAAATCGGATTTTTTCCGGACTGGAAAAGTTCCACTTGTTCCTGGCGCTTATTAATACTCTGGCTACCGTCGATGCGTGAATATTTCCAGTGCTTCTCGCGGAAATAATGTTGAATAATATCGAGATAAGTCGTGAACTGCGAAAAGATAATCGCCTGATGGCCTTCTTCCAGAATGGCCTCAAGAGTCTCAAGCAAAAATTCAATCTTCGTCGAATCAATACTCTTATAACTCTGATCAGCGCCACGATTTTGCCACAAACAATTCTGACGAAGTTGCAATAATCCGCGGAGGATTTCACCGTACTTCGCTGAAGACGTTGAATTGTTGATTCGCGATCTGATCGCCGCCATATTGTTGAGGTAATGCTTTTGTTCTTCCTCATTAAATTCGAGATAAACATTATTTTCAATTTTCGGAGGAAGATCGTGAAGAACCTGCGCCTTCGTCCGGCGTAAAATAAATGGCGACGCCGTTCTTCTGGCAATTCCGCGAGTCTTTGTATTCGAAACCGCGCGAACAAACTGAAGATCACCCCAAATACCCGGCATCGAAAGATCGAGAATATTATAAAATTCCGACAAATCGTTTTCGACCGGAGTACCCGTCAAACAAATGCGGAAGTCCGCCTGAATCTTGCGGGCAGAAAACGCACCCAGGGATCTCACATTCTTTAAATGCTGAACTTCATCCAGAATCAAAATATCAAAATGCTGATTCGCAAACACAGCTTCTGATTCTTTCTTCATGACTCCATAAGAAGTGAGAATAATTTTTTTATTCATCGGAAACTCGCGCGAGCCCCCGTGATAAATATGCATCTCCATATTGGAGAATTTCTGAATTTCTTTTTCCCAGTTGAGAAGAATTGTCACCGGACATACAACGAGCACTCGCTCAATCTTGTCGTAAATACTTTGCAGAAACGTAATTGTCTGCAATGTCTTACCAAGACCCATATCATCGGCGAGACAGGCACCCAATCGATGTTCATAAAGAAATCGAATCCAGTTATAACCCGTCACCTGGTAAGGACGAAGAGTCCCTTTCAATTCAACCGGCAATGGATAGGAAGGCATCTCTGTCAAAGACGCCAGCTTTTCACAAAGCTCAATCTCTTCCTGCGTGAGCGCGCCCTCAATCCCGATTTTTTTAAGTTCAAACAACTCAAAAATTCTGGCGCGGTTAAACGGCAGAATGAATTTCTTAAACTGCTTGCTTCCATCAATTTCTGTTTTTGTTTCTGTCGCTTCGTACTTAGTGTACTTCTGCATGAAGCGGATAAGATCTTTTTGCTCTTTCGATAAAAGGATCAAACCCTTTTTGGTAATAACCATTCCGGCTTCAAGATCTGCTTCCTGAATAACTGCCAGGTCATCCTGGTCAATATTCAATTCGAGATCAAACCACTTTGTGGAAGAAGAGCGTCTCTCAAAACGAATGCGTGAATTCCACTTGGAAATTTCATTGCGATCGTAATAAATCTCAATTCCATGTAGCGTGACGATCCTGTGAAATTCTGTCAAACCCTGAAACACAATCGCAGGCTGAACATCGTAACGGACAGCTTTCAATTCCTTTTCAGTGTGAGCGTAACGGAAAAACTGATCGCCGAAATTCGCCATCATCTGCAGAAACAATTCTTTCATTATAGAATTATCATACCGACAGAGAATTTTATTTGTCTGATCATAAGTCATGGTCTCATTATTCTTCTGTAGCTCCGTAACCAGCTGCTGGACACGAACCTTCTTTGAAGACGAGACAATAAACTTTTTATAAACTTCAGTATTGTTCTTTAAGCTCTCGCCAACTGCGAGCATGAATTCATAAGCATCTTGTTTCTTTTTAAAGTGGTTCAAAACGCCGTGATTGAAAGTCATCTGAGTGAAAAATTCCGGCGGACTTACGAGCACTTCATTCTCGTCAAAGAATTCCAGGTTCACGTGAAGCAACCCTTTCTTTTCCGCAGGCGCGAGTGTGACTCTACACTTTGGTGTAATCGATCTGATTTCATCAAGAGGAGTATTGTCGATCCACAGATCTACTTGCCCCATCAAATTGAGTTCAAGCACATTCGATATAACATCGTTGATTGTGTACGAATACGGATTCAAACGAATACGTTGAATGAGAATCTTCAAATCACTCGGAAGGTGAAGAACAACACCGGTCTTCCAGTTGAAAAGATACAAATTTTCAAACAGTGTAACTTCAGAATAGATTTTATATTCTTCGTTTGCCGTTCCTTTGTATTTAAATCTGATTTTATCTTCAGAAGATAAAATCACCTGCAGCTTTCCTCTGAAAGGTTCAGGCATTGGAAACGGAACAATTTTTTTATTATGTAAAAGATATTGAAGAGCAGAGTAAGTCGGTGCTGCCGGTGCACCAATCAACTGGTGAGGACCGCCAATGATCGTTCCATATTCCGCTACATTCACACCGAGACTTGAATTAATTACAATTGGTGGCAAATCACTTTCTGCACCCATTTCATCATGGCGTTCACCTTCAGCTTCAATGTATTGTTGAACATGATAAGTAAGAAAAAGGGCCACGACGTGTCCGCAGTGATTTTTCTCTGTCCAATGATGACAATCGCAGTTCGAAGACAATGGACCTTCCGGTGCATCTTCCAGTCTTTTCTTATAGACGATCTTCGTTTCATGCGCGCGATCGTCGCGCACAATTCCACTCACGATATAATAAGTTTCAGGTGATCCTTTTTTGAAAGAAATCGAAACGCGCGATAACTTGAAAAACTTCAGGCCCGTTTGAATTAAAGCAGGCGTGAAGAACCTCTTGCATTCTTCGTTGATACTCTCAGGAATTGTCCAGGTACGTTCGTTCATAATGCTCTGTTTTGAAGCCTTCCGGCGTTTTCGATCAAGAGACTATTATACGTTAATCCGCGCTAAATTGAAGGCACTATATTTTCAGACTTGAAAGATATTTTGCTGGTCAAATTAATAAATCTGTGAATGAGAAAAATGAAAAAGTCTTCCAATCAACTATTAATTTAGTAACAACTTTGATAGTTTTGTTTATGGCCAGTTTTCATCCACGCATGACCGATTACGCAAAAGAAGTGAAGGCTCATTATACGACGCCTTTCAGCTACGTTCTCGCCCTCATGGGATTGGTGAACGCCTATATCTATTACAAGCTGAACGCCAGCATTCTCGTCTGGGCCTGCGCTATCAGCGGAACCCTCGCTCTTCCAGTGCGTTTCTTCGAAAATAAAATAAAGAACCACGTCTTACAGGCCAATTATATTATCGTTCTTTTTTGTACCTGCATTACGTTCATCGCTTTTTACACCGGAGCCGTTCATTCCAATGCCATCTGGTGGCTTGGAACAATTCCTTTACTAGCGTCCTTTTTGCTCAACGCTTTTTTCGGGGTGGTCTGGTTCATCATTATCATTGCCATTTTCTTTGCTGCCTTAATGCTGGAAGCAAATGGGCTCGTTCCCGTCAATATCCTCTCCAGTGCGGACATGACCGGAAGAATCATCATTTCTTTTTCACTCAATTCCAGTTTGATTTTTATTCTTTGCATCCTGACAGAGCTCATCCGGGACAAAGCTTTTGAAGATAAGGAAGAATTGAGCGCAAAAGCGTTTCAGTTAAACCAGCTCGCTTCACTTGGAAAACTTGCTTCAGGCGTTGCTCACGAAATTAACAATCCATTAACAGTCATCAGAGGAGCGCAGCTTCGAATCGCCCGTCAGATCGAAAAAGGTGATGAACTGGATAAAGGTCTCTTGTCAGACTATATGGAGAAAATTCAGAAGAATGTTTCTCGCATTCAGGAAGTCACTGGACTCATGCGTTCTATTTCTTCCAATGCGGCCAACCGAACGATATCGGACATCGATATTAACAAAATCATCAGCGATGTGATTCAAATGTTCAGTGAAGAAATTCAGCAAGGGCATATTGAATTCATGACTGAACTGCCAAGAGAACACATCATCTTCAGAGGCATTTACACTGAAATGTTCCAGGCATTTTTCAATATCATTGAGAATGCCGTGTACGAATTAATGGAAACAAAACAAGAGCGGAAGATCATCAAAATCCGGATCGATAAAACCGCTGATTCAATTGTCGCTATTATTAATGACAACGGTCGCGGAATTTCTCCGCTCGTTCGCGATCACATCTTCGATCCATTTTTCACAACGAAAACAGTTGGCCGCGGCCGCGGACTCGGTCTGAGTTTTTCTTATAATGTTTTTACCAGCAATGGCGGAACGCTTGAACTTGTCGAAGCCGACAATGGTTCATTGTTCAGAATAGTACTTCCTCTAAAGGAAATTAAAGTCCCCAACGCTTAAAGAAATCAATAATCAATGCAGTTGCATCAGGTCCTTTCGGATCGTTGTACGGAACCGTACCCAAACCACCAGACCAGGCGTGCTCAAGATCGTTGATCATATAGCGCTCGATAAGAACGTCATGATTCGGATTAACGAGAGTGTATTTGTTGTAGCCGTAGGTTTTTCCTTCACCAGTGAAAAACTTCACGTCTTTTGAAAGATAATATGATGTATCGCGAACCCCGTTATCGAGAAGATCATTAAAAATTTTAAACTCATTCTCGATAGCAAAGGCGTGAGCCGGGCTCATGAGTGGACTCTTCATTCCGTGAAAAATAATGATCGGCATTTGCTTAGGTCTACGTGCCACAAATGAAGAACAAGCATCACCCAAAGTTGCTGCCGTAGGAGCGTCAACAGAAGGTCCATAAAGAACAACGTCTGCGAAATCTAAACCTGTGCGAGTTGAAGCGTATTGAGTTCCATCATGAGACGCAAGTGCCTTGAAGCGTTCCGGGTAACAGTTTCCGAGGATATTAACCATTGAAGCACCGGAACTCATTCCGGCCGCAAAAACATTATTAGCGTCACCGTTGTATTTCTTTAAAACGGCGTCGAGCATTTCAACAATAACTTGTGTCTCACCTGTGCGCGCATTGTTCACCGGGAGAACCCAGTTCCAGCACTTATAAGGATTGTAAGCAACATTTTGTTCAGGAAGAAGAACGATGAATTTTTCTTTCTCGGCCCATTTAACGATGCGTGTACCTTCAGCAAAGAGTGAAGCGTTTTGTTCGCATCCGTGAATCATCACGACTACTGGAGCTTTCTTTGTTTTATCAAGACCTTTAGGAACGTAAACTTTGTAGTTTCTCATTCCAAAAATACCGTTATAGCTACCTGTCTCGAAAATATCTGCAGCAGTGGCTTGCGCCAGTGCCATTATAAAGAGAGCGCTTATCAAGGCTGAGATTCTTGTCTTCAAAAGTGTCTCCTAAAAGGATGAATAAAATTGGTGGCAGAATATTAGTTTAGTTTCCTCGTTTAGTCGAGAAATAGACTTCTTACGAAATATTTACAGAGTAGAGATGGCAACCCATCCGAAAGATGATATCTCCTCACTAAACAACATCCCTCATAAAAATTAGAGAGAGAATTATGCAATTTAAACAGTCTATGAGCTCATTACTTGTCGCGTCTTTTGTGTTCGCCGGAAGTGCGTATGCCGAAGTAGAAAAATTGACCATGAAATTGAGTAATGACCGTGTCGTTGCTGTCGAAATCGTTAAGCCTAAAAACGCTAAGATGCCGACGTTTCTCTTCCTTCCGGGTGTAAACCGCGGGCTTATCGCGAATGATGACGCTCTGGAAAAACTCACTCAGCAGGGTTTTGGGGTCGTGGCGATGAATTTCAGCGTTCAGCCGTTTTCAGTCGATGCTCTTGAAAAAGGTATCAGCCCCGCATTCCGTTCAAAATCTTTCTCGTTAGAAGAACTTGGCCAGGAAGCAGATACTCTCGCTGCTCAGGTGAAAAAAGCTTACGGAATTCAAAATATCGTTCCGGTTTCAATTTCATACAGCTCTGCGGTTTCATCAACTTTGCAAAATTATCCTTTGATCATCGATGTTGTGCCGATGACTTCATCAGCAGCTGTTAATCCACAACTGGAAACATACCGCGCGACTTTAAAAGCAGGGGAGATCTGGAACCCTATCTTTGGACCAGGAATAACGAGATCAATGCTTGATCAAGCCTATTACTCACAATGGAATTCTCAAGTCGAAGCAATGATCGAGACATTTAAACTTAATCCATCTCGCAAATCAGACATGGTTGAAGGTTATACAGTTTTGAGCCGTGCCGCTGAAGGATTTGTCTGGAATTCGTCAAAGACACCAAAAACAACAAAAAGAGTGTTCATGCTTGCTCATGACGATTCTGAAGGTCTCCTAAAAGATCAGCTTCAACTTGTTTCAAAACTACTTTCTGCAAACGCAAACGTTCTTGCTTTTGTTGTCAATAAGTCAGGCCACGTGATGCCTGCTGATCAACCGGAAGCTTACGCTGCAATCATTGCTTCAGTGACAACTGGAACGATGAAGGATGCGACGGGGATTGTGGAGTACGATCCAGGATCTGGAAAAGCGAAAGCTTTTAAGGGCGCTGAGGCTCAGAAGTATATTCAAGGTTTGATCAATACGCTTTAAGATAAAAAAAAAGCCCTCTTTCGAGGGCTTTTTTATTTTTAGTTATCTACATAACTTTTTAGTAGTTTTGCACGAGACGGATGTCTCAATTTACGAAGTGCCTTCGCCTCAATCTGACGAATACGTTCACGAGTTACAAAGAAATCCTGTCCAACTTCTTCCAAAGTGTGATCCGACTTCTCACCGATACCAAATCTCATACGAAGAACTTTTTCTTCTCTTGGTGTAAGAGTTGAAAGAACCGCGCGAGTCTGCTCAGAAAGAGTGATCGACATAACAGCGTCAGCTGGAGAGATGATCTTCTTATCTTCAATGAAGTCCCCAAGAGATGAATCTTCTTCTTCCCCGATTGGAGTTTCAAGAGAGATTGGCTCTTTCGAGATCTTCTGAACTTTTTTAACTTTATCAACTGGTAGTTCCATTTTCTCAGCAATTTCTTCCGGAGTCGGTTCGCGACCTAGCTCTTGAATCAATTGACGAGATGTACGGACCATCTTGTTGATTGTTTCGATCATGTGAACTGGAATACGGATTGTGCGGGCCTGGTCAGCGATTGCTCTTGTAATCGCCTGACGGATCCACCAAGTCGCGTATGTCGAGAATTTGTATCCACGACGGTACTCGAACTTATCAACCGCTTTCATAAGACCGATGTTTCCTTCCTGAATCAGATCCAGGAATTGAAGACCGCGGTTAGTGTATTTTTTCGCGATAGAAACAACGAGACGAAGGTTGGCTTCAACGAGTTGAGCCTTCGCTTTATCGGCTTTTGTTTCACCGTGAACGATAATCTTATAAACTTTTTCGATTTCGTTGAATTCCATGCCTGCGTCGATTGTTAAACGACGTAGCTTTCTCATAACGTCTTCCTGATTTCTGATCAATTGCTCGATCTTCGCGTCAGTTGTGAAGAGGTCTTTTGCAAGCTTTCTCTTGAAGGCATCGTCTTCCATTACTTTGTCATAAAGGACTTTGTACGCTTCAGCTTCGCCGACTTCGAGGAACTTGAAGATACGATCTTGTTGATCGAAAAGTTCTTTGAACTGAAGGTAGTACTTCTTAACTGGCTCAACGAAAGAGTTGATGATCTTTCTGTTGAAAGTCAGGTCAGCAAGTTCCGCTGAAATTTCATCCATTAGTTTTTTCTGAGGAACATCAAGGGCCTTTAAAGTCCCGTCAGCTTTTTCAGTTTCAGCAAGGATGATCTGGATTTGATCAATAACGGCATATATACGATCTTTTGTTTTCTTGATGTCTTGTGGAGTTGATTCATCATCGAGACCGCGAACAAGTTCTTTTACGAATTCTTGCGGGTTCTCTTGAGATTCAATTTTCTCACGAAGCTTCACAACTTCTTTCAAAGCGTGAGTAGAAGAAAGAGCAGAAAGGATAATTTCTCTTTCACCTTCTTCAATTTCTTTTGCGATAACAACTTCGCCTTCGCGAGTAAGAAGAGCTACAGAGCCCATTCTCTTAAGGTATAGTTTTACAGGATCTGTTGAAGCAGAACGAAGTTCAGCTTTTTCTTCGCGTGAAAGTGCTTCTTCGATGATTTCTGTACCATCAAGACGAATTCCTTCTTCTTCTTCGACGTCTTCAGTTGAAATATCTGTTACGTCGATTTTGAGCTCAAGAATTCTATTCATGATTTCATCGATGTCGCTTGCGAGGACTACGCCGGCAGGAAGAGCATCGTTGATTTCTTCAGCAGTAATGAAGCTCTGGTCTTTTCCTTTCGTCAAAAGACGGTTGAACTCTTTTGAGTTCAGGAAAGCAGCAACAGCTTGTGAAATAGGTGTGGTCATTTTTTAGTGTCTCCGTTAACGAGATATTTATCAAATACTAGAAAAAGGTTTAGCTTTCTTGAGTGCCTGCAGATTTTTTTCAATCTCGGAGAGTTGTTGAAGGATTTTCGTCATCTCTTCATCTGTCTCACAAATCTGCTGAAGTTTTTTTAGTTCTTCTTTTTTATGTTTCAACTGCTCCATTTGCAGTTTTGTTTTTAAGTCGGAAAGAATTCTCGATTTTGTTTTGGCATCGAGTTCTTTAATTCTGTAATTGAAAAGCGCTGATGAGGCTGCTGCTTTCAAGTCTGCGGAATAATCCGGACCACTTGTTAAATTTAAAATTACTGAAGCGTATTCGCTCTCATCGATTTCCAGAATAATTTTCTTAATTTTAACAATATATTTTTTTACCTCATCAGAGGTGACTAAATCAAGCAAATCAGCTAGTGCGCTCTCTGAGAAAAGCGCAGGAAGTTGGACTAGTTCTTGCACAACCAGCTTTTCTGTCTTGGTGAGTTTTTGATGAGGCTCACTCGGCGAATGGCTTTGCAATTTGTGTTCCGAAAATTCGACTAAAGCATTTTCACCTTCAATATTTTCGAAATTCTCCAATGAATGTTCAGTATTTTCTATTTTAGGTTTCGGTTGAAAACGTGCCTGATTTTTTTCTTTAGCCTCGATTCCAGCAATAAAATCCTGGTAGTTTTTTACGATTTGCGAAGCCTCTGAACGCAGACCGAGACGTTTAGCAAAAGCTACAACACGCTCTGTCGCAGAGAGATGAGATTTGAGCGGAGCGAGGACTTCGAATGCTTTATTGAGCAGTTCGAGTTTGCGATCGAGAACTTCCGGCAGTTTTTCTGGAAGAATTTTATTTAAAAGCACATCAAAGGCCGGCACAGCATTATCAATTTTTTCCTGCATGGCCAGAACGCCCTGGGCCTTAAGAAATTCATCAGGATCTTTTTCGGGTGAGAATTCAATATATTTAGCGACGATTCCTTTCTCGGCAAGCATGCTGTTTGCCCTTTCCATGGCCTTAAATCCGGCCGCATCTGAGTCGAGGGCCAGAAAAACATTCTTGGTCATTGAAGTCAGACGCTCGATATGGAACATCGTGATCGCGGTTCCCATACAGGCAACCGTGTTGTGAAATCCATTATTGTAGAGGGCAATCTGGTCCATATTTCCTTCAACGAGGATGACGGCATCCTTCTCTCTGATGGCATTTTTAGCAAGATGAAAGCCATAGAGGAGTTCGTTCTTCTTAAAAAGGAAAGACTCGGCCGAATTCATATATTTGGCCTTCTGATCGTCTCTTATTGCTCGTGAAGTGAAGCCGATGACCTGGCCGAATTGATCCCAGATGGGAAAGATGATGCGGTCTCTGAAGGTGTCATAATGAGACTCGCTATTGTGCTTATCGCGTTTAATGAGTCCCAGTTCTTCGGCAGTCGCAATGGCGAACGCGCGTTCTTTTTCGTCGGGAATGGTTTTTAGATACTCGTACAGAGAGCTTTTATTCTGGGCAAATCCCAGCGTATAAGTTGCAGCGATCTCTTCATTGAGTCCGCGTTTTTTGATGAATTCATCATATGGCTGAAACTTATGAGTTGCAGCTGTTTTGCGGTAGAGTTGAGCGGCCTTAGTTAAAATCTTTCTTCCCATGTCGAACTTCGGATTGCTCTTCTTCTGTTCCTGATAAGATTCAAAATTGATTCCAGTTTTCTGGCAGATTTCTTTGAGCGCTTCGACAAAATCCACATTGCTGATTTTTTGAACGAAGGTAATGGCATCTCCGCCTGCGCCGCAAGCGAAGCACTTGAACATCTTTCTATTGTCATTGACGTTCATTGAAGGCTTGGAATCATTATGGAATGGACAAACTCCAAGCAAAGCAGTGCCCGAACGTTTCAGAGAAACGTAATGGCCGATGACGCTCGAAATGGGAATCTCTTCCTTAATTTTTAACTTTAGCTCGTCTAATGACATATTTATTTTTTTGCTTGAAGAACAAAGGCTTTAATTTTGATTCCCTGCTGAAGGAAAATTCTTTCAAAGCCGGTCGTGTATTTGCAAAGCAAATGATCCGGGTGTTCCACTCTCATATCTTTGCTTTCCAGCAAAATATCGAAGAGTCCACATGCCTTGATTTCGCGTTCCATCCATTCAGCGTAATCGTCGTGATCCGTTTTGATGTAGAAAATTGCCCCTGGTTTTAAAACCTTGTGAGCAGCTTTCAAAAACGGCTCCTGAATTAATCTTTTTTTGTTATGGCGAGTTTTTGGCCATGGGTCAGGAAAGAAATAAAAAATCCCGTCGAGTTCATTTTCAGCAAATTGATACTCAATGCGCTCACCTTTAGCACGGAGGTAGCGAAAGTTTTTATTTTCAAGTGATGATAATTTCTTGGCCAGCGCGAAGCTGCGTTTAAATCTGTAATCAAGGCCTACAAAATTATGATCGGGATGATCCACGCAATAATCCACCATGAAGTGGCCTGCACCGGATCCGATTTCAAGAAACAGTTTGCCGTCGCGTTTAAAAACGTCTTGATTCCAGCGCCCTTTATGCTCTTCAGATTCGTTGTCACGTAAAACGAAGTCTGAGAATTGGGCCAAGCGGTCATGATAGGGATTATCATGTTTGTACTTGAAATCTTCTTTAAAAGAATAATCCGTCATATATGCCTTTTTGTTTAAAGGAGTTAGCTACCAAATTTAGTCCTGCCTAGCAATGACCGTCGCGTGTAAAGTTTTCAATCTTTATTGTGGTTTTTGCGTCACGTGTCACAATCTCCAAAACAAACTTCTTTGGAGACTTTATGAAAACGACGCTACTTGCACTTCTAGCTTTAACATTCAGTATTCAAGCTAATGCGCAGGCCCCATCCCGTTCAGAAGAAAGTTTCTGTTCTGATCGTAAGGATGATCGATTTGTTAAAGACCTTGTGCTCGATTCTTCAAATTTAATGTCTTTTAGAAACCACGGTGGGATCGCGAACGGCGGAGTTTGCTGGTGGCATTCGAGATTTCAACGAAATGCGCTTTATTTAACTATCTACAAACCTCATTTACCTCGCCCTTCTCTAGATGAGGCGAGAGAGCTCATTAAACAAATTCGTGAGGCAAAAGACGTCATCGTTATACCAGGATTCCGCAATTTTTCTGAGTTTTCTTCAATCCATGAGGCACAAATCCAGCGCGAGCTTGAAAAGTGGCAAAAAGGGGACGGAGTTATTCGTTTTGCGTGGGTAAAGGGACTTTCCGGGACATCTTCAGTTGCTTCTGATGAATTAAAAAATATCATGGACCAGCTTTATGAAGAGGTCGAAGTAAAAAAGAATATCGCTTACAACAAACTTCAGTTCCCGGGCGTTGTGGCCCATGCGTGGCTGGTAGTTCATATGGAAAAAGTAAACGGCGGATATAACCTGGAAATTCTCGATTCCAATTTTCCTCGCAGCACTGAGACTTATCGATACCGCGAAGGGGATTCCGAGTTGAACTACCAGGGCTATTACAAATTTACGCCTTACCTTGAAAGAACAAATGAAATGGATAGGATCCATGAAGTGATTAAGAAAAAATGTTCCGATGAATCTGTTGAAAAATTAGCGAGACGATAAAAAAAAAGGGCCCTGAATCAGGGCCCTTATTTTTTTTAAGCTTTGAAATGATTTCTGACTGTCTGACAAACGTATTCCAACTCTTCCTTTGTAATATAAGCAAAACAGGGAAGGTTTAAAACGGCTTGTGAAATATAGTGAGCGTTTCCATTATCGATTTTACCAGCGAGATGCCCGGTTGCTCCCGACTGAAGGCTCATCGCCCCAGGATAAATTGTCCCGTACCCGATGTTTGCTTTTTTAAGCGTTTCAATTAAAGCAGGACGAAGAGTCGGGTCAATCATTCCCACTGCACAGTAACCGTTTTCTTTCACGTGAGAAGCGGCCATAACCGGTTTAAACGGCAATCCCTGAAGAGCTTCAGCGTAATACTTCACTGCGTTTCTTCTGCTTTCAAGTCTTGCTTCAATATGATCAAGAGAAAGTTTAAGGAAAAGTGATTCGTAAGCGCCGATGCGTGAGTTCCAGCCGATCATTCCGTGAGAGTAGTGATCCGTTCTTCCGTGGTTGATAAGAATTCTTGTTTTCTTTGCAAGCTCTTCATCGTTTGTAAAAACAGCACCGGCATCGCCAGAAGCACCGAGAACTTTTGCCGGATAAAAACTAGTTGTCGAAATTAATGCACTTCCAAGAATGGATTCGCCCTTAATTTCTGTTCCAAAACATTGAGCACCGTCTTCGATAAGAAGAACATTATTTTCTTTAGCAAATTTTCTGATTTCCAGAGTATCTGGTGAAGCCCATCCGTAAAGGTGAACCATGATTGCTGCTTTTGGTTTGAATTCGTGAACTGCTTTTTTGAAAGTCTCAAGATCCCAATGACAAGTTTCACGGTGAACATCGACTGTTACCGGATTAGCACCGACGTTGACGACAGCTTCAAAAGTTGCCCAAAAAGTCATATCTGGAATTAAAACGCGGTCATTTTTTTCAACGCCCACTGCTCTTAAAGCAATCTGAATAGCATCCGTTCCGTTGGCACAACCAATTGCGTATTTTGCTTTGGTGACTTTAGAAAGTTCAGCTTCCATTTCTGCCACAATAGGTCCGCCGACAAATTGAGTCTTCTCAAAAAGAGTAGCAACACCGCCGAGAAAATTTTCGCGGAATCCGTTTTCGAATCGATTTAATGTAATGAAAGGGACTGAAGTAATAGACATATTAAAACTCTCTTGTTTTTCAGAGGAATAGTAAATGAATTGATGGCATCATTGTCGAACTATTGAGAGGAAAAAACAAGACTAAAAAAAGGAGAGATTTAGCATCTCTCCTTTGAAGTTGTTTAGTTTTTAGAGTTGATCATTTCAGAAATAATCATAGCCGCTTTGCGTGCGAGCTTAGGATCTTTGATTTTCTCGCTGAGCAATTTCTTCATGCGGTCAATTTCAGCCTTATGAATCAAATTCTCAGTCGTCTCATTGGCATGAGCAGGTTTTTTCGGCTCAGGCTTCGGAAGAGGATTCCAGTTTTGTTTTTTATTAGCGCCCATAAATTAAATTAAGCAGCAACTTCAGGCTTGCGTCTGTAGTGTTTAGAAACTTTTTCCATGTGTTCTTCGATAACTTCGAATAGTTCAAGTTTTGTTGTATGTGGGTTCATTCCGTCTGGAAGAGCAGAGTAGATCATGTCACCTTTAACTTCAGTGAAAACGTACCAGGTAGAACCTAGTTTTTGGAAAAGAACTTCTGATGATTGGTGTTGTGTGTTTGATGTTGCTTTCATAATCTCCTCCATGAAATTGTGAGAAAGTCTCGTGCCTGTCTTATCGTGTGTGTTTGTCGAATCCTTAGACAATTTTTTTAAATCTTTCGGGGAGGCAATCTTTGCCTGTTTGTTTAATACCTGACCTGAACTCCCAGTAAAAAAGCAGCCTGTGGCTTGAAACTGCTTTTGATCTGATCAGGAGCTTCTGCGCTCCAGATTTCCGGGATAGTCAGTTGATCGCTTGTTTTTAATGTGTGGGCCATATTGAAATTAATGTCAGCTCCCGCCAATAGGTCTGTATTGGGAAAAACTTCCATCACTTGCGCGATCATGTTGGCGAATGGAGACATAGAAAATCCGGTGAACAAACGTTCTTCAGTCCCTTGTTCGGCGACCATTTTGATTGCGCGCTTGTGATAATTATAAGTGAAACCCGTTCCAAGTGTTAAACGGTAGCGCTGGGTTTTATAGGCATCATAGGTGAGTACAGGGCCAAGCTTAATCAGAGCACTCGATTCTTTGGAATGAGAACCGTTATCGAATTGAATGGTGTTGCCCGAAGTGTTTATCGCAGTTGTTATACCGAAATAATATCTGTCCCATCTGTCGAATGAAACTTTCTTTGTCACATTAAGTTTCAATCCCATTTCAGAGGTAAAGTTCTGTTGGTGATAAGAGGAATTGTACGCATAAGAGGAATTAATATTCGGTGCAAAGGAAGCAAAGATGCTTGCGCGAAGAAAGCTGGTATCGTCAAAAGGATAAGTTGAAGGGATTGGTTCTTCGAGACGATAATCGGTCGGATCATGAGGCAGGGAAACCGGCGTTTTGTATTCAGAAACATCATTGGTGATAAGCTTGATATATTTTGCTGGAATAAAGGCTACATTTCCAACGCGATCATAAGTCTGAACAAATGCGGGCAAGTCGTTTCCTTGTCCGATTTCATTGGGCACATAAACGCGCGCACCTTTTCTCAGTGTTTGTAGAACAGTTGAGCTCATTCGCGGTTCTTTCAAAAGCGGAGCTTCAAGAACGATGACTACGGCATCGTAGGCAAAAGCCTTCGGTATCAAAAAAGAAATTAAGAAAAGGCGAAGCAATTTCATTAAAGGCTCCATTCAATTTTGTATCCAATCGTCGCACCGAAGGAGTTAAGCCCATATTCTTTGGGAGGCAATTCAATCGATTCGCGTGAAGTTTTCTGCAACTTTAATTCGTGATGACGGTAATGGCCTCCGAGCGAAAGGATTCCCACTGGTGTATGCCATTCACTTTCAATCCCAATATCAAACAAAAGAGCAGAATATTTATCTTCGTAGCCGGCAGAAATTCCGGAGTAGACCGGAGCGGTCTCCGCACTGAACAGACCTTTAATTTTCAGTTCATCGTCATTCAAAACATTGTATTGAAAAATAGGACCGAAACTCAGAATGGAAATTTTCACCTGTTCAACATCGTTCTTCCAATAAGCACTTTGATAATTGAGAGTCAGACCAAAATTGAAAGGAAGTTCAGATATGTAAAGCGTTCGCGCTTCATAGCGATTGGACATCACGCTTTTGATTTCATCATTGTAAATATCATTCAGACTGGAGAGTCCCAGACTGTCAAAATGCACACTGAACTGCGAATCAAAAACAGCTTTTTTTGATTCTGTCTTAAACACGCTTTTGGGAGGATAGGTTTTTTCTGCATTCACATTTGGAAGCAGTCTGATGTCTTCCGCTATTTCAATCAGCCCGTCTGCATCTGTGAGAAAAACCGGTTTGCCGGAATTGTCGTAGACATAAAATTGATCGCGCCTTTTTGGATCGAGCTCGAGAACTTTCACGTAAATTCCTTTTGAAAGGAATGATTCGGATTTATCTTTCAAACTAATGAGGCGTTTGCCAGGCTTGAAATAAACAGTGTAGGGAGCCATCTCAGCTGCGGAAAGTGGAAGAACGAAAACCATCATGAGCAGTAAAGCAAAGACTTTCATTTCAAAAACTCCAGAGCTTTTTTGAAAGCATCGAAGTTTGTCGGAAAGACAAAATGATCGACTTTGACTTCACCCACTGGAACCCATTTATAACTTTGATGTTCTTCTGAAAGCTGAATGACAGGTTTTTTTTCAGGGTTGTAGAGGAAAACTTTTTCTTCCACGTCGCTTCCCCAGCGATCGTGAAAATGAAAAGACATATCGATATCAATTACATTGTCGGCAATTCCGATTTCCTCGACCATTTCTCTTCGGGCCGCTTCTATGAATGTTTCATCATACTCAACGGAACCAGTTATGTTTTGAAATCCCTCGTCGTGATATTTTGCAAATTGCAGAAGGAGCAATTGATTCTCTGCGATCGTCACGACTTGTACTTTTTGCTTGAGCTGTTTAATGGTCATAATTGGAAATTTTAACATAATCTGACATTTCTAGACTCGAGTCATAAAAAACTGCCTAATTCATCACATTTCATAGGACCAACCAGGGTGAATTCATTGCTACATGTTGATCGAAATGATATATTTTGCCCCTATGGAAGAATTTATCTATCGAATTGCTATTTCGCTGCCGGGATTTTTATTGGCGATTGTTTGCCATGAAGCTGCCCATGCGTGGATGGCGTACCGTTATGGCGATCCAACTGCCAAGTACTTAGGCCGTTTAAGCCTCAATCCAATGGTTCATTACGACCTGGTCGGAACTGTTATCTTTCCGTTGATCGGAGCGATGATGGGCGGAGCCATGTTTGGCTGGGCCAAGCCCGTTCCGGTTGATTCGCGCAGATTTAAAAACGTCCGCGCCGGTGTCTTCTGGGTAAGTTTTGCTGGTCCGCTGGCGAATATTATCCTCACCGTTGTGTCATCCATTTTACTGGCGGTGCTTTTAACGAAGGTCACTCCGGATTTCGCTTTCTACAAAATATTCAGCGACATGCTTCAGCAGTCGATTTATATCAACGTGCTTCTGGCCGTTTTTAACCTGATTCCATTTCCACCATTGGATGGATCGAAAATGGTTTCATCGTTGCTCGATTACAACCAGGCCCGCAAATATGAAGAGCTTCAGCGTTTCAGCTTTGTCTTCATTTTTATTTTGATTTTAACCCCTGTGCTCGGCTACATCATGGCGCCGGCATTTTGGATGAGCAATGTGCTGATGAATTTTTTCATTCACCTCATGGCTTCATTCTAATTTTTTAGGACGAAAATGTTAGATACAACAATTCAGGTTAAAACAGATCACTTCGACGGCCCACTGGGGCTTCTGCTTCTTCTTATCGAAAAAGAAGAAATGAACATCCGCGATCTCGATCTGACAAAAATCACTAAGCAGTATCTCGATTATCTCGCACAGATGCGCGATCTGAATTTCGATGTGGCAGGGGATTATCTTTTCCTTGCTTCAACACTCCTGCTTTTAAAATCTAAAGTCTGTATCACTGAAGAAGAAGCAAAAAATCTTGAACTGGAATTCGGCGATGGGATGCATATCACTTCTCAGTCGGAACTTATCCGCCGTCTTGAAGAACTTCAGCTTTACCAGAAAATGTCTAAGAAACTTTGGGACCTTGAGAAGAAAGGTCACGAGATTTTTGTTAAGCCAAAAGTCGACCGCAAGGCGATTGTGAATTCTATTCTCACGCCGATGGATCTGAACTCTCTGACAATGACTATGGTCGATTTCCTTTTCCGTCAGAGAAGAAAATACACTGTCGTTAAACGCGACAGACTTTCAATCAAAGAAAAATTGAAATTCCTTAAGTCTAACCTGAAGCTCGGAGAACAAACTACGTTTGATTATCTTCTTGAAGCTGACGGAAAAGCAGAAGAAGGAAAAGACCCGACAGACAATATCGTAATCACTTTTATTTCTCTTCTCGAGCTTGCTCGTCTGAAGAGAATTAATGTTTTTCAAAACGAAGATCGCAGCACTATCTACGTCAATGTTGTTCGTTCACTCGAAGATTTTGATGTTGAACAAGCTAACGGCTTCGAAGATGAGCAGCCGACTCAACCAACAGCTGAAGGTGCTGTGGTTGATATTGCCGCTGCTCCAGCAGATGAAAAACTAGTGATCGAAGATTTAGGTGAATTCCAGGAACCCGCTCTAGAAGAAATTCAAGGCGAAGAGAAACCTGCAGCGAATTTATCTGAAGAAGAAATGTTAGAAACTTATGGCGAACTTCTGACAACACCGGAGAGTGTTGATGAAGGTTCGAAATTAATTCAGTAGGAATTGAGAGGACACACACATGGATCAGAACAACGAACTTAACTTCACTCATCCGGATGATATCGAGTTGGCGGATAGATTTCCTTCTGAAGAGGATCTGGAATTTCCAACTGAATTGTCGGCGGCAGCTGAAGTCTCTGCAGAAGTAACTGAAGAAGCTCCGGCGACAGCTGAAGAAGCAGTGGCAGCTGAAACGGAAATGAATATGATCCCAGACGAGCTTCTATGGCAAGCTCGTACCGGCTTAAACCTTGATACACTTTGTGGCGCGATTGAAACAATCATTTTCATGAGTGATAAGCCTGTCTCAATTCAAAAAATCAAAGCTCTGATTGATGAAGATATGCCTTTAAAAGTTATTCACGAAGCGCTTCAACGTCTTCAGGCTGAGTACGAATTAAAGCACCACGGTCTTCGTCTTCTCGAAGTCGCTGAAGGCTACCAATACAGAACAAAAGCAACGTACTCTAAGTACGTTCAAGATATTTTCAAAATCAACTCTCTCGTTCTTTCTCCAACGGCGCTGGAAGTTCTTGCGATTCTCGCTTACAAACAACCAGTTTCAAAAGTTGAAGTCGACAAGATCAGAGGTGTCGATAGTGGACACATCGTTCGCGCACTAATGGATAAGAGACTTGTAAAAGTTGTCGGCCGTTCAGATGAATTAGGTCGTCCGGTTCTTTACGGAACAACTCCAGAGTTTCTGGAAGTTTTTAACCTTCCGGATCTTTCAGCTCTTCCACCTGAACACGAGCTCGATGAAATGTCCCGCGCTTCATCTGTTGGTAAAATTGCCGACATTAAAACGCTTGTTCACGACGGTGACAAAGCTCGCTTTAAATTTGATGAAATCGATGAACTTGATGAGCTTTCAGAAGCTATCAAAAATATCTCTTCTGAAACAGATTTCACTGCTTCACTTAAAGTTGAAGAGAAAAAACGTCTTTCAGCTGAAGGCGAAGAAATTAAATCTGCTTTTGATTTATTAGAAGAGTTCGTTAATAAGAGACTTATTTCTGAACAAAATAAACAAGCAATCGAATCTCTTCTCACAACCAACGTGATTGAACCAAAAGTTATCGACGATCTGGAAGCAGGACCATTCAATACTCCTGAACTAGATGAAGAAGGCGAAGAGTTCCAGATGATCGATCTCGATACTGGATTGCCTGTTGATCTGGCCGATTTCGCAGAAGAAGATGACGGTCTTGGATTCGACGATAGCCTGATTGCTGACGGCGAATACGATATTGTTGTTGATCTGGAATTCGACACAGAAGAATCAGAAGAAGAAGCGCTTTCTAAGGCCCTCGATGCTGCCTTTGAAAACCTGACGGGCGAATCGCTTGATAGCCGTCTTTCTGATGAAGAATTCGCTTTCGGTGGCGTGCTCGATGAGAAGAATAAGGAGCTGGATGAGCTGACTGAAACCGTGATTGAACGCGGCCAGGATCTGGATCTGGATCTTTCGTTCTTAAAAGATGAGCTAAACACTAAAGATCACGAATAGAAGAACTAAAATCTCTGCTTCTTGACATAGTATGGACCGTGTCATAAAACCGGTCCATACATTTTTATAAACCTTAAACCGCCGTGATGGCAGATTGGAGGACACAATGGCTGTAAAGTCATCGAAATCTAAAGCAAAAAAATCTCAAAATTCTCAAAACTCTGAGGACACAGACAACAAGTTTGAAATTCGTCTTCAAAAATTTATCGCTGATTGCGGTATTACTTCTCGTCGTAAAGCTGAACAACTTATCACTCAAGGACGTGTCACTATCAATGGCGAAGTGGTCATGGAATTGGGAACGAAAGTTGATCCTAACAACGATATCGTTCTTGTCGACGGACACCTCGCTGATTTAGCGGCCGTTGATCAAGTGTATTTAATGCTTCATAAGCCTCGCGGATTTGTGACAACATTAAACGATCCGGAAGGACGTGAAACAGTTATGGATCTTGTAAAAGATGTAACTGAAAGAATCTATCCAGTTGGTCGTCTCGATTATCTTTCTGAAGGTCTTCTCATCATGACCAATGATGGAGAAGTCGCAAACATGATCATGCACCCGAAGTTCAATGTAACTAAAGTGTATGAAGTAAAAGTATTCGGATCAGTGACTGAAACTATTTTGAACAAACTTCGCGCTGGTGCTTACCTTGAAGAAGGTTTCGTAAAACCAACGTCAGTTCGAGTTATTAAGCAACTTCCAACAAAGACATGGCTTGAGTTCAGATTGAACGAAGGTAGAAACAGAGAGATTCGTCGTCTTTGTGAAGCCGTTGGTTTGACTGTTGATAAACTAAAACGTCTTGCAGTTGGAAATCTTACGATCGAAGGTGTTGCTCCAGGGAAATACAGATTGATGTCTAAATCTCAATTGCTCAATTCAATTGGATTAAATGACGACGGAACTCTTAAGAAGGTTGCTAACGCTGAAGGATTTGTTTCTTCTAAGAAGACAATCGATCTTAAGAAAAAACGTCCTCAACCAGGGACTGTTGCTGATGATGAAGCTTTCAAAAAATTCAGAAGAGAGACTTACTTCGAATCGTTGAAGCAAATTCAGGAGAACAAAGCGAAAGTTTCTGACAAGATCACGAAACTTGAAGAGCAAGTTTATATTGAAGAACAAGCTTCTTACGTTGAAAGAAGAAAGAAAGTTGAGAAAGTTAAAGCGACGATTAAAAATAATAATCTTCAAAGAACAAAGTTCAGATCATAAAAAAAGAAAGGCTCCTTACGGAGCCTTTTTTATTTCGTTTTTTCATCTGCCTTCGGGTTACCCAACATCAACATTTGCTTTAACGTTCTGTCCATACCATCAGTCGATCCATCGAGCATGATCATGTTTCCTTTACCGTATTCAGCAAAATGCTTAATAGCATCGGTCCACATCGAAAAGAGTATAACATTGGCATCGAGACCGGCATCGCGTGCGCTTTCAGCGGCCTTGCTCATACCAACGGCAACTTCTTCGCGGAAGAGGGCCACACCTTGACCACGCAATTGTGAAGCTTCTTTTTCTGCTTGAGCAGCAATTCTTATTGCGGCACCTTCTGCTTCGGCTTCTTTGGTTTTTCTGATTAAGAGTGCCTGTCCTTCGTTTTCAGCAGCGGCGCGAAGGTTTTGAGAAGCTACAACCTGGGCCATTGAGCGCATGATTTCATCATCAAAAGTGATGTCGTTCATTTGAAGGTCGATCAGATGATAACCCCACGATTCAAGCAAGCTGTCGACGTGTTCCTTGATTGTGTCGATCAGTTCACGGCGAAGAAGAAGAATTTCATTTTGTTTTTTAGTCGCTACAAATGAACGAACTGAGCCTTCAACTGTTCTGGTCAAAGCCTGCATCAAGCTCGCCTGGTTGATGAATTTGAAAGCTACGTTTTTAATCGTCTCTTCATCCTGATTCATAACAGAGTAGAGGAGCATGGCCTTGAAGTTAACGTTCGCCTGATCGAAAGTAATCGCAGCGAATTGCATTTCAAGCGACTGATTCTGCACAGAGATTTTTCTCGTCACAACTTCCAGAAGAGGGATTTTGAAATTCAATCCTGGGAGCATGATACGTCTGTATTTGCCGAACATTGTGACAACTCCGACGTACCCTTGAGGGACCGTAACAAAAGAAAAGAAGACTGCAGCACCGATGAGAAATAAAACGGGAAGTGTGAGTTCCATAGAACCTCCAAATAAAAAAGCCCGAACTAAGTCGGGCTTTTAATTAAATCAATTCTAGCTATTCTAATCGTTTTGAAGGTTCTGTAAAAACGATTTTAACGAAGAAGAGGTTCGCCTCAGGCGAACTGTCTACTTAGTTATCGTACGTTACAACTTTTGAGTTGGTGACGTATTCCTGAAGGACATCCATTGAATACTCCAGAGCTTGCTGAGCATAAGGGATGTTGCTGGCGTCTTTAAGGTTTTCAGTGAAGCGCGCCTGTTTGATAAGAGCGGCACACATTCTCATGAATTCTGCACTTCCTTCGAAGTACTCGTCTTCATTTTCCGTGAGCATCACGTGAGCAAGCATTGTATTAAGTGAACGAATGAGTCTTACCTGATGGGGAGTGAGTTCACTTCCATCAATCTCGATGCGAATCGTTCTCTCTAAAAGTTTCGTTTGTGCTGACATAAGAATCATCCTCTCTAATGAGTTGCAGGGGTTCATTAATTCTTTTATCGCCAGATTTTCAGAAGTATTTAGAATTTTATGTTGGAGCGAATAGTTCGATTTCTTAGTGGACAAAGGGATTCAGACATCTTAATATCCCTTTATCAATGTCGCGGGATGGAGCAGTCTGGTAGCTCGTCGGGCTCATAACCCGAAGGTCGTAGGTTCAAATCCTGCTCCCGCAACCAATTAAAATCACAGACATTTCTTTCATTTTTACCCTTCGAAATTATTAGATTTAATTGCAGCATAGGCCATTTTTAGGCCTTGAGTTCCTGCGCATTAATCCCCTTTAATTTTGAGGGATTTTGTTAAGGCTTCACATGTTAATTCTCTTTTACTTAAGGAGTAATTTTTATGTCTAGGCCGGTAAAAAATGGAAATGGCTGGAGGATTCGCTGGACGAATGAGTATGGCGAGAGAAAGAGCTCGAATTATCCAACGTTCAAAGAGGCTTCAGAGGCCCTTATATTAAGAAAGCATGAAGCTCAACTAATAAAGTCGGGGAGAATGGAGAAATTCTTTGAGGAAAAGAAATTTGAAGATCTCTGTGATTATTTTATTAGATATGTTGCTCCAACTAAAAGAAGTCAGAAAGACTTTGTAAGTATCATTCATTCACAACTGAAGCCTTTTTTTGGGAAGCTATACCTAAAAGACATAACTCAGGAACACGTTCAGCATTATTCAATTCTGAAAACGAAAGCTGATCGCTCACAAAAGACAATTTCTAATCATTTAACACTTCTAGTTTCGATGCTAAATTATGCGCACGATATGAATTGGCTTCGTGTAGTTCCAAAGATTAGAAAGCCGAAAATCCCAAAAACCAAAATCTTTTTTTACTTAAAAACTGATGAAGAAATTGTCAGATTTTTATCTGCAGCCAAAAAATTTGGCGAGATTAATTATTATCTATACGCAATGGCAGTATTCACCGGAATGAGACAAGGAGAGTTGGCTGGACTAACTTGGGACGACATCGATTTTATCAATAGAAGGATTTGTGTTCAGCGAAGCTTCATGAATCCAACAAAAAATGGAGAGATTAGATATGTGCCGATTTTAGATTCACTCTTACCTATTTTAATTGAATGGAGTCAGAAAAAAAGTTCTCACTATGTATTCCCTTCAAGTAGAGGAACCATGACTCTTCCAGCGGCTAGAATTTTCCAAGAACAATTCAAGCAAGTTTTGCTTGATGCCGGTTTTTCAGATGTTTGGAGAAGTGACAGTATGAGGAGTTATATTCGTTTCCATGATTTGAGACATACATTTGCATCTCATTGGATGATGAAGAACGGAGACATTTATCGATTACAAAAAATTTTAGGTCATCATTCGATCGAGATGACACAAAGATATTCACATCTTACTTCTCACATCTATCAAGAAGACTATTCTAGATTCAACACCATTAAGCTGTAATCTCCCTTAAAAATTTGTGCTTATTTTTTGATGGATCTTCGCTCTTGGAATTGTGTTTTAACTTAAAAAAACAAATTCCAAAAGGAGGAAAGAAATGGAAGAGGAACTACTCACTTATGAACAAGTTTCACAATTGTTAAATGTACCTATTGCAACAGTTTACGGTCTTGTTTCTCAAAAGCGAATACCACATATTCGTTTAGGAAGTAGATTTGTACGGTTTTCAAAAAAACAAATTCTTGAGTGGCTAGAAACTCGGAAGGCAGAGGTCGTTAATGAAAACTGAAAATACCCATTACGAAGAATCAAAAAAAAGCTCTTTTCAAAACATCTTAGAAGGCTGTCTCTCATTGCGGATTTTAAGAGATAAAATTGCTAAAGGTTATGTTCCAAGTCACTTTGAGATTTGTGCGCTAAATAGTTTTGCTTCGAATACAACTGATGGCAAAGAATGGATATTGCATAATCTAAAGACTTCAATTCCCAATGACCATGAAGAAATCGCTCCTTGGTCGTGCATACAACTTCAAGCGAAAGGTTTGTGCCCAGTTAATACAAAATGTTTTGATAAGAAGCCTCCAGTGAATTATGTCGAAGGTAAGGCTGTCATCAGAAACGATGTTCCAGAGTCGCAATGGCTGGACCCATCTCCAATCAGATACGCACTAGGTAAAGGTGAGGACTTTCTTAAAAAGCTAATGGATGAAATCGATGAGGTGGCTAAGATTCAAGACATCGAAAGGAAGAGTCTTCAGTTAAGTGCAATCGTTGCACGCGTAGCCGTTTTCGATGAGTCTCAACAAGAGCTTCTAAAACAGCACATTGAAAAGCTAAAGTTCGCCAAGAAAGCCGAAATCAATAAAGTGTTCACTAAAGCTAACGACGAAAGAGCAGAAAAAATCAAAGCTATTGAATCGGCGAGTGACGAAAACTTCACATGCAATGGTGTTATGTTCAAGTACCTCAATCCGGGGTACGCGATGCTTAGACCAGGCAAGAAGAATCAGGACCCTTCGATCCTACAGTTATCAGACTGCTTTATTGATATCGTTGAAGAGCGTACCGTTATAGAGGAAAATCAAGTTAAAAAGAAAATCCTCTTTGGAAAATTCACGAGTGCTTACGTTACAACAGACTTTGAAATCGACTCTGCTGAATGGTCGGACAACGCATCTTTTTGCGAATTTTTTATTAAACTTGCTGGAATTGCTTTCAAGGTAAAACGTAGTGACGTGGATAACTTGCGATTGGTTATTCATCACACTTCTGAGATTGGAAGACCTGGAATGCAACCATGTATACGTACGAAGTATGCAAGTGCTCCAGGTTGGAATGGCGAAGTGTATCTCACAAAATCCGTTATCGTTGATAAAGATGGCATGAGGCCAAATACAGATCAACCTGTCTATGTTGGAAGCAAAGATCAACATGCCTCGAACATCGATTTTAAAATACTTTCAGACGACGAATTTTTTTTTACATTGAAACACCTAAAATCAGATTTCATGCGAGCCTTTCCAATGGATCAGGTAATGATGGGCCTAGGCTTCACGGTGATAGCAGGTGTACATAGATACCTTGGTTTAAAATACAAGCCAATTTTCTGGGTGGAAGGAACTACCGGCGGCGGTAAGACAGCGTTCTTAATGTCTCTACAATCATTCTATGGAGAGTTTGAAGGCGGTGTTGTTTGGACTTCAACTGCAAAGTCGGTTTTAGACTATGCTTACCAGTTCCAAGACTCACTATTATTGACAGATGACTTTAAAGCTAGAACTCATCAAGAGATCAATGCTGTAAAAGAAATCGTTCAGAACTCTTACGAATATGGTGTACGAGCAGCATTGAACAAAGATGGGACTCAAAGAGGTGATAGAATGGCACGATGTCTTTTTATCATGTCCGGTGAGGAAGCTCCTAACGATGCAGCTGGAGTTGCCAGAATGATTATCCTAAATGCTCCGCAGACGGATAAGACTTTAACGAGAGAATCTTATCTACAGGTTCTTGGGAACAGATCTAACTACAAAGGAGTTATGGCACGGTTTATTCATTGGTTTCTTAACAAGGATAAAAAGCAAATCATGAATTCAATGTTAGAATATCAAGACAAATTGCAAGCTCCTATCAGCCACCAACAGAACGCCTCCAGAATTTCTTTCAACACGGCAATGTGTTACTTAGGTTGGACGCTATTCTGTGATTTCATGCATGACATGGGTGTTGCGACTGAAAAGGAAATTGAAGCTTTCAAAGCAGAAAGCTGGAGCATCTCACAGGCAATCAGAGACATCTCAGCAGAGCGCTGTAAAGATGAACAATCTGCCATCGTATTCCTAAATCGCTTATCAGAAATGTTGAGTGCGGGAGAAGTTGGTATTCGCCACCTTGAAGGCTACGATCGCGAAGGTTTAAAGATCATCGGATTTGTTGATGAAAAAGATACTACACCGGAAGTTTGTTATATCTATCCTGATACAGCGATTGAAGCTGTTAAGAAGAGTATGGCCATACCGGTAATTATCTCCAGAGTTTCTGCTGGTACTCAATTAGGTGAGATGGATGCTCTTGCTCGCAGAGATTCTAAGGGCGGCCCTCAGATTGTAAAGAAGTACAAGGGGCAGGTATCAAGAGTTTGGTGTGTAAAGTTGGAAAAGCTCGGCCTCAAGAGAGATACTGCTGGATTAAAAAAGATTGTCGCTGCAAATGATGAGGTCTTTTTTAAATATTAAGTTAATAAATTAGTGGTAACAAAGTAACAGTAACAATTAAGAATTATATATATATATAGGATTTTATTTTTTTTCTTCTTCATTGAATAAAAAAAAATTAATCACGCTATATATTCTTTTATGGTTAAATTACCCGTAACTTTGTTACCAATGTTGCAATCAACTTGAGAGACAAACAACTTGTCCTTTAATCTTTTGCGAAACATTCATTTTAAGAGCCTGGGAAGGGTGAATAACCCGGTTTAGTGTAAAATCATATGTTCGGCAAAGGGGAACGATGAAAAATCCTCTTGAAGGCATTTTAAAGTTTTTACACCCATTTGATAAATTTTTATTTTTTTCCAATAGAAAGAGCAGATGTTTAAACTGCTCTTTCTTAATTGTGATGTTACTTTGTAACTGTTAACGACTCAGCTGGATTCGGGCTTGCTTCCTTATGCTTTATAACCCAAGCTCCTCTTGATTGATCCCAAGTCGAAATACATGTTGGGGGATTAGAACTCAAGCATTGTTTAACTCTTGTGTCTTTAGCTTCAATTTCTTTTTGACTGTTGGGTATTTCTTTTAAAATGGATACCAACCCCATCCCTGTTGAACCACAACTTTGAAAACAACAGAGAGAGATTAATAGAGCTTTATTCATATTGCTCTCCAATGAGAACTCTGATTCTTTTTTTACTTTAATGAGGTGCCTCTGCTGGACTATTTCAATTTGCAATCCTGAGGGCCATAAAGTGTTTGTATAGCGCTAATGGTTTTTTTCTTTTCATCATTCTTGTGGAATACTTCAGCTCTCCAGTAATCATCAGATGGTGGCAAAATATCAACGGTATATTCATTTAATGATATATACTTCTTGAGAAGCATTACTTCTCCCCGTGGAGTGACTTGGGCAAAAAGATCTATATTTCCCGTCTCCGAATTACATTTATATGAAAGAAAGTCTTCCCCAAGAATTGATGAAGCGTATTCTCCATCATTAGTAATTGATTTATTTTTTTTCAATACAATATGGATTAATTGAATGTATTGAGCATCGAAAGATGATTCGTCTTTAGGATCTTTTGGAATTGTTTTTGTTGAAAGCAATATCTCTTTGTAGGGAACTGATAGCATGTTTTTTTTATTGAGAGCAGTTATGTCATAACCTTTGTTAAGAGTAGCTGTATCTTTGTTAGTTACAAAGCTGGCATTTTGAAGTCTTGTATCAAATCCATTAGCAACATTGAGTCCCCACCATGTAATTTTTAAGTCTTTATTGAACAGTGGAGGTGTAACGTCTTCAGCCCCAACATAAGGAGGTTTTTCAACTTTGTTTTTTGCTAAACAACTTATTGAGCACAGAGGGATGCTTAACATTAAAATGATTAATCTAAAATTTTTGTGCATGGGAATTCCTCACTTGTTTTTTTTCTTTTCAATTTTATGAACAGTGACTCTTAGATCCCCTGAAAATAGTTCTTTTAAAATTTCTTCATGTCCAAGTTCATAAGGATCGGGTTCATCATAAAGAAGTTGGTGAAGCGAAACTTGAAGGACATCACAAATTTTTTTGAGGTCATCAATATTTCCTACTGAACGACCGCTAGTCCAACCATGAATAGTCGGTTGAGGAACACCGCTAAGTTTTGATAATCGAGAAATAGTGATCTTTCTATCCTTACAAATTTTTGCAAGGGTTTTACTTAAAAGCATATAGGTTACCTTTGTTTAGATCCCTATCGACAAAATACACATAGATAGATTAGGAGTTATTGATTAGCGAATAATGATTATTGATTGGCGAATAAATGAGCCTCATCCTTAAGGCCCTAGAGTTAAACCGCTTGTGATTGCTTACCTCCATTGATTGAAATTAATTTTCCACTTTTAGGTCTCATCATTGAAGCATACGCATGTCCACCAGCAGCCATACAAATTCCAGTTAAAAAACTATATGCAGCTGCTTTTGAGATTTCAGCTAGCAAAGGTTTGTAATTAACTTTTTTTGTTTTCTCACTTTTTTTAGATTCAATTTTAGTTTCCATCAGTTCTCCATTTTTGAGTTGAGCAGGTCATTCTGCTTGTAATTCTTATACCAATTTTTATTGGTACAAGAATTTAAAGGAGGAATTTTAAATGGAAACAACACGAACAAATTTTTCGGATTTGCCAAAAGATGAGCTCTTGAGAGCAGTAGGACAGATGACAGTTCAAGCAGGGCTTTTCATGATTGCAGTTTCATCGGTATTAAAGCATTTAGGAAATTTACCAGAAGTTCCAGTATCGCAGAACTTCTTCACAGAGACCCCAGGAACAAAAGTTGAGAAGCAGGATAATTCCCGAGGATATTTTGATTAAAGGAGAATTTTATGGACTTAAAATTAAAGAAACTTGTTAAAGATAGAGCTACGTCATTATTTCCAATCATAAGGGATCAATTGAACTTACATTATGAATTGAATCCGGCAATCGGAAGTTGTTTCAAATTTCTATTCCTGGTGAACTATGGGCCTAAAAGATATCTGCAAGAATTCAATGGTGGAGATCTAAAAATCAATTTGTCTGATGTTCGAGACGTATTTTTTGATTACGCAGAGTACGTTCCTGGAGGATATGGCTTACAAGAATACGAAGCTAACATTGTTGTACGACATAATTCAGAAGTTGATAGTTACTTAAGTCAAAAATCAATTCTTCTTCCATATCGATCAAATTCCATTGGTTTGGCTAATACTTTTCGCTAAAACGATCATTTATGAGACAGGTTTGAATTTTCTCAATACTTGTCTCATTTCTATCTTTAATTGTTTCAAAACGCATCTCAAAATCATGTTTTTCAAAACTGAGAATATTAACCTTTATGAAACGGAGCTTTTATGAAAATTGGCTATGCAAGAGTTTCAACTTGTGAACAAAATTTAGAGTTGCAGGAGGATGCTCTTAAAAAATGTGAGTGTGTAAAAATTTTTACGGATAAGATTAGCGGACGGGTTGAATCTAGAGAAGGATTAAATGAGGCGCTATGTTTTGCACGAGAGGGAGATTCGCTTGTAGTATTTTCATTATCTCGTTTGGGTAGATCACTGAAGCATTTGATTGAAATAGCTGGCGAACTTGAAAGAAGAAATATCAGTTTAATTTCTTTAACTGAACAAATCGATACTTCATCAGCTTCTGGGAAACTTTTATTTCATCTTTTGGCGAGCCTATCTCAATTTGAAGCAGACCTTATACGACAGCGCACTTACGCCGGCCTGGAGTCAGCAAGATTGAGAGGTCGTATTGGAGGACGCCCTAGAGCGATCCAAGGTTCTGATACGAAGAGATTGTTGGAATTGTCGAAAAAAGAACTTGTTTCAAAAAAAGAGATCGCACAAATGTTAGGTGTTTCACGGGCTACTGTTTACAGATATTTTAAGCTTTCAAAGGATTATGTTTAGAAATAATAAGTTTTTCGCGTGGCGCAGTGAATATATTTCTTCTCGATATGTAATCGTTAGTTATAAAATTTTTAGAAATTAAAATAAATTTTGCCAGGCAGAAAAGTGACCGATCTGATCGAAAGCGCTTTGCGTGATTCATACACTCCACCGACATCAACGGCAATGGCTGATTTGATCGATCTTCTAGTTACAAAAGTGATTAATCTAAACAGCGGCTCATACGGTTTGGATTTAGCTGCCAGCTTCGATTTGTTAGTTGGTTGTGAATACTACAAAAGATTAAAGACAGATGGATGGCTTAATTGTGCCGATGCTAAAGGTTCCTACTTTCATTACACGAACACTTGCCCATTTTGTATAATTCACAAGAAAGAGTTTTTTTTCCATCCATGCAATAAACCAGAGTCTGGTCAAATTGGACTAGCTACAGGGACCATTTTGTGTCAACTTTTGCAATCACATTTTAATTTTAAAAAATTAAAACTTTCTGTTCGACGGGGGCGAGAGCCAGTCGACGCCCTTGTTGTTGATGAAGCTACTAAAACTCTCATGTTAGCTGAAGTTAAAGCTGCTCCGCTGTTAACTCTTCCTCTTAAGATACTATCTGAAGTATCCAAAAATGGTCATGAAGATTTAACAGTATCACCGTTAAATGGAAATGAGGTCTTTATCTCGATTCCAACAAGAGAAAAAAAAGGATTTCAACTTAAAGACTTTTCCCTAGGAAAGATTGCAGATTTCAATGATGAAAATTGGCCAGCAAAAGCATTATTTAATCTTCTCAAGCACAATGAAGATTTTTTAGATTATTATTTGAAATTTTGGAAAGAATCCCTCGTAACTTACAAGAACTTTGAAAGAGATAATCCATTTTTTTGGTTAACTGGCGCTTGTGGACAACCACATCCAAGACCAAATGATTGGCCAAGGAGAAGGAGTGGTGGAGGATTTGAATCTGTGTCTGATGGAAAGACTAGCGTGGGCATGGATAGAACAGATGATATAAAAAAAGGCATTTATCAAATTTTGAAAATTGCCACCGATACAAAGCCCTATTCAAAAACTTGGAAAATTAAAACTGCCCTGATTTCCAATGTGCATGCCATTAGACATTATGAAGACTATTTAAGCCATCTCAGTAATGTTGTATGGGCGAATGACCCTTCAAAGAAAGCAACGCTTGCTTCAGACTTAGAAAAAGATTGCAACGTGTACAACTTGTTCGATGGAATAATCGCTTTTACTGAGGTTAGTGAAAGAGATAATTGGGTTAAAAGTAATTTTAAATTTTAAGGAGATATAATGACTGCAAATCATATTGCAAGAAATCCTAGCGAGACTGTTCAAGAACGTATCAATGCTTTAAAAATTGGCCAAAAAATGCAGGATTTACCTGAGCATCTTTGGCATGAAAGTTTTAAATACTACGTTAAGGAAGACCCTAATCGAAATGGTGGTCCTAACATGCGTATGATTAGACTTGATCCAAACAAACCTTCACTTACTGTCACAGGTTTTATTTTCAATAAATTTGTCCACCCTTTTGAAAATAGATTTGTTACTGTTCGAGAAGCAGCAAGGTTGCAAGGTTTTCCTGACGATTTAGAATTCAAAGGATCACTCACATCTGCTCAACAACAAGTTGGAAATGCCGTACCGGTCGAAATGGCTCAGGCAGTGGCTCAATCTGTTTTGGAATTCCTTGCAAAGAATACCATAGAAAAAAATCATGAATTTACAGGATTGAGTCTTTTTTCGGGAGCAGGTGGATTTGACATTGGTGTTGAGAATGCGAGGTTTGGTAAGTTTAAATTTTCTACTAAAGTTGCGATGGATGTATGGGATGATGCCTGTAAAACACTAAAAAGTTATTTTCCAAAACTAAATGTTCTAAATACTGACATTACTACTATAAAAAAAGTAAAACGCTTTTGGAGTGAAAATAGTGGTGAGGTTGGCGATTTAGATTTTTTATTTGGTGGACCTCCTTGTCAATCATTTTCTCAGGCAGGAAAGCAAAAGGGGACTGATGATCTTAGAGGGCAATTGGTTTTTGATTATGTTCGTTTTGTAGCTCAGTTAAAACCAAAATGTTTTGTTCTTGAGAATGTGTCAAATTTGAAAGGCGTTGCAGGTGGAGAACTTTTCAAAGAAATTTGCAATAACTTTTCTGCTCTAGGATACAACCTAGACTACAACATTCTTACTGCAACTGATTTTGGCTCAGCTCAGAGTAGAAAACGTCTGTTTATTCTTGGTACTAGAAAAGATATTGGTAAAGCTTTTTTACCAAAAGCTACGCATGGAGAATCACCTGAATTACTTCCTGTAAGAACAGTTAAAGAAGCATTTGATAAACTGCCTTCAGCGGTAATCGGTACTGATAAAGCTCGTCAAAAACTCCACTGATATATATTAGGTCACATTGGAATTAAGGGTGACTTTCTTAAATATCCATATTTTGCTGAAAGAGTCCAGACGATGAAAGTGTTGTTTTTTTGTTTTCCAATTGCTCTATGTATTTACTAAAAGAACAGCCATCGGCTCGAATGATTCTGTTCAAGAAAGCCGTATCTTTATCGCTCAAATCTTCTTTTTGACGAATACATTCAAGCAAAACATTTAAGGTGATATCTCTTTTTGATTTTGATTCTATGACCTGAATAGAAAATCCATTTCTAACAGTGCTGAAGATTTCAGGAAGTTCGACAAAATGATTTTCGCCCAGGCAGTAAATGTGGCGATTTGCATATTTCTTATATGTCTTAGTTATTTCCATATCTTTCTGTAGCACCATAAGCAGTTAGATTTCAATTTGAATATTTCATAGAGATTGATTGGAATTGCATCTAGCACGCTCAAAGCATTGATAAATATTAATGCAATATCAAGTTGGCAGTATTCAAGTTTGAAAAGTTCAAGGGTGATGAGTGGTAAGTTGTTGAAAGTGCGTTGGCCGGACTGTGTGGAACGAAGTTAAATAAGCTTTGGCCTCGTTTCATTTATTCTATGTTAATCTTAAGTTATTAAGATACCGATAAATATTTTGCCTCTGTTACGGTTGATAAAGAAGTGTTACTTTGTTAGTAGTGGTTTGGTTATGACAAAAGAATTTTCAAAATTATCAAACGATGTAAGAAAACTTATTCAAACTGGGGTTTATTCCCTTTATAGGTTGGAAACGTCTATTGAGAATAAGCAGTTCTTGCTTGTTACAAACAATAGAGACTTTTTTCTTCTTGATACAGAGTGTGGAGTTGCAAAGAAAATTCCTGCCAGCCAAGCCCTCTCACTCAAGCTTGGCGAATCCGTTAAGTTCAAATCAGCATCTTCTAACAACGTCGCTTCAATTATTGCTAATTCGTTTTCATACAACTTCTAATGTCAAAAGTAATAATATCCAAAGAGAATCGAGATACTTGTTGGATCTTTATTAGTGCATCCTCAGAAGACCGTCATCTTTACGATATTATTTATGCAATTCAAGCATTGAGAACTAAAGGATTCAATGAAGATGATTTTTTTATTTTCATAGATCATATTAATTATAGTCTTGAGCTTTCTCCCTACGGAATTACAAAAAATATTTTTTTCATTGAAGAGCTTGAAAAAATTTCCAATGAAAAATTCAATTCATACTCTAATGCAATTGTTACTGTCACTGGCCATGGATCGTTAGTCGGGATTTCATCCTCTAGAGAAGTTGCGGTAGAAGCAGAGGCAAATCATGTTGTAGCTTCTCCAGATGGTAGCAAAAGGTTTTATAAGCTTCATACTTTGCAGCCTCAACAGCTAGTCAATAATATCTGCCAAAGTAAAAACTTAAAGAATTTAGCAATTATTTTATGTCAATGTTATGCAGGAGTTTTCGATCATCTTTCTGTACCTGCCGGGATTGAGTTATGCACTATTGGCTCGACGAAATTAAGTGAAAGTTTAAGTCTTGATCTTAACTTTAATCATCCAATAGCAATTTCTTCAGATGGCACAAAAGTATTACAGGGGTGGCTTATGTCCATCTTCATGATCGAATTCTTTCATTGGATAGCTCAGCCAAGTGATATCGACGGTGATGGTGCAACTTGCGTGGTGGATGCCTACAAAAAAGCAGCTACACATGCGAATAGCCAACTCAAAGGTTTAAAGGCGAACTATCATCGAAGATTGAATAAAGAGAGAGAAGATCACGATTTATCTGAAAAAAGAAAATTAAAAGCTGAAGAGAAATACAAAAAACTTTCGAGTTATCCAAAGACAAAACCTTACGATTTAAAAATAGCCAAGGATGAATTAGATAAAGTAAATTTAGATCATCACAACAATGATGAAAAATTAAAATCATCTTTGACTGTAATTCACACTGTAGTTGAACCTTGGCTGAGAAATGAGTCGCTTGGGAAAAGAATTATTTTCAAATAGCTCTGAATTCTAAATTTAATTAATTCCACTATTTTTTCTAGTTGAAAAATCTTGTATCTGCGATGGGGTATTAAATTCTTTGATAATTCTGGTTAAAACTTTGTTGTCATCCAAATGCTGTTCATTGTGAAAATATAAAGGAATAGATTTTTTTTTATTCAAGCCTCGTTTCAAAATATAATTTAAAATAAACTTTGCTTCTTCTTCTGGTCCCTGATTTGATTTTCGTGAGTTTCGTTTTTCCCATGCTTCATGTATGAAAGTATCAATATCTCTATTCTTAAAGTTTGGACTTACAAGATAAGGATATTTTTCGTCTGGACCTTCTTTTCTATATTCGTTTTCGTTAATTTTTTCCAACAACAGTTTCTTGTATTGCGAAACCGTGATCTTCTTGTTGTCATATTCATCATCTATTAACTTATAGTCATCTTCATCGGTCCGAAAGTAATAGATGCATTCTTTTTTAATTATATTTTTTACTTCGTTTTCTGTTAGGTTCTCTGCTTTGAATTCTCTAATTAAATTGCTTAAAAACCGAAGCCAATAATTTTGTACTTCAATGTGCTTATGTAGAGGATTGTAGAGAATGGGATTCATTTGTTGATTAAAGTTTCTGATGAACATTAAAATGTTTTGTTGATATTGAGGGATTGCTCTATCGTAAAAATTAGTTTTATTTTGAATTGCTTCCTCGAGGTCCAGAGCAATTTCAGAAAGATTTTTTATGTTGTACCAGAGTATTCGCATTTCTTCATTATTGATGGAAGATGGTAAATCTATTTTTGTTCTCGCCATATGGTTCCGCCTATTCTTATCTAGGCCAGTTTTAGGCCACAGACAGGGCTGAATCAAACAGATTGATTAAAATGTGAAAGATTGACAGTGTCCAAAACCATTGGATATAAAAGACGAGTGAAGCTATGAAAGATTGAAAGAGATGTTCTGTTGCAACTCATAACCCGAAGGTCGTAGGTTCAAATCCTGCTCCCGCAACCATTTTTTCCAATATCCCACCCTTGGGCCATTGGCTTATGGGTTGGTTTTCTAAATAATTCCAGAGACATATGAAACGATTCTTTCTGAGCTTCGCCTGAAGCATCAGAATGCCGTTTGTCGTTTAATTTTGCGGATTCTCGCTTTTCCGATAGATTCACTACCTTATTTTTTGGTTTTCCATCGCCAGAGCCTTGATTGATCTGACGATAGAAAACTTGTGCCTGTCCTTCTTTGAAAATTAGCTTATCAACGACAACTCTAAGCAAAGCTTTTCTCATTTTTGGGTTAGCTTTCGCCCATGCCATTTGCAAACGCTTCAAACCTTCTTGGAGTCCGCTCACGAATTTCTTTGGATCAATAATATCGGCCATAAGTAATTCGCAACGATCTAAGGTTTCACGCTCTCTCTTTCGTTGTTCCTGTAGTTCGATAAGTTGTGCTGAATAAAGATTTTGAAGTTCCACATTGTCGGTCTGCATTTGCAAACGAACCAAGCTTTTAATGTCACTGTCGATCTGGCTGAGTGCCTTTGCTGAAGAGTTCTTTTGCGTAACAACTGATTCTCTGTCTGACAAAATGGAAGCATTAACAGATTTTTCAACTCCATCTAAGTAGCCAGCTTGATTGATGACTTTCAATAAGTGGTTTTCCAGAGCTGATTCAATTTCATCAGCTCGGTATCTTTTGATTGAGCACTCAACGGATTTTCCTTCAATGGGTCTATGGACGTAGTAACGAATGTCTCTCTTCTGTCCATGACCTGTCGAACCAACAAGAGGTCGGCCACATTCACCGCAGACTGCAAGCCCAGTGAATAGAAATGTTCTTGCTTTGGCATTTTTCAATCTCTGTCTTTCATTCTTTGCGTTGTCTGAAAGCATACTTTGAACAAGATTGAATGTTGTCTCGTCAATGATTGCAGGCCACGAAGCTGGTACGATTTGGTATTGTTCAAAAGTTTTCAATTCACTTTGATCTTTCGACTTATTTCCTTTATTTACTTCTCTCATGCCAATATAGCTGTGATTGTTGAGAATGTTTTTTACTGTTTGTGTATTCCAAGTTTCGCCATTGGCTCCCTTGAATGGAACATTTTCTTCACGAAGTCTTGTAGCTGTTGCAAAGGTTGATCGCTCCTCAATATATATTCTGAATACTTTTTCAACCAATGAGACTTCCTCTTCATTGACAACCAGAGTGGATTTATTGGTCGGATCAACTTTATATCCGAGGATTGTTGAACCACCATTTCTCAACCCACGCATAGCTCGTGAATGGAAGTTCAAGGTAACTCTTTCTGAAATTTGTCTGCGCTCGAATTGAGCCAGGTTTATCATATTAAAGAGCATCATTTCGCCAGCGGCGGTGGTTGTGTCGAATTGCTCCTTGAGTGAAAGAAACTGAGTTTTTGTTTCTTTGAAGAAATCAATAAGCACACAGAAGTCTCTGATGCTTCTTGAAAGACGAGAAAGGTCTGTCACAAGAACCGTGTTGATTCTTCCTTTTTTTAAATCTCTGATGAGTTTTTGAAGTGCAGGACGATTGGTGTCCTTAGCAGAGAAACCATCATCAATATATTCATCAACAACCACACCCCAGTTTTGTTGTTGCATATTTTTAATATCAACATAGCCATTGAGTCGGTGTTTCTGGCTATCAAGTGACCCTTCGGTGCGAAGGGCCTGCTCTTCTGTACTGACTCGAATATAAAGTCCAATGTTAAATGCCATATTTTAATTCCTCACTCTGATGCTTGGATGGACGACCTTTCTTGTGTAGAGAGGCAAACATCATCCCTAAAATTTTTTGTGCGGATTCTTTGGTTCTTTTTGCAGAATCTGAATCCAGCTCAACCCCAATCATTTCGATGCTCAAAAAATCTTGTGCTGCCGCTTGGACAGACTTTGATTTTTTGATTTCCAAAAAAAATTCCTATGGTTTGATAATTTAATCAGTTTCATATCCATTAAAATTATCAATAAATTCCAACGCCTTCTTTTTTGGTTGGTCATCAAGAAACCGAAGCAAGCGAACAGTTAGCTTACTTGGTTTGCGAAAATCGGTTTCAATGTTCATCATCGCCTGATAACCAGAAAGACATAGAAGATCAGCAAACTGTTCTCGATCTAGCTCAAGCTTTTCCCGAATCTCTCTTACCTCAATGCCTTTCACGATTTAATCCTCATACATTTTCCTCGATGGTTATTTTTGATTATATCATCATTGATGATATAATCAAGTCAAGGCTCGTGAGGACTTTCTTTTCGGTGACTCATCGAGTCCCATTTGCTTTTGCAATAAGGCTTTGAAATCCATAGGGACTTTTCCAGACTCTTTTGCTTGCTTTAAAATGCTTTCGAGCATGGCCACTTCGTCGAAGTGTTCAGCTCGAATCTCTTTGATTTGAGCTTCATCTAGTTCGGACTGAAACCGCAAAATGATCCAGTTTGCGATTTCAGTCTGATTGACTCTGCCGCCATTGAAACCGTCATTAACTTTATCAATGATGGCTTTCAATGCGGCCCAAGACTCGTTAGAAACCACAATACGTTGAACTTTAGTACCAACTCCTTGATTAGCACTTACTTCTTCTCTCTCTGTATTCGTATTTATTTCCTTATTCTTATTCTCCATATTTTTATTACCTTTATTCCTTATATCCCGCCGCCGCCGATGTTTAGTCCCTAGCTACTGACCACTTCCTCTCAACATCGTTGGGGGGGAGTGGTCAGTAGCGGAACAAGGGACGTTAAGAACGAGGCGGCGGCGGAACATTTTGTTTTTCTTATTCTTTTTCAACTTTCTAATTCTTCAATCACAAATTGATAGTGTTCCGAGTGAGAACACTATCGGGAACACTATTTTTGTCTTTAAGCAGCTCCGAGTTTTGCAAAGCTTGTTTTTGTCGTGGCTAACTCAATGGTCGCGTTTATTGGATTTTTCTGCCATTCATTGGAATCCACAAAGCCAATTCGCTCGATGAGAGCCACTCGACCCAAATGTTTTAAGGATGATTTAATTCGTTTCTTCAGAATTTCATTTTCTACAATGAAAAGCACCATGCTAAAGCGATTCATTTTGTTATAGCTCCACAAAATTTTGCGATAGCGTGGGACAGTCTTGCCAGTGCGTTCGTACTCCAAAGCTACCAAATGAAAGTTCTTTCCCATACTGGCTTCAAAAATAGCATCAGGATATTTCACTTGATCGCCTTGATCGCGAATTAAGAATTTGCCATCATTAAGGTTTTTTATTTCCTTTTCGATCATCCAGTTTTGGCAAAGACGTTTTTGTTCTAGTCTTAAAAGACCACGAGCAACTACTTCATCGTGAGTAAACTTGTTGGGTGGAACAGAATCAACAAGACTCCAACCTAGAGTCTTTGCGATATTGAGTCCCTGATCGCCAAGAACATAGTAACCAGAAATATTGCTGTTATGTTTTTTGAAAACACGATTATCAATTAAGATTTTGAGCTTCTTATTCTTCCAACGGTTTGAACCTTCACAAAAGTTTTCGTTCCAGACGTCTTTGGAGATGAGGCCCACCTTGGCCACATATTGCAAAGCTCGCTCAGTGCTAGATGAAAGTTTCCTACCATTTCCAAAAACCGACTTCACTATGGGGCCTCCCAGCGAGTTGGTTCCGTGATGATGTATTCAAAGTGACCTTCAATATAGCGATTGCCGACAACCTTACTTTCAACCCAGATGGCTTCTACTTTTGGCTCTTGTAATGCTGGTGTTGCTTGCCCCTTAGATGACTTTCTCTCAGCTTCTTTGCCTTTAAGAAAAGCCAGCTCTTTATCGCGTTCATTATTTCCATAAACTGCGGAGCCTGCAAAGCCGCCTGCGACAGCGCCGACTCCTGCACCGATAATCACATTGCGAGTACGATATTTACCATCTTGGCTCAGGATGCCACCGAGTGCAGCCCCAGTCCCTGCGCCAATCGCAGAGCCGAGGCCCACTGACTTTCCCATAGAAGAACATCCAGTTTGCAGTAATAGAGTTGTTAATAAAATGATCGGAGTAAATTTAGTTTTGAGTTGTAGTGTTTTCATTCTGCGCCTCCTTACTTTGGGCGATTTGATTTACAGGTGGAGGATTATTTTCTTGTCCACCTTCGGTTTTAGATGCTTCCTTTTTTGTTATCTCAAGTAAGGGCATCAATGTTTTTAGAACTTCAGGAATTGGTTGAGGCTCAAGATCATCAGTTTTACTAAATTTGATTCGTACCGTTTTGGAGCCTCGTTCATGCGGTACAATCATAATAGCTTCGCCAACACCCAAATCCTTTTTAAAGACGTTGGGATGAGTAGCGAACTCTTCCACATCACGAACAGACATTTCACCAGACTTGCTTGTTCCTAATAAGCTTTTAGTCTGTCTCTCGGTGTGCTTGGTAGCCGTTAATGTTCCGATCACCTTAGAGAAGTATTCTGCGGAATCAGGATCATTCCCACGCATAAAAACTTTAAGATTTGCATTTGTTAGAATCGAATTAGCAACGGAATCACCAAGAACCGTAATGTCACCCAATGCTTGGTGAGCAAATACGATTCCGACATTGGCTGATCTTGATTTATTCAAAATCGAGATAAAGCCTTCGTAGAGGTACTCAGAAAAATCATCCAGGAAGACGCTAAAGAATTTCTTTTCAGCATTCCCAGCTAGACGATGACGATTGGCCACAGCCGCTTGCAGAGATTGAAGAACAAGTTTTCCAGTGGCTTTACCTAAAAATGGTGAAAGCAATACGGGCAACTGAAAATAAACAATCTGATTGCATCTCAAGGCCTCATCAATCGTGATCGCTCCAACTTCGGGATTGAAAAGTTTAGCATTTTCTCCAAAGGCAAAATGTCCAACCGCAGTTAGAAGACCGCTTGTGCGTTCTTCACGATCCTTTGGAGGCATCTTGGAAAAATTCATAATCCAATGTTTCAAGTGATCGTCTTTAATTTTGGGTAGCATATCCTCCAATATGCTTGGTGTGCTGATGACCTGATGGAGCCTTTGAAATGTTGGTACTGTATTCGTCGCTTCAAAGACACGCATGACCTGATTCATTACTTCATATTGAAGACTTCTGTAGTATGGGTTTTCAAAATCAAAAGCATTAAATACACGCTCGGTAATTTCCTCAGCAGTTCCACCCAATAGAGGATTAAACTGAAAGGATTGCTCTCGGCGAGAAAGACTGAATAGCTTAAAATCTTTTTCGCGTCCTGCGAGTTTTGTATAGGCCCATAATTTATCAATCAAAGAATTATCAGCCTTACCATCAATTAGAAGTAATCCTTTACCCGAATGAATATCTTGAATTGCCCAAGGTAAGATCACACTTTCAGTTTTACCAGCGTTCGTTGTACCGATAACTTGAGTGTGCATAGCTCTCTGGCGTGGCTTGATCCAAATGTCTTCGCCCTTATCAGTCGTTCCGCAAAAAACAGAGTCATCAACTTTCGCTGTAATCGTTTTCTCGAAAAGATTTTTGTCTCTGGTCTTTTTAAGCTTAGTCCAAAGAATACGAGCCACTGGAACCAGAGCAAGAACAAGCGGTCCCGCCACCATAAAAAAGTGACGAGGCGATAACTTCATCCAAATCCACGCTTTATCAATGGCCTTCACCAATAGAAGAATCCCCACAATGGCAATAATGGTTTTTTCTCCATGTGATGAAGATTGATCTTTATCTGCCATAAGTGGCTCCAGCGTCCCTGAATGTGAAAGGTTGACTTAAGACAGCCGTAGTCTCCGTGCCGCCATCAAGCTCGATCCATTTACGTTCTTTCTGTAGGTCTTCACCCATAGCGTTTGCTCGATCGGTTGCAGTCTGAGCAACTGCATTGCGAAGACCATTTTCGTGTCCACCTTGATTTGCTCCTAACATTCCGGTGTTCATTGATCCTGCTGCATAAGCTCCAACAAAGCGTGTAAGTGTTTGCCCAACGGCATTTTTCACACCATCGGAACGGACGCGACCATCGACTCCGACTTGGCCATCACGTCCAACACCAACAGCCGAAAAGGGACGTTCCCTTCCGTCGGGTAAAATGATAGATCGCCAGTTAATCGTCGCTCGCTCCGAATCTGAATCAAAAGAAGCGTCACCAAGTACCTTTGATCCACTTGGGATAGCAGTACCGCTTTCGCTTGCTACATCGTGAGAGACGATGCCAACGACAGGCATACCCTGATTGGCAATGGTCACTTTATTGCTCAATCGAACAGAGACTCTTGTTCCAGCAGAAAGCTGAGTTCTAACATCAACGCCTTCTCGGTTTAGAATCATCGAGCTACTGCGGTCTTGTTCGGATCGACCTCCGCCGCCACCTGATCCACTAGGACTTGATGGTTTATAGAGATAATCAAGTGATCCGTGAACTTGTCTGACATTCGCCTGTGATTCTTGAAGCTGTCTGATTGTTTCCTGTGTGGGATCATTCTCCGCAAGTTTAGCTTGCTCCAAAGTTCCTCTTTCAGCCTTTTCGTGAAAGATGTCTTGAGTCGGTTCTGAAGCAGGCATTAGCAATAGTCCCAAGATCAAAACTCCAACGGAAGCAATGGCCCATGTTTGCACACGCGCCCAATGAACCTCACGTTTGGAAGTGAACGGTTTTGATTCTTTAAGGAAGTATTTTTTCAAATCCAAATTTACCTCCTTTGCTACTGCTTCCATGCTGTAACCTTGTTAATGGTTAAGTAAGAAACTTTGTTTCGTCTTAATTCAAGTTTGATAGACTCATTTACACTCAGGTCAGCTTCTCTTAGCTGAAGCACCCCTAAGAGTGTTCGTTGTGGAGTAGTCTCAAGAGCTGACATAAAAAGATTATGAATGGGCTTGGTGACTCCATTTTGAGAAATCCAAATCCATTCTGGCTTAAATGCTTCTTTCTTTGTTGAAGTTACAGAAAACTCGACGAGCAAATTTCCATCTTTCATTCGTCCGACACGCTTTACATTCAAAACAAGGTTGTCATTGCGAAGCAGATTCTTAAAGTCAGTCCATTTGACTCCAACATCCTTCGATGTGACTTGTGTCTCTTGCTTTGCCCTCGGAATATCGAGATAGACCACATAATCCGCAGTGGCTTCGGCCCCAGAGACTAGCTCGACATTAAACCGCCTCCAATCGGTGTAAATGTAGAGATTGCTTTTTGCTCCAGAGCTAAGTGGCTTAATCGTGATAGCCTGATCGAGATATTCAACTTTGAAAGAATCTTGATCGCCTACAACAACGCTGTTAGGCCTGTCTGGCACTTGGATGATCGTTGCTATCCCGATGCTTGTTCTTACGGTGACAATTTGATCGCCTTGCACTGGAACTCGGCGTACTCGTTGGGCCGCATCTGATTTCCATGCAAGAAGAGAAAACGCTAGTATGGTTAAAAGTTTTGCCTTCATAATTCTCCTTCATGTTTGTTTTGGAGAATCAATTAGACTCGCAAATGGTTTATTCGTTATTCTTCACGTTCTTTTGAAATATAAAGTCCCCAAGGATTTTCCTTCGTCCTTAGACCTGATTCAAAAGTCAGTTCAAGTTTTAAATTTCCTGCTGCCTTCAATCCCTGAATAGAGGTAACACGATCACCTGTAATGAGTGCTGTTTGATTTTTAAGATCAATTTTGATGTCACTTGGATAAACCTTTTGCGACACCACTTTATCTACAGAGAACTTTGCTACATTAGAAACTGCGTCTTGAAAGGCGCGTAGAGCTTTGGGAGTGATAAATTCCTCAGACTCTTTAAGTTTTTTAATCACATTTTCAGGTTCCCACTGATAGCGTTTTTCTAAATAGCGTTTAATACCTTCTCGAATTTGATCTTCAGCTTTTGGAAGAGTTGTTTTTTCAAGTTTCACTCCATCCATATTTAAGGTGATGACTGTCGGCTCTTTTGTTGCCATCACTATCACTGCAATCAACATCAAACCTGCGAGGGAAAGTGATGTGATTGAAAAGAGTTTCAAAAACTGGTTCGAGTGCATAAGTTCTCCAAGTTTTCTTGGAAGTTCCGTGCGTTTGAGTTTGATAAGTTTTAAATTCTGCATTTGTTTTCCTTTTCTTAATACATATAGCGTTTACGTTCTTCGGCGACTCGCGCACGTCGAGCTTCAATTTTTGAGTTCACAAAGTTTCCTGCGGTACTAATTGCATTTCGTGAAGTCGCGGCCATAGTTGCTGCTCTTGCTGGGGCTGCAGCCATTGCAGCCACACTTGCTGCGCCGATAGCAGATGACATTGATTGCACCCCACCACCAACGATTGACTTCACCATTGAAGGAGTCATCAACATGGCAATCGCAATGACAAAGTTCATTACGATCAAGACCAAATAACTTCCTTCAGCTCTGTAAGCATCACCGAATGAAAGTGCCGCAAGCATGGCTCCCAAAATCGCCCAGACTATTTTCCAACAGGCGACCTCGATCATTCCTTTAAAAAGATTCTTCGTGATCTGCTGAGTTCCTTCAAACAAGTTGAACAGTAAAAGTAGAGGGGCCGAGATCATAAAGAAAATCCAAAAGAAGTGATACATTGCTATTGTCAGGTAGCGAGCGATATACAAAATCAAGTAGCTCAAGAATGACAATGTAGCGATGATGAGATCGTTAAATTGCAAGATCATACTCGTTACTGAAACTGAATAGCCTTCGGATTTCTCTTGGGCCATCCTTATCAGTGTATCGAGACTATTGAGCTTGTCGATTTTGTCGGCCACTCCTTCGGTCACAAAAAGAATTGCATTAGCAATATCAGGAAAAGCTGCCAAAAGAATTGTTGCCACTACAGCGCGCTTAACAATATCCAAAAACTCTGGACTTCCAGTGGGCGATTTAAACCATGCAACCGCTACTGCTAGTGCAAAGAACACTGGTAGGAACAAGTAATATATATTCACAAATTCTTGGTGAAGATCGCGGGCCAATGTTCCCAATAGTTCAAACTGTGGCATAGCTACCTCCCTGATGTACTCATAGGACTCAAGTTTGTTTCCTTTGGAAGCGCACCTAACGCATTAGAGATGCCTTCGTATTGAGCCTTAAACTGAGTTGCCTGTAATTTTTCTTTTCTGTTTGAGAGAGCCATATTTTGACCCATCATTTTTAACATCATCGAGTTTGTGCGAAGAACTTGCGTTGTCACGCCAATCAAGACAGCGAGAGCCTGATTTGTGAGTTTTGCTGATCCTTGCGGATTCGTTGATTGAGAGTGGGCAATGATTCTTTTAGTTTCATCATCCACGCTATCAGCGTATTGAAAGAGAGTTCCATTCATGGAAATACTTTCAGCAACAGATTTATCCTGAGCTTCTTGCAAACGATATTCGCTTGTCTGCGGAATAGCCCCATACAAATCCTCAATCGCTCGTTGCACTTGATCCGCAGTTTCTAATCCTCCATATAGACCTGGGTTAAACTTCGGATTGATAATGCGAATAACAGCAAGACCATCCCTGATCCCACGATTGATGTCTCTCATCAGACTCAACGTATCTTGTCCAGTGCTGACAATTCGCTGAAGCTCATAGAGCTGCTTAATAGTCTGAGCTAGAATCTGTACAAGCACTGCTACGTCACCACCAAACAAGTCTGCTTTTGCTGGCTTCGGAGTAATCAAAGTAAAGCAAATGAAAACCGCAAGAATCCTTTTCTTCATACTCATGCGGCCTCCGGTTCGATTTTTCCTTGAGCAATGCCATTCGGATAAGTTTTTGCAGCTTCTTCAATGGCCTGTACAAGCGATAGTCCTTTCTCGCGTAGTTCTTGAATGTGCTTATTGTCGGAAGCATCTGAAGTTGAAAGCCAATACTCAAAAGGACTTGGGTAAATACGAATCACTTGGCGATGATCTCCTTCAATCATAAAGCCTTCTGCAAATTCACCTTTACGTTGTTCAAGTGAATAAACCAAATTCAACTCTTGTGAATTAAGCTTCAGAGCATTTCTTAAGATTTCTGAATCGCCACGCTGCAGAAGAATAAACTTCGTGGCGGTGTTATTCATAATCGCAGGGCCGATAGGACTCTCAACGATTTCCTCTACACCTTGAGTGATGAAAGTGATTCCTGAACCTGTTTTACGAAGGGTTCGGGCACAATACTCCATGAATCCAGCAGCGGCGTTTGATTTCAATAGCTGCCAAGCCTCATCCAGAATAATGCGTTTCTTATTCACCTTATCTTGTTCAACCTGACTCAAGATAAAGTCCGTTAGAATTAAGATCATCACGCTTTGAAGATCGGGATAGTTTGAAAGTCCTTTAAGATCAAACGTACAAATGGGGGCATCAGTTCTGAGTGATCCCATGCCATCAAGTAATTTTCCGTAAGGGCGATTTCCAGTCCACATGAAGAGAACTTTAGAAATATCCACCATTGAAGACTCTTTGCTTTTAGCAAGCTTCGCCGACAAATCCGACATTACAGGAATTGAATTTACTTTTCGTTTTTCTTCGTAAAGTTCGATGATCGCTTTTTCCAAAAGAACACGGTCGAGCTTTGAAAGTTTACTTTTTTCATCTTCAACCACCATACTTTCAATTACGGCAAGCAATGACTTGAGCTTTTGATTGCTGGGGTCTTCAGAGGGATTAGGTATATCGAATGGATTAAGTCTGTATTGATCGGACAAATCCATTTCAAGATATTGACCGCCAAGTGCCTCGGTTAGTTTTTTATAAGAGCCACCAATATCAATAATGAACACACGAAGACCACGGGCCAGCTCTTGAGCCAAGATACAGTTATTCAAAAAACTTTTTCCAGCTCCCGAAGAACCCGTCACCAGTGCATTGTAGTTAGTAAGTTTTGAATCAAAGGGATTAAAACTCACAAGTCCGTTAAGTCGATTTCTAAAAATCACAGCAGGATCGTCATCTCCTTCGCGTGGTCCATAAATGGGGATGAAATCAACCAAATTATTGGTCTTAAATTTCTTCGCACGCTCAAACTTCAGTGGAGCTGCTGGAAGATTGCCTTTAAAAATCTTCCAAGAGCCAACAGTTTCCTCTAGGCCTTCAGCACCTTGAAGTGAACGAAAACGAGAAAGTACCTCACGAACTTGACGATTGAGTTTTTTATTTCCCTCATCTGTCGCAGGAGCGCGAAGAATAAGACTCATCTGAGCTGCATAAATGCGCTGACCAGTGCTTAATAACTCACGGATCAACTCTTCAGTCGAAGAAAGCTTTGTTTCGCTTTCAAGATCACTTGCTTTATTTCCTGATGTTGCGGCAAGTGAGTGAGCCATTTTGCGTTTTTGATTAAGTTTATTCATCTCATCCGCTTGGCTTGGCACTTCAAATGACATCATCAAGTCATAGTGAAATGGCATCCTAAGAAATGTGGAAAGCTGACCAGCAAAAGTCACTTCCGGCAAAGTCTTAAGCGTAATGATTCTGTGATGGTGCGAATCGAGCGTGAATTGTTCAAATCCTAAGATCAGATCCCCAAAGACCATTTGCTCTCGCGGTGATTGTTCAGCAAGCCACTCCATTGACTCTAGGGTTTCACGCTCAAGATTATCCTCATGAGGAGTCTTAATCATTGGCGTGGGTTCACTTTTTGAACGCTTGGGATTTAAGAGGCCATAGATATGCGATTGCATTTCGATGACATCCAAAGACCTTCCACGCAAACCAATAGACGCAAACGAGGAAATTAGCGTGTCCACATTTTGAAAGAGGACTTCCAGCGTTTCATCATAGGCCTTAGCCGCATTATCAGAAAAGTCTTCCTGTTTTTTCAGAAAACTTAACTTCTTTCCACCAACCATTTGTGTTCGTAGGTAAATAGATAGTTCTGGTCGATACAGCTCTGATGATTCAAGGGCCTCTGTTAATTTTTTCTCTCGGAAGTCCGCTATACTCGCAACGAGTGGATGAATAGATGGAGTTTTCCCATCAGTGTGTTTTTGAATCATGTTGGAATAGTCTGAACCAACAGACAAACAAAACTGCACTGATGTATTTTCTGAAATAGAGTTCAAAACCCCGCGCAAACGAAGAGCAAGTTGATTGACCTGACTATCATCAAAGCACTCAATATCGAGTAGCGATAGCCTGATTCCAGCCACCAATGAGCCGTCATTCAAAATCAAATGCGCTCTTGGCATATTCTGAAACTCCCAATATGGAAGCTCCTCACATAAAGAAGCTTCAGTGTTTTTCTTTTGAAACATTTTTCACCTGTCCTTTAAACTTTCGATAAAGGCGATCTACTCCTCCTGCCGCATAGTAGGCAGGACGGATCAGAAACTCGCCTAAGTGTTGAACGTAATTGTCGGGCCGACCTTTCTTTGCAAAGTGAAGGAACAACGCAAGTCCTAGCGTTGTTCCCCACACAAGCGGATAGCGAAAGGAAGTCCCACCAAACACCAAGTTAGTAATCGCAAGATTGAAGAAGATAAGAAGCAAATCTGGAAGTTCATATCCAAAGAGTTTGCTTTTCATTTCTAATGCGCGTGGCACTCTGGTAGTGATGAGGCCTTCTTCTTCCATTGTTCCTCCTTAGCGAACAGTTTGAGCGATAAAATCCACAATCCCTTGTGCGCCAAAGCCAATAATGCAACCAATGATGGCGTAGGCGATGTGTTGTTTTGCATTTGGATTACCTGTGAAGAAGGAAATCCCAGCAATCGCAATCCCAATCACTGAAAGCAAAGGAAGAATGACTCCCGTAAGCTTTGTTTTAATACCCATCAAACTTGTCTCAAGCCCTGCATGGGCAAGATCAGGCATGAAGACTCCCACTGCGGCTACAGCCGCCACCATCAACACCATTTGTTTCTTGTTCATTTGTTTTCTCCTTATGAAATTTGTTTTTGAAACTTCAAAAGGTCGCGCAAATAGAAAAACTTAAGCTGCGTCTAAAACTGATTGTCCGTTGGGACTCGCTGATTCCTCGGGAAAGATGCTCATGTAGATTTTCTTTTCCAGAAGATCAAAGTTCATCTCGATAACATTCTTTCCAGATAGAACTTTGGCGTTGCCGACGATGTTCCAAAAGTATTTATTCTTGCTGGAGCCAGATTTGTTTGGCTCTCTGGTCATCAAGAGATACTTGGATGAATCGTCCTTGCTTGGCAGAAGAAAGAATTTATCTTCTAGCAGCGTCCATAGGCGAAGAGTGTAAATGCCTTGGCCTTCTTTTAAATAGGCCATGCCCACGGTTTTCTTTTTGGAATCACTGTCAGTGCCTTCCACGAAAAGTTGAAACCGATAGAATTTCGTTGGCTTCATTTTTTCCATTTGTGTATCTAAAATTTCTTTCAATGCTTTCATGTTTTGTTACTCCTAATAAGTTTTGGTAAAAGTGTTTTTCTTTATTTCGTTTCATCAATTCATCGAGTGTGATCCACTCCGATTGAATTCCTTTGCTAACTTGATAAATTTTTTCGTCAGGTTTATTCGCAAGTCGTTTTAATAGGTTTAGTAGTTTCATCATCACTCCATTTGGAGGTTGGTCTGATCTTCGAGTGAATCCCAGTTGCAGTAAGAGCAATAAGGGTCTTCAGTTTGAAGATGAGTAACTTCGCCGCATCGAGGACAAGTGTGTTTGTGTCCATTGATGTGATTAGGAGTTACTTCGTCCTCTGGGATGAAATCGCAATCATCCAATTCAAGGACGTGAAGAGCTTTCCGTTGGTTTTTAAAATTTGGCTGAAAGTAGCCATCCATAAATCCTCCTTCGTTTTCGTTTCACGAGAGGACTCAAAAGCAATCGTGTGCCAATGTTTTCATGACTCACGGTTTTCGCTGAAAAAATGGAGCAAGTTTTGAAAATGATTTGGGAATTTCGGATTTGGACATATTTGTGCTGCGGAGTGAAGGTTCTCTCATTCGTGAGAGACGACTGTGAGAAATGAGAGACTCTTGTGAGAGACTTGTTGATAAAAAATAAGATCGCGATACCATTTTATAAATGGAGTTTTTGTGGGAATTGAACAGGAAGTTTATAATCTATTTAAGTCTGCTATTCCGAATGTGCCGAGTATTGTTCCACATTCACTTCCAATTCCTTTTTTTGGTCGATATAAAACAGCTCAAGCCGCAACGATTAGCTTAAATCCTTCGGATAAAGAGTTTTTAGATAGGAATGGAAATTGGCTATTGGGATCGCAAAGAAGGTTTGAAAGTTACAAAAGCTTAGACTGCTCCAGTAATTTACACCTATCAGATGAGATGCTGACTAAGGCACATGATTGTTGTCTTGAGTATTTTGAAAAATCGACGGCGTATTGGAATTGGTTTAGTCATATTGAATCTCCAATCTCAAAAGCAACGAATGGGAAACTTTCATATAGAAATGGCTCGTTGGCCCACTTTGATTTAAGCCCTTGGGCAACAAATCCTGTGTGGTCAGGCCTATCAGATAAAGAGAAAAATATATTAAAGACCGATGGGCTTGCATTTTTAAAGTGGCTCATAGGTTCTTCTACTGCGAAAGTGTATTTCCTAAATGGTCGTACAACTTGCGAAACAATCATTCACGAAATGTTTGATAAAAAAATAGTTTGGAATCCTCTTGCTGATAGATGGAAGTATTTTTCTATGACAGCATCAATTCAAGGAAAAGATGTCACTTTGTTCGGCTGGAATTTGTATCTACAGCAAAGCGGCCAATCCAGTTTATTAGTTCAGAAGATTTCCGAAGAGTTGGATAAACTGGCTTAAGTCCCATACTTAAAGTCTCTCATATTTGAGAGACTCTCTCAAAAATGTGGAAACACTTTGGCCCCACTTGCCACTTCTAGCTATGTAAATAGTTCACGGGTTCAGCCGCTAAACTCTCAGGATAAATAAATAACCATTTGGAAAAACTAAAGATTATCCCAGATTTGCCAATTGAGTCGAGATGACATAAATAACGGCTGTTGTTTTGGCACAACACTCGCAATTAGGAGGATTCATCCTGAACTGCCAATAGGGGTAACGAATGTTTTTCTGGGGAAGATTATTTTCAATTTTCATCACACTTGGATTTCTAATCCTTGCCCCAGCTTTTGCGCAAAATGCGATTCCTACATACATTAAGGCGATCTACTCACTTCCTCTTTCACTTGATCCCATCAAAATGAACGATACAGCTTCACTTGCTGTTGGAAATCTGATCTACGATGGACTTCTGAAGTTTTCTCCGTCATTAAAAATTGAAGGTGCATTGGCTGAATCGTGGGCCACTAGCAAAGATGGAAAAACTCTAACTTTTAAAATTAAGAAAAATATTTTCTTCCATAATGGTGAAGCTATCACTGCTTACGATGCTGAGGCTTCCCTTAAGCGTGCGCTGTCATCTGAAAGCACTGTTCGTAAATTCTATGATTCTATTAAAGCGATCCGCGCTGCTGATGATCGCACTCTTGAAATTGAGCTGAACTATCCGTTTCCGCCTTTCTTGTCGGTGCTTGCAGGAGCAACAGCAAAAGTTCTTCCGAAATCGAAACTATCGGATTCAAAATTTTTTGATAAGCCGATTGGTTCTGGTGCATTTACATTTGTAGCTCTTGATAAAGAGAAAAAAGAAATTGTACTCAATGCTTTCCCTAAGTATTACGCCGGAAAAGCAAAAATTGAGCGAATGATTTTAAAAGAAACTTCTGAAGAAGAAGCTTTGAAGTTAGCGCGTGATGGACAGATGCACGATCTAGCTAGTTGGCCTTTAACTGGTTCAGATTCCATTTTCACGACAGGACAGAAAATATCAAGTCCAGTCGCTTCGACGTGGATCATTGGGATCAATACTCTGAAATCTCCCTTTAATAAAATCAATGTACGTCAATCTTTTAAAATGAACTTTCCAGTGAGTGAGTTTAGAGAAAAGTTTTATCCTGATTCTGTTAAGGCCAATGGTTACATTCCCAACGGACTAACTGGCTCTCAGGTAAAAGCTGACCTTGCTGTAGATGCCCGCCATTCAAAAGATAAAGTTGTGATCGCTGTTCCTATAGAGCTTGCTCGTGCCACCGAGATGAAAACGATGATTGAAAGTTCCATGAAGGCTCAAGGCTGGAATGTGGAAGTCGCTCTTATGAAATGGGACTTGTTGATGGATGGATATGCCAAGAAATCACACCAAGCATTTTTGGTGGCGATGAATATGGACTATCCTGATGCCGATTTTTTGCTTAAGAATTTTGAATCTGACAATTCAGATAACTTTTCTGGCCTTAAGAATAAGGCGTTTGATAACTTGATAAAGAAATCTCGTGCTACTCAGGACAGAAAACTCCGCGAAGCCTATTACAAAGAAGCATTGAAGCTCTTAGAGGTTTCTGCTGTTACTGTTAATCTCTTTCACCCAAGAGCGAATTACTGGATTTCAAATTGCGTGGCCAACTTCAAGCCAAACATTTTATCAGACGTTTATATTGACTATTCTCAAGTTAGCTTGTCGTCGAAATGTACAGCTCCACAAGTGGTGACTCGATGAAAAGCGTTTCACTTTTTAAACACGTTAATGCTTCATTGAATCCATATCGCTGGGCCATATCTCTAGTTGTTGCGGTTTTGATTTCTGGGATGTTTGCAGTGATTACATTGGTTGATCGCCTTGACTCCGATAGAAAGATGGCAAAGTCACTTTCTCCTTATTTGGCGACTCTGGTCGATTCGTCAGATCGTCCAGAGCTTTTGCGAGTATTACACTCAGTTTCAGAGTCCACTCAGTCAGAGTTGGTTTTAGTTCAAGACGGATTAGTTTTTGCTACAAGTGGTGATGTTACCGAACTTGATAGTCCTTTTATAAAACCAACAACAAAGCTGCATTTTTATGACATGGATTTTGGAAAAGATGAAATCATCACCAGCACAGCCGTCCGTGATGGCGTTGCCATTTTTATTCTTTCGCCACTATTGCCTTCGCTTAAAAGCACTGTAGGGATTTTCCTTGGGGTGTTCATTGCAAGTATTTTAATTTCTCTTTTCTCTGCACACCAGATGAGACGAGCTATTAAAAATGCGCTAAGGCCAATGGATCAGCTTCATGCTGAGATTAAAGGGCTTGTAAGCGATGACGAACAGGATTCAGCACCCATTCAAATTCGTGAGCTTGAGGAAATAAGAAACACAGTTCATTCAACTAAAGTGGCATTTGAAAACGCTAAGGATCAGCTTGCCGAGAATAAAGCTAAGAAGTTGTCCTCGGATGCTTATAAGAGATTGATTCACGATCTCCACAATCCAGTGGCTGCGTTAAGACAGATGGCAACACTTGCTAACGATGAAGCTCAAGATAGTGAAACGAAGATTGAAGCGACAAGTGCTGTAACTCGTCTTGCAAGTCAGATTTTGAGTCAGGTTACGGCAGCGAAGAAAAATTTAGAAGAAGAACCTATTACACTTCGAGAGCTTAATATCATTGAGTGCGTTCAAGATGGCGTTCGCCAAGTACAATCACTTGGAGCTAAAAAATCTATTATTGCAAGCTTCGATTCGGAACCGCTTAATGTTCCACACGATCCAACGCTTTTAAAGCGTGCCATTGTAAATCTTCTTGAAAACGGTATCGAGGCAGCAAAAAGCCAAGTCCGCATCTCAATAGTGAAAAATAATAATCAAGCTTCAATTCGCATTTGTGACGATGGAGTTGGGATGGATGAAAATAAAGTTTCAGTTTACCTTCAAGGGCGTGGTCAATCAGGAAAAGCAAACCGTCAGGCGTTTGGACTTTCATCAACAAATCACATCGTTCGCTCTCATGGAGGAAAGCTGATTTATAAACGCAGCGATCTTGGTGGCGCAAGCTTCGAGATTCGCCTGGGGGTAGTATGAACTTAAAACCAAAAATTCTAATCTGTGACGATGACGCTGAGATTTTACAAACTCTGCATTTAAGTCTTCGTTCAAGCTTTGATATTGTCACTGCTAATAGTGTGGAAAAGGCAAAAAAGCTTGTTCGTGAAGATGATTTCGATGCTGCGGTAATTGATCTAAATTTTGAAGGTCAAGAAGAAGACGGAATTCATCTTTTAGATTTTATGAATAAAGAATCTGCCGGAACATTTTTGATCGTTCTAAGTGGCGACACTAGCACACGCCGAATTGTTGAGGCGACTAGGAGAAAACATTTTCAATTTATCGTTAAAGATCAAGGCTGTTATGATGTTCTCTCATCCGCACTTAAAAACGCCACTCAATTAAGTGTGGCGAATAGAATGCAAGCACAGGCTAAATATCTTACTCAATCCAGTGCCGTTAAAAAGGTATTGAAAGAAGTTGAACGAATTATTAAAAGTCCTTCTGAATCACCAATTCTAATTTTAGGTGAAACTGGTACAGGTAAAGAGTTTTTGGCCCAGCATATTGCTCTGAACTTAAAGATGAAGGCCGTATCCGCGAATATGGGTTGTATCCCAAAGGAAATGGCAGAAAGTATTTTATTTGGACATGAGCGCGGAGCATTTACTGGGGCTGTAGCAAATCAAACTGGACTTATCGAAACTGCCCATAATGGAATTTTCTTTCTTGATGAAGTTGGTGAATGTTCACCCTCAGTTCAGACAAAGCTTTTGCGTGTTCTTCAAGAAAAAGAGATTCAACCTTTAGGTTCTAACAAGGTCAAAAAGATCAACACACGGTTTATTGCTGCCACTCACAGAGATTTAAATAAACTTGCGACTGAGGGAGCTTTCCGCGAAGACTTATTGAATCGTTTGAATACATTTATTCTGACGTTACCACCTTTGAGAGAGCGTCCAGAAGATATTAGCTTCTACGCGAATCTTTTTATTGAAGAACGATCTCAAGGTCGTGAGAGATTCTTTTTAACTCCTGATGGTGAAACTGAATTATTGGCTCATCGTTGGAATGGAAATATCCGTGAGCTTAGAAACGTAATCGAAAGAATTGTTGTTCTCTCGAATAAAACCACTATAGATAAAGCTACAGTCGCCGAGGCTATCGGTTATGGTCACTCGGCAAAAGACTGGGTTATCACTCGCGCCGAGATTGTTGAAAATAATGCTCGTAAAGAAGAAGTCATCAAAACACTTAATGAGTTTAATGGCAACAAACGTAAAGCAGCCGTGAGTCTTGGAATCAGTGAGGCCACATTATACCGTTGGCTGAAAGACTTGGGCATAAAGAAGATCGTAGGAACACAGGCATACGGTGAAAAGGTGTTGGCATGATTAACTTAACAAGTGTTCTGTGTGCTAAGACAAATGCACCCACAATGTTTTTAATCCCCGGAGGGCCAGGTTTAAGCTCTTTAACTTTGCGTAGTCTCGATATTTTATGTCGAAGTTTCAATCTTCTGTATGTGGATTTTCACGGAACGAATGACAACCCTTATACAGGTAAAAAGTCTTTTGAGGAGCTATCTTCTGAATTGAATAAAAAAATTCAAATCGTGACCGGCAGAAAGTTTATTTTGGGTCATTCTTATGGTGGTTTTTTTGCTGGGAAAGCTTTTGTTGAAGGAATTGTAGATGGCCTTGTTTGTGTGGCTACACCTTTTTCAAAACAGACTCTTTCAATAACTGGTGAAAATTATCGTGCTCACATGACAGATGCTTTGGTTAAAGCCGAGTCTCTGTGGAGCGAGAATCAAGACGATAAATCTTTTGCGGGTTGGCTTTCTGAATATGGCAGTCTTTATTTTAAAAATCCTGAAGGGAAATCTCTTCTTTTGAATGATAAGGTTTCTGCCCAATTCTTCAAAGACAACCGTTCGGAGACTCAATCTCTTGAGTCTCTTCTGACTATGCTTGCGCAGTCGAATGGAAAGAAAGTTTTTATCTCAGGAGATGATGACAAATTGTTACTATCTGAAAATTTAAAAAAAGATTCTGATCTTGGAAAATTTGATTTTTGCGAAATAAAAAATGCTAGTCACTTTGTGACTTTCGATCAGCCTGAGCGTGTGGCCAGTTTGATTGAAGAGAAACTTTTAACTTAAAAAAATGGAGGATCATATGAAAAAGAAAATGAAAATCATAGCTCTCGTTCTTGCGTTTGGAGCCACTGTTCAAGCTTTAAAGGCTTACGCTGTTGAAGCTCAAGTGTTTTCCGTCGAGGAAGAAGAGTACAAAGTCGAGCGTCTAATGGAAATGCGTAAGCAAATTACTATTCAAGGAAATGCTTTGACCGTTGATGCTGATTTTTCTGCGGAATTTCCCAATGTTAAAAGCAGCACTGATCTTAATGTAAGCCTTGTAAAGCACTTAGTGAGATACGTTTTCGCTATCGGCGCAGAGAAATCTTTATTTGAATACCTAAAGGGCGCAGACGTTCAAGCTGCTTGTGCATCTGCTGTTGCCAGATGCGGAAGCGAGCCAGGAATTTAACGTGCAAAAAGATTTCGGTAAATACTTTGGATCAGCAATGATGATTGGGTTTGGTGTCGTGGCGTTGTATCGCTGGCATCAAACTCAGCTTTTATTTTTCTTATTGTTGGTTCTTCGGGATTTTGCCGCTGGATACTTTTTCTTAAAAAGAAATACGGCTACTGCAAAGGCGGCTTTGCTTCCAAGCATTATGGCCTATGTATCGTCAGCCATCCCACTTTTATATTTCGGGCCTATTGGTGCATCGAAGGCTTTTGTTTTAGGAGCCGATCTTCTATCTATCATTGGATTTTTGATGGTGGCCTTCGCTACGCTGGAGCTTGGAACAAGTATCGGGGTAGCTCCCGCCAACCGTGGACTCGTTCGCAGTGGAATCTACCGCAGAATTAAGCATCCCATGTACATGGGCTATGTGATTTCAGAATTGGGATTGGTGCTTTTGAATCCTTTAAGCGTAGCGTTATTTGTCATCTCTGTCTTGCTTTACACTCTCAGAGCCAAATCCGAAAATAAAATCCTTAAGATCGCGATTTAATTCCATATTTTGATGCCATTTTGGTTGCACTTTTAGCAACCAAAATAGACAATCTTATACATGAGAATTATTAAAGAAAAATCAGAGAACACTCAGGTTCCAATTACATTCCGTATCCCCAAAGAAATTTTGGATGAAATTACGAAGCTTGCAGAGAAAAACGATGTTTCTCGGCAAAAGCTCGTAGTCGCTATTTTGGAACAGGCTCTCAATGATAACAAATTTGAATTAAAGATTAAGGGATAGACTTATGCTTGGATTAAAACTTCGCCCCGAATTTGCGCAAACTACAATCTCAGGAACAGCAGTTAGCTTAGATTCCAAGTATGCTGAGTCTTTCGTAAACCTTCAAACACATAAAGCCCTTGATGTCACATATCCATCAGTTGATTTGATTCAATCTCTTGAAGCTTGTTTTGGAAATGAAAATCATCGCTATCTCGTCATTATGGGAGAGCGTGGGCAAGGTAAATCGCACATCATGGGTGTGATTCATCACGCGTTTAAAGAACCTAAGACATTTATGAGTTGGCTTGATGCTTGGAAAAGCCGATTATCTTTCGATTTCAAGATCAATGAGCCATCATCGAATTTCTTGGCCATCACAGTTGCACTTCACGAACAGGGTTATGAATATCTTTGGAGTCCATTTTTTCAACATCACCCAGAGGGAAAAAAACTTGAAGGAAAATGGGAAGCGAAAAAAGATACAATGCCTATCCCGACCAAGCAGGATTTGATTGATGCTTTGAAAAATAAGCCAGTCGCTCTGATTCTCGATGAATTTCAAACTTGGTACGCAAACTTATCTGGGAAAGCAGAAAGCTGGGCATTTAACTTTATTCAAATTCTTTCAGAGATTGCTAAAGAATATCCTGAGCTTTTGAAACTTGTTGTTTCAGTTAGAGATGGCGAATCTGATTCATACAAACAGCTTCATCGCTTAAATCCAAACATTGTAAATTTCCAAAGTGCAGCTTCACGCCAAGATCGCCATAAGCTTTTAATTCACCGTATTTTTGAAAATAGATCGCAAATTCCAGCAGATCAAATCAAAGGCAAAATTGATTTATATTTCACAGAATGGTGTCGATTGCTCCACAAGGAAGGATCAGAAGTAACTAATCTTCAGGCTCAGTCTGTTGAAATGTGGCCTTTTTCACTTGATCTTATCAACGTACTAGAAGAACAAATTCTTCTGTCGCTTAATGCTCAAGGAACTCGTGATCTCATTCAAGTATTGGTTCACTTATACAAAGCCACTGGAGAAAACGAATCAGTAATCACTCCTGCGCATTTTGGCCTAAGCGAAGATAAAAACCCCGAATTAGACAGATTGATTGCTGCCATTGGAACAAAACTCACCGGCCAGCTTGCAAAGATTGCTCAAAAAAACATTGATGTTGTAAGAGAAAACTTAAAAGAAAATTGCCCTGCCTTTACAAGTAAGGCACTCGCTTCACTCTATGTTCGTAGTTTGAATCAAGCAAAGACAAAGGGGGTTTCTCGTGAACAAATTCAAGCAGACATCAGTATCTCAAATAAAATTGACGATAATGTGTTCAAAGATCAGTGGGCGCAGATTTTTGATAACAGCTATAACGTCCATGAGAAGCAAGGAAAGTATTTCTTTGATATTCCAGAAAATGCGAGAACAAAAGTTTTAGCTCACGCAAGAAATGCTAAACTTTTTGAAAATGGACAAGATTTCGATAAAATCCTTGGAATTACCGAATGGTCTTATTCACCAAAGAATAGCACCGACAAAGGGCGCTTTAGATTTTGTATCTTAGGGAAAGATTGGAAGTCTAATCCGTTCGCCGAAGGTCAATTTAGAGGAAAGCTGCCAAATGATATTGGCGACGGTCAAGCTTGTTATGTTTTTATTCCAGATGCACTTGAAAATGGAAATCTTAAACAAGCTATTGGAAGATTCTTAACGAGCAATGTACCTAACTACAGAAACCTTATTCGCTTTGTGGTTCCTGCTCGAAATATATTTGAAGATAAAGCAATTCTTTTAAATGCTCGCGCACTTCATTTTGCCGACTCTTGGAAAGAGCAAGACAAGGAATATGACCGTTTAAAAGATTATTACCAAAATGAACTACAGAAAGAAATTGCGAATGCTTTTTCTAAGGTCGTGATTATCTCCCAATGGGATCACCAAAATTTCCACAATGTCTCATTTGAGGCAATTGAAATTGATGGGCAACCATCAACGATGTTTGCGGAGATAGACCAGAAGATCGAGCAGGATTATTTCTCGATTGATGATTTCAAAGCCCTTGTTCTTGATGCTGTTAAATCAAATAACATCGAAAGACAGAAGCTCAGTAATTTAAGACGCATTATCGAGGAACCAAGACCTTTTCCAAATGCAGTTATTCCTTGGACAAGGCCGACTCATATTTTTGAAGTCATTGTTGATGGTGTTCTGAGTGGCCAATACGCTATTCAAACAAACTCTGGGATCGTTCAATCTACTGTTGGAAAAACAGCTCAACAGATTCGCCAAGAGCTTCCTATTCCTCAGTGGAACAGATGGGACAGCTTGCATGTCACTCAAGCCCAGAGTGTATCAGGTGGAACAGGAATTCCAGCTCCTGCGACTGGTTCAGATGCACCTCCAATTACAGGCGGTGGATGGACTGCTGGCGGCACCACAGGAGGTGTAACATCTCCAACAGGCCCAAGCATAACCATTAACAAAATGATGAGAGACCTAGGATATGGCAAACAGCCACTTCAAATCTTAGATCAATTAGAACGCTGGGGAGTTGCTAAAGAAACTAAGCTCCACGATGTAAGCCTAGTGTTTACGTCATTAACTGGTGAGCAGTTAAAGAAAATTATTCAGACTTTTGATAGCGACCTTCCTGATAGCGAAGTAAATCTGAAGCTTATCCAAGAAGAGGACAAGAAATGAAATTGTCCACAGAATGGTTAAATCAAGTACTTTCTAAAACTCCGCAAGAAGCTTGGGTCGATATTTTCACTCACCTGAAAACGATTGTTCCTCAAGGCTCGCAAGATGTTAAAACATCTTATCGTAAGCTAGAGAACGATATTGCAAACATTGACCATGTTCTTTCATCTTCGGCGTGGGATTTATGGCAGGATTTTGCCAATGCTCCTAGAGCAAGTCACTACGTCACAGAATTTTGGAAAAATACCGTTGGTCCTAAAGCCGTACTCATTCTTGATTCTCTTTCGATCAGAGAAATCAATCCGATCTGTTCAAAGCTCACCCAAAATGGCCTTCATGTTAAGAATGTAGAAATCGCTGGAAGCGAGATACCTTCCGAAACTGATTTGTACGCTAATGCAATCGGTATTACTGGGAGAGCATCTTTAGCAAAAGGAAGTAACCCAAAGGGCTTATTGCTTGATACTAATAACACTTTTATTGATAGCTTCAAAAATACACCATTTGATGAAACTACTTTAAAAATCACAAATGATAAAAATATCTTTATTTGGCATGGATGGCCTGATGATTCTCTTCATACTCACGGCAAGTATGACGATGCTTTCAATCGTTTTATCGAACACGTTAAAGACATCATAGACTCTGAAGGATTTCTAAATTGTGTGAAAAAATTAGCTCAAGGGCGCGAACTTTTAATTACGAGCGATCACGGCTACTGTAACACTTCAAGTTTTACGATGGCCCAAGGTGTGCATCACCAAGAGTTAAAACTCTTAGGACATACTCGCGCCAAGAAAGCATCTGAAATTTCTTCGGGTAAAGGATTAAGTATTCCACCAGCGACAATGGAAATGAAAGCTTCATCAAATTCAGAAATATATCGAATTGCAATTGGAAGAATGAGACCAAGCGATAAAGGATTCCCCGCTCTCACTCATGGCGGTTTAAGTTTAATGGAATGCTCTGTTCCTTTGATTCATGTCGTAGGAGCAAACAATGGCTAAGAAAGCAGCGACCGAGCATGCACCACTATTTGCAGGGTTAAATTTAGATCAAGTTCACCCAGTAGAAACAGTCACCGAAGAACAGGCTGAAAAATACCAGTTTGATACCGTCGATTTTTCAGACCCAAATCGACCTAAAACTTGTCTTGAAGTGGACTTTCCGATTTTAAAAGTAAATGAGATTTCTGCGATTGAACAAAACGCAACAAAACCCATCTACATGATGAGCAAATGGTGGGCGCGTCGTCGTGCAAGTGTATTTCGCCAGCTTTTAATTTCTGCTGCGACGAAAGCCCCTGCTGATGAATCTAAAGCAGCTCAGACATCATGGTCTTTGATGTATCGAAAAAACCATCAAAAGCATGGAAAGTTTTCTAATCTTAAAGTCGTCGATATTTTTATGGGTGGAGGAACAACCGTTGTTGAGGCTGCAAGACTTGGCTTCAACGTAACAGGAGTTGATATTAACCCTATCGCATGGTGGGTTGTTAAGAATGAAACCACGCCTGTTGCTCCTGAAAAATTAAATGATTTTGCTCAGTATGTTGAAAAAAGAGTCAAACCACAGATCATGCCATTCCTTACCGCAAAGTCTCCGAGAGGATTCAACGGGAAATGGATTAAAAATGGAAGCGAGTGTGATTTAAATGTGTCAACGGTCTCTTTAGAAGATCGTAGTGCATACAAATGGGAAGGGCCTGAAGTCATTTATACATTCTGGATGAAGCATATCATGTGTGCTGATCCCGATTGTAATCATTTGACTCCACAGTTTGGTTCATCAGTTGTAGCGATAAAATCATTAAAGGTAAAATATCTACCAGACTGCGTTTGCCCTCACTGCAAAGAAGTATTTGATTTTGAATACGGTGATTTTAAAATGGCACCAAATGCAAAATTTATTTTGGGAGATAATACAAGTCCGTTTGTATCTTTGACTCCAGGTCAAAATTCCACAAAATGCTGTCACTGTAATAAAGATCTCGATCTTGAATGGATTTCAAAACAAGAGAAACAAAAAGCAGCTAAAACTCGCGAGGTTGAGCACTCTCTGCTATTACCAAAAAAGTGGCTAAACGGCATCACAGCTCCTAGTAAAAAACACTATGGTGGATATTTTGGAGCAAGTATCAGTCAAGATGAAACTTGGTTTGGCGATAGAGCAAAGGACTTACACCTAATTGAAGTTCGTGGAGATATTCCCACGAAGCTAAAGCATAGCAATTTTGGTAAGAAACAATCGAAAGATCCAGAAGATGAAGAAGCAAAGTCATCTGGACAGTTAATTTGCGGAAAATGCGGAAGACAACAAGACCCACTGGATTCAATTAAGCTAATGGGCCATCTCGCTCCTTCATTTCCATATTTGATTCAAGGCTTCGACCCTGAGGCAAAAAATAGAAAATTTCCATATGGGGGAAGATTTTTTGATCTTCCGAACTTTGATCAAATTATTTCAGCTATAAAAGAATTTAATCAGCGAATAGATTTAAAACCATATGTTCCCAATGCTGCGATTCCTTATGGATGTGAAACGAATTTAAGAAAAAATCTTCCAGCCCATCAATATACGCACTGGTATATGATGTTTAATCCACGACAACTTTATTTTAACAGCCTTCTATTGAAAGAAATTGTAGAGGCTCCAGATATGCAGTTCGGAACGATGGAAAAAAGTCATGCACTTGGTGGATGGCAAAATTATCTACGACATAATTGTATGTTCACAATTTGGAATCTGGGTGGAGATAAGCTAGAGCCACATTTTGCAAATAATAATTACCATCCTAAGGCGACAACTGTTGAGAATGGGGTGTTTAGCGATTTGGGACGAGGTAATTTTGCAAGCTGTATAGCTAACGTAATCAAAGGGCTTGAGTTTGCTTTCAAGCCTTACGATTTAAAAGTCAATACTTCAGGGAATGGTGGCAAATCAATACAAATTGACTCTGATGATGCAATCAATTCAAAGTTTAGTAATGTTTTATGTCAAAGCTCTACTGACCTTAAAAAAGAAATTGCTACAGGAAGTGTCGATCTTGTAATAACCGATCCTCCATTTGGTGATAATTTAAACTATGCTGAACTTGCTGACTTTTTTGTTGCTTGGCTAGCAAAGCCGCTGTCGATTTTATTTCCTTCAATACCTCAAAGTCATGAGTCTCCAAAAACGTTAGAGGCTGTTGCTAACAAGGCTCGACATCCAGGTAAAGATGCGAGCGGCAAGTTTAAGTCTGACATTATGTATGACCGTCTTCTTTCATTGTGCTGGACGGAGGCTGCAAGAATTTTAAAACCTTCAGGGTTGCTCGCATTTACTTTTCACCATGATAAAGATGATGCTTGGATCAATGTCCTCGAATCATTATTTAAATCAGGTTTTATTATTGAAGCGGCTTTCCCTATAAGATCAGATGCGACGAAGGGCGAAGGGCGAGGAGCATTTGGTTCAAAGAAAATTGAATATGACATAGTTCATGTGTGCAAAAAACGCTTAGAGGCTCCAAAAGAAGTATATTGGGCAACTTTAAGAAAAGACATACTCTCATCAGTAAAATCAAAATCATTTTTATTGGCACAGCATGAAGCATCTGGACTTCATTTAGCTGATTTAGAAGTAATTATTCGTGGAGAAGTGCTAGAGCAATACTCTAAACACTATGGAGCCGTGAAGAAAAATCTGGCTGGCGATTTAATCTCAGTGAAAGAAATTCTTTTAGAAGCTAATTCAATCGCTCAAAATTTACTACAGGCTAATGAACAAGAAAAACTACCCGACAGCATTGAAGTTAATACAAGAACATTGTTCTCTCTTTTTAGAGATGGGACAGCGATAGAATATAATGCTGCAAAAAAACGGCTCAAAGGCTCCGGCGTATCGTTAGAGGAACTGGTTGAGCTTGGCTGGGTAACGATTGTAAAAAAATCCAATGAGCGTATTTCTACAATCTCTACTCCTCAGGATCGTTGGAACTCATTAACTAGGAAAAAGAGTTTAATTTTCGACTTAGATCAAGCTCATTTCGCCGTGAATTGTTGTCTTGGCGGAAAGCAGCTTGATGGTAAGCCTGCTGATTTAGAATCTTGGGTCGAAGCTCATTATAAAAGTTTACTCCCATCAGTTGTTCCACTTCTGAAATATATGGAAGGAAACCACTTTGGGGCTGATTACAAACAGGCCATAGGAATGGCACATAGAACGATAGAAAGAACACTCAATAAGATTAAGGAAACTGATGGTGAATACAAAAAAGCCTCAGATCAATTAAGTTTATTCGAGTAACCACGGAAGGAAAACAGCATGGAAGAAATCGAAGTAGAAGCCGGAGTATGGTTTAAAAGAGGATGCTCAATAATCTGGGATAACCGATGTTTATCCAGGCTTGTGAAAGACAATTCTGAGATCACTCCAATTAGTACAGCTTTAAGGATGAGTAAGTCTAATACATGGCCAAATAAGCTTCCAGCCTCAGGCGGAAGAGCAATGGTGATCGTAGGGCTTGATGGTTGCTTGGAAAGTCTTGAGGATAATGAACGAGAAAAATGGCTTAAAGATCATATCAAGCCACTTGTTCTAAATTTTTATCGAAAATTTCAGAATGAAGCTTCTTTAATTTTCTTTTTTGAAAGAGGAACAGCATCTTTTATAGATCACATTGATGAAGCCTTTGTATGGCAACCAACAAACACACAGGGGAAACCGCTTCCTTTAGTAAAATTCCTTTATGGTGGCCGTATAGAAGAAATTAAACGTCTTGTTTCAGAGCAAGATCCAAAGAAGGAGCCTTGGGGATTATATGTCGCAAACCCAAGCTAGTTGGCAAACTGGCCAAAAAGTTATTCATAAAGAATTTGGTGAAGGTATTATTACCGCTTCACCGAATGAAGAATATATTGAAGTATTCTTTCAGTCATTTGGAGCGAAGTCTGTTCCTATTGGCTCTATCTCAAAGCTTGAATCAAACTATAATCAAGCATTGAGCGGAGTTGCTTCCACGACGGATAAAATCAAAGAGTTTTTCCTGGCAAGTGAACTAGCAGAACTTCCTTTATTAGATAATGCAGCTTCCTTAACTTCTGCTAAAGTTGATTTACTCCCGCATCAGATTGTTCTTGTTCATCGAGTGGCCAATGCTTCTCCTAGAAGATTTTTAGTTGCAGATGATGTAGGACTTGGCAAAACCATTGAGACTGCTCTTTTACTTCGAGAACTGGCAAGTCGTGGAGAACTAAACCGCGCTTTGATGATAGTTCCTGCTGGTCTTGTAGAAAACTGGCGTAGAGAACTTAATGAAGTTTTTAATTTAAATTTTGAGGTCTTCGGAAGTGATGGTGATGTTACAGACAGAAAGACAAACGCTTTTGCTAAACACAACCGTCTAATTGCTTCGATTGACACTCTTAAAAGAACGAAGCGTGTTGAGAATATCCTTAATTCCCCAAAATGGGATTTGATTGTTTTTGATGAGGCTCATCACTTAACTGCAATTGAAAAAGGTTCCAATAAAGTACATAAAACTGATAATTATCTTTTGGGTGAATCTGTAAGGGAGCATACTAGAGACCTACTTCTTCTGAGTGCTACCCCACATCAGGGAGAACACTTTAGGTTTTTACGCCTTATTCATTTGCTGGACCCAACATTGTTTTCTTCAGTTGATGATATGTTGGCCAATAAACACAGATTAAACTCAGTTGTTATTAGACGTACAAAGGCTGACGCTTGCGATCCTGATGGCGAAACCTTGTTCGCAAGAAGACAGGTTGCCACTAAAGCATTTCATCTTTCTGAAACCGAAAAGATTTTTTACGAAAGATTAAACAACTATCTTCGAGAAGGTTTTGCTCTTGCCCAAAGAGCCTCTGGAACAGCTCGTGCCATTGGTTTTGTCATGAGCATCTTTCAAAAGATTGCGGCGTCATCATTCGCGGCTGTAAAAAGAACATTGCAGAACCGTTATATCGCCTTAGCAATCTATGAAGCGGTATTAGCCGAAGAAGATAAAAATCTTCAAAATTATGAAAATGCTATCTCTGCTGCTAAAGAGATGTTGCGAATCAGGGACCAGCTTCCCGATAACAGCTTAACTAATGCGATTATTGATAAGTACATAACTGATATTCGTTTTAAGCATCACAAGAAAAAAGCGAAGGCATCTAAAGATGAAGATGAAGCTTACTTAGATGATGAACAATACGCTGGATCACTTGAAGGAAATATCTCTGTTTTAGCGACAGCCGCTATGCCAGATGAAAGAAAGATGATTGATGATCTTCTTTCTGCTTTTCCTGTTTCGATGGAATCCAAAGTAAAAGAATTAAATAAACTTCTTACTACGCTTTGGAGTGAAAACGAGAACGAAAAGATAGTTATCTTCGCCACATATCTTGGCACAGTTGAAATGATTAAGAAAACTATCGAAACCGTTTTTTCAAATAAGAGAGTTGAAGTTTACAAAGGTGGAGATCATTCAGCTAAGATTGCTGCTGAAAAGAGATTTAAGGCCAAAGATGGTCCACAGGTTATGGTTTGTACAGCCGCTGGACGTGAAGGTATTAACCTTCAATACTCTCGGGTTCTGATTAACTTTGATCTTCCATGGAATCCAATGGATGTGGAACAAAGAATCGGACGTATTCATCGTTATGGACAGAAAGATACTTCACAGGTCTATAATTTTGTCTCTATTGATACTATCGAAGGTAACATCTATTTAGTTCTCGAACAAAAGATCAAAGATATTGCGGCAACACTTGGTAAAGTCGATGAGAATGGCGAAGTCGCTGAAGATTTACGATCACAAATTCTTGGTCAATTAGGTACTCATGTTTCTTATGACCAGCTATATCGAAATGCTCTGAGTGATCCAAAGCTTGAAAGAACGCAGGTTGAGCTTAAAGTAGCTATTGATAACGCAAAAACCGCAAGAGCAGTTATTTTTGAATTGTTCCAAGACTTAGATAGATTCGATCTTTCTGAATATAAGAGTATTTCCAATGCTTCGGGTGATCTTCCGAAAAGACTTTTCTCGGCTTTCCAAACAGGGCTTTCATTATTTGATGGTAGCTATTCAAAAATTGACGAGAAACTTTTTGAAGTCAGCTATCCAAAATTAAATCTCAGTAGAACTCCAATTACTTTTGATCGTGACCTTGCTAATAGCGACTCGAAACTATCATTGCTTGGCTTTGACCATCCGATTGTCGTGGACATGATGGGAGCGATGGAATCAAGAAAGGCATCAGCAAGAGCTGTTGCAGTTAGAGCAAAGGACGACCCATTTCTTCTCGTAGTATGGCGAATTTCTTTCTTCGGCGACAAAGGCTCTCTCTCAAGAAGAATTATTAAAATAGCTTTCTCTAAAACAGGCCACAGGCTACCAGAAAAAGAACATCTTGAGATGCTTGCAGGCATTCCACCAATTTCTATCAATGATGTGGATGTTACAGAATGGGCCTCGGTCTTGGATGGAATCCCCAAATCCTTAGAGAGAGATTTAAAATATCGCGGTCTATTAACCGAGAAAACATCTTATCAGCCAGAACTGATTGGGATGATGCTTGGGGTTTAAGTAAGGTGAAACTATGAGTAATTTGAATCAAGGATCAGTTTGGAGAAAGTGGGATTTACACGTTCACACTCCGGCATCATTTCATTGGAATGATGGAAAGAAATTTAAAGAAATGAATCCAGAGGAAAAAAACGAAGCATTAAAGCGTATCCTCGGAAAAATGAACTCCATTGATGTAGCTGTGTTCTCCGTTATGGATTATTTTACATTTGACGGGGTACTTGAAATTAGAAAATACAGCCGTGAAAATACTGAAGATACCCTAAAGAAGACGCTTCTGCCTGGCGTCGAACTTCGCATAGATGCCCCAGTGGATTATAGACTCAATATTCATGCTATTTTTTCTGAAAAAGTTACTGACCAAGAGCTAAGTGATTTTAAAGCAAAGCTAGTGATTAGCGGTTTGAATCGTTCTCTCTCTGATGAAGCTATCATTGCGGCTGGAAAAAGCCTTCCTACTGATAAAGCAAAAACGATAATTGGAGATGTTGACTACAAGAATGACGATCAAAAAGCTTATGAACTGGGTATGAAAACCATCAAGATTACGCGTGAATCTCTTTTTGAAGCAGCTAAAATACTAACTAAAGAAAAGTGCCTTATTATTTTACCCTACGATACTTCTGACGGTGTAGATAAATTAGATTGGAAAGCTCACCCACATGATGACTGCTACTTCTTAAAAGGAGCAGATATTTTTGAGACTAGAAACAAAGACAATGTGGATTTATTTCTAGGAAGAATCACCGAGAGGAACAAAACGTTTCAAGCTGCTTTTTTGGAAAACATGGGAGGAAGGGCAAAACCAGTTGTTAGTGGATCTGATGCCCATAAAGTTAATGATTACGGTGTGTATCCTTCAGGTAAGGCTACATGGATAAAGGCTGATCCGTGCTTTAAGGGTTTAATCCAAGCTACCATCGAGCCAAGTAGCAGAACATTCATTGGAGAGATGCCAGATAAACTCAAAATAACCGCAACAAGAACAACCAAATTTATACAAAAAATTGAAATAAAGAAAAAGGCAGACACAAACATTGATGAAATCTGGTTTAACAACAGTCTTCATCTGAACCCTGAGCTAATTGCAGTTATTGGAAATAAGGGGTCAGGAAAGAGTGCTTTAGCAGACATTACAGGCTTACTTGGAAATACAAAGCAAGAGGATGCTTTTTCTTTCCTAAATGAAAAAAAGTTTCGCGAAAGACAAGGAATTAAAGCAAATAAGTTCTTTGCGAATTTACACTGGCTGAGTAACGATTCCATCAGTAAAACACTTTCTGACTCTGTAGATCAGTCTGCCGTTGAAACAGTTAAGTACATTCCTCAAAGTTATTTAGAAAAACTTTGTAATGAAATTAGCTCTGAAAAAAGCTTGTTTGATAAAGAGCTTAAGACTGTAATTTTCTCACACATAGATCAAGACAAACGTATCGGTCGTGGTAGTTTGGATGATTTGATTTCATACAAAACAGAAGAAGCAAATACAGAGCTAAAATTACTTCGAGATAATTTGTCTGTAATTTTAGAAGAGATCATCTCCAATGAAAACAAATTAACAGATCAATATAAGCAAGCCATTGTAAATCAGCTTACAGCAAAGCAAAGCGAGCTAGAAGCTCATAATAAAAATAAGCCTATCGAAGTTCAAAAGCCCGCTACAGATGCTACTCTTGATGAAGCAGCAAATAAGCGAGTTGCCGAACTAGGTGAAAAACAGGTTGAGGAACAGAAGCTAAATAAAGAAATAGAGCAAAAAACAAATGAGCTTGGCGTTGCCCAGAAGAAGATCGCTTCTGTGCAAAAGGTAATATCTCAGGCGGAGTTAATTGAAAAACAATACTCCCAGTCCTTTACTCAAATTGAACCAAGTATTAAGGAGCTTGGGCTAGATGCTAGCCAAATTTTTAATTTTAAATTAGATAAATCACCACTCTCAAAATTACTCACCGAACTTAAAGATTCAACTGCAAAAATTGAGAAAGACTTAAACCCAGATGAGGATGAGAGTTTAATCAATAAACGCTTCAAGGTGCAGCAAAGAATAAAAGAGATTTCTGAGCAAATTGATGAGCCTAATAAAAAATATCAGAAATACCTCGAAGATTTAGAGCAATGGAATAAAACATTAGCCTCCATCCAAGGTAATGTCTCTCAGATTGGTTCCATAACATCTCTCAATACACTACTTTCCGAAATCTCAAATGTTCCGACAAAGATTCAAGGTTTGGAGGAAAAACGAGATCAGAAGGTGCAAGAAATTTTCTCTAAAATTACAGCCCTTGCCGAAGTGTATAAGCAATTCTATGCTCCTGTTCAAAATTTCGTTAAAGAAAATCCTTTTGGCGATGACACGTTTAAGATGTCGTTTGATGTAGCCATTGTTGACTCAGGATTTAGAAATAAATTCTTTCAATACATTAACCGCAATAGAGCTGGAACATTTAATGGTGTAGATGAAAGTGAAAAAAAGCTCTCTAAAATATTTGATGGCTTTGATTTCAACAAACCGGAAGATGTGGGCCGATTTACCAGAGAAATACTGACTTCATTAAAATTTGATTGTCGAGATGAAAAGCGTCCTCCTGTGTCGATAGCAAACCAACTCAAAGATGGAACCGTCTTGGATATGTATCGGTTTGTTTTTTCACTCGATTACTTAACACCAAGATATTTTTTAAAACTTAACGGAAAGTCGCTAGAGCAGCTTTCACCCGGTGAGCGAGGAACATTACTTTTAATCTTCTATCTTATGGTTGATAAGGATGAACGTCCGCTAGTTATAGATCAACCTGAAGAGAATTTGGATAATCAAACGATCTTTAAAGTACTGGTTCCATGTATCAAGAAAGCGAAACAACATCGGCAAATTCTATTGGTCACGCATAACCCAAATCTTGCTGTTGTGTGTGATGCCGAACAGGTAGTTGTTGCATCTATAGATAAGGCTAATGGAAATAGAGTTAATTATGTTTCTGGCTCCATTGAAAATGAGGAAATCAATAGGCAGATTATTGATGTTCTTGAAGGAACAAGGCCAGCTTTTGAAAACAGGGATAGTAAGTATCACCCCATTACTGCGCGATAAAAAAATGAATCACACTTTGAGTGATTCAAGGTCTTGAACTCAGTAGTAATTTGAGCCATTGTCGAAGGGAATAATCTGTTCATCAGATGTCATGTTGGTTCTTTCCTTTTGGCCAATTGGTTTTGAATTTTTAGAGGTTTTTTACGAGGTCATTTAAAGGAACGTCCAGTGACTGAGCGATTCTATTGAGAGTGATAAATGTAAGGCTTAACTGGCCCGCTTCAATTTTTTGCCAGTGCTGGCGAGATTTTATAGGTAAATCTTCTCCAGTTACATCGTAAACGGATAATTTTTTCTTGTTCCGTATCTCTCGAATACGATCACCCAAAGCCTTTAAAAGCTTTTTATCCTGCGCGGATATAAGCGTTGTTCCTTTTTTTAAACCCATTTGCCCTCAAAACAAGATGCGTATGATCTTATGCCATTGATTTTCTCTTCTTTTTGGGGTTTAATGTGCGTAAGAACTTACGCATAAATAGAGGTCATTTTCTACTTAGGGGGTTAGGACGTGATAAACGACTTGATAAAAGTAAATTCAAAACTCGGCAAGTGTCTCCGTTCGGCTTTTCTGTCTGCTTCCAGCGAAAAGCAAAAGCAGTTATCCTGTCTTCTCCAAAAGACAGCAGTCCGTATTGAAGACGTTCTTCAAAATCCCATTAAAATTCCAAGCTACCTGTTAATGAAGATTTCCGATTTGCTTGAGGCCACCCAAGGCGTCCGTGAGATCATAATGGCATATCAGTTCAGTCGAATCACTATTAGCTAATAACGGAGGAATATGAAATCTATTTTAGTAATTGAGGATTTTATAGATACCAAAGACATCATTACTAATTGGATTGAAAGGACTCTTAGAGGACAATCTTATAGTGCGACGACTGTAAAAGATGCCATCAATCTTTTAGAGCAAAATACATTCGATGTGATTATTTGCGACTATGAATTACCAGATGGAAATGGCGAAGAGATTTTGACCTATTTGAGGCAAAATAAAATTCAAACTCCGACCATTCTATTCTCTGCGCACGCTGATCTTGCGATGGATGTTGCTTCACCCGTGGTCCATATCATTAAAGACAAAGATTTCTTTAAGCTATTTGATTTTATCGAAGGTCTTTCTACGGCCCCTTAGCTTTCTAAGAGACTTTCAAGGTCGTGAAGATGATAATAAGTCTCGCCGTTATCGAAGCTTAAAATGTTGCCTTCCTCTTCTTCCATAGAAATCCACTCATCACGAGCGATTCTCCAAGACGTTGGGTCTTGGGATTTGAGGGTTTCAACAGTGTCCACAGTAATCCAGCCAACTGTCACTTCTTCGGGATAACATTGGCGAACAGACTCTTCAAAATCTTCATCAATATCAACTGACGTAAGCTCTTCTTGAAGAATGTGCTTGATGACCCAATCATTTCCCCATTCAACACCAACGCCGTCAAGATGGCGCATAAGATCGTCACTGTGGCATTGAGAGCATACGCCTTTGGGGGCTTTGATGTAGCAGCCGTAGCAGAACGGAGTAGTACGTTCGTGTGCAAGTTGTTCAAGCTTTTGTTGGATTTCAGATTTCATAAAGTCTCCTCGTTTCGATTTTGTTTTCCCCGTTGGGGCCTTTTTGCCCGAAGCTGGAAGGCCCAATGGGAGAAAAAGTGCAGTGGCCGAGAAGACCGTGTTCCGACCCTTGGGGCATACGAGTGACAGCCTATGGCTGGCGCGAAGTTGCGGAGGAACACAATAGGGATTCGACAGACACAAACGTCACAAGCGAAACGGCATTGGAGACGATTCCCAAAAGCCAACACCGAACTCTTGCGACTGTAAAACTATCTGCTAGGCATTCTCATAGCCTTTGGCCATTTGGATGCCTTCGATTCCTGAATGAGCTGAAACTGCGCCTTGCGAACTTGGTTGATAACGGCTGGAAGATTGCCACTAGCAACGGCGGCAAATGCCAATATAACTGCGATTTTGATAAGACTGTTCATGTGATCCTCCGATCAGTTTATTGTTCTTGATGACGTTTAATGATGTAGCCAACGGTTGGCTGGCTCCATTTAGCTGCATGACGAGGTTTAAGCTTTTGCTCATTGAGTTTTTTGGCAATGGCACAGTGGCTTTGCCCTTGTTTGGCCCACTTTAAAATGAGTTTTAAAATTGATTGCTCTTTTGGGTCTTTATGAAGAAGTCCATCGACCAAGCAGAAGCCATAAGGCGCGGTTTTAATGCTTCTTGTTTTGGGCTTTTTCTTGTTATGGATTTGGTCATTGGAGTGGCTTCTTAATTCCACATTCGACGCGGCTAGATGGCTGCTTACGGTCGTTTTCCCAATACCTAGTTGTCTGGCAATCGCTCTCGTTGAATAGCCTTTTTCATATAATTCAGCTGTTTTTTGAGAAACTACTTGTTTTACAAGAAGAGAAATGTCAATAATATCGTGAGGTTGGGGCTGGTGGTTTATTGGTCCGAGACCGCAACCAAAATTTTCTTAATAAAATCCATTACATAGAATTGCGCTAGAGAGTTTAAAGGAAAGCTTACTTTTTAAGCTCGTTCAGGATAATCGCGCTCACTTTCTCTCCCCAGGCCTTGGAAAGAGAAGGCGGATAATGAATCCCTTCCTTGCTGTCTTTCGGGAACTCGGTCAGCTGAAGGCTATCGATGAATTTACACCCGTTAAGATCGGCGAGATCTTTGATCAGGTTATTGGTCACGGCCAGTTTTTCTTTGGTCACCACTTTTGAATTCGCATCGGGAGGCCCGATCCAGATACATTCAGCACCGCTGGCTTTTGCCTCTTTCATCAATTGATCGATACTATTTTTCGAGTTGAGCGGCTTTTCCGCTGCGGCCATATTTGTTCCCAGCTGAATGATAATGACGGCTGGATTATATTTGGTTACTTCATCTGAAAATTTAGGTGTCTGATGTTCTGTTGTTCTGATTTCATCAGCGCCGTCTTTTTTCCAGAAGCCACACACTGTTTTTTCGTAACCGGTTTTTCCAAGCCATGTGTAGGCAGAGGAACCGCAGCTTGATTCCATGATGACGTGATCTGAAATCGTGGAGAGTTGAGCTTCGACAGTCGTTCCCAATTTTCCGTAACTGTGAGAATCGCCAATATATAAAATGGTCGGATTAGTTAATTCGGCGCGGGCCGAAAAGGTGATAATCATTGAGGCTAAAAAGAATAAATTTTTCATAACCTCTCTATAGCATGGCCATATATATCTAATACCAACGTTTGAAATTTCTTCATAGACGCTGAGACTCTTTCGGAGGGAGCATTGGAAGCCAGAGGTGCTTATGAATACAGAAGAACTGGATAAACGTTATTTTGGACGCAATAAAGAAGGGAAAATGGAACTGGCCCGGGCAGAAGGCTGCGTTCTCACGTCCACAACGGGAAAGAAGTATATAGATTTTACCAGCGGCTACGGAGTGGGGAATTTGGGCTGGAACAATCCGGTTATACTCGACCGCCTTGAAGCTTATGAAGGACCGGATTATGTGTCTCCTCATTTCTATTATAAAGAATGGTCGGTTCTCGCCGAGTTGCTCGCCGAAGTGACTCCCGGAAAGCTGAAAAAAAGTTATCGCGCTACTGGTGGAACAGAAGCTGTCGACATCGCCCTTCAAGCATCCATCTCTCATACCAAGCGATTTAAATTCATTGCGGTTGATGATGCCTATCACGGCGATTCCATTGCAACGAAGGCACTGGTGAAAAGCGAATTTGGAAAGACTCAGCATAATTTTTTAGACGTGCATCGGTTTAAACCGCCATTTGATAAGAAAGCAGCAGAGCAAATTGAAAAGTGGCTTTCAAAAAGAGACGTTGCCGCTTTGATAATGGAACCAATTGTTTTGAATTTAGGAGTTGAAGTCCCGGAAAAAGAATTCATGCAAAAAATTGCACGCGATTGCAAAAAATATGGAACTGTTTTGATCATGGACGAAGTCATGACAGGATTCGGGAGAACAGGAAAATTATTTGCGACTGAATACTTTGATATCGAACCTGATATTATTTGTCTGGCGAAATCTCTCTCTAGCGGAGCAGGGGCTATTGGTGCAGTCGTAGTTACTGACGAAATTTCAAAGTCTATGGAAAAAGACTCCGGCTATTACTCAACCTATGGCTGGCATCCTCTTTCAGTCGAAGCCGCCATCGCAACAGTGGACTATTTTAAAAACAACGAAGAGACTATATTCAGACATATCGATTTAATGAGCGATTATTTTTACGACCGCATTTTTGAAATGCCATTTGAATCTGAAGTCGAAATCAGGATTGCTGGTCTTGCTATTGCCCTTCATTTTAAAGAGGAGGATTATGCTGCGAAAATTGTCAAGAAAGCACAATTGAATGGCTTACTTCTCGCGGGAGAAGAGGGGAAAATTCAAATGTATCCCTCACTGACAATTGACAAAGCGACAGCTAAGAGAGGCCTTGATATCCTGGAGAAATCGCTTTAAGCAGCTTGTTTCTGATCTCTGGCCGAAGGAAATTCAAGAGTGAAGCAAGTATGGCCTTCGCGGACATAATACTTAATGTGACCACAATGATCTTCAATAATACCTTTTGAAATGGAAAGACCCAATCCAGTTCCTTTGCCGACGTCTTTTGTTGTGAAAAAAGGATTCATCATTTTTTCAGCAATAGCCTCAGGAATTCCATGGCCACTATCTTTGACAGTTATTGTGACCTGGTTATTGAATTCTTTTACCTCAATAGCAACCCATTTCTCTTTTAAACCTTCCACAGCATCAAAAGCATTCGTCAAAAGATTCATCAACACCTGAGTGATTTGATGAGGACGACAATAAATCAATCCTGAAGTTTGATTGTCGATTTTCAAGTCTATTGAATGGTACTTGAATCTTTCCTTGCAAAGTTCCAGGGTATCATCAACAATCTGAGTAACCCTGGCGATTTCCATAGGATCTCCCTCAGTGTTGCGTGAGAATGAACGAAGTCCGCGGATAATCTTTGCAATTCTATTTGAAGTTTCTTCAATTTTGGTCAGATCTTTTTTAATTTTTTCGAAGTCAGGATTTTCCTGATTTATCATTCTTCGCAAGATAACTGCTTTTGAAATAATGATTGTAAGAGGGTTATTAATTTCGTGAGCGATCCCTCCGGCCATTTCTCCCAAAGAAGACATTTTCGCAGACAAAGTCAGCTTGGCCTGCTGCTGATTCAACATTTCTTCAGCACGTTTTCTCTCGGTGATATCAAGTATAGTACCAACATAAAGCTCTTCGCTGGCGTTGGATTTAACTGCCACAATTGTGAAGACACAATGCTTGGTGCCGGTTGGATAATTATTTGTGACTTCCCATTGAACGGACTTTCCTGTTCTTCTTGCTTCTTCATAATAAGCAAGATTCTTTTGATAAACATCTTCAGGCAAAAATTCATCCAGAGTTTTTCCTAAGAAATTCGCTGTTGGAATTCCTGTCATTTCTTCATGAGTGTTGTTAACTGAAATACAATGAAGCTTTCCATCTTCGCCTCTTGAAACAAGGAATAGAACTTGATGAGCGCTTTCAAAAATAATTTTCAATTTTTCTTCGCTCTGTTTTAATTTTTGAGTCATCTTGTCAGCGAGGAGCTGAGCTTTTTGTCCTAGCATTCTGGAATTTACGATGAATGCTCCAAAGCCAAGTGTTAAGAGGGCCGCAACTGCAGCTACCCAGAATGGAAGAGTGTGTTCTGCGACCAGGTAACCTGGAACTTTTCCAATAGAGAGCTTATAGGTTTGATTAAACAACTTTAAATTTTTCTCTTTAAAATGTTCTTTTTTGGCATCATTAAAATCGTTTGACTGAATCAGGGCTACGTTTTTATTCAAAGGTGTGAGTGAGTAGGTTAAAAACTTAAAATCATTTTGTTCAAAAACTGAAGCAAAAAAATTCTTCATAATGACAGGCGCATAAATCCATCCACGGATTTTCTGCCGTCGTTCATTAAGCGTAGTTGGTCTTGGACCTTTCTGATAAAACGGATAAAAAAGTAAAAAACCAGGTTCAGTTTTTTTACTTTGAACTAATGAGATTGGAAGAGTAATGGCAGGTTCACCGGTGTCTCTAGAGAGCTCTGCAGCTTCTCGTCTCGTTTGCTCTGAAGCAACGTCGAGACCTCTGGCCTTGTTGTTTACATTAACGGGCTCCACGTGTTCAATAATAAAATAATCCTTAAGAGGGTTAACTCCCAAAGAACGAATATTAAAATCTGCACCTTTGGTTTTTAAATAAGCTTGTGAACGATTTTTAGGAACAATGGTGATTTCACCCAGTCCCAGCAATCCATTAAGGTTGGTGTCCAGATTGAGGTTATCAAAGAAATTTTTCCAATCTTCATTGCTCACACGGTTTGAACCTGCAAAAAAACCGGCACCACTCTGGAGAGCAGTAATGTTTTTTTCCATTTTAGCCTTTAAGCTTGCTTCTACTTTTTCTACCAGGTTGTTAAATTCAACATCTGTGATTTGCTGATTTTGATTATAAAAAGCCGCAAAAACAAATCCAGAAAGTGCCCATCCAAAAAATAAGATAGTGGCCGGAGCTTTGAAAAATCCTGCGCGTTTAAAATCGCACAAGAAAAGAGCCGTAACAGCAAGAGTGAGTTGAAAAAGTTGTAAGTTAACTAAATGAGCATGAGTTTCACCGGCATGAAAAGCACCATGCTGAGTTTTCAAGGAATAGAATGAAAAACTTATGGCAGTCATGAGCGCAACACTGGCACCTTTTTCTCCGGCTCGAGCAATAGCGAAGAAAAAGAAAGGAAAGAAGACAAACAAGTAAGTCATGCCTTGAGGCTCAATTAAAATTTTCCAACTGATCAAACTTCCGACAGCAGCAATTAGAACATAATTAATGATATTTATTTTTACTTTTTCTTTGTGGAGCAAACTCAATACGAGCGGGAAAAAAATTGTTCCTCCAAGAGCATCACCAGACCACCAGGTGAGTAAAGTTGGACCAAAGGAATCCCAGGGAACAATTCCATACACGGCTAAAGAAGTAGTTCCAATTAAAGCCGAAAGACAAGCAGCAAGGGTGGAGCTTACAATGAATCCAAATGAACGTGAATGAATTCCAAAGTGATCCTCTTGAAGACGAAGTCTCTGGAAAATCCAGACACCTGCTACTGCTTCTATTGTGTTTCCCATTGAAATAGGTAGAGCGGTATTAAACGAACTTCCAATTGAAATATTGGCCAGAAAAGCTCCTAAGGCGATGCTGAACCAATATCTTCTGCCAAATAAAAGGAGAAAGCTGAAAGCGATTCCAGTTGGTGGCCAGATAGGGGTAACGTTATTGTTGATGGTGGAAAGCAGAAGTCCGAGCTTGGCAGCGACCAAATAAATAGCAGCAAAGAGTACTGTCTTTAAAATGTACTGAAATTTGTTTTCTGGAATGTTTAAAAAGTCGAAAACCAATTATTACCCCGTTAGATACTCTTAATATCGACTTTATTAATGGTATCTTGAGATTTTATTAAAAAATATTAACGGGTATTAGAATGAATTGGTCGGCCATTCAAAGAATGGCCGGAAACTTTAGCGACGTTTTCGGTTTAAAGTTTGTTTTGAAGAATCGACAGTGCCTTTTCCTTTATAGCCTGATCCTTTAAAACTCTGAACCCCTGTGTGATCGATCATTGAACGATCTTTTCTTGAAGTTGTTTTCTTTTTCGCCACGGCTTTTTGCGGACTATTTTGACGAGGTCTGTTTGGTTCCTGAATTTTTGCAGGCTGACTAGAGCTTGGTTTTTTGTCTGGAACCTGAGCCGTTAAAAAGGCTCGCAAGTCATTAACAACATTTTCAAATTTGCTTAAAAGGTAAGTTTTCATCGATCCTCCGAATAGAAATGAACACTAACGGAGGTCTAGAGCAGGATTAATGCCAAAGAAAATCTGCTTCGATTTCATTAACTTATTTTCAAAAAATTTCTACAGTGGGGCATTTCGTCTGACTTAAGCGACACTTTTTCTTGTGATAGAGTGAAAATCAGTTTTCGACAGACGATCGACTTTTGCTATTTCCACAGCGAAAAATCGATCCAGGCTTTTGAGTTCTTCTTTTTTCAAAATGCATTGGCAGATTTTTTCCATGTTATCTACACATTCCATCATCATTCGAATGGCTTTTTTCTGACCAACTTCATGATCACACTGAGAACTCATATACGAGACTTCTTTGATAGCGAGAAAATATTTTCCAACAGACGTATATCCCAAGGTCATTGCCGTTCCATAGATACGGTCTACAAGTTGACCGAATTTCTCAAATAAAACCTTGTCCAGTTTCGTACTTTTGAGCTGAGTTTCCACAATCGATCTCAGCTCATTATGGATTTCTTTCATTTCAGTGACAAAATCATCAACAAGTTCTTTTTGAATCACGGCTTTCTCCACTAAGAAAATAATATGTCGTATCGACAATTTATAAACGAAATGAAGTTAAAAATTATATTTTAAATAAGAGGAACGAGATTCAATCCAAAAATTATTTTTGTCACAAACTTTTCAAGTGTAAGTATGACTTTATTCGATCCGTGCTCTCTCATTTGATGCCATTCCTGGCTTCCAAAGAGTGTTGATTTTTTTTCAAGATCGTCAATGTACTGCTTGAGCGCTAGAAGATTTTTTGAATCTGCTGGGAGATTTTCTACAGCAACCCCAATTTCTGAATTGAGATGGCGTGAAATAGGGTCGAGGTTTGAAGTTGAAACAGTCATATGCTTGCCATCAACTAAAGCTACTTTGGCATGGAGAAATCCGTATTTCTCTTTACCCCCAAAAGCTTCATCATCAAATCTACCGTAAGAATAAATCTGGAATTGATCTTCGAGCGGAGTGCCTTTGATCCGTTTCAAAATTTTTGCGCGCAAAGTTTCGTCTACCATCGCCTGAGCGATGACGTTGTCAGATGTCGTAAGTGAATTGGTAAAAATGCGGACTTTTCTTGATGGATCTTCTTCAAGCCATTTAATTAAAAAATCGACTTCTTCATCCGGAATCCAGAAGTAAGGTGAAGCTATATCGATACTCTTATTTGCTCTGGAAACCATCTGATGAAGTTTATTAACGAACGAATTACCATTTTCTTTATTATGAGCTCCCTTGGGTTTTAAGAAAATTCTGGTTCTACTGAGGTTTTGAATTTCATTTAAAACCGAAACCAAACCATCTTCGAAACCCTCTTCGAGAAAATTATTTTTTTCCATTTCCTCAAGTTGTTTTGTGAGTGGAGCAGCTTCATCGAGATAGAGCCGGCGAGCACTCGCACGCATTCCTTTAAACTCTTTTTTGACGATTTCTCTATTAGTCTTAAAAAGGAAATTCTCGAAATTTTTATTCGCAAGATAAAAAAATAATTTATTATAGTGATTTTCCAGATGGTTCTGGACATCGTTATCGTTATTCTTCTGTGCAAATCCTTTAATCATAATTTCTGCATCAAGCACTGGATGATCGAGTCCGTCGTTCACAGCGTAGTAGTGATCAGCGATATTTCTACCACCGATTATGGCCATGGATTCGGTTTCAGATTGAGCATCAACGAGAAGGATTTTATCGTGTGATCTTCGATTTATGGTGAAAGTTGCCAGCGGCACTTCCTGACCTTCTTCTACGAAGAGATTTCTGATTCGCTTGAACCAATTGCTTACATGCGCTCGTATGTTGAAAAGGGGATTAAATAAAACAGCTTCCGCACTTGCCATTTGTCCTGTTGGATTTCCTTCAGCATCCAGAATAGGCCTTCCACTCAAGGCCACGAGCGCTTTAATATCATTATAGAAAGGAGCTTTTGAAATCGAACCGGATGAATCGACAAGAATTCTCACCTTCACACCACGCTTTATGGCCAGTCTTAATTCGTGGAGAATAGCCTTGCCCGTATCATCATTGCGAAAAATATAGTAACTCAAATCGATTGTTGTTTTCGCATTTCTGATCATCATGATTTTTGCGAGATAACCTTCTCGAGGATCCAGCAGAAGTTTGGACTTGCCGTTGGTCGGAAGGTCAGAATGCAATTCAAAATCGCGGATCGATTCAGATATGCTTTCATACTTCTTACTTAGCTCAGTACGTTTTTTAATTACGTTCACCAATGAAAAACGTTCATTGGATTTTTTTAGGAACTGAAATTGTCCGGGTTTTTCTTCGGCATTGATGATTTCATTCACCAGACCTTTGCAGTCTTTAGCAGTAACTGCAGCAGGCATTCTTTCATTACTTTGCGACGGCACCAAAGATGTGCATGAATAAAGAAAACTAAGAATGAATAAAATCGTTAAAAGACTTTTCATTGTAAGGACTTATCGTCCCGCAAAGAAATAAGTTTATTTATTGTATGGATGCCCAGCTTTAATGGTCTGGGCCCGATAAATTTGCTCGACAAAAAGTAATCTTGCGAGCTTGTGCGGATAAGTTAATTCTGAGAGAGAAAGTCGGAATTGCGCTCTGTCGATAACTTCCTGGCCGTGCCCAGAAGCTCCTCCAATAACAAAAATAATTCTTTGAGTTTCACAAAGAGTGAAAAGCCACTTCGAGAAATTCACACTCGTAAATTGTTTTCCATTTTCGGCAAGCAGTACGACGTAAGGATTCTCGTCTTTTGAGAGATCATTGATTTTAGTGGTAACTTCTTTAGCTTCTTTGGCTAGATTTTCTGAATGGGCGCGGACTTCGTGAATGGTAAGTTTTGGAGAGGTCAATCTTTTGTAATAATCCCTCTCCAACACTTCAATATTTTGGTCGCCGAGTTTACCGACAACAATCAAATGCAGGTCTTTCATTTTGACTAGAAGTAATTTCTTCCGTCGTCACCACCGCCGCGTCTTTCAGACTCAGGAGTAGAGAAGTAGTACGATTCTGGAATCTCAATTGTGAGTGCATTTTTGTAAAGAGAATCGAGATCGTAGACCATGCGAGCTGGCTCGTGGAAAACGTGAATGATCACATCACCGTAATCAAGAAGAATCCAGTCAGTGCTTGCTTTCAAACCTTCTTTCGAAATAGCTTCCATTCCAAGCAATCTGAATTGGTGAGATATTTCTTCTGCCATCGCAGCTGCCTGAGTCGGGTTGCCAGCAGAACCGAGCACGAAATAGTCGGCAATGCTTGAACTCTTTCTCAGGTCCATAACTTTCAAATTAATCCCTTTAAAATTTCCCATGATCCAGGCTGCTGCCATGGCCATATTAAGGGGCGCTTCAAGATTTTTATCATTGAATATTTCTGTAATTTCTTTTGTAACGTACTCGCGGCTCATTTTTTATTTCCTTCTTTATCTGCATCGATACATCTGATCATCAATGCTTTTAAATTATCTATGTTTCTTCCAGACACACCTGAAATCGGAAGAACTTTTCTATCAAGTTGTTCTTCGAAGAATGTCTGGAATTTTTGAATTTCTTCATCTGTCATAGCGTCGATTTTTGTCAAACAAACAATCTCGCGCTTGTTGTTTAAATTCTCGCTGTATTTTTCAAGCTCAGTGCGCACAACTACATATTGCTCAAAGGCTTCGTATTCATCAAGGCACCACGAAACATCCACTAGATGAACGAGGGCTTTTGTTCTTTCAATATGCTTTAGGAATTTGATTCCTAAACCTTTTCCTTCACTGGCATCTTCGATCAAACCAGGAATGTCGGCGACAACAAACGAACGCTCGCCCAAAGTTACCACTCCAAGATTTGGTTCAAGAGTCGTGAATGGATAGTCGGCAATCTTTGGTCTCGCTGCCGATATAGCAGAAATAAGAGTCGACTTGCCTGCATTGGGCAATCCTATCAAAGCAAGATCCGCCAGCAACTTTAATTCAAGATCAATTACCATCTCAACGCCAGGAAGACCTGGTTGAGCAATTCTGGGAGCTTGATTCGTTGATGACTTGAAGTTGACGTTTCCACGTCCGCCGTTACCGCCTTCAGCGACAACAACACTCTGATCGTGCTCGCTTAAATCAGCGATGATTGCACCTGTATCTGCATTTTTGATAATTGTTCCGACTGGAACTCTTAAAACCTGGTCTTCACCGTCTTTGCCATTGAGCTGTCTACCAGCACCTGGTTCGCCATCTTCTGCAGCAAACACTTTTTTTCCGCGGAAACTAATGAGGGTATTGATTCCTTCATCAGCAATAAAGATAACGGAGCCGCCTGTGCCGCCGTCGCCACCATCTGGACCACCGAATGGAACTGATTTTTCTCTTCTGAATGTCACTGCACCGGGACCGCCGTGACCTGAGCTAACTGTAATACGTACTTCGTCGATAAATTTCATAACTTCCTAAGTAAACCGCCAAGGCTTTCTTCTATCTCTAAAAACTAAAAAGGGAATCCAATTACGGATTCCCTCATTTATAACACTTGTAGTCTGATGACTAGTGAAAACTAAGCTGGAACAACAGAAACCATTTTTTTGTTTTTGCTGAACATATAGAATTTCACTTGTCCTGGGATTAGAGCGTAAAGAGTGAAATCTCTACCCATACCAACACCAGCACCAGCGAAAATCTTAGTACCTTTTTGTCTTACGATGATGTTACCTGGAATAACTGCTTCTCCACCGTATTTTTTAGTTCCACGCATTTTCGGATTTGAATCACGGCCGTTAGCTGTGGACCCGGCGGCTTTTTTGTGTGCCATTGTATAACTCCTTAAACCTTATCTTTTAATTATTTTAAAAATTTTGTAGCGTTTTTAGATGCTTTATCGATCTTAGCAACATTTCCGTTTCCGTCATTGATCTCAGTGATCAATAGAGCTGTGAAGTGTTGTCTGTGACCATTTTTTCTTTTGTAAGCACCTGGCTTTCTCTTGAAAACGATAACTTTTCTAGAGCGATCGTGCATGATTACTTTTGCAGTAACTTTAGCACCGCCGATTACTGGAGAACCAACAAGTGGCTTGTCTCCGCCAATGAAAAGAACTTGGTCTAGTTCGATCATTGATCCTGCGTCTTTGTTCAATTTTTCTACGTCAATTAGATCACCTGCTTGAACTTTGTACTGGTGACCACCGATTTCTACAACTGAGTACATGAAAACTCCTGGTAAATAGACAAAATCCAGGGGTTAGATTCCGTGCTTTTCAGTCGGTTTCTAATCTTGTTAGCCCTAATTTTAGTCGCTATTTATGAACCTTGGATTTTTATGCAAAACCCGGCTTAATGTCAAGGGAATAGTCTTCCGATACGTGGTTTAGGACCAATGAAACGGGAGACGAGGCCATGAGTAAAAAAACAATTTTTCAATATCAGAAGGAACTCAATCTTCCCATTTATGTTTCGGCCGACATTACAAGCTTCGAACCTAGCTTCGTCGATTTTCTCACAAAGCTTAAATTCACGAAGTTATCAGACAAAGAGGAGACAGATGCTCTGAGTCAGGTGCAGAAAAACAACCTTGCAAGGATCCTTCATATCTCGGAAGCCTCGCCTTTGGTTGCTAAACAAATTCACAGTAGCATGGAAAGTGATCGTTACGGCGCAGAGAGCATTATTCCTAAAAATGGTTACAGAGTTTACCGCTTTAAGGATGTAGGCTTGATGGTTTATTCGTTTAGTGCGCGAGAATGGCAGTTGGGCTGTTATAAAACTTTTGGTTCCGCAGTTGATCTTTTCGGAGCGCGGATGATGATCAATCGTTTTTTAACGTGGGCCTTTGTTCCTCACGGGATTCTTGGCCTTTGGGGTGTGACTGTCGATGACGGAATGGTTGCACAGCGACCTGCTGACTCAAAAGGTGAAGCTGTGTTCATTGATGTCGTAGGACACAGAATGATTTCTGTTGATGGCGTAAAAAAAATGCGCGCGCATTTCAAAGTACTTCGTCTCGATCCAACTTTAAAAGGACGAAATATAAAAATGACGAGTGAGGAGCTGTTAACATTTCTCTCAGCTCATTGTTCTTATCTCGATCCAGCAGGGCTTTCTGTTCCCGTAAGACAAATGGTTCAGTCGCTTTCAAAACTGACTGATGGTCTTTATCATCCACAAGAAAGTTTTAGACCCAGAACTGATTTGTCGCTATAATCTTTTTTAAATTCCAATTTTAAAAAAGAGATCATTATGGGAAACCACTACGTTCACCAATTAAATCCAGTGCTGATTGATTTAGGCGCAGTACAAGTCCGCTGGTACGGGCTCATGTATGTAGTAGGTTTTATCATTGCAGGAATCTTGCTGAAGCTTCTCGTGAAGCAAAATTTTTTAAAAGTGAGTGTTGAAAAAATTGATTCACTCGTCACGACGATGATTATTTGTATGTTCGTCGGCGCGAGAACTGCTTATGTTTTCATTTATAATTGGGATTATTATTCGCAAAATTTAACTGACCTGCTTGCCGTATGGAAAGGTGGTTTAAGTTTTCATGGCGCTCTAGTCGGATTGATTGCCGGTGGAGTGATTTTTGCCAGACAAAATAAATTGTCGTGGATGGAAGTTATGGATTCGGTCGCCTTAGCTGGAACGCAAGGATTGTTTTTTGGCCGTCTCGGCAATTTCATCAATGGCGAGCTTTACGGTAGAATTACCAATTCATCTGTCGGTATTATTTTTCCTCAAGGCGGTCCGTTTCCTCGTCACGCTTCTCAGTTGTATGAAGCATTTCTCGAAGGGATTTTGCTTTGTCTGATTCTCTGGTTCGTCAAATCGCGCGTTAAAGTGTACGGCATCATCGGTGCTTTTTTCGTTGGATTCTATGGCGTCTTTAGATTCATCGTAGAATTTTTCCGCGAGCCAGACTCACAGCTCGGCTACTATTTCGGGTTCATTACCATGGGACAGATTCTTTGTTTCTTGATGATTCTTGCTGGCGTTGGGTTATATATTCACGCGAAAAAGAGAAACGTTACCATTTAGGCAAAGCTTCATTCAATTTCACATACATCGGCACCACGGATTTGTCCGTGCTCACAATTTCAATGAACATTGGAAAGCAGGTGATTGAACAAGATCCGTGGTAGATGATGTTTGTATTGTCGCGGTTAAGCCAGACATAAATCGCACTGCGGTCGTGGCGAACATAACGGTCCTGTTTTTTATATTTTTTCTGTAAATCTGCCAGAAAAATATCATGCAAAAAAAATTGAGGAAGTCGGACAAAAACATCGGTGATAATGTCCTTTTTTACCTGAGTATAAACGTCCAGCACGTAATTTGTTCGTTTAATTTTAAATCTTAAAATTTTTTGTGAGCCTTCATCAGAAAAGACATCGTATTTAGGGTTTTCTTTTTTGACTGCTTCAATCTGTTTACCGGGAGTAAAGTTTTCAATAGTTTTGAGTGTGAAATCGTAATTTGGCGGAGTAATTTCGGCGTGTATTACTGAAACAATTGTAAAAAAAATGTGAAACATGAATGACATAAATTCATGATAGTGCAGGGGAATTTCAGAATCTATATGAGGAAAAAACTTTTTTTTATTGCGTTTTACTGTTACACTTTGGTTGAGTCAAAGCGAGCTCGGAGCTCGCTAGCTTTCGGGGCTTAAGTCCAAAAGGATTGTTGGGCTACTTCATAATAAGGACTATTATTCATGATTAAATCTACCCAAAAACTTCTCTATCCGCTTTTCATAGGCACGCTTGGATTACTTGCGTCTTGTGCAAGTACTACTACTACGCAAGTTGATGTCTCTAAGAAAGAGCAAAAGGTAGCTGATGGTTTTGCTTCCGAAAGTGTTCGCGAAGCTTATCTCAGGCTAAAGAAAAAAGATTACACTGAACAAGACCGCAAAAAAGACGAAGCTGAAAGTGAGAAAGTTGCTAAGACACTTTCAAAGTCTATGATCAATGGTGCAGCGACTGTTGATGGTGCCGGTCAATACAAAGGAAAGACTTATTTTCTTCAGGGCGCAGAAGAGCTGAACCTTGAGAATAACTACTTTGATATTCCTGTTGTCTATAATGACCAGGTAAAAAAGTGGATGGATTACTTTCTTAACCGCGGTCGCGGATTCTTCGAACGCTATACTGAAAGAGCGGGAAGATATGCTCCGATCCTGGGAGCGATTCTTGAAGAACACGGATTACCACGCGATTTAATTTTCCTTGCGATGGCCGAATCAGGATTCAATACTTCAGCAAAGTCATGGGCGGCAGCTGTCGGACCTTGGCAGTTCATGCCTTCAACAGGAAGAAACTATGGTCTTGAGCAAGACTGGTATCGCGACGAAAGAAGAGATCCGATCAAAGCAACTGTAGCCGCTGCAAGATACCTCACAAAACTTTACGGTGACTTCGGTTCATGGGAAGTAGCTGCTGCAGCTTACAATGCTGGCGAAGGAAAACTTTCTAAGGCGATCGTGAAATATAAGTCAGAAGATTTCTGGGATATTTCAAAAGGCCGTTACTTAAAAGATGAAACAAAAAATTACGTTCCGAAAATTATGGCCCTTGCGATTATCGGAAAGAACTTAAAGTCGTTCGGTTTTGACGATGTTGAATTTCACGAGCCTCTTGATTTTGATGAAGTGACAGTGAGGCCTGCGACGGACTTAATGAAACTTTCGGAAGTGTTGGGAGTCGAGTTTGAAGAAATTCAACGTCTGAACCCAGAAGTACTCAGATGGTTTACACCACCGAACCTGGACAACTACAAACTTCGTATTCCACCAAATACTGCAGAGAAATTTGCTCAATGCTGTTCAAAGATGGATCTTATTGCGAAAGATTTCCAGGAATTCATCGTTACCAAGAAGAGCATGTCAGTAGCAGAGATTTCAAAGCGTTTCAAAATCAAAAAGAATTACGTTCTCACTGCACTTAATAATGTTTCAGAAAATGCAGTTTTTGGAAAAGGCGAAAGTGTGAAGCTTCCATTCAGAGTGGGTGAGCTTGTCAGTCCTTCCAATAACCTTTACGCAGATCTTTTTGAGAAGCCAAGAAAAGAAGTCCTTCGTAAAAATCACAGAAACAGAACACGTCTAGCGAGATCTTCGGGAAAAAAGCCCGTTCGCTATTATACCGTAAAAAAAGGCGAGTCACTCTTTACCGTGGCTCAAAAGCACGGGATCAGCGTTAAGCGGTTAATAGCGTCGAATGAATTAAAAAAGAAAAAAATCAGCGCTGGCGATAAGTTAGTCATTAAATAAATAAAAAAGGCTCCTTCGGGAGCCTTTTTTTTGTTTTTCAATAATACCTTAGTCTTTTAGTTCAATTTTTCACTTGAGAGGCCGTTTTTCCTTAAGTACACTTTTGATCACACACAAATCACTTGTACTCCAAAGGAAAAACCCAAATGGCTTTCAAAGATCTTCATAAACTCAAAAAAGTCGTTGTTGTTGAAAAAGAATATATTGAAGTTCCTCACCTCGTCGTAGGTAAAGATATTTTTGCTGTAACCACTTATAAAGCTCTTCAGGAAAAATATGGGAAAGAGAACGTGCGCCTTCTGTCTGAAGATGCCATTTTGAAATCAGACCTGATGCCAAAGGGACCGGGTACTATCCGTGGGGAAGCTAATCAAGCTGTGATGAAACAAATCTTTCCAGAAGCCGTAGTGCATGAAGGAAAGGAGATGGCCATGTTCTATAAGGATATGACCTGGAAAAATTTCGGAGGCAGAAGCAAATCCGAAGCGCTTAAATTCAACGAAGAGTTTTATACGACTCCGAGGCTGGATATTGATCCGGAAAAAATCTTTCCGGAACTTGCGAATGCAGAACAGTTCCTGGAAGAGATTAATCAGGAAGCTTATCAGATCAGACTGAAATCTATTAAAAGAGTAGAGAGCGGCTTTTCAGTTGAATGTTTGAATGGAACAGAGTTCAAGTGTGAGAAGTTGTATTTTGATCTTTCTCCTTCGCACTATTTGAATTTCTACACAAATAAAAATGAACTTTCTGATACCTTTATACAGTTTTGCGAAAGCACTCATACGCCTTCAGCGTTGTTCGTAAAGTTTGTTTTTGAGAAACCAATCACAGATATAAAGGAAACACTCTTTATTCCACTCAGCTATACACATGAATGGGGGCACTTTGTTGGAGAGTTTAATGTTTCGTCAGATGAAACAAAAGCTGGTCAGGATATAGAGTTTATCCATTATATAGATGAAGATTCGTCATCCGAAGAAGATATTTCGAGGATAATTCGCTTATTAAAGAAGAGTATGGAGAAAATTTTCGATAAATTTTCAAAAACTAAGGCCACCGAATACATCGTTTTAGAGCAAGATATTGGGTGTCTGAAAATTGACGACCAACTTTTTTCACGTGTGGGTGAAGCTCAGAAAAATGAAACCAACAATCTGTTCTTCCTAGGGATGAATGCCCCTATTGTTGATACACAGAGCACAGATTCGATGTTCGAATATTCAAAAGAAGGCGTGAACATGCTCACGCGTGCACTCCTTGTTCATTCAATTCTTCTCAAAAAAATCTAACTTCGGTGTGTTGACAAATACGCTGACTGAAATCAACATTTAAAAAAGATATGATTTTTTACGGACAAGTATTCTGAAATACTTTGTTTAACTTCAAGGAGAAGATTGAATGAAAAAGACATTAGTAATTGCATCACTTGCAGTACTATCAACAAGCGCTTTCGCATCTAAAGCTAGAATGGAAGCTCTAGGACAAGGTCAAGTATCTCGTTACATCATGGATACAAGATCTGTATTCCTTAACCCAGCTATGGTTAATGAGCAAAAAAACTACATCATCACTGAATGGGGTACAGCAACTGCAGCTAACACTGACACAGACGCTGCTCCAAGAGCTGAAGGTGGATTCTTCCGTGAAATGGGAACGTTCACTTACGGTCTATATCTTGGTAACAACGAATCAAGACTTGGTCACGGAAATGGTTTTATTGGTCAACAAAATGCTCTTGACCTTTTCCTAGGTGGCGACATGGGGGTTAAGTGGGGAGCAAGAGTTCACTACGCTAACGCAAAAGATGAAACAGTTCTTAACAGCACAGCAACTACAAAGAACAATGCATTTGGTCTTGGCCTAGGCGCTGAAATGGGTGACGCTGAAGCATACGTAAATGTTGATCTTGCTGATAAGTCAACTGGTGATGCTACTGTAGCTGGTAATGGCTACGAGTCTAAAATGAAACCATCTTACACTGTTGGTGGTTCATATAAGTTTGCAGGTTGGTCATTCTTTGCTGAATACGATATGTCTAAACTTAATACAACAGCTGCAACAGCTTCTACTGAAAAAGATACAACAATCCTAGTTGGTGCTGGTCGCGTTCACGAAATCAACCCAACAGCTAGATTGATCACAGATCTTTCTCTTTCTATGAACACAAACGAAACTACTGCTAACGGTAAAGTAAAAACAAACGCTCTTCCAGCTACTCTAGGTATGGAAGTAGATGCTACTTCTTGGCTAGTTCTTCGTGGATCAGTTGCTCAAAACATTATCTTCGGCGAGAAAAAACTTGCTAACGGTAAGAAGCAAACTCTTCCAAACTCTACAACAGTTAACGCTGGTGCAACTCTTAACTTCGGTAAGCTTAAAGTTGACGGTATGATCGGTAACACTAACGGTGCTAGAAATGGTGGTGTTGCAGGTGCAAACGACAAAACTGGTACTCTTACAACAGACAACCTTCTTACAAGAGTTGCTGTTTCTTACTGGTTCTAATTCATAAATTGAATTTAAAAGGCCCTCGAAAGAGGGCTTTTTTTTACCTGCATTAAAAGATGACTATTTTATTTAGGAGACATCCAATGAAAAACTTAATGATGATCGGAAGCGCTTTAATGATGCTTACGACTTCTGCATATGCATCTCAAGCAAGATTACTTGCATTGGGAATGAATGAAACTGATAACGAAGGTATGTATCACATTTCAGACGAAAGAAATGTTTTCCTAAACCCTGCGTACATTAATATCTATAACAATATGGCCATTGCTGAGTGGGGAGATGTTGGTTCATACGCTAGAGTAACCGCAGCTTCAGGTTTGGGGACTGCTGGTGGTACATCAACTGCTACGTTGAACGATTCTGCTAACCCTAAAGCCCAGGGCGGTGTTTTCAAAAAATATGGTGACTATGTTTATGGTGTTTATTTTGGAAACGAATCAAACACATCTTCTCTTTTGAGAGTTGCAGGAACTTCGGCTGCATCAACTTTTGATAAATTTGCAGGAGCTGGTACTGTTCAATCGAAAATGCTTTCAACTGCTGATAACCAACTAGATTTATTCTTTGGTGGTGACAATGGTTTAAAGTGGGCTGTAAACCCAGTTTTAACATTTGGAAAAGATGAAACAAGAGGAGCAAAGGATTCTGGATACTCAATCAGAGGTGGTGTCATTGCTTCAAATTGGGATGCGCATTTAAATCTTTCTCTCGGCAGTAAGTCTGAGGCAAATGAAGCAATTACAATTCCTGCAGCTGCTTTAGCACAGCAAGTGAGTGATGAATTTAAAGGTAGTATTGGTTTCCACGTTGGTGGTTCATACATTCTATCTGGAAAGAATAGAGTTTTTGGTTATGTGAAACACTATGGTTGGGAGCAAAGTGATAACTTTGCAAGCTACGCTACTACAAATGCTATCAACTTAGGTGGTAGTACTGGAATTGGTGGTCAACAAGGTACTGTAAAAGGTGATTTCACATCTTATTATTTAGGATGGGGCTCAGAGTATGATGTTAATGCAACTGATAAAATCTTTTACTCTTTTGCAGCTAAGAAAACTGATATCAACTTAGAATTTTCTAATAAATCAGAAGTTCGCAATCTTATTCTTCCTCTAACAATTGGTTACGAAGCACAGGCACTAGAGTGGCTGACTCTTCGCGGATCTGTTGTTCAAAACCTTTGGGGGACTAGAGATAATAAGAACATTAACAACTATACAGGCGCAACTGGAACACGTTTAAATAGAGTTGCTAGTGGATTGATCACTGGAATTTACGGTGGATCTGGAAAAACTACAATTTCAAACTCTACTAAAATCAATGCTGGTGCAACTTTGAAGTTTGGACAATTCTCTGTTGACGGTCTAATTGGTACAACTTCAGGATCTAGAACTGGTGCAGTGGGATCTAACACAAATACCGGAGCTCTAGCTTTTGACAACCTAGAAACTTCAGTAGCAATGACTTACAAATTCTAATCTTCTCAGATCAGAACTCCATGAATTTTTCATGACATAGGCCAGGGTTTTTCCCTGGCCTTTTTATTTAAATCTTACATTTCTTCAAATGTTACTATTTGTAAGCCGTTTTAGTTTTAAAACGGGATTCAAAGTCATATGATAGTCGACTAAAGTTCTTCCAAGGATGGTCAATATGAAATTCATCGCACTCGTTTTTTCGCTCTCGCTGGCAGCCTCTGCTCATGCAATTCCGAAAGCTCCGTTCGATGCTCTTAAAGTTAATCGCAAAATTGAGTTCAATGCTAATACCAACTACGATTTCGAAGGGATTGTTAAACTTTCAAATTGTTCTGGTTCATTGATTCGTCTTTCAGGCCAGCCAACGTCTTCAAAGGCCCTCGTGCTGACTAATGGTCACTGCTTTTCAACTGGCCCATTCGGTGGAATGTTGAAGCCAGGTGAAATCGTTTCTAATAAAGCTTCTAGCCGTACAATGAAAATTTACGACAAAAACATGAAGCTTTTTCCAATTACAGCTTCAAAGGTTCTTTTTGCAGCAATGACAGACACTGACGTCACTCTTTATGAACTTAACCAGACGTTTGATGAAATTCAGAAGAAATTCAAAATTTCTCCATTCGATCTCGATACAGTTCGTCCAATGGAAGGAACAAACATCGATATCGTTTCAGGCTACTGGGATCGCGGTTATACATGTGCAATCGACTCATTCGTTTTCCAACTTAAAGAAGGCGACTGGTTGATGAAAGATTCAATACGCTACACAGATGGTTGTAACACTATCGGTGGAACTTCAGGTTCTCCAATCATCGCAAAAGGCACGCGCACAGTTATTGCTGTCAACAACACAGCTAACGAAGATGGTCAGCGTTGTACGGTCAACAACCCGTGTGAAGTTTCAGAAAACGGAACAATCACTGTACTTAAGAACAAAAAATACGGTCAACAGACTTTCAATGTGTATTCTTGTCTGACTCCAGATTTCCAGATTGATTTGAATACTCCTGGTTGTGTTCTTCCAAAACCTGCAAGATAATTTTCTTCTATAGTAAATAATTGAAGGGCCGCTTATGCGGCCCTTTTTTATTTTCAGAGTTTACGTTTTTTTCTTCTCATCACTTCTTGCGACTCTTATAGCAAGGAGCCCATATGCAAACCCAACCACACTGGAATTATTTTTGTCTGCTTCTCGATGATGTCGTCGAATTTTCCGAAAATCGTTTTTTACACATTTCTTACGCTCACCCTGAAATGGTCACTAAGCTTATGGATGATTTTGAAGCCGCCATTGTTTTCCCCGATTATATTTTATTAAAAGACCGGAAGTATAAGCTCATCAAAAAAATTTTCATCAACGAAAAACCGCGATGGATTGTTGTTGTTGTTCACTTTGATAATGCCCTGGAAAGGTTGTGGATTGCCAATGCTTACGCTTCAGCAAAATCAATTGAAGGCGAGGTGATTTATGGTTAAGAAGAGAACTCTCATTTCAGTTGATAATGAGGGGGACATACTTCTCATTGGGAAATGCGATTCCTATCCTGAACAGCTTTGTGAAGAACTGAGGGATGACATTGTTATCAGAATGCATCCCATATCCAGAGACATTGAATTAATTCAAATTATGAATTTCTCTGAAAGGTTCGCCGCAAACGATGTCTTTGAATTACCAATCATTGCCAGTTTCATGGCTAGTGAAAGCTCTTGTCATGGTAGAAGCGGGAGTAATGTTGATCTTGCCCCATAATATGCAAGCTCAGCCAGTTTTTCAAAAAGTCCGCGACCTCGTATTTATCAATCCGGCCTTGATTCAACTGATCACCAAATTCAAGGACGGTCTTAACCAGATCGCTGTGAATTTTTTTATGCTTTTCCAAATTTGGATAATGAATTGTGCCCAGGAATTTTTCTTCTTCCTGGAAATGGTAGACTGTCGATTCAGCAAGCGCTTTAAAGGCAATTTTTGTTTCTTCTAATGATGAGTGATCCAGGCAGTAGAAAAATTTGTCCATTTTTTGAACCAGGTCTTTGTGTTGATTGTCCATATCAGGCACTTTCAGCATCAATTTTTCTGACCATGGAAAGCGAGCAATTTTTAAAGATCCTCCATCAACTGTGTACATGAAAGTGTTCACATCTTTGGTCACATTGTCCGCGTATTGCTCAAGCTCTTTGGCAGTCCGGGAAGCTTGCTCAGATGTTTGAGTATTTTTTTGAGAAACATGGTCCAGCTGATTAACAGCTTTGAGAATCTCATCTACACCCATTCTTTGTTCTTCACTGGCTTCAGAAATTTCAATAGCAACTTGAGAGGCTGTTTCAATCGTTTGTTTAATTTCTCCGATGACCGATTTGCATTCATGAGCAATGGTTAAACCGGATTCTACTTTTTCTTTTCCTACTTCTACGCAAAGATTCACCTGGCCGCGAGTCTGGCCGATGATGCTTTCAACGTGCCCAATACTCTGAGTGAGCATGTTGGAAATTTCAGTCGAAGCATTACCGCTCATCTGAGCAAGTTTTCCCACCTCTTCAGCAACGACGGCAAAACCTTTTCCGTTTTCACCAGCGCGGGCAGCTTCAACAGAGGCATTGAAAGAAAGAAGTTTCGTCTGGAAAACAATTTCATTGATCACTTTTGTTTTGTTTTCAATCTCTTTAATCACTCTGACAATGTCATTGAATTTGTCATTGCTGACATTCACTTGATTGATAAGCTCTTTATTACTCTCATCAATTTCTTCGATAGACGTTAAAAGTTTTTCAGCAACTTCCTGTCCTTGTTGCGCCCTGATTGAAGCTTGAGAAGATTCATGCGCACTTCGTTTGGAATTCTCAGTGTTTTTTCCAACCATAGCAGTAACTTGTTCAAGTGAAGCTGAAATCTGCTCCAACGCAGAAGCCTGTGCAGTTGCAGTTTCCGACAACTCATAAGAAATGGAAGCAATGTGAGCCGAAGTCGTACCTACATTCTCGCTGGATTTAGTTAAAGAAGCCGAGAGGGTAGAGAATATTTTTACAAGTTTTCTTGCAATCATTATTGTGAACAAAACTGTCCAGAAGAAAGCAGCGATCGCAATAAAGATCAGCACTCTAATATTGTCTTTTGTTTCTTTTGTTTGGATTTCAATTTCTTTTTCAGAATCTTGTTTGATTTTTGCAATCAGAGTCTGAATATCCTGAGTGATAGGGACGAGATGAGGAGTCGCATTTGTCAGAATATATTTCTTTCCTGTTTCAAAATCTGCCTCTGTTCCTTTTTCGTAAAATGTCAGTCCTTCAAGAACACCTGCCTTGGCAAGTTTCCATTCATCAAGAATTTTTTTAAAATCAGAGTTGAGGTCGCTGTTTTTTTCCGTGGCCATATAAGAAGCTGCAGCTTCATCAAATTTTTCAATTTCTTTAACTGCAAAACCAATGAATTTTTTTCTGCCGCCTTCATCTTGTTTGGAAGCGTAGGCGAGCCATAGCCATCGTCCCATTGAATTGATTGATGAATTCATCTGTCCGCTTAATCTAACAAGATCCGTACGCTCATTGAATTGATGAACCGTTGTTGTTTGAAGGAAATTAAGTTTAGAAATGGACCAGTAAGATATGAGGAGTAAAAGAAAGAGGGGGACAGCACCTAATAAAAGAAGTTTGACTCTAAGACCACTACGCCATTTGCTAATTGTTTCCATTTTTCACCTTTGTTTGAATATCTATTCGATGAAAATTAAGAAAACCTAAAGTATAGTGAATATGACAAATGTCATATTTGGCGAGCTGGTTTAAAAACCTATCTGGCGGAGAGCTTCGTAAGCAGCAGCGGTCGCGCAGTTGGAGAGGTTGAGAGATCGAATGTGTTCGCTATACATTGGCATAGTGACAAGCTGATCGAGAAAATCGTTTTTAATAGTTTCAGGCAAGCCTTTTGTTTCAGAACCGAAAATCAAATAACAGTTCGGCTTGATCACAGCATCGAAAAGAGATTTCGTTGCGAACCGGGAAAAAAGAAATAAGTTTTCCTTTTCAGGATTTTCTTTTTCCATAAACTCATTCCAATTCTCATATACTGTCAGCTTCACATGCTTCCAGTAGTCGAGGCCAGCACGTCTCACAGCTTTTTCGGAAATATCGAAAGCGAGAGGTTTGATGAGGATGAGTTCGAGGTCGAGAGCGACGCAAGTGCGCCCAATGCTCCCGGTGTTACCCGGGATTTCAGGCGCAACTAATACGATTTTAAATTTAGACATTAAACGTTCTTTAAGTAATCAACCAGAGTTCTGATCACAAGACCAGAAGCTCCTTTTGCCGGACAGTATGGTAAGTGACCGCCTTGAGAGTCGCCAACACCAGCGATGTCCAGGTGGGCCCAAGCAATGCCTGGCTCAATGAAGTTTTCAATAAACGCAGCACCTTTTGCTGAACCACCGTTCCCGCTTGATCCAATGTTTTTCAAATCAGCAACGATCGATTTCATATCGTTTTTGTGTTCGTCGATGATCGGAAGTTGCCACATGTATTCATCAGAGTTTTTAGCTGATTTTAAAAGGTCATTAGCAAGCTTCTGATCATTTGAGAAAAGACCGCATACTTCTGAACCAAGAGAAACAAGAATCGCTCCTGTCAGTGTTGCAGCGTCGATAAGAGCATCTGGCTTAACATCACACGCGTAGTTTACAACGTCACCAAGAACTAAACGTCCTTCAGCATCTGTATTGAGGATTTCAACTGTTTTTCCATTTCTTGCAGTAACGATTGAGTCTGGCATAGTCGCTAGAGAAGAAACAGCGTTGTCTGTAATTCCCAGGAAACAAGAAACTTTTACTGGAAGTTGAAGAAGAACAGCAGCTCTGAAAGCAGCGTACATAGTTGCTGAGCCGGCCATATCAAATTTCATGTTCATCATTGAAGCGCCTGGCTTTAATGAGTATCCACCTGTATCGAAAGTTAATCCTTTACCAACAAGGGCAATGTGTTTTGTTTTTGAAGTCGCTTTTGACGGCGTGTATGTCAAGTGAACTAGTTTTGGATCATAAGCAGAACCAGCGTTAACTGAAAGGAACATTCCCATTCCTTCTTTTTTCATTTCAGCTTTGCCAAGAACTTTGATTTTTACGTTTTTAAGATTCTTAACGTCTTTTTCAATTTCTTTTGCGTATGATTCAGAGTGAAGAATATTTGGTGCTTCATTGACGAAGTTTCTTGCAACAGCAATACATTCTCCGACTTTGTTTCCTTCATCCATTGCAGCTTCGAATTTTTTAGCTGAAGTTTTTCTTTCTTCAGTTGCAAGCACAACAGTTTCAAGTTTTGCTTTTTTCTTCACAGCAAGGTGACGATCGAAAACATATGAAGTCATGTGAAGTGATTCAACAATTGCAGTAATTGTTTCTTCAGCTTCGCCTTTCACCATGAATCCATCGATGTAAATTGTAGCATCAGTGAATTTATTGTGAGCAGCTTTCCAGGCGTGAGCGATCTGACGACGAACGATTTCTTTTGTCAGTTTGTTTTTATCGCCAAGACCAACGATCATTGCCGAAGCGCCATTGACAAGAGTCAGGTTGAAAAGTTCGCCAACTTCGCCTTTGTAGTGGCGAGAAGCAACAGCGTGATCGAATGCTTCAGCTAGCTCATCGTTCCAGTGAGAACGCGACAATACTTTTTCTGATTTCGCAGTTTCGCCTGCATTTTTTGCAGCAGCTTTCTTAGATGTTTTTGCTTCTTGCACTTTGTTGAAACAAGAGAAAATATGAAGCTCAGTAGTTGAGGATTTCGCTTCAAATGATAAATTAATTTTCATGAGTCTCCCGAGGTTGGTTTACTGTATTAAAAAAAACGAATTGGGGCTAATATAACAGAGTCTATGATAAAAGTAACTACCAGGTATTTAGCATCCAACTTCATTCCTCCCTTTATTATGGGCTTTGTTTTTTTCGTGGCCTTTCTGATCACGTTTTACATGTTTCGCATCATTGGGCTCATTGTTAACAAGGGTGTTGATTTAGTCACAGTGCTCACCATGGTCATGAATCTCTCCGTGTCATTCTTTCCGTTGGCCGCGCCTCTTGCTGCATTTTTCGCAACAATTTATACATTGAATAAACTTAGTGAAGATTCAGAAATCATTGCGATGAGATCCTTTGGTCTCACTAAAATTAAAATCTATTTGCCGTTTTTGATCTGCAGTTTGATGATCGCGCTTACAGTTCATTTTCTTTCTGGTGTCTTCATTCCAAGGGCCAATGCAGCCTTTAAGAATACGGTCATTCGCCTCGGTTCCGCCGGGATGATCGACAGTATTAAATCGGGACAGTTTTTTACAGACATTCCCAACGCGACTCTTTTTGCTGAAGAAGTGACTGATGACGGAAATAACTTTAAAGAAGTTTTTCTTCACCTGACCAATAAAGAAAAATCCGAGCAGAGAATTATTTTTGCCAAGACTGGTTCTCTTATCAAAATTTACGCTGACGAATGGCACGCGCCAAGTCTTCGGCTTCATTTAAATGACGGCAACATCGTGAAGCTCAATCCGGCCGGCGATCAAGTTGAAAAAATCCTCTTCGAAGAATACGATTTTCCGGTTTTCAGTTCAGACCTCGCAACGACAATGCTTGATAAAGACAGCATGAAGTCTAACCGTGAACTAACGAACCTGATTGAAAAAAAACAAAATGATTTTGAAAAAGCGGCCGCTGAAAAAAAATTGCAGCCCGAGGAAATTAAAAATCTGAAGTTAAGTTTTTTTCGGACAAAAGTTGAACTCATGTCCCGTTATGCAGCGGTTGTTCAGATCGTTCTTTTTATCTTTCTGGCCTTTTCACTGGGAATAAAGAAGGGTAGAGGAAGTGGTGGTCATGGGACAGCGAAAGCTTTGGTTATTTTAATAGGCTACTATGCAACGTATTTTTTTCTTATCAGTCTCGCTCAAAAAGGCACTATGGATCCAGTAGTGGCCAACTTCGCTCCGGGTATTCTCTTCGCTATTGTTGGCCTTTATTTTTATCGTAAATTAGATTGGGCAGGATGATTTGTTGCCGGCGCCGGCGTTTGCGGTTGGGCCGGAGCTGTCTGGGCAGGTTGAGTTTTCTTGGCGGCTTCATCACTTGTTTCAGCAGAACCGTCTTTATTGAAAATGAATAAAGGAATCATGTATTTCGTTTTTGCTTCTTCCGGTAAAACCAAATTTTTAGTCGTGCCCTTCAAACCAATCAGTTTATTGTTGTAGAAAACTTTAACAGACTTTGTATTTCCAATAAAAAGACGAATCAGGCTTCCGCGCATAAAAACTGTTCTGCCCTGACGAAGAACATATTTTTTAATTTCTTTATCATCTACCTTGTACGTAATCCAAGAATCACCATCAACCGCATTGATGAAAACAGTTTCTACACCTTTTGTCGGCTGAACACGGTAGCGTGAAGGAAGATATTCATCGTATTGCTCTTTTGAAAGCGAATTATCTTCAGTAAATTGTTTTTCACCAATTGAAATATTCTTCAACTTCACATCATTTACAACAACTTCAGTGTTTTGATGAGCAAGTTTCTGGTCCTGGATTATATTGACTTGAATTGGCTCAGCAGGAGATGCAGTTGTTTCTGTTTTTGGTTGAGGAGCTGCTTTTGGCTTTGGGGCCGATTTCGTTCTTTGGTGAATTGTGCTCAGAACCTGAGGAAGTTTCATTTTATCTTCAGCAGAGCGGTCCATAAGATTTTTTACATTGAATCCTACAACTCCGACGATCAAGACAACAACTGCTGCTTTTGCAAGAAATGCAGTTGAAGAGGCGGTGACACTTTTTACCGTATCAAGCGGAGTGGAAGTCATTGGAGTCAAAGTATTGCGAACAGCTTCATTTTTAATTTCAATGTTCGTGTTTTCTTTTTTAACGGATTTACTGCCGCGACTATAAGTCGCTTCGAGGACATCTAGAGCTTCTTCCTGGTTGATACCGAGAATTTTAGCCGCAGATTTTACGAAACCTCTGACATAGGTTTTACTCGGAAGTTTTGCGAGATCATCATTTTCCAGATGCTCAAGTAAGCCCATATGAATTTTGGTTTGTTGTGAGATCGTTTTTAGATTTAATCCACGTTCTTCGCGCTTTTCTCTCAGAAGCTGTCCAATAGTCACAGTGCCTTTTGCCGGAGCACTTTCACTGATCTGGTCAGCATTGGGATCCAGAACAGGTCCATGAGGGACACTTTCTGTTTCGTTGATTAAATCCTGGTCGTTTGTGTTTGTTTCGTCAGTCATAATTATTAAAAGTTTGGTGATTCGATTGTTTGTGATTCTTTAATGATTTCCGTCTGGAAATTTTTATTGTTTGCACTTTGCTCTCTTATTTCAGAGCTGAGCTTTTTCAATTGCTGGTTTGAGAGCGCTACAAACTTTGTCTTCGGGAATTTTTCGATGACAAGCTTAAGTTTGCTTCTCGCTTCTTCGAAGCGGCCGAGGTTCATGAGAACGAGGGCCTGTTGATAATGAGGTGCAGGTTCATTTACGCAAGTTCCTTTGGAAGATTCGCGGAAAGAATCAAGCGCCTGCTTGAATTTGTATTCTTCAGTGTAAAGCTCACCTAGTTTAAAGTGGGCCTGGCAATAGTCTTCTTTTTCTTTTACCGATTTGAACAAAAACTCAAAAGCTTCTGCGCGATCGCCTTCTCTGAGTGCGAGAATAGCAAGATTGTAGTAGTTTCTGAATTGATTGGTATAAGTCAGATCCTGGGCCGCCTTATCAAACATTGCGCGGGCTTCTTTCAAGCGATTCTTTTCCATGTAAATGGTACCGAGGTTCGCTTTAGCATCTGTATTTTTTGAATCGAGACTGATCGCCTCTTTCAGTTCTTTTTCGGCCAGTTCTGGTTGCTCGCGAAAGTAATAGGCCATTCCCAGATTATTTCTGATAAGCGAATCCTTTGCATCGAATTCGCGGGCCTTGAGAAGATTCACAAGGGCCTGAGAATAGTTTTTTCTCACGAGATCACTCGTTCCCTGAGAATAGTAAATTTCTGCTTTTTTCTGTTCGACTGTTTTTTCTGCGAACTCTGCGCTTGGATTATTGGCGCAAGAAGCCGCGAAAACAGCTGTGAAAAGAAGTGATCCTATTATTCCATGGTACTTCATTTAGAACCTCTTATTCTAAAGATGATGATTTAGACTATAGTTTACAAGCTTTATTTTCTTCTTGTAAATATCCCGACCGTTTCAAATCCCTTCGTTGCGGGAAATAAGTCGAACAATTCGGCACTCGCGAGCTCATAGTTGTTAAGAGCGCCTGCCGTGTCTCTGGCAAAACTTGTTGGTTCGCAGGCAATGTAGATAAATCCGTCCGGCTTGAATTCAGTTAAGAATTCCTCCAGATTTTTTAATCCCGAGCGGGGAGGATCGATAACGAGCCAGTTTGGTCTCGGATGTCCCTCTTTGCCGAGGTTGATCAAAGCCTTCACGGCGTTTTTTTCATAGAGATCGATCGAGAAAAACTTTTGATGATTTTGAGCATCGGGTGTTTTTCTGTATTTATCCACCACAAGTGTAGTGTTCATGAATTTTTTAGAAATATTTCCGTTACCGCCAAAAAGATCGTAAACCACGGCTTTAGGAGGAATGACCTCAACGGCCTTTTTTTGAATCCAGTTGCGAAGAACTTCGTTCATTTCATAATTCACCTGAGTGAATCCGCCGTCAGCGTAAGGTTTGTTCACTGAGATCTGAACGTTGTGGCCAGGCTTGTCCTGATCTTTGGCGTAGATTTCAATATGACCTTGTGGAGGCTGATTCTTCACCAGGTTTAACCAGGTATCGTTTTCATAAATCCGGCGCAATTCAAAGGCGACACTTGGATCAATGATTTTGCATTTCGGAACAGGAAGAATATTGTTTTTTTCATCCATCATTCCCAAAAGTCTTTTTCTTTTATCGTAGTGAAGCTGAATGCGGTTTCTATAGCTGAAACGGCGTTTAGCACCATGGGCATTGATGACTGGATTGCTGAACTTGAACAAATGTCTGGCGAGTGCAGCTTTTTTATATTCGAGCTCTTTTTCGTAGACTGTGTGTTGATAGTCGCAGCCGTTGCAGCTTGAATAATGTTCGCATTCCGCTGCAATTCTATCAGCGGAAGGAACAGCGACATCGTTTAATTTGGCAAAACGAACGCCTTTTTTTTCAGAGAAAACCGTGGCCTCGCCAGTTTCACCCGGTAGCGTTTTCTTGATAAAAGTAATTGAGCCGTCTGATTTATCGACGCCCTGGCCAAGAGGGTCGATATTTTCGATGCGAAAGTTTATTTTCATATGATTTACTGCTTAAATATTTCCTGAATTAATCTTCTAATGATATGCTGTCCCGTCTACTTATACAATGAAATTGGCAAATCAAAACGCAGGCTGAAATGGACCAGAAGTTTATTCGAAATTTTTCTATTATTGCTCACATCGACCACGGGAAATCGACTCTCGCAGACAGGATTATGGAAGCTACGGCAGCCGTTTCTCAGAGAGAGAAAAAAGATCGATTACTCGACAATATGGATCTTGAGCGCGAGCGTGGGATTACAATTAAAGCTCAAGCTGTTCGCATTCCCTATAAAGCAAAAGATGGTAATACCTATTATTTCAACCTGATCGATACTCCAGGCCACGTGGATTTCTCATACGAAGTTTCTCGGTCACTGGCGTCTTGTGATGGTGCTCTTCTTGTTGTCGACGCTTCTCAAGGTGTTGAAGCCCAGACTCTCGCCAACGTTTACATGGCCATTGATAACAATCTTGAGATTCTTCCTGTCATTAACAAGATTGATTTACCTCACGCTGATCCGGAAAGAGTCAAAAAAGAAGTTGAGGATATTATCGGCATCGATACAAGCGATGCTTGTTTAGTTTCAGCGAAATCTGGTCTTGGGATCGAAGATCTTCTTGAGCAAATTGTGGCGAAAATTCCTTCACCGGTAGGAAGACCAGACACAGATCTTCAGGCCCTTATTTTTGACTCCTGGTTTGATAATTATCAAGGTGTCGTCATTCTCGTTCGTGTTGTTGAAGGAACATTGAGAAAAAAAGATAAAGTCTTTTTGAAAAATGCGGGAATGGAATATGAAGTTTTAAAACTGGCGGTCAATTCGCCGTTTTTTACTGAACTAGATTCGCTTACTGCAGGCGAAGTAGGAATGGTGATCTGTGGTATTAAAACTATTCGTGACGTCAGTGTTGGTGATACTATTGTTCATGCCAACAAAAAAGAGACTCCAAATGTTCCGGGATACATGGAAGTCAAACCCATGGTATTTTGTGGGATTTTCCCTGTTGAGTCTACTGATTATGAAAATCTTAAAGATGCACTAGAGAAGCTTGCTCTCAACGACGCTTCTTTTTCTTATGAACCGGAGAGTTCAGCAGCTCTTGGCTTCGGTTTCCGCTGTGGGTTCTTAGGTCTTCTTCACATGAACATTATTCAGGAAAGACTTGAGCGCGAGTTTAACCTTCTTCTTATTTCCACAGCTCCTTCTGTTAGTTACAAAGTCCGCCAAACTGACGGGACTGAACTCACCATTTCCAATCCAAGTGAAATGCCGGAAGCCGGAAAAATTGAAACGATTGAAGAGCCGATGGTCGCTCTTTCGATTCACTGCCCGAATGAATACGTCGGACGCATGATTACTTTGTGTGAAGAACGCAGAGGAATCCAAAATCAGATTAAATATATTACCGCTGATCGCGTACAGGTTATGTACGATTTGCCTTTGTCGGAAATGGTTTTTGACTTTTACGATAAGCTAAAGGGTATGACCAAGGGTTATGCTTCGATGGATTATGAATTCAAGGGTTATGCTGTTTCGGATATGGTGAAGGTCGACGTTTTACTCAACGGTGACACTGTTGATGCACTTTCTATCATCTGCCATCGTGACAATGCGTTCTATAAAGGTCGTGACCTTGTGCAGAAGTTGCAAAAATTAATCGACAGGCAACAATTTGATATTGCAGTACAGGCTGCCATCGGTGCTAAAATAGTTGCACGCGAAACTGTTAAAGCTCTTCGTAAAAACGTTCTGGCGAAATGTTACGGTGGTGACGTTTCCAGAAAACGTAAACTTCTTGAAAAGCAAAAAGAAGGGAAGAAGCGCATGAAGATGGTTGGATCAGTAGAGGTGCCGCAAGAAGCGTTCCTCGCTGTTTTGAGTACTGACGAATAAAGATTGGAACACGCAAAATAAAGGATTATATGCACCCGTCGCTGAAGGAACATTTTTTAAAAGCACTCGATATCTACACTCAGGGCAATCATTACGAGACATTGCTTGAGGCCAAGAAAGAATATTTCACCATCACTGGCCAGGCCAACGATGATGACGATGATTTCGAAGCTCGTATGAATTCATTTAATGAATGGTATGTTTTGCAATTTATTTCAAAGCGCGGAACAAGAACAGTTATCAGCGATTATCTGATTAATAATCAGGTCGATGATTTTCTTGCAAAGGCCCTTACCGGGGTCAATTACTCTCTTTACGAATACATTGGAAAAAACTTCAGAGGATTTGATGTCCTCTACGATATGCTTCACGATAAAAAGATCTCCCTTCCAAAAGGAGAGTCTCTCCCTTCAATCATCAAAGATGATATTTTCGTCGGACGCGTTCTGACTTATGAAGATAAGAATTATCTCATGAGCGGTCTCTGCGTTATTCCTAAAGAAGTTCGCGGCATTCTTAAAAAAGAATGTAAAAAAGTGCGCAAGCTTAAAAATCCAGGTGAAGAATTGAAGTTTCTTTTGAAGATTGAGTCTTACAAAACGAAATGGATTCGCTACGGTCATGTCGACGCGACTAAGATTTTCAAATTTGACTAAACTTTTCGGTTTCACATTACTGAGAAACGGCGTGAAGTATGATTACTCTTTTAAAGAGTCATTACTCTCACTTGAGCCACTTGTGGAAAAAACTTATCTCGCTCTTGATGCGGGAGAGGATTCTACATCAGATGCAGTGAAAGCTATTTCTTCTGTAAAAATCATTCCATCGACATGGGACATGAGCCTGGCAAAGGGACATGTTTTATCAGTCGAAACCAATAAGGCTTTAGATGCCCTTCGGATTGAACATGGACAGGAAGAGCATTCCTGGGGAATTTATCTTCAAGCAGATGAAGTTCTTCACGAAGAAGATTACGACATTTTAAAGCGGGATATTGAAGAAGCAGAACGCACAGGTTGCGATGCCGTTTCGTTTCGCTATCTGCATTTTTGGCAGACTCATCATCACCTGGCCATTGCGAAGAACTGGTATCCCCAGGAGATTCGCGCAATCAAATTAAAATCATCTGTTAAATCTTACGGTGATGCCCAGAGTTTTCAGGGTCACACAAAAATATTTTTTACTGAAGCACGAATCTTTCATTACGGGCATGTCCGTGATCAAAATGTTTATAAGAAAAAAATGGAAGACATGAGTAAGCTCTACGATGCAGACGCAACCAAGAGCAAATACTATAATCAGAAAGATCGCGATAAAAATTATACTGACTGCATTTTGTATTTCGGCACTCATCCATTAGTCATGAAAGAGAGAATTTTACGAATGGGTGACACCTGGGAACTGCCAGTGGTTGAAGAAATTTACCTTCTTGGTAAGAAAACGGATTATTCAGAAAAGGTGATTCAGTCTGTTGCCGCAAAAAAAATTCACTGGATGCAGGAGAAACCGAAGGTCGGACAGGGAGTGAAGATTGTAGATCTGCACCCGGGATTAATGAAAAGACTTTTTGGATACACGTCAGTTCCCGATAAAATGAAATCAAAACTCGCTCATGAGTGGACCAATGACTTTAAATTCATCCTCCAACTTTCAGAAAAAGAAATAGGGTTTACTCGTCACCAGCACTGATCTTATGTCTGCTGATCAACAAGTAGGGAATAACGCCAATGGCGTTGTTTGCCAGGCTGCAAATATAGAAAAGATTAAAAAGAGAAGCTCCGTTTGAAATGCCTGCCATGGAAAACAGGTTGGCAAATAAAACGTGACCTACGCCTAATCCCCCCGGAGAAATGGGAATGGCCACAGTAATAGAGCCAATGGGAATAAAGGTAAAGGCGTATTGAAAAGGAATAGCTTTTTCAAGGAACGGTGACGCTACAATCCAGAAGGCCAGAATCGCAATAAACTGAGTTGCGACACTAAGGATAAAACTTTTAAGAACATCAATACGGTTTTCTCGTAAAGCAAAAAGCTGGGCGAAAACACCTTCAATTTTTTTTCCAAGAAGAGGAATGAGTCCCAGGAAATGAAGCAGGTTTAACTGAATTTTTCTGGGAGAAATCAGCACCCCGAGGAAAAAAGCAGCTCCCGCAAACAGAATTAAATTTAACGAAATGATGTGAGAAAGCTTTGGGGATAAAGCGGTGACGTCACTGTAATAAACCAGGCTGAAAAAACCTGCAAGAAACAATAGACCGGTCAATCCCATGATTCTGTCCAGGAGAGTGATGGTTACCAAAAAGGTTTTTGAAAAATCAGGGCTAAGTTTTTTAATGTATGCCAGTTTAATCAAATCGCCAGTCACTGCCCCGGGTAAGACACTTGAAAAAAAAAGTCCGATATAGTTCAGACGAAGAACATCAAAGAAACGCAGAGGTTTTTTAGCCTTGGTTTCAAGCAGAAGTTTATAGCGGTACGCACCGATGAAAATCTGGACCAATAATAGGAGAAAACCAATCCACATTTGTGGACCAACCATCAGAGATTTTTTTACAAGAGAAAAATCCAGTTTTCCGCTTGAGACAAGCCAGTAGATCAGACCAATGGCCAGCAAGAATTTCAAAAGAGTTTTGATCATGATTTATTCTAACATGAGATTGTTGAGTGCTCTATTAGAGTTTAATGACATTGTAGGTGATGCAAGGTGTCTCTCCTGCAAAAACTTAGCTAATTGACCTCTCAAATGTTATAATTCCTCTGTTAATTAATTGAGGAGAACCTAATGAAAGTTTCAGTTATCGGAACAGGGTATGTAGGCCTTGTGAGTGGGACATGTTTTGCAGAAATTGGTCACGATGTGACTTGTATTGATATCGATCCGAAAAAAATCGACATGCTTAAGGCCGGCAAATCGCCTATCTATGAACCGGGATTAACTGATCTGCTTGAAAGAAATATCAAATCGGGAAGAATGCATTTTTCACTGAACTATGATTCTGTAAAAGAAGCTAAAGCTATTTTTCTTGCAGTCGGAACACCTTCTGCTGATGATGGCCGTGCTGATTTGAAATACCTGAGAGCTGCGGCTATCGAAGTTGCCAAAAATATTTCTGAAGATGCCATCGTGGTCATTAAATCAACCGTGCCAGTTGGAACCAACGTTGAAATTAAAAAATTAATTACTGAACACACTAAAAAGAAATTCCACCTTGTGAACAATCCGGAATTTTTGAAAGAAGGTTCAGCAGTTGAAGACTTCATGAGACCTGATCGAGTCATTATCGGTCATCAAGACGAATATGCTATGAGTATTATGGAAGAATTGTATGCGCCGTTGGTGAGACAAGGAAATCCAATTTACGGAATGAGCAATCTTTCTGCTGAAATGAGCAAGTATGCAGCGAATTGTTTCCTGGCAACCAAGATTTCTTTCATCAATGAAATTGCCCGTCTTTGCGATGCTACCAACGCAGACATTGAAGAAGTTCGCAAAGGAATTTCTTCAGATAAGAGAATTGGTGGACACTTTCTGTATCCGGGGCCAGGGTATGGTGGATCATGTTTTCCAAAAGACGTGAAAGCCCTTATCGCGACAGCAGAAGATCACGGTATGGAATTAAAAATTGTGAACGCGACTGAAGAAGTCAATGATGAGCAAAAAGCTTACGTGTTTCAAAAAGTAAAAAAATATTACGGCGAAAATCTCAAAGGAAAAGTTTTTACATTCTGGGGAGTGGCTTTCAAAGCGAACACGGATGATGTAAGAGAAACGGCAGCGATTGCAATGGCAAGAAAACTGATCGGCGCAGGTGCCACAGTTAATATTTTTGATCCGGTTGCAACTGAAAATTATCTGCATGTCATGAAAGAGTACAAAGAATGTGAAGGCAAAATTACATCTTTCGATAATAAATATGATGCTCTTAATGGTTCAGATGCTTTGATTACAGTGACAGAATGGAGAGAGTTTAATTCTCCTGATTTTCTAGAAATTAAAAAACGTTTAAATAAGCCAGTCATCTTTGATGGAAGAAATTTATACGATACAAAGAAAATGCTTGCTGAAGGTTTTGACTATTTTGCCATTGGGAAATTTATCAAATGAAAATTGCAGTCGTTCAACTTACATCAGTTCTCGATTATAAAATTAACGTAGAAAAAATCCGCGACTTTCTCGCTGAAGCAAAAGCGCAGGGAGCGGACGCGGCTTTCTTACCGGAAGTTTTTTATTCAATGAGCGATGGAGTGACACCGACACCTTACCTGGTGGAAGAAGGGCCGCAAGGACCTAATGAGCACTACAACAACATCAGACAGCTTGCGATAGATTTTAATATGGCCTTAATCGGTGGTTCCGCTGCAACTTTAAAAGACGGCAAGGTCGTCAACCGCGCGTACAATTTCGACAAACATGGAAACGATCTCGGGCATTATGATAAAATTAATCTTTTTGCCTGCGATCTTCCGAATAAAAAAATATCAGAAGCCAACAATTATACGGCGGGATCGGATTATAAGATGGTTGAGTTCAACAACACTAAAGTTGGTCTCGGCATTTGTTTCGACATGCGTTTTTCTGAGCTCGCTCTTCATTACCGAATGAATGGAGCTAAAATTCTGACTTTCCCGGCCGCTTTCACTGTTCCAACAGGCAAAGCTCATTGGCATACGCTTCTTCGTGCGAGGGCCATTGAGAATCAATGTTTCGTCGTGGCAGCTGCACAATGGGGTCACCACAATGAGAAGATGCAGACTTATGGTCATTCACTTGTTGTCGATCCGTGGGGAGATATTATTCTGGATCTTCAGGAAGGAGAGAAAGTTGGTGTTGTAAGTCTCGATTTTCCAAAAATCGAGTTGATCCGCCAATCTGTTCTGATGAAACGCGAATGAAGCGGTTTTTTTTCTTTTTCTTTCTTTTTATTTCTACGTCTTCCTTTGCCGACCTTTATATTCAAACTGACTATAGAGCGGGGACTAAACCTAATGTTGTGACGAAACATCATATCTTTTTAGAAAAACCCTATACCGTTAAATATGAGTTGAGACGTTACGTTCTCATTTTGAAAAAAGTGAACGCCAAAGAAGCAACTATTGAAACGGAATCCTACGATGTAGATGATAAAGGCAACACCGCCATGACCGGTGGTTCCTATGGCAACTATGCCATTGGGAAATCGAAAACTTTTGTCGAAGAAGGAAAAGGCAACAGACCTAAGTTTGTTTTCAAAATATTTTTTGAAAAATATGCCCCGGTGAAAAATTAGAAAGGAAGCAGATCTTCAGCTCGCTGATTAAATTGCCACGTCGGATTTTCAGCATTCAATTCTTCCCCTTTTATAATTTTTTCATAAAGAGCAAGATAACTGACAGCGTGTTTATTAATGTTGAAGTTGTCTTCGACATACTTTCTGATCTCTTTCGGATCAAAAGTTCTTCCAGGATTTTTTACTTTCTCCATCAGTTCTTCATGTGAAGAAACGACGAAACCAGTTTGAGGTTGAATTAATTCGGGAAGGCTTCCGTACTGTGAGCCGATGACCGGCAACCCCTGAGACATCGCTTCAATGACTGCAATTCCGAAAGGCTCATGCCATCTCACAGGAAAGAGAAGCGCATCACATTCACGAATGATCTGCATCTTCTTTTCTCCGCCGATAATTCCATGATTGTGAATAAAACGGGAGAGTCCCCACCATTTACCACCAACGATATTTAAATGCTTGCCAGCGGCCCTGCAGGCTTTCACAGAGTGCTTTAGATTTTTCACTTTCCATGAAGCTTTCGCAAGAAAAAGGAAATTGTTCCACTTCTTCTCTGAAGGGTAAAAAGGATATTCATTGAGATCTATGCAATTGTAAACGAACTGAGAAGATCCATGGATCTCAGCGTGTTTTTTCGAAACAAAGACAGAATTCTTACCAAAGATTTCTCCGACTTTTCCGTTGCCATGAATAGTAGTAATTGTCGGAATTTTTCCCGGAACAGTGTGATTATAACTCAGGTGAATGATGTCGGCGTCCTGAGGAATCAGAGCTTGCCAGACTTCATGTGTTTCATCGAGACAAGGAATTAACTCGATTCCATATTGTTGAACTTTTGATTCGGGATGGCCGATAAGGACAACTTTGTGACCTAATCGGGCGAGCTCAACCATGTGCCAGAAGAGAATTCGTTCAATGCCACCGTATCCAATGACGGGAAGAAGGGCCGTATGTTGAAAAACAATTTTCATAGTTTTTTGCCAATTTGCAGATCGTAGAGCTTGGAATATTTGAGTAGGGCCGAGAGAGAGTTGATACAGCAGATGATAAATCCGTATCGGCCATCAAGAAAACCCAGCTTGAAAAAATAATCACGGAGAAATTTGAAAATGGGTCTAGTGACGATTTTAAACACGCTTGAACGGACTCCATCACTGAAAGCAGCTCTTGCCGCAATTGTCGTGAATTTGTCAGTCTGTTGAATGTGCGAGGAAATGGATTCATACGAATAATGAAGTAAATCTCCCTTCAGGAAACCGATGCGCTCGTCGTTCTTCATTTTCAAAATATCGTGCGGATTTTTTCCGCGCCATTCAGCTTTTTCTTTTTTGACCAGTCGAAGTTTAGTGTCTGGATACCATCCGCAATGACGAACCCAGAAACCATTGTAGTTTGTCAGGCGATGGAACTCGTAACCATCGTACTGGCAGTTTGCCTTCACTTTCTTGATTTCTTCCAGCAGTTCCGGAGACAGAGCTTCGTCTGCATCAAGCGAAAGAACATAATCGTGAGTTGCACATTGAAGTGCAAAATTCTTTTGCTCAATATGTCCCTTGAAAGGATTTTTTAAAAATCGAGCGTTGAACTCACGGCAGATTTCTTCTGTCTTATCTGTTGAAAAAGAATCGACGACTAGAATTTCATCTGCGATTGGAAGAACTGAGCTGATGCATCGACCTATGTTCTTCTCTTCGTTGTACGTTATGATAGCGACAGTTAAATTAATCAATTTTACCACTGCATTTTAATTAGGGTTTTATACTTGAAAGTATATTTAGACTGCTCTCCTTTGACAAATCCTCATTTATCCGGAATTGGTGTTTATAACCGAAATCTCTTTCTGGAAATACATAAAATGGCAGGTGAAACCATTGAGCCTGTTCTCAAGTTGAATCGGTACGGCAAAAGACATTTTGTCGAACAGCACCTTGGGCACGATGTGCTTTTGCTTCCTCCGCTTATTCTCAACAAAAAAATTATTTATCACGGGACTGATCATAAGCTTAACGTCCATTCCAGAGGACCCCGAATAGTCACAATTCACGATATGCAGCCTTTTCTTGACCAATGGCTGGACAGTGAATTTGCCAGAAAACGAAGAGAAGTTATCTCTAAAACTCTAAAATCCTCTCCTGATAAAATTATCGCTGTCTCTCATTTTACTAAAAATGAGATCATAAAGTTTTTTCCCAGCATGGAATCAAAAATTGAAGTTGTTTATCACGGTGCCGATTTTGAATCCAAAATTCCTGTAGGTGAAAGCAATTCGCTGGAAAAGAAAATTGAAGGAAAACCTTTTTTGCTTTTTATCGGAAACATCGAAGAAAGAAAAAATCTGATCAATCAATTGAACGCCTTTGCACTGTTAAAGAAAGATTATCCTGATTTATTGTTTTTGGTCGCCGGAAAGCCAGGCTTTAATTATCAAAGCGTGGAACATTTTTTAACTTCCTTCGATTTTAAAAGCGATGTCTTGCTTACTGGTTATTTGAATGAAACGGAAAAAGATTTTGCTTTAAAGAATACGAGCTGCTTAATGTTTGCTACATGGTACGAAGGATTCGGGATCCCAGTGATTGAAGCTCTCGCTGCCGGAGCCCCAGTATTGATTTCTCATGCAGGAGCCCTGCAGGAAATTGCGGGACAGTATTGTGAAAGTGCCGATCCTTCTTCACCGGAAGAAATGGCACTTAAAGTAAAAAAAATAATGAGTGGAAATAGTGTGGCAAAAATAGCCAGCCTTAGTGAATGGAAAAAAAACTGGAGCTGGGAAAAAGCGGCCGCTGGAACTTTAAAAGTTTACTCACAGTTTGAGTAAATTACATGTACGGATTTTCACCAGCTACGTGATCAGTCAGATCCACAACTTCAGTAATCATTGGAAAATTTTGTTTCACTAAAGTTTGTATGCCGTCTTTTAGTGTAGCTTTAGAACTTGAGCAACCTTGACAGCCACCGCTTAGACGAACGAATAATCTATCATTATCTAAATCGATTATTTCAACATTCCCACCGTGAGCAGCAAGAGCAGGGCGAACTTGTTCATCAAATAATGTTTCAAGTTTTTTCATCATAAAAAAATCCTTATGGCTTAATATCTTCTTCTTAATAATTCTAACTGAGAAATAGCCGAATAGACAGCATGTTCTACTCTCAGTATGCTCGACGATACTTTCACACTTGTGAATCCGGCAGCATGAAATCGCTCAACATCTTCCGCAATCCAGCCACGCTCCGGCCCTACTGCCAGGGTAACAGGTTTCGTAAAATCTAATTCAACATCCAAAAAACTTTTGTCAGTTTTAATATCGAGAATAAATTTTTGCGGTTGATCTTTGTATTGTTCAGCTGGATTGTATTTTTCCAGTTTGAACTCTGGCAATTGAGCATAAATCGCACTTTGAGAAAGACCATTCAGCAAAAATTCCTCGTAAGCTTTGTCTTCAAAAATTTTTGAATCGAGATAACTTTTTTCTGAAAGTGCAGCTTTGAAAAAATGTATTTTATTGGCCCCAAATGTCGTTGCATGCTCGAGAATTTTTTTGCTGGTCTGAGGTCTCGATAATCCAATGACAAGATCAAACCATTGTGGCTTAGCAGAAGTGAGGGGCTGAAGCTCCAGTCTACAAAAGTCATTTGAGAGTTCCAGAACAATTCCTTTAGTCAGTCCCTCATTTAAAACAGTGCATTTCACTTCATCGCCTTTTTCAAGCTTGAGAGTGGCGTGAATGTGGCCAAGAATCGCCTTGTCGGTGATGATGCCCGAGTTATCTTTGAGTATGAGTGAATTCATGACGGCTTTGTCTCACTGGCTGATTTCATCGTCAAGTTTGCTGCAATAATTATCTGCACTTCGCTTAAGGTATTGGCTTATCCCCTTGAAATGCACGGGGCATGAAACTTATAAACGAATTATTTTTGTCCTCACAGTTCACTCTATTGACCGCTCCGGTGGCCGCCGGAAAGACCAGGCTGGTCGTAGAATTTTACCGGGAGGAGCAATACAAAGTTATTTTTGTCTCCCCGTTGCGGGCCCTGGCCAATGAGGTTTATCAAAAGCTTTCTGCGACAGACAAAAAAGTTTTTTTGGCAGGAAGAGGAAATTCTCTTGAAGAAACTTTTACTGATTTTCTTCAGGCCAGAAAAGGGTTTTTGGTCACAACCATGGAGCTTTTAAACGAAGATTTTCTGGAAGCTTGTTCTGAACAGCATGCAAACATGCTTTTCATTTTAGATGAATTTCATCTTTTTTATCATTGGGGAGCAGAATTCAGGCCCATTCTGCATGATCGTTTCCTGGCAATCCTGGATACTCAAGCTCCCGTGATGGGCATCACCGCTACCATGAGTTCTGAGTTACTGGATCGCATGAAAGATGATCTTGCTTATCATTCTGAATATTGGATCCATCTCGATTACGGTAATCACAAACTTCACCGCGAGCCTAAAAAAATTCATTATTTTCACACGATGAAGCCGGCCCTTTTTAACCGCGCTTTCTGGAGAGAGATGAGAATGAAGGAAGATTGTGATGTCCATCTTCTTTTTTGTTCGTATCGTTCCGAGGTGGACGAGCTGGTGGCCAGAGCGAAGCGAATGGGATTGCGCGCGCTTGGGTGCGTCGGCGGTGAAGTTGAAATCTTTCTTAAAGATCTGGAAAAATGTCAGGGGAAAATTGATGTTATTTTTTCAACCACGACTCTCAGTCATGGAGTAAATTTGCCGGAAATAAAAAAAGTTTTTATCAACTATGAAGTCGGGAATTATGATTTCTGGCTCCAGATGATTGGTCGAGGCGGAAGGCAGGGAGCAGATTATGAGGTGTATACGTTTGATTCTTTTCACGCGACTAAAAAAGATCTTTTAAAAAACTGGATGCAATCATATTTGGCTGACTTTAGCCTTTAAAAAAGGTAATTTTGAGAGGAGATGCAAACAAAAATTGAAGGCCTGGTCCTTTCCAAAGTTCCGTATGACGAGCGACACATCATTGCTCATCTCCTGCTCAGGTCAGGACGGAAAATATCTGTCGTTTTTTACGGCGGGCGAGGTGGGGGAAAGAAGCAAAAATCGTCAGTCATTGAATTGGGATTCATGCTTTCAGTTGAACTTCAGCAAGCTAAAACTAACACTGAAATTTATCATGCAAAAGAATGGAATCTTGTCTGGCACCACGACAAGATCAGGCTTCAGCATCAGGCTTTTTATCTGATGTGTTTTTTTCTAGAAATCATCAATAAGATTGCTCCGGTCGAAAACCTTCATGATGTTCATCATGAGAATACCGAAATGGTCGGTTTGTTTACCTCATTAAGCAATGCGCTTGTACACCTGGAAAGATGCCTGATTCAAGAATCTTTCTTTTCACATTCCCATGCTGTGATATTCTTAACAAAGACGCTTCTTCATCTGGGAGTTTTCCCAGAGAGAGAGCACTGCACACTATGTGGTGAAGAGCTTGCCGCTTTCAACGATATGTTTTTGATCGCTGAAGAAGGTGGCTTTGCTTGTCCACCTTGTATGAACTTGAGAAAGACATACACGGTGCAGTCAGGAAGAGAATTGTGGGAGCTGGTTGGACATATTGCTCACACAAAATACGGTGAACTTGGGCTCATCAAACTCGAGTACAAATCTCTTCCAAGAATGTTGTTTCACTATTTCTGCTTTCAATTTCATTTTGAAGAAAAGGATTTTAAAACGGCTTCAATGATATTTTAGTGAGAAGGTTTTATGGCTTTTTTCCTTGCAACGAATGGTCAGCTTCACCCTTACAACTTCCGGTACCTCGATGGCGATTTTGAAAAAGCTCGTCTTGAGCGAACTGAAATTCATGCAACTTCAAAGATAAATGAGTCGAAATCTAAGGCCTTGCCTGATCATCAAAAAGAATTTTATGCCATAGATATCATGACAAAACCGATTCATACCATGGCGGTGGATTCACTGCTTAAAGACGTCAAAAACCTCATGAAAACTTACGATATCCGTCACGTTCCGATAGTCAAAGACAGACACATTGTCGGGATGATTTCAGACCGCGATCTGCTCAAGGTCGGGATGAGCGGGACGTTTCCCTTTTTGAAAGCCGCCAATATCATGTCGACAGTTTTAATTGTGGCCCTCGATGAAACGCCTCTGGCCCACATCGCCAGAGTCCTGATGGAAGAAAAAATCAGTTGCTTACCTGTCATAGACAGCAATCAGCTGCTGGTAGGGATGATTTCGCGAACAGATATTTTAAGGGCCGTCGTTTATAACCGACTCGTTTTAAAATAATGGTCATTGTGAAGGCAGGCGTGATAGAGTAACGCCTATCATGTATTCCAAACTCACTAAACAATTGTTTCCTTATTTGAAGCCATATAAAAATATGGCCCTCGGCTCATTTCTTCTTTCATTTGTTCTTGCAGCCATTTCCGGAGCTCAAGTTAAATTGATTAAACCCATTTTCGACAAAGGTTTAACCGGGAATGCGACGTGGAATGAATTTTTGTTTCTTGCGGGCGGACTGCTGGTTCTGGGAATTGTGAATTTTCCGGCGCGCTTTTACCATTTCTATTGGATGAGATTTGTTGGTGAGAAAATCAACAATGATGTTCGCGATGAAATTTTTGCGAAACTTCAAAAGCTTCCAACTTCTTTTTATAATCAAAATAAACAAGGTCGCATGCTTTCGACTTTGTTAAACGACGCTGAAATATTCGCTCAATCATTTAAGGCCATGATTGATATTGTTCGCGAACCCGTGAAAGCTTTAGTCTATCTTGGACTTGCTTTCTGGAGTGACTGGCAGCTTTCTCTTGTGATTATCCTCGTCGGTCCTCTTTTTGTGACGATTTTTCAAGTTAGCGGAAAGAAAATCAAAGCTAATCAAAAAGAAGTTCAGGAAGGCCGTGCTGAGTTTACACATAATCTGAGCGAAGGATTGTCTGCTCACAAGGTGACGAAAGCTTTTAATCTTCAAAAATTTGTCATGGATCGTTTCAAACGTTCTCAGGATTATCATTTTAGATTTCAAATGAAGACGAGTAAGGTTGAAGAGCTTGCTCATCCTTTTGTTGAATTTGTCGGGGCCATTGCTTTCTCTTGTGTCATTATGTTTGCTTATTTCCGTATTAAATATCACGGGATGACAGTCGGTGATTTCATTCAATTCGTAACAGCGCTCGCGCTTCTCATGGATCCAATCAGAAAATTTTCTCAGGCGAATGTGAAAGTTGGACAGGGGGTAGCCGCTCTTGATCGTATCAATGAAATTCTTCACCTGGAAGAAGAAGTCGATAAAGGAACAATTGTTCCTCAGCACTTTATCAATGAAATTGTCGTTGAAGATGTTACCTTTGCGTATGGCGATCATAACGTCATAAACAATCTCAGCATGAGAATTAAAAAGGGTCAGAAGGTTGCGCTTGTCGGTCTTTCTGGTTCAGGTAAGTCAACGCTGATAAACCTGTTGCTTGGCCTTTATCCTGTTAACCATGGACAAATTTATATTGATGGCCATGCATTAAGTGCGATCAAACTTAAAGAATTGAGAAAACTTTTCGGACTGGTCTCTCAGGATATTTTTCTATTCCATGATACGATCCGTGCCAATCTTGCAATTGGCGGAAACTTTACTGATGAACAAATCCAGCGAGCACTGGATGTTTCTTACGCCTCTGAATTCGTCAATCGTATGCCAGAAGGACTAGACACAGTTATTGGAGACAGAGGGGCGAAGCTTTCTGGCGGACAACAACAGCGTCTCACCATCGCACGTGCTTTCCTTCAAAATACAGACATCCTTCTCTTTGATGAAGCGACTTCTGCTCTGGATAATGAATCTGAAAAAGTTGTTCAACGCGCTTTAGAAGCTATTGCCGGGAATAAAACGGTTATTGCAGTTGCACACAGACTTTCGACTATTCAGGATTACGATCAGATTTTTGTTATGAAAGAAGGAAGTTTAGTAGAGCAGGGAACTCATTCTGAATTGATGAGTGCTTCTGGTGAATATAAAAAACTCTACGAGCTTTCTCTTAAATCTTAATCAACCAGTTTTCAAAATTTTAAGTGCGCCCCTGAATTTAGTGACAAATTCATAAGGGGTTTTAGTTTTCATTGCACTTCGAACAATATATTTCGGGCGAAAATAGAATTTGCGATAAGCAATCTTGTGAAGCTTAACCAGCTTTTCCATTGGAACGAATTCTTCCCAATGATCAACTTTAAAATCTTTTGTCGGGTTGAGGGCAAACTTCTGCCATCGACCGTCTTCAATAAGCCCTTTGGCCACAGCTTGATTGTAGGCTTCAGTGTGTGGATACAATGTCATGATATTAAACTGAGCGTAGTCCGGATCGAGATCGATCAGGAACTGGATATTGTTTAAAATATCTGCCTCAGATCTCTCATGAGGGAGACCAATCATAAAGTCGGCTACAGAAATAATGCCGAGTTCGCGACACCATTTGAAAGCATTCTGAACTTTTTCAATCGTGCAGCCTTTTTTCAAAACTTTCATTCCTTCATCGCTGCCTGTTTCCACACCAAAGGAAATGAGACGGCAACCATTCTTCTTTGCGATGGCCAGGGCCTCTTTGGTGAGGGAGTTCACTCGTCCTCTGAAGTCCCAGGTGATGTTAAAGTTTCTGCGCTCAAATTCTTCGCAAATTTCAATCAATCTTTTCGGAGTAATATTAAAGAGGTCATCATAAAAATGAAATTCATCGTAACCCAATTTTAAACATTCTTCGATTTCGTCAGCAATCAGTTCTGGCGAACGTGAACGATATTTTTTATAGGGGACATTGCAGAAAGTGCAAAGATAAGGACAACCGCGGCTGCTGATGATCGTTGCAAGATTGGAACTGATTCCCAATATACTGCTGTAACGGATGTGCTTGATGTATTTTCTGTTAGGAATCGGCAGCTCGTCGATATTTTCAATATAGGCAGGATTAACAATGACAGAGTTTAGAAACCGATTGTCTTTTTTTGGCTCTTCCGCACGGGAGATAGATGTCTTTGTGTATACTCCAAGGATGTCTTCAATGGGTTGATTCACGGAAAGACGTTGGATCATTTCAGTAAAAGATTTTTCACCTTCACCGACCACTATCGAATCAATATTGGGAAGAGCGATAGCCTCATGAGGATAGGAAATGGAATGATGGCCGCCCAGGCAGATGTGGATATGTGGAAAAGTGCGTTTTATATTTTCAGCTGCCAGCTTGATGTCGACAAGAGATATAGTAAAACTTGTCAATCCCACAACGTCGGGTTGGATTTTTTTCAGACGATCAATGAGCTGTTCATGATCCACCTGTTCAGCAACACAATCAATGAAATAATAACTATGCTCAGGGGCATGTTTTTCTGCATAGGAAAGAACATAGAGTGCGCCCAGCGGAGGAAAATAGCCGTAATCATCCGCTTCAAGGAAACTATCTCCTTTCTCATCGGGGAATTCCGCGATGGTATTGCGGTCAGGCGGATTGATAATAACTATATTCATCAAATTGATCATAACATATACTTTTATTGAGTAAAAAAAAATTAGGTTAACAACTAGTTATGATTTCATTGGGAATTATCTGTTTTCAGGGACACTCATCAGCGGCAGCACTTATCTGCGATGGAGAAGTCGTTGCCGCAGTAGCAGAAGAACGGTTCAGTCGGAAAAAATCCACTGATTCTTTTCCTGAACAGTCGATAGCGTGGCTGTTGAAGCAACGTGGAATAACTGTAGATCAAATAGATCACGTGGCCGTTGGATGGTGTCCGAAGAAAACATTTCTTGGACAATTGCCGCAATTGCATCGTAAATCACTGCGTTTTCTCCTGGAAAAACGCTCGGGATCAGCACAAAGATCAAGGCTGGAAAAATTTTACCGGATCGCTTCTTTGAAAAATGAATTTAAGAAACGCTACGGCTACAAAGGAAAATTCAGTTTTATAGATCATCATCTCAGTCATGCTATTTCAGCATTTATACAATCCGGTCAGAAGGATTGCGTTGTCATGGTTGCTGATGGCATGGGCGAAATTTCTTCGACCACCATTTATGAATTTAGTAATCGCACTTTTAAAATTCTCTACAGCGATCCCTTTCCTCATTCACTTGGGATTTTTTATTCAGCCGCAACTCAATTTTTAGGTTTTGTTCCCGACAGCGATGAATACAAAGTCATGGGAATGGCGGCTTACTCTCAAAGTGAAAAATATCACGAAAAATTTTCTCAGCTTTACTCTTTTGAAGGCGGACATTTGAAATTAAAGCTGGCTTATTTTGATATTCATAAAAAAGCTAATCAGTTTTTTTCAGAAAACTATAAAATTCTATTTGGGGAAATATTCACCGAAGAAGATAAAAACGCATTTGCGTTTTCTCTTCAATATCACCTCAATAAAATTGTTCAGACGATTTTAAAAACAGTACTCGTAAAAACTTCTTCACGACATTTCGCTGCAAGCGGAGGAGTCTTTTTAAATTGTCTGCTCAATCAGAATTTGCGTGAATCGGAACTTTTTGACAGCTACTCCTTTTTTCCTGTTGCGGATGATAACGGAACTGCGATAGGAGCGGCCCAGTACGTTCAATGGATTCGTCCCGAAATTCAGATGCGACCTTTAACTCATCTCTACCTTGGTCCAGAAGCTGGTGAAGTGAATGAAAAATTATTGGAAGGCAAGAACTGGAAAAAAATAGATAACTTAGAAGAAATCGCAAAGCTTCTGGCCACTGGAAAGGTTGTTGCGTGGTCGCAGGGGCAGATGGAATTCGGTCATCGCTCATTGGGAAATAGAAGTATTCTGGCATCAGCTCAGCAAAAGCAGATGAAAGATATAATTAATGAAAAAATTAAAATGCGTGAATCCTTCAGGCCATTTGCCCCGAGTGTTCTACAGGAATATGCCGCGAGCTATTTTGAGATGACATCTTCATCAAAAAATTTTCCTTTTATGATAGAAACGTTCAATGCACGGACTTCAACCAAAGAAGGAGCGCCTGCGATTGTTCATGAAGATGGAACTTCACGAATTCAAACTGTGTCGGCTGAAACCAATCCAAAATACTACGAGCTGCTGCACTCTTTTTATAAGTTGACCGGTTGCCCGTTATTATTAAATACTTCTTTCAATATCAATGGAATGCCAATTGTTCTTTCGGCGGGCGATGCTATTGATTGCTTTGATAAAACGCATCTTGATTATCTTGTCATTGGTGATTACCTGATATGGAAAAAATAGCCTTTCGAAAAGTCTTTTTTCCTCTTATCATGTTAGTCTTAGCTTTCTCGGCAGTTCACTTTCAATTCTGGCTCTGGCCTTTTTCCGATTTTCCAAAAACTGATGAATTCTATTCTTTGCTTAAAGCATTGGGTGTAGAAGTTTACAACAAAACAATCTATGTTCAATTTTTGTCTATCTTCTCTTTTTTCTTTAAAAACATCGACAGTCTCTGGAAATTTGATTTTATTGGAAGTCATCTTTTTCTCGCCTCCGCGTTTTTTTACTACCATCACAAAAGGGGCGTTCATCCTGCAGTAAATATTTTTTTTACATCTGTCCTGCTTTTAAGCCCGATCAATGTCGCGATGACCAGAAAACTTCATTTCTGGACTCTGGGATTTTTCTTTTTTCTCCTCGGTTTTGCTTGCAGAAAAAATAGTGACCAGAAACTAAATTGGCTCAGCGGGGGGCTCACGTTTTTGACTTTTTTTAGATATGAGTTTTTTCTTCCGGCCACTATTGCGTTATCACTTTTGATCGCAAAAAAGGGGCATCTGAAAAATAAGGCTCAGCTGTCGGCCCTCTATAGTTTACTCATTTTAACTTCAATCGGTTTAATCTATTTCTTTGGTCCAGGTATGAAGCAGCTTATGGAACTTTCATTTGGTGAAAGTCTGCCACATTGGCTGTCTATGATCGCAAAAAATATCATTTACCTAAGTTACAATACTCTTCATTCTTTTGATGTTGTCTTTTTTTATTACCTGCCGACATTAGTCTGCGCTCTCATTTTGCTTATGTTTTTTGCTTCATGGAAAAAAAACTGGGGGGAGTGGAAGCTTATCCTGAAAGAAGATTTTCAATGGACTTTTATTCCAGCCCTGGTTGTTTTGCTGGCGATTAAATATACCGATCACTATGCGATTATGGGATTTGTTTTTCTTTTAAGCGCATTTAATTTTTTACTAAATTCCAGACAATCGCCAATGTTCTCAATTGTCATCGTTCTGCTTGTAGCACCTTCGTTTTTTCTAGGATTGCCTGATTATAGGGATAATGGAAAATTTTTTTATCACATTAGAAGAAATGGACTTGAGCAAAAAAAAATCATCGATGCGTTGAGGGATGAAGTTTATGGCAAAAGCATAGATCATCCGCTTGTGATTCTGTTTGAAGAAAGAAAGCCATTGGAGGTTTTATTTCCTGACATAAAAAGCGGAAATGAAAAGCAGATAAAGGCAATCAGTCTCTGTCAGCATTCAGCACAGCTGGAAAATGCAGATATTTTTATCGCGATGAAACCCGCTCCTGACGCACGTTTTTGCTTTAAGCCTGAACGGCTAAAAGAAGTCAATTTACTGCCTAATTATTTCTTTTTTGTGAAGGAGAAATAATGAATTTTTCCAAAAGGCTGAAAGAAAACAATACGACACTATCCCTTGTTCTGATTGTGTTGTTTTTTGCTAGTTCCTTTTTGTTTCAATACTGGCTTGAACCGCAAAGTGATTTTCCACGAAAAGATGAATATCAATCTTTGCTTAGTGCTTTAGATTATCCAGTCTATTCAGCCAATTTATATGTTCACTTCCTGAGACTGTGGACAGGTTTTTTCCCGGATTTCTTTTCTCTCTGGCGCTTCAATTTCTTTGCTTCCCATCTGAGTCTTGCGGTAGCTTTTTTTCTTTATCATTCAAAAAAAGGAATCGCGCTTTCGATAAATTTTTTTATAACATCGTTGCTTGTTCTTTCAACAATCAATATCGCCTTGACGAGAAAAATGCATTTCTGGGGCGCGACTTTTTTCTTTGCTTTGCTTTTTGCAGCTGATTACATTAAGCCCAAATTGCGGCTTGTCTTTTTGACTGTATCGTTTTTAATTCTGGGATTTTTTCGTTTTGAATTTTTCTTCTCTGCGATTGTCGCTGCAGTTCTGTGTTTTCATCAATGGATGAAAAATCGCTTTCATCCAAGGCATTACAGAATTCTATTCGGAAGTCTTTTCTTTTTTCTTTTGGCCATTGTCATTGTTTGTCTTTGGTCTTTTGGGTATGGAATGAAGGCATTAGTTGTTGAATCTTTACAACTAAACCAGAGAGGCCTTCTCTATCTTCCGATGGCCTATGCTCAGCTCTTTTTCCGCAATATACTTCTTCATGTTTATTACTCTTTTTATGCTCTTGTCGTTCCGCTCTGGATTTACTTTCCAGGTCTCGCTTTAAGTTGTGTTTATCTTCTTTTCTTGAAAAAGAATTGGTATTCGAATTGGATTTCTTTTAAGCAAAACTTAAAAACAGATTTACTGCCTTTTTACTTTCCGGCGTTGTTTGCTCTTTATTCTGTTCGCTTTACTGACTTCTATCTCATTATGACTTTTCTTCTTCTCCTGAGTATCTTGGGTTTTATGCTCAATACCGATGGGCTTCCCCCCTTGAAGAATCTTCTGGTTTCGCTGTTGATTCTTCCGTCCTTTTTCCTCTTTCGACCCGAGCTAAAAGGAAGTGCATATATTAATTTTCCTACTTTTAAGCGAGAAGTAAGAATTCATCGCCATATGTTTGATTTAATCAAAAACTTGAATGTGTCTGAAATTCACTCACCGTATAAAATTCTCATTGATCAATATGTCACAGGTGTTTTACCTGACGAAGGGCGCGAGTATTTCATGTTTTCAGATCTTTCCCGGCTCTGTGAGAGGGGACCTGTGGATTTTGACTTAGTGCTCTTGCCGGGAGATTGGACTTTACCCCCTGAGCAACTATTGATTGAAAAGTGCGTTTTACCTCGTTTGAATACTTCCCGCCATCTCAAGCCTTCTCCGGGCTACGATCTCTTTGTCAGTCCCCGTATTTTGAATCAAACCTCTGCAGAGAAAATGTCAGTTAAATAAAAAAATCTAATTACAAATCCCCAATGAAAAAGTACTCTTCTAGAGTAAAAAACTAGCATGGAGTACAAGCGTGACAAACGAATCGAATCTTAAATCAATGAGTGATTTAGTAGCTCTCTGTAAACAAAGAGGCTTTATTTTTCAATCATCTGAAGTTTATGGCGGGTTGAATTCTTGTTGGGACATGGGTCCTTACGGAGTAGAGCTAAAAAACAATTTAAAAAACCGCTGGTGGAGATCGATGACTCTTCGTCAGGACGTTGTCGGTGTTGATGCTTCTATTTTCATGCACCCGATGGTGTGGAAAGCTTCAGGCCACGTCGATGGATTTTCTGATCCGATGGTCGACTGTAAAGTTTGTAAGGAAAGATTCCGCGCTGATAATATCGACATGACAAAACCATGTCCAAAGTGTGGATCGAAAGATTCATACACAGACGTTCGCCAATTCAACCTCATGTTCAAAACGCAAATGGGCGCGATGGAAGATACCGCTTCGATGGTTTACTTGAGACCAGAAACAGCTCAGGGGATTTTCGTCAATTTCCTCAACGTTCAAACGACAATGAGAAAGAAACTTCCATTTGGTATCGCTCAGATCGGTAAAGCCTTCCGTAACGAAATCACTCCAGGAAACTTTATTTTCAGAACTCGCGAATTCGAACAAATGGAAATGCAATATTTTGTTAAACCAGGCGCTCAAAAAGAAGCGATGGAAGCGTGGAAAGAAGTTCGTTGGAAATGGCATCTTGAAAATGGTCTTCGTCCAGACAGATTGAAATGGGCACCACACGGACCAGACAGCTTAGCTCACTACGCTGACGCTGCTACAGATATCGAATACCTTTTCCCTCACGGGTGGGGAGAGATGGAAGGGATTCACTCTCGTACAGACTTCGATTTAAAACAACACCAGGAATATTCTGGAAAGAAATTAGAATACGTCGATCAAGTGAACAACGAACGCTACATCCCTTACGTTATTGAAACGTCAGTGGGGGCAGATAGATGTCTTCTTGCGATTATGTGTGATGCTTATAGATTAGAAAACGAAGGCGATGCAGATAAAGAAAGATCAGTGATGAAATTTCACCCGGCCCTCGCTCCTGTGAAGACGGCGATTCTTCCATTGGCAAAGAAACCAGAACTGGAAGAAGTGGCGAACAAATTATTTGATGACGTCTCTACGAATTATAAAGCAGAGTATGATACTTCAGGATCTATTGGAAAACGTTATAGACGTCAGGATGAAATCGGTACTCCTTACTGCATCACTGTCGATTTCGATACATTGACTGATCACGCAGTCACTGTACGCGATAGAGACTCGATGACTCAGGAGAGAATCGCGATTTCGCAGGTTCAATCATATTTGAAAGACAAGTTTAAATTTTAAGAATTAATGATTATAAAATTTCTCTAACCACAAACCTCAATTCACCGAGGTACTAGGAGTAGATGCTATGACGACAAAAAAATGGGTGTATCTCTTCAGCAGTGAGCTTACTGAAGGGAACAAGGACATGAAGGACCTGTTGGGTGGAAAGGGAGCCAATCTCGCTGAGATGTGTTCGCTGAAACTCCATGTTCCTCCAGGGTTCACCGTTACCACGGAAGCTTGTCTTGATTACGAAAAGGCAGGCAAGCAGATCAATGCTGAAGTTCGCGAACAAGTTTTAAAAGCGATCACTGAAGCCGAAAAACTTACTGGAAAGAAATTTGGAGACAACAGCAATCCACTTCTTTTCTCGGTTCGTTCAGGAGCAAGAGCTTCAATGCCAGGGATGATGGACACTGTCCTTAACCTCGGTATGAATGATCAATCTGTTCTTGGTCTTGCTAAATTAACAAACAACGAAAGATTTGCCTGGGATTCGTACAGACGTTTCATTCAGATGTATGCAAACGTTGTTATGGATTTCAATGTTTCTCTTCTTGAATCAACACTCGAGGATTTGAAAGAAGCTCGCGGTGTTCACGAAGATACAAAACTTTCGGCCGGCGATTTAAGAGAGCTTGTCGGAGTTTATAAAAAAATTATTCTTGAAGAATCAGGAGAATCTTTCCCGACTGAACCAATGGAGCAGTTGTGGAGAGCTATCGCCGCTGTTTTCAATTCGTGGAATAATCCGCGCGCAATCAAGTATCGCGAGATTTATGACATCCCTCATTCTTGGGGAACAGCGGTTAACGTACAGTCGATGGTTTTTGGTAACATGGGCGATGACTGCGCAACAGGTGTTTGTTTCACCCGCGATCCTTCAACAGGTGAAAGAAAATTTTTCGGTGAGTATTTAATCAATGCTCAAGGAGAAGATGTTGTTGCAGGTATCAGAACTCCACAACCAATCAACGATTTTTCAAAAAATGAATCGAACAAAAACTTCAAAACGCTTGAAGAATCAATGCCTGAAGCTTTTAAAGAACTTTGCGAAGTTTATCAAAAACTCGAAGGTCACTATAAAGACATGCAGGACATTGAGTTTACGATTGAAAACAAAAAACTTTATATTCTTCAGACAAGAAACGGAAAGAGAACAGCTGCGGCCGGAATTAAGATTGCAGTTGATCTTGTTAAAGAAGGCATCCTGACAAAACAAGAAGCTCTTCTTCGCGTGAACCCTGAAGATCTAAACCAACTTCTTCACCCAAGACTTGATCCTAAAGCGACAAAAAATGTTATTGCTAAAGGTCTTCCTGCTTCTCCGGGAGCTGGCGCTGGTGTCATCGCTTTCACAAGCGAGCGCGCACACACTCTAGCTGAAACGGGCGCAAAAGTTATTCTCGTTCGCCAGGAAACATCACCTGAAGACATCGCCGGAATGGTGGCGTCTCAAGGGATTTTAACAGCTCGTGGAGGGATGACTTCTCACGCGGCGGTTGTTGCCCGCGGAATGGGGAAACCATGTGTCGCTGGTTGTTCGGCGCTTTTCATCGACAGCTCTGCTGGTGTCATGATTTGTGACGGAAAGAAATATCGCGAAGGTGATGAGCTCACAATCGATGGAGCAACGGGAGAAGTTATCTCTGGAATCGTTCCGACCATCGATGCAGCAATCACTGATGACTTTGCTACATTCATGCTTTGGTCAGATGAGTTCAGACGTCTTGGCGTAAGAACGAACGCTGATACTCCGGATGATTCAAAAGTAGCAGTGAAGTTTGGTGCTCAAGGGATTGGTCTTTGCCGTACAGAACACATGTTCTTTGAAAAAGATCGTATTCTTGCCGTTCGTGAAATGATTTTTGCGAATTCAACGAAAGAAAGAGAAACGGCCCTTGCGAAAATTCTTCCTTTCCAGAGAGAAGATTTTGTAGGCATTTTCACAGTGCTGAACGGATTGCCGGTTAATATCCGTCTTCTGGATCCACCTCTTCACGAATTCCTTCCTCATACAGCGGAAGAGAAAAAAGAATTAGCGGACAGTCTTCACCTCGATATCAAAACAATTGAAGCGCGTGGCGAACACCTTCATGAGTTCAACCCGATGCTTGGGCACAGAGGTTGTCGTCTAGGTGTTACATTCCCAGAAATTTACCGCATGCAGGTTCAGGCGATTATCGAAGCAGCACTTATCTGTGCTGACAAAGGCATCACTGTTATTCCTGAAATCATGATTCCACTTGTTGCTCTTGAAGGAGAGCTGACAATGCTGAAAGATGATGCGATCAAAGAAATCGAAAGAATCTTCAAGCAAAAAGGGAAAACGATTAAGTACAAAATCGGAACAATGATCGAGCTTCCAAGAGCTGCTATCATGGCCGGTCAGATTGGAAAGCATGCTGAGTTCTTCTCGTTTGGTACAAACGATTTAACTCAAACAACTTTCGGTCTTTCACGTGACGATGCTGGAAAATTCTTACCGGATTACGTTTCTAAAACGCTTGTTCCATATGATCCATTCGTTTCGATTGATCAGGAGGGGGTAGGCTTTCTGATTAAGCACGCAGTTGCAGAAGGAAGAAAGACTAATCCAAATATGCACTTTGGTATTTGTGGCGAACATGGTGGTGAGCCAAAATCAATTGAGTTCTGTCACAAAGTTGGGCTTGATTATGTGTCTTGCTCTCCTTACCGCGTGCCGATTGCAAGATTAGCGGCTGCACAAGCTGCCATTAAAAACGCAAAGTAACTTTAGAGGGCCCATTATTGGGCCCTTTTTTTTCATCTAAAAACAGCCTTTTGTCTTTCCAATCACTCTGAACAGAAAAGTTGATTTTTTTTGTCCAGCTATTTGATTTTTCTTTGATGTTAAATGTTTTAAGTTCCTTATTTTCTACGCCGAAACTCCTATAGGTTCTCTGGAATTCAGGAGTTTTGGCTATGATCTTATTAAGGAATTTGTTTCTCTTTGGGGTCATGCTTTTATCTCTTGTGGCATGTAAGCCAAAGTCCAGTTCTTCTACCGCAGCGACAACTCCTGCCTCTACCGTCGTTGTCCAATTGCAATCTCCAGCTTCTAATCCAGGCAACAGTGCCACGCCCACAATCGCATTTTCCGGATTACAAAATGCAGCCTCGGTAAATCTATACTCTGATTCAGGCTGTACTTCTTCATTGGGAACTGCGACGGTTGCTAATTCTGCAGCAGCCATCACTACGACGCCTTTAAGTCTGGGGACAGTGACGTTCTATTACAAAACTATTCCTGCAACAGGTACTGCCAGTCTATGCTTAAATTCTTCTCTTAGTTATTCATATGCATACGTCATCACTGCAACTTTCACTTATGACTTCGTTCCTGCGAGTTCATTGAAACTTGATTATGCTAATAAAACTCAAAACCCATTGCGAAATGTTTATGTTGAAATGAAAAAAAGATCGGATGGTTCTGTCGTGCAGTCATTCAATACGGATGATACTGGTAAAATAACGGCTTATTTATACAGCAATGAAACAGTTTATTTTGATATCAGTGCTGAAATGAAAAGTCCCTCAGTGATAATTCAAGACAATGTGAGTGGTAAAGTAAAATATGTAACAGGATCTAACGATTATAACATCTCTGGAGACACCAACATCTCCATCAATTTACCTAGTGGTTGGACCGGGACAAATGCAGCTGGAAGTTATACTGGAGCAAGAGTCGCTGCTCCTTATGCCATTTTAGATTCTATTTATTCTGCAATAAAAAAATTTAAAGCAGTAAGGCCAAACGCTGTTTTTCCAACGTTAAAAGTAAATTGGAGTAAAGAAAATATTGCTGTGAGTGGCGACGCGACTATTGGACAAATCGGAACAAGCTATTACGATCCTGATTTAAATGAATTGTTTATTCTTGGAAAAGAAGACGACGATACTGATGAATACGACAATCATGTCATTGTACACGAATGGGGTCATTATTTTGAAGCTAATCTTTCAAGAAGCGACAGTATGGGAGGAAGCCATAGCTCCGGTGAAAAGAAAGATATGTCACTTGCGTTTGGCGAAGGCTGGGGGAACGCCCTTTCTGCAATAGTTTTTGATCCTGATTACTACTATGTAGATACCAGCGGCGCGAGACAACAGACGGGATTTTTTCTCAACATGAAAAATTCTACCGATACAAATCCTGGTTGGTATTCAGAAGCTTCTGTTCAGATGTTGCTTTATGGTTTTTACGACAATGCTTCAACTGCAAATGATACTGTAGCTCTCGGGCTGGGGCCTATCTATGATGTCATGGTGGGGTCTCAGAAAAACACAGCTGCTCAGACTTCTATCTTTTCCTTTGTTTATTATTTGAAAACGAATAATCCGACTTCCGCTTCAAAAATAGATACTTTTGTCACTTCAAAAAATATTTCGGCCGTCGCTGATGCGTATGGAAGCGGGGAGACCCACGACGGTGGGTTTGCTAACAATCTTCCTCTCTATAATTCTTTGACTATAGGTGGAGCAGCTGTTGCAACCAAATTTAAAGGTTATACTGACGGGAACGCCGTGAGCATTGATAATTATGCTTCAAATATTAAGTATTATAAATTCAGGGCCACCAGTGCATCCACTCGCATTTCTGTTTCATCAACAGATACTTTTATTATCGAAATTTTCTCGCAAGGAAACTATCTGGGAGGGCAGAGTCGCCAAAGAACTTCTTCAGCGAGTTTCGGTCCGTATAATTTCAGCGTGGCAACAACGGCCGGCAAAGATTACATTATTAAATTCTCAACAGCGAAAAGTTATTTATTTTACCAGGACGCTACTAATACCTCTCTGAGCGTATCAGTCACTGCTTTATAAAGGAAAACTTATGAAAATGTTTTTTACTCTTCTCATTTTATGCTTTTCGTTTTCAGTTTTTTCCTCCACGGTAAAAATAAAACAGAATATTCATTTTCGCGGGAAACAGAAGAAAAATGCGACACTTTGTAAGCAGAAGGAAATACCGGTTAAGGCCATCGTGGAATACAGCCAAAACATGCTGACTATTTATCTTTCGCCGGAAAAAAAACTTCGTAACTTTTCTATTCTTGGAATTCGTGAAATTGATAAGGTGAAAATCGGAAGATACCAGGAAATTAAAAATATAGATTTAAACGTCAATGAAGAGGTGGAAACTCAAGTTGAGATTTCTTCTTTGTCCGGGCAAGCTTATTTATCCCTGGATCTCGGATACGAAGTGAATGGTTCATACCAGACCAAAAGCCTTGCTGTTCCGGTGGGGGCTGTCACGGCTGAGCAAAAGCGAGAGTGGCAGAAAAACGTCAAAATGATTCAGAAAAAAGTTGAACAAACGCCTGGCGGAATGTCTGTTAAAACTGAAAATGTCCATTACATGCAATTGCCGAAATAAGGTATTCCACTCTATAATAAATGAATGGAAAATTTAAAATCTCTTACTCAGGACTTAATGGCCGATCAGCACTTCGATTCTATCGCAGTAGGTTTGATCGATTTTAAAAATAAAAGCTTTGATTCATTTGAGTGGCAGGCGGGCATATTCAGCACCAAGCCTTATCTCTACTTTGATCTCGCCAGTGTAACGAAAGTTCTGACGAATTCTGCAATTCGCTTAAAGCATCCCGAACTTTTTGATGAAAAGATGATGCTGCTTTTAAACCATAAAGCAGGTCTTCCGATGGGGGGCTTAGTTACTAAGAAAAAATGGCGTGAAGAAATGCTTGCCTATAACATTGTTGAATCGCCGACGCTTTATTCTGATTATTCTTCTCTTCGTTGCATGCTTGAAATTGAAAAAAAATCAGGTAAAAAGCTGGAAGACTTATGCTCCTTTTATTTTGATAAAGAGCTTGTTCACTGGATGAAACTCCCGGAAGATTCTTTCTCTCCTGAAACAGGCTGGAGAAATAAAAAAATTATTTGCGGCGAAGTTCACGATAACAATTGTTTCAATATCGCAGAATTTATTTCTCATGCAGGTTTGTTTGCGACAGTCGGTGGCCTTTGTCGATCATTGCTCAATTTGGAAAAAGAAGTAGACATGATTAAGAAGGTCAACTCTGCTTACGAAACTCAAAAAGAAGAAGATCGTTATATTTTAGGTTTTGATCGTGTACAGGATCAACAAAACACACTTGCCGGTCTTGGTGCTTCGATGAAAACTTTCGGTCATACCGGATTTACCGGAACTTCATTCTGGATCGATATTGAGAAGATGAAAGGCGCGGTCATTCTGACAAATGCGACTCAAGCTTACTGGTATGAAAGAAGTGGTCTCACGGCATTAAGAAAAGCCTTGGGTGCAGCTATCTGGAAATTATCTTAAAGATCGAAGAACTTTAGGGAGTAAATCGATTAAATCGACAGGCCGCAGACTCAGATGATCATTCTTCTTTTCCCACTCGCGTGCGCACTGACCGTGAATGTAGGGGCCAAGTAGAGCAGCTTGGAGTGGAGAAACTCCCTGGGCGTAGAGCGCTGCTGTGATTCCCAGTAAGGTATCTCCCGTGCCGGCTTTCGCAAGCGATCGGGTTCCAGCTGAAATGGAATAGATTTTGCTTGATGAATCAGTCACTAATGTTTCGGGCCCTTTTAAAATAACAATGCAGCCGTATCTTTTATGAGCTTCTTTAATTGCCTGCACCCGGTTTAATTTAACATAGTGGCTGCTTTTCTGAATTAATCTGGCAAGCTCGCCTTCATGGGGGGTGAGAATCCAGCTTTCCGGCAACGATTTGAATTTCATTGTCGATAGAAGCGTTAAGGCGTCAGCATCGAGAATGACTTTCTTAAAATCATTTTTAAGCAAAAAATTGATAAATGATTTTCTGGTCTCTTGCGTTCCAAGTCCCGGTCCAATGGCCACGACAAATGTCTCTTTCTTTTTTAGTTCGGAAAGCTTAAGAGGATGAACAATGAAATCTGGAAATCTCAACCATGGAAACCGGGACAAGTCTGTCATGAGATGAGTATAGCCTGCACCAGATTTCGTCGCGGCTAAAGCAGACAAAATGCCCGCTCCGTAAAGACCTTTACCGCCACCAACAATAAGAACACGTCCGCCATCAGTTTTATTGGAATTCTTTCCACGCGACGGCAGATGTTTTTTAATAAAATTCTTAGTTATTTTTTGCGAATTCAATAATGGCCTCACAAAATTCTTTCGGGTGAGTTTTGTGAATATTGTGCCACGACTTTGGTATAAAGTGAAAGTGTGCGCGTGGAACAGATTCTTTTATATGTTGTATACATTTTTCCGTCATTGCTGAGCCCACTGCAGGGTCGGCGACTATGAAAAGTACCGGAAAAGTAGTGGACGTCAGAGCTGAGGTGAGATCAGTGTAATTACCCTGATAGCCGTATAAAATTGAAACATCCGGCCAGAACTTAAGTTCAAATTTGTCAGGCCCATGCTCAATCACTTTTGATTTCAATAAATCTTTTGCATAAGAAAACAGGGGAGAGATGATTTTATAAATATCATCTTTGCTTTGAAAAAAGAGTGAAGAGACTTGCGACTGCTTCGCGGTTTCCAGCTTTTCAAGATCTCTTTCCTGGCTGCGCTGCTGGCGCTGATGAATACCCATATCTTCTACAATGAGTTTGTCGACCATGTCCGGGAAAAGTTCTCCAAAGCGAAGAACAGTTCTTCCACCCATGGAGTGGCCAAGAAGAGTCACTTTTCTTAATCCTAATGAATCGAGGAGAACTTTTAAATCTCGCGCCATCTGATCAGCTGTGTAATCTGTCCCTTCAGGTGGAGTTTTTCCATGGCCGCGTTGATCGACCAAAAGTACATCAAAATCTTTTTGTAAATCAGGAACAACTTGTTCAAAAGTTTCAAGAGAGCTCAGAAGGCCATGGATCATAACGAGGACAGGCTTTCCACTCTGAAAAAATTTATAATGGAGATTCATGATCATCCCTATCTAAAAAAGGCTTTGATAAATCCGAGACAGCCCGTTTTAGGTGCTTCAATGGGCGCAAACTTAAAAATGGAAAGCATATTGTGGTTTGCCTTATAATCATCCAGCTCTTCTTTCGTAAACAAGGCTACGCCAACGATTTTTTTATTGGATACTTCGTAAAGCCCATGATCAGTCAGATAATACTCAGATTTTCCTTTTGACTCCGCAAGCTCGACCCATTCACTTCTGGCCTTCTTTTTTTCCATAAACGACTTAAGCGCGGCGTGATCATGAATTTGTTTCTTGGGAGTTTTGTTGTCAAACTCGGTTGCATTGATCACAAGCTTCTCGATAGCTTGATAGTTAGACATATTAGGAGCATCTTTGAGCGAAAGTCCGAGATAGGTATTAAGAAGTTTCGTGTATTGCTTATCAATAGTATCTTTTAATTTTTGTACTTTATCAGCTGTTAAAGATGAATCATGCTTTGCTACTTCAGCAAGCATCATATCGAAAACTTGTCTCTTGTAGAAGAAAACATAACTGCTCACGTAGTTTCCTCTTCCACCGCGAAGTTTAAACTTAGCTGCATTCGCAGTCTCCATATAAATGTCAACTGGTCCGCCGGTCTTTGCCATCGTGACTATGTCGGGCCATACACCACCAAAATCACGGAGAACCCACTTTCCTGTCGGTGCTAGGTCTTTAGTTGTTTCAAAAACCAGGTTTTGTGAATGAGGCTCAAAATTCATACCGGCCTTTAAAGATATATCTTCAAACATTTTTAAATAGCCATTGATCATGTACTGATCAAAGAAATCATAAGACGAGAGCCCACTTTTCGCTATGACATCCAGAATGAGAGGCTGGCTCTTTCTGTTTGGGCTCATGAGAGCTGAAAAACTCAGCCATTTGTTTTCGCCGTCAACGACTTCATCTGGAATTTCTCTGATAAGCTGTCCTCCAAGTTTTTCCGGAGCGCCTTCATGTTCTTTAATGATAGTGAGACCAGCTGTTTCAGGAAAGAGCTTGAGATTTAACTTTTCAAGGTTTTCCTTTCCCATGCGATCGAATACTTTTTGGTTGGCAACAGATCGTTCGACTTCGTTCACACTGACAAGACGATCAATACTACCGATGACATTTTTATCCAGACTGACTTTTGCAATGAACGGTTTTCTGGTTTCGCTGTTTTTGTTCCACACGACCAGTGATCTATAGCTCGATGTTGGCGAAGCCATAAACTCTGTTTTATCAGGCCCTATATAATTATAACTGTGGCGTAGAAAATCATAGTGAGCTTCAGATTCAGGATGCACAAAAAGCTTATAATGCTTTTTACCACTGATACGCATGATCAATTGATCTGAGACTCTTGGATCAAGTGAATCGGCCTTGAGAAACTTTGCATCTTCTACAGGAATCAAGTAGTAGGGCAGTGGAAATTTAGGATTTTTTTCAGGGACATATTCCGGATTAATATTGGAAGCAAAGGCTCCAGCACCCCAGAGATCTTTATTGTGAAGATTTTGTTCTTCATTGAGAAGTTCTTTCACTCCCAACGGAAGGTTTTCTTTTCCTGTTAATTTCTGAAGGTGCTCGCTGGCAATGAAACGACTCGCCTTTGGCGATAATGTAACATTGTTCTCACACCCGATAAGTGCGAACGCTGTTAACCAAAGAATAAAGAGGTTACGTTTCATTTTATAATCCAAATTAGAACATCATCATTAATGCTTTCATAGCATCAAGACATGTTCCTCCACCGAGTTCTTTTTTAGCTGCGGCCGAAGCTACACCTTGATAGAAAGCTTCGAGTGGCTGTTCTGCTTTTGAGATAGGAAGTAAATCCAACGTTAAATTTCCGTTGTATGTAACCTTGTGATAGAGCCCCGCATTTTTTAAACCGGAAAGTGTATAAACCTTCACAAGAAAATCCGGATCTGTTTTTTCCGGTACTTTCATCCAGACAACATCCGGTGAATCAACGGCCATGCTGGCTGAAATTTCTGCAAATCCCTTGATCTTGGCAAGGAAATCAGCTTTAGATGCGAGAGCATCTTTCAGCATTTTTTCAGAAGCTGGATTCTTCGCCTTCAGGACAACATTTAATTTTTCAGTTTTAGGATTCCATGTTCCCTGAACAAGGCTTTTTGAAAACGCGACATCAAATTCGGCTTTTCCTTTGAATTTTTTGTTCATTTCATGAACGAGTTCGCTCACTTTTACAAGACGATCAAGAATGAAGCTGTCTGTGAATGCAGGTTTTTCTTCCGCAAACTTAAGAACTTCTTTTTCAGTCAGCTCTTTTGAATTTTTTAGATGTGAGAAAGCGTAGTATCTGTAAGCCAGTGCTTTTTTCGCAAGGACTTCAAAGACTACAGCTCTGTTCTTTTCAAGAGAATTCATCGCCGCAGCTTTTAAAGGTTGCGGAATTCCTTTGGCATCACGTTCAAAAAGTTTCGCCAGAAGTTTATTTTGTGCATTTTTTCTCTTTGCACTTGTGGCGTGCGCGAGTGTTTCCGTCTCGCTTCCAAGTATATCTGAAATCAAAAGGTACATTTCCACATTGTCTGTTGGTGCTGTGAAGATTTTTCTCAGGTATGAAGTTTCGACTTCGACAAGCTCCGAACGTGCTCTGGCCTTAGCAAGCCATTCAACACTTTCTTCAAAAGGAGATCCGACGTGTTCAACACTACCGCCGTATTTTGCTCCCTCAATTTTCATCGGATTGTTTTTTACCGCAATTTTTTGATCGGCATCAACAACTGCGTTTGGAATAACAAGGTCTCCGACTTTGTAACCTTTGTCGGCAAAAGCGCCGGCCGTACCCATGTACACAACATTAGTGTGTCCCGAGTTCTTGAATGCCTGAGCTATAGGAACGATTTCATCGCCCCAGCTGTTGGAAACAACACGCCAGCGTACATCTTTTCCATCCGCACTCTTGAAGACATAGTCACACATTTCGATTGTAAAGTTATCGTAGTTGTAGACTTTGAATTTCTCAGGAAGAAGAGAAGGCGTGTTTTCAAATTCTTTTTCAAAAGCAGCGAAAGCATCTTCAACGATTTTTTTATCTTTAAAAATTGTCTCAAGCGGTGCTTTTTCGAGAGCAAGGAATTTTTCTCGAGTTTTAGCATCCAGTTTTTTTGCAAACAAGTCGGGATCGTCATCGTAGAGATTTTTCAGTGCACGAATCTTCCAGAAAATCTGGAACTTTCCGTCGATAGATTCTTTCTGGCCGATAATGACTCTTTCGGCTTTTGGAAGAAGTTTTAATTGAAGAGTATGTTCTTCGACTTTTGCGGCATGAAACTTCTTCAGATCACCTTTGACAATGACTTTGTTTGTCAGCTTTCTTCCGTCAATATTAGAAAGTGAAAGCTGATGAACCAGGTGATCTAATCTGTCTTTACCACCGATATTTGTGATAGCGTAACGGTAAGATTCTTCGCCCGGATATTTTACAATAAAAATCTTGTTGTAGTTTTTTGCAAGAGGTTTTACTTCGTAAAGAATTTCTCCGCCTTGTTCTTTAAGTCCTTTGAGAAATTCGCGGCTATCGCCAAGGTGAAATTCAATTGATCTGTTGTTTTGGATAGCTTCCCAGTAGATGGCCCTTGTTGTTCTATTTGAAATATAGTGGCCGGAATCGAGAGTCATGTCCTCAGGATTCAGAATTTCCGGTTTAATCAGCGTATCGTTAACGAGCGATTTTTCGCCGGAATTTAAACTCAGGTCAATGTCATATTTACTCTGTGAAAGCGTAAAAGCTTCATTTAGTTTTGTGCGGAAGAAGTTGTAATTCCATTTCAGATCTTCTTTCTTGACGTCTTTGACGAGATTTTTCGATTCAAGATAGTCGTAAATAAGACCGTCGTAATTATCCGCATCTGAAAGCGTTCCCGGATCGAGATGCATATTAATGAGATCTTCTACTGTGATTTTTCTGATTTCAGTAATGATTTCATCAGGGACTTTTCCCTCGAGTGCCACTGAATATTCGTTGAGATAATATTTGAATTTATCAATGGAAAGAAAATAGTTTATTTCATCTGTCGATGAAGCGGGCAAACGGGCACGGTCAGGAAAGCTCGCACATCCGGCCAGTAGAGAGAGAGTTAAAACGAGACTTAAAAATTTATTTAACATATTCAATTCCGTTATTTCCAAAAGCTAGTAATAATATCGACACAAGCTGCGCCTTTTTTTGGCACTTCAACAGGCACAGGAGGTGCAACCGGTTTTTTGTTAAACATTTTGTTGAAAAACTTCACCATGAAGTTCGGTTCTTTGTTCACCGGAACAGCTGCAGTTATTTTTCCTTCGTATCTGTTTAGTGCAGAGTCGAAGTATTCTTTTGAATTGGCCATGACTTTAGAGTAAATTTCATCGGCCTTGCCTTCGCCGTGTTTCTTGATAAGTTTCTCTTTGAAAAGTTTTTTCATGAACTCTTCAGTGTTGGCTCCGTCAGTATGAATTTTTGCATCATAAAAGCCCATGACATCTTCAGGGAAGGCCATCAGCGGCAGAAGAAATTCAACTTCGTTCTTAAACTTAGAAGCAAAGTTAAAAGACACAAGTCTTGGGTCAAGAGCATAAGCCGTCATCTTCTGTTGACCAAATTGATGAGCGACATTGAATTTAGGAGTAAAAGAAAGGAATGGACTTCCTTTTGGATCTTTGGAGTGATTTACAAACATGGTTACAACGCGTGCACTTTTTGTGTATTCACTTTCAAGAGCGGCATTCGTACCGATGAATTTTTCATACATCGCCGTCAAAGAGCGAAGTCTTCTGTTCCAAGTACCCTGGTTTTTAGTGATGATGGTCGACATGACAAAAATATCACCTTCCTTTTGGGCCACTTCTTTTTCGATTTCTTTTCCACCCTTGTAAGCAGAGTAGATGACATCGTCATTGACTCCGCGATAGATGAAAATTCTTTGATCCATTGGAAGAGGGTTTGCCATAGCATCGAGATATGTTTCCCAGAAACGCTGTTCAAACGGAGCCATTTGTTCCCACGGCAGGTATTTTTTCAAAAGATCTGCGGCACCCTTTCGGTCATTTTTCGCCACAAGATTTTTAAATTGCATGTCGTCGCTGGCTTTATCAAGTGCTTCAATGACAGCTCTGCGTTCAGCATCTTTTTTCTTGATAGCTTTCATCGCTTGTTCATAGGCAGGAGTGTAGTCTTCTTTTTCCTTTGCCCATTCAGCGGCGCGGACTTTCAATGCATCTCTTGTTTCAGTGTCTGCGAAATCCTGTGTCACTTCATAGTTGGCCGCTACTTCGCGAATTTTTGCCCAGGTCTGAGCAGTGATTGGATCTTGCTCAAGAGCATTGTAATACATTTCAAATGCAGCAAAGTGGCTCATGAAATACTTTTCTTCTCTTAAAACACGCAAAAAATTCATGAGTTCAGCAGAAGCGACCGGATCGGAAACCGCTTCTTTAGAGTGAAGAACGATGATTTTATAAACGTTGTCTTTAACCTGGAATTCAGGAAAATAGGCTACGCCTTTTGGAAGAGAAGCATCTTCGACAAATTCAAGAGCAATTTCATTTCCTGTGCCGTATGTTCCTCTGAAAAGTGTCGTTTTTTGAACAAAGTCATTAATGACTTTTTTGTAATCGCGGTTGCTGACTTTGTTTGATGATTTGAATTCAAAAACTTGAAGAACTTCATCTTGAGTCTGAACAACACCGGCAGTGGCCGGAAAACGTGGAGCATCTGTAGCCGGCTTAAAATAAGCACAGCTTGAGAGCAGGAAGGTCAGGACAAGAAAAAGAGATAACGACTTAGTCATGGTACCGCCCAGAATAATTTAAGTAGATCTTTGCAAGTTATATTTCCATCAGGTGTAAAAGCAGGTTTGAAGTCTTTAGCCTTCGCGAATTTTTTATAGAACGAAGCCATCGTTCCGCCTTTGACTTCTACTTTAGAGCCACCGGTTTTGAGAACGGGAGCAAAGAAGTCGTCTGTGTTCTTCTTTATACGTTTTATAATGGCCTCAGATTTTCCTTTGCCATATTCGTTTTCAATATGAATTTTTAGTCTTTCATCAAAATGAACATTGCGGTCAATGGCTGCGTGGTGATCCCAATGCCAGAAGCCTGCCATTTCATCTGGAAAAGTGACCAGAGGGAGAAGAAATTCAGTTTCATTAGGAAAACGCGAAACATAGTTAAAATGAAGAAGCCGGGGATCAATCAAGCCCATCATCATTTTCGAACTACCAAAACTTTGGGCCGTGTGAAATCGGGGAGTGAAAGAAAGAAAAGGACTCCCTTTTGGATCAGAAGAATGTTGAAGAAAGATCGTTGATATACGTGCACTTTGAGAAAATTCATTACTGTCACCGATCGTCGCGATGAATTTGTCATTCATTGATTCAAGTGAACGGAGTCTTCTGTTCCAAGAACCCTGGTTTTTCACCAGCACGGTAGACATGACAAAAGTCTTCCCTTCTTTCAGAGCTTCTTCTTTTTCTGCTTCTTTGGCACCGTCATAAGCTATATGGATAAAATCGTCGGCTAAACCTCTATAGATCAAAATACGTTGATCCATTGGCACCGGGTTTCTAATGACTTCAAGATACGTATCCCAGAAGCGTTTTTCAAAAGGCGCCATTTCTTCGTAAGGAAGATATTTTTGAAGCAAATCGGCGACGCCCTTTCGGTCGTTCTTCGCAACCAGAGTTTTTAATTGTTTTGCGTCCGGCGCTTTATCGAGTTTATCCATTAAAGCCTTGCGTTTTTCAGCCAGGATCTTTCTTTGTTTTTTTAACTCTTTTATATCGTTTGTAAGTTCAGATCGAAGTTCAGAAGAGGCTGCCAGGCGTTCATTATAATTGGCCGGAGTGCTGAGAAACCCGCCGTAGAATCCGTCAGTATTGCTTTCTCTGATCTTTAAAAAATTATCAAGAGCAATCGGATCACCTTCGTGGGCGTTGTAATATATTTCAAACAATGAAAGAGGATTCTGTAATCCTCCTCCGCCAGAAAGTTTTTTAATTAAGTGGCTGAGCTCGTAAGCAGCATCAGCATCCTTAAAAGCATTTTTGGAGTGGAGAATTTTTAAAACGTATTGGTCATCTATGATTTCAAACTGCAATCTGAAAGCGACATCGTCAGGCAAATCTTTGGAAAGTTCTGTAACCACTGACGTTTTTCCGCTTATCATAAGCGAAGGAAGATAGTTCTTTTGAAAATCTTCTGCAGCTATATTAGTTCCTGTTTTAATAGAGAAAACTTCATCAACTGTAATTGTCTGAGCAATCTTTTTCGCAGCAGGATCGCGCACGCCAATGAAACCGCAACTGAATTGCAACAGCATTGCGAGAGACAAAAGTATCTTCATAAAAAGAGCGCTAGAATTTTTCATTCAGGTTTTCCTCATCGATCCTTCATCGGAATTTTTGGTTAACGTTTTAGTAATTAATGTGCTAAACTGCACTGTACGCCCACTATTATCTGACAGGATTACTCAATGAATTTAGCTAACAAACAAGACTTCAACGGCCTTAAGAAAATTCAAAAAGACATCAAGAAGATTTTCTTCTATCGCGTTTGCGGAACGGGGATGGGAGCAGCTGCTTGTTTATTGAAGGAAAAGGGGTACGACGTTCAAGGGGGCGATGCTAATTTTTATCCACCGATGAGCACCTATCTTGAATCAACTGGCATTCCATTGTTCAAGCTTGATCAAATTGATCAGGCATTTCTTAAAACATTTGATCTGATCGTCGTTGGAAACGTTATTCCGAATGGCGGACCGGATGCCAAAATGATCGAAGAGCTTGGTGTTAAGTTTTGTTCTTTCCCGACAGCTATCGGGGCCCTGGTATTGAGCGATGTGAATGTTATCGGAATTGCCGGAACTCACGGCAAGACAACGACAACTTTTCTTGCGACTCAGGTGTTTGAAAAATTAAATACAAATCCTGGCTATCTGATCGGCGGAGTTATGGAAGAGCGTCCCTCTTCAAAACTTGGCAGTGGAAAATATTTTTTCATTGAGTCAGATGAATATGACAGCGCGTACTTTGAGAAAATTTCGAAGTTCAGATCTTACTCTCTAGATAACCTGATTTTAACTTCTCTTGAATTTGATCACGCGGATATTTTTGGATCTGTTGAAGATATTAAAGCTCAGTTCAGAGCGGCGATTCCTCATATTTCAAAAACATTCATTATCTCTGCGGATTATATCGCTGCTCTTGAGCTTTATAATGAATTTGTAGACGACGATAATAAAGCTCGCTGGATCAGATATGGAGAAAAATCTGAAGCAGGTCCTCGCATAACGGAAGCTAATGCCAATGGAACTAAGTTCTCTCTTACTTATAATAAAGAAGAATATAAATTTGAAACAAACCTCATTGGTCGTCACAATATTTTGAATCTTTCGGCTGTCATTCTTTATGCACTGACAGAAGGCTTTAAAAAAGACCAGATCGCGGAAGCTATCAAAGACCTGAAGATGGTTAAACGCCGTCAGGAAGTCAGAGGTGTTTATAAAGGCTCTCTCATTATTGATGATTTCGCTCACCACCCGCGTGCTGTTGAACTCACTTTAGATGGCATCATCACAAAATATCCTGGAAAGAATATTCATGTCGTGATGGAGCCAAACTCCGCCACTGCCAGAAGTGCAATTTTCCAGAAAGAATTTTCTGAATCACTCAATCGTGCAGCTTCGGTTATTTTTACCAAGCCGACCAGACCTACGAGTGTAAAGAATGTCGGAGACCTCGACATTTATAAAATCATTGAAGAAGTAAAAGCTTCAGGCAGACCAGGCAGCGTTGTCGGAAATCTGCAGGAGCTTATGGTAGAAATCGAAAAAATTGCGAAACCTGAAAATGTCATTCTTGTTCTATCTAATGGAACCTGTCTTGGACTTTGGGAATCTGATTTTGTTAAGAATCTGAAAAAAGAATGAAGTTAAGGCCGCTGTTTGTTTATTTATTGCTTGTAAGTTCTCTAAGTGGAGTCCAGGCAAAAGAGCGGCTTAATGACAGAATCATCGATGAGTATTTAAAACTTCAAAGTGAATTCAGCACAGAGTCCTGTAAAGCAGGAACAGAAGAAGCTTTTCAAAAGCTCGACCGAAGTTATCGAGGCGACGGAAATTTCATTCCGATTTTACTGGATGAAAAAGTAGATCTGAAAACTATCAAAAGTCTAATCCCTTTAATGAAAGATAAGGGACAATGGATTCAAGCTCAGATTGACACGCTTTCACGCGTTCAGGATTTAAAAGCAGCAAGAAATCAAATCGATGAAGTCGAAAAAGAAGTCTATCTCCTTCAAGAGATGAAGAAGGAACATTACTTTTCGAATGATAAAGCGAAGAAAGATGAAATAGCAAAAAAAGCAGCTGCACAGTTTGCACAACTTTTGAAAGATGTTGTGGCCCTAAAAGAACAGGTCCCGTTTCTGCTCAGCTTTAAATTTCCCGTCAATCATCTCGCGTTGAGAGCTGAATATGAAAAGTTTAAAACTCAAAATACGAAAGAGGGAAGAGCGCGCTCAAATTCCATTTATCTTTTCCGCAAAATTGTACAGGATGGATCCTACGATGAAGAGATCGTAAGGAATGATGCTGTCATCAGATCGGCGTTCGATACTCTTTATCTCTCTTTGACGAAAGAACCAGGAAGAACTTTTTTAACGGATGCTGAAAGAGTTGATTTGAAATTTGTTTTGAGAAACTTCGACAAGCTACTTTCTTATAAGGCACCTGCATTGATCAGTCGGTTTACAGAATGGAAAGGCCGGAATGACCGAGCCCTTCAATTTTATGAAGACCTTGTGGACAGCAAAAAAATAAAATTATCTGAAGACAGTCAGATTAAAGACGTGACTTCTGTCCTCGAAGAAAGAGCGCGCTCTTTATATACATTGAAAGAATTCGTTCTTTCACGGGAAGCGAGCGTTTATGAATACTGGTCAAAGCGTTCTGAATTAATGCAGGCCCTGTACGCAATAGAGACTATTCTTTACAGTGAAGTTGGTCGCATGGACGCACCTGATGCTCTTGAAAGAAAAGATGTCGCTCAAGTTGTCATCAACCGCTACGATCATTCGTCTTACAATTCAATTGGAGAGCGGGATTCCATTTCAAAGTTTTTGTCGTCATCTGTTAAAACCAAAGAGAACAGGTGGCTTAATGTTCTTTTCAAAGAAGGCGAATTCTCTTTCACTTATTTCTATATCCCGGGGAATTTTCATATTTACTGTCCGGATATGAGCCGCATGGGCCAGTACTTAAGAAGAGAAAATGTGCGCATCGCCCTTGAGTTGTTAAACAAACCAAAGCCTGCAACAGCGGCCCTTCGTTACTTTTCAAGAACCAGCATGTTCGGTCGGATTGAAATGGATTCTTTGTGGAATGACTTCCGGCCTCTACCAGAAGTTCCTGGAACACCGGTCCCTAACGCTAAAAAGATTTACAGTCTTTTCCAGAAAGACCGCTATACATTCCTCTACGACTTCAACAATGAAGAGCAAAAGAAGAAATATCTCGTAGTTGAATTGAAAGGCAAAACTTATGTTGTTGATTCGGCCGAACCGAATCGCGTTTTCCACTATAGAAACCCGCACCAGTTTAAGTATTTTTCCCGCTAAATTTTTAGTTAAAAAGCCCCAAAAATTGTTGCCCCCAACTTCGATAGAGTGTATATTGGCCCGAAGCCCAATTAGTGTATTATTTATTTAGATGGTTTTTGTTTACCATCTTTTTTGTTGTGGAGAACCTATATGTTAAAAGATTACATCTTTACATCTGAGTCTGTGACTGAAGGTCACCCGGATAAAATTGCTGACCAAATTTCTGACGCGGTATTGGATGCAATGCTTGCACAAGATTCAAAGTCTCGTGTTGCTTGTGAAACACTTATTACAACTGGTCTAGTTGTGCTTGCTGGAGAAATCACTTCAAATGCAAACGTAGACTTCCAAAAAATCGTACGTAGCACAATTGCGAACATCGGATACGATGATTCAAGAAAAGGCTTCGACGCTCACACTTGTGGTGTAACAGTTGCTCTTGGAAAACAATCTCAGGATATCGCTCAAGGTGTTAACGAAAACGAAGGAACTTACCTTGAACAAGGTGCTGGTGACCAAGGTTTGATGTTTGGATACGCTATTAACGAAACTCCAAGCCTAATGCCTTTAACAATTGATCTTTCTCACAATCTTGCTCGTCGTCTTTCAGAAGTTAGAAAGAATGGAACTCTTCCACTTCTTCGCGCTGACGGTAAAACTCAAGTTTCTGCTCAGTACGTAGACGGAAAAGTAAAACGTATCGACGCTATCGTTGTTTCTACTCAGCACGCTGAAGAAATGACTCTAAAACAAATTGAAGAAGGTGTACGCGCTGAAGTCATCAACAAAGTTGTTCCAGCTCAATACATCGACAACAATACAAAAATCTTCATCAACCCAACTGGCCGTTTCGTTATCGGTGGACCAATGGGTGACTGTGGTCTTACAGGAAGAAAAATCATCGTAGATACTTACGGTGGTCACGGCGCTCACGGCGGTGGGGCTTTCTCTGGTAAAGATCCTTCAAAAGTAGACCGTTCAGCGGCGTACGCTGCTCGCCACGTTGCTAAGCACATTGTAGCTGCTGGTCTTGCAGACAGAGCGCTTGTTCAAGTTGCTTACGCTATCGGTGTTGCTAAGCCAGTTTCTTTCCTTGTTGAAACATACGGTACAGAAAAAGTTGATATCAAAAAATTAACTTCTGTTATCAACGAAATGTTCGACATGAGACCTAAAGCAATCATCCAGTCTCTAGATCTATTAAGACCGATCTACTCTCAGACTGCAGCTTACGGTCACTTTGGACGCGATATTTTCCCATGGGAAAAACTAAATCGTCTTGAAGAACTAAAATCTCACTTCTAAGCTTTAAGCTTCATCATAAGGGCCTCAAAATTGAGGCCCTTTTTTTTAAATCCCTGTTACAATATAAAGAATGAATCTGACTGATATTTTTATTTTCATCGTAAAGTTCATTCCCTTCTGGGCCGTGCCCATGATCATCATTAGTATTCATTTTGCTTATCTTTATTGGCTTAAAGACTTCAGAGAAATGACTTATGTATGGGGAGCAATAACCTTATTTTGTCTTACATCAATCATCATCTACTTCGCCTTGGGTGGACCAGACGAAATAGTTGTCACTTTGCTCAAAGTTATTCACTAGTTACTCCTCATTCCTTAAATCGGCAGAACTTTCCTTACAGAGGCTTACCCTGTTGAGAAATTGACACTGTACCAGTTTCATTGTTAGCATTTTTCTAATGGTTATAAGGATTGACCAAAATTAACGGGTATTAGCTTTTTCAAGGACGCAAAGAGTGAACGATTTTCAATTTCTTCATACATCGTTTGAGCAGGAAGGGGGAACCAACCTGAATCAACGAACGCAAGGAACCAGGCTTCCGGAAGTTTACCTGGTTGAAGATGATCGCGTCCTCGGCACTACCATCAAAAAGTATCTTGAAAAAAAATTATCCCTTACCGTCCATTTCTTCCTCACTCCAACTGAATGCCTTCTTGAACTCGATAAAAAAATAAAATCTGAAACAGTCGTTAATCAAATTCCTTTTTGCCTCGTCACTGATATTTCTTTTGAAGTTGGGGGATCAGATGGTCTTCTTCTTATCGACTTATTAAAAGAGCGCGGTCATCAATTTGTCCCAATCGTAATGACTGGGTTTGCTTCAATTGAAACGGCCATCAACGCTACCAAGAAAGGCGTTTTTCATTATCTGACGAAGCCGTTTGAACTGGATGTTCTATGCGAGCTTGTCACAAAAGCTTTTACAAAAAAATTAAATGTTCCCGAATCATTTTTTACTGCGGGCGAAGCCGCTCAAAAGGCAGTTGTTCAGACTTCATCTTCAACATCTCATCTTTTCCAGAGTAAGTTTAAAATCGAAGCTCCAGGACCAGATGATATTTTCTGCGGAATGGTAGGTCGTTCCAAGCAGATGAAACAAGTTTTTGAGAGAATCAAAAAAGTAGCAGCAAGCGATTCGACAGTTTTTATCTCTGGTCCATCGGGAACAGGAAAAGAACTCGTTGCAAACGCTCTCCATAATCTGTCGGCAAGAAAATCTCACAACATGGTTTCGGTAAACTGTGGTGCGATCCCTTCTGAATTGCTTGAAAGCGAACTTTTCGGTCATGAGAAAGGAGCCTTCACGGGAGCCATTTCTTCGCGCAAAGGTCGTTTTGAACTCGCTCACCGCGGGACTATCTTCCTGGATGAAATCGGCGATATGCCGCTTCTTCTTCAGGTTAAAATTCTTCGCGTCCTTCAAAACCGTGTAATCGAAAGAGTAGGAAGCACAGAAACGACTGAAATTGATGTTCGTATCATTACTGCGACTCACAGAAATCTGGAAGATGCTGTTGCAGAAGGAAATTTCCGCGAAGATTTATATTATCGCCTGAATGTTATTCCAATAAAAATTCCAGCGCTGAAAGAGCGTCGCGAAGATATTCCTCTGATGATTTCATATTTCCTTTCTAAATTTGTCAGTGCTGATTTAAGAAACAATATTGAATTTGATGATGAAGCCCTGGAGCTTCTCATTTCTTATGACTGGCCAGGTAACGTTCGCGAGCTTGAAAACTTAATTGAAAGACTCGTGATTTTGAAAGGCGGAAGTTTGATCCGCGTTTCTGATTTACCTGCGAAGTTTTTGAAAACAAATCCTACACACGTTGAATCTTATAAGAGCCTTATTACCCTACCGGATGATGGGGTTGACTTAAAGCAGTTGCTGTCTGATATTGAAGACTCTCTGATCAATCAGGCCCTCGAAGTAACTGGTGGAAATAAGAATCAAGCGTCTAAGCTTTTATCTATGAATCGCACCACTCTGATTGAAAAGATGAAGAAAAAGGGATTTTTGCAGCTAAACTAGCCCATAGTTTACTCATAGAGAATCTCTATCGTCCCATAAAATCAATCAATTTCAATTAATCTCCTGTCTGAGCGATACTCATCTTGTGTTGATTTTCAACAAACAATTTGAATGTTCACAAGGAGAAAGTAAATGGCTTCAATCATCAATTCAAAAATTCCAGAATTCAAAGTTCAGGCTTACCACAACAATGCATTTAAGACTGTGACTGATAAGGATCTTCTTGGAAAATGGTCAATCTTCTTTTTCTATCCAGCAGACTTCACTTTTGTCTGCCCGACGGAACTTGGAGATATGGCAGACAAATACGCTGAATTCCAAAAAATGGGTGTGGAAGTTTACTCTGTATCAACAGACACACACTTCACTCACAAAGCATGGCATGACACTTCTGAAACTATTAAGAAGATCAATTACCCGATGCTTGCAGATCCAACAGGGCACCTTGCAAGATCATTTGGTGTAATGATTGAAGAAGAAGGTCTGGCTTACCGTGGAACTTTTGTAGTGAATCCAGAAGGGAAAATTAAAGTAGCTGAAATTCACGACAATGGAATTGGTAGAAATGCTGAAGAGTTGATGAGAAAAGTTCAAGCTGCACAATTTATCGCTTCTCACCCTAATGAAGTATGTCCGGCAAAATGGAAACCAGGAAGCGACACGCTTAAACCAGGTCTTGATCTCGTTGGAAAAATCTAAAAATTTCTGAAAAGAGAGGGCCGGAAATACCGGCCCGCTTTTTACAAGCTACTTTTACAAGATACAAAGAACATCACGAGGATACTTATATGTTAGACACAAATATCATTGAGCAATTGAAAACAGTTTTCTCCAAACTGGAAAGCAAGGTAGAGCTCGTCTACAATCTGAGCGAACACGCTGATCAGAATACGCTTGTGGAAATGCTGGGTGAAGTGGGATCAACTTCTCAATATATTGAAGTCACGGCTTCAAAAGAGAAATCTGACATTCCTCAGTTCCACGTTGAATATAAAGGAAAGAAAAATGGAATTCACTTTAAAGGAATTCCGAGCGGACATGAATTTACATCTCTTATTCTTGCAATTCTCAATTCAGACGGAAAAGGAAAATTTCCTGATGAGATGATTTCGGAACGAATCAAAAAAATTAAAGGTCCGGTAGAAATTACAACTTATGTTTCACTTACATGTGAAAATTGCCCTGACGTTGTTCAGACACTCAATCAAATGGCCGTGATTCACGGGAATTTCAAACATACGATGATCGATGGTCAATATACTCAGGAAGAAATCGCAAAATTAGGCATTCAAGGCGTTCCAAGTGTTATTCACAATGGAAAGCTTCTCTATACTGGTCGCTTGAATTTAATTGATCTCCTTACTGCGCTTGAAAAAGAATTTGGGATTGAAGAGACTGTTAAATCAGCGGCGGATCTTAACTTAGGAGACTTTGATGTTGTCGTTATCGGTGGTGGTCCAGCTGGAGCTTCAGCGGCGATTTACAGCGCAAGAAAAGGTTTAAAAACAGCTATTCTTGCAGAAAAAATTGGAGGACAGGTTCAGGAGACTAAAGGCATCGAAAATCTCATTGGTGTAACTTACACTGAAGGACCGCAGCTTGCCGCTCAGTTAAATCAACACATGTCTGAGTATCCAATTAAAAAATTGGAACACAGAAGAGTCAGTTCAATTCAAAATCACAATGTGAAAAAAATTGAACTCGAAGGCGGAGAGTTTTTAACGGCTAAATCTCTGATCGTTGCAACAGGTGCTAAATGGAGAGAGCTCGGCATTCCGGGTGAAAAAGAATACATTGGTCGCGGAGTCGCTTTTTGTCCGCACTGTGACGGCCCTTATTACAAAGGGAAGAAAATTGCAGTTGTCGGTGGAGGAAACTCTGGCGTTGAGGCTGCGATCGACCTTGCGGGGATTGTAAAAGAAGTTATTTTATTTGAATTCATGGATCAATTAAAAGCTGATCAGGTTCTTGTGAATAAATTGAAATCGCTTCCAAATGTTTCCATTGTCACTAATGCACGTACGGCTGAGATTATTGGTGATGGTCAAAAGGTCCATGCACTAAAATATGAAGATAGAAAATCAGGCGAAATGGTTCGTGTCGATCTGGATGGAATTTTTGTTCAGATTGGTCTTCTTCCTAATTCAGGATTTGTGAAAGATGTTGTGGAAACAACCAAGTTTGGTGAAATCGTCGTCGATAACAAAAACAGAACAACTGTGAAAGGTATCTATGCGGCCGGTGACGTAACAACTGTTCCTTATAAACAGATTGTTATTGCAATGGGAGAAGGAGCGAAAGCAGCCCTCGCGGCCTTTGAAGATCAAATGATTGCTCATTAAGAAAAAAGCCCGCTAAGCGGGCTTTTATTTTTTTAAGCTGATTCACCCTTGATAAGTTTATTGAGCAGCTCGCTGGTATGACGTAAATTTTCCACCTGGGCCTTAAGTTGTTCAGCATATTCGGCCGTTTGCTGAGAGAGAGTAGAGTTCTCCTGCCCCGCCTGGTCTAGCTCTGATACCGCAGAATTGATTTCCTTAATCCCTGTGGCCTGATCGTGACTGGCCGCTGAGATTTCGCTGATCATCTCATTAACGCTATTGACATTGTCGACGATCACATCAAATTCTCTTCCACATTTTTCTGCGATTGTAGCACCAAGAGTGACTTTCTTTTCACCTTCAGAAACCAATTTTTCAATTCGCACTTTTGATTGCTCAATAGTTTCTGTGACTGTCTTTATACTCGTTCCCAACAAATCAGAAATTTCTTTGGCGGAATTACCGCTCATGTGCGCGAGATTACCAACTTCCTCAGCAACAACAGCAAATCCCTTTCCATGTTCGCCCGCTCTCGCTGCTTCAACTGAAGCATTAAAAGAGAGTAGCTTGGTTTGGAAAACGATTTCATTTATGACTTTAGTTTTTTCACCAATTTCGTTGATCACTTTTACAATTTCAGCAATCTCTTTATTGCTTTGATCAATCTGTTGGACCATTTCGCTGTTGCTGCGGGCAATGTCTTTAATAGATTGAACCAGTTCAACGATCATTCTTTTTCCGTTGTCTACGGACTCACGGCTTTTCGCTGAAACTTCCAATGAAGTTTTTGCATTCTCTGCATTTCTACCAATCATCGCAGACGTTTCTTCGACCGAAGAAGAAGTTTGTTGTAAAGCGGATGCTTGCTCTGTCGTGCTTGACGATAATTTTTCGCTGGCCCTGCTTATTTCGACCGCGACGTCCGAAACTTTATCCGCCTCATTATGAAGCTGCGAAGAAATACTATCAATGCGGTTGCAAATGGATTGAGCATATTTCCAGCTGATAGTGATGGTGATGAAAGAAAGAATCAAAAGACCAAGACTAACTTTTGTCTTAACACCGTTGACATGATCCTCGATGACGTCAAGGTATAATCCAGAACCTACCATCCAGTCCAGTGGTGCATAATATTTAACATAAGAAACTTTTGGAACAGGTTTTTCGCCTTTCTTCTTTTCAAATTTGTAAGGAACAAATCCTCCGTCAGGATTGTTCATCAATTTGATAAAATCTTTAACGTACGCTTTTCCATCTGCATCCTGAGAATCACTTCTGTCAGTGTTGATAAATTCAGGTTTTGTTCCATGGGCGGCACCGTATCCGCGAGAGTCATAAGCAAAGAAATAATCTGTTTCGTTATATCTTACGGTGGTGAATAATTTCTGAATATCTGCTTTCACTTTGGCACGATCTTCTTTTTTCAGGTCAGACTCTTTAACCATGTTGTCAATTACGCCAACCATGATGTCGACAGTGCTCTTAACTTCTTCTTTTCTAAGATTCAGCATATAGCTTTCGAAAACAGGAAAGACATAAAGAAAGATTAAAAGAATGAGTGGGAAGATTCCAATGAATACCAAAGAAATGAGTTTGAAATTTAAGCTCTTGAAGTTTGCTTTCATTTGTTATGTTACCTAAAAGGATTATGTCTGAGATGGAATAGTTTCGGCAGAAAATGACAATGGACTTTAATTTGTTTAAAGAGTCTTGAAGATAAATTAAGAGTAATCGAGGAAATTTGTGGGAGAGTGTGAGTGAATAATTTCGCTCACACTTATATCATTCTGATTTTAAATAAGCATCTTGAAGTTCAGAAGAATTGAGCAAATCTGCCAGGTCTTTTAAAAGTGGTTTCTGAGAAACGGGATCAGCCGCTTTCCAGAGTTCAAATTTTTCAGTGATTTGCTTCAATTTATCCTGCTGTAATTGAAGATTCTTGTCAATCTCATCATTTTCAAGTTTCAATTCGTCTTTTCTTTTTGCGATTTCATTTTTAGCTTTTTCAAAATCTTTTTCGAGATTCGCTTTAATTGAAGGATTAAAAGAAAGACGTGCAGGACTATTTTTTAAATTAGCGACATCATTTTTAAAATGCTCAGAAACAAATTCGCAATTTCTCATTGCACTTTGCAGACACAGCTCATCCTGAGATATCAAATTAGATTCCTGATCCAATGCTTTTAAATTATCTTCAATCTGTTTCAGTTTCTGTGGTCTCTGCTGTTGAAGGACTTCAACTTCACCTTGAGCTTTTTTGATCAAGCCTTCAATAAACACCGGGAGATCAATCTTTTCTCTTCGCACGATTGGAGCAGAAAATGGTTTATAACTTTCTGAACTATTCATATCCCAGCTAGGATTATATTGGGTCACTTCAATCGGGATCAGCTCATTAGCTAGCCTTGCCTCAAAGCCGTATCCAGCTTCCGCCATTTCTGGTTTGCCTTTATTAGAAACAACTTCAACTCTTCCTTCATGAACAAGGAGAACTGATTTTTCATCTGATGCCTGAACAATAAAAGTCGTTCCTCGAATTCCCATCGACATCGTAGGAGTCTTTACATTGAGAATTTTACTTTTCGAAGGATTGTGAATTTTAAAAAAGACTGTACCCTGGTGAAGTAAAAATTCAAGCTTGTCGTTGGGACTGACTTTAAGCACTTTGATATCAGAAACATCAACAACTGAATTAGCGCTGATTTTAATTTTAGATGAGAAGTTATCACCGAAGCCGACTATGACAAAAGAATCTTTTCCAGTTGAGATCATTCCCGGTTTAGTGATGATGGATTTTTCGTGGAAGGGTTTGCCTTCAAAAGTGACTTTTCCTTTGACCTTTAGAGCGGTCAGAGAGATAGCCGTGACTTCTGCGCGAGTTGTGTAAGCAGGAACGAGATCGGGAAACTTCTTAAAGAGAATCGCCCGCCAGACAAAAATCATCCCTATGAGAGCGATAACAGAAAGAGGAAAGCGAAATTTCATCAGCATTTCACAGCTCCCGCGAGTTTATTCACCTTTTTTAATCGATTCACGAATAAAGTATTTAAGAACTTTATTGCGATTAGCTCCACCGACAAGAGAGCGTAGATCTTCATGAAGGCCTTGATCATAGATAAGAGCGTGCATGGTCCCAGGCCCCTGTTCGATCTGCTTTGTCACTTTAGAAAGTGATTCGCTTGAAGTCTTGAAATTGGCTATTGATTGAGAAAGGTTTTTATCATTCAGATTGCTCATGACTCTGTTTGTATTAGCCGTAAGGTTTTCAAGGTTCTGAAGAATTTTTTCAAGCCTGTTTGTTTCCACTGAAGAAACCATTTTATCAAATTTAGTTAAAATACTTCCAGCTGCAACCATCAGGTCTTCACTTTTAGTTATGATATGCTCAATTTGATTGGATTCATTTGTGACGAGAAAGTCTCCATCTGCTACAGAAGGAGAGCCGTCAGTGCCGCCAGTGATCTCAAGAAATTTATCACCCAGTACCCCTTGAGTCTTAAAAGTGAGCGTTGCATTTTTCTTGATCCACTCCTGGTAATCTGCATTTACCCCAATGGTGATGATAAGCGTGTCTACTGTTTTAAATTTTATGGAAGAAACACTTCCTACTTTTACGCCTCTGAGCTGTACTGCCGCGCCGTCTTTCAGGTTTTGAGCACTTTTCACTTCTGTTTTGATATAAATCTTTGTGGAGAAAATGGCATTCTCTTTATTCAGCATAAAAATAGTCGTCATTAAAATTACGGCAAGGACGGAAACAAAAACTCCTGAGATCAGGTAATGTTTTTTATCATTTGGTTTAATCATAAATCATCCTTGGAACTCAAGATAAATTTCCGGACAAGTGGGTCTTCAGAGTTCTGAAAGTTGTGTGGAGTATCGTTAAAAATAATTTTTCCTTCGTGAAGAACAATGATGCGATCACAAAGCATGATGGCCGAAGGAATATCGTGTGTAACAAAAATTGAAGCTAAGCCTTTCTCTTTTAATTTTTGCATGAGTGAAACAACGTTCAGAGTGTTGGACGGATCCAATCCCGCTGTCGGTTCATCATAAAGAACAATTTCAGGATTCAAAATCATCGCGCGGGCCATTCCCACACGCTTCTGCATACCACCCGATAAATCCGAAGGCATGAGTTCTTCTTTGCCCTGAAGATCAATGAGTTTCAGCATTTCACTGACTTTGTCTCTGATCTGGGCGTAGCTGAATTTAGTGTGCTCGAAAAGCGGATAGGCGATATTTTCGAAAACATTGATGGAGTCAAACAAAGCTCCACTCTGAAAGGAGTAGGAAATTCTGATGCGAAAAGGTGTAAGTTTATTTTCCGGCAACTGATCAATGCGTTCGCCTTTGAAAACAATTTCTCCTTGGTCAATTCTTTCGAGACCGATGATCGAGCGGAGGAGAACCGATTTTCCTGTTCCAGACCCACCGAGGAGTCCGAGACTTTCGCCTTTATGCAAAGTGAAGCTCACTCCACGGTGAACTTTATTTTTACCAAATGCTTTATGAATATTTTTTACTTCCAACAAAACTTCTTTTTCCATTTTCATCACCAGATTAGCAGAAAGATTTTACTGATAAAAAAATCAGTGATGAGAATTAAAATGGAGGCAGTGACCACAACCCAGGTTGTAGTTACTCCAACTCCTTTAGTACCGTCTTTTGTGTTTAGTCCTTTATAGCAGGCAAAGATTGTGATGATGCCTGCGAAAATGGCAGATTTCACAAGCCCTGACATATAGTCATGAAACTTTACAGTTGAAAAAACCTTATAAAGGTAGAACCCGGGAACGATATCGAATTCCATCCGGCAGACAATCATTCCACCAAGAATACCAACGGCAAAAGAGAGAGCCGATAAAAGAGGTAAGGAGATAACCAGTGCCCAGAAGCGGGGAATAACAAGAACCCGCACAGGAGAAGTGCCAAGGGCCCTGATCGCATCAACCTGTTGAGTAACATTCATCGCTCCGATTTCAGCAGCAATACCAGAACCAACTCGTCCCGCTACAAGGAGCGAGGTAAAGAGCGGGGCCATTTCTCGTGCAAGTGAAAGTGAAACAACTGCAGGAACGTAAAGTGTTCCGCCGAATTTTGCCAGACCGTAACCGAAGTTAAGAGTCATAACCAATCCCATCGTCAAACCAATGACGACGGTAATCGAAGTTGAGCCATAACCGATATGATTGACTTGTTCCATTAGTCTTGAAAAATAAAAAGGTCTACTGAAAGTACATTTTATAGTTTCGAAAAAAAGGGCAGTGATCTCGCCGACAAAAACAAAAAATTGTCGGGTCCGTTCGCCTGTTTTAATAAATCGGTTCAGAACTTCATCAATCACTTGAGGATAATCCTTTCTAAAAAGTTATGAAGAGCGGGAGTATCACTGACAAGATTTTTTTGATTTGTTGAAATGAGAACGTAATCATAAATGCAATTGTTTTTATGAATCGTGATAATTTTAAAATGTCGTTGTATGCCATCCAGTGCACCGCTGGCAGTTACCTCAGCAGCTTCACGTTCCTGATAAAAGGCATTCGTTCTTTCCGTAACGTTCAGGTTTTCAATGCCGGATAAAATTGATGAAGTCAGTGTATTGAGATTGCTTGACTCATATTTTCTACAGGCACTGTTGAGAATGAAAATAGATTTTGTCTGAGAATTTTCTAAAGCGTAATCAGAGGCTTCAGCATTAATTTCTTTCCATGGTTTTGGAATATTTCTTTTGAGATTGTTGATAATCTCTCCGCTTTTTTTATAGTTAGTAGGCTCGCTGCTTGAGCAACTATATAAGAGGATAAAAAATAGAATTAAAAATACGTGTCTCATAGGCTCATCTAAAGTAGTTGATCAAACTTGTCTTTTCTACACTTTTATTAAAGGTTTATCTTTATTAGAAAGTCGTTCTAAATTATTGTAAACAGTGAAAAGTTTCCACCTGTCAAAAGCATGACAAGAAAATCTTGCCGCCGAGAAAAATTTTCCTTTAAAAAAGTTAAAAAAAAGGTAAGCTTAGTAGTGAGTCACAAAGGCATTCAGGATGAATGACACTTTAGTTAACAGACTCCCGTAAGGACAATTTGATGCGAACAGGATGTTTCGTGAAAATGTGCCCAGTAAAAAAATTCTTCAAATTTTTGACGATTTTTTTCGTATCTATTTTCATTCTGGAAAATATTTCCTTCGCACAGTCATTATTAGACCAGGAAAAGGCAACGACCTATCTTCGTTGGAATTTTTTCACTGGCCGCGATCAACTACAATTCAACAAAAAAGGTAATAAGGTCGTCATTAAGACTCTTAATACTGAACTTTATAACAATCTGAAAGCTGAGCTTTCTTCTTTAAAGACAGATCCTTCTTATATTAAGGGAGTTTCTTATAAAGAATCAGATTCGGATAACTCAAGCGTCAATGCACTGGCGATTGAAATTGAATTAAAGAACGATAGCGTCGAAATGTTCAGTTTTTATCGCGAGCGCGACAAGAAATATGTCGTAGATTTCTGGATGGACGGTGACACTGTCAGTTTAAATAAAGCTTCTGTGAAAAAGCCTGAGCCTGAAAGTGCTGAAGAGATTCAACCGACAGAAGAAAAAAGTGTAGAAAAGGCAGAGACTCCTGCGGAACCAGTGGCACCTGTTGCAGTCGCAAAACCAAAAGCAAAGAAAGCGAAAGCACCGGCCAGAAAAGAACCGAAAGAAGTAGCTGCTGAAGTTATAGAAAAAGTAAAAGAAGATAAGCTTTTATCTAATATTGTTATTGATCCGAATAAGCCTGCTGCCAAAACAGAGCAAGAGCTTGCTTCTGAAGAAGAAGACTCAAAAAAACCATTCAGAGATTTCCGTTACGGAGCTACTTTTATCTGGGACTATGATCCGATTGCTCCTGCTTATAAAGAAGTGGTTAACCTAAAGACTAAGATTCCAGAAATCTTTTTTCCAATTGCAAACAGACAATTCAAGAAGAGTGAAAAAGAAGCGCATCTTCAATTGACCATCAATCTTTATAGAAAGAGAAAATGGGGATTGATGTACAAGTCGATCAAGTTATTCCAGGAAAAATACGGACAACTTGCAGAGTGGGAATTAATTGAGTTCATTAAAGCCAATGCCATTCTTCGCGAAAATATCGACACTCCAAATCCGGAACTTTTCAAGAACGCTATGAATATGTTGATCACTCTTTCTGAAAAGAGCGACAACTATGAAATGAAGAAGGCTATTTATAAATATCTTCTTACCTATTACATGGAGAGAGGGGAGCACCTCAAAACTCTTCAGATCGCAAAAAATTATTATGCTGGAACAAGAGACAACTTTGATTTTGAAGAATCTGTTATTCCCGCTGAAGCTATGTTGAACTCTCTGGCGAAACTAGGACAGATTGAGAAGATTCAAGAACTGGCAACAGAGAAGACAATGAAGAAGGTGCTTCCAGCACAATTGATTCTCGCTTATCAAACATTTTCTTATCTGCGTGTCGGAGAGCTTACTAATATCATTTCTCTTTACGAGAAAAATAAAGCAAGTCTGGCAAAGCCAATTGATCCGGTCATTATGTACAACACTGCTGAAGCTTATTTCAGAAGTGGTCGTTACCCTGAAGCCATGGCCCTTTATCAGGACTTCGTGAAGAATTACTCTCATGAATTTGTCGCAAGCAATGCAAACTTGAGAATAGCTCTCTGTTCAGATCTTCTCGACAGAAATTACAATGATACTCTCGAGCTTTACAAAAGAGCTATCGATCAGTCAGTTGACAGCAATGTCAGTTATGAAGCCCGCATTCGTTATGTTGCTTTTAGAAGCGTAAGAAAAAGAGAATTGGATGATCGCGACCGCGAAATCAGAATTTTCCTTGAAACTGATAAGAATTCAAAGGCGACTCCTGATAAAAATCTTACGAAGCTTCTTCAGCAAGTTCGTTTGAGAACTCTTATTGTTGATGAAAAATACAAAGAAGCTCTTTCGTATCTTTCATTGCTTCCCCTTGTTTCTATGCCGAGAATCGATGCACGCGTTTTTGAAGGTGACGGAGCAGAAATTGTTTTCGGTATTATCGCTGATTTTTACAAAAAGTCAGAGTACTCACAAGTCATCAAGGCCTGGCAGACTTACAAAGATAAATATGTTGATAAAGTCGCCCAAGATCCATTCATTAATTTTGTTGTCGGATCAAGCTACGTGAAACTTGGCCTGTATAAAGGCTTTGACGACGTCTACGCTGCTTTTGAGAAGCTAAAAGATACTCCTAACAGAACTTTCCCGGTTTGGGTTAAAAGAGCGAATCAACAAAAAGCGACTGATTTACTTGCTGAATTAGTACTGATTAAAGACATCAAATTGCAAAATTGGGATTTGGTTCAGAAGAACCTGGCTTCGCTTGAGAAGAAAATGCCAAATAACAACAAGATGAATTACTACAAAGGCCTTGTGGCCTTCAACCAAAAAAATTACCCCCTCGCTGTTACACAATTTGAGAATTTTTTCTCTAAACAAGACCAAAGAATCATATATGATCCTTCTGACGTCGCGGATATGATCCGGGCCTATACTGACTCCATTTATGAACTAGGACAGTCGGATAAATTCTTGAAAGTCAGTGAGGCGATTCTGAATGACACCAATAGCTTTGGCACAGACAATGCTTATATTCAGAATGTCCGGGAACGAATTGCCTATCTCGGTATCGAAATTTCCGCAGGCAAGAAGAGTGAAAACTACATGCTGTTCGAAAAGATGATTAACGATTTTAAAAAGGCTAACCCAAAGTCGATTTACACAGGAAGGGTAAATTACTTGCTAGGGCAGGCAATGATAAAGAACCAGAAAATTAAAGAAGGCAGAGAAGTTTTTACAAACCTGATGAATGACAAGGAAACGTCTGATTACATCAAGGAACTTGCTAAGAGCGAACTGAGTTTACTGAATTTGAAAGAAAAAACATTATAAATAGCTTCATAGGATGGAGGCGATTCGTATGACAGGAGGTCAGATGGAAACGGAAACGATTAGAGTAGAACTTTTTGGATCAGATGCAAGAGTAGAGAAGGCTATTGGACAAGCAAGAAACCTTTCAGTAAGCAAAGCTGCAGTACTGATCGTTGGCGAAAATGGTGTAGGAAAAAGAACTCTAGGTCGATTCATCCACGAAAACTCAGGACGCGCTCACCAACCATTCGAATTGGTAGACTGCTCACTTCCAGCTCAGGAAGTAGAAAACAGAATCCTTGGTCACAGAGACAATGCTACAGGCAGATTCAATAAAGGGATCCTTGAAGCAGCTAATAAAGGAACTGTTGTCTTCGCTAACATTGATTGCTTAGACGAAGAATTCCAGAAAAGACTTCACAAAATTATCAATGAACTTGAAGACTACGATATCGACGTTCGTCTTGTTGCTACGACAACAAAAAATCTTTCTAAGCTTGTAGGCGCAGGAAGATTCTATCGCGGTCTATACTCAATTTTCGCTAACAACGCTGTTTCCATCCCGGCGCTTAGAGAAAGACAAGAAGACCTTCAAAGACTGGCTCGTCACTTCATGGCAGAAGCAACTGGTGCTGAAACTGAAGTTGAAATCGATACAATCGCAATGGACAGAATTACTTCTCACTACTGGGCAAACAACATTCACGAGCTAAAGCAAGTGATCTCAAGCTCTGTAAACAACAACTCGTCTTTGTTGGATGAGTCTGCTTATGAAGTAAACACAGCTAAGACTGTAAACTTTATGGGTGAAGATGATTCTGATGGTGTAAGACTTATGTCGCTTAAAGATGCTGAAAAGCTTCTTATTAAAAAAGCTCTTATCCACACTTCAGAAAATAGAACTCAGGCTGCAAAAATTCTTGGTGTTTCAATCAGAACACTTAGAAACAAGATCAATGAGTACAGAACTGAAGGATCATCATACTTCGTTAACTTAAGATAGTTTTTGAAGGACGAGGGAGGTTAGGATGAATATCGACGATAAAACAACAAAAGCATTGGCCGCTTCATTGAAGTACCGTCAAATGAGACAGGAGTTAATCGCTTCGAACATCGCTAACGCTGAAACTCCCGGGTACAAAGCAAAGAAAATTGATTTTGAAGATGCTCTGGCCCGCGCACTTGATACTGATGAACAACAAACTTTAAAGACCACCGACTCACGACACTTCAATGTCGGAGGCGGTGGCTTTAATAATTTACAACCTGAGATTTACGAAGAGTCTAACGGGATTGTAAGTCCTGACGGCAACACTGTTGATCGCGATCAGGAAATGGCCGATATGGCCGAAAACAAAATCATGTACGATGCCTCAGTTCAGCTTCTGAATAAGAAACTTGGACTGATGAAGTACGTTGTGGGCTCGGATCGATAGGGGGTAGAAAATGGATTTACTGACAAGTTTAAAAATTAGTTCTTCCGGATTAACTGCCAATAAAAAAAGAATGGCAGCGATCTCTTCCAATATTGCCAACGCTCAGACGACGAGAACTGCTGAAGGCGGACCTTATCAGCCCAAAGAAGTAGTGTTCGGAAGTGAACCTGCTAAAGAAAACTTTTCTGAAATTCTCGCCGGCGAAATGGGAGAGAATGCTCAGACGGTTATTGCGAAAGAAGTTTCTAACAGCAAGAAACCGCCAGTTTTAAAATATGAACCAAACCATCCGGACGCAAACGCAGAAGGATATGTCGCTTATCCAAACATCAACACGATGGAAGAGATGGCGAATATGATTGAAGCTTCCCGCGCATACGAAGCCAACATCAATGCGATGAACACAGCCAAGAGTATGGCGATGAAAGATTTAGAGATCGGTAAGAATTAATTTAGCAAACTAAGAGGATTATATGGCAATTGAAAACGTAGGCAACATGAACAAACTTCTCTCAAGTTACAACACTCAGGACTGGATGAAGAGTGCCTCGATTGATCAGGCGACACTTCCTCAGTTTAACGAACTTGCGGCAAATCCTGCGATCGGTGCAAAACCAGCGCAAAGCTTTTCCGAAATGCTTGCTAACTCACTGACTGATGTAAACAACATGCAAGTGGAAGCAAACAAGGCAATTGAAAAACTGGCTTCAGGTCAGACAAAAAATATTCATGAGACTATGCTCGCTGTTGAGAATGCTGAACTTGCATTCAAGACAATGAACCAGGTCAGAATGAAAGTGATTGAAGCTTATAAAGAAATTATGAGAATGCAGATGTAATTTGATTTGATCTCGAGAGGATGATGTTTGATTTCATAGGATGTGAAATTAAAGAATCAGGAGGATGGCCTTGCAAGATATATTAGAGAAAATTTTTAGAAACTTTAAAGAGTTCTTCAACGGGCTCGATACAACCAAAAAAATTGGTTTTATCATAGTTTCTTGTATGATTTTGGCGGCCATGACCGGAATTGTTGTTTGGGCTTCAAAGACCCGCTACGACGTTCTTTATACAGATCTCAATAAAGAAGATGCAAGAAAGATTGCGATCCTTCTTGAAGAAAAGAAAATTCCTTACCAGACTGCAAATGACGGTAAAACAATTTCTATTCCTGAAGACCTTGTAGGAGTCTGGAGACTTGAAATCGCAAAGCTGGGTACATCCTTCTCAGGAACAGTCGGTTATGAAGTTTTCGATAAACAATCCTTCGGGACGACAAGCTTCGTTCAAAAAGTAAATAAACAAAGAGCTCTTGAAGGAGAGCTTGTTAAAACGATTATGTACATTCAGGGTGTAAAACGCGCCCGCGTACACATTTCTATTCCAGAATCTTCTCCATTTGTTGCAGAAAAGAAAGCACCGTCTGCTTCAGTAGTCCTTGAATTGAACCCGGGAGTTACTTTGACTCCGGCAGAGATTAAAGGGGTTGGTTCTCTTGTGGCTTCATCGGTTGAAGAAATGAGAGCTGAGAACGTTGTCATTTTAGATGATAGAGGAAAGAAGCTTTCTGAAAATATCGGCGATTCAATGACTGCGCTTACGGCAAACCGTATGGCACTTGAAGCTCAATTGAATCAAAAATATGAAAAACAAATTGAAGAAATTTTAACTAAAGTTGTCGGTGACGGTAAAGTTGTTGCGAAAGTAACAGTCGATCTTGATTTCACCGAGGCTGTTTCAACAGAAACGAAATATGACAATGAGAACGCAGCGGTTGTTTCTGAAGTAAAAAATACTCAGAATCTTCAAGGTTCTCGTCCATCTCCGCAAGGAATTGCAGGAGCTCAGTCGAATCTTCCTGGCGAAGTGCCTCAACCGGGCGTCGCTGAAACAAAAAATAATGTCACTAAAGAATTAACAACAAGAAATCTGAACGTTCCAACGACAGTAACTCAATCGAGAAAACCTTCTGCAACAGTGAAGGCAATTTCAGCAGCAGTTATGATCGACGGAAAGCGCATTCCGGTTCTTGGCGAAGATGGCATGGCCCAGCTTGATAAAAACGGCAATGCGATTATGAAGTATGAGAAGTGGAGTGAAGCAGATCTTCAAAACTTCTCTCAAATCGTAGCTTCAACACTTGGAACAAGTGAAAAACGCGGGGACAAACTCGTTATTAAGAATATGGAATTTGCCCGCGAAGACATGAGCGTGGCAGATGCAATGTTGAAAGAGCAAGCTAACCGCGAACTCATCAGAAACATCGTAAAATACCTCGCTGTCGGTTTGACGATTTCATTGTTCTTCTTCCTGGTTGTTCGTCCGTTCATCCAGTGGGTTACAGACAACACGATCGAAACGGTGGAAGACTTTCTTCCTCGTACACTTGAAGAACTTGAAAAAGTACAGGCGAACCAACGTCTGCCTGGTTTAGAGGATGCGCTTCCACAAATTGAAGAGAAGCTGAACCCTGAGAAGATTGAAGGAAATATGTTGCGTGAAAAAATTATTGCTCTGGTTGAAAACAATCCAGGCAAAGCCGCACAGATTATCCATGAAATGATTCACTCGAGTGAATCCGATAAACAAATTGCATAAGATTATTAGATAAGAGGAAAGAGTATGGCAGCAGCAGACAACGTTTTAGATCCGGACACAGAGTATAGTTTACTCAGCGGTCAAGATAAGGCCGGTTTGCTTTTATCTTCGCTCGGAATGAACATTACTCAGCTCATCTTTCAAAACATGAAAGACAACGATGTTAAGAGAATGATCAACGCGATGTCGAACGTTAAACGTGCTCCGATCTGGATGGTGAAACGTGTTCTTGAAGATTTCTACAAGCAGCTAAACGAAGAAAACGATTTACTCTTTGCTGAAAACCGCGGTCGTGACTTTATCATCAATACATTAGGTGAGGATAGAGCGAAGCAACTCCTTGGTCAGATCGTTGAAGTCGGTCAGACAAATACACTTGAATCACTTGAACTCGTCGATACAAGAACTCTTTCGAACTTCCTTATCAACGAGCACCCTCAGACAATTGCTCTTATCGTTGCCCACCTGGCACCTGATAGAAAAGTGGATGTACTTAGAAGATTGCCTGAAGGATTACAAGCTGAGGTTGTTCTGCGTGTAGCGAACCTCGACTACGTTTCTCCTGAACTTATTTCTCAATTGGATGACGTACTTAAAACAGAACTTTCTACTCTTGGTTCAATCGATACGAACCAGCTTGGTGGTGTCGAGCCGATCGCAGATATGCTCAACCTTATGGATAAAAACACTGAGAAAAACATCATGTCTCGTGTTGAAGAAAAAGATCCAGAGCTTGCAGAAGAGATCAGAAAACTCATGTTTACTTTCGAAGACCTTATGTACGTCGACGACAAAGGTATTCAGAACCTTCTTCGCGAAGTGGACAACGGAAAGCTTGTTATTGCAATGAAAACTGCTCCGGACGAAATCAAGCAGAAACTTTTCAAGAACATGTCGAACCGTGCGGCTACGTTGCTTAAAGAAGATCTTGAGGCCCTTGGACCTACTAAGCTTTCTGATGTTGAAAAAGCTCAGGCTGAAATGGTTCAAAAAGTTAAAGAACTTGAAGCTCAAGGTAAAGCGTTTATTGCTCGCGGCTCTGACGGCGATTCACTCGTTTAATAGCAGCGTAAAGGGAATATTAGATGGTAAAGCAATTTTCGGATGTACAAGAATACAAATTTCACAACTTCACTGATGCTGAAGTTGATCCGAATGAAGTGAAAGTCTTTGAATTTAAGCCATTGCTTTCTAATGCCCAGGCGATAGCGAAAAGCGAATTTCAGAAAGTCATTAAAGATGAAAGAACGCATGCAAAGAACTCACAGTTCAAAGTTAATCCAATCGTTGAGAAATTCCGTGGTTTAAAAGACCAGGAAGAAATGGAATATCAGCAAGCCGTTGAAAAAGAAGTGGCGAGAAGAATTGCTGAAATTCAGGACGAAGCTTATAAAGTGGGATTTGACGAAGGTGTGAATCAAGGGCGGGAAGAAATCTTTGATGAAATGAGAAGTGTCGTAGATCAAAAACTGGAAAACTTTTCAGAGATGGTTACTGATGTTCTCAAAACTCAGGAAGACATTCTTTCTAATCAGAAAAAAGAAATTTATCATCTGATGAAAAATCTTTCGAAGTGGATTATTCTTCGCGAGTTAAAAGAAGACGGAACTTATATTGAAAGACTGCTGGAAAAACTTCTTCTCGAAACTCAGGCTCGCCAGAATCTTCTGATTCAGGTCAATGCAAATGACTTTGCAGCAATGCCTGAAGTTCTCGCTCATATTCAGTCTCGTTTAGGCGAATTGAAAAATGTGAGAGTTGAAGTGGATTCCCAAATCGCTACTCGCGGAATGATTGTTGAGTCTGATAACGGAATTATCAACGCTACAATGGAAGAACAGTTTAAAAGTTTAGATAAACTTTTTGAAGATGTATTAGCTGACTCCTAACAGATAAGGTGAATAGTACTATGGATAAATCTCTCGATCTTGCTTCTATTCACAAAAACTACGAATACTCTTCTCCCTATCAGAAAATCGGAAAAGTTTTTGCCAATAAAGGGATGGTTTTTGAAATCAACCTTTCCCGCGCACCCATCGGATCAAACGTTGAATTCGTCACTGAATTCGGCGACAAATCTCTCGGTGAAGTCGTAGGGATTAATGGCACAAGATGTATGGCAATGCCTTATGACGAACTTTCAGGAATCAATTCTGAAACTCGCGTTTACTTAAAAGATCTCACGACAACCATTAAAATTTCAGAAGCGATGCTCGGAAGAGTTATCGACTTCCAGGGAAATCCAATTGACGGTAAAGGCCCGATTGAGCCGATCAATGTTGAAGCTCGTTCAATTTACGGACAAGCTTTGAACCCACTTGATCGTCCACCTATTCGCGAGCCTCTCGATACAGGTATTCATGCTATTAACTGTTTCATGACCGCAGGCAAGGGACAGCGTTTTGCCATTATGGCCGGTTCGGGTGTTGGTAAATCAGTTACCCTCGGTATGATTGCCGAAAACTCTTCTGCCGATATTAACGTCATCGCCCTTATCGGAGAGCGTGGTCGCGAGGTTTTGGAATTCATTGAATCAGATTTAGGACCTGAAGGTCTCAAACGTTCAGTTGTTATCGTTGCGACTTCAGACACCTCTGCCTTAATTAGAATGAAGGCTGCGTATGTAGCAACAACGATTGCAGAATATTTCAGAGATAAAAATCAAGACGTTCTTTTGATGATGGATTCAATTACACGTTTTGCGATGGCGAATCGTGAAATTTCCCTTTCTGCTGGTGAACCTCCGGGACAAAAAGGGTATACGCCTTCTGTTTTTGCACGTCTTCCGAAGTTAATGGAACGAGCAGGAACAAAAGCTGGAGCTGGATCTATTACCGGAGTTTATACCGTTCTCGTTGAAGGGGGCGATATGGATGAACCGATTGCAGATGCCGTAAGAGCGATTGCCGATGGCCACATTGTCTTGTCACGTGAACTTGCTTCCCGAAACCAGTTTCCTGCAATTGATGTTCTTGCTTCACTCTCAAGGGTTATGGGGAAGGTCGCTTCCCGTGAACATAAAATCGTTGCCAGTCACTTGCGTGACTTGATGGCAGCTTATAAGGCCAATGAGGATCTGATCAACGTAGGTGCATACGCCCGCGGTTCCAACCCTAAAGTTGATAAGGCCCTGCTGATCTATGATGATTTGATGAGTTTGTTAAAACAAAGCCAGGGGATGACTGAGTTTCTCACTATTGAAACTCTTTACGACAGAATGGTCGATATCGCCCGAAAGGCTGAAAACATAAAATGATGATTAAATAATGCAAAAGTTTAAATTCAAACTCGACGCTGTTTTAAAAATGCGTGAGTTTAAAGAAAAGAAAATTAAAATTGAACTCGGAGAAATACTTCGGGAGATCGGCGATGTTGAAGAAAAAATCGCCGCAGCCAATAAGGCCATTGATGAAACGTACGCAGCTCAGGAAACTTTTATGTCGGATCCTGCTGCAGGAAGAATGATTCAATTCTTCCCATACTTTATTCAGGGTAAAAAAGAAGAAATTAAAAATAAAGAGAATCTCCTTTGGTCTCTTCGTAAGAAATACGATGCAAAAATAAAAGAACTTGCAGAAGCCCGCGGTGAAGTAAAAGTTATGGAAAACTTCAAAGATAAAAAGAAAGGCGAGTGGACAAAAGAGTATAATAAGAAACAACAGGAAAATATCGACGAGTTGTTGATGATCAGAAGACACGGACAAAATGAATTAGGTGGCGAATAGAATGAAAACTCTCTTTTACGTTTCAATTTTAATTATAGGTGCTGTCGCTGTAGCTGCGAACACACCAGCTTCTAAAAAAGGAGCCGCTCCGGCAGGTCCGGAAAAAAGACTCTATACTGAAGATGAGTTTAAGAAAGCAGTGCTGGTGGAAGCAGAAAAGCTGATGAAAAAAGCAGGCAGCGGGCATCTGGTCGATTTTTCCAAAGAACTTCTGGAAAAAGAAGAAGCGATTAAAGTGAAGCAACTTAATCTTCAAAAACAGGAAGAACAGCTCAAATTAAATACTGCAGATTTTCAGAAAAAAATGGTCGAATATCAGGAAGAGCAAAAAAGATTCCTTGGCTGCATTGATTCTCAGAATGAAAAAGCAGAAAAGCGTGTCTCTCAAATGGTTGAGGTCATCTCCGGTATGAAGCCTCAGTCAGCCGCGGATGTTCTTGCTGTACAGGATCCGGATCTTTCTGTGCGCATTCTAGGTTTGCTCGATCCTCTTAAAGCTTCCAAAATTTTTAACCTGATGGATAAAGAAGTTTCGGCAAAGCTGCAAAAACAATTTGTTCAAATGAAGAAATAATCCGACCTTTCTCGTTCGGTATTGATAAATGTCAACTTGAACGAAGCATACAATCTTCTTAAAATTAAAAAAAATTTTTAAGGAGTGAGTCGTGTCAAAACTTTTAGATATCACGGAATTTCCACCTGCAGTTGAAGCATTTTATCGCAAAAACGCAGGAACAATGCTTGATAGAAAATACTTGCATAGAGAACCAGGCAAGAATTCTAAATGGATCTATGAAGAGAGTGATTTGCCATGGCTGTTACTTGATTTAAAAGTTCCCTACAAAGAAATGTATCAGGAAGCTCTTCAATTTGTGAATGATACTATTCCTCAGGACTACCCAGGATTAAATTTTACCGAACAAGCTAAAAAAGATGCCAGCCAGCGTGGATGGAATACTGTTTGTATTCACGGGTTGAGTAAGCATCAATTTGACCGTGCTTCTGTTTATGGTTACGAGCATGAAGATCTTGCTCCTTATGTCTGGACGGAAATTGCAGATGCTTGTCCAGTGACAAAAGCCTTCTTGCAATCTCTCCCTTACGAAAAACTTTACCGTGCTCGTTTCACAGTTTTGGGACCTGGTGGTTACGCAGCTCCACATATCGGACGCAAGGAAAACGCAGACTACAGTAAGAAAATCAGCTTCGCTCTAAATCACCCTCAAGGATTTTCTTTTACAATGGACAATCATGGGGCGATTCCATGGGAAGAGGGACGTGGGTTCTTGTTGAATGTCGATGAGAATTTCCATTCAGTTATCAATCGCAGTGAAATACCACGTATCCATTTAATCACTATGGGAAAACCAGATTGGAACAGAATGGATGACTTGATTAAAAAAAGTTATTACGGAGTAAATCCCGAATTGAACATGTCTTCCAAAATTGATCTTCTTTAAAAAATGATCAAACAGTTCAAGCGTTTCAGTTTATTTGCGTTGATTCTTATTCTGTGGGAAATCGCCGGCAAGGCAGGGTTAATTAATAAATTCTTATTGCCGGCACCCTCGACTATTGTTTCCAGTGAAATATTTTTAGACTTTAAAATCTTGTCTCATGCTCTTTCGAGTTTTCAGCGTGTGCTTGTTGGTTATTCAATATCAACTGTTGCTGCAGTAGTTTTGGGTTTCTCAATCGGATTGAATAAAACATTAAGGTTTTATCTGATGCCGATTTTTTCGCTTATTAAACCTGTTCCTCCAATTGCATGGATTCCTATTACAATCCTTTGGTTTGGTCTTGGGAATGGACCAAGTTATTTTGTCACAATGATTGCATCTTTTTTTCCTATATTTTTCAACACGATCAACGGAGTGGATGATCTGGATCCACAGTATATTAATGTGGCTAGATGTTTCGGAACGAGACGGCTGCAGATGTTTAAAGAAGTCATTTTTCCATTTTGTCTTCCTTATATTTTCTCTGGAATGAGAATCGGTCTTGGCGTGGCCTGGATGAGTGTCATCGCAGCTGAAATCGTTTCGTCTACCAGCGGCCTTGGATATATGATGGAAATTTCCCAACAGATGATGAGAGTAGACAACGTCTTTATCGGAATGCTCGTCATAGGTATTTGTGGTATTGCCCTGGATTTTTGTATCCAGAAAATGAGTCGGCGTTTTGTCAGGTGGAAATATTGATCAGAGCTGAAAACTTAACGATTCAATTTGAAAACTTGAAGCGTAAAACAAATCTAAAAGCACTCAGAAACGTTAATTTTAAAATTAATGAAGCTGAATTTGTGGCCATTATTGGTCCATCTGGTTGTGGTAAATCGACTCTTATTAATGCCATGGCCGGATTTATAAAACATTGTGAAGGAAATCTTTTCTACAGAGATTTACCGATAAAAAGCACGTCTCCTGAAAGAGTAGTCATTTTTCAAAATCATTCTCTCTTTCCATGGAAAACGGTGTCGGAAAATTTAGCTTTTGCATTGAATGCAAAAAATTTAAGCGCCGATCGCGCTGAATCGATTGTCCGTCATTATCTCAAAGTGGTTGGACTTGAAAAATTTGCGGATTTTTATCCCAAAGAGCTTTCAGGTGGAATGCAACAAAGGGTGGGAATAGCCAGAGCTCTGGCAGCGGATCCGGAAGTTTTTTTGCTTGATGAACCTTTCGCTTCACTCGATTTTCTGACGAGAGAAAAAATTCAGGACGAATTAATGAAAATGATCCGTCCTTTGAATAAAACTGCTGTCCTTGTTACTCACAATATAAATGAAGCTCTTTTTTTTGCGGATAGAATTTTCATCATGTCGGGACAGCCCGGGACGATTATAAGTGAGTTGAAAATTGAAGGTGAAAAACCGAATTCAATTCTTGAAATTGAAGATTATGCAGAGTTTAGAAATTTAAAAAAACAGATAAATGATATTTTAAAACGAGGAGAAATTTCGTGAAGTTATTCATTTGCATTTCATTACTGGCATTTATGCTTTCAAGTGAAAAAGTTATGGCAGAAACCAATCACAAAATCCGGATTGCTTATCCTTCAGTGGGAACTGTAATCAATGGACAGGTGGGAGTGGTTCTTGAGAAAAGTGACATCCTGAAGAAAGCGGGACTGGAAGCAACTGTTACTCCTATGGCCTTAGGAAAGGAATTAAAGACCGCGCTTGTCTCTGGAAATGTCGATGTTATTTTTACAAGTGAATCCAATTTTGTCGTGCTACTTGGACAGGGATTTCCTTGTTACGGTGTAGCTTCACTGGGACGTGGCGGTTATGTCGGCTTAGTGGCCAGCGATCCGAAAATCACAAAAGTAAGTGACTTAAAAGGAAAAAAGGTCGGAACAATCTTCGGAATTTCAACTCATCTTCCTACCATTTCCTGGTTGCAGAAAAATAATTTGAATCCTGAGAAAGATCTGTCGTTTCAAAATATTTCAGCAATCGGACCGCTAAGAGCGGCGCTGGCTTCTAAAGAACTGGATGCTGCTGGCATTTTTGATCCATGGATTGAAGATGGATTAGCGTCGAAATCATTGCACATTTTAAAAAATGACGATGGTTCACTTGCCCGCGATGATCTCGATCTTATTATCGTTGTTTCAAAAGACTTTGCTGATAAGAATCCTGAAGCTCTTCCTAAATTTAAAAAAGCTCTTCAGATGGCTACTTTAGAAATGGCCCAAAAGAAAAATGAAATTAATAAGCAGTATTCTGCTTTAAATGGACTTGACGTTAAAATCATTCATCAAGCTTCACTCTCTAATCCAAACTATAACGCTAAGAAAAGCAGCGATGTAGATTTAAAAATTTCAAATCACTTTATTGAGAAGTTAGAAACATTAAATGAATTTATGCTTAAAGAAAAAATGATCAAAGACAACGTCAAGATTAAAGAATACATAAGGCAGTTATAAAAATGAAAATGATGACAATCCCAGTTTCAGAAAAAGTTTATGAACTCTTTTTAAAAAATGAAACTCTGGTTCAGGAAATTATTGAAAAGGCCCTTGAAGAACATCTTGGCGAATCTTCTGTAGATCGCCAGGAATTTGTCCGTGTTATTTGCCGGGCCAAAGCTCCAGTTTGCAATTGGCACGATATGGAACTGCAAATAATGAAAGGTTCTTTATGAGCAATTTAGACTCAGTTTTTTATGATAGTTCACAGATGTTTTATTGTTCCGGAAAAATCGGATACCGATGGGCCGTAAAGACAATCGAAATTGCCGCGAGCAATCTGGTTAAAAGTCATACTGACACTTTAGCCTTGCAGGAAGTTTTAGATTTTTTCAGTCACAATGGTGATCATGAAAAAGGTGTGGCTATATTCTCTAATGTAAAAAAAGTAATGAATGTAGTTCTTCCGGTAACAGTTCAGGATTTTGAACTTTCATATGACCTACATAAAAAATTTCCGGTGGCACATCCTCGCGGTTTGATTCATTCAGCAGTTATCCTGAATGCCGGGTTTAATAATATTTGTACAACTTTCGCAACCGGATATGAAGCTATTCCCGACGTGAAAAGAGTCAATTTAATGGATAAGGTGGATCATTGAAAAAGTTTATTGTAGATTCAAATGTTCCGTTGATTGCAACGGGACAAATTGGAGAAGCCTGGGCCGTTGTTATTTTGGATGAAATCGCCAAAAAGAATGTGCAAGGGCTGACAGATGTCTTTTTTCTTCAGGAAATTTTAGATCGTTTTTATTTTTTGAATGAATCTTATAAAGGGAAAAAGCTTTGCAAGGCCTTTCGAAAAATTATTGGGACCACTTTGCCTGTCACTGTTCAGAACTTTGAACTGTCGTATGAATTATTTAAAAAATCTCAGGCACGCCCCAGAGATTTAATTCACGCAGCAGTGATGTTGGAATCAGGCGTGACCGATATCTTCAGTGTTGATGGACCGGAATTTGATCTTATTGAAGGAATCAATCCGATCCACCTGCCGCATTTACTACAATCTCTTCAATTAAAAGGACATTACATCAATGAAAGAAACAAACAATAACAAATTATTTCTGGATATTAATCTCATTCTTTTTTTAATTAAAAGAGGATCGTCTTTCAGCACAGTCGTTAACCAGATTAAAAATCTTGGACAGATTTACGTTGATGTAAAAGGACTACAGGAAATTGTTTACTATTATCATCTGCTTGGTGAAACAGCACTTGGTTATGAGAATGCGATGCTTTTAAGAAAATGCACTGAAGTTTTATCTGTCACAAATGATGATATTCTTTTGCAAGAATCACTACTGGACAGATATCCTGCCTTTCCACCTCGTGAACTTCTTCATAGTGCAGTCATGTTTAACAATGGGATTAAAAATATAATTTGTTCGCCGGAATCAAAATACAACGAAATTGAAATTGTGAAAGTTGAGTCTGTTTTATCAAAAATGACTCAGCAATTATAATTACAACGGAACGATTTTTTCGAGCGCTTGATAATTTTTAATGATGATAACCGGCCCATTTGATTCTATAAGTCCCTCGTCACGCATATCTGAAAGACATCGGACAAATGTTTCTTTGGCCGCACCAATCCATGATGAATATTCATCGCGTGTCAGCTGAATATCAAGTGCGATTGAATTTTCGCCTTCAATAGGAACTCCGCAAAGAGAGTTTAAATAAATCAACGATTCAGCGACTCTCTCTCGAACATTATTTTTTCCATAAGAGCGCAGGCGATTTTCAGATCGCCTGATTTCTATTCCCATGCGTTTCAGAATCTCGAAATTAAATTCAATATTTGATTTAATAAGATCAAAAAAGAAATCCTTTGGAATAAAAAAACCAGAAAGGGGAGAGCTTATGCTGATTGCGCTTGCTCTGAAGGTTTCTTCAGAAAATAAACAACGGTACCCGGTCATATCGTCCGGACCGACAATTTTAACCACGCTTTCTCTGCTGTTTGTCTCAGGCCAGATGATTTTGGCAAATCCGCTTGTAATATAATAGAGACCGTCAGTCGTTGTATGCTGCTTGTTTAAAAACTGGCCTCTCGCCAAAGAAAAAGGCCGCTTGATATTATCAAGTCTGCGCTTTTCTTCATCATTTAAAGATTTAAACAGAGTCTGCTCTTTCATCTTGTTCTCAAAAATTTATTTATACTATTTGGTATTAAACAAAAGTGAAAGTCAATGCTGTCATGGCCAATCATGGGTCAGTAGCGTGCTGTTAAAACTAAAGCGAAAGACGCTTTAAAGAGAGAGCAAACCCGGCAGATTTTTCCTGCCCGATAACTAAAACGGGAACAAAATTCCAGACGAAAAGAGCGTTTTGGGCCATCACAAAATTAGGCTACACTGAGAAGAGCACGCTAAGCGTTGTAAGAACTTTTAAGGAACGTATGCAAGGATTACCAATACATCAACTTCAGAAATCAGCTCAGGGCCAAGTGAAAACTGGCGCTGTGGATTCTGCAAAAGCATCTCACGCTGCTAAGGGTGAAAACGCTCAAGTTGAAAATGGAGAAGGTGACTTCGCTTCTCTCTTTGCAGGTCTTGCAGGAAATGTTTCAGCAGGAAAAGACGGAAAAGCTTCTCAAGTTGAATCTCAAACCGGCGAGACCTTAAAAAATCTTCTGGCAGACAAAAAAGCAGAGAACAAAACTGAAAATGGCGAAGTTGCCAAAGTCCAGCAGGTTAATGTTGAGCAGTTGATGGCCAAGATTGCTGAAGGCAAAACAGAAGTTAAGCCAGAAGTTCTCAATCTTAAGGCCAATGGAAATGTAGAGCAGCAGATTGCAAAAACAAATAGCAGTCTTGATCAGCTTCTGAATAATTTAAAAGGCACTCAGGATTATGTTCCAGTTGATGAAGCGGAAGGTGATAGTGAAATGCCTGCCCTTCGCCACAAAAATGGCGATCCATCAAAAGCAGAATCAAAAAATGAATCACCTCTTGATTTCCTTGTAAAAGGAGCAAAAACAAAAGGTGTAACAGAGAATAATGAAGGCAAAGTAGAATCAGCTCCTGTTCAGAAGAAAGTTGTGACAGGCGAAGATTTCATCAAGAATATGCAGGCGGCAGACAAGAAGCCGGCGCTTGCAGTGATCAATGGTCAAAAGGGAGAAGAACTTCCTTCAGCGAAGATGATGATGAATCAAAATGCAAAAGCCTATGGTCAGGGTATGAACCTGATGAATGATTCTCTTATCAAAAACACGAAAGATTTTGCCAATAAAGATGTGAAGAAAGGAAAGCAAAACCTGATGGGTATTGATGAACTTCACACTAAAGAGACAAAAGCTGGGGCAGAGCTGGCGACACTTAGACAAGAAGCGGTCCCGACTCTTCAAAACAATAAAGAGAACAACGGACAATCTCAGCTACACACAAATGGAAATCAAAAAGTTCTAGATCTTTCACATATCAATACTTCGAATACAACAGAGATCATCAAAAAGATTTCTGACTACGTTGAACAAAACAATGTAGCAAATAAGCAGAGTCTTGATTTGACTGTTAAGCACGAATCGCTTGGCGAATTCAAAATTCAGGTTTCAAAAGTTCCTGAATCAATGAACGGTGGCTTAAACCAAATCGATATGCAAATCACAACATCGAGCAAAGAAGGACATGATTTCTTTGTGAAGAACGAAGTGAGCTTGATGAAAAATCTTAACCAGTCTGGAATTAATCTTTCTGACCTGAGAATCGTGGCAAGCTCAAGCGAATCTAGTGCATTTGGACAAACTGATTCAAGACAATCGAGCTCTTTCTCGCAAAATTCAGACGGATCAAAACAATTTTCTAGTTTCGAATCAAGCAGCTTCAGCTCTGGCAACGGTGCTGAAAGAAGAAAAGCGTTGTGGGAAGAAGCTCAACAACGATATGGAGCTTAATCCATGCCAATGATTGGAAAGCCAACAAGCGCAAACAATAATTTTTCTGATATTGCCATTAAACGTCCTGAAATTGTCGACGGTGAAGCTTATGATCCGAAAGTAGGAGATAAGCTGAATAAACTTTCTGGTGTAAAACCGGAAACTCGTTTCGTTGATAAAAAAGCACACGAGACTCTTGGACCGGATGGGTTCATGAAGCTTCTTGCTCATCAATTGAAAAATCAGGATCCGATGAAGCCGATGGATCAAAAAGATTTCTCGGCGAACCTTGCCCAATTCTCGCAATTAGAGCAATTGACAGCAATGAATAAAAAATTCGATGGAATGACTGCTAATAACAACAATGAAAAAAGATTCCAGGGCGCAAGCTTCTTAGGAAAAAAAGTTGTAACTGCAGGGACGACTATTGATTATGAAGGAAACGGCAAAGATGCTGAACTTCCTTTCTATCTGGACAAAGCTGCGAAGAATGCTGTTATCCATATCTACGACAACAAGAACCAGATGATTGGAAAAATCGAAAGAGAAGATCTTGGAAAAGGTCAGCAATCAATCGTGTGGGATGGAATTGGTCTGGATGGAGAAATTGCTCCGAAAGAAACTTACCATTTCGACGTTGTTGCTTTCGATGAAAAGAATGAAAAATTCTTTGGTTCAACAAGAGCAGAAGGTGTAGTGACTGGTGTACGTTTTGAGAATGGAGAAACAATTCTCGACGTCTCTGGCGGCAAAAAAGTTTTCTTGAAAGATGTTGAAAGTTTTGCATTGGCAGATAAAGAGCTTCCTGCTGGCGCAAAAGCGGCGGCAAAAAATATTGATGGAAAAAATATTCCTGCATTGCAAAAGCAAGCAACGAATGCTTATAATCAAATAGACAACTCTCTTAATAACTAACGAAAGAGTAAAGTTTAAATAATGGCTAACCAGAAGATTAACAACATTCTCATTCCAAACGTCTCGACAATTCCGTCGAAGAAGAATGTTGATGTCAACAAGCTGAACCAGGGCGAGACGAGCGAATTTAAATCGCTTCTCGATACGACGCTTGATCAATCTGAACAATCTGAAATTGGACAGCAGCCGAAAGGCCTGCATCTGTCTACTCACGCGATGAGAAGACTTCAAGAGAGAAATTTGTCTCTCGATAAAGAAGAATACGCAAAACTTCAGACAGCAATCGATAAATTAAAAACGAAAGGTGGGCAAGACTCACTGGTAATCACTGGTAAAGCGGCGTATATCGTCGACGTGCCAAAAAATACAATCGTGACAGCAATAGATAAAGATAGCATAGGGGAAAATGTTTTTACGAAAATAGATTCGACAATATTAATGAATTAAAATTTAAAAAATTCTCAATCGAAACAGGTTGGTCCTTTCCGGAAACCCAAGTTTTTAGTCTGTAGTACTTTAAACATCGATTGAAGAAAAATTTGGTCTAGGAGGGACAAAATGGGTATTCTTCGTTCATTCACAATTGGTGTTTCAGGTCTAAACGCATCAGGACAGGGTATGGGAGTTATCGGTGATAACATCGCCAACGCCGGCACCAACGGATTCAAATCATCACGCGCAGAATTTCAAGACGTCCTCGCAGTTTCTCTTAAAGGTATCGAAGGTGGAGACCAGTTCGGTGCCGGTACAAAATTAGGCCACATTAAACCTCTTATGACCCAAGGGGATATCACAAGAACAGATTCAGTAACAGACCTTGCCCTTTCAGGTGATGGTATGTTCACAATCGATGCACCAGCAGGAAGAACATACAGCCGTGACGGATCTTTCCACTTCGATAAAGAAGGTCAATTGACGACTATGGATGGATACAAAGTTATGGGGTTTGGTTTTGATGAGAAGGGCGGAGTGATCAATAAACTTGATCCGATCAAGCTTGGTAGAACGACTATTCCTGCCAGAGCAACTAAAGATATGAACTTGATGATGAACCTTGACTCTCGTGCAAACAAGATGGAATTCAACATTGAGAAGCCGGAACAAACATCAAACTTCTCTAACTCAATGACGATTTACGATAACGTTGGTACTGCAAGAACAGTCACTGTTTACTATAACAAAACAGATAACAACCAATGGGAATACCACGTTGCTGCTGACGGAAAAGATGTTGAAGGTGGAAAACCGGATACAATGTACGAAATGGCCAATGGTAAACTTCTTTTCAATGACAAAGGTCAATTGGAAGAGAAGAAAGAAGGAAAGAACTCTTTCAACTTCAACAAAGGTGCAGCGAAAGATCAAAAAATCAATCTTTCTTGGGGACAAACTCTTAAAGAAGGTGGATCAGGTCTTGATGCTTCTACACAATACGGTTCTGAATCTGCAATCGCTCGCGGAACTCAGGATGGTTCAACGGCTGCTACATTAACTTCTCTTTCATTCAACGATAAAGGGATTTTGACAGCGGTTTACAACAACGGTGAATCAAAAGATATCGCGCAAATTGCGATCGCTAAATTTGAAAACAACGAAGGCTTGTTTAAAATTGGTAAGAACCTTTTCAAAGAATCTAAATCTTCTGGTCAGCCAACTTTCGGTAAACCAGGTGAAGCAGGTCGCGGTGAAGTTCTTTCTAAATCGATCGAACTTTCAAACGTTGATATCGCAAACGAATTCGTAAACCTGATGACGGCACAACGTAACTTCCAGGCAAACGCGAAGACGTTAACGACTGCAGATCAGATGTTGCAAGAAGTTCTACAAATTAAGAGATAATTGACCGAAAAAATGCGTAGCATTTTTACTTGTTAACTCAAGAGTTCGGGCAATCAATCTAATAAGAAGGGCCCTCGTGGCCCTTTTTTTTTGACCTGAGGGATGATTGAAATGAAAAAGCTTTTTCTATTACCACTTTGTTTGCTGATTGTTTCTGCCGGCTGTACGAATGTAAAACCAAAAAGAGGAATTTCTCAGGCAGAGCAGGGAAATCTTGATTTACTTGCAGAAGCCAGATCAATTGTTGATATGGTTTCAACGAGAGAATTAAATGCAGAAACGTGTGAGAGAGAATTAAGCAACCTCGTGAGCGACTACCAGCTGGTCACCCCTCAGAATATTGAAATAGATTCGATGAAGCGCGATGGTCAGAAAATTCTTGATGAAAGTTTCAATGCCAGACTTTCATTGCATTCTGTTTTAAATGTTCTTCCTCAAAACTGTCGTCAGAAAATAAAAGAATTAAACCTTCTCATTCGTGCAAGTGAAGATTTTGTTGGTGTTCATCACTACGATGATAAACAAATTTCTGCCGAATCAATTAAATTTCCGGAACAACCCATTCCTGTCTATGAAGCATCGGCTTACAGACCATTTCATGTCGGCGCAGGCATTGACCCAAAAGCTAAATTTGAATTTAAAAATGGCGATATCATGATCACTAAGGGAGTGAGCTTTGTTTCAAGCACAATCTCTGAAATCGCCAAGCCAAGATCTCTCTTCTCACACATTGTCTTCGTTCACGTGGATCAAAAAACAAAAGAAGTCACGACCATGGAATCGTATGTAGGAAAGGGTGTTGGGATCTATTCGATTGACGATGCCCTTAGAAATGAAAATGCGCGCATCCTGGTATTGAGACCGAAGGACTCCGTGCTTGCCTCCAAAGCAGCAGATTACATGTACAACAAAGTCATTGAACTGAAGAAAAAGAAAAAATTCATTCCTTATGACTACACACTGGACTTTGAAGACAATACTAAGCTTTCCTGCGAAGAAGTGGCGTTCGATTCATTTAAACAGGTTTCTGAAGGTAAATTCATTATTCCTGAAATGATGTCCAACATAACGATGGATGATGAATCTTTCTTGAAAAGAATCGGTATTAAAAAAGGCCAGATGATGGTTCCTGCCGATATGGAAACGGACACGCGTTTTGACATCGTTTTGGATTGGACAGATTACAGATTAATGCGTGATTCATGGAGAAAGGATGCTGTTCTGGGCGAAATGTTCAGATGGATTACAGATAACAATTATAAAATTCACGAAAATCTGACTTCGATCGCCGCGAAGGCCATCTGGTCGACACGATATATTCCCGGACTTTGGTCAATGATGTCCCATCTGTCAGGCATTCCTAAGGATTTCACAAAAGATGTTCCATCGGTCACCATTTCGACCATGGCAAGCTTAAAGACCATTGGTAACATTCTGTTGCCAGTAGTGGTCAAGGCTGATCAGGAATATTACGAGAAAAACGGCAAATGGATGAGTACTGACATGCTACGTGAGTCACTCGAAAAATTCCGTCAGACTGATCCCAAAAATTTACACAAAGTTTTCAGGGCTCGCCAATAGTATAACTATTGGCACTTAAGGGCCCTGAAAAAATCTTCTCCATATGACCACGCCATATCATATTCGCCGTCAAAGTCTCTCCGGCCTAGCACCAGAGTGGCGAAAACATCAGCGGCTTGATTTGGGGTTTTCATAAATTCTTCAAGCGTAAGACTTTGAATGAGTACAGTAGATATTTCTTTTCCAGAAATTCTCCAGTCGCCGATATTTCGATATCTGCGGAAATCTTCATTGGCCAATGTCACAAGTATATCAGCTCCTTTTTGCTCAGCTCGCGAAAAATATTTCTGAGAAGTTCCTTCGCAAAAATCTATGGCAAATGTGGATAAGGTGAAAAAAATTGAAATGATAAGAACAATAGATTTCATAAAAACTCCCCTTTGAATTGGTAAGGAGTCATATCAATTTTGAGAAGAGGAAACTAATAGATAAAAGTTATCTGTTTGAAGAATTGTATCGGGCCAGGATCGTTTTTATTTTTCCATTTTTATAGAGTTGCTCGATCGATTTATTGATTAACGGAATATAGTCAGAACGGTTCTTGGTGAATGCTATGGTGACAGGAGACCCGGGGGTTTTTTCATCATAAACACTCACTTTCAAGCCGAGTTTTGAGGCCATAAAATAGCCTACTTCTAGAGGAGCGATAACACCTGTGACTGAATTATTTTTAAGTTTTAAAAAAGAATCTTCTTTGGAAACCGTCTCCATGACTCTGATATGATCGCGGTCGCTGCCCAGGTACTTTTCAAATGTCGAATGTTTGTCTCCCGTAATGACTTTTCCAAATAAATCAGAAACTTTTTTTATTTTGTTTTCTTTCAGAGTAAAGAGAACTATTTTTCTAAAATTGAATGGTGTACTGAAGTTAAAATAAGGAACTCTTTCGGGACTGATTTCAACTCCACAAAGAGCATCGACTCCATCATTGTGGAGACCTTTGCCATATATTTCCTTCCAGTCTTTCTGCAAAAATTTAACTTTAAGTCCTGCATTGGCAAAAATGATTTTGGAAATTTCAATATCAATTCCAACCGGCTCATTTTTAGAATTAGCGTATTGATAAGGAGGGTAACCGAGGGCCACACCGCAAGTGATTTCATTTTTAAAGGAAGAGGTTGATGCGTGTACCGCATTCATCATAAACATGGCGATAGAAAAACAATTAAGTATTTTCAAAGATAAGATGATCTTCATTAGTAATAAATTACCAATGAGATAAATATATTTCTATTGGAGATTACCTTAATTTTAAATTGATACTTCCAGACAAGTTAGAAATTAAGAATCCCCATCGCTCCCGATCGCTTCCACTGGGCAAGCTTCGAGAGCAGACAGGCATTCTTGTATATCACGGCTATTTTTAGGTTGAGCTTTGACGTAGGCGTGGCCGTCCTTATCGTTCATGGCAAAGAAAGAAGGTGCCTCTACAACGCAAGCATCGCAAGCGATACATTGGTCATCGACATAAAATTGTCCTTCAGCATTCAGTGTCCATTTCGAGTTCTTGTCGGCCATTTAAAACTATTCCCCAATCATGTTTGAGTAGATCTTAATTTTTGTATCTTCCTCAAGCTTTTTCAAAATTTGCTCCATCATTTTACGAGAAAGAGCATTCTTAAGTCCGGCGTTGTCCTGAGCAACTTTAGCTTGTTCGTTCAGGTCTGCTTTTCCAGCTGTTGCCGGAGATGTTTTGATCATAACAATATTTGCACCGTCGTCAAAGAGGTGAACAGAAGGTTTAGTCAGATCACCGGAGAAAATTTCTTTCATATTTTCTGCAGTCAGGTTAACTCCAGTTGAAACTCCATCAAGTCTGTTTACAGTTCCAGTTGAGTGTTGAAGTTTATATTTATCTGCAATGGCCTTAACTTCTTTTTCATTTCCGGCATCAAGTGCTTTCTTCATGTTGTTTGAGATATCAACAGTCAACTTCTTGATGTCTTCAACTTTGTCTTTTTGAATAAGTTCTTTTGCAAACTTTTCTTTGAAGTCTTCAAGTTTAGCCACTTGAGCAGGTGTTTTTGATTCTACAAGAAGCAGGTGATAACCGAATTGTGTTTTAATCGGAGCAGAGATTGTCCCTGGTTTTTGTTCAAAAGCAACTTTATCAAATTCTGGAACCATTCTTCCACGTCCAAAAGAACCCAGGTCTCCGCCTTTGCCTTTTCCAGATGGATCTTCAGTGTACTTATCAGCAAGCTTGGCAAAGTTACCAGGAGTGACTTCTTTTGCGATCTTTTCAATTTCTGCTTTTACTTTCGCATCATCTTTTCCTTCAGTCGTTAAAAGGATGTGACGGGCCTTAACTTCTTCAGGTTTATCCAGAGATGATTTTCTGTCGTTGAACATAGACTGAAGACGTTTTTGGTTTGTATCGCTGGCAAGAAACTTAGAAAGTTCAGCAGGAGAGACTTCAATAAAATTTCTCAAGCTGTTTTTTGAAATCTGAACAACTTCAGCGTTCATTTTTTCTTCGCGAATTTTCTGCATATCGGCCATATAGCCTTTCGAAAGCGGGAAATTCGAAACAAGAGACTGAGTGCTTTTCATTTTAAGTTGATTAACGACGTCTGCCTCAAACTCGGCCGGAGTCAGACGGTTTGCTGCAAGAAGACTTTTGTAACGATTAATATCGAACTGGCCGTTCGTCAGGAAGTAAGGAAGAGATTTAATTTCGTTTTTGACCTCTTCTTCAGAAGGGAATGCGCCCATATCTGCAGCGAATTTCACCATCAGTTTTCTTTGAACGATGTTTTTAATAACTGATTGCTTGATGCCCATGGCTTCGATTTGCTTAGCGCTGATTTCTCCGCCCATCATTTGTTTGTAGAATTCAATTTGTCGGTTGTATTCCTGTTGGTATTCTTCCGGTTTAATTGGCAGATCGCCCACTTTTCCAATGGCATTCGGAGAACCCGCTTGCATCGACTGATAGCCTGTAAACATAAATGAGAGAACGATAATTCCAATCAAGATAGTGACGAAAACGCTCGCCGTTTTGTTTTTGGTAAATTCCGACATAGTTGCATTCCTTCGTTGCTAGTAAAAAATTTAAAATATTGTATCGAGAAAGGTGTTAGTGTGCAAAGATTATTGGCAAATTAGGTTAGTTTGCATAAGCTTTTATGTGAATACCATTTCAAAACTTTTACGGAGTAGAAAGCTTGAGGCTGTCTGACACAGAAGAGAGACGTACCAAGATCGTGATCAACAGCATAATCCTTGTGATAGCCCTGTATGGGATGTCGCAGCGAGATTATGTTTTTCAGAAAACATCCATTGCAGAAAGAGTCATCATTGATTTGATGGCGCCGGTTCAGAATGTGGTGACTTCTTTTCAAAGAGGAGTGTCGTCTTACGTAGAACATTACGTAGCGAACCTCAATGCCTCTAAGGAAAATGTGAATCTGAAAGGGAAGATTGCCGATCTTCAAAACCAAATGTTTAGTTATCAGGAAGCCATTAAAGAGTCTGACCGACTTCGCGAACTGATTAAATATGGCGAACAGATCGATCGTAAGAAAATCGTGGCGAGAGTTGTTTCGTGGGATTCGGCCGATGATTATAAAGTCGTACGTATCAACCGCGGTCTTAAGGACGGGGTTAAACTACAATCAGTTGTCACGAGTTCTGAAGGTCTTGTTGGTTATGTTTACCGTCTGACTGATCATTTTGCAGACGTTATTACGATTCTGGACGCCAATAATCGCGTCGACGGTGTTGTCGAAAGACTTCGTTCACACGGTATCGTTGAAGGGTACAGCCGCGGCCGCTGTATCATGAAATACGTCAACAGAACTGAACCTATTATCCTTAACGATCTCGTTCTCACAGCTGGTCTTGGAAACGTTTATCCAAAAGGTCTCAAAATCGGTTATATCTCGCGCATTGAACGCGAATCATACGGTATCACTCAGCACGTAGAAATTACTCCGCTGGTAAACTTCTCAAAACTCGAAGAAGTTCTCGTTCTCGTCTTTGAACAGGAAGAACACAAGCAACTCGAGTGGAAAGCTCTTGAAGAGCAGTTAAACAACAATGAGGTTAAACGATGAAAACAAATTTAAAAGACATCGTCTTTCCTTTGATCAAAACGCTCATTTTGCTTTTTGTTCTGGAAATTATCACGACAGCTATTTTTCCTATGATCGGACTTCTGAACTTCAGAGTTCCGTTCAATATTCTTTTAGTTTTATTCCTCGGATTAAGACTAGAAACACCATATCTCGCGATTCTTATTATGATCGTTCAATACTTTCATTCATTCTTCTCTGTTGAAGGATGGGAAATGGGGACGGTTACAGGCATCGTGATTTGTATTGTCGTTTCTTACGTCAGAGAGATGATTCATTTTTCTTCATGGGGAATGACAATTTTGATTACACAATTGTTCCAGCTTCTGTGGTTCTTTGTGCAGTCTATTCTCATTTATATTCAACTTGGAAACCTCGACTATATTTTTGATAAAGGATGGCGATTCCTGCCTCAGTCAGTAATCATCGCTCTTTTATCACCGATCTTTTTCTTCATTCTGAACAAGATCTGGAATATCGATGATCGCGGGATGCTAGGAGATAAGATCTAATGTTTGGTGAAGACGACCTCGTCAAATCCCACCAGGAACGAGCAGATATTATTCTCAATATCATCGTTGTTTGTTTTGCCGTTCTATTGGCAAGACTCTGGTATTTACAGATTTATCACGGGAAAATGTTTTTTAATTACTCGCTTGAAAACCGTTTGAGAAAAGATGTTGTACGCGCGCCAAGAGGAATGATTTTCTCCCGCAATAACGTACTCCTCACTCACAACGTTCCACGTTTTGATGCCGTCATTACTCCACAATATCTTGAAGGGGATGATGAAACGATTCCTTATCTGGCGAAAATTCTGGAAATGCCACCTGAATCGATTACGAAAACGCTGAAAAAATTCCAGGGGCAGGCAAAATATATTCCGGTTATCGTGAAGAAAAATATTTCACGTCGTGAAGTTGCCATTATTGAAACAGAATCTTCTAAATTGCCTGGTGTTTCAGTTGAAACTTTTATCTCTCGTGAATACACAGATAAAGATACCGGTGCTCATTTACTTGGATATATTTCAGAAATTTCTCAGGAAAAACTTCCAAGACTTCGCGAACGCGATAAGTACGATTACAAACTCGGAGACTTTATCGGTCAGTCGGGTATTGAACAACAATACGATCTTGATATCCGCGGAGCTGATGGTTACCAATTCATGGAAGTCGATGCCCGTGGTCGCGCAAGAAGACACGTCACGAGCGATGATCTTTATTCGGGAATCGATAACAAGCCTGCTGAACCGGGAAAAAATATTCGTCTGACAATTGACCGCGACGTTCAACTCGCTGCCTACCACGCAATGGAAGGCAAAGATGGAGCTGCGATCGCCATTGATATTGATACAGGTGAAGTCATCGCGATGGTTTCACGTCCGGCCTTCGATCCTGCTAACTTTTCTACCGGTTTGACTTCCAATTATTGGGGCCAGCTTGTTATGGATGAAAAACGACCTTTAAGAGATCGTGTCATTCAGGAACACTACAACCCGGGATCAACGTTCAAACCGCTTACTGCGATCGCCGCTCTTGAAGAAGGTATCGTTGATGAAAACACTAAAGTCGTCTGTACTGGTGGTTTCAGAATGGGGGGACGCGTTTTCCACTGCTGGAAAAAAGAAGGTCACGGAGTGGTTGACGTCGTTAGGGCCGTGAGAGAGTCATGTGACGTTTACTTCTATTCAATTGCCATGAAAATGGATATCGACGTTCTTTACAAGTACGCAACGTTGTTCGGCATGGGCCAGCGTTCAGGAATTATTCTTCCTCGTGAAACAAGTGGTCTCATTCCAAATAAGGAATGGAAAAAGAAGAGAACAGGAATTGAGTGGCAGAAAGGGGAGACTCTTTCATGTGTTATCGGACAGTCTTTTGTCGAAATCACTCCACTTCAGCTGGCCATGTTTTATGCAACAATGGCGAACGAAGGAAAATTGTGGAAACCTCACGTAGTTAAAGAAGTCTTCTCAAATCAGGGGCAGGTTTTAAAACGTGTTGAACCAGAATTGATTCACCAGTTTAAAATTTCACGCAAAACAATGGATATCATCAAGCAAGGTCTTTACGACGTAGTTAACGCCCAAGGGGGAACGGCTACTTCACTCAAAGGATCTGGGCTACAGATGGCCGCTAAAACCGGGACCGCTCAGGTTATTGGTATGTCGGCAGATAAAATTTTCAGCAAGTGTGAAAATCAAGAATACAAATACAGAAACAATGGTCTCTTTGCAGCGTACGCTCCTGCAGGCAATCCCAAAATTGCTGTTGGTATCGTTGTTGAGCACGGCTGTCACGGTGGTTCTGCAGCTGGTCCTGTCGCCAAGCAAATGATCGCGGCGTACATGAACAAATATTATCCTCAGTATCAGAAGAAAATCGTCGCCCAGGAACAAGCTAAAATGACTTGGCCGCAAATTCTTGAAGATAATCGCGTGAATCCGATTCCAATGGTTCCGGAAGTGAATCCTGTGGATTACTACGATGAAACAGGAAAGCAAGTTCGACCATTTCTTCTTGAGAAAAGTACTGGAAAAGAGTTAGGACCTATCGATTAAGTCGTATAGGTGATTAGGAAAAAAAATGTTTAACTTTAGAGAAGAACTTAAAAGATATGACTATTCCTTTTTCGGAATCTGTACCGCTATTTTTATTATCGGTATTTTGAATCTCTATTCTGCGACACACTCGCAGGGAGTAGGTCCGGAAGAAGGTTTATATAAAACACAGCTTGTCTGGTTTTTTCTTTCATGGCTTATTGGAATCGTTGTCAGCTTCATTCAGCCAAAAAACTTTTTTCGTTTGGCTTACCCCGGCTATATTATCATCCTTGTTCTTCTCGCCATGGTTCTTGTTGTCGGTCACTCCGCACTGGGAGGTCAGCGCTGGATTGGATTTGGACCGGTAAAATTTCAGCCTTCTGAAGTCACAAAGATAGCCATGGTTCTTGTTCTTTCGCGCTGGTATTCCAAAGCGTCTCCAGAGCAGGAAATTGGTTTCAGAGAACTCATTGTTCCTTTTGTCATGACATTCATTCCGGCCATCATGATTATCATTCAGCCCGATCTTGGAACAGGGATGCTGGTGTTAATTGTTTTCTTCATCATTACGTTTTACAGAAAGTTAAAATGGAAAACGATCGGGATCATCGCCATAATCGGTATTATCGGCGCTACTGTTGTTTACAATTTTGGTCTTCGTGAATATCAAAAGAAGCGTATTACAACCTTCATTGATCCAGAGTTTGATGCAAAAGGTTCTGGGTATAATGCCATTCAATCAAAAATCGCGATCGGTTCAGGTCAGTTTTTTGGAAAAGGATTCAGACGTTCTTCACAGGGAGCTTTGAACTATCTTCCGGAAAACCATACGGACTTTATTTTTGCGATCTTCAATGAAGAACATGGTTTTGTCGGCTCAGTCTTTTTGATAGCTCTTTATATTGCGCTTTTCTACAGACTTCTGTGGCTTGCTTCCAACGTGAATAAAATTTTCGATTCCTGTGTTGTTGTAGGAGTGCTCGGCATCTTCTTCGCCCACACCATCATCAACACGAGTATGGTATCGGGGTTGATGCCGATTGTAGGGGTTCCACTTCCACTCATGTCTTACGGAGGATCAAACCTTCTGACATTCGGAATATGTTGTGGAATCGTGACGTCGATATCCAATGCCCGAAATCTTTTTTAAGTTTTCTTACAAATGCTCACATTGGCTTTTTAGAGAGCTTGGTACGACTTTGAGACTTGACGGTAAGAATCTCTTCATGGGACACTGTTTTAGTCTTACATAAGGACTATGAAGGTCCGGGAGTGTTTTCATGAAGAAAGTATCCAGTATCGGCTCTCTCGTAAAAAAAATCTACCGCACATATTCTGCTGAATTGCTCACCTTACTTCAGGTGAGAGGCTTCACTGATTTGCGCCCTTCTTTTCTTGAAGTTCTTCTGTTCATCTGTGAACACGAAGGAGCGACGATTAAGGAAATCGGTTCCGGCTGCGGACTGAAAAAACAAACCATGACATCGCACCTGAATGAGCTTGAAAAGCGCGGCTATATTGAACGCAGAATGAACGCGAGCGACAAGCGCGAGCAAAATATCTTTCTCACTGAATACGGTCTTAAATTCAAATTGAATCTTTTTGAATGTATCAACGAAATTGAAAAGAAATATACCAACCTTATTGGTGATCTCGAACTCAACAGAGTTGAACTGATTCTTAAAAACTTCCACTCGAAACTTCTGGTTCAACCGGGATTGTTTGAACATTTAGCGGATTAATGAAATGAAAAAAATTCTTGTGATTGCATGTGTGTTGTTAACCTCAACTTCACTCTGGGCCCGTAGTGAGCGAGAAAATCTGAAAATCACTCCTATCATCGGCTTTGAAAGAGTTCAGCGTTTCACTCCAACACCTCACATGAAGACGAGAGGAATTTTTGGCGTTGGCGCAGTCTATTCTCTTGGAGTAGGTGCCCTTGAAGCAGAATATACTCACGGCCAGGATACATCCAACGATGTCACCAGCAATACAAGCTACAAACAATCTGATGATAAAGTAAAACTTGGTTTAAGAGGAACGGCTGATCTTGGTTCCTTCCTGTCTACTTATCTTCGCGGCGGAGCTCAGGCGAAGAAAACTGAAACAACTGCGACAACTTCATCAGGAACATCGACAAAAACTTCAGTAACAAAAGTAAATCCTTATATAGGAACTGGACTTGGCTTTCATCTACTGCAATTTTTAACATTGAATGCAGATGTCACAGCGGTGTATGTGCCGACGTCGACTCCAGGTCTTTCTGATTATGAAATTCAACCGAGCCTGGGTCTTTCGATTCGTTTTTAAAGAATATGAAATTTTTAATTACTTTATCTCTGATTTTTTCTACGTTTCAGAGTTTTGGATGCGATTGTGATGTTCGCAATCGAATTTCTCAACCGTCAGATTTTCACGGTGATGTTTTTAACGGCGAGGGCAGAACTTCGGGAATTGGGTTTATTTATTTAAAAAATAAAAAAAGATATTTTAAATTTGTAGCTTGTACCAATCGCATTAATTGCTCTGATCTTGAACTCCCTTATGTCGACGATCTGCCTAATAATTTCCTAAGACCTACTTATATGCTTTTCCGAATAGCTACCGCTTACAATACTTTTGAAGAAGCCATGCGGTTAGATCATATAAAAAATGTAGATATTATAACGAGACAAAAATCGTTATTAAGATTTGTTCCTCAATTTGGGTGCACATGCCCCGAAACATATTTCGAGTCGATAAAATGGGATTTGTATGAGTCGAATAAATACAAAGAAACTCTTATACCAGATTTAAAAAACTGCGGTTGCGAAAATTCACTTCGTCTTTTGCCAAGTCGAACAGAGAGAAATATTAGCGGAAAATTGCAGGAGATTAATTCAAAGCTGTATATTGTTAATGAAGATAAAAAAATTGAGATAGTTAAGGGATATGAGTGCAATCCAATGCTAAAAACAGCACGAGATAATGACGACACGATTAATATTACTTCTGAAGTAAAAAATAATTCAATTAATGATCTAAATATGTGCAAAGCAAATTTTAATATCTGGACTTCAACATTTTAGATTATTCCAAAAAACAAAAGAATAGGTTGTAGCCAAAATTTTGGTTTCCAAGTGCAAAGCCAACAGTATGGTGGTTACCTTTTTATTTAAACTTCGGGAGTAGGTTCTTCTTCTTTTTTCGGCTCAACAGTTTTCCCAGGCCAGAATTCGTAACCGCCAGAAACATTGTTGATATTGAAGAAGCCTTTTTTTACAAGCGTCTCGCAAGCTTGAATAGAGCGGAGTCCATTTTCAGAAATAACCATGACTGGAACAGTTTTGCTCGGAACTTCAACAAAGCGAACATTCAATTCTTCCAATGGAATATGAACGGCGCCGTCGAGACGAGTTCCAGTCCAGGACTTTGAAGTCACATCGAGAACAATAAAATCAATATTTGGGTTGCTGTAAACTGAATAAGCTTTTTGCGGAGACAGATCGTTGTAAGGACGGCCCATGAGAATCATATTATCGTCAATCTCTTCGCCGTTTTTCACGCGCACGAGGTGATTTCTTTGAAGCATGATCGAGAAATCCAGTTTCTCATCCATGCGGGCAATATTCTTTTCGATATTACTGAGGCGGGAATTGATAAACTCCAGCATTTGAAAAATTTTTAAATCCATTCCCTGACTCCTTCCTAGAATCGCAGTTCGCTTCTTACTCATTGTAAAACGAGAGTGAGTTCTGGAGGAGCCCGGGCAAAATAGGTCGAAGCCTGAGTAAAAGACTCGCCTTAATTAACGGATCAATTCACCAATTTTCTTTTTCTGAATTTCAGTCAATAAATCGTATTCACAGTGAAGTCTGTTAACTGCATGGGATTTAGAAAACTTAGTAAACAAATCTGTGGCTTCGCTGATATTGAACATGACTTTTTCAGGATTGTTAAAAAGTTTGCGCACAACTTTCATCGGAAATTTTCCGTGTGTGGCCGATTCATCCACATAATATTTTGAAAGGCGCCCACTTGAACTTGAACGGATAAATTCAATTTTCTCCGCTTCAAGATAGTCCTGAATAGTTTGAAGGACTTTTTCCTGGTCATCATTGAAAGATTCAAAAATTTTCTGAGGAACCTGATTTTTAATTACGGCTTCAGCATATTTATTTTTTGAGCGGCGTAGAATTTTCATTAAGTGCTGATCATCGTGTTCAATGTATTCTTCGATGCTCGCCGGGATGATGTATTCATTAGGCGATGTCTTGAAATATTTGAAGAGCAATTGTTCGAGGCAAACAGCGCGATAGTGGAAATAAACCATGATGAACATGTGATAACGAGAAAGAAGAAAGTCATCGAAGGTTACAACGGCGCGCTCATTGATTCCCAGATAAGCGGAGTTGTTTTCAACACACACTTCGAGATTGTCCAGCAACCAGTCGAGGTCATAAGAACCGTAGCTGACGCCACAGAAATATGAATCGCGGAGAAGATAGTCCATGCGGTCGCAGTCCAGCTCCGAAGAAACCAATTGATGAAGAATCGGAAAGTAATTCACACCTTCGATTGTGAAGTATGAAGGATCAGACGTGTGTCCGGTAATTAAATCAGCAATGTATTTTTTTTGAACTCCAAACGATTTTTCCACGAGATTAAAAGATTCAGCAAACTTTGAATCAACAATTGCTTTAATTGTGTAATCTTCGTGAGTCGCCTGGCGATCTCTCGAAAGATCCTTTTTTGAAAGAAAATCTTTGGGAATATTCAGTTCAGAAAGTTGAGGCATTACCGTTTCAGTCGAATGGGAAAGCGGAGCGTGGCCGACATCATGTAGGAGACAGGCTAGCTTGAACGTTTCTTTTAATCGTCTGAAATTTTTGTCACCAAGACGAGCTTTAAACAAACGATCAAAGGCTTGAGAAGCAATATTCATTACGCCAATCGAGTGAATAAAACGAGTATGAGTGGCACCTGGAAAAACATATTCCGAAAAGCCCAGTTGTTTGATATTTCTCAGACGTTGAAAAAAATCATCTCTAATAATTGGTATTTCTTCATCCAGAATGTGGATAGAGCCGTGAACGGGATCGCGAATTTCCATGGATACTCTCTCTCAAAAAATTAAACAGTCTTTTCCAGCTTGCTTTCATTAGCTCTCAGCCAATCTATGATATCGGCCGATTCGTGCATCGGATCTCCATCAATGAAAAGACATGGAACGGTTTTTCTGCCGGTGATGGCAATTAGCTTCTGCATAGTATTTAGATCTTCATAAATATCTTTGTAAGTTACTTTAATATTCAATTCATCAATAACTTTTAGAACGCGCTTACAGTAAGGGCATGAATCAAAATAATATAATTCAAGTTGATGTTTCATAAAAATCTCTAATAAAAAAAGGGCTTCATTGCTGAAGCCCTTTCGGTTTATTTGTTTTTTAATTTAGTAATCGTCGTCGTCATCGTAACCGTCATCATCTCCGCCGGTCTTGCTGCCGCCCATAGCGTATTGCTCGTCTTCGTCATCCGGGTTGCTTTCTAAATCGACATCTTCAGGCTTGTCGAAAGCATCGTTATAACCCCATCCATAAGAGTAAGAACCTTCTGTTTTAAGTTCATCATCATCTTCAGGATCAAATTCTTCAGCGCCGAATCTGGGATCGCGACCTTCGTCACCTTCCTCGTCTTCGAAGTCTTCGTCGCCCATAGCTTCGTCAACTGTTTCAGCATCTTCATCGTCTTCAAGTAGATCTACTTCAAGATCGAAATCTTCATCTTCGTCTTCATTAACAAGAGCAGGAACTTTTGTTTTTGCTTTTACAGGAGCTGCAACGTGCTCGCTCTTATATTTTTTAATGGCCTCTTCTCTTGAAAGAACGCCTGATTTTTTTGAAGTTTCTTTTTTAGCAGGAGCCGCTTTCGCTGGAGCTGCTTTTTTAGCTGGAGCTTTCGCTGGAGCCGCTTTTTTTGCAGGAGCTGCTTTTTTCGAAGGAGCCGCTTTTTTAGCAGGAGCTGCTTTTTTAGCAGGAGTTGCTTTTTTTGCAGGAGCCGCTTTTTTAGCAGGAGCTGCTTTTTTTGCAGGAGCTGCTTTTTTTGCAGGAGCTGCTTTTTTAGCAGGAGCCGCTTTCTTAGCAGGAGTTGCTTTCTTAGCAGGAGCTGCTTTTTTAGCAGGAGCCGCTTTTTTTGCAGGAGCTTTTTTTGCTGTTTTCTTCGCCACTTTGATACCCTCTTTAGTCTAGAACTTTGAGATCTGCTGGGGAAGAGTATATAGGGAAAAGTCGGTTTTTTTCAAGGTTAAAAATCGAGGTAATACTGATTATTAATCCCTGTCGAAACGTCGTATTTAAGGTGGTTGATAATTTCCGGATTTTCGCCAACAAGATCATCCGGCGCCTTGGTCAGGCCCTCGCGTAGCGCAGGTTCTTGAAGATAGTCGCGTCGTCCAGCTGTTGAACTGGTTTGCATTGGAGGACTGTCGATAATTTTCGCCATTTGGAAAAATTTTGTTGAATAGAAGTTCCTCTTTGAAGAGTACGTGTCATTCGAACCAAGGTTTAATTTCAAAGGGTGCTCTGACATGGCCTTATTGTCAGCAGAAACGCCAAGTCTTGGTGATGGGTAATAGGCAGTCATCAACTTGTCCGGATCAAGTGAGAGGCGAGCTGGATTCGTCGGTTCGTTATAATAATAGGCTATGTAATACAGCCCGCGATCAACGCCGCCTTCGTTGCGCGAGTGCGCATCAATATAATCCACCATCATTTTTTGCAGCGGAACGATTCCGCAGCCGGTATAGGACGCTTTAAAGAAATGGTTAAACTTTGAGGCCATATCCAGGTGGCAACCAGGATCAGTTTCAGGAACTGCTGGCAGCAGCGCCGGATTTTCATTTGTTCCAGCTGGAAGACCGGAATTGATATGGATTGTTTTAGCGGCTTCAATAAAGCTTGAAGCGCTCTGACCCGGAGTTGCCGCAATGCTGTTGCCGACATTGAGCAGTGCTTTCAAAAAGGTATTGATAGCATCCTTGTTCATTTCCATATACTGGCCGATAACTGTACCGACCGCGTTGTTCGTTTTGTAGAGTAAATTTGGACCAACCAGCGGAGCAAAGAGAGCATAGGTCGTGCCGACATTTAAAACATCCTGCAGTTTTTGCACCATTGGAAGAGCATTATTATTTTCAGGAAGAGTTCTGAAATCAGGAACCAGATAATTGATCGCATCGTATTTCGTCGCCCGTCTTGCACGGATGATTGATCGAAGAACGTCATCACCGCTCATCGTTGTTCCAGGCGTAGGATTAGGTAAACTTTTTTTCAAGGCTTTTAACTGCGGAGAGTGATAAAGGCCCAACGTCGGACCGCCTAGCGCACTCGAAGGGCAAGAGCTGGCAGGATTTCCACCAAAGTTAATCATGCTTCCACTTGCGTTGATAACTTGAACTGTAGACCCCGAACTGCTTCTCTGTGTAAAAAGATCGCTTTCATCATCAAAGTCATAAATCATGTTGGGAATACCAAAGAAAACAGGTGACCCTGTTCCCGGAACTCCACCGACTGTTGTGTTGATATTGTTAATCCAGAAATCTCTTCCGGGAGGAATAGGCATTCCGGGTTTAAATTCATTGTCGAGCGCGCTGATGTCCAGACCGCTCACATAAGAACTGCTTCTTGTGTTGATGTCTGCTCTGGCCTTGACTTCAACTTCATCTTTAAATGAAAAAAGTTTCGGACCAATTCGACCGCCGAAGGGTTTAGCAGCAGCATACGCAGTGAGTTTGATTCCATCGCTGTTTAACATCGGAAAGAAAAGTCCGATAAATTTTCCTTCGCCTTTGACTGCATAATAAGTAAGAACTTTTGGATTTTTATTATAGCCAAGAATGTACCCAGGAACCGGAAGAGCTGTTTTTGAAACACCACAAGTCGCTTCTGAAACAACACCACCGAGAGAAACGTTGTTGTTGGCAGTGTCGACAAAAGTTGAAAACATTGTCGCAAGATTGACCGGCATTAATTGTAAATCGAGGTATTGCTTGTCAGTGACTTTGCCCGAACCGGAAGGATAGGTTGATCCAGGAGGAATCAAGAATGAAGAAACTGATTCACCTCTTTGTAAAGCATCAAAGGATTGTGGAGGAAGTTCGGTCAAGCTGAAGGTTGCTGCAAGTTCATCTGTAACTTTTCCGCAATCCACGCCGCTGACTTTTTCTCCAGAGATACAATCTTTATAAACTCCACCGCCGAGATTTTTATAAGCAGACCAGAAAGCTTTAAGTGGTCTTTCGTTAAAACCAATTTCTCTACCAGCACCCATCTGCAGATCACCGATTGTTTTTCTTTGGATATCAGCGACGGCCGGACGATTCACAATCATTTCGAGATTGCGGATTCTCATGGCGAGCTCAAGAGCTTCAGGCCATGCTCCCGGACGATTGGTTACGACGAGAGGAGCTTCAGGCATATCGCCAATACCAGATCCGTAGGCCCACGTGAGTGCCGTTAGAAAATTCGCCTTACTTCTTCTCGAACAGTCCTTACCTTTTTCTTCTACCAGTTTTGTAACAAACGCTTCGTGAATTTCAGCGATACCAGCAACAGCAACCGCGGGAAAGCGAGGGATCCCGGGTAAAGCAAACATCGGACAGATATTGGTCTTTGAATTGTTGTGAATACAAATTGAAGGAACGTTGTATTTATCGAATGGTGCGAATCCTGAAATGGGCGGTGTCGGCAAACGATAATCGACAACATTTTTTCCTGAGATACAAGTTTCTTTCAGGTTGTAAGGCATTTGCCCGAGCTGGCCTAAAATGTAGTATTTAAACATCCATTCTTTATAAGTATTTCGAAGCTCCCAATTGGCATAGGCGATATTTGTCAGTTGTCTCGCTTGAACAGCAGCGCCTGAAAAGGCAGCAGCATCGACGGAATTTTGAAGATTGATCTTTGCTTTAACAAACAAACCGACGTTGATGATGAAAGCAAGCATGCTCATCACCAGTATCAAAGTGATTCCCATGAAGATCGATAATTGGCCGCGGTTTCCTTTAATCACTAGAAAAATTTTCCTAAAAAAACATAGAGGTGTCTCAATGCTACCGAAGGAAAAAATTGTGGTCAAACAATTCATTGAAATCTGGTCCTACAGGCGCGGGAGAGTGGTCCTACGGTTTTGGTACGTTACTTGAAATTGATCAAAGCAGTTCTAGAGAGTCGAGTCTAGATTAGCGGAACGTTCGTTGTATCTCGGCAGTCCCATCACTACCACCCTCAAAGTGTTAAGAGCACACCAGACTGAACTTCTTACCACCAGGGACCGCGGGGTTCCTGGCTCGCCTATTTTTGAAGTAAAATTTTCCTTCTCAAAAAGCAGCGTAGAAATAGGGTAGAATGAACCGTGGAGTGGAATGTGAAAATGAAACCGTTAGAAACCAGAGTTTATAAAGTAAAAAATAAAAACCGCGTGTTCTTTTGCCCGCTTTGTCGGACTGAACGCGGGATCACCATTTCACCTAAACTCACCAAAAAAAACTACTTTCAAATTCTTCTGACTTCCATCGTATTGGGAAGTGCTCTTTTTCCTTTCACGGGCGTAAAATGCTTTTTTGTTTTCTTCGTCGTCTGGGCCGTCTTTGAACTCGCCGTCCGCTCCGATTACAAAAAGCAGGTCCCTTGTCCTCATTGCGGTTTCGATGCGACCTGGTATAAAAAGGACGTGAAGGTTGCCCGTCAATTGGTTAAGGATTTCTGGGCGCAGAAACAGACAGTTACTCCTCAAAATTCTCAGCCTGCAGCGAAGCAATCCTAAATAAATTCTTGGTGTAAGCCACTGCCAGAAAATATCTCTTTTGCTCATCCGATTTTAAGTTTAAAGTTGCAACATTAGACAAAATTAATCAGGTAACAGTAAGTTTGAAACGTTGTACTTGCTGTAATCCACAACACAATTAGGAGTTCGAGATGAGCGTAAACAAAGTCATCATCCTAGGCAGACTAGGACAAGATCCAGAGTTGAAGTACACACCAGGCGGAATGGCCGTTTGTAACTTCACAGTCGCAACAAGCGAATCATGGGCAGACAAAGCAGGTCAGAAACAAGAAAGAACTGAATGGCACAGAGTTGTCGTTTGGGGAAAACTTGCTGAGCTTTGCAACCAATACCTAACGAAAGGAAGACAAGCTTTCATCGAAGGCTCACTTCAAACTCGTTCATGGGATGATAAAAGCGGTCAAAAACGTTATACGACAGAAGTTGTAGCGAAGACTGTTCAGTTCATCGGCGGAACTGCAAACGCAGGCGCTGAAAGAACTCAAGCTCCAGGAGCAGGCGCACCGTCTTACGATTCAAGCATGGTGAATCAAGAGTACGACATTTCTACAGATACAAATTTTACTGCGGACGATATTCCGTTTTAGTAGATAAAAAAGAGGGCCGCTTTTGCGGCCCTTTTTTTTTGCTCAATTATGAGTGTCTTTTCTTCTTGTGGTGTTTTTTCTTCGCTTTCGAAACATGTTTCTTTGCATGCTTCTTCATCTTCTTAGTATGAGCAGGCTTTTCTCCCGCCATTGAATTTTCCCCAACAGCAGATGCTCCCGTCGTGTCCTGAGCTGGTGTAGTTGCTGCAGGTGCCGGTTGTGTTGTTGTAGTCGTAGTTGTTGTTCCTGTTTGAGCGTAAGCTGCAAACGAAAGCATAAGTGCGAAAGTCATTAGCAATTTCATAAACCCTCCCTAATGGTCTAAATGCTTAAGATAAAAAAGATTAACAGAATAAAATTTTTTTGTCGGCTTTTTTAAATAAAACGCTCAACTTTTAAAAATTAATCCCGACTAGGTTGGTAACACACACCACGGGGATTTTTATGAAAAAGGCGATCTTTTTACTCGGACTTTCGCTCGCATTCACACTGCAGGCCGAAACAATAGAAAGAACTTCCATGCAAGATTACAAACCCGTTGCAAGCATGGATTTTGCCTTTGAAATTAAAACATCTCGTTACACAAGAGTGGTCTTAGATTGCCAGAGTTTTGTCACGGGCATGACCTTTTATCAGAATAAAAAAGTTATCCGAAGCATTTATCTGGATGCATACGGAGACTGTCAAAACATGCATGATTTTTTGCAGACATCACACAATGACAAGAAGCCAGTTTGCCTTGAAGTAGAAACAGAAAATAATACGCTTACCGTTTCAAATGAGGCGGAAGACTATTGCCAATAATCTCCAGAAGAATATTGTTCTTTTGCATCTCTTCGAATAAATCAGGCAGATCGTTGTCCGATAAAACTTCATTAATCGATTCGAAAATTTTGTATTGAACTTCAGATGAGTCTTCCATTTTTGAATGAAGCTCTGAGCGAAGTTCATTTTCAACATCAGTGTAATCCGTATTGCGGGCAACGTTCGGATCGCCGTGAAGAAAGGGGACAACACCTTCGCCAAAAAAGTTAAGATTTCTTTTCACGTTCATTGGAATTATAGAATGATTCATTCCCACGGAATCGATACTCACAAGTAAATCGATGGAACGAAAACCGTTTTTCACAGTATTGAGAGCGTTGGCGAGTTCAACGGCCGTGTCTCCGCCGAAACTGTGTCCGACAAGAACGACTGGTTGATCGGGAGCGTGTTTTTTAATTTCTTCCAGAATGCTATCTTGTTCATTCCATGAAAATCTTTTTGCTCCTGGAAAATTATCCGCCATATCCTTAATGCCATCGCCATTACTTATACCAAAAGCAGAAAATCCTTCGATAAAAATGACTGCGGGCTTTTTAAGAAAGCTCATTTTTGCAGGATGAGAATCAGAAATTTTTTCTTCCAGTTTCTTAACGTCTTTCGATTCCTTAGGAACCACTATGGGAAGAACTGGAGCTTTTGCAATCGCCGTCGCCACTGATTTCGCGGTTGATTCAACACTGCTTTCAGAAGAAGAGTTTTCCTGAACAGGTTCTTTTTCATTGAGAGCTTTGGCCTTATCGGAAATATCAGTGGAAGGAGTTCCTTTGAGGTCTTTGGCAGCAGGAAGCGCGTGGGGAGTTGAGCCCTTGGAGCCCTTTGGTTTAAATGGCTTCAAGTCTTTCAAATTTTCGTTCACTACAGGTTTTTGCACTGTCTTCATAAAGTTTATTATAGAAGCCGACAGCGCAACTCAAAAGGGAGGGAATAAGGTTCCGGTGGAGCCTGAACTCCGCCGGAAAACTGATCAAATTGTTTGGTCAATAAATTTTGGTTTCAAATCAGAATTTTTTTTTAGAATGATGCCAGTTCCACGAGGAGATTCAATCATGAATTCTTCTTTTGGAAGCTTATTTCGCAAGTTCGTAAGGTGAGTGTTTACCGTACGGTCGAGGACATTTTCAGAATTCCAGGCTTTTCTTACCATTGTTTCGCGGGAAATTTTTTCCGGGAAATTCTTGATAAGGGCCGCGAGGATTTTAAATTCAATTGGAGTGAGGTTCAAATTTTTTGAGTTGTGGAAAGCTTCAAGCGTTTCAAGGTTCAGGCTGAGCGTTCCAAGGGATAAGTGTCTTTCTTCTCCGTTTCGCTTTGAAAAAAGGTTAATTTTATTTTCGATACGAAGTTTGATTTCTTCATCAGAAAGTGTGCGGTAAATAATATCGCAAGCAGGCGAAGAAAGGGCCTGATAACGGATGGCCTGTAGTTCATCTGACGTGTACATCAATACGGGAATTGAAGAAAAACGAGACTCGTTCACTTCTTGTAAAACCTGAAATCCATCACGTTCCGGCATGTGAATATCGAGAAGGATCACATCAAACTTTTGAGCTTCAAGTAAATTGAAGATACTCAAAGGATCATTGGATACAGTGATCTCGAAAAATTCAGAAAATTTTTCTTCAAAAATGTTGAGGTTCGTTACATTGTCATCGATATAAAGTATGTGTTTCATAATTTAATAGCTTAAACAATTGTATAAAAATGTGAAGTGGAAAACTTCATTATCAAGAAATCTTGTCATTAATTTTTCAACAAGTTTATTCTTCAACTTTAAAGTCTTTCAACAGATTTCCCAATGCCGTTTTCTTGGATGATTCCGTTAAACGTTGATTTTTATTTTCCACCTGTGGGGCCGAAGATTCCTCGATGTAGTGTTTGAAAGAAGGAAGCTCTGTTTTATAAACAATGCGATCCAGATGTTTGATAAAGTTAGACCAATGGCCTGTTGTCGCGTCTGCTTTTTTTACCTGCTCAAATGAACTCATCTTGGAATCCATTAAATCTATCAAGTGAACCAGATAAGCTTCGCTCGTGTGAGGAATTTTCGGTGATCCGTATTCGTATTCGCCGTGGTGAGCGAGAAGAATATGTTTTATGTGCATCTTAACTTGATAAGGGAAATTCTTCATCTTGCTGGTGAAGTGATCGACGATTTCCAGTCCCTTGACCAGGTGACCGATAAGTTTGCCTTCTTCTGTGTAATCGACGACAGGACCTTCAGTCAGTTCATAGACTTTACACAGGTCGTGAAGCACACACCCCGCGACCACGTACGATGTGTTTACTTTGTAATGTTTCGACAAAGTCACAGCGAGAGTTGTGCACGATAAAATATGTTCAAGAAGGCCGGATTGATAAGCGTGGTGAATGGATTTTCCCGCCTGCCAGATTTTTAAGCGACGAGCAATTTCAAAATCGCTGAGAATAAGAAGCAGCAAATCGCGGATATAAACTTCATCGAGATCTTTGATGATGTTTGTGAGGTCATTGAACATTTTTTCAGGAGCTGAGGAAGCTTTTTGAATATAGTCTTCCGGAAGATACTGCCCTTCATCGAGTTTGCTCATTTCCGAAATAATCAACTGAATGCGGTTTTGAAACTGATTAACTTTGCCATTGACGATAACAATATCGCCGCTGTTGATGCGCGAGAGAGCGAGCTCGGCGCCCTGCCATTTACGCGCTTCGATTTCTCCTGTGCTGTCTGCCAAAATAACATTCAGATAGCTCTTTCCGTCTTTGCCTACTGCTGCTCCGATGTATTTGACCAGAAAGGGCGAAAGAACATCGTCTTTGGCATTGAGCTGCGAAACAAACTGCGTTTTATTCAAGAGAAACTCCTAGGATTTAAGCTATTCAATTCTTCGCCAATATGGCATATTAAGGCAATTAAAAAACGAACAATTTCTAACGTAATAGAGTTTTGCCTTGGAGGCTTCAATGACTAAAGTAAAAGTCGGTATCAACGGTATGGGAAGAATCGGACGCACAGTTCTTCGCGAATATTTTAATCGTGGCGAAAAAGACATGGAAATCGTCGCTGTGAACAACCCGGGGAATGCGAAAGAATACGTTCACCTTTTGAAATACGATTCTGTTCACGGTCCTTTTCAGGGCGAAGTGAAATTTGAAGGCGATACGCTTGTAATCAACGGCAAAGCGATTAAATTTTACAATCAAAAAGACCCTTCTGAGATTCCTTGGGGCGACCTAGGGGTTCAAGTCGTTATCGACGCTACTGGAAAATTCAAAGATAAAGAAGGTCTTGGCAAGCATATGCACGGGACAGTGAAGAAAGTAATTATGTGTGCTCCTGGAAAAGGCCTCGACGCGACATTTGTTATGGGTGTAAACAACAATATCTACGATTCTTCAAAGCACCACATTATGTCGAACGCAAGCTGTACAACTAACTGTCTGGCTCCGATCGTAAAAGTTCTGAATGAAAAATTCGGCATCGAAAACGGATTCATGACAACTGTTCACTCATATACATCTGATCAAATGCTTCTCGATGGATCTCACTCAGATCCAAGAAGAGCAAGAGCAGCGGCGATGTCAATCATCCCGACAACAACTGGGGCCGCGAAAACTGTTGGCGAAATCATTCCTGAACTCAAAGGAAAATTGGATGGGTATTCATTCCGCGTTCCAACTCCAAACGTTTCACTTACAGACTTCGTTGCAACTCTAAAAAAACCTGCGACGAAAGAAGAAATCAATGCTGCTCTTAAAGAAGCATCTGAAACATCGCTAAAAGGTATTTTACGTTTTGAGACTGAAGAACTAGTTTCTGTGGACTTTATGGGCATGAGACATTCTTCTTGTGTTGATGCTTCTTTAACAAACGTTATCGGCAACAGCATTAAAGTTGTTTCATGGTACGACAACGAAGCGGGATTCTCTAACAGAGTTCTCGATCTCGTGAACTACATTGCAAGCAAAGGACTTTAATCGATGGCCTTAAAATACATCACTGACGAAAGCTTCGCTCCATTAGCAAAAGACAAACGCGTTCTTGCGCGTTTTGATTTCAACGTGCCAATGGATAAAAACGATCCGACGAAAATTTCGGATACGACAAGAGTCGATGAAGCTCTTGAAACGATCAATGCGATTTTAGCTCTTAAACCGAAGAAGCTCATTCTCATGAGCCATTTCGGCAGACCTAAAGGAACTGTTGATCCAAAATATTCACTTGAGCCTGTAGCAAAATATCTTGCAGAAAAATTAGGTCAGGAAGTTCTTCTGACTGAAACAGCACTCGATAGAGGAATCAAAACTCTTCTTGGGTTGAATGAAGCAAAAATCATTCTTCTGCAAAACCTTCGCTACCATGCTGAAGAAGAAGCTAATGACAGAGACTTCGCAAGAACTCTGGCAACGTACGGTGATGTTTTTGTTTTTGATGCTTTTGGAGCAGCTCACAGAAAGCACGCTTCTACTTATGAGATTAATGCTTTCTTTAAAAACAAAGCTTACGGCGGACTACTGCTTAAGCGCGAAGTTGAAGCTCTTGATAAAGTCTGCCACAATCCAACGAAGCCATTCGTAGGAATTGTCGGTGGAGCGAAAGTTTCTGATAAAATCAAAATTATCGAAAGCCTTCTCATTAACGTTGATAAGCTTCTTATCGGCGGGGCCATGGCCTATCCTTTCTTAAAAGCGCAAGGCCACACAGTGGGGAACTCTCTTTGCTCGGACGAAGATGTGTCGCTTGCAAAAAGAATTCTGGGTATGCCTTCAAAAAATAAAATCGTGCTTCCAAGCGATCATATCGTATCGGCTGAGTTCGGTGGCGCTCCTGAAGATGTTGGACAGACAAATATCCCTGACGGAAAAATTGGTCTCGATATTGGTCCTTCGACGCTTCAGAATTACACAGACTATATTCGCAATGCAAAGACTGTTCTTTGGAACGGCCCGATGGGATTATTTGAAAATTCAAATTATGCCAGAGGAACTTTGGGAATTGCCAAAGCATTAGCTTCACTAGAGTCGCAAGCGTTCACCCTTGTCGGTGGCGGTGATTCTGTAAGCGCTGTAAAAATGTCAGGACTTTCTTCAAAAATGTCTCACATTTCTACTGGTGGCGGTGCTTCGCTTGAGTATATTGAAAACGGTACTCTTCCAGGCATTCAAGCCTTGAAATTTGGTATTGATTAGATCAGTTTTTTTCACCCTTTTACTTTTAATCCTTACTGGCAGCACGAATACTGCTGCCAGAAGGTTCTTGCAGGTTGACTGCCTTCTTTTAGATTTCAGCGGAAATTTATACAAAAAATGGCCCGGGGGACTTTGTCTTTTCCAAAAAGATGGCACAACGATTTATGCTTCTTATAATTCAAAGAAATTAGTAAAAGTTCGTCCAAACGGAATTAAAGAATGGGAATCACCTGTTGCCGTTCATCACGAAATGTCGCTCACACGCGATCAAAGAATTTTATTATTATCAGAAAGTATTCGCAATTTCCGCGGCGATAATAATGCCCGCTTTGATGTTTTTAAAATTTTTAATCAAGAGGGTAAAGAGCTTGCCAGCTGGGATACCTTCGAGCATTTCGAAGAAATTCTTGAATTGCTAAAATTGACCGGAAAGGATTTTCCTCCAAAATTGGCCGTCAAATCCAATCCCTTTGGAGAATTTGTAGAATACACTCATGCCAATTCTTTTAAAGAAGTGCCCCCTAATCCTCTTTATCCTGCTGTCTCTTATCTCAAGCCAGGAAATTATATTCTTGGAATGAACTGTCTTGGGCTTTTTCTGTTTCTGGATCACGATTTAAAAAAAATTGAGGGTGTCTATCATTATCAAGGTTCGCTATCGTGCAACACTCACGATGCACAGGTTTTGAACAACGGACATATTCTTCATTTGTTAAATTATGAGTCTCTGCCTAGCAATGGCATGACCTTGGTTGAAATCGACCCTGTAACGGGAAGCCGACATTGGGAGTATAAAAATTTACTCACGGATTCTCTTAATAGTAATTATCAGGGGAGTGTGCAGCTGCTTCCCAACGGCAATATGCTTTACATTGATAACGGACAAATTGATAATAAAGCGCCGGCAGAAATTTCACGTTCGGGACTAATGATTAATGCTCTCGATCGCAACAAAATTTACGAAATGACCGGCTTTAAACCTTACCGTGCGAGAATAAGTGACGATTTCAAATCGCACGTAGAAAACAGCTGGTAACAAGCTCAGGAGATAAAATGAAAATGAGACCCGTGCATATTGTTGGCAATTGGAAAATGAATATGACTTTGCATGAGATAAGCAATTTCTTCATTGAAATGTCTAAGATGAAATTTGAACTCAAGTGCAAGGCGTGGGTGGCTCCTCAGGCCCTTCATATTCCGATTCTCAAGGAAATCGCTTTTACGACAGGCTCAATTCAAATCGGTGCGCAAAATTGCTCGGAACATGATTCAGGCGCTTATACAGGAGAGATTTCTCCAGTTGCTCTTGCAGATATTGGAGCAGAATTCGTCATCATCGGTCACTCAGAGAGAAGAACTCTTTATAAAGAGGACAATACTTTACTCAATAAAAAAGTTTTGAACGCTCTCAAGCATAATTTAAAAGTCATTTACTGCGTCGGAGAAACGCTGGATGAGCGCGAGCAGAATAAAACGTTTGCCGTTTTAGAAGAACAAATCCGAGAAGGTCTAAAGGATCTCCCGGCTGAAAAAGCGTCTCAGCTTCTGGTTGCTTACGAGCCAGTTTGGGCGATTGGAACCGGAAAGGTGGCAACGGCCGAGCAAGCCGAGGAGGCTCACGCCTTTATCCGTTCGAAATTAGTTCATGCTGCGGGCGAAACCGTTATTCTGTACGGTGGATCCGTAAAACCCGATAATATCGACTCATTGCTAGCAAAAGAAAATATCGACGGGGCGCTGGTAGGCGGAGCAAGCCTTAAGGCCTCAGATTTCCGGGCCCTTTGCTCGAGTGGTAGTATTGCTAGATAGGGCGAACTCTGTTATTTATTTGAGATCGAATTTTTTTTAAGGAAAACGAAATGACTACAGCCCTCATGGTACTTCAAGCAATTACATCAGTTCTACTCATCATCACGGTTCTTCTCCAGTTTGGTAAAGGAGCAGAAGCGGGATTAATGACAGCTGCTGGATCTGAATCAATCATGTCGAGCTCAACTCGCGGTAACATCATGACTAAGATTACTGCCATTCTAGCGATCGTCTTCCTGGGAAATTCAATTCTTCTAGCTCGTCTTCAAGATTCTAAATTTCAAAAATCAATTTTAGATACTGAAAAGCCAGTTTCTCGTCCGCTTAACTCGGATGCGCAACAAGCTCCTGCAGCTCCAGCTAATACTGCTGCTCCTGCTGCTCCAACAACAACAACTCCGGCGACCACACCAGCGCCGACAACGACGAAGTAATTTACCGTGATGGATTCAGCTACGGAAAGTTTAATCCAAAAAGAGTTCTCCTCATTAAGTTCTATATACTTTAATGCGGCCTATTTTGGTCCAAGTCCACTACGCGCCAAAGAAACGATTCAGGCGGCAATGAGCCGCGAACTCGATCCATCGTTTTATGCTTACGACGATTGGATGAGTATTTCGGAAAAACTTCGCGTGAAGTTTGCAAATCTTCTTGGTGTAAGTCCCGATACGATCACACATTCAACTTCATCTTCAGATGTAGTAAATATCGTTGCCAACGGTTTTATTTTCAATCCTGGTGATAGAGTTGCGGCCGTGAATAAAGATTATCCATCGAACGTTCTGCCGTGGATGCTCGCTGAAAGACATGGAAAATTTAAGTTCGATAAGCTAGATCTCGGCACTCAAATTATTCCGACCGCAGAATGGCTTGAAAAAACACTTCATCCTCAAACCAGAATTTTCAATATCTCTCACGTCGCTTTTGATACAGGAAAGAAGGTTGATATTTTGAGTATTGGTAAATTTCTTAAATCGCGAAATATTTTCTTCGTAGTCGATGCCACTCAATCTCTGGGCGGGCTTGAGATTACTCCGGAAGAATTATCTTATATCGATGTGCTTACAGTCTCTTCATATAAGTGGATGCTCGGACCTTACGGTCATGCCTTCGCTTATTTCTCTCAGAGAGCGCAAGACAGTATTTATCATTTGAATGCCAACTGGATTTTGAGCCCTAATTCGAAACAAGTTTATAATCTTCTCGATTACACAACGGAAACGTTGCCGGGCGCCCGTCAGTACGATCGCGGACAAGCGGCCAACTTGCTTTGTTCGGGATGTCTGGAAGGAAGTTTAAGTTTCCTTGCGGAAATCGGACTTGCGAACATCAGAAAATACAATCTTGAAGTAAGAGACTATTTCCTCGCTCACTATCCGAAACAAAAATATAATCTCGTGACTCCACTTGAACACATGGCCAACATCGTTTGTTTGAAATCAGTTTCAGGTGACAGTATCGCTCTTGAAGCAGAACTAAAAAAACGCAACGTCGATGTTTCTGTTCGTCAGGGGAACGTTCGTTTGTCATTCCACATTTTCAATACAAAAGCGCAAGTTGATGAGCTGATCAAAGCTCTGGATTCTTAAAAAGATTAAGGCAATTTAGAAAGCGCTAAAATATCGTCCAGAAAGAATGCACTCAGTTCCATCCGTCCGCCTAAAGAACTCTTTTTATAAATCAGACTTGCCTGTTGTCTAACCGTACTTTCGGCCGATCCTCTGATGTCGGCTATTTCTTTCATCGACAAACCTTTGATCAAAAGTAGAGCAATTTCTTTTTCACCGCGTGTGAAATTCCACTTATTAAATTGTTGATCGATATGCACCAGAAATTCATTGGAAAGGTGAGAAACTTGTTTTTGAAATTCTTCTCTTTCCGCTTTTAATGTTTCATTGAGGCGGTCAAGCTCTTGCACTCTTTCCTGATAGGAGAGAATTTCGCGTCCCTGCCATCTGATAATACGAAACTGGTAAACGGCGCCAATCAAAGAGAAAACGGTGAGAGCTATTTCGTGAATCAGATGCGAAAGCTTCAAACCGTCAATTATGTCGTTATAGATATCAATGCCAGCGAAAAGACTTATGCCCGCAAGGATAAGAAAGGTAACTATTTTAATTCTGTTCTCTAGGACATTTGTCATAAGGCCCACTTTAAACAACCGGATTCACTAAAACTCACACATATGTGCGATCGAGATTTTCACCGTTTCGATTATTATTGCTGAGAGGAGAATGAATGTCAGTTCAGAAGTTAAATAGAAAAAAATTAAGTGTAGGAATTGTCGGGGCTGGCCCCTCGGGCGCACTGATGGCCTATCTTTTGAGCAAGCAGGGACATAACGTTTATCTGCTTGAACGCAGGTTGCAAACTGAACGAAAAGTTTGTGGAGAGTATCTTTGTCCGAAAGGTGTGGAGTTACTTGAGCAGTTAAATCTTTTTAAAACAGTCGGTGCTCCATTTGAGCCGCTCTATGGAATGGTTCTCGTCTCGCCTGAAAATGTTTCTATTCCCGCTTTTTTTCCCAGACCTGACGGATCGGAAAGGGGACTGTCGGTAAATCGTCAGGTTTTCGATCAGAAACTTCTGGACCTTGCAGTTTCAAGTGGCATTGAGTTTTTAAACGATACAACCGTTACCAAAACCTTTCAGTTGGAGAGCGGGAAATGGCAGGTTGAAACTGATAGTGGCATATTTAAGTTCGATTTGTTGATTGCAGCAGATGGACGCCAGTCGCGCATTGGCCATCAGTTGGGACACATTAAAGAAATTAATACCAGAAGAGCTGCCCTTCATTGTTTTCTGCCTCGTAAAATAGAGCGCGGAAACAGAATGGGGGAAATGCATATTTTTGCCAATGAAAGCTATTGTGGACTCGACCCAGTCAAAGACGACGAAGTGAATTTTTCCATTGTCTGCAATTCAGAAAGATTGAAGCGCGAAAAACCTCTCCAGATTATCAACGAAACAATTAAGAATTCTAAACGCCTGAGTGCGATGTTTGATCTCCTTGATGAACATGTGGAAATCCGTATCGTCACATGCTTGAAAAATAAAAATGACTTTGTTGCCGGCAATAATCTCGCTTATATTGGCGACGCTGCCGGGTTTATTGATCCTTTAACCGGCGAAGGAATTTACAATGCTCTTTTATCAAGCAAATTATTAGCTGACTGTATGGAGAATGCGCCGGATCTTTCAACTGCGCTTTCACTTTATAAAAAAACTAAAAGAAAATTGAGTTTTCAAAAAACACTTCTGAATCATTTTTTTCAGTATCTCATCAGAAGAACTACCCTGGTCAATCTCACAGCATCTTTTCTTCAAAAGTCCCAATTGAGGGCGAACAATTTTATCGGAATCATCGGCAACATACATTCTCCGGCGAAAGGAATTTGTAAAATGCTGTTCAACTATGAAGGTAACAAATGAGTGCAATTCATTCAGTCTCTACGAATTTTCCCAAGCTCTATGTCTCACAGGAAGAAATCACAAAAGAAATCAGTGGAATCTGGCCTGACAAACAAAAACACGTTGAGCAGTTTCAAAAATCCTCTCAAGTCGGTGGGCGACATTTATCTATTCCGCTCGAAGATTATAAAAACCTTGGTGATATCGGTGATCGAAGCCGAAAATGGCTTGAAGTTGCAATGGAACTTCAGGAAAAAAATATCAATGATTTATTGGCAGAGGCAGAACTTCATCCAAAAGATATCAGTTTGATTGTCACGACAACTGTCACTGGGCTTGCCATCCCTACGCTGGAAGCAAGATTGATGAACAAAATCGGATTTAGCCAAAATACAAAACGCGTTCCTATTTTCGGTCTTGGCTGTCTTGGCGGAATTGCCGGTATAAACCGCGTGAACGATTATTTGAAAGGTCACCCAAAAGAAGCCGCACTGTTGCTTGCTACCGAATTGTGTACACTCACATTTCAGTTTAACGATAAGAGCGTTGCTAATTTAGTCGGAACAAGTTTGTTTGCCGATGGCTCGGCTGCAGTTTTGATCGTCGGGGACGAGCATCCTCTTTATAAGAAATCACAATTTAAGATTTTAAATGGCAGCAGTTTCTTTTATGGAGACACTGAAAGAATTATGGGATGGGACATTGTATCTTCTGGTTTCCAGATTGTCCTTTCCGGAGATGTGCCAAAGATCGTTGTGGAAGAAGTAGCCCCTAACTTAAAAGAATTTCTTTCAATCAATAAAATGGCATCGAGTGATGTTAATTTTATGGTCTCACATCCTGGCGGTCCAAAAGTTCTTGAGAAGTTGAGCGAAGTCACTGAGAAACCCGCTGAAGAATTCAGACACAGCTGGCAGAGCCTTCGTGACAAAGGAAATATGTCTTCTGTATCAGTTCTCCATGTTTTGCAAAAAACAATTGCTGACCAAAGGGCACAAAATGAAATCGGCTTAATGCTTGCGATGGGTCCCGCTTTTTGTTCAGAAATGACACTCATTCAGAAGTTGTAGGTTGAAATGAACAAGCACATTATTGTTTTAAACGGGATTATATTATTTTACATCATTCAGAGGATTGCCGAGCTGATCATCAGCAATGAAAATGAGAAATGGCTTATCCGTGAAAATGAAGCTCAGGAAGTTGATCCAAAAGAGACGGTAAGAATGAGAATTTTTCATTCGCTTTGGTTTGTCAGTTTGATTGTTGAAGCGAATCTTAAAGGCGAATTTCAAACTCCGGCCATTTCGTTGGGGCTGTATCTGATTCTCGCTCTTGCTATGCTGATTCGTTTCCATTCGATGGAAAAGCTGAAACAGTTCTGGACGGTTAAAGTGCTGGCCATGAAAAATCATACTATCGCCCATACTGGTTTATATCAGTTTTACCGGCATCCCAATTATGCAGTTGTCGTTGTTGAACTTCTTTGCCTTCCGCTGTTGTTCAAATCTTACGTGACAATGATTTTATTTTCACTAATCAACTTATATATACTTTCTAAAAGAATTGAACTCGAGGAGACCACTCTCATGAAGCAGTCGAATTACAGCGAATTATTTAATTTGAAAAAACTAGTCGTTGCCGCCTTTCTTGTGGTTGGAGGAGCAAATGCTTTTGCAGAAGATGTTCATCTTAATTTTAGAAATTACGATGAGGCTAAAAAGTCTGCAGCGTACATTAAATTTAAAAGCGAAAGTACCAAGCTTGGATTGTTGACTACCTCATTTGATGGTTTTATCAAAAATATAAAAATGCATTATGTGCTCGAGGGCAATACCATCAAAAATCTCGACGCCGTTCTGGCCGGCAACAGCCTTGATACAGATGTGAGCGCAAGAGATCAGAAACTGTATAATGAAATTCTGGAAGTTGAAAAATATCCCAATATTTCTGTTGCGATTAACGGGCCGGTGCTATTGAAGGAAGGCGAGCAATCTGCAGAAATGACTTTTCAGATCAAGGATAAAAAAATCACCAAGCATGTAAACTTCACGCTTTCAAAAAGTGACAAACATTTTTTAGTAAAAGGGCATACGGTGCTCGGACTGAAAGAAATGGGGCTACCGGACCCAAGCATCGCTATAGCGAAAGTTCGGGATGATTTTGATTTCGACTTTGCCTTTATTCTTTAATTTTCTTCGTAACTCTTTCGATGGTTGCTGGAATTATAAAGCAGTGTTGGCAACACAAAGAGATCGACGATAGTACCAAGGCATAGAATGATGGCCAGAATTCCACCAAATTGCCGTATGGGAATAAAGTTGTTGAAAGCAAACATTCCGAAACAGGTACAAAGCAGCAGGCCTGATCCAATAACTGGTGAGAGAACGCCTCTGTTGTATTCGTCAAAATTTTTAAAGCGAATCTTTTTCGCATAAATAATATGAAAGCTTGAATCACCTACAAGACCGAGAGAAATGGAAAACGTCATGACGGTAGCAATATTGATCGAGAACCCAAGGAAATAAATAACTCCAAAAGTTAGCGCGACAGGCAGCAAGCTGACAAACATAAAAATCAGATTGGTCTTCAGCGATTTTAAGAAGAACGCAGAAAAAATAAAAATGACCAAAGCGCTCGAAAGAAAACTTTCAATTAAAACAGAAATCATCGCACTTTGCGAAACCATGAGATTGTGGTGAATTCCATTAATCTGGAATTTTATATTTTTTGATTTTAAAAAACTTTCAACAACTTTCAAATCCTTCAGGTATTCACGAACGTTTAATGGCTCCCCGAGAACAGTGATTCTATATTTAGATTCAACCGGGTATCCCTCCTGCAACGATAATGGCAACTGGCTTCTGAGCAAGAGATAGGCGTTGATATCAGCTGGCACGGCATTGTTTTTCGAATATTCAAAATTAATTCTTTTAATGAGCGAGTTGTTGGCAAGCAAACGATAAGGTTGAGTGTAATGTAACTGTGCCAATTCTTTTTCTAAATCAGTCATTGCCGGAATATCTGCGTTCGAAAAATCGTGTCCTAGATCCACGACGACTTCCATTACCGGCATTCCGGATACTGTTCGCGTGTTCTCTATAATGCGTTCTCTGATTTTTTTATCTTTGGGGAAATATAAAGTTGCATCTGTCACAACATTTAATCGCGTTGGTACCAGAAGAATACTAAATATTCCAAGGATCGCGAGTATAACAATGGCTGATTTTGAAAATGAATTGTTGAAAATATTTCTCAACATTAGAAGCTGTTTTCGCTCCTGTCTGATGTGAGAAGCAATGGGCTTTTCCCAGAGGTAATACCAGCCGAGAATATACAATGTGCAGCCGAGGACTAGTTGGGCCGCAATTAATCCGAACTGACGGATAACGAGAATTTCAGCCCAGCCGAGACTCAGAAAACCAATATAGGTTGTGAAAGTCATTAAAAAGAGCGGAGCCCATTTATATTTAAAAAAAGTTTTCAGCGTTTTTAATTCCACTAGAGAAAAATACAAATGGAAAGAAAGTGAAAGGCAAACAGTGAAGACAACCAAAGGAATAATGGACGTGACCATATTCATTTGCCCATACATTAACTTTAAAACGGTGAGGGAAAACCCTGCGGAAAACAAACAAGGCAGATAGACGATGAGGGCATTCTTCAATTGACCGATGAAAAGAATGGCTATGACAAGACCGAGAGAAAACATCATTGGGAAAAGCTGCTCTTGAATGGCAAGTGAGTATTTATCAAGAAGATAATTAGTGTAGGGGATTCCGGCAAAAGATGTTGCAGCATCATTCCAATAAGGAGTTGCTTCAAGGTATTTGAGAATCTTTTTCTGAACCTGGTCTTTGTCACTCATGACGAGTGCGGATAAAAAAGAATCTGTTTCAAATTTAATCAGATCATCGGCTGCTGAATTTTCAGCAATGCCTTTTTTAGCTCGTGCTGGATTTTTAATAACTTCACATTCATCCGCACACATGTCTTCAATTGTTTTTAACTGCTGATAAAATTCTTCTTTATTTGCGGTTGTTTTTTTAATCACCAGAGATTGTTTCTCCACCACATCTTTTTGAAAAAGCTTGTATTGAGAAAGAGATTTTTCCGTTAAGAAAATAGTTTCAGGATTGCGCTGAGGAAGATCTTTGGCAAAAATTAAGGCCAGAACACCGACAACGGCTAACGCCAAAACTGCCGCTTTTTTCCAGAATGTCATTCTTCAGCTCCTTATACTTTTTCTTTTCTGAAGGTGAGGGGAGATTCTTTAGTATGTGTTCTGAAAAAACGTGAAAAATAATTGGGATCCTCAAAGCCAAGTTCGAAACCTATTTCAGAGACACTCAATTCAGAATAGGCGAGATACCTTTTGGCCTCAAGTAAAATTCTTTCCTGAATCAAATGGCTCGGTGACTTACCGATCGCTCTTGTAATGGCCATGGTGAGATTTTTAGAATTCGTTCCCATTTTATTTGCGTAAAAATTGACGGAGTGTTCGCTTTTAAAATGCTGTTCGATAAGTTTTTTTAATTCTTCTACCTGATGAAGCTTAGGCTTTGATTTGCTTTCTACCACACTCATTTTCAAATCAACGTTTCGCCCTAAAAAAATGAGAAAGGCTTCAAGAATGTTTTTATTAGCAATTTCATATTGAGTATTTTTAGCATTGAACTCGCTGAGCATCAGCTCGGCCAGGTTAAGCATTGTTTGAAAATCTTTTTCAATTTTCAGGCTCAGGCAATCCGGCATGATTTCAATAAAGGCGGAGATGTCGAGTCCCAAGGCTTCGCGGCTGAATTCAATGACTATGCCTTTAATATCTTTGCTCAGACTCCATGAATGAACCTGGGCGGGCTTCATAAAAAAGAATTTTCCTTTAGAAACGGTGTAGCGTGAAAAATCTATTTCATGCCAGCCTTTACCTCCAGTCACAAGGATTAGTTGATAGAAATCGTGCTTGTGTGGAAAAGGAATGCGGGGCTGAACCCGATGTTCCAGTTTTTCTACACGAATTCCTCCGTGCGAGATTTCCCGTGTGCCCAATGAATTAATTTGATATAGACGTTTCATATTCATTCATTGAGCATAATACTTTTGTGGCAATTGTGCTAATTTAAGTGAATTGATCCCCATCCAAAATCTGGATTTACCGTCTATAATCTGAGAGTATCTGATTTAGAGTTAAGGAGGCATTATGTTCAAGGCAGCATTAATTATGCTAGTGAGCGGATTCATTTTTTCTGCTTCGGCCAAAGATTTTGTCATTGTGAGAGAACATTCCAAAATATCTTTTGATATTGATTATATGACTATGACCAAAGTGGACGGGAAATTTAAAACCTTTTACGGTGATTTTAAATTCGATGAAACGAAAAAAGAAATTTCCAGCGTAAACGTTGATATTGTCGCAAAAAGTATTGATACCGGAGATGAGAAGCGCGACTTCCATTTGCGAGGACAGGAATTTTTTCTGGTGGAAAGCAATCCAACGGTCAATTTTAAAAGTAATGCTAAAGTACAGTTAAAAACGGACAATACATTTTCTCTTCCAGGGACGATTACAATCAGAGGAATCGCGAAGCCATTTTTACTAGCGGGACTCTATAAAGGAAAAATGAAAGATGCCTGGGGGAAAGAAAGTTACTTCTTTGCACTTACGGGAAAATTGAATCGTAAAGATTTTAATATGAACTGGAATAAAATGCTCGACAGCGGTGGTTATCTTATTGGAGATACTGTTGGAGTGACTATTTTAATTCAGGCGCAGGCGCAGGGTGAAGTCACCGCATTTTCAACGCATATGATTCCAAGTACAAAAGGGATTGTAGAAAGAGATCTTTTGAAAAAGGGAAAAATTAAGAAGTTGACGACATCGACGGATCCAAAAGACCACGAAAAAAAAGCGCAGCCATAGCTGCCTTAAGGCTGGTTAATTAACCCACTTTCTTTTTTATTTTTCCAAAACCAACGGGCTTATCTTTTTCGGCAAAGCCTTCAATTTTGTAAGACGGTTTAGGCGCGCGGAACGGAAGAACGTTTTGTGGCTGACATGGATCGAAATCTTCAGGCAATTCCCGATTGATTTTTCCATTGAGAACAAGTTGCTTCACACTGGTCGTAAAAAGAGTGAAGAGTTCCGGATCAAGTTTTTTTCCAACACTTTTTGCCATAACGGCAATGGCATCTTCCGTAGGAAGAACTTCGTGATAAGAGCGCTTCGTTGTTAAAGCATCAAAGAAATCAGCAATCGCCGTGATTCTCGCAAGCAAATGAATATCAATACCATTAAGCTTTTGAGGATATCCGGTGCCGTTAAAATTTTCATGATGTTCATGAACGATACGTTTGATAATTTCGAAATCTACACCTTCACAATCACAGCTGTTTTCATCGAGCAGATGAAATCCGTAATCAGGATGTTTTTTAATGACATCAAATTCTTCCTCAGTGAGTTTATCTGGATTATTAATGATGTCAGTTGGTATTTTAATTTTTCCGATGTCATGAAGAAGCCCGCCGAGTCCGGCCATGATAATATCTTCTTTGGGAGCATTGGGCTTGAGTGCAGTATAAAGTGCAATACAATACATCGAAACATTAATGGAATGATCGTAAGTATAAAAATCGTGAAATGATAAACTCGCAATCAGGCTTTGCAGCTTGGAAACGTCATAATCTTTAATAACATCGACCATCGATTCAACAGTCGTTTTACAGCCCTGAATTGTTTCAGAAAGAATTTCAGTCGTAAATTCCTTATCTGGCTCGAATAATTTATCGAGATAGTGAATGGCCGAGTCTTTAATGATTTCAGTTTTCTGTTCATCTGAAACTGTATGGCAGTGAATGAGGCTTTTCAAATATTCTTCACGTTGCGATTCATGCACGTAAAGCTGAAAATATTTTTTCTTAAAAACTTTCAGGTCTTCGAGAGTGAGCGTTTCGTTCTTGGGATAAATGCGAACATATTTTTCTTTGCTCTCATTCGCTGACGAATTGACGTATAGATCGTACGGAACAGTGCGATTCACGACAATCAAGTCGAAGGAGATTGAGAAAAAGTTGTTACCCATTTTGGTCATAGCTTTTTATCGGCATTTTCGTGAGCCTAATTAACATAAACTCAAGCTTTTTACTCTAATAAGTGTATCTTAACATAGTTCACGATCGTTATGGTCAATGCCTCCATAGACAGCTACAATACCGCCTATGAATGTAGATCCAATCAAAGCTAAGCTCCCAAAATTAGACCCCTATATCGCCCTCAAGTTTCCTGATTTCCGCTTCTTTGTCACAGTTAAAATTCTGATGACGATGGCGCTCCAATTTCAGTCAGTCATCGTCGGATGGCATATCTATTCGATAACTCATGACCCGCTTTCCCTGGGACTTATCGGCCTGGTGGAAATTATTCCCAATTTTTCAGTAACTTTGTTTGCGGGCCATTTCGCTGACTTATACGATCGAAAGAAAATCGTCTTTTCTTGTTTGATGGTCCTGTTCTTTTGCAGTCTCGGCCTTTTCTATACGTCGGCCTTTGTTAACGTCCAGAAACAAGTTGTGCTTCTTTACTGCATCATTGCAGTGAGTGGTTTTGCCCGCGGAATTGTGGCGCCTTCCATGTTTTCTATTCTGACTGAATGTGTGCCTAAGGAACATTATGTGAACTCAACCTCGTGGCATTCAACTCTCTGGCAGATAGCCTTTATGCTGGGAGCAGGGGGAAGTGGTTTTCTCTTCAGTGCTATTTCTTATCACACTTATCTCGTCATCACGGTTTTCATGTTGCTTGCGATGGGAGCGTTTTATTTTATTTCACCAAAACCGCACTTGATGAAGGGAGATGAAAAGGCGCCGATGATGGAATCGATCAAATCCGGTGTGAAGTTTGTTTTTAGCAGCCAGATTTTTCTAGGGGCCATTTCCCTTGATCTCTTTGCCGTTTTATTTGGTGGTGCAGTCGCACTTCTTCCGATTTATGCCAATGATATTCTGAAAGTCGGACCTCAGGGGCTTGGTTTTCTAAAAGCAGCTCCAAGTCTTGGATCTTTCATCATGGCCGCTATCGTCGTTCACTGGCCGCCGGTTAAAGATACGGGCAAAAAACTACTCGCTGCGGTTTTCGGTTTCGGGATCTGCATGATCATCTTTGGTATTTCCAAAAATTATTATCTTTCGCTCTTCATTCTCGCGCTTTCAGGGGCCTTCGATAATATTTCTGTCGTTGTCAGAGGGACAATCATGCAATCGCTTGTTCCTCCGGACATGAAAGGTAAAGTGTATTCAGTGAATTCCATTTTCATCGGGTCCAGCAATGAGATCGGGGCTTTTGAATCAGGACTTGCTGCGAAACTTATGGGGGTCGTTCCTTCCGTCGTTTTTGGTGGCACTATGACACTCTTCGTGGTTCTTTTTACAGCCTTGAAGGCGCCAAAACTTAAAAACTTAAACTTTTTAGACAAAGATCACTCAAACCTTTGACTCAATATTTTTCCCTGCTATAGTCACCCGTCGATAGAAAATGGGGAGACAGGCAATGAAAAATATCTCAGTTTTAGCTCTTACGTTGGCACTCGCAGTTTCGTGTGCACCTAAGAATCAATCAGGCAAAAGCGGATTTATTCTTAGTGATTATTTCAGCATGCGCCAGCAAACGCCTACTACATACGTAGGATTGGTTCAGCTTCAACTTCCGGCCCTTCTTGCGAATGCAAAAATGGAAAATGGAAAAGCTGTTATTGACGAAGAAATGAAGAAAGCAGTTCTTGCTGAACAAGAAGATGTGATCTCAAGACTTCAGGACCTTTCACCAGACGTTAAAGTCATTGCTTCATACAAGTTAGTATTGAACGCAGTTGCTTTTGTCGCTCCATCTGAACTTGCAGATAAAATTTCTAAGATCGAAGGCGTAAGCCGCGTGATTGAAAACACAAATTTCGACAGACCAAAAGTTGCTTCAGTTGAAAAGAAACTTTCTGAGCTTGGCGGTGTTTTAGCGAACACAGATTTAAATGCTCACAATACTGTGACATTTATCGGCGCAGATAAAGTTCACAAAGCAGGTGTTTCGGGTCAAGGGATGAGAGTTGGGATTATCGATACTGGGATCGACTACACTCACTCAATGCTTGGCGGTTCTGGTAAAAAAGAAGTTTACGAATCTGTTGATCCAACGGCAGATGCACCAAAAGAACTTTTTCCAAATGATAAAGTTGTTGGTGGTGTAGATTTCGTAGGAACAGAATACTCTTCAGGTTCATCTGATATTGAAAAAACAATTCCTCGCAGAGATGCAAACCCTCTTGATGAAGGTGGACACGGTTCACACGTCGCTGGAACGGTTTCAGGTATCGGCGATGGCAAAAAATCTTATTCAGGCGTTGCACCTGATGCAAAACTTTATGCTTTAAAAGTTTTCGGTAAAGAAGGTTCGACTTCAGATATCGCCGTTATTCAGGCGCTTGAATTTGCCGCTGACCCAAGTGAAAAACTTGATCCACAAGATCGCCTTGATGTCGTTAACCTTTCTCTAGGTGGCGGCTACGGTAAACCGAAAATTCTATACACTGAAGCGGTTAAAAACCTGACAAGAGCAGGAACAGTTGTTGTCGCGTCAGCTGGTAACTCTGGAGATAATCCATATATCGTTGGTGCTCCATCAACGGCCGATGATGCTATCTCTGTTGCAGCGGGTATCGATGATATGCCACAAAACATCGCTATTCCTGCCGTTGAAATGAAAATTGCAGGAAAAGAAAAACTTCTTGAATCAATCGAAGGAACAATTGGAACACCAGCAGCTGAAAGCAAAATCAGCGGAACTCTGGTTTACATCGGCAACGGTGCTGATCCAATTGCTGAAGAAGTTCAAGTCGCAGTGAAAGGCCATATTGCTCTTATCGATCGAGGCGCTATTTCATTTGTTGATAAACTTGCTATTGCTGAAAAACTTGGTGCAATTGGTGTTGTCGTGGCCAACAATCAGGAAGGAAATCCAATCCAGATGGGCGGAGACAAGCACTTTGATCTTCCAGCAGTTATGGTGACTAAAGCTGTTGGTATCGAAATGAAAGAAGCTCTTAAAGCAGGAACTGCAGTAGAATTCAATTTCTCTCCAGGTAAAATCATTACTCGTGATGATCTTATTGATACAATCACAGACTTCTCTTCACGCGGTCCACGTTCGATCGACTCTCTTATTAAACCAGAGATTACTGGTCCGGGTGCGAATGTTATTTCTGCAGCTATGGGCTCAGGATCAGAAAGTGTTCAGTTCTCAGGAACATCAATGTCAGGACCGCATATCGCAGGTGTAATGACACTTTTAAGACAAGCTTTCCCGACACTGACAGTTGCCGAACTTAAAGCGAAAGTTTTAAACACGTCGAAAATTATGATGAAGGGAAATGTTCATATTCCAGTTTCTCTACAAGGTGCTGGCCGTGTACAAGTAGAACAAGCTTTCAAATCAAAAGCGCTTGCAATGCCTGCGACGCTTTCTCTTGGCGAAGTTTCTGTCTCAAACAATAAAACTGTGGCGAAATCTGTCACTGTAAAAAACACTTCTGACAAAGACATGATTTTCACAACAAGATCACTTGCCGGAAAAAATGTTAAAGTAAGTCTTCCGGGATCTTTTAAAGTAAAAGCAAACAGCTCCGTTAAGATCACTGTGAGCTTCACACTTTTAAGAGCGACAGAAGAAAAATCAAGTATCGAAACTGATGGTTTTGTTATTATGAGATCTCAGGACGGTGCTGAAGTTATCAATCTTCCTTTCCTTGCTGTTGTAAATAAAGTGACAGACATCACTGCGAGTGATTTTCTGACGATGACAAATTCAGAAGTGGATAAACTTGGTGCTCAGGTTAACCTGAAGCTGACTAATAAAGGAGCTAACGATGGTGATGCTCTTGTGTTCAACCTTCTTGGCACAGATGAAAGAAAAGTTATCGCTCCACCGATGAATCTTTCTAAAGGTAACACATGTGATCTTGAAGCTGCCGGTATCCGCATTGTGGATAAAGAAGTAGAAGGCGCAACGAAGAAAGTTCTTCAAGTTGGTGTTAAACTTTTTGATTCGTTAACTATGTGGCAGCCATGTGACATCTCTCTTCAGATTGACTCTGATGCTGATGGTGTTGCAGACCTTGAGCTTCTTGGAATTAAAGCAAACTACATCTCTGGTATTACTGCTGACATTTTTGCTTCAATCCTTCTCGATGCAAATATGGCACGCGAGCTGAGAAAGAACTTTGAATTGGATCCAACAACAAAAGAAGACTACAAAGAAGCTCTTTTGGACGCTGGAGAAATGAAATTCTATGATCACTCTGATGTCGCTGTCATTGAAACAGACATCACTAAAATTGCGACAGATAAAAAAGGAAACATCGGAATTAAGCTTGCTGTGACAAACCTTGAAGCAGATGCTGATGACGACTTCCTTGCTAATCACGGCGAGAAATGGCAAAAAATCAATATCGCAGAAAATGCTTTTGCTTTTTACGATATGCCTGAAGCTGTAACTGTTAAAGCGAACGATCAGGAAACTCTTGCCCTTAAACGTGGAGCCGGTTCATCAAGACTGCTTGTTCTTTACCCGAACAACGCAACTGCAGTGAACTCTCAATCTAAGGATAAGCAATCGCAAATCCTTACTGAGAAATTTCAAAAATAAAACGTTTCTCATCTTTTAATATTAAGACAATAAAAAAAATGCAGCCACTTTGGCTGCATTTTTGTTTGTCTAATTAAATCTTGATAAAACGATGTCACGCTTTCTTTTTTACAAAACAAGAAATCCACTTGGAAACTGTGCTATGAAGAGGCATGAGAAAATCATGCTTGGGGTTTATTCTGCTGTTTCTAGGAGGCATGGCCAAGGCCAATTCCGAATGCATTCCTCAAAATGATTCGAGTGCTGAATTTACTCACTGTCTTTTAAAGATTGAAAATTATCCTCGTCCCATTCACGTTTATTTTTCTTCCAATCACTCTCAGAAGTATTTCGTGCATTTTCACGGTCACAATCTTGAAGGGTATTCTCATTTTGATAAACGCTGGGGAAGTTACGGCCAGTATCTTCAAAGTTCAAAGTCAGATGCGGTTTTGATTGTCCCAGAGAGTGAAGGGAAATGCGCGACCTATGATTCCTTCTTTTCTGATGCTCTGAGAACGAAGAAATTCTTTCTGGAGCTGGAAAGCGAACTCAATCTGTCAGAGCTTATTGGAGTAAGCGGTCACAGCGGCGCTTATCGCGTTTTAAACAGGCTCAGCGGTTATGCCAATAAAAACCTGCTCAGCTTTTCAGCAATCGGCCTTTTCGATGCGACCTATTCTGAGACACCGGAAATTAAAACTTACGTGAAATCCAATGATATTCTTTTTTATGATGCTTTTGTGACAGGTCCTCAGGCGACAACGGAAGATCTCAGCAGAGCGCTTATGAAGGATTTAAAAGGGACTAAGATATTTTTTGTTCCGGTGAAAGGCGGGAATCAGGAAGGTTTGTTAGAGCAGCATTTCATGGTTTTAAAACGTGGAAGCCTTGAAGAATTTTTCTCAAAGGCTTCCGCGAACTGAATTATTTTGCGAAATGATTTTTGTAATCTTCGATACCAGCTTGAACCACTTTGTAAGCTTCTTCAGCACCGTAAACAGATTCAATCTGCATTTTGATCGGCTCACCTGGAATTGTTTTGTATGAAAGGAAATAATGTCTCATACGATCAATGATTACAGGATTGATTTGAGAAATATCATTTACACCTTTGTAAAATGGATCGCCGTTAAGAACTGCGATAATTTTATCATCAACTTCTCCAGAATCGATCAAGCGAATACCCCCGATAACTCTTACGTCCATGATGATGTCTGCACGGTGAATTGGAAGTTCAGAAAGAACACAAATGTCATGCGGATCACCGTCGCCATTTGTTGCCATTTTTGAGAACGCAGCAGTTTTTTCTGCTGAGTATGTTTGAGGAATCAATCCGTAAAGTACTGGTGGCAAAGAAGAGAATTTTTGTGGTCTATCAACCATCACAAATCCTGTTTCTTTATCGATTTCATACTTGATGACATCGTTCGCGATAATTTCAATATATGCTTTGACTACCTTAGGAGCTTCAGCGCCAACGTTGATTCCGTGCCATGGGTGTGGACGGCTAACCATAAAATTCTTTTTAGACATGTAATACCTCATCTTAAAAAATAGTGCGTCAAATATATCATGTTATACTTAGAAAATCCATGGAAAGCGAATTTAACAAACAGTTCAATAAGCAAGCTCGACGTCAATTGAGCAGAATTAAGGCCAGTCTGGTCATCGTTCCTTTAGTCATGATGGCCTTTTCATTCGGTAAATGGCGTGGGAAATGGCAAGAGTGGATGGCCCCAGAGCTGAAGCGGGAAGTTCTTAGCAAGAGCACATTGAGTTTTGAAGCGCAAAAAAAGCTCTTTCTCGATTTTGATTACCGGGTCTGCAAGGCCATTATCCCTTGCGGGGAAGCGAGCATGACAGGAAATCCGGAGCAGATTCAGAAAACCTGTCAGACTGGTTTGAATGAATTGAATGCTCTTGTTATTCCGGCCGGACTTCCTTCGGCAATCAAAAAAAATATGCAGCTCTATCTGCAATCTTCGATTAATGGCAATAAATTGATGATAGATGCGTGGCAAATTCACGGCGATAAGGTCAAGGGGGCCAGCTTGATTTCCACAATGAAAAACTGGGAAATTGACACCTGCACTTATAAAAGTATTCCACAAAAAATGCGCAGACTTTATCAACTAAACGGATCTGATTCACATACACTCATCACGTGCAAAGAGATTGAACAAATGTATTCAGCTAACGTAGAATAGAACGCATTAATTAGAAGAGTGTGAGAAAATTAAAATGAATAAATTGCTGACTGTGTTTTTTCTTTTATTAGTTTCTGGTGTGAACGCTGAAGAAAATTTTGTAAAAGGTTTTTCTAAACATCAGTTAAGCCTGGGCATTTCAGGATTCAATATTAAAGAAGAAACGCTTCTTTCCAGAGGGGCAGCGACTTTCATTGAAGGCGATTTTCTTTATGGCATCGACACTGATCTGCAATTGCGCCTCACGCCCGTAGCGAGTTTTATCAGCGGTCAGCAAACGTCGAGAGATCCACTGAGTCCTCTGACTAATTCAATTTATCTGAAAGAAGCTTCAGTCGAGAAAAAACTTGGCTATGATTTTTCAATTAAGGCCGGAGTTCTTTATCAAAAAGAATTTTTACCTTCGATTGCGGGTTATACGAAAGCCTTTCCCGGCATTGGCCTTCTGGCACCTTTCAAATTTCAAAATCATATATTTGAAATTCGTGCTCAAGGGGCTGTTCCTGCCAGTTCCGGCTTAGCTTCTACATCTTCCGAGCTTGAATCGAGTGCTTCGCTTTACTCTGGTACGGCATTTTTAAAGTCTAACTGGACTGACACAATTGCGACGACAATCAGTGTGTCTCGTTTTGGATTTAATAAACTCTCGACATCTGCAGCTAAAGAATCAATCACAAGAGGCAACACTGTTGTTCGTCCTACAACAGACACGAATGTCTTCGTTTATAAATATGAAGGAACCGAAGCAACGTTTGGCTCAGATTACCGTGGAGAGAATGCAGTTTTTGGAATTCTGGCCAGTTTTATCAGAAATGATTCTGCTCCTAAAAATATTAATCAAGGTTATTTCTTTTCCATCAGTCCAGGATTAGTGCTTGCTTCAAAAAGTATTGTTCGTCCTATCTTTGAACACTATCATGTAGAGTCAGATGCCATGGTTGCATCTTATTCTGATACGACTTATGGACGTACAAACAGAGATGGTTACCGCTATGGGATTGCCTACGACAGCAATCGCTACAGAGTAAGTTTTGTTTACGCCGATTCAAAACTCATTAAGGCGACGCCTTTTCAAAGCGCAGATAAAACATATTTTATGAATCTCAATATCGATAATCTTTTCTAAAATTTTTTCCCATTGTGTTTAAGCTTTAGACGGCCCTTCTCGGGCCGTCTATTTTTTAATCATACCAGTTTGAAAATGATCCCGAATTCAAAGTGATAGGTCCAGGGCATGAGAATTGCTTATGTTTAGGTTAAACTGAACTTTTAAGCGGGAAATTGAAATGTTATCACATTCAAAATCTGTTTACTCTCAACTCGTCCTTCTTTTTCTAGCGGCTTTTTTGAACGCTTGTTCAAATAAAGTTGATAATGCTGACGCTGGAAAGCTGGCTACGTTTTACGTCGACAACATTGATGGATCGAGTGAGGTTTCTAAAGTTGATGCTGTTTACTCTCTTCCAAAAGAGCGACTGTATAACTTCAAGGCCTGTGTAAAAGACATCATGCAATCGAAAGCGATTCAAGGACAGTCTTTTAAAATTTCTGGCGGAGATGAAGAAAAAAATGTCGAGTCAGATGAACAAGGATGCTTGAACTGGAATGAATCAGTTGAATTTAATTTTCTTGCCCAATCCAATTATATCAAAATCACTCGTACAATTATTGCCAACGGTCTCCACAAAGGCGTCGCTGACGTTCAGTTTGCCATCAATCCATGGGCCCATGGAGATGAGGCAGGAACTGTCATCGATCCAAAGAAAAAAGCGGTAGCAGCTCTTTCGTCTTCAAAAGAAGGCACTTCAGCTTTTCTTGCAGACAACTCGCGCTCACCACTATGGGCAATTACTCCAAGAGTTTCCGTTGTGGAACAGGAGTTTTCGGCCGGTGGCGTGAAAATGGTTTTAAAATACCAGACCAAACTTTCTTTGGTTCTAAAAAATGCAGCTCAACAGAATGTTCAGTATCCAATCACAACTGGTGCGTTTGATGTTGAAATGATTCTTTATAATGCTGTAATAGAAAACGGAAAAGAAACTCTGATTCCCATTGCATCGGCTTCAGAGAACAGTGTTGCTTTTACTCAGGACACTTTGATCGCTGAATTTCCTTTTACTCTGAACAATCTTCCCAATAAAGGACAGATCTTTTTAGGAATAAGAATAAATGCTTCCTCGAACGACATCGGGTTAGATCCTTTTGAAGGCGTCTACATGGTTTCGAACAATCCGTCAGTGAAAACAGACGGTATTCCAGTTCCTGCAAAAGGAAAAACTTTTAGTGAACTTAAAATTCAGTTCTCAGGATCGGCGTCAGAAAAGAAAGAAGACAAAAAGGAGAACGTAAAGGCCGGTCTGGAAATAGAAAAGCTCGACATTAGATTTTTCAAGATTGGTTCTGAAAACACAACTGATAGACAGGTTTTCTTTAATATCAAGACTTGTGTGAAAAGCAATTTAGATAAAAGACCAATCAGAGATGAAGACTTCTCTGTTCAAACTATTTCAGCAAAAGCTCCCGTCAAATTAAAATCTAATCAGGAAGGCTGTATCAGTTGGGATGATTCAATCTGGCATAAAGTTTTTGCCAAAGAAAGATTCATCAAAAAATCAGTTTTAATTTCAAATGTTGGATTCGGTCTCAGTAAAAAAATTGAAGTTGTGATCAATCCTTGGGATGAAAGTTCAAACTTCGGCCGCGATCAGCGTTTTGTTGAAGACTTTAATTCAATCAACATCAATCCTTCATCTGAAAATGCAAAGATCATGATCGATAACTATAATTTCTCTGTTGTGAATTATAAGTACGAAATTAATAAGAATCTTGATCTTACGATTGTTAAAAACGGAATTCTTGCACTTAGTGCAAAAGTTGTAAATCATTCTTCACTGTCCAATGGACGAAGTGGTTATGAGCCACTGAGAGATGGAAACTATTTATTAAAGTGGTCTGTTGTAACTTTGGATGAAAATGAAAAAGCAGATTCTGTTATCAGTACAGGCGAAAAGAAAGTAACCACTTTTGGTGGTGATCTGAAAACAGACGTGAGCTTTAAGGTCTCAGCATTTGAAAAACTTAATACACGCTCAAGACTTGTTGTTGCACTTTATACAATTAAAGAAGCTAAAACTAAAAATGGCAAAGTTGAAATTGACAGAAATAGTGGTCTAGAAGCCACTCCCTATATCGGAACAATTGTTCTTAATCGCGACGAAGACGGCCAGAAAATGATGAGAGCTGAGGATAACCTCGGTTTGGGAAAAGGAGATCTGTTCGACAGACTTTCTTCACTTGGGAATGGCGTTTCAAATTCGGCAGTGGCGATGGAAAAAGTTCTTCGCTCACAAAACTTGCAGAAAATTAATGTAGCTAATGAGAAAGAATCTCTTTTCATAAGAGATGGATTGGCAAATCCGATGAAGTATTACACTTTAACGAAAAAGCCAGCCTACTACCATGAAGCTGAACAGAAGCCTGCAGCTTCTTCAGCAGTTCTCGCAAACTTTGCAAGAACGGGGAAATTGAGTTCTGAACTGGCTTCACAGTTCTGTTCATTCTGGTTTAATGATTATTTTAGACGTCTGTCAGTGGCCAATAAATCGGTTGTCCTGGATGAGATGACAACTCAGCGCCTTGTTCAGTCTTGTGTAATGACAGTGAGAAAAGATCCATCTCGATTCTTTAAAACAGATAAGAAACTTATCGTGAAGAAAGTAGGCGGCATTAAATACGCTTCAGGAACAACAACTAATTTTAGTGTCGGGAATTCTTTCAGCGTAGCTAAAGCAGAATCTTCTTCTAAGACACAAACATGGTCATGGACAAATTCAGTGGGCTTGTCATTTGAATTGTTTGATATTTTTAAAGTTAATTCAACAGGAAGTTACGCCATTGCTTCTGCCCATTCAAAATCAGATACAACGAGCAGTACAGCAGTCGTGAACGCTTCAACTTATATGTTCATGCAGACGAGCACTTTTAATGTTGAGCTTACGAGTTATGAGGAATGTTCTGCGATCAGACTTTCTCCCGAGCTTTTTGCTGGTTCAAGAGCAGCGTTCAACTTTGCTTTCGCAAATTCAATGAAAGCACAGGAAGTTGCAAAAGTTGCCACTTCCGGATTTTTTATCTGTACAGGTATCGACAATACAACTTTTGTAGTGAAAAAAGAAAATTACTACCTCGTCTCTCAGGATATGGGGTCAAAGGGCGGTGAGCAGGACAGTTATTCAAGAGAAAACCAACAGCTCTTCATGACTTTCAGAGGTCAAAAAGATCTTAATAATTTCCTTTCAATCATTCAAAGTTCAGTCAAAGGTCCGTCTTCATCTGGTGCTCTTGAAAATGCATCGAGTACAAACGTAACGGGAGCGGCAAGAACGCTTGGCGGTCTTCCTACGTGGCCAGGAGTTTATTCAGACGGCGAATAATTAACTGAAGTGAAATAAGGTCACACTGTTTTGATAGGCTTGTTTTAAAACTGTATCCAATGACAGGTTTTTAACTTCCGCAATTTTTTCGGCAACAAAGGGAAGATAATAGGGAGCATTCTCCACGCCCCGATACGGATCAGGTGTGAGAAAAGGCGAATCTGTTTCAAGCAGTATTTTTTCCACTGGAGTAATTCTTAAAGCGTCTCTGACATTCTCGGCATTTTTAAAAGTAATAATCCCATTAAAACCGAGATAGAACCCTTCATCCAAAGCAAACTGGGCGAGCTCAAGCCCTGATGTAAAACTGTGAACGACTCCTTTTCGTTTAAGGCGCGGGCTGAAATTTTTCAAGATAGCCTTTGTATCTTCATCGGCATCACGCGTATGAATGACCACCGGTAAGTCAAAATCAATAGCAATCTGCAACTGCTCTTCAAATGCTTTGATCTGTTCATCACGTGGCGATTTTGAATAGTAATAGTCCAATCCAATTTCACCAACTGCTACGATTTTCTTTTTTCTTTCTGTGAGATTTTTTACAACATGATTTTTGACTTCTTCATTCCATTCTTTTCCATCATGCGGATGCAAACCTTGCGTGCAGTAAATTTGCGGAAAAGTTTCAGCAATAGAAATCACTTCATCGAGATTTTCCGGTGAAGTTGAAATCGTCACCATTTTTTCAATATTGTGAAGTTTTGTTTTTTCAACAATTTCTTCGCGCGACATGGCCTTTAACATGTCCAGGTGGAAATGCGTTTCAATTATGGGGATTTCAGGAATAGGAATGTCGCGCTTTTTCTTGCTCATGACTAAGACTATACATCAATTTAAGTCTTGAGTGTAAAATTCAAAATCACTGAACCACATAAAATAAAGGCAAGACCGATGACTTGTGCAAGATTAAATTTTTCAAAAAAATAATAGTGATCCAGACAAAGCGAACCTATGATTCCTACCGCAGACCACAAAGCATAGACTGTTCCCAAGGGAAGGTTTTTTACAACATGAGAGAGGAGAAATGTCGCAATCGCATAACCCACGACGACACCCACACTTGGAATAAGTTTTTGAAATCCGTTTGAATGCTTCATTGCAAAGGTTCCGAAAATTTCAGCGGCCACTGCAAAAAATAAATAAAGCCAGTTCATGGTTGACAAGCTTACCCGCTTCTGGTTTGATACGTCAAACTTTAATATCGCACTTTAAACATTTAGATTTTACCCAATGAAAAATCAAAAAAACGAAGCTTCAACGACAGACCGTCGCGATTTTATCAAAATGTCGGCCTTTTCATTTTTCTCTTTAGGCATTCCAAAATATTCTGACAAGATATTGAGTACTGTCGCACATAAATCGCTTCTCCCATTAAACATCGGACCTATTCAAAGAATACAGAGTACAGAATTTCAAAGTCTGGATTTCAACGGCGATAATATTAATCGTCCACATGATCTTCTCTGGAATGTTGATGGTTATCTCGCAAAGAAAGGCGGCATCCCAGTTCCTTCGGAAAAAAGAAAAGTTGTTATTGTTGGTGGCGGCATGTCCGGTCTGATCAGTGCATGGAAAATGCGAAAACTGAAACCACTTTTGCTTGAGCAGGACAATTTTCTCGGCGGAAATTCAAAAGGCGAGATGATTAATAATTCATTGTTCTCAATTGGAGCTGCTTATATCACTGTGCCCGACAGCGGATCTGAAATCGAAAAGTTTTTAAAAGAACTTAACCTGCTTGATGAATTAAAACTGGAAAGTGCAGAAGAAGCAAAAGTTTCTTTTCAAAAAAATCTTATGAAAGATTTTTGGAAAGGGGCGAGTGATCCTTCACGTTCAGCTGAATTTATTCGTGTCGATGAGGAGCTAAAAAGAATTTATAACGAATCTTTTCCTGATGTTCCGTGGACGAAAGATTCAGCACTCTCATGGGATGAATTTAAAAAATTGGATTCCATGTCCTTTGAAAAATGGCTTTCTATAACTTTTGGCGAAGTTCACCCGCACATTGCAGAGTATTTTCAATTGTACTGTTGGTCTTCCTTTGGTGCTTCCATTGATGAAATTTCAGCAGCTCAAGCTTTGAATTTCCTGGCTGCCGAAATTGCAGGAGTACTTGCCTTACCAGGTGGAAATGCCGCCATTACTCAGAGAATTTATGAGCGCCTCAATAAAATCCTGAGTGCAGACTCGCTCCGGGCAGGCGCCATGGTATTAAGAGTTGAGGCAAAAAAAGAAAAAGAAGTGTGGATCACCTATGAAAATGCACAGGGTGAAATTAAAACGGTTTCAGCGGAGAACTGTATTATCGCTTCACCGAAATTTGTAGCTAAACATATCATTCAGGATTTACCGGCAGAGCAGTCAGCGCTTTTTGATAAGATCTCTTACCGTGCTTATATTGTGGCCAATGCTATCTTTGAAGGAGGCTTCACATCAGCTGCTTATGATGTGTACTGCCTTGATGGATTGAAGCCAAATTCACCGACTCCGTTAAACCCACCAAAACGAGCTTTCAGCGATGTCTGCTTTGGAACGTGGGCCGCGAACGATCAGACCAAAAATGGAGTTCTCACAATTTACAAGGCACTGCCTTATGATGGTGCGAGACAATTTCTTTTCAGTCCTATGGCACACGATAAACACAAAGCACTTATTCTTAAAGATCTTCCTGAATTTCTGAAAACGGTAGGTGTGAGTTCATCCACAATGAAAGGATTGCGAATGACCAGATGGGGGCATTCTATCCCGGTCGCTCAGGTGAATTTGCTTGCCAGTGGCCAGTTAGAAAAGATGAATCGACCGGTGAAAAATTGTATCTTCTTTGCCAATCAGGATAATTGGGCCAATCCGGCCTTTGAATGTGCTCACGATGTGGCCCATCAGGCAGCCTTGGCAATCCAGGGATAACCGTTTCTTTCAGTCAGAAATAAAAAATCAATTTCATGCACTTCTTTCCGATAAGAATGCTTATGAAATTAACTCTTTTTTTATTGTTATTCTCTTTCTTATCTCAGTGTCTTGCATTCGAAATTCCCTCAGAATGCAGAGAGCTTAAACCAAAGGACTGTTCAGTCTGTACTGTAACTGCGGCAACAGCTCCTGAAGGTAATGTCAAAAACTTTTCTGAATCTCTCAATGTTCTCAATTCATTTTCTTACCTTGAAAATGAAGTTGAGAAACTGGCGAGGGTGAACAATACACTCAAAAAAAATCTTGCTCCGTTATTCCGGACTTTGCGCGATGGAGAGAAAGAGCCAAGTTATAAAGATTCGCGGATAAAAATTGCTGAAATAAAAAAAGATTTTGAAAAACTAACTGTTCTTTCCAGAGAAGGGCTTCGCCTTCAGAAAAAATTCGACATTTGTATCACTAATTGCTCAGCGTCCAGAAGGTTAGAAATTTCAGATGAGTTGAGCCGTGTGCAAAAAATGAAAATGGCCTTGTTTATGGGCCAACCCATTTTGGGCAATAAAGTTTTCGAAGAGCGTATGAATTCAATGGACGAAAAAATGATTTCCGATGAATCATTTTATTCCAATGAAGTTTTTGAAAAAGATTTAAAAGAAGCTCTGTTTGTAAACATCAATAAATTAGCCGATCGTGATACTGAGTTTTTCCGCTTCCAGAATGATGGAAAAAAACCTTATCGTCCAGAGTCGCATCAGGACTATGTGAAGTCTTATATCGAAGAGGCTTCGTCCCGTTTTCCCGGTATCGTCGAAGACATGGTGAAAAGCTCCTATTACGAGGGAGCTTATGCGAATCCAGACACAAAAAATTCTGCTTGTCTCTTTGCGCGACAATTTAAAACATACAGCAATCGCAAAGAGTACAAAGAAATGGCGATAGATGCCGGGCTTTTTATTCTTCCTTTAATGACAGGGCCGATAGGAAGAGGAGGAGCTCTTGGAGTTGAATTAATGTTTGGCGAACGTCTTGCCCTTTGGGGATTGCGTTCAGAAGAGGCTCGTAAATCAATCAATGCGGCTTCATTGGTCTTTCAGGCCGGAACGGTCGCTTCTGATCTGGATCGCCTCAAATCACTTTCCGAAGAATGCAAAGCCAGCGAAGTGCGCTTTTTGAATAAAAGTAATGAAGATCAATTGCAGGAATTCCGCAGTTGCCAGAAAAAACTATCAGACAAAATTTTTATGACTGAGCTTAGTTTAATCTCAGCGGCGACCACTAATATTTCTGCTTCTGCCTTGAAATATTTTAATCAGGCGACAAACGTCAGTCATCCTGTTTCAGCAGTTATCAGACAAGAAGTTAAAAGTGCCGATGAAATTGCTCGAAAGATTCAGGCCAATGGATTAAAGCTGAAGAAAAATCAAGTTGGTCTTGAATTCAAAACAGCTGACTCAGGAGTCTTCTCTGTTATGGATCTCAATGCCGTTTCAAAATCAACGGATGCGACCGTTAAGAAAATCCCTGAGGAATATTGGCGCTACGTCGGCAATATTTATAATGAGCGTTTAAACCTGACTCCTGCCGAAGTTGAAGGGTTCATTAAATCCAGTGTGGAAATGAGTCCGAGAACGAAGTTAATTTTAAATACGGCGAAGTCACCACTAGATGGTGAAATGAAAATTAACGGTGGAGTAGGAATTGTTGAGGCTGCAAAGAAAGGTGAGCTGCTCCCACTGGAAAAGGCGACCGGGGTTCGAATCGACAGAAAATCAGACGAGAAAATTGTTGAGATAGTTCGGCTCACAGTAGGAAAAGATGTCGAAGCAGAGAAGATGTCCAAAGCATTGGTAGGAAACGCTGTAAGCTTAATCACTCAGGATAAATCAATTTCGCGCGTGTTTATTTTTACTTCGAAAATTCATGCACGACTTTATAAAAGAATGGGGATACCGGCAGATAAAATTAAAGACATTGATAAGCGTGATGTTCTGATTGAAATGACCCGCTCTGAATTAGAGCGGGTCATGAAAGAAAAATCAATTCTGGAAAATGCGGGCGCTTATTTGCCTGCTCTTTTTAAAATCTCATCCATGATGGCAAACATCTGGTCTGGTGGAAGTACGCCTTCAATTTTAACACCGTTGATGAGGTAGCTTGGAGTTGAACGAACATTAAATGGATCAGCTGCTCTGATTAATTCAACAACTTTATCTTTAGTTTTAGGATCAGCTACACAAGTTTCAAGCTTATGGTCCTTGATGTATTGATCAACGAATCCCGCTTCAAATTTATCCTGATTCGCGAATATTTCATCGTGAGCTTTGGCGAACTCTTCTTTCGGCATACAAGCAGCGGCGTATGCAGCTTTACATGCGTATTGGTGAAGTGGTCTTTCCATGCTTGGGTTACAGCTGTTGTCGAGCGGATAAAAGAAATACTGGATATCAATTTTTCCTTCATAACGAGCGGCAATTTGAGTAATGACTTGCGAAAGAGCGCGGCAAGCTGGACATTCAAAATCTGAAAAGATCACCATTTTAATCGGAGCGTCTGCAGCTGTGGCAATTTTAAAATCCGATGCAACTTTTGGCGATCCCAAATCAGGAAGAGAATAAAATTGCTTGATCAAATCGCCAGCGACTTCATTCTGCGCTTGAGCTTTTGAAGCAACAGTATTTCTCAGACCGAATCCAACCACGATAAAGACAACAGCAAAAGAAACGAGATAACCTGGCGCAGGTTTCCAGTTATGGCTTTTTCTAAAGAAGAGAAGGAAGGCAAGACCTGAAACTATGTAATAAAGAGTACAGAAAGGACAAAGTCCTTTAAGAACCAAGAGTGAGAACAAGAAAAGTAAAATACAGCCAATGAAATTCACTGCCAATGTGAAGAACATCGTTCTTTCGTAATCTTCATTTTTAAAAATCACCCCAATCATCATAAGAGCACCAATGATGGCACCGAAAGCTGCAATCGGAACACCTGCAAGGTTTCCAACAACTGAGAGAGTTGTTTTGTCGCAGTTAAAAAAACTGTTCACATTACAAAGCGATTTGCTTTCAAGTCCAGTAGGGAATCTCAAATCAAAATAATGTTGAGTAAGATAAAGTGAAAACCCGAGCATGAGAGCGCCGAGCACTAACACGATCATGGTCGTGTTGATTTTTTTGTCGTTGTAAACTGACGAATGGTACATTTTTAACTCCGTTTACCGTTTAGGGGATATATAAATTCCAGTTTCGATCTGTCGTTTTATTACGCCGATAACTGAAGAGTTGTGACTCTTCAAAAGTACAAAGTTCAGAAATTTCAATTTTAATGCCAGGATAGAAAGAGGCAAGTTGTCTTTTGACTACAACGTCCATATCAAAATAAATTTTTCCTTCGCGACTACTGAAAGCATCGCCATCTTGCGGGAAATTGTTTTTAAAATCTTCCTGCACTTCATAATGACGGCTACTGATGTGTGGCCCTACAAAAGCGTAGAATGGCTTAAGAGCGGCTATCTTTCCGTCTTTTAAAATTTGATTGTGAAGTCCTCTCCAGCCTGCGTGAACAAAAGCGTGGCCGTTTTCCCCAAGAATGAGCACTGGCAAACAGTCCGCTGTTAAAATTGCCATTGGCATTTTGCTGGTGCCAACCATTCCGTCGCCTTCAATCTCCTGGCAGTTCGTTTCGTCATGAACAATATCAGAATGAGTCTGCTTTACTTTGAGTAAAGCAAAAGAAGGTCGCGATTGATAAATACTGAACTTACCACGCGGAAGTTGTTTTTCAAAAACACAGTTGGCTTCGGCCATGATGGTTACACCGGCGTTACTATTTTCCTTGATAGCTCGAGGACGTCTTGAAATAGTTTAGGCGGTGGAACTTCAAAACGCAATTTTTCGCCGGTAATAGGGTGAACTAAACCCAGAACTTTTGCATGGAGAAATGGATACGGATAATCACCGATCAATTCTTTAAGCTGTGGCCCTAATTTCATAAACTGTTCATTAGGCGAGCCGTAAGTTGAATCGCAGATAATCGGCATTTTTAAGAGATCAGAAGTATGCACACGAATCTGATGAGTGCGCCCGGTCTCGAGCGTAAATTCCATGTGAAGATGTCTGTCGAACATTTCCAGAACTTTGTAATGAGTGATGGCCTTTTTTCCGCGAGAAGAGCTGGCCTTCATTTTCAAACGATTGTGCGGATCCCTTCCGATCATGCTTTCAAGCGTTCCGTAAGTCTGACAACGGCCTCTCATGATGAGGGCTTCATATCTTCGTTCAATATCATGAGTTGAAAACAGGAGAACAAGTCCTTCATGACAAGCTTGAGTTTTGGCAATGACCATGACGCCGCTCGTGCCTTTGTCCAGTCGATGAACAATTCCTGGACGCTTTTCATTGCCTATACCTTTGATGTCTTTGCAGTGGTACAAAATGGCATTGACGAGCGTGCCTGTATAGTTACCAGGTGCCGGGTGAGTAACTAGCCCCGCCGGCTTATTGACGAAAACGAGATGTTCATCTTCGTACAAAATTTCCAAAGGAATATTTTCAGGTTCAGCAGAAGAGGGAAGTGGAGGTGGAACAAGAATTTCCACAATCGTCCCGGTCGGCGGCATTCTTTTTAATTCGAGCTTGGGTTGAACTGGCGATTCTTCACTGACGACAATTTGTTCTTCGAGAAAAAGGTTTTTGAGAAAAGTGCGCGAATGACCGCCCCCCTTTTCAGCCAGGTATTGATCAAAACGCTTATAAGCTGCGCGGTCTTCTTCTGTGATTGTCAGTTTTATTGAATCGCTGTCGAGGTCAGCGGAATTTGTTTCAGAAATGTCGTTCACGATTGTTCCGTTTTTAAAGTTAAGTGATTAAGGCTTTAACTTCTTCATGCGGGCAACATAAGAATTGGCCACGACTTCCGGCTTGAGCTTTAAACATTTTGCGTACTGGAAAACAAATCCTCGTACGTAAACGGAAGCTGGCAGCTTGTCGTAGTCTTCACTTTCGATGGCCTGAAGATAAAGTCTTGAGACCTTAGTCATATCACTTAAGCGTTCAAGGTCAACACTTTTGTATTCGCGGATTTTGCGAAGAAAGTCGCCTGTAAATTCAGTCGCGTCTTCAATCTCTTTTTCGAATTCAGCATTGATAACATAGTCGAGAGCGAATCTTTTTTGAGTCACAAGCTTTGTAACGTTAGTGGTTGTGTTGGACAAAGTCTGTTCTTGTTTAGGTGAAAGGCCGCTCGTTTGAGCTGTGTTGGCGTTTGTTCCCAGAGTAAATTCATCGCGAAGCATAGAACTGACAGATGAAGCGGGCGAGCTTGCAGGAAAAATTTCGGTTCTTTCCGTGCGGACTTCGCTCCTTTGAGGCACTCTGTCGGCAAGCGCATTATAATTCATTGTATTGAACTCACGGTTAATTCCGCGAGCTTCGTCATATCTTTTTCTTTTCGTAGGATCAGAAAGAATTGAATAAGCTTCTTCGACCATTTCAAGAACATTTCTACATTCTTCCGGACTCATCAAAGAATAAAGCGCAAGAGAGTCAGAAGAATAAGCTGATTTTGCTCTTTGATAGCTGTGATAAATTTCTTCCGATCTTGCAGTCGAAGGAATTTCTAAAACTTCGTAGTAATTTTTTAAATCGCTCATAAACTCTTTTCTTCTCTCGTTTAATTAATATTTAACAGGCGATGAATAATTCTATCGAAGTTATTCACAAGAGTTGAATTTGGAAATTCCATCAACAGCGGCTTTCTTTTCTTTACCGACTGCCAGACAGTCGCATCGTAATCGAGGTAGCCAACGTAATCGAGATTGATTCCAAAATACTTCTTGCTGATTAACTTCATGGAGAAACCAATATCAATATCGGCTTGTGTGCGAACTTGATTAATGATTAATCGCGGGTGAAGTTTATTAATTTCAGAGCGAAGTTTCTGACCGACTACCGGATTAATTTCGATTACTCGGTTAATCAGATCAGCAGGAGTTGAGTTCTGAGAAATTTTTGCGTTCATCGCCTGATCAATTAGTGGACCGATTTCCAAAAGCTCTTCGGCCATTTTTAATTTACGGTGATAAACGGATTTAATAAAACGGTATGAGTTTTCAATAGATGTCGGTTCAGGAAGAGTCGTGATGATCCCCTGATCCGCAGAAATAAAAAAGTCGATTGTGTTGAAAGTTGTTCCAGCACCAAGATCGAGCAGAACATAATCAACCGGAAGCTCTCCAAGTTGATTTAAAAGTTTTGCTTTGTGCATCTGTTTTAAGTTGGCGATCCCAAGATCATCCTGAGCACCAGAAATAATATACAAATTATTAATGGCCGTTGGAGTGAGAAGTTCGTTAAGACTCCTAACTTTTTTCGACAAATAATCAGAAAGAGTTTTTTCCGGAATAGGCACACCCAGACAGGTGTGGAGATTCGCACCCCCTAAGTCCAGGTCGATGGCAGCAACTTTGTGTCCCATGAGCGCTAAACAAATAGCGAGGTTCGCCGTAACGAGGGATTTTCCAACGCCCCCTTTACCGCCACCGATGGCCCATATTTGCTGTTGTCTCTGAGTCCCTAAATGTGATTGAAAATCACCACTTAAACCACTATTTGGGCCCGCTTGATCGTTTAAAATAGACACAAGATTCCATCCTTTGCCAAAAGCTTCGATCCATAATCTTAGCAGATGTTTTAAAATATTATAGGAAGAAAAATCTAGGAATGTAACGGAAAAAATACCAAAGTCCTTGGAACCACTAAAGTTGTAAATAATGCAGAGAGATTTACAGAAATCCCGGAAGTCTGTAAGCTAATTCACAAATTAGATACTTGTAAAAAATAGGTGACCATCTCACTTGGTCGACCTGGAATCTTAGGAGCCTTCTAATGGGACAAGCCCTTTTATCGCAAGTCAGAGTATCGTCGCCGTTTCGTCTACGTACTGATTTGCACCTAGCTCGGAAGCTATGGCACATGGCCACGGGCCTTATCGGACTTGCTGCTTACTACAAATCTCATCTGACAATTGAATCTGTTGCAGCTATTTTACTTATCGTTTCTGCCAGCGCATTTCTCGTCGAATACTTTCGTCTGAGAAATGAAAAAATGAATCAACTGGTCATGATCGTCTTGAAACCAGTTATGCGTGAATCAGAAAAAAACTCTGTGAGCGGACTTCCGTTCTATGCTCTCGGTGTTTCACTTTCGCTTTTCTTCTTTCCGGAGAGAATTGCGATCCTTTCGGTTCTGTTTCTGATCTTTGCTGATCCGATCGCTTCATTCTGCGGAATTCTTTACGGACGCGATAAAATCCTTCCGAACAAATCTCTACAAGGAACGATTGCAGCTTTTTCAGTCTGCTATATTGTGACTTTGGTTTACGGATTGATTTACGCGAGCCCAAGCATGAGCCTTCTTATGTTTGCGATTGTAGCAGGGATTATTGGAGCGATTTCAGAACTTTGTTCTCAATTCGTTGACGACAATCTTTGTATTCCAGTGATCTCAGGATTGGGTCTTTTCCTCCTGAATATGATTGTCACAGTTTTCTAAGAAGCCGTTTTATACTGATCGATTTCGAGGCGTTCAAAATTTTTGATCGCCTCGCACATTTCCATATCTTCCGATTCTGGAGTATCTCCCACAAGCAAAGCATTCATCATCCGCACGCGGTCTAAAAGCGAAGTGCTTTCCAGGAAAATTTGCTTGAGCTCAATATCTTTAATGACGAGCATGCAAAGATTGTTGATCAGCTTTGCCGGAGAACTGATGTCCTTCATGAAGCGGTCCCGCTCAACTTTAGAATGAACGTGACGGGTGAGCCAGCGTTCAAGAACAAGATGGAGACGTTCTAATGGAGAGTCTCTGAGTGTTTGATTCTTTTCTTCATGATCATGATAATCACCGACAAGATAAAGCGGATACGGTTCTTGCTGAACAAGGTTTTGCAGCTTCACACGCATAATTCCTTGAACGATAACGCTCAAGCTTCCATCCTGATTGGTGTCAATCATCAGAATTTTTCCCAATGTTGCGACCCCTTTAGAACGGGCATGAGGATAATACAGGACGAGTTCCGCATTTTGTTCAAAGCACTTTAACAGCATCTTCTGTGACGTTTCATCATTCACAGAAAGCGGGATCATCGTCTGTGGATAGAAGATATTGTTAAATAAATAAAGAGCAGGAATGGGCTTTCTCATAGCTCTATTTTAAAGGGAAAAGTGAATGGCCGGTTTAGCGATGATAGAGCCTTGAAAGTTCGATCAGAGCTTGAGAGAATACTGCCAACTCTATAAGGAATTTAGCGTTTATATGATTAAGGTCCACAAACCATCTATAGTCCGGAAAATCTGGGGCGGAAAGAAGCTGCAAAGCTGGAAACAGCTTTCGCTTGAACATTCCATTGTTCCTGTAGGCGAAACGCTTGAGATTTTCGAAGAGTCTTTGCCGTATCTGGCGAAATTTATCGATACATCGGATGAACTCTCGATTCAGGTGCATCCCGATGACGATTATGCACGATTAAATGAAAATTCTTCCGGCAAAACTGAATGCTGGATCATTCTTGAATCGGAACCTGGAGCCGGCATTTATCTAGGTTTAAAAGAAGGTGTGGAAAGAAAAACACTGGAACAGGCCCTGAAGGAAAAAAAGCCGGTCAATGAATTGTTGAATTTTTATGAAGTAAAACCTGGCGATTTTTTCTATGTTCCCGCGGGAAGCATTCACGCCATCGGAAAAAACATTACTCTTGCCGAAGTCCAACAAAATTCCGGCATCACTTACCGTGTCTGGGACTGGAATCGCGTTGACGAAAAAGGTCAGCCGCGCGATCTTCACGTTGAAAAATCTTTAGACGTGATTAATTTTGCTGCTGAAAAAAATAAATTGGATTTTTTTCAACATAAGAAAAATCTTTTTCAAAAACACGGACGAGCTGATATCTGTACCCACCGCGATTTTTCTCTCTCATTGTTAAATCAAAACAACAACGAAAAATATTTCACCGCCGTTTCGCTGAAACGCCCATGCTCAATCCTAAATCTTAAGGGAAAAATAGCAGTCAATGGAGTGCCTCTGGAAGCCTACCAGGCAATGACATTGGATAATGAAACATCATTAAGCATCGAAGCCTTTGAAGAAGGCAACTGCCTCCTCATTTTCTGATTTCCCCAGTTTAAAAAAAGGCCCAGTCTCTTAGGGGAAAAAAGACAAGGCCTTGCAAAGCTCTGATGTGGGGGGAACACCAGAACGAATTCTATTTTTTATTTTTGTTCACAAGAAATCGGGTAAGTCACTTCATGACCAGATTTCGCTTTGATAATGATGTAATCATCAACATCTGAAAAATGAGCTGCGTCTGCAATGTGAATAGTGTGTTTCTGATTTTCAAATTCAACGACTTTGGTAAGTCCTTTGTCGTTAGTTCTGTTTCTTGAAACAACAGAAGCTAATTCTCTGTGTGCAGTTGTATCAAACTCATTAAAGAAGGTTACTTTTGCATCTTTAATTTCGAAAATTTTATTTGATCTTGGTGTATGACAAAGAATACTCGCCTGAGCATTTACAGTGATCATAGTAAGGACAAAGATAAATAATGCTTTCATATTGAACTCTCTTTTTTAAAGACTCTTGTGGTTAGTAAGAGCAAGGAGAGTGCCAGAATGATGATCAGGAGTAACGGCAGGTTAGAAAGCCTTTAAGCAATGGAGGCCGTTAGTCTTTTAACCCCTGTCAAAACTTTAGACAGAATTTTAAAAAAGAAGGCTAAATTTTACTCACACTTATGAATGACCTTTTTAACGCTTTTTTTATCAGGTCCGGTAAAAGTAGCCTGAACTTCGTAACCACTAAGTTTAGAGCCTTCAGAAACGCTGTATTCAGCTGTTTTGAACAAGGCCGCATTGATTTTATCGACCAGGCCTTGAGCGCTCCCCACAAAGCAAATGTCCGACTCCTTGAACCCAGAGAGATTGATTTGCGTTGAATGATTGTGTCCGCAAAGAAACTCAATATCCTGGTTGGGCAATGTCACTTTAAAGCAAGTGTCATCAGCGAGCGTTGTAAAAGAGAGAATTAAAAAGCTTAAAAAGAAGGTCGATTTCATAGAAGCTCCTTTTAGTAGGAGCTTCTGATTACGACCTGGCGGATTTCTTGTTAAAATTTATTTAGGGCAAAATTTCGAAGGCAAGAAATTGTGTGCGCTGATTCTTTTTAAAATTATTGTCGCTCACAAGAATGATTGTTTCGTGACCGTTTGAAAGAGTTGGTCCGTAACAAATGCCTTCAATATTATCGAGATTTTGAAAATTAGGACTCATTTGATTCTTAAAATCTTCAAGATCTGCGATCATTTCTTTATCTACACGTTTAAGTTCTTTTAAACTTTTATTAAGGGAATCCATTTTTGAGATGTCAGTCGTTTTGTCTGTCACGGTGTTATAGAAAAGTCTGATCACCGCTTTTTTTGCAAGAGGTAAATAACTTCTTTCAATGGAATAAAAATGATTGTCGTCAACGGCGAGAATGTCTGAAAGTCCCGTTTCGCCTACAGTGAGCCCTGCCACTTTAATGCTCGGAACCTTTTCCAATTTGTATGCAACTTGTTTTACCGGCTTCAATCCCTTGTATTGAATTAATCGCAAAGTACTATCATACGATGGAGTAGAAGTTCTGTCGTCTTGAGAGAGAGCTTCTTCTGCTCCAACCCACAGAGTCGCTCCGTCTTTAGTTGCTGAAAGCGCTTCAAAAACCAGATTGTCTCTTGGACCATATTTAACAGTGTCTTTCTTGCTCAGGAATTGTTCAGGAATTTCAAGATTCAATTTGTAATCGCCCTTTCTGTTAAACTGGATAATTTCCGGATCAACAGGCGGTTCTTTGTTGATCCATCCTTCAGAACTGATGGTGACATCGTCACCCCACAAAGCGATACCTTCAAAATCGGCCATTCCTTTTTTAAAAGGAACCCCTTCTTTTGTCTTAAGTGTGATGACATTTTCCGGAGTTACTTTAAAATTCTTTTCATCAAGTTTTAAATCAAATTCATAAAAACGGGCAGGATTGATGGCACTTCGGTCATCGCTTATCGCGAGCAGTTTATTTTTTGCTTTATCGTAGGCAAGGCCTGAGAGACCGCCGATTTCAGTCTCTTTAAATTTTTCTCCAGTGGGAATATTTTGATCTCCGATAAATTTTAACTTTGGAGCTGCAAAAGCATTTGCAGATAATAAAACGCAAGCTGTAACAACAAGCTTTTGAACAGACATTTTCACATTATCTCCTTGTGAAAGATTTGAAACTGAAGCTAAAATATTAATCTAAAATCCCTCTGTAAACCAAGAGATTTCTATGAAAATATTTTCGATCATTTTCCTTGTAACACATATGCAATTTTCATATGCGGATGAATTGAGTATCCGTTTGAAAAATATCATCAAGAAACATCATTTCAATGAACAAAATCTGGGACTCTTTGTGGAAGATGAAGGGAAAGAAATTTTCAATTTGAATGGGGCGCGCTCAATGGTTCCAGCTTCTCTGACTAAAATTGTAACTGGCGCAGCTGTTTTAAACACTTTTCCCATGAATAAAAAATTTGAAACAAAGTTGTTGGCAAAAAAAGAAATTCAGAATGGCCTGCTCAAAGGCGACTTATGTTTAAAGGGAGGCGGAGATCCATCATTCGTCTCTGAAAAAATGTGGTACCTGGTCAATGAGTTGAAAAGAACCGGCCTGACAACAATTGAAGGCGATTTGCGTGTTGATGCCACAAGATTTGATGATGAATTTTTCGACAGCGGAAGAGATTCTGTCAGAGTTGACCGAGCCTTTGATGCACCTGTTTCTGCTGCTTCATTTAACTGGAACAGTGTGAATATCTTTATTCGTCCCGGTGAAGCTGGAGGCGCTGCTAAAGTTTTTCTCGATCCAGAAAATGAATATCTGGAGCTTGAAAATAAAACCAAGACGGTAGCAAAAAGTGGTGTTAAGTCAGTCGAAGCTTCTCGGGTGAAAACAGGTGACCATGATAAAATTATAGTGAGCGGCTCTCTTTCTGCAGATGCTCAGGAAGTTGTCATTTACAAAAGTATTTCAAATCCCAATCTGTGGATTGGGATGCATTTAAAAGAATTTTTAAAGCAAAGAGGAATTTCGTTAAAAGGCAAAGTCAAAGTAGAATCCTGTGAAGCTGAATCTTCTTTACTCGCAGTTTCTCCCTCTAAAAATTTAAATGAAATTCTTTCCGACATGTTAAAGTTTTCGAATAACTTTGTAGCAGAAATGCTGGCGAAAAATCTGGCTGCAGAAAACGCGACAAGTCCGGCTAAAATGAAAGACGGAATTGAAGAAATAAAAAAATATCTCGATGGCCTTGGGTTCAGCAGAAAAGATTACGTTCTTGAAAATGTTTCCGGCTTAACTCGAGACAATCGTTTTACTGCAAAACAGCTGGCGTTGGTTTTAAACGTTATTAAAAATGATTTTCTTATTTTTCCGGAATTTTTATCAGGCCTGCCCATTGCCGGCGTTGATGGCACATTAAAAAACAGAATGAAAAAAGGCGAGCAGTCATTGGTTCGCGCCAAAACTGGATATCTCGATGGAGTCGTGGGGCTTGCCGGCTATATTGGAAGAAAAAATAATTCGCCTCTTGTTTTCGTTTTCATGTATAACGGGGATTATCAGCAAGGACTCGCAGCGAGACCTTTATTTGACGAACTGATCAATCAATTAAAATAAAGAACGGAGTGAACTCATGTCACTGGCCCATAAAAGAACACAAACATTAACTCGTGAAGAACTTCAGAAATGCCTGGCGATTGCACGTGGCGACAGTCCGGCCGATGTATTGATTAAAAATGTAAAGATACTCGATCTCGTTAATGGAGAAGTTGTAGATTCTGCCATTGTTCTCTCTGGCAAGACAATCGCGGGGATCGGTCTGGAATACAGTGACGCTCAGGCGATTAAAATTGTGGATGCAAAAGGATTGACGGCTGTTCCAGGATTTATTGACGGACATCTTCATATTGAATCTTCAATGATGAACCCATTCGAATTTGAAAGAATGACTTTGCCTCTTGGGACTACGACTGCCATTTGTGATCCGCACGAAATTACCAATGTCATGGGCGACACTGGCTATTCGTGGTTTTTGCGATCGTCGGAACTTATGCATCAAAATCTTTTTGTTCAGACTTCATCCTGCGTGCCGGCCCTGCCTGGTTTCGAAAGCAATGGGGGAGAATTCAAACTCAGTGAGATGAAGAAATACAAGGCGCATCCAAATGTTCTGGGATTGGCCGAAATGATGAATTTCCCCGGCGTCATAAACGGAGACGTGAACGTTCTCGATAAAATTGAAGAGTACTCTGATTTGAATCTGGATGGTCACTGCCCGATGCTCAGAGGAAAAGCGTTGAATGCGTATATCGCAGCCGGCGTTCAAAATTGCCACGAAACCGTTTCAGCGGAAGAAGGAAAAGAGAAATTACAAAAAGGCATGTCGCTTATTATTCGCGAAGGATCTGTTGCTAAAAATTTAAAAACTCTTGCCCCGATAGTTACTGAGTTCAATTCACCTCAATGTTTTCTTTGCACTGATGACAGAAACCCATATGAGATTTTAAAAGAAGGACACATAAACTACTTGATCAAAAAAATGATCAATGAATTAAAAATGCCTGTTCATATGGCGTATCGACTTTCTTCTTTCTCGGCAGCGAAACATTTCGGACTAAAAAAACTGGGACTAATTGCACCTGGTAAACAGGCAGACATTGTTTTGTTGAAAGATTTAAAAACTGTAGAAATTGCAGATGTCTATATTGCCGGTGTTAGAGTCAGCGAACTGAATTTGAAAAATACTCTTGATGAAAAATTAAAAAAATCTGCACCGCCGCTGCAAAATACAATCAAGCGTGCTCCGTTAAAGGAAGAAGATTTCAACTACAATCTTAAACCTGGTGCTTATAACGTTATTGAAATCGTCAAAGATGAAATCATTACCAAGCATTTAAAAGCAGTTTTTAACGGCGAAAGTTTTGATCACGATGATGTTCTTTATATGGTGAACATTGAGCGCTATGGAAATAATCTTCCACCGGCCCTTGGCCTCGTTAAGGGGATTGGACTTAAAAAGGGTGCTATCGCAGCAAGTGTGGCCCATGATTCCCATAATCTCATGGTCGTCGGTAAAACAATTTCTGAAATTGTAATTGCGGCCAACGCCCTTATAAAATCGGGTGGAGGACTTTGTGTTGTGGAAGGCGATGAAGTCAAAGCATTACTTGAATTGCCGCTGGCAGGATTGCTCAGTTTAAAAACAGGCGAAGAGATATTCGAAGACATAAAAAAATTAAAAGTAGAGTATCACAAACTAGGAATCACTCTTGAGGAACCATTTATTCAAATGGCCTTCCTCGCACTTCCAGTCATTCCTCAATTAAAATTAACAGATCGCGGTCTTTTTGATGTTAGTACATTTTCTTACATAGGACTTGAAGCTTGATGAGCGAGACCTCGTGGTTTGTTTACATAATTCAAACTGTTAAAAATCGTTTATACACAGGTATCACAACAGATGTAGAAAGGCGTTTTCAAGAACATAAGGGAGATTTACCCCGCGGCGCTAAGTTTTTTAGAAGTGATAAACCTGAAAAAGTTGTGTATCTTGAACCTTGTAAAACAAGAAGTGAAGCATTGATCAGAGAGGCGCAAATAAAACGTCTTTCCAGAGTGCAAAAAGAAAACTTTATCAAGGCACATCAAAATGGTTAGTACAAAATTTACTGAAGAAGGCAAAAGCAAAGCCAATACCTGGCAAGAAGCTCTCGAGCTGCTAAAAAAAGGTAATGAAGATTTTGCCACTGGTAATACAACTCACCCTGAGCGCGGTCGTGAAACTTTGTTTGCACAATATTTAAAACAATATCCATTCGCAGGTATTCTTGGCTGTGCGGATTCGCGTGTTGTTCCGGAACTTGTATTTGACGTTGGTATCGGCGATCTTTTTACTTGTCGTATTGCCGGAACGGTTCTTTCAGATGCCGTTATCGGTTCAATGGAATTTGCCGTTGAAGTTCTAGGAGTTCCCCTTCTCATTGTTATGGGGCATGAAAACTGCGGAGCTTTCCGTGCCTGTATGAATCCAGAAAATATTCCAAGCGTGAAAGGTATTTCATGGCAGATCATCCCGGTCATTGAAGCTTGCAGAAAACTTCCTGGTGATCTTCTTTATAATTCGATCGTAACTAACGCAAGAAAAGTTGCCACACAGTTGAGCACCAGTGGTCCGATTATTCATCAACGAATTCAATCCGGCGATTTGAAAATCATGGCAGCTTATCACTCACTTTCTACTGGTATTGTGACGTTTTTCGATCCACTTTAGTCAATGAAACAAATTGAAAAATTATTAGAGCAAAAAATTGCGAGCGTTCTTGGAACGATCGATCCAGCTCATGATCTTCTTCACGTCAAAAGAGTAGTGTCGATGGCGAAAAAATTAGCTTTGGAAGAAAAAGCAGATTTAGAAGTTGTTGTTCCTGCGGCCTGGCTGCATGACCTGGTCAATCTTCCTAAAGATCATCCTGAGAGAAAGTCAGCCTCGACGATGGCAGCGAAAGAAGCCATTTTTTTTCTTAAGTCGATTCATTATCCTGCTGAAAAATTCGATGCGATTGCACACGCCATTGCAGCTCATAGTTTTAGCAGCGGAATTATGCCAGAAACTCTTGAAGCTAAAGTAGTGCAGGATGCTGATCGGCTTGACGGACTGGGGGCCATTGGACTGGCCCGTTTATTTTCTATTTCAACTCAACTCAAAAGACCTTTTTATCATGGAGCGGATCCTTTTGCTTCAGATCGCGAACTCGACGATCAGGACAATGCCATTGACCACATTTTTATCAAATTACAAAAGGTAGTTGGTCTGATGAATACAACAAGTGCAAAAGTTGAAGCTCAAAAAAGATTTAGTACAATTGAAAACTTTCTTTCTGAATTAAAACGCGAAATCTGATTCATTTCTTTCATGCCAAATTCGACTCACTCTTTGCATTTATAGATAAAACAGATGTTACACATTTAAGTAATTCTTAATTTAGGATAACTAATAAAGAAAAATTAAGGATAAACACATTATAAACAAATATTAATCAAAATCATTTGTGGTTATTCTGCTTAGAATGGAGCTGATTGAAAAGAGACTGAATACATTTGTGGAGAAGGGGCGCTGTGGAGTTGTTGCTACACTTGCTGCGATGGTTTCAGTTCTCTTGGGTCTCTGGGCCTATAAAAATCATGTGCAGTTTTTTAAAAGTTTAGGCTTTAAATCTCATCCGATGCATCCCCTCACCGGCATTGCCATTTTTTTCTCCGCCATCAGCCTTCTCGTTCGTTATTATCATGAACCTTTAAGAAGATATTTGAAAAGCTTTGTTCTCGATTTCTTGATCAAACTACCGTTAATTTCATTTATAACCGGAGCCTGGGTTTTAATTCAGCTTCTGAGTGGAAAAATACTCTGGTTTGAATCTGGTTTTTGGATAATACAAACATACGATCCCGTGCGATTTTTTATGCCTGCACCGGAAGCATCCATTTGCTTAATGTTCAGCTCTTTTTCTGTACTCGCGCTCGATTTACAATCGGAAAGAATAAGAAAAATTTCAGAAACATTAACGTTAATTTTTTTTGGACTGACTCTTCTTTCTCTTACTCAATTAATTTCCGGATACGATAGTGCGCTGACATCCTATTTGCCCTTGCAGGCCATTGGTATGGCCCTCCCTACGGCCTTCGCTTTTTTATTTTTAAGTATCGGCATTTTTTGTTATCAACCGCGAATTGGATATCTTTCTCTTTTTTTTAAAGATTCTCTTGGGGCGGAACTGGCGAAGAAATTAGTTTTAAAAGTGATCTTTGTTCCTATCTTAATTGAATTTGCTATAGGAATTCTCGTCAGCTTCGGATTCATCAAACCCATGTTCCGCGAGATTATTGCGAACACTCTTATTTTTTGTTTCTTTATTTTTTCAACCTGGGAATCTGCTCGGGAAATGGACAAAATTGATTTTAAAAGAAGAAAACTTGAGGATGAATTAAAATCCAGTGAAGAGAAATACCGGACACTCATTGAACTTGCACCGGAAAGTATTTTTGTTGCCAACCTCGATGGCGAGTACGTTGCGGTCAATGATTCAGCAGCACAATTGTTAAAGACAACAAAAGATAAAATCATTGGAAAAACCATATTTGATCTTATTCCACCTGAAGATAGAATCAGGCTGCAGGAAACAAAAGAATATCTCAGTGATCCCAAAACCCATCAGGTGGACGAATGGCGCTTAAAGCAGGGCGATGGAAATTACGTCAATGTAGAAGTCAGCGCAAAAATTCTCACTCACAACAGATGGATTGCTTTTGTCAGGAGTATTGAAGATCGCAAAAAGGCTGAGGCCATCATAAGACAAGCTGAAATTCGTTATCGTCTTCTCGTTGAATCAATATCTGAAGCCATTATTCTTGTGGATCGAAATGGCCTTATCAGACTGGTAAATAAGAAGGCACTTGAATTCTATGGCTATGCAGAGGACGAATTGATCTCTCAAAAAATGGAAAACCTCATTCCGGAAATTTTCCAGCACTTCAAATCGACGGAAAAGAATATTTGCAACAGCTTGAGAAAAGATGGTTCAAAATTTCTTTCCGAAGTCACTCTTAATTATATTCCTAATCTCGACAATGAACAAATGATCAGTCTTGTTATTCGCGATATCACTGCAGACAAGATTAATGAAGAACATATGCGGATGGTTTCGATTCTCGGGTATGAACTCTCGCTCGAGCTGAATATGTTTGAGCGTTTGAAAAAAGGGGCGAGGCTTATTACTCAAAGCAAGGCCGATTGGTGTTCAATTTTTCTAACAAATGGTGGAGGGAAGCTGGAAGCTTTTTATGCCTTTACTAATGAGTTGGAAAAAAATAATCAAATCAGCGCTTGGTACTTAGAAGGTCATAAAGTTAAACCAAACGAGATACTTAAATCAGTCATTGAAGAAAAAAAGGCTAAGCTTTTCAACTGGAATAAATTAGGGCCGATGAAAAACGAGATTCTCAGTGATTCTCTCTCTGAGATCCTTGGTGCACATTCTGCTGCTCATTTTCCTCTCTCTGCGCGCGGAAGAGTTTTTGGAATACTCACGTTGGTCAAAAAAAATAGCGATTTTACTTCTCAGGAATTTAATCTTGCACGTATCGCAATAGAAAGAGTGGCCCTCTCTGCGGATAATGCTTATTTATATCAACAAGCGCAGAAAGCTTCGACTACAAGAGAAGAACTCATTGCCATAGTCTCTCATGATCTTCGAACACCTTTAACGGCCATTCATCTTGGAATTCAAAAGCTTGCCAAAGTGGCCATAAATCCGGGTGATTTAAGTAATGTCATCGACCAAATTAACAGTACGACCAAAAAAATGAATGCTTCTGTTAAACGAAGCTCTGATTTGATTACTGATCTTTTAACATTCGCCAAAATTGAATCGGGAACTTTTACGGTTGAGAAAAAAGACGAGTCAGTCTTTACTCTGATCAATGAGACAATTGAAAATCATTCTCTTTTAAGTCAGGAGAAAGGAATCCGGTTACTCAGTGGAGTTGAGGCGGATCTGAGAGTTCAGGCCGACCATTCGAAATTGATTCAGGTCTTGTCGAATTTAACCGGCAACGCACTTAAATTCACTCCAAACGGCGGGACAATTACTCTGAGCGCGACTCGTTACCACAACGGATTTGTGTTGTTTAAAATTGAAGATACAGGAACAGGGATCGACCACGAACAACTCAAAAAAATATTTGATCGCTACTGGCAACCTGAGCAGTCTCACTCACAAGGCGCGGGCCTTGGTCTCTCTATCGTTAAAGGAATTGTTGAAGCGCATGGGGGAAAAGTTTGGGTTGAAAGCGAGGTTGGTGTAGGAACTAGTTTCTTATTCACGATTCCAGAATCAGTCGGTCTGGTTACAGATCTTCCTCATCTTCAAAATTGATTTCATCATCTAGTCCATAATCTGATTCATCATTCCAGGAATCGCAAAATTCAGCAGGAATCATTGGATCGGCCTTGTCGCCATATCCGTAAGGGCAATGAGTGCAACCGCTTGTGCAGCAATGTCCGCGCTTTAAAAGATAGGCTTTAGTGAAGACGAGATTGCCTTCTTCATTAATTGTGTAATCGATTTCGGGAACAAGATTTGTTGTCATTGGCCTTAAAACAAAAACGGCTCCCGAAGGAGCCGTCTTTTTATATGATTGGTTAGCTTAAGATTAGTATCTTCCGCCACGGTCTCCACCGCGGTTTCCACCACGATCGCCGCCACGGCCTCCACCGAATCCACCACCTGAACGTCCGCCGCCGAATCCACCGCCACCGCCGCGAGATTCTCTCTCTGGTTGTGGTTTTGCTTCAGAAACTCTTAGAGAACGACCTTCGAACTCTTGACCGTCCAACTGAGATACAGCTGATTGAGCACCATCATCTGATTCCATTTCAACAAAGCCGAAGCCTTTGCTTCTTCCTGTTTCGCGATCAATGATGATTTTCACTGATGCAACTGAACCAGCAGATGAGAAATGCTCTTTTAGCGATTCTTCTTTAGCAGAGTAAGGAAGATTGCCAACGTACAACTTAGTAGCCATAAAAAAAACTCCAAAAAAAGGTCAAAAGTGGGTAAACGCTTAGGACCAAGTAACTATTAGACTCAAGATATAACACAGGTCAATGTCTCTTCCAAATATAAAATTACATAAATATTATGACATCCCTTTGCGTTAAAATCACTCGTCCGTTACACTAAAAGAAATCATTTTTGAGGGTAAAACATGGAAAAGGTTTGGCTTAAACATTATCAAGCGGGAGTACCTGCAAATATTGAAGATCAGATGGAAAAATACCATTCGATCCCACAAATTCTGGAAGAGAGTTTTAACCAATATTCACAATTGCCGGCCTATCACTGTATGGGCAAAACTCTTTCTTATAAAGAAATTGACCGACTGAGCTTAAAGTTTGCCAGCTATTTACAAAACGACTTAAAGCTGAAGAAAGGGGACCGGGTGGCCCTGATGATGCCAAATATTCTTCAGTACCCGGTGGCCTTGTTTGGAATTCTTCGCGCCGGAATGGTTGCAGTCAACGTTAACCCGCTTTACACACCTCGCGAGCTTGAACATCAGCTCAAGGACAGTGGAACAACTGCTATCATTATTTTTGAAAATGCCTGCCATACGCTGGAACACGTTCTTGCCAAAACTGAAGTGAAGCACGTTCTCGTGACTTCGATTGGGGACATGCTTGGTTTTCCAAAAGCGATGATCGTGAATTTTGTCATCCGCAAAGTGAAGAAAATGGTTCCCGCTTTTAATATTCCTTCGGCCTTAAATTTTGTCGATGAACTGGCAAAAGGGGATGAGACAAAATTTATTAAACCGGATTTGAATAATGCAGACATTGCTTTTCTTCAATACACCGGAGGTACTACAGGTGTGGCGAAAGGAGCGATTCTCACTCACAGAAATATTATCGCCAATATCACGCAGGCTCGCGCATGGATTTCTCCGCTCATTCAAAAAGGGCAGGAGATCATCATTACTCCGCTGCCGCTTTATCACATCTTTTCTTTGACTGCGAACTGCTTCGTCTTTGGATCAATTGGTGGATTGAATATTCTCATAACGAATCCTCGCGATCTTCCAGGGTTCATCAAAGAATTAAAAAAATGGAAATTTACGGCGTTTACCGGAGTCAACACACTCTTTAACGGTCTTCTTAATAATCCAGAATTTAAGACCGTCGATTTTTCTTCTTTGAGACTCACTCTCGGAGGAGGAATGGCCGTTCAGAAAGCTGTCGCTGAGAAGTGGAAAGCAACGACAGGTAAAGCGCTGATTGAAGCGTACGGATTAACGGAAACGTCTCCAGCCGCTTGTATCAACCCGATGAACTTGAAAGAGTATAACGGCTTTATCGGGCTACCGATTTCTTCTACAGATGTTGTCATTAAAGATGATCAGGAAAAGACGCTGCCTATCGGTGGAACGGGGGAGATTTGCATTAAGGGACCTCAGGTTATGCCTGGATATTGGAAGCGCGACGATGAAACTGCAAAAGTTATGACCGCAGACGGCTATTTTAAAACCGGTGACATTGGCGTGATGAATGATGATGGTTACATTAAAATCGTCGACCGCAAAAAAGATATGATTCTTGTTTCAGGATTCAACGTTTATCCAAATGAGATTGAGGATGTTGTTTCTCAACATCCAAAAGTTTTTGAAGTAGCGGCCATCGGCGTTCCTGATGAAAAAACAACAGAAGCAATCAAGCTCTTTATTGTGAAGAAAGATCCTTCGCTTACAGCTGATGAAATTATTCATTTCTGTCGCGAGAATCTGACGAATTATAAAATTCCACGCCACATAGAATTCAGGACAGAGCTGCCAAAAACAAATGTCGGAAAAATTTTGCGCAAAGATTTAAGAGGGCAGTAGTTAGTTGGTTAGTTCTTCCAGGCTCAATTCAATGACCTGTGAATGTCCTTCATGTTTTTCAGTTTCAACCTTTTGGGTATTTTCTAATTGTTGTAGATGGGCCTGGTCTTCCGGGCCTATTTCAACAGCAGTTGAATGATCCGTTTCTTCAGTGGTGCTCTTCTTTCCAAACCAGAAATAGCGTTCAGCACCTAATCCAGCAACCGCAACCGTACCGCCTCCAATAGCGGCCTGCTTGGGTGTGATACTCGTAATTTTGGCATACATGCGTTTGAAAAATCCGACTTTTTCCTGATCAGTTCCGGCCTTGCGGTTTTTGAAATAATCTGTGACGATTGTTTTCAATCGATTCAGCGGATCTTTAATTTTGTTGTAGAGAACATCCAGTTTAGAGGCCGCCATTAATTCGCGGATGAAAATTTTATTTTGTATCTTATAAACACCAAAAGTGACCGGGCTGAATTCAGTTTGCTTTAAAAGGGCAGCAACTTCTTCCATTTCTTTAGTAAGAGCAGGGCCTTCGAAACCATTTTTTGAAGCGTATTCCATTTCTCTCTGAAGAATCGTGAGCATATCCTGAAGCATGGCCTGACGGATAATGCGATCTTTGATTTTTCCATTCTTAAGAAGAGTTCCGTCGAGCTCTTTCATTTCCTGTTTCAGTTTGTTTATTGTGTGAGCGAGATTTTTATCTTCTTTGCGGAGAGTGATAATTTCACTCTTTAACTGACCTGCGCGTTTTATTGTCAGTTGAATGTCTTTTGGTTCGCTGTCGAGTTTTAATTTTTTTAGAAGTTTGAGATTGTATTGAAGAGAAATTCTCTCTTCAATCAGTTGATCCATATCCACAGTATAATTTTTGTATGCCTTAAACCACTCACTGACAGCAACGAAAGCTTTGGTTGTTTCATCATCGTCAGCGGGCACTTGATTCGTTGCAATTTTTTCCAGATTCTCAGCATAGCGCTTCGCCATTGGCACGATTTCTTCTTCACTGAAAAGATAGAAAGAAGGGTAGCGGTTGTTATTCCAGTTTCTAAGCGACTGATTGAAAGATTTTTTTACTTTATTGATCCACTCCAATCGAGGGTGCTGAACGATGATAAATTTTTCTTTTAAAGAGATAAGCTTTTTATCGGCCAGGGCTTTTTCAAGATTCTTATCGTAGTTCTCACTCAGAAAAATATTTTTTGCAATTTCATTACAGGTTGTCGGCGCAGCTTCTGCGGGCCCTCTTTCTTTGAGGGGTGATGAAGAACAAGAAGCCAGAAAAATTCCGGCGCATAAAGTGATGAGCAGTAATTTCATACTATTCTTATCGGTTAAGGCCATCTTTGGCTTTAGCAGTTTCTTATCCATTAAAGAAATTCCTGACAATTCCGATAAGGTTTAACGGATAGTCACGACCTTAGGAGTCCTCAATGGCAATGAAGTATTTGCTGATCCTCTGTTTATTACTCCAGGCCTGCAGTTTCAGACTGCCAGGCGCGAGAGGCCCGTCTTCGACGGCCAACTTTAACGATATAAAGGTGAGGATGAATGCTTTCAAGGCAAAGGCCCTGGGGAGCGAGCGTGATTCGAATTGCTCAAAGGAGCAGTTGGATGAAGACTTCAAGCGGCTGATGTCTTCCTTGAAGCAAGATTCGTGTTCAACAAATAACTTCACTCTGGATAAAGAAGAGTTTGTTCAGAAGAATTGTCCAAAAGTAAAAGTCGAAGGTCTCTTTGACAAAATCGTGAAGAAAACAATCGAAGAAGAGAAAGCGAAAAAACCGCTGACTTATTTTCAAAATAAAGTAGATCCGGAATTTCTCGCTCTTGTTCGCGAAGCCCAGACTCATTTAAGAACCCTCAATGCAATTACCATTGAAGGTAATTATTCTGATGAAGATAAAATTGATCTCATCGCTACGTACGTTGAAAATGTTCTCATGCCTGTACGCGATCTGGTTGTGGTCAAACGTTCTTATCAGCCGCGAGAGAATGACGGCAGTCAATATTTCAATAATCTTCTTCCAGCTATTCCAGAGTCTTTTACCAATGGTCTGAGCAACGAACAGATGGGATTGCTGACAATGGGGCCAAACGCAGCAACATCTCCTTTTTATATGGAGATCAAGGCCGTGGGGGGAAGAAACTATGTTCTTTCATTCTCGCCATCAGATATTATCAGACACGATGTTGTCACGTTGCTGAAGGCGCCGACTTCGAGAAACTACGTCATCGCCCTGAAGTGGATGACTTTGCACATGATGCTTTCACAGGTCTATCTTTACGACACAATTCTGGGAACGCGTTCTCCGCTTCATATTCCCAATTCATGTCAAAATCAATTTAATGGAAATCTTCCTTCAGAGTTTAAATTTAAATTTGAAGAAGGCGTTGGAGATAAATTTCTTGAATCGATTCTCGCTGGACATGGTTTGACATTTAAGCAGGATGATACGGCTTACCTCGATTACTACATCGACAACGTCAATAAAGATCCAACAAAAGAGGGATACAGCGGAATGGTCCCTTTTGAAAATTATAAAAACGCGAAAATGAATTTCCGCAATCAGAGCAGCAATGCCGGTACCATGAAGCCGCAGTTTGATGACGTGGCCCATTTCCAGACGGTCATGTCTTTCAAAGCAAACGAAGCCATGGGTGTTTTCAGAGATACAAGAGAAAAAAGATCCCGCGCGACTGTGAGCAAACACAATATTACTTATGCAGGAGCAGACACGTTTCAAAACATGCTTGGCTCATTTCCTTCTGATGAAGTCGCAGAAATCAAAGCTCCGGATGGAACCGTTCAGCAGATTTATCCAGGAAAGCAAAACCTTTCGCCATATTTGCTCGAGCTGATGCAAAAAAATGGTTTTAACGATTACACACAACTGATTACTGCGCGAATGAAGAAGAAATTTGAAGGTAGAAAAATCATGATTGATTTTCCCTCAATGTATTCTTCACCCGTCTGGAGAGATTGGAGTTTAAAAGTACTTGCCGATTTATTTTACCAGTACAGATCATTGCCTCAGGATTCAGAGTTGCAAAGAATTGTCATGGGATCCTGTCAGCGAATGAATGTTTTTATGAGCTCGAAAGAATCGAAGGCCTTATGTGAAGGTAACAGAGTTCAGAATCTTTCAAATTTCCTCGCAGAATTCCGTTCCGGCGACAAATATATTCCGACGAGAAGATTAGAAGAGAGAGAATTTCAACAAGTCTATCCATTATTGTCTCAAGTCTGGATGACCTTGAGAAATTACACGGCACTTCTTCCTGAAGCAAAACCATTCGAATTGAATTTTCTTCTTGATCAAATGTCGGCGGGGAATCCGTGGGCAAGGTTAAAGTTTGGATACATGGTTGCGATTGACCAGCTCGAATATCAAAAAGAAGGTATACCTCCAGTTTATGAGCGCTCTGGACTATGGTTTACGACCAATGAAAAAGCTCTTTGCGACAAGCAGAACGTGGATCTGCAGCTTTCTAAGATCCAGAAAGCCGGTATGATTCTCGGACTACATTTGCCTTTGAGTTATGATCACGCTGACAGAATTTTGACGACATCTGAAAAGAATTTTATCTGGCGAAATATTATTGAAGATATTGATCATCGAAATGCTCAGCTTTTCAGCGTGACGAGTGGGAATAAAAATTTCTATAAAATTGCCGAAGATCTTTCTTATAAAACGGTGCTGAATCAGGATTCTGCTTTAAAAACAGGTATCAATATTTCAGACAGAACAAGAACTGAAATCGCTCAGGTGTCAAAATCCACTGAAGCGCAGATTGGTGATTTCTTCTTAAAGTTGTACAAAGTCCGCAATGATATTCCGAGACAGCAAAAACTCTTTGAAGAGTTTTCGAAAATTAATGGTATCGACAATACGTTTAACCTGAAGCTCAACTTCCTTGCGCTGGATGATTCGTATAAAAAGCCTATCTATAAAGATATTCTTCGTCAGGCAGCGATGGCACGAAAACTTCAGATTCTTGGTCACCTCGATACGTTCTGTAAAATGGATATCAATGACCACGAAGAGTTTAAAAATATTTTCTACTCAACATCTAAGGCTCAAAACGAATTGAATCAGATGGCGGGACTTCCCGCAGTGCCTGAAGCCGTGTTGAAAAAAATCAATGAAATGTCTCCTGGCGAATTCCGTGACATGTGGTGGGGGATCGGCTCAGGTATTGCCGGTATGGCCGCTATTATTGTCGGGGGAGCTTGTACGGTAGCTTCTGGAGGAATTTGTGCTCCACTCGGAGGCGCGATGGCGGTAGCCGGAATGGCCTCGCTTGGAATTCAAGTGAAGCTCACCGCAAATGAACTTGAAAGAAAAGGTGAAGCCGATATTTCTGAGAAGAAAGTAAAAGTGATGGAAGAACTTGGCTTTGCAAATGCTGGTAGTGCTGATGAAGTTCACCGAAGTTATGCGTGGACGGCTTTTGAAGCCATCAGTATTTTTCCTCTGATCGGAGTCGCCACAAGATCAATGACTCTGGGACCGAAGCTCGTTGCTGTTTCCGCAAAATCGATGATGAAGCAAACAGGGAAAACTGCTTTCCGTGCAGCTGCTAAAAGTGCAGCCTCGGAAGAAGAAGTCCGTGCGGCCCGCTATCTGCTAGGAGTGGACAGTGTTTCAAAAAATTTAGGTCTTGATAAAAAAGCCATTGATGCGGCCAGAACAAAAATCGATATGATCAAAAAGCTTTATACAGCGGGAGAAATTGATTTAGAGACGATGCTTTCTAAAATCGGCAAAGTTCTGGATCCTATCAAGCGCGCCAAGTTAGCAGCGGCTAAAACGGTAAGAGGTGAAATCGGAAAAGTGGTCGTTAAAGAATCAAAAGATCAGATTGATCGACAGACAGCTAAAGTTGTTTCCAATTACTTTGCGGACAATCCGAAAGACATGCTTCGCCTGATAAAAAGTTATTCCGGCGAGCGTTTGAACAAAGCAATTCGCATTATGAATGAAATTAATGCCAAAGACAGAATCGGCAGACGCATTCCGATTTACAGTGGCGTGCGCGACTGGTTCTTAAGAATGAGAAACGAATCCTTAGCAAAAAATGCGGCTAAGATTTTACGGGTGGAAAAAGAACTTGCGACATTAAGCTCTAAGCCAGGTGCGCTTGAAAACTACATTCATAAAAACGTCGAAGATCTCACTGATATCTTTATGGATATCCCGATGAAGAAACGGGAAATTCCATACATCGTCCAGATTCAAGGAATGCCTGAGTTCAATTTCTTCGGCGGTAGAAGAATTCCAGTGTTGAGTATGATGTCCGAAGGTCAGACTCTTAAAAAAGTTTTCACTGCCCGGGCCAGACTTGTGTACGAAGCCTATAAGTCTGAGGCCAGAACAACTCTGCGATTGAAAAAATATGTACAGGCCGAAACAACTCTCGGCGCTTTTCAGTCATTTCAGTATTCCATTGCAGAAATGGTCAGTAAAAAGACAGAGCAGGAAGCCTCTCGTATCATGGCGGACTATCACGCTATTGAAGAAAAATTCACTCAGAAACTTTTTGCTCAGTATTCTAAGAGTGGACAAAAAATGGAATACAAGTCTTTCAAAGCAATGGTCACTGCGCCGGCAAACCTGAAAGACAAAGCTACAGCAGAAGCGATCTGGGAATCGATGCCAGCTGATGAATTGATGGGAATGAAAGAAGTAGGCGAGCTGGCCCATAAAGCTGTTCAGGAACTCGCAGCGTACAATGATGTCGATTCATTTCAACGTTACTTGAATGCGATGAGAATTCTGGTGATCAACCGAAATCCAGCTGTGTTGGAAATTATGTAGGGGATGGCCCATGCTTTATGAACTTTTAAAAATTGCTTTTCCAGAAGAGCGTCGTCCTCCTCTGGATATGGAAGTTTACAGAAAGATCAGATTGATCGGGAAAGCGCTTCTCTTTATGTTTGTTCTAAGCCTGGTGAGTTATAAATTTTTTCTGCCAAATAATTACCTTTTTCTTTTTTCCTGGGCAACTTCAACTTTTGGTTTTCCCATGTATTTTATTTCAGTTCTGGATATGTTTTATCTTTCGAGGGGAATGGAAGTTTCGTATGGGAAGTGGGATGCTTCTACTCTTCCCAAATTTTTGAATCTTTTTTTGGGAATACTTGCCCTTTTGTCTGGAGTCTTTTTACCAATTCTCATTAAGCTTTACTTATAATAATAGACAAAAAAAAGCCCTCTTTAAGAGGGCTTTTTTTTTATTTGAAGAAACAACGTTTAGATTTAAGTGTTTCATACTGCTTCATCAGATAATCATTTCCTTGAGCTTTCTCCTTAAGAGTTCTGTAGAAAGCCTCTTCTGTAGTCACGTTATCTTTTTCTGCGCGAGCTGCAACTTCATTCAATGTTTTAGTCCAGCCATTCATGTCTTGAGCAGACATGTCGTCAGCTACGATCTTCCAGAATTTTTGAGGATTTTTTGGATCGATGATGTTTGTTTTTCCGTTTCTTGTAGAAACTTTTTTGATGGCAGAGATCAACGCTTTTTGATCGGCCGATCCGCCTTCAGCAAGTCCAAGGAAAAGAGCAAGAGATTTTTCTTCAGATGGAGCAACGACATCAGGAGTAACGCGAGAGTAGTCTCCCATGCCTAGTCTTCTCATGCGTGAAGAAATGAATGTATTAAGTTCAGCTGGATTTTTCGGAAGAACTTCATTCATAATTTTTACAGTAGAAGAATTTTTAATTGTCTCTACAGTAAATTTGAAACCATCTTTTGCCAGCTGTTCATTTACACATTCAGCGCAAGTGATGATCACTGATTTACCGTGTCTGTTTGCCAGGTAAATGATGTTATTGACAGCTTTTACGACATCTTCTTTTTTAATTTGGCCTTCAGATTTATCAAGAAGAAGTTGAAGTTCTTTTCTCACGTTGGCATCAGGTCCCGAAACCGGAAGCTTTGAAAGAGCGTCGGCCAGTTCTTGCTTCGTCAGAGATTTTTTTGATCCCAATGCGGCCAGAGCAGATCCAACGTAGGATTCAACTTGTTTTGCATCAGAGCCTTTCACTCCATACTTTCCCAGAATTTCCACAAGACCACTGCCTGAAACCATATAGTCCACAAGCTTCGTCGTTCCTGAGGCAAAGGCCGGCAATGACAAATTCATCGTTAGAGTGAGAACAACAAAATACTTAAACATAGATAATCCCTCGCTTTCATTGGACATTTTCGCTACTTAGAGAGATTTTCGGTTTTTTAATGAATTTCTTTAGATGATGTCTTTTTTACCTGAGTTCTTTTATTTTATGACAAAATCCTGTATTCAAGAGCTTAGCGTCTTTGTTTAGGCGCAGCGATAGTTGATCTAATTGGTTTTTAGTGCTTAAACTAATGGCCGTTATTAGATTGAACTAATCGTTCAGGAGAAGAGTGCGTGAAGACATTTTTGAGCTTACTACTATTGCTGTCATTGTCTGCACATGCTCAAAGCATGCTCGAACCGAAATCGCCCGAAGATGATCAGGCGAAAATCAATGAATATAATCAGGCCTGTCAGATTCTCGATCAACTTGTTGTTCGCAAATCTTTTAAAGTTGAATGTTACAGCAATTATAATTTTTTTGGTCCAAGTGGGAAAGGTGCAGTCAGAACCACGGGCGATATTAAAATAGCGGAATACAATCTGCTTCACCCCGGAACTTCGAAAGCTCTTTTTAAAGATTACAATCTTGTCGCAAAAATCATGAATCAGTACGATATTGTTTCTGGTCTTGAATTGCTCGGCACGGTCGGACATGATGAAGCCAGCAATAAATCAGTTTTGGATTTTTTAAGATCAAGTCCTAAACTTCTTGCCGATCTTCAGGCCCTTAAAACAAAAACCAGTTCTCAGGAAAAAATCAAAGAGATCGATGATAAAATCGAGAAGCTGAAAAAAGACACTGAAAAAGCTTACTCTCTCTATAGAGTGCCAGGTTACTTCAAAGTTTTAATGGCGCTCAAAAAACTCGATCCAAGCTGGTCTCTTATTCTCTCGCCGAGAGGGGATTCGGCACTCCAAGGTTCAGTTGAGGAAATGGTTGGTTATTTCTTTCGTGCAACAGCTGTCAGCCCCGCTATTAATCCTCACTGCAGTGAAATTAAAGATGAGGACGGTGGTCTTCCTGTGGCCTGTATCATAAACCTCTCAGAAAAATATCTTGATAAAGATTATACCCGCTACTTTGCCCGCAGACCTTTTATGGTTTCTTTCAAAAAAGGAAGCACTAAGTTTTCTCTGTTGAGCAATCACGTTGTCTTTACTTTTTCAGGTGATGAAGAAGCTGCTAAGAGAATGATGAGGGATGTTTTCAATGTTGAGACACCGGCTGAGCTAGGCGGTGGGATCAACATGTCGAACTTCGCGCGTTTTGCTGAAGTCAAAATTGCATTGAAGTTTATGGATAAATTCCGCAAGAAGTACAGCGATCAGAAAATTATGTATCTCGCTGATACCAATCTTCCCTTCAGCAATATGTACTGGCCGGAAATTTTAAAGAGCTTCAGCGGTGCAAGCCTGTTGGTTGATCAACCAACGACCGTTTCTCCACAACGATTTTCTTCTGACGGAAAGGAAACGAACGGCGTAGCAAATGCCTATGACCATTTTGTTCTGGATAAGAATGTTTTCTCTTCTTGTTCTAACGGAGAAGTTTATAACTATTACAATTCGGCCATCGATAAAGACGTTCAACGCATTTATGGAATGAGAGCTACCGATGCGTTCAATCCGGGCCTGAGAGTTAAAGGCTTTCTTCCTGTTGATGAAGGCGGACAAGGAGGAGACGTTCCTCCCGAAGATCAACCACTCCCAACGAAACTTGATTATCCATTGTCGTCAACAGCTCAGAATAAAATGACGAAGATGGTGAACAGCTACGTTGAATCGTTAAAAACAAATTTAACAGTAAAAAAGAATGAAGTTGTGTTCGATGATTTTGCTGTTACTGAACGCACTGAAGGTTATCAAAGAAGAGTTTTCCTGAATCAATTAACGAATGCATTTTATTATCGCTTCTATCAGGAAATTTTGAGCGACCATTTTCCGGTCTCGATCACTTGTAAATTTTAAACAAAAAAAAGCCCCGTTTGATACGGGGCTTTTTACTTTTTAGCCTAAAGCAGCTTTTACTAATTCATTAGCGCGTTTGCTGTCGAATTGCCCTTTGATTTTAGGACTCAGTTCTTTCATCACAAGTCCGGCATTGATACCGGGAGTAGCAGCGATAATAGCAGAGATCATTCCTTTCACTTCATCTTCACCAAGTTGCTTAGGAAGATAGTCGGAGAGAGCAGCGATTTCTTTTTCAGTTTTAATTCTTAATTCATTTCCTTCAGGAAAATTCTCAAGAGAATCTTTTAGCTTCTTCACGTGCTTGATTAAAACATCCATTTCTGCAATAGGTGCTTTAGATGTTTTGTTTTCGATAAACATTGCTTTTAAATAGCGAAGAGCATCCAGACGATCTTTATCCTTCGCGATCATCGCTTTCTTGATATCTTCAGTAATTTTGTCCATCATAAAGGATTGCCTCCAAATTTTATTGATTCGGAAAAACTCTAATACAAAATGGTGAAATTTACATCAATAAAACTTGAATGCAGTTTATGCGTTAAGCGTGATAGCGTATGACCCTGTCTTCGAAATCTGTGACTTCCCATCCGGCCCCTTTACCTCCATCAATGACCGGAACAATATCTTTGATATCACCTTTAACGGCAACGGCGAGCGCGACTTTGCGGATAGCGAGCTTAGCATCCTGAGCGGCCTTTAAACGTTCCAGGTCGCCCGGATTCAAGTTGCGCTTCCACTTCTTAATTAATTGGTTGAGGCCTTCCTCAACTAATGCCAATTGTTCTTCGTCCATTTAGTTTTCCGCTTCATCCGTTAATGGTTGTTGGTATTCATCTATTCTAAGGCCACTTCACCAAATCCTTATCGGAGAAAGGACACACTCAATTAAAAGACGTCAGGTTCTGCCACCTTAGGCGCGTGCAGGTCAAGGTACTTTTAAGGGCAAATAAACGAAAAAAAGCGTTTAAAAAGGTGAAAATGTGGCTACTTTTCAAGGCTCCCCCTCTGACGAGGGGGAGAATTATTTTAGGCTTTTGGCAGATCTATTTTGGGGAAAAGCGGTGTTGGCTCAGTCAGCTCATAAGTCGTTGTTCCGAACTTAACGGCATCGTAATGAGAAACCTTCATCCCGAGCGGCTGAAGAGCTTTCTCAGCAGTATCCGGAAGAAATGGTGAGAGAAGAACAGAAATGGCATGAATTGAGTAAACGCAGTTGTAGACAACTTGCTTCAGCGCCACTTTGTCTTCTTTTAGTTTCCACGGCTCTTTTGTGTTCACGTATTGGTTCATGCTGTTTACGCCTTCCCAAAGCGCTTCGAGCGCTTTGTTGTGTTCGCGTTTCTCCATGTACTCTTTCATTTTCTTGAAGCAATCATCAAAGAAAACTTCCTGAGTGACTCCCTGGCCATCAAGCGTTGGCGCATTGTCTTTCAGATAAAGTTTCAGAACTCGCATGATAAGATTTCCGTAGCTGTTTCCAAGCTCGGCATTGTGCTTTTCAATTAATTCTTTTTCAGAGAAACGCCCGTCACTCTGAGCAGGAATCGCGCGAAGTAAATAATAGCGGAAAGTATCGAGTGGATATTTCGCCAGCATGTCGTTCGGGTCAACAACGTTGCCCAATGACTTACTCATTTTCTTTCCGTCTTCAGCAAGAATCATCCCGTGAACATAAACTTGTTTCGGAAGAGCAATTCCCGCAGCGTGAAGCATGATCGGCCAGATGATCGTGTGGAACCACGCGATGTCTTTTCCAATCACGTGCATATCGGCAGGCCAGAATTTTTCATTTGGAGTGTGCGCGACAGCGGCGTAATAATTGATGAGAGCATCAAACCACGTGTACATAACAAATTTTTCATTTCCTGGAACAGGAATTCCCCAGCCTTCATTAGGACGTGAGATCGGAAGATCGCGAAGTTTGTCGCCTTCAATTCGAGAAAGCATTTCATTAAATGAAGATGAAGGAACAATGAAGTTCGGATGAGTTTTAATGTGAGCAATAACCCAGTCCTGATATGAACTCATTTTGAAAAAGTAGCCTTCTTCTTCTTTGAGTGTCAGTGGTTTTCCGTGAGCAGGACAAATATTGTCCGGTGCCTGAGTTTCTGTATAGAAAGATTCGCACGCAAGACAATATTGTCCGGAATAAACACCGAAATAAATATCGCCTTTTGTTTCAAGTTTTTTCCAGAGTTCGTTACAAACGTGGTGATGTCTTTCTTCAGTTGTTCTGATGAAATCATTATTTGAAACGTTCAGGTCCTTGCAAAGTTTTTTGAACTTCGCCGAGTTTAAATCGACATATTCTTTTGTCGACATGCCTTCCGCTTTTGCTGACTCAAGAAGTTTCTGGCCGTTTTCATCAGTTCCTGTGAGAAAGTACGAATTGTAGCCTAAGAATTTATACCAGCGGGCATAAGCATCACTGGCGATTTTTTCAAGCGCATGACCCATGTGCGGATTTCCGTTTGGGTAGTCAATCGCTGTCGTAATATAAAAATTTTGTGACATATTTTCCTCTTTTTTTCTACGCTTTCACTACGAAGTTTACAATTTTGCCAGGAACGTAAATTTCTTTAACGATTGTTCCTGCGAGATGTTTTGCTACCGATTCATCGGCCTTTGCCATCGCAAGAATTTCATCCTGAGTGATAGCTGGTTCAACTTCGAGAGTCGCACGAAGTTTACCGTTCACCTGAACGGCGACAGTAATCATATCGTCTTTAGCCAGAGCTTCGTCGTATTTCGGCCAGGCTTCGTATGACAATGTTTTTGTATGACCAAGTTTCGACCAAAGTTCTTCTGCGATATGTGGTGCCATCGGCGCAAGAAGAAGTGCAAATGTTTCCGCTGTTTCTTTAGTCACTTTGCCTGCTTTGTAGCAGTGGTTAGTGAAAATCATCAGCGCAGAGATCGCAGTGTTGAAGCGAAGGTTCTCGTAATCGCCAGTCACTTTTTTAATCGTCTTGTGGAGCATTTTCACTGTTTCTTCATTCTCAGCGCCGCCTGTAATGTTTGAAGGAACAGCGAAGAATCTGTAAACGCGGTTTAAAAAGTTGAAAACACCTTTAACGCCGTCTTCTTTCCAAGGTTTTACTTTTTCAAGTGGGCCCATGAACATCTCGTACAAGCGAAGCGAGTCGCCACCGAATTCTTTAACAACGTGATCAGGGTTCACAACGTTTCCGCGCGACTTCGACATTTTTTCGCCGTCGCTTGCGAGAATCAGTCCCTGGTTAACCAGTTTCTTGAAAGGCTCTTTTGTTGAAACAAATCCAAGATCGAAAAGAACTTTGTGCCAGAAGCGCGCGTACAATAAGTGAAGAACAGCATGCTCAGCTCCACCGATGTAAAGATCGACAGGCATCCAGTATTTTTCAACGTCTTTGTTCCAAGGTTCTTTTTCATTCTTCGGATCACAGAAACGAAGGTAGTACCAGCACGAGCCGGCCCAGTTCGGCATTGTGTTTGTTTCGCGTTTAGCTTTTTTGCCAGTCTTTGGATCTGTGATCCACAACCAGTCAGTCGCGTTTGCAAGTGGAGACTCGCCATTACCTGAAGGTTTGAATTCTTTTAATTCTGGAAGCGGAAGCGGAAGCTCGTCAGCGTCGAGGCAACGAATCGTTCCGTCTTCAAATTTTAAAATAGGGAATGGTTCACCCCAGTATCTTTGACGAGAGAAAATCCAGTCGCGGAGTTTGTAATTGATTTTTCCTGCACCGAGATTATTTTTTTCAAGCCATTCAATGACTTTCTTTTTTGAATCAGCAACGTTCAAGCCGTTGATAAAATCAGAGTTGATGTGCTTGCCGTCGCCAGTGTACGCAGCTTCGTCAATGTCTCCACCTTCGATAACTCTGACCATTGGGAGAGAGTATTTTTTGGCAAACTCGTGATCGCGTTCATCGTGAGCCGGAACGGCCATGACAGCTCCTGTTCCGTAAGTGGCAAGAACGTAATCCGCGATCCACACAGGAACTTTTTTTCCAGTGACCGGATTCGTTGCAAACGCTCCGGTGAATACACCTGTTTTATCTTTGTTGAGTTCTGTTCTCTCAAGGTCGTTTTTCAGTTTGCAGGCTTCGATATATTTTTCAACGTCAAAGCTTTGAGCTTCAGTAGAAATTTCTCTGACGAGTGCGTGTTCAGGGGCAAGAACCATATAAGTCGCTCCGAAAAGCGTATCTGGTCTTGTCGTAAAGACTTCGACTTCGTGTTTGTGGCCTTCGATTTTAAATTTAATCGTAGCACCTTCAGATTTGCCGATCCAGTTTCTCTGCATTTCCTTGATCGATTCAGGCCAGTCGAGTTCTTCAACATCGTTCAACAATCTTTCCGCGTATTCAGTAATGCGAAGAACCCATTGTTTCATTTTCTGTTGAATAACCGGGTGACCGCCGACTTCTGATTTGCCATCGATAACTTCTTCGTTCGCGAGAACTGTGCCCAGAGCAGGACACCAGTTGACGTTCATTTCAGATTCATAGGCGAGACCTTTGTTATAAAGTTGAACAAAGATCCATTGAGTCCATTTATAGTAATCGACATTTGACGTCGCAATTTCTCTGTCCCAATCGTATGAGAATCCCAGAGACTTAAGCTGTCTTGTGAAAGTCGCAATATTTTTCTTAGTCGTAATATCAGGATGTGTTCCGGTTTTCATTGCATAGTTTTCGGCCGGAAGACCAAATGAGTCCCATCCCATTGGGTGAAGAACATTGAATCCCTGCATTCTTTTGTAGCGGGACATGATGTCTGTTGCTGTGTAGCCTTCAGGGTGACCTACGTGCAGACCGTCTCCTGATGGAAACGGGAACATATCGAGGGCGTAGTATTTTGGTTTTTGTGAATTGTTGTCAGCTTTGAACGTTTTGTTTTCGTCCCAATACTTTTGCCACTTGGCTTCGATTTCTGAGAAATTGTACTCGATTTCAGACATGGAATTTCCTTGGTAAATGAACCGGTGATTTGAAGTCAAAAGTCTAACACTAGGAATTCTTTTTATAAAGTGTATAATATTGGTGTTAACGCATAATTTGAGAGACGTTTATGAGTGAAAAAATTGTAGTTTATCCAATCTCGGCAAACCCACCGACATGGGGGCACGCCGATATCATGATGAGAGCAGCGAAGCACTTCGATAAGGTCATTTGGGTAGCCGCTACGAATCCAAAAAAGACTTATATGTTCACGGTAGATGAGCGTCTGGAGATGATGCAAGCCTATGTCGATTACTATAAATTAAAAAATGTGGAAGTTTGTGAATTTCAGGGCACTGTTGCGCGTTTTGCAGAAGCAAAAGGGGCAGAGTTTTTGCTGCGCGGGCTTAGAAACTCATCTGATTATCAAATGGAACTCGAGCTCTCTGTCGGTAACCGCGGGATCAGCAAAGAAATTGAGACGATCTGCCTTTTTGCTAAGCCGCACTTTGCAACAATTTCTTCAACTCTCATCAGAGAACTCGCCGTTCTTAATGAGCGTATCGACCAATACGTCATGCCTTCAATTGCCAAGAAAATTCTACACAAACTTCATGGAGACAAAGCGATTCTATGAGAACTCTGATTATTCTCGGGCATCCTGATAAAAAATCATTCTGTGGTTCTCTGGCAGATTCATATGAAAAAGGAGCGAAGGAAAAAGGGGGAGAGGTTGCAAGACTTAATCTCGGCGATTTAAAATTTGATCCGATTCTTCATAACGGTTACAACAAAATTCAAACACTCGAACCAGATCTTGTTGAGGCCCAGCGATTACTTAAGTGGGCCAATAATATCGTTTTCGTTTTTCCTGTCTGGTGGTCTGCACCTCCTGCCATTATGAAAGGTTTTATCGATCGCGTTTTTCTGCCTGGGTTTGCTTTTAAATACAGAGAAAATTCCAATAACTGGGATAAGCTTCTTACTGGTAAAAGGTCGCGCCTTGTGATCACCAGCGATGCTCCGGTTGCCTGGCTTTACCTGATGTATTTCCATCCCGCAGTGAATATGATGAAAAAAGCGACGCTGGAATTTTGTGGAATCAGCCCCGTTGCCATTACCAGCTTCGGTTCGATAAAAAATGCCAGTGAGAAAAAACGGGAAGGCATTCTCTACAAAGTGTACAGAGCAGGTCTCGATGACAACTGAAGAGTTAATTATTCAACTGGAACAGGAACTTCACAGTTCGTTGACGAGATCAAACTATGCCCGGTTGAACGAGCTATTATCGGACGACTTTTATGAATTTGGTTCTTCGGGAAATATCTGGTCGAAGAATGATATTCTCACCAGACTTCCTGCTGAAAATAAAAATGCTCCCAAAATTGAATCGCGCAATTTTTCTCTCCGCCAAGTTTCTGCGGACACCTATTTTGTAACGTATATTTCTTTCAGATTAATTGATGGAAAGGAAGAACGCACGGCCCTCAGAAGTTCTCTCTGGAAAAATTCAGGAACGGGATGGAAGATGTTTTTTCATCAAGGAACTTTTAAAACAATCTGATCAATGACGTGACTGGCGGCCATGAAGCCAAACGTTCCGGTAATATGAGTGATAGATCCCATACCTGTTTCACAGTCCAGCTTGATACTTGTATCAGCTTCTTTCATTTCGCAAACTGACCCATCGCTTTTTGGATACCAAGGTTCTTCAGGAGAATAGACACAAGCAATGTCAAAACGTTGCTTTTTACTGCGAGTGAAACCTGCTCCGGAAGGGAAAGAAAATTCCTGTCGCAACCTTTTTCTCATTGTGAAAAGAAGCGAGTCATTGCATGCGAGACCGAGGTCATCTATTTTTATTAATGAAGGATTGCGTTTGCCCGCAGCTCCACCTGTTATGATGAGCGGGAGATTTTTTTCTTTGCAAGCCGCTGCCAGTACGCATTTGCTTTGAAGGCTGTCGATAGCATCAATGACATAGTCATAATTTTTATCGAGAATTGTGTCGCTTGTATTAGCAGTAAAAAAATCTTCAACAGCCTGAACATTGCACTGAGGATTGATGGCGAGAATCCGTTCGCGAATGGCATGAACTTTCATTTTTCCGATCTGGCCATTCATGGCATGAATTTGTCTGTTGGTGTTGGTGATACAAATATCGTCGAGATCAACTAAAGTGATTGAGCCCACGCCTGATCTTGCCAGCGCTTCCGCTGCCCAGGTTCCGACTCCGCCAAGACCAACAACGAGAACATGCGAATGGAGGAGATTAGTTAATCCCTCTACACCGTACAAACGGGCAATGCCGCCAAAGCGCTGGTTGTAATCTTGGTAGTCAAATTCAGTCATGGAGTGAATATACAATTTGCCCTTTTCATTTGGAAGGCGCAGGGGAATAATTATAAGCATGTTCAAAGATACCGACTCACTGTATGACCCACGAAATATGTTTATCTGGTTTCTCCTGGCCTTTCAGGGCGGGACGATCAATACCGGAGGATTTCTCACGGTTCACCGTTTTGTTTCACACGTCACGGGATTTGCCACGCTTGCGGGCGCAGCAGGAGCTCAGGCCCACTGGAATGAAATGCTCGGTATGCTTCTCGTGCCAGTCTCCTATATTACCGGCGCCATGTTTTCGGCCTGGTGTGTGGAAAGAAGACGTATTCACAATCAGACTCCGCTTTATTCTCTCGTTTTTTCGTTCATGTTGGTGAGTCTGAGTTTTATTGCTATCGGCGGCTCAATGGGGCTGTTTGGCGGCTTTGGCGAACCCCTTAATCTCACCCGCGATTATCTTTTGCTTTTTATTCTTTCTTTTACCTGCGGACTTCAGAATGCTGTTATCTCCAGTGCTTCTGGAGCGGTTATTCGGACCACCCATTTAACCGGATTGGTCACTGACCTCGGAATAGGGATCGTCCGTATCTTATCACTTGAAAAAGGCCAGAAACACGAAGTCTTTGCCAATTGGACCCGCCTGGGAATTTTCATCTCTTTCTTCTTTGGCTCTTTTATCAGCGCCATTATCTACTCTAAAGTTCAATTCTTCGGATTTTATTTACCAGTCTGCATCTGTCTCTTTGTCGCCTTGAGACTGAGAGCGATTAAAAAGCTGTAAAAAATACGGCCTCCCTTTAATGTTTTTCAGGAGCGCCTATAATCCCTCTATCACTTTCAAAGAGGATTTTATGGCATTGGAAAAATTTCAAATCGTTTCACCAAAAGACGGACAATCTGTTGATAATGTCTTTGAAACTCTTTTGATTAATCTCGATCACATTGTAAGCATTAAACCAATCAGAATGGTTGTCGAAGAAAAACTAGTGAAAGGCTACTGGATCAGAACGACGAATGGAAAAAAATATCGTGCAGTTCAGGTTCCAACAAACCTAAGGCTTATGCTTGAAGAAGAAGAGATTGTTGGATCAAAAATAGCGCTGAATGTATTAAATGAGGATCTGACTCAAGCGGAACTTTTAAACTAAGCTCTGACAATTTACGCATTATAAAATCACCGGCACCACCGGTAATAAAAATTTTTGAAGGCATCGTTTGTTGAACGATGCCTTTTAGTATCGAATCCAGATAAATTTCTTTTGCCCCTAAAATAGCTTCCTCTGTTGTGTGTGGAAGCTCTTTCGCAGCATAATCTTTATTATTCAGAACCGGAAGTTGCGCTCCTTTACCATACGACCCAAGAAATGTTTTTACTCCAGGGAAAATGTAACCGCCCTCAAAACCTTTTGAAGTAATCACATCCATTGTTATAAATGTTCCGGCATCGATCAGAAGAATTTTTTCTTTTTCATGCTTAATTTTTTTGTAAGCGTAATAACCACAGATGAGACGATCGTCACCGAGTGTTTCGGCGTAATGGACTTTCATATCAAGAAAATAAGGATGATCTTTGGTGTGTCTTCTGGATTTTAGATCTATGGACAATGTGAGATTGAGAGGCGCTCCTACATCTGAGGCGATAAGAATATCATCAGCAAGAGGGACGAAAGATTTTAGCGGAACAACGGCGGTGAGTTTTTGCTTTTCAAAAATGCCCACGTGCGGATTGGTGTTTCCGTTATCAATCGTAATGACTCTCATATTATTTCAAATAATCCTCTATAAGCTTCTTCTTTGTCTCATAGAGATTAGCGACTGATTTGCAGAATTTCGGCGGATCATTTTTTCCGATGTGAAGAAGGTCATTGATCACCAGAACTTGTCCGTCAGTTTCCTGGCCGGAACCGATACCGATTGTCGGAATGTGAAGTTTATCAGTAATCTTTTTTGCCAATTTTTCTTCTACGCATTCAAGAACGATTGAAAAGCAACCTGCTTCTTCAAGCGCCAGTGCTTCTTTTAATAATTTATCCTGCTCATTTTCGCTTTTTCCATGAGTGTAATATCCACCTTGTTCATGGACCGATTGCGGAGTGAGACCAATATGACCCATGACTGGAATTCCTACTTGAGTCAGTCGCTTGATGAGTTCCAGTTGAAACGGAAAAGCTCCCTCAAGTTTCAATGCTTCAACTCCGCTTTTTTGGAAAAGAGAGATCGCATTGGCAAGTCCGGTTTCCATTGAAGAATAAGAACCAAAAGGCATATCGGCCACCACGAATTTTCCAGGTGCGCCTTTTTTAACGGCCTTTGAAAATAAAATCATGGTGTCGATCGTAACTTCAATTGTTGTTTCGTAACCAAGAATAACATTTCCCAGACTGTCACCGATAAGAATCATATCAAGCGCTGTTTCATTCAACATTTGTGATGTCTGATAATCGTAGCAAGTCAGCATGTGCAAAGGTCTGCCTGCTGTTGCTTTTTTAAAAATGCGCAACTGGCGTGTGTTCAGCTTAGAATTAGTTTTAGGCGCTAGGTAAGTCATGGGATAAGCTCTTTTTTTAATTTTTCGAATGTTTGAGTAAGCTCTTCATTCTTCCATTCATTGACCACTTGGGTCCTGATCTGGTCAGCGTCAGCTTCAACTTCTTTATAAAACTCTTTATTTTTTATATCAATGAGAATCTGTTCCATCGCCTGATCAAAAGACTTATCCATCAGCAATTTTCGTCCTTTCTGCGATCCAATCAGTGCATTGGGAGAGATGAGATTAAAAAAGGCTTCAGGTCCCAGAGTCACAAAAGCCTGGGAAATGGATTTCAATTCAAGATAACATTCCATGAAGGCCACTTCAGCAGAAACGCCGTTCTTGCGAAGCAAGTTGTAAGACTTTAAAGCACCATAGGGAAGAAGAGAACATAACAGCGACTGCTCTGAAAATAAATCAGCGAGACATTCTTCTTCAAAATGACTTTTGTATAAAGCAGTAAAACCAACATCCTTTGCCAGGGATCGCAATTTTTCTTCGCAGTGGGAATCGGGAGCGTAAAAAGCAGCGCCTATCTTTCCTTGAGACTCATACTGAAAACGAACTTCACTAGCAATGGCCTTTGGCGCCAGAAGCGAGTGCTGATGGTTTTTATATTTTTCATGTAACCTTTCTTTGGAGAGGCTGAACCCATGCGCATAAATAAAATGAGAGCCAGGTTGAAGATGACTTGCATTCTTTTTAAAAAAATCAACATGCTTATCATCCGGAATGAGCATGACAAATTCACTGTAATGTTTAAGGCTTTCTGATTCCAGTTCAATAGCTTCAAAACCCAGTGAGCGAGCTTTTGCAAAGGATTGGCTCTGTGGCTTCAACGCAATGACAACGGGTCTCTTTGAATCGCGCAGGTTGAAGGCCCACGCTCTGGCCTGTGAACCGAATCCTACAATGACGACAGCATTTTGATTTTTCATAAACTATCCTAAAATTTCTGGCAATGCTTGTGCCTTAAAGCTACACTTATAAGCAGAAAGGGGCCAGTCGAAAGGCATGAAAATTTTAACACGCAAAGAAGCGCAACCATACCAGAATACGTCGTTAAAACGAGGCCATGTTGTCTTTACATCTCTCATTCAATACGACACGAAGATTTTGTTTCTCGAGTCTCATCTCAAGCGACTTTTGCGAGGAGCTGATTTTCTTTTTCCACAAGAACAATGGAAAGAGAAGCAACGTGAAATTGAAAACGTTGTTAAGAACGAATTGGCGGATAAAAAGAATCATTATCTTCGACTTACTATCTTTGATGACCAACTCATTCTCGAAACACATTTGCGTGAAAATTATTCCGACAGCGTATTGCTCACCGAAGCTTTATCAAGAAAAACACCTGATTTAAAACCCTCATTTTTAAAACAATCCTGCTATCTGCAGGCCGATCTGGAATTGCGTCAAGCGAGTAAAGAAGGTTTTGATGAAATACTTTTTCTGAGTTACAACAATGAATTGACGGAAGCGAGTACTTCTAACATCTTTGTAGTAACAGATGAAAACGTCATTAAAACGCCGCCTGCAAGTTCAATGGTTCTGGAGGGAATTACCAGAGAAAAACTGTCTGAGTGTTTGCGTCGTAATAATTTTAAAGTTTTTGAAGAAAATCTCACGCGCTCTGATATTGAGAAGGCAAGAGAAATCTGGTTAACTAATGCTGTGAAAGGCATTCGCTTTGTTTCGCAGTTTCAGAATAAGAATTTTTCCGCCACTGGAAGTGTTTATGAAAAAGTCTTAACACTCTTTGGCCGATACGGTGAAAAATATGAATAAAATTTTGCGGGTAAAATGCCCACAATGTGCGACAATATTTTCTTATTACGACAGTGAGTTCAGACCCTTTTGTTCTGAACGATGCAAGCTGATCGATTTGGGACATTGGTTTGAAGAAAGCTACCGCGTTCCTGATAAAACAAATAAGAATCAAATCGAGACTGAAGATTATGAGCAAGATCCAGAGAACTACGAGCAAAGTTACACGGAAGACGACGACGAAAGTGAGCACGAACACTGATGTCAAATTTGATGATGCTTTAAAGCTCGCTTTTAAACTTGCAGGTGTTGCAGGCAAGTTGTTATTAAAAAAACAAACTCAGATTTCGTCTCTCAAGATCAAAACAAAGGTCGCGCAAGGAATTGCCTCCAATGCAGATACTGAATCTGAAAAACTGATCATCGATGGAATTAAGAAAAAATATCCATCTCATTTTATTCTTGCCGAAGAAAGTGCATACACTGAATTTAAAGGCGAGATGTCTCGTTACCAGTTTTTGAAAGAAAAAGAGTGGGTGTGGATTATCGATCCGCTTGATGGAACAAATAATTTTCTGAATGGTCTGGATTATTATGGCGTTTGTATTTCTCTGGTGCATTTTGGCCAACCGGTTGTTGGCGTCGTTCTTCGTCCCACTTCTGGAGAATGCTTCTTTGCCGTGAAGGGAAAAGGGACTAAATTGATCAATCTTTGGAAAAAGAATTCGCGACCAACTTCAATTAAACAGGCGAGCAATAAAAAAACGCTGAAGAATTCTTTAATGGTCACGGGATTTACAACGGAGAAAGGTCCGGTCTTTGAAGAAGAGTTTACACTTTTTAAAAATATGGTCGGAACTTCCCGCGGGATTCGCAGAATGGGAAGCGCGGCGCTCGATTTATGTTACGTGAGTAAGGGAATCTTCGATTGCTTCTGGGAAAGAGGGCTTGCGGCCTGGGATGTTTCAGCTGCTGGGCTGATCTGTCTTGAGTCGGGAGTAAAGGTAACCGATTACAGCGGTCAGAAATTCCATCCCTTTCAAGAGACTATTGTGGCGGCAAGGGCGCCTCTTCATAGCGAGATCTTGTCAAAATTCTCTAATAGCTTATAATTTTTAATGTTAGTTATCCGTTATCCTAGGAAGGGACCGTGTCTGAAACATTACGTTTAATTCTCACCAAATTTACTGATGAAACAATTACTGTTTTCAGTATGCTGCTCCTCCTGACGATGGCAGCTATTGTGGTCTATTGGTTTTATAACAGAAAAAAATTTCATCAACTCTCACATGAAATTCCAGCGAGTGTTGTAAAAAATTATCTCGATTCAATTATTCAGAATTCAACGGCACTTAAATCATCTCTTTTCAGAGGTGGTGGACTTGATATCGGCAACGGCATTCCTTCTGTTGTGCCTGTTGGTGATCTTCCAAGTTCAATGAATATTTCAGTTGGTTCTGCTTCTGAAGAAGTAAACCAAAAAAATGCAGAGATTGCTTCACTCACGTTAAAGCTGAATGATCGCAATAAACAGATTACGGATCTTGAAAAAAGAATGCAGGAACTTGCGGCGAGTTCAGGAAAGGGCGGGGCGGAAGTAGATATTTTAAGAAAAGAAATTTCTTCACTTCAATCACAACTTTCTGATGCGCGTGCCTCAGGCGGCGGTGATGCAAATTTGTCACGCGATCTTCAAGCCGTAACAAACGAGCGCAATGATCTTCGCGAAAGATTAAAAGAATATGAAATTATCGAAGAAGATCTCGCAAATTTAAAAAGACTTCAACAAGAGAATGATCAGCTTAAGGCTGAGCTTGCGGCCCTTAAGCGCGGAGCTCCTGCTCCAGCACCGAAAGCAGTTGAACCGGTTGCACCAGCAGCAGTCGAGCCTGAACTTGATCTTGAAGCAGAGATGGCCAAGGCCATTGCGGAATCTCAACCTGCACCGAAAGCAGCACCTCCGGTTATGGAAGTTCCTGAAGTGCCAGTTGTTGAAGGTGAACAAAAATCAGCAGAAGAATTGCTATCTGAATTTGAAAAAATGCTCGGTTAAGAAACGAAGGAGAAATTTATTATGTTCCATACTCAACTTAAATTTCTCCAGAGATGCTCAGTTCTTGCAGCATTAACAGTCAGTTTTTCAGTCAATGCTTCGATAAATGCGACAGAAGTAAAAGATGTTCTTCTTCAAAAATATAGTCTGGAGTATTCAGATAAAAAACAAATGGCAGCCCTTAAGGCCGAAACCTTAAAGCATGGCGGTCAGTCAGTAGAAGCACTTATTGAAGTTATGAAAAACGGAAAATACCCGGACAAAAACCGTTGGGTTGCAACGTTTCTTCTAGGCCAGATTATGGGAGAGAAATCAGCTCCTTTTCTTTCTAAATTCCTGAAACACCCGCACTGGGTAATGAGAATGGCCAGTTTGAAAACTCTTCTCGCTCTAAAGCAGGAAAGTTATGGTTCTCACTATGCGATGTTATTGAATGATGATTCATTCATTGTTCGTTCACAGGCCCTCGAAAATATCAGAGCTCTCAAAATCAAAACGTCAGCACCTCAAGTCTGGGCGATGCTTTATGATAAGAAAAATTACTACCAACCTACGTTAAATGGAAAAGCGCTGAAAACTAAGCGTTCAAACATTATCAAATCAGTGATTCTGACTGTCGGTGAATTGCAGTTTGAAAAGGCTAAAGAGCCGCTTTTAAAAATGGCCCAAAAAGATAAATACAACGATATCTTCAATGAAGTTGATGTCGCCTTATCCAGAATCACAGGTAAAAAATCACCTGACAGCGACATCAAATCCAAGAGAGTGTTCTGGCAAAGAATGGCGCTTAACACGACCATTGAATAATTTTTTAATTAGAAATTCTTTTCAGCTTCTTTCGATTTCTTTTCTTCGATTTCCTGAAGCTTAGACTCGATAGCGAGAGCGCGTTCCAATCGATAGAGAATGGCCCTTTCCAGAATCCCATCACTGCGGATGACCTTCCATCCTTGAAGAAAATCCTGTTCAACTCTTTGGCGTTTAAAAACGGTGACCTTGCAGACTTCTTTGTTTCCGCGATAGCCTTTGACGACGTTAATGATTAATTTAAATTGGGCCGATTTGACAGCGTCGTTGGAACCGAAAGAATCCGCAAAGTTCAATTCGAGAGTGTTGTCGATCCATCTCGTTTTAACAACGCCGGCTTCCTGGTTATAAACTTCGCGGTCGTACTTATTGGTGATCTTTAAAACTTCCTGCCAGACTTTATTGTAATCAGCGCGATAAACCTGACTTGGAATTTCCAGCTCTTCGCTGACCTGCTTGAAATTCTCATAAGAAGAGCAGCCAGACAAAAGGAAACAGGCCGTCATCCCCACTAAAGAAATCTTTATTACTTGTAAAAAGCTTTTTATCATCTTACAAACATTGTATCTAATATTAAAAAATAGAGAAAGCTAAAAGAAGGACCACAGGAAGTTCAGTATGACTCATACAAAGACCATGGCAGATGTTTTGAGACTTGAAGCAAAGGCACTCGAAAGAGCGGCCATGTTGATGGAAAGTTCAGGAAAAGATCAGGTCGAGAAATTAGTTAAACTTTTTCATGAACTTCAATCTACTGAATCGGCACTCATTTTTTGTGGAGTAGGCAAGTCCGGCATTATTGCCCAGAAACTCGCTTCAACATTTACATCATTGGGACTGCCTTCATTCTATCTGCATCCCACAGAAGCTCTTCATGGCGATCTGGGACGCGTGAGAAAATCAGATGCCCTGGTTTTCCTTAGTAAATCGGGTACAACAGAAGAAATTCTAAAACTTCTTCCATTTCTTACAACAAAAACAGAGCACAGAGTGGCCCTCGTTGGTGCTGTTAATTCACCTATTGCAGATGAATGCGGAATTGTTCTCGATTGTTCTGTAGAAAAAGAAGCCTGTTTGAATAATCAGGCGCCCACAACAAGTTCAACATTGGCCCTCGCCATGGGAGATGCCATGGCCGTTCTTTATGAAGCTCTCACAGGAATTTCAAAAGAAGGTTTTGCTGTTAATCATCCGGGCGGAATTCTCGGAAAATCTTTGCGAATGAAAGTAAAAGATTTAATGATCAGGGAATCTCAATGTCCTGTTGTTGAATCAACGCATACTCTTCAGGAAGTCATTCTTCTCATGACTAAATATCCTGTCGGCGGCTGTGCCGTAGTCGACAATGGAACATTTAAAGGCATTCTTGTAGAAGGCGACATCAGAAGAACCTTCACAAAAGACAATGCGGGTTTAAAAACGGCAGTGGCTGAAATCATGAACACAAAACCAACAAGTGTTGGGCCGGAAAATCTTGCTTATGAAGCGCTAGAATTGATGGAAGGAAAATCGCATTCTTTTCAGGTTCTGCCTGTCGTTGAAGACAAGAAATTTCTCGGCTTCATCAGATTGCACGATTTATTGAAAGAAGGTTTTTCGCTTAAGCCTTAATTCTTTTTGCGAATCTTTCGATGCCGTAGAAAACACCAGCCAAAAGCAAAGTCAGCCAAAGACCAAATGTCTGATAGACTGTGCTTTGTCTTGTAAACATTTTCATTTCATAATCGAGTACTGTTTTTTGATTCAGGCCAAGTCTGGTCGACTCAGATCCATCCGGCATGATGATTGTTGTAATTCCTGTATTCGTAGAACGGATCAGAGGAATATTAAATTCAAGAGCACGCCATTTAGCTAAGAAGAGATGTTGAAGCGGCTCAGCTGTATCGCCATACCACGAATCATTCGTCAGGTTCACCAGAAATTGTGGCGGTGTTGTTTGATTATTTAAAAACTCGCGAAGAAAATTTGAAAAAAGAATTTCATAACAAATCACACTGATGAATGAAATGTCGTTATGAGTTTTGAACATTGGAAATGTTTTTCCTTCGGCAAAATAAGAAACGTTAGTGAGAACTTTACTTAATGGTTCATTGAGAGGTCCAAACGGTAAGCCTTCGCCAAATGGGATCAAGTGAATTTTACGATATACTTCCTTCAGCTTTTGATCAGTTCCGAAGAGGAAAGCGGAGTTGTACTGACTTTGCTGATCGCCAGGTCCTTCGCTGGGTTTTAAATCATAGCCGCCGATAAAAAGTTCAGATTGAGTTTTTTCGATGATCTGGGAAAGTGTTCCAGGAATGCGCAGGTCATTGCTGCTTTTCATGACATCACTTGAGATTAAAGTAGGAAAAGCAGTTTCAGGCCACACAATCAGATCGAGCGGTTTAGCTGAGGGTTTTGTGCTCAATTCATAATAACTGTCGAAGACGCTCTTGAGAGAATTAAATTCTCCGCGTTCAGAAGTGATTTTCAGGAAATTTCCGATATTGGGTTGAACAATTCTGACGTTTAGTGGCGGCAGTTCCGGCCCCTTGTAAGGTGCTGGTAAAATAAAATTCAAAACAACCATCAGACCGATGAGTCCGTAAGAGAATGCAGGTAATTTTCTGTGTCTGATATGATCAACTGCAGTTAAAGCAGCAAAGGCCGCAAGGAAAGAATAAACCGGTACTCCAAAAACAGGAGCTAGTCTTAAAGGCAACTCCGGCGCGAGAGAAAGAAAGCAGTGACCTAGATGAGCGGGAAATTGCTGTGGGACAAATTGCTCAAGGACTACATATAAAATGGCGAGAGCGGCGGGGCTTTTGAGTTTTCTTTGAACAGCGGTGTAAATATAAACCTGAGGAATAATAACCAGAGAAAAAAGCAGACCCAGAAGATGATTTACTGGAAACTGCAATCCTCCGAATTCTTTTAACGTATAAGGAATCCAATAGAAGCCCAGCAGGTAAAAACCCAAAGAGAATGTTAAAGCAATCAACATCTGCTTTTTGACTGTGTTTTCTTTTAAAAGAGCAAAGTTGAAGAGAAAGAATCCAACGACTGATCCCAGAAAAAAGGAATGCCCCGAATGAAAAGGGAATCCGCTGGCGTAAAAAAGTCCGCCGATGAATGAAATGAATACGTCCTGGTGTCTTGGCAAGTTGGATAATGAATTGAGTTTAGAAATCATACTTGATCGTAAATAATTTGGGATTATTTGCCAATGAGAGACTTTTCACTTTAAACTTTTCATTATGAATTACGATTTCAATTCAAGTGCAGAATCGCTCCATATTCCGCAAACGGCGTACAAACCGGTCAAACGATGCCCGTCGTGTAAGTCAGTTTTTCTCACAGACAATCTCTGTGAAGCCTGTGGTCGTTCACTGTTGTACCATCCAATCGGGGAACCCTTTGGTCCAAAAAGTTTTTACGGAATTAAAGAGCGCTACGTTGAAGGCCAGCACGCTTTTTACCGATTTTTTCCTCAGTTTGAAGATAAGACGTCAAAATATGCCAACAGCTATAAAAGAAACCTATCTAAGCGTTTCACAGATCTTCTGGAAGCTTTTCATTCCGATGAAGAGCTGGTGAAGGAGAATCGTAAGCTTTTTTATGCTGAAAGCATGGAAATTATCGATGAACTGTTGCGCTACAATGTGTCTGCGCTCATGATTCAGACGGTGCTTGAAGAAAATGATGCAAGCCTTGTTGGACGTGAACTTCTTTTCTATCTTCAAAATACTCAGGCCAATATTCAAGCTGAAAAAAAATGGCAGCAATCATTTCTGGATTTTAAATTGTGGGGCGTTTTGAGAGTAGAGTTTGCCTTAAAAGCTTTATTGATAACGGCCACGATTTTATTCATGGCCGTCTATTTAAGAGAAATAATTAGTTCGCAATTCGGTAAATGATTTTTCCTTCTTTTGGTTCCGTTGCATTCGCCAGTTGTCTTCTTTGTTCAGGTTCACCGGCAATTTGAGCTGCAAGGCTTAGAGCTGAACCAGCATCAAGACGTCCGCCCGTTGCACATTTTCCTTCCATCGTGGGTTCTCTTTTTGCTGAAGCTTTAATGATTTCTTTAATTTTTTCCGTTGAAAGCTGTGGATACTCAGACTTAATCAGCGCCGCTACACCTGTCACGAATGCTGTTGCCTGACTTGTTCCTGTCAAATACCCAGTACGTCCGTTTTGCAGTGAAGATTTAATTCTGTAACCAGGAGCAAAGATATCAACTCTTGAGCGTCCATAGTTAGAAGAATTCAGAATCTTCAGGTCTTCATCATGAGCTGTAACAGTGATGATGTTTTTCAGACCATAGCTTGCCGGAAAGTACGCTTTCTTGTTGTCATCGATATTTGATTCTTCGTTACCAGCTGCTGCGACAACAAGAATCCCTTTTCTTTCTGCTTCTTTTAAAACACGAAGTTCTTCCGCTGCTGCTTCAGGACCACCACCAGAGTAGTTGATAACATCAACGTTGTGATCAACAGCGTAGCGAAGAGCTTCAACCGTTGAGTTTAAATTATCTACGCCTGAGGCGTTTGGATTGTAATACTTAAGAGCAAGAATTTTTACTTCAGGATAAATCGATTTAATGATCCCTGAAACGTGCGTGCCGTGACCGTGGTTATCAACCGGCATTCCTTTTCCTTTTCTATCTTTTGAAAAGTCGACACCAAAGTTCGACGGATCAACTTTACCGTTTTCTACAAAGATATTCTTTTCAAGAAATGGATGCTCGCGATCGATACCTGTATCAACAACGGCAACGACGATTTCTTTTTTCTTTTTAAATTTCTTCCAGGCTTCCAGAAGATTGATGCTTGCAGGATTAGATGGATTTACACCCCAGCTAACATAATTAGAGCTTAGATCTTTTTCATCAAAATAAGGCTTTTCTTCAGTCTTAGTGATGACAGTGCGTGGAGAGGGAAGAGATTGAGACATTGCCTGGAATGACAATGTGGCAATCACATGAGCTAAGATGATCTTCTTGAGTGTCAGCTTGTTCATAATAATCCTTTAATGAGTCCGCGAAATATTCTTTCGCTTATTCTGTTCTCCCCCTAAAAGAGCAAGCTTTGGGCCAAGAGAACAGTCAGTCAAATTAACGGTTTAAGAGAGCTGTCTAAAAATCAATCGAACAAACCTTGGTGAGCTGTCTAAAAAATAGACGCCCACCAGGCATCCATAAAAATTAGCTATAAATTCTTTTATTTAATTGGATTGCAACAACCATAGAGAAGTTGGTCGTTAGCTTCTACTAAAACGTTATATTCATACAAAGTGTCTGACATGCCGTCATTGCACTCAGCTTTCACTACGCTCATCTTAATCGTCTTGTTTCCAATATCATGCGACTCAATTTGGAAAGCGAATCCAGGACCAGTTCCTGCCGCTTCTTGAATTGAGCTGAAAGGATAAAAAGATCTTCCTTCCATTGAAGGAGAGTCAAAGGCCACAATACCTTTAGTAAAAGTTGTTACTCCCCAGAAAGGCTCAGTGCCCACACAGTGAAGAACGGGAAGAGTTGCAGCTGAGACAGAACCGGCAATCATCGTAAACAGGGCGAAAGTCATTAATGTTTTCATGCGTACTCCTTAGTTATGAGATAGCTCATTTATAGAGCAAAACAGGGGGTTGTAGGGGAAACAGTGAAAAAATGACACTAATTCATTGGCCTCTCAATTGCTTAGCTTAGAGATAGGTGCCAAGAATGGTGCCGCCTGAGGATGGGCGTGCGAGGTATAGCATGAAAAACGGACTTTTTAGATTTTATTTTTTATTTATTCTTCTTTCGATGGGTCTCTTCTCGTGTGAGAACCGGGTCATCGGTCACGACGGAAAAATGCTGCGAAAAGTTCTGGAAGAGGAGCAGATGAAAAAAGAAATGGCCAAACCCAAAAGGCCATTCAAGCATTATTCGCGATCGGCGAACTTATGCTGATCAAATAAAAAAGCCACCTCAAGGGTGGCTTTTTTAATATGCTGGTGTTGTTGTGAGAAAAAAATCGAGAGATCTAATTAAACGGCCTTGATGAACTTCTGGTTTTCTCTTTCTTGCTCTTCAGCGTGTGTAATACAAAGAGTTGTCCATGGCTGGTTTTCCAGACGTTTCTCACCAATGGCTTCATCACACTCTTCGCAGTGGCCATAAGTGCCCTGCTCAATTCTATAAAGAGCGTCGTCAATGGCCTTAAGCTTGCCGAGCTCTCTTTGTCTCATGTTAAAAGTGACTTGTTGGTTAATAACACTTGTTGCTAGATCTGCCTCATCAGCAAGGTCATCCGGAGATACAGTCAAGTCTTCAGTCGAACGAAGAATACCGCCGTTCATGATTCTTACTTTAGCCTGCAGGAGTAGTGTTTTAAACTTTTCCATTTTTGCCTTCTCCACACATTCCTCCTTGAATTAGAGCTCTCTTCCATTATTTTGCGAGCTCAGTAGTAGTGTCATGCAAGTTATAAACTAACGCATGGGACGCAACAGAATAAATTGTACACTGGATTTTATTTTTGACACAAGGGAAAAAACTACCATTTCCTTTCAGTAATCCGCCGCGAATTCGTCTAAGATATGGACAATTTGAGAGGACAAAAGTGTCAAAAAAGTTTACAAGAAATCCACTGATGATTAACATAGGTGAAGCTTTAAGCACGTATAGTTTTTGGAGATAAGTAATGCACGCTGAAGAATATCTGGCCCTGGTCCGCGAATGCAGAGATGAAGAAAGAATGTTTCAATTCCTGAAGGAAGATAAGCCGGGTGTTGCTCTTGAGCTTGCGAAATCTAAAAACGTGACTCCAAGAATTCTCGATATCCTTACTCGCCACGTTTCCATTACAGTTCGTCACGAAGTTGCAAAAAACCCTTTAACTTCTGTTGATACACTGAAGAGACTTTCAAGCGACAAAGACATGCTGGTCAGAGATTACGCAAGAAGAACTCTGAAAGCAGTCGAAGCTCACCTTTAATTCTTACTGATTTTTATGATCCCGCCAGCTTCTGCCTTCGCGGTTTTTAACCGTTCGTTGCCATTTTTGGACAGCGGCTTCATGTTGTTCATATGTTTCTGAAAAAACATGTGTGCCATCGTTCATGCTGACAAAGTAGAGGTAGTGGTGCATTTCCGGTCTCAAGACCGCTTTGATGGCATCAATCCCTGGGTTGCAGATAGGACCGATTGGCAAAGCTGAGAGGGTATAGGTGTTGTAATCAGTCGGTGCGAGCAAGTCTTTCTTTGTCAGGTTCCCTTTGTATTTTTCATACACGCCATAGATTGTCGTCGGGTCTGATTGAAGACGCATTTTCTTTTGAAGTCTGTTTAAGAAGACACCCGCGATCATGGGTCTTTCTTTTTTATCACCAGTTTCTTTTTCAACCATCGAAGCAAGTATCAGCACCTGTCTAGGGGTGAGGTGGCCAATTGTCATATCGATATCGGCAGTCTTCTTTTTGAATTGGTTTACCATCGTTTTGATCACTGCTTTTGCCGGAAGATTAGGACTGAAATCGTACGTTTCGGGATAGAGGTAGCCTTCAACAGAATCAGCATCATTGATTCCCAGTTCTTTCAAAAATTGTTTGTCTCTCGCAAGAGTAATGAAATCCGAATAAGACGTAATTTTGTTCTCTTCAAGCATCTTGGCGATCTCGAACATGTTTCTGCCTTCAGGCACAGTGAATAGCATCGCTGCACTTCTTTCGTAGATCAAGGTATTGAATACATCGAGCAAATTTGAATTATGTCTGATGATATAGTGACCAGCTTTAAACTTTGTCATGACTCCTTTTATCTGGGAGTAGCGATGAAAGAGTCGCGCTGATTTAATGAGCTGTTGCTTTGAAAGGCGAGCATTAATAGAAGAAAAATTCTCGCTTGGACTAATGAGGAAGTCTGCATCGGGACCTGGATATCTCCAGACGACAGCTGTGTAATAAATCCTGAGTGCCACTAAAAGGAGGGCAAGCACAGGAGCTCCAATTAAAAAAAGAGTGTGTTTTTTTGTCATAATATCTATAGGTTAATTGAGGTAGGGAACCTTTCCTATAAGTGGATATAAATTCCTAGTTATTAATACAGGAGTCTACCCTAGAATGAAGCGATGGAGATTTAAAAATGAAATTTCTTTCTCTCATTATAATACTATTTGCACTGATACCTGCCTCCTTCGCTCAACAATGTAAATCACCCAACACATCACTGAACTCCATCGTCCATCTTGCCAAGAGTGGATTTTCTTCTGCGTGTATGCTTCAGCGTGAAGAGTATAAATGCGCTGACCTCGAAGCCGAGCTTGAAGGTGAAGATAAAAAGAAAATCATTCAGTGCGATTCAAAATCAATTGAAGAAAATAAGTTATCAAATATGAGCCTCACTTCCTGCGTGTGGAACGGAATTAAATTGTCCGGTGAGCAATTGGTTGACTTGGTCAAGCTGCCGGGCCAGCTTGCGGAAGCAGTGGCGAAAGGTTTTCACGATACACAATTGTGTAATGCCAGCATCGATAAAAAAAGAGAACTGCTGACTGCTTTTAATCTTTCCATTAAAGATTCTCGTTTCAAATTAAGTGAACAATTTCTTGGGCGTTGGCTAGAAGAAGCGAGTTGCGCTGAAGTCGATAAATTATTGTGGGCTCGCTATCAAAATTATCAGAATGTACTGATGAACGAAAGAATAGCTGCTATCAACACTGGAAAGAAGCCAGCTGAGCTTGAGGCTGCGAAAAAAGATCAGGGGCCGGGCATTGCCGAGCTGTTGAAATCGGCCATCGCTGCCGCTCAGGTTCGCTATGAATGTTACACACCGAAAGTGAAAGCAGAAATGGTTTGTGCTGCTGTGACTTCTCTTATTACAGATACAGTGATGGGGATGGGAATCAAATCGGCCGTAACAAAAATTACTGCGGTTGTTAAATCTAAAAAAGCTCTCGGCAATGTCAATCGCGCGGTTGCGGCCGGAGATAAAGTGAATTTAGCTGATGCGGCCAGATTAACGAATGCTGATCGAAAAAGAGCAGCGGCGATGATCCTCAGTGAAAACGGCACAAAAAGAGTTTTAACAGATGCCGAAGAAAAAGCGTTGATTCGCGCGCATGAGATTGGAAAACCGGACCGTGGGTATTTTACTTATACTCAGGACGATCTCGCTCAGAAAGCACGCATCCTTAAAGAAGCTGGATTTTCGGCCCAAGAAAGAAGGGCCTTAATGGAAGCTGGAATTGCCGGTGAAATTAAAGATCCCTGGTATATCAACGCCATTACAACTCACTTTAAAAAAGTTCTGGGAGTAGAGAATTTCAGCGCTGAAAAATCAGCTGCCATTTTAAAGGTACAGACTCTTCCTGCGACAACCTCAGAAGCTTTCATGAAGGCCAACCCTAAAGCGATTCTTGAAGCCGCAGGATTCAGCCGCGCTGAAATCGATGCCATTCTTGCTGCGAAAAAAGCAGAAGAAATCAGACTGGCCAAAGGATTGCCTTACAAAGAACCGGTTGTTGCAGTGACAAAAGTCGCAGCTAAAACGAATGCAGCTTCTTCGACTTCTTCAACAACTGCTGCTGAAGTTGTCGCTCCGGTTATCGCCAGTCCTGCTGACAAAGCAGCAAAGTTAGGAATGAAAGAAGCTTTAAGTGAAGCTGAAAAACTTCGCCTGCCTCGTGATGCAAAAGGAATGAGACTTAAAGCGAACGGCAAAGATGTTATCGCTGGTCCAGGTGAGCTGGAAGCTGCCAGTGAATACTATTTACGGGCGGCTAAACTTGAAAGAGAAGCTGCGGAAGAAGCCTATAGAAAGAAAAACAGAACCTTGAAGGCAGACGTGAGTCTGATCAATCAGCCGTTGAAAAATGCAATCGAAGCAAGTGTTAAAGGCGATGGCACTGTCGCTAAAAAAATTGTCGCCGATGCGCTGGACTCTAAGGGAAATCAAGTCCGGAATATAAATGAACTCGTTTATCATATTTACAATGAAATCTATCTTGCCCCTGCAGGAACGGAAGCCGCTGCTCAGTTGAAAAAAGCTAACTTAAAAAAAATGCTGGAAGAAATAAAAACACAGAAAGGCGATCAGCTTCTTACCAATGGAAACAATGGAGTTTTCCGATCAATGTCTGGTTGGGCGAATTCGAATTAAGAACGGATAAAATCTTCGAGAATGATCGTCGCTGAGACACAGTCGATCATAGTGAAATCGATTTTAAAATTAAACTGAGCGGAATTCTTCATGCGTTCTTCGGCCGCTTTTGTTGTCAGCGTTTCGTCCTGCTCAAAGAACTGCAGCAGAGGAAAAGCAGTCTGAAGTAGCACGCCGAAATTTTTTATCATCTTTGTCGTTTCGCTTTCTTTTCCATCGATAAAATAAGGCACACCTAAAACCAGGACCTCTACCGCTTCTTCATCGATTATTTTTTTTAGTTGTTCAATGGTGTCTGTCTGAGACTTGAAAATGATCTTCTCGCCTATATAGGGAAAAGGGTCTCGCCCGGGGCAGAAAAAAGCAGTGCCAACTACTTTGGTTCCGAAATCGATGGCCATTATCTTTTTATTAACAAGGGCCTTAAAACGTTCATACGATGCAAAATCTAGCATATAGAGGGCTTATAGCGCATTAAGTAGGGCGGGACAAGCCGTATTTTCAGGTCTTATTTCTTGACAGAAAAACGTCAAAGGTTAATATAGAAGTATCAAAAACGTCCCCCGACCATTCACCGAAAAAATCAATAAATAAGAGGTTTCAACAAATTCGGTTTTTCAATTAATTCTTTTTTATTTTTTCCAAAATATTTTACACGCAAAACAGGAGTCACCTTCAAATGCATCTCAACGATCTCAGAGAAAAAGACATCGCCGAACTCACAACGATGGCCGAAGAACTACAAATCGAAAACCCAAGTAACTTAAAGAAGCACGAACTCATTTTTGCTATTCTTAAAGCGACTGCAAAAGAAGATAAAGGGATTTTCGGAAACGGTGTTCTCGAGATTCTTCCGGATGGTTTTGGTTTTCTTAGATCGCCGCTTTATAACTACCTCCCGGGTGCAGATGATATTTATGTTTCTCCATCGCAAATCAGAAAATTTGGTTTGAGAAAAGGGGATTCTGTTGAAGGTGAAATCAGACCGCCAAAAGAAGGCGAGCGCTATTTCGCACTTGTAAAAGTTAACGAGATCAACTCTCAGTCTCCTGAAAAACATAAGAAGACAGTTCTCTTTGATAACTTGACTCCGCTTTATCCTGAGAAAAAAATCAATCTTGAATACGCGCCAACAAATTATTCAACTCGTTTGATCGATTTGTTTGTTCCTCAAGGTTTCGGTCAACGTTGTTTGATCGTTGCTCCACCAAAAGCTGGTAAGACAGTTCTTCTTCAGGACATCGCAAACGCCATTACGACAAACCACCCTGATTCAGTTCTGATCGTTCTTCTTATCGATGAACGTCCGGAAGAAGTTACAGACATGAGAAGAAACGTAAATGCTGAAGTTGTTTCATCTACATTTGATGAGCCTGCTTCTCGCCACGTTCAGGTAGCTGAGATGGTTATCGAAAAAGCGAAACGTTTAACTGAAGCTGGAAAAGATGTAATCATCCTTCTTGACTCAATTACACGTCTTGCCCGCGCTTACAACACAGTTGTTCCACCGTCTGGTAAAATTCTTTCTGGTGGTGTGGACTCGAACGCTCTTCACAAACCAAAAAGATTCTTCGGTTCTGCTAGAAATATTGAAGGTGGTGGATCGCTTACGATCATCGCTACTTCTCTTATCGATACAGGGTCGAGAATGGATGAAGTTATCTTTGAAGAATTCAAAGGTACAGGTAACTCGGAAATTCAACTCGATAGAAAGCTTCTTGAGAAAAGAATTTTCCCGGCTCTCGACATCAACAAATCATCAACTCGTAAAGAAGACCTTCTTATGGCGCAAGCTGATCTACAAAGATCATACCTGCTCAGAAAAGTTCTTCACGCAATGGCTCCAATCGATGCAATGGAATTTGTTCTTTCTAAAATTACTAAGACAAAAACCAATGCAGACTTTTTGGATTCAATGAATTCTTAATTAATTTATGAAAAAAAGTACGCTTAAAAAGATTATTCTTCTTATCACTCAACAATACGCTTCGATTGGCGGCCAGGCCGTCATCGAAGGCGTCATGATGAGATCTCCCAATGCCTTTGTCGTGGCGGTCAGAAAACCGGATGGAGCTATCCGTTTAAGACGCGATCAATGGTTTGGGCTATCTAATAAACTCGCCGTTTTAAAAAAACCTTTTCTTCGTGGCGTCCTCGTTCTCATTGAGACGATGGCCAACGGAGTTGTCTCTCTCAACTATTCAGCGAACATCGCAATGGATGAAGAGAACAAAAAAGAAGCTTTGAAAAAAGGGATGACGGAAGCTGAGTACGAAAAAGACAAAAAATCAAAAGAGAAAGTAGGGTTTGCCACATTTGTGTCGATTGCCTTTTCGTTTGCTTTTGGAATTGGCTTATTCGTTTTCCTTCCTCACGCACTGACTGCGCTGATTGAAAAATTCAGTGGGGCAAAGTGGGATCTTCAAAGCTGGCAGTTCCATGCGATAGACGGAACGATTAAAGCGTTTATCTTTTTAACGTATATCTGGTTGATCAGTTTTCTTCCGGACATCAAAAAAGTATTCCAGTACCACGGGGCTGAACACAAATCGATTTCGACGTTTGAAGCTGGTGAAGAACTCACTATTGAAAACGCAAGAAGACATCCGACATTTCACCCTCGCTGTGGAACGACGTTTATTTTCTTTTTGATGTTTGTTTCAATTATTCTATTCGCTGTCATTTTTGCAATCGTTCCGATCGGTGTAAATGCTCCGGTTGTAGTCAAGCACCTCTATGCAATGCTTTTTAAAGTAGCGCTGACACTTCCGATAGCCGGCATTTCTTACGAGTTAATTAAATTTGTAGGAAAGGATCCCAATTCAACTTTGGGGAAAGTTTTAAGTTACCCGGGAAGATTATTACAAAAACTAACGACGAGAGAACCCGATGACCGCCAGCTTGAAATTGCTCTGGCGAGCATTAAAGCTGTTTTATTCCTTGAAGAAAAATACAACCTGAAAGTAGCGAAAGAAAAAACCATCACTGTTGATGAGATCGATTTCTCTCTTCTCTCTGATATTGAAAACAGTAATTTTAAACTTAAAGATTTTTTAGAAGGCTAATTTCCCATGTCGATGTTTGATAAGTTAGAAAATGTTGTTAACCGTTACGAGCAATTAACTGAAAAGCTCGCTGACCCTACGATTTATGACCGCCAGAAAGAATTCAGAGAAATCTCATCTGAGCGTTCAAACATTGAAGAAGTAGTTAACGTCTATAGAGAATACAAAAAATTAAAAAGCGATCTTGAGGGTTCCAAAGAAATTCTTCGCAATGAAAAAGACGAAGATCTTCGCGAAATGGCCAAAGCTGAACTTTCAGAACTGGAAGCTCAGGTCGGACCAATGGAAGAGAAATTGAAAATTCTTCTCCTTCCAAAAGATCCTCTTGATGACAGAAACGTTATTATCGAGATGAGAGCTGGTGCCGGTGGTGACGAAGCTTCAATCTTCGTAGCTGACATGTTCCGTCTTTATCAAAACTATTTCCGCCACCTCGGCTACAAAATTGAAGTTGATTCAATGTCTGAAGGTGACCAGGGACTCAAAGAAATTATTTTCACCGTCACTGGTGAAAAAGTTTATTCAAAACTTAAATGGGAAGCGGGAGTTCACCGCGTTCAACGTGTTCCAAAGACTGAAACGATGGGACGTGTTCACACTTCAACAATCACCATAGCGGTTATGCCTGAAGTGGATGAAGTTGAATTCGAATTAAACCCTAACGATCTTCGTATCGACGTTTATCGTTCAGGTGGATCGGGTGGTCAGTCGGTTAACACAACGGACTCTGCAGTTCGTATTACCCACCTTCCGACAGGTATGTCGGTAGCCAACCAGGATCAGAAATCGCAGCTTAAAAACAAAGAGAAAGCGATGAAGATTCTTCGTTCGAGAATTTACGAACAAATGGTGAAGGCTCAAAAAGATGAAATCGATTCTGAACGTCGCGGCCAGATCGGCGAAGGTGATCGTTCAGAAAAAATCAGAACCTATAACTATCCTCAAAACAGAATTTCTGATCACAGAATTGGTCTGACTGTTCACAATCTGGAAGGTGTTATGAACGGCGATCTGGGAGATATCACAGATGCGCTTATCGCTCACCACCAGGCTGAACTGATGAAAGGCCAAGAAGACTAAGAGGACTAAAAAGTCATGACAATCAAGAGATTGGGCGAGTATTTACAGACTTTGTACAACGAAGAAAAAAAATCGCTTCTTTCTCATTATCCTGGCCTCACTCTTCATCGTCTTAAAAACGATATCAAGCTTCACGCTTTCTTAAACGGAGTGGACTCAGAAGAGCTTTTTGATTTTCCTTATCTGCCGAGCAGAACAAATCCACTGACTATCTTTTTTGAAAAATTAAAAGAGGGCGTTCCTCTCGAATACATTACTGGTTATGCGTATTTTTACCGTTCACTATTTAAAGTATCGCCGGATGTCCTTATCCCTAGAAGCGAAACTGAAATCCTGGTCGAACTTGCAACCCAGGAAATTGCCAAAAACTACAAGAAAAAGAAGTGCAAAGTCATCGACGTTGGAACTGGTTCCGGCATTATTGCCTTGACCCTTATGATGGAAGATGTGGCCGAGTTGGATGTCGTCGCCACGGATATTTCTGAAAAGGCCCTGACATTGGCAAAGGAAAACTTTTTTAACCTTCGTTTTGCCATTTCTGCCAAGCACAACATTACCTTTCATCAGAGCGATCGCCTCGTGAACGTTGAGGGGAATTTTGATCTGATTCTATCCAATCCGCCCTATATTAAATCGCGTGCGGATCACGATTCTGTTCATCATCAGGTACTTAGTTATGAACCTGCCATGGCATTATTTTTGGATGACGGGGTCTACGATCTTTGGTTCGAAGACTTTTTCCGTAGCATTTTCAAGAAACTGAATGACGACGGCACCAGCTTGATCGAGGGCCATGAAAATCACCTTGAAGGCCTGGCACACATCGCAAGCAAAGTAGGGTTTGCAAAAGTCGAAGTGATCAAAGATTATACCGGCAGAAATCGCTTTTTAAGAATGAGAAAGCAACCTTAATAAATAGAGGACAGCAATGGACAAATTAATTATCAGCGGACCTTGTACACTTTCAGGAAACGTACGCATCTCTCGCGCGAAAAATGCTTATTTGCCTATTCTCGCAGCTGTTCTACTTTCGGATAAACCGATTCATTTAAAAAATATTCCTGAACTTCAGGATATCAAAACGATGATCAAGCTTCTCTCCAATCTTGGAGTGACTGTGACTAAAAATGGTAACGTCACTACGTTTGATGCCTCGACATTGAACTCTCATGAAGCAACTTACGATCTCGTTAAAACAATGAGAGCGTCTATTTTTGTTCTTGGCCCACTTCTGGCCCGTCTCGGGAAAGCAAAAGTTTCGCTTCCTGGTGGATGTGCCATTGGAACGAGACCTATCGATCTTCACTTAGTGAACCTTGAGAAAATGGGTTGTGAAATTCATTTGAATGCTGGGTACGTTGAATCGCACGTCAAAAAAATGCAGCCAACGCATTTGCGTCTGGATTTTCCTTCTGTTGGTGCTACTGAAAACCTTATGATGGCTGCTGTCTTTGCTGACGGAACAACGACCATTGAAAACGCTGCCCTTGAGCCTGAGATCGATGATCTTGCCAATTTCCTCAATGCAATGGGGGCCAATGTAAAAGGAATCGGGACACAGAAGCTGGAAGTCACTGGTGTAAAAAGCCTTAAGGAAGTTACATACGAAGCAATCGGCGACCGTATTGAAGCTTCCACTTATCTGATGGCCGCGCTCGCCACTGGATCAAATATTACGATTGAAGGAATGAATCCGGTTCACCTGCAATACGTGATTGATGTTCTTCGCAAGATGGGTGCGAAAATTGAAACGACTGACGACAAGATCATGGTTTATAAGAGTGAGCTCAGAGGTTGTCAGGTTGATACGGCACCATTCCCTGGTTTCCCGACCGATGCTCAGGCACAGCTCATTGCTCTTTGTACGCAAGTAAAAGGCATTTCAGTTGTCACAGAAAATATCTTTGAAAACAGATTCATGCACGTACCGGAACTTATCCGTCTCGGTGCTAATATTACCCTTAGAGGCAAAATCGCCGTTATCGAAGGCGGTAATCAGCTGACTGCAGCCCCGATTATGTGTACTGATTTAAGAGCTTCAGCAGCGCTTATTATCGCTGCCCTGGCGACCAAAGGGGACACTGAACTTCAACGTGTTTACCATCTGGATCGCGGGTATGAAAAACTGGAAGAAAAGTTTGCTCAGCTTGGTGCTAAAATCAAGAGAGTTAAGGAATCAAAGGAATAAGAATGAGCGGAGACTGTTTATTTTGTAAAATTATCAGCGGAGCGATTCCTTCAAAAAAAGTTTTTGAGAACGATCATGTTTACGCTTTCGAAGATATTTACCCGCAAGCTAAAGTTCATTTGCTGTTTCTGCACAAACAACACACAGCTAATGTCATTGAAATGGCCGAAAACCCTCAGCACATCGCTGAAGTCTTTAAGGGCATTTCTGAGTATACCGCCACTCTGCCACTTTCAAAGAGCGGTTTTAGAGTTGTCACTAACCTTGGCCCTGATGCCGGCCAGACCGTTTTTCACACTCATTTTCACGTCGTGGGTGGTGAACCTTTGGGGCACTTCGGAAAACGTTCCTAAGCGTTTCATTTTTGAAAAAATCAATGGCAAAGGCCGCGCTCAAAAGGCGCGGCCTTTTCTTTTTTGTTAAAGCTCTTTCATCAAGGAGCTTTTATGAAATGTATTTTTATTCTTTTCTTCACTCTCGCATTGGTCTCTTGTAAGGGAACAAAAAATCAGACATCGCAGACACAAGTTGTTTCAGGCTATGAGCAAAAAGCTTTTTTAGTTATTCCTCACAATGATGATTCTTCCATTCTTCGTGAGAAACTTCTTCAGTTAAAACTCAATCAACATCTAAAAATCAATTCCGACATTAAACCAGAGCCTCTTGATGAATTTAAAATGGCCTCTGAGAAATTTGAAACTAATCGCATGGAACAAATTGAATTCGAGAAGCTGCTCAATTCATCTGCTGAAGTTATTGTTTCTTATTCAGATCGCACCGAGATTTTTTTTGTTCCAACTGGAATTCAAAAAGATCAGGCACTGATGGATTTAAAATTGAAAGCCGAAGAAGGCAGAGTTCTCGACTGGAGCGAAGGTACGCCCGCTGTACTTTCAAAGGGGGCGTCTTATTACATTCTTTCTTCTTCAAAAGAAGACATGCTGGCCAATGACCGCAAATTATCAGTAGAGCGAATGCAACCTTCTACTGAGACAAATAAAACGTTTCAATTTTATCCATCTCAAAAAATTACCATTCAATATTTTTTCGATTATTTCAGAAAAGAGACAACCGTTGTGGACCTACAGTCAAAAGTGAGAACAACTTGTAAGCCGGATATGAGAGAAGCAGGGCTTTGTGATGCTTGCCAGGCTCAAATCGAAAATACGACGGGTCGACTTGTTCCTGAAGCCTGGTCGCTGAACAATCTGGGACTCGTTCTTCTCATCAACGGCAAAGAATTTTCTGTATCTGACTTTTCGCCTGTAATTTCAGAAAAACAGGATTCAGTGACAGTCACCCTGGATCTCGCCCGAATGAAGCTCCCTAAGGATATTGAACTGAAAGTTCTTGGGCCAAGAATTGCTACCCAGAGTAGAGTGGCAACAGCATTCAACTATTCAGGCTATTGTCCTGTCACTTTTTCTTCCAATGTGCTGGATCTCACACCGGTCGCGAAAATGACTTATCAGATGAATGTCTACGGAAGAAAAATACGGCTATAAAAAAAGGCCTCGAAAGAGGCCTTTTATTTTCTTATAAATTTAATCCCTCAAAGAGAGACGAAAGCAGAGCTTTTTGCAGGCGGGTGAGTTGATAAACATTCGCCATAATCAAAACCGGGCTCTTTTTAATTGAACCACAAATAACCAGCTGGCCCTTCTCTTTGTTATAATCAGTAATTTCGAACAAGTTCCCAAATTCTTTTTCGTAGCTCTTCAAAACCATTTCATCCATCTCATCACAAGACGTGATTTCCGGGTAGCGGTCACCTTGAACTTTTACTTTAACAAGTTTGTTTTTCTCGTTTTCGTTTTTAGATTTAATTAAATCGTTATAGATAAGCTTCAAATTGGTAGCGCCTAAATTGGATTTTAGCAGAAACCAAAGTTCTTCAAAAAATCCTGAGCGATCATTCGGCCATAGACCGAGCAAGTGATTGCGTACCTTGAATACTTCTTCAATCAAAGAAATATTATTCTGGAGAATCCAGTTGTCTCTCATTCGATCAAAGATTTTTTTTCCTTCTTCGTAATTTAATTTTTCAAATTGTTCGACGTTTAGACCGAATTCAGAGTTTGAACGAATCGGATAGAATTTGATTTCGCTTTCAAGCGCAGACATAAAATCGTCGCTCTTTAGCTCTTCCGTAAAAATATAACCTTGAAGGGCAAAGTTTTTTGCTTCTATCAGATCCACAATTTTGCTGGAAGGAGTTTCGCCCGGTTTGAACGTCTTAACGACGCCCTGATCCTGGTTTTTGGTAAACAACAGAGTAAATTCCATTTTTTCTTCTTCTATTTAAGAGGGGCCTTCTTTGGCCGAGAGTTTAAGTTAAGTAATAGTCTAGCTGAATCCTTTTTGGATGGGAATAACTCCCTAGGTAAAAAAGTGCGAATTCGCCCATTTTTTAAAGGTCGTATACACTGGAATTAATGGGAAAATTCATCCTTTTACTATTCTTGTTCTTAGTGCCATGGAAGGGGAGTCCCCAGGACGAGCGTTATTTCCGTCAGATCTTCTCCGGAGAGCTTTCCAAAGAGAAGGGCGGGTCAGAAGATAAGAAATACTCTTACTATATTCACACTCCGTATTATGAAATCGATTTGAACCGCGACAAGGCTCCTGAAGAGCTTATCTTCGTCAAAAAAGACAGTGAAGACTGGATTGAAATTTTTGAGAAGAAAGCAGGTGAACGCAAGAAAATTTTCAGTTATCGGTTCGAAACGAAAGGATACGATTCTGAATTGTATCGAATTGAGATGAAAAAGCTTTCTCCTTCAGCTTCAATACTCATTCTCTACTACTACGAAGGTGTGAGCAAATATACAGAGATGCAGAGTACATCCCGCATCTATGCAATCACCATTGACAACAATGACCTCAAAACACTGAGTGGCTTTAAGGGGCCTTCTTTTTTCGAGGAGTACCGTTCGCTCAAAGGGCATTACCACTTACGAAATTATCAGGTTTATCTTCAGGATTTAAACAATGATGACGTCAAAGAACTCATTGTGAAATTTCATCTCACAAGCCAGGTTTTCCTGTATGAAGGGAATGGCAAATGGAAAACTTTCGCTAATTAAGAAGCTTTTGGGTAATCTTCATCTTCTTCAACATCGCGGTTTTTGATGTCTGCCTTATAAGGTTTGAATTGATGAGTCTTTGGAAAGTAATCTACTTTCGCTGAGGCTTCACCACTTTTCATTTTCTTGCTTACGACAATCCAGAGCGCGGCCGGAAGGGCCAGCAGGAAAATCATCGGACCGATATATGAATAGGGTGTAGAAGGTGTAGTTGTTTTTGTAGCTATGTTCGCGGGCACTCTTTTAATCTCTGCTTTGTGAGCGGCGACTTCTTGCTTATGAAAATCAAAACCTGAATTATCTTTCTTGGGAATACTGTCTTCCAAAGAAACTTCTGTCAGCGGCTCAACCGATGGTGCTCTCTCTGCAAAAGCCTGATGAATCGTCAGACCGGCCGTAGCTAAAGAAAGAAAATAAATTGCAGAAAAAAGCGGTTTCTTCATGAGACAACTCCTAATGCAATCTTATCGTGCTTTCTGGAAAAAATTTAAGCTGAAAAAATATGCCTAGGTGGATTGGTCAGGTATTCCGTGATTCCAGGTCTTCCAGCTCCTGGTAAAGAGCGAGCAGCCTTTCATCCAAAACGCTCTGTGCATCCGTCAGAATTTTAAGTTCCTGGTTTTTGGGATCGGCCAGCTTGGTATAATCGAGGCCCGCGATTTTTTCTTCAATAATTTTAACTTTGTTTTCTGTCGATTCAATTTCTTCGTAAATAGTTTCCAGGCGCTTTTTCTCTTTGTTGGAGAGTTTTGCCTGGGCAGGTTTGGCCTCTTCAACAACGGGAGTGCTTTGCGATTGCTCAGATTTAGCAGCTTCTTCCGCCAACTCTCTTTCAACTTCGACCAGATCCAGGTAAGGCGCAACCTGATCATAACCGCCTTCAAAGTTTTGTAGATTTTTATTTTCCAGCAGCCAGACTTTATTAGTGACTGTACTGAGGAAGGCGCGGTCGTGGGAAATGAGAATCACTGCGCCCTGAAATTCGGCAAGTTTCTCTTCGAGAATATTTATCGTTTCGAGATCGAGATCGTTGGTTGGTTCATCGAAAATAAGAATATCACCGGTCTTTGTCAGGTTGAGAGCAAGTTGCAATCTGCTTTTTTCTCCTCCTGAAAATGTTTTTAATGGACGGTGAATATCATCGCGATGGAAAAGAAAGTTTTCAAAATATGAAATTACGTGCCGTTTCGAACCGTCAGGTAAAGTGACAAAATCAGATCCGTCTCCAAGCAATTCATAAGGGGACTGATCGACTTCAAGTTCATCTCTTTTTTGAGAGAAATATTGAATCTGAAGATTTTCAGCAGTCTTCATTATTCCGCTATTTGGAAATAATTCATTTCTGATCAATTTTAACAATGTCGTTTTACCAACACCATTTTTTCCAAGCAGACCGATCTTATTTCCTTTATGGATTTCGCCACTGATATGTTCAAAGAGAGGCGACTGTGAAGGATAAGCGAAGGTCATATCATCGAAAGAAACCAGAACTTTTGTCTGACGATTGGATTTCTGCAATGAGAGATCCAGCGATTTTTTAGCTTCGCTTTTAATTGTGGAAACTTTTTGCTTAAGATCGAGAAAGTTTTCAACGCGTTTTTTACTTCGGGTTCCGCGCGCTTTAATCCCTTGTCTCATCCAGGCTTGTTCGCGCTCTAAATTATTTTTTAATTTATTAAGAAGACTGAGTTTGGATTGCTCTGAACGCTGTAGGAAATCGAGATAGTCAGTATAAGAACCGCTGAAGCTTTCGATACGTCCATGCTGGATATGAAAAATTTTTCTCGTCAATTTTGAAAGGAGAAAGCGGTCGTGAGTGATGAGCATAAAAGCTTTTGAAGTGGCATTGAGTTCGTCTTCGAAAAGCTTGATGGTGTCGATATCGAGATGGTTCGTGGGCTCATCCCAAAGGATGAGGTTCGCCCGGCTGGAAAGCCCAAGACTCAGAAGAATCTTTTTTTGCTCACCTCCGCTCAGGTCGCGCACTTTTTTGTTGAGATCTTCGAGTCCGAAATATTTCAGATAGGATTCATAGTTATGAACAAGATCCCATCCATGTTGCTCTTCAAAGTCATGGAGAGATGTCTCAAACACTTTTTTTAATTCAGGATAAAAGACAAAGAAATAATCCTTTAAAGTGAGTTCCGAATTGTTATCTAAAGGCAGTTCCTGAGGAACATAAAAAAGCGAAAATCTTTTTGCTTCATCGCCATCGCCTTTTGCTTTATTAAACTCAAAAGGAGGGGATGTATGGTCAGGCACCAGATCGCCTGTGAGGATTTTAAAAAGGGTCGATTTCCCTTTTCCGTTCAATCCTAAAAGACCGATGCGATCACCAACCGAGACTGAAATCTGGGCGTTGTTGAAGATGACTTTGGGGCCAAAGCTTAAGTGAATATTCTTTAAAGTGCAGAGCAAACTCATGGATGGATTATAGAGAGAGGAAGGGAATCAGGCAAATAATTCCCCCTTCACAAGATTGACTTCGTATATGTGTTAAAATCTATTTAATAAAGGCCCTGCAGAGGACCCTATGAACCTACCGGCGATTGCCAAACAAACCTATGATCAGTTGAAAGAACAAGCTTCTTTCTCTAAAATCACAGATTTTGTTGTCCATCATTTAAAGAAAATCTCTTCTCCCTTGGAGAGAGCAAGGTTCGTTCACCACGTCGTTGACGATTATAATCGTTCTGTTTTCTCTCATCCCCTTGTTAAGCAGTATTCTCCTTGTAAAGCTGGATGCGCTGGCTGCTGCCATACTCAGGTCAGTATTACTGAGGATGAAGCTAATTTGCTGGCTTCGTTGGTTGAAAATGGATTGAAAATTGATCACGCTCGTTTGCAAAAGCAAATGAAAGCGGGAAATGACAGTGCTGAGTTTTATAAGTTGTCATACGCTGATCGAAAATGCGTTTTTCTTGGTTCAGACAATCTTTGCCAGGCCTATAATGACAGACCGTCTGTGTGTCGCACGAATGCCGTTTTGGGCGAAGCGAGCCAATGTTCTACTGAAAAAGGTCTAAACGAAAATCAACAATTGAGATTGATTAAAACTTCTGAAGCTGACATGGCCATCATGGGGTCGTTTATGGCCTCGAAATCTAATGGCGCTCTGGCCTTGATGTTGGGTAAAATTCTTCAATCTCCCTCTAAAAACAAAGCAAAGAAAAAATCGTTTTCCAATAATGCGGAACTATAGTATCACCATTGGGTGAATTGCTTATTATGTTCCCATCCAGCTGAAGATTTTCTTGGCGTCGCTTACAAATGCCCGCGATGTTTTCTCGTGTTTAAAAATCCAGCTCAACATTTAGAGACAGAAGCTGAAAATGAGCGCTACGGATTACATCAAAATAATGTGGAAGATCCTGGCTATAAAAAATTTCTGAATAAATTGCTCATCCCTTTAAGCGACTTTTTGCCCGAGCACTTCACGGCGCTGGATTTTGGTTGTGGACCTGGTCCATTAGTCAGCATGCTTTTGGAAGAAAAAGGCGGGACAACTTTCAATTATGATCCTCTCTTTAAAGCAGAGAATTCACTTTTAAACTCTCAATACGATGTGGTGACTTCAACCGAAGTGGTCGAGCATTTTAAAAATCCCGACCGCGACTGGAAGACTCTTACAGCGTTGGTTAAGCCCGGCGGTCTTCTCGCGATCATGACTCAATTTCTCAAAGAGGAAACGGATTACCTTAACTGGTGGTATAAAAACGATCCGACTCACGTTGTTTTTTACAATCAAAAAACATTCTCTTATCTCGAAGAGACTTTTGGATTAGAAAGACTGTTCGATGACAATCTCTCAGTGATTATTTTCAGGAAAAAACTATGATAACAATGTATGCAATTCCCAACTGCGATACCGTGAAAAAAGCCCGTACTTATCTCGATAAGAAAAAAGTGGCTTATGAATTTGTTGATTTCAAAAAGACTCCGCCAATTGCTGAGCAGATTAAGAGATGGGGAGAATTTTTTGGAGAGTTGCCTGCAAATAAAAAAGGCACGACCTACAAAAAATATAAAGAGGAGTATGAAGCTTTAACTCCCTCAGAAAAAGTGAAATTTCTCATTGCGAACTCTTCGATGATTAAAAGACCCGTGCTGGAAAAAAACGACAAAACTGTGGCCATCGGATTTGACGAAGAACTGTACGGAGCTTTGAAGTTTTAAAATGGATAAAACAACTTATCTTCAGCGCAAGCAAGCCTTGCAGGACAGTGTTCAGAAATTTAAGCGGGAAGAATTCTGCTTTAAATGCCATCGCATTCAAACTCATTGTCTCTGCAGTTTGATTAAGCCTTTCGAGACTGAGGTGCATTTTGTTTTGCTGATGCATCCGATGGAAGCAAAGAAAGAGAAAATGGGAACAGGGAGAATTTCGCTCGCTTGTTTAAAAAATTCAGAACTGATTATCGGAATCGATTTCACTGAAGATCCGTCGGTGAACAAACTCATAAACGATCCCAACAACTATTGCATGGTTTTGTATCCGGGAGAGAAGGCGATCAATGTCTCAAAAGATGATGTAGCGCCTTTAAAAAACCTCAACGGCAAACGCCTTGTTGTTTTCTTAATCGACGGCACATGGCCTTGTGCTAAAAAAATGATGAAGCTTTCCAAAAATATTCATTCACTGCCGCGAGTGTCTTTTACGGCCACGCATCAGTCGCTGTTTGCGATTAAAGAGCAGCCTGCGGAATATTGCTTGTCCACACTCGAGTCGATTCATTTCTTCCTTTCAGAGCTGGAGAGAAGGGGACTTGAGACGCTGGAAAACAAGCACGATAATATGCTCGACGTTTTCAAATCGATGGTCGAGTTTCAAATTAAGTGTGCTTCAGATCCGACGCTTCCTTCGTACCGCAATTCGAAGGGAGGCTACTCTGATAAGTCAGAGAGAAAAAAATCGAAGAAGTATAATTCGAATCGGATTGTTTTTAAGGGATAGGTTTCTTGTTAAGACAAAAGAATTCGCCAGAAATAAACTTCTGGCGAATTTTATTATTATAGTCCGATTTTCTTTTTTACCATTTTTGCAGTTTCATTATTAATATCGAAAATTTGCTTTAATCTTGGTGTTACGTTTGCAAAATCTAAAACGGGACTCTGTTCCTTCGAGCATACATAATCCCAAACAAAAGCTAGGCTGGAGTTTTCAGGTAGTTTGAATACCCCATATAAAGCTCCGGGAAATACGTTTTGATTTGAATAAGGAGAATATTGATATTTTTCATTGCAATAAAACAAAACAGCAGAAAGGTAAGAGTGAGGATATTTAGGATGATTAATTTTTCTGATAACTTCAAAGTATTTTAAGTTATTGTCTGCACCATTTTCTACCATTTTTTGAATGCTGGTTTCGATCACTTCCTCCGTGACATGACCAAAAGGTCCGTCTCCCTCTCTGATCATTAAATTTTCATTTGCAAATGCCTGTATAGAGAGTGTGAGAAGGGCGAAAATTAAAATTTTCATTGTTTGACTCCTGAGTGTTAAGTAATGAATCGATTTTTACTTCAAAATAAAATCTGTTGCAATTGTGGTGTGAAAATTTAACCTTTGCGATCTGCAATCTTGTTCTTTTCTTGATGTTTCTATAAAGGTGCAATCAAGCAGAAGATTATTATTACAGTAGTTTATTTTGTGGGCTTCAGAAAACTATCTTGAAAGATGGATAATCTCCATTTCCTTTAAAAGACGGCCAGCCTCTTTTGTAAAATTCTCTTTTTGTTTTTGCCATTCAAGAATCTGACGAAGATTTTTCATTATAGTGTTTCTTTTAAGACGAATGTCAGTAGTGATTGAATCTTTTGTGGAGATATTGCAATCTTCAAACAGACCAAAGTCTTTTTTTCCAGCATCCATCTCTCGCGCTTTTTCCTGGCAAGCATCAATTTTTGTCTGAAGCTGATTATTCTCTTTTTCAAGTCCGACGATTTTTTCATTAAGGTCGTCTGCTTTTTTACGGATAGAATCTATATCACGCAATTTGAGTCCTAGTGCATTTCCCGCAAAGAATTCATCCTCATTTTTCTTAGGACATGTGGATTTATAGACGAGTCCTCTTCTGGAAAAATCCACGCCTCCCGTTTTTGTACAAAGAAGGGCCAGGCCTTGTTTATATGAGTTTTTGTATGCAGTCAGTTCAGTACTGTTTGGTGAAAGCTGGCATTTGTTTTTCAAATCTTTATAGAAGTCTTCTTTTTCTCCTCGAAGGGCGGCATCTTTTCCGAGTCCGTTCCAATTATCGGTGTGCCAATTTGGATAGCCTGTACATTGAATGAACTTTTCATGTTCTGCTCCTTTTAAGAAATTCTCTTGAGCATTCGAAGGAAAATATTTCCCGCAATAAACATTGTGATTCGTTAGAGTTTGAGAAAGATCGGCGTGTGAGGAAAGAGCGTTGCGCCCTTCCTGAAACCAATCTTTATTCTTACAATCCGACTCAGTTGTTGAGCAAGAGACCAGAATAAATGAAAGAAGAAGGGAAGATAATGGAAGAGCAAATTTCATACACAATCCTTGTTGGTTAAAATTCTAAAAGTTTCGATAAAAAAGACAATGATGAAATTCAGGGGACTTCCTGGGGAATTTCAAAAATGACCATTTTTTCAGGCAGTCGGGCTCCAGCTGCCTTTACATATATCCGACCGAAATCCTTCAAAGAGGTCAATCTTTCCGTCCATCTTTTAAGCCTTTAACCATCTATAATGTAAAATATCTTTATAACATTATGGCAGGTAGTTCTATGTTGAGACATTTGTACAAAACATTAATCATCTCGATCATGTGTGGTTCCTTAACCATTATGGATATGAATGCGTTTGCACAAGCTCGATGGGGAAATGCTGATTCAAATTCAGCTGAATCTTCTCGATCAAATACAAAGAGTTCGTCTGGCGGTATGACGTCTGCCACTCCGTCTAATCCTGTTACTCGTGATGCGAATGGGGTTTATAAGAAAACGGATACGCATAGTTTTGAAGGAACGAAGGGGAAAGAAGACAACGCTCTTCACATTATTACCATGCTCGCAGTTGGTTTTATCGGAACACGTCTTCTTATGTACAAAAAATGGACGACAGATATGTCCATGGTCGCAGTGGCCAGTGTCGCTTATATCGGTGCTGAAATTATCAACATCATGAATCTTAAAAAGCAGATTTCTGACATGCATGTCGATTTAACAAAATCGAGTGATGGGAAAATCGATCAGGCTCAAATTGAGACCTTGCAAAAGCTTCGCGAATCTTATGAAAAAGTTAAAGCCTCTATCAAAACAAGAAAGATGCTACAGATGGGAGCCGCTGCTATTTACGTTGCGGCAGCCGGTGTAGCTGCTTACTTAAGACTTACAGAAGAAGGTCAGCTGGCCAGCTGTACGGCTGGTATTGCTTCCGCAACTGAAAAATTAACTGTATGTGCTGACAGTGCAGCAAGTACTGGTGTAGGAGTTACGGAAGCAGCAAACTGTACGGCATGCGCAGCTTCTCTTGCTCATTTACAGTCATCGCTTGCAACAGCTAAAGCGAAAGATGAAATTCCTGCACCTTCACTTACCAAAGCGTCGATGGGAGAAGTTCAGGATGCTGCAAATCAAGCTCAAGCTGAAATTCCTTGTACGGGAGTAATTGCTACCGGAATTAAAACATCGTTCGTTACTCCTGCATGTACAACTTATATTTTGAACAAAAAATTAAACAAAGGGTTTGGTAATGCTTTCGTGGACACAGCTTCTAATGATTTAAAAGTTCCAGGCTTGGATAAAATCTTTTACGTCCAATCTGGTTTAATTCCACACATGAGTATTGATCCAACAATTCATCAAAGAAATGCGCTTCAAAAAGCGCTGGATTTATTGTTCCCACGAGCTGAGGCTGGATTGCCTGCAATGCTTGGTCTGGGAGTCGGAGCGGTTGCGGCTTTCGCTGCATCTAAGTTTGCGATTGGCGCTAAGATAGATATGTATATGTACACGCCTGGTGGACGCATTATCGCTTGGGGAATTATGGCCGCAGCAGCTATGTTGGGGGCTAAAGCTTCACAGGATGAAATGGATAAGATCGACGATCACATTAAAAAGATCGATAAAATTCTGGCTGAAATGAATGCGCTTCAAAAAGGGATCCAAGCAAACAACGTAAATGAACAGCAAATCAAATTGGCTGGCTTTAATGCAAATACGATGAGTGATGTTTCATTGAGTGGAAACCCTGCAGTCAAAACAGACTGTCTCTCAAATGGTTCTAACGGAGCTTGTGCCTCTTTAGAAAATCAATTGGTCTCAATGCCAGGCTTCGCCAATTTGCCTGACTCATTCAAATCAATTGCTTCTCAAACTGCTAAGATCGGTGAAGGATTAAGCGGGACCAATGTCATTTCCGGTTCTACTTTATCTTCATTGGGTAATATTGGTGGCAAGGCCAATGCTATTTCACGCTTAACAGACAATGTGAAAAATAAGCTGAACGGTACTCTTGCTAAAAATGGAAAGGGACAAATCGATTTTGACAAAGAAGAAAAGAAACTGACTGACCAGTTGAAGAATGAAACCCTTAAAGCTTTCAAAAGCAAAGGTTATTCAACCGGGGATTTTATCAAGAATGCCGGATTATCTAATGCAGTTGAAGCGAAAGCTAAATCTTCAATAGCTTCATCTGGTTCAAAAAAACCTGCTTTCGGTGGTGCGGTGGCTGTTCCTTCAGCTGCTCAAAAGAAAGATAAATCTTTTGACCTGGACTTCAAAGAATCCGGTGCGGAAGTAGGAATTGCAGGAGCAGAGGGGGCGGGCGGAGCTCAGGCTTCAGCTGAAGAAAAATACGACATCGGCCAAAACGATATCAACACAAACAGCAACGAATCAATCTTTGAGATGATCTCAAACAGATATATTAAATCGGGATACCCAAAACTTCTTGAAGAAGAAGCAGTAAAAAAATAGTTTGCATAAAAGGCAAACATTGAGGCACGTATGTTGAAGTATTTTTATAAAACCTTATTCGTCTCCATCCTTTGCGGATCTTTGCTGTTATTGGATTTCAGCTATAAAGGGTCAATTGTTCAATTCAATACGACCGTAGCAGAGACAGTCAAAACTGAAGGGATAAAAGACAATGACTTAATGTCGACGTTAACCATGTCAGCAATCGGGCTTTTGACTCAACGACTTTGGATGTGTCAGATGAGTACTGATATGATGCTGGCAGCAGGAGGGGGAGCCGCTTACGTTGCTGGTGAAGTTCTCGCTTTTTTTAAATTAAAAAAAGCTATGAAAGATATAGAAACAGAAATCACCCGGAATAAAAATGGTGAAATTGATCAAAAGCAAATTGATACTCTTGTAAAATTAAAAGAGTCTTATCAAAAAGCAAAAGAGACTGCTAACACAAAAAAAATGTTGCAAACAGCAGCAGCTGCTGCTTTCGCTGCCGCTGCGGTCGCTGCTTATATGTTAGAGGCTACTGAGCAAGCACAATTCGCAACTTGTAATGCAGCAGCCGCTTCCGTTCCGGCCGAATGCCAGGAACTGTCCGCGGCATCAGCTGCAGTTATCTCTGTCCTCAATGCTCTTCAGGCTTCGAGAATTATTCCTAAACCTTCAGCAGCGGCAAAGGCTGCTTCTGAAACTGGTCAGACAGCAGTTACAACAGGCGGAGCAACTACAGCATCTTCAGGAACAACGATTGCAGTTGCTGCAGGAACAGCCTGTACTGCCAGTGAAGGGACAGATGCGTTTCACTGTAAGGAAGCTGTTACTTGTGGACCGTCTGGTGCTAAAGTAATGGCAGCATGTTCACCAATTCAAATTACACTTAAAGGAACAGAAGGATTTTGTCCTTCACCATTGAGTTTTGCAAAAACTAATTCGGCTCCGTCAAAATCTTTAATGGCCAATAATGCACTTGGATTAAAACCAATTTTTCTTGTTCTTATTGGAAGGTATTTAGTTTCTGATGCAAAAGCGGATCTATTCAGTCCTCTTGGTATTGCTTCAAGTGCAGCGATTTCATTCATGCTCGCAACAAATAAAACATTGGGAGCCACAATTGACTTTTATTTGTTAGCACCGATTAACAGAGCAGTCATTTGGGGGGTGCTCGCAGGTTTAACTTTTATGGCATCAAGCTCTACAGGCAATCAAATTTCAAAAATTGAATCCAATATTCAAAAAATTGATTCAATAATTAACGGAATGAGATCTTTCCAAAACGGTGTCGCTCAATCTAAAACGCCAGGAGTTCAGAATCCTAGAATTGGATTTGTGGACAATAAAAATCAAAAACTTGGTTTCAATGAAAGTGAAAGAACTGATATCGATTTAAAAGCAGATGGTGGCGGGAAGCTACCATGTGTAAATGGTGAAGAATCTCAAAACTGTCCATCGTTAAGTAATAAATTATTGTCCCAACCAGATTTAAGATCTATGCCTGACAGTGTGCAAGCCGCTGCCACAAGTTTAGGAAAATTAACTGATGGTCTCAATGGTACTGGTAAAATCAGTTCAGGTACTATCGCTGAAGCCAATTCTTTAAGTGGTCGTTTGAATGCTTTACAATCAGATATTGATAAAAGAAGAAAAGAAGCACAAGACCGTTTAAAAGCTGCTGGTAGCAAGCTTGATCTCGAGGCACAAGCAAAAAAAGTTAATGGCGAAATTCGTTCAGCTGTAGAAACCGAATTGAATAAAAGAAACATGACTGCTGGGCAAATGCTTGCGAGCTTTGGAAGCCATACTGGTGCAGGCTCATTTGGTGGCGGAGCCGAAGGAACCGTTGCTTCAGATGTAAATAAAAACGGGAAAGGTGCAAAAAAAGGTGCTGGTACGTTCGTTATGCCGGTTGTAGCAGTTCCACCTGCAGGGTTCCCTCAAGGAGGAGCTGATAAAAGTTTAAGTGATTCTTTGAAGGCAGATCAAGGCAAAGCAGATGAACTCGCTTCTGCAGCAGACGGAAAAGCAGGTGATTCAATTGACGACTTCGATTTGAAAAATGACATCACAAAAGAAAAAGACACTTCAATTTTTGATCTCATCTCAAATCGCTACCAAAAATCTGGTTACCCTCGATTATTCAAACGAATCAAATAATAAATTTCTTCACAATGCGCCCGGTTGATCCGGGCGTTTTTTTTGTCTGGCCTTTGATCACTAACATATCCATACCCATTTTTCCGTAGCTGTACTATCTTTGTATTCATGCAAAAGAGAAAAATTATTTTGTTCGTTCCCGGTTATTACGGTTCAACGTTAATCACAAAAGACACGAAAGAACTTCGGTGGGTTCGCTTTACTGATTTTTTCCTGCACAAAAAAAATCTACTCACAACAGTTCCCGGGACGAGTTTAAAAGCTTCAGAAGAACTCATCCCAGGTGAAGTTCTTACTCACGTCAATGTGATTCCTCTGCTTTTTAAAATTGATTCCTACGGAAAGACGCTCAATCAGTTGAATGAGTTTGCAAAAAGAGAAAACGCTGTTGTCGAGACGGCGATCTATGACTGGCGCGATGATTTCATCGAAAGCTTGAAACGAATTGATCAAAAAATAAAAAGCCTCGCTCTTTCTGAAAGTGATGAACTTCAGATCGTCGCTCACAGCACGGGCGCGCTTCTCATGTCCTATTATCTTCGCTATGGCGCTCAAGACGTTGAGACCGCCAAAGAAAACTGGGAAGGCGCACGGCTGATAAAAAAAGCGGTTCTTGCGGCAGCACCTTTTCATGGTTTGATGGTTCTTCTCCGCGATACCGAACACGGGACTGCTCAAGGATTAAATCGCGAGCTCTTGTCAGCAAGAGATTATTCCAGTTTCAGATCGTCTTACATGTTTCTTCCTCCGCAAGGCGAAGACATAGGGTATTCGCTGAAAGAAAAAAAAGAAGTCCCATTGAAACTTCACAACACTGAAACGTGGGAAAACAACCGTTGGGGAGTTTTCAAATTTATTCCGGAAAAAGAATTTCCGGCCGGAAGACAATTCGTTCAAACCTCAATGGATCGTTCGCAAAGATTTCACAACCTGCTTCGTGCACCCGTGAAAGAAAATATTCCTGAATCCTTTTCACTTCTTTATCTTTGGGGCAAAGGACACAAAACCGTTCAAGTGGCCTTAGTAGATGAAGACCATCAAAAAAGAAAATCAGTTTCATTCAATCGCGAAGAAACTTATGTCGATGGCGATGGCACTGTCACCGCAGAATCGGGAAGACCTCTGGCCTTTTTTAAACATCTTTCCCACCATCTTATCGAGCTCAATGACTCCCATCTCAACGTGGTCGCTTCAGTGGCCAACCAGTGCAAAATACAGGACTTTCTAAAAAGCTAAGAAATATCACTTTTATTTTGTCAGTTACTTTTGTATACTTAATGCACAATAGAGATCTTAGCGAGGTAAATATATGACAACTGCTGAATTTTTAAGCAAATGCGATACTAAATCTGAAGAAACAACTGTCTGCCCTTTGAGAGAGCTTTTAACCCGCCTGGGAGACAAATGGAGCGTTCTTCTCATTCTGACCCTGGCAAGAATGCCGGAAAAGCGCGGACGCTTCTCAGAGCTTAAAAAGAACATCCCTGGCATTTCACAAAGAATGCTCACAGCGACTCTGAGAAATCTCGAGCGCGACGGAATTCTAAAGCGCGAAATGTTTGCTGAAGTTCCACCTAGAGTTGAATACGAGCTTACTGAACTCGGCACGAGCATTCTGAATCCGATGAAAGAAATCGTTGTGTGGATTGAAGGCAACTGGGGTACAATTAAATCTTCACGCGCTCATTTCGACAACCGAGAGACTCAGAAGAATGCTCAATAAGAAACTTATCTTAGATACACTCATTGAAAATTTAAAAAAAGAATTAAGCGAGGTGGAATCCGCCGCGAATTCCACCCGCGATCTTGCGACTGCTGATGATTTAAAATCTGAAGGTAAGTACGATACGCGTGCTATTGAAGCCTCATACCTCGCTAGTGCTCAGGCAAAACGGGTAGAAGAAATTAAACTCGATATTCAGATGCTTGAAGAAACAGAACTACAGAATACGCCTAAACTGCAAATGGGGTCGCTCGCTTTGATTGAGCACAACGGACAAAAGCGCTATTACTTTCTCACGTCGACTTCCGGTGGAACGATGCTCACAATTGATGGGCAACCAGTTCTGGTTATCTCCGTATTCTCTCCGCTTGGAAGTGAAGCTCTGGGACTCACTAAAGGTGAAAGCTTTGAAGTTGAGACTCCCAAAGAAACCAGAAACTACACCATTCTTGAAGTGTACTGATTATTTAAGTTTCTGTTGATCAGTAGATGTTTCAAACATTTTTGCATATTCAATTTCATTCTTATCTGAAATACAAATTTGTTCGAATAAGTAGACTTTTCTATTGAGCTGATTGATTAAAAAATTAAACTCAGCGTTCTCAGCCGAGATGATGGCTTTCTTTTCAGTTAATGGTTTATTCAATCCAAATACAACATTGATTTGCGGCTGAACAAGTACTTCGCGATTAGTGAAATCAATTTCCATATCAGTGATTGAAAGACCGTAAGCATCTTTCTGATTGATGATAATTTCACCCTGCGATACTTTCAATTTACCGTTGGCATCCGGTGAGATGACTTTATAAAGAGTACAGCCGTGTTCTACGTCACGCTTTTTTACTGTCGCTGCAAATGATGCCTGAGTTAAAAGGGCCATAAGCGCAACAACTAAAGTCTTTTTCATAAAATCTCACATCGGTTAGGGGTTATAAAGCTAGTGTAACAGCTTCAGTAATACCCTCAAGCCAACTGTAAAATTTACAATCAGAGTTCCAGCTTTGTCTGAAAAAGAAACACTTCATCGCTTTTTTTGATTTCATCTATATAAACGAAAGAATCATAAACATGCATTTGAAATTCAGGATGCTTTTTAATAACTTCTGCCCGGATATCCGAGAGAGTTTTCTTTTCAACGTCCGCTTTTACTTTTTGCCCCTGGTTTTCTGTAAGCATAGTTTTTTCCTCCATATCTAATACCTATGAGTTGTTGTGAGTGGGAGAGAACCTCCCGAGTGGGTGTTACAGGTAAAGCAAAACAGATGCCGTCTGCATGTCCTTTTAAAATAGTCTGGACGGCCTTTGGCCGTTGCATTTTGACCGGGTGAAATCGGGCAGAGATACTTTCTTCATGAAATCGAAAAACATCAAAACACTCTTTTCTTTTCTCTCCATCCTTTTTGTTGCGTCTTGTGCTTCCAATAGCCGGCCTCAGCTTTATCCCAATGAGATCCTTAAGCAGCGCGGACAAGAACAGGCCAAACAGGATATTGATCTTTGCCTGAAAGAAGCGGATGACTATTTCAAAACACCGGAAGGTAAGGAAGCCGCTAAGGGAAGTCCTGGTTACGGTACCATGGTGGGCACGTCAGTGGGTTTTGGCATGGGGAATACAGGAGTGGGAATCGGAGTCGGGATGGGAGGCGGTGAGCGCGGAACAAGCCCAAGCGATGTCCGCAAAGCTTACGTCAACCAATGCCTGATGAATAAAGGCTATCAGGTTCTCTCCTGGAAATAATCAATCAGATTGGGCCACGCGATTGTCGACTTTCTTACCAACCCCGGGGTTGTTCAGTAGAGGCGAAGAGGCCAGCATCTTTAATCGAATATCCAGTTTATGCAAATATTCCGTTTTGTATTGTCTTGTGCCGGAGTGATAGCGTGCGTACCATTTTCTATCTTTATATTCGAAGCGCTTCTTCAGAATTTTTAAAATCTCGGCCATCTTGGTCATCGCATAGACCTGATCTTTCTTCAATTGATCGGTGTGAATCGGTTCTCTACCAAGCCGGACAAATTCCCTGTTCCAGACATCACAGTTAATTTGCGCCATCGATAAATCTCCTGTCGAGGAGACCAGATCATTTCTGAAATTGCTTTCAGTATCGATAATGGCGACCATGATTTGTGGTTCCACTTTATGTTTAGCAAGTGCCTTACTCATACTGGCGGCTATCGCTTCTCTTTCTTCACTTTCCAGTTCTGGCTGAACAATAGAAATCATGTTGGAGATAACGATAGCGTCGTTAGGAAAATTCTTGCGATCAAAATTCGCGTAACGAGCAGATGATTTGCGATTCTTCTTCTGCGTGAATTTCTTTTTTGGGCTTAATGAAGAACAACCCTGAATAAAGAGTATCGACAACACGATAAACACAATTCTTAGAGTGTTTTTTAACCTGAAATTATCCATGGAAGGATTATAACGTGAGAATTTTAAGCCTCTCTGAGTCAGGAGTTTTTTACTGCTTTTTAGTGGAGAGTTCTTGTATGAACAGAAGGATAGGTCTCTAAATAAAAGGAAAAAATCAAAGATTTTCGTTGAACAAAAACTCTAAAATGCGGCTTCGATTCTGGCCAGAGCTGAGCTTAGTCCTTGATGTTTCGTAGCCACTTTTCAGATTTCCTCTACTTGCAAGTTTGTGGTCAGAATTTACAGGCTGGATTTTCCATTCCTCATCTTTTTTTGTATACACCCTTTATAACTAGAGTTTTTCAGGCGGGAGATTTATGAAAAAATGGCTAATCGCTCTATCTTTAATGGTATCGCTCTCAAGCGTCGCAAACGCTTTTTACATTCAGGCTCAATGCCAGTTTAATGCTTCAGTTGGAACATGTGCTGTTTTCAATCAATGGCCAACTCCAATCGTTTGCTCTCTTCAAGCAGAAGGACAAGTAGCTTCAGGTGTTTGGGGTTCAGCTTGGGAAAACGCTTATATTTATCCAGGACAATATGGATATGTTTACGTGAATGCGAACAATCCTTGGCTTGATCCGCTAGTTTTCGTCAGAGGATTTGCAAACTGTTCTTTCTAATAAAATAAAAAAGGCCGCTGTTGAGCGGCCTTTTTTATATCTTAAATTAAATTCTTTCAAGATTACTGCATTTTTCGAGAACGTTGCTTCTTCCTTCCATAATTTTATAAGACGTTGGCTCCAGATCTCTATCATTGTTAAAAAAGATTCTTAAGTAAAGCATCCCTTCCTTATTGAGATCGATCCACACTTGACCATTATCGCTGGCACTGATTTCTCTGGTGCTCGAAATTTTTTCCAGCAGGAACTTCTCTGAACCTTTGTTCGTTTCAATTCTTAATTCACTGCCCTCTTGAGAAATGATGAGTCCGCATTTTTGAAAAAAGTCTTTTCCTTGAAATTGACCTTCGCCAACATCTTGAAGTGTTGAGGCAAAAGTTAAATTGGATTGGATTAATGTTAAAAGAAAAAATGTCAGAATGAATTTCATAATGCCTGCCTTGTTGTTTGTGACTTTCATGTTAACTCAGGCTTAAACGCAAAGGTGTTTTGCTGTAAATAATTCATGTGAAAGTACACAGAAACGTTCGACGCCATAATTGACTCAGCGGTAGAGGCGACCTGAAATTTTATAAGGCATGACCTAAGTAATATTTGCGATAACCCATTTCGCTTCCATTTCGATCATAAAAAAAGGCAATCACAGTTGCGATCTCTATTTCTTTAGCAAGCTGTAGCGAAAATTTAAATGGGCTTTTTTGAATCAATGTCACACCTTCTGGTAATTGCCATTGAATAAGCTTGATCAAGTCTTTGTCCTCAAAAGAAAATTCTATTTCAAACGCTTCGTCTGTTTTTAATCGGTATCGATTCAATTTTGACTTTGCTCTTCCTGCTAAATTTTCCTGCACTTTATCCGTCGGCCGATAATTGCTAAACATCTGGAGGATTTCATTTAAAGGTTCATCTTTTGAAATGAAATCACTGACAATGACGTTACCGATGGTATGAGCATCTTCCACATATCCAATACGATTGGGAGTTTGATAAGTGCGAATGCATTTTCTTCGCTTATAGAAATTTTCTCCAAAACATTCATCAGGACTCAATTTGTAGGCAAAGTAATCAGCAAGAGCTTCATGCACAGGAACATTCAAAGCTTCTTTACACAGCTCTGGTTTTTGGTTGCACAAAAAAGCGTGGAAGAGTTCGTGATTGATAACATCTGCTGAACCGGTTCCCATCTCTATGACTTCTTCTTTATGACAAAAGACCACTTGATTCTTTACATAATCATAACCAGTGCGAAAACAATCTTTATCGGTCAAAATAACTTTGATGTTTTTTTCATTAGCTCCAAAAGTGGATTCGAAAAGTTGATTGGCCGTTTGAAAATTCCTGGAGATGAAATCCAATTTTCCATTCGTAGGAATTTCTGTTGATGTGAGAAGGCCGAAAGAATAGGCCTTAAAAGAAAAAAGGGCCAAAATGCAGACAACTGCATGAAGGCCCCTTACTAAAAACTTAATTAGATTTTTATCTAACTTCAGCAACATTATCATTTTCTAAAGTGTTCAAATTCAGAACTAATTGTTCTTTTCCAGAATTAGTAACAATACTGAAAGCTTGATTCGTTAAAAGATTATCAGGATCATTTGTTTCGACAGTTGCAATTTTATTTCCAGCAACGATGACTGAAAAACTCGTATAAGTGTCGCCTTTGATTTCAGCGAGGCAAGCTTTTCTACAAATTGAAATTCTTTCAGAAATCAAAACAATTTTTTTAGTTCTGATGAAACCTGTGGTTCTATTTTCTTTTTCAGTATTGACTGCAAATTCTTGTCTTTTTCCATCGTAGAAAACATTGATGACTCTGATTGATTGAGCGTAAGAAAGACCAGCAATCATAACAGCAGCAAGGGTAAGTAATGCTTTTTTCATTTTCATCTCCTAAGTATTTTTCTCTTATAGACGAAAATGGGAACAGATCAGCAATTTTTTGTTTGAGTGTGAAAAAAGGTTAGAGAAATGGCGCACCCGTCTTGATGCTTTCGGAGCTCTGGTACTGATTATCAGATTCCAAATCTTTTTGATAATAATAGGTTACAATCTTGAAGTTCCAAATTGGAACCTCAAATTTTAAGTTTACTCTCAATTTTCTTCAATCGAATCATCAAAATTTGCGGTACCAATTTGGCGCCGCAAATCTCTTAACACGTCAAAATTAGGAGTAATCATAAAGTCTTCTGGAACCTACTTAAAATTAAGATTAATGGACTAAAAAATGTTTTAATTTTTCCATCAACATAATTGAATAATTGACGTGGGCCAATGAAGTTTGATGGGAATCTCCATCAATCACTGGGAGCGGTTTTATCTCATTTCTATTGAAAGTAATGACCTCAATACGCTCATTTTGCAAAAGAGCTTGTAGATCTTTTATATGAGGTATCTGACTGTCTGTAAAATAAGCCGGATTGAAACTCACGATAAAGCGATTTGAAAAATCCGTTTGCTTTAAATATACTTTTTTCATTTCAGCGAAAATTTTAGCTACAAGAACGAGATGATCGTGATTGATTTGCGGCAGATTGGGGAAAAGTTTGTCTGACCAGGGAAGTTTGGCGAGAAGGAGATAAAATTTTGTGCTGAGTGCTTCATCAAATTTTCCAGCGAAAGCAACGTGATCATTTTTCAAAATATATCTTGGAGATTTTCTAGTCATCACGACATATTGTTTCGAACCAATCACGCGCTCAATGAGGTGGTAATGAAAATCGTAAATCATCATTCCTTTTTTAGTTTGTTGAATAAGAGGCTCAAGAGAATAATTTTGCAAAAAGAATAAATGTGCATTAGGCCCCTGACCGACAAGTCCCAAATTCACAATTTTTTTGTCAGGATTTTTCAAGGCTATTAGCGAGGGGAGAGTTTCGATGTCTTCGACTCCCATGCCGAACATATTTGAATCCCCTCCCAAAATTAGATGCTCTTGGGCATTCTTATTTGTTTTAGTCGTCCTGAATCCATAATGAATTGTATGATAAGTCACAGAATAAATTTTTTTACCACGAGAATGAAATTCATCTTCAACAGTCATGTAGTCGTGATACGAGAAGAGATTGAAATCGGAGTATCCCTTACTTGCAGAGTCATCTGAAAATTTGGTGGTGACAATTCTCTCCTGATAGGGAGACTTGAAAGTATTATGAGTGATAATTTCTTTCGAAAAAGAGCAGGTACAAAACAAGGTCAGGCAAAGAGTCATTTTCTTAATTAGCATAAAAAATATCATCAGTTCAAAAAGGTTTCAAAACACATATCGGTACATACAGCTACCCGAAAGCTAAAAAGAAATTTTTATTTCTTCGAACAAATTCTAATTTTGCTTGAGGCGTACATCAAGATTGTTGACACTAAAAAAACTATATTGCCTAATTAAAGTAATTTGAACAAATATAGGGCAATCAATAAAGTTTTATTTTTAGATTTCACATTGCAGTGAGGAGTTTTATGAAATTCATATCGCTTTCTTTTGCAGTTATATTTTGTACAATTGCATACCCTTGCTCTTACGATCGTAGCCATTCTATTTTTTTATCAAAAAACCCTAAGGCAGCCAGATTGGCGGCAATTGTGAAGGTTGTTAAGAGAAAGGATAAGAGATTTTTTGTTGTTGAGAAATCGTGGACAACGCATTTAGATACCTATCCATTGGATGATTCTTCAAATTGTCGTCTCTCTGTCAATGATGGGAAAAAGTATTTATGGTTATCAGACGCAGTACCTTTATTTTTTGAAAATACTAAGTTTGCTGGATTTACGAGAGCAAATGGAATCCTGCTAGAACTAGATTCAAGTACTGATATAATTGAAAAATTGAATTCTAAAAATGAAAGCAAATAATCTAATTGAGCATGAAGCAATAATAAAAAACTAAAAGAATAGCGCTAATACTTCTTCGCTAAGTAAAGCTCTTCAAATCGAACATAGATTGAATATTAAAGGTTTTTTTTAAATGGCGCACCCGCCTTGACGACTTTCGGAACTCGCTATTCTAAGTTACTACTTTTTATAAACCGATCTCGAAAACTCGTAATTAATGTCCTCTTTCTTTTTGAGCTGGAGGGTGTCTCCAGAGACGCTAAACACGTAGGCGCTGCTGCTTTCGACACTTTGTCCACCATGCCAGACGGCAATGGCGATTTCTTCAAGGCCATCACGGTCATAATCATAGGCAAATTTTCCAGGTATGATAGGGATAAAGTGAGCACCCTGCCAAATATATTCGCCCTGTTCAGAATTGAAAGTTTTATCCCATAAAACTTTATTTCCACTTCTCATAAAAACTCTTTTTTTTACGAGGTCTTCATCTCTTGTTCCGGGTTGAGAAATAATAATTTCTTTGCCATCGCCAAGTTTCAAATTTTTTTTTGCTTCTAGCTTTTTTAGGTATTGGTCTGGCTCCATCGCTTGGAGAGCGAAATTATTTACCTGAAGAAGCCCGATAAAGAGAAAGAATTTTTTCAGCATATGGTATTCCCTTTTGCCAATCATTGTAGGCCCGTAATGTGTTAAATAAATTTTTTTCTGATTTTCTAGGAATCGAGGTGTATTTGTAACTTATCCAGCGTATTCCCATTGCGATACTTACTACAGGATCTTCTAGATCAGATCTTTCAAGATCAATGACATTATCCCTAAGATTTTTTGCATCAGCACGAGTTGTGTCGGTAATTTGCATTAGGCCATAGGCTGAACTGTGTTTTACCTTGGGATCTGCTTTGACTTTAAAACTAGATTCTACAGCAATCATTGTTTTTATTAATAATGGATCTAGATCTTTTGGAAAAGGTAGGCCTGCTTCTATCCAAAAGTTGAGCCAAAAACAAATAACTGCATCCAATTCTGGAAATTCAGCAAATCCTTTAATCCTTCCGATACGAGGATAATCTTGATCACCATGCCAATAGAGATAAAGAATATTTTCAGGAAGAAGTACAATTTTCTTGCCACGATTTTTTCTTATATGGGCTTTGACGAAAAAAGTGATTCCATCTTTTGTGATTCGTGCATGTCTTTTGACGATATGAGAACCAGGAGGTGCCATTTTTAAAAGAGGTGGGCGTTTTAAGAGCGACATCTTAAGCGGCTTTTTCTCTTGTGATCCAAAGATCGTATTCAGCTTGCATTCTTACCCACATTTCTGCACTTGTGCCAATTGCACTTTCAAGCTCTATGGCAAATTGGGGAGAAATACTTCTTTTTCCATTAACGATCTCATTTATTTTTTTAGGTAAACATCCAAGCAGCTCGGCCAATTGAGTTTGATTGAGATTCATTTCTTTCATATAGACTTCATTAAGGATAACTCCTGGATGAAGTGGCTTTGGATTTTTAATCATTTTTTTATCCTCTGTGATAGTTTTCAATAACTACGTCTGAAAAATCACCATTTTTATATTTAAACGTAATGCACCAGGGAAGTTCTATGGTGACACTCCAATATTCCTTTCTGTCACCTTTTAATTTGTGCAGTCGAATATTTGGTGGCTGACCTTTTATCTTTAAATCATCTAATGTCGAAGTATGGTGCATAATAGTTAGCAATGATTTAGCTCGAATCCACAATCCCTTTGGAAGCGCTTTTGAGCTGTTTGTTTCCCATATTTCTTTTGCTAATTTATTTCCAAAGCTTACAATCATAATACCACTATACCACCTTGTGGGATATTCATAAAGCTAAAAAACATATTGAAGAAAGAGTTCGAGACATCGACTCGGGTCAGTTTGCAATTGATTGAATATAAAAGGATTTTTTTAATGGCGCACCCGTGTGGATTCGAACCACAGACCTACCGCTTAGAAGGCGGTTGCTCTATCCAGCTGAGCTACGGGTGCATGAGAATTGATAGAAAAGAAAAGTAATGGCTTAAGGCCTTAATGTCAAGCGAAACATTAGCTTTTAGCACGGGTAAGCCCCTGAAATTTTAAATAATCTTTGCCCGAAACCCTCGCTTCGCCTAGACTAGAGGTATGACTCGAGAAATATCCAAAAGTTTTTACAGCTTCGATGAAGTGAAGGCCCACTTAAAGAGTGGAGTGCCTACGCTTTATCATTCTTCGCAAACCTCCACTGTTATTCCTTTCGAAAAACTTCAGGGACTGTTGAATTCTTCAACCGTGCTTGGAAATTTGTCGACGATTAAAGGACACATGGAACTGACACCGGAAAAAAATATTTCAGTTTCAGGATTTGTGACTTGGAAAGAGGCGAAAGAATTTTGCCGAGCTCATGGCAGAGAAATTATGACATCGCCAACAGAAGAATTGGCCGGTGTTCTTTCGGGAATTGCCACCAGCTGCACAGGCGAGCGCTCATTTGGTTTTAAAAATCTTCGCTCGCAAATCGTTGAGCTTGCTTATCTCGACCACGCAGGTGTTGAGCATAAACTTCAGGCCGATAGAAAATTAAATCTTCCTTTTGATCTTTCTTCTTATCAGAAAGATTTTTCTCCATACCAAAATTTTAAAAATGCTCCTTATCCTCGTCTTGAATTCGAAACGGATTTGATGACGGGAACAGAAGGGCAATTAGGTGTGATCACTTCCGCAGTTTTAAAAACGATCCCTTACGAAGAAGAAACTTATCTTTTTATTCTTCTCCCACGCTGGGAAGAAAATTACGAACCGCATTTAGAAATCTACAATGCTGTTCAGAGTTTTCGCGATGAAATCCGCGCGGTGGAATTCATCGATTCAAATTCTCTTTCTTATCTTCCTGCGGAGAAAAATCCTGGCAAAAACCAAGACGCTATCTTTCTTGAAATCAGAAAAAAAGATTTTGAAAAAATTTATGAAGAACTTCTTTCTAAACTTACTCATTCCGACGAAGAAACTATTTTTGAAATGAATCCTTCCAAATGTCGGGATCTTCGTATGAGCGTTCCTCGGGCCATATTTGAAGTGAACACGCGCATGGGAGTTACGAAGAAGGGGACTGATGTTCAGGTCTCTTCAGAGCGTTTTAAAGACCTCATGGACTTCTACCGCAGCTATACCAAGCTCGGCGTTGCTTACAATCTCTTTGGCCACTTCGGCGACGCTCATTTGCATTTTAATTTTATGCCGACGCCTGATAAAAACGATTTCTGCAATGAGCAGCTTGAGCGCCTTTATCATGAAGTTTTAAAGTGGCACGGCTCTCCCTTTGCTGAACATGGCATTGGGCTCTTGAAGAAAAAATTTATCGCTCCTTTCTTTTCTGAAACCGAGAAACAAGTTTTCAGACAACTCAAAAAACAGTTTGATCCGAAAGGACAATTTTTTCCTGAAGGATTCATGTCATGCTAAAAGCGCGAGTCAACAAATCTGCCAAGCGCGAATTTGAATGCAGGATTCTGGCCTCAGGGGAATTAGTGACTGCGACTGCCTTGGGCAATCTGCTCAAAGGCGACGAGAATACAATCGTCGTCGGCGATTATGTAATGATCGATGACAATAAAATTGTCGAAGTTCTTCCGCGCACCAATGAAATTTACCGTCTCATCATCCGCGAGCAAAAGAAAAAAGTAACGGCCAGCAATTGTGATCTTCTCGTGATTGTCAGTTCTGTTTCCAAGCCAGAGTATAAACGCGGCATCGTCGATCGCTTTCTGGTTCGTGCTCACCAATGGGGAATTCGCCCGTTGATGGTCTTTAACAAAATGGATGAATACGAAAGCTTCAAAGAAGAAGTAGATATTAAGTTTGAATTTGATCGCATGGATAAACTGGGCATTGAATGCTTTGAATTGTCCGCTGCAGATCCTGAATATAAACCGCGGTATCTTACTTTGGGATTAGAAGATTTGAAGAATCGACTTCACCACAAAACATCTATTTTTCTGGGGCAGTCGGGAGTAGGTAAAAGTCGTTTAATCTCTCAGGTGTCCGATGGAAAAATCACCCTTCTTTCAAATGAAGTCGGCAAAGTCGGAAAAGGAAAACACACGACAACCTGGAGTGAAATTGTTGACTGTGAGACTATGTCTCTCATCGATTCACCAGGCATTCGTTCCTTCGGAGTAGAGGATTTACTCGAGGAAGAATTAATAACGTACTTTCCGGACATCGAAGAAGGTGCTGTTCACTGTAAATTCTCTAATTGCGACCACAATGAAAATTCCAAAGGTTGTTTTTTCTATTCTAAACTTGACCAAAATGCTTACGAAACTAAGCTGGTGATGTCTCGTCTTGAGTCCTATTTGCGAATGAAAGAAGAAATTTCCCAGACCCCAAGTTATCTCAAAAAATAGTCAAATAATTTTCTCATCAGACGATAAGCCCGGAAGTAAACCTTATGGGAGTTTGAAATATGTCTGATTTTAAAGTTCTCGATTTCAATAAGAAGAAAGCTGAAACTATCGAAATGAAGAGAAGAGCATTCAATCGTATTGTCTTCCAGAATTTCCTTGGTGCTTATTCTGTAATCGATGACAACGGGTCAATCTATCCAGTGACAATGGTCGACATTGCCGGAGATGGTTGTTCGTTCCAGGTTCCCTGGAATCCAAAGAAAGATAAAAAACTTGCTGCAGACACTGAGGTGTCAATGAGAATGTATTTCACTAATGCGTCTTACATTCCTGTTATCATGAATGTGCGTCACGCGAAAGAAGTCATTGCAGACGATGGAACAACGTATCTTCAATACGGTTGCGAATTCGATAAGAGCGTTCCTACTTTTGAAGCTATGCAAAGCTTCATAGATTTTCTTTATAAATTCGCCGAACATTCAGCAATTGATAAGGGCGATACAAAAGTCTATTTCAAATAGTTTATTCTTTATGATAGCTTTGTACTCCACGAACTTGGAGTACAAAGCTTATGAAACTGGCCATTATCGGCTCCGGACCCTTAGCCATTTTGAGTGCTCAACACTTTGACCAGCTTGGGGCAGAAGTTGTGCTTTTTCAAAAAAATCCGCTTGGTGGAAACGTTCGTTTTCTTCTCAAACATTTTCCTGATATGCGACTTCCGTTTAATGGCAAAGAAAAAAAACTTTCAGAGTTCTGGGAACAAGATCTTGTTCCGGCAATCGAATATATCGAACAAAGACAACTGACAAAGGCCGGTGAAGTTCAACGAGTTCACAAGCGCTTCTTGCATAACGAAGAAACAATTTATGGAAAGTCGAGACTCCATGATCTTTTCCGTGTCGTTTTTTCCGTCAATCCAAAAGAAGCAATCTTGAAGCAGCTTGAAGAAAATCCTGAAATGTTTAAGCAGCTCGGAGATCAAGTCGTCGATTCTTTGCATATGCCAGTGGAGAGTTTTGAAGATTTCGACATTGTCATTGATGCCAGAGGAGCAGGGCGCGATCCGATGCCTATGGGAGCGGCTAATGCCTGTGCCTTAAATGAAAAAAACATCAGAGGAACGGCAGCGATTTATTATGAAAAGAATAGTCTCGAATGCTCTCTGGAAAATAAAAAGTCACTGGTTCTTGTAGGGAACTCAGATACAGCGGCCCTTGCCTTGTTGAAGTGTAAAGAATGGTTGTTCGCAAAACCAGAACACACTCTCAGCTGGGTGACTCACACTGAGTACACAAATCCTTTTCATCATGAATGGCTCAATGAAGAAGTAAAGAAACTCGTCCTTGAAGTGAAAACACATTTTGAAAAAGAAAAAGAAATTTTTGAGAAGAAAATCCGAGAATGGCGCGATCTTGAAGATTACGTGAAAGTAAAAGTTCCAAAACCTTTGGAGCCCGAAGCGAAACTTAAAATCTTCCAAGGCTATGATGTAACTTCAGTCGACAGACTGCTCGATAGAGAAGGTGTCTTTGCAACAATCGAGTCACCCGATTTCAGAGACTACGCTCCCGTGAACGATCTTAAAACGCTTCCTGCCGATGCTATTCTGGTTGGATGCGGAGTTATTGAAACCTCATTGGTTGAATCCGGGGAAAAGGCAGATGAGCCTGGTTATTATCTCTTGCAAGGTACAACTCTCTCCACAGGACTACACCAAATTCAAAAAATTGAAGAAAATATTCTTTCGTTTTTCTCGAGGGCAGAATGAGAATAATTATATTTCTTTTTCTCATTCTTTTTATTGCAGCTTGTTCAAGTTTTTCTCAACAAGGGATGAAGCCAAGAACAGTAGAGGATTATTACAGCTCAACAGGTGTTGAAAAATATTTTCTGACAGAAATTCCTTCCTGGGCAAATTTTGATCAGACGGCTTCATGTTATCGTCCGACAAGCATTCGTTACTTCGACATCAATGCTTTGATGAAAAGTTATGGTCTTGAGTATGCCAAAGCTCTGCAGGTGCAGGCTTCTTATAACGAAGAAATGGTTTTGTTTAAAGGCGAAGCAGACAAACGCGTTCCTACTTTAAAAGAAGAAGAGTTACTTTTTTACAAAGTTAGTGAGAAGGTTTCGAGCAAAATTATATTTTTCGATCCACCAGCATTTAAAAGAATCAATCTTGTTTTAATTGATGAAGTTCTCGAAGATGCCAAAAAAGAAAAAAAGCTAAAATCATTTCTTCATTCACCGGTGATGGATGAAGGTGTTCCGGTCATTTTCAGCTTTTGTTTAACCAGAGCTGAAATCGAAAAGCGTTTTCCTGATATCAACACCAAAATGATTACAGCTGAAATGCTTTCGGTTTACGGATCAAATGGAGAGAGAGCTCCTCGCTTCCAGATTGATTTATCTCATTTTTTTACGCCAGCTCAGAAAATTTATTTTTACTCACAAAAGACACAAATAAATAACGATCAAATAAAAGGTTTATTTAAAATTCAAAACTATTAAGGAGTTTTTATGTTCGGATTTGGAACTGTTAAAAAAAGCGAATACAAAGAAGAAGCAGATAGATTAAAAGCTATTTTCAAAACAAGCGAAGGTGAGTTTGAAGTAGAACTCTATGCTAAAGAATGTCCTGAAACAGTATGGAACTTTGTGAACCTTGCAGAAGGGAGACAAGAAACGAGCAAGACAGGTCCTTTCTACGACGGTCTGGTTTTCCACAGAGTCATTGACAATTTCATGATCCAGGGTGGATGTCCTGAAGGTTCAGGAAGAGGCGGTCCTGGTTACAGATTTAAAGATGAATTCAATCCTTCTCTTCGTCATAGCAGCGCTGGCATTCTTTCAATGGCAAACGCTGGCCCAGGAACAAACGGATCTCAATTTTTCATTACGCTAGTTCCAACTCCACACCTGGATGGCAGACATACAGTTTTCGGAAAAGTGACAAGTGGAATGGACGTGGTTTCGAAAATCGGTAAGACAAAAACTGGTCCGATGGATCGTCCCGTTAAAGATGTTGTGATCGAAAAAATCACTATCGTTAGATAATTTTTCCATTAAGATTTAGTTGTTAAAATGAAATACATCAGTTATGTTTGCCTCGTCAAACTTTTATTTTAGACAATTAACTTTCAAAGGAGAAAGAATGAAGAAGTTAACAGTAGCAATGATCGCTACCATGATCGCTAGTATGACTGCTGCTGGCGCATTTGCCGGGGACCATACGATTAATATCGTAGGACGCACAGGATGGAAGTGGAACGATAAAGATTCTAGAACTGAAGCGAACTCAAGCTCATTTGACATAGATTATTTAAGAACGTCATTTGCAGGGGCCATTAATCCGACAGTGAAGTATTTTGTCACTGGCGATTTATTAGAGACTAGTTCTACAAAAGACAATGTCGATAATACCTCTGCTTTTATTGATGAAGCTTTTATCACTAAAACTTTTGCTTCAGGTACTGGAGTTACGGTCGGAAAGAAAACGGTGTTCATTGGTGGACGAGATTTCGATTACAGCGATTCTGATCGCTATACGACTTCTTATTTTTACGACGCCACTCCAGATAACCAGGTCGGACTTACATTGACTCAAGAGTGGGAAGGGCAGACCTTTGTCGCTCAATACTTCAACGGTAATAAGAACAATGGCGGAACGACTAACCAACAGTCGAAATATGGTTATTCCTTTGGATGGTACGGCGAACTTTTTGGTGGATGGGTAAAACCGATTGCAGCTTATACAATTGTTCCTGAAGCGGCCGGATCTGATACATCATTAAAAGCTGCTGGAGCAACGCCTGATATTCGTGCCGGAAAAGGTAATGATGAATTCATCGCCGCTGGTCTTCAACTGAATACGCCTCATAATGTTGTTCTGGAAGGGGATTACACAATCCTTACAGAGAAAAAAGCAGTTGCAGGCGATAAAGATCTAAAAACGAGATCGATTGTTGGAGTGATTCGTTATACAGCTGAACGATTTTCTCCATTCGTAAAAGTATTTTCAGATGAAAGAAAAAACGATGGAACTAAATCGAATAAACGTTTTGCTTACGACGCTGGTGTTGAATTAAAAGAAAAATCTGAAGACGCAATCAGATACCACGTTGTTTACTCAGGTTCGACTGTAAAAGATTACACAACAGGATCTGAGGTGAAAAACTCACCAAAGCAAATCTATGTTGGTCTGAAATTTGATGCTTCTATTTTAAAATAATTTCTAAAATGGGCCGCCTAGAATCCAAATTCCAGGCGGTCTACCATAAGTTGAATTGATTCATTTCCATTGAAACGATTTAATCCCAAAGTGAAATACACTGAAAGATCTTCCTTCTTCAAATTCTGAGTTGAAAAAATAGATTCAGGTGCAGGAGCTTCGTATTTACCGATGTAATTGAAGCTGATGCCTTTGAGTTTGGTTTTTTCTTTTGAAAGGCTCCATCTGACGTGGGCTTCTTTCATAATATCGTAAGAGTCGAGTTGAACGCCTTTCATTTTGAAAACAGGTTTTTCATTTCCCATTCCGAAAGGTTCAAGCAAATCGAGATCTCTCATAAGCTTCGGATTGATTTCAGTTGCTTCAATTTCAAGATCGTAAAAATCCATGCGCGTTCTTTCAATCGCTGGAATATCTTTCAATAATTCATTCATGTTCTTAATGAATTCCTGCAGATTTTCTTTTGGCATGGAAAGACCAGCAGCTGCTTTATGGCCTCCAAATTTAATGAACAGATGTTCATTTTGTTTCAGAAGATTGAAGATATCGAGGGTGCCGGCACTTCTACAAGAAGCTTTGATAATGCCTTCGTGCTCACTGTTCGTGAATACAATGGCAGGGGCTTTAAAAGTCTCTACCAATTTCGAAGCTACAATTCCAATAACACCTTCGTGCCAGTGTGGTTGATAGACGATCGTGATTAAATGCTCACTGTCTGTGCCAACACTTTTTCTTTCGCGCAAAACTTGATCGCGTGCTTCTTTATAAACTTCACTCTGAATAAATTTTCTTTCTTGATTACAAGAAACGAGATGATTGTAACATTCGCGGGCTTTATCAGCGTTATCAGCGATCAGCAATTGAAGAGCTAATTCCGGATGATCGAGTCGCCCTTTTGAATTGATCAATGGGCCCACATGAAAGGCAAGCTTTTCAGAAGGAATTGTTTTCGCCTTCAATTCATCTGCAGTGAAAAAGGCCCTAAGACCAGGGTACTCTGTGTCCTTCATCAACTTAAGACCATGACGAACGAGTTTCAGATTGACCGGGCTCAGGTGAGCAAGATCGCAAATCGTTCCGATAGCAACGAATTGGAGTAGAGAATAAATAGAAGGAATTTTCTGACCCTGAGCAATCAAATCATTTCTGATTTGAACAGCAAGAGCAAAGGCCACTGCTACGCCTGCAAGCGTTCTTAATTCAGCATCAGTTTCATCGCGTCTGTTCGGATTGATGACTGCAAAAGCATTCGGCATGGTTTCGCGCGCATCTTTATGGTGATCGGTGATAATTAAGTCGAGACCTTTTTCTTTTGCCAGATCTGCGGCTTCATTATTTGTAATTCCACAATCCACAGTAATCAAAACTTTTATTTTCTTCTCAACAGCTTCTTCGATGGATGAAAGATGAAGTCCGTAACCTTCAATAAAGCGCGAAGGTTGAACCAGATCAGCTTCCACTCCAAGCATTTTAAAAAAATGATAGAGAAGGGCACAAGAAGTCGTCCCATCGACATCATAATCGCCATAGACCCCGATCTTTTCTTCGCGGTCTATAGCTTCTATAAGTCGTTGTGATGCTTTTTTGATGTCTTTAAGAGAAGAGAGATCTGGAATGGTTTTCAGATCCCAGGATAGGAAATTTTCAATTTGTTTTCGATCAAAACCCTTTTTCTCAAAGAGTCTTTGAATAACTGGATGTAAATCTTGCATCCGTTAAACATAGCATTTTTGTCTCTTATTGCCACGCTTACCAGAGAACTGTAAGACCTTTTATGAGTTCTTCCTCATGAAGTTCGTAACTAGCTGCGAAAAGTTGGTCATATTCTTTTTGAGATTTAGAATGAACCTTCGCGAAGTAGTTGACAGGCAGGAAGGATTTTTTACATCCACCGCATTTTTGTACTTCCTGAGCAGACTCCATAATGTGACCGCACACATGGCATTTTTTAATAAGAAGTTTACCGCTCGTTTCTTTTTTTGTTTGTTCTACCTTCATTGATATATCCTATGTTCATTGAAGTAGCGTCCGTTGCAATTAAGGACAGCATTCCATCTACCGTCCAGATGTTTGCTTTACGGACAATCAATAAAAAAGCTGAGGGAAAAAAGGAAATTTTTTCCTCTTTTTAGCTGGAGTAATTTAGTCGGGAAGGCAAAAAAAAAGGGGAACATTTTCATGTTCCCCTCTGTTGTTTTAGATGTTGTAAACGCCGGGAGATGGTTGAAATTCTTTTTGCGGCTGTGCCTGCGGTAGAGTTTGAGTTTGCATCGGTACATCCATTCTCTTCATCTGAGGAAGAAGGGGATCAACCGGTGCCATATTAAAATCAAATCCTCTCATATTGTTTGCCTGAGGAATTCCACCGAATGAAAATCCATCCATTTGTTGTTGAGCAGGTTGTCTCAACATTTGTGGCAATTGAGAGTAAGGATTTTGGTAATCACCATTTCCATATCCGATACCAATGCCACCCGCTACGATTCCAACTCCGCCCTGGCCTAGTGACCAGTTTTCGTGAATTCCATACGGGCTGTATCGTTGAGACATATCCCAGGTATATTGTGGAGCCTGGTTGAATTGCATTTGTGAGAACATGCTCATCATCTGCATCTGCATATCCATTTGTGATTGCATTTGAGTTGTGAAGAGCGAAGTTAATGCGACCATCATACCAACAGTATCGTCGTGAGAAACTTCTTCGAGTTTGTCCTGTTTGGTTTTTTTCGAAGAGACTTTCTCTTTTAAATCTTTGTTTTCTTTTTTCAGATTATCGATTTCTTTTAAGATAGCTTCGATATCCTGAGTTTGAGATTTAATTTCTTTTTCAAGCTTTTCGCCTTTTGATTCGGCCTTACATTGAACATTGTCTTTTTTAGCCTCATCTTTTTTAACGTCTTCTTGTTTTTCTTCTGCACTTGCAGGAATGCGTCCTTTGAAATCTTTTTTCAAAAATTCAGAAGGTGACATTGTGTACGCTGAAATTAAAGTCACAGCGAGTGTACTGAATAGAATGTGATTAGCTTTCATTTTGATTCCCCTTATTCCCCATATGTTCTACAGGTTTTAATACAAGGGTCATGCCAAGAGGTAATAGCGGAATATCGTTCAGGTGAGAGGGATCTGACTGACTAAAGTTTCGACAGATAAAAATTACCTGTCGAAACTTTGGGCATTATTTAACTTCGTCGATAGCTTTAAGAGTCTTGTTCATTGAAGCTTCAAGCTGGCGTGCAAGAGCAAGTTCTTGTTGGTAACGGATCTGCTCCATTTTCTTTTCAACCATGATTCTGTTTCTTTCTTCCAGTTTTTCTCTATAAAGTTTCAATCTTTCAGATTGTGAAAGTCTTTTTTGCTTTACCGGGGCCACAACAACTTTTTCTTCTTTAACAGGAGCTGCAGGAGCTTTTGGTTCTTCTTTTACGTGGTATTGGCCTTCGATATCCATTGCTGGAGTATGAAGAGCTTCGTCCGCCATAGTGAGATCGTCATCAGTCATAACTTCTGCCTGAGCAGAGACAGCAAACAATAAGCTTAAAAGCATTAGGTATTTCATAGGGTCCTCCAAAATATCATCTTTTTAGAATGACTATCGGGGAGCGTCCATAGGCCGTGTAAAAAGGATAAGCTAAAGAGACGTTGTTTTTACTGACAAAAAGGTGCTTCTTTGTCCTTTTTGCATAAATAATTTTTCAACATCTGGTTTTCAGCCTGCAATTGCTGGACTTTACTATCACTTGAGAACATCCAGGCGCGAATTTCTTTAAGCGATTCAATAATAGGAGCAATCAACATCGTGTAGCCTACAGACTTATATCCGTTGGGTGCAGTAGAGACTGCTTCCGGAAAAACTTTTTCTACCTGTTGTGCGATCACACCCATTTCTCTTTTTTTGCCAAAATTATAATCAGGGAATTCGTCTCGTTTCCAATCGTAGTAAACACCGTTGAGAGAAGTGATTTTCTCAAAAGCGTTGGGAACTCTTTTGATGTCTTTTTTAAACCTGAAGTCTGAAGTCACCATAAAAGAAGTTGTCCCTGCGACTTGCCCGAAAACATGAAGCATATAAGCTGGTGAAGTTGTCCCGATTCCCACATTACCTGTAGGATCAATGCGTATTCTTTCCTGAGGCACGGTTGTCCCTAACGATGTCGTTTTAATTAAAATTCCTGCAGGTGTACTGCTTCCAGAGTATGATCCGGTCGTGAAACTTTCAATCGTAGCTGCAGCATTGAAGATTGAACCTGTATAGCCACTAAAGCGAATTTGACCTAGCATATCTCCGGTTTGAGCAGGAACCGGTGACCCCATTGTTCCGCCCGCTTTTTGAAGAGACAGCATAGCTGTGTCGGAAAAAGCTCCTGAAAATGCTGTATGAGTACCAATGGCGTGACCGCCCTGATTGACGATTTCAAATTGAGTGGCAGGAGTAGAAGTCCCAATACCAACATTTCCTGAAGCGCGATAGATATTACCGCCGTTGATAACCCACTGACCAAAACTGTCTACGTACTGTTTAGTAGCGACATCGTTTAAGCTTACAGGATCAAGCGTTCTTAAAACGGCCGTCCCGTTAAAATTAAATGTGCCGGATGAAATGGTGTCACCGTTTCTGTTGATTTTACCATCGATCTGTCCTTGGGCCTTCCCCATTGCGGCCACAATAGTGTCTGTCGCACTGATAGGTGATGGAGTAGCACTAAATCCAGTAAGAGGAACACCCAAAACTCTGGCATTGGTAAAATAGAGATTCGTCCCTTCTGTCATCGAAGACGTATCAAAATTCTGCCAGGTCTTATCGCCACGAAAATATTGTGCTGTTGTTCCTGCTGCAATGGCCGTTTCTTTATTGCTCAGTTGAGTTTGAATATTGGCAGTTAAACCATCGAGGTAACCGTACTCAATATTATCTACAACCCCTGTGCCGATTTTGGTTGCAACAAGTCCACTGATCGTTGGGTTTGGATAGGTCCCGCTTAAATCACCTCCGGCCGCTCCACTTGGAGAAGCAGTCGCTGAAGGGGTAATCCATGATAAAGTTCCCGCACCATTGGTGTTGAGCACTTGTCCCGAAGTTCCATCAGTCGAAGGAAGAGTGTAGACAGTAGAGCCAGCAGCTGCCGGAGCAGTTAATCCGACAAACCCGGAAGTACTCCCTGATAATTTCATCGTTCCTTTCACATCAAGTGTTGACGTCGGAGCCGTGGTTCCAATCCCAACGTTTCCAGTTGCAAAATAAATATTTGTACTAGCTGTTGTCCATTGAGATGAGCCTGCTGTGACATGAATTTTTTCCCAGCTGATTCCGTTGTAGATCGCCCAGTCACCAACTGCAAAAGTAATTACATCTCCATTGGCAAAGGTATGAGTGCCTGCCGTGCTTGCAATATAGTAATCGCCCGATATGGGCCCTGCGGCTTCGATGTCGGGTGTATTCGCTGAAACTGACCATGTCCCGATATAATTTTGCGAGCGGGTGTTATCAATCAATGAAGCAAGTTTGTCGAAGTTGCTGTTGATTTGAGAAGAAGAAATGGGAGTGCCCGGAGTAAAAGTGTAAAAACCAGGAATTGTCACTGCGGCTATTGAGATGGCAGAAGATAAGCAAATTGTAAAAACAACTCCCTGAAAAAAACCTAATTTCTTATAAAAATTAATAATCGTTTTCATTATCATGGTCCCCAATGACTTAAATCAAAAAGGTCGTTATCCCATTTTGAAGTAATTCCTTTTTTAAGTTCTAATATTGTTGAAGCGTATAATGGTAAGAGACATTCGTTAGCTGAAACATTTAATGTAATAGTCACTTCTGGCGACGAGAGATCAGCAGAAGCGACCGAGCCACAAAGCATAGGGCCCGAGTTTGCATCCGGTCCGCTGAATGACACTGCTATTAATTGATAAAGACTGCTCGGGACAATGGCGTTATTGTCGGCGTCTAGTTTGACAATTTTATTGGAGGAAGTTCTGAGATCGATGAAATTGATATAAGAACCGCCATTGCTGGTGAGAGCGAGATTTCCCAAAGTAATTTTAAATGTCCCTTTCGACTTTCCTTTCGGAGAGCAGGATGAAAGCGACAGTATGATTATAAGAATGAGAAATTTCTTCATTCTCATACTTCGACAGAATTTCTTTAGGAGGTAAATTTAATGATAATCATTTGGAGCGTTGGAAGTTTTTGCCTGAGGAGAAGCAGGCCGTACCGAAATACGGCCTGTATTAGTCAATTAACCAAGGGCTTTTTTTAGATTCATATCAAGAGCATCAAGAAACTTTTCAGTTGTGAGGTACTGATCAGCTGTGACTTTGTCGCCGTAAATACAGACAGCAAGGTCTTTCGTCATTTTTCCAGACTCAACAGTTTCAACACAAACTCTTTCCAGAGTTTCACAGAAGTGAATCAACTCAGCGTTGTTATCCAATTTACCTCTGTGTCCAAGACCGCGTGTCCATGCAAAGATAGAAGCGATTGGGTTAGTAGAAGTTGGCTTACCTTGTTGGTGCATTCTGTAGTGACGAGTAACAGTTCCGTGAGCAGCTTCAGCTTCCATTGTCTTTCCATCTGGAGTGACAAGAACTGAAGTCATAAGGCCGAGTGAACCGAAACCTTGAGCAACTGTATCTGATTGAACGTCGCCGTCGTAGTTTTTACATGCCCAAACGAAGTTACCATTCCACTTAAGAGCAGAGGCAACCATATCGTCGATTAGTCTGTGTTCGTATGTGATTCCTAGAGACTCGAATTTTTTCTTGTAATCAGCTTGATAGATTTCTTCGAAAATATCTTTGAAGCGACCATCGTATTTTTTAAGAATTGTGTTTTTAGAAGAGAAGTAGAGAGGCCATTTTTTTGAAAGGGCCATGTTGAAACACGAGTGAGCAAATCCTCTGATTGATTCGTCAGTGTTGTACATAGAAAGAGCAACACCCGGACCTTTGAAGTTATAAACTTCTTTCTCGATCTTTTCGCCGTTTTCTCCAACGAAAGTCACAGTGAGTTTTCCTTTTCCTGGAACGACAAAATCAGTTGCGCGGTATTGGTCACCGAAAGCGTGACGGCCGATCATGATTGGCGCTGTCCAGTTTGGAACTAATCTTGGAACGTTTTTACAGATAATAGGTTCTCTGAAAACAGTTCCATCAAGAATATTTCTGATTGTTCCGTTTGGTGATTTCCACATTTCTTTTAGGTTGAATTCTTTTACGCGAGCTTCATCTGGAGTAATCGTCGCGCACTTGATACCGACGTTATATTTTTTAATCGCTTCAGCGGCGTCTACAGTCACTTGATCGTTTGTTTGATCACGGTATTCCATTCCAAGATCGTAGTATTTGATCTCCAGATTTAGGTACGGAAGAATCAATTTATCTTTAATGAATTTCCAGATAATTCTGGTCATTTCATCGCCGTCTAGCTCAACCACAGGATTGGCCACTTTAATCTTTGTCATACGCATATTCCTTACGTTGGTGTTGTTTAAAATTAAGACTGAATCATAGGAAGAACGACGTTCTTCGTCGATATGCAGTGCCGTTTATTTTTACGAATTTTTAAGAAGAGTGAAGTATTTTTGAGCTCGTTCGACGATTGGCTGAGGGTTTTTGGGTTGAACGATATATTCATTGGCGCCGTTGAGGACCATTTCGCAAATTTCTTCCTCACTGGCAGTTGCAGAAATAAATAAAATTGGTAGCTCTGCTTTTGTCTTGTGAATGCGCACCAGCTGAATCATTTCTTCGGCAGGCATATCATCCATATTTTCATGCATGATGACCAGATGGAAGTCCCAGTGCTTTTCCAGAGTGTGGAGCAGGTGAAAACCACCTGAAGCGAATTCGACGTGAAAACCCATCATTCTCAAACGGCTGGCAAGCACGTTACGGAACTGGACGTTTTCATCAACGATCATGATTTTAAAATATTTTTCTTCGTATGCGAGCATGTTTTATTCTTCGTATTTTTTTACTGCGGACTCAACTAGTTTTTCAGCCTCTTTCATAATTTTATCTTCTTCACTGCGGCTGAGAGGTGTGCCCGAAAACTTGGCCATTAAATATTTTTCGCGAATGTAATCTTCGGCGATTTTACCATTTGGGGTCAGTCGTACTTTGTCCCAATTCATAGAGTTCGAACCGTAGACCATTTTTGCCATAAATTTAGTGAAGCCGGATTTATTATTAATCTTGCCTTGAATACTATTCTTGATCAGAAGATCGCCGAAATTAGGAGAGTAGACCAGAAGTCTTGTGACTTTCCCCTGGACGGCATCCATCCCGGCCTTTATTAATGGCGACTCCATGCTCGCTTGCTCCATCAGCATAGGCTTCAGCATTTTTTCCATCACGACATCTTTAATCTGCTGGCCTTCAGGTGTAGCAAAAATAGTGTCGAAATTCGCTTTAGATAACAGTGAATCTTTCAATTCTCGCGGAACTTCAGATTCAGGAGTCTGATCAAGGGCCTCTTTCACTTTTCCTCTGACCATAGACTTGAGGAATTGATCGAGAGCACCGTTCTGGTAAAGATAATCAATCAGTTCTTTGCGCGATTTCGGATTGCTTGCGACATCTTTCAGATCGCCTGAAAGTTTTTTGATAATTTCATCCAGTGTTTTCTTGGCATCCTCGGGAGAGTAATCAATATACTGCGCGAGGAGAGAAGCAACCGGCTTCATGACAGATTGAACATTTTGATCAAGTCTCTGACTGTAAGGAGCAGATGGCATCAAAGCGCCGAGACAAGGGACGAAATTGGCAAATTCATTTTTTACCATAATCGTGGCCGCATCTTTTTGTTCACTCGACATCCAGTTGTTGACTGTACTCGTGACAAAATTTACACCGCGTTTTTGAAGCGAATCTGTACAAAGAGTCAACTTGTCTAGAAGTTCATCTCCCATATTAATTTTTTGAAGATCATCGAGACAGCTGTTGTATTTCCCCAGAATGTCATCGATATTTTTTTTCTGTGAATTGTATTCTTCAGTACCGAGAACGGAACGGAGGAGAGTTGTCAGCTTCAATTCTCCCAGCGTTTTCGCAAAGCCGATCGAGAATTGTTTTGTACACTCATCCAGTTCAGCAGACGTTTTTTCAGGTTTGCGCTCTTTATCCACGCAAGCCGCAAAAGCTTCTTCGACCGGCTTAATCTTAGTTGGCGTTTTATCAGCATTCAATTGCTCTTTGATCTGCTTCTTACTGTAGCCAAGGACGATTGCTTTCGTTGCGGATTTTGTCAGATCGGCCACACATTTATCAAGCTGAGCGTCCGATGGATTGCTTCCGATACAGCCGCTGAATTTTTGATTGACCAGAGTACTGACCAGAGTATCTGTTTCGGCCGGAGAGATTTTTCCTTCGGCATTTGATCTGATTTGCTTGGTCGCAAGAGTAACAGCTACATTTTTTGTGAGTTCGCCTTTGCACTTATCAATTTTGTCATCGGTTGGATTCGAACCGATACAGCTGGTGAACTTTTGATCTACGGCCGAAACCAGCAACGCTTCAGTTTCTTTCGGACCAAGGTTGCTTTCACGTGCTTTCATTCTAACTGTTTCACGCGCAACGGCCTTTGCCACATTCTGAGTCAAGCTCCCTGAGCACGCATCTGTAATGGCACTCAAGTTTGATGCTTCCGAAATATTATCGGGAAGCTTTTTATCCATACATTTTTGCAGATCTTTGAGTGAGCTTTTGACCACATCATCTTTAATCGACAAATTATCCGGTATCGCCTTATCGAGTTTGATGGCAGCGACTGAATTTGAAAAAGAGAGGATTGTTTTTCTCAAACAACCTTCGCGTTGAGAGCTGCTTTGATTATTGTCCCAGCATTTATCAAGAAGTGCTTTTCCTTCTTTACTCAACTTTGCAGCGGTGTCGGAAGAATCTTTAAAAGAATCGTACGCTGTTTTGGACAATGTTTTAACGACTACTTTATAAGTGACGTCGTTGGTAATCTGTCCTTCACATTTATCAGTATTCAGCATCCCGTTTTTGCGGACGTCTTTAGCTTTTTGATCGTCCACACAGGCCTTGAATGAATTCATCTTATCAAGAACCAGCTTGTTCATTTCTTCTTTAGTGAAATTGCCGGTGATAGCAGAAGTGTGAGTCAATTTATCCTGAACTAAAAGTGTACCCGTCGATTTCACCAGATCATCGATACAATTCATAAACTGATCACTGAGCGGTTCAGAGGACGATTTGTTTGTTCCGACTTTTGAAGTACAGGCGGTGAATCCGGGCCAGACATTGGTTTTAATCGATTTGCCCGCCGCACTTGAGGATGCAGCTTTATTAATGGTCATCGAAAGCTGCGTATCAGTCACTCTTTGTACGCCATTTCTCATGGCCACGAGAGCACAGTTCTTTACGTCGGAAGCTTGTCCCGCGCTCTTTCTCATACAATCTTTATAAAGAGTCACTTGATCATTGTAAAAAGCGGTTTTGTGACTGTCCGGAATAGATGAGCCCAGGTTAGAGCGAGAGAGCTCGTAAACAATACCAATTCCCGCACTCGGCACGAGCGAACTCGTTAAAGCATCGAGGCAGTGACTGGCGTCGTACATTGAATTTGAAGAACGATTGATACAAAGATTGAAAGGGGTGAGCATTTTAGCAACCCAAAGCTTTCTTCGTTCAGCATCTTTAACACCTTCGTTGGAAAGAATTCTCGAGGCAATTCCCCCGATGAGTTGATTGCCCAGGTGTTTATAAAACTGAATCAATCCTGCATCGGTAAGATCATTTCCGAGGTAGCTGTTTTTTCCTTCTGTGGCAACTTTCGCGACGAAAGCATCTAGTTCAGCCTGACTTGAAAAATAGCTGGCGAGATCTTTTTTATAAGGTTCAATTTTCTTTTTAACTTCTGCTACAACATCTGTGTTAACCCAATCACCTAAAGTTACTTTAATTTTAGACTTAATATTTTGTGAACTTGATGAAGGCCTGTCGTACGACATTGGTGTGATGAGAGAAATGTTATCAATTTCACCGGAGACTGCTGACAGACTCACACACAGCAGTAAGACGACTGTTAATAAATGTTTCATTCCCATTCCCATTTATAGCTTTAAAATTAGCTACTCTTAGTGTTAACGGCATTTTCGGGAGCGTCCTTTAAACAAAATGGAGTCAAAAAGAGACTAAATTTCTTTCAGATATTCAAAAACACTTACACTTGAGTGATTTGGTCGACTTTATAAACACAAAACGCTATATCCCTTTTTAGAAAACTGTCGGTTTACGACAAAAAAAGAGAGGGGAAAATGTTAAGAACTCTATTACTAAGATTAGCTATGCTTTCTGCGCTTTTAACTCTTGCCAGCTGTGGTGGCGGCGGCGGCGGTGGTGGTTCATCGTACGGACCTCACACTTCACCAAGCATTCTTGCTTCGGAATTCGTTTCTGCTCTAAACAGCGTTGACGGAACTTATTCATCACAGATCATGCTTTATACAAACGAAACAGCTCGTTCGTATCAACCTGGACAAGAACAATGGTTCGTTATCTGGGATGCTAAATACGGCGAATACAAAGCTGTAAGCCTTAACTACGTTCGTTCTATCGTTTATTACGATTACTACTCTAATAACCGCGCAGTGGCTTCTGAGTTCAGATCAATCGAAAGAAGCGATATTCTTTCTGGCCGCGTGAACGGAGACTACTATGGTAACGATTACGAAGTTGTTGATTACAACTACGGAACTGGTTACTACGAAGGAAGAAACTCTGGTTACCTATATGAAGACGAAGCTGGTTCAACAGACGTTTCTCTTCTTGCTAAAGAACAAGAGCGTATGAAGTTCTACGAAAAAGCTGCAAAAGTTTCGTTCGTGTATAACGTAAGCCTTGAAACATCTATGTCGATGGTCACTCTGGGATCAAAAATTGAAAAAATGCTTTCACGTGGAAACGGAGAGCTTACTGAACAAGATCAATCTGCACTTCTTTCTGACCTTAAAACTCTTACAGGCGTAAGTGTTCAGGAAATCCAGGATGCTGCTGGCAATTCAAAAGCTAAAGCAGAAGTTCTTTCAAAAGTTGCGGCTAAAATCGGAACTAGTGCTCAAAACCTTGAGCAAAAATTCCTACCGGAAGTTTTCGGAATCACTCTGTAATTTCCCAAAAAAGCTTATTCAAAAGAGGCCGCTGCAAAGCGGCCTTTTTTATGAAAATCTCATCGTGTAAAAAATATCCTGTTTATTCTAATTCCATGACCCGCCTTGTATTCTCCGGGCATTTTTAAATATCTCTTTTTTAACTTCCAAGAGGATCCTATGCTGAAAAAAGTTACTGCACTTCTTTTGTGTCTGATTACTTTCAAATCACACGCTTTTCTGGTCACTGCTTTAAACACTGACAAGCTTGATCCAAACAAACCGACACACATTCTTGTGGCCGGCGCGGGCGACGATCTCGGTACTCAGTTTCAACAGGTGGCAAGATCAAAAGCCTTGAAATATAACCAACTTTATCCCGGTGATCAGATTGTTTTAATTGCTCATGATGAACCTGATATGGACAACAAAGTCATGCTCAATAACTGGGGGTTCCAATTAATCAAAAAAGACCGTTCAACTTTTAACGGTAAAAGTTTTATTGAAGAAGCAGCTAAGTTTAATCAGATTGCTTCCATGGATATTTTCAGTCACAGCTCCGCTCAATATGGAATCCATCTCGACGGTAAAGCTCATCGTTTAACTTTAAACACAAAAGGGCTTGAAGAATTAAAAGGTCATTTTACAAAAGACGCTTACGTTTATCTCCATGGCTGCAATAGTGGATTTAACCTGGCACCATTCTTATCTGATGTCTGGGAAATTCCTGTGGCCGGATCAATGACTTCAACTAATTTTCAAAAACTACACAGCGACGGAAATTTCTATCTGACAGAAGAAGGTTTTTATCCAAACAATGAATGGGCGCAGACAAATGCGAAGTCATTCAATGAAGCTGTTTCTTGTAATAAAGCAGGAATGTGCCTTCGTTTAAAACCAGACAACAATCCTTATGTTGGTTTCTGGGGAGAATATCATGACGGTGGATTGCCGTTTTATAAATTTTTCTGTGTGAAGAACCAACCTGCTGACTGCAAAAAAGTCATGGCAAAATCGCTGCTTTCGTTCAATGGAACAACCAACATTAATAAGAATTCATCATTAACTGAATTCAAAGCAGTTCTTTTTGATTTCCTTTGCCCTGTCAGCGCCACTAAGAATCTAAGAGGAGAGTGTGTCGCTGCTCTTGAGCAATCGCTTACGGGAGTAAATTTAACTTACAATCCTTTTTCACAAGATCAAGTCAACTGTGACTTCAAAGCTTGTAAAGTCGAAATTACTTGCGACAAAGTTCCTTTGACCGGAGTTTATAAGCCAGGAACTTGTACACTTGTAAATCTTGCAGGACATGGTTCAACAACGTTAACAACCGAATTCAAAGCTTACCTCGAAGGCTTTGCAGAACTTAAAAAATAACGGAAATAAGAATGAAAGCTAAATGGATTATAGGATTATTTGCCGTTGTCGCTGCATTATCTGTAGTGGCTTCTGAAACTGATGGCTTTACAAATCGTCAGTCATCGCTTGAAGACAGTTCTGCAATCATCAACGAAATGGCCAATAACTATGTCGCCAAGTCTTTGAGCGATTTAAATCAGGCCGAAGCTTCATGCAATGAAGAAGCTCTCTATATTGAGCTAAGAAAATACTTTTCCAATCACATGAAAGGTCAATTGGTGAAAGACATTCTTAACAATGTTGAAATTCCCAAACGTCCGGTCGTCATGTCTGATTCTGTTTATTCGGGCTGGACTGCCTGGGATGGACTTGGCATGGGCGTGACTTTTATTGCAAGAACAGGAATAACAATGTCTCCTGTTTTAAATTTCAATAATGTTTTTATTGGCGCTGATAAATTTGAACATTTCTTTGGTCAAGGATTTGCTTATTTCACAGCAAACTATCTGAAGGAAAAAGGCACAAGCAAGGCCATCAAAGGTGGCGTCTTCAGAGAAAAAATCTTTTTAGGCGGCAATAAGTTTGGAAATGGTGTTTTCAGCTACGGCGATCTTTCTGCTAATTTTAATGGCATGAGATTCTGGAATCATATTCTTCAAAAGCATGACGATGTGATGGGTGCGGATCACAATCTCGGGCCATATATTGAATGCGAGAAGAATAAATGGATTCAGGTCAAAAAAATCGACTTCACTGATTATGTAGATTCATCAATGGACGAATCGATTAATTGTTCTAAATTTCCTTCTGGATCGACAGTTGAAAAATTCAAAAAGACCGTGGCAGAAATAGGGTTAACTTGCCCTGTGGACAAAGTGAAACTTGAAGAAATGGTAGTGAAATACGGACCTATGTCCAAGTGGATTATCAATCAAAACGGCAACGATGTAGTTCATTACTTTGGCGAATTTAAAAACAAAAAATAATCTGAATCCCAAATATACAGCTGTCTAAAGTTTAGACAGCTGCCTTTCTCTAGCTTCCCAATACAACTGAAATTAAAAGCTGGACTGTGAATTGCATAGTTTGGTCGTATGAAAACATTAATAAGTGCAATTTTATTGTTCTCGTCGTTTATTAGCGTCCAGGTTTTTGCGGGCGAATCCTTCGTTCCTTTGCAAAAAGGAGTGAGGATGGCCAGTGATGATCTTCTCTATGGAGGCAATCAGCTGACGGCGAGGGAAGCGCAAGATCTTGCGCAGCTGCGGAATATAGATCTCTCTTTGCTTCAGCCTAAAGAGAATGAAATCTGGTCAAATCAGGCCAGTCGGTTAAATGACCAGGAAGCCATTGCTCTTGAAGAAAATCAAATCGTTTCATTTGAGGGTTCTCTGACATCAAATTCAGGTCTGTACCGTTTTAACGTCATTCCTGAAAATGGCAGCGGCATTTACACCATTCACTTAGATAAAACTTTGCATTCAATGCTGTTAAGAAAAAATCTCTTAAGAAAACTGGGCTATAAAATTCCGGCCATAAAGTACATCAAGAAAGTTCTTGTTCGTTTCAGCTCTTTGGAAGAACGTGAACAGTTCCTGAAAAAAGATATTCCCGAAAATACTCTGGGAGCTTCTGAGCGATGGGTGAAAAAAGTCGATGATCTTCTTCTTGAAGTTCAGGACGTCGCAGTCACTGAGCCGAGCGAGACCGACTTTTACAACGTGGCCCTGGGTGTACCGACACAAACAATCAACAGCCGAACACTTCGCGCTCTCGTTATTCCTTATTCACTTTCAGATCTCTACGAAAGCATCAACAAGTTCAGCTGGATCAGCGGAAAAATCGACAACAAAGCTGTTGTCCTTTCTCATTTCACCGGCAATGAATTTGCGACAACTCTGGAAGACGCTCAATGGATGTTGAGAAGACTGAATAAACTTTCGCGCGAAGAAATAAAGCAGATTATCGATGGCGCTTATTTCCCGGCAGACGTATCGGCGGTACTTGTCGAGAAACTGATTTCCAGAAGAAACTCATTGAACAAACTCTTTAGTGAAAAAGTCGCTGCACTTGCGTTCAATCACAAGATTACAATTGGAGATTCAGTCAAGGAAGGAAAACTTCTTGAAAAAGATTTCCCTGGTTATGCCTCACGTTTTGCTTACGGCGATGCTGAATCACCGTTTGAGCAATTGCGTTTTTATCTTTACGCTAAAATTCAAAGCAACGTGATCGACAATGCTATTGCGAAATTTAATACGTATCTCGAGGGATATGACTTACAGAAAACCAGAAGCAAATTCTTTCAGAAACAATTTGAAGATGGTTTGAATCACTTTATTCAGACAGGAGAGCTTCTTCCGATCGGCATCGATACATGGCACAGCCCGATCGCCAGCGGCCAATTGATTCTTTCAAGAGACATTGTTCTCGGAAATTATCTGGGAACTGACAACCTCGTTCAACTTGCCGATACCTTCGGAGCAAGTGTGGATTTGGGAGCTTTCCTTGGGATTGAAGGACTCGGAAATGGGATGTCTGCAAGTGTAAAAGCTACGACCTCACTTGTCCGTACGTTTTCACACGTAAAACCGGTTAAAAATCTTCGCGAAAGTTTGAAAGAGCCTTACAAGAATATGTTCGTCAATCTTCTTAAACGCTCTTTGCGCGAAAAATATTTTTCGCTATCTGAACTTAAAAATTCAACCGAATCAAATGACGAGAAAGCAAAAAAGATTCAGCAGCTTTTAAAAGAAATCGATCAGTATCTCGATACTGGTGAATCACTCATCATGACAGATCGTCTTATGCCTTCAGCAGAAGTGAAGCTCAATTTTTCAACCGGTCTGATTGGCGCGGGAATCGGAGCAGGCGCAGGTGTGACCGCCATCAAGAGAATTCATATTTATAAAAAGAGCCCGAAAGTTCTTCAGATTTACGATGACAAAGGGTTTGTTAAAAATATTAATCTCAGTTTCTCCATTACAGAATTCATTTCTCTGTTGAGAGTCTCCGGCCAGTTCGATGCTGGTCACTATAGAATGAAGTCATACATGGTCAATCTCTCAAGTGACCTTGAAGAGAATCCGAATTTTTATGCCAATGCTCTCGGCGTTTATAATGTGTTGAAGGATAAGGATTTTGAAATCCTCAACAGCAATATGAAGCCAGTGCAGATGGAAGCTGATTTTAAAGACCGCAGCGCTAATTTTTCTCTGCTGTTCTGGAAAATGAAATCCATTAAAGGAAAAACGTATTACGACATCACTGCGAAAGACGGAATCAAAGGACGTTATTTCAGCGTGAATAAAGATTTTATGTCCGGGGTGAATGCCGAATCATTCTCTAAAAAAATGGCCAACTACTATCTCAATCAGCAGACTGACGGGAACGTAACTATCTCCGAAGACGGTGATGCCAACCCAGGGGATACCTTTTTCGGAAGATCGTATACACAGAGTATCCGCTATGAATCTGAAGTAGGTGAGGATCAAAAGTTCGGACATAAGTTTATGTCACTTTCAGATTCGAAGCAGGGCTGGTCGCTCTCTCCTAAAAAACTGAAAAAGATGATGAACAAAGTTAATCTTAAATTTGAATCATCCTTGTTTGATGTTGATCAGATTGATTTTGAAAAATTAAGACTTTTTAGAATCGGATTTCATATCAATCTTTATGATCGCGGGATTGAACGTCTGAATACAATTAAACGTAGTGAAATCGAGACGATTGAAGCTCGTTATAAACAGGAACGTGGTTGTCAGAACTTGGAAGAGCAGGATCGCAATTCGGCCATGTGTGGTGATTTGTCGGCCGTCCAGTTTACTTTAAAGCGATGTCAAAAAACGAAAAATGAAGAAGATCTGGCATCGTGTGATGTCGAATTGCTCGATGATCTTTTCACTTATCTCGAATTCAAAGATTTTAAAAACATTATAGGTGAAAACAATCTTTATATTTATGGAACGATGGATGGTTTCCGTCAGCACTCTGAAATACTGAACGACACTATTTATTCAAATACTGTCGGAAAAATCGGGAGCAAGCAGTGGAATGGTCCGCTAGATGTCGTGAGAGATCTGCTGGGGCTTTCCGGTGGCGAGTTCTCAGGTGCATGGTTGAGGGTAGGTCTATGAAAAAATCAATACTGTTAACTCTTGCGGCCCTGTCTGTTTCAGCTGTTGCCGGGGATAAAACATTTTCAGATCCTCTTTCATCGAAGCAATGGGCGCTTAAAAACTCAGGTCAGATTATTTTGAAAAATATTTCAGATCTTGACCGCATCAGAGTTCAGGGAATACCTGGAACCGACATCAATTGGGTCGATACAAGTGCAACTGCTACTTCAAAAAAGGATCTGATTGTGGCTGTTCTCGACAGCGGTGTGGATATTGATCACCCGGATTTGAAAGGGCGTATCTGGTTTAATGAAAAACTTTGTACGAATGCTCCCAATGCTAAAAATCTTCCTTGCTACGGATACAATTATCTCGACGGCAACACAAATTTAGCTGATGACGTCGGTCACGGAACTCACGTCGCCGGGATTATTGCCGCCAACAGAAATTCTATTGGTATCGCTGGCGCTGCTGATCCGCGAATTAAAATAATGCCGCTTAAAGTTTTAAATTCTCAGGTGAGTGGTTTTGTTTACAATTCAAAGCTGATTACGGACGTGATTGCAGACGCTATGATTTTTGCGATAAAAAACGGAGCCGAAGTCATCAACCTTTCACTTGGATGGCCGAAATTAATTGATACGGCCAAAGTCCGTCAGGCCTTTCAATTGGCAGAAGAAAATAACGTGACCGTCATTGCAGCTTCGGGAAATAATACCAAAGATCTTCCGACTTTTCCTTGTTCTTACGAGAACGTCGTCTGTGTTGGTGCAATCGACAACAGAGGTGAGCTGACAGATTTTTCAAATTATGGTTCCAAAGTTGATGTCGTTGCTCCTGGTGAATACATTGTCAGTTCGATTCCGCGCAATCTTGAATCGCGCTCGCTTCGTATTGCCAATTATGATGTGAAACGCGGTTCGAGCCAGGCTGCACCTTATGTTACAGCCGCAGTGGCAACTCTCAAGCTTCTCAATCCAGGTCTTTCCAACGACAGAGTTCGTTCACTTCTTTTCCGAAGTTCAAAAACTGTGACTTCAACAAAGAATCGTTCGGTGAAATTCGGTTCGCTTGATATGAGTAAACTTTTAACACTTGCTCAGCAAGCTGATGAAACTGCTTTTATTAATCCTCAGTTGAAGGCCATTACAGAAGTAAAATATAAAAACAGCGACAGGAAATTTGTTTTTAATCTTCCTCTCAAAAATTTGTCAGAAACTTCGTACAGCGGAACTGTTTGCGTGAAAGCAGAATCGGAGGCGATTGCGCTTGATCAGGAATGCTTTGAATTGAAAGAAGTGACTCCGCACACGTCAGAAGTTTTGAAGGTGAGCGGATCTGTCATAGACACAACTAAAGACTCACACATTAAATTTAAAATTCTTGTCGATCAGAATGTTTTTGAAGCAAGCCTTGTTTTCAGCCGCGATTTAAATGGTGATGATGAACTGAAATCTTTTGCGGTTGCCGGCGGAACATTTGAAGACATGGCCGCCATTACTGCCGATAGAAAATTATCCCGAATGATCAGAGTGATGGATAAGTTTCATCGCCTGAATCATCCGGAATATTTTTTCCTGGAAAGGGCAAAGCAGGATCCGGCTAAAACCGTTGTGTCTCTGCTGACAAATGACAACGGCAATTATGTGGTGAAAACAATCGAGCTTCCCAAAACGGGACGAGTTCTTTCCATTCACCGCCAGGATCTCAACATGGATGGAGAGCTGGATTATTTCGTTTATACATTGTCACCTGAGTTGAAAGACAAAAAGTTTGAATTGTATTTCTATTGCTTCGATAAAAATCTGAAACCGCTTTTTGGGCAGTATTCAAAATGGATTTTCCCGCTTTCAACTTTCGAAGGTCTGCCAATCGATGGCGGACAGGAAAAATTCGAATGGCTTCAGGTGACGAATCCGAAGCTTGGAAAAATTCTCGTTCCATCCGTTTTTAAAGCGTATGCAATGCCGGAAGTGGATAACTCAAAAAATATTCTCGATCGCATAGTGAATGCTGACAATCACCATTTTTACATGAACCCGGTTGTTCAGAACGACAATACAGTGCAGGTCGAATTGAGAGTAATCGACAGTGTGGCCGCAATGAAAAAGATGCGTAAGGATTTTAAGCTTTACGAAGATCAGGCGATAGCTATTTTGAAACCATTGCCTCAGACCGAAGCGCAATCGCGCCGAGGGGAAATTCATTCACTCGCAGTATTGAATGATGGTATCCAGAATTCATTCATGGAGCTCGTGATTAAGCCTGAAGGTCTTCAGACACAATCTCTGGCCAGTGCCAGCTCACTTGAAACGGCGTTGATTTATCCGATCACCCAGACAGAAAACGGAAAGATCAGTGACGAGACAATGTTCACTTCGCTGCTCAATCGTTCGAGTGCTGAATTTATTGTGAAGTCGGGATCATCTGTTCAGCCGCCTCTTGTTTTAAAACAAGAATGGGAAAATCCGGTCATCGGAATGATTGGAGCTTTTTCTCAATCAAACGAAAAAAGTTTTCTTGTGGAAAACCGTTCGAGTATCAGTTTTGTGAAAGAAAGCGGTGAGCGTTCGGATCTTCCTGTTTACCGGGATTCAAGCTTCCCAGGCCAGAATTTCTCTGAAACCTTGATGCCTGTTCTGTCATCGGGGCGGCCGGGGGTTTTCATTAACTCAACTTTGATCTACGGTGAACGTCTTTACAGTATGATAGGAACGGATTCAGGCCTTGTTCGCCCGCTGTCTCTGAGTATCAACATTCCTCAGGGGTGCGTCCCGCTTTCTCCTGAGACTTTAGATGATTCCCGCACTCATAACTACGGCTTTTTGTGCATTGACCAAAAGAGGGAAATCTCTGTGAAATTCCTTCCAATGTGAGCCTTCTAGTGCTATCTTCCCCAGATTAAAACCAAGATTACTCGCTCTGTCCCATAGGGGGGCAGAGCCTAATTTTACATTAGTCCAGGGGGATTTATGATTTACGAGTTGTCAGTAGTGACAAAACCAGAGCTCGGTTCAGAAGCTCATGCACAGATCGTTGAGATCATCAAAGATGCATTAAAAGGGTTCGAAGGCGAACTTCTTCTTGCAGATGATTGGGGAAAACTACGTTTTGCTCAACCATACGCAAACGGTGCAAAGCACGGCCATTTCCATTACTTCATTTTCAGATCTAACACTCAGGCAAACACTGAGTTAACAAGAAGATTTGGTATCAATGAAGGCGTTCTTCGTTCACTTGTTTTCAACTTGGGAACAGATGCTGAACAAGAAAACATCGTTAAAAACTTCAAATCACCATTCTCAAAAACTCACCGTGGTTCAGTTCTTGATAACAAGAAAGAAGACGATGAAGAAGGATTTGAGGACATGGAAGACGATCGTCGCAAATTCGCGAAAAGAAAGTCTTGCTGGTTCACAGCTAAGAAAATTAAAGCAGACTGGAAAGATCCTCAAACTTGGAACTGGTTGGTTTCTGAGTTCGGAAAAATTTCTCCAGCTCGCGTTTCTGGTATCTCAATGAAACACCAAAGATTCTCTAACTCTGCTATTAAGCACGCTAGACAACTTGGAATTTCAAGCTACCTGTCTAACGCTACTGCTGAAAGAGCATAATTTTTTAGGCTAGCTAAATGACTAAACCAGAAGTTCAACCAGGAAAAGTTTTCGATCAGCGCGCTTCCTTCGGGAAACTGATCTTTCTTGCGGTCATTTCGATCGCCCTGTGTTCTTTTGGGCCTTTGTCAGTTTTTGCTCCCGTGCCATTGATCCTGGCCTTCCTTCTTTACGGGCGTCTCACAACGCTTGCGATCGGAGGAGTGACGACTACGGCTCTTTGGTTTATTTCTGCAAAGTATCCTGTGCCTTTCGTGATCGGTGGAATGTACTTAACTGCACTTCTCTATGCGATCCTGATTGCCGAGGTGATTCTAAGAAATATCAATCCAGTTAAAGGATTGATTACTTCTGGCCTCATTCTCGTCACGTTAGTTGGTGGAACACTGGTGGCCGCTAATCTTTCCGGAAAAGTTTCCGTGAAAGAAGAGCTTTCGAAATCAGTGACAAAACTTCTAACGATGGTAAAGGAACAAAATAAAGATAACGAAGCGATGAATGCCAGTGGAGATGAGGCAAGAGCGTTTCAGGATTTGCTTTCAAAGCCTGACGAAATTGCCAATGAAATCTTCTCGATTCTTCCTTCAATTATTTTTGTCTTCGCGTTCTTTGGTTTGTGGGTCAGTCTTTATATGACGCTTAGAAATTCAATGATCTGGAGATATAAACATCTTTATGGTTACTCGCTGAAGGATTTGATTAACTTCAAAGCTCCTGAATTCTTCGTCTTTCCTTTGATTCTTTCATTGGTTTGCGTTGTCGGAGCAGATTACGGTCTTCCAAAGCTTGCAGAAACTATCGGTAACAACTTACTGTATTGCTTAGGCGTGTTTTATCTTTTTCAGGGATTCGGCGTGTACAATGCATTCTTGCAATACTTGCGCATTGGCGGATTCTTAAAAACGATGTTTGTCGTTTTCACTCTTGTGATGGCGTACAAATTTTTAGCGATCCTCGGAATGTTTGACCTATGGTTTGATTTTAGAAAATTTTTTACTAATAAGAAAAAAGATGAAGGAGATATATTATGAAAGTTATTTTGACTGAAAAAGTTCCTACACTTGGGAACATCGGTGAAATCGTTAACGTATCAAATGGTCATGCTAGAAACTTCCTGGTTCCAAATGGACTAGCGATGGTAGCTGACGAAGGAAATAAGAAACTACTAGCTGCTCAACAAAAAAGCCTTGCTAAAAAAATCCAAGGTCAAAAAGATGCAGCTCTAGCACTTAAAAAACAAATCGAAGGAACAACTCTTGAACTTATCAAGAAAGTTGGAGCTTCTGGAAAACTTTTCGGTACAGTAACAAACGCTGAACTTTCTAAAGAACTAGAAAACAAAGGTTTCCACGTAGAAAGAAGACTTATTCACCTTGAGTCTCCGATTAAAGGTCTTGGAACTTTCAACGCAAAAGCAAAACTTTTTGCAGACGTTGAAGCGACTTTCAAAGTTAAAGTTGCTATCGATCCAAAACAAGCTGAAGAGCTTAAAAAAGCTCAAGAAGAAGCTCTAAAAGCTTCTGAAGCTCGTAAGAAAGCTGCTGCAGAAGCAAAAGCTGCAGGTGAAACTGCAACTCCAGCTGCTGAAATGACAGAAGAGCAAAGATTAAAAGCTGAAGTTGATAAACTTCTTCGTTCTTAATCTTCACAAAATTTGCTACGATAGAGGGACCTTCGGGTCCCTTTTTTTTTATCCAAAAACAGTTTGCAGTAGGTGAATATGGCCGCCCATCAAGTCAATGAATTACCTCATGATCTTCTCGCTGAGAAAGCGCTTGTTGGTTGTTTAATCATCGACGGTTCCGTCTTTGATGAAGTTTCTAACCTGAAACTTGAGCCTTCACATTTCTACGATCCCCGCTATGGGATGATTTACGATGTCATTCGCGATCTTGCTCTCGGCAACCGCGCGATCGATTACGTTACAGTTTGCTCAAAACTTCAGGAGAAAGGAAAACTTGAAGAAGTGGGCGGACAATCTTTTGTTCTTTCACTTGTTGAAGATCAAGCCTCTTCAGCAAACGTTTATGAATACGGAAAAATCGTTCACGACAAACATTCAATGAGAGAAATTCTGAGAACAGCGATGAGAGTTGTTCAAATGGGGATGTCTTTTACCGGTGAAGCTGATGATTTTATCCAGGAAGTTGAATCTAGTTTTTTTAAATTAACAAACGAAGCAAAAACGGGCGGAATGGTTAAGCTCAATACAACATTGAAGCAAAACCTGAAAGAGCTTGAAGATACTTCGAGAGTAATGGGAGAGATCGCCGGTCTTTCATCCGGTTATCCTCGTCTCGATGAACTTTTGCTAGGGATGCAACCAGGGCAGTTGATTGTTCTTGCTGCCCGTCCAGCAATGGGGAAGACATCTCTTGCTTTGAATATTGCCGTCAGCTCATGTCTTCAATCAGGACTACCGATTGCCATTTTCTCACTCGAGATGTTGGCGACAGAACTTTCAATGCGTCTTCTTACTGGACGAGCGAAAGTCGATTCAAAGAGAGTTCGTAAGAAAGCTTTCCTTGATACCGATTTGAGAAGTATTGCGAAGGCAACTCAAGAACTATCGTCGCTGCCAATTTATATTAATGATTCAGGGAACACGACGATTCTTGATATTCAATCTCAATGTAGAAAAATTAAAGCTGAACAAGGTCTCGGCCTGATCGTCATCGACTACTTACAGTTGATGGGATCGACCAATAAATCACTTCAACGTGAACAACAGATCGCGGAAATTTCGAGAGGATTAAAAACGATGGCCAAGGAACTTGGTTGTCCGGTCATTGCCCTTTCGCAGCTTAACCGTGGTGTTGAATCTCGTCCGAATAAACGTCCAACCACTGCCGATCTCCGTGAATCGGGTGCAATTGAGCAGGATGCGGATATCGTCATGTTCGTTTATAGAGATGAAGTTTATTATCCCGACACTAAAGAGCCGGGGATTGCCGAAATTATTGTAGGTAAAAACCGCGCGGGTGAGATCGGTACAGCAAAACTTGCATGGGTTGGGGCATACACAAGCTTCGAAAACTTAGCTCACCGTGAAGGACCATAAACTTTTCACAGTCATTCCTTATAAAGACAAACTTATTCAGCTGGAAAATCCAGTTGTGGCGATTGCTTACTACAAGGATCATGCTCTTGATTTGATAACAGGGGAGACACTTGATCTGGGGCTTGAGCATTTTTTTTCCGAATGTCGTAAGATCAAAATCAAAGATCAGTTCAGACGCCCGCGCATCATGCATCTCTTTTATGAGCTCGGCTTTTTTATGGAAAAGCAGCATGAAGCGCTTTCTTCTGATTTACTTCTCGCCATAGATATCTGCTATGCTGATTACCGCACATTGAAAGTGGGTGCTTCTCAGAAAATTCAACTAAAGAAATTATCTTCTCCTGACAAAAAGGATTATCAAAAATCCTTTGAAGAAGGTTATGAAGAACTGCTGAAAGGAAATTGCTACCAGTTTAATCTCACATATCCTTTTCTTTATCAGTTTCAGGAGAATCTATCTCCTTACGATTTTATTTTTTCGCTTTGGAAGAAGCAGTCTGTGCGTGGTGCTTTTGGATCGGCCACCTATTTGCCTTCTTTGAAGAAAATGTTTTTTTCAAATTCGCCTGAATGTTTGTTTCAGGTAAAAGATCAAATCCTCTCTTCTATGCCCATTAAAGGCACTTTAAAGCGTTCAGACGGAGAAGACTGGAGATTGTTATGGAAAAAACTAATAAGCGATAAAAAAAGCCAGGCAGAGCTTTTTATGATCAGTGATCTTCTTCGCAATGATCTTTCCAAAATTGAGAAACCAAAAGCGCAGATTGTGAAAGCAAAATTTCCTAAACTTGTTCCAGGATTAATACATCAATATTCGCAAATTGATGTTCACTTGAGTGAGGATGTTTCGTTGATAAAGATTCTGGAAAGCTTGTTTCCAGGAGGAAGCGTGACGGGAGCGCCGAAGGTGCGAGTGATGAAAATTCTTCGCCGTTTGGAAAAACGCGACCGAAGTTTTTATTGTGGATCTACAGTGATGCTGTTTGGAAAAATGAAAAGTGCCTCGATCAATATACGTTCTGCTGAAATAAATTTTAACAATGATCAGCGAACCTTGTGCTATCAAGCGGGAGGAGGAATTACTCTTCTTAGTACTTCTCAGGATGAGTTTCTTGAGATGACTTACAAACATAACAGCTTTATAGATGCTCTAACCCTCTAAATTTGTTTGTTTTCTAATAAAATCTTACATCTGGGGATAAATTGTCCCCAATCGTTGACATGCAATTTCCTAACTCGATATGATTTTTTTGCGTCATAGTAATTGACTATTTGGCCAGGATAAAAAGTTCTGGATCTCCGACTAAGGATAGGTTGGGGCCCATGGATTAGGCCAAAGGATTTTAGACAAAGGAGTGTTGCATGGGTGCTATCGGGCTAGAAGGCTTACACGATGTATCTAAGCCAACGACAACTGAAGATGTTGTTTCGTTGGGGACCCTGGCTGAGTTAACTGGTTTTCCAGTTGATTACATTAAAAGGGAATTGCTTTCAGGTGACGAAGAGGTCACTGAAATGACAATGACGGAATTGAGAAAAAGAGTACTCGCTTATCTTGATTCAAATTTCTAATTAGTGCTGTTTACAAGACCTTTTGTCAGTAGGACTTTTGGTTTTTGTTACTAAAAAGCCTAGCCTATGCTAGGCTTTCTTTTTAATGACTCAAAAAAATTTCACGCAATTTTGTCTTCTTGAATCTGTGTCTTCTGTTGAAGATTTTCTCAAGCAAACTTTTCATTGCTCCTCTTCTCGACTTAAAAAATTCTTTGATAAATCATTTTTAAATAAATCATTCAACGTCCGACAGACTTTAAATCTGCCTTTCGATTTTATAAATTACGGCGAAATTAATCCCGTTTACGACGGGCCGGTGATTGAAACGATTGCAGAGAATGACCACTTCTTGGTTTTAAAGAAGCCGGCCGATCTTTATGTTCATCCACTTTCGTATGACGAAAGAAATAATGTTCTCAGTTTTTTAAGACAGACTCGTCCTGAATTGCTTGAGGTCAATAAAGCAGAGTACGACAGGGGACTGTTGTACAGACTTGATTTTGAAACGTCGGGCGTTTTGATTTATGTAAAAAATGAAGAAGCTTATCGCTTTCTTCGCGAGCATTTTAAAACAACGGCCAAGAAAAAAATTTATCACTGTCTCGTTGAAGGCGAATGTAAATTAACTGGAGAGTTTACTCATTATTTTTCTTCGGGCGAAGAAAAAGGAAAGAGAGTGCTGGTGAAAAATGAAGGCATGAACCCAGGCACAATCAGAGTAAAACCAATAAGCTTTTACAGAGAAACGAATGTGACCTTAGTAGAAGTGGAACTTCTTCATGGACTCCGTCATCAGATCCGCGCTCAGCTTTCTCACCTGGGTTTTCCCATCCGGGGCGATAAATTTTATGGAGGGAAAGAGGCTTCCAGGCTTTATCTAAATGCCAGCAATTACGAAATCCATTTTCAGGGAAAGGACTATTCATTTACGTCTGAACCTACGGATTTTCACGGGTTATAAAGAAAGACCGACTTTTTTTATAAACCATCTCAAGATGCGCGGTTGAATAACCGACAAGTCCAGTAAGATTTACCAACTCTCACATTAGGAAATTCGATGTCTGAGCAGCAAATGATTTTAAACGATACGTTTTGGAAGTTCCTCGTATCGCTGGAAGAGATGAAAGAGAAGAAGGATAAGGCGATTTTCTGCTCTACCTTGAATATCGACGAAGAGACTTTAACTGAGTTTCTTAACTTTTTAAATCGCATGGATGTCATGTGTTCAAGCGATGAACAGTTCATTTATCCTTTGAAAGATAAATGCAGAATCAAGATGGAATTTTCTTTAGTTGAATGGCTTGCCCTTCAAGCTAATTTTGGTTCAGTGGATAATGGCCATTACTACCAGAAGATCATTCAGAACAAAGTTTCGGCTGCACAAAAAGCTTTTGAACATTTCAATCTTTTTAAAAGGCCCGAGAATATTAAAGTTCAGTTCAGTGAGCTTGAAAATTTAAAGAAAAAAATTGATTACGACATTTGTTACCAGAAGGCGATCAAGCTTCATTTTTTCAATTCGAAAGAGTGTGTGATTTTCCCGCATCGTCTGGTTTTTCTGGATGGTGTTCTTTGCGTAGTTGGTGAAAGCATAAACGATAAAGTCCTGCTCTATTTTGGAGTGGAAGATATTAAAACGGTTGATGAGTTCACTGTTGATTACAAGCCGAATCTAAGTCAGATTGAAGTCAATGAATTCATTTGTCACTTGAGACTAATCAATGGCAAAGAAGAACGTCTCGTCTTGAAAGTTTACAGTCAATACGAAGCAGATCTTCTTCCAAGCCATCATTTCCTTGGAAATCCTTTCGTCACATCAAATACAGAAGGCGATATGATCTGGGCGGCCACACTGGAAATGTGTGACGACATTTTTCAGTGGCTTTATTTGATGAAAGACCGGGTTGAAATTCTGGATCCAGGACATATTCGCAAGGAATTCTCTCATTATTGTGAGCTAAAGAAAGAGAGCTCAATGAAGAAAGTGTCTTAATAAATATAACGGAACGTAAGATTCAGTCTGGGCGAAGTTATCTTCGTGCTTTTAGAAATGCGGTGAACCCAGTTTTCCTGAAGTTCGCCTTTCATGACGAGTAATGATTGCGAAGGAAGGTCGAGCACCAGTGGTTCGATATTGACATCGAAACGATGCTTCAATGTGAATCGTCTCGTTTCCCCAAAACTCAAGGAAGCAATGACAGGGTTTTTCCCCAGCTCTTTTTCATTATCAGTGTGCCACGACATGTGATCGTTACCATCGCGGTAGTAATTCACCAGCACTGAATTGAATTTCGTTTTCAGATCTGTTTCCAGTTTTTCTTTTAAATCAAGCAAGGCCGGAGTCCATCCGGGAGAAATCATTTTTATTTTTGAATAGGTGTAGGCCAATCCTTCTTCCCCATGCCATGCCGTCATTCGCGGCTGAGGATGAGTTTTGCCAAACATAGTGATGGAATCATTCCTCCAGACCACATCCCTTAACAGTTCGGCCATGGTTTTATCAGTATAATTTTCCTGATAAAGAACCTGGCCGTCATGGTTTAGAATCATTTTCATTTTTTGGATTTTTCAAAAAGCTCTGACTGAAGTTTTACTGATTGCTCGTGAATTGAATCGAAAATTTCCTTGATGAAGTTTTCTTCGAGTCCGAGCTTTCTTCCTGCCTCGATTCTTTCATTCATGAGAGCTTCAAAACGCTTTAACTGAAGCGCAGTAATATTTTGCTTTATTTTTGCCAATGCAATTTTTTCAACGACTTTAGTTCTGAGTTGAAGAGTGTGAATCAGTTCATTGTCGAGGCGGTCAATTTGAGCGCGCAAATTGTTGAGTTCGATGCTGAAATCAACATCGGTTGAGTTTTCGTGTTTTAAGGAAAGCGCTGAGAGAATGTTTTTTAATTTCTCAGGGGTCACTTGTTGGGCAGCATCTGACCAGGCCTTGCTTGGATCAGGATGTGTTTCAATAATGAGACCATTCATGTCCAGGTCCATCGCTTTCTGACAAACTTTCTGAACGAGCTCGCGTTCGCCAGTGATGTGAGAAGGATCGCAGAGAAGTGGCAGCTCAGGAAATTTTACCTTGAGCTCCATAGGAATTCTCCACAGAGGATCATTTCTGAACTCCAGTTTATCTGCAACTGAGAAACCGCGGTGAATGGCAATTAACTTATTGATGCCGGCGTGACTGATTCTTTCGAGAGCACCAATCCACAATTGCAGGTCGGCATTAATCGGATTTTTTACCATGACCGGAATATCGACACCTTTTAAGGCATCTGCAATTTCCTGAACGGAGAATGGATTGGCCGTCGTACGCGCTCCGATCCATAGCACATCAATTCCATGTTTAAGGCACAGCTCAACATGTTTTGCTGTGGCGACTTCAGTCGTCGTAAGAAGTCCTGTTTCTTTTTTGACTTCGGCCAGCCATGGGAGAGCAATTTCGCCCAGACCCTCAAAGTTATTCGGTCTGGTTCTTGGCTTCCATATTCCCGCGCGAAACATTTTGACTTCAGAAATTGTTTTGAGCGCGCGCGCCGTTGTAAGAACTTGCTCTTGTGATTCAGCAGAGCACGGTCCTGCGATAACGAGGGGAGAAGTTCCTTCTTTGTAACCAGGAATCCATGAGCTGAGTGAGTCTATTTTCATGCCTATACCTTACTCTCTTTTTGAGCTATTGTTAAGGGGGTCTAACCGTTGTCATTTCTCTCTAACACTAAGGAATCCTTATGGGCTTCGTTGATCAAAAAATTGAAGATTATTGTATCGCTAAAAGTAATTTACCTTCACCTGATTGCGACAGGATTGAAACGTATACCAGAGCAAATGTTCATGGCGCTCAGATGCTCATCGGGAAAATGGAAGCATCTTTTATGGGATTTCTTCTTCGTTCGATTGAAGCCAGAAGAGTGCTGGAATTGGGAACTTTTACCGGGTATTCAGCTCTGACGATGGCGGAAAATCTTCCTGAAGATGGAGAAGTCATCACTGTTGATGTGAATGCAGAAACAGTAGCGCTTGCCAAAGATTTCTGGAAGCAATCAAAGCACGGACATAAAATCCAAAGCAAACTTGGAAGTGGTCTGGACGTTGTTCCTTCTCTCGGGGGAACTTTCGATTTTGTTTTTATCGATGCCGACAAAAAAAATTATATTCAATATCTCCAGATGACTGTGCCGATGCTTTCACCTAAAGGGATGATCGTTCTCGACAACACTTTATGGAGCGGCAGAGTTGTACCGGATTCAAATGAAGAAGGGCATAAGCTGATTGACAGTAATACTGAGTTCATCCGCAAGGTGAATGATTACATCGCTTCCAATGAAAATCTTTACGGAACTTTGTTGCCCGTGAGAGATGGAATGTTTTTAGTGAGAAGGAAATAACATGACAGATGAGAAAAAACCCATTGCTCTTGAAGCTTATGAAAAATTAGCGGAAGCTTTCTCGAAACTTGCTCCTTCAAAAGCTGAAAATGCTTATATTGAACAGCCGGCAATGAGAAAAGCTGTGGGAGATGTCCGCGGTCTGAAAATTTTTGAAGCAGGATGTGGTCCGGGAATCCTCGCCGAATATCTCATTCATGAAGGTGCAAAAGTCGTCGCGTTTGATGTCAGCCCTAAAATGATCGAGCTGGCAAAAGAACGAAATCCTAAGAATGCCACATTCTTTGTTGCCGATGGAGCTCTTCCTCTTCCATTGGCAGCGGAATACAATGGCCAGTTTGATATGGTCGTTGCTTCACTGGCTATCGATTATATCAAAGACTGGTCAGTTCCTCTTGCTGAGTTTCATCGTTTGTTAAAACCGAAGGGAAAATTTATTTTTACAATCCAGCATCCATTGGGTTCTTGGAACTGGTATAAACCAGAAAGTGCTTTTGGCGTTCAATATGTTGAAGCAAGCTGGAAAGGTTTTGTTGATGAACCTGTCACTATGCCGGATTACTACCGTTCCTTTGAAGAAGTCATTAATCCACTAATCAAGGCGGGATTTAAAATTCTTAAAGTAGAAGATTTAAAACCAATAGATGCTCTTCGCACTCTGGATCCGTACAAATTTGGAAAGTTTTCTAAATTGGCTTCTTTTATGTGTGTGATCGTAGAGAAAGAATAATTTTCTTCTATCTGTCACAAAGATTTTTTCTACAAAAAAAAGGCGATGCTTTGTAGTTCTGAAACAGTAAAATCAGAAAGACTGAAAGATTGTGAGGGAGAACATCCTATGACATTTGAAGAATATTTAAATGATGCCTGGTCTAGACACGGATCCGAATCCCCTGAGCTGCTCGATAAATTTAAAAATCAGTTTTCTTTGATCAATTCAACTGATGAGATTAATCAAATGGGTCATCTTATAGCCCATGTGAGCGGCGAGCATATGGGAGAGTGGGGAAGAGGAATTCAGCTTTTGAATGATCTTCGTGAACACCCCATGGCCGCTGATAAAAGCGGGCTCAACCGCTTTATCGCAGCACTCGCCCTGGGCGACGATAAAAATTTTTCAGTCGAGGAATTTTCGGATTCAGATAAAGTCAGGATTTATGCCATGACCGCTTCAGCACTCGCGGCTCAAAACGATCTTGCCCGCGCGGGGTTATATCTGGGGATGGCCGAAAAATTATGTCATTCAAACCTGGATAAAAAAGATCCTGCTCATCGCAATCTGGCGATCGCGGGAAATAATCTGGCAAGCGCTTTGGAAGAAAAACCAAATTTATCTCATGAAGAAACGAATCTGATGATTCATGCCGCTTTTGTTGGAAGAAAATTCTGGGAAGTGGCCGGTACATGGCTTGAGATTGAAAGAGCTGAATACAGACTGGCAAAAACTTTTTTGAAAGCCGATATTCTCGATAAGGCCTATGCGCATGCCGAACAATGTCTGGAAATTATTTCGAACCACGGCAATGATCCGCTTGAAGTCTTTTTTGGAATGGAAGTTATGGGCCAGGTGGAAGAGGCTAGAAAAAATCATTTAGGACGAGATGAGGCGATCAAAGCGATGAAAGAGACTTTTATTAAGCTCTCTCCTGAAGATCAAAAATGGTGCAAAGAAACGCTGGATAAAATGGCAGGGGCGTAAGGCCCTGCCATTATTTAAGTGGTAAATAACAAATTGTTTCTGCTAATTTCCCATTCACAAACTCTTTCGAATGAACGGCCAGATGTCTCGTGCTGAATTCCTCTCTGATTTTTAACTCCTGAATTCCTTCAAATCCTCTCTGGTGAAGTGTGAATGATCTTCTTGTCCACGATGACTGAATTTTTCCATAAGCTTCTATATCAAGACCTATAAACAGCTGATCGTTTTCGCTTGCAGTGTAGAGAGTATAAAATCCATCTTCAATTCGACGAAGCTCTACATAACAAACAATACCTGAAGGATTAGTGCCGTGATTTTCAGCTCGCGAAAGAAGAGAAGAAACTTTTTCGACGTTTACGGCCAGTGTTGGATCGTAAGCAAAAAGTGGCAATGAACCCAGAAATAAAGCGATGGTGAAAAAGGTTTTCATTAGTCCTCCATTAAGTAAGTTTGGGCTTGAGTAGCATCTCAAGCCCGGCTTGTCTTATTGGAAAAATGAATGAGTGTTATTTGCTTCTGAAATTAATCTCTGTCAGTAGCGCGAATAAGCGCATCAGTGATGCCTTTTTCAGAAAGCGAGTGGCCCGCATCCGGGATTAGATAAAACTCTGCTTCGGGAAACGCACGGTGAAGATCCCACGCGCTTTCAGCAGGACAAACGACATCATAGCGCCCCTGAACGATCACGGTCGGGATGTGTCTGATTTTATCAACGTTGTTCAACAGGAAATTATCTTCTGTGAAGAAGCCTTTATTTGTGAAGTAATGACATTCAATTCTCGCAAACGCATCAGCAAATTCATCTTCGCCGAAACGAGCAACAACATCAGTATCGGGAATCAGTTTTGATGTTGATCCTTCCCAGATGGACCAGGCTTTGGCAGCAGCTTTTCTCACGTTGACGTCTTCTGAAGTCAGACGTTTGTAGTAGGCTTGTACAAAATCATTTCTTTCTTCAACTGGAATCGGTTTAACATATTCTTCCCATGCATCTGGATAGATTTTTGAACAGCCATCCTGGTAAAACCAGTCGATTTCTTTTTTTCTCAATAAGAAAATTCCGCGCAGAAAAAGTTCAGTCACAGAGTCCGGATGTTTTATGGCATAAGATAAGGCAAGGGTTGATCCCCACGATCCACCAAACACTGCCCATTTTGCAACAGAAAGATGATTTCTCAATTTTTCAATATCAGACACCAGATCCCATGTAGTGTTTTCTTTCAGTTCAGCAAAGGGTTTGCTTTGCCCGCACCCTCTTTGATCAAGGAGAATGATTCTCCATTTCTCCGGATTAAAATAGCGGCGGTAATTTCCAATAATTCCACCACCGGGACCGCCATGAAGAAAGACAACTGGTTTTCCTTTAGGATTGCCCGCTTCTTCGAAATAAATTGTGTGGAGATCGCTGACTTTTAAAAAGCCTGTGCTGTACGGTTCAATTTCTGGATACATCTGCTTCATGGCTGGCTCCCTTGGGAAAATCAATTGGATTAGAAAATGGCCCATGTTATTCTACAACATATGCATAAACAAATTGAAGGATTTATTTTATCAGGCTCGAGTATAGATCTTGAAAATCAGATTCTTCTAAAGCTTTACGGACAAAGCCCTGAAGGGTCTTTTCTTGTCACGATCAATCAATTTAAAAATTATTTCTTTGTTGAAAGCAAATCACCCACATCTTATCGCAATCTGGATGGGACCTGGGCAGAAAAAATTGAATGCTGCACACAGAATGAATTGAAAGAAAAAAAGGCAGAGATTGAAAGAAGAGGTCTGCGCACTTTTGAAGCAGATATCCGTCCGCTCGAACGCTTTTTGATGGATAAACGCCTTTATGCACAAGTGCAAATCTCTGGTGACGCCGAATTAAAAAATGGGTTGCTTACATTTTCAAATCCCACCTTGTCTCAAAGTCATTTTGTTCCGGATCCAAAAATCATGTCGTTTGACATCGAGACCGGAAAAGATGGAAGACTTCTGTCTCTGGCCTATTCCTTTCGCTCAAAAAAAAGAACTGAGGACAAAGTCTTAATGCTAGGAAGCGGGGAGCCCGCTGAACATCTTTTCTATTGTCCAACTGAAAAATTTTTACTGGAATCTTTTCAGGCCGATGTGCAGAGGTTGGATCCTGACATTTTTACCGGATGGAATGTAATTGGTTTTGATTTTCATTTTCTGGAAAAGAAATCAAAGCAACTTCGATCTCCTTTAATTTTGGGAAGAGGAAGACGGCCTTTAGAGTTATATCAGAATGCCAGAGGCGAATGGACGCTCAATATTGAAGGCAGAGTGATTATAGATGGACCCTGGGCCCTCAAGTCTAACTTTTTTTCCTTTGAAAGTTACAAGCTCAATAATGTAGCGAAACTCGTTCTCGGTGAAGGTAAAGATATTGATGAAGATGAGGTGCATGACAAGTGGGGAGAGATTGAACGTCGCTTTCGCGAAGATAAGCCTGCTCTCGCAAAATACAATTTAAAAGATGCTCAGCTCGTATTGGATATTTTTGAAAAGACAAAAATTATTGATCTTCTCATCAACCGTTCTTTGATTTCTGGTTTGCTCCTGGATCGAGTCGGTGGATCCACGGCGGCCTTTGATCATTTTTATCTGCCACCATTGCATGAATATGGTTATGTAGCTCCCAATGTTGCAGATGTTTTATGGTCCCGTCAGGCGAAAGGCGGATTCGTTTTAAATCCAGTTGTCGGAGTCCATGAAAATGTTCTGGTCATGGACTTTAAAAGTCTTTATCCGACAGTCATTCAGAGTTTTTTGATAGATCCGCTTTCTCGCGCTGAACATAAAAGCAATCCTCTTTTTACACCAGTGGGATTTTCTTTTTCACGTGATCATCACATTCTTCCCGGTAAAATCGCTGAGCTTTTGGAAAGACGAGCACTCGCTAAAAAAGAAAAAAATGCTAACCTTTCCCAGGCCGTAAAAATTTTAATGAACAGTTTTTATGGAGTCATGGGATCGAGCGGGTGTCGGTTTTATCAAGAAGATTTACCTGACGCGATCACCGGCACAGGTCAGTGGCTTTTAAAAACTGTTGTCCAGTTTTTGCATGAACATGGCTTTGAGACTTTATATGGGGATACGGATTCTCTTTTTGTTCAGTTAAAAAGCTATGAGACACATGAAGAAGTGGGAAAAGAACTTGTTCAAAAAGTGAATCACTTTCTGAAAGATAAATTACAGAAGGATTTCAATGTAGAATCTAAACTTGAAATTCAGTATGACAAGTTTTTCAAAAAACTCATTTTGACTTCAACCCGCGGAGTAGGCGAGGGAGCGAAGAAGAGGTATGCCGGACTGAAAGTCAGCGGAAATGAAGAAGAAATTGTTTTAACCGGAATGGAATATGTTCGTTCAGACTGGAGCGCGCTGGCACGGCAATTTCAATATGAACTGGTCAGACGGGTCTTTTACAATGAAGACATTCAGTCTTTCATCGAGCAAACAATTAAAGATCTGCTGGAAAGAAAATTAGATGAACAGCTCGTTCTCTCTAAAAAACTCACTAAGCCCCTCGATGAATACGTAAAAAATATTCCACCTCATGCAAAAGCTGCCATGATTCTGGTTAAAGAGAAAGGCATACTCAAACGTCGTCCTGAATATGTCATGACCATGAGAGGAGCCGTACCGATCGAACTTCCTCATGACGATATTGATTATGATTACTATATTGAGCGACAGCTGGCCCCTATCGCCGACAGTATTTTATCTCTTTTCGGAAAATCATTCGAGGCCATGAGAAGTCCGCAACTGTCGCTTTTTTAAGTTTTAAATCGGCACAAATTCCTTTAGCATTATCACATGACTGCAGTTCCCAAATTTCTTAAAGACGCTTTTTCCAATCTCTACAGGGGAGCCATTCTTTTTTATAAAAAGAAGGGGACTACGCTCGCGTCTTCCTCTAGTTTTTACGCTCTGATTACCGTTGTGCCGTTTGCATTGTTGATGGTCAGAGGGATTGGTTATTTTTTAGGCAATCTGGATAAAACGCAGCGCTATTTTTTTATAATCGGTTCTCAATTCTTCCCAGAAGTAGCCCCTCAATTGTTGCTTAAGTTGCAGACGTTGATAAAAGGACCGCTCTTTGCCGGTACGAATTTTACCTTGCTCAACTTTTTCATCCTCGCCATTTCGGCCATTACTTTTCTCAATTCAATCTGGATGGGGATTTTCTTTATCACTGATGACAAGAGTATTCTTACGCTTTGGAGAATCTTGAAAGGATTTGTCATTATCGGCATGACATTATTGATGCTCGGCCTTATTTTTATTCTTCCTCCGATTATCATTTTCATCGCTAAATTTCTTCAAACCAATTATCTGACACGTTTTATCTGGGACAATTTTGAAATCTTGAGACCATTCCTGAAATTTGTTCTGAAAATCAATGTTAAGAAATCCTATTGGTTGAATTCAAATTTCCTACATATCACAGTACTGATTGCTTATTTCACTGCGCTTTATCGCTGGTTGTTTTCGTGGAAAATCAAATTTCATGAAGCCTTTGTCGCGGCCCTGACATTCTCTTTTTCAGTTTTTATTGGGAAATCGCTTTTCTGGGTTTATATTTATTATGTTCGCACAAGTCTCATGAGAAATTATGGCGATCTTTATACATCGGTTGTCGGTGTCATCTGGCTTTTTTATCTTATGTGCTTTTTCTTTTACGGTGCGTGCGTCTGTCATGTTTATAAAGAAAGAAGAGAACTGGGGCTGGGGAAATGAGAGTCATTAGTACGATACTTCAATTTTACATTTACCTTCTCATTGCAGATGCAATTTTGAGCTATTTTCCTGAGCTTGAACGACATGAGTGGAGAAGAAAAATTCGTCAGATCTGCAACTATACATGTGCCCCTATAAGAAAAAGACTGCCTCCGAATCTTCCAGTGGACTTCTCTCCACTCATCGTGATTCTTCTGATTCAACTGCTGATGTTCCTTTGGTAAAATTTTGATTACATAAATGCTTGTCAAGAAACGAATTTTACTTTTACAATAATTACTGAGATTAAAATTTTTTCATTCCATCATAGGATTTGATAGGTAAAAATGAACGAATCTGATTTAAGTTTAGATACACTTTTGCAGGAGACGCTTGCACTGTCGGAATATCTCCGTGCAAGTACACTTGAACCCGTTCAGAAAAAAGAATCTGCCGTTCAGCAAAACTTCCTTGATTCAACATTCGAAGACGATTATCTTTACGACCTTGCCGACAGTCTTTGCGATGAACCTGTGGTTTGCGCAGTAGACCCCGAAGAAAGTGTTCAGGAAATTATGCCAGAAACGGAAACCCGCGTCCTTCCAGAAGGAGCAGGAATTATTTATAAAATCGACAATGGAAGCAGCACCTTTTGTGTGCGCGGTTTCTCTGCGACTAATATCCGTGAAGCCTTTAAAGAAATTGAAGATCTCTCAGCATCGAAAAGAATCGTTCTGAAACTCGACAGAGAATCTTCTCTGGATGAAGTGAATTTCTTTGAAACAAAGAGTTTTGAACTGGCCGAGGCCATTAGAGAGCAGATTGTTAATCGTCGTTTTCCTCACCAGGAAGACGCTGTCTGCAATATCAGCGATCCCGGCTATAGCTGGTGGATGAATCTTTTGCCTCATGGGTTTGAGATTTTTTTCCGTTCACATGGAATTAACCGCGCTGAAAAATACATTCAGCTTGGTCCTATAGGCGATGGTGGAGTTGCGGCCCTTAGAATGAATCAGGCGCGCACACTTCTTCGCAGTTCATTTCCCATCAGCGAATTTTCCTGTGATGACAAGAGCTTCACGGTGACTTCGACAAAACCTGAGCATTTAAGTTTTATATCTTTCAAGAATATTTTCCTCGAAGGCATCAATCAGACTGAGTTGGAAAATTTTCCGGAGAACAGTGTAGGGCGAACATTGTTCTATTACTTTCACGAACTGGCCATCGTTCGCAAATTTTGGATTGAAGTCAAAACCAAGCTCGGCTAACATAGAATAAAACAGGATGTTTGTAACTTTCCCGACAGGATGTTTGCTTGGAATTTTCATTTGACCGTTCAAACGATTCGCATTTACGCAATACCACTCAGGCAAAGACTGAAGTGAAGCCAGAGCCTGCAGCAGCAGCGCCTGCTGAAAGTTATGACGATGGGATCGACACATCTACAATTCAAAACGAAAGATTAAAAAAAGCGATTGAAAGAAACCGCGCCAGACAAGCAGAACGCGCGCGTCTTCGTCCTGAACCAGTTCAGGCAGCACCGGCGGCTCAGCCCGTACGCGAAGCTCAACCTGCTTATCAGCCAGCTTATCAATCGGCCTATCAACAACATTATCAAGCGACGCAATCAACTCCCTCACCGGTTGAAACTCATGTAGAGCCAACGCCGGAACCAGTTCAGGAACAAGCTTCATTGTTTGGAAGCAGACAATCTTCTCAGGTTGAAGAACCAGTTGCTGAACCAGCTGCTTCTGAAAGACCGCGGACTCGTATGCGTATGCGTGCGGGGGCATCAAGAGGGGAGACGAAAATAGAAACGGCAGCAGTTTCAGCTTCAGAAGCATCAGCTGCTCCAACTTCTGCCATGGTGACAAGAAGAACTGTTGCTCGTCCGGATGAAACAGATTTCACACCGACAAAGCGCGCTCCACGCAAAGTCACTTCTCAAATCAGCTATTCAACAAATGGCTCTAAGAAAAAAGCGAAACCGCTTGATCCGACCTTGGTCACTTACCTTGTAAAAGGTTGTTGGATTTTCTGCGGTATAATGATTTTAAGACTTATTTTCGCCAATGGTGGTGTAACGGATTACTATTCAAGAAAATCTATTCTCAACGATCGTTTGGGCGAATTGGATAGAATCAAGAAAGAGAATATGCAACTGGTTCGTGAGATCGAGCGCATGCAGTCAGATACCTCTTTCCAGAAAAAACTTGTTCGCGATAATCTTGGGTTTATTGCTGAAGACGAGTTTTTGATACTATTTCCGAAAGAGAAGTCGGTCCAGTAAACTTCAAAACATCATTTGCCTTTAATTTTTTTGAAAAGGGCGCACCTGCTTTTGTCTCCAGGATAAATTGTGCAGTATAAGTTCCGGTTTTATAGATGGCCGGTGGCTCCTGCATGCCCGGATGCGCTGGTACATTGCTTTCAATCGCTACAATTTTCAAATCGCTGTCGAGAAAAATAATATCCAGATTAAAGTGAGTATCCGGCATCCAGAACCGGCGAACGCTCATTTCGGGATTCACAAAGAGCATACCCTCAGTATTTTTGAATTGATTTGATTTAAGTCCGGAAAGTCCCTTGGTGTGTTCGCTTTTAGTCAGGGCCAGTCGCAACTCAATTTTATTGCCTGAAGGATTTTTCAGGCTGAAAACATCTTTTCCCAGTGAAATAAAGGAGAATGTGAGGAGAAAGACAGCAAGAATTAAATTTCTCTTTCTCAGGGATTGCGATATAGTGAACATGATCTGATTCCTTCGTTTCTATTGGGGAATTGTCTAAAATTTTAGAGCAGATTGCAATTATTGTTTGGAGAATATGATGACTGGCGCCATTAAAGGATTATTGAGAACTCACCACTGCGGAGAACTGACAGCAAAAGATATCGGCAAGACAGTAACTCTTTGCGGATGGGTCAACAAGTATAGAAACCTTGGGTCACTTCACTTTATCGATGTGCGTGATAAATTCGGTATTACTCAATTGGGCTTTGTTAATTTCAAAGGCAATATTGAAGAATTAAAGAAGTGTTCACTTGAATCAGTCATTATGGCCACAGGTGAAGTTGTAGCGCGTCCGAAAGAAGCACTCAATGCAAATATGGTTACAGGTGAAGTTGAAGTTCAGGTGACTTCTCTCACTCTTCTTTCCAAGTCAGACATCGACAATATTCCTTTTCTTCCTTACGGGTCAGTTGAGGCGACTGAAGATCTTCGTTTGAAATATCGTTATCTCGATTTAAGAACAAAAAAACTTCAGGACATTCTTCTTCTCCGCTCAAGAACAATGAATAAAATCAGAAGTCTTCTTGTTGATGAAAATTTTGTTGAGGTGGAAACGCCAATTCTTTACAAGTCGACTCCTGAAGGCGCACGCGATTACATCGTTCCTTCGCGCGTTCACCCTGGACAGGTTTATGCTCTTCCACAATCACCACAAACATTAAAACAGCTGTTAATGATTGGTGGAACAGATAAGTATTTTCAGATCTGCCGCTGTTTCCGCGATGAAGATTTGCGTGCTGACAGACAACCTGAATTTTCACAGGTCGATATTGAAGTTTCATTTTCAACTCAAGAGTATATGAAAAACCTTGTTGAGAAGATTTTGAAAAAAGTTTTTGATCTTCCTCAGGATTTCACATTGCCAATGATGACTTACAGAGACGCCATGGATTTTTACGGTTGCGATAAACCGGACGTCCGTTTCGGTCTGAAACATGCCATCGTGACAGATATTTTTGCGAACTCTGAATTCTCTACATTTGCCAATGTAGCAAAAGCCGGCGGTTTAATTAAAGCGTTTTTTGTTCCGGAAAATATCGGTCAATTCACACGTAAAGATACTGACTCTTTCGTCGATATCGTGAAGCCGTTTGGTGGAAAAGGTGTGGCCTTCTACAAAACATCAAAAGGTGAAAGAAGCACCGGTATTTCAAAATTCATTACTGATGAAATTGAACAAAAATTATTCGCCCATTCCGATGTGAAAGGGGATGGAACGTGGTTGTTCTTTGCCGATAATGATCACGGTGTTGCTCATGCTTCTGCTGATGCTTTAAGAAGAAATCTTGGGCATAAATTAAATCTCCTAGGAACTGAAAAAGCCTTTCTATGGGTTTACGATTTTCCTCTACTTGAGTGGGGCGAAGGTCGATATGCAGCCTGCCACCACCCTTTTACGATGCCTTCAAGAGATAAACTTGAAGTGTTCATGAAAGCAGATCACAAAGATCCTAACGGTCCTTTGAGAACCTTAACGGCTGAAGCTTACGACGTTGTTTGTAACGGTTATGAAATTGGCGGTGGTTCAATAAGAATTTATGATCAGGCCGTGCAGGACAGAATGTTTGAAGTTCTTGGCTTCACACCTGAAGAAACAAAAAACCAGTTTGGCTTTTTCATTGAAGCTTTAAAATACGGTGTTCCTCCTCATGGAGGATTGGCGTTCGGTTTGGATCGTCTGATTATGATGTTGACTGGAACAGATTCTATCCGCGACGTAATCGCTTTCCCGAAAACTTCTTCGGCCAGTGATTTAATGTCACAAGCACCTTCTAGACCATCTGAAGCTCAGTTGAAAGAACTTCACTTCACATGGACGACAAAATAGGTGATTCACAGTCTTTGACTGAAATTATAGCGGCCAGAGTTTCGAACTCCCGGCCGCTAGTCTTCTTCTTTTTATTTACTTTCGCGTTTCTCAGTTATTTTTATGTTCTTGGCGGCGATTTTATCGGTGATGATATCGGACGCATTCTCGAATCTCCTGATTTTATCTCAACAGGTTGGACGTCACTTTTTCATGCACTCACCGGCGAATTGAGAGATCGGCCTCTGCTGATGTTTTCCCTCTGGCTGGATAAAGTTTTTTTTCATCACGACCCATTCTTTATGAGACTGGAAAATCTTTTCTTGCTGGCTGGAATCGGATTGCAGCTTTTCTCTCTGCAATTGGAGCTCTTTAAAAACAAAACCACAACAAATACGCTGACGGCCTTTGTTCTGAGTCTGGTCTTTGTCCTCCATCCGCTGCACAGTCAGAGCGTGACAATGATTATCCAGCGGGGAATTCTTTTTTCATCTTTCTTCGCTTTGATTTCGCTCAGACTTTTTCTTAAGTATTTTTCTACTTCCGATTTCAAACAACTTCTTTTCTCTTTGCTTTTTTTACTATTAGGATTCCTTTCGAAACCCAACATTATTTTTCTTCCTTTCCTTTTCATTGCTTACGGATTTATTTTTCATTCGCATGAAAAAAGAAAATTACAGATCATAAGCATTTTATTTCTTTCAACGCTGCTGATTCCGATCTATTTTTATTTTGTTTCACGCGCGAATATTCAGCATAAAGAGATGACAGTTTCACCACTGGCCTATTTCCTCACACAAACACAGGTCTTGTTTGTTTATCTTCGCCTGATGATGTTTCCGGTGGGACTCAAATTTGCCTATGATTTCACTCCGCCTGAAAATCTGATTTCTAATATTTTTTGGATTTATTTACTGGTCCACATAAGCTTTTTTACTATTGTCTGTATCAAGCTGAAAGACACTTCTTTGCGTTTTTGGTTTGCTTCCATTTATCTGGCGTTTTTACCAGAGTCTGGATTTTTCCCTATCATGCACCTTGCTTTTGAACACAGAACTTTTCTGCCAATGATCTTTGTTTTTATTTTTTTATCCCAGCTCCAGGATCGCAAGGATCTGATTCATGCTAAAAAAATACTAATTTTTCTTTCAGCACTGGCCGTGGTTTTTATTTCACTCAACCAGCTTCGCAATAGAGAAATAAAAGATGTTAACCAGTGGAAGCTTCACACTTTGAGAAATTCCAATACGCTCCATGCAGTGAATTTTAAATTTTCAATTGATTTGATGGAATCAGGGCGGTTGAACGAGTTGAAACCTGTTCTGGAGAACTACGACCGTTTGTATCCAGATGTTCCGCTCTACGGACTTCTTCATGATATTTATGCTTTTTACTCTCAAGGAAAAAGTAAAGAAGGAGAGGAGAAAATTGCCAACTGGCTGGCCGGCATGGATCTGCCCGTCAATCAAAGACAGTACATCAATTTCTTTTTCCTCAAAACCTTGGGCAAAACAAAACGCGGGCTGGACGATCAGCTGTTGCTGGAAGACATTCTTTCAAGGCAACAAAAGATTTTTCATACTGACAAAGAAGCTTATAAAATATTTCTGGATTATTATCGGGCAGTCGTTCCTTCTCTGATCGTAGAACTCAAGCGGCAAAACAGAAATTCAATTCAGCTGTTAAAAATGAAAACCATTTTACAGTTCTATTACGGTCAGAAAGACGGTGAGTTAAATAAAGAAATCCGCGCTGAGCTGGCAAAAAATCCTGAAAATAAAGTTCTGATTCGTTTAAAAGAAATGACTGAACAACGTCCTGATTATCAGCCATGAATCACTCACGCTCTTAAATTTGGTGCTTCTATTGTTTTCGAAATAAATGGTCTCTATCGGCACTTCGACTATTTCAAAGCGGGCCTTGAGAAAGTGGATCAGACTGGCGAATTCAAATTCAAATCTATGATAGGAAATTTTCACCAGTTCTCCAATGGCATCTCTTGGGATAAGCCGTAATCCAGTCTGTGTATCGCGGATTTTTTTTCCAAAAAGAATCCAGAAAAGGAATGCGATAATTTTGTTGCCGCAAAGACTTTTAAGCGGAACTTCTCTGTCAAAAGCGCGCGAGCCTAAAATGATTTGAGTCCTGGTCGTACCAGCTGCAGCTACCTTGGCAATATCTTCCGGCGTATGCTGGCCATCATCGTCGCAGCAAAGAACAAAATCACAATCTGGCAGATTAACCTGAACAAAGGCCATGCCCGTTTTTAGCGCAGCTCCTTTGCCTTTGTTTTGTGAGTGAGAAAGTATGGTGACTTGCTTCAGTTGAGAAAAGATTTCTTCTGCTTCTTCTGCAGAGCCATCATTAATAATAATTATAGTCTGAAGGCCTGATTTTTTAATTTCATCGACCAAACGTACCAGTTTAGTGGATGGATTATAAGAAGGAATAATGACAGCGATTTTATTATTCTGCATTGGTAATGAGTTTGTTTAATGCTGTAATCGTCGCAGCTCGCTGGGCCTTAATTTTATTATGAGGAATAGGTTCAAAGAAATCTGTTTCATAATCTGCAGGGATAATATCTTTAAGTGCAAAATCCTTTTTTACGGAATCAATATCAAAATCCTGGGCAGTGATATGACCGTATTTAAGGACCGAATTACTCCAGTTGAATAACCAGAAATAAAAATAAGAAAGGCGAGCATAAGGATTTTTCAACGTGTCCGTTAAAGCTTTGGCGATATAATAGATCTTGAGTGGAGAATTAATCACGCCCCATAATCTTTTCAGTAGCGAAAGAATCGCTTCCGGGTTTTGCATGGCCATGACAGAGAGTTGCTTGAGGTTGATGTAGCCCTTTGCTTTTTTTGATTTCGGTTCAGGTTTTACTTTAATACTTTTCAAAAAGTTATTGTAACGTTCATATTGAAATTGCGGATGATTGAAACTTTTAGTGAAGAATAAAAAATCTTCAATCATTTTCTCTCTGTTTCGCAGGTAGAGAATGTTTGTTGAATATTTTTTGCCACCTAAACCGATTTTTCCCGATCGTAAACGTCCACTCTTTTTCATTCGGGCGTACAGAGGCGTCCCAGGAAGGGCCGTGAGAAGAGAAGGATCACCGGAAATAATTCCGGAACTCTTGATGCCATTTAATGCATCTGCAACGGCTGACTCAGGATCGGTATCAAAACCAAAAATTAGACCTGCAACGACAATGAAGCCGTAGGATTGAATTGTTTCAATGCTCGATTTTATATCCGTCTTTGCATTCTGAACTTTTGCTGTTTCGAGGAGCTGAGCGATTCCAAAACTTTCTACGCCGATGAAAAACATCTCGAAACCGGCCTTCTTCATCTTTTCCATTAGCTTGGGAAAAGTATAAAGATTAATCGTCAGCCAGGTGTAGATATTGAAACTGTAATTTTTTTGTTCTTTGAGTTCGATAATTTTATCGCAAATCATTTCCGCCCAGACGTGATCGCCGATAAAATTATCGCAGGCAAAGAGAATGTTCGGAATGCCAAGTTGCGCGTACTGCTCAAGTTCCTGAATCAGAATTTCAGCTTGTTTGTTATTGCTTCTGTTGTTGTCGGGCTTGGTTCTGATATCGCAGAATTCGCAGAGAAAAGGACAGCCACGTGAGACTTCAATAACACCGCCGTAGTATTTATCTTTATTCTCTTTCAGCAGTTGAAAGTCCATGGCCCGCGCTTCTGATAATTTAAATTTGCTCTGGCTATGATACAGCTTACTTGAAATGTTATTTTCAAAAACATCCAGTACGAATTGATTAATGGCCTGCTCGCCATCGCCGAGGAACAAATGATCAAAGCAAGACAGTTTTTCCAGAAGTCCGATTTGTTGATAAGAAAAAACAATCGGGCCGCCTAAGATTATTTTTGAATCAGGATGAATCTTGCGAAGAATTTTTTGATATTGGATTAAGGCTTCATAGTCCTGGTTGATTCCACTGACAAAAAAGAGATCGGCGTGAGGAGTCTTATTTTTTTTTTCTATGCGTGTATCGTAAAGAAAGATTTCTACGCCAGGCAACTCTCGAAGATAGCTTGCCAGCGTATAGGCCCAGACCGGCATGTATTTCACACCGAACATCTGGTCTTTTTCAATCTGTTCATCAACACAGACTAACAGTCCGATTTTCATCTTTAATCCTTAACGATGACATTAACCAATAGGTTTTTTCTATAAACCCATTAAGTTTATTAATTATTCAAATGTAGCATTTTACTCCATAATGCCAAGAGGGAGAGAGAAAAATGAACGGAATTTTTATGGGAATTTTAGGTGGAGCGGTCGCTGGAGGAGCAATGGCCTTCGGAGCACTTTCCACTATACTGCAACCCCAGAAAATGTCTTTGGAATTTAACTCCATGGAAAAAATTTTTAATTTCGTTCTCTGTGGCTTTTTCCTGGCCGCTTCGTTCAGTTACATAAATCCAACGCTCGAAAAAAACTTTCACGGGGGTCTCACCCATAATTATGAGCTCTGGAGTGTCATCGCGGGGGCCACTGCCGGACTTTTATTGATGCTCCTCTTTATCGAAATTGTTCGCGAGCGAGTGGCGAGAGAGAGCAGGAATCACGAATCGATTGAAAAGATTCTTTTTTTGATGATGCATAATTTTCCAGCCGGGATGATCGCCGGAGTGGCCATGGGGATTCATCATCCAGGTATTAGTTATTCGCTTCTTTGCTTCATAGGAGTGCATCAACTTTTTTTAGGAACACTCGGAGCTCGAAACTTATTATCAATGGGACTTGAATCAGAGCTTTCTCTTGTAGGTTCGCTCTTTATCTCAAGCATCGCGGTGATTTCAGCGATTTTGGGAACAGTTCTTAGTCAAAAGTTTGTCTCGTTATTGCCCGTGATGCTCGCGTTTGCAGGAGGATGTTATGTTGGAATACCTGTAAATGAATTGATAGAAAAAATGAAAAACGGCCAAAGAAAAATCGAATTGAACCCAGGGCTGTTCAGTGGAATGATCGTTACGTTAATTTTCATTATTTGGAAGGAGTTTGTATGAAAACAAAAATCGACATTGGAATCAGTGAAAAAGGCAGAGAAGAAATTGCAAAAGGTCTCTCTCATTTTCTCGCTGACACTTATACACTTTATTTAAAAACACACAATTATCATTGGAATGTGACCGGTCCACAGTTTCAGACATTGCATACAATGTTTGAAGGGCAATATACAGAGCTGGCCGAAGCGGTGGATCTTATTGCTGAAAGAATCAGAGCGCTCGGTGTGAAAGCGCCAGGCTCTTACCAGGAGTTTGCAAAACTCACTTCAGTCAAAGAATCTAATGGTGATTTAAATGCGAATCAGATGGTAGCAGATCTGGTCACCAGTCATGAGCAGGTCATTCGTACAGCGAGAGGATTATTTTCTATCGTCAATGAATGTGATGATCAGCCGACTAATGATCTACTCACTCAGAGACTCCAGTTGCATGAAAAAACGGCCTGGATGTTAAGATCAATGCTTGAATAATAAATTAAACTTGAGGCCGCACTATGCGGCCTTTTTTTATGATAATCCAGGATGGAGAAAATAATCCAAGGCAGGTTTATCATGAAGTTTCTATTCTTCACTTTTGTTATTTGGTCTTCTGTCCTTTATTCTGCTGAGAATTTTTCCGAAAAAAATCTGGTTTTAGATTCTTTGATCAGACCGCGCCTGAAGATGCTTCATATGAACGGTCTTCAGCCTGTCTCCGCAGACAATCAGGCCCGTTATGAACTGGGCAAAAAATTATTCAATGAAAAATTATTGTCCGGTAATAAACGAATCAGTTGTCAGACTTGTCACAACCCTAAAAACGGAACCAGTGACCAGCTGCCAATGTCTCAAACAGAAAACGGCAAAGGCATTCTCAGAAGAAATGCTCCCCATCTTTTCAACGCCGGATTGGGAATGAAGAAACATATGTTTTGGGATGGGAGAGTTCAATATGATTTCAGCAAAAAAATATTTACAACCCCAGAGCCTGCCTTAAATGGATCATCGCCAAAGGCTCCGGCCATAGCATCGGCCATGACGACGGCCCTTGCCGCCCAGGCCCTTTTTCCCATGGTCACTTCAAATGAAATGATGGGGCTCCCGGGTGAAAATGAAGTTGCTGATTCCAAATCAAATCTCGAAGCGTGGGAAAAAATAACCAAAAGGATAAAAGCAAAAGCTGATTATAAAGATCTGTTGATTAAAGCTTTTCCTGAATTTCCACTGGAAAAAATCACAATTGGCCATCTAGCTGAAGCAATAGGTACATTTGAAAAAGTTGAATTTCAATCTACGGGTTCTCCTTTTCAAAAATATTTGCGAGGAGATAATGAAGCAATGTCGAATCAACAGAAACGCGGCTTTGTCATTTTCATGAATAAATGCCTGAGTTGCCATTCGGGCAATGAGCTCGGCGATAATAATCTGTTTGCTTCAGTGGCAGCGCCTCAATGGGGCGCAAAACCATTGGTCCTGGATAAGGGGCGGGGAGAGATTTCAGGTCTGGATTCGCAAAATTTTTTCTTCAAAACACCTAGTCTACTGAACGTCGCACTGACAGCTCCCTACATGCACAATGGATCATTGCAAACGGTGAGAGAAGTTCTCAATCATTATAACCATCTCAATAAATCGCTGGATGGTTTTGAAGCAGAAGAAAATCGAAGGGCCAGAATTCCGGTAGAGGTAGAAATAGAAAAACGACCGGCCATGCTCGATGAAATATGGCTTTCTTCCCAGTCAGGTAGTAATCGAAAAATTCAAAACAGATTATTTCTCACTGATCTTGAAAAAGATTATCTTGAAATCTTTTTGAAGGAAGCTTTGACTGATCCCAAATGGAAAAAATAATCAAGCAGCCTTGTTTTGCTCAAAATATTCGGGCTCTGTTTCTTCAGCTTCAACAGAATGAAGGAGAGTAAGTTGAAATTCAGTGCCGGTTGTTTCAGCAACTGGTTGATGAGTTTCCAGGACGACTGAAGAAGATGAAACGAGATCGGCCAGGCTTTTTTGATCCTTGCGGATAAAAGACAGACCAAAAAGAACTGAACCGAACATCATACAAGTGAAATAGGAAAATGAGCGTTTCATGGCCTGAATAAGAGTTATTTCACTCTGATCTTCATTGATGACTTTTAAACCAAAGATTGTTTTTCCCATCGTTCTACCGTTGGTTACGTACAGAAAGAGTGAAAAGTAGGCGAACATCAATGAAAGCATCGAAACTGAAGTCATCATTGAAAATTTATGGACAAGAAAAATTTGTGCTTTGATAGGAAAATGAAAGAAGACTGTTCTGACGAAGTTCGTAAATGCGGCCATGAGAAAATAATTGGTCGCTGTCACGATAAAAAGATCAAGAGTCATGGCCCAAGTTCTTTTTTTCAGCAGTTCATTCGTCGTAAACATATTTTCCTCCCGGTCTGTGAATCTTTTCGGGTGCCGGGAGGAAAAACTGAGAAGGGATTAGAAGCGGCAAATATTGCCGCTCAATTCAAATGTTAGTTGAGTTCCAGTTGTGATTTTAATTGATTTAATTTCAAGAGAGCATCAATTGGAGTCATTTTCATTACATCCAGTTTTGCAATTTCTTCTTCCAGAACTTTTAAGTAGGCTGGAATTTCTTCCTGCTTTAAATCTTCAAAGAAGCAAAGTTGTGAACTGGCCGCTTTTCCGTTTGCGCCTGCTTTCTGTTCAATGACTGGCTGGTGATGATTACTCTCAAGTTGTTTTAAAATTTCTTCTGAACGGGCGAGAACACTCTTTGGAAGACCAGCAAGGCTCGCGACATAGATACCAAAACTTTGAGAGGCAGGTTTTTCTATCAAGCGATAAAGGAACTGCACGTTGCCTTTAATATTGATTGTTTCAACAGTCAGGTTTTTTGCCTGAGGACTGTTGTCAGCGACATCAATCAATTCATGATAGTGAGTTGCAAAAAGAGTCAGCGCTTTTGTTTCTTCAATAAAGTGCTCAACCAGACCCCAAGCAATTGAGAGACCGTCGTAAGTCGAGGTACCGCGTCCAACTTCATCGAGAATGATCAATGATTTTGCTGTCGCATGACGGAGAATTTCTGCTGTCTCTGCCATTTCCACCATAAATGTCGACTGGCCTTTTAAGATGTCATCACTTGCGCCAAGACGGCTGAAGAGAAAATCGCAAAGACCGAGTTTAGCTACTTTCGCCGGAACGAATGATCCCATCTGAGCGAGTAGTTGGATAATGGCAACTTCTCTCATCACGGTTGTTTTACCGGCCATGTTCGGACCAGTGATCAATCCGAAATAAATTTTGTTATCGAGATGTAGATCGTGGCAGACAAATTGATCTTTGATCAATGATTTGATTAACGGATGAAAGCCGGATTCAATGTGCAGAATTTGTTTTTTAGGATCAATTTCCGGACGAGTGAATCCTTCCTGAAGAGCAATGCTCGCCAGTGATTGGTAGCTGTCAATTAAAGCAATATGACCAGACATTCCCATGATAGAAAGTCTTAATTCATGAACGTCATTGAGAAGATCTTTAAAGATTTCTCTTTCGAGTTTTTCCAGTTTAGTTTGCGCCGTAATTGTTTCTTTTTCCAGCTGAGTAAGCTCTGGAGTGGTATAGCGTTCAGCATTTACCAGGGTCTGTCTTCGTTCAAAATCTTTTGGAACTTTAACAGTGCTGCCCTTTGAGACTTCAATAAAAAATCCGGAAACGTTATTGGATTTAATGCGAAGTTTTTGAATTCCACTTTCTTCGCGAAGTCGCGTTTCCATTTTTAATAGCTCATCACCTACATTGAGGTGAAGTTTGGCCAGGCGGTCGCGGTCTTTGTGGACGCCGGATTTAATTAAATTCCCTTTTTCCAGACTTGCACCGATTTCATCGTTCAGTGTTTTTAAAATTTTCTCAGCGAGAGCGAGAAGATTTTTTCTTTCAGCAGAGGACAGAACCGCTTCAATAGGAAGCGTTTTCATTGTTTTTAAAAGTTCCTCGTAAGCGTTGATGGCCACCGCGAGGTTGATCAGATCTGAAGCAGAGCCTTTGTTCATTGCAACTTTTGCAAGAATTCTTTCAATATCTCGAATGCGCGACAGTTCAGAGCGAAGATCGGCAATCAAGTGATTGTCCTTTGTCAGCGCTTCAATAATGTCGAGTCTGTCATTGATTGCTTTTTCATCGTAGAGCGGAGTTGAAAACAGAGATTTCAATAAACGCGCTCCCATTGCTGTTTCAGTTTTATCAAAAAAACCGAGCAATGATTCTTTATATGTTTCACGCGATTTCGGAAGAATTTCCAGTCCAGTTAAAGTCGGTTGAGTGACTTTCATTGTGCCCGTGTTGGAAATCATTTTGAACGGACGAATATGCATGAAGCTTTCTAAAAGCTGAGTTGAACAGACGTAATAAGAAAGAGCACCGATTGGCGCCAGAATCGTTTCGTCGAGTTTTAAAATTTTATCGCGCTTGAAACCTGGAATAAGTTTTTCAATGTAAATTTCTGCAAACTTCGGAGTAAAGTATTCTTCACTCAAATGAGTTTTTAAAACTCCATAGTGTCCTAACAGGGCTTCAATATCTTTTTCTTCTGATGAATTTTCCTGCCATTGTCCCATATAAGTAATGAACTCACGGGGAGCAAGAAGGCGAAGACCTTCGGCCAGTTCTTCGAAGCTTTGATATTTATAACCGCGGAAATCTCCCGTCGTAAAATCCAAGGCCACCAGATAGTAAGCGTTCGCCGATTTATAAGATGAAACCATGTAGCGATGTTCGTGACCTTGGGTTTTCTCCAGATCAAAGGGCATACCCGGAGAAACAACTTGAGTCACTCCGCGCTTGACGATGCCGACAGCATCTTTTGGATCCTGAATCTGTTCGCATATCGCCACTTTCAAGCCGCGATTAGTGATACGGTCAATATAAGCAGAGGCCGCGTGGTGAGGAATTCCCGCCATCGGAATCGGAGTCTCTCCAATTTTTCCTCTATGGGTAAGAGTGATATTTAATATGCGTGACGTTTGACGGGCATCTTCAAAAAAAACTTCGTAAAAATCTCCCATGCGGAAAAGAAGAAGCGTATCAGGATAATTCTTTTTTATTTGAAAATACTGCTCCATCATTGGAGTCAGTTTTGTCCCGGAATCAATGATTGCCTGCAAGTCTTTTAGCGACACTTGTATAATCCTTCAAAGTAATTGATCTGATTGGTCAAGATTACCTTGAATACAAGGACTTATCAAGCTGAGACAGGTTTTATAAGAAAAAATAAATGCTTAAAATTATAAGAGTTTAGGGCCTATAATACGATAAGTGAATGAATGAATAAAATCACACTGGATCGCCTTTGAAATTTCGCCAATATTCCATCCTTCTTTTTTTCTTTTTCGTCTGTGCTGGGCTCAGCCTGGTTTCTTTTCAGGGGCGCCTTGATAATTTTGGAAGCGAATACAATGTGCCCAAAACTGCTCCAAAAAGCGCTCAGGTTGATGAAAGTTTTTTTAAAAAAGTGACTTATTTTTCCATTGATAAGAACAGTCCGTTTATGGAGTTGAATGCAACGGAATTAAACTTATCCACGACCGATGGAACAGTGATGAGCTTTAATCCCGTAGGCGTTGTTTATCGTTATGAAAAAGATAGAACTCCTCTCGAGCCAATTCATTTTTCCGCTAAAAAATCGCGTGCCTTTTTAAAAAAGAAAGAAGTTTTTCTCGACAATGATGTCGAAGTAAAAACCGGAACGACCACTCTTAATGCGCAGAACGTTTCTATTCTCAATCACGGAGATATTCTTTACGCCTATAACGATGTCAAAACTTTAAGCACTGTTGAAAAAACAAGTGACCAGCTTTTGATCACTGCCGGCGCGGCCACTTATCGCCCCAAAGAGCAGATTATCGAGTACAAGAATAGCGTGAATGGCAAAGTCACCCGAAAGAAGCAATATGAGGAAAGTGTGGAGTTTAGCACGGATCTTTTGACCGTGAATGCCCCCGCCTCCCATGTAGAAATGAAGGGGAATGTTGTCTTTAAAAAAGAAAACCTAGATGCCCAGGCCAGCCGTGGGGAAGTCTTTTTGGAAAACTATAATAAAAGACTCAAGTATTATGCTCTTTATGACGATGTGAGATTACAGGAGAGGCTGATTCATTCCGGCAAGCCTCTGACCAGAAAAGCTTTTTCAGAGAAACTGGAAGGACTAATCAGTGATAAAAAGATTATACTTACAGGTCTCCCGAAAGTTTTTCAGGAGAAAGATGTGATTAAAGGGAATAGAATTATCATCAGAGAAAACGTGGAAACGGTTGAAGTTGATGATGCTAATACGAACATCACTCTTGATAAGAATAAAAAAACGGAATGAATGATGGAACACGCAAAGCTGGAAGCTTTTGATTTGAAAAAAACTTACGGTGGAAGAACCGTAGTTAAAGGCGTAAGCCTTTCTGTCGCGCAGGGGGAAATCGTAGGATTACTCGGGCCGAACGGAGCTGGAAAAACCACATCGTTTTATATGATGGTTGGGTTAGTAAAAGCTGATGAAGGAAAGATTACGTTAAATGATATTAATGTCACAGAGCAACCGATTCATAAACGTGCGCTCAACGGCATTGGGTATTTACCGCAGGAAGCGTCAGTTTTTCGCGATCTATCGATCGAAGAAAATATTCTGGCAGTTCTTGAAAACAGAGATCTTTCTCGCCGCGAGAGAAAAGAAATGATGGATACACTGATCCATGATTTTAAGCTCGATCATGTGAGAAAATCCAAAGGCTCTGCTCTTTCCGGTGGAGAGCGCAGAAGAGTGGAGATCGCCAGAGCGCTCGCCCTCGAGCCGAAGTTTGTTTTGTTAGATGAACCGTTTGCCGGAGTAGATCCGCTGGCGGTAGCAGATATTCAGGCGCTCATTGAAGGTCTGAAGAATAGAAATATTGGAGTGCTCATCACAGATCACAACGTTCGCGAGACACTTGGAATTGTCGACCGCGCGTACATCATGAATAGTGGAGAGTTACTCGTTAGTGGTACACCAGACGAATTAATTAACGACGAGAGAGCAAGGAAGTTCTACTTAGGAGAAGAATTCAGGATGTAATTCGAAGGCACAGGATAATACTATGGCCGTGAAAATGTCCCAAGGGTTAAAGCAGACGCAGAATCTTGCAATGACACCTCAATTGCAGCAAGCGATCAAGCTTCTCACTCTTACTCACCTCGAAATGACTAACGTCATTGCTGAAGAGATGGTTGAAAATCCCATGCTCGAAGAAGCAGGAGGTGAAGGCGAAGTTGAAGTAGATGCATCCGCCGAAGATAATCGCGAAGCCACTTCAGAAGATTTCGCTGAAGCTCCCATCATGAAAGAAAAAGACGATTTCGACTGGGATTCTTACGCTGATTCATTCAATTCAAATTCATCGGCACCCAATATGGCGACTCCTTCATCCGATCCGGATGAAATGCCGACTTACGAAAATATTGTTTCAAAATCCATGACGCTTGCTGAGCACCTTGAATGGCAGCTCAAGATGGAAAATCTTTCTGAAACGGAATGGAAGCTCGCCCATTTGATCATCGGTAACATAAACGATGACGGTTATCTTGAAGTAAATTTTGAAGATCTCATTGCAGAAACAGGATTAAAACGCGAAGACGCTTTCGACGTTCTGGAAATGGTTCAACGTCTTGATCCAGTCGGATGTGGAGCGCAGAATTTACAAGAATGTCTTCTTGCTCAAGCGAGAATTGCAGAGGAAAGATCGCCTCTTCTTGAAAGAATAATCCGCGATCACCTTGAAGATCTTCAAGGGAAAAACTACGAAAAAATTGCTAAAACTCTCGGAGTCACTTCAGATCAAGTGAAGAAAACGGCACTTCTTCTTCAGAATTTTCATCCGAAGCCAGGACGTCTTGTGGCCGCTCCTGATACGCACTATATTTTACCGGATATTTTTGTGGTGGAAGTGGGCGGAGAGTTCGTAGTCCAGGTGAACGATGAAGGTATTCCACGTCTCAAAATTTCTAAGCTTTATCAGGAAATGATTAAACGTGGGGCCGGACATAAAAATGATGAGGCAAGCGAATTTGTTAAAGAGAAACTTCGCTCTGCTGAATGGCTCATTAAATCGATTCAGAACAGACAAAAAACAATTGAGAAAGTGTCGAAAGCAATCGTTTCTAAGCAGCAGGAGTTCTTTAAGAAAGGACCAAAATACTTAAAGCCGATGGTTTTAAAAGACGTTGCGAATGACATCGGTATGCATGAATCTACAGTCTCAAGAGTCACTACAAATAAGTATATGCACACGCCGATCGGAACTTTTGAATTGAAGTATTTTTTCAATACAGGGATCGGTGGAAAAGATGGTGGTGCGGATATTGCCAGTGAAGTTCTGAAGATGAAAATCAAGGCCATTTTTGAAGCTGAGAACCCTGCGAAACCATTGTCAGATCAAAAAGTGGTCGAGATTTTAGCTAAAGAAAATTTAACCGTTGCACGAAGAACAGTTACTAAATATCGCGAGATGCTGGGAGTTCTTCCATCATCAAAACGAAAAGAGAAAAACTAGTTACTTTTACCAGTAAGGGCAATTATGAAAATCACAACTTCATTTCTTCACATGGAACACACGCCAGCTCTAGATGAAAAGATTAAAGAGTCATCGGAAAAACTTACAAAGTTTTTTCAGGATAAAGGGACGCTGAAGTGGTCGTGTTATGTGAAAAATGGGGAACATTTCGCTGAGATTTATTACCATGCCCCTCAGGGCGAATATCATGCTAAAGCATGGTCTGATAATATGTATCACAGCATTGAGATGGCCGTAGAAAAAATTGAAAAGCAAGCGTTCAAGAAAAAAGATAAATTCAATAAAATGCACAGAGAGAAATCAGATGTGGTTATTGTTGATCCGGACATGGCGTGGACGGATTATGATGAAGAAGACGTAGCTTAATACGAATAAATTGAAAAAAAGATAAAAAAAGGCCGCTGTTTCAGCGGCCTTTTTTTTATTTCATTGCCCCCGAAGAGGTAAGAAGTTTTAAAACTCTATCCTGAAAACCTGCTTCATCAAATGGCTTAGGGAGAAAGCTTTTAATTCCCAGAGCGATACTTTTTTCAAGCATAGTTTTGTCGAGTGTGCCAGAAACAACCATGACCGAAGCTTTTCTATTTAATGATTTGTCATCAAACTCTCTCATCAGATCAAGACCGCTTTTTTTAGGCATTTTCAAGTCAATCAGAATCAGAGAGAACTTCTGGTTTCTCAACTTGTTTGAAGCGATCGCTCCGTCATTGGCAATAATGATATTTCTAAAGCATCCCATGTTCTGGCAGTATGTTTTGATGATTTCGCAAATGTCTTTATCGTCATCCACAATCAGTACATCCCCCACGGTCGCTTTAGCTTTTAAAGTTACAGTATTCAATTTTCCTCCGAGCGTATTATCACTTCTCTTCTAATCTTAGACGGAATTGCCACAAAATGGTAAGAGGCACATAATGACCTGATAATGCGTTTTCTATTGAGGAAAACTACAAAATTGTTAATGAAAAACTGCCGTTTTGTCTCGGCAGTAAACAAGTTTTCTTAAAACAGGCGACCACTTTGCAATGTGATTAGTGGAGAAAATATTTAATCGAATTGCAGAGGAGTTAGAGCTTTTGTTTAAAGACAGTTGTCTAAAATTTAGACAGAAAATATTCTTGCTGCCGGTTATGGCGTTGTTATTCACATCCTGTGGACAAACGGCTCCTTGGAAAACATCAACGTCGTCGTTGATGTTATCGGAGTATTCTTGTGCTCCGGCCTCAACATTGGAATTAGCAACTTCTAAAAATATCGCTGCACTTTTTTTTGAACAAAGAATTAAAAATCCAGCAGGATTCTTTTTCATTGAGCCAAGAATTTATGATTATGAAAATCCGCTTATTTTAAGTGAAGCCCGAATGCAGCAGGACTATGTCAGTTTAAAAAATGACCGCTCGCTGGAGCAGAGAAGTGCTGACCTCTTTTTTCTTTATAACTTCAATCAACGCTTTGAAAGCCAGCGCTGCCAGTTCGGAGCTCTTGCTGAGAAGAAAAAGTATGACCTGCGCCCTTATCTCAGCATCACTCACCAATGTTACAAGAAGTACAACAATACATCCTGTGACAACAGCGAGTATGAGAATATGACACCGGAAAAAGAGAGCTGGACCAAAAACAATGCTCTCGATCTCTGTAATTCACTGTCTGCTCCGGTCAGTTGTATAAAGGAGTACAAGTTTAACAAAATGAACAATACCCTTGGCGATATGATCAGAAAATATCAGTCCAGGTTTGAAACAGAAAGATATCAAGCTCTTTTTAAGTTGAGGCCTTCCCACAACAAGTATAATTGCAGTCGTGAAGGTGAAAGGCTTATCATGCAGCTGAAAATTTATTCTCCTTCCATTGAAGCTTGGTACCTGCGTGAGCTTTTGAATGAAGTAGAAGCGAGCTGGCAAAACACTCAATTTGCTCTTAAGGTTGAGCTGGTTGATCATCCGGTAAAAGACGCAATTAAGATTTTACCGACGACCAGGGCTGTGTCTTATGTTCCTGATGACAATAACAGGATTGTCTATCTGAGCAGGAGCCAGGATCTTCAGACATCCAAACGAATTCTTGCCCACGAATTCGGCCATGTTCTCGGCTTCCCTGATTGTTATATAGAGTTTTTCGATGATAAAAAAAAGGAATTGGTTTATTACGAAATTTCTAAGAATTATAACAATATTATGTGCTCGCTTAAAAATGGAGTGCGAGTTCCTGAAGACTACTTTGTTCAGCTGGAACAGAACTCTTGCATCTTTAATTAAATCTGAGCGATAATAAATTCATATGAGCAATCACGACCATAATCAAGACAATGAAGATGAAGGTGGAACATCCACGATCATCAAACCTAAAATCCAGCTTCCCAAAAAATATAAAGTCCTTTTGCATAATGATGATTATACGACAATGGAATTTGTCATCTTCGTTCTGCAGGCCGTTTTTCACAAGACTCTGGATGAAGCTGAACGAATTATGATGGAAGTTCACCAAAAAGGTATCGGACTTTGCGGTGTCTACACTCATGAAATTGCCGAAAGCAAGGCCCAAAAAGTTGAACGACTCGCTAAGGAACATTCTCATCCTTTAATGTGCTCAATTGAACCGGAATAATTTATGAAAAGTAAACGTCTCGAGCTCATTATTAATACTTCGGTGATAAAGGCCAACGAACTTCACCACGAGTATCTGACGCTGGAACTGATTTTCCTTTCAATGCTGACGGATCCTGAAGTTCGCAACATTCTTGAAAGTTGCGGAGCTGATCTGAAAAAGCTCGAAGCGGAACTGGTCGATTTCATCAATGACCAAACTCACTTCAGCATCCTTTCCCAGGAAGAAATAAAAGAATTGTCGGAAGCCCAGTTTGCCGATGATGAGTTAAGAGAACTGGCCCGTGAAAATGGTATATTTTATCAGCCTGAAATCTCCATGGCTCTTCAACGGGTCATTCAACGTGCGGCGATTCACGTGCAGTCATCCGGTAAGAAAGATATCCTCGGCATCAATTTGCTTGTGGCCCTTTTCAATGAGCAGGAAAGTTTCGTCAATTATCTGCTTCAATCACACGGAGTCGAAAAATTCGACGTTGTTAAAATGATCGCTCATGGAGTTGACAGGCCGGTAAATAGCGAACCCAGTGTTAATGATCAGATTCGAGAAGAGCTTGGCGAAAAACAACAGGCAAAGCAGAGTGCTTTAGAGGAATATTGTTTAAACTTAAACCGTGAAGTCGAGCTGAACAGAATTGATCCGATCATCGGACGAACTGAAGAGATAGAAAGAGTCGCTCAAATTCTTTCAAGAAGAAGAAAAAATAATCCGCTTTTGGTCGGTGAAGCCGGAGTCGGTAAAACGGCCATTGCTGAAGGTCTTGCTTACAGAATTGTGAAAGGTGAAGTTCCTGACGTGTTAAAAAAAGCGACGGTCTTCAGTCTGGATCTGGCCAGTCTTCTTGCGGGCACAAAGTATCGCGGGGATTTTGAACAAAGACTCAAGGCCGTGATGAAAGAATTGACTGCCTATAATGATGACGGAAAAGGAGAGGCGATACTCTTTATAGATGAAATCCACACAATCATGGGCGCCGGTGCAACTTCCGGAGGATCGATGGATGCCTCCAATCTTTTGAAGCCAGCGCTTAGTTCGGGACGATTGAGATGTATCGGCAGTACGACTTACGAAGAATACCGAAAGCATATTGAAAAAGATGCGGCCTTCAGCCGCCGCATGCAGAAAGTAGATGTCAATGAACCGACACTAGAAGATACATACAAAATCCTGATCGGGCTTCGTAGTAAGTTTGAAGAACATCACAATGTGAAGTTTTCCAATGCGATCGTTAAGCTCATCGTCGATCTGGGCAACAAGCACATCACTGACCGCAAGAATCCAGACAAGTCCATCGACATATTGGATGAGGTCGGCGCGATGATCAGAATCCTTCCCGAACAGAAACGCCATACAAATGTAACGAAGAAAGACGTTGAAACAATTGTCGCGGCAATGGCAAAAATTCCTAAAATGTCTGTTCATAGTGACGAAAAGGAAAAACTTAAAAACCTTAAGTCGAATCTGAAGTTGCTTATTTTCGGCCAGGATGATGCCGTCGAAAAAGTTTCGGATGCTATCTTGCTTTCACGTTCAGGTCTTGGTCATGAGCAGAAGCCTATCGGCTCTTTCTTGTTCACGGGGCCCACGGGTGTTGGTAAAACTGAACTCGCAAGGCAACTGGCGCGCGAGCTCGGCGTTCATCTTGAAAGATTTGATATGTCTGAATACATGGAAAAGCATTCCGTCGCAAAACTGATCGGTGCTCCTCCAGGTTATGTTGGACACGAAGGTGGCGGACTTTTGACGGATGTAATGAAGAAGCACCCGCATGCGGTTCTTCTTCTGGATGAAATTGAAAAGGCGCATCCCGATGTCTTCAATATTCTTTTGCAGATCATGGATCACGGAACTTTGACAGATTCTCATGGCAGATCTACTGATTTTAGAAATGTTGTCATAATTATGACATCCAATGCAGGCGCAAAAGAGATGGAATCGGGTTCAATCGGGATCAACAAAGAGGCCGGAGCTCAAAGTTTTAAGCGCGATCAGGCCATCAAGAACTTTTTTACGCCTGAATTCCGCAATCGTCTCGATGCCATCGTCCATTTCAACAAGCTCGGCGATAATCAGATCCTCAAGATCGTGGATAAATTCCTTATTCAGCTTGAAACTAGGCTTGCAGAGAAGAATGTAGAGCTTAAAGTCGACGATAGTGCCCGCAAACATCTTGCCAAGATCGGTTTTGATCCTCAAATGGGCGCCAGACCGCTCGCCAGAATCATCGATACAGAAATTAAGAAGCCACTTTCGCACGAAATTCTTTTTGGAAAACTCGAAAAAGGTGGTGTTGTTGTTGTTTCATTCGATGAAGTTCACCAGAAAATCGCCTTCAGCTTCCCGAATTAGGCATTTTTTTACCCTTCAACCAACTTTTTTTTCATCTCGAGGTCTTCATCAAGAGGCCCTCGAGAACTTTTTTTAAAAAATATTTTAAGAAATTTTCTGGATGTGGAAAACGAATGAAACATGCATGAATAGTGCATTTCATCGATTCACACAGAGGAGAGAAGAAGCTTGAAAGAGTGCTTTTGAGTGCAATTGATGAAAAAAAAATTAAAGCTTATGAAAAAAAAATACGAAAAATGAATCAAACATGTAATTTTTTGTTTGCACGAAAATAAAAAAATGTTTATTCTTAAAAAAAGAATAAAAACTTTTGGAGGATTTTATGGCTGTTAAGAAAGCAACAAAGAAAGCTGCTAAGAAAGTAGCAAAGAAAGCAACAAAGAAAGTAGCTGCGAAAAAAGCTACAAAAAAAGTAGCTAAAAAAGCTACAAAAAAAGTAGCAAAAAAAGCTACTAAAAAAGCTGCTAAGAAAGCTTAATTTTTTAAGCGACCTAGTTAAAAAAGGGACCTTCGGGTCCCTTTTTTATTTGTACCAAAGCCTGAAAGAAGTCCCAAAAATCTGATTTTCACCACTCTTTTCCTGTAATTCTTGCCCCAAAGTCACCATTACATTTACAAGCAACCCTCAAACTGTTACCTTCCATGCCACATTCATTTTAACGTAGCTGATAAGGCTTTTTAACAGGGTAAACTTATGGCAACTGGTCTTGGTACAAGAGGCAATGGTCCTCGCGAACAATCTATTATTGATCCGCTTACAGGCGAAAAAACTGTAGTGATGGGCGATCTGGTCTTTCCTCCGCGCAAAGTGTGGATGAAAACCTTCGGCTGTCAGATGAACTACCACGATTCGGACAGAATCGTATCCCATCTGGCCGATTTGAACTTTTCAAAAACAGAAGAATTGGATGAAGCGGATCTGGTTCTCTTCAATACATGTGCTGTCCGAGATCTTTCAAACAACAAGTTCTATTCCCAGTTAGGGGAAATGAAGCATGCCAAGAAGAAAAAGAATGGTCTTGTGGTCGGTGTTGGCGGTTGCGTGGCCCAAACAGAAGGAAAGGAGCTTGTTAAAAAATACAGGCACCTCGATTTTGCTTTTGGAACGGACGTCATCGACACAATCAACGACATGGTCTTCAGGGTCTATGCTGGCGACAATAAGTTTACGATCAATTCATGGGACAGAAGCGAGAACTTCTCGATTGAAACAAAAGTAACCGGGGATTCGCCTCAGGCCTTCGTCAATATCATCAAAGGCTGCAACAAATATTGCACTTATTGTATCGTTCCTTATACCCGCGGTAAGGAAAGATCCCGCAAAATGGCCGAAGTTGTCGAGGACGTCACAAAGCTGGTGAAGTATCAGGGCGTTCAGGAAGTGACATTGCTTGGCCAGAACGTTAATTCCTACGGAAAAGAAAATGGCGAGTCGCTTGCTCAGCTCATTACAGAGCTTGATAAAATCGACGGACTGGAAATCATCCGATACACAACATCTCATCCTTATGACGTAAGCGATGACCTGATTGCTGTTCACGGCACTTCAAAAAAACTTTCAAAGCATCTGCATCTTCCGGTTCAATCTGGTTCTGCAACTGTTCTTGAAAGAATGCACAGAGAATATACACCTGAACATTATTTAGGGTTGCTGGAAAAACTCCGCAAAGCTCAGCCTGAAATCGTTCTTTCAACTGATATCATCGCGGGCTTCGTGAATGAAACTGAAGAAGAACATCAGGAGACGATCGATCTTCTGGATAAAGCTCAGTTCGACTTTATTTATTCATATGTTTATTCGAAACGAAACAAGACTCGTGCCGCGAAGATGGATGATTCACTTGATGATGAAACCAGAGGAAGACGTCTTCGTGAAATTCAGGCTCATCAGCTGAAGATTCAGGATAAAATTCACCAGACAATGGTGGGAAAAACTTATCGTGTTCTGGTTGATGATGAAGGAAACATGGGCGGTGTGAAGAAGTGGAAAGGGCGTACAAACTGTAACAGAATTGTCCACTTTAGACCTGAGACTGAAGAGAAAAACTACAAATGGCACTGGGTAGATGTGAAAATCACGTCGGCCACGGCCCTTTCATGTCAGGGTGAACTGGTTGCCGATCTAGGAAGAACAGCACCTTCTCTTCAAGGCAAGTAATTAAACAACATTAGAGAGGGGGAATTTCTTCCCCCTCTCATCTCTCTCTCTCAGTTGATAAAATAAAGTCAGCTGAGGTGCTCGTGAAAACAAAAATCTTCTTTCTTTTATTATCCTTATTACCAATATGTTCGATGGCCGGAATTTATGAATTAGATTTCGATTATGGTTACGATAGGCAAATTTTTGGGATTAACAGGCAAAACAGTGTCGTCAGCAGAAATTATACCATTGGATTTTCCAGTTATCTCTTTGACCTGACGGCCCTCGATTTTAACGTTTCAAATAATCAGGATGTGACCAGTCAAAACGATCGCATAAATTTAGCGATTGGTTATGATCTCGTTTCTCAGCAGACGAGAGTGAGAACAAATGTTTACGGCGTTGGTTTAAAACAAATGCTTGCCGGGCGTGGTTCGCGCATCATACCGGTTATCAGCGCAGGTTATGCGAGAGAATTTATTACTTCGGGCGGCGATATCACCGTCGAAAACACAGCAACAAAAGTTCAAACTGTTTATAATCAGACAGAAACCAAGCAGCGCTATAATTCTGTGTTTGGCTCTTTTAGTTTACAAATAAAATTGACCGAGAGATTCTCGTTAAAAGGATCAGTGCGGACGCTGTTTCCTGCATTTGAACTTAACAAGGCCAGGGATAACGTGAAATACCTCGTCGGTTTTGCATGGATTTTCTGAAAAAGAGCCTCATAGTTGCTTTTTTCTTCAGCCTCATCGGCTGCGCCAAGCTCGATTATATTTATGAGCAAAGTGTAGGGCAGTTGTCTTTGCAGACGCGTGCAAAGAACAATGAAGAAATGTTGAAAAATGTGCGCGTGCCGAAAGATCAAAAAGAAAAAATACGTAAAATTCAGGAGCTGAAAAAATATTTTTACCGCTACTGGGGGAAAAAAGAAACTCCCATTTATTCGCAAACGACCATGCTACAAGGCAAGGCCGTTACTTACCTCGTCGTCGCTTCTGCTTTTAACGAAATTAAGCCTGTCGATACCTGCTTTCCGGTAATGGGATGCTTTCCTTATCTGGGATTTTTTAACCTTGCTTCGGCCCGAGATTTTGCCAAATCTAAGGAAGAGGAAAGTTATGTCACCTGGGTTCGTCCTGTGTATGCTTATTCAACGCTTGGGTATTTTACAGATACAATTCTTTCCTCTTTTTTTCATTATAGTGATTACGAGCTGGCCGAACTTATTTTTCATGAATTGTTCCACACCATTTTCTTCGTCAATAATCAGGTGGAAATGAACGAAAACCTGGCCAATTATTTCGCTAAAGAGATGATGGAAATCTATTTCAAGGATACGAATCAGCTGGACTATCTGCGCATTCAACAGAAGGAAGAAATAGAGAACAAAGTTCTGCGGAAGACAGTGGTTAATCTCACCTCAGACCTCCAGGATCTTTATCAAAAGTTGCTGCCTAAAACAAAAGAAGAAGCGCAGGTTATTCTGGATGAGTTTATGGATAAGAGGTTCCGTCCTGAAGTAATGAAAAAGTGCCAGGATCAGAATATTGCCCCTAAGGCCTGTTTTCCGCTCGAACGTCAGTGGAACAATGCGAGTTTTGCGGCCTTCCTTACATATGAAAAAAAATCTGATGATCTGGAGGGACTACAGAAAAAACTTGGGTTAGACTTGAAAGGGTATTTTGAGTTCATTTCCAAGAAATATCGGGAATACGAAAATCAATCAGAGGTCTCAGATTTTTCACTGTACCTCTTCAGATAGGGGTCTTTCATGAAGCACATTCTTTTTATTGATCCGCTGGAAAAATTAAATCCGAAAAAAGATACATCTCTTATGATGGCGGCCACGATGAAGGCGAGAGGAGTAGAGGTCAGGCTTCTTTTTGAAAAGGATTTCTACCTCAGCAATAAAATGAACCCTGAATTTCAGGTTTACGATTTCACTGCAGAGTTTTATGAAGACGGCTGTTACCTCAAAAAGTTTGAACTGCAAAAATCTGAGCTGATGACGGTCGAACGCGATGACGTTATTCACATGAGAATTGATCCCCCTTTTGATACACGTTACCTGAGATATCTGTGGATGCTCCGTTTCTATCAGGAAAAAGGGATTCGCGTTGTAAATTCTCCGGATGGTATTTTGAAATTTAATGAAAAACTTCATGCTTATGCGCAACCTTCTTCTCTGGCGACTTATGTTGGAAGCAGCGTGGATGAATTTTTGAAATTTGCCGATCTGATGAAAAAAGAAAATCACCAGGAATTGATTTTAAAACCGCTGGATCTTTATCAAGGGATCGGTGTGGAAAAAATCAATATTCTCCGGTCAGATCTGAAGGAAAAATTTCAATCGAAAGTAAGTGAGAATAACGGACCAGTTGTTGCTCAACCATTCTGCAAAGACGTTGTGAACGGTGAAATCCGTGCGCTTTATTTTAAGGGAATTGAACTTGGCTCAATTTTAAAAATCCCAAAATCAGGTGAGTTTCTCGCCAATATTGCTCAAGGGGCTGCCTTTCATCCGATTCAGTTAAGTCCGAAGGTTAAAGATGAATGCAACCGCATCTGCAATGAATTACTTCGCGATGGAGTTGATTTCGTGGCCTTTGATATCATGGGAGACCATGTCTCAGAGATTAATATCACTTGCCCGGGTCTTCTCGTTGAAGTGAGCTTTGCACACAAAAAAAATCTGGCAGAGCAGGTTTTGAGCCTGCTTTAAGCAGCAGGCTTGATTAATTTCGTTAAATCTTCAATCAATACAGTTTGTTCTTTTGCCTGCTGATCCAGTCGTTGCGCTTCTTTTGAAGTCACAGAAGCAATATTTGAATTGTAGCTTGTTGAATCATTTAATTGCGACATTGCTCCTGAAATTTCTTTCAGACCATGGGCCTGCTCTTCTGAAGCCGAAGCAATTTTAGTAATGAGTTCATTGACCAGATTGATATTTTCTCTAATTTCCTGGAGAGTATCGCTGCATTTTTTTGCCGTTTGATGTCCGCTGCTGATTTGTTTTTTATTGGTTTCGACCACAATATTGGTCTGCTCTTTAGCTCGCTCAACAATTTCCTGAACTTTCTTTGTAGAACTTTCAAGCAGCACGCCGATTTCATCAGCAGAAGCACCAGACATCTGGGCAAGTTTTCCGACTTCTTCAGCAACGACAGCAAAACCTTTTCCGTGTTCACCGGCTCGTGCCGCTTCTACTGAAGCGTTAAAAGAGAGAAGTCTGGTTTGAAAAACGATATCATTAATAACTTTGGTCTTTTCAGAAATGGCCGAAATGATCTGGTTGATCTCAGCAATCTCTTTGTGACTGTCTTCGATCTTTCCGACGAGGTCTTTCATTCCTCCGGCGATATGATCAATAGAAGACATAACCTCATCCATATTGCGCAGACCTTGTTCGGCAGCTTTCATACTATGGGCCGATGCTTGTTTCGTTTGTTCAGCTGTCTGGTTATTTTGCTCTACTTTTGTGTTGATTTCAGTGATGGAAGCAACTGTTTCGTGAAGAGCAGAGACTTGTTCAGTAACCGACTCAGAAAGATTTGTGCTTGAGCCGGAAATTTCAACGATGGATCCGGTGAGAATAGTAGAACCATCTGTAAGTTTATTGACAACATTTTCAATTCGTCTCGAAATATAGCGGGCGATGAACCAGGCGAGAATTGATGAAAGGATTAAGCAGACGAGAGCGATCGAGCCAACCGTCCAACGGGCGCGGATGCTTATCTTATCGCTTGATTCTTTCGCGGCTAAACTTCCTTCAAATGAAATATCAGAAATACTTTTCATTTCATCGAACATTTCGCTGTAGATTTTTTGAGAGCCATTAAGCACGGCTGCAGCTTCAGACATTTTTCCTTCTTTCCAGAAAGAATAAAATTTGTCGTGTTCTTCAACGTATTTATCCCAGTGCTCTGAGAATTTATCAAAGGATCTTTGCGTATCTTCATCGCCAATTAATTTAGCGAAAGATTTATTGTAAATGGTGACGTTCCCGCTGCTTTCATCCATTCTGTCTTCTGAAGCTTTTTTCTCTTCAGCGGTTTTATCGTCCATTGCTTCCCATTCAGCTGTTCTGAATTTTGCAATGTTCGTGGAAATTTCTCCCACTTTACTAATTTTGGGAATCCATTCATCAGTGAGTTCCGAAGTATTTTTTGTGATCAAAGTCATTTCGTATAGAGCAAAGATCCCTGCTGATGTTGTTACTACGGCTGCGAGTACTGCTGTCGTCGTCACCATCGAAGAGAGTGTCCATTTACGTTTAAAAAATTTTTTAACCGACATGATTGCTCCGGAAAATTGTTATAATATTTATAGATATCGACAAAAAATCGGAAACGTTTAGGATGAAATCTTAAAATTATAAAAATTTCAGGGGGGAAATCATGAAATTATTTTGTTTATTAGCTGTTTCCACAATGTTATCAACTGCTGCCTTTGCTGATTGTATGATATCAATCAATCGCACAGCTTGTGCAGGTAAAGAATCAGAAGCGCTAAAACCTTACGATGGAAAAAATCCAACAGAAGAAAAAGGTAAAGCAACAACTGAAGAAGCTTGTTTAAAAGAAGGCGAAAAAGCAGCAAAGATCGTTAGAAAAGGTGTTCTTGCTAAGAAGACTGTTAAAATTTCTTTCGGTGGAAAATCTCTTGGTGAAAAAACTGAAGAGAAAGAGTGCAAGTAGTTTTTAAAAATTAAGAGCACAAATAAGAAGGCCCTCTTTCGAGGGCCTTTTTATTTTTATTGTAATGACCAGGTTTCATCTGTTGAATAAAGAATGTCGAAGGCCACGCATTCTGTTGGATAATTAGATCCATTCACAGGAATGTCGAGATAAGGAGTTGAGCTACAGCTGCTTGGAATTGTCCCGTAGTAAGATTGAGTTGTGCTTCCTGATTTAGGTTTACAACGTGAATCAGACTGAACATTGACAACTTCCAGAACGAGTGGATCTGCACTCGCCGGCACTGCGAATTTATAAACTCCAGAAGCGCTGTCAATTGGCCCGTAAACAGTTCCGACTTCACCCACTGTGACACCTTGTTTGTGAAGCATAAATTGAACTTTTACTTTTGAAGCATACATCATGAACGGGCTGCAAACTCTGTTGAATGTTGAAGTTGCATTCGCCGTTGGTGCACGAGGAATAATTCTAACGTTAAAAACAGCATCAGTCGTAAACAGGTTAGGTGAGAGACCAGAGTTACTGTTGGTGTAGTTTGTTGAAGACCACCATGTTTGTCCGTAAGATCCACCGCTCGCCTGAATATTGGAAACTTTTCTATAACATTTTCCATCGATAACTTCCTGACAAATAGAATTGCCAGTTCCGCCACCGCCTGAGCCGCCGTTATCGCCAGTGCTTCCATTGGTTCCTGTCGACCCATTTGTGCCAGTTCCACCATTGGTTCCTATTGGTGAAGTTGTACTTGTCGTCGAAGTTTTCGATGATGTCGACTTCACTGAACACGCTGTGAGCGCACTCAAGAGGAGTAAAAATGTGGTTACTTTTAAAGTGTTCTTCATAATTCAAAACCTTTCTTTTGGTTCACCTATCTCGTCTACTATTCGACGCTTTTGGGACTTTTCTTGAAATTAATTATTTCTTGAGTGGTTTTGACACTTAACCCTTTGAAATAACATCCGTGTAAGTCCTGGGGCCCCTGTTGATATCATCTGGGGGAATAGGTAGAATAATAAGACGCGATCGAGGAATGATCGTCAGAAACAGTCAAATGAGTTTAATGAAAACCGACGAACTACAAAAATTCATCCAAAATTTAAGCCCCGATCTTTATAGCTTTGCTTATGTTTTAATACCTGATGATCTTCAGGCTTCGCAATTGATGATTGATTGCGTGCAATCTTATCTTGTCCAGAAACGACCATTAATTGAAAGAATGGCCCTCTCCAAAAATAAAATCGTGAGAAATCTTCTGGATGAAACAAAGGCGCATCTTTTTAAAACAATTTTTGAACTTTCAAAGAAAAGATATCAACAACTCAAAATGAGTTTTTCAGAAGTTGAACAAAATGGCGGTTTCTTTGCTCTTGAGCTCGAAGAAAAAGCCGTTCTTTATCTAAAAGAAAAAGCATTGATGGATCTTGATCAGATTGAATTTATCACCGGTGTAACGAGACCTGAATTACTCGCTCGTTTATACTCGGCAAGAATAAAGATGACTGAACTGATGCCCAACCAACAGCTCTTTACTGAGATTCAATCGGGTCGTAGTAGTGGAGGAGTTGCTTAAGTGTCACATGATCTGAGGATTGAGCCGCAAGCGGCCCGCCATTGTATTCACACCCGAAATATTTATTCATTGATGGACATGTCTCCAAAAGATGAGGCTTATAAGAATTTAAGCAAACACATTGAGAGCTGTCCGGTCTGCACTAAAGAATTTCAAAAATTTCAAATGAAAATTTCTGCAGCTCAGGTCTACATTCCCAAGGCCGTGATGGACAGAGATCTTCGCCAGTCTTTTGAACGCGAAGTCGGGGAACTTTTTAAAGTCCTTCAGCTCAATGAGCGTGCTGCTTTAAAACACAAAGTGAAGAGTAAGTTTAAAACGATCGATCAGATGGGAATTGATTTTCTAAAGACTCTTTCTTCAAAACAAATGATCAAAATCTATTTCATCGCAGCTGCGATGTATGCTGCGCTTAAGTACTTTTCATAATTGAGCGTGCTCAATTAATCTGGATTTGGTAATAAGTAGAAAAACCTTTTTTGCTTTTAATAAAGCTTTTCGGCGGGTTCGGAAGATTTAATTGCTTGAGTGTTTCTTCAAAAAAGTAGTGAATGTCGTCGCTGTCTGATGACTTCAAAATTTTCACCGTGACGATATTTCCTTTTTCATCGTAATCGATACGCCCAATCAACAAATGTTTTCCTTCAAAATCTTTATCGATGCCAGGTCTTTCTACCGAGACTTTGTCATAAGTTGCATAAAGTTTGGAAAGATAGCTTGCATAGGAACGTTTAAAAAAAGAATAGTACGCTTTCTCGTCTGAGTTCAATTCATCTTCGGAAACACCTTCAGGTCTTTCATAGCGAATTTCAAAATTCGAAAGTTTTTGCGCCACTGGATTAGAGTTACTCACAGAAATATTGCGGTAGGCTTCCTGCTTTAAAGAATCCTGTTCAGAGTTGCGTGCAATCTTCTTTTCTTTCTTCGGATTAAAATAAAAATGAGTGGCGCTGTCATTAGATGATGTCGACAAACTTGGAGCAGACAGAGAAGGCCCTGAATTGCTTCTTGATTTTGCAGCGCCGGTCTTTGTCTCCGCTTTTTCTTTAGGGGCGACTGGTTTAGGCAAAACGGGAGCAAGATTGCCCAGGGAAAGACCGCTTTGGCCTTTTCCGCCGGCAGGTTTGGGAATTTTAATTTCATCAGGTTGAAAATATTTTGTTTTTGAGCCGTTCTTAACACCCACCCGGCGCATCTGTTGAACTTCCTCAGGTCGCACCAATTCAATGCGGTCGATGCGAACAGGACGCGATTGGGCCGAAGGAGGAGCGTCCAAAAGAGTTAAATCCAGACCATTTTTCTTAACAAAAAGAAGGGCAACCATGTGAAAGACAATGGCCACCAGGAAAGAAACAGAAAGTGAGAGCCTTGTTCCGGAGTTTCTGATCATTTCAGTATGATACAACGGCCCTTTTAAAATTCACAGGGCATTTAGCGGCCAAAACAGAGGTATTTTTGACCTAATGTTGACCCGGAATCTATGAAAGGTACACTTTAAGTAGCGCCATTTTTCGCATGGACAGCGAGAAAGGTTTTTAACTTTGCAAGGATTGCAAACCTATGAAACGAATTTCACTACTCGAGAGTAAAAGAAACATTGCCGGAGTGTTGCTCCTGGCGGCTCTTGTAGCAATCACATATAACATTCAAGAAAATTCTACTCGCATAAAACGTATAACAAATTTTGAAAGCGGCATGCAGACCTGTTTTGCCAGAGTTAATCAGACTTACACAGCAAAAATGCTGGGTGAGACGACCTCAAATTATTTAACTCAAAATTTTCAAAATTTAACTGAGGAATGTTTTGCGGAGGGGATTTTAAATGTCGAAGAAAGTTTTAAAACAGAACTGGCTCAAGTTGCAAAGAAACTCAGCACTCTCGCTTCAAACGTTCATTGGTTTCATGAAGACATTCTTTCACCTGGCTCTGCCCGTGCAATTGCCGGTGCGGGTGAGAGTGAAGGACGCGATGTCGGTTCAAGATTTGAAAAAATTGAATCAACAAAAGATGAAATTTTAGAAAATACAGATCAGTACAAAACTGAACTTTCAGGCACGCTCAATAAACAAAAAAACTTCTTTTATGTGACAGCAACTTTGCTGGTCATCGTAATGATTTCTGAGTTTATGAGCAATACAAGAAGACGTCTGTCCAATCAGGCCAGAGAGAAGGAAGCGGAAGCGGAATTGCTCGACCATGGCGGAGCTGTCAGTGTGAAGGTCGGAGAAATTATCCGTACGGCCTTAGAACAAAATGATCTCATTAATTGTTCAAAACTCTTTGCGAACTATCATGCAGAACAATCTGTAGATAAAAAGAAAAATAAAGTTTCTCTCGAATCACTCATTACACCGGTTGGAACTCAAAATGCTGCTGCTGTGAATGAGACGATTGATAAAATTTGGAACGATGATAGCATTGGTGTGTCGGCCGATAAATCAGAGGGAAAAATGTTAGTTGATCTTAACCTTGAACAAATGAGTTCAGCAGTCATTGACCTGCTTGCAGAAAAACTATTCTCACAAGGTGTTCAGCTAGATACGAAAATTCCAGAAAATCTGATGATTAAAGGACGCGCTGAAGACCTTGAGCAAATTCTTTATCATTTAATGAACTATGCGATTAACTCAACTCAATCTGAAAATGGCGAGAAGAGCGTTTCGATTTTTGCTCATAAACTGGGCGATATCGTAGCTTTTGATATGATCCATTCAGGTCTTGGTTTTGATGAGCAAATTTTAAAGCAAAGAGCGGGGCTCGCTCAATCGACACAAGCATTGGATATCGATCTTCAGATTTGTCAGTCTTTGCTTGAGGAAATTCAGGCCAAAGTACAACTCGATAATAAACTGAATCAACACGGACAAATTATCGGTGGTAGAGTGAAAATCATCTTTAAAGCAGGCGAAAGCACTGCTCGTCTTGTCAATTTGAAAAAAGGCAGCAAGAAAGAAATTCTGGCTTCCATCAATGCTCAATCAACAGCAGCAAATTAATTTAAAATGAATTATCTGGAGATCTGATTTCTGAGAACCGCAGAAATCAGCTCTTCTGTTTCTTTCAGAAGAAGTTCTTTCGAGTTCTTTAATTGTTCAACATTTTTAGTCACGGTTGTCAGGTCCGCCAGGGCCGGAATCCTTAAATTGACGAGAATATCGGCAATCTTAACACCTGAAGCATTTTGCAGAATGAATTTGATGAAATGGTTTATCAAGCTGGAAGCGTGAAGATGAACGATATCTTTATCCTGATATTTTAAAATCAGAACGGCTTCTTCACCCTCGTTTTTCAGAACAGTTGATGTCAGAGGAAGTTGAAGTTCTTCGTGGGTTTTAATTTTATAATCAATGTAAACGTCAGCATTGTTCGGATAAATGGCCTGAGTTTTCAGTTTTACGAGACCTTCAGCGATCAAAGGATTGTTGAAGTTCACGGCGTTTGCTTTGTTGGCCCCAAACTCTTCGAGAGTCGCTTTTAACTGAATTTTAAAATGTGAAAGAAGACCAAGCAAGTGCCATGGGTACGCTTCAGCATTCTGGTTAAAATGCTTTTTAACCTGCTCAAAGTGGGCTTGAAGTTCAAGAGGGTGCTGCGATTTCAATTCACCAACGTTGATATCGAGTAATCGGAAAGCATTCTGAAGTTCGGCCGGCATGAACTGAGTTCTTGCAAAGAAATTCGGAATAAGAAGAGATTTTAACTTCGCTTTTAATTTTGTCGGTCCATCTGAAAGCTGCATTTGAATAATCTGATGCCCGATCGGTGAACTGAAAAATTCTCGGAAGACGTTCAGGTTGATAACCTGATTTTTTGGAATTAAGCCAAAATAATTAAAGAACGCTGTTCCGTATTGTTCGACTTTTGCGCGGTAGCTGTCAGTTGTCGTCAATTCGATACGAACATCCAGCGGCTCTGTCTGGTTCACAATCAGAAGAAGCGGATATTGTTTTTCCGGACCGATTTTCAATCCAAGGAGTTCTGAGGCAACGCTTTTTTTCATCGCCAGGAAATCATCAGGAGTGATTTGTTCAATATGGAAGAAAGACTCCAGCGACGTACAAGATTCAGTTAAATTTTTGAAGAAACGCGGATGCGGTACATGGCCGTTATCTTTTGAAGCTACACTTGAAACAAGTTTTCCTTCAATGATGGCATCCTGATGGAATTCAAAGCTGATGTCTTGCTCAATTTCATTGATATAGATAGGAGTCGTTACTGCATTTTTCTGACGGATAAATTTTTGCAGCTCTTCGACAAGTTTGTTGAACTTGTTAAAACGAGAGAGCGATCCTTTGAATTCGAATGAAAGACAAGATTCTTTCACGTTTTTGTTCATCTCAAACAAGAGATGCTTGTTCAGATTCAGCGAAGCCGTTCTTTTAGTCAGAACATAGATAAAGTGAGCGATTTCGCCTTTCCCTTTAAGTTCTTCAAGATTGAAGCTTGCTTCAACTTTAAAATCTTTCAAAAGCTGTTCAACTCTTTCGCTATGACTCGGGACAAACAGTTTTTGATTGGTGAAAACAAAAATCATCCCATCATTTTTCAGCAGGTTTTTCTGAGACTGAATTTGCTGAATGAGGAAGTGGTGTGGGTTCGTTTTTGGAAGCTCTGTCAGATTCAAAACGATTCTATGGTAAAGAGTTTCATTTTGATTCAGACTGACATTCCCCAGATTGAAGAATGAAGCTTGGGAGCCGACAATTTCCTCTGGCGAAGTTTGATATTTTTCTTTCATTATTTTGCAAATGAAAGGAATGATTTCATATTTATGTTCTACGGCCACTCTCGTAAGGAAGCTCAGGAATTGAAGCTCCTGACAAATCTTCAGGAACTGGCCATCAATAAACTCTAGCCCTTCAAATTCCGGACAAATCAAATTATCCCATTGAGAAATTTTGATATTTGTTTCCTGGGCCAGCCAGTGAGAAAGAGCGAATGATGAAACATTGTTACCGCTGAAGCGGGTATTGATTGTCTTTGGAAGAAGACAAACTTTCTGCGTATTAAGCGGCTTCGCTTTTGAGTGCGGATGCAGCCAGCTTGGGAGCTTGATCAGAAGTTCATTAACCATCAGGCCAAAAGACAAATGAGAAAGAGAATGTGAATAGTCGCGGATAGAGTAGATTTTATCGTCTTTTGGAGTTGAAATAAGCTTGATCAATTCTGTGAGAGTGATGCTTTCAAAAGCATCTTTCAATTTAAGAAGAGAATCTTTGTATTCACTCGATGGACGATACCAGCTGTACTGATTGATCTGAAGTGATTCAGCCATCAGTTCAGTTGAGCTGTCTTTTTTGAAAATTTTTCCCAGGAAGGAAAGAGGATTTAACAGAATAGCTTCTGTCACTTCCATATGCTGTTCTTTTGATAAATCCAGAATGAATTTAATTCTGAATAAATAGATAGCGACTGCGCGGAAACAATGAATTTTCACGAAATCGTCGAGGTGTTTTTTCAGAGGAGAAGTCTCATCCTGCATATGTAGCCAGAAATCATTTTGCTGGCCGAGGAGAGATTTATCGAGTTTTGCATAGTCTGCAAAATGCATGAACTCGTTATAGGTCTGCTGCTTCATCGACTTGCTTGTCGAGCACGATTTTTTAAAGTGCGACAAAGCATCAATCGTTAAATTGTTCAGACTGTTTTTGATAACAATAGCAGAAGCTGTGATGAGGCCTTCGCCTTTCCAGCCAGGGATAAGAAATTCAGATGGATTAAAAGGACGGGCGTCAGAAGACGCAACTTCTCCCAAATCGAAAGCATTACTTGCTGACGATGCCGAGTGAGCAGAGTCTATGCCCCAAGGCCAGAAGGTAGGTTTGCTACTGCCGTTGTCCAATTTTTAATCCTTAAAAAGACCAACTAATTCTATAAGTTAATGAGGATAAAATTGTGATGCATGAAACGATTTAAGTCACTCGAAAAAAACAATTTTAGTCCGCTTTTTTTTGACGCAAGTATTTGATTCCATTAACTAAAGAATTATTCTTAAAGTTTTGGCCATGTGTCGACGAAGAGTTGAGAGAAAAGCTGCAGAAATCCTGGCTTTTTGTGTCTAAATGAGGGGCATTTATGACTGATATTTTTGATGAAGTTGATGAAATTCTAGGCGACGTAGATTCAGTTGTGGAAGAACCGACAGCAGTCGAAGCTGACAGCAATTTTAATGAATCTGAGCTTCAGGACATTATGGCCGAGATTGAAAGTCTTGAAAAAGATTTTGAAAGTGAGCCGGTCATTGCTAGTGCGGAGACGCCTGTGAAAAAGACTCAGCTCCAGGAAGAAATTGAGCGCGAGCTTGCCATGTCTCAGGAAGTGAGTGAAGAGGTGAAAGAAGAACTCATCGCTCAGGTTGAAACTGAGATGGAAACGGAAACGTTTGATGAAGAACCAAAAATTCTTTCTTTTGAAAAGAAAGCAGAACCGATAGTCACTCCGGTGGCACCAATGGCAAAGAGTTCAGAGATTTCTTTCGCTGCTCAAGGGCAGATGAATTTAAATCTTTCTTTTAAAGTAGGTGAAGAAACCGCAACATTGTCTGTTGATCCTGTCCTTGGTCTGGTGGTCACTATGAAAGGCGTTGAGCTTTGTATTAGTGAAGGCGAAGGTTGCAAGGTCACAATGGAAAATGGTGTGAACTTTACAATTCCTTTGACGACTGCTCATTCCACTTCTAAAAAGAAAGCAGCTTAAATCCTTTTTAGGAGTTCGTTGTGAGTATAAAAATCCTCGGTGGATTCGCCCGGGGTCAGCAGCTTTCTGTTCCCAAAGGCGATACGATCAGACCGACTTCGGTCATGCTCAGAAGACGCATTTATGATTTTTACCAGCAGCTCGATGGAGTTGTGTTTGTCGATTTATGTGCGGGTTCCGGAGCAATGGGATTCGAGGCGTGGTCTAGAGGGGCAGAGCGAGTTTATCTTAACGAAGTCAATCGCCACGTCTTGAAAACACTGGAAGAAAATCGCGAAACAATTCTTCTACGCAATGATCACAAAAAAACGGGAAGAATTATCTGTAGTCATACACCTGCAGAAAAATTTATCAAACACTTTCAGGAAATCTATCAAGGATTTACAGAAGAAGAAAAAAGCGAAACCATTCTTTTTCTCGATCCTCCGTATTCACAAAAAAGTATTTATAACGATGTCATTAAAGCGCTCACTGCAGAGCCTTGGTATTTTGGTCAACTTTGGATTGAGTCAGACCCGGTCAAAGGGCTTCCCAAAGAAGTGTGGCAGGAATACGGCCTGGTTCCACTCAAAATTTTTGAACAAGGCGATAGTTATATCTTCGTGACAAATTTTCCTGGGCCATAAAAAATCTGTTAAGCTTTAAGAGTAGTTTTTTTTTAATCACGGAGTGATTATGGAGCTGAGCTCGAGAGTCAAAGGAATGGCCGAAAGTGTAACGTTGAAGCTGAATGCTAAAGCGATGGAACTCACTGAATCCGGCAAACAGATTTATAACCTGACAGCAGGACAACTTCCTTTCAGACCACCACAGACATTTATTGAATCCATCAGAAGCGAACTGGATTTTCTCAAATCTTATCAGTACAGTCCCGTAGCCGGATTTACAGAACTGAGAAAGAAAATCATGAATCATATTGAGAGCACGAGGGGAATTAATTTCTCTGCTCTCGGTGAATTTGATTGTGTTGTTTCAAATGGGGCCAAGCACTCCATTTCCAATATTCTGGGAGCGCTCATTGATCCAGGTGATGAAGTGATCATCATTGCTCCTTACTGGATTTCTTATCCGGAAATGATTAAGTTCTGCAGAGGAACTCCCATTATTGTTCAATCATCTATTTTTGATGTTTTTACACCTCCGCTTACTGAAATCAGAAAGGCTATTTCCGAAAAAACTAAGGCCATTATTATCAACAGCCCAAACAATCCCGCTGGAATTCATTATTCAGATGAATGGATGCAGGAGTTTGCAGAGTTGCTTGAAGAAAATCCGCACGTCAATGTGATCAGTGACGAAATTTATTTTGAAGTTTGTTATTACGATCCTCGTCCGTCTTATTTTTATCAGAAAAAACCGGAACTCTTAAAGAGAACAATTATTGTCGATGGCATCTCGAAAGCTTTTGCCAGCACTGGTCTTCGCATCGGCTGGTGTGTCGGGCCTAAGCATATCTGCAAAGGAATTGAAAACCTTCAGGGACAGCTTACGTCGAGTGCTAATTCATTGATTCAAAGAGCGATGTTGAATTACGATTTTTCAAGTTCGTCTCAGTTTTTAGTTCCGGTGAAAAATCACCTTCGCGACAATGCCACAATTATTCGTGAAAAATTGAAAGAAGCTCATTTAATGAAGTGCTGGTACCAGCCGGTTTCCGCTTTTTATTACATGATCGATTTTTCTCAGACGCCAGCTTTTTCTCATTACACTAAAGACCGCAATGATAAGACCGACTATTCTGTTCAGATTTGCGAAGACATCCTCAATGAACTTGGGGTGGTCATTGTACCGGGAACAGATTTTGGTATGACCAATTCCGCACGCTTAAGTCTTGTTCTTCACAAAGAAGCTTTTTCAGAAGCGATGGAGAAGCTGGTTCAATTTCTCGGAAATGGACCTTCGAAAGCAGACTAGGGGATTTTTTCCCCCGATATCCTCATATGTTTGATACGGCCATAATAGAGTTAAGGGAGCCTAAACTCTATGATGAAACCGTTCATTTATTTTTCCGTTTTGATGATGCTTTTTTCGTGCGGAAAAAATGCAGATCAAAAAACAGCTGATGCTGTTTTGAGTGCGAACATCGCGCTCAGCAAAGGGAACTGTCAATCGGCCATAGATGTTCTGGAAGAAAATGGGCGCGTAAACAACAATGCCGTTTATTTAAAAACTCTCGCTTCGGCCTATGCTTGCCGCGCTGGATATTCAACACTCACTTTTTTTACTACTGATATTTCTAAAACAGTGACACCTGCACCTCTCGGCGGGACGACTACGTATACAACATCGAGCGCAGCTGTTACGACAACTTTACAAAGTGATGCTTCTTTTCAGGACATGCAGACAGCGATCAACATTCTCCTCTACGCAGGAGGAATTTCATCTTCGACGGAACCAACGACAGTTGAAAGAAAAAAATATTTCACAACTTCTGAAGTCGCTGATATCGATTCTCAACTTCTTTATATGATGCTTGTTCAGCTTGGCCGCTATGGATATTTCTATGGAGATTCAAGCGCCACTGGAGCAAAGGGGAGTGGTTCCGGTACCAATACTTGTTTTACCAGTTATATAAATGCTCATGCCAACATTAAAGCTCTTCTGGGTGGCTCTGGAGGAACTTGTACTGATATTGCGACATCAACTTCAGGACACGCACAATTAGTAGACTCAGTAACTGCGGCGACCAGAAAAACCCGTTTATGTCATGGAGTCGTTCTTCTCAATAATATATTTGTTCTTCTTCCGAATGTGGTTGCTTCCATTTTCAGCAATCCTGCTGACCAGGCTGCAGTGACTGCTGCTTTGACAGCTGTTTCCAATGCAAAAACGGTGATGACAACACAAGATGGAACAACGGCGACAGTCTCTAATACTTTAAGTCAGGCCATATGTGAGAATGATACCGCGGTTCCTGTTGGCGCCATTGAAGGTTATTTTGCGCTGATGTTTGAGGGCGCCTTTCAATGATGAGAAAACTTTTACTCCTCACATTGTTTGTGTGTCAGTCAGCTTTTTCCAGAGAGATGAGTTATCTTGGGCGAAGTCCCCGCGCTCTTCTCATGGGAGATGCTTATACGGCGATAGCTGATGATGAATACACATTGTTTTATAATCCAGCCGCGCTTGGAAAGAATAAAGGTGTAAGTTTCACTTTGATCGATCCGACTCTTGGTGTGACTGATGCTCTTTCTGAAATGGATCGCTTTAAAAACTTTCCTTCAGGAAGTGGAGCTGCGCCTCAGATAGCCAGCAGAATTCTGGATTTTCCTATTTACGTTCAGGCGGGAATTTTTCCGACACTGAAAATGGGGCAGTTTGGTTTTACTTTATTTGCTGACAACAAAACCAATGTCGTTTTAAGAAATGCGACTCATCCGATGCTCGATATCAATTACCGCTATGATCGCGGGTTTATTTTTGGTTATGCCTACAATATCGGCTCAGGGGTTTTTTCAACTCGTCCCAAAAAAAGCAATAAAACAACGACGACTGCAGGGACACGCATGTCTCTCGGTTTTGCTGTAAAACACATGAACCGCCAGGGATTGCAAAATCAATTCGATCTATTCGGAACGGGACTCTTAAGCAAAATCAATTCTGGAAATGCCAAAGATATTGACGCTATTAAGGAAGCTCTTGGTTATGCCAAAGGTAAAGCCTGGGGCGTAGATCTCGGTGCAGAGTACGCTATTTCTTCAGGACGAAAGACATTAACCTCGGCAATTTCTCTGCTGGATATCGGCAGCACGCGCTTTACGAAAACTGAAGGAACGGCCAATGTCCCCGTTCAAGACATGACAGTGAATGTCGGGACTGCTTTTAAACAGGACTTCGGTTTTTTCGACTACACTCTTTCTGCTGATCTTCACCCGCTGATGGGGCCGGTAGATTTTGCAAGACAATTTCATTTCGGGACGGAACTTTCTCTTCCATTGGTGACGTTAAATGCTGGATGGAACGAAGGCTATCTTTCCTACGGTGGTTCCGTAAAACTATGGCCGGTTAAACTCACAGCTGGTTTCTACGGTGTAGAAGTCGGTTCAAAATTTAAAGAGCAAGCTGCACGAAGATTCATTCTTTATGTAAGTCTTTTCGACTTTTCAATCGATCTTTGATTCTCTACAATTTTTCTAAGGCAATCATATATGACGTATGATCATTAGCCCGACTGTTTTGGTCGGCTAAAAACAGTTACGCCGCCATGGAGGTATTGTTGAAAAAGACTTTTGTCCTGGACACCAACGTTCTTCTCTTTGATCCGACTGCATTCAGAAAATTCGGAAAGAACACAGTCTTCATTCCACTTATTGTTATTGAAGAGATTGATCGTTTCAAAAAAGATCAAAATGAAAACGGACGCAACGCCAGAAACTTTTCACGATATATTGATGATCTTCGCGCGCTGGGCTCTCTTGCCGACGGAGTCGTTTTAGAAAACGGCGGAACGCTGATTATTTCTGTCGATAAATATGTTGATTCGAAAGATCTTCCGATTGACCTGACTAAAAATGATAACCTCATTTTATCTTCAGCTCTAAGTCTGAAACTTTCAGGCGAAGATGTTTTACTTGTTACGAAAGATATTAACCTGCGTTTAAAAGCTGATATCCTCGGCGTTCCTGCAGACGACTACGGTCAGGTAGATGTCACGCTTGAAGAACTTTATTCAGGACAGAGAGTTTTTGAAGTTTCAGGCGAACGTTTAAAAGAATATGAAGCAAATCGTTTTCTTGCTCTCGATGAAGATGAGCAGGTAGGCGTTTTTGCAAACGAATATTTTATTCTTCAGGAATTTCACAATCCAAGAAGAAGACTTCTTGGACGCTATCATCAGGCAAAAAAAGGAATCATTCCTCTTATTTCGCTTCGTGAAGGTATTTGGGGAATCTATCCAAAAAATATCGAACAGCAGTTTGCACTCGATGCTCTTCTCAATGATGAAATCGCTCTTGTTTCTCTCGTCGGTAAAGCTGGAACTGGTAAAACACTTCTTGCGATTGCAGCAGGTCTTGAGAAATCGATTGCTCAGGGCAAATATTCGAGACTTCTTGTTTCCCGTCCGATTCAGCCGATGGGACGCGATCTGGGATTTTTACCAGGCGACGTCAATGAAAAGCTCGCTCCGTGGATGCAACCGATCTTCGATAACATGGACTTCCTTTTCAATCAAAACAGAAAACAGGCCGGCACTTCATATGAAGATTTAATCAACCAGGGACTTCTGCATATTGAGCCTCTAACTTATATCCGTGGTCGTTCAATTCCAGGACAGTACCTGATCGTCGATGAAGCGCAAAACCTTTCTCCTCACGAAGTTAAAACGATCGTAACGAGAGCGGGCGAGGGAACAAAAATCGTTCTGACTGGTGATTGTCAGCAGATCGACAGCCCTTATCTCGACGAAACCAATAACGGTCTTGCTTACGTTGTTGATCGATTGAAGACTGAAGAAATTATTGGTCACACAACATTGAGAGTAGGTGAGAGATCGCCGCTTTCAGAGGTCGCTTCGAAACTTTTATAATATGGCGACAAAAAACGATCCAAGGTTACAGCGAAAATATTTACGTGCTCCTCTAAAATCCATTTGTCTTTATGTGGATGGGGAGCACGTTTTTAAAGCACGGGTGCTGAATATTTCAGAAGGCGGGATTCTTCTTTCAGAACTCCCACACATTCCGGAAATCAATTCGCTTCCTTTTGCCATCGATCTTCCTCAGTTTCCCCGGCTGCAGGGAATGTCTCTTGAACAACTGAAAGTTTTAAACGTTGATGAATTTCCCCGCATAGTTTTAAAAACCAAAGGCAGAATGGTTCGCTCTTTTGAAAACCAAACAGCCGTGGACCGCGTATTTATTAATTATATCGGTTGTGAGTTTTATAATCCATCGACCGAATTCAAGATGGCCGTGTTCCAGTATGTCGAAACATTCGCACGCAATACTGTTTTTCTTTTGAGTCTTTTTGAATCACTGGGCAATCGGACTGAACAGCTGGAGATGCTGAGAACAGTGGCGCATTTGCTTGGTTATGATCGCAGAATGAAAATTCCTCTTTTGCGTGCAAAAGTTCTTCACGATTATCAATCGCTTGAAAGTTTGTAATTCAGGTTAAAAGAAAATCCCGAACATTCCGTATTCTAATTTTTGTCCGGCATTGTCTTCAGCGCTCGCACCTGCAGGACCGCGATAGACAACAGTTTCTTCTTCAAAAAATCCGAACGGAGTAAGACCACCCGAAAATTCCCGGACAGCATTGGTGCCAGTGTCTCCGAAAGCAATGTTTTCCTGGAAATATTCAAAGTCATTGAGAGTAATTTTGGTAGTTGAACAGGAATAAAGTGGAACAACATAATTTGAGTTCACAATATAACTGGTGACGTAGTTATCTCCATAATCAACCTGATCCAGACGAAAAGGTATCTCGATCTGCAGACCAGGATTGTCACCGCTTACATCAAGAGCTGTTAAAATTTCCAGAGCATTTGGTGCCGTATAGTTTGTGTAATTAGAAACAATTTCTTCACATTTCAAATTTAAAGCAGAGGGACCAGGATCATGAGTCATCATATTAACTTGACCGATGCTGTAACCGGATTTTCCAAAATCTGTACTCGTCACTAAAGTTTTTCCAGTCAGCTGTGTCGTTTGATAATTAATCTGAGGATGGGCAACCTGCAGATTTGGCAGGGTAGAGTTTATTGTGTAGCTATGGCTGTAATCGACGGAAAGTCCCGCAGAAGCTGATTCTCCATAATAGCTCAAACAATAATTCCCATTGTCCGGACCAACGACAATTCTGGAAGAATAAACTGAACTGGCAGAATGAGGATCACAGCAGCCAGAACCAGAATCAATACCCACGCAATAATGGATAGTAGATATTGTTGAACAATTTAATGTAACGCCGATTGGGTTATTGAATGAACCGCCGGAAATACTGGCCGAACAAGTATTGACTTGAGGAGCAGCGTTCGAAGAGGTGTTCTTCGTCGTTGAAGAAGCCATTCCTGATGCACTATTTTTGGAAGTTGTTTCATTTGTTGGAATTTGATTATTTGTCGTTGAAGTTAAATATTTTTTTTCTTCTTCTTTGAAATTTGTTTTAGCCTTTTCTTCCACCTTTCCAGTTGGTAAATCAAAACTCAAAGCGGGGGCGGGCGTTCTGGCAAAAGGAGGCTCGTCTTGAGTAGCTGGACTTCTGTTTGATGGCTGACCTCTTCCGCCAAAAGCAGGAGCAGGGGATTTTTCGACAACAGGAACTGAGGAGAAATTATTTTTTTCGACTTCAGCTCGTTTTACTTCAGGTTTATAGACTGGAACATTTGGCTTAGCCGAAGTTTGAACTGAAGCGGGTACTCTCTGGACTTTTAACGGCTGGAATTTTTTTGACGTGTTTTGATCGGCCACACTCTCGGTACTGTCTTCTTCTTTTACATCTTCAGGCGCATGAAGCTTCAGATTAATAATAAAATTAATCGCAATTACAGTCGCAATAATGGAACTGATAATTTTGAAGTTCAACTACCCACCTTGATTTTAGTTTAAACCAAATCAGTCAGATATCTTTTCGTCACGGAAACTGAATTACTTGAGAATTATCAGGGTTGATAAAGCCAACACGCGAACGCCATATATTTATGTCAATCTCAAGCAGTTAGGCTGACTATCCATCTACTGTAATCATTGGAATCTCTTGCCTTATCGAATATTTTGCTCGCGTCCCATACAATAGAATAAATAAAATCACAGGATTACCCTCAAATGTCTGTTGTGAATTTCAAATTAAGAACGCTCTTATTGGAAAAGATTTTTTTCTTTTTCGTTCTTACGTTGCCCTTCAATTCTTTTGCGGCAGAGTCTTTGAGTTACTCAGGGAGATTGGTTAACGCCAACGGTTCACCTGTTCCCGGACCTGTCGATTTAAAAATTGATTTAGCTTATTCCGGTTCTCCTGGAACCGTTATCTGTACGCAAAATTTCACAAACATTGCTCTCAGCAATGGTGTCTTCCACTTAAAGCTTGATCTCGATTGTACTCCGAGCACACTCAGTGATGTTCTTATTGCGGTTCCTGCCGGTGAATCAGCGGCACTCAGAGTAACAGATGTTACACATTCAAAAACGTATTCTTTTCAGGCCGTGCATTCCATGCCGTTTGCCAATATTTCTGAGACTGCAAAACAGCTTGTGCAGATGGGAGCGGCCAACGGACAAATTTTAAAATGGAATAACACTACCAAGAAATGGGAACCAGGCAATCCAGGCGGAGTAGGGACTGTCACATCGGTTTCAGTTTCTCCTCCTCTCACTATTTCAAATGCGACGTCGACACCAGCGATTGCGATAACAAAAGCTGATACGAGCACTGACGGTTATTTATCTGCGACTGACTGGAATATTTTCAATGGCAAACAAGGAACCATTGTAGCGGGCACGACTGCTCAATACTACCGTGGTGATAAAAGCTGGCAGACTCTTGATACAAGTGCTGTGGCAGAAAATATTGCGAATCTTTATTTTACCAATGCGCGCGTTTTAGGTGTGCCATTAACAAGCTTGTCTCTTTCGAATTCAGCTATCACTAATACTGATACTGTAGTGGCAGCTTTTGGAAAAGCTCAGGGACAGATTGATGCAATCAACACGGCGAGGGCCAATTATCTTATCAAAAACAGCACTGATGCCATCACTGGTTTAGTTAATGTCGGTACGATCGGCCTTCTGCAATTAAATTATGCGCCTTTGGGATTGAACGATGCTGCTAACAAAGCTTACGTTGATACAAAACTGGATTTAACCGGCGGAACTTTGTCGGGTGATCTGACTTTAAACACTCAGGTGAAATTTAAAGACGGCACTACAAATTATGTAACATTAAAAGCGCCGGCAGCGGTTACATCTTATACTCTTTCTCTTCCATCTACAGCAGGTTCAGCTAATCAGGTTTTAACAACAAATGGTTCAGGCGTGACAAGCTGGACAACTCCTTCTACGTCAGCGACGCCAACGGGCGCGGCCGGAGGAGATCTCTCGGGAACATATCCAAATCCAACGATCACAGGACTGGCGGCTACAAAAATTGCAACTGGTGTTGTGGACAATACAGAGTTCAATACACTCGATGGAGTGACGAGTTCAATTCAAACGCAGTTGAATGCAAAAGAAGGAACGATCACTGCGGGAACAGCGACACAGTATTATCGTGGTGATAAAACTTTTGCGACACTCGATACTTCTGTTGTTCCGGAAAATACTAATTTGTATTTCACGAATGCAAGAGTGTTGGGCGTTCCGCTCACTGGATTTGCATTAACGAATGCAAGCATTGTGGCGACCGATACAGTTCTGAGCGCCTTCGGAAAAGCACAGGGGCAAATCGACGGAGTTATCACATCAAAAGCAAGTCTTGCTGGAGATATTTTCACCGGAGATGTGAGCTTTAATACAAAAATCAAACTGCGCGATTCAGGATCAAATTATGTGATCATGAAAGCACCTGCAGTTGTACCGACAACGTATACTTTCACTATGCCAGCAAGTCCGGGAAGTGCGAATCAGGTTTTAACGACAGATGGAGCAGGAGTGATGACGTGGACAACGCCATCGTCAACAGCGACGCCTTCGGGAGCGGCCGGTGGAGACCTGAGCGGAACTTATCCAAACCCAACGATCACTGGTCTGGCGGCTACAAAAATTTCAACTGGTGTAGTCGACAACACTGAATTTAATTATCTCGATGGAGTGACATCGTCTATCCAGACACAGCTCACAGGAAAACAGGCGAGTGATGCTACTTTAACAGCTCTTGCAGCTTACAATACAAACGGAATACTTGTTCAGACAGGACCCGACGCATTTACCGGAAGAACCATTACCGGGACAGCAAACAGATTAATGGTAACAAATGGTGATGGAGTCGCTGGAAATCCGTCAATTAACATCAATGCGACTTTGCTTCCTTCACCAGTTGCCGGTGATAACGGAAAATTTTTAAAATCCACTGGCGCTGATGCTTCAGCATGGACTGCGCTCGCTTCAAGTGATGTGACAACGGCGCTGGGATTCACTCCTGTGAATAAAGCAGGTGATTCCATTTCTTCGGGAAATTTTATATTTTCAGGTACAGCAGTTGTAAGAGTTAATGATCCAATTGCCGCTACTGATGTGGCCAACAAACAATATGTGGATGGATTTGGTCAGTGGGTAAAAGGTACAGGCGCCAACTCTGCTGATATTTATCGATCGAGCAATGTCGGTATCGGGACAATTGCACCAGCAACTGCGCTGGATGTAAATGGGACTGTGACAAGAAATGGATCTATTGCGAAGGTTACTTCTTATTCAGTTCCGACAGCTACGAATGTGACAATCAATCTTCCTCACGGTGGCACGTCTTTAGCTGATGGCTACGCTTACAAATTCAATCTGATCACACAGGGAACCGGCACAGTTACCGGTGCTTCTTATCTTGTTTATCAAACGGCAGTAGGGACTTGGACCAGCAAGATGGTCAGCGCGAATGGAAATAGTTCGAACCATCCTTTACTGCAAATAAGTGGAACGAACGTCCAGGTTTATCATGGTCATGCTTCAACCTATTCAATTGGTGTTGGCGCAGATGCAATCTTTACCGGCAACGTTACAGTAGCCTCATCAGCGCTCTTTGGTCTTGATGGAGCAATGACAAATTTCGCTGGAAGCGTTGGTGTCGGAAACAGTTTGCCTCAGGCGAAGCTGGATGTAAGTGGTTCAATCAGAGTCGGTACGGAAGCAGCTGCCTGTTCAGCAAGCAATGCAGGCGCGATGAGATTTAATACTCCGAACGTAGAATTTTGTAACGGAACAAGCTGGCTTGCTTTTAATAATACAAGCAATGGGGCTGTTACTTCAGCACAGATTGCAGATCTTTCTATTGTCGATGCTGATGTCAGCGCCACTGCTAATATTGCTCAATCGAAAATTGCAAACCTCACTACTGATCTTGCGGCCAAGCAAGCTCTCGATGCAACACTGACTTCTCTTGCTGCTTTCAACACAAATGGAATTTTAGTTCAGACGGCAGCTGATACATTTACTGGAAGAAGTATTGCGGGAACAACAAACAGAATTAATGTCACAAATGGATCCGGTGTAGGCGGAAATCCGACTATTGATATTCCAACGGCACTTCTGCCATCTCCAGTTGTCGGTGACGTCGGAAAATTTTTAAAAGCAACAGCTGCTGATACTTCAGTGTGGACGGCGCTGTCTTCTTCAGACATCACAACGGCCCTTGGTTTTGCTCCAATTAATAAAGCGGGCGATTCAATTACAACTGGTACATTTACTTTATCAGGCGCGGCCGTCTTGCGATCACCTGATCCGGTTGGCCTGACAGATGTTGCGAACAAACAATATGTCGATGGTTTCGGACAATGGGTAAAGGGTATTGGTGCTAATGCCGCTGATATTTATCGTTCAAGCGGCAACGTAGGAATTGGAACGAGTACACCGGCCTATCCTCTTTCTCTTTACAGAGCGGCTGCAGGGGCTACTGCAAACATTGAAAGTGGCAGCAACGGTTCAGTCGCACAAAACCGATTCGCTGGTTTGACGGCCGCAGCAGCTGCGCAAGTATGGGGCAATGGTTTAAATATTTCAAATGGAAATGGCGGATATGAAATTTACGATTATACCGCTGGCGCAAGCCGATTGATGATTAAAACCAATGGATACGTTGGTATTGGAGTTGTCGATCCACAATATGTTCTCGATGTTAACGGCAATATCGGAACAGGAGCACGAATCACTTCTTCAGTCGATGGCGCCAACAATGCTTTCTGGCTTGCAAAAGGATCCTCTGCTGAAGCGAATAGAATTGCTTTTGGTTTAACTGCTGATCCGACAACCGGGGTAGTGAGTGCCGCCACCATTCGAACAAACGGTACTGAGCGAGTCACGGTTAATTCGGCCGGATTAGTGACAATGGCAGCCGGTGCAACTGTCGATGGCGGTGCAGGTTCATTCTCAATTAAGCCGGGAGCCAGCGATCACGTCTATATGCAGTTATTTGCACGCACGGCAACTCCAAGTACAAGATCAGGTTACATAGGATATCCTTCGGGGGGCACAACTTCATTGCAAGTTTCAAATGAAATTGCCAATGGTCACATAAATCTTATTACGAACGGAACAGGAAATGTGGGAGTTGGACTAACGACGCCTTCTGAAAAACTGGAAGTGAATGGAAACGTGAAGGCTGCAGCTTATCTCTATACTTCAGACCGTAGATTAAAAACTGATATTGAAACCATTGACCACGCTGTTGAAAAAATTCTTTCTCTTCGTGGTGTTGAATTTAACTGGAAAAATTCAGGCAAGCACGAGCTTGGTTTAATCGCACAGGAAGTAGAAGAGATCGAACCAAATCTCGTAGTCACTTCTTCAGTTGATGGCATGAAGTCTGTTAAATATGGAAACGTTGTCGCTCTGTTAATTGAAGCGATGAAAGTCGAACATCAATCTATTGAAGAAAATAAAAAACGCTTTATGGTTATGAATCATGGCCTTGAGAAATTTGATCAGCGCGTCCGCAAGCTCGAACGCGAAGTGGCCAGTTTGAAAGAAGAAAACAAAAAATTAAAAGACGACATTGAATCCATTAAGAAACATCTGAAGATCAAATAATGATGAAATTTTTTTTCTCAAGTTTATTCATTTTGATTTCATCCAATGTTTTTGCAATCAATACAGATGGCACAGGTTATATTGTTCCTAAAGGAACTACTGTTCGAATCAACACGCAGGGCACTTGTAAAAAAGTAACGAATGCACACGCGAGCTACAGTTATTTTGTCTCCGGTAAAACAGCACCTGAATGGACCAGCTTCGTGAATTTTCCTCCTGGGGGAGTCAGCCTCGCTGCGTGTGATGCCACTTATCGTTCTTGTCTCGATTATAAAAAAGCCAATCCTGCTGCCACCTCAGGGAAATATACAATTGATCCCGACGGAGTAGGCGTGGGCTATCCGGCCGTTGATGTTTTTTGTGACATGACGACGGATGGAGGCGGTTGGACTCTCGTCTGGGGAAACACCCGCACAGGGACAAATAAGCCAACGACAAACATGAATTGGGTGTCTGCCACAACGACGACTCCGCTATGCTCACAGGCACAGGGAGCGGGAACAGGGTGCGCGACCTATCTCGGGAATTCGCTTGAAGGTTTTAACTATTTCATCGGACTGGATTGGTGGAGCCGGATTGCCGGGCAGGGAAAAAATGTTGAAATGATGTACGAGTGGTCATCAGGTTTCGGCGCGGCCATTGAACAAAGTGCAAAGTTTAATATCACCAGACCAACGACTTCGAAACTTTATACGATATCTCCTTCCAACTATGTGCAGATGACGGGTTCGGTAGTGCCAGGTCTTTATAATTATCATTTCACTCCTAAAATGCCTTTGACTACAATTGATGTTGATAATGATTTTTATGCCGCCAATGCTTGTCCATCCAATTATTCCGGAACTCCTTTTTGGTACAACACATGCTGGAGCGGAAATATCAATGGTGGTGGTGAGACTAGTGGAAACGGTTATTACAACGGAGCCTACTACACGGGTTCAGCCCTGAGTTGGGGAGCTGCTGACGGCTCTGGTGCAGGAAATGGATGGCTCTTTGTTCGCGAGTATCAATACCTTTCGAATTGCACAGAAATAAAATACAAATTCCCCAATTCACCTTCAGGACTGTACTGGATAGATACAGATGGAGCAGGTGGAAATAATCCCATCATGGTTCAATGTGATATGACGACTGATGGTGGTGGATGGACATTGCTTTTCAATCAAAAATCAGACACCGGTGGATTTTTTGCTAATGCCACTGAGGTTCAGTCATACAACATCACTAAACCCACTGCAGATAAATATTCCATTCTTGCTTACACTGAAGGCTTCCGGTCTCTCAAAGGGAATTTTACTTTTAAAATGAACTGGCCTGGTTTTGCTACAAGAAATATCTGGCAGCAAAGAACTAACCCTTATGTGGACCAGCCTGTCGGCGGATACGTTCCGCTATCAGTTCAAAGTTCGACTGAGACATGGGGAGGGCTGGAACACAACTGTACCCTTGATTGCGGTTCTGCCTATGCGGACGGAAGTGTAGGCATTTCGAGCTGGTGGTACGCCATTGGATCCTATGCGGATTATACAAGTTTAGGAGGACACGGAATTCCAGCGAGCTCAACGGTTGCCGGCTCCAGTGTGGGAGTGCCTCAAACACAATTGTGGGTGCGTGACGATTCATTTATTTTGAACAATCCAAGAGACTGCCAGGATATTCTTGAGTACGGGCAATCGACGGGAGACGGGCTTTACTGGGTTGATCCAACAGGCTCCGGCACATCAATGCAAGTCTATTGTGATATGACCAGCGATGGCGGTGGATGGACTCTTGTTTTCAATCACAATATTGCCGGTGGATATTTTGCGACTGCAACTGCTGCTCTTTCAATGAATGCAGCCAATCCGTCAGCGAATCTCTATTCTATTTTAGACTTACTCGATAATTTTAAAGCGAACGGGCGCTATGTTTTTAAGATTAACTGGCCTGGCTATGTCGGACGCAATATCTGGATTCAAACTACCAATCCAACAATCGATCAACCTGTGGCCGGTTACGTTCCGCTTTCTGTAACATCTACGACCAACTTCTGGGGTGGGCTTGAACGCAACTGTGCCATCGGATGTACGTCTTCGTTTATAGACGGCTCTATTAGCAGTTCAAATTGGTTTTATGCAATCGGATCGGTTGCCGCCTGGGGAACGCCTACTGTCGGTATTCCCGCATCTGATGGAGTCGGTGGGGGATCAGGTGTGCCTGTTGTTCAATTATGGACCAGAAGAAGTGAAGGGCAATTAACCAAGAGAAGCTGTAAAGAGATTCTGAGTGCGGGACTTTCTACCGGTGACGGTCTGTACATCATTGACCCGGATGGAGTCGGTGGGCAACTTCCTTTCAGAGTTTATTGTGACATGACAACTTCAGGCGGTGGATGGACGAGAGTGGCCTATAACAACGGTGTTTCAAGTGCCGCCACAGTTCCCAATGATTTCTTCGCAAACACTTACAGAAAAGAATATATAGGTCTCACAACTATCGTTAACAATGCCTCATCAATTAATGCTGAATGGTTTTCTAAAGTCGTTGGCACGACTGATGGAATGTTGAAGGCCGCTGCTTATCCGGCTTCACCGTTTATTGAAACAGGATTCGGCGTCTGGAATTACGACACGACAAAATGTGCGGGAACTTTATTTCATACATCGAGAACCGCGGGCTGTGCCGGTCAAAGTGCGAACGACAATTATAACACTGCGGATGCTCTGAATGTTTCTTTTAATGCTGGTGCTGAAGGAATTGTTCCGGCCTGGGCCAATTCCGGAAATGAACTTTGTTATTCCGGAAAAGGCAGCTGTAATTTTGAATTTTATCTTCGTTAATTAGTGAAGTTTATCTTCGATATTTTTTTTGAATTCTTTGACTGAATCAGCAAGATGACGTGATTCTTTTTCAAGACGATGAGTGAATTCGTTCATGATTGAACGCGTTTTAGAAAAAAGATCTTCATCATCTTCTTTCATCTGATTCATGATTTCGACTGACTCATTCATGAGATCATGAAAACTCAAAACTTTTAAATAATCCGAGAAACTATTGTCTCTCTTACAAGTCTTCCATTGATCTAAGCTGACAAGATTGTCTTGTTCCGTATTCATTTCCTAATTCCCCTCTAAGTGAAAGCACGTCACTATCGTTCAGGGATTGTGAATTTACAATCAAGTTTTTATGGGATGAAAAAATTTCAATGGCTTCGCGCGTTTTCTTGTATAAAAACTTCACGAATAAATAAAAAAAGGCATAAAAAAGGCCGCTAAAAGCGGCCTTCTCTTAACGTATATGGGTCTAAAAATTACTTCAACTTGTTGAAGTATTCTTGAGAGCCTTTTGGATCTGGTTTCATTGTCGCTTTACCTTTTGTCCAGCCTGCTGGGCAAACTTCGCCGTGCTTAGCTGTGTATTGGTAAGCTTCTACTGTACGAAGAACTTCTTCTACGTTTCTACCAACTGAAAGGTTGTTTACTGTAGCTGTTTGAACAACGTTTTTATCGTCGATAACGAAAACGCCACGAAGAGCAACAGCGTCGCCTGAAAGAACTTCGTATGAACGAGCGATGTTCTTAGTGATGTCCGCTGCAAGAGGGTGTTGCATTTTTCCAAGACCACCTTTGCTTCTTTCAATTTGCGTCCACGCAAGGTGAGAGAAAGCAGAGTCGACTGAACATCCAATGACTTCGCAATTCAGTTCTTTGAATTTTTGAAGGTTGTCTTCGAAAGCTGTGATTTCAGTTGGACAAACGAATGTAAAATCTAGTGGATAGAAATAAAGAACTTTCCATTTTCCTGCAAAGTCTTTGTTGAAGTTAATAGATTTGATTTCGCCGTTGATGACAGCATCAGCAGTAAAATCAGGAGCAGTGTGACCGACTAATCTTGACATGAATCCTCCCTAAAAGAATAAGATTTCAAAAGTTGATTTATTTGAACAATCAACTTTAAGACGAAGCGTTCTTTAGGGCAAGGCAATTTTCTCTCAAGGGTCTTAAAAAAATCTCGACATAACATAGACTTAGGTGCGGAAAAAACTCGCGAATTTGGCCTAAATAGTTAAAGATTTATGAAATTCACTCCGATCAGTTGAGTGAAAACTATAAGACCGACTAACCTAGTCCTATTACATCTGGAGAAAAAGAATGGACGTTAAAGCCTATATCCCAAACCCAATCGTCATTGAGCAAACGGCTCGCGGTGAGAGACAATACGATATTTACTCGCGTCTTCTCCTCGATAGAATCGTTTTTTTGGGAACTGAAGTTAACGACACGGTTGCAAACCTGATTATGGCCCAGATGATGTTTTTAGAGCAGTCAGATGCTGATGCTCCGATTCACTTTTATATCAATAGCCCGGGTGGTTCAGTTTACGCAGGGCTTGGGATATACGATATCATGCAACACATTTCCTGCCCGGTTTATACGTACTGTGTAGGGATGGCCGCTTCAATGGGCTCGCTTCTTTTAACAGCGGGTGCAGCTGGGCATAGACATTCGCTACCGCATTCGCGCATTATGATCCATCAGCCTCTAGGGGGCGCAAGAGGACAGGCGAGCGATATCCAGATTCAGGCGAATGAAATTCAAGATCTGAAAAAACAACTCAATGGAATCTATGTAAAGCACTCAAGTGTAGGCATGACGATGGATAGAATTGAGAAAGAAACTGATCGCGATAATTATCTTTCTCCTCAGAAAGCGATCGAGCTTGGTCTGATTGACGTTGTGATTGATAGAAGCGGAAATAAACTAAAAAAATAATCGGTTCATTATAAAAGTTTAAGGAACGAAAATGACAAAAGAAAAATCGAATTTTGGAAGTGCTCTACACTGTAACTTCTGTGGGAAATCACAGAAAGAAGTTAAAAAGCTTATCGCAGGTCCGGGCTGTTACATTTGTGACGAGTGTATTGAACTTTGTAATGACATCATTTTTGAAGATTCACAAAAGAGCAATACAAAGTCAGTTGTAGATAATGTGCCTAAGCCTCACGAGATTAAAGCTCACCTCGACAACTATGTTATCGGTCAGGACAGAGCGAAGAAAATTATCTCGGTTGCGGTTCACAACCACTACAAGAGAATTTCACACAAGGCCGGCGATCCGAGAAAAGGCGATGCTGTAGAACTTGCAAAATCGAACATTCTTTTAGCAGGTCCGACAGGGTCTGGTAAAACGCTTATCGCTCAGTCTCTGGCGAAGTTTTTGAACGTGCCGTTTGCGATTGCAGATGCTACGTCGTTGACTGAAGCTGGTTACGTAGGTGAGGACGTTGAAAACATTATCCTGAACCTTCTCCAAAACTGTGACTTCGATGTTGAGCGCGCTCAACGCGGAATCGTTTATATCGACGAGATTGATAAGATCGCTCGTAAGTCTGAAAACCCATCGATCACAAGAGACGTTTCTGGTGAAGGTGTTCAGCAAGCGCTTCTTAAAATCGTTGAAGGAACAATTGCTTCAGTTCCACCGAAAGGCGGACGTAAGCACCCACAACAGGAATTCATCCAGGTTGATACAAAAAATATTCTTTTCATCTGTGCCGGAGCTTTCGTTGGTCTGGATAAAATCATCGAGAAGAGAATGACAAAAAGACCAATGGGTCTTATGTCGGAAAAAGTCGAAGGCGAGCAATCAGTTATTGAAAAACTGGGTGGTATCGAGCCTGAGGATTTATCAAAATTCGGTTTGATTCCAGAGTTCATCGGACGTCTTCCGGTAAACGCGATGTTGTCGGAACTGGATGAAGCGGCCCTCGTTTCAATTCTGACAGAGCCAAAAAATGCTCTGACAAAACAATACGCAAAACTTTTTGAGTACGAAGGCATCGAGCTTGAGTTCGAACCAGCAGCACTTAAAGAAGTAGCACGCCAGGCCCTCGAAAGAAGAACTGGTGCCCGCGGTCTTCGCGCTATCCTTGAGCAGTCGATGCTCGACGTGATGTATGAAGTGCCGTCTAACGAAAAAGTCTGCAAGGTCGTTGTGACTTATGAATCAGTGACTGGAAAAGCGAACCCTAAAGTGATTGAAGGGCCTCGTAAGCAGTTTGGACCGGCGGCGACTACTACGGCGACGGCTTCGGTTAAAAAGTCGGTAGAATCGGCCTAAAAAGCTCTAAAAATTAAACAATGAAAAAGGGCCTCGATTTGAGGCCCTTTTTTATTCTTGGGTTAATTCAAAATCACAAAGCGCTCTCTCTTCTTCCTTTGTGTTTGGAAGACTATAGATCTGTCCGCTAAAATTTGAATTTGACTTTATCTCGGCATACAGACGTTCTTTTGTGTTTAAAAACTTGCTCTTTAAATTGCGTAGAATGGCAGCTCCTTTATCTAATCCTATAATGGAATATAGACAATTACTGCTATCCAATAACTTTTTGGAAATTAAAACTGATTGTGCTTTATTTTCAACATTTAAAAGATCTAGCTGACGAGCTCTCGCAATTTGCTTTAATGCCCATTTTACATCAGCCTTATTCGAATACTCTTCATTGATCCAAAGTTGAATATCATCTCGAATTCCATCGCTATCAGAATCAATTCCTGCGACAGTCTTGTTATTCTCTTTCTCATCAGGCATTGGGACTTGCAGCGAACTGTCGATTATGAATTTTGTGTAATTATTGTATTGGGTTTTATATTCATGCTCTTGTTTTTTACGATCTCTTATTTTGACATAAAGCTGGTAAAAGCCAGGTGGTAGCTTTGAAGCTGCTATCTGTAATTCTTTACCGCTTATACCATCAATGAGACTAATTTTTTGAAACGGCGGATCTTTTTCAAATAAATGGTTGGCGTTTCTAAGTTTGTATTGAACTTCTTCTATTTCGAAACCACTTGAAGTTTTAACCAGAAATTTAGCAAGGGGTTCTTTCACAGGTGAATTAAGTGGAATGATATCAAAACTGGACTTAGAAGAGAGAACTTTCGCCCCCGCAAAAGGAATGCAAGAAAGAGAAAAAAATGTAAAAAAGAGTAGTAATTTCAAGTTTCACTCGCCCGTTGTCTGAATAGATTAATGATTTATAAAATTGTTCTCTTATTATATAGAGAAATTCGTTTTTGCTCTATTTAAGATAACTTCATTTAAAAAAACAAATTTCGAAGTTGAAAGATCATAGATTCAGACTATTCTATTTCTATGGAAATTGCCCCCAAACAGCGCTACTGCTCAAAACCATTTTCACACTTCGAAGTTGTCGGTGACGGCAATGCTCATCTCTGTTGTCCAAGCTGGTTGAAAACGTCTATTGGGGATCTCAATCACGACTCGCTGGAAAATATCTGGAACTCGGAAACGGCTCAAAAAATCCGTTCATCCATTATCGACGGAAGCTACCGCTACTGCGATCACGATATCTGCCCTTATTTGAAATCGGGGAGACTCGAAACTCTTGAAGAGTTGAGCGAGTCTGTGCGCGAGGCAGTTGTGAAAGAGCAAACTGAAATTACCGCGCGGCCCAAGTACATTCTTTTGGGCTACGATTTTTCGTGCAATCTTTCTTGTCCGAGCTGTCGTTCCAAAAAAATCATGGTGGCCAAAGGTTCAGCCGAACATAAAAAAATTGAGGTTCTCACGGCTAAAATAGACGAAGCCTTTATTCGTCCGCCAAGTGATGAAGCCATCGTTCTTAATATCACCGGCTCAGGCGATCCATTTGCTTCCAACGTCTATCGCACTTATCTGGAAAATCTCGACGGCGAAAAACTTTCTCATCTAAAAATTGATCTTCAGACCAACGGTCTTCTTTTTTCTCCTAAAATGTGGGAGCGAATGAGCAAAATTCACAGCAACATCCGCAATGTTTTTGTCTCGATCGATGCTGCCCGCGAAGTCACTTATCCGGTGGTGAGAAGAGAAGGGAACTGGTCACTTCTCATCTCCAATATGAAATTTTTAGCGGGACTTAGAAAGCAGAAAAAACTCAATCTGCTTCAAGCGAGATTCGTCGTACAAAAAGCGAACTACCGCGAGATGGAAGAATTCGCGCGCACGTTTTTGAAGCTTGGCTGCGACGTGATCGAATTTGCACAGCTGGTAGACTGGAACAGCTGGAGTCCGAATGTGTTTCACAACCAATGTGTCTGGGAAAAAAATCATCCTGAGCGCAATGAATTCCTGAAAGCCTTGAGTAAGAGCTTTTTAAGTCACGAGCGCATTTTCTTAGGTAACCTGACAGAGCTCCGTAAAGAAGCCATCGCTTATCAATTGGCGACTCTTCCTCTTCTGCCCAAAATTCTTTTTATTTTGTCCCACAAATATCAGGAACTGTTTAATTTTTTAGTCGCCAAAAAAATCGCATTGTCGAAATCCATCAGAAAAAGACTGTAATAAGTTCATCATTCGTAAATTAAATTGAGGCAGTCTTTCACAAATTGATAAACCCACCTCAAACATTTATCCGGGCTATTTTTGTGAATAAGATCGCAGCGTTTCTTTGTCTTTTAATGATCAGCTTTCAGGCGAAGGCTTACTTTATCGCTTCCAATAAAGAAGAGTTAAAAAGTGCATTGCCGACACATATTCTCGTCGCAGGAATTCCGGATCAAGTCGACGAACTTTTCATTGAATCACTTTTAACTCAGGCCCAGGTTCTTAAAGAAAAATATCCTCAGAATCAAATCGTCATTGTGGGAAGAAACGAAGACCGCAAAATGGTCACCGAGAAAGGTTTCAATCTCATTGATAAAAACCGTGAGCAGTTAAAAGACCAGGCGTTGGAAGACGTCGTTTCGCAATTAAAGCTGATCAAATCAATCGACATTTACGCGCACTCCAATCCTGTTTCCGGAATTCTTTTGGATAAGGGAACTTTCGTAAATCAGATCCTGAATGAGACAAACGATTTCTGGGGAATGTTTGGCGGAAAACTCCAAAAAGATTCTTATCTCAACTTCCACGGCTGCAATGCCGGCCTGAAGATGGCCCCGAGTGTAGCGGCCAAGCTGAAAGTGGCAGTTTTTGCCGCTTTAACAGGAACTGACTTTCAAACCATCTACAACGACTCGTACTGGGCCCACGATAAAGACGCCAAAAAGTCTGAACGCTCAGAAAAAAACACGATTTCTTTTATGACGGAAAAATCCTGCGCCGGCGGATACTGCCGTCGTATGAAGCCGGATAACCAGTCTTACAAAGGCTATTGGGGAGACTGGACTGAAGGCGGATACCCGACTTATAAAATCTTTTGCGGGGCCAATGACAACGCCAACTGCGCTTTTGGCGCCATGGAAGGGATCCTGAGCTTTCCCTCTGTCGTTCCTGCCGCAAAAATTACATCACTCTCTGACTACAAAACGGTCGTTCAGGATTTCATGTGTCCGTTCGCTTACAACAAAGACAAACAGAGCAAATGTATTGAAGCTCTCGAAGGATCTTTAAACGGAAACAACACTCAATATTCTCCTTTCGATGGCATTACTTTGAACTGTGATTTCGTAAGATGTTTTGCTCATTTCTCCTGCGGAAATTCTTCAAGCAGATCTTGTCATCTCGTGAATGAAAAACCAGGTGCGAATGAAACTTTCACCAACGAATACAAATTCATTCTCAAGGCTTTTGAAGAGAATTTTTCTTCAAGACACGAATAAATTCAGGGCCAAAAGCGCACCGGCGGAATAGTTTAGTCTGCTATTCATTGATGGCCGATTTGTAAAAATTTCAACTAACCAAACCTTACACATTGCCCCTACTGATTGTTATTAGGAAAATGACCTGCTTATTGTCGGGGCATGGTCGTACTGCTTATAAAATTGCCTTGTTTAAAACACAAAAAAAGAAATAACTGCCGACACTTTTTTTTTGCATCTTCAGTAATTTTCATGTCATCATTTTATTAGACCCTTCAAATCCTATGGGGAAGTCAAGAAGTGACATCCTAAGGGCTAGAAGACGTAACTAATAGTGCAGGAGGTACTATGTCGCAAGCCTGGTCAGAGTCTAAAAAGTTCCCGTTACTTCCACTGAGGGACATGATTATTTTTCCTCACATGGTGGTACCTCTTTTCGTGGGAAGAGAAAAATCAATCTCTGCGCTTGAAGAAGCTCAAAGAAACAACAACGAAATTTTCCTAGTCACTCAAAGAGATGCGAGTGTTTTGAATCCGGATAGAGAAGATGTGTATGAAGTAGGTGTTGTCGTCAACATCATTCAGATGCTCAGACTTCCGGACAATACTGTAAAAGTGTTGATCGAAGGAAAATACCGCGCACGTTTAAAATCATTTGAAAGCGGCCCTGAAGGGTACTTCGCTGAAGTTGAGAAATGCGCATCAGAAACGAAGGACCCAGTTACTCTAGAAGCTACAATCAGAAGCATCAAAGGAATCTTTGAACAGTATGTGAAGCTTAATAAGAGAATTCCGCCTGAGCTTTTGATGAGCATTTCATCAATTAACGATCCTTCACGTCTGGCCGACATTATGGTCGCTCACTTAACAATGAAGATCGCTGAAAAGCAGGAAATTCTTGAAGCAGCAGAAGTCGGAAGACGTCTGGAACTTCTTCTTGAAAAAATGCAAGGTGAGATCGAAATCATCAACGTTGAGAGACGTATCCGCACTCGTGTAAAAACGCAGATGGAAAAGTCTCAGAAAGAGTACTATCTGAATGAGCAAATGAACGCTATTCAGAAAGAACTTGGACAAAAAGATGACGGCAAATCAGATATCCAGGAAATGGAAGAGCGCTTAGCTAATAAGAAGATGCCTGAAGAGGCTCGTGAAAAAACAGCTAAGGAACTTAAGAAGCTTAAGTCAATGTCTCCGATGTCAGCTGAATCAGCAGTCGTCAGAAACTACATCGACTGGATGCTTTCACTTCCATGGGATGAATATACAACTGACAATAACTCTGTAGCGAGAGCGAAAGAGATATTAGATGACCACCACTACGGTATGAAAGACGTTAAAGAAAGAATCGTCGAGTACCTTGCGGTTCGTTCACTTCTTAAAGAAGAAGGGAAGGGAACAATTCTGTGTCTATCAGGTCCTCCGGGAGTTGGTAAAACATCGATTGCAAAATCTCTTGCTGAATCTCTAGGAAGAAGCTTCCAGAGAATTGCGCTTGGTGGTGTTCGTGATGAATCTGAAATCAGAGGTCACAGAAGAACTTATGTAGGAGCGATGCCGGGGAAAATCATGATGGCGCTTAAAAAAGCGGGAACATCAAATCCTCTTATCCTTCTGGATGAGATCGATAAAATGTCATCTGATATGCGTGGCGATCCTGCTTCGGCAATGCTTGAAGTTTTGGATCCTGAGCAAAATAAATCGTTCTCTGATCACTATATCGAAGTTGAATACGATCTATCGAAAGTTATGTTCGTAATGACGGCGAATGATCTTTCAAGAATTCCTGGTCCGTTAAGAGACCGTATGGAGATCATCCATTTATCTGGATACACTCCTCAGGAAAAACTTGAAATCGGGAAGAGATATCTTCTGAAGAAAGCGGTTAAGAGCAACGGACTTGTTGATCACGAAGTACAAATCGGCGATTCATGTATGATGGACATCGTACGTGGCTGGTCGAAAGAAGCTGGTGTTCGTGAGTTCGAAAGACTACTGAATACAGTCGTAAGAAAAATCGCGACAGAAGTTGTTACAAAAGAAGTTGCAGCAGGGAAGAAATTCAATGTTACATCTAAACAACTTCCTAAATATCTTGGCCCTCGTCGTTTCGATTCAACAGATATCGAAGCGGGAGCACAAGTAGGACTTGTAAATGGTCTTGCGTGGACAAGTGTTGGCGGTGAGCTACTTCACATTGAAGTTGTGACTGTTGAAGGTAACGGAAAAATCCAGATCACTGGTAAGCTTGGTGAGGTAATGCAAGAATCTGCTAAGGCAGCTCTTTCATACGTGAGATCAATCTCTCCTCGTCTTGGCATCACTAGTGAGTGGTACAATAAAAACGATATCCACATCCACGTTCCGGAAGGAGCAACACCGAAAGATGGTCCATCGGCAGGTGTAACGATGGTAACGGCTTTAACATCAGCGATCACTGGAATTGCAGTTCACCAGAACGTAGCAATGACAGGTGAGGTGACAATCAGAGGACGCGTTCTTCCGATTGGCGGTCTGAAAGAAAAACTTCTTGCGGCTAAACACGCAGGAGTGAAGACTGTAGTCATCCCGGCTAAAAACGTAAAAGATTTAGCTGATATCCCTGAGGAAATTAAAGACGGAATCAATATCCAGCCTTGCGAGCATGTGGAGCAGGTTCTTAAGATCGCTCTCGATCTGAACCAACCTGAAAAATTCATGCAAGCAGTTGTGCCTACACTTACTGTGGTCGACGGAGACCGCGGTATGGAAGTCGCAAACTAAGCTTTATATTAACTCTCTCATTATTAGTTACGGGGCCCTTAGCAATAAGGGCCTTTTTTATTTGTTACGGTTAGATTTATTGTACTATTGCACCAATTTGATTTTTTCTTGATATACTGTTCTCATGAGCAGCGTTTTAATTGTCACCGATGAAAAAGAGCTAGGCACTATCCTGGCCGGAAAAATGGAACCGAGATACGGATTCCAGGGAATCCTGCGTTCATCCGGCACTGAAGCCATTTCAATGCTTCAGATTCTTCCGATTGAACTCATCATTTGCCGTGAAAAAATCGGAGCCGAGTTCACTGCCTTTAAAATTTGCGAATATCTCATGACGAACAAGGACGATTTTGAAAAAGAAATCCCGGTTCTCATTCTTGGGAAAAGCAATATGACCGGCTATGCTAAGGCCGAGGCCATCCCAGGCAGTCTTTCTTACGAAAAAATTTTAACTTATGCCGGCTATCTTCTCGGCAAAGAAAAATCAAAACCTTCAATCGAAGTCGCAGCTCCTCCTGGACTTAAAGAAGAGGAAAAAACAACTGTCTTTGTTCTGCCCAAAGGCGGGCTCAAAGCTGAAGCTGAAAAAACACCTGAGGCCGCGAAGAAGCCGGTCGTTAAATTTTATCCATTTCATGTGCGCTACCTGATGCACCTTCCGGAAAATATAAAAGTTGAATTCGGCATTTACACCCGCATGAAGAAAGGGGATGAGTTCGAATACAATCTGAAAGTCCCGGCCGGAAATGTATTGTCTAAAACCGATGTTGAAAAATTAACAATGAGAACCAGCAAGGATCTCTATGTGACAAAAGATGAAGCGGCGAAAGCTTCTGAATTTTTGAACAGATTTTTCATGGAAAAATTTCGTCGCACAGATCTTGATATCGACAAACGTCTTCAGATTAATTCTGATGGATTTGAAATTCTTCTTGAATCTTTCAAGACATCCACCTTTGATAAGTTTTCAGTCGAAATTATTAAAGAGATGGTGAAGTCTATTGATAGCCTGGTGAAGATTCCGGATGCTTTGTCGCATTTTAAGAATTTTATTGTTTCTCATCGATTGTCGTATGGATACACCCATATGCATTTCACTTGTCTGCTGATTTTTTCCATCGTCGATCAATTTGACTGGGGAAAAGAGCAGTCAAAAAATAAAATTATTTATCTTTCTCTGTTTCACGATCTTTGTCTGGGCAGTGACAGGTTGATCAAGCTTCATCATAAATTCTTTGAACAGAAGAATTTAAGCGATGACGACAAGCAAGCAATGCTTGACCATGCCAATGCTTCGGCCAATATTCTGGAAACCATCGTCAAGGCCCCTAAAGAGCTCACGTCGCTTGTTCGCGAGCACCATGGGATCAAATCAGGAAAAGGGTTTGCGGACTCCAGGACCATTTCTATTGCCTCGCTCAGCATGGCGTTTATCGTTGCTGAGGATATCGTGACCCATTATCTTGATCTGGTTGAAAAACTGGACGCCTCCAAAGAGCGTGAGCCCTCTAGAGACGCCCTGACAGTCTTTTTTACAGAGCTTTTGAAGAAGTACGAGAAACTTGCCTATGTGGATGCGGCCCGGGCCTACCAAAAATTGTTTTTATAAGCCTGATTTCAGGGGCTAAAGCCCCATCAAAAAATTGAAAAATGTGTTTTTTGAATTGACAGAGTTTCAAGCTTTGACTAATTTAGACAGCACTTAAGAATTCAAATGGGCGTTTAGCTCAGCTGGGAGAGCGCTACCCTTACAAGGTAGATGTCGGGGGTTCGAACCCCTCAACGCCCACCATTTTAATTCCTTTCTTCTATTTTAATCATCACAAAAATTTTTACTGTCAGTTCTTTATTCAACTAGAGACTTGGACAATATGTGGTTTGATCACCAATCTTGGCCACTTCACACGCCTTATAAGTATCCGGACCATGACTTAAGTGTTCACACGATTCAAAGTTGTATCCGAAATCCTTATGCTGACAAGTTAGAAATTCCTGAACTCCGTGCTGAGGATGAGAACAGGTATTGTATGTTTCAACTCCGAAAGATTTATCTCTACAAGTTTTATAAGCTTCAACTCCACAAGAAGGGTGACGGCATCTTTTTCGCGAACCGTCCCAGTTTTTTCCGCATGAAGAAGAGTGGCATTGGTTATAAGCAGCGACTCCACAGGCAGGATCAGATTTTTGCTTGTAGTTCAGGACTCCACAAAACTCAGATGCTTTTGTGACGTAGATAGTGCCACAAGACGGGCCGTTTCCTGTATTCACGCCGGCAACATTACAGGCAGAGCTTTTCATTTGTTTGTATTTTTCTACTCCACAGATGGGAGATCTTTTTAATTCGCAATTAACCGGAATTTTAACTTCTTCTTTTTTAGAAAGAATTGAACTTCTGACTTTCATTTTCTGTGGAAGTTGAATATTCAGATCTACGTTTAGTTTTGTCACTTCCACTTCATTGAGAAAACTGTAGCTCTTATAAATAAAGTCTTTAAGCTCAAGAATTTTAGAATCCAGATAATTCAATTTTTGATATAAATATTGTGGATTAAATTTTTTAAATTTCTCAGGATATTCCAGCACAGTCAGAATATTTGCATATAAAGTTCTGGCGTCCTGTAACTTGTTAGTCGCGAAATCAATATTGTCCTGACGAACTCTGGTTTCATAATTGATGTCATCGTGTTCAAAGTTCGCAAGCGTACTGTAGTCTCTTGTTTCAATCGATACAGGAACGGGATTTGAATCAGTGATTTCTTCAATCTTTGTACTCATTTCCAATAAACCGTTAACATCCGTAGGCACTTCAACTTGTCGTCCACCGATATGTCTGAATTCTACTTTAGAATCGTATTCACTGGTTATTTTTTGGATCGTATGTTTGTAGTCTGCACTTCCGGAAGCTTTGCCAAGCGAGTATTTTCCTGATGCTTCAAGAGACATTTCAATTTTCTTTTTTTCTTCGTAGGTAGATGAACGGATCTCGATAATTCCATAAATTTCTCCACCGTAATCGATTTTTTCGGCGAATGAACTTCCACAAGCTTCAAGGAATTTGAATTTTGAATCAAGCAAGAGATTGCGTGCACTTTTTGTCAGAAGCATTCTGTCGTTGGCCAGAGATTCACGGTAAGTCGTTCTGGTTGCTTTAACCAGAATGTAGTTACTGTTAAAGTTCCAGTTTACTTCACGAACAAAGCTAGCCTTGGCTCCGGCATTGAAGACTCCATAACTTCCTTTTCCTGAAGATGAGGAAGTAATTTTTTCGTGAAGCTCTTCTTTGTTTTTTATAAGATGAAGTGAAAAGACAGTGGATTTCACATCTTCTTTATAAACGTCCGAGGCCTTTACGACTTCAATACAGCGGTCTTTTAATCCAGCATCCTGATCGTACTGCAAAAGCCCTTTTCCGATGCTGGATTGAATCTCAATGGCGCTCAAAGTAAGTGGAAGCAATGTTAAGAGAATGGTTAAAAATTTAGTTTTCATGACTCCTCCTTTTTAGGTTCAAGTTTTTTCGTGATCGCTTTCTAAAGGAATTTCACGGAGGATGACAGTGGACTTTTCTGACATTCTGACAGGTAAGTTTTACATGTTTTTACCTATCTTACTGAATTTGCAGTAAACTAAAGCGATGAAGCAAGAGAGCGATTACAAAAATTACAACCAGGCCGTTTCTTATTATTTAAAAAGAGAGCTGGATAAACTGCGTAAGTATTTAAAGAGCGGAAAGCTCTCGCGCGTAGAAATTAAATTAATTCAGGCCAGACTTCACAATTTAGACGGCGAGTTCAAAGCCTCTCTGGAAATTTTAGAAAGTATAAGAAATGAAGAAACATTTTTAATGGCCCAAAAATATTTGGTCATGGCCGTGGTCTTCGGCAGACAATCCATGTTTCAAAATTCTGCCGTTGCCAATCACAATGCTCTTGAACTTTACAAACTCATGGGGGATCAGAAGGGAATCTTTCAAAGTTCGTTTAACCTTGCCGTTGATTACTCTCGCTTAAGTCTGGAAGTGCTTTTTGAGCATTATTGGAATGTAGCTGATCTGCACAGACATTCATTTTCCCAATACGCCTCACTTATTAGAGCGAAGGCAAGTTACTATTCGAAAGAAGCAAAATATTCTGAAGCTATAGACGCTTTACAGGGACTCATTGAGAATGATGAATTTAATGATCTCTCGAATAATGAGACTTTTTACAACTTACTGGCAGACATTCTTTTTCGCTCCCATCGTTACAAAGAATCATTAACTCTATATGAGAAATTGTACCGAAACAAAAAAAGCCACATCCGTCCCAGAATTATCTATGAATACACTCTGACCAAGTCACTCTTGAATAAAAAAGCGTTAGGTCCTGTTGATAAAAATCTTGAGCAAGGTTCCGAATACTATTTACTGTGGAAAACCCTGTTAGAATTTCAAAATGGCGAGCCTGACAAAGCTGCAGAATACTGGAAAACACTTTCAAAAATAAATCCGGATAAATATTTACCAGGTTTTGATTTCAAGGATGAAGGAGAAAAAAATAATCATTTTCTTCAATTTTACAATTCCATGAAGGCCCAAAACAATTCATTAAAATATCTCAAAAAAGAAAGAGGTGGAAATAGTGAAAAACTGTTAAAAGCTCTGCAGGAGTCTGAAGTTCCTCTCCGAAAAGAAGTTCTTATTGAAAAAATATGGAAAACCAAATATAAAGCTGATCTGGATGATCGCTTTTATAAACTGGTGGAACGGACTAAAAAACAGTACGCTGTGAATATTTTAATGGAAAAGTCGACCTATAAAATATCCGGTTGAGTAAATTTTACATCATTCAATGAAAAAGAAATTCTTTAATATAAAGTGAGCGCATGAAAACGAGATTTTCCTTCTTATTCATTTTTTGTCTTTTGGGTTCTTTTTCTGGCCTTGGCCGCAATGAGAATCTAAAAATAAATTCATACCCTAAATCGGGCCACTTTGAAATCGTGCGATACGTGGGTGATACTGATCATGATGATGTTCAGCCACCTTAAAAAAATCTCATAAGGTTCCCATCCATTGTTGCAATTTCTTATTTGCAACACTTTCAAAATGTATTCTTTATATTTTTGAAGCATCGTTTCTTCTTTATGATAAAGATCTCTCATTATTAAATGGGAGTCGCTCAATGAAAGCCATCATTTTTATCGGCCTTATTTTAACTTCTTCTCTTGCCCTGGCAACGTGCCCGGATGTGGATAATTCAAGATTAAATACAGATCAGATTGCCGTTAAAAATCTTCTCATATCAGCTTATAAACATCAGTCTGGTGAAGCGGAGGGAAGCGACCTGTCGGACTATACACAATTGTTGAAATCAAAATTTACTTATGCGTCTGATTCTCTCAATACCACTGAGGTGGCTTCGCTCCTGGTTGGTCAGGATAAAGAAAATAATATCTGCCCTGATTCAACTTATGTCAGTTCTGAAACTTTAATGACTTTGATTTCATCTAAGATCTTCGACACTTATTATGGGTGTGGATGTGAAGAGTAGAAGCCTCTTGTTTGCACAAGAGGCTTTGCAGGCTTAGAGATATTTTTCAATTGTTGTGAAGTTATCGCTGATACACGAAGAGTAAGAGTAAGTCATTCTATTGCCCATTAGCTGACACTCTTTTAATTCTGCAGGAATAACATATTCAATTTTTTTAAAGTTATGGTCAATACAGTCTACAAAAGCTTTTGCAACTGTATGCTTGTTGAGCGAGTTACAAAGATTTAGTTCTGTTCCCAGTTTATCTTCGATTTTTTTGAAGTTGAAGTTTACGCAAGATTTAAAGCCGGCGCCTACTGCAGAAGACCCTGTGTAACAGAAGTCGAGTTGGTTTGCCTGAGCTGAAAATCCGATTGTGATTAGACCAAGAATTAATGCTGTTTTCATAATGTCTCCTTATGTGTTTTTTTTATGAAGCGGTTGTATTGTTTTTATAAAAAAAAGTGGAGCAAAAAAAACTCGATCATCAAATTTCTGTCCCTGATAAGAAGAACACTTTGGGATTGTCTCAGATGATACAGAACTGCAGGAAGTTTTATTTTTTTTAAATTTTTATAACCAATGGCCTTTTATTAATGGTAGTCAACACTCTATGGAAACTGAAAATACTAGTCGAAACATTACTCGGGAAATTGCTGATTCACTAACTCTGTTTTTAAGCAATTCGCGTTTTAGTTTAAGATACATCGAAGACAAAACCGGCGTCTCGAAATCCTATATTTCCAGAATTCAAAATAATGAGATCCCCTCTGACAAAATGGATATTTTGAAAATTTACTTAATTCTGAAAATCATTCTAGGGGCAGAGGAAGCAAAGTCTTTCTTGTTAAACTCTGAATTAAAAGATCGCTTTGTTAAGAATGTTGCGATCCCTTTCAATATTTTGGAAACAGCAAAGTTTATTAATCATGAAGAGTTGATTTTTTTAAATAAAGAAAATTATATTGTGTTCTCAATGGCCGCCAATAAAGGGGGCACAAATATTGAAAAGCTCTATCGTGCTTTAGGCGAAGCCAGTGTCAGTGCCATAGAAATGTTACGTAACTATGAAATCATTGATGTGAAAGATGGAAATATAAATCTTAGTGAGCAATATCTGGCAGGGATGGAAAGTGTGAGTTTAACGAGCACCCAGTGCAAGAAGGCTATACCTTACCTCGCAAGCTATTATAAACCACAGAACAAGCACACCGGGACTAATTCGGTATTTGCCATTGGTCAAAATGTAAATGAACAATTTTTACGAGAGTCACGTTATAAACTTTTAAAAGCAGTTAATGAAATTTTCGAAGGCTCTAAGTTAGAATCGAATCATGGAGATATACCTTTCTTTTTAGCTGGGGCCATGGATACTTTAATCAATGTTGAAGAAATGAGGAATTTGCAATGAGAGTTTTAGTTTTACTGATAGGCTTACTCACGATAACGAATGTAATTGCGGAAAATATCACTTCCAACGAAAAGAGACAGATTGATGTTGTGAATGCGAATGAAGTCATGGCCAGTGATATCGATTGCATTCAAACTTTTAATGATGAATTGATTCGAGTTGATGATCAACGATCGCTTCAATTAGGTGAAACTGAGCAGGTTGGCGGATACGATTTGAGATTGATTGATAAAGTTATTCTGAAAAATCCCATTCGAAAGATTGAAAAGGATGTTAGAGCAACCCGCCGTCGAAAAGGGAATGGTTCTGGCGGATCTCATTAAGTCACGCTTCGCCGGATTCAGACTTTTTTTAAATCTTTCGCCAATTAGCTAACCAAGAACAGCTTTTTTGATCTCTTTTAGTTGATTTACAATACTATTACATCGCACTCATTTCTTTCTTCATATCATTCGTAGACAAATTTACACTTCTACAAAGAGTCTTAAATGTCTAAGAAATTACCTTCATTAAAATTAAGAAATAAAACAATTGATGTGCCTGTCATTCAAGGCGGAATGGGCATAGGTTTGTCCGGATTTACTCTCGCTGGTGCTGTTGCAAAAGAAGGGGGGCTTGGTGTTTTATCTTCGGCCGCACTGGACCGGCTGGTCTCAAAAAGAAAAGGGATAAAGCTCAATCATAGAGAAGCTGCGCGATTAGAAGTTTTAGATGGCAGAGAAATTTCTTTAGGCAAAGGTGCAATCGGCATGAACATCATGGTGGCGTTAATCAACAGCTATGAAGAATCTGTACTCGGAGCTATGGATGGTGGAGTCGATGTGATTATCAGTGGCGCAGGCCTTCCGTTTGCACTGGCGGAAATAGCAAAAACTCATGATCGTTATGATGAAGTTGCGCTAGTGCCGATTGTCTCTTCTGCTAGAGCTGCCGAAGTCATCATTAAGAAATGGGAGAAGGCCGGAAGATTGCCAGATGCCTTTGTTGTAGAAGGACCGTTGGCAGGAGGGCACATTGGCTGGAGAGATGTTGAAACAGCTATGGATCCTCAAAACACATTGGAAAACTTAGTTAAAGAAGTTCTCGAAGTATGTGCCAAATTTCAACCAGGTATTCCAGTGATTGCCGCTGGTGGAATTTATTCACATCAGGATATCTTGGACTACATAGATCTTGGATGTGCCGGCGTACAAATGGGGACAAGATTTCTGGCAACGCATGAAAGCGGCGCTAACGAAAATTATAAAAATTTATTAGTGAATTGTAGTGATTCAGATATTGAACTGGCCGCAAAACCTGGTTCACCTTGCGGAATGCTTTTTAGAGTTTTGAAGGCGAGTCCTTTTTATCAAGAAGCCTTATCTCTTGCGAGAAAACCCAAGTGTGACAAGGGCTATTTGCTAAATAAAGGAAAGTGTTCTGCCAAAGAAAATAACGAGACTTCTTTTTGCATTTGCAACGGATTGAGTGCTTCAGTTGGAATAGCTCCGGAAGAAAAAGAGTTGTATACCGTTGGACAGTGCGCTTCACTGATTACCAAAATTGTATCGGTTAAAGATTTAATGTCAGAGTTGCAGGGCCTGGCCTTCGCTTAAAAAGGTAAAGGCCCCGGATTATTTAATTTTTTTCAAAGTTAATTTCATTGGTGCCGCTGCGTCCGTCTGTGTGGGAAATAAAACTGTGGATCAGTTTAATTTTTCCTTCGCCGGCATCAATGAGTTTATATTCTTGTTCAAAATATAGTTTTTTATCGTCAATATTGCGTTCACTTAAAACAAGGGCGTTGTTTTCTTCTGTTGAGACTTCTTTCTCAGTAATGAGTTCAGCGGTTTTCTTCACCCCAAGACAAACTTTAATTGGGTATTCACTGACTTCTTTACCTACGCACTTTTTATATTTAAAGACCGAGCGCTCTTTTTGACCAACACAAAAGTTCATCGGATCAGCATTGTTAAACTTAACGATGAATCCGCCATTAGCACAGCTGGAGTTGTCCAGTTCAACCGACTTATACATCAACGGATCATTCGCACCTTGTTCTTTGTTAATATAGATTCCATTTTCCAAAGCGAAAGCATTGAAAGACAGGACTGAAAATAAAAGGGCGACTGGTAATGTTTTCATAGGTTCCTCCATCAAAATAGATAGAGATATTAAACCACACAGAATGAATAGGGCCGCAGTTCCTGTGAAAATTACAGGGGGGCCGTAAAAACTTTAGGCAGCCAGATTTTTTTTATTCATAAACATGACCATTAACAGGAAAAGCGGTGCTTTTGTCGCGCATTTGGCTTAAATAGAAACTTTTTTCCAGAGAATCTTTGTCCCATTTGCCAAAATCACACGCGGCCCGATAAGTGGACTCAAAAAAATTCAAAATAAGTTTTTCAGGATTTTCAGATTTCAGGACTTCTGAGTAAGGCAAAATATATTCTTTTAAAGTGTCATGATAGAAAGCTCCCGCTGGCAGCAAGGATGACAACAAAGAGGCGCGATTAAAACCCTCTGGTTCGGGATAGGCATAGCTATAAAAAGCAGCATGAGGATAGAGCTCATTACCTGGCCAGAAGCCGCAACTGCTGACTTCATTCGAGTAAGCTTCTTTGACGACAACATCAGGCAGATGCGGAACGCCTCCCGGGTGCTCAGGAGCTGATCTGCCGGAAAAGCGTGTCAGCGCCAGATCAAAGCTGCCCCAGAAGAAATGCACTGGGCTCGACTTGCCTATAAAATTTGAGCGAAAAAGCGTCATGACATTACTAGCGCGCACGAGGATCTGCCAGGCGTGAAGCGCGTGCTTCTGAGCATAGGTTCTGTGAATAGTGTCTTTATCAAAAGGCGTGTCGTCTGGGAGTTCATTAGGATGAGGATCGATATGAGCATGGATATCCAGCTTGTTTAAGGCATTCAAAAAGTGCTGGTAAAAAGAGGCAACACTTTCATTTTTTAATTCAAAAGAAGTCTGGCGCTGATCACTTGTTAAAAAGATAAGTTTATTGTCGATAAAATCAAACTCGATGCTGAAGTTCCGATCGCCATCGGGCACAGCCATCGTCGATATCCCGCGAGGAGTAATATAAAGAGCGCTATGCCAGGAATGATTCGTGCAGGGATATTTGTTAAGTTTTAATTTTCCTACGATCTGACACCATCGATGAAGTGTTTCATAAGTATTTTTCCATTGATGATACTCGAGTGCCGGCCAGGAGTGATGTTTCATTTTAGGCATAATTCCCCACTTGGTGAAAATAATTCACAAGCCAAGATAGGGGGCATGATAAAAATATTCAAAGATATTTAATCAATACATTTAAAAGTGAAAAAGAATATCAGTGACGTGCGCGCAGCTACTCTTTGATCGGAGCATACCAACAATGCGGGCGTGTCCCGATAATATCTCCAGAGAGTTCACTGCAAACACCATTTTCAGCATTCACGCCATCGAAAACTTCAGGTGATTTTGTACAAAGAGTCCCGGCAAGCATTGTATCTAAACGACATTGGGAAGCAGGATGTTCTTGATTTGTTTTCTCTACAACTTTTGGATCGAAAGTTCCAAGATTTGGGGATTCGTCCTCGTGACGAGCGGCCGCAACTAATTTTGTCACATCGAGGGCCGCATAAAGAGTTCGTTCACATAAGGCAATTTCTTTTGCATCCGAATAAGACTGAATACATTTTGAATGAGTTTCTGATATTTTTTCTTTTCTTTGATTTATAATGGCTTCGTTATTGTCGTTTTTCCACAGTCGACGCAAACATTGAAGAGGGGCAAAGTAGTCTGATTGGCCCTCATCAGAGGCCCACTTATTCATTCTTTCCCATTTTCTAGGCGCTCCACCCATATGATGACCAATTTCATGACAGACGACCAAAGCAAGACCATCATAGGTCATAAGCGGATGTCTTACAATTCCACCAAGAACCCGAACAGTCATTGTTCCCGGATACACTTGAAGAGCGTAAGCATTTACAATATTGCTATTGTATTTCCCAGAAATAGAAAGGCGTTTGCCCATCTTTCTTGCCTCTTTTTTATATAATTTTTCAAGATTATCCAGCAGAAGATTGAAGTCGTTTTTTGAGACATTCGACTCAACTCCTCTTGGAAGTTTTGGTCCATTGCCCTCAAGAAATGAATGCGCTGAAAGGTTAAAGCTTAAGCTGATAAGTGAAAGAAATATAAAAAGGCGTGACATTATTCCATCCTTGAAATTTGTTCTCGTCAGGATAGGAAAATATTTTCGATATGGAAACTTTCAGTTGTTGCCTTAAACACGAAATAACAAAAGGACTGTTGGTAATTTTTTAATTCACAACACAACACTATTTACGCACACATCTTTTTAGCCCCCAGACTCACTTTGACGAAGCTATTTTAATTTGAAATTCTTTTAAAGAAGTTTTTTCATTGTCTTAATCAAGGAGCTCGTATGTTAACAAACCTATTCTCTAAAATTGCAATCGCTCTACTTTTGACTGGACTTACTCAAGCTTTTGCATGCCCAAACCTTGCCGGGGTTTATGAGTGCAAGGCAGGATCAAGAGTGACTGTACGTGAAATCACCTCAACTGCTGAGGGCTTTATTATTAATGTCGATGGAAATGAAATGAATTATATCAATGATGGCGTTGAACGCGGAATTGATGAAACCGACTCTTACAAAGAAGCTTATTTCAAATCAAGTTGCACTAACGATAGCTTCGTTGTCGATTTTAGAGCGACAATTATGTATGAAGGTGCTGTGGTTGGTAAGCAAGTTTCTTCTACAACTTATAATTTGAAACAAGGTCAATTATCAATTGTTCAAAAAACAAAAATGAAAGGGATGCCCCTTCCTGTTTTAAATTACTCTTGTCGAAGCTTAAACTAATTTTTCCTTAACTTGGGACTCAATATGAAATTTTTTTTATTACTGCTTAGCTTGATGACGTTGGCAATGGCCAATGCTGAAGCCTACATTCTAGAGGCAAAATCTGTTAAAGATTTAATTAGCTCAGTAGAAAAGAGCAAATTTACTTATAAAGAGCGAGGTCTTATCTTTGGTTATGCAACCATTCAAAGCTGTTTATATACCAGTAAAGATTTTATCATCTTGAAAAATTATTGTTTCCCAGTCAAAAAGTATCGCGCGAGAGGCTTCACTATTATTTCAAGAGAATATGGAATAATTGATTTGTATGAAGAAAATCTAAGTGGTGCAATTAAGCAAGACGTTCAACTTAACACCTTCCCTGATATTGCTAAAGATTATTTCAACTCACCATTTGAAAATGAAAATGTTGCCAGCTTAAATGGTACGTTAGAGAAAATTTATTATTCCTATGGTCCTGCTTGCTGGTCTACTAATTATGATTATGAAGAAAAATATCCAATCGCTAGTTGCAATAGTGACCAAGTTATAAATTTCCAAGAATGGGCAGATGAAACTCAAAGGATTGTTCTTGATGCTAATGCCTGGAATGATCTTTTAGATAAAGTCGATCATGCCATTACAAAGTAAAAGAACTAAAAATATATAAGGCTCCTGTGCGGAGCCTTTTTTTTTGAAGAAACTATGTTTTTAGAAGTTTTTTAATTGAAGACTTTTTCCCAACCACATTGCTCCTTGAGTGTGATCGTAAATATCATCACCTGTATTGGGATGAACGAGTACATCAAGCTGCTTTCTGTGGTCCATTAAAAATAGAACAACCTCTGTAAAAAGCGCACGGGAAAAATTGAGTTCAAGCATGGGAAGCGGATGGGGACCGGCCTCTCGTGGAATCACATCACCGACAAACACGTCAGAACTGCGATTCGCAAAAACACTCAGCAAGTATTCGCGCAGGGATTCGATTTCATTTTGCTCAGTAAGCTCATAATAAATATGAGCATCGAAGTGATGAGGAAAACCTGCAGGACGTTTTTGTGAATTGAATTTAAAATCTGCCATAATCATTTAAGGTAAAAGCAGATTTTTCTTCATCAGTTTAATCGCAATCGCCAGAAGAATGGTTCCAAAAAATTTTCTTAGAATAATACTTCCAGTGACTCCCAATTTCTTTTCAATGAAGCTCGATGATTTCAGAACAATGTAAACGAAGAATAAGTTGAGTAAAATTCCGCAAATAATATTAATGCGGACGAATTCAGCATTCAGGGAAATCAATGTCGTCATCGACCCCGTACCGGCAATAAGCGGGAAGGCGAGAGGCACGATCGGAGAGTTGATTTCTTCATGCGTATCGTGACGGAAGATTTTTAAATCCAGAACCATTTCCAAACCAAGAAAGAACATGATGAGAGCACCGGCCACGGCAAACGACTGCACATCGACACCAAAGAGCGCGAGGATTTGTTCACCGATGAACAGAAATGCAAAAAGCAGAAGGCCGGAAACAAGTGTAATTTTTCCGGCCTCAATATTGAGAAATTTTCTTTTGATATCAATGATGAAAGGAAGAGAGCCAAGAATATCAATCACTGAAAAAAGAATCAGCGTGACTGAAAAAATATCCTTGAAATTAATTCCGTTCAGCAGATTAAACATTCAAGTGATCCGGCGTAAACGAAAGAGGCATGAGGTCTTTGAACTTCATTGTCGTTTCTTTGCCATTTCCATCACCCATAGTGACTTCCAGATCCGGAGAAGCAAATTCACTCATAACCTGACGACAAAGACCGCATGGCGGCCATCCTTCCTTGGTATAAATGTAAATTTGTTTCAGCTTCATTTTTTTTTCAGAAACCGCTTTTGTGATGGCGACTCTTTCTGCACAGATTGTTCCGCCGTAGCTGGCATTTTCGACATTGCAGCCGGTGTAAACAGATCCGTCCTCAGTGACAAGTGCACATCCGACTTTAGCGTGTGAATAAGGCGAATAGGCATTTTCAGAAGCGTCTTTTGCAAGAGATCTTAATTTAGTGTTTTCCATTGGCCTCGTCCTTAAAGTTTTCCGAATTTTTCAATCGAATTATTGAGAAGTGCAGTGAAGTGATTCATCGCTTTCATTGCTTCATCTTTGATGTCTTCGTGTTTTAATTTTTGCTCGAGAATACCTGCCCCCATATTAGTAATGCAGCTGATACCGCAAACTTTTAAGCCGAGGTGATTGGCAGCGATACATTCAGGAACAGTACTCATACCGACCATGTCACCGCCGAGAGTTCTGAACATTCTGATTTCTGCAGGTGTTTCATAAGTTGGTCCAAGAACGCCGATGTAAACACCCTCATGAATTTCATAGCCGAGTTCAAGCGAGACTTGTTTCATGATCGCATTGAGTTCAGGGTTATAAGCGTGGCTCATGTCCGGAAAACGCGGACCCATTTCGTTGTTGTTCGGTCCGATCAACGGATTTTTTCCCATCATATTGATGTGGTCTTTGATGATAGAGAGATCGCCTGGCTTATAACTTAAATTCACTCCGCCGGCAGCGTTCGTGAGTATCAAAGTATCGATACCCAGAATGTGAAGCATGCGAACAGGGAAAACGACTTCATCCATCGGAAGACCTTCGTAAGCGTGAAAACGCCCTTGAAGAACTGCGACCTGAACACCTTTTACTGTTCCCAGAATCAGACGACCTTCATGTCCCTCAACAGTTGTTTTTTTGAAGTGGGGAATATCGCTGTAAGGAATAATTGTCTTGTTTTCAATTTGATCTACAAAAACACCAAGTCCTGATCCAAGAACAATTCCGATTTTCGGATTCGTTGCTTTGACCGATTGAACATATTGAGCAGCTTTACCTAATTTCTCGTACATTATTTTCTCTTTGTTTTCGCTTTTACTTTTGGTGCAAATTTTGTCTGCACTTCAATAATTAATTTCTTTTTAGTGCGCGGTTTTGTCGCCTGAATCGTTATATCCTTTTTTGTCACAGAATCAGAAATAGATTTTGCAATTTCCATCTGATTTTCATGGCAATGGATTGTTAACAGGACATCACCTTTTTTTATTTTATCGCCCAGTTTTTTATTTAAGACAATTCCGACAGCGTAATCAATGCTGTCAGAAGCTTTCTGTCTGCCACCGCCCAGGAATACGCTGTGTAAACCGAGGGCCTTGCAATCCATTTTTGTAATGAAACCATTTTTTGTTGCCAGAACATCGTAGGTTTTTTTTGTTTGAGGCAGAAGAGAGTAGTCGTCAACAACACGCGCATCTCCGCCTTGTTCGCGGATGAGTTCGCGGAATTTTTCCAGGGCCGCTCCGGATTCAAGTGCCGCCTTGGCCTTCGCGATTCCTTCTTTATGTGTTTTTGCCAGACCTGCAAGATAGACCATCCCTCCAGCAAGAGCGAGAGAGAGTTCCGTTAAATCGGCCGGGCCTATATTTTTTAGCGTGTCGATACTTTCGATAATTTCCAGTGAGTTTCCGATGGCAAGTCCCAGAGGCTCGTTCATATCAGTAATCATCGTCATCATGTTTTTATTGAAGCGAAGACCCGTCTGGCGAATGCTTTCGGCCAGTTTCTTGGCGTCAGATAATTTTGCCATGAAGGCACCGTTGCCGGTTTTAATATCCATGACAATTCCTTTTGCTCCTTCAGCGAGTTTTTTACTCATGATGGAAGCTGTGATCAAAGGAATAGATTCGATTGTTGCCGTGACATCTCTCAGGGCATAGATTTTTTTGTCTGCCGGAGCGATTTCTCCCGTCTGGCCGATAAGAACAACTCCGCGTTCTTTGAGAAGGCGTTCAAATTCCGGAAGAGCGATATCAGTCTTGAAACCTTTGATGGCCTCAATTTTATCGACGGTCCCGCCAGTGTGTCCAAGACCACGGCCTGCGATCATCGGAACTTTAACTCCGCAAGCAGCAGCGATAGGGGCGAGGATAAAAGATGCTTTATCTCCGACACCACCCGTTGAATGTTTATCGATGAAAATCTGCTCTTCAAAATCCAGAACTTTTCCAGAGTAAAGCATAGCATTTGTCAATGCAGCGGTTTCCTCTTTATCAAACCCATTGAGATAAATGGCCATGAGAAGAGCGCTCATTTGGTAATCGGCGATTTCACCTTTCGTGAGTCCGTCGATAAACCAGTTGATTTCTTCTTTGCTAAGTCTTTCCTTATCTCTTTTCTTTTGTATAATACTATAAGCTGTAAACTGTTGCGGCATGAGCTGATCTCTCTTTTGTTACTGGTAATGAAGAGAGGTAGTTTAAGCAAAAGACGCACAAAAATCAAATTAACGCAGAGTAAATCTATGAATAAAATCGTTCGCCTAAAAAAACTTTTTTCAGTTGTTCTTCTCTCGCTGACATTAATCACATTGACTCCGTCGATGACTTTTGCAGCAGACGAATCACAGAATGCAGGTTTAATCGATGACTCCATCAGAGACATGACCATTGTTCTCGGCTCTGGAGCAGTTGGTGCGATTTTAGGATTATCGACTCTTTCTTTTGTTGAGCATCCATCTGATCACTGGAAAAACGTAGCGATCGGTGGGGCCATCGGTATCGTCGTTGGGGTTGGAGCAGTGATTTTCAACGCAGCTTCACGTTCATCTACAATGGCCATCGGCCAGGCGACTGTTGTTCCGGTTAACCCGGAAAAATTCGCAACTCTTTCTCGCCATGACTTTGCTAATTTCAGAATTGCTAAACAATTCTTTAAAGAGCCAAGTTTCGGCTACACTTTTCAGTTTTAATCCCATTTTTTACCAAATTTAACAGATTATTGTGCTCGGTCATTTAGGCAAGGAGCGCCATTCTCTTAAGTCTTTTTACGTCTTGAGTAAGCTTTGCTAAACTGAAAGGGATTTATATTTTAAAGGACTTTTTTAATGGCTAAACAATTAATTATCAACCAGACACTCAACGAGTGTCGGGCAGCGCTCATTGAGAATGGCGAAATTCTCGACTTTCTCATGGAGCGATCACACGAACACCGACAAGAAGAATCAAGAGTCAACTTTCCCTTCGTAGGCGATATCTACAAAGGAAAAGTCGTGCGCGTTCTTCCCGGAATGCAATCCGCTTTCGTCGACATCGGCTATGAAAAGGCCGCGTTTCTCTATGTTGATGATGCTTATATTCCTACCATCGAAGAGCAAAGAGAGATGGCGGAAAAAAGCCGCAAATCGATGGAAGACAGTCACCGCCAGGGCGAAGTGATCCCCGATGAACTTTCTACATTAAGCGAAGCCGTTAATATGCGCTTTCGTCCGGATATCAGCATTGAATCCTTTATTAAAGAAGGCGATGAAATTCTGGTTCAGGTAGCGAAAGAGCCAATCTCGACAAAAGGTCCGCGAGTCACGAGACACATTACATTTGCGGGAAGACATATTGTTTTCATGCCTTTCATTGAACACACAGGTGTTTCAAGAAGAATTGAATCCGAAAAAGAACGCGAGCGTTTAAAAGAAATTCTCGAAACCATTCGCCCTGAAGGCACTGGAGTGATTGCTCGTACAGTGGCAGAAGGTCAAAGTTATAAAACATTAAAGTTCGACTACAACATGCTGGTGAAAATCTGGAAGGATGTTCAGAAGAAAGCATCGAGCGGAAGAGCTCCGCAAGTTGTTCATCAGGATTTAAGTTTTATTCAACGAGTTCTTCGCGATATTACTGATGAAGATGTTGATGAAATCATCGTTGATACAAAAGACAATTTGAAAGAAGCTGAAAAGTTTGTTCAAAAATTTCTTCCGACGATGAAAGGTAAATACAGACTTTACTCTGAAGAATCGACTCCTATTTTTGAAAAGTTCGGGATCGATCTGGAAATTGAGCGCGCTATCGATAATAAAGTTTTTTTGAAATCGGGTGGATCGCTTAACATCGATCAGACTGAAGCGCTTGTGTCTATCGACGTCAACACCGGTAAATACATCGGCCGGAAAACTTTCGAAGAAACTATTTTAAAAACAAATCTCGAAGCGGTTAAAGAAATCGCTTATCAACTTCGCCTCCGCAATTGCGGTGGTATTATCATCATCGATTTCATCGATATGGAAAAAGAAGAGAACAGAATTACTGTTTATACAGCTCTTCTCGAAGCCCTGAAAAAAGACCGTGCTAAAACAAACGTGCTTCCTATTTCGGGACTCGGCCTTGTCGAAATGACGAGAAAGCGTACCCGCGATACTCTTTCGCGAATTATGTGCGAGCCATGTCCTTACTGTGAAGGAACGGGAAGAGTTAAATCCACTTTGACAGTTTGTTATGAACTCATCAGAGAGCTCAATAAAACGCTGGCGAAATGCAAGGGAGCGAAAGTCTTTATCTACGCTCATCCGGAAGTAACGGCCACGCTGACAAGCGAGGATTTTGACCTCATCGAAACCCTTGAAGAAGCTCATGGGAAATCCATTCAGATCCGCTCTGAAAACAATTACCATATCGAGCAATACGAGATCTTCCCTCAGGAATATTAATTATCTTAAGACTGCCGGGACCTTGACGACCTTTGGGCGAAGGTCTGTCGAGGGTTTGTCTCAGTGCTTTTTTCACTGCATTGGCTTAAAACAAGTCTATGAGGTGAATTATGTTTCCAATAAATGTCGTTGAAAAAGAAACTGGCATCAGCAAATACCTGTTGCGCATGTGGGAAAGACGCTATTCCTTTCCTCGCCCTGAAAGGGACCTGAAGGGAGAGCGCATTTATTCTCCGCTCGATATCGAAAAACTCAAACTGGTCAAATCCCTGATGGAAGAAGGGTACCGTCCTTCCAAGATCATCAATCAGAATCTTGAAGACCTTAAAACCCTTTTAAAGAGCTTTTCAGGCAATGAGACATCATCAGCTGCCGTCAGAAATTACGGGACCGTGATTCTGATAACTAACCCGGAGCTGGAGCTTGAAGTTCGCTCGGCCATAAAAAATCACCCAGTTAAGAGGATTATCGTCGTTTCAAGCAGAGAAGACCTGGCCAACCTCGCCCTGTAAAGAAGGGAATCCCTCTAGACAGTGCCCATGCCCATTTGATAGGGTGGGGCATCTTTTTTTAGGGGGATACATGAAAGTTTTAGTGGCCTTAACTCTGTCGTTTCTTTGCCTCTCATCTTTTGCAAAATCGATCTCAGCTGTTGATAGACTTACTTCTTATTTGCCTGTTGGTTTTTACGAAGGCCGCAACGATCGCGGAGAGTTCTGCTCTGTACTCGTTAGTGAAGTCAATTTTCCAAAAAGAGATATCTCAGTTCGCGTAATGAATCCAAAATCTGATCTCACTAAGCTTGTTGAAGAAAATGCTGAGTGCGGTGGAAGAGACTATTTAAGAGAATGCTATTTGACTGAAAAAAATCTTATCGGTTCAGATGAGTATCAATATGTCGAAAGAATCATCAGAACAGTTACTGCAGGCACTAAAAAACAATACGTCGTGGTTTCATGGTCAATCGTTAATAACCGCGAAAGACAAACTGAAACAGCTGAATGTATTGTTGATATTCCATAAATTTCAGACCATTTCTATAGATTAGATAAAGAAGCCCGCTTTTACAGCGGGCTTTTTTTTGTAAAAAATACCGGTTTTCACCACAAATTTTTTGAAGTGCTATAGTCCGGTCATCTAAACACACAGGAGATGACTATGAAAACTTTAGTATTGGTTCTTGCTCTTTCGACAACATTTGCAGCGAATGCGAGAAGCATTCTTTTCTTTAAGACAGTTTCTAAATGCGAAACAATTGAAAAAGTAAAAAATAAAGAAGTTCTCGTCGATATTCAAAAAGCACAAGACGGACAAGTTCAACTCGTTATTACATTTGAAGGACAACAAGAACAAAAAATTCAAGCAAGAGAATTGCTGGCTCCTAAAATGAGGGCCGGAGCTCCCGTGAGATACGTTGGTAAAGATACAGGGACAGATAACAATGTTGTCCTTTCTGTTTCATCTGGTTCAGCACCTGTAAAAGTTGGCAAGACAGTAGGAAGAAGATCTGCTCTAACTATTGAGCACGTGATTAAAGAACTTCCAATGGTCTGTGCAGCTGTTCAAGCAAAATAATTTCTAAGATAATTTTGCGGCCAGGTTCCGGGCACCCAGAACCACGGCCGCAATTCCTTGCCCCGGAAACTGAGTATCGCCAATGAGATAAAAATCTTTATAAGGTGATCTCGACTTCAGATACGTGAGCGGATTTTTTTTAATCGAATGAGGAAGTCCTCCAACTAAGCCGCGATAGCGATGAGTATATTTCACAAATGTTTTTGGCGATCCCGTAAAAATATTCTCGAGATCCTGCCGTTCAAGTTGAAAACGCTTACAGAAAATTTCCAGAATATAATCTTCCACAATTTTTTTTCGTTCTTTATACTCTTCAGTCGTGAGAAGTTCCCATTGCTCGGGCTTCGTATGACAGGAGATTGTTACTGTTTGCCGCTCGGATGATCTGATTGAATCATCCGGGTGGGAAAGCGAAACAAAAAAAGATTTTGATCCGCAGAACGGTATGGGGGCGCAGTGAACCTGAAAATAAATGCCTTCGCGGTTCCTATCAACTGGTATGGTCATGTAGAGCATGAAGGCCGACCAGCAATTCATGGAATTCTTTTCGTCGAAAATTCTTTTTCCGGATTTTCCCTGGAAGAGCTCATTGTGATTCCATTCCGGGAGAGTCGACACCAGTTGCTTGCAGGTGAAGGTTTCTTTGTTCGTGACAACGATAAAGCCTTCATTCGTTTTTTCGACACTCAGGACTTTGCGTTTTAAAAAAAGATTGCAACACTTCTTTTCCAAAGCAGTTGCAAAAGCCTTCATTCCGCCTTTCACGTAATAAGTATCATCCGTATAAGTCAGCCCCATGGCCCCCATGAGCATCGGTGTATCGCTTGCTTCATTCTGAGCCGTAATGAAGAGAAGTTCATTAATGAGAGCTTTGTACTGTTCATTGTGCATGCTTTTAAGATGAAGGGCCTTCCCCACGCTTGTCAAAAGATAGGGTGAGTTTTTAACGGCAGTAAAAAGCGGAATTTTCGGAAAGTTTGTGGCAAGCTTCCATCCATCATGACTGATGGCAAAGATTTTTTTCCAAAGTCTTTCGCTGTCGATATCAGGAAACTTCGCGCTTAATTCTTCAATCCATTTTTTTTCATCAGCAAAGTGCCGCACTTTTTTATCAGGAAAAAGAGAAATAATTCCGGGATCAACTTTGATCAGATCAAGTTCGAGATTGAGCTCTTGAATCAGTTGCTGAATAGGCCTTCCTTTTTTTAAACCCGAGAGAGTCGTCGCGCCGGCATCAAAGAGAAATCCCTGGCGTTCGAAATAAGAAGCGCAGCCACCGCTTAAAGAATGCGCTTCTAGTAAAGCGATAGTTTTGCCCGTGCTTTTATATTTTTTTTCCATGAGAGCGGTGAATGAAAGCCCTGCCGCTCCTGCACCAATGACGATTGTATCGAAGTTCATGAGTTGATTATAGCCGATGTCTGGAGAGTTAAGAAGGAAAGGAGAGCGCGTCTAGCTTGTGTCTGAACAAACAGACGCGCTCTAATAGAATTAAACTTTTTTCAATGTGATAGAGAACTTGCCGTTATCAAGCTCTGTTTCATGATCGCCCATAGCTGAAACCTGTACCATATCGGCCGCAAGCGTTTCGCCGGTGATATAGTCTTTAAATTGCTTTGCAATGGCCGCAAGTTCATCGTTCGCGCAGAAAGCAATAGCAATTCTGTCGCTAACGTTGAAGTTCATATCTTTTCTTGTTTTCTGAATGAAGCTGACCATTTCTCTTGCCACACCTTCATTCAGAAGGTTCTGATCAGGTTTAGTATCAATGTCGATTGAAATGAATCTGTTCGACATCGCTTCTGTTCCTTCCTTGGCCTCTCTGAAAACTAAAATTTCTTCAGGAGAGAACAGGACACCGTCAATTCTCAGCGCTTGCTGCTCTTCGAGTTCAGTCAGTTCTTTGCTCGTGAGTTTTTCGATCTGCGCTTTGAACTTGCCCATATCTTTTCCAAGCTTCTTTCCGAGCAATGGAAGATTCGGTTTAGCGTAAAGCTTGATGAACTTGTCTTCATCAGTTGAGTACTCAATGTTTTTAATATTGAGCTCTGATCTGATGTATTCAGAAAGTTTCGCGATTTCATCCAGAAGCTTCTGGTCTTTATGAATGATCGTTAAACGCTTAAGTGGCGTCTTAACTTTAATCTGAACCTGATTTCTTTTTTGTCTTCCGAGAAGAATCAACTGCTGCATTCTATCGACAGCGATCTCCAGATCTTTGTTGATCAGGTAATCGTTTGCTTCCGGATAATCACAAAGGTGAACAGATTCAGCTTCAGCTGGATTCATTTTGCGAAGTTCCTGGAAAACATATTCCGAGAAGAATGGAGAAAATGGCGCCATTGAAATTGTGAGTTCGCGAAGAGCTGTATACAAAGTCGAGTAGGCTGCGCACTTATCATCCGTCAGACCGTCGCCCCAGAAACGTGAGCGGTTCAATCTGATGTACCAGTTTGTTAAGTCTTCAATGAAAGTGAAAAGCGCAGGAACAACATTGTAGAGGTGATACTCTTCCATTTCCTTTGCAATATTTTTCTTTAACGTTTGAAGATTTGAAATAAGCCATCTGTCGACGATGTTGTCAGATGTTTTGAAATTTTTCACTGGCGACCAGCCGTCAACTTCCGCATAGGTCTGGAAAAATTTAAAAGAGTTGTACCATGGGAGAAGAGCTTTTCTGACCATGTCTTTAACACCGGCATCAGTGAAGCGTTGTTCTTCCGCTTTCACGAGTCCTGAGTTGATCAAATACAATCTCAGCGCGTCTGCGCCGAATGTTTCCATGAGTTCATCTGGTGCCGTGTAGTTCTTCAGACGCTTCGACATTTTCTTTCCGTCTTCGGCCATGACGATACCGTTGACGATAACGTTCTTGAAGGCAGGCTTATCAAAAAGCGCAGTCGAAAGAACAGTCAATGTATAAAACCATCCGCGGGTCTGATCCAGACCTTCGGCGATGAATTCTGCTGGGAAACCTTGTTCGAACATTTCTTTGTTTTCGAACGGGTAGTGTAGTTGAGCGTACGGCATTGATCCCGATTCAAACCAGCAGTCCAGAACTTCAGGAATTCTTCGGTAAGTTCCGTCTTCACCAGTGTGAGTAAACGTCAGGTGATCAACATTTTCTTTGTGAAGGTCAGTAACTTTCACGCCTGTGCGCTGAAAAAGTTCATCGATAGAGCCGATACAGATTTTGTTTCCGGTTTTATCGTTGATCCAGATAGGAATAGGTGTACCCCAGACTCTGTTTCTTGAAATTGACCAGTCACGAGATCCTTCAAGCCATTTTCCAAAACGACCTTCTTTGATGTGTGATGGAGTCCAGTTGATTTGATCATTGGATTTCAGCAGGCGGTCTTTGATCTCTTCTACTTTTACGTACCAAGACGGAATTGCTTTATAGATCAGCGGAGTATCTGAACGCGGACAGAATGGGTAACTGTGAACAAGAACACCCTGGTCGTAAAGTTTCCCATCATCTTTTAATCGTTTGATGATATCTTTGTCGGCCGTTTTAACATGAACACCGGCCCAGTCAAAAACTTCGGCCGTAAATTTTCCTGCATCGTCGACAGGGCATTCAATCGCACCGATGCCTGCTTCCTTCATGACTCTGTTATCGTCTTCACCAAACGCCGGAGCGATGTGAACAATCCCAGTACCGTCTGAAGTTGTTACGTAGTTGTCATTTAAAACAACGAAGGCACCAAGAGCTTCATCTTTTTTGAAGAAAGGGAAGAGTGGTTCATAACGGAGTCCCTTAAGTTGAGCGCCCGTGTATGTTTCAAGAACTTCATAATTTCTTTTTTTCGAATAAGCTTCAAGTCTGTCTTTGGCGATGATGAACTTAATGTCTTTATCTTTATCGTGAACTTTTACGTATTCAATCTCAGGGCCCATACAGAGCGCGAGGTTGGATGGAAGCGTCCATGGAGTTGTCGTCCAGGCCGCAATATAAAAATCCTGATCTTTAACTTTAAAGAGTACTGTGATCGCAGGGTCCTGAACATCCTGGTAGTTTGAGGATGCTTCGAAATTTGAAAGAACTGTTCCGAGCGCAGTTGAGAAAGGAACAACTTTTGTTCCTTGATAGATTAAATTTTTATTCCAAAGCTCGCTGATAACCCACCAGACAGATTCCATGAAATTGGCATCCATCGTTTTGTAATCATTTTTGAAATCAACCCAACGGCCGATTCTTGTGATCGTGCGTTCCCATTCGCTTGTGTAACGTTGAACGATTGAGCGGCATTCGTCGTTGTAGCCTTTCACGCCGAATTGTTTAACAGCGTCCTGAGCAGACATGCCAAGTTTCTTGTCAATTTCGTGTTCGATAGGAAGACCGTGACAGTCCCAACCAAAACGTCTCTCAACGTAACGCCCTTTCATGGTGAAGTAGCGGGGAACAATGTCCTTCAGAGTTGAAGCGAGAAGGTGACCATGGTGAGGAAGACCTGTCGCAAAAGGAGGACCATCATAAAAAATGTATGGTTTTTTTCCTTTGGTGTTTTCCAAAGTCTTTTGAAAAATCTTATTTGCTTTCCAAAAATCCAGAATTTTGTGTTCAGTTTTTACGAATGAAAATGAGGTATTTTCTGATTCATTTAGTTCAGTATTTTGAACATTTGACACGTGACGGCTCCTTCTTTGTGATCACAAGCGGAAATATTAGCACTAAGCCCCCGAAATGAACAGGGAGAAGCTTCATTTCAGAGGAGAGAATGCCGAATAAAGCAGTATGAAAATGATTGCGATCTTATTTATGCTGGCACTTGGTTCCTTGGGCGTTGCTCAAGAGGCGGAGAACAATGAAAACGCGCCGGTCATCTTTAAGGACCAGACACGTTCTTCTACCAGATGGGGAGAGGTCAATCCCGATTCATTTTTGTCTTTCAAAGACTGGAAAGAGCAAACCGATGAAAAAAGCCTCGCACCGGAATGGGAAAGTATTGTACGCGAAAGAAACAACCGCGAAATTGTCGGGCGATTTTTTCAATGTGTCGGTGTTTGTCGGGTAGATCGTGGACAAAGTTTTTTTAATCCAGGTTTTCGTTCTTCGCTTTATGAAGGTGATGAAATTCAAACTATCGGCGATTCTTACGCGTGGATTTTTTTATTTGACGGAACGATGGTCAGACTCGCGCCGGAATCATCAATCAACCTCAATGAATTAAATATTGGCGTCAAAGAAAATTTCATCTCTGCCAGAGTAAATGCGGGAAATATTCTTTGGCTTTCAAGAGCTGAAGCTTTATTTGAAGAACAGAACACACGTGAAACCGAAGTTCTTTTTTTTCCATTGGCGCTTTATGAAGCGAACCCTGTTCCTGATAAAAAACCGTACGATGAAAATGCTTTGATAGAGCTGGTTGAAGAAAAAGTCACAACACTTAATCAATTTAAAAATCTCAATTCATTGATTGAAAAAAACAACAAGCTCACCAAAGGCAAGCCTACTTATGCATTCATTGTTGTACCGAACATGACGTTGATGGGATACAATCCCAGCGTTGAAATTGTCAGCCTCCTCGGGGGAAAAACGTATTTCAAAAAGCGTTCGCCTGAAACTTTAGGGCTTAAAAAAGGAATGGAAGAGGAAGATCTTTTTTTGCAAATCAGAGGATTTGAGAATAAGGATCTGACAAAAGTTCAAAGTGATGAATGGCTCATGATGGATGAAAAAGGGCGCAATTATGCCAAGGCCACGGAAAACACTAACTGGCTGACGATGGGCGAATTTATCACAAAAAGAATTCCCAGTTTAATGGTGGCGCGTGAACTCATGGTGGAAAAATATTCTGAATTTGCCTTCAGAGAAAAGTATGATCCTTACGTCCTGGCCACTCAAAATGGCTATCGTCTCTGGGGCAGTCTGAAAAAACCAGAAACAGCTGATGCCAAAAAGTCCGATCTTGAATCGAGACTGGATTTTCTCAAAGAATATTTCAGAAGGATTGAAACAACGAACTTAACAGTGTCATCGCATTTCAGTGAACGCCTGAAAGAGAGAGGCGAAGCTTTGAAAACTATGGATTACGGCAGCTATTTCTTTATTAAAGCTCTCGACAAGTATTACTCTTTTGAAGAATATACAGATGAAAAAGAAAGCGGTGAAACTCTAAACTCAACAACTAAAAATTTGTGGAAGCGCATGCATGGAATCCGATAAAAAATGGTCGCTCATTCTCGGGAGTCAAAGTCCCAGAAGAAAAGAATTGTTATCCTGGTTAAATGTCCCTTTTAAAATTGTCACTGCTGACCTCGATGAAGTTTCTCACGAGACAGATCCAGTTGAAGTGGCCGTTGATCTCGCGGCCCAAAAGGCCCATGCGGTGTTTGAGAAAGTGAGCGGCGATGAGAATGCTTTTGTTGTGGCCTCAGATACTATCGTTGTTCTCGATAACAAAGTTTATGGAAAGCCCAAAGACAAAGCAGAGGCGAGAGTCATTCTAAGTGAACTTTCTGATCGCACTCATCAGGTTGTAACGGGAGTTTGTTTCCGTTTTAAAGATCTCTCGACTGGTAAAATAAGAGAGCATCGTTTTTATGATTCTACTGAAGTTACGTTTAATGAAATTACAAAAGAGCTGATGGATAATTATATCGAGACAGGTGATTCACTCGATAAGGCCGGCGCTTATGGCATCCAGGGACCGAGTTTGACATTTATCTCGCGTGTAAACGGAAGTTATTCAAATGTCGTTGGTTTTCCTCTGGATAAAGTTGTCACAGAACTTGGAATCATTCTAGGGGATAACTGGAGAAAACTTTTTTGAGCCATCCACTGACAGACTTTCTTCTTTCAAAAAAATTGAAAATTACGGTGGTTGAAGAATCGCCCAAAGGTGTGATTGTCGAATTCAATGTTCAGGCAAAGCCATCAGCACGCGTGGAAAAAATTTTTGTGACTGCAGAGGGGAATCTGGCGATTCAAACGAGAGCAAAACCGGTAGATGGAGAAGCCAACCAGGCCATCATTGAAAATGTTTCTGACCTGGTTGGAGTTCCAAAATATCAGGTGGAAATTCTTCGCGGTGATAAGTCAAAAAATAAAAGAATAAAGCTTTTGGTGGATATCACCGCGAAAAAAACAGTCGATTATTACAAAGAAAAAATTTCAGCAAAACTTGAAGACTAACGAGCTTTAAGACCCATTGGTTTCATGCTTCCATTCTTTTTCACTGAACGAGTCGGTCTTAAGCTTAGCGGCTTAACAGCGTTTCCTCTGCGTTCTTCAAGCTTGGAGCAAATTTTTGTCTGGTGAGAGTTGTTTTCGTTTTTAGAAAGAAGTGAATTTTGATTTTCAGTTGTCGTAGTCATAGTTGCCTCATTGTTAAAGTTTGGTTGTGATTCAGTTGTTGTTTAAGCTTGCTAGGATTACTTCCTCGCGCTTAATTCGGGCAACCTTTCCCAGCCATTAACAAAGAGACGATTCTCATTGCATGCGGTTTTGGTGAAAAGCTACCTCTTGTTTAAAGGTGTTTTCAATACGTTTTCCTCCAAAGATCATCCGACTGAATTGTTAGGTCATATCGGCATGAAAATTAAAAACCTTAAGCGTATTGTACCACGGAGTGAGATTTTAATCTACAGGGGGAGAAGGGGGCAAAGATTGACTGTTTTCCCCGTGTTGTAAATCATTGAAATGTAGGGCATCCTAACATCTAAGACATGTAGAATTTATCTCATTAAGGATGCTTTTATGAAGAGGCGCTGCCCACTCTTTGCCCTGGTGTTATTTTCTTTAGCTTTTAGCTCTTGTTCATTCAATCAAATTGCCGTCAATTCATCCTCAGGGCTCCTTCTGGAAGCAAGTGTTACCGCTCAGACGGAAAGCAATTTCGATTTGTTCAGATCGGCCGTTCCGGGGAATCTCCTTTTGATGGAAAGCCTGCTGTCGCAGTCTCCAGAGAATAAAGATCTGCTTGCCTCTCTGACCAAAGGATATGCGGGCTATGCTTTTGCTGTAAATGAACAGGATATGCTGAATGAAGAATGGGGCGAATTAAAAACAGAGGCCGGGAAAAATCAGGCCCTTTTTAATTACACCCGCTCGTTGAACTTCGGCCTTCGTTATTTAAAACACTCCCAAATAGAATTTAATGATCTTATCGACAAGATGAACGAGCCTCAGGGAATCACGCATCTTCTCGACAAACGATTGAGTGATGATAATCGTGATCTAGAACTGGTTTTGTTTACGGCTCAATCTCTGGCCGCTCTCATCAATCTGCAAAAAGACAATATCTCGCTTGTGGCACAACTTCCGGTAGCGAAATCAATGTTTGACTGGGTCTGCATGAAAGATCCAAAAATTAATTACGGCATGTGTGACATTTTTTACGCCGCTTACGAAGCAGGCCGCCCGAAAATGCTCGGTGGCAATCCGGAGAAGGGAAAAGAAATTTTTCTTCGAGCGATTGCAAATCATCCACACAATTGGTTGATCAGAGCAAGTTACTTGCAGTATTATCTAATTCCTCAAAACGACAAAGAAGGATTTGATCAACAGCTGGCCTTTTTAAAAGAGCGCGAAGAAGCTTTCAGCAAGTTTCATGTGTACACAGCTGATCCTGCTCAAAAAGAAGCAGAGTGGAGCAGAGAACCACGTCTGCGATTCTTTCAGGCAATCGCTTTGAAAAGAATTGATTTAATGAACAAATATCAAAAACAGTTTTTTTAATGGATAGTTCAAAAGGAAAATTTATGAAATCAACGTTACTCGCTTTATCACTATTCTGTTCACTCAGTGCCTCTGCGGCCACAATTAAAGTCGGCGTTCTTGTTCCCGAAGGAACAGGCTGGGCGAAAATCATCAAAAAGATGACGACAGAAATTAAAGAAGCGACCAAAGGAAACGTCGAACTGAAGGTTTACTACGGTGGCTCTCAAGGTGATGAACAGGACGTCTTGAGAAAAATCAGAATCGGCCAGCTCCAAGGTGGTATCTTTACTGGTAAAACTTTGGGCGATATCAATGGCGATATCCGTGTTATGGAAATTCCATTCACATTCAACAACAACAGAGACAAAGCACTTAAGACTTTGCAAAACTTAACTCCGTTCTTTGCTTCAAATTTTGAAAAGAAAGGTTTTAAAAATCTTGCCACTTTTGAAATCGGACAAATTTATCTTGTTTCTCAAAAGAAAGTTACGAATCTTGAAGCGATCAAATCGTTGAAGATCTGGTCGTGGGAAGGAGATCCGATTGTTAATACTCTTTTTGAATCAATGAAATTAATCGGTGTTCCTCTTGCTCTTCCAGACGTTCTTTCTTCGCTTACGACAGGTGTAATCGATGCAGCTTATGCTCCTGGGATCGGGATCATTTCTCTTCAGTGGAATACAAAAATTAAATACGTTGTCGATTTCCCGATTGGCTACTCTGTTGGTTCATTCGTAGTCACTGAAAAAGCATGGAAAGATGTTTCTCCAGCTGATCAGAAACTGGTTCTTGATATTTCGAAAAAATATGAAAACGAAATCAATAACACAAATACAAAAGACAATGCTGATGCTTTCAACAGTATGAAGGCGCAGAAGATTGAGTTTATCAAATTCAGCGACAGCGATATCAAAGTGGCCCAAGGCTACAGACAGGAAATCGTGAAGAAACTGAAAGGAAAACTGTTCTCTGAAGAAGCTCTTAAGAAAATCGACGCAGAGTTGGCTAAAAAATAATGATTCTATTTAAAAAAATTGACCAGGGGATTGAGAAGCTCACAACGTGGTTGCTGGTGATCAGCGTTTTATCCATTTTGTTTTTAAGCTCTCTGAATATTGTTTTGCGCTGGATGCACCTGAACATCACGTGGGTTGATCCATTTGTCAGACATATGGTTTTCCTGGGCGCTTTTCTTGGTGGTGTTATCGCCACGGGAAGAGGAACACATATCGGAATAGATCTGATCGGAAAATTTGTCGAGTCAAAAGGCTGGCACAGCCTGCGCAGAGCGATCAATCAATTTATTATGCTCGTCTCTGGAGTTGTTCTTTTGTGGATGATTAAATCGGGCATCGACTTTACAAAAGTTGAACTCGAATTCGGTAAAGAAGAATTCTGGGGAATAAAAAGCGGTCAGCTCGTTGCTTTAATTCCTATTGGACTTGGATTAATTGCTCTCAGATTTTTTATTCTTTTTATTCTTTCATTTTCAAATGAAGAGGGATCAAAGTAATGAGTGCTTCAATTGCTGGCTTCGGAATTGTTCTCCTCGCAGTGCTCGGTGTTCCTCTTTTTATTATTATGTCTCTTGCTGCTCTTGTGGCCTTCACTTATTCCGGTGTTGAAATATCAGCAGTGGCGCAGGAGTTTTACAGAATCGCTTCAGCTCCCACGCTGATGACCATTCCGCTTTTTACTTTTGCCGGATATCTTATGGCCGAAAGTAAATCTCCAAAACGTCTTCTTCGTTTGGCTGAAACAAGTTTAGGGTGGATGCCTGGTGGGATTTCGATTGTCGCACTCGTCGTTTGTGCTTTTTTTACGGCCTTTACGGGAGCGTCCGGAGTCACGATCATTGCTCTTGGTGGATTAATTTATCCGATCTTGAAGCAAGACGGTTATTCTGAAAAATATACTTTGGGAATGGTTACGGCTTCAGGTTCACTCGGACTTCTGTTTCCTCCCTCGCTGCCAATTATTCTATATGGTCTGGTGGCGAAAGTTGATATTGATAAACTTTTCAAAGCGGGAATTGTACCCGGAATTGTTATCATGGTGATTCTTTCTTTGTGGGCCATCTATAACTCACCAAAGACAGAAAAGAAAAAACACAAATTCAATATGAAAGATTTTGTGGCGGCGTTAAAAGATGCCTGGCTGGAAGCCATTCTTCCAGTTGCTGTTTTGATTGGTATTTATGGTGGTTTCGTTACAGTTACTGAAGCTGCTGCTTTTACGGCCTTATATATTTTTGTTATTGAAGTTTTCATTTATAAAGATCTTTCTTTAACAAAAGACATTCCCAATATTATTCTCGAATCGATGAGCCTCGTCGGGGGAATCTTACTCATTCTTTGCTGCGCCCTTGGATTTACGAACTTCCTCGTCGATGAAGAAGTGCCGATGAAAATATTTGCACTGATGAAAATTTATCTGAAAGATAAATATTCATTTCTGCTATTCCTGAACATCTTCTTGCTTATTGTCGGATGTTTAATGGATATCTTCAGCGCGATCGTTGTTGTTGTTCCTTTGATCATTCCGATTGCCAATGACTTTGGGGTTGATCCGGTTCACCTGGCCATTATCTTTTTGGCAAACCTGGAAATCGGCTACCTTACACCTCCGGTGGGAATCAATCTCTTCATTGGAAGTTTCCGCTTCGGAAAACCAATTACGGAATTGTACCGGGCCGCCATTCCATTTCTGATTTTATTAATTATCGCGCTTGTTATTATTACTTATATACCGAGCCTGAGTTTGTTTTGGTTTAAATAACGAATGAGAAAACTTGTCTGCACATTATCTATAATTCTCTTGTTGCCGCTACAAACATTTGCAGCGTCGACTCAAGAGATGAGTGAAGGCGAAGCTCTCGACCGCTATTACGATAATGTTTATATCGGCGAAAGAAAAACTCCCAATTATTTCGGTCCCCTCGATCCACGATCGACTTTCAATTCGCAAAATGGGGAACTTTCACTTTTGGATGATCAGTTTAAAACGAATTATCTGAGCCGCGAAGTTCAACAGGAGTCAGTTGAATTAAATCAGTTCTGGGTAAAAGAAATTGTCGATAAATCGAACTGTCCTGATGTCACGTTAGGGGAGAACTACGATTATATCCGCTATCTCTACCGCCTTGTCTCGATCAGCTATTTATTTGAAGCGATTAAACTGAACCATAAAACGGCAAAAGAAATTTCAGCAGGGAAGAACATCTGCTCACTTTCTTTTAATGACGTTTTCGGAAAATGCTCTCCGAAAACTGATGACATGAAGAAATTCTATGAAAGAGCGCAGGGAAAATTCGCCAATGATTTTTCCAAAATTTATGTCGCTCCTTTTGGAAAAAAAGAACTCGCAGATTGGTATGAGAATTTCCAGAGAACAACATCTTTGACGATCGATCCGGTTTTCGCCAGACTTCACGACTGGTGTCACGCTGAAAAGAAAAACTGCCGGGCCCTTTCAATTGAAGAAATAAAAAGTGCACTGGGCTCTATCTGTAAAAATGATCAGGCGATGATTCAGAATTTTTGCTCGGAGAGAGATTCTCTTTACGGAGCTTCGTATTCTGAAAAAACGACCGAGTTGATTCAATCGTCGAACGCATTCAATCTCATCAACCGCAGTGGGATGGGCGAAGAGTGCCTGAGAAGATTTGTAAAAGTATTTTCACCAAAAGAATTGAAGTATGCTTCCGTCGGCAGACTATTTCCTCTCATTCACGCTTCTCTCGTGCGCTCTGAAAACCGTTTCCCTCAAGGGGAATTGTTTCTTCCTGGTGCCCTTAAGGAATTTGATCAGAAGGGGCTGAGCGACTTCCTCGCCGCTTTAAAGCCGCCTAAGGTTGAGCCTAAGGTTGTGATTGTCCCGAAGCCAAAACCGAAGCCTAAGCCTAAACCGCCGGTTGTGGTAGCGAAAGTTGAAGCTCCTAAACCGGAGCCGGTGAAAATGGAAATTCCTGAGCCACCGAAGCCGAAAATTTCAGAATTTGAAAGCAGAGTGGCCGAGCTTGAATCAAAAAAACTCGAAAGCCTGTCCATCAATATGGAAGTGTTTAGAGATGATTTTGAATTCACTCAACAGATGCTAAATGATCTGGCAGCGCCGATTAAAAAATTCCAGACCCGCGCGGCTTTGAACGATATGAAGTCGTACGATAATCTTGGATCAGCTGAAGCGCCGGTTGGTTTGATCTTTTTGAAATATTTGATTGATACAGATAATCACCAGGGCCTTTACAATATCATCACAGTTCTCGGTGATAAATTTTTCGTCAACAATGATATCGAGAAAAAAGATAAACCAGTTTTTATCGAACTTCGCAATGATGCCACCACAAAAAACAAATGGCAGATCATCATTCTTCAAACGCCACCCAAAAACAGATTCAAAAAATAACAAAAAAAAACCCTGGATGAACACCAGGGCTTTTTTTATAGGTGGGATTTTTCTTACTTATTAGTTAACTGATGCTTTTAAAGTTTTCTGAGCTGTTGTGCTAGAAAGGTCAAGCATCAAAAGAAGTCCAGAGTTTTCGCCGTTCGCGTCTTGTCCAACAAGAGAGATGTTACCTACGCGAGTTGAGCTTACATAGTATCTTGCAGTGATGATTGAGTTACCGATACCAAGATTTTTAAGTGGTACGAATACACCAAAAAGTTTTGGACCAACATAGAAGCTCATCCCTTTGAATTTTTCAATTGAGAAAGCTACAGCTGGTAATCTACCAGTAGCTACACCAGGAAGAGCGCGTCCACCAGGAAGAGATTGTGGATCAAGAAGTTGAAGGTTACCGTTAGCAACGTCTTTAATCGCCAGATTGATGGCCATTAGAGTACCGCCTGACTGAAGGTCAGGAGAAATTTCAAGGTACGAATTTGGATACTTTGGAATGTTGTAACGTAGACCACCGTCCAACTGAATAGCTTCGAAGACAAATGAGATAAGAACAGAATCGTTGTTCAGAGTAATAGCAGATTTCTTAACACCAGGAATCTGGATGTTCGAAGCGCTAGTACCATTACCACATGACGTTGAGAAAAGACCCAGAGTGAGAAGAGCAGACAGAACCAGAACTTTCGTTTTCGTGAAGACAGACTTCATAGATTTTCCTAAAAATCTTGTCACAAATTTTCTTACCAATTGTTTGGGCAACAGCATACGTACCACAGAAAACTTGTAAACGTTTCAACCGTAGACAAGATTAAGTGCTAAAGTCACTGTGATCAAGGAAAGCAAGCGTTTGAATAATATCGGGAGTTTAAAGAGTGGGCACGATCTGTGAAAGTGCCCACTTTTTATGTTTTTCGAGCGAAAAGATTAGAAATTCGCGTTCAGAGTTAAACTTCCAGCGTGATCTTTATTATCGCCGAAAAAGCGACCGTAAGCTCCTGCGAGGTTCAGGTTTTTTGAGAATGCGTATTTTGCAGTTGCATCTAGGACTGTGTTTTTTTCAAGAGATGTAGCAGTCTTGCTTGGTAAAACTTTTACGTAACCACCACCAACACTGGCCGAGAATTCTGGAGTGAGAGCTTTTGAAAACTTCACCATGTGCATCCATTCATCACCTGTTTTATTTCCAATGCCAAATCCAATCGTTCTCATTTTAATTTGTGATTGATTGTGGTCTGGAGAATTGTTAACTACAGATGAAAGTGTATCGAATCCACCAGCGATCAAACCACCGCGCTTAGTCCAAATTGATTGAGCATCAACTACCAGGACATCTAAGTCTTTCGTTAAGCGAAGAGCCGCAGAGTGGTGATCGTTTTTATATAAATTTGTTCCACCAAATAGAAGCGTATAATAAAGTTTGTAATCGATTTCTAGAAGTTTTCCTTCAAGTTGTGGCGTAAATTGCTTGATGTTGTCCAAGTCCCCAGCTGGATTGGCTGTTTTCTTTGAATACCACCATCCTGTTTGTAGAGCATATTTGAAGTGTGGAGTAAGGCCATAATAGTTCACAGAGTACATATCAAGATCATCGCGACCATTATTTAATGTACCTTCATTTCTTTTGTCGTAAATAAGAGCTAGTACGTGATAGTTGTTGAAAATTTTCAATACTTGAATTCTGTCGCGTCTGTCATCTGATGTGAGGAAGTTCCCAGGTGAAGATACCGGCATTCTACCTACTGAAGTAACCCATCCATCTTTTTTGTAATCGATGACTGCGTGATCAAGGTGAGTAATGTTTCCATTTCCTAGACCATCTTCATTGGTTCCACCGACAGCAGTTCCACCAAGCGGCGTTGTACCAAGCACAGCTGTTTTATGATAATCGCCTTCCCAATTTTCACCCGCCAAAACTAGACCTGTTCTAATCGTTAGATTGTCATCTGGTTTAGCATCAACGTTCAATCTAAAAAATTGGCTAAATGCACTTGTCTTGTCAGGGCTCATTCCATTCACGAAATAACCGCGAACATAAGCATCACCCGAAAAATTAACTTTCGTTTCAGCGTGCGCATTCAATCCGAAAACGGCAAGCGCTACTAATAGATATTTAGACATCATCAATCTCCTTGTATGTCTCGTGTGTGAATTAAAATTTTTAAGCCAAAAGGGTGATTTAGTTGTCTTTTATAGTCAAGTATCTGTGCTTCCTTTTCGACAGCGCAAAATTAAAACATCTCAACAACTTAACTTCACTCTCATGGAAATTTAATTGAGGCAGAAATCAAAAAATCGAGCACAACGGGGAAGTGGATCTTAAGTTCGGCAAACTTAGAAAAAATTCATTTCTGCTTCTTTTGCTTGGCCAACTTCATGAAGAAAATCAGAAAAAATACACAGCTTAATTTCATCAATTTAAAAAGAGCAGGCAGGCCAGCGAAAAATGACCGGGCCATCAGGCACATTGAACGACCGAAGTTTCATCGGATGAGGTCTTTGCATCTGACAATCAAGATAAGAAAGAATAAGGCAGATATCCAAAATAAGAGAATTTTGAAAAAGCTGGCCCATTCAATTCAGAGGGCGAGGTTGAAAGGGCTAAAGGTTTTACATTTTGCGCTTGAATATAATCATGTTCATTTGCTGGTGGAGGCCGGCAGTCATGAGATTCTTCATAAAGCTATGCAGGCGTTGGGAATTTCTTTTGCGAAAGGTATTAATAAAATAAAGAGCAGGAAAGGAGCCGTTTATAAGCACAGGTATCATTTTCGGCAGATATCCACGCCACGAGATTTGAAGAATGTGATCCATTATATTTTGCAGAATCACCGGAAGCATAGAAGCCTTGCCAGCTATAGTTCTCTGAAGCCTGCTGTCGCTCTAGATGAAGGAAAACTTTTTAGAAGAGGAAATTTTTTATTTCATGTGAATGCAAAACTTCATCCGAGTGAGCGAAGCCTGTTATACGAATGACGTTGGCCCCGGAAGCGAGGGCAGATTTTAATCCCGTAGGTGAATCTTCAAAAATAAGTGTTTTCTCTGGTGGAGATTTTAATCGCTTCATCCCTTCGATGTATGGTTCGGGATGAGGTTTGGTGAGAACTGTCTGGCCTCTTCCCATTTGAAGATCGACGAAAGAAGTAATGGAAAAACATTCGAGAGTTTTTTCGACGACGATGTCTTCACTGGCACTGACGACTGCAATCGATTTTCCCTGCTTCTTTAAATAGCTTAGAAAATCAAAAAGGCCGGGCGTGATGTATTGGTTTTTCTCGTGAGAAGGCAATGCTTGAAAGAGCTGCAACAGATGATGATTTTTTTCTGCGATAGCAGATTCGACTTCGGAATCTGAAAGTTCAGGACAAGTCATTTTGAGAACCGCTGTATCAGTCATTCCGTAAAACTGATCAATGCAAGATTCGAGATCGATGTCGATGCCGCGCGATTTGAGGACGATGACAGCTGCTTTTGCATGCAAAGGCTCTGTATTGACGATGGTTCCATCCATATCAAAAATTACAGCTTCGTGGTGTTGTAACAGAGTCTTTAAGTCAGTCATTAGGTGATCCTTGCCCTATAAAAAGGCGGGTCGTTTTTTGATATGATTGTAATAGAGATAGAAGGAAGTCACTATGAAAATTTTCCCGACCCAAGAAACTAGCAGAATTTCAGATACCAGAAGTACTGGTGAAGGTGAGTCTGTGAAGAGAAAAGGAAAAAAGAAAGCTGCTCCGGTAAAGCCTTCCATCAGCGAAACTGAAATCAGAGAAAAGCTTGCGTCGCATGTGGAAACTTCCAATACGGCGAAGTCGGGCATTATGAAAAAAAATGCTCAAAAGCTTGGCGATGGTTTTATGAATCCGGAAGCAAAGCCATTGATGAAAATGGAAAAACCCGCAATGGCCGAAGCCAAAGAACCCAAAGCCATCAGTGAAGAGGCTGAAACAGAAGTCTCTAAAGGCGATGCGCATCTTTTAAAAACAGATGTCAATCTGAACGATCCTAAAGATCCTGCGACTCAGGAAAAATTGAAAACAGTTCTTTCAACAGGTGCGTTTAATTTCAATCCAAGAGAACGCGAGGCCCTCGATAAAATTTTGAACGGGAATTAAGCCGGAGAGGTTTTTTCGACGGCATCAAGAAGTTCCTGCAGTTTTTCAACAGTTGTTTTCACCACAGATTCAAGAGAGCCAACGATAACAGTTGCGGCCGAGTGATCGTGTCCGCCCCCGCCTAAGGCGCGTGCCATATGGCCGACGTCGATATTGCCGGTTGAACGCAGAGAAACTTTTATCTGCGGACCCATTTGTTTGAACATGACAGCGATTTTGATATTGTCGAGTACGAGCAGGTGATTGATGAAGGCGTGAGTGTCTTCAGTGTCGACCTGAAATTTTTCAAGCATATCTTCAGTTAAAGTCAGCCATGCAATCTTTTCATCTTTTGTTGTGTGAGCAGAGGCCAGTACTTTTCCAAGCAGTTTCATAAAACTGATTTTTTTCGTTCCATAAATCATGTTGTAAGCGTGCGGAGGACGAACGCCAGTATCCATCAATGAACCGATCAATCTGTGAGTGTTCCCGGTTACAGTCGGATAACGAAAACTTGAAGTATCGATGAGAACGGCAGTGTAAAGCGGCAGCGCCATTTCGCGTGTCATTTCCACTCCGAGAGAGCGGATCAGATCGCCGGCAAGCTCTCCGGTCGCAGCTTTTGTCGTATCAATACAGTGATTGGCCATGACATCTTTCGAACAAGGATGATGATCAATGAAAAGCAAATTCGGAACACCGGCCGCAATCGATTTAACGCCTTCTCCGATTCTTTCCAGAGAATTTGTATCCATTACGATAAAGAGATCGACTTCAGCGTCCGGATAAAATGTTTTGTAATCATCCAGGGAAATGACAACGTCCTGAGGATCAAGGTATTTGTAGCGCTCGAGAAGAGCTTCTTCATTTACGCAAATTGCATTTTTTCCGAGTGCGCGCATCGCCAGACAAAGGGCAATTTCACTTCCAATGCCGTCAGCATCTGGATAAATATGTGTACTGATCACGATATTTTCGGCTTTTTTGGTCAGGAATTGAAATCGCTCGGTGATGTTCATAGTAAAGAGCCTATTCGTAATTTAATGGTCATTCTTTAAAGTTTACCAAAAATTTTTTCAATTGCTGAATCTTTTGCTACGATTTACCAAAAAATACCAAGAAATTATAGAGAAGCGTGGTCCTATGGATAAAATGCCAGACATTGCGATTGATATAAAAAAATTAAGTAAATCATATCCGGGCAGAATGGCCTTGAATGAAATCACGTTTTCCGTGAAAAAAGGAAGCGTTCACGGGTTTTTAGGACCGAATGGCGCCGGAAAATCCACAACAATGAAAATCCTTTCCGGACTTATACCAGAAACACAAGGCGAGTTTACGGTAAATGGCAAAGTGGGATTTCTGCCTGAACATCCTCCCGTTTATCCAAACATGACGGTTAAGGATTACTTGCAGTTCGTTTTCGACATTTATTCTCCTGAAAAGAAAAAGACAAATGCTGTGGCAGATGTCATGGAGAAAACCGGGCTCTCTTTGGTTAAGAACAGATTGATCGGCAATTTATCTAAAGGCTATCAACAGAGAGTGGGCATTGCTCAGGCCCTGGTTCATTCACCGGAAATTATCATTCTTGATGAGCCGACGGTCGGTCTGGATCCCGTGGCCATTGCTGAAATTAGAGAATTAATTACCAAATTGAAAACTGATCACACGATTCTTTTTTCAACTCACCAGCTTCACGATGTTGAACTTCTTTGCTCCGACATCACTTTGATTAATCACGGCAAGATTGTTGTGACAGGTCCTCTTGATCAAATTCTCGAAGGGCTGAAAACAAAAACAATAATTCTGGCGAGAGTGGCGAAGTTTACTGAGGCAGATAAAACGCGTTTATTGAAAGAATTTAAGCTGGAAAAAGTTGAAATCAATAATGACAGTGAAAGAAACGACATTGCTCTTCGTATAGTTGCGCCGACGAAAAATACACTCAAGCAGGATCTGGCGCGCTTTCTCGCAGCACCTGAAATAGGATTGCTCGAATTCGGTGAAGAGAAAATGGATCTGGAAGAAGTCTTCAAGCAGATGGTGAAATAATGTTTGTAAAAAAAATCGGAATTCTTGTCCGCAAAGAATTGAAAGATGCTTTCTTGTCTCCGCTCATTTATATTCTCGCAGGACTTTTTTGTTTTATGATGGGCTGGTTGTTTTTTAATTATCTCATTCAGGCAAAACAATTAACGACCAGAAACATGACTGATGCGGTTATTACCCCCATCTTCGGAAATATTAATTTTATTTTTATTTTTCTCAGCCCGCTTCTGACTATGAGAGCTTTTGCTGAAGAAAAAAAACAATCGACGCTGGATCTGTTGTTGCGTTCAGAGTTGTCTGAATTGCAGATCATTATCGCCAAATTTATTTCCAATGCAGTTTTAGTTCTTTTCTTGATTTCATTCACACTGATTTTCCCGGTGATCCTGGCCTTATCAGGTTACAGCGATTGGGGAGTGGTGAGCAGCGCTTACATCGGCGTGTTTCTTTCGATCTGTGCGTATCTGGCCGTAGGATTATTCTGCTCGAGCCTGACTGATAATCAGATTGTGGCCAGCTTGCTGACTTTCTGTATTCTTCTTGGATCCATGCTGATGGTGATTACCGTCAATGCCAGCAATAATTATCTTTTGTCTCTGATTATTCAATATATGACTGTCCCATTTCATTATGAAGGATTTATCAAAGGCCTTATTCGCTCTTACAGCTTTGTTTATTTTGCGTCTTACATGGGCTTCTTTTTCTTTTTAACTTTAAAATCGCTGCAATCGAGAAAATGGTAGAACATGAAACAGTGGTATAATCTTCTTCTTCTAGTCATCAACATCATTCTTTATTTTGTGCTGATTGCACTCTGGATTTCTATTCCGGATGAACTGACTCTGGATATCGCTTTGACGGTTTTCAACCTGATGCTTACTCTGGTTTTGGTGTTCATGAACAGAGAAAGGCTCAGCCTTTATTACATGAGCCAGCAGTTTAAAAAATTAACTGAAACGCTTGTTTCCGTTTTTTTGATTTTCTGTCTTTTAGGCGTGGCCAATTACTGGGCCTTTAAACATCCGCTTCAGGCAGATTTGACAGCTTATAAAATGAATTCTCTCAGCGACCAGAGCGTTTCGATTCTGCAAAAAATGAAAGGTGAGTTGAAGTTCAAACTTTTTGCAAGAAAACAGGAATCCATGCTGTGGATGCCGTTGATTGAATTTTATCGCGCCGTTAAGAGCGATATTGTCATTGAGAAAGTCGATATTGATGTCAGACCTGACCTCGTTGCTGATTATCACATCACGGATGCGGCAACTCTGGTTCTTGAATACAATGGCAAAAGACAATACGTAACTGAAAGAGATGAACTGAACATCACCAATGGTTTGATTAAAATTTCCCGATCGAGCGATCCTGTCGCGTATTTTATCCAAGGCCACGGCGAGGCAGATATTACTTCGCCCGAAAATGACGGACTGAAATTTATTTTTGAAGCGATCAAGAATTCTGCTGTAGATGTTCGTCCCTTAAGTCTTGTTTCAACACAGGAAATTCCATTTGATGCGAAGACAGTCATTTTATGGGGACCAAAATCGGCGCTTCAGCCAAATGAATTAAAAGTTCTTGAGCGTTTCCTTGAAAGAAAAGGAAATCTCCTGGTTGCTCTTGATCCGGATCTGAATCAGGACATGAATCCGGAATTGCGCGCACTTCTACGCAAGTACAGATTGAACATCAGAAACGATCTTGTCATCGATCAGAAAAGTTTCGTCAATGGTTCAAACGGATCCATTCCACTTGTCGAAACATACAATAAAGAACAGGCCATTACTCAAAAATTCAAAGGCCAGGTTTTCTTTCCTTTAACGGCTTCAATCGAAGAAGTTCCTGAACAATTGTCACAGGAAAAAGGAAAAGTTGATATGCTTGCAAGTTCTTCACTTTTCCCGCAATCGTGGGGAGAAACAAATATAAAAGAGCTTGCTGAACAAAAAATTGAGTACAATGCAGGGAAAGATCATCCAGGCCCGCTCAATCTGTTTGCCTCTTATGAAAGCGAAAAAAATAAAATCGTCGCTTTCGGGAACTCGCAGTTTGTTTTGAATGCTTACCTGAAATTTGGAAAAAATTATGCTCTGTTTTTAAATTCTCTTTCATGGCTGGTGGATGAGGATCGTTTAATCTCATTCAATCTTCCGATTGTTCAAAATGAACCTGTCTTCATTTCGCAACAACAGATGGGAATCGTTTTTTACTTCTCTGTTCTGTTTTCGCCGCTCATTTTAATCGGACTCAGCATATTCATGTACCGTCGTAGAAGAGATAAGTAATGATAAAAAAGAATAAGAATCTCATTTTGTTTCTGGTTCTGGTCGCCGCAATCGCTGTGACTTATTGGTTTGAAGAACGCGGGAATCAGAATGCCATCATGAGTGAAGCGCGAAAAACAGAAATTCTCAATGCTGAGAAACTTGGCGAATTAAAAGCCGTCAAAGGGATCAAAATAGATTTTATTAAAAGAGGAGAGCAGTACTTTGCCAGAGAAAATGGCTTGCTGTTGTCTACTCCGCGACTTGAAGAATTTTTTAAAATTCTTTCCGGCGTAAAAGTAAAATCATTTCTCAAAGACGAAGATGTCGCAAAAGTCGGCAGAAGTTTTTATATTCCGGATGATTCACTTTCTCTGACGTTTACTTTTGAGAAAGGCGCGATCAGCTTCACTCTTGGAAAGAAACTCGATTTCGATCAGACATTTTACATGGAAGTGGAAAAAGAAGGCAAAAAGCAGATTGTGATTGCCGAAGACCAGTCGCCTGATCCGGGTGTTTATCAAAACGATAAGGACTACCAGCGCTCAGAAGCCAAGTACAAGCGTCTGCAGATTATTTTCATGCTGACCAATCTTTACTTCTACGACACCCGGGTATTCAAGGATATGTACACGGATGAGAAGGCGATCAATTTTGAAGAGATCAGCATATCTACTTTCAGAAATAAAAGATTTTCAGTGAATTTCAAAACGACAACAACGAACCCGCCGGCACCAGCAGGAATGGGCTATTTTGAAGAGAATTGGCTTTCTTTTCACCGCGTACTCAGCAAACTTGAGGGGAGAACGGTCTATACCCCTTACGAGCCTTCAGCCTTGTCTGAAATTCTTTCTCAATTTGAAATTAAAGATAGAGAGGGCAGAAAGATCACGCTGACTGTTTACAAACGTTTTGGCGAGCTCAATGGCTATTTTATGACGAGCAGTCTGGATAAATTGCTGTACGTTTTAAAACCGGAAGATGCCCGTTATTTCTTTGTGAATGTACAGGATTTCTGGAACAAGAAACTGGCCCCCACACAAAAAGAATATAATCTCACTCTGACATTTGCGGACGGCAAAACGGAAACAGTGAAGATCATCGATAGAGAATTGTTTAAGGTTGAGTCGGGAAAAAGTGTTCGCTCTCTTGAATTTAAAAAGTTAGTCGATTTTTTGAAAGTTGAAGGGGACCACATCTCTGAGATGACCGAGAAACCGAATGAAATACTCAAGAAAAATGTTTTAAGAGTTCAGTTTGAGAATAGAGACTTGAATGTTATTCTTGAAGACAATGATGCTCTTCTGGTAGATCTCAAGCAGAAGATTAAAGTCCATCATTACGTTGGCGCGACCATTCCTTTTAGTATCAAGCGCAGCGATTATTTCGAGAAATAGTTATGGGTGAATCTCTCTCGCTATATTTCAATGCCTTCAGACACTTTCCGACAGAAGATGGAGAGAGAAAAATTTCTTTCTTTGAGTTGCTTGGCCTGTCGTGGGCGATGCATATTATCTACGCCTTCTATTCCGTTTTCGCTCTCTATTTGGGGGTATTGAGTTACGACTATCTTTCCAGTTCAAAAGATTTTTCACACTTGATGCTTGATTCGTTCAGTTTCACACTTCAAAAGTGGTCCATGCTGACAGCGCTTTTTAGTGTCGTGTTTTATCCTTTCATTTTTCAGTTTGCTTACAAATTCTGGAAAGGCAGTTTCAAATTCTATGCCGGCATTTTTGAGAGCATGGATGAGAATGCAGAACTGTTTGAAGAGAAATGTGACGATATTTTAAGCACTGCCTTTTCTTCCAATTTGCTTCTTATTCTTCCGATTGCGGGCAATATTCTTTCCAATATTGCTATGCCATTTTTTATCTTTACAGGTCTTAAGCGCAAGCTTGGATTCTCTTCATTGCAAGCGAGCCTCGTGGTCATTACCCCGGCGTTTATCATGTTTTTGTTCGCAATATTCAGTGCAACATATTTCGTCTTTCTGTTCACTTTGATCTAATCACGGCCCTAAATGATGAGATTTCGTTTAATGTCAGATTTTATTAAATTTTGGTGAATACTCTCACGATGACTAAAGGCCCCCGGCATGTCATCATTCGAAAACACACACAACGTTTTGCATATTTTAGAGACATTTTGGGGGGAATCTATGAGCCTTTTCGGGACAATGCCTGGTATTTCAGGAAGCATTGAAGTCGTTTGCGGTCCAATGTTTTCAGGAAAAACTGAGGAACTTATTCGTCGAGTGAAAAGAGCGCAGATTGCCCGCCAGAAAGTCCAGATTTTTAAGCCTGCCATTGATAATCGCTACCATGAAACTGAAGTTGTTTCTCATTCGTCATTGTCGATTGAAGCGACTCCCGTTAACAGTTCAGTTGAGATTCTTCAAAAAGTTTTCGATTCTACGAGAGTCGTTGCCATCGATGAAGTTCAGTTCTTCGATGACAATATTACGATTGTAGTTGAGAAGCTTGCTCGCAGAGGAATCCGTGTTATTGCTGCCGGACTTGATCAGGATTTCATGGGAAAACCGTTTGGCCCGATGGCCTCTCTTCTGGCGATTGCAGACAGCGTGAACAAGATCCACGCCATCTGTACTGTTTGTGGAGCTCCGGCGACAAAAACATTCAGGAAAGATCCAAAAAACAGTTCACAGGTTCTCGTTGGAGAAACTGATCTCTATGAGGCAAGATGCCGCGCTCACGCTGACTTCTTCGGCGAAGATCAGGATCAACTCGCTTTCTTCGTAAATTTAAACGAGTCGCGTTCCAAATCTCAAAACTTATAGTACACTTATAGCAATTATCAACCCCTAAACTGGATTTAGGAATGACGACTGCTACAAAGCCTATTGGTGTCTTTATTTCAGAAGAAAAGATCGCTGCGCGCGTGAAAGAACTCGCGGCCATGATCAATCGCGATTATGAAGGAAAAGAAGTTATCCTCGTTTGCGTTTTAAATGGTTCATTTATTTTTTGCGCTGATCTCATGAGACAAATCAAAATACCGGTTCAGGTTGAAACAGTTTCACTCAGTTCTTATGAAGGAACAGAGAGTTCGGGGCAAGTCAGTTTCAGACTGGATGTAAAGCAATCGCTTGTTGGTAAGAACGTCATTATCGTTGAAGATATTGTCGATACTGGTCTGACTATCAGTTTTTTATTAAAACACATGAAGCTTAAAAACCTGGCGAGCTTGAAACTATGTTCGCTTCTACTCAAACGCGCGCGTTTAAAAATTGAAGTGCCGATTGATTATCTGGGATTTGATATCGAAGATAAATTCGTCATCGGTTATGGACTTGATTATGACGGACGCTACAGAGAGCTTCCATATATCGGAGTCTATGGTGAATAAAAGAACTCACGCAGAAGGATCTGTTCGTGTTGATTTACTTGGCGGAACACTCGATCTCAATCCTATAAATGTTATTCTTCCAAACGTCGTTACATTGAACCTTGCGACTTCGCTCAAGGCGAAAGTGACAGTAAGTGAAATTGATTTCGACGGTGTTGAAATTATTTCTAAAGATTATCATTCGACTGATAAATTTCTCTCGAAAGATTTTACTGAAGAAAATTTGCGCAACGGTTTTTTCAAGAACCTTACTTTCATTGCTGAAATTTTGAATCTGTTTGATTTGAATAAAGGCGTAAGACTTGAACTTGAATCTGGTTCTCCTCCGGGGGCCGGCTTAGGTGGATCGAGTGCTATGGGAGTAACTTGCTATTCAGCGCTTGCTCAATTTACTGGAGAAAAATTTGATCGCATCGATGCCATTCAAAAAGTAAATGCTCTCGAGTCGCGCATTATCGACTGTCCGGCCGGCTACCAGGATTACTATCCAGCGTTGTTTGGCGGCGTTTTAGGTCTGATTGCCAATCCGGGAAGAGTTCTTGTTGAGCAGCTTTATTCAAATGAATTAAAAAGCGTTTTAGAATCTCATCTGACACTTGTGTACAGTGGTGAAACGAGAAATTCTGGAATCAATAACTGGGAAGTTTACAAAGCTTTCTTTAATAAAGATCAGTCAGTCCGCGCAGGGCTTGGCCAGATTGCCGATTTATCTTATAGAGCGCTGAAAACAATCCGCGCACGCGATTTTGAAAATCTCATTCCTTTAATTGCTTTAGAAGGCGAGGAAAGACGCAAATTATTTCCTGGCATTTTAACTCATACGATGCAGGAACTTTACAGCGAAATAAAATCACATGGTCAACACATGGGAATGAAAGTTTGTGGTGCTGGCGGAGGCGGATGCTTCATCATCACTCACAAGCCTGAAGACCGGAAGGCCGTGGATGCTCTTCTTTCAAAATACAAAATGACGAAACTTGATTTTGTTGTAGAAAAGCCGCTTTAACAGGAAAGATTATGGACTCCAAAAATATCGGCAGTCTCAGTATGAAAGGTGGCAGGAATGATAATTTTTATTTCTGCCTTATCGAGTATTACCCGGACAGCGACCGATGGTTTTTGAAATCTTTGTTGCCCGTTAAAGATGAAGATGCGAATGATTCTGACGAAGCTATTCGCGCCTGGATTCACAATTACAGCGTCAAGCAACTTGTCGTGGATTTTCCGCTCTCAAAAGCTGCGTGCAGTGAATGTGAAATCGATTGCCCGGGCGCGGGACATTGTCCTAAGCCGGATGTCATTTTAGTCAGAGATAAAATTAAAGCACTACTTAATGAAGATCAGAAGCTGATCAACACTAATCCAAAAAAATATGAACAAGAACGCAACAAAGCAGATGAAATTGTCTACAACCGGGACATTTTTGAGAAAGAAACAGCTCATCATCTTCTGACCCGTTCTTTTAAACGCCGTCTGAAAAAAGGCTTCTTGCCTTATTGGAACAGAACTCTCGATTTCTGGATCTGGAAATATTATTACGATCAGTTGCTTGATACTTTCAACATGTCGTTCGATTCATTCGGAAATATTTCGTTGATGATTCTTTCGCGTTTCAGTTATATCAAAAGACATTTTCCAAAGCATGTTGAACTCTTTGAGGCCAATGAGCAGGTGATTCTTATTGAACTTCTTCGTTCAAAAATTCTTTTAAGAAAAGATATCGATATGCTCAATGATGTGGATCTTGGGCTGGAAACCAGACTGGAAACAATTAAGAAGATTGAAAACAAATTGAATATTTTTATCTACAATCACGATCTGGATATTCTGGTGAAAAACCCTCGTGCTTTCGATTCTTTCATTCTTGCCCTTGCCGGACAGAACGTTCTTCAGAAAAAGAATTTGTCTCTTCCGGAGTGGACTCAACCGGAAGAGACAAAGTTTATTGTGCCTAATTTTTCTTAACGTCTCGAAGAAAGTGCTGCAGCTTCTGCGATACACGCTTCAACTTTTGCCATTCCTTCAGGTAGCTTTGAACATTTCAATGGACGTTCTGGTTCACGTGGAGACCATTTCGCTGTCACCATGATTGTTCCTGTGAATGGATCGAAGCTTGGGTAAAGTTCGAATCCACCGCGGCCGTCTTTATTTCCCTGGAAAGCATTCATTGCGAGTTTTGTAATCAAGTGACCTGCAACTGCTCCGATGATAACGTCTGAAGCCCAGTGAGCCTGATCGTGCATACGAGCATAAGCTGTAATCGCTGCAAAACCGTAAGCAACATAAGGAACAATCGGATGTTCGTCTTTGTAGAGTTCAGAAATAACTGTTGCAATCGTAAACGCTTCAGCAGTGTGACCTGAGAAGAATGATTTGTTTCCTGGATTGAAGAAACTGTAAGGACCTTCTTCCATGCGTGGTCTTGCACGACCGAAAGTTCTTTTTACACCTTCAGTAACAATTGCTTGAGCAACTGAAGAACCAATAACAAAAAGACCAACTTGCTTAAGCTTGCTGTCTTTAAAATAAACGCCAAGGAAGTATGAGCCCGCAGCTACCGGAAGATAACCGATACCGCCGAAAAGATTTCCAACGTCAGCGACAACTCTTGTTGATTCCGTTTTATGTCTTTGAACGACATCCATAATTTCCTGATCGTGAGCAAAAGCAACAACTCCTAATGAGGTCGCAGCTGCAAGAGTCAACAATTCAGCATTTGTTAATTCAAGAGGAATAAAATAAGACTTCTGGGCCGTATCGCGATCAAGAACGTTTTCAAGATCGTTTGCATTTAAAATTCGCCCTTCGAATTTTCCGATTTCAATTTCTTGTTCCGGTGTACAGCCGTAAAAAGTTTTACGACACGCCTTAAGGTCGTTGAGCATTCCGGTGTAATCCAGATTTAAAGTAGAAGTGGCCATTGCGTTGGCCGAAAAGAAAAAGATCATTGCCAGGAGTTGCGCCAGTTTCATAAATAGTCCTTGTATGTGTGCTTGGACCTATTTTAGGCATAAGAATGAACGAGCAGAGGACAGCGTGTACTTTTTTCAACCCGGTAAAATGGGAATGACTAATAAAAAGGCAGTTTGGGGGTTCGATTTATCAATAGTTAGGTCGCCTGAGTGTTCTCTCATGATCTTTTGAGAGATAGAAAGGCCAAGTCCGGTGCCTTTTCCAACAGGTTTTGTTGAAAAAAACGGGCTGAAGATTTTCTCTAAAAGTTCGTCCTTGATGCGAGGGCCGCCATTAGAGACACGAATGTGAAGCTGGCCTTTTTCCACTTTAAACTGAATGCGGATCCAGCGCTCACTCTCGGTAAGGTCTTTGTCTAAAATTTCATCCTGAGCGTTTTTAATCAGGTTTACGAGGACCTGAGAAATCTGTACGGGATGACATTCAAACTTTATAGGCGGGATGGGATCTATATCGAGCCTGATTCCGTGAGACGCGAGGAGCTCCATACAGAAATTTAATGTATCTTCGATGATATCTTTCAGGTCTGCCTGTTCTTTTGACTTGCCGTCAGACAGCGTGGAAAAGCTTTTCAGTCCCTGGACAATTTTCGTCACTCTCGTAACCGAGTTTTGAATTTTCTGAGATTGCTTCAGGATCGATTCAGTATCTATCGGATCGCGGGCAATATTTTTTTCAATCAGCTTGGCTCCACCTTTGATGACTGTCAGTGGATTATTAATCTCATGAGCAATCCCTGCGGACATTTCGCCAAGAGCGGCCAGCCTTGAAACGTGAACAAGCTTCACAGTCTGGTCAATTAATTCATCTTTGCTCTTTTTAAGCTTATCGTTGGCAATTTCAAGATCCAGTTGATAAATAAAACGTTTCAGATTTTCTCGCCTGTAAACCTGATATTGTTTGAGCTGATAAAACAAATACATGAGGTAGAGAAAGATCAGAGGGAGCAGATTAATTTCATGCTGAAAGTAATAATAAAGGATGACAAAAATCTGAGGAACCAGCAAAAACAACTGAAAGGGAACAAAGAGTGACGAGAAATACGCAAGTGTCACTATGGAAGAACCTACAAACCCCGCAATTAACGTTGTAACTACAATGAAATGAGTTCCCTGCAATCTTAATTCATAGGATGCAGTATTTAAAATAACTGACCAGCAAAAAGCATTTATCCAGATCATGATCTGGAGAGTGCGCCACTGAACTTGATTGAGATTCTTTTGCACATTGATTTTTTTACAATAAGAAAAACGCACGAGGTTGGTCAGAATGCTGATGAAGGCAGCAGTCTGAATTATCCAGGCGTACTTTTCACAATTGTAATGGTACACGATTGAGAAGATGGCAAACACAATAAAGGCAAAGCTTGAAGCATAAGATTTATCGACGACTTCAAGTCGCAGCAGGTGAGTGAGCTTTTGTTCGCGTGTTTGCATAAAGCTCAATTATAAATGAATCAGGAAAAATTTAAAATTAAAAAGCTTTACGTTGCATTCTAAATCCAATTTCCATTGTGCCAAGGACGCCTGCAATTGCGCCAATCAGCCATAGAAAGGTAAATTGAATGAAAATATTCGGGCTCAACATTAATAAAAAACCAAGAGAGGTCAAAATCATTGTTGAAGACATAAGGACTGGATGAAAACGCAGAAATCTGAATTCATCGCTTGAAAGGACCAGGTAGATAAAACCAACGGAAACTGAAGTGAAAAAAGTGCCGCAGGCGAAATCGCAAAAATGCGGTCCGAGCTTCATGAAAACATCCATCAGGTTTATTTTCGATTTGATAAGGCTGAATCCCATCTGAGGGCAAACGGTCAATGTCAGCAGCGCTGAAAAAATATGAATGGCAAAAACTTTTGCTACAACTTTTTTAATATCCGGCATGAGCTGCGCTTTTACAGTCGAAAGAATTTTATTTCTTGTTTCATTTGATACTGTCATACATCACCTTTCCGGAGGTTGATCATCATTCTGCTGACTGTTTTTCTCAATGAGGTTTCAGATTTATTCAGCAGCTTTGCCATTTCCTGATAAGAAAGTTCATCGATAAATTTCATCTCGAGCATTTCTTTTTGATCTTCATTCAATGAAGCCAGAGACTCCAATGTCACCTCATCCGTTGTGGTAGCGCTGTTTGCTTCTGCAAGGCGATCCAGTCTGGACTGATAGCGAACTTTGGAGCGAAGGTGATCGAGGATTGAAGTTCTTGCAATGACAAACAGCCATTGCTCAAATTTAAACTGTTGCTTGTAAAGATTCTTGCTCTCATGAATTTTAATAAAAATTTTCTGCAATAAATCTTCAGCATCCGCCTGATTATGGAGTCGCTTCTGAATAAAGTTAAAAACTTTTTGTTCGTAGCGATTGTAAAGCTCGTTAAAAGCAGCAAAAGCTTCTTCTGGTGAATTATGCTGATAAATAACCATAAGCTCTTCAGCCGAAATGTGTTTCAAGTCAGACCGGACTATTGTGCTGCTCCTGTAGGGTATACGCCGCGGGGGTGATGTTTGTGACATTCATTGTAGCAAGGCGGGCAGGGCTTATCCATTAGTATTGAGTAAAAGTGGGGTTTAATGCTATGATTTTAGGAGAAAAGGCTGAATGAGCGAGGGAGCGGTAATGTTGTTATCAATAGTTATTCCTGTTTATAATGAAGAAGAAAACCTGAAGCCGCTGGTCAGCGCTGTGATCTCCCAGATTGAATTACTAGGAGATTATGAGTTTGTGCTCGTCGATGACGGAAGCACTGACCGCTCTTTGAAAATCATTTCTGAACTCGCTTCTTCTAATAACAAAATTAAGGCCGTCGCTCTTTCAAGAAATTTTGGCAATCAGATTGCCGTCAGTGCAGGGCTGGATTTCTGCAGCGGTGATGCTGTCATTACAATGGATGCCGATTTTCAACATGCCCCGGAAGTCATTCCTCAGCTGGTGAAAGAATGGAAAAACGGGGCGCAGGTCGTTCTTACCAAAAGAACAAATTTAAAGATGACTGCGGGCTCGATTCTTTTTTTCAAACTGATGAAAAAGTTTTCTGAGGTTCAGCTGGATATCGCTATTTCAGATTTTCGTTTGATGGACAGGATCGTTGTCGATCAACTGATAACTTTCGAAGAGTCTTCGCGCTTTGTCCGGGGGCTTGTTCACTGGAGTGGATTTGAAACAAAAGTCATCGACATTACTGTTCCGGAAAGATTTAAAGGAGAGTCCAAGTTTAATTTCTCTTCATTGATGAATCTGGCTTCCAATGGATTCTTTTCTTTTTCACTAGTGCCATTGAGGGCCGTTCTTTTTCTCGGTGGTTTAATTACCCTGGGCGGAATTCTCGCTCTCATTCTTTCCATCGTCGATCACTATACTGTTCAGATTATCAAAGCTCGCGCCATTGCTTATTTCATGATGATTAATACCATCGGTCTGGGACTCACACTTCTTTGCCTTGGTGTTATCGCAGAATACGTCGGCATTATTCATAAACAAGTTCAGAACAGACCGCTTTATCTCGTGAAGAAAAAAATTAATCTTTAGCTTTGAATAAACTCTTCGAAAGAGCTGTCAGGATAGAGAGAAAAAAAGTAATGACAGTGGCCGTGTGGACGGGGGCAATTTGCAGAAACGTCCATGGATTTCTGGTGAAGAAAAGCGCTGTCAGCGCAACTACTGTAACGGTAGTCGCAAAAAATGAAATAAAAAACGTCACGGAAACAAAAAGAAAACTCATCATTATCAGAAAATAAGCAAGCAGAAACATTGTCGCATAGAAGAAGCGTCCTCTGTGTTCAAAGATATGGTATTCAACAAATGAAGGACCGCGTTCCCAAACTCTTTCCATGAATTCTTTAAATGTTTGCCTTGGAGACCAGTAGCAATGAAAACGACTGTCGATAATCAAGGGAGACGTGCGTACATATTCTTTCAATAACAGTGTGTCGTCGCTTTCCACGGTCAAGCGGGCGAGAGACTCGCATGCATTGAGGAAAAGGTCGCGGCGGCAGTAGAGCAGAGTAGTCCCCTTGAGAAACTGATCGTAATTCTGAAGAGTCAGAGTAACCGGCCCTTTTTGCAATTGAGAATAATGATGAAAAAAAATGGTTTGATGAGATAGTTTCCAATAAAGAGAGTAAACGCTTTCGCTCTCATCAATTAAAATATCGCCAACGGCATTGTCGTAGCGGCCATGAATAAACCGGAGTTGCTCTCCAAAGTTTGCAGGAATTCTGTTTCTTGCATCGATGAAAAGTAAATGAGGTGCCGTCGCATTCTTTGCGCCAGTGAGTCGTGCTTTATAGCGGCCCTGATTTTGAGGATAAGAAATGATTTTGACTTCACCTTTGAAGGGCCCAAGCTGCTCAAGCGTATCGTCTGTCGATCCATCATTGACGATTAAAACTTCCTGCACCAGAGAGAGGATGGCATTTTTTTTCAAAAGCCCTACCAAATCTCGAGCGTGCGGGCCCATGTTGTAAACAGGAATGATCAGGCTGATGGGAAGGCGTTCGTTCATCGTCACTGTGATTCCCCGGCCATCAAAGCATCGACAATGATTTTCGAAGGGGCAATCCTCGCTGAAACAGGAGCTCTTTTGAATTTTTCAATATGACTTAAAAATTCATCAGCTTTTTTTAGGTCATAATTCGAGATGAGACAATTTTCATTCAAGCCTTCAGTGCGTTCAGTTGTATTTCTCATGATCAAACACGGTTTACCAAGATAAAAACATTCTTCCTGATTGCTTCCGCTGTCAGTGATAATGAATTTGCAACCGTAGAGATAATTTCTGAAAGTGAGAAATGGGGCCCGCGACCTGAATTCGATATTGGGGTTGGACAGAAATGATTTCCAGCGAGGCTCACTTTCCAATTTGTGTTTTGTGGACTCGCTCATAAAAAAGATGAGTTTATATTTGTGGGAAGCTTCCTGAATGATATTGACGATTGTGCTCAAGCGATCATTGCTGATGAGATTTTCAAAGCGATGGATGTTGCAAATCCCATATTCTTCTTCTGGCATTCTGAAATTCTGCATGTTGAGAGTTAAACTTTCAAACATCGTATTGAATTCAGTGTTGATGATCTGGCCTTTGATTTTTTTGCGTTTTAAATTTTCGACAGCGTCCAGATTCGGCGCAAAGTTAATGTCGGCCAGACGGGAGCAGATGCGTCTGTTGATTTCTTCCGGGAAAGGATTCAAGAGTGAGTGAGAATTAAGACCGCTCTCAACATGCACTAATGACCGCCCAATGAGTTTTGCCATCAAACTTCCAAGTAAAGTTGTGATGGTATCGCCGTGAACGACAATCATATGAGAGGAATCGGGAGCGAGTGAGGAAACTTTTTTTAATTTTAAAAGAAAAGTGCGGGCAAACCACCAGAGTGCTTGAGGAGCACTCTTTAGTCCTGATCCCTTTTTCTCAAGTTCGATCAGCTTTTCAGAGGGCAGCTCGAATTCATTCCACTGTCTTAAAAAGTCAGCGGATGCCTGGCCGGAGGAAATGGCCTTCCAGGCAATATTTCTTTGTTCGCATTCATTCAAAACAGGAAACATTTTAATCAGCTCAGCCGCTGTTCCCATGAAAAAAATCAGAGTCATTCTGATCTCCTTTTACCGTCTGGTAAAATCACAAGCAAGACTACTAAAAAGAAAAGAGCACTCATGTAGTTTTTATTTCTTGCTACGAATTGATGCAATTCCATTGGTTGCTTAGAGACGATGAAGCAAAGAACAGCAGATAAAATGAAAGTGATGATGAGCGGAAGCGTTTTTTTCTTCGCCATCAAAAAATTAATAAACAGCGAAGACAATCCGACAAAAACAATCTGATGCCAGTAATCCTGGAAAAGAATATCGTCAAAGCGAAGGTTCATGAAAATCTTTGTCAGCAATGTATTCAAGAGAGGAATGGGAAGAATATCCATCATAAAATAACAGGCGGTCGAAATGAAAATAAAACCCGCGAGAATTTTCATAGGAATTTTTTTTCCTTCCAGGAAATAAGGGAACAAAGTGAAGATGAGCATTTCAAAGGCCACCATTCCGGCCTTACCGATGAGAATGTATTTGCCGAAGACAGCTGAATCGTTTTCATTCAGTACGTGCAGAAAAAGAATTGAATCAAAAGAATTGATCAAAGCGATGCTTAACGTCCCGAGTGCGCTGATGACGAGCGCCTGTTCAGGGCCGTGATAGGTATTTTCTTCTTCAGTGTTAAAACGAAGGATTGTCTGACGTAAAAGAATGAAAACCAGAAAAGCGGCAACTGCCATGAAAAGAAGGTAGTGTTCTGTTTTCACCGGCAAGGTTGAGAAAGCGAGCAGCAAAGCACCGGCCGAAATTTTGATGACAGCGCCGCTCAAACTGTAAAAGGCGATGCGGTTGTAATCTTTTTTCGCCTGAAGCATTCCGACAAGCGGAGCCGCGGCAATGGAAAAATAAATCAAAACGACAGTGAGAAAAACCTGCCAGGCGGTGAATTGGTCTCTTTTTAAGAACCATCCGGCAAATCCACCGGCCACAAGCAGAAGAGTCGTCAAAAGATTTTGAGTTCTGAGAATTCGTTTTATTCGTGGAGTGAAATTAAATTTTTCTTCAAAGAATAAAATGGTGGAGTGATTGCGAAAGATGGTGGAGAGAATGCCGAAAAAATTAGCGACGGCGACGAGTGCGATAAAATGACTGAAGCTGAATTGATCAAGCCTGAGTGAAGCGAAATACTGAAAGAGATAATTAAATGCTGAAGCAACCAGATTGATGGCGCTGAATGAAACAAACTGAAAAATCATCCTTTGGTTCCGATTTCCGCAACGGCTTTTCTACTTTGGATAAAGACCCATGAGTAAATCACAAGAGGAAGAATTCCGGCCCATAGTTGAGAAACAATCATCATAAAACAGGAAAGAGCTGCAAGGGATGAATAGATGCGGACGTATTTAACGGCCCACGGTTTTCCTTTGCTATACAGCCAGTACACAACGATGTGAAAGCCAAGAAACAACAGAATGGAGAAGGTGAGGCTTTGAAGGAGAACTTGATACAGCTGAATCTGGAAATCAGGAGAGGCCAGGTAGGGACGAACGCTTTTCACATAATCATCATAGTTCGTGAATTTGAAATATGACCAGAGTGACAGACCCACATCAGTTAAAAAACACAAAAGGGCCGTTTGTCGTTTGTTCATTCCTCTACAATTCCACCGTCTGGACCAAAGCCAACTTTTAATTCGCGCGTTTTTTCTGACAGAATTTTTGTGACTTGATTCAAGTCCATCATGACCTGAAGTTCACTTTCACTCATCACGCCTGTTTCTTTTCCCATCAGATAAATTTCACCGAAAGCGAGTTGGCGAGTCGTTGTATTTTTTCCAATGAGAATAAGTTTGTAAGCGCAGGTGAGAAGATCCCAGCGGGGAAGCATTTCAGAAAGTGAGCCGGCCTTCACTTTTAAAGTATAGACACCGTTTTCTGTTTTTTTGAGCCACGTCTGTGGATAGCGAATAGATTCTTTGCGGGAACCCTGATAATTGAAGTGACAGCTCATGACTGTTTGCCAGTCCGTCATCTCAATATTGTTGGCGATAAGTTTTCCATTGATCGCAGGGGAGCGATAACGAACATTATCCGCATGCGCAGCACTTGTGAAAAATACCAGAGCGAATAAGAAGGTTAAACTCTTCATAGTATAAGTATAGGAGTGATTAAAATTTTTGAGTAGCTTTTTTTTAGCGCGCTTTTATACTTAACATTATGAAGCGATTGATCATTATTCTCACAGTCACTATTCTTTCTACTGTTGTGGGCCTCTACTTCAGACCTTCTTATTTCATGATTGGTCAGTTGGACTGGTTAAATGTCCTGAGTAAAGGGTACTTCGTGGGTTCTTTTTCCAAGTTCTTCTCTCAAGGTCTTTTGGACGAATCTTTTTATTTCGTCATGAGATTCACTGGTGGGGGATTGTTAGGGGGGATTCTTCTGAGCCTTGCGGCCGGTGGTGGAAAAGCTAAGAAATCTTCAGGCAAAAAGAAAAAGGCTTAAAACCTACGACTAGTCGTCGTAATGGCCTCTTTGTAATTTTCTCTGGACGTCTCTTTCTTTGTCCGACTCGCGCTTGTCGTGCATTTTCTTTCCTTTGCCGAGAGCAAATTCCAGTTTTACACGCGAATCTTTAAAATAAACTTTGGTCACGACCAGAGTCAGACTTTGCGCTTTCATTTCATGATAAATGCGGCTGATTTCTTTTTTGTTAAGAAGAAGTTTTTTGACTCTGTTTTCCTGGTGATTATTGATATTGCCGAAAGCGTATTGAGGAATGAGAACGTTGTATGCCCACACTTCACCGTTTGCATCAATGACAACGTATGAATCATTCAGCGTCACTTTTCCTTCGCGAAGAACTTTCACTTCAGTTCCCTGAAGGACAAGACCTGCTTCGAACTTTTCTTTCAAAGTAAAATCGAAGCTCGCGCGTTTGTTAGTACCGATGATTTTCATGCCCATATTCTTTCACTAAAAATTAAATTTCACACCTAGCGTGGCAGCGATGACGTAGCCGTCAATATCGTATCCACCTGAGCCGATTTTAGATCCGGCAGAGCCGTTTTCTTGGCCGGTTGTTTTTTCAACATGTTTCTTTTCGAGTTGTTGATATTCCACGGCCGTTCCTAAATTAACATCTTTTGACCAAATAACAATACGGTATTGAAGCCCGGTTGTGAAAATATACGTATTGGAATCAATCGAGTTCCCCGCACCTGAATAATCTTCTTCGAGAGGACTCATGCGGTAAGCAGCACCAAGGCCCCATTTCCATCTGTCAGTCACGTCTACTGCGTAGCCGAGGCGAGGGTTAATGGTGTCGCGAATTTTGATGTTTTCATAATTTGAACTGGAAACAATGGCTCCGCCGGTTTTAATAATTCTGATCGAGGGAGTTTTGTAGCCAGACCACATAAGATATTCAACGCCGGTATAAAACTCATGAGCACCGGTTTTAAAAGATGAACCCAATCGGAAAGTATGTGGATCGTAAAAAATCATCGCATCAATATCGGCCTGGAATAAAGGCAGAGTCGGATCGACGATTTCACCAAAGACGTTAGCGTGAAGATTGGATTTCATTTCCTGCTGATAAGTAAAATAAATTTTTGAGCTGTCGAATTTCTTCACGACAGAAGCAATGACTCCCAATGAAGGAGAAACTTTTGCCTGAGCTTTTCCCCATGAACCTTTCGTTCCGCCCTGGAGACTCAGGTTTGTGCGCGCTTCAGCTGAAGCTTGAAAACCCACAATTGTTCCCAATGACCATGCTAGATCGTCACTGAATTTTCTGGCGAAGTTTAAATAAATACTCCCGCGACGATAGCGCGAGTGATACATCACATATTCTGGAAGAAAAGGATCGCCTGAATTTGTTTCAATCAAATGCCCAAGCGGAAGATACACTGAAAGGCCAAGTGTTCCCAGATGCTGATAGCCGATAGGCAGAGCAAAGTGCATGCTTCCGCCGTAAAATTTCTGATAATCATTCGACACGCGGCCGATCGTTGTCGCGGTTCCGGTCTTTGTACTGTTAGTGCTGTTTTCAATGACGATATTGTTCATCGGCTTAAAATGAGTCGCCGTTGAAGTTGCTTGCATGAGAACGTTCACTTTATCAGAAAATCCAAGAACTGCCGGAGCATAATAATTATTAGAAGGATCGTTGCTGTCCAGGTTGGCCTGGTTGCCGATATAAGTTGTCGAGAAACTGGCGCCGAACATTTCGGGATAACTTGCGTGTGCGCTCAATGAAAGAAAAGCGGAAAGAATGAGGAATCGTTTCATGAGCAAAGTCTCCTGTAAAGATCGAGCACCTGTTCAAGCGTAAGGGCTTCTGCGCGGATCGTGAGCGGAATATTGAGCTCGCCGAAATGTTTTGCAACGGCTTCAGCATTATAAAAACTTTTCAAAACACCACCGAGCTGTTTTCTTTTTTGAGAGAACGTTGCACGAAGAAATTTTTCAAGCTTCAGAAATTCATCAAGTGGAACAAGTGGTGTTTCTCTTCTTGTCATCGTGAGAACGGCAGAATCTACTTTTGGCGGCGGTTGAAAAGCTCCCGGAGGAACTTTCAACAAAAGATCGCATTCAAAGTAAGTTTGCGATAAAACCAGAAGAGAGCTCATGAAATTTTTTGTAGTCGCAAAAGGAAAAACTTTATCTGCAACTTCTTTTTGAAACATCAATGTCATGAATTTAATTTCCGGAGTCTGCAAGAAATTAATCAAGAGAGGTGAAGCGACGTTGTAGGGAAGATTGGAAACGAGCCAGATTTTTTTATCTGACAAATTTTTCTCGCGGAAAAATTCACTGAGCTTGATGGATAAAGCATCCGCCATGGTGATTTGCGATGATTTGATAAATTGCTCGAGATAAACCTGGAAGCGCGTATCTTTTTCAATCACAAGAAACGGTTTTTCTATCTTCGCGAGATGCTCAGTGAGAATGCCCGGGCCCGGACCGATTTCAAGAACAGCTTCCGCCTCGTCTTTAAAATCGCTGCAGATTTTCTGAATGACATTCTGGTCGCGCAAAAAATGCTGGCCGAGTGATTTGTCAGCGTATGGTAATTCTAACTTCATTGGTCTTATGTTCCTTTCGACTTTCTTTGATCAACCAGCTTCTGTGATTTTGAAACATACTGATTGCGGGCATCGAGCTTTAAGCATTCCGGAAACGGAAGGGCTTCGTGAAATGTTCTCAGCGCATAGTTTGCGATCATCGCACCGTTGTCAGTGCAATATTTAGGTGAAACAAAATGCACATTTTCAAAATTGCGGGTGAGAGTTTCGCGCAAGCTGGAATTGCAGGCGACGCCGCCGCCGACAACAATCGGCAGATCGCGTCCCACTCTCGAGAAAACCATATCGAGAGCGACCCGGCATTTTCTTGAAAGCGCTTCAACGATGGCGTACTGATAAGAAGCACACACATCTTCCATTTTAAAATTCTGTTCAGGATTGGCCTCGACAAAATTGCGAAGCGCAGTTTTGACTCCTGAGAAACTCAGAGTCGCGTCTCCGCTGTTCAACATGGAAATCGGAAACTGATATTTTTTGAAGTCGCCGAACTTAGCTTTGTCGTCGATGATTTTTCCGGCCGGATAGCCCAGTCCCAGAAGTTTTCCCCCTTTATCGAAGGCTTCACCGGCAGCATCATCAATGGTATTGCCGATCATCTCAAATTCCGTAGGACCACTAACCAGAAGGTACATGCTGTGGCCGCCGCTAACCAGTAAACCTAAGTAGGGATATTCCACAGTCGTCGTTAAGTGGATCGCCTCAAGGTGAGCGTAGAGGTGATTGACCGAAGCGATCGGCAACTCTTGCAACAAAGCGATGGTTTTAGCACAGTTGATGCCGGTTAAAAGGGGCCCTAACAATCCGGGGTGTGTTGTCACTGCCACAAGATTGACCTGAGAAAGTTTAATTGCCGCCAGTTTTAGCGACGAATCGAGCAGAGGAGAGATTTTTTCGAGGTGATTTCTTGCCGCGATCTCCGGAACGACTCCTCCCCATTTGGCGAGCAGCATTTCCTGAGAAAAGGATTGATGGGCCAGGAGCTCTGGACGCTCGTTAAGCTGATCCGGATTGCCTTTTAAGATGGCAATCGACGTATCGTCACAGCTGGTCTCAATTCCTAAAATTATCTTTTCCATTTTCGATCTTTTTTGTTGTTTTTTTTGCCATGATACATGATCCTAATCGGTAAGCAAATATTCACAGCTTTCATAGTTCAAGGAGGACTTAAATGAAAAATTTACTAATCGGTTTATTCGCTCTAGTTTCTGCTGTTTCAGTTTACGCTGCTGACTCTTCTTCAGGATGTGGAATGGGTTGGGAAGTAGCTCCTAAGCAATCTCTTGTTTCATCTTCAACAAGATCAATTGTTAACGCTACATTTTCTAATTCAATCGCAATGACTCTTGGTACATCTGGATGTGCTAAGCACTCAATCGTAAAAAACGACGCAAAAGGAATCCACTTTGCTGAAGCTAACATGAACCAACTTGCTATCGAAATGGCACGTGGTAACGGTGAATTCGTAAACGGATTTGCTTCAGTTTTTGGTTGCCAGAACTCAAGAGCATTTGGTTCAATGGTTCAATCTAAATATGAATCAGTTCTTCCATCTGCGACTACATCAGGTGTTGAACTTTACAACAACGTAAAGGCTGAAATTAAAAACAATGCATCACTTGCAGCTTCTTGTTCTCTTATCTAATTTGATTTTAATGCCTGCGGCAGCCAATGCCGCAGGTTCATATGCTGATCTTGCTCCTGTTCAAAAAGACTACTGGCTCAAACTTCTTCACTACCACAACGGAACTTCCCGCGCTGATGGCGAAAAATTTTTCGTCTCACCAAAAGGGAAAACAGATCCGGCCGCAGAATTTCAGGCAGACATCGATATCTTCAAAGACCATTATGCTCGCGCCGGCTGGTTTAATTATCATCCGCAGTGTGTTTTTCGCGAGCGCTACGAATTTATCAAGGCAGCAGGCTTTCTCAATGGCGTGGCAGAAGAGCCTTGTACGGAATTCAAAGAATGGAAACAAGGCCTGAACGCCGATTCCATCACGCTCGTTTTTTCTTCTTCATATCCAAACAATCCATCTTCGCTTTTCGGGCATACTCTCATTCGCTTAAACCAAAAAGGCAAAGGCGAAAAATCTCCCGGCGATCTTCTCGACTACGCAGTGGCATTTTCAGCAATGCCTGAACAAGATGACATCGGTGTTGTGTTTGCGGCCAAGGGAATGTTTGGCGGATACAAAGGTTTGCTCGAAGTCACGAAGTACTACACAAAGGTCACCGAATACAACAACGGTGAATCGCGCGATTTGATTGAATACGATTTGAAAAGCACACCGGAAGAACTCGATCGCCTGATTAACCACTTGTGGGAAATTTATCAGACGACGTATTTCGATTATTATTTTGCGGATGAAAATTGCTCTGCCGTTTTATCTGATATCCTCGCCGTTCCATTCAATCTCGACAATGTGAACACTCACGAACGTTGGTATTATCTCCCGGCCGAAATGACAAAAACTTTCAAGAAAGCGGAAAGAGTATCTTCCGAAAATTTCCGTCCGAGTTTAAAAAAACAATTAGAAAAAAGACTGGAAAAACTTTCACCAGACGAGGTGAAAGAAGTGAGAAAATTAGCAGAAGGAAATTCGCTTCCAGTTGATTACAACAATGTTCCTGTCCTGGATGGTTTAATTTCGCTCTTGGATTTCACCCGTTATCGTACTAAAGATCATCTCACGCCTGATCAGAAAATTCTCTTGAGGAAAGCACTTCTTAGAAGGGCCGCTCTTCCGCAAGCGCAGGAAGAAGCTGCATACGTCTACAACCAGAACAACAGACCCGATAAAGGACATGAGTCGCAAAAAATTTCTTTCTTCACAAGAACTGAAAATTCTCATTCTTTAATTGGTTTAGAATTAAAACAGGGCTACCACGATCTCATGAGCAGAGACGACGGCTACGATCCGTTTTCACAATTTGATTTCCTTATCGGCTCACTTGTTTACGATAAGAAATTAAATCGCTTCAGCTACGACAAGCTCACTGTCGTTGATCTTGTCTCGCTTCACACGTACAAGTTTTACGATCCCCAATTTTCATGGGCCGCAAAAGTGACGGCAGACAGAATTTACGATCTCCCTTGCGATCTCTGCCACAAGGTCAACGCCCGCGCCTACCTCGGGCCCACAATAAGACCCAATTCCCAAATGGCCGCGTCTTTCATGACCGGCGTTTTCGGAGAAGCTTCACGCCACCTCGAAAAAGGTTACCGCGCAGGTCTCGGTTTTGAAGCAAGTTTCCTCTATCAATTAGGCCCCAGCACAAAAATCGGCCTTTTTGATGAACTGCGCTTTGATGCCACAAAGAAAATCCGCGACGATTATTATAATCAGCTCACCGGCAAGCTTTCAGTCTTCACCGGTGTTAACAGCGAATGGAGAGTGGAGTCCGCTCTCGTCTCGCGCTTTGGCAGCTTCACGAAGGAAACATGGGTCAATCAACTAGGCTTTGGTTTTTATTTTTAACATTACTCTTTTCAGGTTGCACGAACGTCATCTACCAACCTGACAGATATTTGCACGCTGATCCTCACGCGTACGGCATGAGTTTTAAAGAGTATTACGTCCGCTCATACGACGGCACACGTTTACTTGCCTGGGAACTTCAAAGCAAACAATCTCCGCCCGAAAATTTAGTGCTGATGTTTCATGGCAACGCTGAAAATTTATCGTCACACGTTTTTAATCTCGCCTGGATGATCGAAAAGAAAACGGATGTTCTTATTTTCGATTATCGCGGTTACGGACTTTCTGAGGGCTCGCCTTATCCACGTGGCGTTGTTGAAGATGGACTGCGCTTTTTGAATCTTGCTTACGATAAGTTTACTGAAGGTGGATACAAGAGACTCATTATTTATACTCAAAGTCTTGGGGGCGCCATTGCGCTTCGGGCGCTTGAGGAAGTCTCGTGGCGCGATCAGATTTCGCTTTTGGTTTTGGATTCTACTTTTCGGTCTCCGCAGGAGGTTGCGAAGAGCAAAGCTGGTGGACTTTTGTGGTGGACGATTTCATCCGAGTACACTGCAGATAAAAAGTTGAGCCATATTACGATGCCTGTTCTTGTCATTCACGCTGACCGCGATCCGATCATTCCGATTAAGTTTGGGAAAGAATTATTTGAGACTATTCCTAGTGAGAAGAAAACTTTTTGGGAGTTGAAAGAAGCGGATGCTTATCATGGGAATGTTTTTTTCTTGGGGAAGGGGGGTTATCGGGAGAAGTTTGTTCAGTTGTTGAATAAGTGAATTGGATGCGGATCGGTTGGGGGAGTCTGTTGGACGTTGGATGTTGGAAGATCGGGATGTCGATTTCTGATCTGTTCACAGTTTTCGGAGTATTAATTTTCAATAGTTAGTTTTTTTGATTTTATTTGTTCTTGCTTTGTTCTGTGTATGAATGAATTTAGAACATATCAACTTTCAGTGACTTTTTTTCATGAGATTGAGCAACTTTCTATTCCTGCTTTTCTGAAAGATCAGTTATTGCGAGCTGCTTCTTCTATAACGTTGAATTTAGCGGAAGGCTCAGGGAAAAGAACGTCGAAGGATCAGAGAAAATTTTATTACCAAGCTTATGGCTCGTATAAAGAGTGTAAGGCAATTATTGATTTAACAAAGTATCACAATACAAGAATCAACAAAAATTTAGATGTACTTGGCGCGCACCTTTGGAAGCTAATCAAATATCACAACCAATTCCAAACAGATCACTAAAACAGGTACTGTTATCATCAAACTGATCGTCCAACATCCAACGTCCAACAGACTCTACCAACTGATCCGAAAACCAGTTAAAAAAATCATTGCTGAAGCGGACAGCTCATCTTCCTAAACTTCCCAGCAAATACCTTCTCATTAACAACCTTACTTCCTTCCTTCCCATACCACTCCGGCGACTGATCGTTAGTATGACAAGAAAGACATTTTGATTTAATTTCCGAAGCACGGGCCTCACGAGTCACTGGAACATCGGCATTAAACGGGTGCTCATCATTCATTCCATGACAATTCAAGCATTGAACATTGGCAAAATTGCTTTTCACTCCGGAAAGAGCATCGAACGCCATCCATTTTTTTGAGATTGCTGCAATCTGCTTGGCTTCGAGCTGACGAACTGATTTGACTTCGGCGCTCATTGCGTGAACTTGGTTCCAGTAGTCGATAATGGGTTTTCCTTTGAAGGAGACCATGTTTTTGGCGGCAGTAAAACCTTTTGGATCGCCGAGGCCGAGAGAGTGGCACTTGATACATTGAAGATTGTTTTGCTCGTGCGCTTTCATCAGCGTGGTGTAAGCGATGGAGTGGGGCGTGCCTTGCCAGAAATCGCCTTGCGGTTTGTGGCACTGGATGCAGCTTGCTGCGGTTTTGTATTTTTTGACCGGAGCATTTGGAGCGAGAACTTCGACTCCCATTTTGCTTTGTTCGGTCATTTGCAGTTCGTTCATTTTTGCTTTGTGGTCATCGATAAATTTGATGAACGGATTGGGATCAAGATTTTTTACGAGCTCGTCGCGGATTTCGTGAAGCTCGTACGTGTCGCTTTCTTTTTTGGCCTTTGTATCGATTTTGATATCGCCGACGTAATGGTTTTTAGAAAGTGTCTGTACGATTTTTGTGTTTCCAACATCGCGCGAGTAACGAAGGAAGCTTTGTGAGTGCGCGCCGATAATCCAATCGATGAAAGGGAACGCTTCTGCCAGTTTTTCGTCCGGATCAATTCCTGCGTGAGAAAGGACGACTAGGCGTTGGTATGAATCGTTTTCTTTGAAGCCAGCGGCCTTTAGTTCTTCGATGATTTTTGGGAGAGTAGAGGGCACATCTGTGAAGAGACCGGCCGTTTTATCGTTGAAGACGTCTGGAGATACGAAACCTACCAGCCAGATTTTAGTTTTGTTTCTTTCGATGACGACGAAGCGCTTGTGTTTGATGGTGGATTCATCTTTCAAGTTTGAGATGAGGAATTCAAACTTTCTTGTCTCCGCGAGGTTTCTCAGGAAATCGAGTCCCATAGCGAAGTCCTGATCACCTGGAACAAAATATTTGAGCCCAAGTTGATCGAGGCCTAGAGCGAGATTGTTGGCCGCGAATGAGAGAGAGTCTTTCATGGAAGCGGGAACAACGGATGATGGAAAAAAAGTATCGCCGGTATCGACGTAGAAAACTTCAGAGTTTTTGGAAAGATTAGCGAAAAGTCCTGCGACTTGAGGAAGTCCGCCGAGAGGGAAATTTCTACAACCGCACGGGTGCGTTTCTCCGCTGATATTGTGTGAGAAGACCAGCGAGAGGTGAGCGGGATCGGCCGATTTTTTCTTAGCTTCGTCGTGTGCCAGTTCGTTGGCGAAGAATGAACACGAAGAGAGAATAATCAGGAGCGGAAGTAGAATTTTTTTCATTAAAGTTTAGCCTTGAGCTTAGCGCCTTCTGCCGCTTCCTTGCTCTTTGGAAATCTTTCCAGCAAGAGTTCAAGAGACTGGCGTGCTTCATCTTTTGCTTTTAACTGGCCGAACGTTCTAGCCAGGTTGAGAAGAGCTGAAGGAGCGTAGCTTGAGTCAGCGTTTTCAGAGATGAGTTTTGAGAAATAAACTTTGGCTTCTTCAAAATTCTTAGCTCTGTACTTGATCATGCCAAGATAGTGAAGAGCAGCTTCTTTGTCTTTCTTCTTTGTTTTTTTGGCTTCAAGAGCAGCAGCGAGAATTTCTTCTGCGCCTTCAAAATCTTTTTCTTTATATTTTGAAATGCCTTCTTTTACTGATTTGTCGTTATTCGCTTCTGCTTTTGTTTCTTTTTTTTTTGACTCGTGTTCTTTTTCTTTTTGTTCAGAAAGAGTAGTCAGCGCTTTGTTCACGTCTTCGATATATTTGCTTTGCTCTTGAAGTTTTTCGTTAAGAGCTTTCATGTATTCAGTTTGTTTTTTGTTCGTTTCTTCAAGAGCGCCCAGGCGTTCCTTGATTGAAGCGGACTCTTTCGATTCCTGCTGGCCTCTGTGAGAAGCTTCTTCAAGCTGGCCTGTGAGTTTTGCCAATTGTTCTTCAAGTGCATTGAAGCGCGCGTTGGCGTTGGCAGTGCTTTTTTGAGTTTGAGCGACTTGTTCATTTAAAACTTCAACCGTTTTTTCACGGCGAATATCTTCCTGTGTTTTACAAGCTGTAAGTGAAATGAGCATTGCAAGAGTTGCAACAAGTGAAAGGCTTTTCATAAGTCATCTTCCTCTGAATAAGAGTTAATACTTATAAATTTTCTAACGTCTTTTTTCTAATGGCAACATATTCCGCTCGCTCGGAATATTTTTTGGATAGCAGAGCATATTGCTGAGCTTTGTTGAAGTACTTGCGCTTGTAAGAAGATTTGGCCTTGAGGTAGTAGTATTCGGCCTTGCGGAAGAGTCCTGGAGCTTTGACATCGGCCTGGGCTTCTTTAGCGGCCATGAAGGCAACCTGGGCCATGGACATCTCTAATTTAGGGCGTGTGGTTGTGAGGCCACACGCCGTTAAAAAAGAAATTAAAAAGAAAAGCGTTACTAATTTCAGATTATTTTCCAGTGACTACGAAGTTTGCTCTTCTGTTTTTTGACCATGATTCTTCATCGTGACCAAAAGCAACTGGTTTTTCTTTACCAAGAGAGATTGTTGCGATTCTTGAAGCTTCTACGCCTTGACCTTGAAGATATTCACGAACACCTTTTGCTCTTCTTTCGCCAAGAGCAAGGTTGAACTGAACGCCACCGCGCTCATCACAGTGTCCTTCAACCTGGATTTTCACAGAAGGATTTTTCTTCATGAATTCAGCGTTGTTGTTAAGAGCGTCTTTTGTGTCTTGAGAAAGAGCAGCAGAGTTGAAGTCGAAGTAAACGGTCTTAAGTGCACCAGCTTTGCTAGAATCAGAATCGCCGTTAAGTTCAAGCGAAACGCCACCAGCGTTTTTGCCATTATCTTTTGACATGTCTGTTGAAGTTCCTTCAGTTGATGAACCTTCAGTTCCTTTTTTCTTCATGTTCGCACAAGAAGTAAGAGTTAGGGCAGCAGCAAGAACAACGAACAACATGCTAGATTTGAATTTCATGGTAGCTCCTTATGTAGGTTTAAGAATAAATAAAAAGTTTCAATCTTTAAAAAGATAGTTATGATTATGCCAATTATACAACATATAAGGAAGAAAAAAATGTCCTTTCTGCGTTCTGTTTTCCCTGTCATTTTATTGTTAATTTTTTGTTTTTCAGAGGCAGAGGCCGAAACGATTAAGACGATCAATGTCTCAATGCCGACTAATTATGGAACGTTCCTTGGGGAGATTCATTACGCTGAAAAAGACCTGACAGTGGCGTTGAAAACAGAAAGAATTGTGAAAGAAGATTTGATCAAAGTGATCAACTATTTCGAATATGTCCCTCATGATGTCGTTCATTTCAATTTAGATCCTTATTTGAGACTAACGAACGGAAATGCGCGTCCGTTTCCTACAAATATTATTAATTTGTACAACTTCCCGGCCAACAACAAAGAGCATTTGATTGTGATGGATAACTGGCTTCAGGGACTTGTCGTCCACGAGTTTATCCACATTGTGCATCTTGATCAGACGCGCGATTACCTGCAAGTCGGGCGTAATATTTTCGGGACGATTGCCAAGATACCTTCGGGGATTGTTCCTCGCTGGTTCACCGAGGGAATTGCCGTTTGGGGTGAATCGAATTTGATTGAAGGCGGACGTCTTCACAATCCTTTGTTCAACAAAGAACTTCAGATCCAGTTCAGAAAACATGATTTCTGTTCGACGATTGATTGCGTGGATGAGCCGGGTGTTTATCCTCACGGTTCGCTGTCGTATTGGGCAGGAGCGCATTTCATTCAATGGCTAGAAGAAAAAAAACCTAAGACAATTAAATGTCTGGTGGAAAGAAATTCGATGGCGGTGCCTTTCTTTCTTAATAATGCCTTTGAATATTGCGTGGGTGAGAAAGCTCAGCATGCATTCACTAAATTCCGCGACGAATTTATGGCGGCAGATCCTGCGGCGGTGGAAGACAAGCAGTGGGGAGAAAAAATCAGCAATGCTCACGGAAGCGATGATTATCAGCGCGGGCATATTCTCGATGGTAATAAATTGTACAAAGTCGAGGTGGCGAAATTCAGCCAGGCGCTTGTGGCCTACGATCTTGAAGATGAAGTGAGTTTTATTCAGCGTTTTGATCTGCCGATTTCTGATCTTGCAGGAATGGTGGATGTTGATAATGAAAATAAAATGCTTCTTATCTCGTTTGAAGATGATCCTCGTTATAGAAAGCACAACAAAGTGTGGAAGCTGGTTAATCCGGAAACGTTGCTCGTGGAGCGCACTTTAAATTTTGAAGATGATCCGAGTTATGTCGTTCCGCTGGGGGGAGAAGATTTCTTAACGTTCAGCTATTGGAAAAATACGTGGACAGCGAGAAGAAATAACGATGTCGTGAAAACTTTTTCGACCAATGACAATTTGACGTTGGTGAGAAAAGTGGGTGAGCAGCTTCTCTTGAAGCTTAATGATTCGTTTGGAAATACATCTTTGGTTCTTACCGATGTTTCATTGAAAAATCTTTCTGTGATTTATAAAAGCAATGCGAGCTTTGAGATGCCGTTGATAACGGAAAAGTTTGCAGTCATTCGCGAAGGAAAAGAGATTAAACTTCTCGAGTGGGATAAGAAAGTTCAGATCAGTTCACTTCCACCGGAAACTTTTGCGAAGCTGACGTTTGCAGAATTTAATGACACGAGAACTGTCGTTTTAGAAAACAGATTGAAGACAGCGACGATGACGGCGAGTGAAGCGGTTTCTCTTTTTACGAGAAATGCATCGAATACAAAAGCAGTTGAAGTGTCCGAGTATAAATCTATTCCGGGGCCAGGAGGTTCATACGCTTCTGAAAGATCAGAAAATTATCCGCGATGGGATCACTTGATTCCACACTTCTGGTTTCTTGCGACCGGGACTTCAGAAAATTTAGGAAGTATCGGTGCGATGACAACGTTTGTGGATCCAATGGAATTGCACACGTTGAATGCGACTCTTTTAACTTATCCTGAAGTCAGCAAAGTGGGAGGAAGTTTAGAGTATCTGCAGAAATTGATCCGCTGGAGTGACTTGTGGTACGTGAGCGCGTTTTTCAATCAGGATTATTCGAAGACTGATTTTAGCACGCATCTCGATTCATCACGCGATTTTACATTGAGCACGTTCTACAGTTTGTACAAAGGCAGATGGACGTACGTACCGAGTTTATACGCAGGAACATCATCGACGGATGATTTTATTTCGGACAGATCGACATCGATGTTTGGAGTAGGGAACAGATTACTTTATAAAGCATTGGCGTATGATGATTTCTTTCAATACTTCACGGGTTCTTTTAGTCTTCAATCGAATCACGCCAATATCGGATCAGCCTATCTTTCAACTCATGTTGATGCAGATATCGGCGGGCGATTTACGGATAAGTTTACAGCTTCGTTGAAGGGAACCTACGGACGTTTTTACAAAACCGATTTCACCCGCGGAGTTATTTACGGCGGTGGCGTTTCTGATTTTGCCAAAATCCGCAAGCACGAGTTTTACGGTATCCCTTATAGCAATGCATTCGGAAATGAAGTTTTCACGGCAAGATTTATGGGGGATTACGAGTTGTGGGATATCTATCGCGGAAGAAACTTGTGGCCGATTTTCTTCAAAGAAATTCACGTGCTGTTTGGCCGCGAGACAATGTATGCTGATCGCATTTTCTTAAACAACCAGGTGCTGAGAGAAAAGCTAATCAACGGATTGTTTGCGGGCCCGAGAGTGAAGATGAATATTTTCTACTTCGTACCGGCAAACTTCGATCTGATCTTTTCATCGATTGCTCACCCAGATGGCAGCAATGTGAATCAGGTGGATGCTGTGCTCACGGCGGAGTTGTTTTAAGCGCTTAACGCCGAAGTTAAAATCTCAACTAACTCTCTTCTCTATAGAAACCCCCTCCATTTTATGATACACTCATATATCACCAAAATGGGGGTGCCCCGGTTTCGACAGGGAACACTGAAATTTTGTGGGCGTGTCCAGGTTGATCGGCACGGTCCTGGTAAAAAGTCGATCAAAATTTAAATGCTGAATCTAACGATTACGGCTATGCTCTTGCTGCTTAATTAATTTAAGCCAAGACATTGCGGAGGCCACCTCCAATAAAAACAAGCGCGGCAACAAGTCTGTCTCGACTTAAATGAGGCAAGCGAGTAGCCGGGAGTGACGCTTAATAATCACCGGGCTTGTTGGTTGATGTAATCAAATAGTCTTCGCTTTGAGACGAAAATTCAAAGCTACACACGTAGTCCGCATTATAGATGGTTCTTTGGACGTGGGTTCGATTCCCACCACCTCCACCACTTGATTTTGAGTGGTGGCCCCCCAAATCCCAAAAAATTTATTAATAACAATAGTTTGTTTCTAATAGTTTAGGTCATCTTTGCAGCTTCGAACCTTTCGGAAACTTTCTCGAAATTTCCCGAACGATCTATTTTCAATCTACCTTTTGTCTACCCTTGAAAATTTTGTACTTAATTATGGACTAAGCTACGTAGTCAAAACATGGACTACATTGCTTAAACAACGTGAATTAAAAGACTACGCTGCTTAACCGTTGAAGGCTTTTTAAATTAATTTTTAGAGGAGTTCCTATGAAAAAAGTCAAAGTAGAAGAAGCAAAAATGAAAATCAAAAAGCGTCGTTGCAATCACAAGGTAATGACAAAAGAGGCATCAGTATTAAAATATATGCGAGAGTCGAGGTGCTTATCAATGAGGCGAGCAGGTGATCTATTAGGGGTCTCAGACTCGACAATTTCTCATCTAGAAAACGGGAGGGCTGACCTCCAGCCTGAAATTGTAATGAGGCTTCTCTTAAATTATGGCTACAGCTATGAGCAATTTATTTCAATGAGCAGTGGAAAAATTGAATTGCCTCAAAGCTTAAGAAGGGAGTGCTTGGAAATAATTAAAAGACTTGATGAGGAAAAATTAAAGACAGTCAGGACAATATTACAAAGCTTTTAATTAACCAAAATGGAGAGCTGGAGGCAACTGTAAGGCTTCCAGTTCATCCTTGGTTGTAAAAATTATTTTTTTAATCTTTTAAACCTCATAAAAAAATAATAGGATTGGTGTTTTTTGCATATAGTTATTTTCAGCGGTACATTTTGTTAATTTTAACGAATCAAAATCAATAAGGTTCAAATGGGATTTATAAAATTTTTTATCTTACAAATTTTTATTTTTGGAGAAATTAGCCAAGCATTGGCCGATGTTCAATATAGTAAGCCCATTGCAAAAGAATTGATAACAAATATTCCGCAAACTATGACAAGTGCATGGAACATGTCCTTCAATGCAAAAACTGATACTCTCTGGGTCTGGTCAGGAATTATTTCTACAACTGCTCTTTTTTACATTTACGATGAAGAAATACTTGCTGAATTTCAACGCTGGGGCCGAGATCTGGGGCTTGGCAATGATGATAATACCAAAGATATGATCCGAATCGGATCAATTAATATATTCAGAGGGCCAACTGATGCAGGCTCATATTTGTATTTTTTAGGAGATGGCTGGACTCATTTTGCAATCGGATCTAGTTTCCTGATAAACGGTGCAATTAGTAAAGATAATCGGGCAATGCAAACAGGTTCCCAAATTTTTCATGGAATGATTACATCAACAATTGCTAATCAGGCACTAAAAAGAAGTTTTGGTCGAGAGAGTCCAATTCGTAAATCAAAGGAACGTGGAGCCTGGAGACCATTTCCCAGCATTTCTACTTACAATAAAGATATTTCCAAGTACGATGCCATGCCAACAGGGCATCTTATGACTGCAACTATGAGTTACACTATCATTGATCAAAATTATCCTGAATATAGAGCATGGAGCCGTCCACTTGGCCTAGCGTTGCTTACTGCTCTTGGTTTTCAAATGATCAATAATAGCGTTCATTGGATAAGTGATTACCCTCTGGGAATTGCAATGGGATATGTATTTGGAAAAACTGTAACCCAATATGGAAAAAATAGCACAGACATGCAGGCGCAATGGGAAATTGTTCCGATATATATTTCCAATAGCAAAGTTCGAAAATTTGGAGTGCTTGGTTCTATTAATTATTAAACAATCTAATAATTTCATTTATCATAAGACCATTAGAATTGCACCTGTTCCAATGAATATAGTTCCTAGAAAAATTTTCCAAGTCAATGTTTCATTCAAAAACAAAAGAGAGATTATAATTACAAAGACTACGCTTAACTTATCAACTGGTGCCACTTTAGATGCCGGCCCTAGCTGAAGAGCGCGGTAATAGCACAGCCAAGAACATCCTGTTGCAATCCCAGAGAGTGTTAAGAAAATAATACTTTTAATTGATAGATTCTCAGGTTTGATCCATTCGCTTCGAGTGGTTATTAAAACTGCACTCATTGCAAGAACAACGATTGTTCTAAAAAATGTGGCCAAGTTAGAATTTATTTCCATCACTCCCACTTTTCCAAAAATAGTAGTAAGTGCTGCAAAAAAAGCTGAGCCAAAAGCAAAAAATTGCCAAGTTCGAATCATTGGTTTCCTTACGTGAGTAAAGCAATATTGCTAAAGATAATATTACACTTGGCGCAATCTTTCATTACAATCGTGCCATCTTCATCCAAAAAATTTAATAAATAGTTCTACTGTGTTAAGCATTTAGCAATCAAAATTTTCTGAGTATTGGAGTAAAGATGAAATTTAAAATTGCTGGACTATTGTTATGCCTAAATTTTACTTTCAGCGCATGTGCACAAATTGGTCTTTCAAATTCAAATCCTGATGATGTATTAGCGCCGTACCCAGCGATCGGATCAATTGAAGAAAAAGAAGATATAGCTCAATTGTTATACTTTCAAAACACAAGAACAAAAGAACAATGTGAAGTAGCTGCCCGTGAAGCCAGTTCAAGTCTTGAAAATTTTTTTGGTGGACTCAAGGGGCCATTAAGTAAAGATGAGGTTTCTAAAGTTCAAAAAAATATCAAATGGCTGACCGTAAAAACCGGATCTCAAATTTTATATAATAAAAGAAAATTTAACCGCCCAAGGCCTTATGTAACTCATCCTGAAGTAAAGCCATGTATTGAACTGGAGTCCAGTAAATCCTATCCTAGTGGTCATACCGTTCTCTCAAGAGTGTATGCACGAATTCTTGCTGTAATTTATCCAGAAAGAAGTATTCAATTCCTTAAAAGGGCCGATGAAATTGCCATGAATAGAATCATTGGAGGGGTTCATCATCCAAGTGATATTGTAGCAGGGAAAATATTGGGAGATGTATTGGCAGATGACTATCTAAGCGATAATGAATTTTATAATGAACTTGTTAGCCTAGGCCATTAATAAATAAGAAAGTGGTTATTGCTTACGTGTATCATGTAAAATGTCTTTATTCTCCTCATAAACTGAAGTTTTAATTTCCATTAATCCAAGAACTGTATGAAAAATATTGTCATGAGAATAGGGGAGATTAAGAATCTTATTTAATTTAACGGTATCAGTCTCTTTGAGCAATTCACCACCTAACCACATAATCATGGGGACCTCTTTTTGGTTTTTGGGGGCCATCATATAGGGTAATCCGTGCAGATATATTCCGTGCTCACCTAGAGACTCGCCATGGTCACTAATATAAAACATTGCAGTATTAAATTTTACAGTATTTATTTTTAAAAAATGAATAACTTTTGATAAAAAATAATCCGTATATAAAATGGCATTATCATAGGCATTTCCAATTTCGAGGTTGGTGCATTTATCTAGCTCGTTTGTTTTGCAGACTGGTCTAAAAACTTCAAACTCTTTAGGGTATCTTTTAAAATAAGCCGGCCCATGATTTCCCATCTGATGCAAAACTATAAAAATATCTTTAGTGTTAACCTTATCGATATATTCCTGTAATCCAACCAACATTCCTTCGTCTCGACATTCACTATCACATATCGGATTTCGCTCAGGAGTTTTGTAATCTTCATATTTAGCTCTTAAGGCCACCCCTTTTGAATTTGAATTATTATCTCTCCATAAGATGCTTATGTCCTTTGTATGAGATAAAACATCAAGTAAGTTTTCGGTGTTTAAAGCATCGTTAACATTAAATTTATCTCTTCCAAAATGAGAAAACATGCAAGGAACAGAAATTGCAGTTGAAGTTCCACAGGAAGTCACATTTTTAAAGCTAAAAACATTTTCCTTTTTTAACAGTGGGTTCGTTTCATTGCTATATCCATTCAGAGAAAATCGATCCTTTCTTGCTGTTTCACCAACCACAAGAATTATTAATTCTCGGTCAATATCATTTTTGGGAATAATGGAATCCCTTCCATAAGCATTAAAATGTTTTGATTCTTTATTTAATGAATCAAAACTAAATTTTCCCAATGAGTAGAGCCAGTAAGATGGATTGGCATAATACCGTAGAGGTTTTTGCTCGCGAAAAAAAGACGCATAAAAGCTGCCGGAGCTTAAAACGATTATAAAAATAGCACCAAGCGATATAAGTAGAGACTTACTTCTATTCCAAAGTTCAAGCTTGAAACCCTTACTTTCTATTTTAACTTTTTTTAATATCAAAACAGGGACCACAAAAAGAAAGATGAAATAAAAAAATAATTTCAAGGTTATTAAATCACGAGCCTCACCTGTGTCTGTCTTTACTATATTTAGAAGCATCGTCTCATCTATGACTACACCGAAAGAATCCATTACATATGCTGAAGCCATTGATAAAAAAGCTATCAAGCTAAAAAATATTAAATAAGCACGTTTAATTTTAAATAGACTCCCAATCGGTTCAAAAATAGCTACGACCAAATTTAAAAAAACATTTGAAGCAAAAAAAAGAAAGAGTGAAATTGAAACCAAATACAAGAAATTATTTTGATTAAGCGGATAAACTAAAAGTACTCGTTGATATAAGGCAAAATTATAAAAGAGAACTAAAACTAAAGATATAATCAGGATAAACCGGACTGATGTAATACTATTTTTCATTTTTAAATCATACCAAAATCGAACAGATGCTAGCAATGTTATTGGCGTAATTGTTGATTAAAATGCGCTTTTGATTTTTTATAGTTTTAGTCCAACATTGAAATGGATATGGGAAGAACTATCCTGAACATTATAACCATATTCAACATTGATTCCCGGTATACTTATTTTTTTTAAATAGTATCTTAGTCCTGCGCCAATTGTATTTTCATTTAAGTGGCGTCCTCCATAAATCGGATTAATTAAAACTGAACGAGTGTTTTCAAAAAATGCAACTCCATATAGACGATCCCACACGTGATGTTGGTACTGAAGCATGGTTGCGGCATATCTTTGCATGTGAAGAGATTCTCCATCATATCCCCTAAATCCTTCATGGGCTCCTTCTGAGAATTGATAGAAGAAAGTTTTAGCTGAAGATAATCCAATATTTTCAGAGAAGTTAATAAAATGATCTTCTAGGAATGGATATGTCGAGCTGAATTCAATTTTTGAATGAGAAAAAGTGCTACCTCCTCCTTTTGGACGAAGAATATATGAGTTGGCGGTAATGTAAAAACCTTTGAAGAGAACATCTTGAGTTTCGTAATTTTTAATGTGAAATCGCGAGCGCAAACCTGCTCCTTCATATTTTTGTCCTACAGGTTGATTGTTCAAAATGACATCTTTTTTAAAGAAAATAGGTCCTGTTTTGAAAACCATATTTTTATAGAAAAAATTAGGAGTAACCTCAAAAGCTGTCGTTCGGGATTCAAAATGAGTTAGCTCTACTTTATGTCGATAAAATCGCGAGAGAGTATTCAAGCGTACGATAAGAGCTGAAATACCAAAATTGGGGCTGAAAAAATTTTCAGAGTTATAAAGAAGTAAATAATTGAGACCAGAGTTTGTGTAAGCAATGGCAGGTACTAATGTCTCTAAGCGGCCAAGGAAATTGTTTTCAAAAAATCCTGCTCCTCTCATGTAATAATTCCCTGATTGAGAAATGAGAGGAACCGGGATAACAGACCATTTATCCTCAATCGCAATTTTTAAAATACCTTGCTCAAATTTAAATGATTTAAGTATGTATTGTGAGTTTTGAGAGATTCGAATTCTTAAATCTTCCAATTCGGTGGAAGAAATATTGTCACCGATTGCGATGTTGGCTCTTCGGAGCAATGCCCAAGATTTAGTTTTAGTTTGACCTGTAATTTGAATATCTTTAATAACTTCCGCAAAAGCTGGAAATAAAATTAGAATTTGAAAAAAAAAGAACAAAAAAAATGCTCTCATAATTGGACCTACATAATTATTTTAATAGTTTTACTAAAAATTATGACTACTGTCTGCTCGAAACGGCTCTATTGCATTGTTGTAATGGATAGAAATTGAATTATCCAGTCCCGGGAGCTAGAATCTGGCGTTGAGGTTTAATGAAAATTCTATTTGTTGAAGACGATGCTAAATTGTCAAACTTTGTTATCGAAGGATTAAAATTAGAGGGCTTTATTGTAGATCATGCAGCCGATGGAGAGATCGGTTTAATGATGTTAGAAGCTGGATTTTACGATTTGATAATTTTGGACTTAATGTTGCCCAAGGTTGATGGCGCAACGATTCTTGCTTCTCTTCAGTCAAAACACAATCCATCTCCAGTTCTAATCTTAAGTGCAAAACGATCAGTGGCCGATCGAGTGAAAGGACTTAGAGACGGGGGAGATGATTATCTAGTAAAACCTTTTTCTTTTACTGAACTACTAGCAAGAGTTGAGGTTTTGTTAAGAAGAAATCAGCGCAGTGTTCGCAATGTTAATTTAAGCTTTGAAGATATTCATATCAATATTGATACAAGAGAAGTTAGGAGAGGCAATCTAAAAATAGAAGTTCACCCGCGAGAATTTATTTTGCTTCACTATTTGATGTCTCAACCTAATGTCGTCGTTTCAAAAACTCAAATTCTTGAGAAAGCATGGGGGTATAATTTCGACCCCCAAACTAACGTTGTCGATGTTTTAGTCTGTCGATTAAGAAATAAAATTGATAAAGATTTTGATGTCAAAACAATTCATACAATCCGCGGTGTAGGTTATGTTCTTAAAAAAGGTTAAGTCCAGATTTAGTCAGATCAGTTATAGGTTGGCCATGACCTATCTTTTGTTTTTTATACCAGCGTATTTAATTACCTTTGGTGTTTTTTACGTTTGGACCTCGGATTTCCTTGAAACAAGAGATCGTGATTTAATCGACGCTAGAATCAATCAATATCAAGAAATTATAGAAAAAGAAGGAGTCATTGGACTAAAAAAACTTTATCTCGATACTAAAAGACACACTGGTGCCGCTCGCTATCTACTTCAACTTTCTGACTTAAAAGGAAATATTTTATTTTTCCATATGAGCGAAGAGTTAAAGCAGGAATTCCTAAAAATTGATAAACAGCTTAATCAATCTCAATTTTTAAAAAATGGAAATTGGTTTTTTTTAGAATCAACGGATCATGATAAAGATGCAATTGAGGTAAAAACTATAATTTTAAATAACCAGTTTCGGCTAAATGTTGGAGCAAGCACGGAAGAGAGAGATGAGCTTCTCGAGAAATTTCGAGTAATCTTTTTAACTATCTTAATACCTTTATTAATATCTTCTTTTTTCTTTTCTATCTTTATTGCTCAAAAATTTTTAAAACCAATAAAAAATCTTTCTAATCTAATCAAAGAGGTAAAAGGTGGCGATCTATCTCAAAAGGCAAGTTTGCCTTATTTTAGAGATGAGCTATATGAGCTGACCTTGGCATTTAATGACATGCTTTCCCAAATTGGACAACTTATTGAAGCAATGAAAGATACCCTGGATAATGTCGCGCATGATCTAAGTACACCTATCGCCAGAGCAAGGATCGCTGCTGAGTTGGCGCTAAAAAGCGGTAACCCTGAACAGTTACAATTGGCAGCAGAAGAGAGTGTTGAGAATCTAGATATCATCCAAAATATGATCCAGACAATTATGACTATGTCAGGACTCAATACGAAAACTTTTTCTTTAAAAAAAGAGAAGTTCGCTGCAAGCCTAGTTATTGAAGAAATTGTTGAATTATATTTTTTTGTAGCTGAAGAAAAACAGATTACACTTACAGTCAGTTGTGCAAATGATATAATGGTTTTCGCTGATCGGCTCATGGTTAGACAGGCACTAGCTAATCTTGTCGATAATGCAATTAAATATTCACCTATTCACACTCAAGTTACAATTACTTGTCGCCTAGAAGGGGCGCAAATTATTTTTTTAATTAAAGATCAAGGGGCAGGAATCATGGTCGATGACATTCCTCGAATTTGGGAAAGACTTTTTCGTGGAGACAAAAGCCGTCATGAAAAAGGATTTGGATTAGGTTTAAGTTTGGTAAAAATTTTTATTGAATCAAATGGCGGTGACGTTTCTGTTGAAAGTATTGTTGGAGTTGGTTCAATTTTTAAATTTACACTTCCAATTTCTTGATTGGTATAAATGGGATCTCGATGTTTTTTCTAAGAGTAATTTTAACTTATCTATTTTTCATTAGCTCTGCAACTGCATGGGACACTACCAATTTTAAAGAAGAAGCCCTCTCGCCCTATACTACCAGTGCTAGAAACGTATTATTTGTTGGAGGAGGACTAACTATTGCGGTTCTGATATTTGAAGACTCTATTATCGATCCAACTCAAGAACAGTTTGTAAATGAGAAGCCTCTAGGTAGTCTTTCGAAAATTGGAGAAATTACGGGACAGATGGTGCCCAATGCCCTCTATGTCTTAGGACAAACATTCGCAGGAGCTTATGGACATAAGCTTGGTTACACTAGAGCGATTGGAATGTTAAAGGCGAGTGCTTATGCCACGGGATTAACTACAACTCTTAAATATACAGTCAGAGAGCCTCGACCCAACAGAGATAACCGCGATTCTTTTCCCTCTGGGCATTCTACTGCTGCTTTTGTTTTTGGTGGTTATATTTATGAAGAACATGGTTGGAAATGGGGAGTACCGGCCCTTGCAATGGCATCATTAGCTGGAGCAAGTCGCATTAATGACAATGAACATTTCCTTCATGATGTGATAGCTGGAACAACCATTGGTCTCGTTTACGGAATAGGAATTTCTAAAATAGATAATATGAGAAGAGATCAAGGTGACAAAGAGGCAAATCTGATCATTGTTCCAATTATTAATTGGAACACTAAAGGGATAGCTCTGATTGGAGATTTCTAACCTGCATTGAGAGTTCTTGATGTCACTTGTCTGCACTACCAACACTTTTTGAGTTTCATTCTGACTATACTTGTAGTTTATAGTGGCATTTTTAGGTTTTGTTTAATTGCTTAAAGAATCAGCCTCCGCCCATATCCCCACCGACCTTTGCAGCCATTGTGGATATGCCGAATAACTTATTTGGAACAGCATTTCTTAAAAGAATAAGAACCTTTGATTCATTTGGTACTATGACTAATTCTTCAGTAACTTGAACGCCTTTAATTGTATCAAATCCGTCACGAAGATCTTCAACCGAAACAACTTTTCCATTGGCCTTAACGGCATTAACATCATCAAAACGATAAACTGAAACAGTATTTGCATATACCGATGTGGTGAGTGTTAAACCAATGAGCACTAAAATTTTTTTCATTGAATCACCCCATTTGATTCTTGTTTCTCTTTTAGCAATGAATCCATTACCAACCCGGCCCACATAACATTTGTGCCAGCATTCTCAGGGGCATTAAAGACTTCTCTAATCTCTTTGTTCGCTTTGATGCAGATATCACGAAGTTTAGGCGCGACCTTATTAGCATCAACCGATTCATATTGAATTGAGAGCCAGTTTTTATGTGTCCCAAAAGCTTCTAGATCGTAGCTTGAATTTACTAGATTTTGAAGAAGCTTTTGCACTGTTTCTTGGCCCGCATTTATTTTTGTGCCTAGAGTAAATTTTCCATTATTTTCTTTTAAAATCTTCTTTTCTAATAATTTTTCAAGAGTTAGAAGTCCTCTTCTACCAAATTCTGATTCAACCACTTCTTTTGTCAGTCCTACGTTCGTGGTAGCCATCATCATCAACTCATACGTTGTCGAGTCTTGGAAGAATGTTTCAGCTTCTTGAGGGACGAATTCAATATCAGCGTTCCCAGGATAGGTCTTGGCCAAATCATTAAACATATCTGGATAGTGAAGCTTTATGAAATCTTGGACTCTTGTTTCGCCACACGCTTCACGAACAATTTTCAGTGCATGATTGAAAGATGGTTTTTTTATTTCACGATTTTCAAAGCGAGAAAATGAAGAACTGGCTAGATCAAGTCTTTTTGCAAGCTGGGCCGATGAGAGATTAGGATGAGATTTTTTAATCGACTTAATACAGTCGCTTAAAAATTCTTTTAAATCTGAAAATTGACCTGAATCCATGTGACTCAACCTTGCCCCCAAAACTTTTAGTGGTGTCATTGTTACCCTAAACAATGCTTGTCTGGCAAATCTTAGGACGCGGGCATGAGAGCATCCCATCCCGGGATGGGATACTCAAAAAATCGATCAAATATATTAATACCTTACGCATCCCAGGCCGGGATGCGTCCCACCGTGGTGGGAAGAATTCATCCCAGAGTGGGATGGCGTGGCCTTTGTCAAAAACTTCCACATAAAACAGTCCTCGCCCAAATTTTAGGGATTGATTTTAAACGTTGGAGGAAAAATTGAAAAATCAAATTGAAATTTTAAAAGAACTTTTCAGAGAAGTCTTGGGGACGATTTCAGTAGAGGAATTTATGGAAAATGAAAATCTGGGGGAACTAACAAAAAACTTATTCAAGGAACTAAACGTGAAAGTACAGGGGGAAAAATGGGCCTAAGACTGAAAAATAAAATGGAAGAATTTTTTGAATCTATCAGTGATCGAGAAAAGTCTCGGAATAGAAAATTAAATTCACAAATTTTATTTTTGAAAAAATATCTTGGAACGCTTGGCGAGTCAGAAGCTGGAGGTTCACAAGATGAGTCCATTCAAAAATACTTTCATATCCAATTACGGAGTGAATTAGGCGAAGTGAGGTAATAAGTGAAGAAGTTATTAAGTATATTTTGTTGTGGTCTAATTTTGGCTTCTTGTTCTCTTAAGGGAACAGGTGATATGGGAGGTGGTGCTGTAACCGCGACTGTTTCAGATTTAAAGATCGACCCAAACGAAGATAGTGATGGTGATGGTGTTCTTGATGGAGAAGAACAATCAAAAGGGCGTAACCCATTTGTTGCTGATCTTCCCGATCTAAAGGTTAGGTTTCTTCAAAATTACAAAATTGAAGTCTTTTATCATAAAAAGGGAAGCACAGATGCTAAGTCCTTTGTCATTGATACTAACGTAAAAGATACAAATCCAGATTTTAAGTTTCGAGTGGGTAATGTCTTTGCTCGATCTAATGCTTTAAGAACTGCTTCAAGTTTTGGCCGTTTCTCAAGCCATACTTCTGGTAAGTTTGATGAGCATGATCTTTCGTGGGTAAGTTATCCTGAACTAGATCCAAAGTTTTTTCATCAGCAAGCCTTGATCTATAGAGATGTTTTTACTGATGAAAATGAGATCGACAATATTAAGATCACGTTATCGAACCAAGTGAAGCTTTTAGAGTCGGCAAATTTTCGCGAAGTCAAAAATCTAAAACTTAACTTTTATTATCTCAATCATGAAACCGAGAATTATGAAGTCTTAAGCTCTACAGTTGTTGATCGACATTTTCAAAGTAGTATTTATGAAACTTTTGAAGTGGTGATCGACCATGCCCCTGTTAACCTTTTAAAAGAAAGCTTCTTCAAGCGTGGTGAGTTTTTAATTTCAGAAGTTGATGACTACGAGATTCCAAGTTTAGGAGTTAGCTATAAGGCGTTGTTAGCATCTGTAAAAGCTAAATCAATTCCTGTTTTGTTAGAAACACCACTTGAAGAAAAGATTTACTATGTAGCTGCTTCAAAAGGAATTCAATTTCAAGATATTTTAAAGGCTACGTTTGATCACAACTATGAAGTCAAAGAGGATGCACTTTTAAAAATTGGGCAGTTTCAAAATAACTTGTCAGATTTTACTCATTTAAAAGAAGTGAAAGATAAAGACAAACTCGGCAAGTGGTTTGTGATGACAAATGAATTTAAGGAAAATTATCTAGATCATCAGTATGTGCCCAATGATCGAATTATTCTTTCCTATATAACTGGAACTGAATTAGCCGAGCAGAATCAAGAAAGCGTTTATTCTTATAATGCTCGACTTACAGGAAACCAATCTGAATCGATTCTCCCGCTGGGAAATGTAACCCCGAACTCTCAAATTGATATTCAGCTTAAACCGCTTAATCGATTTGGAACACGTTTCACAACTGAAGATATTCACTGGTCTCCTAACGGTGGATCATGCGGAAAGAATTGCACGACTAGGGCAATGACGTGCGATTGGTCGGTTAATAAGTTTAATAAATATGATGAAGGATTTTCTTTTAATACTGATCTCACAGGTAAAGAAGGAGAAAAGTTAAGTCTTATTATTAATGGGCAAGAATTCATTATCTCCAAACTTCTTAGTGAGAAGAAAGTGATCCTTTATAAAGTTGCTAATAATGTCCATTTATCAATTCCAGATATCAACAGAATACTTGAACTCAAAGATTTTGAAGAGTCGCAGCTTTCATTAAAAGTTAAATCTTTTGCCGGAACTAATTTTATGGGAGTGAAACTCGTTGGTAGATCTGGTGAGTGGCAAGGTTTTGGTGGTTGTCCTTTTAATACGCCTGCGGTTGCCGAAAGTAGAGGCACACAAATTTCAAAAGACACTCTAGATCTGGGCGAGATTATGGGATGGGTGAACAATGCCCACAGTAGAGGTTGGCCTTATCCAATTACTTATATGGATTCAGGCGCTTACTATCAAGAAATTGCTCTTGGTGTGAGTAGTACCATTGAAAATTATTACAACTAAGGGGGATTTATGAATTTTGTTTTACTTTTTCTATTTTCAAGTTTTGAAAACTTAGCAATGGCCGGATCACTTAAAGGCACAGCGGATGCGCTGGGAGCAGAGGCAAGTCGTCTGGCGTTGGCGGTGGGATTAATTTCACTGGTTGCCGCCGGGACTTATCTACACATGGGAAAACAAGATGGTGGTCAGAGAGTTACACAAGCAATTTTAGGGCTTGTTGTTGTTCTGGCCGCACCAACAATTATTTCAACTTTGAGATCTGTTGCCGGAGGAGGTGCTTAATGAAATTTTATTATCCAAGATTTTTAAAAACGAATCCGTCTTTTATTGGTCTATCTATTTTCGATCTTTTTATATTGGTAGGAGCCTTGGTCATATCAGTTATATTCAGATTTGGTTCTCTTGGAAGTTTGCTGATGATTATTGTTTCTATTGGATGCTTCAAAGTTGTGAGCCTAAAATTTCCGCCCAATTATTTTAGTTTGTTTTTTACGAAGAGTGAAACTTTGAAATGGCAGGCAAAAATTAAAAGTATGATGAATGGGGTATTGATATGATTTTTCCAATTTTGGAAATCAATGAAGGAGCAATCACCTCAATCAAGGGGGATGTTTCAAGTTTTTTTGAAGTAGAGACACCTGATTTTTCTCAAAGGAGTGACGCCGAAATTGCGTCACTCCTTCAATCTTTCCAGTCTGAGCTTAGAAACCTGTCTGAAGGTGAGTTTTATAAGATTTATTACCTAAACGACAGGTTATATCTAAATACATCGGACAGGTCGATTGAAGACCTTGGAGGTAAGCTTCATTTAATTTCTAATCCCCTAGAGGTATTTCTAGGGGAACTTGATGTCTTTCAAGACATAGAGATTTTTGATGACTATCTAATTGTTAATCAAAAGTATCTTCGGCTTTTAAGTATTAAAGAAATGCCAAGAACTATTGATCCGCAATTTTTTGAAAGATTTGGTGATTTTGTCATGCACTTGCAGAAGATTGATCCAGTTGCGGCCAAAAAGAAATTAGATCGAAAGCGCAAACTACATTTTTCTTTAACACTTGAGGCCCTTAGAAATATTGAATCGGAAAAGGCCTTCAGGGAGTCAGAAGAGTTGTTAGAGCAAGTGATGACGGGGGAGGAGATTGTTTTTAATTTTGAGGGATGGTTTATAGTTTCAGCGACCACTAAGGATGAACTAGATGAGAAAACTAAAGATCTAAAACAACGGGCCAACCTCCACGACTTTGAGCTAATGACGGAAGTACGGTCTCTGGGGTTGTTTTATTCAAGCATTCTTCCTGGAGTGAAGCCGCTATTGAAAAGAACTCAATTTGTCACAAGTAGTTTTCTCTCTGGTTTGATGCCGTTTCCAACGGAGTCACTTATGAGTAGTGGTATTGCTCTGAGTTCTCCCAAGGAGCGTAAGGTTTATTTTAATCTCTTTGACGAATCAGCAATTAATTTTAATTTGCTTATTACTGGCACTTCTGGACAAGGAAAATCCATGATTGCCAATAAGATCATTAAAGATGAAGTAGAGCGAGGCAGGAAGATCGTTATCCTTGATCTTGGTAATTCATTTAGAAAGACCGTTTCGTATTTAGACGGTAAGAATTTTTCACGTTCATTTAACCCTCTTCAATTTAGAGATCAAAGTTATTTAAAGAATTTCATTTTGAGTGTGGTTGATGACGGATTCTTTACAAGATCAGATGAGGGAAGATTGTTTGAAGTTATAGGCAGTCTCAAAGTGGAAGAGTTTATTTCATTTGATTGTTTTCTAGATCGGTTAGAGTCGGAGTTTGCGGGTATCAAATATTATTTTTCAGAAATCAAAGGGTATTTTACCAATGAACAAATTGAATTGAACTCGCTTACTTATTGTGATTTGTCTTTATACCCTGCGAGTATAAAAGCCCCTCTAATTGTTTACTTGATTGAGTATTTTAAGAATATCGAAGGGCAGAAGGTTTTTATTTTTGATGAGTGTTGGCAATTGCTTACCAAGAATGCGGATTATATTGCTGAATGCTTTAGAACATTTAGAAAATATCACGCATCGGCTGTGGCGATCGCACAAAACCTTGAGGACTTCTTATCTTCAGTGTTAGGGCGAGTAATTTATCAAAACTCTCACTTTAAATTTTTATTTAGACAGGAGGTGTTGAATGACTAACGAAGAAATAAAAAAAGTCTTAGATAATGTAAATTCAAAAAAGGGGGAGTATTCAGAATTTTTGGTTCTATCAGACACAATTAAAAAGATAGTTCGGTTTTATCCAACCCCAAAAGAACTTTATCTCTTTAATACTGAAAAAAGTGAATCGTTAAAGTTTGAAAAATTTGAACAGGAAAGAATTGGGATTTTGGAATTTAAAGAGATCTTTGATCAATATGTTTACTTAATGACGGGAGCGATAATATGAAGAAAATTTTGATTTTATTTTTACTGTTTCCAATATCAAGCTTTGCAATTATTGGAACAGATACCGCCATGATGGTGCAACTTGTGACTACTACCGCAAGTCAGCTCAATGAACTTGAAAAGCTTGTTAGCAATACAGAGAAATACACACAAAAGATGCAGCAGTATAACGAGTTAGTTCAAGATCAGTATTTCAGGGCCGAGAGAGTCTTATATTTAGCTGAAGAACTTTCTGCAAAGAAAGAGGTCGCCAATCTTGGTGACTTGAATGTGGCCATCAGAGATCTTAAATACAATATGGTCGATTTAAAAGAGATGATGAAAAATTATGCAGAAATTAAAAGCGATGAGAAAAAAACTGTGGCCTATGTTGAAAAAAATAAAAAACTCAATGATATAGAAAAGAAAAGAGCAGAGGTACAAGTCACTCATTCGATAGAAGCAAAAAATGTAGGGAGGGCCAATCAATTAACGGCACAAAATACAGCGTTGATTTATGAAAACCAATTGAAGCAGTCTGAAGTTCAACTCGAATTATTAAAAGCTCAGAAAACTTCCAATCGTCTGAAGGCCGAAGAATTAGAAGATAAGCGTTTAGATGAAATGGAGCGACTTCGCTTTTACGGTAGAACTGCTAAAGGTAACTCAAAGGTGAATTTATGAGCACAAATGCAATGAGATCAATGCTCTTGTTAGATGTCCCGAATATTTCAACTCTTAGGATTGGAGTTGAAAATTATTCAAAGGTATTTCTTTCTGTCGCCTTTGTTAGTGCTCTCGGCTGGGAATTAGCAACTGAAATGAAATTTATGGGAGTGGTAAAGAATTTAGTACTGGCGCTGGTCTTCATGGGGTGCTTCTATCAATTCCATACAAAGGCCGTCGAAGTGAGTTTTAAGGCTTCTGAAGAATTACTGAGAGAAGTTTCGCCACGGAATATTTTTCTTAAAAAGTGGAATGAAGTTAAAGTTAAAAACTTGGATAATTCAAGTGGAAGCTTCATTGATAAAATTGTTGTTCCAAATCTAAATGATCTTTTAGGAACGGCGCTTTTTTTATTGAGTAAGGTTTGTATTTTAATCCTGAAGCTGATCTATACGACCGTTTATTATTTTACTTTTATCTTTGCGCCCGTTACAGCAGTTTTGAGTTTTATTCCAACTTCAAAAGGTTCCATGGCCGGAACAATCACGTCAAGTCTATGGTGTATTTTATTACCGTTCGTTTTGGCGGTGTTTTTAGCACTAGTTGGAAACACTGTTCAATTTCCTTCTGAAAACGGTCAACTGGCCGTTTCATCCATGGATCATTTAATTTGGATTTTCGGAATCACGCTTTTAATGCTTTTGACCCCTTCGTTTACCTATTCATTAATAAAAGGTTCTGTAGCGAGCACAGCGGATGCCGTCGGCGTGAAAATGACGGGAGTGGGAGCAAAGGCCTTAGTCAGTATCCCTATTATGTACGGATTAGGACAAAAGATTTTTGGCAAAGGAAAAAAAGGAGGAAAGAACAATTCTAATAGTCTAAAAAATACTTACCCTTATTATCAAAAACAGTATTCCGGTCAGAGACTAAAATCGAATCGCGATAATAGTACCTTTCAGAATTCTATGAGAAAAAATGCGGATGTAAATGTTAAGCAAACAGATCATAGCAAAGTGAAGTTGTCTGAAGTGAAAAGTAATCACACTAATTCAAAACAGAATTCACCTGTACCATCTGTTTCGAGTTCACAAAAAAATGTGAGTGAAAATAAAAACGTAGCAACTGCCAAGATTCCATCCGGCTCTTTTAATTTAACAAAGCAACATGCTCCTAATGTAACAGGACAGGTTAGACCATCGGGAATGAATCAGGCGGAACAACGAACCGAAAGAGCATTGAGGATTCATCCCAATTCTACATTACGCCCAAGAAGCTTTCAGGCAACCGCTGGCCAATCAGGGAATGGCCCGAGTTCAACAAAGCCCATTCAAGTATTGAAGCGTCCGAACATTGAGCGAGCACCATCGAAAGATTTTAAAACGGTAAGCTCGAAGGAGCGTCAACGTGAAGTATGAAAGCTTAGAAAATGTTTTAATGAAGGAGTTGCGCCTACTTCGTAAAACGCTAGTGGTTGTCCTGATAGCCTTTATATTGGTGACTCTGGTTGTTCTCGTGTCTAAGAATAAAATATTTATTCAAGCAGGGAATGCTGTAAAGACCAGACCGCTATTGACCTATGTTTGTAAAGAAGCATTTCTATCAATCGCCAATAATAAACCAATCGGAACATTTTTAACTGCTGAAATCCAAAATGCCCTAAAGAAAACAGATTTTAAAGTTGATGTTGATGAGATGTTGCTCAATCAGGAGGTTGACGATGCCAAATGCCGGATAATTGTCAAAGGCGGTGAACGAGTAAGGTCATTTGTAATAAGTATGGTTAAAAGCACTGATTTTGATTTTTTTTACAAATTATCCGAGATCAATGAAATTGAAGTGAATAAGGATGAACTAAAACTTGGAGAAAATAAATGACATTTTATATTTTAGCTAATCAGATTTCGACATTGTTTTTATCCCTTCATTTGTTAACGACAATTTCATTTGAAGGTGAGATTCGTTCCTATTTATATGGGGGAAGTAAAGATGATGTGACATTGGAATTGGCCAACAATAATAAGACACTTGCTTTAAAGGCAAAGAAAAAAGATATAGACACGAATCTTTTGGTCGTGACGAGTAAGAATAAATATTATTTTCATGTCAAAACCTCTGATAACAATTCTCATCAATTTATTGAGGTGAATGATGGCGAAATAAATAATTCATATTCAAAAATTAGAGAAGCCAAAGACTACGATCTTTATGAAGGGGCAAGTTCTGTTTTTGTTGTCAATAAGTCCAAAGAGAAAATGCGGGCAAATGAATTGGATGTGACCAAAGGGAAACTATATTTATCAAAAGGCGTTCCCATTATTTTAAATGGAGAACGTATTTATAACTAATACATAAACTAAAAAACATCGGGATAACGCATGAAGATTTTAATGCTTATTTTTAGCATACAGGTGGCCTTTGCTCAAATTTCTGTAAAAGAAGAAAAAACGAACGGAGCAAAAGAAACCACCGAGGTTAAAAAACACAAAAATAGGGAGAGCGAGATTGCTCTAATGAGAAAGATTCAAGAGCAAAATGCTGAACTTCTCAAGAGAATTGGAACTCCTGATGAAAAGTTTGTTGTTTGGGATGGATCTCAAAAGATTGAATCTGGAAAAGTAATTAAGGGGCTTCTTTTGAATTCTGTCGTCTCAACTAACTTGGAGTCTCCCTTGATGGTGCAAGTGTACTCAGGGTACGGGCTTCCTGATGGAACTAAGTTTATGTGTAAAGGAGTTACCAAAAACAAAAGAGTTTTAACAGTATGTGAGCGGATGATTACGCCAACAAAAGAGGTTGGCGTAAAAGTGCAAATTTTAAATCCTGATGGAACGTCAGGACTGAGGGGAGAATACAATGACGGGAAAGATTCATACATTGCAGGGGCCGTTGTCACAGAATTTGCCAAGGGAGTTTTATCGGCAAGCAAGGGCACTTTTCAAACTCCACTTGGCGCAATCAATGAAGTTAGTGACAAAAATAAAATTTTAGAAGGACTTGCTAATTCTGCCCAAACAACAACAGACGTCTTATTAGACGAATACAAAAATCAAGAACCAAAAGTTTTTATTGAAGCAGGAAAAGAAGTTCTTATTTTCTTTATGGAGGGAATAAATGCGTATTAATGCAATTTTATTTTTACTAGCAGTGTTTGTTTCTGGGTGTTCAAGCCTTAGAGGAACATTGATTACAGGGAGTGTATTAGGAGGAAGTCTAGGAGCAATGTCTGGTGTGGTCTTTTCACCTAATAAAGAATCTAAACCTGGAAATGCTTTAATCTTTGGGGCACTGGGAGCAGGTGTAGGGGCCTTAATTGGCCACTATTTTTACACCAATGATCCAGAGAACAGGGATTTAAAGCAAATGCTCTATGAGAAGGATTTAAAAGGGGGAGGGCAAAATCAAACGAAAGACGTGGGTCTTTTTGATTTTGCCCCGGAGCTTAAAAATATCAAACCAGATGTGAGTTTTAAGCCAGTTAAAAAATACGATGTTCCTCTTGAGAAGCTTCCGGAAAATTTAAAAGGAAAGGTAAAAAAACAGTATTTGCTGGAATATGAAACTGAAGGGAAGACCATTCAGTATGAGGGCCGAACAATCGAAATTTCGCCGTTTAAGGCATGGGAGCACGTTTATGAATAGTCGTTCAAAAAACCAAAGTCAGGGAATAGATTTCGTCACGCCATTAGTAGAAATTATTCATCACTTTGCAGTTTTAATAGGAACCTTGGGATTAGATGTTTTAAAATATGCATGGGCCAGATGGAATAAGCTTCCATACGAAGTAAGGCGAATTGAACCACAAGAATTAAGAATTAAAAAGACAACAGATGATTCTCTGATGCTTGGGCATTCATGTAATAGAAAAAAATCATTGCCACTAGAGGAGATAAATTTTGCGGCCCATACCTATATTGTCGGTGCCGCAGGAAGTGGAAAAACCAATTTGATATCTATTCTTCAAGAGAATCACATAAGGAAAGAAATTCCTGTGCTTTTTCAAGATCCAAAGGCCGACTTAGAGTCACTTCTAACGTTCGAGCACCTTTGTAAAAAATATGGTCGCCCTTATTATATTTTTCATGAGAACTATGCGGATTCAGTTGTTCTTAATCCTTTAAAAGAGGGCACGGTAAATTTAATAGTCGATAGGATTATGAATTCTTTTAAGTTTGAGAAAGAGTTTTATAAAATCACAAGTGAACAAGCAATTCGTGATTCAGTAACAAAAATTAAAGAAACCGAGCCGGAGGTAACTTTTGATTTAATTTATGAATACATGATTCTTAAACATAATAATGAAAACACTATTGGCATGATCGGACACCTCGAACGAATTGTAAAAAGTGACTTTGCCCATTTGTTAAAACCTCGACCAGGAAAGCCAACCAAGTCGATAAAAGAAATCAGAAAAGAGAAGGCTTGTCTTTATATTGGTCTATCAACCCAAGGATATGGCGAGACTGCTAAGGCATTGGCAAAGATCTTTGTTGAAGAAATGCTTTATGTTTCATTTGTTCAATTAGGAACTACTCGCGACTCACATTATTCCATGAATAACCCACTGGCGATTTACTTTGATGAATTTGGTGCTATTGCTACTCCAAGATTTTTGGAGCTTCAAAACAAATGTCGAGGCGCTGGAATGCAATTATTTATGGCGATGCAATCACCTAATGACATCAAGTTGATTGATGAGAATTTAACGGGGCTGATAATAGAAAACGCGGCAAATCTCATTATTTTCAAACAACGATTTGATGATACCGCGAATATGCTCGCTAAAACCTTGGGTACTATTATCGGTAAAAAGCAGACCTATCAAACGGAGGATGGCTCTATTGGTAATCGCGGAAGTCAAAGGGACGTTAATGAATTTATTTGTCATCCAGACATTATTAAAAATTTAAGGAAAGGCCAATGTGTTGTTCTTCAGCATGATCCAACGAGAGTTGATCTTGTTAATGTGAGAAACAGGCGTAATGAATTTGTTCCTAAAGATGAAATTAAAAGCAAAGTAGAGGAGGTGAAAAACGCGACAGTAGAAGTAAAAAGTTCGTCACCCGTTGGTGAGAAAATTAAGCAGGAGGAGCTAACAATATGAGTTTAGAATTAAAAATAAATCCTGAGCATTTAAAATTACTTTATCCATTAAAAGAATGGCGGGTTCTTGATTTGGCCAGTTTGCATAAAAGATCGAACGCCAAACTTTCTCAGGCGGGGTTAGTTCGTATGGTTTTGAGATTGGAAAAATCAAAAGTGATAAAGGGCTTCCGCGACCCTTGGTCTAGAAAAAAGTATGTTTATCTGACACGAACAGGGGAAGACTTGATCTCACTAAATGATAACCCAACGGCAATATCAGAGGAGTCTTTATTTCATGATCTTCGAGTTGTTGATCTGGGTCTTGAGTTAATAAAGAACGATGTTTTTAAAAAAATACGGTTTGAACATCAGATCGTAAATAGGAAAAACTATATTACTAACTTGGCGTTGATACCAGATGCGGAGGTTGACGGTGTTATGAATGGAAAAAACTTTTCACTGGCCATTGAATTAGAGCTACACCAGAAGAGCAAAGACCGTTTAGAAAAGAAAGGGGAGCAGTATCTAGGTTCACTTTATGACCATTGCTTATTCATGTTCAGCGATAGAAATACGTTAGAAAATTATAAAAAGTTTTTTACAGAAAAACTCGGCCCAAAATTTAATGAGAAGATATTTTTATTCCATTTAGGGGGGATTTATGAACCAGAGATTAATTTACAAAAAACTGAAGGGCATGTCTTCGGTAAATGGATGAAGTTCAACGATGTATTTTGCTAAGTGAATCTGAAGTGAATTTGACTTGAATTTGAGGTGAATGTTTGACGTCGAGTAAAAAATTACCCCTGCCAACTCGCCAATATTATTTAGGAATTTAAGACCCCAAAATTGACCTCCCCCTCTCCACGTTGTTTTGAGGAGGAGGTCAATTTTGGGGAAGAAATAGAGAGTAAGAGGCGAGTTGGCAGGGAATAGAGGAGGAGTGGATTATGAGAGAGATAGTGATTAATAGAGAGGGGAGAGAGGAGAAGAAGAGAGGGAGAAAGAGAAAAGAAAAGGAAGGAGAGGAGAGAAAAGAAGAACAGAAGAATAAATTTTTTGTTGATTTGGGTAATGATCAAGATGTGTTGCTCTTAATAAAGAAGCTGTTAGTTGAAGCGAATAATAAATCGTATGGACGGGAAATTATTTTCCGGGATTTGATAATTCATGCGCTACCAAAGCTTAATTCTAAAGACGTAGAAAAGATTCAAGATCAAAGCTTAACTGAAATGGAGCGAGTGAAGCGTTTATTAGACGAACACAATGAGAAAAATAAAACGACACTCTCTCTCGGTGAATTTCTAGTGAAGAAACTAAGTATTTAACAAATGGAGATTTAATTTATGGATAACAAGATTGAATTAATTACTGGCCGACTTGGAATTGATCCTCGCCTTGCTTATACAAAAAAAGGGGAACCAGTATGTGAGATGTCAGTGGGGCTTGTGAATGAACAAAATGAAACTGTTTGGCGTAAAGTTGTTACGTTCGGTAAATTGGCAGAGCAGTGTTCAGTCCATCTTCGAAAAGGAAATGAGGTGTTTGTGCGTGGCCCAATGTTCTTGAAAAAGTTTATAAACAGAGAAGGAAATGAAAAAGAATACTTTGAGGTTAAGGCATTTTCCATTGGGCAATCGTTACTTTAATAACTTAGCAAAGGAATTAAATGAATAAAAAAGAATTTGAAGTTCATCATTACAATACGTCGCCTACAGGGTATAGTAGTCCTGCTGATCCAAATGGATCGGCAGAGTTCTTTAACAATAGAATATGGTTAAGTACAGACGAAGCTGCTCAGTATCTCGGTAAGACAAAAAATGCAATTTGGATTCTTCTATGTCGTGGTCTTTTGATCAAAAGAAAATGGAGAAGACGGTTGTATTTTAAGCGGGCCGAGTTAGACCGACTTTTAGAAACTTCTTTAATTTAAGGAGCAAAAAAATGTCGATTAACAAAGTAATTAATGAGAAAGGTGAAGAGACATGGACAGCGTATGTTAGTGCGCGAAGTTCAAAAATGCCTCACATCCGATTTCAAAAAAGAGTTAAAGGTCTTAAAAGTAAAGCTGAAGCAGATCGTAAAGAGAAAAGTCTACTTAAAGAACTTTCTATGAAAGTTGCACAACAAGAAGGACATGGTTTTACATGGAGAATGGTAATTGAGAAATGGGTTACTACGGTTCGCTCACCAGGTTATAGCTACAAAAGTTATAGTCCCGATGTCATCAACGAATATTATTCTATGATGTACCGATGGACAGAAGAGTGGCTGAATGTTCCTGCTTCAGAAATTAACAGAGGAGACGGGCGAAAGGTTTTAGATAGCGTTATTGCTATTGGGCGTTCGAAAGCACATCAAAAGAAAATCAAAAATGTAATAAATATGATTTTTAATTGGGCGATTGAAGAACGTTATATTACCGGAGTTCATCAAAGTCCCGTTCATGGATTACAAATTACCTTGGTACAAGATAAGCGTCCCGAGATATTAAAGGTTGGTGAAATACGAACTCTTTTATATGAGGCTAAAGTTCAAGCTCATGAATGGTATCCAATATGGGCTACAGCGCTTTTAACCGGAATGAGAAATGGTGAATTGTATGCTTTAAAATGGGAAGACGTTGATCTAGATAATAATATTATTACTGTTCAGCGATCTTTTAATAAAAAGATAAAAGACTACAAATGCACTAAAGCAGGTTATTGGAGAACGGTTCCAATTTCAGATGAATTGAAAAGTGTGATAATTGATTTGAAGAAAAAATCCACTTCTGAATTTGTTCTACCTCGTCCCACATATTGGGATAGATGTGAACAGGCAAAAGTGTTAAGAGAATTTTGCAATTCAATTAATATTGCATCAATTAAGTTTCATACGCTGAGAGCTTGTTTTGCAACTCAGCTTCTTGGTGAAGGTGTGGAGGCCATGAAGGTAATGAAAATTTGTGGCTGGCGTGACCTCAAAACGATGGCCCGCTATGTTCGATTGGCCGGAATTGATGAGAAGGGTGTTACAGATACCCTTAGGTTCTTACCATCAGAGGACGTGTTTTCTAGTAATGTTGTGAACCTTTTTAATCATAGGAAAGAGTAGGCTTTTTAGATGAGAAGTAGATAGAGAAAGACAAATATTTAAGATAGGCCCAGTTTGCACTGGGTCTATTTTTATGTGTATCAAATTGACATAAAATCGCTAACTCCTTAAAAGAATTAATTTTTTTATGTGTTTTAGAAAATCCGGGATAAATTAGGACTTGTGACTTGTAAATGATCAAGCTTATAACCGACTAAAAACATTGAATTTTTTATGTGTTCGTTATATGTTTCTTGTGTGTTTCGAAGCTAGGGAATTAAAATGACTAAATTATGGGTTGAAAGAGCATTAAAGCTATTGGAAAAAAGTTTAAATCCACCACATGAATTAAATGAACTGGATTGGAAATTATCTCTTTCTGAAGATAAGAAAAAATTGACTGAGCATTTATCAGCCTTTGGAAATCAAACAGGCGGAGGTGTTTTTGCGTTTGGTATAAATGATCTTGGACAAAAGATAGGTATTTCAGAAGAAGATACAAAGAATGTAATTACGAAAATTGGTAACCTAGCACATGATTCTTTGGAGCCAGCATTAAAAATAGATCACTACTACTATAAGGATGGTGATGGTAGTTCAATATTACTTGTACACGTTGAAGAATCTGCTACTAAGCCTGTCCACCTTAGAGGGAAAGGCTTGGAGCATTCATTTATTCGAACCGCATGCTCCACAAGAAAAATGAGTAATGAACAACTTGCCAAGGCCCTAATGTCATCGAAGGTTGAAAAGTATGAAGAGCTAGACGCTTTTAGTTCAAATTCCTTGGAAGAAGTGCTTTCCCTTTTAGATTATAATGAATATTTTGATTTAATCGGAATTCCTAAACCTTCCAATGATGAAAAGATTTTTCAAGAACTTGAAAAAAGAAAACTTGTTGGATTTAAGAGTGACTTCTATTCAATCACAAATCTTGGAGTTTTATTAGCGGCAAAAGATTTCAATAAATTTTCAGGATTTGAAAGAAGAGGAGTGAGAGTAATCATTTACAGTGATACAACTCGAACAAATGCCAAGGGCGAAATAATTGGAAGGAAAGGTTATGCAATAGGTTTTTCGGCAATGCTTGATTATATAATGCAGAATGTACCTTCAAGCGAAGTGATAAAGGATGCTATTCGTGTTGATGTAAAGCTTTATCCAAAGGTCGCGATAAGGGAAATTCTTGCAAACGCTCTAATTCATCAAGATTTGTATAATGTCTCGATTAATCCAAAAGTAGAAATCTTCACCGACAGAATTGAAATAAGCAATCCGGGTTCGCTTGTTCCTAATTTATCACTTGATAGAATTATTGATAACGCTGAACCAAGAAATGAGTTACTTTCTCGTTCAATGTATCATTTAGGAATTTGTGAGGACAGAGGTAGCGGAATAGATAGGGCCCTTGGTGCTATTGAGCTATATAATTTACCGCCTTTAAAATTTGAAGAATTGCCAAATATATTTAAGGTAACGATATATTCACCTAAAGCTTATCAAGACATGTCACCAGAGGAACGAGTTAGGGCGTGTTATCAGCATTGTGTTTTGAAATATTTGGCAAATGAAAGAATGACTAATTTAACTTTCAGAAAAAGATTAAAAGTTGCAAAGACAAATCATTCTTTGGTTTCAAAAATAATTAAGCAAACCGTAGATGAAACAAAAATAAAAATAGGAGATCCTTCGAACAATTCCACTAAATTTACTTATTATATTCCTTCTTGGGCATAAAAAATAATTAGCTTTGTCTTCTCAGTCTACTTCTCAAACTTAACCACTCAATTTCATTTCGGTCGGGTCGAATCCACCATCGAACTCGATGGTGGGTTCCCCCCAAAAGTAAAATAATTCAAAACAATTCTTAAGTTCTTTTAATCATTTCAATTAGGTTTCAACAGGTTCGATCAAGTCACTCGTTATCAACATTGCTGGAAATGTCTCAACATAACTCTCGTTGGCTTAGTTATGGCTTATGTTTTGGCTTACCTCGATTTTGAAGCTGTCATCCATGGACTAAGCTATGTAGCAACTCTAGGGACTACATAGCTTAAGCACGTTGAATCAAAAGACTACGCTGCTTAGCTGTTAAGGAGCTTTTTAATTAATTAAGAGGCCTCTTATGAAAAAAAAAGACATGGAAAAGAAAAAGATTAAGAAGAGAAGATGTAATCACAAGGTTATGACAAAAGAAGCATGCGTATTAAAATTTATGAGAGAGTCTAGGCATCTTTCGATGAGGAGAGCTGGGGATTTATTAGGTACATCAGATTCAACTATTTCTCATCTGGAAAATGGTAGAGCAGATCTACACCCAAAAAATATTTCGATGCTTCTTGAGGCTTATGGTTATACTTACGATCAATTTATTTTAATGTGCTCAGGAAAAATAGAGTTGCCTCAAAGTATGCGTCGTGAATGCATTGAAATAATAAAAAGGCTTGATGAAGAAAAATTAAAAACAGTGAAGACTATTTTGCAAAGCTTTTAATCATTAAACGGAGGAAAAGGAACTCAACATTTCCTCCGTATTATTTTTATTAATTATTCAATTTTTTTTTGTTTCACTAATCCAGTTAGAAACATTGCCTAAGCAGCATGTTCCCTGAGGATTACTCTTTTCACAAAAACACCCTGGAACTTTCATCTTGGCCTTAATGTCGTTTAAAACTTCAGACTCTAAGTCAGATTTGATTTTTTCCAACGCCATTTTTTTTGTTATGCCGAAGCAGTAGCAGAGTTTCACGTCTAAACTTTCATCCTTCAAAGAAACCTTTTCATTGATTTCATCGCTTTTAAAAAAGTGTAAAGGATCTTTAGAGAAATAAACGACAGAGCAATCTGGATTCTCGCAGAATTTATATTCTGTATTGTTTTCGATCTTAAATTGAAAATTAGCTTTGACCTGGCATTCTATTGTTGTGAGATTAACAGATGAACCGTTTTGGTTGCAAGTAGGGCATTTGAAATTTTCAACTTTGCTTTTACTTTCTGGTTTACAACAATTCATAATTTATTCTCGATCACTAAATCTTTATCGTTAATTTTTGAAATCATCATCAATGAGAAGAGAACTGCAACAACTGAAATTATACTTAAAATTCCAAAATTCTCTGATTTTCCGAAAATGGTCCCTAGGAAAAAAAGAAATAATGTTGCCATACTGGTGATGGAGCTGGCCATGCCGTTAACTTCTCCTCGAGAATCATTAGCAATCATGTTCTGCCTTATTTCTGTTTCACCTATACTAAATCCATACAGGCCTATCCTTGAAAATAAAATAAAGATTAGGAATGGATAAATACTTTCAAGAAAATAAAATGAAATTCCTGCAGCGAGAACGCAAATAAATTGAAAGATGAGAAATATTTTACTAGTACTGACCATTTCCTTTTTCTTTCTTAGGTATGGATAAAGAAATGTAGGAATGATTCCAAAGCAAGCTCCTAACCCTCTAAATAAACCAATTGTAAATTCAGAAGTCCGATTACCATCTTTCAAAAAACTTGTCAGAAGGACACCGTGAGGACTTAAAACGGAAAGCCACAAAGCTGCATATCCAAAAATAACTATTCCATATGGTTTATCTTTTAATCTATTAAAAGAAGAAACAAAATCATTAAGAATGTTTTTGAAGGACTTAGTATTGTTTATTTCTGAGGAATAAATTTTGCCAGCATCAAGATTTGTAATTGACCTCAACAAAAGATATTCGGGAAAGAATGTTACCAAATTCAAGAGGGCTATAATGCTAAAACCGTAGACTGAAGCCTTTCCTAAGAATAGGGACAAGATTAGTCCAGTGAAGATGGGGGCCGATACTTCTGTGATCAAATCTAATCTGCTCAAGCGACTATTGAATAGTGGCAACTCATATTTTTCAAGAATATCAACCGCAAGATCAAAACCAACAGAGGCATCCATTAAGGCAGAACCGAGGCTAGAAACCGTGCTACTAGTAACAAATAAAACTAAAAGAACGGCGTAGTATGCAAAATTTCCATTCAGTTCTATAAAAAACATAGCGGAAAGAAAGATCCACATAATGGACATGGCCACTGTTTGGTAGCCGATTCCCATTTTATAAATATTAATCCTTTTTTTCGAATCAATTTTTTTTATTAAAGATGGACCAAAAATTATTTGAGCAAGTTTCGAACACAGATAAAATAATGAGATGAGCTGCACTTTTCCCGGTAAAAGTTGTATAAGTACAAGCGGAACTGCGAAATCCCACGCCTGATCTCCAAATCGTGTTAAAAATCTGCTTAGGAGAATTTTGTTTTGATTAGTCATAGCTCTAGACTTGATGAATTCTTTTTAATCAGCGACTCTTTAATTAAGCTTTTAACAATACCACATTTATCAGTAGTGCCTTGTGTAGAACAACGTTTGGATAAATTTATGAGTTGTGCCTGAAGCTTAACCAATTCAGAAATTTTCATTTCAATTAACTTCAAATTTTTGTCGATAATCTGATTCGCTTTAGAGCAGTCGCTATTATTATCTTTAAGTTCTTTAAGAGCTTTTATTTCATCTATTCCAATTCCCATAGACCTGCAATGCTGAATGAACATCAGTTCATCTAGTTGTATATTTGAATAAACTCTATAACCATTATCCAAGCGAGTCGGTGGTGTGATCAATTTGGACTTTTCATAGTAGCGGATTGTTTCAATGTCCATTCCAGTCGCTTTAGAAATTTGACTGCGCAACATATTGTCTCTCCCTAATTTAGCCTTGACCCTGTATTGGCTACAGGGTTTAGATTAGTCAAAAAATTTAATTTTTGGAAGTAAAAAATGGATGGAAAAAACTCAAATAATGGACACGGTTGCTGTGGCAGCTCATGTGGTTCTATAAGCGAGGCAATAAATGCTCAAGGCGAAGGTAAGGCAACTTCTGATCAAATCATCACCAAATTTAAAGTGATGAATATGGATTGTGCAGATGAGATAAAGGCTATTAATGATGTCTTGAAAAATAAAGATATCTACGGAATTAAAGCTAATCTAATGGCTTCAACAATTGAAATTTCTCACAATAAAAATATTAACGACAGTTTTCTTAAAACGAAAATCAATTCTACTGTCGTAAAAGTTATTGAAGAAAGCTCCCATTTAAATGCCAATAAGGAAAGAATCATAAAAGTTTCCCTAAGTGGATTACTCTTGCTGATAGGATTAATCTTTGATTATTTTAATTCGAATTCACTTGAATTAGTGCTTCTGTATCTCCTATCTATTCTCATTGGAGGAACGTTAATTTTCCCGAAAGCGCTTAGTGCAGTTAAAAGGCATAGTCTGGATATGAATGTACTCATGACAGTTGCTGTTTTGGGTGCTTTGATAATTAAACAGTATTCGGAAGCCACCACTGTAGTGTTTCTCTTTTCCTTATCGGAACTTTTAGAAAGCTTGAGCGTGCAAAGAGCAAGAAAGGCAATTGAAGAGCTTTTCAAAATCACACCTAAAACGGCGCTTGTTGTAAATGGAGATAAAATTACAGAAGTTGATGTTGAAAAAATTTCAATCGCTCAGGTTGTGAGAGTAAAAGCAGGGGAAAATATTCCAATGGATGGTATTCTTATTAGTGGCCAGGGAAATGTTAATCAAGCATCACTAACCGGAGAATCCATACCAGTCTATAAAACTGTAGCAGATGAGGTTTTTGCAGGAACCTTAAATACAGATGGTAGTTTTGATATAAAGGTTACAAAAAATTTTGAAAATTCAAAATTGTCTCATGTTGTGAAGTTAGTAGCAGAAGCTCAATCTCAAAGGGCACCAGCTCAACAGTTTGTAGATAAATTTGCCCAAATTTATACACCCGTTGTTTTTGTGTTGGCCTTATTAATTTTTCTCATTCCGATGCTATTTGGAGGTCATTCTCAGGAATGGTTTTATAAAGCTTTAGTTCTGCTCGTAATAGCTTGTCCATGTGCCTTAGTTATTTCTACTCCAATTTCAGTGGTGTCTTCACTGACTGCTTTAGCAAAGAAGGGAGTTCTAATTAAAGGTGGCTCTCATCTTGAAATGCTGGGAAAAATATCGACATTGGCATTGGATAAAACCGGAACAATAACTGAAGGTAAGCCTGAAGTGAAAAATATAGAAATCCTGAATGGTATTTCAACAGAACAATTTCTGGAGATTGCGGCTTCGATTGAAACTCATTCAAATCATCCCATTGCTCAAGCAATTATAAAGTTTGCTGAAGATAAAGGCATTAAACCTAAGAAGGCGGAAAGTTTTAAAAATTTGCCTGGAAAGGGTATTGAAGCAACCATAGACGAACACATTTATTTCCTCGGAAATCACAAATTTGTAAGCGATTTAAGCCTAACTAGCAATTCACTAGAGCTAAAATTAAAAGAACTCGAAAAACAGTCTCTATCAATCGTCGTAATTGGACATAAGCCGCATTTAAACTGCATGGGCGAAATTTTAGGTATTATTACTATTGGCGATAAAATTCGAGAAAATGCTCAAGTTTCAATCGAGAAAATAAAAAAGGCTGGAGTTAAAAAGGTAGTCGTTCTTAGCGGAGACAATCAAACAACCACATCAACTATTGCCTCTCAAATTAAAGCTGACCTGGCCTTAGGTGGTTTGCTTCCTGAAGATAAAGTGGAACAAATTAAAAAACTTTTGTTAACTAAGAAGCGTGTTGTAATGGTAGGTGACGGTGTGAATGATGCTCCTGCAATGGCAACGGCTTCATTGGGAATCGCCATGGGCGGAATTGGTACTGGGGTCGCGATTGAAACTGCAGATGTTACATTGATGTCAGACGATTTGGGGCAAATTTCAACTGCGATAAAATCAGGAAGAAGAACTCTTCATATTATAAAGTTCAATATAGCTTTTTCGATTCTAACTAAACTTGTTTTTCTTATCCTTGCCCTTTTGGGAATCTCAAATCTATGGATGGCAATTGTTGCAGACACAGGAGCCACTTTAATTGTTATTCTAAATTCGCTAAGATTATTGAATATTGAAGAATAAACTGTTTTTGGAGTTAACTTGAAAAAAATTATATTACTGGCACTTTCAATTATTTCAGCAAAGACATTCTCAGATGATAGTTTCATTCCCATGCAAACTCAAATGTTGGAAAATTATTTTTCACACCATATTTTAATAGCGGAAAAAAGCACGCACCAGCTTCACCTGTTTGAGAACGAAAATGGAAAACCGAAATTAATAAAAACATATCAAATTGCAACTGGGAAAATCAGTGGTGACAAAATTCGTGAAGGCGATTTTAAAACACCAGAAGGTATTTATTTTTTTGACAACTTCATGACGAAGCAGCAGCTTCTTAAAAAAGTCGGGAAAGAGGCGAAAATTTACGGCGCCGGTGCTTTTATTTCTAATTATCCTAATGAAGTTGATAAAATTTTTAAGAAGAAGGGCTCTGGTATTTGGCTTCATTCAACTAACGATGAAACAAGAATTGAAAAAGGCCTCGACTCAAGAGGTTGTGTTGTAATGAACAATAAGGATTTAATTGAAGTTTCAAAGTATATCGAATTGAATAAAACACCATTTATAATTACACAGAGTCTTCAATTTCTAAAAAGTGATTCACATGAGTTGATGAAAAATGAGCTGACAAGTTTTATTAATTCGTGGACAGCTTCTTGGCAAGCAAAAGATATTGAAAAATTTATGGCACATTACGATGCTGAACATTTTATTGATCTCAAAGGAAACTTTCTCAAGTTTAAGCAATATAAAAATGCCGTCTTTTCAATGCCAGGAAACCCTAAAGTTGAAGTTGATCACGTAACAATTTTATTTGAAAAAGATTATGCGGTAATTACCTTTATTCAAAATTATCAATCGTCAACTTTATCGGACATTGGCAAAAAAGAATTGTATGTAAAACAGAATGCTGATGGTAATTGGCAGATCATAAGAGAAACTTGGTCCAAAGAAGGGGTTGATGAGCATTTAAAAGTAGCTTTTCAGCCTGTCTCAAGATTCTTTAATAATGCTCATACGAAATTATAGTCAGAATCCCCCCAAGAGTTGTCTTGAGGGGATTTGATGAAAGATTATTCGATAATAACAAAAGTATCCTTAGAAACATTGTAGTCTTTATCCAGTTGCACCTTAACTGTATCATTTGAAATGATGTCAGATATTTTTCCAACAATCTCGTTTTCTCTATGACATGACCACCTTTGAGAACGCGTTCCTTTTGAAATAATTTCACACTTCCAATCGAAAACAGTAGCTGGATTACCTATTTTGGGTGAATGGCTGTTCGTATCAGCAAGCTTAACTTCAACGATCTTACTGTTGTCAGTTTTAATTACATCATGAGTATGAGAGCAGGAAACAAGTGTGAATGAAAAAAGGATAAGTGAAATAATAGTCTTCAATGGAAACTCCAATTTTAAAATTTAAAAATTCAAATGCGATTGAAAATTCAAACTAGTATTGGAGGCCGCTCATTTTTTGAATTAAAGTTCGAGATTAGAAGAGAACCGTTGCTGAAGAAAGGTTCTTCATTATTTACAGCGAAAGTTTGGTAGTTAGACTGTTTTTTTTGTGTATACACCAAATTCAAAAAACAAGAATTTGGACATACATCGCAATGATCATTTGAGAAATCATCAGTAAATTGTACTTCAAGTGAGTTAAGAGACGAGATCAAACTTGTTTTGTTGTTTTGATCATAATTAAAATCTTTCTGTGCGCAGGCTACACCATCGGCAACTGATAGAATGAGGAGCGTGAAAATAATAAAAATTGAGAAAAATTTCATTAGGACTATTATAAGTTGAAATTAAATTTTTTAACAGTAGGAAAATGTCATCAAGATTCAGAGTAGCTTGCAAATCCGAAGACTTACTAATAAAGATGATAACCGTATAGTATTGTAATTCTTGAATTTTATCTTGAATCATTAGTCTCAAACTGATAAAGATTAATCATGAAAAAATTGTTCATATTAACAGTAGTTTTCGTACTACAGTTGGTATTAACCTCATCATTTGCTTGCGAATTAAAAGTTTCCGAAAATACGGGTAACCCTTCTTCTCGTGCTAAATTTTCAAAAACAGAAAAGATTAATTCATTTTCTAATTTATCGGCAAAAGACCAGTCTAGTGATCATTCCCCTGAAGATTTCTTTCATTGCGATCATTGCGAAGGATGTAACCATTTTTTGATAAGCATGAATGAAATTTTTTCGTTTAAAGAATTTAATACTTATTTTTCCGCAAATTTCTTCTACGATCACATCTATACCCAACCTGACATATCGTTTCTTAGCAAACCGCCCATTCACGTTTAATTTTTCCATTTAATTTACCTAAAAATTTTTAAAACCGGAGTATGCAACAATGCTTGCTAGAGTTTTTATTTGTGGGCTTTCCACATACATGTTTTTAGCGGCTGCCGAGTCAGCTGTTAAATGTCCAAATCCTATAAGCGCTAATGATCTTTTAAAGTGCATCCAGGAAAATCACCCTGAAGTTATAAGCGTAGATAAAATTAATGAAGTTTCAACTAAGTTAGCAGCTCAAGGCAAGGCCTGGAAAAATCCTGTGATATCTTTTGAATCATTAGGAGGTAGCAATTTAGGTAGTTCTGTTTTCGACAGTGAACTTAGATTGTCTCAGACAATAGAATTTACAGGTCAAAGATCAGCAAGAAGTAAAAGAGGAAAAGCATTAGGCGAAGTTTTTAAGGCAGATAGCCTCAGTAAAATTGAAGAAGTTACTTTGTTGGGAGTTAGGTCTTTATTTAGATTGTCGCAATTAAAGGAGGAGATGCTCAAAGTTGAAGAATCAATTTCAAGATTCAAGCTTATCAAAAATCAATATCAATCTAGGCCTCGTTTAAATCCTGAACAGGAAGCAACCTTGGGCATTATACAGATGGCTATCAGTGAGTTTGAGTTCCGCTTGAATCAGGCCAATACAGAAAGAAACGAGATTCTCACAGAGCTTATTGCGATATCGAAACTTAACAAATCGGAAATTGAGTCCAATTTACCAAAGTTAATAAAAAAGTGGCCAGAGCTGCAAAATTCTTCGGGGGATTTAAAATCCGCGTTGATTTTAAAATCAAAGGCTGAGGTCGATTTAACGAAAAGTGAATTGGATGTTGCTAAATCTGAAGCATGGCCGGAATTTACAGTCGATCTAATAGCTCAAAACAAAATCGATGGGTCATTACAATATCAGATGTTCGGTGCAGGTATAAGTCTGCCTCTGCCACTTTTCCAAGTCAATCAAGGGGAAAAATCACTAAAGGCAGTTGAGTTTTCAAAAGCTCAGAATGTTCATCAGGCAAATATTAAGAAGCAAGAAGCTCTTTTGGAAAATTTAGCTAATACCTACAAGACCTCTGTGAATAATTTAAACAATACTCCGTCAGACGATTCTATCGAGAAAAAGCATAAAAATGCTGAAAAGTTGTTTTCACAAGGAATGATTTCCGGACCACTTATTGTGGAAACTCATAAACAGATTATTGAATACACTCAAATTCGAAATCAGGAAGAGTTGAAAGCAATAGAGGCATTGTGGACTCTATACATATTAAAAGGAACTTTTTTAGAGCAGAAAATATAAAATAATTAGGGGGAACCATGAAATTACTTTTTTTATTACTTTTATTAACCTTGATCGTCTCTTGTGGAAAAAAGGATGATAAAAATTTAGAAGAAAAAACACAAAGAGAACTCGTTGTTGAAAATGAAAACTTAGAGCGAAAAGCGACATTGCTTGAAAATGATCTAGCTCGAAAACAAGAATTTTATACTGCTGTTGAAGGAACTTACGAAGGAACTTTTATGGCAGGAGAAAAAGAGTTTAAAACTCGGATGACTTTAATTCCAAGCTTGCCACCTTATACTTCAAATAGAATCAGAACATTGGAAGAAGTTACAGCGGATCTGAATAATTTAAGTTTTTCTTTGCAAACTACTCACTGGAATGCAAAGGGAACCGCGGTTGCTTCTGGTTGTATTTTTAGCGAAATCAGACCCGACTATGACAATGGACAAATTGCAGTAGCTGCGGAAAATTGCGCAAATGTTTACAAAGTCAGTTTGTTCGATTCGAGTGATCGCAGTGGAGACGGTCCAATCAAAACGTCCGAAGTTCTTCAAAAAAGCCGATCAATCTCCAAAAGAATTCTTAATAATGAGATTAAAGAAGTTAATGAAATTCATGTAGTCATTCAACCTACTTTAGTCGCTAAGACATTCATTGCTGTCTTAAAGAGAGTTCAACCATGAGAAAAATTATTCCATTATTATTTTTTTTCGTTTTGAACAGTAAAGTTTCTTTTTCAGAAGTCATTTCGTTAGAAAGTGTCACTCAGAAGGTGAAAGAGCAAGACTTGTCAGTCTTACAAAATGCAGAAAGGGTTTATCAGGCTAAAGTTTCTATAGATGAAGCTCGCTTAAATATGCTTCCTCGTTTAAATCTTTGGAACATTGGAAAAGTTGTAATTGAACCTTCGGCTATTCTGGATGTCATTCAGGAAATCGCACCATTTTTAGTTCCCTCAAATTGGTTTCGATTAAAAGAGACAGAGTTACTTTTTGCAGCAGAGAAACAAGGTTATCTTGCATTGAAGGCAAATGAAGTCTTTTCGGCCAGATCTCTTTACCTAAAAGTCTTGTTGGATCAGGAACTTTATAAATCTCTTCTCAAGCATGAGGTAAATCTTTCTACTATTAAAAATATCGCTGAAGATAGGTTAGACCTAGGATTGGAAAACCCAGAACTCGTTAGAGAAATTCAAATACAACATTTGAACATTAAGGAAGATCTCGTAAAAATGAAAGTTCTTGTGGATTACGAGAAAAGTATTCTATCTCAGGCACTGGGGATTTCCGTTAAAGAAGAGTTGGAATTAGATTCAATTAAATTTCCTGATGGATCAGTCAATCAACCGATGGAACCTAATGATTGGGAGGCAGACATTTTGAAAAAATCTCCCGAAATAATCCAGTTCCAATATTTCATAAAAGTCATTCCTGAAATAAAAAAGGAAATAAGTTTTTCTTTTTTAGGAGTTCCTTCCATAAGTAGAGGAACGGCTGGAGGTGTATTTGATGATATGCCAGTCTCACAGGGATTAGGTTTTGCCAATGGAAAACAAATTGACATCGTAAAATCTAAAGAAGCGGTGATGAAGTTACAATTGAAAGGTATTGAAGAAACATTAAGACGACAGGTTCTAAATGTTAGTCAGGAACATAATGCTTCATTAAGAATCAGATCACTCCAAAAAGAAAGACTCGAGCTTAGTGAATTAAATTTTAAAGCCATGTCTGAAAAGTTTGATGTCGGGAATCCAGTATCGTTAGGAGATTTTTCGCAAACAGTTCTCTCACTTTTGCAATCTCAAGCCGCTTATTCAGAGGCTCTTTATAGTTTTATTATCAATTACGACAAATTGCAAAGAATGGCATTTGTGGGACCTTATGAAAGTCTTCTGTCGGATTCTGCTCCAGCAGCGAAAGGCGAAGCTGAGTGTAGAAAAACAATTTTTGGAAGAAAAGTATGCAAGGAGAAAAGCAATGATTAATTTTAGAATTTCTTTGCTTGTTATACTTCTTGTTAATTCAAGTCTTGCTTTTAATGAAGAAAAAAATGCAAAAACAGAAAACCATAAGGAACTTGGCACAAGTACAAAGCAAGATGTGCATGATGATCATAAAGATTCTGGAAAAGAAGATGGTCATGATAAACATCAAGAAAAAGAGCATGAAGAAGAAAATTCAAATGTCGGCCCCGAAAAAGGGATTGTAAAGGCCAATGAAGAACAAGGCTTCATTTTGTCACCCGAAGCAACTAAGAATTTTGAAATTAAAACAATGAAACTTGTGGGAGTTGGTCCATGGACTGTACCAGATTCTGCGAGAATGCTTTCCAAAGAGGAAGTAAATCTCTATCGAATCAGGAATGGTTTTATAAAGAGAATTGATTTCAAACTAATTTCAAAAAGTGGCTCATTAGTAAAAATTCTTTCATCGGATTTAGCAACTGGAGATGAAGTCATTACCAATGGAGTTGGCTTCGTAAGAATTGCTGAACTAACTGCTTTCGGGGGAGCGCCTGAAGGACATTCACATTAAAAATAAGGCAAAGCTATGATTAATAAAATAATTCATTTTTCTGTGTACAACAGAATAGTTGTACTGGCCTTGACGGCTGCTATCGCTATTGCGGGAATGTATTCATTCCAGCATCTTCCAATTGATGCCGTACCTGACATCACTAATAATCAGGTGCAAATTAATACTATTATTGAAGGTCTTGCTCCGGAAGAAATAGAAAGATCGATTACTTTTCCGGTCGAATCTTCAATGAGAGGTCTCGCTGGTGTTGAGCAAGTTAGAAGTATTACCCGTTTTGGCCTATCTCAGGTCACTGTAGTTTTTAAAGATGGACTTGATATATATCGTGCAAGGCAAGTCGTCTCTGAAAGATTGCAAGGAGTACTTTCTGAATTACCAAAAGGCGCAAAAGCAGAATTGGGGCCAATTTCTACAGGCCTTGGTGAAATCTATCAATACTCCTTAGACGTTAAAAATCCTTCAACAAATAGCGAAGAAAGACTTAAGCAGCTTATGGATGTTAAAGCTTTGCAGGATTGGTTTGTTAAACCAAGACTTTTAACTGTCGAAGGAGTAGCTGAAATTAACACTACCGGTGGATATGAAAAACAATTTCACGTACAACCGGATGTTAAGAAAATGGCATCATACGGAGTCCATTTCGATGAAATAGTAGAGGCATTGGAAAAAGTAAATCAGAACGTTGGTGGAGGTTATGTTTCACAGAGTGCCGAGCAATTTCTCATTCAAGGGATTGGGCTTTTTAAAAACATTGAAGACATAAAAAATGTCCCAGTAAAGCAACTGGATTCTTTTAGAATTATAAAAATTGGCGATATTGCACAAGTGGCCTTGGGAAAAGAATTGCGTACTGGTTCTGCAACAGTCAATGGACATGAAGTTGTACTAGGTACAGCAATGATGCTTTTGGGAGAAAATAGTCGAAATGTTTCCACCCGAATTCAGGAGAAGGTGGAAGAAATTTCTAAAACTTTACCATCTGATTTTGTTTTGAATACTGTTTACAATAGATCAGATCTCGTTAATGCAACTCTCGGAACAGTTGAACATAACCTTATTATGGGAGCCACACTAGTTATAGTTGTTCTATTTGTCTTACTCGGTAATATCAGAGCAGCCATTATTACGGCATTTACGATTCCATTAAGCTTACTGATGACATTTTTAATTATGAAACCATTGGGCTTATCTGGGAATTTGATGAGTTTAGGAGCGCTTGATTTTGGAATCATCGTTGATGGAACTGTAATTCTCATTGACAATTGCGTTAGATTTATTCATGAAAAGACAAAACATCTTGGAAGAAAATTGACCAAAGAAGAATTACAGAAAGCGGTTTATGATGCCACTGTAGAAGTTAGAGTTGCTGCTGGTTTTGGAGAACTTATTGTTGTAGTTGTCTTCCTTCCTATTTTCGCTCTTGTTGGAGTTGAAGGGAAAATGTTCAGACCGATGGCCGCTACGTTTGCAATTGCGGTCATTTCAGCCTTAATGCTTTCTTTTACAACTGCTCCAGCCATGGCATCACTAATATTATCCAGAGACGCTGAAGACAAAGAACCAAAATTTATGTTGTGGATTAAAAAAATTTACAAGCCTGTATTAGAAGCAACTTTCTCATTGAAGAAATTCACCATAGGTGCCTCATTGGCGGCAGTTATCATTGGAGTTTTTTTGTTCATGCGAAGTGGTGCTGAATTTTTGCCTCAGTTAAGTGAAGGGTCTTTTGCTTTTCACATGATCAGACCTGTAAACACCAGTCTTGATCAATCAATAGCTCTCCAGAGAAAAGCTGAAGAAGTGATCATGAAATTTCCTGAAGTGGAAAATGTCTTTTCAAGAATTGGAACAAGCGAAGTCGCCACTGATCCCATGGGCGTGAATATTTCAGATACATATATAATGTTGAAAGATAAATCTAAATGGCCTGAAAGCAATGGCAGTAAAAAGCATACATTTCAATCATTGGTTAACGCTCTCATTGGGAAATTAGAAAAAGAAGTTCCAGGACAGAATTATCTTGCCTCACAACCTATTCAAATGCGTTTTAATGAATTGCTCGAAGGTACAAGGGCGGATGTTTCAATTAAAATCTTTGGTCCTGATTTAAAAACAATTATGGATAAGGCAAAGGAAATTAAAGAAGTTGTGTCAACAGTTGAAGGTGCTGGTGATGTCGAAGAAGATTTGGCCGGTACAAGTCCAGTATTAAAAATTGAGCCTATTGATAATTCCGTTCATCGCTATGGTGCAAGTACTGCTGATATACTTGATACTGTTTCTATTGCACTCGGAGGTAAGGAAGCTGGAACTTTATTTGAAAATGAAAAAAAGTTTCCCATTGTAGTTAGACTAGCAGAAATTGACAGATCCGATCTTGAAACGATTAGAGGTTTGCCTGTAGGAATTGGTACCAACGTTACAACTCCGTTATCCAATCTTACAAAAATCTATTTTGCAGAAACTTATGGATCGATATCGCGTGAAGATTCTAATCGAAGGTCTGCTGTATTAGTCAATTTAAGGGGGAGAGACACGGAAAGTTTTGTTAACGAAGCAAAAAAACTTGTAGAGGAAAAAGTAAAGTTACCGCAAGGATATTATTTAACTTGGGGAGGAAATTTTAAAAACCTACAAGAAGCAAGACAAAGACTGATGATTCTTACTCCGATCGCCTTAACGATCGTCCTATTTATGATTTATGCTGCCTTTAGAAGCGTTGGACAGACATTACTTATTTTCTCATGCGTTCCATTCGCGCTAGTTGGGGGAATCGTTAGTTTAATGCTGAATAATTTGCCATTTAGTATTTCGGCCGGAGTAGGATTCATTGCTCTCTCGGGGATTGCGGTTTTGAATGGTGTTGTTCTGGTTAATTATTTTAATCAGCTCAAGCTTGAAGGAAGAACAGGCAAAGATCTAGTTGTTACAGGCACCTTGATCAGGCTTCGTCCGGTGCTTATGACAGCTTTAGTTGCAATCTTTGGTTTTTTACCAATGATGCTTTCTACTGGTATTGGATCAGAAGTACAAAAGCCTTTAGCTTCAGTTGTTATCGGTGGGATTGTTTCATCAACAATTTTAACGTTGGTTGTACTGCCAATACTTTATTCAATTTTTGAAAATAAATTTAAAGGAAGAGTGGCCCATTAAATTGGGCCTCTTTTTATGGAATATGATCTTGATGATTTTTTCTATTGAATATTAATTACACCGCTAATCATATCCATCCCACAGCTAAATTTGACTTCGCCTTTCTTTAATTGTCCCAATTTAATATTTACGGTTTTATTTAATGGTAATGACTTTTTAATTCCTTTTGATGGAATCGAAATTTCGGTAGCACAAGTTTCATTCGTTTTTCGAGTGACTTCAAGTTCAACATCACTTCCAGGCTTCACTTTAATTTGGCTTGGTTCAAAGCCATTGTCAGTTACATTGATATTAACTTTTTCAGTGCTATTAGCTCCATAAGCAAAGCTAATAAAAGTAGTCAGAACCATAGTCAAAATAAATTTCATACTTCCTCCTTTGTTTTTATTTGTATACGCCGATCGTAATGTTTTTGTGACTTTACAACGCTTGGTCACAAATCGTAGGTCTTTGACGTATACCTATTAAATGGAGGTCTCCAATGAAGTACAAAATCATTTTATCTTCTCTAATTCTTAGCAGTTTAATCCCTTTGCAATCACGAGCTTTCCATCAGATTACAGAAATTCTACCAAGTAATAAAATTTTAATATGTCGTGACTATAATGAAGTTAGAACTGGTCAAAAAGTAGAAGTTTATAAAATGAAATTCTCTCACAATAGACAAGGAAGAGAGCTCGAAAAAGCTACTGAATATAATCTTCCTGAAGTAGGAAAGAAGATAGATCTTTATCACAAAGAAATCCATCGAAACGGTAGAATGTTATTCAATTTACATGAAAAGAAGTTGGGCTCAGCTGTCATTGTTGAACCAAAACTCATTGGTGAAAAACTTGTAAATTTCCAAGTTGAAAATGGGAAAATTAAAAAGATGCTCGAAAGTGAAACTTTGATCAATGAAAAAGAAGCCGCTCAGTTGGAAAAAAACTGCATCGTCGCTCAACCAGAAACTGGAATTGATTTAAAAGAAGTTCAGACGATAGTTTATTAATTCTTTCTCGTGTAGTAGTCTGAAAGTTTGAAGCTTATTGGCACTATGATCATCATTTGCAAAAGAGGAAAAATTGAAATCTTTACCCATGGTATAAGTATGTTTGCGTTTGTATAAAACCAACGTTGTGTTTTTGTAGCGTATAGTTCAACAATAAAGGCTGCACTTAAAGCCAATATTTCTAATTTTATCATTACATGCCATTTTACTTTAAACATTGGAAGTAAAAGTAAAATGGCCGTCATAATTATTAAGTCCCCAAAAGAAGCAATGACCATAGAACCAAGTGTTGGTTTATTATAGTTATGTATAAAAAAAGGGGAACACTGTATGTATTCCCAAATGAAATTTAAGATAAAGCCTGAAAGTAAATAAAGTAGATTAAAACGAAGCGAAGTCTTAATAGTTCATCCGATTATTTACCAGTATGGCCGCTATGGGCATTCTTTGTGACATCTAAACTCAAAGGTAGATCATATATGGCCTCTTTGCCTTTTCTGCCCAAACGTGAAGGTTTTAAAGTAATTTGGCCTTTTGTAAGATTAACTTTTTTATCTGTATTACAAGAATAATGATCATCTGTAGGCTTACATTCAAACACAATGCTTTCGTCACTGTTGTATACTAATGTAAGAGAAGATTCTTTTGTTGTGGGCATCTTATTGTTTACATCCATTAAATAGACTAAGAACGAGTTGTTCTCAGCTGGTACAAGTTCAGTGTGAAAAGCACCTGGCATTCGGATATATCCTTTGTGTGGCCCAAATTTGTTTTCACCGTGAGCAAAGGCATTGGCGGCCAAAAACATTAATAAAGTTGAAATAAGAATTTTCATGAGTACTCCTTAGTGTTTGAAATTTTCACTGAAAGAAAACGTTGCCACAGATAACTCTGTTTTCGTCTCGAGCGTTTTAATCGCTACTTCTAAGAGTTTATCTGAAGCTGAAATGACATCAGGAGAATTTTTGATTCCTCTTTTGTATTCGCTTACAGTCAGTGATTTGTAGTTTTCAGCTTTTGAAAGAATTTGTTGATACGATTTTAAGAGTGTTTGTAATGTTTCGATTTTTTTCTGTTCGACGTCGAAATTTGTTTTGGCTTCAATTTCAATCTGTCTTAGTTCTCTTTCTTTTTGAGAAGATTCTAGGATGGCCTGTTGAGTTTTGTAACTAGTTGTTCCGCCAGTATATAAAGGGATATTGATATTTAATAAAACTTGATGTTCTTTTTCGTTTTTAAGGACTTCTTGCTGAGGCGTGATCTGACCCCATTTCGCTTCTAAGTCGATAACAGGACTATATTCTGAACGTACAATTTTCTTATCCAGTGAACTTATTTCATAATCAAGCTTGGCTGCCGAAATATTTATCCAATCAGCAGAGTTGTAACCTTCGATTTTCTTTTCATCTGTATTGTCAAAATTACTTTCGATTTCGCTTAATGTAGATTTACCAGCATACAAAGCAAGCAAATTTTTAATGTTAGTCTCTATATTGAGATTATTAATTGCAACTCTGTTATTTAAATTTTGTTCCTTAATATCGAAATCCAGAATATCAACATTAGTCGTAAGACCGGCATTGACCTTTTTTAGGGCCATATTTCTTTGAATTTGATTGTCCTTAATTTCTTTTAGAAGGAGATCATTTTCTGCCTTCAAACGATTTGTTTCCGTAATCAGTTTGAAGGATTCAATTTTTAATTTTCTTCCAGAGATTTCAGTCTCCAATAAACGTTTTTTCGTCTCAAGATTAATTTTTTCAACTTGAGTTTGATCTCTTCCACCTTTAAAAAGATTTATCTTTCCTTCAAGAAATAAGTATGGACCTTCTTCTTTATCTGTCTTGTCATTTAATTTTTCTGAACCAAGGCCGCCATTAATGCTTAGCTCTGGAAGAAACAAGCTACGTGCTAATTTCTGCTCTTCTTTTGACTTCAAAAATTCTGATTCATTCTTTGATACGTCAATGTTTTGGCTAAAGATACTTTGATCAGCGTAAGCGCTATTTAGAAATACTCCTCCCAAAAAGAGAGGAAGTATTTTAAAACTGAATTTTGTTTGCATGAAAAACACCATATTTATTCTTCAACCTGAACTGTAAACTTATCTGTCTTTCCCTGATTGGTTACAGAAATTTCTAGAGGAAGTCTATTCGCTCCTTTTAAGTCAACGGATGTAGATAGACCATTACCAGATGCAGGTGAAAATTGAACTGCATAAGGTTTTCCTTTTTTAGGCTTTGCAGAGGCTTCAATCTTAACATCCTTTAACGGGACATCTTTCCCTTCGTGAGAAGTAGGGAAAATAGTCACTTCTTTTCCATTCACAATAATTTCGAGATTTAGTTGCTTACCATTTTGTACAGTGCCACCGTGAAGTGATTTAAAACTTCCTGGAGTGTTTCCATGGCCTTCGTGAGCAAATAAAGTCAAAGACGTTAAAGCAGCAATTAAAGTAATGATCATTTTTTTCATTTTATTCTCCTTCAAAAATATTGTTATGTTCAGATCTTTCAATCGAATGCAAAGCTGAATTCTTTCCAAAATGGTAAAAAATTGTTGGTGTTACAAAAATGTCCAGTAAAGTTGAACTCAATAAACCTCCAACAATTACGACAGCTACGGGATGAAGGATTTCTTTACCTGCGTCTCCACCTGCAAGGACGAGCGGTATTAAACCAAGTATGGCCGTCAAGGCCGTCATAAGCACTGGCACCAATCTTTCGAGAGAACCTCTAATGACCATTTCTTTAGTAAAGGTTTCACCTTCATGCTTCATTAAATGTAAATAATGAGACAACATCATGATTCCGTTTCTGGAAGCAATTCCACAAAGAGTAACAAAGGCAACTAAACTCGCTACCGAAATGATTTTCCCGGTAAGATAAATTCCAATAATACCGCCAATGAATGCCATCGGAATATTCAGCATAATTTGAATAGCAATGAAAGCTGAATGGAAGTGCATATAAAGAACAAGATAAATGCCTAAAATAGACATTACTGCAAGCACGACCATTAATTTACTGGCCTGCTGCTGGCTTTCAAATTGTCCTCCGTACGAGATAAAATATCCTTGAGGTAATTTTACATTTTTTTCTATTTTATTTTTTAATTCATTAATTAGTCCTTCTATGTCTCTTCCTGATGAATTAGCTTGAACAACAATTCTTCTTTGTGAATTTTCGCGGTTGATAATATTCGGTCCAGTTGACTCATAAACATCAGCAACTTGTTCAACTAATACTTTGCTTCCATCTGGAAGAATTTTGATAGGAGTTTTTTTTATGAGTTCAAGATCAGAACGAGAGGTCTCATCAAACTTCATAAGTACATCAACCGTCTTTTGATTTTCTAAAATTTGTCCGACAACTTCACCTTGAAGTGCTTTTTGCAGAAGTTGTGCAAGATCCCCGACAACAATTCCATATTTTTTAGCGTCATCTCTCAACAGTTGAATTTTAACTTGTGGAACAAGAACCTGTTGCTCAATTTGTAAGTCAACGAGGCCTTTAGTGCCACTTAAAACATTGTTTATTTCACTTGCCTTTTGTCTGAGAACATTTAATTCCGGCCCGAATATTTTAATCGCGATTTGTGCTTTAACACCTGAAAGTAAGTGATCAAGTCGGTGAGAAATTGGTTGCCCCAAATTCACATAAACACCTTCAAGCGTATTGAGATTTTTTCTTATTTCTTCCAGTACAACCTGACGAGGACGACCTTTTTCATGAAAATCTACATCAATCTCAGATGAGTGAACACCTTCTGCGTGTTCATCTTGTTCAGCTCTGCCGGTTCTTCTTGAAACAGAACTGACTTCAGGAGACTTCATAATTAGTTTTTCTGCTTCAGTGCCGATGCGATTTGATTCTGTTAATGAGGTTCCTGGTTGTGCAAGAACTGTAATCGTGGCAGTTCCTTCATTAAATTTTGGTAAAAAGTCCCGACCCATTTGTGTAGCAGTTACAACAGCTAAGAGAAACAATCCAAGTGTAAAACCTATAATTAATTTTTCGTTATTCAGAGAGAAATTTAAAATCTTTAGATCCATTTTTTTTAAGAATCGGACAATAGGCCCTTCTTTATGTTCCAGCAGGCTACCTTTGGTAAGAAGATAAGAACATAGTGCAGGTGTAACAGTGAGTGAAACAATCATAGAAGCTAAGAGAGAAATGACATAAGAAATTCCCAAAGGAGCAAAGAGTTTTCCTTCTATACCACCCATTGCAAATAATGGAATAAAAACAAGACAGACAATAATTGTAGCTATGATGATTGAATTTCTGACTTCGCTTGAAGCTTCATAAATAACTTTAAAAGTGTTTTGGGGGACGGGAAGGGCCTTATTTTCTTTTAATCTTCGAAAAACATTTTCCACATCTACAATCGCATCATCTACAAGTTCACCAATAGCAATTGCGAGTCCCCCAAGAGTCATAGTGTTTACCGATAAACCGAACATCTTGAAAATGATTGCTGTTAACATGAAGGAGAGCGGAATAGCTGTCATTGTGATCATTGTAGTTCTAAAATTCAGTAGAAATAAGAACAAAACGATTAAGACTAAAATGACCCCGTCCCTTAAAGCTTCTTTTACGTTATCGATTGATTTTTCAATGAAGTCAGCTTGCTTAAACAGGTTAGGGTTAACAATGACATTTTCAGGTAAGGACGTTTTGATTTCTTCGAGTGCTTTCTGAATTTCTTTTGTCAGCAATATCGTGCTTGCACCTGGTTGTTTTTGAATGCTGATAATGACAGCTTCTTTGGCATTAACACTGGCATCGCCACGTTTTGCCTGAGGTAATTCTTTTACTTCTGCAATATCACTAACAACAATTGGTTTTCCCAGATGTATTCCAACAACTGATTTTAAAATATCTTCTTTTGTTTTAGTAACACCGATATTTCTTATTAAATATTCTTTGCGATCAATATCGATAAATCCACCTGTAGTGTTTTTACTGATGTCGGAAAGAAAGTGTTCTACATCGTCGATGCTTAATTGGAGCTTTTGAATTTTTGAAGCTGATAGTAAGATTTGGAATTGTCGGACACCGCCACCAATTGAAATAACCTGTGCTACACCGGGAATACTTAATAATCGAGGTCTCAAAGTCCAGTCGGCGAGTGTTCTAAGCTGCATTGGCGACACAGAATTATCTTTAGCTGAAAGACCTACAAGCTGAATTTCTCCCATGATGGAAGAAATTGGGCCCATAACAGGTGTGATTCCTTTTGGAAGCTTTTCTTTAGCCTGCTCCAGCTTTTCCTGTACAGTCTGACGGTTTCGGTAAATTTCTGTTCCCCATGCAAATTCGACATATATAACACTTAATCCGACACCCGAACTTGAACGTACCCGCTCAACTCCAGGTAAACCATTTAAAGCCGTTTCAACGGGGTAGGTGACTAATGTTTCAACTTCCTCAGGGGCCATGCCTTCTGCTTCAGTCATGATAGTGACCGTAGGACGATTTAAATCAGGAAAAACGTCCACCGGTAGTTGTGTAAGGACAAAACCTCCATAGCCAACTAACATAGCAGCCAAAGAGACAAAGATGAGTCGTTGAGTGAGAGCTAATTTAATAATCCTATCGAGCATCAGAAAGATCCTTTAGATGGTTTTATGTGTATACGTCCTAACCATGAATTTTGTGACTTAGTGGCTTCTTATGAATTCTAAAGTCTCATCTAATGATAAGGATTTAATGTTTAGGTTAACGTCGGGCTTTAATGGAATTTTATAAATTGTCATTTTGTTTTTTTGACATTGATCCATGCATGAAACTGTCTTTATGGCCTTGCAGAGACTATTAGCATAATCAGAAATTTCACCGATTTTTCCTTCTGGATGTGGAGATCTAAATTGATCTCCACAATCTTTGCAAATTACGAAAGTCATTATTTATTAACCTTTATTGAAAGTTGAACTACTCTTAGGATTCCGCCATCCATATATTGAATCCAGATTCTGTATTCTCCATCTTTTGGAAAAGTCACATGAATCATTCCTTCATTAGGTTTTCCTGTCGACATTGGGTGAGCGTGGATAATAGCTGAACCATCTTTTGGTACAATTAAAATATGAGCGAAAGCTCCTAGGTAATCTGTTACTACTGGTGTTGTGCCATCTGTTCTTGAAAACTTCACCATCAACATACTTTGTGAGTTAACCTTTGCTTTTCCGGATACAGTTGCAACTGAAATGTCATCCGAAGCCGTTTTGATTTCTCCTAAGCTCGATGGAATTTCATTTGGAATTTTTCCATTAACGACATTGATTTTTTCGGATGCTGAAAATTCGTCGCCGTCTGAAAGTAGAGTCGCCTGGGCCCATACCCAATACTGACCATTCACATTCAGTTCAAAATCAATTGTCCATTCGTCGTTAATAAATTGCGGGTGAACGTGTTTAAATTCTTTTAATGCAGAATCGTAAATAAAGAGATGAACTCTATTTTCATGTGAATCCGTCAAGTCAGAATCAGTTAAGTTTCTTTTGGCGGTATTGTCATATAAGTCAAAAGTATAATGAATTTTACCTGCAACTATTGTCGAAGGTATTTTTGATTCAAGACTTATTCCATTTTCATTCTCGTGAGCATAAGAAAAAATTGAGAATAGTGAGAGAAATAAAAACAAGAAAATTTTTGACATACGTATTCCTTTGCTTGCAGGGTTGATATTCTATTATTACTATACCCCTGAAGGGTATATTGAAAATATGTGCCGTGTCAGGCGTTGCTTGTGATATTTGTCAGTTGATTTAAAGGGGTTCTCCATTGGGAGGCAAGGATCAAATCGATGTGTAATTAAAATGTAAGAATTTTTTACAATGGCTAGATTTGCCATACTATACCCCTATAGGGTAATACTTGATTATAAGCGGAGAAAAAATGATTAAAAAGAAAACAGAGAAAACAATTCACGTCTCAAAAGCACATAAACATTCTACAAAAAGTGATTCTTGTCACGAGGTGGGAGATGGAAAGCATCATTTCCCTAGCCATACTGCTCAAAAAAGAAGACTGAACCGAGTTAAAGGACAGTTGGATGGAATTGATAAGATGATAGATGATAATCGCTACTGTCTCGATATTATCTTTCAAATCAGAGCAGCCACTTCCGCGCTAAAATCTTTAGAAAAAGAAATAATGCACACTCATATTAAATCGTGCGTAAAAACGGCAATTGAATCTACAGATCAATTTGAAGCTCAGGAAAAGATTGATGAGATCATGGATTTCTTTTAACGAGGTGGCTATGTATAAGAAGTTAAGCTTTATTTTGTTCCTCATTTCTATCAACGCGTTCAGCGGTGAAACTCAGCTGGCCCAAGACTTAAAATATTATCGAGAATTAACTTTGATGGTCAGAAAATCTGGCGAATTTAAAATCGCCTTGCCAGATGGAAGCGATACTTATTTTTCATATGAGCAGGATGAGTCTGAACCAATTTATTCATCACCTAAGTTTAGCAATTTAGTTATTGATTCAAGCAATCCCTCACTGTTTTACAGAACATTTTATGATCGCATTTTTCTAAAGGACGGATCTAAAATTTCAATTGGTGATGAATTTCTTCCATTAACCTGTATTTTTATCAAAGGGCAAGACAATCGTTATTCTGGTAATCAGTCGCCCTTATTTCCAAAAATAATTTTAAATATCTATCTTGTCGCAAATGATTACTCATGTACTGGTCCGATTAACCCAGGTTGGCCTGACAACGGTGGTAAGCAAGAAACCTGGGATACATATTTAAAGTACACAGTAAAAGACCCGACAATCATGCTTCCGGTTGACCCTGAGTTTAGATACAGATGGAATGAATTTAAGGCCATTTTAATTAAATAGGTGAGTATATGAGAATTAAACTAATAATTGGGATTACAGCGGCCTTCTTTCTGGCAAGCTGTAAAAATACAAAGGATCTTAAAGGGCAATATGAAGGTGTTCTTTTACAAAATGGATTACAAAAAGATGTTGTCGCATTCGTAGCTGATAAAAGTCTAAAAAGAAAAAGTTTTGAAGTGGTAATTAATGAGTTAAATATTTCAAAGCAACCAATGAATCTTCTTTTTGAACTCGATAAAGACAATGAGATTTCTTTTACTCATAATAATAAAAATTATTATCTGGAATTTGAAAAAGATGAAAATTGCATTTCGTCTTATTCAAAAAATGTGAAGTTCAATCTTTGTCTGGACAAAAATAAATTAAATCTGAATTTTGAGGACCTCGTTTTGCCATCAAATTCATTTAAGATTTCAGTAACAAAAAATTCTGAGAGTACAGCACAGTCTGTAAAGAATGAGTATTCAGTGGAAGAATTATTGGGAAGAGCAAAATTTTTGAATTTTACGCTCGAGCAAAATGCCGAAAATTTATTTCGTTCCAGACAGCAAGTAAAGAGCGCTATCGGTAATCTACTCCCGAAATTAAATGCAGGAACTATACTTGGTTTCGCAACCGGAAGTCCGGAGGCTTTTGTTGGCGCTGTAGGGAATCTTGCACCCTTTTTGTTTCCGTCCAATTGGTACCAGTTTAAAGAAGCAAAAGAACTCTTAAATGCAGAGAAAAAATCCTATGCATCAATGAGAGGAAATATTTTAAATGGAGTAGAAGGACTTCTTTACGTTCATTTGAGAAACGTTTCTTTGGTTAAGCTCCTTTCCACGCAAGTGGAATGGCTTGGCATGGTTTTGGAAAATGTAAAAATGAAAGAGGAGGCGGGAACGGTTCCGCAAGGAACTTCAGAGCTTTTTGCCATGAAGATCGGAGCAATCGAGCTTGATCTTGAACAGCTCAATCTCTATGTACAAGAAGAAAGTACACTAATTGCTTCCTCGGTAAATATACCGGTTCAAACTTCGATTGTAATTAATCCACCTGCTTTGCCAGAACTTTCTACAACTCAAGTTCAAACTGCAGATGCATGTGTAACTTTTGTCTCAAAGAATTCTTTTGAACTCATTTCATTGGATTTTATGATCACAGCAAGTAAGTATCAGACTGAAGAGAGGATTTGGTCTTTTCTTGATCCGAATGGAGGAGGAATCGGCTTTGGTATTCCAAGCTCTATTAGAATCGGCCAGTCTTACGAAAGAGAACTTCAAGTTAAACGTCAGGAAATCTTGTCACAATTAAATAAAGGCTGCAGTGATACAACTAATGAAAGCAACACAGCTGTCCGTTCGTACAAACTTTCTACTCAATATTTAGCAAAGGCATACAAAATCAGAGATATTTTATCTAAAAGAATTCTTTTAGGGGACTCACTCAATGAAAACATGTTGGATGAGCTAGCTGATAATGCAGAAGAGATTATTAAATATGAAGCTCAGAAAATTGCTTCACAATATGAGTATTTAATTTCTACAGGAAAATTTAATCGACTTATGCTCACAGGTTATTACGCCAATCTTGAGGTGGGGCTATGAAATTAAAAATATTTTTATCATTTTTCATTGTTGTATCTTCGATGATCTCGAAAGCTGAAACAATCTGGTATCCGCTTCCGCCTGAAGCCTATTCTTTCGGAAGAGAATATCCTGAAGCTGAAAAACTTCTATATGCATTTGATTATGGTCATGCTCTCGTTTACGAACGATTGTTGGTCAATCGCGGAAAAATTTCTGACCCAGAAAAATTTGAGAAAGAACTATTGAAAGACATCTTCGTTATTTTAAAAAATCCACCGGAAATTAAAAATGATGAAGCCGATATTGCTCCTAATTACGTTTATCAATTTCCTCTTTTAATAAATCTTTTCGACTGGTCACATTTATTGCATCAATTCGTATTTGATGCTCTAGTAACGACACCGGATAGAGGACCACTCTTAAAAAAACGTGTGTATGAATTATTCAATCAATATAAGGCCAACAAAGCTCTCGCGATTACAGAACAATGTAAAACCATGATCTTCATGGATGGACATTATTTTTCCAAGGCATTCAGACAAACATATCCAAACTTCAATCTCTTAATCTGGAGCTATCATTGGTTTCAGATAAAGTTATATGAAGCCTTGATGGCCGAAACAAAAATGGAGAGAGATGCGAACGTTAATCAGGCAATTGCTGATTTCTGGGAACTTGTTTCAGATTTACCGGATTCGGCGGATTTTGACATGATGCCTGAGGTGAGACAAGTGGCCCCAACATTTGCCAAAATGTTTCCTATGCTCGGTGGAGCTTTTGACAACAATCACATGCTTCACGATATTGTCTCAGACATACTTGTCTCAGATAAAGTTCCGTATGAAAAAATAAAAGGCGAGGGAATCAGAATGGGACGTCTTGATCTTGATCCCGAAGCTTACAAATCCAATAACTGCGGTCTTTAATTTATAAAGGAGTCACTATGAAAAAATTAATTCTCCCTTTGTTTCTGGCTTTTTCAATTTCACCGTCTTTTGCTGATGTTGAATCAACAATCGCTGCAGCAAGAGCAGCGGAGCTTTCTTCTCACCGAATTGAAAGACTTGTGAATTTGAAAAAAATTGACAGCACTTTTATTTCTAAACTTCATACTATCGAATTGCAAAAGCTGACTAAAAATCAAGTCACTGATCCAGCCTTCCTTTCAACTGTCTCTCAATATGCAGGTGCTGACGGAACAAAAAATCAGGTTGAGATTTTTCTCGACGATCAAGGTAAAGCTTTAAGCTTTAACGTTAAGACTGGTTCTGCTGCAGCCAATGCACCTGTCTGGACGGATAAAGATCCTTCAACTTTAGTTGAGAATGGATTGCATTTTGTTCTTGAGAACAATGAAACGAAAGCAGATGTAAAACCTTTCCACACTGGATTTATTTCGATGGAGCTAAGTAAAGGATCGAGAGGCGGCCATGATGTTGCTGTTGTAAAAATTGCTTCAAAAGAAACACAAGACCATCTTTATGTTTATCTGAAAATGGATGGAACATTTGAGGCCTATGAGATTAAATAAATTCTCGGCTCAATTTTTCTTCTTATCGGCCTTCGGATTGCTATTCGAAGGCTGTAGTTATCGGATTAATAAAAATAATTCCGATCTCAATTCTATTATTGTTTCGCGTGAATTGATGGAATCTATTTCTTATCAGGAAGTGAAAAATAAAGTTTTTCTTCCTAAGTGTATTTCATGTCATGGTAATTCAGGTGGAGTTAATCTTGAAAGCTACTCAAGTGCAAGATCGCATCTTGATCAGATTGCAAAATCTTCATTGATAAATAAAACAATGCCCAAAACAGGCAACGAACCTTTGACGGCCGGTGAGTATTTACTTCTCGCGGCCTGGGTAAAAGCTGGTGGCCCCGAAACACCACTTAATGGAACTGATACACCACCACCTTCACCGGTTGAAGTTTTAAAACCAGAATTTGCATCTATTAAAAAACTTATTATTGATCGCAAATGTCTGAGCTGTCACAAACCGGATGGTAAAGCTTCAAGAGTTCCACTCAATACACCTCAAGAGATGATAGATTCTCCTCTTGAAATTGTTATTCCAGGAAATGCTGATGAAAGCGGCTTGATCCTTTCACTTGATTGGGAAAATTCGACAAAACCAATGCCGCCAAAAGACTCTGGAATGAGTCCGGTTAGTCCGGAAGAAATTGAAATTATCAAAGAATGGATTAATAAAGGTGCTAAATGAAAAAAAATCTTTTTGTTTGTTCGCTTATTTGTTCTCATATTTTTTCTTTGCAATGTTTTGGAAAAACTTTGCAGGTTGATCTTAATAAAGAAAAAAGTCCAGTTGAATTTGAGGCCAAAGGAAATCCTTCTCTTTTAACTATCAAGGGACTTAAAGGAAAAGGAACTGGCAATTTAAAATTTAGTGACGACAGTCTTTCTGGAAATGTTGTTGTTGATCTGAATGATTTTGATACAGATCTCGATACTCGCAATGAGCACATGAAAGAAAAATATCTCGAAACAGGAAAGCCTGGTTTCAATCAAGCCATTTTAAAAATTAGTGGAGTTTCTTTACCTAAGGGATTTCCTGAAAAAATTTCCAAAATAGAGAAGCAATCCATTGAAGGAATTCTTTCCCTTCACGGTAAAGAAAAGAAAGTAGTCTGTTTGGCTGATCTTCAGAAAGAAGGAAATGAGGTTACAGGTAAAGTTGATTTTAAAATTAAAATTTCGGATTTTGGAATAGATGTTCCAAGCTTTGCAGGAATCACCATCGAAGATGAAGTTTCAGTAAAGGCACTATTTAAAGGAACAGCTTCAGAAGTTATCAAATGAAATTTTTTTTCGTCTTCATTTTTACATTTTCATTTAATGCCTGGGGATTTCCTGAAATGTCCCGGCACGGTTATTTTAACTGTACATCATGCCATCTCAGTCCTGCCGGCGGAGGAGCGCTGACTCTTTATGGAAGAGAGCTTTCTAAGGAGTTACTCAGTACATCTTCAGTAAAAGGCGAACAGTATTTTGCTTATAATGCGATACCGTCTCTAAGTAAAAGCGATAAAGTTCTTCTTGCAGCTTACATTCGAGGCTTGCAGGTTCTGCGAGAGAATGATCAAGTCAATGAAGCCAGAACGATTCTTATGCAAGCGGATGCAGAAGCCGCATATAATGAAAAGCATTGGGCCATTCTCGGAACTGTCGGGAGACAGGAAGTAAGAAGTGGTCTAGAGAGTCGCGGGCATGTATTCAGTAGAAGGCACTATATTCTTGGCCGCTTCGATAAACATCAAAACTTACGATTGGGAAAATTTCTCAAGTCATATGGCCTCGACGATCCCAACCATTACATGTTTGTTCGCAATGCTTTGAATTTTTCTTACGATACTGAATCATACAATGCTGAGTATTCTTATCTTGCCGAAAATTTCAATACCTATTTGACAATAGTGACTGATTTGAAAACTGATGATTATTTTCGGAATGATGAAAGAGGAATTGCTTTTAACGGAAGTCTGAAACTGGACAAAAGCAAAATTGGGCTTAGCTTATATCATGGCACCAATGCTCGACAACGCCGAATGGTTGGCGGCCTGTGGGGAATCGGAGCATTTACGAAGCAGTTTTTTTTAATGTCAGAAATTGATTTTCAGTCAGCAGTCACGAAAGCCAATCATGCCAATACGAACGGCGCAGTCATGAGTCATCGCTTTAATTACGAGGTATATAAAGGAATAATTCCTTTTCTTTCTTTTGATCAGAAGTATCTCAATTTCAAAAATAAAAATTCAGAGCTTCATTCCATTGGCCTAGGCGCGCGTTTTTTTCCTAGGCCACACATAGAAATTACCGGTGCAATTCAAAGAGAAGCCCGTACTGCCAGTTCTTCTAAAGATAACCTTTACTGGATTATGGGCCAGTTTTATCTATAAAAAAATAGAAATTGATTTAGGTCATAGTAAATATATTGATTCGCATTTAAATTTTTTAAAAATATTCAACCAGAGCTTAAATGAAATTAAAAACCATTCTACTTTTCAGTTTGCTTTTTTCCAATCAACTATTCTCTACGGAGATATTGCTGGAAGATTATCTTGCTCAAGTGAAACAATCTAACCCTGGCCTGAAGGCTTATGAACTAAGAGCGAAAGCATTAAAGGCGAAAGTTGCTCCTGCTGGAACATGGGATGATCCTTTTGTTGCAATTGGAAAAGATGAAATTCCTTTTGACGGCGGAATGGGAGCGGTCACTCGTTATCAAGTCAGTCAATCAATTCCCTTTCCGGGAAAACTAGGACTTAAAAAAGATATTGCTGAGTATAGAGCAAATTCAGCAGAGAGCGATCGTGAAACAACCGAAAGAGAAACAGTTCTTCTGGCCGCTCAGGTTTTTTACAAACTTTATTACAGCCAACAAGCTCTACTTCTCAATGAAAAAATTCGTAGTCTAATAGAAAGTTCTTCTGAGAGTGCACGAGTTCGTTATCAGACAGGTGGTTCAGAACATCACGACTGGCTGTTGTCACGAATTGAACTTAATTTAATTAACGTAGATCGCCTGCGTTTGCAGCGTGAAAATAAAACATTAAGTGCTTCTTATTTTGAATTGCTCAATCAACAGTCAAATGAAAATTCTCCTATTGTTTTAAAAGCTCAATTCTCAAATCAAGGTGAGTTGGAGAAGCCTTCTTTTCAGTCTTTACCTGAACTTAAATCGCTCGACCTGCTTTTAAGTCAATCTGCGAGCGAATTAAAATTAGCAAAACTTTCATATCTGCCGGATTTCGTTTTACAAGGGATGGCCATGAAACCTGATCCAGAAATGATGGATGAAAAAAAGACTTGGGGTTTTATGGTGGGAATTAATATTCCACTTTATTTCTGGAGAAAACAATCTGATCAGGTTGATGCTGCAGCCTTAGACAAACAAGCAGCTGAACTTGAAAAAAGAAAAATAGAAAACAGGTTAAAGGTAGAAGAACTGGACGCACAAGAACAATTTAAATCGGCAAAAGACGTGGTCGATCTTTATCTTACGTCGGTTATTCCTGCAACAGAGCTTGCTGTTCAAAATGCAAAGTCTGGATATGCTTCCCGAAAGCTAGCGCTCAAAGAATTAATTGAAACTTTAAAAGTAGAACAAACTCAGAGACTGGAATTAATTGCAGCTCAGATTGATGTTGAACTCGCCAGACTAAGAACAAAAAATCTTATTTCGGCCCCTCCTTTATTTAGATTCGCTCCATCTAGACCAAGCTTGATTGGTTCAGGTGCAATGGGGGGATCTTCGGGTATGTCTGAGACAGTCAATATGGGCGGTGGAATGAGTGGTGCTACTTCTAAAAAATCAAAAGAGAATAGTTCGGGACTTAATCAAAGTTCGGGTTCAGGTATGGGGAATATGTAATGAAAATATTTTTGGTATTTCTTTTGTCGATTCAATCGTCAGTACTAATGGCACAACATCAGCATGAATCTAACATTGCAAAAAAAGTTGAAGTAAAAAAAGCGGAAGTTAAGAAAACTGAAGAAATGCGTGTTCCGGTAAATATTCCGTTCGAACAGCAAAAAAAAATTGGTTTAAAAACATCTCGAGCTGAAAAGAAAAAAGGAGAATACACAATCCGCACTGTAGGAACTGTGACTGCAGATGAGACAAAAGAAGCTCATGTTCATACAAAAATTAATGGTTGGATTGATAACATCTTTGCTGATTATGTGGGAAAACAAGTTAAAAAGGGCCAGCCTCTCTTCGAACTTTATAGTCCAGATTTAGTTTCTACTCAGGAAGAATATTTATCTGCAAAAAGAATGGGCGACGCTGGAAAAGAGATAGCTAATATTGCTCTTGAGCGCCTGAAACTTTGGGGCGTCTCAAACAGTGAAATCAACAGACTTGTAAAGAAGGGAGTTTCAAAACGAACTCTTGCTTTTGATAGTCCTGTTAACGGATTCATTGTAAGAAAGAGTGCAATCAAAGGAATGTACATAAATCCAGAGATGGAGCTTTATCATATTGCGGATCTTTCAAAGGTCTGGATTATAGTTACATTGTATGAATACGATGTCTCGTTGGTTAACACTAATGATGTTGCAGAAATAGAATTGCCTTTCGAGCCGGGAAAAACCTTCAAGGGAAAAATCAGTTATGTTTATCCGGAAATTGAATTAGAAACTAGAACAGCTAAAGCAAGAATTGAAACTGACAATCCTGGGCAGAAATTTAAGCCTGGAATGTTTGCAAACATTGTCATCAAGAAAAATATTCCTGAATCAATTTCTATTCCTGAAGACTCAGTTATTGATACAGGAGTTAGAAAAATTGTTTTCGTTAAAACAGATGCAACACAATTTGAACCGCGTGAAATAAAAATCGGACCACGAATGAGTAATACTTTTGTCGTACTTTCTGGTTTAAAAGAAGGCGAAGAAGTAGTTACCAGTGCGCACTTCCTTATCGATGCTGAAAGTAAATTTCAAGCTGCTGCTCAGAAGGGATCACCGGCCGGTGGTCATAGCGGACACGGTGGGAAATAGTCATGGTTGAGAAAATCATTTCCTGGTGTGGGAAAAATGCCAAACTTACAATAATAGTTTCAATTCTACTTGGGATTTGGGGAGCCTATTGTTTAAAGAATATTAAAGTCGATGCAATTCCTGACCTCTCAGAAACTCAGGTTATCATTTACACCGAGTGGATGGGACGCAGTCCGGATTTAATTGAAAACCAGATTACTTATCCGCTTGTTACAGCAATGCTTTCAGCTCCCAAGGTAAATGTCGTACGTGGATTTTCCATGTTTGGTATGTCGTTTGTATATGTCATTTTCAAAGATGGCACAGATCTCTATTGGGCGCGTTCGCGTGTTGTAGAATATTTATCAAAACTCAGTGGACAACTTCCTCAAGGAGCGACTCCTTCAATCGGTCCTGATGCATCCGGAGTAGGTTGGGTATTTCAGTATGCTCTTGTCGATAAAGATCATAAATATTCACTGGCAGAAATGAAAACTTTTCAAGATTGGTATTTGAGATATTGGCTAAGTTCTGTTCCCGGTGTTGCTGAGGTTACGAGCGTCGGTGGATTCGAAAAGCAATATCAAGTCGAGATCGATCCAAATAGAATTGCAGCTCTTAAAATATCACTTGATCAGATTATCCGGGCCATTCGTAACAGTAATAAGGATGTCGGTGGGCGTACTCTTGAAATTTCCGAGAGAGAGCATTATGTGCGAGGACTTGGTTATGTAAAAGATCCTAAAGAAATCGAAAATATCGCAGTTGGTATGGGACCGGGAAATACACCAGTTCGAGTAGCCGATGTCGGTAAAGTCAGTTTGGGTCCAAATATTCGGCGTGGGCTTTCTGATCTGGATGGCAATGGCGATACTGTCGGTGGACTAGTTGTCATGAGGCAAGGAGAAGATGCATCAAAAGTTATCTCTGCTGTAAAAAAGAAAATTACTGATGTTAAGGGGGCTTTTCCGCCGGGGGTAGAATTAAAAATTGTCTATGACAGATCAGATTTAATTTCAAAGGCAGTTGAAACTTTGCGAGATAATATTATTGAAGAAATTATTCTCGTTTGCTTTATTATCTTTCTTTTTCTTTTTCACTTCAAAAGCACATTTGTTGTGGCCATTACATTGCCGCTTTCTATTCTTATCGCAATGATACCTCTGTACTATCTGGACATCAGTCTAAATATTATGTCGATGGGGGGAATTATTCTCGCCGTTGGTGATATCGTAGATGGTGTAGTGGTCTTTATTGAAAACACTCATAAAAAAATTGCAGAAAATACTTCAGGAAGACCAACATCTGAACTTGCAATTGAAGCTTGTAAAGAACTCGGGCCCTCCATTTTCAGTTCTCTTCTTATTATCGGAGTTTCTTTTCTTCCTATCTTTGCGCTTGAAGCACAGGAAGGAAAACTCTTTCATCCATTAGCTTACACAAAAACATTTGCAATGATTATGGCCGCCCTTGTTTCAATTACAGTGACACCGCCATTGATTGCTTATTTTGTAAAAGGGAATATTAAACCAGAAGAGCAGAATCCCATTAATCGCAAATTACAAGGAATATATCGTCCGGTCTTACAATGGTGTCTGCAACATACAAAAGCAGTTTTGATTGGAATGGGGACTCTTGTTCTCGTCTCAATTTTTGGTTACACAAGACTAGGTTCAGAATTTATGCCTCCTTTATGGGAAGGTGATTTGCTCTATATGCCGATCACTGTTCCGGGAATTTCTGTAACTGCTGCACAGGATTTACTGACGAGACAGGGAGCTGCTATTAAATCTGTTCCTGAAGTTGAAACTTCTTTTGGTAAAGCAGGACGATTTGAAACCGCTACTGATCCAGCACCAATTTCCATGCTTGAGTTTACGATTAAATTAAAACCTAGGGATAAATGGAGAAAAGGTGTCACAGAAGATTCATTGATTGCCGAACTCGATAAGGCAGTAGAGGTGCCCGGGTTAAACCGTGCGTGGACAAAGCCTGTTCGCGGAAGAATAGACATGCTTTCAACTGGAATCAGAACACCAGTTGGAATTAAAATTTATGGAAAAGATTTAAAAGTTATAGAAGAGATCGGTCAGCATCTCGAACACGCTCTCAATTCAGTAAGGGGAACCAGAAGTGTTTATGCTGAAAGAATTGTTGGCGGAAACTATATTGATTTTGAACCAGACAGAGACGTCCTTGGTCGTTACGGTTTAAACGTAGGTGATGTTCAAACTGTTGTTGAAACAGCTATTGGCGGGATGGAAATTTCTCAGACAATTGAAGGGCGAGAAAGATATTCAATTAACGTCCGCTACCCGAGAGAGCTTCGCGATGATGTAGATAAACTCAGCCGTACACTTGTCGCAACTCCGACAGGTGCACAAATCCCTTTGAATCAATTAGGTAAGTTTGTCATTAGATCAGGGCCACCAATGGTTCTGGATGAAAATGGATCACTCGCTGGATATGTTTATATAGATCTAAAAGACAGAGACCCAGGTGGATATGTTGAAGATGCTAAAGTTGCTGTGAAGAAAAATGTTCTCATCCCTCCTGGATATTTTATTCAGTGGACGGGACAGTATGAATATCTTGAAAGAATGCAGGCAAGAATGAAAATTGTTCTTCCCCTTACATTAATTCTTATTTTCGGCTTGCTTTACATCAGTATGCGTTCGGTTTCAAAAACAGTCATGATTATGACTTCAGTTCCTCTCTCATTGGTTGGTGGAATTCTGCTCATGTGGGTTCTCAATTACAATATGAGTGTCGCGGTTTGGGCTGGGGCCATTGCTTTAATTGGTGTAGCAGTTGAAACAACTTCCATTATGGTCGTATTCCTTGATGAAGCCTGGAAAAAAAATAAAGAAAATGGAACTCTTAGAAATACTCAGGATTATGCTCGTGCAACTCTGGAAGGCGCACAAAAAAGTCTTCGTTCTGTTCTGATGGCAGTGAGTATGAATATTTTTGGACTTCTTCCTGTCATGATGGCAACTGGGATTGGAGCTGACGTAATGAAGAGACTTTCATCTCCAATGTTTGGAGGCTTAGTCTCGCTGACAATTTTAACTTTAATTGTAATTCCTGTTGTGTATATGCTGCGGGAGAAAAGAGCTACTTCACATGAATAAATGGACAGAAAAAGCATGGGCATATGAATTTCAAGTTGTCATTGATGCCTTAAAAGCGAAAAGCTCAGTAGGACTATCTTCTTCTGAAGTAAAAAAGAGATTAGATTTTTATGGGCCAAATGAATTAAAGGCAGAAGCAAAAATATCTCCTCTGGTTCGTTTCATAAATCAATTCAAAAGTCCCGTCGTTGTCATCTTATTGATTGCAACTGTTATATCTTCAATCCTCGGAGAATATACAGATGCCATTGCAATTTTCACAATTGTAATTATTAACGCTTTTATTGGTTACGCTCAGGAAGCTAAAGCAGAAGCAGCCATCGAAGCCCTTCGTAAATTATCTGCGCCTAGGTCTAGAGTTTTGAGAGATGGGAGTGTCAAAGATATTGCAGCCTCTGAGGTAGTTCCTGGTGATATTCTCATATTAGAAGGCGGCGATTTTATTTCTGCTGATGCCAGAGTTGTAGATGCAAGCCAATTGCAGGTCGATGAAGCAATTTTGACAGGTGAATCACTTCCAATAAAAAAGCACACGATGTCTCTCGGTGAAGAAACTCTGCTTGCTGATCGAAAGAACATGTTGTTTGCTAGTACTGTTGTTGTTGCAGGTTCTGCTCATGCAGTAGTAACAGCAACAGGTACAAAAACAGAAATCGGAAAAATTTCCGAACTTTTGAAATCTGCCGAAACTGTACAAACACCTTTGCAAAAAAAATTGGATCAAGTCAGCAATAAGCTTCTTTTATTTTGTGGTGTCGTCGTCGTACTCGTTGCAGTTCTAGGATTATTTCATCGTGAAAATTGGCTTGATGTTTTAATGTCGGCCATAAGCCTCGCCGTAGCGGCTATCCCTGAAGGTCTTCCCACTGTTGTAACCTTGGCCCTGGCCCTCGCTATTCGAAGAATGACAAAGAGAAATGCCATTGTGAAACACTTGCCAGCAGTGGAGACTTTGGGTTCAACCAATGTCATTTGCACAGATAAGACAGGAACACTCACAACTGGCAAGATGCGGGTGCGCGAGTTCTTTTCTCTTGAAGGTACTACACCAAATGCAGAACAACTTGCTTCAGCAGTTCTTTGTACAAATGCCAGCATCGATAATGGAATTGAAACTGGTGACCCTACTGAAGTAGCTCTTCTTTACTTTGGTGACGAAAATAATTTTTCTATTAAAGAATCCTTTGTTCAAAATCCTCGTAAACTTGAATTAAGTTTTGACAGCATTTTAAGAAGAATGAGCGTTGCTGTTGAAAGAAATGGAGAGATTGTCCTTTTCACCAAAGGTGCGCCCGAAGCTCTTCTACCGCTATGTCTTAATTCTGATTCAGATAAAAATACAATCCGTTCGGCGGTTGAATCCTTTTCTTCACAGGGAAGAAGATTGTTGATGTTGACCAAAAAAATCATTAAAGATGAAACTGATCTTAAGGCCGATAGAAATTTTATAGAAAAAGATCTTCACTTTCTCGGGCTCGTATCAATAGCTGATCCTCCAAGAACAGAAAGTATTCCAGCTATAAAGGAATGTAGAAATGCAGGAATAAAAGTTGTCATGATCACAGGCGATCATCCTGTAACTGCGAAAACAATTGCAAACGAACTGGGTATTACAGAGCCGAACGTTTTTGATCAGGTTTTAACAGGCATTGAAGTGGAAAAAATGTCTGTTCAAGAATTGGAATCAAGAGTTGAGCAGACTGCAGTTTACGCACGAGTTTCGCCCGAACACAAATTGAAAATTGTACAAGCTTGGCAGAATAAAGGAAATATTGTGGCCATGACAGGCGATGGAGTGAACGATGCTCCAGCTTTAAAGCAAGCTTCAATTGGAGTTGCCATGGGGAAAGGAGGAACCGAAGTTGCAAAACAAGCTGCTTCAATGATTCTTACCGATGATAATTTTTCAACAATCGTGAAAGCGATTGAAGAAGGCCGTGCGATTTATGGGAACATCAGAAGAACAATTCAATACTTGCTTTCTGGAAATCTAGCAGAAATCCTGATTATGTTGGGTGCCGCTATTTTAGGATGGGCACCACCGCTTGCTCCAATTCATTTACTTTGGATTAATCTAGTGACTGATGGTCTTCCTTCTCTAGCTTTAGCAGCTGAACCTGTTCCGGATAAAGTTCTTGAACAAACGAAACGACCATCGCCAAGTACATTCTTTGATAAAAATTTTTATACTGAAATGTTTATTGTAGGAGTTCTAACTGCGATTCTCTCTCTCGCAGTTTATGGGTACAGTTTGAAAATGGAAGATGAAAGCACGGCCAGAACTCACGTGTTTTCTTTTCTAGTATTTTCAGAATTGTTCAGAGCATTTGCTTGCAGAAGTGATACAAAAACTTTTTTTCAGATGAAATGGAGTTCGAATCTTTATCTACTGATAGCCGTTGCCATTCCCATTGGTTTTCAATTGGCCCTTCATCACACTGAGTTTTTCAGCAATCTATTTAAAGTGAAAGATATCACATGGACTGAATGTATTGTGATGCTTGGGATAACTTTAATTCCCGTATCAATAATTGAATTGCGAAAGTGGTACCGTCATACATTACGGAAATCTAGTAAGGAGGGCCCATGGTAGAAGCATGTAATTTGGGAGCAGTTTGCGAGTGTCAAGTTTCGGTTCACCCCTTTAAGAAAGTCGTTTTAACTGGTGGACCTGGAGCAGGAAAAACAGCTGTGCTAGAAATCGTCAAAAAAAGCTTTTGTCAGCATATTGCTGTTCTTCCTGAAGCAGCCAGCATTGTTTTTGGAGGAGGTTTTTGGAGATTAGAAAGCACGAGTGGACGGATGAGTGCTCAAAGGGCCATTTATCATTTGCAGCTGGAAATGGAAAGATTAGCTGCTGACGAAAATAAGTATGCCGTTGCTTTATGTGATAGAGGGACATTGGATGGACTGGCCTACTGGCCAGGAACAGAAACTTTATTTTGGTCAGAGCTTAAAACACAGAAAGAAAGTGAATTAAATCGTTACTCAGCCGTAATTCACTTGAGAACTCCTAGTCTTGAACGTGGATATAATTTGCAAAATCCAGTTCGAATTGAAAGTGCAACGTTGGCCGCTGAAATTGACAAGAAGATCGAAAAAGCATGGGAAGGACATCCGAGAAGATTTTTTATCGAAAGCCAAAATGATTTTTTAGATAAAGTACAGAGAACAATTGAAATCATAAAGGGTGAAATGCCCGAGTGTTGTAGAAAACATGAAATCAGAATTTAAGCAGCATTAGAGGTACTGGATGAAGCTAACATTTTTAGGTGGAACAGGAACTGTAACAGGATCTAAATATTTATTAGAGAACAATGGATTCAAAATTCTGATTGATTGTGGTTTGTTTCAGGGGTTAAAAGAGTTACGATTAAGAAATTGGGATAATTTCCCAATTGATCCTTCAACAATAAATGCAGTTATTGTAACTCATGCGCATATTGACCATACTGGATATCTTCCGGTGTTGATGAAAAAAGGATTTTCTGGTCCAATTTATTCAACCGAAGCTACTTTTGATTTATGTAAAGTTTTATTACGGGATGCAGGGAAATTGCAGGAAGAGGATGCAGAATATGCAAATAAAAAAGGATTTTCAAAGCATACACCGGCTGAACCATTATTTACTATTGAAGATGCTGAAAAAGTTTTAAATCAATTTAAACCACAAAATTTCCATACCTCTTTTGAACTAAACTCAACTCAAATAAATTTTATACCTTCAGGTCACATTCTTGGATCAGCATTTGTTCGATTGAAAATTCAGGACAAGACAATTTTATTCACAGGAGATCTTGGTAGGCCTGAAGATTTAATTATGAATCCTCCTGAAGCTGTTTCCGCCACAGATTATTTAATTATAGAATCGACTTACGGAAATAGAACACATGAAAAAATAGATCCATTAATCAAGTTAGAAGAAGTACTTAATCGTGCTGTTGATAGAAATGGAGTCGTTATGATCCCTGCGTTTTCTATTGGGCGAACCCAAGCATTTCTCTATGCGATACACTTACTAAAAGCTCAGAAAAAATTAAAAGATGTACCTGTTTTCTTGAATAGTCCAATGTCAATTAGTGCAATGGAAATATATTGCAAACATCGCTCAGAACATCGTTTAAATCCAGATGAATGTCACCATATGTGCGCAACTGCTAAATATGTTCGTCAGGTTGATGAATCTATCAAGCTAAACAGTAAAAAAGGTCCAATGATTATAATTTCTGCAAGTGGTATGGCCACTGGTGGAAGAATTCTTCATCATTTTAAAGCATTTGGACCAGATAAAAATAATATGATTGTGCTTGCTGGTTTTCAAGCAGCTGGTACAAGAGGGAGATTTCTACTTGAAGGCAAACGAACTATGAAAATTCATGGAAAAGAAACAACAATTAATGCCGAAGTTGAATTAGTAGATGGATTCTCTGCACACGCCGATCAAAATGAATTAATTGATTGGTTGAAAAATTTCTCATCTTCTCCAAAGAAAATTTTCGTCACCCATGGCGAACCAGAGGCGTCACTTTCCTTAAAGAATAAAATTCAATCAGAGTTTAACTGGAATGCAATTGTGCCTGAGTATCTTCAAACAGTGGATTTATAAGCAAGATGAATTTTTCTATTGATAACATTCATCCTTTTCACCAACTGCTTATTTCTACTATGTTGGGACTAATTGTTGGGTTACAGAGAGAGTGGCGACAATCACAAATTGCGGGTATAAGATCTTTTTCTTTAATAACATTATTGGGAACTGTCTGCGCATTTCTTACTGATTCATATGGATCATGGCCTTTAATGGCCGGCTTCATAGGAATTTTCATAGTGATAGTGTCTTCAATTGTAAAACGTAAAGTAATAGATGAAACCATTTCTCACTCTGGCCCTGTTACTGAACTCTCAATGCTTCTCATGTATTCTGCTGGAGTCCTTGTGAAGGTCGGACCTATATGGATTGCCGCTGCTATTACTGGTATTTTAGCTTTTATTTTACAGGCAAAAATCGAGCTTCATGGAATAGCAAGAAAGTTTACCGAGCTTGAAATTAACTCCATCATGCAGTTTGTATTAATTGTATTAGTCATTTTTCCTCTTATTCCTGACAGAACTTTTGGTCCACTAAACGTTTTCAATCCTCATGATACATGGTTAATGATTCTGATTATTGTAGGGATCAGTTTATCCGGTTACATAATTTATAAGTTTTGGGGAGAGAGAGCTGGTTTGCTTTTAAGCGGTGTCCTTGGCGGCTTGATCTCAAGTACGGCGACAACTGTCAGCTATTCAAAAAACGAAAAGTTATCATACCATTCCAGCACATTTAATGCGCTTATTATTTTAATTGCATGGACTACTGTTTACTTACGTCTTTGTGTTGAAATAGCTTTGGTTGCACCTGGATTTAATACGCCTCTAATTGTTATGGGAATTTTGTTTTTTGTTTCAACTTCTTCTACCGCATGGATCTGGAAAAAAAACACGAGCCAAAGCATAGGAATGTTAAATCAAGAAAATCCAACAGAAATAAGAACAGCACTTCTCTTTGGCCTCATTTATTCAGGAGTTTTATTGGCAGTTGCTTTTTCTAAGGAATACCTAGGGGAGAGCGGTTTATTTGTCGTTGCTTTAATTTCTGGCATCACTGATATGGACGCCATTACTTTATCTTCTTCTAAGCTAGTACATACAGGAAGGTTAGAACTAGTCGAAGCGACTAAGGTGATAATCGTAGCCTGCATTTCAAATGTATTTTTTAAAGGAATAATTGCTCGAATAATCGGTGGTAAAGAACTATTTAAACTTTTATTTATTCCTTGGCTGTTAACTTTATGTACGGGAGCTTTTATTTTCACACTGTTGAGCTTTTTTAAGACTTAAGCGGAAAAAAATATTGATTCGACGTTATTAAATGAATTGCCAAAAAATAGATTTAAGAAATTTTTAGGTCGAATTTGGAGTTTTTTACGAAAAATGGTGTGTGAATAAAATGTTGAACAATCTAGCAAATAGATTTGAAAATAATCCGACCAGTGATGTCGGAATCTTCCCTTGATTGGAAAACATTTGATAGGTAAAATACATGGAATTCATTTGTAAATAAAGGTAAAATAATTGTGCTGTTCTAAATCAAAACTTTCTCAGGAGTTAAAATGAAAGTAAAAAATGTTGCTATGGTTGCTTTAGGAGTTCTAGTTTTAAGTTCATGCGCTCATCACTCGACAATGAGAGGATCAGTTGCAATGAAAACGGGAGAAGACACTGCTCACGTTTGTTTGGGCGACAATGAAGTTCAAGTAGGTGATCGCGTTTCTGCTTTTAAAAACGTTTGTGTTAATAACCAAGTTGATAAATCGACAAGAAGCCATATCAGTGTTTCTTGTAAAAAAGAGAAAATTGGTGAAGGATCAGTTGTTAGTGTTTTAAATGAGCATTATTCAGAAGTGAAGTTTGATGCTGGAGTTCCTATCGCTGAAGGAACAATCGTTGAAAAAACAAAATAATAATTTTTTAAATCTTTTCACGGCTCTCTCCTTTGAGTGAAAAGTGTTAATTGGCAGTGCAAATTTATATTTGCACTGTTTTTTTAAATCAAAAAGAGAGTTAAACCCCCTTTTAAATTTTCTTTAGTCTTAAAGAATTTAGAATAACTGATACAGAGCTTAAACTCATTGCAAACGCCGCAATCATTGGATTAAGAAGCATTTTTGTAAAAGGATATAATGCGCCTGCCGCAATTGGAACGCCGATGGCATTATAGATGAAAGCAAAAAATAAATTCTCCTTGATATTGCGAATTGTACTTTCACTCATTTCTCTTGCACGCACAATTCCCATTAAATCGCCTTTAACAAGTGTCACGCCAGCACTATTCATCGCTACATCCGTTCCAGTTCCCATAGCAATTCCTACTTGAGCCTGAGCAAGTGCTGGAGCATCGTTAATACCATCACCGGCCATGGCGACAAATAAATTTTCGGCCTGCATCTTTTTCACAATCTCTGCTTTCTGATGCGGAAGAACGTCCGCATGAAAAAGATCAACGCCTACTTTTTTTGCCACGGCTTCTGCTGTTTTTGCATTATCTCCGGTGATCATGGCAACTTTGATTCCTTTTTCTCTTAAATTTTTGATGGCCGTGATAGATGTTTCTTTGATTGGATCAATAACTCCAATAAAGCCCGCCATTTCTCTTTCAATAGCGATGAACATAACGGTTTGACCGTCCGAACGAAGTGCATTCATTTCGGTTTCAAATGTAGCTGTGTCAATGCCTATGTCCTGCATGAGTGCCTTGTTTCCGAGAGAAACTTTTTTTCCATTGATCAATGCCTGAATTCCTTTTCCCGTAATCGATTGGAAATTTTCAGTCTCAACCAATTGAATATTTTTTTCTTTCGCTCCTGAGACGATGGCCTGAGCGAGAGGATGCTCGCTTGCTTTTTCTAAACTCGCCGCAAATGTGAGAAGACTGTTTTCATCAAACTGCCCTGTGCTTTTCACTGTAACGAGTTTAGGTTTTCCTACCGTTAATGTTCCTGTTTTATCTACGACAAGCATGTTCACTTTTCGTAATTCTTCAATGGCCTCAGCATTTTTAAAAAGCACTCCCATTCTTGCGCCATTACCAGTCGCAACCATAATCGACATGGGCGTTGCAAGCCCGAGGGCACAAGGACAGGCAATGATCAAAACTGAAACTGCGTTGACGATTGCATGTGGAATTCTTGGTTCAGTTCCAAAAAATGCCCACAGAACTGCTGCTAGAATAGCAATTAGAACTACGACCGGGACAAAGTAACCTGAAACTGTATCGGCAAGCTTTTGAATCGGCGCACGTGAGCGCTGAGCTTCTGAAACCATCTGTACGATCTGTGAGAGCAGAGTATCTTTGCCGATTTTTTCTGCTCGCATGATAAATGCACCTGTGCCGTTGATAGTAGCACCTATAACTTTTGAATCCGTTATTTTTTCAACGGGTACCGGCTCGCCGGAAATCATCGATTCATCAATTGAAGAAGTTCCTTCGATAATAATTCCATCTACTGGAACTTTTTCTCCAGGACGAACTCTTAAGTGATCATTAACTTGGACATCTTCTAATGAAATATCCATTTCAGTTCCATCACTGTTTATCTTTCTTGCCGTTTTCGGAGAAAGACCAAGTAGTGATTTAATTGCAGCACTTGTTTGTCCGCGAGCTTTCAATTCCATAACCTGACCCAAAAGGATGAGAGTGGTGATAACAGCAGCAGCTTCAAAGTAAAGACCGATTTCGCCAGTCATTGGATCATTAAATGAATTCGGAAAAATGCCTGGAAAGAATACAGCGACAATGCTGTAGAGATAAGCAACGCCCGTTCCAAGTCCAATCAGAGTAAACATGTTTAGGTGACGATTCACTAATGATTCCCAAAATTTTACAAAGAATGGGAATGCTCCCCAGAGAACTACTGGTGATGCCAGAAATAGCTCAACCCATTTCAAAGAATGCATTGGAACGAAATTACTAATCAGGTGTCGACCACCCATTGTGATAAATAAGAGTGGAAGACTGAGTAATGCGCTCACAATGAAACGCAAAAGCATTGATTTGTATTCGCTATTATCTTCTTCTGCATCTATTTTGATTTCGACAGGCTCAAGTGCCATTCCACAGATTGGACAATTGCCAGGACCTTTTTGTCTGATTTGCGGATGCATTGGGCAGGTGAAATCAATGTTCATTGAATTAGCTTTCAATACATGATCAGTTTCATGGTGGTGTTTGTGAGTTTCGTTGTGAGAATTATGGTGGTTGTGATTTTCATTCATGCCATAAGAATAAAATCATTAAATGGGTCCGGCAAAAAAATTTGAAAGGAAAGATCTAAGATTTAAGTATGGGCGTATGTTATTTTGGGAAAATAAAATGTTCATTGAGTCAGATAAAAATGGAAAAAAGAATCAGCCCCCTGATCCCTCTCCGCCAACTTTCATTCTAGCTGCTTGAACTTCTAATTTATTATTAAGTGGTTTAGTTATTAATACTTTCTTTACTTCCGATGCTTGAATGATCTGACCATCGTAAGTTTCGATAGATTCAAGAGTTGAGTCGTTGTTATTCACAGAAAATGCAGAGACTTCTGAGCCATCAATGATCGTCGAATCGATTAACTCTACAGATTTGATATTGTAAGACGCATTGGCATTTAATCCAACAATCGCTAATCCTAAATATGTAAGTCGAAGTAGATTTTTCATTCTAATACTCCCGATTCATTATACGGAACAAAGGTGCTTGAAACGGTTGCACTATAGACTTTTACATTCCCTAAGTACACAGGATTATTAAAAATTTGCTCTTTACGTTCGTTAAATTGTTTTTGTTGAAGAGTTTTCAAGGCCTTAAGGCCGCTCTCGTTAAGCGATTCTGTCTGATAGCTTAACCAATTATTGATATTTCCGGCCTCATCAAGTCGATAGTGCTTTAAAGCAAATTCGACTCTTTTCTTAACGTCAGAGAAGGGTAGTTTAAAATCTTTTATTTTACCTACTACTCGGCCATTCTCAAGTCTCATTATGAGTCCTTTCTCGATCAGCTCGTAGAACTTTACAATACCTCTTTCGCCTAATTCAAATCTGATTTCATTTTCAGTAGTACCACTCGTGGTATAGGCCAAACTAAGAATCAAAAAGTTTTGTTCGTCGAGAAAATAATGACGATCTTCATCGGCGACATATTCATATTCCTGGTTATGGCCACTTTGAGCAGACATAACAGTCGCAATGTCTGGATGATAATCTTTCATGTATTTTAAGAGATCATTATCTAGTCCGAGAGAGCGAAAAATTTTGATAACAGCTTCTGGTTGGGGATTACCCTTTAGGTTCATGATCCTTCTGAGTGTAGAGTGAGGAACAGATGTTTTATCTTCTACGTTGATCAACTTTAGGCGAGGATTTTTTTCCAAATAAGAGTCAATACAAGCTTTAATTCGCTCGCACTTACCCGTATTAATCTCGATGTCGTTGTCTGAAACAACTGAACTAGTTTCTAAGTTCACTTGATCCCCGTTTTATTATTTGGAAGGCTTTTACTAGCATAAAAATTCCTTATGAAAGTTGTTTATCTTACAACATGAATATTTTATAGGGCCTAATTGGGACTATTTAAAATAGTTCGCCACGGTGGTTTTTCAATTTTTCATTTTTGAAACGTGGATCACATAGTTAGATAAGTTCTGTCGCCATGATGGCGATGAATTCAATATCAAGAAATCTCAATACTCATTCAATCGGGGCCATTTCAATACCCAAGTGATCGTTCGTCTCTAAAAAGAAAGTGGAAAATTGTCGCCACAGTGGCGACAATTAGTCATGGTGGCAAATTCGTTTCAAAGAATTCTCTCCATTTATAAATCTTAAAAAATATTTCATCGTCACCATGGTGAACTTTGTTTTTCAAAAAAGAAAAATGGATTGTTTTTCTTTCATCTATTTTTTAGTTTTGTTCTCACCAAAAAGTTCAGGAGTGACATAATGAAACTAGATTTAGTGAAAAATGAAGAAACAGAAGCGGCATTAAATGTCGTAGATACAACTGATATCAGATTTAATTTTTTTAAAGATACAATAAAAAAAGATCTTGAAGTCGTTGGGTGGCAAAACAAAGCAATAAAGATTTTTGGCGACTTCCAAATTTATTCTGATTTCCAATTAGAGTTGAATTCATTTGATCATATTGTTGCATATCTGACAGGAAATAATTTTGATCGGGTGGGGGCTTCTTTAGAAGCGCATATCGCTTGTCGGTGTCCTGAACATTTTTTGAAATTTCTCATTCTAAAAAATTATGACTTTAGCAAGAACGACATTGATATGCTCGCTGAAAAATATACTTATTATGTTCTTGCCGCAAGTGATTTACTGAGAAATGAACCTTCGGATAAAGCTCGCGATGAGATCGAAGCATTAGATAAGAAATATTTTGATGGCGAAGATCCAACATTATGGAAATATCTTGATCCACAATTTTTAAACTAATCAATTAGCAATTCACACAGCTAACGAACCATCACCTGTGCAAAGTCACGGGAAGGTATTTTTTTACCCAAAGGAGGGGAAATGGAAACTTTTTGTCTTTTGAAACAATTAAGAGAGGGAAAACGGCCAAAACTTAGAAAAGGAGATGAACTAAAAATTGTTACTAAAACTGGCAGAACCTTTAGAGGAATTCTTTATGATTTCAAAGAAGGTTATCTTCACACAATTGAAGCACTTGGAATTCTCGTTATCTTCCCAATAAATTCTCTAACAAGCATTCAATTAACTTAAATCTCGGAGGAAACATGAATAAGATTATTTTTATTGGTATTTGTATGGCCACGATCTCATGCTCGTTTAAAAATGGAAATCTGCCTGAGGGAAGTGGTGGGGCCACCTCTACGACTTCAGAGTTAAAGCTTGATCCCAATATTGATAGCGATGGCGATGGGATTTTAAATAAAGATGAAATTGAAAGAGGCACAGACGCATTAATTGCTGACGTTCCAGTCTTAGAGTCAAGCTTCATTCAAAATTTCACAATTGATGTAAGTTATAACCAAGTTAACGATAATACACCTCGCACGCTGACTCTATCATCAAAAAGAAAAGATACTGATCCTTCGTTCAAGTACAGAGTAGGAAAACTTTTCGGAGTGGAAAATTCAATGAATTTTGCCGCAAAAGTTGGGCGCTTTTCTGGACATTCTTATGGTGAAATTAAAAGCGAAGACTTTACTTGGGTCAAATACCCAACACTAGACCCGTTAATGCTCCATTCGGATATCTTAAAGTTTAGAACTATTATTGATGGTGAAGATTCTTCATCAGGTGCTAAGTTTGAAAAATTCTCAGTAACGCTGACACTGGATAGTTCTGTGAAGCTTACAGGTGTTCGATTTAAAGAGATTAAAGATTTAAGTGTAAATTTTTACTATCACGATATCGAGAAAGACACATATGTTTTATTGAAAAATGTCTTAATCAATCGCACCTTTCAAAGAAATATCAACGAAAACTTCTCAGTCGAAATCGAAAATGTTCCAGTTACTTTTCTGCGAGAAACTTATTTAAGACATGGCGAGTTTCTGGTTTCTGAAATTGATAATTATTTCATCCCAGAATTAGATAAAGACTACAAAACCTTAATTGCAGGAGTAAAAGCAAAGACAATTCCAGTTTTGCTAACAACACCATCAGAAAATGTAATTTACTTTGTCGCAAGTGGATCAGGTGGAATAAGTTTTCTTGAAGTTCTCAACAGAATTTTTGCAAAAAATTATGTAGTCGAAAGCAATTCGTTAAAAAAGATCGGGCAGTACGAAAATAATCTTGGTGGCTTTGAACATCTAGTTGATCTCAAAACTAAAGATAAACTAGGCAATTGGTTTGTTTTAACGAATAAGTTTAAAGAGCATTTTATGGATCATTTATATACTCCAAATGATCAGATCACTCTTTCCTATATAACTGGCAGTGACCTTTCTTCTAGAATTGAATATTTTCAGACTTCATTTAATTCAAAAGTTTCATCAGTAATGAACAATGAGACGGTGATTCCTTTAGGAATAGTGAGTCCCAATTCCAAAATTGAATTTGCGATTAAAGGATTAAGTAGATTTGGACATGAAGTGGTTCCAACACCCTTTAGTGGAAGCTGGACTTTTGGTGGCGGTGGAAACGGTAGTGTTTTAAGTTATTCATGTCAATGGATAGGAAATAAAAGTGTAGAGTTTAATAGGAATTTTAAATTAACAATCAATTACAATGAAGAATGGGAAAATCTCTACCTCGTAGTTAATGAAGAAAGATTTAAGCTGTCGACGCTTATCTCAGAAAAAAAGGTTGTAGTTCGGAATTTAGACTTCAGCTTTTTAATTACAATCGATGATATTTCAAAAATTAAATCTCTTAAACAATCTGACGAGAATCATATCTCATTGGCAATGATCTCTAATCTAACCAAAAATCATCGGGGCATTAAATTAATTTCTCAAGGAGGAAATCAGAATTCTCCTTGGTGCACAAGTGGACCTGGAAATCTTTCAACGATTAGTCTCGCTAATGGGCAATATGGTGGTGAAGTTTCTAAGGAATCACTAGATTTGGCAGTGATTGAAAAAGAAATCGTCAATACTCGAATGTATCCAAATAATACAGGAGCGGCGAGCATCCTTAGTTTAAAACTCATGGATGATATCGACTACGATCAAAATTTTTCTCTTTCGATCAGCTCAAAAATTACAAATTATTTTAATTAAGAAACATGGAGTTTAGATGAAAAAAATGAATTTAAAAGTACGTGCTTTACTTCCACTAAATTATTGGTCATCTCTCATTTTTTCGACATTGCTTTTTGGATTCATGAGTAATCCGGCAGTCGCACGTGATTTGGAATCAATTGCGAGTAATCTCTCTACCAAAACGGGAACCTTGGCCAACTTGTTAGTGCCCTTGGGATTTGCGATTTCGGCCATCTTTATGATTGTTGGCCATCCAAGGGGAGCACAATTCATGTCAACAACTTTGATGGCAGCCCTTATTTCACTTGGGGGTAGTTCAGTTTTTAACTGGCTTAAAAGCGTGGTGGGCTAGATGGAAAACTTACTAGCAACTTATCCAAGTTTTTTAAAAAGTGAACCCTTGATCTGGGGAATTAATCTTTCAGATTTATTTCGCTTAAGTGGAGTCATGGTCTTTATGCAAATTATAGGTGCGAGTCAGCTCGTAATCTTAGGAACAACAATTATTTTTTATCTTGGATTAATTGCGGTGAGGAAGTTCTTTCCTCGCCGTTATTTTGAGTTTCTTTTTAATAAAAGAAAAATCATCAAAAGGAGTACTCTAAATGAAAAAATTCAAATTGTATAAAGTCATTCCTCCTGACTTAGAGCAAATGAATAATGATGGAATTCTTAACTTCTTAAGCGAATTACGAATTAGTCTCAATCAAACGCCAATTAAGAAAAATGAGATAGATTTTAAGAAGTCTCAAAAATTAAATGACTTTTTTGGATTCAAAAATGTTCATTCATCGAATGAGGATTATTTTTTTAAATTTTATTCGCTAAACGAATCGATCTATTTGGAAAGCAATTGTGAAGGTGACTTAAAGTTATCAAGTTTAGAATTGATTGATGTTTCTGAATCAGGTGAAATAAATCGACTTTTAATTGAAGATGATATTGCAAATAGTGATGCCATCTTAGGTGATGATTTTGTAAAGATAAATGGACAATATATTAGGCTCATTAATCTTTACGAGTTCACTAAGAAAATTCATCCTTCAGCTCTCATGGATTACGGAAATTACTGCGTCTTTTTTAGGAAGCTCGACCCATTGATTTCAAAGAGACGAGTGAATACTCAAAGAAAACTTCATCATTCGAATCTTTATTCCAATATTAGAAATTTAGAAAGTGAAGCCAGCTTTAGTGAAGCAGAGAAAATTACTGAATCAATGTTAGAAGGGGAAGAAAATCTCTTTGAAGTTGAGGCGTGGCTCATTTTAAAAGCCCATTCACTTGAAGAATTGAATCAGAAAACGAAGGAACTAATCGGTGATTTAAAGCAAGCTGAAATCATACCGTACATAGAGGCTGAAGGACTTCACGAACTTTTTCCTACAATTTTGTCTGGGGTAGCACCCTTGTTTAAAAGGACACATCAAACACCAAGCAGTTATTTGGTAAACATGCTTCCTCTAAAGCATGATGTTCTTCATCAAAACGGTATTGAGTTTTTTAGTACCCGTGGAAATTCAATTCGCTTTAATCTTTTTGATGAATCGGCCCTTAACTTTAATGTTTTAATCTCCGGGCAATCAGGAGCTGGGAAGTCCATGATTGCCCAAAAGATTCTAGTTGAAGAACTTTCAAAAGGAGCTTCGGCAGTTGTATTGGATTTAGGGAATTCATTTAAAAAGACTGCAAAATATTATGGGGGAGAAAGCCTAAGCCTTTCGTTTAATCCGCTTCAGTTTAAGTCCCCTCATTATTTAAAAGAATTAATCATAAGTGTGATTCCTGCTAATGAATTAAGTGCAAAATTAGAAGGAAAAATATTTTTTCTTATTGAAGAAAATCTTCTTTTAGTGAATTCATTCAAAGATTTGATCCTGAGAATAGCGTCCCAGATTCCTGACTTCGAATTGTATTTTTCTGAACTATGGAACTACTTTGATAATGAAGAGAGAGTTCTAACCAATTTTACCTACGTTGATACAAGTTTATATCCAGACAAAATTAAGGCCCCGTTAATTATTTTTTTAATAGAGGCCTTTAAAAACCTTGAAGGAAAGAGAATATTTATTTTTGATGAGGTCTGGGATTTTCTACGCAACAACGCGAAGTACATTTCAGAATGCTTTAGGACTTTTAGAAAGTCAGGTGCAAGTCCAATTGCAATTTCACAAGGAATTAATGACTTCACTGAAAATGAATTAGGAAAAGTCATCGCCAAACTTTGTTCAACTAAATTTCTCTTTCAACAAAGCGTGGAGAATTCTAGTGAGCTTGATTATTTCGACGTGGAAAAAATCAAGATGCTCTCTACAAAGAGAAAGGTATATTCAGAGTTCTATATAAAAACAGAGAACAGTAAAAAGACAGCTCGTTTTTATCCACTGCCTTTAGAGTATGAACTCTTTACTAGCTACCACAAAGATCGAGAAATCTTCGATCGATTCCATGAACATTATTCTGCATTTTTTCCTTTCTGGGACATCGTCGATCGTTTTATTGATTTTAAATATTATTATGGAGGTTTTAGTGCGTAATTTATTTGTTGCTTATTTGGCCATGACTCTTGGCCTTGCTTATGGATTTTTTGGGTATTCACCAATTGCTCGTGCTTCCACACTATGGACACCCGACAGTGATACGGCCTTGTTGTTTAATTTAGTCTCAACTTCTGCAAGTCAGTTAAACGAATTAGAAAAACTACTTTCCAATGCTGAGAAATATACGGGACTGATGGAAAAATATAATCAAATAGCTCGTGATCAGTATTTTAGAGCAGAGAGAATTCATTATATTGCTCAAAACTATGTTGACCTATCAAAGCGTGATCCAAAAGATCTCGAGGCACTTAATTCAGCAATTCGTGCCTTAAAAAGTGAGACGGAATCCCTAAGATCTCTAATCAACGAATATCGAACTGATGAGGCAAGAAACGAAATTGCAGAAAACATTCTTGATGAAAAGGTTCAAAGGACAGGACAAGAGTTAAATTTTGCCAATAGCCAGGTCATTCGCTCAGGGGAGGTTCAATCTACCAATGAAGCTCAAAAGTTGATGGCCCAAAATACTGCGCTCTCATATAAGGCACAAGTTGAAAGCAATCAAATGAGTGCTGCTATTGCTGAGAAGCTTACTGAGCAAAACAAACTTTTAAATCGTGAATTGAAAGATGAAACCATAAAAAAAGAAGAGCGTAACCAATATTACAAAATATCTAGCTCAAAATTGCAGAGTAGGAATGCTCAATGATTGGTGCTTCAATGCTGAAGGATTTACTTTTAATTACCAATCCAAAAGTTTTGGGATTGAGTAATTACCTTAATCAGGCAGCTCTTTTATTTTTACTTCCGGCCTTCTATATCGGAATGGCTGTCGAGTATTTTTCAAATTTCGATTTTAAAAGTGTGGCCAAGAGATCAGTGATTGCGTTTTTAGCGATTAAGCTTTTAGTGCCAATTCATGTTGAAGCAGTTGATACAAGTCTAAAAGTAAGCTCTGAGCTTTTGAGTCGCTATTCTCCTCAAAACAAATTTTTAACGGCCTATCAAAATGCTAAAGGAGAATCTGTTAATGGTGTTAAGAATGGAATTTGGAATAAACTCACGAGTATTGTGGAGATTGTTGTTAATGATCCTATCGTGATGATTATCTTCCTTTTGTCCTATGTTGCCTTTTTTTTACTGACTCAGCTCTATAGCCTTATTTACCATCTCAATATCGCTTTGTTTGGATTGTGTGCGATCTTGAGCGTCTTGCCAATAACATCTAAGAGTCTGACAGGAGCTATAAAGACAAGCCTCTGGTGCATTCTCATGCCATTTGTGGTGGCGATTGTTCTTGCACTTATCGGGGACTCTGATGCCTTTTTTAAAACTTATTCAGGCGGAATTGTTCAGAACCTTGAAAGCTTAATTCAGCTTCTAGTGATGACGATTATTCTTCTTTTAACTCCATTAATCACTTCAAAAATTATGACAGACACTGGAGTGACTAGTGTTGCTGAAAATGTCGGTCAAATGGCCGCAATGTCCACAATGATTGGAGGCGCTTCGATGGCCTCTAAGTTTATTGGAAGTAAATCACAAATGATTGGTGGAGCAATTCACAACAGTGCCTCTAGACCTTTGATGAATAAGATTAAGGGAGCTGTTTCCAACAGAGCAAGCGAAATCAGTCAGTCAAAAGGAATCGGGCCAACTTTGAATAATCTTACAAGCGAGGGGGGAGGAATTAAAAGCAAATTTTCAGAGATTAGAGAGGGAATGAAGAGAACATCTATTTCAGAAAAGGCCGTGCTTGGAGCTGATGCTGTTCTAAATAGTAAGGAGAATTCTTTAGCAAAGTTTGCAAGAAATCAGGAAGCTCAAAATTTAAAGAACTATCAGTATTCCAAGGTTCCAGAAGATAAAAGTTACACTGCCAAAGCAGCCTCATTTGAAAGGGAAGCGGTTGTACCATTAGGCGATTATAAGAAGGAAGCTAGAGAGTACCTGGTCCAAAGAACCAATCGAAATAGTGTTGCGAACAAACTCAAAAAAAATCCAGAGGCATCTCATTTTATAAAATCAAGAACACCTCATGTTTTAAATCTAACTTCACAACAGCGACAGGTTGGTGAGAATCATGGATTTGTATTGGAGAGGAATAAGTTGAAAGCGAAAGAAAAAGTGGCTTTCAAGAAACCATTTATTAATAGAACAGGGTTAAGACCACAGGTTGGAATTTAAGAGGAAAAGATGAGTGGAATACAACTATTTAAAGACAAATTAAGCGATAAAAAAATGGGTTTACTTTTATGGATCAACGTATGCATTACTTCACTTTTACTTGTGATTTCTTTTATTCGAACGGGTAAGCAGCTCTTCTTGCCACAAGAAGAGCTTGTATTTGATGCTTCTAAAAGAGATTTTTGCTCACTAGTTACCAAAGAATTGATTAACAAATCACTTTCGAAAAAGCTCATGACTGAAAGTCTTTACATTTTAGTGACAGAGAATAATTACAAAGCTCTCTACTTTGATGGGAACGAGAGCATTTCAGGAGTTTGGTCGGGAGACGATTCATGCAAAGTTTTAGTAAAGACTAATAATGGGCTTCGTTCTTTTGATTATTTTTTCGATCAGTCAAAAGATTTTAATTTTTTCTATCAAATCAAAAAGATCAAGGAAAATGAACTCTATGAAAAGGAGACAGCTGAATGAATTTTTATATTCTTGCAAAAAGCTTGATTTATTTATTTTTGACTCTCTCACATCCAACCACTTTGGTTTTTGATGAACCTGTGGAATATGTGAGTGCAGGAAGAGAAGGAGACTTTGATTTACATAGAGCTAACAATCAAAAAATTCTGGTGATCAGGCCTCTTAAGTCTTTTGGAGAAACCGATATGATTGTTATCACCAAAGACCATCATTATCAGTTTAAGCTTAAAGAAATCTCTTCTAATCAATCTTCGGATTCACATTCTTTCGTCAATATCTTTGAGGGCGCAATTGATCGAAGCTTCAACAAAAAAATTGAGACTGATGCTTATAAAATTTTTGAAGGAGAGACTTCATCTTGGATCATAAACAAAACTAAAAATTCTATAAACGTAAATGGGGTTGAAATTATCCGAGAAGGATATTTCTCTAAAGGAAGTCCAATCTTGATTAACAATCTAAGGGTGTTGAATTAATGGTGGCGAAAAATAAATTTATTGCCTTCTTATTTCTTTTTGTATCCGTTGGTGCATTTTCAGATGAAATAGAACTTAAAATTTTAGTTCCAAAAACTATTAAAAAGAAGCTGCAACCTTTGCAAGCGAGTAAAGCTAAAGTGAATTACAAGTCTCAAAGAAAAACTGATTCAGCGATTGATACATTAAGTGATCAAGGAGAAAGAATTGAAAAATTGCTTGGAAAGTTTCAAGAACGATCAGGAGTGTGGGACTTTACAAACAAGTATGATTTTAAAACGGGAACTGTTATCAAGGGCATTCTTTTAAATTCGGTTGTATCGACCAATTTAGAATCACCACTTATTGTCGAAGTTCTGAATGGAGAGACCTTGCCTTTAGGTACGAGATTTAGCTGTAAAGGCGTAACTAAGTATAAAAGAGTCATGGCCGCTTGTAATAAATTGATTACGCCCAACGATCAAGAAGAGTTTGAAGTTCAAGTGAGTCTTTTAAATTTTGATGGCTCCAGCGGATTAAGGGCCGATGAAGTCTATACAGGTAAAGAGGAATATGTTGCAGCCTCAATTGCTACAGCTTTTTCCAAGGGACTCATTGAATTAAATACAGAAAGACTTACAACACCTCTAGGTGAACTAACTGCGAATACTCGCAGAAATCGACTGACGAATGGAGTTTTAACCTCTCTTGATGAAACCAATGATCTGATTAATGGAGAAATGAAAAGCAAGGAGGCCAAGGCTTTTATTAAAGCAGGTAAACCAGTTCTAATTTATTTCCAGGAGAGGTTTAGAAAATGAATAAACATAAATTTATAAATACATTAAAACTTAAAATTATCTTCTTTGTTTTTATTTTTCTAATGAGTACTTCTTGTTCAACAATGAGAAAGTCAATTTTTTATGGAGGATTAACTGGTGCAAGCTTAGGTCTAATCGGTAGTTCGACATTGAGTCCAAATAGGGAATCCGTTGCACCAAATATGGCAATCTGGGGAAGCTTGGGAGCACTATTAGGTGCAACTTTAGGCTATCTCTTTTTCATGGATGATCCAGAAAATAGAGATCTTCCCACAATGATGCCAGGAAATAGTTCAGGACGAAATAGATCTGAACCACTTGCTCCAATTAATCAGTTAGAAACAATTACTATCAAACCTACTGACTCAAAGAAGTACAAGCTGGAATCAGGTCCGTTGCCAGAACATTTAAAAGGAAAAGTTCAGACTCCATTTATTATTGAGCACGAAATTCCTGAGCGAGTTGAGCATCTGGAAAATGGGAAAGCTGTAACAATTGAACAGCATAAAGCTTGGGAGGTTGACTATGAGTAAATCTGCTAATGTTAATCCTCTGGGAGACATGTTCGCACCTCTCATTCAAGGGATTGGGGAATTGTTTCAAACGTTAATTACAAATGGATCAAAGAATCTTCCAAATCTACTGAAGGGTTTGGGGAGCATGAAAATTAAATTGAATCCAAGTGACATGAAACTAGATCTTTTGATGCTTGATTGTGAAAGACAGACTTGGGATGAGGAGCATTTAGGATGGGCAGTAAATTTGGAAAGGCCTTATCCATTATCTTATTTTGATCCAAGTAAAAATACTTTTATAGTTGGAGCCAGTGGATGGGGAAAAAGTAATCTTATAAATATTTTGCAAGAGAACTGCCTTCAAAAAAAGCAAGCTGTAATTTTCATAGACCCGAAGGGAAGTGCTGAGGCGATTAAGAATTTTAAAAAGATATGCAGATACTACCGCAGAAAATACTACATCTTTTCAGAATTCGATAAGGAAGCATCTTCATTTAATCCAATTGCAGACATGACTAATTCGCAACGTATTTCAATGATCATGAGAAGTTTTGATTGGGGAAGTAAACCGAATGCTTATTATCTCAATGAATCACAAAAAGCTTTAGATTGTGTCCTATCAGAATTATCAAATAAGGATAAGGAATTCGATCTTCATGATGTTTATAAAAAGCTTAAGTCTGAGTATAACAAAGAAGAGACATCGGGACTTTTAACTCAACTTCAACTGTTATTAAATTCTGACTTTGGGAAGTTATTTAAAAAGTCTTCTGAGTTGGGAAAACCTTCAATGACTCTTAAGAGAGCTTGGGAGGATAAAGTTTGTATCTACATTGGATGCTCCACACAGGGATATTCGACTTTGGCAAAAACCGTGGGAAAGTTCTTTGTAAGCGAGGCCATGAATCTCTCGTATTGGATTGGCAAAACATTTGAAGATTCTCATGTCGCAAAAGAGTACAGCCTTGGATTATTTATTGATGAGGCCGGATCAGTTATCTTTCCAGACTTTCTCGATTTAGTTAATAAGTGCCGCTCTAGTGGAATTAATGTCTATACCGCTGTTCAATCATATTCTGATATGGAAATGGTTGCGAATAGTGAAATTTTAATGAAGCAGTTCTTTGAATCTTATTCGAACTGGTTCATCCAAAAACAAACCAATACGGAAAATTGTGAGAAGTTGGCATCAGCTTGCGGGACATTCTTGGCCCAGAAGAAAACTTTAGCAACCGAATCAGGAACGGAGTCAGGCCGAGGAACAATTCGAGAAGGACATGAGTATCTTTGCCATCCAGACATTATTAAATCAATCAACATTGGGCAAACTATTTTATTAGAGCATGGTCCAAAATGCCTATCACTTATCAATATAAGAGATAGTAGAAAATCAAAAACATTTCTAGAGAAAACTGAATCTGAAAAAAATGTTCCGATTGCTTCAGTTGAAAAAAAACAAAAGAGTAAAAAATTACTTTAAAGGAGGTTTATGCTTAATGAAATTATGCTTCAAAAAAATTCAGAAATTATCGAGGCTCTAATGAAGTGGCGATCATTAACGACTGAGAATCTGAAATTTTTAGTTGCTCCTAATGAAAGAGAAACTGCTTTTAGGCAAAGAATTTTAAGACTTGAAAAAGGGGGAGCACTGAAATCCAAACTTCAAAAAGGATTTAATAAAATTGTTTATCCTTCAAATGAGCTTCTCTTGAGACTCGGAATTGATAGTTTTAACGAAGATAATATTCGTCATGATGCAATTGTATCGATGGTCATATCCAATTTATTAGCATTTAAAAATGTGACCGCAGGAAAACTACCCCATGAATATAAAACTAAATCGACATGGCGACATTACGCTATTGAACCTGATGCAATAATTTCAATCAAGAAAGATAATGAAGAGTTGATCATTGCTGTTGAGGTGGAGCTTTGGAGAAAAGATCGCAAACGCGTATTTGATAAGCTTACTGAATACGCTAAAGCGGATGAGTACGATGGCGTCTTTTATTTCTTTGCTGATCGTTCATCTTTTGAGTCTTATAAGAAAAGATTAAATGAGCTTTTATCTGATGCTCAATTTGATCATTTAAAAGAAGAGCTGTCTCAAAAAATTATTTTCGCATTTAATCCAACAATTGTGAAAAAAATTTCTGACTTATCAGATTCTGAAACTTTTTATCAAGGGACTGTCAAAAAGCTAGGAGACTTGCTTGAGTAAATTCTCTTTGAATCGTCTGAGATCTGGAACAATACCTAGGACATACCTAATGAGTTTAAGTGTGACTATGCCGAGTTCAATGGCAGCTTATCCCCGCGCTTTAATTAACAAAATGGGAGACACCGAATTGACCACCCCCTCTCAACATGAGTATCGAGGATGTGGTCAATTCGGTGAAGAGAGTTTTAAAGCGCGGGGATAAGCAGAAGAAAGAAAAGAGAAAAGAACAAGAATAAGGGAGAAGGAGAATGGAAGTAATGAGTGAGAACATTAGAGATAAGGGTGAAGAGGAGAGAAAAGAAAAAAAGAGAGGACGGAAAAGTAAAAAGGATTTAGAGCTTAAAAGTGTAGAAAGTGATGAACAAAGAAATGATCAGGATAAATTTTTTATTGATGTTACAAAAGATCAAGATGCGAAGGAGATGATTTCAAAGCTTTTAAGCGAGGCAAATAATAAAATGTATGGTCGTTCAATAATTCTAAAAGACTTGGTTTTAGTAGCACTTCCTAAGCTTACTTCAAAAGACATCGAACATATTCAAAATAGTGCTTTAAGCAGTTTGGAAAAAGTGAAGAAGCAATGTTTTGAATACAATCAAAAGAATAAAACCAATCTCGATCTAGGTGAATATCTCGTAAGTGTGAAGAATATTTTGAAGGAGGACAAGAATGCAAAGTGATTCAATTGAAACTTTTTCAGGTCGTCTCGGAGTTGATCCATATCTGGCCTATACCAAGAAGGGTGAACCCATTTGTGAATTGTCACTTGGTCTTAGGAATATTCAGAACGAGGTAGTATGGAGAAAAATTGTAGTCTTCGGAAAATTGGCAGAGCTTTGCAAAGTTCATTTAAGAAAGGGCAATCATGTATTTGTGCAAGGCCAAAATCAGCTTCGTAAGTTTGTTAATCGAGAAGGAGTTGAAAAAGAATATTTTGAAATTAGAGCATTTTCTATTGGGCAATCGCTACTTTAACTACAACCAAGGAATCTGATGATTCAAAAAGATAAAAAACTTCATAATTACAATTCAAAGCCTACAGGCTATAATAGTCCTGCTGATTCAAACGAGTCAGTAGAGTTCTTTAACAATTTAAAATGGATGACAACTAACGAGGCTGCTTTCTATTTAAGAAAGTCTGCGAATGCGATTAGAACTGCAATATGTCGAGGACAAATTACAGCTTATAAATTCAGACGCAGATTGTATTTTAAAAGAAGTGAACTTGATCGCCTGCTTGAAACCTCTTCAACCGTAGGAGGTTAGTATGGCCATTAAAAGTTATGAAAAAAACGGCAAGACTCTTTTTCAAGTTTACGTCAATTTACGAAGTAAAATTGATCCAAAGATTCGTGCGCAAAAAACAGTTTCAGACTTACAGTCTTTATCGTTAGCTAGACGAGAAGAGAATAAAATTTTTCAAGAGCTTGGGGTAAAACTCAAGCTACGCGAAGGTCGAGCAGAGACATGGGAAAGTATTTTAATAAAATGGGAGAAAGAAGCTAAGAAAGGTAATCTTGGTGAATATAGTCCTATTACGATTCTAGATCGTGTTTCAGCGTTGAACAGATGGACCGAGGAGTGGTTAAAGATTGAAGCTTCTCAACTTACGAAAGCACATGGCAGAGAATTAATTCGAAAACTAATGAGTGCAGATAAATCTGTCGGATTTATCAAAAGTGTAAAAAATGCAGTAAACATGATTTACAATTTTGGTATTGAAGAAGGTCTAATTCATGGAGTTCGATATTCTCCAGTTCATGGAATTAAGTTAAATGTGAAGTCTGAAAAAGTTCCAGATATTTTGACGATTGATGAAATTAAAAAATTTCTTTATGAAGCAAAAAGACTGGATCATCCCTGGTATCCAATTTGGGCCTTTGCTCTATTAACTGGTATGAGAAGCGGCGAGCTTTATGCCTTAGAGTGGAATGACGTCGATCTTGAAAATAATTTGATACGAGTTTCAAAATCACACAACAACAGATTAAACATAATCAAAAGCACAAAGGCTGGTTATTGGAGAACCGTTCCGATATCGCCCGAGCTTAGAAATTTAATTTTAATTTTGAAACAGACTGAATCGAATTTTGTTCTTCCTCGATTCACTAATTGGGAGAGAGGAGAGCAGGCAAAAGATTTACGTATGTTCTTGAAGGGGATTGGTTTGCCACCTATTAAGTTCCATGCGCTGAGAGCATGTTTTGCGACTCAGCTTTTGGCGAAGGGAACGCCTCCGGCGATTGTTATGAAGATCTGTGGTTGGAGAGATTTGAAGACTATGGAGTTTTATATTCGGGTTGCAGGAGTGGATGAGAAAGGGGCTACGGATTGTCTCAGAATTCTTCCTACGGAAGTAGAAGTTATGAATAACGTTGTGAAATTGTTTTTGGCTTAATGTTAAATTGACATAGCGGGGCAGTTGCCCCGCTATATTTTTCTATGCCTTGTCCCTTGTGTTGTTTATCTGTAAAATAAGGTTCAATGTTTAATGATGGTTTTTTAATATATTTCTATGATTGGGTTGTGAATCTTCTTTTTACACTTAGTCCAGTTGAGTTTTTAAAGAAGCTTTTTCTTTTTTGTTTCAACAAATATGAAGAGCAAAAGACAATTGAAAGAATAGCCGTTGATATATTTATTCTTTTTAAATTCGCTGCCGTTTTTATTTCATTTTTTATTTCACATAAGGCTTCAATTCTTTTTATCGCTTATTTGTGCTTTTTTAATTTATTTACTTATTTTTATCATCATATTTGGGATGGACCTAAAAGGACTGATTTAGCTTCTTTAAGAAGAAGGTATGCTAATTTATTCCAGGCTATTTTTTTCAATATTCTTTGTTTCGCTTCTTTTTATAACTTTATGAATTTGAATTTAAAAATTGATGGAATTTATGGCGATATTTCACTTTCATTTTTAAATATGTTTCTTATGGGTGACCAATTGTTTTTAGTGAAAGACTTTAATAAGAATTACTTCATAATATCGTCACTTCAAGTTTTAACTTCTTTTATTTTTTTTACAGTAATACTTTCTAGAACTGAAATTAAGGATGATCATGGCTTACAGAAATAAAACATATGTTGCTTTTCATTATGGTGAACGTGGAAACGTAAAATCAGGGGATAAAAGTTATTATCATCTGATGGAAGCTTGGGCCGAAAAAGATGATTTTGAATTTTATAATGCTCACGATATCAATAATATTATGGAAACAAGTAATGACGATACAATTAGGCGGAGCCTTTCAGAGCGTTTAGATAATACCAAAGTTATGGTTTTTTTAATGGGAACTCAATCAAAATTTCGTGATTGGATTATTTGGGAGCTTGAAGCAGCAATTAAAAGAGATATTCCAATTATTGTTGTAGATGTTGTGAGAGCAGGCAATGACCTTAATATGAATTTATTACCTAAATGTCTTATTCCATATAAATTTGGTCATACTTTTTATGAGAAGGACAAAATAATAGCTGCTCTTCGTGATTGGCCAGATAGACATGCCAAAATCTCTTTAAAGCATCACTGGAAATATTAAAATCATTCATTCTCTTCTCGTTAGGCATATTTTTGTCCTAATTGAAAACTTTGACTTATAATTACTTAAGTTGATCAGGGATACTTGAAATGATTACATTTCAGACTTATCCACCAACCCCTTTCGGGGGATTCTAACTCACTAAGATTGTTCATCTTTTTTTTTGCTTTATAGAGCGTGTGGCAGAAATGTGGCAGAGTTTTTTTGAAAATCAGAATGAATGTTATAATTCATTTTAAGATTTAAACTCGAGAGAGCTACATGAAGAAATTTTTTAAAAAGTTAAAAGAAAACTTTTTATTAAAAACTACAGCATCAGAATGGATACTGTTAATTGCAGTTATTGCTCTCATCACGTTTAAATTTGTTTCTGAAAATAGAAAGACCAATGGGCTTCAAGCTGCTCCGGTTGGAGACTTTGGGCCTTCGCCTTATGAGATTCATGCTAATTCTCAAGACAAAAACTAATTGGAAGGATTGCTCAATGTTAAATGGATATAAACCTTGGCAAAAAGCATTGTTTGAAAATTTTTTAATGATTCTTTCAATATTGGCAATTGTTCTTGTACGCATCGCTGGAAAAATTATGAATCCTGATTTTAGTATTTATAATCTTCTAACACTTGCTATCGCTACAGTTGGTTTCCTTTTGCTTTTATATTCGAAAAGAGGGCAGTTAAAGAGAAAAGATTTTTTTAGATTTGGAGTTAGTTCTCAAAAGGATAGAGATCAAACTTTTTATCGATTAGGATATTTCTTTTTACTAATTGGGTTGCTTCTAACTTTTATAATTTGAAATAGTATAATTTAAGAGAAAATTTATGCTCGATAAAAATGCGAAAATCACTTTCTTAAGTAAAATAATTTTTTTCCCATATTCCCTACTATTCATTTTAAACGTTCTATCAATTTTTAATATTGATTTTACTTTTAATAAATTTGATCCAACATTGATAATGACCATTTTTTTTATAACCTTATTGCCATTTTGGTTAGTTGTAATATTAAGGTCAAATTCTTATCTGAAAAATTATTCTCGAGGCTATCTTTGGGAATCAATCAAAAAGACTCTACCTAAAAAACTATTAGGAATTTTTTATTTTAACATAATCTATTCAATTGTGAGCTTTATAGTTGGCTTAGCAATGCTAAAGAATTTCAATAATAGTAACTTAAGAGAATTTCAGTTTTTCAGTGCCCATTTATCTATATTTTATTGCATAGCCTTTCTAGGGAATGTTGTTTTCGATAATTTAGAAGAAAGAAAATGTACTAATGGGCATCTCATAACAACTTCAGGAAACTTTTGTTCAGAGTGCGGTGTGAAAATTAATTAAATTTTTATTTTCAATAATTTGATAAGGTGTAAATTTTATTATGACAAATTACCTTGAATATAGAAGTGATTTAACTAATATAAAAAAACTGCTTAAAACTGGGACATGGTTTTACGATAAAACCGTTCCTAGATTAATTTATATTTATTCTATACCAGCAGAATTTTCAGGTTCTCGATATGACGATTGTGATGAATTTATAGAATCAAGTCCAATCCCACAAACCCCTGATGGTTTAGTATATATTACAAGTTATGGTGGAGAGAAAAATACACTAAAGGAAATCATCGATTGGGCAGACTCACAACCTTGGGGACCAATTTCTTGGGAAGAATAATAAAAGAAACGTTTGTTTTAATTCTATAATATGAAATTTAAGCCTCATTGCGAGGCTTAAAATCAAAACGAAACGAGTTCAATTTCTCTTTGTAGAAAGTTTTTATCGAGATGAGCATAGATCATGGTTGTCTGAATATCTTTATGGCCGAGTAATTTCTGAAGCGTATAAATATTCCCACCATTCATCATAAAGTGGCTGGCGAAAGTGTTGCGAAGGTCGTGGAAGCGAATCACTTTTGAAAGGCCCAATTCCTTTTGGGATCGTGTAAAATGCCTTTCGGTCACATGATTATAATCAAGATGACTTCCATCGCTTTTACAAAATACAAATGAATCGTTTATTTTGGTTTTATGGAGTTTTTCCATAATGGCCCTCACGTTAGCATTCATTGGAATGAAACGGGCTTCATGAGTCTTTGTCGTCTCTTTAAGACCACTTCTTCCTAGACAGCGACTAACCACAATTTGATTGTTCGCCAAATCAATTTTATCCCACTTTAAGCCGAGAATTTCACCTAATCGCATACCGGTATTCAAAGTCGTCACGTAGAGATCGTGTAAAGGGTCAAGGCGGGTGAAGTTTAAAAAACTTGATACTTCGTCCTTAGTCCAAAACAGAATCGTTCTAGGCGGCTCTCTGAGCTCGGCATAGCCTTTAATTGGATTTTTTAAAAGGTGATTAGATTTTACGGCGTCATTGAGAATAGTTTTGAAAACAGTCAGCACTTTATTAATTGTTCTTGGATGCTTCTTTTTATCGAGCATCCGATTTTCAATTTGGCGAGCATGGCGAATATTTATGTCTCTTAGTCGTACTTCGGCAACGACTGGCAGAATGTAGTTCCTTAAATCGCTATCATAATTTCTTTGAGTCTGAAGCGACTTTCGGTTTTTAACTTCCATTTCAAACCATTCGCTTGAAAAATCTTTAAATTTAATGTGATTGTTGAATGAGATCCCACTTGCTTCAAACCGATATTTTTCAATGGCTATCTCAGCCTTAAATTTATCGGCATCAGTTTTACGATGGAAAACTTTTGTTAAGCGCTTTCCATCAGGAAGTCTCACGTCAACTCTGATTTTTTTGTTTTTGGTCGTCTTCTTAGTCATACAGGTTCCTTGTGTTGGAACTTGATGCCTATTGCGTGCACTACTATTTAATTGTGAAAGAACGTTGTCTCCAGCTATATCCAATGTGAATGCAGTATGACAAGGTTCTTTTAAATCCATTTCAGTTCAACTCGTTTATCATTTCTTTGAGGGCAATGCTGACTGCGATTTCGTCTATGACGAGAGGTTCTTCGGCAGTAGTGGCCGAAGAGTCCTCGCTTTTATTTAATATATTTAAATTACTCTTATTAGCGTTCAAATTTTGAATATCTTGATGTTCATTATGTGAATTTTCCAAGTTTAATTTATGAAGACACTGTTCAATATCTGAAGTGAACATATAAACGTAGTAGTCATTTGATCTATTATATCCTCCTCGTACTTTTTTTATGATGCCAAGCTGTTCAAGCTCTTTAAGAGCCTTGCTTATAGTGGCGCTACTGCCAATGCCCGTGTTCCTTTTTATTTGCTCATAACTCGGAAAACTGGGCTTATAGCTAGCGATCGCTAGAAGGACTGTCTTTGCAATTGGTGATATGTCTGGATTTTTTGAAATCCTGTGAGGAACCCGGACGTAAGGTTCAATTTTTTTATTCATATTTTTCCCGTTTATTCAGAAAAATATCGAAAAACGCGTTTTAAGTGTCACTTTGGTGTGTTTTTGTGTCACTTACGTGATTCTTTTAAATGTTTTTTTGTAGTTTTTTAGCTTTTTTTTGAAGTTTTTTTACTATTTTTTAGGTTTTTTTACCCAATTAATTTTTTGAAAAAAACAGGGTAAAAACATCTAAAAACGACATAAAAAGCACATTAAAAACATATCAAAAACGCGTTTTCGATATAATTTCTTATTTTTCTAAGTGCCTTTTGTCTTTCAAGCTATCTAACCAAGTGACAAGATCATTGAGATCAAATCGAATCAACCGGCCAAGCTTTATGAAGGGAATTTCTTTTTTGAGAATAGCTGTGCGAAGTCTAGATTCTTTGATTTTTAAAAATGCACACGCTTCTTGAAAATTTAATAACTGGATAGATGATTTTTCCATTATTGCTCCTATTTTATTTTAATTTGTTATTGTCTCGCGAAGACAAGTTCAATCTAAGTTAGTGAGCTATTATTGGATAGATGTACAAAAAATATTTTGGGCAAAATTATTTACGTATAGCCTTTATCGCTTTTAGGAAGTGCTGATATTGCGGATCAAATACGTTCTTTAAAAGATTTTGACTGGCATCTTTTTTCTTTAAATCTTTTATTCTTTTTCTAATTGAGTCTTTAGAAATTTTTAAACCTTCAATTTTTGCTGGTGTATTATTGACAATGAATTCTAAAGTTTTCATCGTATTTGGAAGATATATTAGATCGGTTTTGAAGATCTCGTATAAGTCTAAAAGCAATTGATTAATTGAAATATTTTCTTTTTTTCCAACTTTAAATACTGCAGGATGGAATTTACAAGTTGTATCGTATCTTTCTTTCAAAAAAGCGGCTGGATTTTCAAAAGGTAATTCATTATTAATATTAACATCATTTTGGGCAAACCCTAGGGCGATTTCATTTTTTGAATTAGCCATAGTTTGCTCAAAGTATTTTTTTTGTTGTTGTGAAATGTGTTTCTTTTTATACAAGTTCTTTAAAATGATTTTTTTGTATTTTTCGAATTCATCAAGAACAGCCAAGTATTCTTCTAGGCGTTCAATTTCTTCTTTTCCCCAAAAATATCTGGATCGGTCTAATTCAATATGAGATTTAATATAGAAATTAAAAATCACAGATTTAATTTGTTCCTCTTTCGAAACATCAATCTTATTAATTTTAAAAAACGCATCAATTTTTCTTTGAAAAGGAGATGAGAAAAAATAATGCAAGTTTTTAAGTTTATATCTTAAAATATTGTCTCGAACATATTCAGGGCCAATGTAATATTCATAAGCGGATTGGGGAATAGCTCCCCATCTCTTCTTCTTGTGTAAGTAGATATGGACTTCTCTGTTGTGAAATACTAAGTCAGAAAAAAATTCGCTTTCTTTTTTGTATTGTTTTCCATTCGCAATTACTTTTGCATAACTATAGTAGTCAATCGTGAAAAGAGCGTACTCTTGTAGAGGATCAACTTCGAATTCCGGCTCTCTTTTTTTTCGTGTCATGACTTACAACTTTGTAAAGATAACTAGTGCATGATTATTTTTTTAACCAATTATTTAATCAATCGTCTTATCTCTTCTTCAAAGTTTCTAAGCCAGTCTCCAATAAGTCCATATTGATTTTGGGTAATTTTGTCTTGAAGTTGTTTATCGGGAAAATACTTATTCAAAGAAGAGTTGCATTGAGAGCAAGTTAAATAAAGATTGTCCGGATCATGAACCTTGTTAGATAAAAAACTGAATGACTGACACCAGTTTTGACTAATTACATGTCCAAATGCGATTTTTGAATTTGGCATGTCAGAAAAAGGCTTATCGCATGCAGGACACTTTTTATTATTAATCTGAGCCCATTTTTTTATTGCGTTTCCTTTTTTGGAAGATTTTATGTGCTCGTAAGAAAATTCACTTTGGATCGCAAGTGATAAGCTTGGTCGAAATTGTAAATCGACATTGGGTTTAGCTAAGTTTTTTAGTTGTGAACAAATATCATATGCCTCTTTTCTTGAAATTAACTGTAATTCAATTGGTGAGTGAATAGAGCCTTCATCGAGAGTTTTATGGCTGATAACTTTGACAGGACAAATTGTGAATACCCATTTCGATTCGACAGGGTGTAAATCCTGATCTTCTTTTTCAAGACCATTATTAAATCCAAACCACATTGTCACAAACAAGATCAAGGGAACTCCCATTTCCTGTGTGAAGTGTTCATAAAAACGATATCTCAATAATCCTCGCAAATCTTCTGGTGGCTGATATTGAAATCGACCTAAGTCATCAAGTTCGTCTTGATAGTTTCCCTCAGAGTGTCTTACGCCTAATAATAATCCATCTAAGATTGGACTAATCATCAATCCTTTTTGATTGCTTTCAAAAATATTTGAATTTTTAATTTGAGGAATTAATTGGCCACCTAATGAAACAATTATCTCAGAATCAGTTAATGTTAAATCAGGAGATCTAATTTCCCAGGCAGCTTTAAAAGCCTGAGGAGTAGAAGAGAAGGGGATGTATCTTTCTAAGTATGAAATATGCTGAGAAAGATTTTCTAAAAATTTATTTTGATCATTACCATATAATAGCTTCCATCTCAGCAAAGCTTCTGATTGGCTAATCAATATGGGCTTTGAGCGACCTTCAATTGTAACGGATGATTCCTTCACATTTAAAATCTGTTCTTTAAATTTTTTAAGCATTTTTTTTTACCAGTGGAATTGAACTAATTGATAATATTATATGTAATTTCCAAAAATTTATCTTCAAAGCTTTTTGAAAAAGTTTTATCAATTATATATAAAGGCATTGAATTCCAAAGGCTTAGTAACTAGGTAAGGCTTAGGTGTTCATGTAAACTACCGACAAGAATTTATGTTAATCACTGCAAGCTAGGACTGGATTAGGTAATTGAAAAAGCGAATAACCATTGATCAATTAAGAAGCATTGCCCGTGGAAAAAATGGTGAATGTCTTTCCAGTTCATACAAGGGGATATTCGTAAAGCATAAGTGGAAATGTCAGCAAGGTCACGTTTGGGAAGCAACACCAGATAGTGTTAAACATGGAAGTTGGTGTCCAAAGTGTTCTTTAAAGTTCAATGGGGTTAAAAAGAGAAAATATTCGATAGAAGATATGCGAGAATTGGCAAGAAATCGCAATGGTGAATGCCTTTCCAAGGTATGTTCAACCACTCAAGTAAAGCTAAAGTGGAAATGCCAACAAGGTCACACATGGGAAGCCATACCAGCATCAGTTATTCGGGGTTCATGGTGTCGCCTCTGTGGTATCGCTGAGAGCGCAAAAAAGCGAAGTAATACGATTGAAGATATGCTTAAGGTTGCTAAAGAAAGGAACGGTAATTGTCTTTCAAATGAATATATTCACAATAACAAAAAACTTTTATGGGAATGCGAAAAAGGACATCAATGGCGAGCTTCAGGATCTAGCGTATTGTCAGGTACGTGGTGTCCAAAGTGTGCTTACTTGAATAGTTCCTTAAAGCAAAGAGGCAACATAGAACAAATGCATACCCTTGCTAGAAATAGAGGAGGGAGATGTTTATCGAAAGAATATATTAATAGTCACACAAAATTAGAATGGGAATGTCAGGATGGACACACTTGGAGTGCTACCCCAGGTAACATACAATCTAATTTTTGGTGCCCTCAGTGCTGTAATTTAATTGGTGAAAATCTTACCCGTGAATATTTAGAAAAAATTTTTGAAAAAAAATTCCCTAAAATAAAACCTACTTGGCTTTTAAGCAAAAGAAACACCAGGATGGAACTGGATGGGTTTTGTGAAGAACTAAGTTTAGCTTTCGAGCATCAAGGACGACATCATTACAAAAAAACAATTTTTACAAAAAATGACTCTGATCTATCCCGAAGAAAAGATGATGATCAAGACAAAATACTTTTATGTAAAAAACATAATGTTACATTAATCATTGTCCCCGAAGTGGGATATCTCACTAAGATTGAAAAATTGTATGATTTTTTAATTGCAGCCTTAACAAAAATGAAAATACAAATTCCCGTTCATGAGAAACCTATTTTCCATTTGCTTAACGAAACAGTAAAAAACTCTTCTCAGTTAAGACTTCTTGAATTGCTTGCTCAGAAGAAAAAAGGAATTCTTCTTTCTACTGTTTATTTAGGAAATCATCGTAAGCATAAATGGAAATGCGAAAATGGCCATATATGGGATGCATCTCCTTCCAAGATTAAGCAAGGGAGATGGTGCCACGAGTGTAATAGTAAGAAAAAATTCACGATTGAATATGTAAAAAACCTCGCTGAGAAATTCAAAGGAAAATGCTTGTCTGAAGTTTATATAAATGGAAAAAGCAAAATTCGTTGGGAGTGTGAAAAGGGCCATCAATGGGAAGCTGGTGCAGTCACTATTAAGCAAGGGCACTGGTGTCCAAAGTGCGCACAGGAAAGAAATTCAAATAAGCAAAGAGGAACAATTGAAAAAATGCATCTTCTAGCTAAAGAAAGAGGTGGTAAATGCCTATCAAAAGTATATGTAAACGCACGTTCCAAGTTAAAGTGGGAGTGTCACAATGGCCATGTTTGGGAAACAACTCCAGATTCTATTCAGGTGGGGAGATGGTGTCCGAAATGTGCATATATAAATAACGCGGCGAACTTTACAAAGAATCGCAAATAATATGATGTATTTTTTTAATTTTGACCTAAAAAAATATCTGCAAGAGATCTGTATGCTGGGAGCAGTTTATAGCATAACGATAGTTTTCTTTGAAAATATAATTGTTTTTAGAGAAGACATTTTTGTTTGAATTAGTGGTTTCAACACACTTTTCTGTTTGCGCCATTCTCGGAAAAGTCCGTTTGAACCAACGTTAAAACTAGGAATGCGAATTTAAAAAATGGTAAGTTTCTAGATACGCTATGAGAGATTCTTAGATAGTATTAACTTCAAAATTAATTTCGTGAAGTTCACGCTGTTTAATCGTTGAAATTATTTCGACAGGAAGAAGTTGAAATATTTCAACCATTAATAGGATTAGTTTTTTTGCAAGACAAATGTTTTCTTCGAAGTGAATTCCTTTGCATCCGTGCACTAAGTTGCACCTGAATTGATAAAGTATTCCAATCGAAAGCTTTATTCTTTGCGGCGAGGTAGTTTCTTCAACGCGAATTCGAGAAAGTGTTCTTTGGTCATTTTCTTCAAACTTAAATTGTACCGTCTCTCCAAGAGGGCTAGCATTAGTTCTCTTTTGTAACTTATGCATTTCCGTGAATTTATCTTTGGTGAAATTTATTATATCTGTGCATAATTGATCAATTCTTCTTAACTCTTCCCGTCTTAAATCCTGATGCAGTTGAGCACTAATGAAAGCAGCTAAATCCATAATCATTTTGCTATCTCTCGAATGGGCAGAGTAGAGCCAACTCACGGAATTAATAGCCGAGTAAAGAGTTGAGAAAATCACAATTTCATCTTTGCAGTTAGACTTGTAGAGATTAACTGATTTTTCTATCCAAGAGTTTATGATCTGGATTTGATCATCTTGGTGATTACATTTATTTGGATTCATTTTTGTCTCGATGTTTCTGTTTATTTTAAACCACTAAAAAACGTGTGGCAAAAATGTGGCAAACTAGCCATTTTTCTTCCACATTTGTCATTTTTAGAACGCAATAAGCAACAAATTCTTGGTTGTTAATTAAGTTAATAGTTACAGTTGTTTAATGTTGTTTTTTGTTGGAGAATATAATTGTTCTACGGGAAGTGTGGGAAGCATTTTTGCAATCCCACCACCTCCACCATGGCCTTCATGGTGGGGTTATCTCCCCGAAATTATTCATGAAAATTCTTTGAAAAATAAGCGTGTGCCAAATATGTGCATCAAGAAAACTTGATTAATTATTTTTAGTTTTTTACCCGAATCAATGTTCAAAAGAAATTTAAACAGACAGGGTGAAAACTTGAAATTAGATCTTTTATTTTTTAGCTTAATGTTCATATTAGCTTCATGTGCAAGTGATCCCTACGAGCCTTTAGACCCCTCAAATATTCGCTCTAGAGCGACTTATATTACTCGAATGAATACACAGTTCTTTGAGGGTACGACTGATAACCCATACTGTTTACCACCTGATGAAAAAAAGAATTGTAGAAAGGTTCATGCTATTCCTTATCGACCAACAAAGAAATTAGACAATTTTGGATATCTTGAATTTTCTATTGCTGAATATAGCCCATCTTTTTCTTCTAAAGCTGATGAGCTTGTACATTTAGTTGCCTCAGAATTAACGAATCAGGAAAATTATAAAATGTTTGTTATTACAAAAATTACAGACACTTGAGGTTGTGGAGAAGGGGATTATCACATTAATGAAACTGGAACAGTTATCGGATCAACATATTATGGATCAGCAACTCTTAAGAGAGAGACTTTTTGTGCAGTTTTAAGAACCTATGGTGTTTTAATGTTTAATGATTATGAGCCTATCAAAAGAGGACTGTTAACAGGTAAAGAGGGTGATGCTGTAGTTTATCCAATGTGGGGTCTATACACTAATCTAGCAGACACAATGGATGATAAGCTAGAACACATAATTGATTATTTTCGATACCAACCAACAAATGCTTGGAAAAGTTATTTTGAAGCTCAGCCTTTGGCCGTAAAATTAGCTGAAAAATATAATATCCCTAAACAAGATGAACCTTATAAAATACAAAATTATCAGAAACTTGTAGAGAAAAAATCATTATTAGACGAAATGAAGGTTTCAAAATAAAAAGGGCTTCTAGTTTGAAGCCCTCTCATTTTAAAAAGAGATCAATTCAATTTCTTTTTGAAGAAATTCTTTATCAAGATGTGCATAGATCATTGTAGTCTGAATATCCTTGTGACCTAATAATTTTTGAAGAGTATAAATATTCCCACCATTCATCATGAAGTGACTCGCGAAGGTGTGTCTTAGATAGTGAAAACGAATGATCTTTGAAAGCCCAGCGTCCACTTGAGCCTTGTTAAAATTTCTCAAAGTCACATGATTATAATCGAGATGACTTCCGTCGTTTTTACCAAAGACAAATGAACCGTTTATTTTCGTTTTGAGACGTTTTTCTAAGATCGCCCTCACGTTAGCATTCATTGGAATAAATCGCGCTTCATGGGTCTTTGTAGTCTGTTTAAGACCACTTCTTCCTAGAGCACGACTAACCACAATTTGATTGTTCTCAAAATCGACTTTATCCCAACAAAGACCGAGAATTTCTCCTAATCTCATTCCAGTATTCAAAGTGACCACATAGAGATCGTGTATGGCTCGAGGCGAGTGTGTTCAAGAAACCTTGAAGCTTCTTCCTTTGTCCAAAACTTAATCGTTCGAGGTGGTTCTTTTAGTTCGGAATATCCCTTTATTGGATTTTTTAAAAGGTGATTTGATTTTACAGCGTCGTTGAGAATCGTCTTGAAAACTGTCAGTACTTTATTAATGGTTCTAGGATGCTTGTTTTTTTCGAGCATCTTGTTTTCCATCAATCGAGCATGGCGGATATTTAAGTCTCTTAGTTTTACTTCGGCCACGATTGGTAGAATGTAGTTTCTCAAATCGCTGTCATAATTGCGTTGAGTTTGAAGAGACTTTCGGCCCTTCACTTCCATTTCAAACCATTCGGTAGCAAATTCTTTAAATATAATGTGATTGTTAAATGAGATGCCAGTAGCTTCGAAGCGATATTTTTCAATCTGCATTTCTGCTCTGAATTTATCAGCATCGGTCTTGCGATGGAAAACTTTGGTGACACGTTTTCCATCAGGGAGTCTCATAAAAACTCTGATTTTTTTTGTTTTTGTCGTCTTAAGCATGGCGAATTCCTTTGTAAGGAACTTGCAGCTTATTGCGCTTGCCTACTATTCTGTTTTTAAAGATCGTAGGCAATGATTTACAACAAATATGTTTTGTTGTCCAAGAGAGAGGCTGAATGTTGTTTGTCCTTAAACAACTCGTAAATACATTTTCAAATTTTGATTAAAAGCAGATAAAAAACGTGTTTTTTTTGTCATTTTTTAAGCGTTTTTTACCTGCTTTTGACGTTAATTTTTATTCTTTTTTATATTTTCAATGGCGACCTCTTTAGGGACAGGGGAGTCACCAGCATAAAAGCCTCTTTTCTTGTTACAAACTTGATATTTCAATTCGAACCAGCAGTCCCTTGATTGGTCAAAATAGCGAGCCTTATCGACATAGAGGTAGGTCTTTTTTTGCTCGTTAACTTCGCAACTGTTCATTGTGTACAAATACTCAGGCATGGTGGCCAAGGCGATATTTCCTCTAACTTGCTCATTCGTTAGATATGCATTTTGAAATCGTGCTCTTTGTCGGATGAATAGCGATTAAAATGGGTATATCAAGCTCTGAAGCAATTTCTTTAAAGCGTTTTATAGCAAGCTTCTGTCGATCAAACTCTTCGCTTAAAAGGCCTGTAGAGAAGTTGTCATAGATGAAGAGACCAATCTCATCTTTTATTAAAAAGTCTCTAATCATTCTGAAAAAATCCTCAATCTGGGGATAAATCTCGATTCTTTTTGGTTTGCTCTTTTTCAGAGAGAAATTTTTCTAAATATGGTTCAATTTCTGTAGCGAACATTCAATTCCTTTATCAATATAATGACAAATTTATCAAAAGATAAGACATGATCTACATAGCCACATCTAGCTTTAGAATTGCTAGTCAATTGTTGTTTTTCAAAGGTACACTTTATGAAACCATTTGAAAAATCGTGAGAGAATTTTATGAGCAATACTAGCATTCGTGAGTATTTAGATTTTTACATCAAGCACAACGGAAGGCTAGAGTATGCAGTCCTGCTTGATGGCGAATGGGGATCGGGAAAAACTTATTTTATAAAAAACTACATTAAAAATAATGATCCTAAAAAATTTTTGTATGTTTCATTATATGGATTAAAACAAGTCACAGAAATTGAAGATAGGTTTTTACAGTTGTCCTTTCCGGCATTGCATACTCCTGCAATTAAAGTTATTTCAAAAGCAATCCAAAGTATCGAGTTAAAAGGTGTTAGTATCAACGCTTCCAACGTTGATTTAAGAGATTTCTTAAAACGAAATAAAAACAGTGTAATTGTTTTTGATGATCTGGAGAGATGTGACATTTCGATCAATACTACGTTGGGATATATAAATCATTTAGTTGAGCATCAAGGGAGTAAAGTAATTATTCTCGCCCACGAAGAGAAGATAATTCCAACCAAAGAAGATACTGGTGAATTTTCAAAGTATTTAGAAATCAAAGAAAAGCTTATCGGAAGAACTTTTACAATTACAGCAGAACTCGAACCAGCTTTAAAGGAATTTGTTAAGTCAGTATCAAATGAAGAACTTCGAAAATTCATGGAATCAAATTTGAATGAAATTGTTCAAATATACAATGTGATCTCATATCAGAATTTGCGAAGCCTGAAACAGGCGATAGATGAATTTTGCCGTTTTTTTGAAATTCTTCCAGCTAAGGCAAAAACAAATAATCAGTTGTTAATGGAATGTCTTAATACGCTGATGATATTACTTTTTGAGTTAAGAAAAGGTTTAATTGCTACAGATGAAATTCAAAATGTGTCATCGACATCAATTTACTATTTAGGACAAATTGATAAGAAAAAGGAAGAGGAACTTTCTAATCGTGAAAAGTTTTTTAAAAAATATGGTTCTAAAAATTTTTATGAAATTTGTCCGAACGACTTTTGCTGGTATGATTTTTTTAAGTTCGGAACAATTTCTAGTGAAAAGCTCAATGAGTCGATTCAGAACAGTAAATACTTTCGCGAAGAAAATGTAAAAGAATGGGTTAAGCTCTATTACTTCAGTGATATTGATGAAGAAGAATTTAATAATATCCTTACTGACGTTCAAACAAAATTTAAGAATAAAGAATATCGTAAGCCAGGTATTATAAAACACGTTTTGGGGTTATTTATACATTTTTCCAAAGAAGGATTAATTGAAACCAAAATGGAAGATTTACTTATTGAATTTAAAAAAGTTTTATCTGAGCTTAGTGATGAAAATTTAATTACCCCCGAAGAAAGAGTAAATGATCGTGACTATGCCTATGCAGGCTTGGGATATTTTTCTTTTGAAACTACTGAGTTTAAAGAGGTCTCGAATATTTTAGATGGCTTTGTTATTAAGACAAAAGAAAAAAGTTTTCCAGATATTGCCCAACAGGCCTTGGAATTAGTTAAGACTCCTCAAAAATTTAGAGATGCGCTCTCACATAATTCTGCAAAAAGTTTAAAGTTTAACAATGTACCAATTTTCAAATATATTGATCCAGATAAATTCATAGAAGAATATTTAACCAGCCCTAGCTCTGAGAGGGATTTTATATCTTATGCAATTAAGGACCGGTATGATTTAGTTTTTCATTATCCTTACTTAAACGAAGAATTCGAATGCATTTCTTTGATTGATAGCAAGCTTCAACAACTGGAAATGAAAACTACCAGATTTAATAAGTATAAGATAAAAAGCTTTAGAGAACATACCCTTAAACCTGCTTTAAATAAATTAATTGAGAGCAAGAAAAGATTAGATGAAAAAGTGTAATATGATCATTTTAACTTAATTATCAACTCTTTATTCAAGGCATTCGCAATTTTTTCGAGAGTAGAAATAAAAAAATCTTTTTTTTTATTAAGAACATTTGAAATTGTGGCCTTGCTCAAATCTTTGTCCCAGCAAAATTCCTCTACTGTATTGTAGTTGTTTTTAATTTCTGAAAGCAATTGTTTGCGAAAAACCTCAAGGGTTTTCTTGTTAATTTCTCTAGCCATGTAAAAAGGCTATCAGTTCGTTTACAATGGTGAATTTTCGATCGTAAATCAACTGCTTTAAAATAAAAGGTTTTTTGGTTTTATGGAGTTTTTCCTTAGTGGCCCTGGCGGTTAGATGATATTGGTGTGATTCCCAAAAAAGAAATCTAGAAGATGCGATCTGAATATTGAAAGCAAAGAAGAAAAACTTTTAAAGTAACTGCTTGAGTCTATCAACGTGTCTGTAGGGGAGGGGAAGAATAATTCTATTACTTGTTAAGATATCTACTTAATAAATCATATAGACCAGGAGGAATCCCATCGTCTTTGATAACACCGCTTGAAGTTGGTCTAAATAAGTTTGAAAGAATTAATTGCTTATCTTGATCGCCAAGCCCAGACGATTCTCTAAGAAGGGAAAGAAATGTTTTTGCCATAACAACTCTCTCTCTTGCATCTGCCTCTAGATGGAAGTGACTTAATAAAATTTTAACAAGTATTCTTAGTAGCCACAGTGACAACGTAAGAATAAGTATAGCAATTGCAACATTTTCATAATGCAATAAAATATTGTTCGAATCTTTAGATTCGAATAATTTGTGCATTAAGAAGAAAGAACCTATTCCAATGCAAACACCGATAATTATCGAAGAGATTGAATAAGGTAGTATTCTTTTATAATGATAGTCTCTTTTGTTTTCCCAATATTCTACAGGTGCCTTTAGCGCCATATACTGATCATATGTTCGATGGAGTTCATCAATATCTTTCATTATTTTGGACTTTAATTCGGCGTAGTCACTCGTTGTGTTGCTCACAAATTCTTTTGAACTATTTAGGACTTCTGTCGTGTCTGCATTTAGTTTGCTAAAACGACTCTCTTCTTTTAAAAATTTTTCTTCCCAGTCAAGTTGAAATTCTTCTAAGACCTTCTCTTGGTTTTTAATTTTGCTTTCGAGTAATTTGTTTTCAAATAGATATGCAGCAGAAAAACCAGCAAGATTATTTTTTTGAGTAGCAGTAAGATTTATAGGAGTGTCTGTTAAATAAATTAAAGCGGAAATTGCCTGAATATCACTCTTTCTTCGTAACTCTTGAATAAATTTATACTTTCCAGATTTAGAACTAATTAACGCCCCTGTTTGATAATATGATTCGACTTGGTTTTTGAAAGAAACAAGCTGATTATCAAGTTGTGCTCTTTGATAATTTGGAGCAAAGTATTGCATCAAGTTTTGTAGAATGCTTTGTATTTGATTATATTTTTGAACTAAGACATTTATTGCATTTCTTGTGTGAGGATCAAATTTGTTAATGTCTTTTTGAAACCAAAGGGATTTATCTTTTTCATCTTGAAACCATTTAGATAAATCTTCCTTAGAATCAAAACTAATTTTCCCGCCATTTTCTTTAAAATCCAATGTAAATGGAAAGATGTCATCGTTGTTCATAACAGTTCCTTAAATATAAGCTCATTTGATTTTTACATGTAATGAATTATATTCAGATGCCTATAGTAAGCAGCTTCTTCGTAGAGAATAGGCCAACAAAAGTAGTTAATATTTTCAACACAAAGATCCTTTTAAGCCTTATCGTACAATCTCACAGTTTATAAATGACAATTATATGTCAAGATTTTATCCGACAGAAAAACACTTCTACTTATTAGCAAATGTCTTTTTCGGCTTGCTCATCTTTTTTGAGATTAACTTCTTTCGCAGTTTGCATTATTACGGGAATCCTCATTTAAAAATTTTATAGTTAAATTTAGAGAATAAATCGTGGACCACAAATGTTATGATTTAATTGAAAATCGTACATAAAAAAGTTACGATTATATGATGAAGGGAGTATCCCGTCGATAAGGCAAAAGGAAATTCAAAAAAGGTATACTGAATTGATGGACGATCAAAATTTAAAATCCTTCTTGTTGAATAAAATGAAAATGACAGGGCCTTATCAGGCGATTGTCATTCTCGAATGTTTAAAAAATGGGGGCGTCGCAACACTTTCTTCTATCGCAAAGCAATTGAGTTCAAATGACAAAGAATCTATTCGTTACTATGTGGATCGTCTAAAAGTTTATCCAAAGCAAGTTTTACAAAAACATCATATCGCAGAGATTAAAGATGATCAATTTGTCCTGACTTCCCAATATGATGAAAATGAAAAAGATACTTTGATAAAAATTTGCGAGGAAAAGTTACTGAATTGGTATAGAGGTAATGAAAAGGATGAGCTTGTTGAAAATAAAGGATGGGGCGCACTTAGATATAAGCTTATAGCGAAATATCGCAAATGCCTCCTTTGCGGAGCTAGGCCTTCATTAGAAAACGATATTGAATTGGATATAGATCACATATTACCCCGTTCAAAAGGGGGAAAGGATGAAGAAATTAATCTTCAGGTTCTTTGCTCCAAGTGTAATAGGGCTAAAGGTAATTCTGATCAAACAGATTTTAGGCCCACCTTAAAAGACGAGAAATGCGTTTTTTGCGATATTAGTAATCGTGCCTTAAAAATAAAAAGTAAATACTTTTGGGTTGTACGAGACAATTACCCAGTCACTCATCTGCACACATTGATTATCCCCAAAGAACATTTTGTGTCCCCAACCGATTTAGATCTCGAATATTGGAAAGAGCTAGGAAGATTAACTGCAATCGTAAAAGAAGAAGTTTTGAATTTGGATCCAACTGTGGAGGGTTTTAACTTCGGTTTTAATGATGGAGAAAAGGCCGGACAAACTATATTTCATGTTCATTTTCATGTTATCCCGAGAAGAAAGGGGATATTGAAAATCCAAGGGGAGGAATAAGAGGAATTATTCCTTCAAAGCAAATATATTAACAAATTATATTTTTTGTTATTTAAATAGCTTTTGATAAATTGTAGCGTTCTTTATGTCTTCATTTTCTGAGCTAATGGATCTATTAGCTTTTTCCAAATCCACACCGAGGCTTTTCGATAAATTCATTCTAACGTCCTCTGAGTTAAAGGAACCGTGAATATTTTCATTTGTCATTTTGATCATAATAGAAGAGCTCGCCTTGTTATAAGTTGTATAGCTTGGGTTGGTATAATAAGCAGTGTTGTTGAAAGAGTTGTAGGAAACTTGTCCTGGAGAAGTCTGTACGGTTTCAGAGGTAGTATTATTTTTATTATCTAATATTACAAAATACTTATAGCCATTGGAGTAGCTATAGTCTGCAGCTCGAAGAAAACAATAGTCTGCAACAGTACCAGAACTTGTATATGCATTGCCATTGAATCTTATTTTGACAATGTCATTTGCATATTTAATTTCGGAAAAACCGCCAGAAAATGAATTCGCCTGGTACCCTGTCGCACATCCTGATAAAGTTGCTATAAAAAATAAAAATAAAATTGTTTTCATAAAATCTCCATTAATCGCATCCGCAGCTTGGACTTAAGGTATTGTCACAGCAGACGGCTCTGCCGTTTGAACATCCACAAACTCCACTATGCCAGGAGCAGCAGCCGCGCCTTTTGTCTTTGGGCCGAGTGAGAGAAGAAAACTTTTGACTTTTCTCGGTTTGAATGGCTAAAAGTATATTATCTTTTGTTATTGTAAAATTTAGGCTATTCAACTTTTCACTTGCTGAATTGCCACAGTTAAAATCTTTGGCGATACTCAAAGGTCCGACAGCTATTAAAGAGATTAAAAATAAAATCCTAAGCAGCTTCATCATTTTTATTCCCCTCTGATAAAACTGGTTCAGTTTGTTCGTTCAGAGAAGCAGTTTGATCTTGACTCGGAATTGGCGCGGAAGGTTTAGCTACTCTTTTAGCTTTTCTTGAAACTTTCATTTGCGATTTAATATATTTTTGGAATTCAGCTTGCTTGACTTCATTAAAGTCTTTCAAAGAATCATCTAGCCCATTTGCCAAAAGGTCATACACCTTTTGGAATAGAAGCTCTGTAGATGCGCGATAATCATGCTCTCCACGAATTTCTTTTGAAACTAACTTAATAACATTTGCAGAAAGAATTGCTCGGGTAAGTGATTCAGGAGAAAAGGCTGTTGCTTCTTTTACAAATTCTGGCCATTCTTTTCCTGAATAAGAAGATTCATGAAAATTTACAAAGTCATAGCAAAGATCTTCTACGAATTTCTTATTTGTATCAATTCTGTCATCGTCATTACGAACGTCGAAAGATAAAATTTCGATTGCGCCATTAGGGTTATTGAAATCAAAAAGCTTCCATTCATATCCATTACACAAAAATCCATAGGGAATTTTACCAAGTGAGTAGAGGTATTCTCCCAATTGGATCTTGCCATTTCTAAAGTCAGATTTATTCAAATCAAATCCAAGCTTTTTAACTTCCATAACAAAGATAGGCTGATCGTTTTTATATACGACCAAGTCTGGTCTGTGCTTACCTTTTTGCTCTTGGGCCCTAATGGCATAGCCATTGGTTGCTGAATAACCTAGGCACGATTTCAGAAGAGTTTGAACCCATCTTTCAATTTCAAGTTCTTTGCAATTCGGATTAGCCTCAAGAGCTTTCAGTTCGTGCATATGTTCTGACATGTGATCCATCATTTGACGTACTAGGCGGTCTTGTTTGCTCTCTTTGGCCATTGATATGCTCCTCATGAATGTTGATTTTAAAAATTGTTCGGAGTTTATTATTGAGTTGTTTAGTTTGACCTGAACTTTTTTCATCTTTAAGCCCGAATCAAAAGACTTAAAAGACAAAGCTTCAGTGACAAGATAATAACAACTCTTAAAAACTAGCCCATTCTTTGAGTCGATAATTATCTTTTCATATTCTTGATTCACATAAGTTTGTGTTGAGGTCGATATAATACTTCAGAAAATAAATTCTGGAGGTAATCAATGAATAAATTCGAATGGCATTCAATCACAAAATTAAATGCAAATCTTGTAGTTCCAATTTAAGGTTGTGAATATAAATTCTAGAAAGGATTTAGATTTTCTTAAAATTTTATTTTTCATGCTAGCTTGTGAAATCTTGCGATTTGTTAGCGTGAATTCAAAATCATTTAAAAAAAGCAGGAATTGAATGCAAACATTTATTGAAAAATCACTTCTGTACAAACAATTATGCAAAAAAGCAGAGTTAGATAGTAGTTTAAAAATTTTATTATCTCAATGGGAATTTGACTTTCGCTTAGTTGGTAGAGCTTTACAGAATATAAATCAGCTTTTTCCTCATTACACCTTACATGATTCAAGCCACTCTAATACAATATTGCAAAATATTGAAAGAATTCTTGGTGAGGATCGTATAAATTTACTTTCAGGTTCTGATATATGGTTATTAATGGAATCTTCATATTATCACGATTTGGGAATGGTTGTTTCAGATGAAAGAATGCGTTCGATTTGGAAAAATGAAGATTTTCATAAATATTTAGAAAAAATTATTTCAAATAAGGATGATGAACTTTATACGACTGCAAATTTTTTTCATAATGCTAATCAGGAAAAGGAGTTAATTGCTTTCATAAATAGTAATAAAAATGATTGGCCATTTGAAATTAAAAGAAACTTGATATTGTTAACGTCATCCTTTATTCGACAGAATCATAACGAACGCTCGGCAAGTATCGCAATTCATCCAAAGGAAGAGTTAGGCTTAGAGAGCCCAAGAACAAATTTAATTTCACCTCGATTGATCGTAATTTTAAGCAAGGTTTGCAAAGCACATGGGGAAAATTTTATTGATGTCTTAAAATTGCCTTTCGAAGAAAATGGTATGAGTAGTGAAGATTACTGTCACCCTAGATTTTGTGCAGCTTTGTTACGCTTAGGGGATTTGTTAGACATTGATTGTGGAAGAGTTTGCGAAGTAATGATAAGGACTTTTGGTGAACTACCATTAAATTCTCATCATCATCATAATAAACATCTTAACATCCGAAGATTTTTAATAACTCCAAAGGAAATTGAAATTGAGATTTCGTGCAATAGTTATCCTGAATATAAAATCGCTACCGATTGGCTTGATTGGATAAAGGAAGAGGTACGTAATCAATCTGAAAATTGGAATCAGATAGCCCCTCGATCTGAGTTTGGGCTTATGCCTGTAGCGAAAAAGGTTTCGGCAGAGTTGCGAGATTACAATACTCTTGAGTTAGGAAAAATCCCAAAGTTTGAAATTGACAAGGACTTTATTACATTCATCGAGGGTAATAATTTATATGGAACTGAGTTTGTATTTGTTCGTGAGCTCATTCAAAATTCTATTGATGCAACTTTGGTGAAAGTTTGGATTGACTGTCGTAAAACAATTTCAAAGTCCGACCCCAAAAAAGAATTTGATCTATTTCTTAAAAATTATCCAATTCAAATTTATGTAGAAGAGCTTGAGTGTGATTTAGCCGGTAAAGAAAAATTAAAATTTACAATTAAGGATTGTGGAGTAGGCATTAGTTTTGATGATTTTAAAAAAATCTCTAAGGTCGGTTCGCAGAACAAAAAACTGATTAGAAAAAAAATTGTCGAAGAAATGCCAGAGTTCTTACGACCATCCGGGCATTTTGGAATTGGGCTTCAAAGCGTTTTTATCGTTACAAATAATGTGACCATGCACACTAAATCAGCGATTACGAATGAGGAATTCGAAGTTATATTAAGTAAAACGAGTTCTTTGTCATCAGCCGATATTCTTATTAAAAAGAAGGAGGGTGATCCTTTTGAAACGCATGGGTGTTATATATCATTTCAGTTATATGTAGATGCAGTTCCACGTACTATTGGGTATAGAGAAAAAGGAAATTCTGCTGAACAGAGTTTGCTTAATTACGATCCTTTGAAGCCTGGCCCTATGGGATATTACAAAGCTTTAATTGAAGACATGATCCGAAAAGTTGCTAAAGAATCTTCTGTTCCAATTATTCTAAATAACACACAGGCGAATTCGTTGGAAGGCAGAAGGTTTCATTTTTTTGATTTCGAAAATTTAGTTGAGTTAAGTTTGAATATTCAGCCAAAATTTTCAAATCATGTAAGCTTATATTACAGAGATCAATTTGTTGATTCTCGAAGCAGGTTTTCTCGCCCCCTGATAAATATGTCACTGAATGTGCTTTTTTCCGATTCAAAAAAAATGCTGAACATAACTCGAGAAGAGTTTAGAAAAGAAGGTGCACTTGAAATTCAAAAGAAACTTCCAAGTATTATCAATAATGGACTCGAATTTTTATTGAAAAGAATATTAAGCACAACAGAAGAGAAAGATCTAATTCCGACGATCGCTTTATATGACTTGCTTTATAATGATGAAAAATTAAGCAAGAAATATAGAATGATTGAAAGAAGATGGGAGGAGTTTGTACTGATTGAAAATCTCAACCTCGGCGAAGTCGTGAGTCATGACATTGTCGAACTAACATCGATTGGTGAATTCTTGGATGGCTATCCTAGTTTTGAAAAAGACAACAATGTTTTAAAATTATTTTTAGAGGATAATCCGCACTCTGAGCAGTTTTTATATATAGAATCTTTGAGATCCTTGCTTCTTAAATATTTCTATAAAAGTAATTTTGTCTCCAGCGAGATTGTTGAGAAGCACGATTATCATATAGATAAAAATTTAGTTCGATACGAGAAAGGAAAAAGAGAAATTCGGCTTATCGATAAGAAAATTTTTGAGGGATTGTTAGAAGGTCACTTTTATGAAAATTCTTATAATCTCAAGTTTAAAAGAATCCTGATGCCGATGTTTAATGAGAAATATCAGCCATTGGAAATTAGTGAGAATACGAAATTGCGTTTTGTTCATCAGCTGAATCAATTTTCTAAAATTATTTTTCCTTTTGTTAGATTGCCTGATGGAAAATACGTCCAGGATTCGATTAAAGAACTAGCAAACTTTGTAAAAAACAATTCATCAAATGATGAGATAGATTTGGAAGAAATAATTTTCTTATATGAAGAATTAGTACTTGAATTGGAGCCATTAATGAAGGGCGTGATTTCAAAAGAGTGAGTAACAGATACTGCCAGAGAGCAGTGCTTGGTTTGTGCAATGGAACGGGGGATTTGTACTCTCCTTCTTATTCTCACTCTTATGGTAGATCAACCAGCAGTGCTGTTCGAGTAAGGGGATACGAATCATCCAGCCCTTTAGACAAATGAGAAGCCTCCATTGAGACGAATATCTTTTCCACCAGTGGAATTTTGCGCTTGTTTGAGTGCGAATTCGAAGCCGTCTGTGACGAAATAAAATGTTGTTCCACCTTCCATTTCAATCGGCTTGCGTGCGTGATGAGTGAGAACAAAAACAGGCGAGTGATATGGGGGAAAGTCTTAAGTTTTATTCTCTTCTAACCAGGGAGCAGTATATTCTCAAGCTCGATAAAAAAGCGAATTTAAAAAGCTAAAACAACTCTCAAGCCTAACGTTTTCACATCAACCTCAGACAAACTAACTTCCACGCCTCTGCCGGCAACATAGGTGAATGAGTATGAAAGAAAATGCGGGTCTTGAATAACGTTGTAAAAACCTTCCACAAAAAGGAAGCTAGCTACTTTATAGCCAACACTGATTTCATAAGAATGTTGTGAGCTGGATTTATCTAACGATTTAGTATGTCCACTTTCGGCCGTTGTACATGTACTATCAAGTCCTGTTGCAGTTCCATCCTGGCATCGGCTAGCAACAAGGCTGGCCTTAGTCGATTTGTAACCGTAGTCTCCTCCCACACTAACCAATAAGCCTAGTACGTTGAACTTAAGATCTAAGCCAAGTCCGTAATACATTCCTTTACTGGTCATATTGACATTTATTCCATTGATGCTTGTGATAGCAGCGGCGTATTCAACGCCAAAAATAGTATATGAAAATTAAGAGGATTAGTTTTTGAAGTGGAACAGGTATTTTAAAAATAAAAAAGGCCCACAAACAATTAAGCTATTCGGGCCTTTTTAAAATATATGAATGTAGAAATACAAATCGTTTTTTTAAATGTCTAGAAAGTTGATTAGTGGCAAGTTCGCTAACAACAAAACTTTATAAATTTTAATTTTTTTACTTTAATAAAAGTGTGTAGGAACTCAATATAAACTAACAACTCTTTTTCTATCTATTATTTTCGGCAGCGACGCCTTTCTTCCAATTCGGCTACTTTAATTCCATCGTGCAGATTCTTTCTAAATGTCATTGGTTTGACTCCTTTAGCGTTGTTCTCTAGAGAGTGTTTCCCGGTGAGAACAATATACATGCGTTTCAAAAATTCTTTGAAATATTTTGCTGAAAAAAGATATTTAAAAAACAAGAATTGAAACTGATTGAAACTTGGTCTGAATAATCGTTTTTTTTAAAAAAAAGGCACAAAAAGACATCGATTATTTGTCGTACTATTTCTTAAATTCTGCCAATTATTTTAGACAGCAATAATATCGAAGTGGGGGGGGGCTCAAAATTTTCTTAGATAGCCTTTGGATAACTTTTACTTTTTGCATAATTTATAATGGGATTGAACTAAGCCAGATTGAAAAGATATTGTTTTAACATGTCGTAGGGATATGTCTTCTTTTAGATTTCCAAATAGAGGACGACCTTGCCCAATGAGCACAGGAACTTTGGTTATAACCATATCTTCAATTAAATTTTCTTTTAAGAATGATTGAATCACTTGTCCTCCATCCACATACACTCGTTTCCAACCTTCTTTCGCCAAGTAGTTCATTACTTCATTCGGAGCTAAGTTCAGAATCTTTACTTTATCTTTCAATCTTTCCGGGACAGATGATGATGATGATAGGGATTTTGACATCACTATTACTGGCTTTGTGTAATACCAATCGTCCATTGCGATGACTTTTTCATAAGTACCTCGGCCCATCACAATCCCATCTACATTTTCAATAAAACTATTATAGCCATGATCTTCTGACGGATCATCTCTCTCGAGGAGCCATTTTATATCGCCATCTGGCTTCGCAATAAAGCCATCGAGGCTAGTTGCGATAAAAACGTGTCCGGTAATCATAAATTCTCCCAGATCGAATTCGTTAGAGGAAACTCAAGCCTTCTCAAAAATCACATGAGTAGCATTTTCTCCACGAACACTTTCCTTAATCGTGTAGCCAGCTTTCACAAGATCGATCCCCTGAAAAAGATTTTCCCCCGCACCCAGAAGCTTTGGTGAAACCGCCAGATGCATGTAATCGACCAGCCCTTTAGACAAGTATTGCTTGATAACTGAAATGCCGCCATTGAGACGAATATCTTTTCCGCCGGCGGCCTTTTGCGCTTGTTTGAGTGCGGATTCGATGCCGTCTGTGACGAAATAAAATGTTGTTCCACCTTCCATTTCAATCGGCTTGCGCGCGTGATGGGTGAGAACAAAAACAGGCGAGTGGTATGGGGGATTGGGTCCCCACCAGCCTTTCCATTCTTCATCTTTCCATGGTCCGCGAATGGGACCAAACATATTGCGGCCCATGATATTGGCGCCAATATTCTCAAATCCTCTTGAAGCGAACTGATTATCGATGCCGGTTGTGCCACCTGACTGACCAATCATTTTATTGAATGTCAGAGTTGGGAAAAACCATTCGAATATTGTTTTGCCGTTTTCACCCAAGGGATTTTCCAGGCTCTGATTTGGACCGGCCCCATATCCATCGAATGACATTGAAAGACTTTCTACGCGTAGACGGCTCATTTGTTCTCCAGTGTTAAAGCGTTTTTTTAATAGGCCAATATCTTAACATAAACTTACTTAAGGTTTTCGTTCAAAGCAAGATTGATAAGCTCATTAGATCTTAGTTTTAATTTTTTAGCTTCCAGATTGATTCTATTATTCAAATCCCTTAGGGGAGCACCAAATTTAATTTAAAAATGTTGATGATTCCGCCAACTCAAATGGGCAACACAACTCTTAAACTTCCATCAATAACCACTCAAAACAAGATCCGACTTTTCACTACCTTGATACTAACTAAGAACTAATCCGCTGATTCCCAGAGAGGTGGTAAACTTAACTCACTTTTTAAGGAGCGCCATGAACACATTAATCAAGGTTGAACATCTCAATTACTCCATTCCCTATGGAAAAGACATATTGAAAGACATCAGTTTTGAATTGAGAGAAGGGGAGTTTATGGGGATTCTTGGATTGAATGGTTCAGGAAAAACCACGTTGATGGATTTACTGTTGGGCTTCCGACCGCCTACAAGCGGGAAGGTGGAAGTCTTGAAAGAAAGCCCTTCAAGTTTTTCGCGGAAAAATCTTCAGTCCATATGTTTTCTCGCTCATGATTCTATCGCAAAGGGAAATCTGACAATTGATCAGTTGTTAAGTTGGTATGCAGATCTTTATCCAGATTATTCCAGAGAAGAAGAAAAATTCCTGATGGATTTTTTTAAACTCAATCGCGATGATAAAATTGGTTCTCTCTCGACCGGGCAACAAAGAAAAGCTCAAGCCGTTGCCGCTTTTAGTGCTCGTCCAAAAATTGTGCTCATTGATGAAATTACGGCCGTTCTTGACCCAGAAACCAGGGATCAGTTTTTTAAAGTGATTCATCATTTGAAAACCAAGAACAAAATGAGTTTCATTCTGGCTACCAACATTGCTGAGGACTTGATCGGTCGTGCCGACCGCGTTTTGTTCATTGATAAGGGACATGCGACCATTCGACAATCCTCTGAAATTTTAAACCTCTTCAAAATTGAGAAGGCTTCATGATCAGCAAATCCGTCGAAATAACTTTAAAACACCAATATAGTTGGGTGAAGAATGATTTTTGGCTTCTCTTGAGCCTCATTCTTAGCTCATCGATACTTTGCTATTATTTTTCAGTCCCTGGCTGGATCACTGGAATCATTTTGATGATTCTTTTTATCAGAGTTGTCATGTTTATGTCTGAAAACGCTTTTCGTTCGACTACCGGAAGTGCCTTCTCCTGGAAGTTTATTCTTGGCCTTCCACTAAGTAAAACCGAAGTTCTCCAGCTGAACTTAATGAGTGGCCTATTTTTAACACTGCCTTTTTTCGTTCTCGTGTTTTCCTATTGGTGGTTCTTTAAAAAATCCATTTTTGACGAGGATCATAGCCTTCCTCTCACTGCTGTCAATTTTCTCTTAACGTTTTCATTGATCTATATAACTTCCACACTTTCATTAATACAACTTCCCCGCAAAGAATTTCAAAAAACAAACTCAACAAATAAACTCATCATCTTTTTACGAAGTCTGAGTTTTTTTCTTTTTATTGCTTTTTATCTGTTGGTATTTTTGGGTTATCTGGAAGCAGAACTTAATGTTGACGTCTCATCAGCATTTATAAAAATTTTCAATTTTGTATCGGAAATAATTTTTGGATGGTGGTTTGTACCTCTCTTTCTTATTTTTATATTTGGCGTTTACAAGTACACTTTGAAAATCTGGAATAATGAAAAAATGTCCTATCAGTCCCTTGTCTGGAATCCCAAGAGGGAATACTCCATTTTAGCCTCATCTGTACTTCTTCTTGCTTTAGGCATTTATAATACAGATTTTAAAACATCTACCAATTATCAAGGTGAAATTCAAAAACTGGTCTTTAAGAAAGATTATAAATCATTAGAGAAGCTCTTAACCCCCAAGAATATAAACGCAAAAAACAAACATGATTTTACTCCAATGTTTGTCGCGATTCGTGAGGGAGATATTGAGATGGTGAAATTCCTTCAAAACAAAGGCGCAACTATTGAGGGAATGATCAACACTGGCAAATATAAAGGCTTTGACGCTATAATGCTCGCTATTGACAGTGGTAAAACCGCAATGCTCGATTACATTGTTTTGATGAATGCAGATGTCAAATCAATAAGAACAGCTGCTGGATTCTCGCCAATTCATTATGCTTCTTCTTTTTGTCGATCTGAAATGGTTGATCATCTCATCAAGACCGGAGCCGAAATAAATGTTTTAAATGATAAAGGCGAAACTCCGCTTTTTGTCGCTTCAAAGCATAACTGTTTTTCAGTTGCAATATCTTTGAAAGAGGCTGGTGCTGATTTTAACGTAAGAAATAAGAAGGCTCAAACCGCATTTGATTTTGTCAGAAAGGACAAAAAATATAGCAGGGAATTTCAATATTTTCTCGAAAAAAATACTCGCTCACCGGCCAGCAGTACAGGTCCATAGAATTCTAAATGGTACTACAATAAAGGAACATTTAGTGGATAAATTACATTCTGATAGATTTCGACTCTGGGTTTTTATAGTAATTTTCATGCTCATAGGACTGGGTATTAGTTATATTTTAAATTTAACCGATATAAAAATTTTGTCCTTAGTAAATTTCTTTGGCTTAATTCTTTTGTATTTTTTGATGATCAAAGTTGAAAAGGAAGACACTAGTGGGGAAGGCATTTATATGGGCGTCAAAGGAATAAGCTTTGACGGTAAAGTTATTTATCTTTGGAGTGAAATCACTGTTGAAGAAATTAGTTCAGTTTGGTCCGGAACAGTGGTTACTCTTAAATCTTCGGAAGAAAAACGGTTTTCATTAAACTTTAATTTTTTTAGCAAGCCAGTATTAATCCGGGCGATAAAAAAGTACGCACCGGATGACAACAATTTTAAAAAAATGGTTTTAAAATATTTTTAAGTCTTGTTTCTGACGCAATGTCGGCTTTTTGAGATAATTGCATCTTTTTTAAGTATCTTGATCTTTTCTTGATTAAGGATTTATTGAATGCTGGTAGAATGTATTTCAATAATAACCTAAAAAAAAATTTCTAATGAAAACTCTAGTACTTATTGTCTCTCTTTTTTTTGCAGAAACCATTTTTGCAAAGCCAACTTTTATCAGTAGATTTTGCTATCCTAAAAAAGAGGTTCCTGAATTTTTACAAATCAAATTTGAAGAAAATGGAATTAAATTCACAAATAAATCCAAATCGCCCCTGACATTCTTTTCCTTAGCTCCAGAAGAAGTACTATTTCCAAGGCATCTTCCGCCAAATCAAATGCCAGTAGCTGTTTATGTTAACAGTAAACGTTTTCAAGTGACAAAGCTGGGCATGAAGAAAGTAAAAATGGAGGGAAATCCTTTATCAAATGATTTTTCGGATGTCGAAGCTAAGAATCTTGTGAATTGCTGGTTATGTGGAGAGACTTGGGGGATTATAAGAAACGGAATCCCTTTAACTCAAAATGAAATTCGTAACTTTTTTGAAGTACCTATGAATTATTATGTTGGAGATGAGTACATTCAAAATTCAGTGAGAATTTATTTTAGTGGAATTAATTCTATTAAAGCATCGAAGGTTGAAACAGCAAGGCCATTGCCTGAAGGCTTTAAGATTAACTTATCACCTGAAACAAATTTAGTGAGGCATAAAGTTTATGATTTGCTCACATTCAATTATAGTGGCAGTGTTCCAGTTACATTTGTAAAAGAGTTTAAAGAACGGCAGCCGGATCAGGCAGATATTCTAAATAAGCACATTCCTTTGCTTGTATTTGAAAAGAACACGTGCGCTACATTAATGCCGGAAACCTATGAGGTTGTTTCCAGAGCAACTGATAAAAAATCATATGATGATATCGTGTTGCGTGGGAAAAAAATTATAAAATATAATCCAAATTCAAAAGTGGATGAATCGGTCCTTGAATCTATCAAGACGATGGATATCTATGATTTATTCCCGTTAGGACATATTTTTAATGGGAATGGTCGCATAGAGGCGAGTTGCGGTTTCAATTGGAAAAATGCTCATTATGATTTTTTTGGAATGCCTAAGCGTTTCTTGAGTCAACCAGATGAAGATTCTTTAGGATTACCACCTGATGACATTTTTGAAATGCAAATTCGCCATGATAAAACTGAAAGAAAGTTCCATTTAATTAGAAGATATTTTGTAAATCATCTTCCGAGTAAAAAAACTAAGGTTCTATATCCTATTTATGATTGGAAGTTAAGAGATCTTGAATGCGTGTTTCCGGGGGAGGATTACTCCGTGGAGAATGAAGATAAATTTCTTTAAAGATTCCGCCATCTCTTTAGTGGTGCCGTGGCTGTTGATTGGGTGAGTGGTAATTTTTAAATTTAAGGAGTCATTGTGAGCAGATGTAAAATTTGGCAAATTTATCTCACTTTTTTAGTTTGTACTTTTGCAGCTTTCAGCAATTGCGCTTGGGGGTGTCAAACAGACACGTACATTGAGTATTTAAAAATCTATCCAACAAAAGCAAAATTTGTCTCAGTTGGAATCATTCGTAAATCACCATTAGACAAAAAGAAATTTTTTGAAATTCAAAAAAGTTGGCAACAGCTAGAAAATAAAAAAATTAAGATTTTCGACAATGGCTTTAGTCTAGGTTGCGGTAACCCCATTGTGAAATTGAACAAAATTTATCTGTTAATTACTAGTGAAGATTTAGAATTGAAGACCGCTGAACTCCACGAAGGAAATGCTGTGTTTATTCCTTTAGAGAGCGCAGACAGTGAAATGGAAGCTTTGTCCGAATTAGAATCAATCTTTCCAAACCCAGCGTGGAGTTATTGTATGACCTCAGATCAGTGTGTAAAACTACAAAATACTTGTGTCTCTATCAGTGCCAATAAAAAATTTGAAGTTAAGGCTTTAAATTTTTTAAAAAAATCTAAGCGAAAATGCGAGGATGATTTCAAAAAAACAAATTCCAAATGCGTAAATAATTTCTGCGAATAAAAGTTCTCGTAATAAAACCGTACAACATGTGGGATTAAATTAGATGATTTTGTACTTTTTTGTCGAAAGGAGCAAAATATGGAACGTTTGGTTCCTGAAATTATAATCGGATTAATTATTTTAGCCTTTATTATTTTTCAGTTCATCGGAATGTGGAAAACATTTGAGAAAGGAAAATATCCAGGAATATTTTGTCTCATTCCTTTTTATAATATTTATGTGATGTTGCGAATTGGTGGTCTCAATCCCTGGACCTTGCTTTTATTCCTAGTACCTGGAGTTAATGCATTCATGCTCTTTGTGATACATTTCAATATTGCTAGAAGGTTTCAGTTTAAGATTGCTTCCAGCGTGACTTTGTCTGTTTTACATTGGTTGATTCTTTACCCTCTGATTGGTTTTGGGAATGCTGTTTACGTAGATGTAAATGAAGGTCTGTAACCGGGTGCCACTAACCCTTCGGTGTCGCAACTGCTAAGGGCCTTCGCGTCCCCGGCTGCTCTAAAGTCTTAAGTTCCAAGCGTGGAAGCGCATTTTTTACTCCTGTACAAAGGTTTCAACACTCTCAATTTCAAGGATTACGCCAACTCAAATGGGGAACCGAAGTCTTAAACTTCCTTGAATAACCATTCAAAACATGATCCGACTTTTCACTACCTTGATACTAACTAAGAACTAATCCTCTGATTCGCAAAGAGGTGGTAAACTTAACTCACTTCTTAAAGAGCGCCATGAGCACATTAGAAGGGGAATTCATTGGGATTCTTGTACTGAGGGATCAGTTTTATGAAAATAATAATGTGTAGTCTTTTTTTTATCGGTGGTTGTATTTCAAGCACCAATAGCACTTCCAGATATAAAGAATTAATTGCACCTGTAAAGGCCATTAAATTGAAAGAGTCAACGCCATTTATGATTGATGGTCAAATTGAACCTGTTTTTCCTGATGAAAACGAAAATAACCTGAGAATCGGTGGTATTGATTCAAACAATAACGGAGTGAGGGATGATTTAGAAATTTATATTAATAGAAGAGCAAAAAGTCGTAACGATAGATTGGCTCTTAAGCAATTTGCTAAATATTCTAGAATGGAGTTGGAGCTTTGGAATAAGGTTTCAGTAGATGAATTATATAAAATAAATTCGAATATTGCAAAGTCTGGCGAATGCTATTTATATGTGAGTAAAAATCCAAATGCGATATATCTGTTGAGTGAAGTTACTGATTTGATTTATGGAAATCTCGAAAGAGAAGAAGCTTCAAAAGCAATCGGTTTTAAATTAAGAGGGTATGCCTTAGGTTCAGGAATTAGTGCAAATGAATCTTTTAAAGGATGCGAATTTAAAGTTGATAATTTAGAGGAAGTTGTAAAGTTACATCAACCAAAATAATGAGTTCGATTCCATCGGTTTTTTGTTTTTAAATTTTACTCAGCAGTAATCTTTATACATTTCTCAGCTCCAGCCAGCAGCGTGTGATTTTTATCCGCAACCTTTACACAAATATCGTGTTGGCCAGCACTCAGCTTCTCAAGCGCCAGGCTTCCTTTGAGTTTCTTTACGATAATTGGATCTTTGTTATCCACATAAATATGGACGTGATTAGCATTGGGGGTGGAGGCAACATCAAATTTGATTTCATTTCTTGCCGACATCATGACTTTTGCCCCGTCAGCTGGTGATGAGATCGTAACAGGCGTAACGTTTGCAGATCCGATTGTCACATTGGCCATGCAGAGAATGATTGAAAGAGCTTTAAGCATGTATTCCTCCATTATAAAAAGATCACTTGTCCTAAAATAATAAAAATAATCGTCTTCAAAAAATATGAAAAAGTTATTCAGTGGATAATGGAGGGAGTGGCATCTTTTCTGCATGGAGGTTGCCATGACAAGTTTTAAAATTACATTGATGAATCCAGACGGCACAGAAAAAACAATTGAATGCCCAGAGGATAGTTATATTCTTGATAGAGCAGAGGAAGAAGGAATGGATTTGCCCTCGAAATGTAGAGCGGGGGTGTGTTCAACTTGTACTGCATTGTTAAAATCAGGAAAGGTCGATAACTCGGAGCAAACCTATCTCACTGAAGAACAAATAAAAAAGAACTTTGTTCTTATTTGCGTGGCCTACCCAAGATCTGACTGCAAAATTCTCACACATCAAGAGGACAATCTTTAAGGGCTTAGCCCAAAAACCACTGTCTAAAATCTAGTCACCCCCCTCACAAAATTACATCCCTAACCCTCGAACGCCAAATCTGCCCTAAGATAAACAGATATGAAAAAGCTTGCGCTCCTTTTAATACTCTTGTCGGCCCTTCTGACTTCGCAATCGGTTTTTGCCGGGCAGAGTGTTGTGCTTTCGCCAATCACTTTTCAAATCAACGCCACCAATGCTCTTTCCAAGTTCGAGCAGACCGTTTTATATCCAGAGCGATTACTCAACCGCTACCGCCCTGTCGGGGCCACCATAAGCCATAAGAAAGTCTCTCAGAATGTGATCAGTTTTATTGCCACGAAATCTGTTTTGTTTCTTTCTAAATCTGTTTATGTGAACGGAATTTTTGAATCCAGTATTGATAGCAGGGCCTGTTCAAAAGGAGAGACCGGTTATCAGCTCAGAATGAGTTTTGATTCCTCAGATCGACTGGTGACGGATAATGTAGATGGATTAGAGGCGACTGTATGTCTTCAATCTCAATCTCCAACAAAACTTTCTGGCGTTGTTCGATCGAAAGTCATCCTTGGAAATAATTACTCCAATACTCTTGGCCCCATCGCTCTTAGTCTCATCAAAGAGCAGGTGGGCCCGTTGATCAATGCTTTAACAGAAGAAATTAAATCGCTCAATTAAACCGGATAGTGCCCGATGAAAAAAATAGTTTGTTCTCTTCTTGTTGTGCTTGTGAGTTCTTCCTCATTTGCAACCGACATTTATTTTTCGAAAGAGCGCATGGGACGTTTTGCTTGTCAGGTCGCAAACTCTTTAAAGACGGCTTATCCCGACAAGACCCTTCATGATTTTCGCAAAGAAATTCTGGGCGTCTTGCGCGAAGAAGTTAATCCCTGGGTTGATGCTTATCCCATCCCAGCGGGGTTTTCATTGCCCAAATATGTTGAGAAGCTCACAGGCTTTCCTGGTTTCCCCATGGACCGCTCTGAATATTATCTCCAGAATGCTTTTATTCTTTATGGCAATCCGAAGATGGAGCTTAAGGCCCCTGTCGAAAATTATTTTGCTTCCTTCATTCACTTGGCGAGATCGAGACATGTTTCTTTTTTAAATGGCGAAGAAAAAAGATTTAAGCTTCGTGAAGAAAAAAATCTTCTCGAGCAACTTGAAGCCCACTTGCCTTACGTGGAAAACGATACTTTTTCTTATCGTGATGAAAATGGCTTGCCCATCATGCAGAGAAAAGAAGGCGTGAAAGAGAAAAATCTCTACAAGCTGACTGTTGGATTAACAGATCATCCTAAATATGAACAATTCATTCACGAATCACAAAGATACAATCACTTTTCTACGCCGCTTTTTTTGTGGTTATTAGAACAGGATAATTTTTCAGTCTCTCCTGAGAAACTTTTTAATAAAGCCCTCGAGATCTACGGCAACCCCATGGTCGCTCTTGGAGTCATTCCCTGGATCTTCAGCGGCGATGCTTTGACAGTTGATCGCGGCACTTCATCTGTCGTATCTTATAAAATGGAAAAACTGGTTGAGGGAGACGATATCCCGGGACTTCAATACCATTTTTGGGGATACCTCACTCAAGGAATTATTGGGAACAAGTTGCGAGTCGGTGCGCTCGCGTTCATTTACGAGAAGCTTTATCAAAATGATATTCAAGATTGGTCGGTCGACGCACTTTCTTTGAAGACCAGTACGAAAGTTCGTGCAGCGTTTAGAGATCAAGGAAAATGCCGGTAAAAGTCTCAGTAAAGTTTGTCGGAACGCAGAGAAAAAAAACTATGTATCTACCAGACCATTTCAATATTCAGGACAAAGATAAGATTAATGCATTAATTAAGCAAAATCCATTTGCGACAGTGATTTCTCAAGTCAACGATTCACAGCCGTTTATAAGTCATTTGCCGCTCATCTTGGATGGAGATAACTTAATCGGTCATATGTCCCGGAAGAATTTGCATTGGCAGCTCTTTCAAAAGACTCCAGATTGTACAGTCATTTTCAATGGACCTCATACTTACATTACTCCGACGTGGTACAAATCAGGCCGTGACGTTCCCACCTGGAATTATGCTGTTGTTCATCTTCACGGAACATTGGAACTTGTAGAGCCTTTCAAAGAGCAATTAGACATTTTAAAAAAATTTTCCAAAGTTTTCGATCCACAGTGGCCTTTTCATCTTCCCAATGATCTTCGTGGAGAAAATGAATTAACTGCTGCGATTGTGTCCTTTCGTTTTCATATAAAGAAAATCGAAGCTAAATTCAAACTTTCTCAAAATAGACCGATGGAAGATTTCAACGGAATCATGAATGGACTTGCTCAGCGTAGTGATGAAAACAGCGCTGGTGTTTTGAAACTCATGCGTGGAATTCAAAAATAGCCAGTAGGTGCCAGCCACTAGGTGCCACTAACCCTTCGGTGTCGCAACTGCTAAAGGCCGTCGCGTCGCCGGATGCTTCAAAGTCTTAAGCTCAGATCGCGCTAGCGCATTTTTCACCACCATCAATTCTTCTTCCTCAATTTTTTCATTAATCCAATTGAGAATGTACGGATCTTTGAATCCGACGAAATCGTGAACAGGAACAGCGAACGGTTTTCCACCGATCAGTAAATTCAAAGTGCTAAAAGGGTAATGCTCACATCGCTGAACGATCTGTGCGCGCAGAGGATTTTGATAAACGTAACGATAGCAATTCAAAAAGTATTGCTGGGAATGGATGAGGCACCACTTGTATCGGCCCCCAAGAATGTGATTCAAATGTGTACTTGAATCCTTCAAACCGAAGGCGAGGCGCTTGTTGAATTCGTACATGAAGTCGTCGAGATTCGCATCGGGAGTCCTGATGAGCAGATGGTAGTGATTGTTCATGAGCACAAACGAAATGATTTCAACTTTATGTTTGTCGTAGGCTTCAGCGAGACTTTTTTGGCAAATGTCCCACACCTGTTCGAGAGGAAGGTTGAACCACTCCTTGTTATTGGCACGCGAAGTGACGTGATAGGGAAGGTTGTTGCAGCGGATGAGAAGTTTTCTTGGCATAGTCCGTCCAGTTGATTTAATTTTCAATTTTGTTAGAATTAAAAAACTGGCGGGAGGTTCGTCATCTTGCAGGAGTTCGATTTTCCGCCAGAAGCCTTCACAAATTCTTGTTAAGCCTTTCCGGCTTCATATCAACTTTGACTTCACTGAACTTTTTTTACTGGCGGTATTGTTGGAATTTTTTATTTTTGAAAAGGTGCCACCTACCCAAACGTCTGGCATTGCATAACGCTAGGGTAGGTGGCACCTTCTTAAGCACCTTCTTAAGCACCTTCTTATTAACAACAACCAGAAGCAGGCGAGCAGCAACTTTGGGGAAGCTTAACAGCTTCAATGTTTGCCGAGACTACATAGTCTGTAACTTTAGTTCCTGGCGCCCATTCTGAAATAAATTTTTTACTTTCATCTTTTGGAGTGATTCGTATTTGTTTAAAACCGGCCGCACGTAGCATTTCTTCGATCTCTGTAATAAGTGAAGCTCCGGCCATGCAGCCCGTGAATAGGGCGAGGTCATTTCTGATTTCATCTGGAAGGACTGCAAACGCAACAACATCCGAGATGGCCAGCCTTCCTCCGGTTTTGAGGGTGCGGTAACATTCTTTGAAAACTTTTTCCTTATCTGGTGAGAGATTGATTACACAATTGGAAATGATGACATCAACTGTGTTGTCTGGCACCGGGAGGTTTTCGATTTCACCAAGGCGAAATTCTGTATTCTCATAGTGTCCGTTTTCAGCGTTCATTCTTGCTTTTGAAATCATCGAAGGCGTCATATCCACACCGATGATGTGTCCGTCTTTTCCAACCTGTTTCGAGGCAAGAAAACAATCAAAGCCCGCGCCACTGCCAAGATCGAGAACGGTTTCGCCGGCCTTCAGGTTAGCAATCGCTTGTGGGTTTCCACAACCTAAACCAAGATTCGCACCTGTGGGCACTGAACCTGTTTCGTGTTCTGAGTAGCCCATTGTTTGCGAAAGACTTTCGACTGAAGTTGGGCTTGTTCCACAACATGACGAAGGATTGCATCCGCAAGCGTCGCCTTCTGCTACCTTGGAATATTGTTCTCTGACAGCTTTTCTAATTTCATCATTCTTTACTTGATTCTTCATTTGAGCACTCCTTAGCATTTGCAATTGAGACCTTCAGTAAAACATTCTTGAACTTTATATTGCTTTATCTGGTCCTGACTTTCGTCACAGGCGCAGGAAAGTTTTTCAAGACTGGCTTTCATTTTTTTAAGGTCATTTATTTTTTCTTCAATCTCTTTAATCTTATTGAGAGTTTTTTGTTTTACTGTCGCACAAGTCACTCGCGGCTTTTTATTCAATTCCAGTAACTCTTTTATCTCGGCCAGAGAAAACCCAAGCTCTTGTGCTTTTTTTATAAAAATAATTTTCTGAGCATCTTCTTCAGAGTACGTTCGAAACGCACCGTTTGTTTTTGGTTCTCTCAAAAGTTCCTTTCTTTGATAAAAGCGAACCGTTTCGACTCCAACACCTGACATTTCTGCTAACTTTCCAATTGTTATCTTTTCCATAATGAGAGTATATCATCCGTACTATGGTACGGAGTCAATGCTTTATTTATATGTCAATGGTTTCAGGTGTTTAAGTAGCCAAACACTTTTCTATCGCAAACTCCCTTGCAACCAACTCCACCAAAGAATAGCGTCTGAAAAAAAACGGAGGCACGCCAAATGACCCGCATACCATTCATAATCTTTATATCACTCATACTCACATTTCCCGCATTTGCAGGATGGACCGACTGGGTAAACCTGGGCGGCGCAGGCACATCCGACCCCGCTGCATGCACGGCCGGAAATCTAACCTACGTCTTCGTCCGCAACGGAAGCAAACAACTCTCATACCGCAGACGATATTTACCATCGGGCCTTTGGACTCCGTGGATAAAAGCACCGGTTCTGCACGATGGAAATTATAAGCTAGAAGTTGGTGGGGCACCTGCCGTTGCCTGCTATCACGATCCTAAATATGATTCGATTCTTATTTCCGTTGTAGGTAACGACAGACATGTTTGGTCTATAACTTCTTTCGTAAATTCGCCTAATGGAAATGATACTTTTGGAGATTGGTATATCAATGCTGGAGTGACTCCTCTTTACGGTTCAGCACCAGCGCTCGCTATTTGGAATGGAACTCAGACACATTATTTTGTCAGAGGAAATGACGGACGAACTTATGTAAAGAATCGTCTTTTACCATTTGAACTTTTAGTTTCCGAGCCGGTCTTCAGATATCACGATCAGGCAGCGGTGTGGGGAACAAAAGATCGATTGGATTTTTTTTATTGTGATCAACAAGACAGACTTTGGCAGCGATATAAAATTGGAAACACCTGGAGCACGGGATCGCAAATTCCTCTTGTGTGTCAGACATCAGTTGAGGCCATCAGTCGAAGTACAAATACACTTGAACTCTTCACCGTCGGCCCAGACCAAACAATCTGGCATAAACAATCTGTGAACAATGTTTGGGGACCATGGGAAACTCTCGGCGGATCACCAGTCTACGGGCCGGCAGCGACTGTCTATGCAAGCAATACTCGCATGATGCTTTTTGCTGTTTGGTTGGGGAATGGAAACATCCGTTACAAGGCGTGGGCACCTTAATCCCCACCTTTGCATTGGTGGCATCTTTTTTGCTTTTTTGTTTGATGAGAGTGTTCGTCTCCATTGATTCAAAAAATCTATAAGGATTATAACTATGACACCAGGACCATTGATTATTGTCGGCGGACGTGAAGATAAGCATGACGAAAAAACGATTCTGCGTGAACTCGTCAGGAGATGCGATGGCGGTAAATTAGTTGTCGCTACTGTCGCGAGTGATGTCGCTGAAGACGTCTGGAAAGATTATGAAAAAGTTTTTCATGAACTTGGTGTGAAGGATGTTGTTCATCTCGATGTGAATTCCATCGAAGAGGCGCGCGATCCTGAACATCTCAAATTGATTGAAGGAGCGTCACTTGTTTATTTCACAGGCGGGGATCAATTGAAAATTACCACTCGCCTCGGCGGAACACCTTTGCTTGATAAAATTATGGAACTCCATAATGCAGGCGCAGTTATCGCCGGAACATCGGCCGGCGCTTCAGTGATGAGTGCGACGATGCTCACTGGTGGTGAGAATGATGATTCCCATAAAGTCGGCAACTGGATGATGGCGCCGGGACTCGGGCTCACCAAAGAAATGATTATTGATCAGCATTTTGCTCAACGCGGTCGCATCGGACGTCTGCTCGGAGCTGTCGCGCTTAATCCCGGTCTTCTTTGCGTTGGCATTGATGAAGACACAAGTATCATCGTCACTGAAACAGGCTTTGAAGTTTTCGGCTCCAATGCCGTTTATATTTTGGACGGAAGGGAAGTGCTGAAGACAAACATCACTGAAGCGCCTCGCGATTCCATCATGACTATTTACGGAGTCAAACTTCATGTTCTCGGTCATGGTGATGTTTTTGATTTTGGAATGCGCCAGCCGCTCATCGAAGGAAGCCAGGCACAGGCACAGATGCAGGTTCAAGCAGAAAAAAATGGAAACGCACAGGCTTCGGCTCACTAAAGGCACCTCATAAGGATCAGTATGCTCTCGTTTTTTGGAAATTCAGAGACGGGTAAAATCGCACGTGCGATCAACTGGTCTGCACACCCATTGGGCCCTTCCGAAAAGTGGGATCAGGTGCTCAAGCTCACACTCAGTATTGTTATGAATTCTCGTTTTCCCATGTTTATAGCCTGGGGGAAGGAGCGCTTTGTTTTTTACAACGACGCTTATGCGGCCATTCTCGGAAAAAAACATCCCGCTGCCTTTGGAGATACTTTCAGAAATGTCTGGGGCGACATCTGGACTGAAATCGAACCTCTGATTCTGGCCGTTGATCGGGGCGAAGCCGTGTATCTTGAAGATTTGAAACTCATTATGAATCGCAAAGGTTTTTTCGAAGAAACTTATTTTACTTTTTCCTACAGTCCTATTTTTTCGGAAAATAACGAAGTCCGCGGGCTTTATTGCGCGGTTGTTGAGACAACTCAAAAATTTATTGCTGAAAGAAATTTGCAGGATAATCAGGATCTGTTGAAGTATGCACTCGAGAGCTCCAATATGGGCACCTGGAAACTTGATTTAATCAGCGGAAAAGTTTTTCTTTCGGAAGAAGCTGCGAAAATTTTCGGGTATGCGCTCGAATACGACAACGCCGAAGCAGCGATAGAAAATTTTATTCTTCCTGAATTTCGTCAGCACGCAAAGGATGTGCTCGCAAAGGCATTGGCCGATGGAGGAGCCTACAACGATCAGTATCAGATTTTGAGACCTGACGGCGAAATCCGTTGGATCAATGCCCGCGGCAAAGTGCGCTCGGTTAACGACAAGCCTATACTGATGACCGGAGTTATTCTGGATATCACTGAGCTTAAAAAAGTTCAGGAAGCATTGGAAGAATCTGTTCATGTGCGGGATGAATTTATTTCCATTGCTTCACATGAACTCAGAACACCATTGACCTCGCTCATTTTGCAAAACCAGCTTTTGAACCGGACGATTGCTAAAGATCCACACCATCCCGTTCCCCTTGAGAAACTGCAAACGCCCTTGAGAGTTTTTCAAAATCAGCTTGGACATCTGACACATTTAATTGAAGACATGTTGGATGTTTCCAAAATCATGGCCGGAAAAATGACGTTGACTATTGAATCCGTCAATCTCACGGATCTCATCAATATTATTCTTCAGCGTTGGGAAGAGGAGTTTGCGCAAAAAGGAATCGGCCTTCAAACGGATCTTGAAAAAAATATAATTGTGATGGCAGATGTTTTTAAACTTGATCAGGTTATCACCAACCTCATCTCCAATGCGCTCAAATATGGCGATGGCAAACCCATTCGCATCGAGGCAAAGAAGACCGATGAGTTCGCTGTCATTAAAGTCATTGATCAGGGGATTGGGATCAGTCCTGATCAGCAATCTAAAATATTTAATCGTTTTGAACGCGTAGTCTCCGCCAACAATATCAGCGGTCTGGGCCTTGGGCTTTATATCTCCAAACAGATTGTAGATTCTCTGGGAGGCACGATTTCAATTGAAAGTGATCTCGGTAATGGGTCGACTTTCATCGTTAAATTACCCAATAATCAATAACTTCTGCGTCCTATACAATTAATTACAAAATAGTCTTTGAAAATAAACCGACCAGTTGGTATATTAATTCCATGGCACGACCAAAAAAAGACGAAGACAAAAAACCATCCCGCGAACTCCTGCTTGAGGCGGCGACAAAGCTCATCCGGACAAACGGCTATACATCCACGACCGTGGATGATCTCTGTGTTCAGGCGGGAGTGAGCAAAGGAACTTTCTTTCATAATTTTGATTCTAAAGAAGAGCTTGCAGTGGCCGCGGCCGAAAGATGGTCGGATGTGACATCTGCCTTTTTCAAATCAGCTCCCTATCATCAGAAAAAAGATCCACTCGACAGAGTGCTTGGCTATATTCGCTTCCGAAAGGAAATTTTGCGGGGAGATTTACCTGAGTTCACTTGTCTTGTCGGAACCATGGCGCAGGAAGTGTATTCAACTCATCCCGAAATTAATCAAGCTTGTTTCCAGTCAATTTTTCAGCATGCAGAAACACTCAAGAGCGATATAGAAGAAGCAAAGAAACTCTATGCACCTCGCGCGCGTTGGACTCCACAAAGTCTCGCGCTTCACACTCAAGCCGTCATTCAAGGCTCTTTCATTCTCGCGAAAGCGGGAGGCAATGTTAAGTTTGCAGCAGACAGTATTGATCACCTGGAAAAATATATTCAACTTCTTTTTAACAAGTAATCACAGGAGGAATCTATGTCCACAGTAAATCTTCACCGCGTTTTAAAAGCTCCCGTTGACCGCGTCTTTCGCGCTTTCAGCGATCCTGAAGCGAAAGCGACCTGGCTTCCTCCCTTTGGTTTTATCTGTACGGTGCACTCCTTCGATTTCAAAGTGGGAGGCGCTTATAAAATGTCTTTCACCAATTTTACCAATGGACATAAACATTCGTGGGGCGGAACTTTCAAAACGATTCAGCCCAATGAACTTTTAGTTATCTCTGACAAATTTGATGATCCGAATATGCCTGGCGAAATGACCGTCACTGTTTCATTCAAAAAAGTTCTTTGCGGAACAGAAATCTCCATCAAGCAGGAAGGCATTCCTGAGATGATTCCACCTGAAATGTGCTACCTCGGCTGGCAGGAATCGCTGGTGAAACTGGCCCAGCTTGTCGAACCGGAGATCAATCAATGATTCAGTTTAGCTGTCTGACTGACATTCCTGAAATGACAAAAGGTCTCGTGCGGGAATTGCGCGTGCGATGGATGCTGGAAGAATTGGGGGTGCCGTATGAACCTGTTGTGTATTCTCATCCGGAAACAAAAAAAGATCCTTATCTGAAGCTGCAGCCCTTCGGACAAGTTCCGTATTTTAAAACTGATGAATTCGTCATGTTTGAAACCGGAGCGATTCTGATTCATCTGGCGATGAAGTATAATAAATTTCTTTCAACAGATGAAATTGAACGAGCGCATACTTTGCAATGGATGTTTGCAGCCCAGACGTCAGTGGAGCCTTTTTTATTTCATTTGTTCATGCTGAAGTTTGATCCTGAGGCCACCGAAGGAACAAAAGAAAAAGCACGGCAGATTTGTAGAGAGCGAGTGCGCGTTCTCTCGGAACAGCTTGGAGACAAAGAGTATTTCGCGGGCAGTTTCAGCATCGCTGACATTGTGATCACGACAGTTCTTAAAACGGCCATGCTGAATAACTTTCTTGATCCTTATCCGAATCTTTTAGAATTCATGAAACGAACTGAAGCTCGCCCTGCCCATCAGCGCGCGCTCAATGAACACGTAAAACTTTATCCATAAGGAGTAAGCATGAAAACATTTCTGGCGATATTTAAAGGTGAGCCGACATCTAAGGCCCATGCAGAATGGAATAAACTTTCTTCCGACGAACAACAAAAACGCACGCAACAGGGAATTGAAGCCTGGGGCAAGTGGATGCAGGATCAAGGAACAAATGTTGCTTATTCAGGCGGGCCGCTTGGAAAAACTCTTCGCGTGGACAAAGAAGGAATTTCTCCTGTGAAGAATAAAGACTGTGGCTTCGTTGTCATTGAAGCTGAGTCTCATGAAGAAGCGGCAAAAAAGTTTTTAAATCATCCTCACTTTGCCATTTTTCCTGGGGAAAATGTCGAGATTATGGAATGTCTTCCTATTCCCACGTAAGATGAAAACAGAGCTTTACTCACAGGCAGTAATTACGAAGCAAGTCCCACTCTTTCTTATCCAAAATAGAGCGCGAAGGAAGATTCAAATATTGTCGGGCCAGCTCCATGCGGTTCTTGCTGCCAGGGTGTGAATTAAAAAGTTTCAGCCAGTCAGGCTCGCTGGCCCGCTTATTAAAAAAATCAACGTACCCTTGAGCATTGATCTGCGCGGCCTTCAGGCGCTTGAGGCCGAGTTCGTCTGCTTCGCGCTCCTGGCTTTGTGAGAACGCGATTTTAAAAAAGCTGTCGGGAACAGCGTTGCTTCCCATAATGAGACTTGCAAAAATTCCCTGCAGTACGTGGCGCTCTTTTTGGTGAGCCATTTCGTGAGAGATGACACCGGCGAGTTCTTCAGGTGAAGAAACATCTCGAAGGAGACCGGAGTAAACATAAATGTCTCCGCCCAAAGTCGCAAAGGCGTTCACTTCATCGTTGTGAATAAATTGAATGCGCAATTTAAAATCTTTTTCGCTGTCGAGGCCGGCAATGGGGAAAAGGCGCGCGACAAATTTATCGAGCACCTTCCGCGTTTCAGGATAGGGATTCACGCAAAGGTTGGGATGAAAATGCACGTTGAGTTTTTCAGCAATTTCTCTTTCTGTCGAATGAGGGATCAAATGTACAAGCAGTGCAATTCCATTGGAAAAATACATCGCCACAAGAACGACCAGTGCAATCCAGAACACACCTTTGCTTTTTGAACTCATCAATTATCTCAACACAAAAATTTTCAGAATATAAAACAGCACTATAAAGATCACGAAGATAATCGAGAGCGGACCTTTCTGCAGATTGCGTGCGTTTGTCATTCGCTGAGTATCGCCGAGGCGTTTGTCACCAATCGACGCTTCAAAGAAAGTATCTTTGTCCTGAATGATCGCCTGAGGAGGAAGCTGCTCGTGCTTGGTTGCAGCGCCATTCACTTTTTTCACAGCTGTTCCGATCGCCATAAATTCGACAATACCGCCGCCGAGGTCGTAGACATAAGTTTTCACACCGACAACTTCATCAGCACCGCAGTTAACTGCATCGGCCTGCACGCGCGCCAGAGCTTTCTCGCGGGCTTCATAAAGAATTTCTGTGAGTCCGTCGACTTCACCGCCGCCGATAGTTTGAAACAGCGATTTGATATTTCCGGCAAGCCCGAGTGAATAAACTGAAACACCCATGACGAGTTGAAGAGGCATGTAACCGATGTTGACCATGTTCCACAATTCTTCATTGGTCATATCGCAGGTCACGGGATTATTTTTAAAATCTTCCAGTAACGGATGAACTGAAGCCGTGCCGATCATGAGCATTTCCTGCGCGCCCATGAGCGGAGCCAGTGTCGTCTCAATGCCGATAACAGCGTTGGCGCCGACTTTTTTTGCTTCCTGCTTGATACGAGTGAGTGCGAGGTGGCGCGTGCGATCAAAAATTTCGGTGAACTCTTTAACTTCTCCGCGCGCAAGACTTTTTAAAGCGCCGGCAATATTTCCACCGACACCGATGGAGTAGGCGACATTTCCGAAAACAAAATGGCGAGGAGAAAAGCCCGCATCATATTGACAGTAAAGTTGCTGCACGTTTGCCGATGTGGAAAACTTCAAATCTTCATCGTGGTCTTCTTTTTTGACCGTGGATCCAATGGCGAGAAATTCCAGATTACCACCGTGATTGATGACATCAAACGTGACGCTTGAAATGCCGTAGCCGCCAAAGGCCTGGCCTTCATTCATGAGCCGTTCAAACGCGCGCTGACGGCCGTCGTGCACAAGCTGTGTGACTTCTACTACTTCACCGCCACCTAAACTTGAGAGTCCTGCTCCGATACCTCTGCCGACACCGAGGGCGAGAACGCTGTTGCCGATGCAAAGTTGTCCAGGCTTGAGATTCATTTTGTGGAGACAGTAAATTTCATTGCCGGAAAGTCCGGAAACTTTGTGGTGGTTCTGGTGAGGACGGATAGGCATAGCAGACTCCGATAAATTTTTTTAAAATTTTATCATAGTCTTTTATCAGGTGCCAGCAGACTTCACGAAGCGCAGGTTGGCCGGCACCTTTTTATCTTTTCTGCTTCTGAAAAACTTCTCAATCGAAACAAGAGGCACAATGCTCGCGCCGATCAAGGCAGGGCGAAGAAGATCTTCAAAAGGGAGTGAAGCCGTGTTGAACACCCTCTGAAGAGGTTCAAAATAAATGAGCCCGGCCTGTAAAATGAGAACGACAGCGATACCAGGAAAAACGGTTTTGTTGGAAAAAACTCCAATCGAAAAAACGGATTCCTTCAAGCTGCGGCAATTGAGCATGTAAAAAATCTGAAAGAAGATAACGGTTGTTACCGCGAGTGTCTGCGCTTCGGCGAGAGCGATTGTTTCTTTCATTCCTAATTCGATCGCCGAATTATATTCATAATTAAATAAGGAGACAGCTCCGGCCGTCATCAGAATCGCGACGAGCACCGTTCTGAAAATCACAAAGCGACTCAGAAGCGGTTCACTCAAATTGCGCGGAGGTCGTTCCATGACGTCGCGTTCTTTCGCCTCAAACGCCAGAGGAAGAGCGAGCGCAACAGCTCCTACAAGGTTGATCCATAAAATCTGCACCGGAAGAATCGGCACGAGAAGATCTGATCCACGGAATGGAAAAAAGAAAATCGCGTAAACCAGAATGAGTGCGAGTCCGAGGTTTGTCGGAAGAACAAACGCGAGTGACTTGATAAGGTTGTCATAAACTTTGCGACCTTCTTCAACCGCAGCAGTGATCGTCGCAAAATTATCATCAGTGAGAATAATGTCGGCCGCTTCTTTGGACACAGAGGTGCCGGTAATTCCCATCGCTACACCGATGTTGGATTGTTTAAGCGCAGGAGCATCGTTCACACCATCGCCAGTCATCGCCACAACTTCGCCTTGATCCTGAAGTGCTTTCACAAGACGAAGTTTATGTTCAGGCGCCACTCGCGCAAACACATTGGTTTCAACGGCTGCGGCCTTCAATTGGTCTTCATTCATCTGAGCAAGCTTCACACCAGTGATCGCGCGCTGATCATTTTGCAAAATGCCGAGCATGCGTCCAATCGCTTCTGCCGTTTCAGGATGATCGCCGGTAATCATTTTCACTTTTATGCCAGCGAGATGACATTGCTGGATACTGCGAATCGCTTCTTCGCGGGGAGGATCAATCATCGCCTGAAGACCTGCAAAGGAAAATCCATTCTCAACTGAATCGAGATGAAACGATTCCGGTTTTCGATCAACAGTTCTCGTCGCAAAAGCGAGTACGCGCAGACCTTTAGCCGCGAGATCAGAAACAGAATTATGAATCTCTTTTTTCTTTTCTTCTGTGAGCCCTTCGCATCTTTTCAACACAACTTCAGGTGCGCCTTTTAAAATCATCAGAAATTGATTCTGATGTTTGTGAAGCGAGGCCATGAATTGATTTTCAGATTCAAATGGAATGACATCCACTCGCGGGGATTGCTCATAAAGCTTCGTTTTGGTGAAGCCCGCTTTTTCGCCGGCCACAAGCAAAGCAAACTCAGTCGGGTCACCGCTCATTTCAGTTTTCTCATCCATGCGGTGAATAGAGGAATCGTTACAGAGAACGCCGGCCTCAAGAAGAGCAATGCCTGCGGGAGAAAGGTCCGTGCGATTTCCCTTCTGACGAATTTCACCTTCGCGTCCGTAGCCGACGCCGGTGAAAGTAAAACTCTGGCCGTCTGCTGTAAAAATTTCCTGAACAGTCATTTCATTTCGAGTGAGCGTGCCAGTCTTGTCAGAGCAGATCACAGTCGTAGAGCCGAGTGTTTCAACTGATGGAAGTTTGCGAACAACTGCGCGACGAGAGGCCATGCGCTGAACACCGATCGCAAGCGCAATGGTAACAATCGCAGGAAGTCCTTCAGGAATCGCTCCCACAGCAAGCGCAATGGAAAAAATCACAGTCTCACGAAAAGCATCAAACAACGAAAGCCCGGCTTCATTCATCACGCGATAAGTTCCGACTCCAAGAATGACAAACGCAAGAATCGAAATTCCAATCGTGATCAGCTTGCCTATTTTTTTCAAACTTCTCGTAAGCGGAGTTTCAAGTCCGGTCGCGGTGTTCATCATTTCATTGATGCGACCAAGTTCCGTCTGCGAGCCGGTCGCTGTTACAACACCAAGACCGGAACCATAAGTGACAAGTGTTCCGCCAAAGGTCATGCAGAGGCGATCGCCGAGTGCAGAGTTTTCTTCGACGGCCGAATTATTTTTTTCGACCGGAAGCGATTCACCTGTAAGGGCCGCTTCATCAATGCGAAGAGATTTAGATTGGATGAGTCTCATATCTGCAGGCACTTTATCGCCTGATGCGAGTTGAACAATATCGCCATGAACAAGCTGCGAAGAAGGCAGCGAAACGAGTTTGCCATCGCGATACGTGTTCGCGTTCTCCGGAACCATCTGCCCGAGAGCTTCAATCGCTTTGGCCGCTCTGAACTCCTGAATAAATCCGATGAGCGTGTTGAGCGCGACCACTCCTAAAATCACCAGACCGTTTTTCAATCCGTTGTGAGGATCGACAGCAATAGCGAGAGCGCCGGAGCCGATCAAAACCCAGATGAGTGGACTGTTGATTTGTCCCCAGAGAATTTCCAGCGGGCCTGCAGTTTTTCCTTTGGGAAGTTGGTTTTCGCCGTGTTTTTCTAATCGCGTTTTCGCTTCGGTGTTGGACAAGCCTTCCAGTTTTGATTGGTGGAGCTGGAGAGTTTGTTCTGGTGTTAAAGCGTGTGGGGCGGTGGTGTTTGGTTGTGTCATTGGTTATCCGTCTTTTGGTTTTGACTTGTGAATACAATCGAATAACGAGAGTAATAATTCAAATTGAAAAAAACTGGGTTTTGCTTCGGAATAGGCGATGCAAGAGAGTGGTGCGTCTGATAATTCGTTTTCTTGTTCTAGGTTTGTTGACGTTAATAGCGTTGCGAATACGAATGCGAATGGAAAAACATATGGACGAATTGCGGACGAGCATTCTATGCGATCACACCATTGGTTTAGCAGCTGCGAAACCAAAAGGTAGGTGGCACCTCCCGGTGGAATCTCGCTTGTTCTTTGGATTAAGCAAAATTAATTGACTTGGCTCATATTCCGACTTTGCGGCCTTTGTTTAAATGACACTCTAAAAATTTTAAAACTACTTGGAGTGAATATGAACATTCGCAAAACTCAGGCAGGCCCTGAGAGCATGGCCGCTTATTTGTTGAATAAGAAATACTGGATGAGTTTCTTCATCTTTGTCACTGTTGTGAGTGTGCTGGGCCTCATTTATCTTGGAGGGGCCACTTATACGAGCGCTCCACCTATTGTTGATTTTGTTTCTAAAGAGAGTGGTGAAGTTTTCATAAAAAGAGAAGCGATTGATGAAGGACAAAAAGTTTTTCTTCAGCGCGGGCTCATGAACTATGGCTCCTTCTGGGGAGACGGTGCCGAAAGAGGGCCGGACTTTACTGCGGATTCCATTCACCAGATTAATCTTTCGATGATCGCTCATTATCAATTGAAATCGGGAAAACCTGATCTCAGTGCGGATGAAAAAGAAGTTATCGCCACAAAAGTCAAACGCGAATTTAAAGAGAATGGTTACAATTCTGATAGCGAGCAGATTCTCGTTTCTGCAGCAGAGGCGGAAGCGTTTCAAAAATTAATTCACTACTATTTAAGTATTTTCAAAGATCAAACCAATCCAATTCACATCAGGCTCGGTTATGAATTATCAGAAGAAGAATTAAAAAATCTCACCGCCTTTTTCTATTGGGGAGCCTGGGTAGCAGTCGCCAACAGACCAGGTGAAACTTACAGCTACACTCACAACTGGCCTCACGATCCCGCTGTCGGCAATACGCCTTCGTCAGCAATTTATATCTGGAGTTTCCTTTCAATATTTATTTTATTCCTCGGAACAATGCTAATTCTTTACGTCTACGGGCAAATGAAGGCTGCTTATCCCGATCCATTCGACATGAAAAAAACAAAAGGTCAGTGGCTGACGACTTCTGATCTCGAGTCAGACACAGTCAGGGCCACTCAAAGAGCGACATATAAATTTTTCGCTCTCGCCATGGCGGTTTTCGGCGTGCAGGTTCTCGTTGGAATCGTGTGCGCGACAGACTTTATCAGACCATTCGGTCTCTATCTCGGAAATATTTTACCATTTCCAGTCGCAAGAAGTTTTCACACACTCTTCCAAATTTACTGGTTCTTCATGTGCTGGGTAGGCTACACCATTTTCTTTCTCGCACGTCTTGCGAAAGTTCCAAAAGGTCAGCAAAAACTTATCAATCTTCTGTTTGTTTTATGTGTGATTGTCGGAGTGGGCGCGCTCTTTGGAATATATCTCGGCAACGTCGGCATTCTCAAAGGCGAAATGAATTACTGGTTCGGAAATCAGGGCTGGGAATTCATGGAGCTTGGCCGTTTCTTCCAGATTCTTTTGTTAGTTGCTTTCTCTCTCTGGATTTTCATTATCTACCGCGGAGTCAAGCCGTGGCTCACGAGAAAAAATCTATGGTCCGTTCCTTCATGGCTTCTTTACGGAAGCGGAATCATGGTTTTCTTTTTGTTCTTCGGATTGTTTGTCACGCCTAAAACAAATTTCGCCATTGCAGATTACTGGAGATGGATGGTTGTGCACATGTGGGTTGAAGTGACGTTCGAAGTTTTCACCACAGTTATCGTCGCATACATCATGGTGCAGATGAATTTCATCAATAAAGCAATGGCCGAAAGAGCGATTTTTCTCGCCGTCATGCTGTTTCTTTTCACTGCAACACTCGGAATTGCACACAACTTCTACTGGATCGCTAAACCAACAGGGATCATCGCTCTAGGTAGTGTTTTTTCCACCATGCAAGTTCTTCCTCTTCTTCTTCTCACACTCGATGCCTGGGAGATGAGAAAAAAAGGGGAACTCTCTCACGATTCTTATCAGCGTGGGAATCAAAATACAGTGATGAACGAAGTGTGGCTGTTTATTCTAGCCGTCAACTTCTGGAATATTTTTGGGGCCGGAGTTCTGGGCTCGCTGATTAACCTTCCTATTGTAAATTATTTTGAACACGCTACATATCTGACAAACAATCACGCGCACGGAGCGATGTTTGGAGTAAAAGGCAACATCGCCATAGCGGGGATGTTGTTCTGCCTTCAACATTTATTTCCAAAAAAACGCTGGAATGCCAAACTCGTTCGCACTTCATTTTGGTGCCTCAATATTGGAATAGCCCTGATGATGTTCCTGGATTTATTTCCAGTGGGGCTTTATCAGATGATCAAAGGTATCGAGTATGGATTCTGGTATGCGCGCTCTCACGAAATTGTTTCCGGTCCTGTCTTTAAAACATTGACCTATTTCCGTTCAGTCGGCGGAACTATTTTTGTTTTCGGCGGTCTCATTCCAATGATCTGGTTCGTTCTGTCACGCGGGACAGAACTTAAACAAGAAGAAATTGTGAATGTCACTCAACCTCAGGAACAAGACGTTATCGTTGACGACGAAGAGTGGGCACTGGAATAACTAAAAAGCTGGCCCCATCACTTTTAAAAAAGGGTGGGGCTCCTTTTAAATGAGCCTAATCAGTAAATCACCACCGACTTGTCACAAAATTGAGATCAATAAATCTTAATACTTCAAAAGTTGAATTTCCCCCAAAATCCTTCAGAATTGTTCTGATCATTAACAACAATTCAGAGGTTTTTCATGATGAAAAAAACACTTCTCTTAATCGCCTTGGCGAACAGCTCAATCTCAATCGCTTCCACATCTAACATTTATGACTTGATGTACTTGCCAGAAAAAGGGACTTTTTCAGGTGAGACTTCTTTCGGATTTACATCGTCTAAATTCAGCCTGGATTATCTTGGTAATTCTCTTTACGAAACTACAGTTAAAGACATTTCACTCGATCAAACATTCATGTACACGTTAAGTTCAAATACCATGATTGGCCTCAGTGAAGAATATCAAATCGATTCAAAGACTGAGCAAGCGTATGGGCCTGGCAGCAATCAGAATGGAACAACCGTTAAAGGCAAAGGTGCTTCAGGATTTTCAGAACCGACAATCTTTTTAAAGCAGAGAGTTTTAGAACAAGAATCGCAAGGCGCGAATCTCGATTTGCAGGCCAGCTTCTCACCAAAAATGGGAGATGCAGAAGGTTCATCTACCACAAAGGGGGGGAATAACCTGAGAGGCGGTTCACAATTCGAAGCTCAAGTGGAAGTAGGGAAGAAAAATGCAGAAACTCAGTGGAAATTTCAAGCCAACTATTTACTGCAAGGAAATGCAAAATCAAAATCCGCAAGTAATGCTGCCGACTTAACTCAAACAGATTCATACAGCATTTTTGGCGGCGGCTTTACTCATCAATGGAAACTCGCTCCTTCATTCGAACTTAATCTTTTCGCAGGAGTCGCTTTCATCGGTGAACAAAATCTATCAAATGCAAACGACCAGACAAAAGACGTCATCGATTCAGCGACACTTTTTACATTCGGTCCAAGCTTCGTCTTCAATCTCTCTGAGAAAGCAATGATTGATTTTTCTGCCACCTATGCAGTTGCAGATGATTCTGTCCTTCGTGAAACCGACACTACTGATAACTCGGTTATTACCATCATGAAAAACGACAATACGGCTTGGCACTTGTCTGTCTTGGCCCGCTACGAATTCTAATTAATAGGTGGCCAGCAGACTTCGAAACGCCGAAGTTTGCTGGCACCCTTATTCAAATTTCACCACGAACACGCTTTCTCGCTTCAATGGACCTCTTCTTCCAGGTTTTTCTCACTTCGGCGAGCATCCATTTATTCTCTTTGCGAAGCTCATGCAAAACTTCACCACGAATTTTCTTATAAGACTTCCATCGCTCAATCGAAAGTTCGTCACTTTCAAGCGCACTCATCACTGCACAATCCTTCTCATGCGAATGCGTGCAATTCGTGTAACGGCACGTCTGCACCAGCTCCTCAATATCCGCGAACTGATCCTTAAATCCCTCATCGTGTCCCATGAATTGCAGCTCGCGCACTCCCGGTGAATCGATGATGAAGCCTCCGAAAATTGTTTTGTAGAGCGAGCGCGCCGTTGTCGTGTGCCTGCCTTTGTCGTCACCCTCGCGGACGTCTGCGGTTTTGATTCGCTCGTCTCCAATGAGGTAATTCACCAGCGTGGATTTGCCAACGCCTGATGAACCGACAATCGCTGCCGATGTTCCCACACCTAAGTAGTCGCGCAAAAACGTAGCCTCTTCGAATTTTGTACTCGTGAGCAGGTGAACATCGACTTCCGGAAACTGATGCTTCACTTGCTCTGCGATTTTTTCGCTCTCGTGAAGCAAGTCACTTTTTGTCAGCAGAATCACCGGCCTTGCCTTCGAATCCTTTACAAACGTCAGATAACGGTACAATCGATTGATGTTTAAATTCGCATTCAGCGAAGTCGCAATAAACACCACGTCCACATTCGCTGCGAGAATCTGAATATCATCGCTCGTGCCAATCTGCTTTCGCTTCAGCATATTCTTCCGCTCAAGCACGTGCTTAATCACCGCGCGCTCATTGTGTGGATTCATCTCCGCCAGAACCCAATCTCCCACCGCGGGATAGTGAATTCTTCCCGTCGCTTTGTAATGAATCTTGCCGCTGATTTGCGCGTGCACCGTTTTGCCGTAGTCATACTCCAGCTCGTATAAATTTCTTTCTTCGTTAATAACTTTTGCCACCACCATCTGGTCATTAACGGCAATATTGGTCAGCTGATTTTCAAAAAAATCATTCCAACCAAAGTGGATTTTAAATTCCTGTTGGGAACTCATGCGTAATCTCCTTTAGTAAGTTAATAAAAACTAAAAATACTAAAGGGCCAAAAAATGTCGGGCTTTGAATTGAAAAATTAGAAAGCTAGGACGATCTGGCCCTTATTCAAAATAACTTTTCTCATAAAGACCTCCTTTGATTCGTGACGTGAGTGTCACTCTTTTCTGACAATAATGCATTTTTCGATTCCGGTCAAGAGGGGAGCCTTTATCGGTTCTGCTGCAGTTTCTGAAGCATGGCCTTTATCTCACGCAATTCCTTCTCAAGTTTTTGAACGCTTCCTTCCTCTTCTTTGAAATTATCTTTATCGATGAAAAATTTCGCCACGACCGCAGTCAGATAACCAAAAATCGCAAAACCATAAACGGCAAGAAGAAGGGCGAGGGCGCGGCCCTCCGGACTTTTCGGAAAATAATCTGAGCCCATTGTTGTAATCATCATTGAAGACCACCACAACGCTGTCGTGTAGCCTTCCTTAAAATAACTGGAATAATTTTTTTCAAGCGCCATGATTCCTGCAGCGGATGCAAAGATCACAATCGCAGTGAGGCTTATCACATACGACACGGCCCTTTTTGCCAGACTTTTTCTCAGCGCTGTCATTCCTCTGTTAATCGACGTCACGACTCGCACGAGTGTAGCACCTCTTAGAAATCGCATATAGCGGATGAATCTGAACAAACGAATCACTCTGAACGCTGGAAGAATCAACGCTATGGCCGTGAGCCAATGATGTTTCAAGTAAGTCCACTTATTCGGAGCGAGTATGATTTCCAGAACAAACTGAAGGATGAACAGGGCCCAGATGAAGGGCACGACTTTGGAAAATAAAAGCGGAAGACCGCGCGTGAATTCAAGAATCGTGATGATGAGCCAGATAAACGCAAGCGTCGTCATCGGCACTTCCAGTGCTTTATTCACTCGCGATAAGAGGCACCAGCGGTTTTTATTAAGCTTTGCTTTATTCATAGATATGTTTTTTCATTCTAAGAGATAGGATTTTTCAATTCTTTTATGAGTGCTAAGTCTTCTTTTAGGACTCAGCTGTATGAAAGCAAGAGTGTTGCCGCTTTTTAAAAAAAGGTTAAGTAACTTCAATCATTCTCGAAGCACTCAAAATAAAATCACCTTCAAATAACTGAATCATTTTTCGGGCGTTGCTCAACTCACGCACGTATAAAAGGCAATCGAAGTGCTTGTCGAAAAAATGGAGGTAGCTCTCTAGTTCAAGGTCAAGTTCATCTTTGAATTGAAGAACGGCAATACAGGCTTTAATGGAGGCGCATTTTAACTTTAATTTTTCTAATTTCTGTTCGCTTTTTAGTTGTTGCAGTTTAAGAACTCCCGGCAGCTTCAAAAGCAGAGTGTGTTTGTGAACTCCAGTCACAACCTTAAGCGCAAAGTCTTTTTCTCTCTTGGACTTTATAACGATTAAAACTTTGCTTCTTTTTGCCAGACTTTGAGTTAACTTTTTCAATGACAGCCTTCCTAGCTTCTTTTTCGTTGTGCAATTCCCATTATAATATGAAATTTTGTTGCTTGCTTGTTTTGCGCAACGGTTTAACAGTAAAAACATGCAATTCTCATGTAATCTTATTTCAAACATCATTTTACATTTGCGAAACTTTCTCGCCATTCTGAAAAAGGAGTTTATCCTGAATAGAAGCGGCCCTGTTATGCCATCACTAATCAAGGATGATTATTATGAAACTCATTTCACTCGCGTTCTTCGCACTCGTTTCTACGCAAGCTTTCGCCTTACCACTTGGAACATTTGACGCTCTTAAAGTTCCTTCGAATAATTTCGAAGCGCTTGATCCTCAATACGATTTCAACGGGATTATTAAACTATCAAATTGCTCGGGTTCTGTGATTCGCTTTGCGGGGATGCCAGATACGGCGAAGGCCATCGTTTTAACGAACGGTCACTGCTTATCAGGTGGAATGCCTGATCCAGGTGAAGTTGTGAGTAACCAAGCCGTCAATCGTTCTATGCGCGTCTACAATCGCTCTCAAAAGCTCGTTGGCATCACTGCAACGAAAGTATTGTATTCAACCATGACAAACACGGACATCACTCTTTATGAGTTGAAAGAAACATACAAAGACCTTGCTGCAAAAAGTGTCGACTCATTTGATCTTGCACCAACTCATCCGGGCCTTGGCACTTCAATCGACATCGTTTCAGGCTATTGGGATCGCGGCTACCGTTGTGATATCGACGCCTTTATTTTTGAATTGCGCGAAGCTGGCTGGACGATGAAAGATTCCATCCGCTACTCAGCAACTGGCTGTAACACAATCGGCGGAACTTCAGGCTCTCCAATTCTTCAAACCGGCACTCGCACCGTTATTGGAATCAACAACACTGGAAATGAAGACGGGCAGAAATGCACGATGAACAATCCATGCGAAGTAGACGAGCAAGGAAAAATCGTAGTGAAAGACGGCGCTTCTTACGGGCAGCAAACTTACAGAATTGCAACTTGTCTCACTCCCGATTTCCGTATCGACCTCTCAGCTCCTGGCTGTGAACTTTACAAACAAAAGAAATAATTCAAATCTTCTCTTCTAAAAGGTGCCACTAGACTTCGCAGAGCATAAGTCTAGTGGCACCTTTTTTTGCACCTTTTTTTTTGAGGTCTGTAGACAAAGATAGGTGAGCAAAGCAAGATAGGGGGCATGACCACAAAACTTCTTTTTAGCCTTAGCCTAAGCTTTCTCGGTTTCGCTATCAGCGGAGAAGCATCAGAAACAGATATCCGTCTCCAAAGATATATTCAGCAATTCAATATGCGCGCGATGGATGAAAAAATTTCACCGTCTCATTCGCCCAAATACAATCTTGGAAAAATTCTCTTTGAAACGAAGTTAATTTCCGGCAATAAAAATATCAGTTGCCTCACTTGCCATGATCCCGCTAAGGGAACATCGGACGGTCTGGCCTTGAGTCAGACGCACGACGGGCGCGGAGTTCTCAAACGCAATTCACTTTCACTTTTTAATACTGGATTGAAAAACAGCGTGCACATGTTCTGGGATGGTCGGGTCAGCTTTGATCCCGCAACAAAAACATTCAGCACTCCTGAGCCGCGCTTCAATGGAGCCAATCCTTCAGCTTCTGCCATTACAAAAGTCATGACCAGCGCACTTGCTATGCAGACTATTTTTCCGATTCTCTCGCACGAAGAAATGCGCGGAGCTGCCGGTGAAAATGAGGTTGCCAATGAAACAGACAATCTCAAAGCCTGGGACCTCATCGTTGAACGTCTGAGAAATAATCCCGAATTGAAAAATCGTTTTGCTGAAGCCTTTCCTGAAATCGCTGCGGACGTTCGTGGAAAAATGTCGATCGGACATGTCGGCGAAGCTCTTTCTCATTTCATTCGCGAAGAATTTTATTCCGACGGATCACCATTTAATCGCTATCTCAAAGGCGAGCTGAATGCGATGACTGATTCGCAAAAAGAAGGCATGCGGATTTTCGTCGAAAGAGGTCGTTGCGTTGCCTGCCACGACGGCGGACAGCTCGGCGATCACACATTCTATCAATCAGTCGGAGCTCCTCAGTTTGGAGCAAAGCCCGCCGCTCTCGATAAAGGGCGCGCAGACGTTACCGGTCTTCAAAGCGATACGATGCTTTTCAGAGTGCCGACACTTCTCAATCTCAAACTCACAGCGCCTTATATGCACAATGGAGCTTACGAAACTATCCGCGATGTCATCAATCACTACAGCGAACCGCGATCGTTTCTCGAAGCGTTTGATATCAACATCGATCGAAGCATGACGTTTCCGGTTGAAATCGAAGTTAAAAATTCAGCGCGCGATCTCAAGCAGATTTTTCAAACGATACAGACACCTTTCCTGCGTGAAGGTCTTCATTTCTCAGAAGAAGAAAAAGACTATCTGGAAGATTTTCTTTCCAATGCATTAACTGATCCGAAATGGCTTCGTTAGGACGATGGAGAGTTTGTCTCAATTTTTTTCATAGAAAATTTCTATGAAGTAACAATGAAATTATCTAAATAGACTCTCAGTCACTAGCTTCTTTCTTTCTACAGTCATACGCTCAAAATCTTTGGAAAGGAGATGAGCGCTTGAATCATTTACCTCTTATGATCATCGATTTGGCAGTTATTCTTGGAGCTGCTGCGATAAGTATTTTAGTTTTCAGTCGATTAAAGCAACCGATTGTTCTTGGTTATTTAATTGCCGGATTTCTTGTCGGGCCGCATGTAAAATTATTACCGACCGTCGTTGATTTAGAAGGTATTAAACTTTGGGCAGAAATTGGTGTTATCTTTTTACTTTTTGGCCTGGGCCTCGAATTCAGTTTTAAAAAACTCGCCAAGGTAGGAAAGAGTGCGAGTATCGCCGCCGGATGCGAAGTGATTACGATGATCGGCGTCGGTTATCTTTTAGGGCGCGCCTTTGGCTGGAAAGAAATGGACAGTTTATATCTGGGCGCTATTCTCTCCATGTCTTCCACCACCATTATCATCAGAGCATTCGAAGAAACGGGATTAAAGACTAAAGACTTTGCAAGCCTCGTGTTCGGTATTCTTATTGTCGAAGATTTACTGGCTATCTTAATTATGGTTTTTCTCACGGAGATCAGTCAGACCGGCAATTTTGCTCTGGGAAATATTTTGTATCTGACAGCGCGCCTGGGATTCTTTTTACTCGTCTGGTTTTTAGTCGGCATTTATGTTCTGCCAACTTTGTTGAAAAACTTAAAAAAATATCTGAGCGATGAAATCTTATTGATTCTTTCAATGAGTTTTTGTTTTCTTATGGTGTATCTTGCTTCGAAGGCCGGCTTCTCGGCTGCGCTCGGTGCTTTTATCATGGGATCCATTCTCGCTGAAACCAGTGAAGCAGAACGCATTGAACATCTTCTTCTCAGTGTGAAAAATCTTTTCGCGGCAGTTTTTTTTGTTTCAGTAGGGATGTTGATTGATCCGGTGATTCTCAAAGAAAATTTCGGCGTGGTTCTTCTGATTACATTAGTCACTATCGTGGGAAAATTTATCGGGTCAGGTTTTGGTGCGATGATTTCCGGGCAAGGATTAAAAAAATCAGTTCAAGCGGGAATGAGTCTCGCGCAGATTGGAGAATTTTCATTCATCATCGCAACTCTGGGGATGACGTTGAAAGTGACAAGTGCATTTCTTTATCCAATCGTGATCGCTGTTTCTGCTGTCACAACTTTTACGACTCCTTACATGATCAAATCATCCGGGCCGTTTTATCGTTGGGTTGAAACTAAAATTCCCGCTCACTTTCTGCAGAATTTTGGAAGCTCGCAAAAATCGAAGTCCACATCTCCACGTTCACGGTGGAATGTCTTAGGTTTTTTCTGGCGGGTTTACGGTGTTTTCATACTCATTAATTCAGTCGTAGTCATTGCCATCACTCTTGCTTCAGTGACATATTTACTTCCCTTTGTATTCTCGCTTCTTGGCGATATGGCCATTGTCAGAATAGGAGCGGGATTGCTCACATTTCTCGTCTGTTCTCCCTTCCTGGCCGCGATCATTCTCAAGATCCCCAAAAATCTGACAGGTGAAGAAGCGATCACTCTGGATAGATGGAAAAAACTCCAGTTCGGTGCCTTTAGTATCAGGTTTGTTATCACATACGCTCTTATTGTTTTCATCGTCGGTGAGTTCAGCACTAGAGAAAGCTTATTCTTAATCGTCGGGATTCTTCTCTTGTTTTTTATCTTTGCGGTCAAAAGTTATCTGCGCCCGGTTTATAATGCGATTGAAAAAAGGTTTCTTGAAAACCTTAAAGCCAACGATCTAGGGTCAACAAAAAATCAGAAACACGCTTAAATTGACAAGTCTGCTGGCACCTTTTTTAAAACTCATCTATAATAGGAAAGACTTTTTCAAGGATTTTTCTATGAAAACTGTTGAGTCACTTTTTCAGACCAAAACAAGACAAACATTACCTTTTACCCTTTCAAAAAAATGCGTTGAAACTTTTCTTTCAGATTCTTTGGATTTATTTTTCCCGGGCATGGCGAGAAAAGAGTTCTCTTCAGTGAAAGAACTAGGGGACAATCTTTCAAAGCATCTGGAAGACCTGCGACGTCTTCTCACTATTGCCGAGGGATCTTCCCGATTGAATGAACTTTGTGGTTCTTATGAGAGCGAACTTCTCAATCTGTCTTCAAAAATTGAGAAAGACGCGTGCTTCATGCTCGAAGGCGATCCGGCCGCCAAAAATCTTTCAGAGGTCGTCATTTGCTATCCCGGGCTGTATGCCATTGCCGTCTACAGGCTCGCTCATTTTTTTTATGAGAACCAGGTGAATCTACTTCCACGCATTCTCGGCGAAATTGCACACGAGAAAACTGGTATTGATATTCATCCCGGCGCTAAGATCGGCGAATCTTTTTTCATTGATCACGGCACAGGAATCGTTATCGGCGAAAGTGCTGTTATCGGCAATAATGTAAAAATTTATCAAGGGGTGACTCTGGGAGCGTTGAGTGTTGATAAAACGATGGCGCAGACGAAAAGACATCCCACTATTGAAGATCATTGTGTGATTTATTCACACGCCACGATTCTTGGCGGCGATACTATTATCGGCGCTCACTCTGTCATTGGCGGAAACGTCTGGATGACAAAGAGTGTGGCCCCTCATTCCATTGTGTATCACAAAAGCGAAGTGCGCTTAGACTCAAATAAAAACAATCAAAGCATCACTATTCAAGAGGAGCTTACTTATGAAATATAATTCTGTTCTGGAAACGATCGGACACACACCTGTGGTAAAGATCAATCATCTCTTTCCTGAAGCGACCAAAAAAAAGATCAACGTTTACATGAAACTGGAGCGCACGAATCCGGGTGGATCTATTAAAGATCGCATTGCTCTTGCGATGATTGAAGCTGCGGAAAAAAAAGGAACGATTACAAAAGACACGCTTATAGTAGAGCCAACTTCCGGCAACACCGGTGTTGGTCTTGCGATGGTGGCCGCTGTCAAAGGCCTTCGTCTCGTTTTAACAATGCCGGAGAGTATGAGCATTGAGCGCAGACGACTTCTCGCTCTCTATGGAGCTGAACTGGTTTTAACTCCAAGAGAAAAAGGAATGAAAGGCGCGATTGAAAAAGCAAAAGAGATTGTAGCGGAAAATAAAAATGCATGGATGCCGATGCAATTTGAAAATGAAACGAATACTGAAGTTCACAAACTCACCACCGCTCTTGAAATTAAAAATGATTTCCCTTCAGGCCTTGATTATCTGATTACAGGAGTAGGCACTGGTGGACACATCACAGGATGCGCTGAAGTTTTGAAAAAAGATTTTCCGCAACTGAAAGTTTTTGCAGTAGAGCCAACAGACTCGCCAATTCTTTCCGGAGGAAATCCTGGGCCACACGCCATTCAGGGAATTGGGGCCGGCTTTGTACCCGCCATTTTAAAAACTGATCTTTTGAGTGGAGTCATTACTGTTTCAAAAGAAGAAGCATTTTCTTTCGCCCGCGATGCCGCTAAAAAAGAAGGTATTCTCATGGGGATTTCTTCCGGGGCAAGTCTTGCAGCAGTTAATGCAAAAATCAAAGAAATGCCTGAAGGATCAACTGTTTTGACTTTCTGTTACGATACAGGGGAACGTTATCTTTCTATTGAAGGACTGTTTTAATTTAAAAATCATAGATCATTGGCCCCACCAGTTTGGGGCCTTTTCATTTTTTTAAAGGCTTCAACTCACTGATACACTTCAAAAAAGTTAAATAAAAAAAATAAATCTATCTTTTGAGTACGAATAGGGTAGTGTGAACCTGTAACGTGATTGTTAGTTTCTTATTCGATCTTCATTTAAATCCAATACTAAATCCAACTTTAACAAAATTATAATTAAGCGCCCCCAACAAGTGGACGCAATCAGGAGTCTTTATGTCTAAAAGAATTTATGTCGGCAACCTTGGCTACTCTGTTACTACTGCAATTTTAACAGATAAATTTGGTGAGTTCGGCACTGTAGAATCAGCAAAAATCATCATCGATCGCGATACAAATCGTTCAAAGGGTTTTGGATTCGTTGAAATGTCTTCAACAAACGAAGCTTCAAGAGCTATCAGTTCTTTGAATGGAACGGATTTCGAAGGCCGCAACATGAATTGCTCAGAAGCAAGAGAAATGGATGCACGCCCGAAATCAACTCGCTGGTAATCTTTTTTAAATAGGTGCGACCAGGCTTGTGCTATGCAAAGCCTGGTGGCACCTTTTTTTTTGCTCTGTTTCGATTTAGGCTATAGCTATGAAAGTAGCAACGTTCAATTGCAATTCCGTCAGAAAAAGACTGCCCATCATTTTAGAGTGGCTTGAAAAAGAAAAGCCGGATCTTCTCGCCTTACAAGAGACCAAAGTTCAGGATAAAGATTTTCCAGTCGATGCGTTTCACGAAGCTGGCTATCACGTTTATTATCGCGGGATCAAAAGCTGGCATGGGGTCGCAACTCTCACGCGCGAAGAGCCTTCAGAAGTTCTCTACGGATTAGATTCAAGTGACAATTCAGATGAGTACCGGCTGATTCAGACAGTAATCAACGGAGTGAGAATCATTAACACTTACGTTCCTCAAGGAACGGATGTTGAAACAGAAAAATTTCAATACAAGCTCCAATGGTTTGCACGGCTCCGAAAATATTTCGATAAATATTTAAAGAAAGGTGATCCCATTATCTGGCTTGGCGATTTAAATTGTGCGCCTGAAGAAATTGATGTCGCTCATCCGGAGAGAGTTGTAAACGATCCGGATTTTCATATCGATGCCCGTCGCGCTTACAAGAAAACTGTTGAAGGTCGCTTCATCGATGTCTATCGAATGAAGTATCCCAAAAAAATTCAATACACATTCTGGGATTTCTTTCGAAATGCTTATCAATACAATCGGGGATGGCGAATCGATCACATCATGGCAACGCCCGATTTGGCAAAACGCTGTACAAAAGTTGTCGTCGATCTAGGGCCTCGTGAGAAACCAAACCCTTCAGATCATACGTTTGTCTGGGCCAAATTTAAAATTTAATCAGACTTGATATTAACTTGATCCAATTCTACTTTTGAAAAGAAAAGATATGCCTTAACTTTAAATCTAAGAAATATTTTTGGAGTTAAGGTGAATCACCATCACGATTTGGATTTTGAGCTCGAAGCAGATTTCAACGATCTCTCAGCAGAAGAATTTCTCTATAACAGAAGTGGACCATGGCCACAGCCAGCAGCTCATCACCCTTTGGGAACTGTACCCAGTGTTCTTCATTTGCCTTTAGATGAAATGTTCAATTGGTGGCTGAAGATCGGTTCACGATACGTAATCGATTTAGTGACGTACCCTTTTTTTGCTTTAGCGAAAGCGTGGAAGTTTGGCGGTCTTAAAGATATTTCTGACGAGCAATTTGTTAACTATTTTCAACATACAGCCTATGCGAAATATCTCGTTCGCGATCTTACTGTAAAAAACATACAATTATTTGCTGATTTTTTTGATCCTGAAAAAGAGTATTTGATAGCTGATTTTTCGGCGATGGAAAGATTGAGAGCGAATGAAGGAGTTCATTGCGAAAAATCTATTTCGCTTTTTGAAGTTCACAAAAAGGAAGTAAAAATTGTCGCGATCAATCTTCGCAATTATATTGTGACTCCGGCAGATGGCGATTTGTGGTCACTGGCGAAATTCATCGTCATGCAGGGAGCTTCCATTCATTTGAATGTGGCGGAACATCCCAAACTGCATTTTCCGATGGATGCCATCAATGCTGTGACGAAGACCGCACTTCCTAAAAAGCATATTTTATTTCAACTCCTTTATCCTCATCTCGAACTGACATTGTCGTTGAATTATCAGGTTCTGAATAATCCAACTTCACTTCTTGAAAACAAATGGTGGATGATTTACTCACCATTTCCGGCGACTGCTGAATCCATGAGAAATTTAATGGTGATCGGCTATTGCGGTTTAAAAGAAAATCCTGCGTATCAAAAATATAAATACCCGCTCGAAGGACCCCGCAAAATCCATTCGGATTTCGGCGTTTTTCACGAACAGTATTATCCGGCCTTTTACGAGTTTACGGAGAATGTACTGAGCAAAATTCCTAAGAACGATCCACTTGTTACAAGATGGGCGAATTATATTCACCACATGATGCCAAGTTTTCCGGATGGAAATGAAATCTGGAAAGAAAACAATCTTTATAAGGCCGTCGCAGTTCTCATCTGGGATTTAACTCTCGGCCATGCTGTCGACCATCGAACTTACTCAGAAATTCCGGTTTACCATAATCCAATGCGATTAAGAGTAGCTTCACCGACATACAAAGAAGCCAACTTCACTTTCGATCGTACAAAGGCCGCGACTGTTTTAGATCAAGCAAAGTGGTTGATGGCCAGCAGGCTCTTTTATGAAACATGGAATGTGGCGAACCTGGTGGATGTAAAATATGATTTTACAGATTCATACCTTCAAAAGTGCTCTCAAGATTTCATCTTCAACTTGAAAAAAACCGAAGAGAATCTGAAAGTCCGAAACTATATGCCAGTAGGACAAATCCCTTCCAGCATTCAATACTAAAAGGTGCCAGCAGACTTTTTGTGTCGCAGTTGCACAACGGAAAGTCTGCTGGCACCTTTTTAAAATCATCTTTTTTTGATTCTAAGATCAATCTTTTGTGATGCCACCAACGATATGATGACCTCGTGATAAGTTTCAGGAGGTAGTTATGAGAATGAGAAACATCATCTTTGCACTCCTATTGGCCATGAGTGCACAAGCTAATGAACAGATGAGCCTGAGCTATGAATGCAGCATCAACAAAAGCGAATCCCTTAAAGTCTACATGGTAGAAAAAGACGGAAATCCGGCGGAAGTTTCGGTCGCTGTTAAACATTTTCTCTATGGCGAAAATGAAATGGTGAGACTCGACCACCCTCAAATCATTAAGTATGGAGACATTGTGATGATCTCCCAAAATTTTGGTCGAAGCGGATATTTCTTTATGCGTTTTGAAGAAAATCGCCAAATCCCTGACGACAGTGGAAATGTTTTGGGCATGATGGACGATAACCGTTTCAACCCTCAGTTCTCCCTAGGTTACTCTGCGGGGCATTTATCAGTTCTCGCTAACTGTAAAAACGCTCATTAGAAAAAAAGTGCCATGTGAAAAGGTGCCAGTAGACTTTATGTACCGCAGTTGCACAACGAGAAGTCTGCTGGCACCTTTTGAGAAAGGACTTAATAAAATTTTATAAAGTCAGAGCGTAGCGGGCCAATCCATTCACAACTGACTCATAAACATTCGACTGCTGCAACTTTTCTTCACCGAAAAGTTCAGCTAGTTTTTTGCGCATGAGTGGCAACTGCGAAGTCCCACCGGTAAGGACAACACGATAAACTTGTTGAGCCTGCGTTCCAGACTGTTTAAAAACTTCATTCATTGAATCCATGATTTCATCTACAGTCGGCAGAAGTGAATTCTCAAAAGCAATTTTCGAAATCAATTCCTCAATATCAATTCCCGGATAATGATAAGAAAACTGCGCCTCATTTTGTGATCCAAGTTTTACCTTGGTTTTTTCAATCTGGTCAAACACCGGAAAACCAAGCTGGCATTCAACGAGTGTGAAGAGTTGATGCATTTGCGTTTCGCCTTCTGCTGTCAGCGCAAACTTTTTTATGTGTTGAAGAAATTCCCACGTATCGCGTTCGCGCAGGTGAGTAATGTGAGCGGGCGAACAAATTTTGTTCAGAAGTTGCCGGGGAAAAGTCAGAACATTATTTCCACCTGGAATTTTGTATTCAAAGCGCGACCCGAAGTGAGGCGCGATGAAATCTTTCATCATCACTCCATCAAGAGCATCGCCCGCTTTAAAAATACCACTCAATCCCAGAATATCATCCTGCGAATAGTTTTTATTATGCACTTTCATCAAAGTGAAATCCGATGTCCCTCCACCAAAATCGGCAATGAGAATCATTTTCTCTTCATTCACTTCGCGGTTATAATTCAATCCAGCGGCAACAGGTTCAGGACAAAAAATAATTTGGCTGAATCCTGCGAGCTCCGCCGCTTTTCTCATTCGATCTTCAGCGAGCTGATCATCTTTTTTATCGAGAGAGTACATCGCTGGTCTACCCAGCACTACATTGCGCACATCCAACCCAGTCTGCGCATTGGCGCGCTTTCGCATTTCTCCCAGGAAAACGGCAATGATTTCTGAAATGTTCATCGTCTTATTGTGAACAGTTGTTCCAGTGTAATTTGCTTCAGGAAGAAATTTTTTTACGGAACGAAAGAATCTGCCTTCGCCGTCTGTCGCAATATATTCTTTGATCGCCTCCTGGCCAAAGTGCCACGAGTTTTGTTCAGCCGTGTAGAGAAGTGAGCGGAAAACATTTGAGTCTTGATCGAGGGGAATCGGATATATTTTTCCGTCATCGCCCACAAAGCTCAATAGTGAATTGGATGTGCCGAAGTCAATTGCATAGTATGACATCTTATGGTTGCTCACAGTTAAAATTTGATTTGAAAATAGGGGGAAAGAGTCTGATTTTAGCAGCGTAGAACCCTTGTGTCAAAAGCAGTCCTGGTGAGATAAATCTTTCTTTCACTGTGGAAGTGCTATACTAAACAAAGTGACCTAACAAACGACAAGGAGTTTAAAATGGCCAAGGGACAAGATAAGGGAAAAGACAAAGGTAAAGACAGTTCAAAACCAAAATTGTCGACGAAAGAAAAGCAGGATAAGAAAAAAGCGAAAGGGAAGAAAGTTTACTAGTTAGAGTTTATAGAAAAGGTGCCACGTGAGCGGCACCTTTATTTAAAAAATAATTACTCGATGTTTGCGCCAACAACAGATGCTAGTTGAAGCATGTCGATTGTCTGGCCAACTTGCATATTTCTGAAATCAACAGTCTTTCCAGATTTCGTTGTTACGTTCGTAGCTTTGAAAATTGGAAGAAGTTTTTCGTCAGCAACGATGAACTTTCCTTCACCTGAAGCTGTGCCATTTGCCGTTTTAGCTTGCAGCTTGTTTGCCTTGATGTAGTCCCAGAATTTTTGTGTGATTGCTGATCTTGATAGTTCGCCAGTTCCACAAAATGATGCCAGGTCTGCTTTTAATTTAACCGGTTTGTTTAGTCCTTCAGCCATTTTAAAATCCTTTGTTGTGTGTTGAAGTAGAATTTTACGAGAAAAAATGTCAATAAGTCGAGTAGAAATCGAAATATTGGCCCTTAAAGGGCCGTTTCAATAGCTTTTATGATCATTTCGTCGTCCGGATTGATGTCCGGTGAGAAACGCGCGAGCACTTTTCCGTCTTTTCCAATGAGAAATTTTTCAAAATTCCAGAGAATATCGTTTTTATTTTCGCGAATAATTCCATAGCCTTTCAGTTTTTCTTCAAATGAATTACCAGATTTTACCAAAGCTTCCGGCCTTGCTTCAGTTAAAAATTTGTAAAGTGGGTGCTGGCCTTCACCTTTGACAACCAATTTAGAAAACATTGGAAATTTCACTCCGTAATTCATTGTACAGAATTCCTGAATTTCCTGATTCGTTCCCGGTTCCTGAGCCCCGAATTCGTTAGCTGGAAATCCGAGTACCGCAAATCCGCGCTCGCCATATTGTTGATAAATTTTTTCCAAAGCTTCGTATTGCGGAGTCAGTCCACATTTTGAGGCCACGTTTACAATCAGTAGAACTTTTCCCTGAAATTGAGAGAGTGGAGTAACCGCTCCGTTAATGGTGTTGACTTGAAAATCATAGATTTGAGACACGAAAACTCCTCCGTTGCAATTGTATGTGTTGAAGATAACTTTTTTTTTCTGGATGCGAAACAAAAAGTCTGCTGGCACCTTTTTTAAAGATGCCAATCGCCATTGGCTTCAGGCTGGTAGATGACTTCGAGGATTTTAAGTGTTTTTGTTTTTCCTGTCGGAAACATCCAGTTTATTTCCTGACCCACGCGAAGCCCGATTAAAGCTGAGCCCATAGAAGCTAAAACAGAAATTTTTCCTTCTGCAAAGTTAGCTTCTGAAGGATAGACGAGAGTCACTGTCATTTCTTTGTTGTCCTGAATGTTCAAAAACTTAACTTTTGAATTCATCGTCACAAGATCAGACGGCACTTCGTCGTCGGAAATAATTTTGGCGCGCTCGAGTTCGATTTCGAGATTCTCGAAATCCGCACTTTTCTGATAGCTCAAAATATGTTGAATACGCAGCAAATCTTTTTCAGTAATCAAAATTGATTCTTCATTCATGATGTGTTCCTTTTAATTAATGGTGAGTGATGGTTGAGACTGATCGAAATGAGTTCGTCAGTCTGAAATTAGACTGAAGCGGTAGTGCGAGATTGAATAAGGAGAGTGCAATTGAAAGTTCTCATTATCCCAATTGTAGGCCGGTCAAAAAAAAAGTCAAGCTGAAGAGAGAAGTAGTTTAATTTACATTCGATTCTTTTCATGCTGAAATTTAGAAAATAATTTTTGTAATGGAATACCAAATGATTAAATCAACAGCTTTCGCACTTATGTTTCTTTCAACTATTGCTCAGGCTCGGCCGGTCTTGTGGTCAGAAATTCAAACTCATCAAACTTACGAACTCACTCAAACGTTGACCTTCTCTGATGAGATAAAATTTCAGGCCGGTGAAAAAATCACTATTCGTGAATTTGCAACGGATTCAAGCCCGCTCGTTCTATGGCTTGCTCAAGTTGAAAACTGCAAAGATCCTAAGGCCACTCATGGAATGATTATCTATAACCCGAATCCTGAAGAAACCAACGCCGACCGAACAATGGCCCTGGCTCTCGACCGCAACTGCACACTCAACATTTTACTGGCCAAAGAAAATCTCGACTCAAAAAGCTTTTTCCAAAACTAAAAAAGGTGCCAGCAGACTTTTTGTAGAGGTCTGCGGCATCAATAAATATTAAAAATCCAATGGGATTACTGTCTGACAATTAAATCATTTTCTACTGATTGAACATTCTCGACATTTTTAGCGACGTCTCCGGCCTTGCTCACTTCAGCTGAAGAATCAACAAATCCACTTAGCTGAACAATACCTTTGTTCGTCTTCACGCTGATCTCGCGCGTTTTTAAAGTTGGCTCATCAAAGATGGCCTTTTTTACTTTTGTGGTGATGATCGAATCATCCACGTACTGCCCAGGTGTTTCATTTTTCTTTGATGATGAACAGCCGGCAAATGAAATCAACAACAACAAGCATGTCAGGATTTTTAAAAAATTTGCGAAGGTTATTTTATTCATTGTGATCTCCTGGTGGGATTAAGAACTTTAGTAAAGTTTAAAATATCACGCTCGTTTAAAATTCATTAGTTGATAAAGTGAATGCCATTCATAAAAAGGTTCCAGCAGACTTTTAGTAGAGGTTTGCGTCTTTGCAGTTGCGAAACAAGAAGTCTAGTGGCACCTTTTAAGGATGAAAAAAATATTTGAATGTATAGTGTTTTTGACTTTGATTTTAGTTTCTGCTTGCAGTAAGAATCAGGATTCAAGTGAACGGGTTCTTCGCGTAACAGCACCGAGTGACATCAAAGGTTTTGATCCGATGATGGCCAGTGATGTTGGTTCAGCTGCGCAAATTGCGAAAGTGTATGAAGGGCTCTTGTCCTACCATTGGCTGAAAATTCCTTTCGAACTTGTTCCCAATCTTGCTGAATCCATGCCAGAAATCTCTAAAGACGGCATGACATATATTTTCAAAATCAGAAAAGGAGTCCACTTTCAGGACGATGCCGCTTTTCCAGGTGGAAAGGGCAGAGAACTTGAGGCTTCGGACTTTGTCTATTCAATCAAACGCCACGCCGATACAAAAAATCAATCCACAGGATGGTGGGTTTTTGACGGGAAGTTAAAAGGCCTGAATGAATGGCGTACGAAATATGAAAAACTTCCAGCGGCCAATTATGATGAAGAAGTTGAGGGCGTAAAAGCGCTCGACAAATACACGCTTCAATTGAAGCTTGCTAAGGTGTTTCCTCAATTTATGTACGCGCTCGCAATGCCTTTTTCCTATGTAGTCGCGAAAGAAGTTGTGGAGAAATACGGAAAAGAGTTTATCAATCATCCGGTAGGAACCGGGCCGTACATGCTTCCTTCGTTTGAAAATCGCAAGCATCTTGTGTTTGTAAAAAATCCAACGTTCAGAGAAAAGTTTTATCCAACGGACGCGTCTACTGAATACAAAGAGATGTTGGTTGATGCCGGAAAAAAACTTCCACTCGTCGATAAGATTGTCGTCGATGTCATGGTTGAATCGCAGCCTTCGTGGTTGAAATTCAATAAAGGTGAAACTGATTATCTCTATATTCCGAAAGATAATTATAATGCTTCAATTGTCGGCAATAAGCTCGCTAAAGAGCTGCAGGACAAGGGAATGTTTTTGAAAGTCACACCAGGTCTAGATGTGTATTTCATTGGATTTAATTTTGAAAATAAAATTTTTCAGAATGTTAATCTTAGAAGAGCGATGAGCCTTGCGTTCGATGCAAAACTGGCAAATGAACTTTTCTATAACAATACCGGATTTCCGGCCGAGTCTGTAGCTCCACCTGGAATTGCTGGTAATGATCCAGCTTTCAAAAATCCGTGGCGTGGTCCTAATGTTGAGCAGGCGAAAAAATATCTTGCTCTGGCCGGCTATCCTGAAGGCAAAGGTCTTCCTGAAATTACTCTCGATACTTTCAGCTCGACAAGCGCTCGCCAAAAAGCAGAATTTTTTCAGAAACAAATGGAAAAAATCGGAGTTAAAATTAAAGTCGTGACAAATCTTTCTCCTGAGTTGCAGGCGAAAATTAAGCGAAGATCGACAATGATGATTGATTACGGCTGGATCGGTGATTACCCTGACACGGAAAATTTCCTTCAGATTTTTTACGGGCCGAATTCCTCACCGGGCGCGAACAGTTCAAATTACAATAATCCTGAATTTAATAAACAGTATGAGATTGTTTCAAAGATGCAGGATTCACCGGAACGAACTGCACTCTATACGAAACTAAATCAATATCTCGCCAATGAAGCCGTTGCGATTTTTACTGTTCATACTCAAAGCTACATGCTTCAGCAGAAATGGGTTCGAAATTACCACGATAGTGACTTTATTTTCGATTTCCACCAATACCTGAATATCGATCAAAAAGAAAAGGCCGAGACACTTAAAAAATTCTAATGGGTGCCAGGAAAAGTCTCCTGGCATCTATTACGCTTAACCGTTAACTAATTGTTATAAATTAATAAAATTAAGAAAACCTTAGTTTTTCTCCTATGAAGAACCCCAATATAATGGTCTTAGAAATTAAATAAATTTTCAGCGGGTTCAAAGTGAAAATTGCCCCTCGTCCGTTAAACGATTCCCAGCGCCTCGATATTTTAAGAAAATATGAAATTCTGGATACTGAGGCCGAGAGTGAATTTGACGATCTCACGCAACTCGCATCGTATATCTGCAATACTCCTATCTCTCTTGTCACTTTAATCGATGAAGACCGGCAGTGGTTCAAATCCAAAGTAGGGCTGGATGCGACTGAGGGGCCGCGCGATACTTCTTTCTGCGGTCACGTCATTCTGGATAATGAGGTCATGATCATCAACGATGCCACTAAAGACGAACGATTTTTTGATAATCCGGCCGTTACGGGTGAGCTGCAGGTTCGTTTCTATGCAGGGGCCCCTCTCATTGATAAATCCGGTTATAAGCTTGGCTCTCTGTGCGTGGTAGACAATAAGCCACGTGAAATTTCCAAAGAACAAATTGATGCTTTAAAAAAATTATCCCGCCTTGTTGTTAATCAAATGGAACTTCGGCTGGAGTTGAAAAAGCAAATTGAGAGAGAAAAAATCGTTAAGATCAATTCCATGCAAATGCTTCACTCTGCGAAGATGTCAACGCTCGGAGAAATGGCGGGTGGAATTTCTCATGAAATTAATAATCCTCTTGCAATCATCCAGGGAAAACTTTTTCATGTCAGAAAAATGCTGGAAAATTTTGGTGAAAACAAAAGCAAAATTTACGAAGGCATTGAACGAATAGAGCAGACCACAGAACGAATTTCTAAAATAGTCCGCGGTCTTCTTCATTTTTCAAGAGATGAAGATTTTCTTAAAAACGAAAAAGTTCGCGTTCAGGATGTGATTAAAGAGACGCTCGTTTTTTGCGAGGAAAGATTTAAGCAAAAAAATATCGACATTAAACTGGAAATTGAAAAAGACATTTTTGTATTCTGCCAGTCGATCCATTTATCTCAAGCCTTGCTGAACCTGTTAAACAATGCCTACGATGCCATTCAAAATACTTCCAATGCCTGGATTAAAATTGCGATTGATTCTTATGAGCAATTTTTTTATCTGACGGTGACCGACAGCGGGAAGGGTATTCCTGAAGAGATTGCGGAGAAGATGATGAACCCTTTTTACACGACGAAGGAAGTGGGAAGAGGAACCGGGCTTGGTCTTTCGATCTCTAAAGGCTTGATTGAAAGCCATAACGGTGAGCTTATTTACGATAACGAGTGTCCAAATACGCGTTTCATTATCAAACTGCCTTTGATGAGCAGTGTTCATGAACATTAAAAATTATTGTCTAGTTACCACGTCCAGGTCCGATAAGAACCTGCATTCCAATTCGGAAATCCTGACGAGATAGCATTTACTGTGAATTTCTGTATCCAGGTAGAAGCATCACTTGAAGCATAAACAGTGAATTCAAGTGGCGTATTGTAAGTAATGTTATTCTGAACGCCCTGAGGCGCAATCTGAATCCCGCTCACGGATATCGCTGAGTTTAAATCGATATAAATATCCATATCGCCATTACCTATAGGGACATGGCTCAAGCTTGTGGCATTGTTCACTTCTGCAATTCCATCATTCATATTGCTCATAGGAAAGCCTCCGGCAAAGGCGCCGCCAACATTCGTCAGTGTTTTACCCACCAAGGAATTCCAGATTCCGCTGTAATAGAGCTTCATTTCAGAAACAGAATTTCCCTGGTTGTCTGAGCCTCCGCCTGTCGTTTTGAAGCGCCAATAACGATAAGCGGTCACTGCGAATGAAATAGCAAACTCACCTCGCGCCTCAGCTGTTTCGAGAGTAAGAGTATAGGCACCTGCAAGAGACAATGAACTCGCTGCTGAAGCGACGATTGTAGTATTAGTGACTGAAACGATAGTTAAATTTAAATCAGTGCCGTTACCAACAACCTGAACCTTGTTTACACCGGTAAAACCATTTCCATTGATAGTGAGTTGAGGGCCATTAATACTGGTACTGCTTACACTTGCATCGAGAGAAATTTTGTTAACGACAACTTTTTCCAGTGAGATATTGTTTTTATCACCGTAGACAAAACAACCGTGAAGAAAAAACGAAAACGAAATAAAAAAACAGAGAATTAATTTTCCCATGTATATTTCCAATAAATATTTTCTGATGTTGTTTTGTTGTTACTAGCTTTCAATGAATCGCGGTCGTACCCAAATGTAACAAGGTGATGAGCCATCTTTAAAAAGAGAGCTGTGCCTGTGCCGAAACTAGCTTGAGAATGGTGTAAGATTTTTCCATTAATATTAAAATTTAGATCTGCTGTATTAATGTTCATTAATTTTCTTGAATAAATCACAACTAATTCCGGATCAGATTTTTTATTAATGTCTACGCTTGAAGTGGTAGGACTCGTTAAGTAAAGCTGATCTTTTTTTGCTATTTCTATGGAGAAGTTTTTATTATATGAAACACCTAACCCAAAACGTAAAAGAGAAAAATTCTGAGAGATCAGTGATAGTGAAGAATCGTTTTTAAATTTTATTTTTTCATATGAAAAAGAAGAATAAAGTTCGAAGTCATTATTGATTGCTTTTCCCAAAAATGCTTGAACTCCAGGAGATACACCGGATGTTGCTTTAATGGTGTTGTTCAAATAGGGAGTTGTTTCGGTCGTTTTTAGATGTTTCCATGAAACAACAGGGGACAGGGACCAATGAATGTTTCTTGTCTGTTCTTTTGGCGATTCAGCCGCGACCTCAATTTTTTCAATAAGGGGATCTGGCGTGCTTTCTTCAGCCTCGTTCATTTCAACTCGAACATCGTTCTGACTTAAGATGATTTTCTTATTTGGATAAATGCGATTGGCATTATTTTTAAGGGCCGGATTTAAAACAAGCGTTTTTTGCAAATAACCATTGGGTCCATAGATCGGAGTCAGTCCATACTTTTGAAGAATTTCAGAAAGTGTATCGTTTCTTTGAATGGTATAAGTATTTTGAGTTGCCCATAAACATGAACAAAAACTGCTTAACACAATTGCCAGATTCCATTGAATCACTCTCATCAAATTAAAGTATAAAATAAATTACACTTAATACAATTTAAATTTACTTACAATAAGCCTGAGTGATACTGTCTTCTATTTTAGAGAAAGCCCTTTCAAAAAATTACGCAGAAACTGATCACCGCACTCGCGGTAATTTTCATGGCCTTTCTTTCTCAGAAGGGCGCTGAGTTCTGAGCGGCCGACTTTGAATCCAGCGCGTTCGAGAATTTCGTGCATTTCATCTTCTTTCAAACTAAAAGCGACTTTGATTTTTTTTAGCACTAAATTATTGGTGATAGGAAATTCGAAAGGCAAAGGAGCTTTGCTTTCATCTTTGCCTCTTTTGAAATAGATCATTCCATCTAAAAAATGCACCATGATTTCATCACTGCATTTTTTATAGCCATCTTCTTCCTCATGTTTCAAATACGCGCGAACATCTTCAAGTGGAACAGTTAATCCTGCGAGTTTAATTATGTCGACTAATTTATAGTCGCTTACATTGAGTACATAACGAAGGCTTCTTAGATAATCATTGTTTGTCATTCAGCGAGTATACCTCGGCAGCTCAAAGCGCCGCAAGCAATAATTCTAATTCCTGTGCGGCCTTTTGGTTGCCGTGCTTAATATAACCCTTGAGAAGGATGGAGCCCTTAGATTTTATTGTTTCGATCACTTCTTTTTTTTGATCTTCAGTAAGAGTCTGGTCGCGAAGAAGATTAAGCATGGCCTTTATTCTCCAGCTGTCCATTGCAAAGAAACGTGTGGAGAGCTGATCAGCGTGGCCGCCATACTTTTTGATCAGTGACTGTTCGATAAATCCTATTTCATATTTTGCGGAAATTTTAATCCACAGATCATAGTCCTCGCAAACTTGAAAACTTTCATCAAAGCCTTTCATCTCTTGAAATAGTTTCTTTGAAAGAAGAACAGATGAGGGGCCAATAAAGCATTGTTTAAGGCAATCAGCAAAAATCCAGCCGCTCTTTTTTTGATGATGATTTTTTTTATTCACCTGAACATCATTTCTGATCCAGGTTTCATCAGTGTAAACAATCAAGAGGTGAGGATGCTTTGAAAGAAAATTCATTTGCTCTGTAAGTTTTTGAGAAATCCATTCGTCATCCGAATCCAGGAAGGCGATCCATTGCCCCGTTGCAAGTGAGACCCCATAGTTTCGAGCGGCAGCGACTCCTGCATTTTCTGTTTTGTAGTAGTGAACAGAATTGGCAGCAACGAAGGGAGCAAGAACCATTTCAGTATCATCTGTCGAGCCGTCATCAATGACAATTAATTCAATATTCTGATAACTTTGATTTAAAACGGAATGAACCGCTCTCAGCAAAACAGCTGATCTGTTGTGAGTTGGGATGATAACGCTGATACGGTCCTTCATCCAGCCAATGTATAAGGTTTTGCACCGGTCGGCAAAACAAAAAAAATTTCAGGAGTGATTCAGGCCTTCTCTCCAAAAAACCAAAATGGCTTTTTTACTTTTTTGTATTGCAATCCATACTTACCAATGACAGCTTTAGTGATCCAATCCAATGCTTCAACTGGATCATCAGTCACTTTCAAAGATTGAAGATCAGACAATCCGATACTTCCGGTCTTGTAGACAGTTTCATTGAGAAAAGACATGAGCCCTTTCCAGTACGCTTCTCCCAGAAGGACGATGGGAAATCCCTGCATTTTTCCGGTTTGAATAAGAGTGGCAATTTCAAAAAATTCATCGAGTGTTCCAAAACCTCCAGGCATGACGATGAATGCGTAGGAATATTTGGCGAGCATAACTTTGCGGACAAAAAAATAATCAAAATCAACCCAACGATCGAGATAGGGATTAGGTTTCACTTCCTGCGGTAGAAGAATATTGCAGCCAATGGATTTCCCTCCAAATTCTTTAGCCCCTCTGTTGGCAGCTTCCATCAGACCTGGACCTCCTCCGGTAATCACAGCAAAATTTCTTCTCGCAATTTCAGCTCCTATCTGTCTGGCCATAATGTAATAGGGATGATCTTCTTTGAACCGGGCGGATCCGAACACCGTGATACAGGGACCAATGAAATGCAGAGAACGAAAACCTTTGATGTATTCCAAAAATATTTTAATGGCCCTTACAAATTCAAAGCCTCTGCTATGACGTCCTTCGAGAAATAATTTTTCTTCAGATGAAATTTGTTTCATACCTTTTTAGTGTCCATTCTTTCTTTAACTAAAGTCATCTTCCATTGCATGACATTCGATGCGCCAAAACCGCCGTCTCAAAATTTTGGCACTGCCGGTACTGATATTTCCTTAAGAATTGAGCTGAAGTTAATGAAACTTAGGAATATTAAGTAAATCTTAAATATTCTACTATCAATGTTTTTGCAGGAGGTTCGAAAATAGTCTTAGTATCTCAAACTGGAGACGGTCCATTACGAAGAAAAATATCCTGGTCGTTGACGACAATGAAGAACTCGCCGATTTGCTTAGCTACGAACTTCTGCACAGAGGCTATAATGTTCTCTTTGCCAATGGAGGAGACGCGGCCATGAGCGTTTTAAACAAAGAAAAAGTAGATCTCGTTATATCTGATATTCAAATGCCTGGATGCGATGGAATAACTCTGATGAAAAAGGTCAAAGAATCCGAGCATGACCCGGTTTGCCTTCTTATGACCGGACTTCCGCATGTTTCCCCCGAAGAAATTAAAGGTACGAGCGTAAAAGGGATTTTTTATAAACCCGTTAATCGCTCCGAGCTTTTTAAATTCATTTCGAATGCATTAAAAGACTAGTTGACCATTTTAGTTTTTCCCTGAAAAGACGATCTGTTCCCTGATGGAGCAAATCAAAACCTACACACAAAATAAAGCGGACGAACTGGCCTTAAGTCTCTTTGGAAACATTAAGTTTCTTTTAAATACTTTGCTTCTGACTTATCTTTCTTTCCGCAATTTCTTTTTGCTTTTTGCGAACCCTCTGGATAACAGAGGAAAAATAATCATGATTGGCAAAACGATTGTGATGCAAATTTATTTTACTGCAGTTCAATCCATTTTTCTGGTCAGCTTTATCGCTGTTATTACGGGAAGCCTTACTGTTCTTCCTATTAGCACCGGTCTCTCATTGTTTGGTCAGGCAGATCTGGTCGGTAAAATTTTAATCTCAGTTATCTTGCGCGAAATTGCGCCGCTCTTCACTTCCTTTATTATCATCGCGCGGTCGGGAACTGCGATTGCAAGTGAACTGGGAAACATGCAGGTGAATAAAGAAATTGATTCACTAAAATCGCTCGGCATCGATTACACAAGTTTTATCATTTTCCCACGCATCCTTGGTGGCATCATCAGTTTGCTTTGCCTGAATTATATTTTTAATCTCATGAGCCTTGGTGGAGGCTATCTCGTTTCCAATTACATTCATCCATTCTCATTCGGAAGCTATATCCATTCTCTCGCCAATTACCTCACGCCTCTGGATATTCTGTTGACGGTGTTGAAATGCATCGGTTCGGCGTTTTTAATTTTCAGTCTTTCGATTTCGTGGGGACTATCGGTCAAGAAAAGTTCACATGAAGTTCCTCAGGTCACGAGTAGAGCTGTCGTCTGGTGTCTAGCTTCAGTTATGTTCTGGAATCTGATAATGAGTTTAATAAGCTATGTGGGATCAAACGTATGAAGTTTGAAAATTTAAAATTTGAAAACTTGTCTTTTGGCTACGATGCCAATCATCCCATTTTGAAAAAAGTAAATTTCTCTTTTCCCATGAACGAGACTGTCTGGATTCGCGGAAATGCAACAAGTGGAAAAGCAATTTTCATTCGTTTGTTATCAGGAGCTGTCGCACCTACAGAAGGAAAAATTCTGTTGAATAATCAGGACATTCACGATCTTGGATTTCTTCAATACGCAACAGTCTTAAAAGATATCGGTTTTGGATTTGACGGTACAGGCCTCCTCGTCAACCAATCCATGGAAAGCAATCTTGCCCTGCCGCTTCGTTATCATCTCAACTGGAGTGAACCGGAAATTCAGGAATGGTTAAAAACACTGATGAACGAATTTGATGTTTATAACCTGAAAGAGCAGAGACCAGCTTTTGTCGCTCAAAGTGTCTTGAAAGTTTTTTTACTCTTGAGAGCGTTTGTAATGAAACCTGAGATGATGATTTTCATTAACCCGTTTACCAATCTCGATGAAAACCATCGCAAAAAATTTATTGCACTGATTTCTCTGTTTAAAGAAAAGCACGGGTTGAAACACGTGTTTATTATTTCCGATGACGAATCTCATCTTGCCCGACTCAATCCGGTGAAAATCTGGATTGAAGACAAGCAGTTCGTCCATGAAGAAGAAAGGATGTCCGCATGAATTATAAATTAACATCGATTGAAAGAACCGTCGGTTTATTTCTTCTCATCTGTCTCATCGGGATGTTCACCATCGGTGCTGGCGTTCTTGCCAAAAGTCTGTTCTGGCAGGACAAAGTTCATTTCAATCTAAAGCTCACAACCGCAGGGCAATTGCAGGATGGCTCAAAGGTTCAGCTCAAAGGCATGACCATCGGCCATGTTGTCAAAGTCACTCTCGATGATAATGCAGATGTCGTCGCGAAAATTGAAGTGAGCAGAGAATATTACAAATTTTTCACGACAGATTCTCAAATTCAAATCTTCAATCCGATGGTCATCGGAGAAAAAGTTGTAGAATTGAAATATGTTCCAGGGCCGAAAATAGCAGCCGTAGGCAGCACTTTAACAGTTGTCGAAAACGAAGATCTCATCAATAAACTTTCTTCGCTTGATTTCAAAGATGTCGGTCCGATTCTCGCTCATTTAAAATCAACTCTTTCAAAAACAGATTTGATAGCTGGAAAAGTAAACGGACAACTTCCTAAGATTTTTGCCAAGACAGATAAAATTTCCACAGAAACAGTTCAGGCCATTCAAGGGACCAATAAGTTGATTGCTGATCTTCAGGAAACAACACCGCTGATTAAAAATATGGCGAAGGATATGCCGACCATGAGTGAAAAAAGTCTCAAGGCCGTCAACGAAGCCATCGTCGTCCTGCGTGCCATGCAAAAGTCGTTCTTCTTAAAAGGCAATGCTGAAGAAGTGAAAAAAGAAATTGCAGAGTCCGAAGCACAAAAAACTGAGAACCGCGCTCCCGCTTCAAAATAGGTGCCTGCCAGAGATTTTTTATTTTTTCATCTGCATTTTCATGAATTCGTTGTTGCGGTTAAGTGCGCCGCCTATGCCTTCTGCAAACATATACCAGAGACGCGCTTGCTCAGGGGTGAGAGTCTCTTCAAGAACATCCTTGAAAAGCTCGAGCCAGACTTCAAGAAGTCGTTCACTAAAGCCCGTTTCGAAATGTTTTTCAACGGGGTTGTAGGAAACGTCCATATAAGGCCTTCCTCCAAATCGAAACCACCAGAAATGCGTCAGCTTCTCGATGTGATACGGCCAATCGTCGACGACGCCAAATGGGCCGTGAAGATGATCGTCGATCTGAACCCTCGTATAGAATAAATCAACAACATTGTGGATATCTTCAAAAGTGAATTTAACCGATTGAACTAAAATAAAATCATTTTTATCTGGAAAATTAATTTGAGTATTCATACTCAATTCTTATCATATATTTTAAATATATGAAATAGGTGTCTATTTAGTCAGTCAAAAACGGCAGACGGAGCCACCGCGGGCGATGCATGATTCCATTTTTACATTGAGTCCGGTCGCGCTTTCCAGGAATTGAATGTCGAACTGGCAGAGTTCGGGATGAGCTTTGGCCACGGAGTGATAAACGCAATTGTTCGCCTCAAGAACGGCTCCCTTTCTCACGTCCGATTGCTTCAAGTAAGACCGATAGCCAAGTTCATTAAGCGCCTTGCTGACTTCGGCGAGCATTTCAGCCCGGGGCTTTCCTTCAAATCTTTCTTTCATCGAAGCCGCAACTTTCTTCCCGAGATCACGCATGATTTTGCTGACGACCTTGGCCCCCAGATCCTGCGCAAGCAATTCGAGCAGAACATTCGAAAGCCATGAGTATTGTCTCGGAAACACTTCCTGACCGGCCGGAGAAAGAGAGTAAAGGCGTCTCGGTCTCCCGACGTTGCCCTTCACATCCGTAAATTGAATGTAGCCGTGATGGTCGAGTTTGAGCAGATGTTCTTTCGCGGCCGTTTTGGTCACGCCAAGATGATCCGCAATCTCTTCTAAGGCCGCGCCTTCAGGTTGCTCTAATAAGTAATCCAGGATTTTTTTCTGATTCTCATGAAGACCTTGCATGGGAGCTCCTATTTAAACAATTTAAACAGTATTTTCTGTTTTTATGCCCAGGTTCATAATACATGTATTAGTAAAAAAACAAAAGGAGTCTTTTATGGGAGCTACAGTTCAGCAAAATATCGAAACGGGGGCGACGACAAAATCGTTTACAAAGAAGGAAATCCTTGCGGGCATTCTGAGTGGTCAGATCGCTGGTCTTATCATGGCGGTCGTCGTGATGATAGTCTTCGCGGTTTTTCTTGGAAAAAACCCTCTCTATCCAGTGCAGGTCATTGGATCCATGGCCTTGGGTGAAAAAGCTTTGCAGGGAGTAAACTTTTTCGCAGTCCTTGTTGGTGTTCTTCTTCATCAACTAGGACCCGCTCTTTTATGGGGCGTGGTTTTTGGTGTGCTGGCTTCCAAGCTTTCAGTGACTACTCATAAAGAGTCATTGGTCCTTGGTTTATTTGTAGGTGTGCTTTCTATGGTTGGACCTTATTTTTTGATTCCGTTTCTTATGAATACTCTTCATGGCGCGGATTACTGGAATCAAAACGTGCCAATGATGTGGGACTGGGCTGCCCATCTTGTCTTCGGAGCCTCTCTCGCAATCTACCCGAGCCTTAAATAAGAAAGGTGCCAGGAGACTTTTTGTAGCGCAAGCGCTAAACAAAAAGTTTCCTGGCACCTTTATGGCACCTTTATAGAGAAGCGGACGAAGATTCAGACTCTACGAATTCGAAATCCAGTGTAATGTTTGCTTTCAAAAGTTTTGAGACCGGGCAGTTGGCCTTGGCGATCTCTGCGGCTTCTTCGACAGTGGAACGATCGGCACCAGGAACACTGGCCTTGACAATCAGATTCACAGCGGGAATGCCCCAGCCTTCGCCAATTTTCTCGAGTGAAACTTCCGCTTTCACATCAATCAGATCCGGTGTGAAATTTTTTTTCTGAAGCTCACCTGAAAACGCCATGGAAAAACATCCGGCGTGAGCGGCCCCAATTAATTCTTCCGGATTCGTGCCGGCCTCGTCACCAAAACGTTTTGAGAAAGAGTAGGGAGTGTTGGAGAGTGTTCCGCTTTCGGTGCTCAAGTAGCCTGTTCCATTTTTCAGGTCACCACGCCACTGGGCATATGCTTTACGTTTCATGATTGCTCTCCTTTTGTTATAAAATTTCGATTTGTTTTTGCTGCGACGGTTTCATATTCTTTTGCTTTCCAATATCGATTTTCAAAACTCCATCCTCGAGCTTTGATGTTATTTTACTTTTGTCAGCATCTTGTGGAAGAGTGAAGGCGCGCGAGAATTTCCCATTCGATCGCTCAACAACTTTATATTGATCTTTGTTCTGTTCGAGATAACTTTTTTTATCACCACTGATAACGAGCGTGTCGCCCTGGAGCTCGACTTTGAGATCTTCTTTTTTAACGCCTGGTACTTCCGCATCGATGTGATAAGTATCTTTGCCGTCGATCAGGTTCATGCGAAAAGAGCTCATTGATTTGAAACTGCCGAACATTTCAGGGACTTTTTCACTAAAAAAAGAATTAACGTCGTTCATAAGTCTGTCTTCAGTGCTGACTGCTGAATAGGCCGGAGAAGCCAGTGTAAGAGTGAGAAAAAAGAGAGGAATGCATTTCATACTTGTCTCCTTTGATAGGTGGCTTTCTTAAAGCGTTCATATTTATCTGAGCAAGTGTTGTGCCTTTCATAAGCCAACTAAACTTTATTCATTAAAGTAAAAAAGCTGACAAAAGTGAGCTGGCAGCCGACATCTGTTTTATGATATAACCTCCGCATGTGGAACAAATTAAATAAATCAATGCTTGTCTGCCAAATGGCCTTTGGTCTCTCTTTTTACGGAGTCATGATTATTCTGACTCGATTCTTTCTCGAAGATTTGAAATACAATGAATCAGACACGATGATGATCGTTGGAGCTTTCTCCTCTGTAGGACCTTTGTTTGCCATTGCTGGTGGATTCATCGCAGACAAGCTTCTCGGCGCATATCGCTCTCTGACAATAGCTTATTTCTCATTTGCTGCCGGCTATCTTTTATTAGTCATCGGTGCAAGCACAGCAAGCGTAGGGATGAGTCTCGCGGGCATTGCTCTGGCGAGTTATTCGCGCGGCCTTATGTCGCCAAGTTATCCTAGTATCTTTAAGCGAACTTTCGACAGTCGCGAAAGTTTTGAAAAATGCTATCCAGTGAATTATTCCGTTAACAACGTCGGTGCTTTTCTCGGACAATATTTATTCCCTATGTTTGTTGTCGTTATTGGATTCAAGGGAGGCTTTGCTCTTTCAATGGCCATGGCCGTACTAGCATTCGTGATTTTTATCGTTTTACGAAAACCGCTTATCGGCATTGGAGCGGAAATCGATCAGGCTCCAGTGAGTGCAAAAAATTGGGCAGCCTTCGCTCTAATTTCAATCGCAATGATTGCGCTCGTCTTTTACATGTTCTCCAATATGAAAGTCGGACAAAATTTCGTTTATGCCATTGGTGCTGCCGCCATTTTTTATTTTATTAGCCTGATGTTCAAAGCTTCACGCGAAGACACAATGAAGATGTTAACGATTTTAATCATGACGGTTTTAACCACTGCCTTTTTCGTTTACTACGGGCAGATGATGACTTCCATGACGATGGTGAGTATCAATGTTATGCGCGGAAATTTATTTGGCTTCATTCCCATTGCCCCTGAAGCAGCAATGGCCATGAATCCTCTTTGGTGTATGGTTGCAGGACCGGTCATCACGCTGGTTTTTTCAGCACTCGGAAAACGAAATATCAATCCAAGTACCGCAACCAAAGTTGCTTTTGCTTTTGTTCTGACGGCAATCGCGTTTGCCATTTTAACTTTAGCGGTGAAAAACATTGGTCCTGATGTGACGATTCGTCCCGAAATTTTTCTCATCATTCATTTCTTCCAGGCTTTTGCTGAAGTCATTGTCGGCTCAATGGTCGTGGCCTTTATCTTATCTGTTGCTCCCAAACACATTGAGAATTTTTCAGTGAGTTTATTTTCCGTTTCTCTTGCTCTTTCAGGAATCGTGGGTGCAGTTTTCTCAACCTCCATCGCTTTAAGCAAAGATCAAAAACTCACACAAGAAATCGTCCAAACAGTTTACGGCGGCTATTTCAGCACGCTCACCATTCTCGCAGTCGTAATGGTGGGAGTGGCCCTTTTAGCCTCCAGGCTCATCCACAAAATGCTCGACGAATAATCCCCAAAAAGGAGCCCTCCCCAAAAGGTGCCAGGATACTTTTTGTTGAGCAAGTGCTAACAAAAATATTCCGGGCGCTCATTAATTTTTGAAGAGTTCTCTTCACTGTCACAATTCTTTCCAATAATTTAAGTCTCAATTTTCAAGACTACGGCTTGCTAAACTTTCCGCATAATGAATTGGCGAGGGAAAGTTATGAAGACAAGAGAACTGTGGTTGAGAAAATTAATTAAAGAATTTAACCAGTACTGGGGCTACGATCTAAAAATTTCAAAAATCTCTTTCTGGACAAAAGATTTCGCTGAGTATGAAGAAACAGCAGCGGATCGTGGATGCATCCGGCTTAATAAGAATAAAAATCGATCCGAGATGACGGAAGATCTCTATCATGAACTAGGTCATGCGATTATTCATCAATATGGCGTGAAGAGGAAAGAGCTGAGTCGATTTAGAAATACATCTCCACGTATCAGCCTCGCAAAATTTTCCAAGCTGAAATACATTGAGAGAAAGATTCCTCCGAAGGGTTATGTGAGCTGGTATTCACAAATAAATGGGACAGAGGATTTTTGTGAAGTGCTCGCGGCGTGGGCTTCGTCAGGGTATAAGACGAAAGGGTCACTAATTTACGATGGTCATAGATTTTCTCTGACCAAAGACAAGGAACTAAGGCAGAAGGTACATGAGGTTAAGCGCATTCTAGTCATGACATAATTGCCGCCCTCATTGCGTGCTATCTTGAGGTTAAGCCGTGGAGTGCCGGCAATTACAAGGCTCCATTATTATGTAAGGAAACTACTGTTTCGAGAGAGTAATTCCGATTCTAAAGCTATAAATAAAAATTACGAACAGGCTATATAATAGAATTAATCGGAGCTCCCTATGCAAAAACTATTACCATTACTGGCACTAGTAGCGCTTACTGGATGCGGCCTCTATGAAAATGATGGCATTGCTGTGCAGGCGACGAACACAACGAACAACCCAAATCCAGCTTGTTCTTTCAAACTTGATGGCGAAATAAAACTCGATCAGACCGTTGTTCTTGATACTGATAAAAAAATTGCAGATTTTACTTTTACCGGAGCTTCGCAATTAACGAGTGTTTTCTCTTCTGTGACAATGCCAGACAGTTCGAAAAGAGTGTATGGAATTAAAATTGGAGCTCATACAGCAGGTGTCACTGCGGGGGTGGCCATTATCAATAAAGCCGTTGTCGATTTTACTAACCTTGCTACCTTGGCCGGAACATTTCCCAACAACGGAATTGCTCTATCACCATCTTCAAATCCATATCCCTATTTAACTCATTCAACCGATATGAGTAATGGAAATTCGATTGCTACTTATTTAAATCCCTATGCTAATGGAGATGTAGTGTTGTTATTTGTCGATGGGGGAAGTTGGAAAGTTTATATTAATGGTGTTCTCAGTTCAGATCAGTCTGTTAATGGCAATAATATACCTTATATGTCGGCTGCAGTGGATATTTGCATTCTTGCAGACACAATAAAAGCTGTCGGTGGTGGAACAATCCATGTTGAACTATTATCGACGAAAGCTGATATGCAGACAGCAGGTGTAGACTTCACTCAATTCCCAATAGGAACGCAAACTATTTGCGGTGAATCTCTCAGATAAAACAACTATGGCGAAAGCAAAAAAATCCACAGAAGCTCTCAAACTAGAAGATATTCCCAATATCGGAAAAGCCGTCGCTGAAGATCTTCGGGCCATCGGCATTCAACGTCCAGATCAATTAAAAGGAAAGGACGGGCTTAAGCTCTATCACAAGTTAAATAAAGTCACCGGCGTGAGACACGATCCGTGTATGGCCGATACATTCATGGCCGCAGTTGATTTTATGAACGGTGGGAAAGCGCGGCCTTGGTGGGATTTTACAGCTGAAAGAAAAAAGCTTATGCCATAAACAATAGCTACGATAAGAATCACATATGCTGATCAAAAGCAGGGGGACTCTTATGAAAAAAGTCATTCACTTCTTTGCGACTGTCTTACTTGCGTCTTGCGGAAGCGATTATCCGACAGTGAATAGTGAAATCACTAATAATGCGCCTGCGGGAGGCGGAACTGTAACGCCTCAGCAAATGATGGATCGTACAGTTGTAACTCCTTGTGACGGGAGCAATCGCCGCTTTCATATGATTCCTGTCTCATGGTCTTCAGCCACTACCGGAGTTTTTAAGCAAAAATATATTCAATACGCCGACGCCTCAACTTGTAGTGCACTTGACTCCACAGGCTCGAGCACGATTTCAGATCAAAACTACGATTTTACATTTGAAGACCTTGATGCTTCCTCAGTGGCATCTGTAAAGGCCGGTCAATTTATGATCATTCGTACAGCACTGGTGGGTGGGGGCAGTCCTGTCGATGTTGTGAGTTGGTATCAAAGTTCGACTTCCAAAATTTGCGAAAAACAAATCGCTCTCGGTGATAGCTCGGCCAACGTTCTTTCAGGTGAAACTGCGTTTTTACAAGATCCTGAAGCAAATGCAATCTTCTGCTTAACAAAAATCTAATTCTCAATAATCAAAAAGGTGCAAAAAGGTGCCAGCAGACTTATGCTTTGCAAAGTCTGCTGGCACCTTTAGAATGGATGGAAAGGAGAAACTTATGTCGAAATCACTACTCATTCATAATCCGCGTTGTTCGAAATCAAGAGGCGCCAAGGAAATTCTTGAAGAAGAGGGAATTGAGTTTGAAGTGATCGATTATTTGAAAGATGGTTTGAAGGAAAAGCTCCTCACGCATTTGCCGGAGCTCACCGGTCTTCCTTACGAGCAAATGATTCGCACAAAAGAAGATGTTTATTCAGAGCTTGGGCTGGGTGAAAAAAAACTTTCTCAAAAAGAATGGATCGCTGTTCTCATGAAAAATCCCGTTCTACTCGAGCGCCCGATTTTCATACACAATAACAAAGCAGTGATCGCGCGTCCTCGTGAGCTGGTGAAAACGATTCTCTAATCAGGCATCACAACGTCATCGATTCTTCACTTGTCTGATAAGAATCTTTCAGATGAACACTTCTGTCGTACCAGTCAATTTGTGAGATTTCTTCAGTGCTGATTTCTTCTTCATGCGAATAAATATGTTTTTTCATAGTGAGCGATTTAATTTTCCAATCTTTCTCGCTAAAAATCAGATCGGCCACTGACCCGATTTTTTCTTCGCGCTGTCGCAAAACATAGTCGGACACAATTCTTGACGAATGCAGATGAGGATCAGTTTTATTATGATCAACTTTTGTTTCGAGCAATGCTCTCGGATCTATGCCAAAAACCCCCATATCATCCCAGTAATAAGGCCACTTGTAGAAATCGAAATACTTTTCTTCCATTTGACGAAAGACGGGCTTATCAGCGTCGACACTGGGTTCATTCATTAATTGCTCTTTGGTGAGAGAGAGATATAAATCATCTGAATTAAATTTTTTTGTTTCAATTGCATTGGTATGAACGAGAACTCTTTTGAATTTGAAAATATTTTCTCGGAATTTAACGACGAGATAACGGATTTGCCAGGAGTCACTGTCGAAAAGAATATCGTCAAGATTTCCGACTTTTTCGTCTTCATTTAAAGCATAAATGTTACAGTTGAGTATTTTCTTAAATGATGTAGACATAACATTTTCCTTTGTTAGAGCTCTTCTTTTTATAAAAGCATAAAAGGTGCCAACTTCAAGCGGAGAGTAATTTTGCCAATTTTCGAAAGTGAGATAAAATGGTTTTGTCCAAGGAGTGCCTATGACTATTTTTCAAAACTTTCAATCACTCGTCGACCAGGAGAAAAAGATTTTTCTGGAAAACGTTTCTGCGTTTGTTCAGGAGCACAAAGAGGCTTATGAGCGCTACATTCGCGGGCCCTCATTTGAACAGGACATTGACGACTGGACGAAAAGTTTTTCTTCGAAATACTATGTCGATCAAAACTACAGCTCGATAGACAATAGAGAAGAGCGCATAAAACTGAAGTTGCAGCAATTGACTCAAAAAATAAAATCAGCAACCGCTGAAGGGGGGATTCGGGGAGCGAAAGTGACCATTCCTTCTATGAACTTAAAAATTATTTTAGGTGGTGTTGCGACCGGAGCACTTGGGCAATTACTTTTTTCGCTGCGTTTTGGAAGTACTGTTTTGATGAGAAGATTCGTTTCGAGTCAGTTTAAAAATGTTCTTCGGCATAAACTTCACAATCGATAACGCTTGACTCTACAAAAAGTCTACTGGCACCCTTTTACCTTCATTTTACCTTTTACATTTTTTCGTAGATTAAATGACGGCCATTTTGAAGCAGGTTGAGCATGACAAAATAATCAGTCGAGAAATCGCCCTTCAGCTGGCCATTGGCATTTTTCAACATGATGGCATATTTATCCATCAGAGCTTTTGAGCCGGGTTTTTGCGTAGCAATCTGATCCATAATTTTTCCGGCCTCAATCATAGCAGGCATTGTGCTCATCATATAGGCTTTGGCGATTTGAGAGAGATTCGCAAACATTTTTGCATCGAGGTCTGCTTTTGCACTCGCTGAGAGCTTGTAATCCATTTCTTTTAAACGTGGAAGAACTTCATTGAAATTGAAAACAGAAAGATTGTGAACGATTGGCCCCAAAGTCGAAAGAGAAGTTCCGGGGATGTTCACCATTTCCATAGTGATGCCCTGGCAAATGAAGGCATTGTCGTCATTATGTCTGCTGGGAGAATCTGTCAGTGTGGTCCAGAAGGCTGCATAGCGGTTGCTGAGTAAACATGTCACGCGACAGAAATAATATTCAGTGCTGCTGGAGTTTTCCATTTTCTCAACATTGATCTGGCCTTTTAATTCTTTAAAATTGGAAGTTGCGCTGGCCTTGATATTCGTCAAATAGATTTTTGTTTCAGGATCAGCAAAACATTGAGCGTCTGTTAAAGGTGTCGCCTTGAGTTCTTTAATTCTTTTCTGAGCGGCTTCAGTATTGAGAATATATTTTTCAGGCACCGAACTGACTTCGCGCTTGATCCAAGGATTGTGAGCGCAGGACGAAGCCAGAACCATCATAGTGAAGACAGACAAAAATTTCATACGAACCTCTAAGCTGAATAATAGAGTTTATCGGTCGTTTTCCCCAGGATCTAAAGGGTGCCTGTTGTTACGTTTTTGGCACCCTTTAGAAGGGAAGTGGTCTAAACTACGTCGAGGTTGTTTATTTTGTTAGCAAACCTAGCTGGCAGCAGATTGAGGATCATGTCAGCGGTATTTTTGATTGCGCCCTGGCTTTTGTACTCGGCCTTAAACTTTAAGAAGGCATTGCCAATCTGATCAGCTTCTTCAGTCGTCAACAGGTTGCGCGCCAGTGAGAAAACTTTTGTTTCTTCTTCCTGAATGTGATGCTCGAGTTCTTCTTTGAATTTTTGCGCTGTTTTTTTCCAGTCGCCAACAGTTTTATCTTTTGTTTGCAATATTCGCAGCAGGCCTTCGGCCTCCATGTGTTCTTTAAAAGAATGCATCACGATTCCGGTGTCCGCATCAGACGTGCGAAGTGTGTTGTAAAAAACGGCCTCTTCAGCGCGGGCATGGGGCACTAACTCTGAAGCAATTCGCTCAATGAGGGTGTGTCGATACTCGTCTTTTTCGCCAAGAGAGAGGAGTTCATTGACTAAACTCTTAACTTCTTCATGATCTTTTTTCAGGTTTTGATAAATATCCATTTTGACTCCGTGTTTAGAATTTTGTTCATGCATTCAATTGTTCAAGTGACATGCCACTCACACTTTGCTTTAGGCGATTTTTCACTTAGGATTAGATTATGTATTACTGTTACACAGATGGCGGATGCAGAGTCTCGGAACACACTCCCGGTGGTTGGGGCGTTTATATCCGCACACCTCACGGTGAAAAAATTGAAAAATACGGGGGAGCGATTGATACTAATAGCTCACTCATGGAATTGAGAGCGGTGAAAGTAGCTCTTGAACTTTTGCCACCTTAAGTGAAAGCAACTCTTTTTTCGGACTCGCAGGAAATACTTTCTTATTGTGAGAAATCGCTTCCAGTCTGGAGAGAGAACGGATTTAAAAACATGCCTGAACTTCTCGAAAAAGACCTTCGTGAAATTAACTCTCTCTTGTTGAATAAAAACTTAAGCATCACCTGGACGTGGATTCGCAGCCACAACGGCAATGCCGGCAATGAACGTGCTGACCATCTTGCCAACCTGGGTTCCCGGGATGCAAAGAATGAAATAAAAAAGTTGAGTAAAAAATGAACGAAGAAAGTCCACCGATCAGCAATGTCCTTTTCAGTTATCTTTTTGTTGGAAACACTATTTTATTTCTTCTTTGGCTGCCGGCCTTTGTTTATCAATCTTCAACATTGAATTCAAAAGTTTTTTCAATGTTTGTTTTTATTTTGATGCTGATCATTTATTCAGTATTTTCTTTCAGGGCTTTTTACCATGGCATTGATACCCAATTCATGCGAGGAAGAACACGCTGGGCGACGGTTACTGAAGGCGATAAGGAGTTTTTTAAAGTCTTGAGTAAGCCAATTGCTTTTGCCGTCCAAATATTGCTTTTAATAGTTCAAGTGCTTTTTTTGATCAATTTATATTGAGGATTTTATGACACTAAAAAATGATATTGCTCCTGAATCATCTGCCGCCCGGGTGGCGCTTTGGCGCGCACTCCATCTTGAAATTGAAAGTGCTCCACACATAATTGAAGATACAGTCGGGCTCAAGCTTCTCAATCCAGAAGAAGGATGGCGTGACCGCGGTGATATGAATCCGGAATTTACCAAAATGTTTCGCGCTTCCATTGTGGCCCGTGCTCGTTTCATTGATGATCTGGTTATTGAACAAGCGGCAAAAGGCGTGAATCAATATATCATCCTCGGTGCGGGGCTTGATTCATTTGCTCAAAGAAAAAAAGACATCGCAAAAAATTTAAAAATTTTTGAAGTGGACAAAGCAGGCCCCCAGCAATGGAAACAGCAGCGTCTTATTGAAACCGGTTACGGAGTTACTTCCGGATTGCATTTTGTGCCGGTAGATTTTGAGGCCGGAGAATCCTGGTTGCAAAAGTGTGAAGCCGCGGGCCTTGATAAAAATGAACCGGCCGTTCTAGCTTCGACCGGTGTGAGTATGTATCTCACCCGCGAAGCCAATATCGCTACATTGAAACAGATTGCAACTTTGGCGAAAGGATCCGTGCTGGCCATGTCTTTTCTTATTCCGGCAGAAGAGATGAAGGAAAATGAAAAAAAAGGGCTAGATGCTTCAGCGAAAGGAGCTAAGTCCAGCGGAACACCATTCATTAGTTTTTTCTCACATGAGGAAATGATTAAACTCGCTTTGGAAGCAGGTTTTAGTGAAGCCCGCTGTGTTTCTGGAGATGACTTGAATCATCAATATTTTAAAAATCGCCTGGATGGATTTCATACCGGACACGCAGAATCTATTTTGGTTGCAACGAAATAAACGCACTTGTCATGGACAGATGCCGGAGAAATTGATTTCATTTAACTATACTTCTTAAGGAGAAAACCATGAATATCACGGTGGATGAATATACAAGTATTGCCCCGATCACTATCAATCTCAACGCTGATTTAAAAGATGCGGAACAATTGATGAAGAAAAATGAAATCCGCCATCTTCCCGTGATGGATGGAAATGAAGTTGTGGGAATTGTTTCTCAGAGAGATATTTTCGCCAATGTAGGGAAACCGTGGAGTGAATTTATGCGCGTGAAGAGTGTGATGTCGACATCCATTCTCTTTGCGTACGCCAATGATAATCTTGCAGACGTGGCCTATCGTTTGTCGTCAGAAAAAGTGGGATCAGCGATCATTCTCGATGAAGGTGATAAGCTTTATGGTATTTTCACAACGACTGATGCTCTCAACGCTTTAGTTGAAATACTTTTACCGGAAAGATCGAAATAAAAATTCAAAATTTTTTATCACTCATATTTTTGATTCTCTTTGCAGTTTCCTGCAGTACTTTCAGCGATAAAACAGACAATGAACTGATGAAGAAGGCGGAGGCTGAAGCAAATCCTTACGGACGCACGGTTCTGGAGACCTCTCAAAAGTTAATAGAAGAAAAAAAGATTTTTGTCGGCGGCTGCTGGGATTTTATCAACTCCGTTTACAACCGCTCAGGCTTTACGGCAGAGAAGCGCGAGACCGTTTTTAAAAGCAAACAAAGCGGTCCGTATCTTAATGACCTCGACATCATTAAACCTGGTGACTGGCTGTATTTCATCAATCATTCTTACCGGGACATTGAACACAGCGCCATCTTTATTGCCTGGACCAACAAATCGAAAAGAGAGGCGATGATGGTTAATTACGTTGGTGAAAAGAAAAAAAAACCCGCTTTTTATAAAAAATTCCTACTAGACGAAGTCTACAATATTATACGTCCCCGTTAAGAATCAGCTGATTTAATACATTTTTAAAATTGATCATCATCGGCCTTTTTACAAAACATTCGAGATAACATCGGCCAAAAACTATTCCTGAATGAGGATGTAGACCATGAGTGATCTTGAACTGGCCGATGTAAAAAACCAAAAAGATTTCAGCAAACCGCTTAATTTTCATCCCAATGATGAGAAGGCAGAGGAGCGCAGACTCATTACGGAAGAGCGTCCTCAGCGCGTCCGCATTTTCAAGAATGATTTTCTGGAGAGATTAACACTCGTTCGCTGGCAGACTATTTTTAAATTCTGGGTTCCGGTTATTTTCGTTCTGCTTTATGTGGGAAATAAAAATTATGATTTGAGTTTCGGCACTAATGCCGGCTTAGTTCTGATGGGCATGCTGGTCTGGAGTCTAGCAGAATATCTTATTCACCGTTATCCGTTTCACTGGAGTCCTGAGAATCAATTCGGCAAACAGCTCGTCTATAGTATGCATGGAAATCATCACGATGATCCATTCGATCCTCTTCGCGGAGTCATGCCCATTGCTCCGGCCATCATTTATGTTCTCATTCTTTATGGACTTTTTTCTTTGATTATTCCTGCACAGTTTTTGCAGGTTTTTTTCGCTGGATTTTTAATCGGCTATCTTTGCTATGATGGTATTCACTACTTCACTCATCACGGCAAACCTAAAAGTAAAATCGGTAAATACTTAAGACGAGTTCATCTTGTTCATCACGTTCACGAAGGCTCAATGTTCGGGATCTCATCTCCGCTTTGGGATTTTGTCTTCGGGACTTATATTAAAAAGGGTTACAAGCCCCCTAAGGAATTCTAAACCTTACGAGGGAAACGGTGTCAGAATGCTTCCAATTAAGGGGAAGTGTTATTTTGCGCCTTTGTAAAAAATAGAGGGAGGGGAGACATAGATTCAATTGTGTCTATAATCCCCCTCACTATGAAAACAACAAAATCAAAAAACAAAATTTTTGCAACTCTTATTATCGTCACATTTTTTCTTCAAGGGTGCTCGAGTAAGTCAGTAAAGCTCACTTCTGAGTCGTCTGATCCCGCGATGGAAACGTCTGTGTACAAAACATTTCCATTGATGGGATATAATAACTTTACACCGGTGAACCGTTACAGCCTGATGCCTCGTTACCAGAATTTTCAGAACAAACAATATCCAAAACAATCGTTTCTTATCGCCAATATGATTGCTGTGGTCCAGCCAGAAATGAATGAAGAGAAACGCGATGAAATGGCAGGGATGATTGCCAAGATCAGCCGCAAGTACAATATCAAACCTGAAATTTTTGTTTCCATCATTGATACTGAAAGTAATTTCAAAATGGATATGGTTTCTTCAACTGGTGACCTTTCACTTGCTCAGATCAACGTCGACGTCTGGAATAAAGAATTTGCCCGCATGAATCTTCCCGTGATTGATAGGGAGCGGGTCGTGACCGATCTTGAATATTCACTTTCTTTCATGGCGGAAATTCTTTCTGTTTTAAAATCGCGGTTTGCTGATTCTGATCCTTTTTGGTTCGCACGCTATCATTCAAATACACCTAAATATAAAAATGATTACTACCAGAAGCTTTCATTCAGAATGGAACTGATCCAGCGCTCTGAAAACTTACGAAATCAAATTGCGCAAATTCAGAACATCGATCTTCTTTCAATCGAGAGGAACAATTCACTTTTATCTATGTTGACTCTTGAGCCAATGCCGACACCGGATGTGAATTACACTCCTGTGCAGTCAAAAAACGAAAAGGTTGTTGAGTATGCGAAAAACTTCGTCTTTGATGTGATAAAACTTTAATGCTAACATCTTTTTAGGAATTTTCTTAAAAGGATAATCGCATGGCCTCTTCGTTATTAGCACTGCTTGATGATATTACGACTGTTCTCGATGATGTTTCGGTGATGGCCAAAGTCGCCGCAAAGAAAACTGCGGGCGTTCTTGGAGATGACCTGGCCCTGAATGCCGAGCAGGTGGCCGGAGTCGTGGCCGAAAGAGAGTTGCCGATTGTCTGGGCCGTCGCCAAGGGATCATTCGTCAATAAACTCATCCTGGTTCCTTCTGCTCTTCTCATCAGTGCTTTTGCCCCATGGTTGATAACTCCGCTGCTTATGGTTGGCGGCTCATTTCTTTGTTTCGAAGGTTTTGAAAAACTCTCTCATAAATTTCTTCACCGCAAAGAAGACGAGACTCATGAAGAGGAAATTGACCAGGCCGTCGTCGACAATTCCATTGATATGGTTTCTTTTGAAAAAGAAAAAATTAAGGGAGCTATACGGACTGATTTTATTCTTTCCGCTGAAATTGTCGTGATCTCTCTTGGAACAGTTTCTGAAGCAGCTTTTCTTCAACGCGTAGGCGTGCTTTCGGTGATCGCAGTTGTGATGACGGTAGGAGTTTATGGACTCGTCGGGGCCATTGTAAAAATGGATGATGCCGGATTTTATCTGAGAAAGAAAAATTACCGCATTCTTCAGCTCATTGGTAACGGTCTCTTGTCTCTCGCACCTATGCTGATGAAAGGCCTGACTATCGCAGGAACTGCAGCAATGTTTCTTGTCGGTGGAGGAATTATCGCCCATGGAATTCATGCGATTGAAGAATTTGCTCAAACAACTTTTTCACCAGTTCTCATTCATCTTTTAGTCGGAGTACTCGTCGGGGCCGTCGTTCTGGCCGGTGTGACTGCTTTTTCTTTTCTCCTTAAAAAAAGCAAAGGGCGGTAGTTTTGCCAACTTTTCGGGTAGCCTAAATAGTCGATTTTTTATTATTGAGCCACGCTCAAACAGCTACTTGAATAGAAGGAGAAAATAGTTCTTTGTCCAGGAAGCTGGGGCTTTTATCATTGGAGAACCCAATGAGAATCTATTTAATCCTGATTGCTTTTTTTAGTCTATCGCAAGCTCATGCCGGCCGCACCTGTTATTGGGGAGGCTATACTTTTAAAGGGCATTTCTATTCTGATTCTTTCTTGCCGAAAAACAGACATTTTGATCTTTCTGTTTGCCGGACTCCAGAATTGAATGAAGGAACAGAGTGGATGGGAAATGATTTTAAATCCAATCGTGAAAAAATCGACAAGCTGGCGGCTGAAATAATAAAAGACGACAGATGCAAAGAGGGAATTCAGCTCGTACAAAATTATTTAAATCAGAGAAACAAAAACGAAAAGCGAATTCAGGAGAGCAAAAACTCGCGCATTGAAGCTCTCGAAGAGGGGTTAAAATCTGAAGACGTGCAGATTCAATCTGACTTCACAAAGGCCGGGCATTACAATGCAGCCTGCTCCAATGAAGATCATCGTTCAATGTCGATGTTAAATCTTCATCATATTGATCAGCTTCTTGCTTCAAAAGTTGAACCTCCCGTTGAAAAGGTCACAAAAGACAAACCTGCAGTGGAAGATTGCAGAAATGTTGTGGCGCTTGGAAGCGACAATCTGGATGGTTTTACGATTTCGATGAAGAAAGGAACAAATAAAAATTTTCTTTTTATGTGGGATCCGTTTTCAATTCCTGACCGGGTCATTGTGACAAACACCAACAGTAAAGTCTTGTACGATTCAGGCTGCAAGGGGGTCTCTGAAAGACAGGAAATGACATCCTATAATCTTGAAGCCAGTCAGGACTCCAATCTCACGATCAAAGTTATCAATAATTGCGATGAAAAATATAAAGACGGTCATTCGGCCTGGATGCTGAGACTAAAATGTGAAAGTACAACCAATGAATGCAAAGAACGTTTAAATGCACTCGCTGAATTGATAAAAGAAGAAACGGAAATACTGAAAAAAGTTCTCATGCATTACGAACACGAACGCCAATGTTTTTTAACTTACGGTGCAGGCATTTTTAAAGATTTAATGAACAGAGGCTTAGTGATGGAAGATGTCTCTGCGGTTTCCCTTGGAATTTGTCCGCCGGACGATATCGTTTGCGAAAGCATGTTTCAAAATGAGGTCCAGCTGGATTCCAGGGCACCTGCCTCTAAAACTACCCCGGAACCAGAGGTCGATTGTGGTCCGGCCCCGGGTACGAATAATTCACTGTTTGAGAGAATAAGTTATGCTTATTGCAAAGTAGGACGCAAACGGCTCGGTCTTTAGAGCGGCACTTGCATAATTTCCCTATTCGCCTTACGATATTAGTAAGGGAGTCAATATGGATATTGATTTTTCTCACGCAAAGGAAATCGCCCGTTCACACATAAGCGAAGTTTTTCACCCGCTGCAAATTCCCATTGATCACGACATTACCAAACGACATATTTCTTCTCAGATCGATCTGGATCTGGGCTTCAATATTAAACAGATCGAAGAGAAGCTGCAGGCGAAAGCAAAATCGCTTTTACCTGAAACACATTTTGATCAATGGGGACCTGCTCTTCATGGAGGAGCACAGACATGGATCGGACTCGATTTCCAGATTCTCCAGACAAGCTATCATGATTTAAAAATACTATTTGAAATGATCAGACCGCATCCAGGTGAAAGAATTGTGGATCTGGGCGCAGGGTATGGAAGGCTTGGTATTTTTCTGCATCACTTTTATCCCAAAACTGAATTCCTCGGACTTGAACTGGTGGAAGAAAGAGTTCAGGAGGGAAATAGACTTCTCAAAAAACTGAACAGTTTAAATAAGGAACTCGAAGCTTGTGATCTGAGTAAACTTCGCGAACTTCCCGACGGCGACATCTATTTCATTTACGACTTCGGTTCTGTCGAACACATCAAACGCATTCTCGTCATGCTGAAAACTACTCCAAAAAGGCTTCTCGTCGTAAAAGGGCGCATTGCCCGTCAAATGATGGTGAAAGACGAATTTTTCGGAGAGGGAATCAAGATCAAAAAGCTCGAGGATGTTTATCTTTATTAAAGGTTAACTGACTGAAATTTGCTTTGTCTAACATCCGAATAGGGGCAATAGTTTTCAATTCTTTCTATACTTCTGTCAGAGGTCAATTATGCAGACAGAAGTATTAAGTACAACAACGCTTTTCTTTGCCGGGTTAGCGCTTGTTTTTGTTCTTGTGACACTGACGTGGTTGCTCGGCAAGAGAATCAGCAATTATTCCATTATCGATGCGATCTGGTCGTTAAGTTTTTCTTTGCAGGCCCTTTTATTTTATTTTCTTTCTGAGGGAGAAAGCTTGAAAAAGCTCATCGCTCTTGTTGTTCTTGCCCTGTGGAGCCTGAGGCTGGGGCTGTATCTCACAAAGCGAATTGCTTCTCATCACCCTCATGTCGATTCCCGCTATGAGCAACTTCAAAAAGAATACGGCAGCAACTTTCATTTCCGTTTTTATCTTTTTTATCTCATGCAGGCAGCAAGCGTAAGTTTATTGACTGCTCCTTTTATTTTTGTTTTTCAGAACAAGGATAAAGTAAGCTCTTTTGAATGGGCCGGTCTAGTTCTCTGGGCCGTCGCCCTGGCCGGTGAATCATTGGCAGATTATCAGATGAATGAGTTCAAAAAGAATTCCGCCAATAAGGGCAAGACCTGCAATGTCGGACTCTGGAAATATTCTCGTCATCCGAATTATTTTTTTGAAAGTTTGATCTGGTGGAGTTTTTATTTTCTGTTTTTAGGAGCAGGAGCGTGGTGGGGAATTTACGCTCCTTTAATCATTCTTCATCTTTTGCTCAATGTGACCGGTGTTCCTCCGTCGGAAGCTCAGGCCTTGAAAAATCGCGGTGACGATTATCGACGTTATTTGGAAAAGACATCGAAGTTTGTGCCCTGGTTTCCGAAAGAATAATTTTGGTTACATCTGCCGGCGTCTTCGCCGTGAAATCGGGCCCTTTCTTGAGAAGCTTCTCTTTTTCAACATGCGTATCCCAAAGTGCGGCGATAACTCTTGCGCCTGCTCTGTGAGATGTTTCAATATCGCCCTCGCCGTCGCCAACATAAAGAAGCGATGAAACTGGAATGGCCAGCTCTTCCGCTGCAAGCTCAAGACCTTCTGGACTCGGTTTTGGTTTTTTTAATTCATCATCACCCACGACGACTTCAAAATATTCTTCAAGCTGGTGAGCTTTCAGCACGACTTCCAGATCGCGACTATGCCGGCCGGTCACCATTGCACAAGGAATTTTATTTTTTTTAATTTCCATGAGCATCGCGCGTATTCCCTCATACACTTTCATCTCAAAGACATTTTCTTTCTGGGATTCAAGATAATGTTCGTATGCTTCCTTCGCCTTTGCCTCATCACCGATAAGTTTTCTTAAAATCTCATCTGCGCCTGGACCAAAGAGGGAATGAATTTCACTTGAACTGTGATCGGGCGCATTTACTTTTCTTAAAGCATAATGAATGGAGGCAATAACAACTTCTACACTGTCAACAATGGTTCCATCACAATCAAATACGATACCTTTTGTTTTCATTTTATTTTCCTCCATCATTCAGTTCTCATTTTAACCTACCAAACTTTCCTCTGAAAAAAATTTGACCTTTCATGTTTATTCCTTAAACTTCCAAAAGAAATTTTTTTTCTATACTTACCATAGGATAATATGAGCCGCTCAAAAGCAGCAGGGAGACAGCTGCAGATATTAAGTTCCGAAATCGCCGAACAAACTTCTCAGCAACTCGATTTACTTAGCTTTGTTTCTGATTACGCCCTTGCAGATCTCTCTCTCAATGAAAAGCAAAAGCGAACAACTCTCGCACGCAATAACTTGTCCCGCGCCGCTGCTCCCGTTTTTCATGGACACATTGATAAAAATAAAACGTTCGCCACTTTTTGCTCCGGCGATTCCAATATGTTTGCTCTTGAATCTGTCAGACAATTTGTTCACAGTGATAAATCCAGCTTTCAGATCCTTTTCCTGAAAGCTTCCAGCGGCCTTGGCAAAACTCATCTTCTTCACGCTGCGGCCAACGAACTTATGATGAGAAAAAAATCTTTTTACATGAGTTCCCCGTTAACCATGTCAGCGCTGCTTGATCATTTCCATACTTTGAAAACTTATCACTATCTTTTGATTGACGATGTCGAAGAGCTGGAACGAAATGCGGATCTTCAAAAAACATTCAGTCAGATTCTCGATTACGCCCAAACCGGGCAGATGAAGATCATTCTCACTGGCTCAAAACTTCCGAAAGAACTAAACAACTGCGATGAACGATTGAAAGGCAAACTTTCAGCTGCACTTATTCACCATATCTCCGGACTCAATAATGTTCTTGCGCTGGAAATTGTGAAATCCAAATGTGAAGCTCTGGATCTACTCTTGCCGGAAAATGTAAAAGAACTAGTTTCTTCACAACTTGAATTTAATGTTTATGGTTTAGAAAGCGCATTGATTAAATTAAAAAACATCAGTGAGCTGAAGCATTCTCCTGTCACGATTGAACTCGCCAGACAGGAAATTCAGGTTAAAGAAAAGACTCTCACTCACAGCATTCGTCCACTTTTGGTCGACGTAGCCAACAGCTTTCAGATTAGTGTGGAAAACCTTCTCTCTCACAATCGCCGCAAAGATTATTCACTGGCCCGTCATGTGGCGATGTTCATTCTTCGCGAAAAAGAAAATATGAATATAATGAAAATCGCCGAACTTTTCGGAAGAGACCACAGCTCAATCATTTATGCCTGCGAGAAAATCCGCACTGAAGTTGAAACCGATCAACGATTGAAGAAAAAAATAGAACACATAATTTCTTGCTATCACTGAGCACCGGGGCTTGCTACCTTCTGCCTTTCTGATTTCTACTTGAATGAGTGGAGGTGCTTATGAAACCAAATGTAGGTGAAAAAGAAGCTCGTTATCGCATCGGAGTCGGGATCGCTGCGGCCATCGCAGCACTGACAATTTCGAAATCAAAATCCCTTTCAACTTTTCTGGGAATGGTCGCGGCCTCAGGAATTGAGACGGGACTTTCCCGCTATTGTCCAATGAGTGAATTGTTAGGAATTGATAATGCCCCTGAGAGATCTGATACGCCTATCAAATCTGTGGCGAAGACAGTGGGGAAATCCATTTCTGATCCGTTATTGCATTAAAATTACTCAATGCATGCAATCAAATGTAAGAGTTCTTTGAAAGACTTTTCGCCACGCGCTTCAATAAGATCTAGTTTATGCTGAAAACGTTTTTCTTAACTCTTTTATTGGCGATGATGTCTTTTGCCGTTTTAGCTCAAGACCAGTTAGCTACACAGATTTTTGAACAAGAGCAGTTCACTGAACTTGAAGTAAATGATTTCATCGCCCGTTATCCTGAACTGGAATCTCTCCAGGTTGCTTCGATGGCCAGAATCCCTGCGGACAATGGCTTCACTTTGAAATTGTATTCAGAAAAAACCAATGATGTTTACATTATTGAGAAATCAACAGCACAAACTGAGATCGAGAAAACTTTTATTCCTTTTGAAGTCACGAACAAATATTTTGAAGGTGAAATTCAGGGAACTCTTTTCGAGACACTGAAAGAAAATCTAAAGAGTGAAAAAATCGCCAGGCAGATCAGTGAAGCTTTTAAAGAAGATTTTACAACTACACGCGGATTAAAAGTCGGCGCTTCTTATTCATTTGAAGTTATCGAATACCTTGATAACGGACAACCGGTTAAATTCGGCGATGTCGTCAAGGCCACATTGTTTGACGGCAAAGCTGTTTCAGAAAGAGTGTTGCAACAGGACCTCGAAACTCTGAGCTGGCATTTATTGCCTTTAGATCCTGCCAAAAATGAAAAGCCATTCTATGCACCGGTGAAAATGAGCAGAGTTTCAAGCTTGTTCAATCTTGCCCGCAAGCACCCGGTGAAAAGAAGAATTCAACCGCACAATGGAATTGATTTTGTCGCTAAGTCCGGGACGCCGGTTTATCCTGCGCTTGATGGAGTCATCATTGCCATTGGTCGCGCAAAAGCCAAAGGCAAATTTATTTTAATTGAACATGAAAATGGCTACCAGACCACTTACGATCATTTGAGAAAATTTACGAAAGGACTTCGCGTTGGTTCTAAAGTTGATTTGAATGAACAGATTGGTGAAGTCGGTAGAACAGGTTATGCGACGGGCGCACATTTGCACTTCGGAGTTCTTCGCGATGGCCTTTATGTGAATCCAATTTATCTGGTTAAAGACTATACGTTTGATCAAAAAGATCTCTATGAAATCGCCGAAACTGAGGAAGAATCGGCCGAGTAGTCTCCCAAATTTCCCCTGAAGATTTCCGACTAGAATTCCAATTTTAAGAGGTTGCCGTTTTTTGATGATTGGCACTCGTTCTGCATTAGTTAAAGACAGGAAGGAAAGACAAAGAAACCTTTTACAGTTCTAGTCTTTGTGTGAATGAAAGTTCATTTCCAACCGAACAGTAAGAAGCCACCTCACGGTGGCTTTTTTATTTTACGGCCTTTTCAATAAAATTTTTCGGCACCGATGTTTTTTTAACTGGTGCTTCAAACCAGACACGCACATCTTCATCCAAAGCTATTCCGTGCATATAATTATAAAGTGCTTTTCTCAGACCTTCTCCCAGCATATCCAGGTCTGGACGGGTAGGATCATCGTAATACACGGTGTTTTTGGCAAATAAACCGTTTTGGGGAACTTCGATAGGGTGAAGGGTGATTTGATATTTGTCGGGGTTTAAACCGACAGGAGAGTGCGCTGTACACATAAACCGGTGCCAATAGGCAGATTGAATGCAATCGTTAAGGAAAAGTTGTCTGACGACTTCTAAACTGTCGACTGTTTCCTCAATTGTCTGAGTCGGGAAACCGTACATTAAATAAGCATGGACATAAATGCCATGACGAGAAAAAGCTTTGGTGACTCTTGCGACTTGCTCGACCGTTGTGCCTTTATCAATCATTTTTAAAATGCGCGGGCTTGCTACTTCAAGACCGCCAGTAACTGCGATACAGCCTGAATCGGCCATCACCTCAGCGATATTTTCAAAACTTTTATCGAATCGAAGATTTCCCCACCAGGAGATCTTCACATTTTGCCTGATGAGTTCTTCACTCATTCCTTTTACCAGCGCCGGTGGAGCGGCTTCATCGACAAAGTGAAATCCAGTTTGTTTTGTTTCAGCGATAATTCGCTTCATCTGATCGACGAGAGTGGAAGCTTTCATCGGTTCGTAACGATTGATGTAATCGAGAGTGACATCACAAAAAGTACATTTCTTCCAGTAACAGCCGTGGGCCATTATCATTTTATTCCAACGGAAATCAGACCACATCCTGTGCATTGGATTCGGCATTTCAAGCATGGGAATGTATCGCTCTAAGCTTAGGCCATCAAAAGTCGGGCCTCCCAGGTTTTTGAAAGAGAAATCTTTTTGAACGGAAGAGGACTTCTGAATTTTTCCTTCGCGAATATACCATGTTCTCAGCAATTCATTTTCTGTTCTTTTTCCCTGTAGAAATTCCAACAGAAGCATGACAGGCGTTTCGCCGTCATCGAAAACGAGATAGTCCGCAAATTCAAAGAAACGGCTATCTGATAATTCTCTCAGTTCAGTGTTAACAAATCCGCCGCCAAAAATGATTTTTTTGGAGGGATAATTTTCTTTAATATACTTTGCCGCCCGTAAAGCTCCATACATATTTCCGGGAAACGGAACAGTGAAACCGATAACATCACAATCAGTCGCTTCGACGTAAGATTTCACACAGTCCATCAATAACTGATCGACGAGCGTGATTTGCTTCAGGCCTTCGTAGAGAAAATCAAATGAACTTTGTGAAGAAGCGAGTGCCTCACCGTAATGAGAAAAACCAAAGCGGTCATCAACTGCGTTTTTAATCAAGTCGGCCAGATCGTCGAGATAAAGACTTGCAATATACTTCGCTTTATCCTGAACTCCCATTTCACCAAAGAGCGCTGAAATTTCGTTCTCGTGTTCATCGAGAGGAGAAAAGCGGGGACCCTCCGGCAATAAGGCCCTTTTGGAAATTCTCAATGCGAGACTGGAATCCTTCCCTTGAAGAAAGGTAAGAACCCGATCGATGGTTGATTGATAATCTGAAAAAGCTTCAAGAAAAAACTCTTCAAATTCACTCAGCTCTTTTTTCTTTTCTATTTCGTTTTTAATGAGAGCAAGACCTTCGCTGCAAAACAAGCGGTGAAACAGATCCAGCCCCAGATCTCTTTGAGTGGTTTCCACAGATTGATCGCGTAGAAATTGTGTGAGATACGCCGTTGCTGGATAGGGCGTATTCACCTGGGTCATAGGTGGAATGATCAGAAGAACTTTCATATGGGGAGAGTTTTAGCATACGGCGGAGGAAATTCGAAAAGAATATAAAAATTTCATGCCTTTTTCGTGGGAATCAGGCCAAAGCGGGGGCCTTGGCCTGATAAATTCCGTTTTAGTGCAGCTGTCGCTCTGAATTTTCGTCCGACTCTTTGGACTGCATGGATGCGGCTCCTCCAGATGATCCTGTTGCTGACTCTTCCTCAAAATCATTATCGGTTTTGAATTGCTGCCAGTTTTTTTCAGCAAAAGTCCAGTCGACAATATTCCAGTAATTTTTCAAATACCCTGGACGTTCATTCTGATAGTCGAGGTAGTAAGCGTGTTCCCAGACATCACAGGTAAGCAAAGGGGTAAGTCCGTGAGGAATGGGATTGTCAGCATCTTTTGTATTCATAATGGAGAGCTTTCCTTCTTCATTGCAAACAAGCCATGTCCATCCAGATCCAAAAAGTTTCTTGGCCGATTCGTTGAACTGATTTTTTAATTCTTCAAGACTGCCGAAGCTTTGATTGATCTTTATTGAAAACTCCTCGCTCATCGTTTCTTTTCCACCGGGAGTGAGACAATGCCAGTAGAAATCGTGATTCCATGCCTGAGCAGCATTGTTGAAAACGTTTTGGAGCGTTTTCTCCGACTCAAGAATAATGGATACAAGATCTTTTGAATCAAGTGGAGTATTTGCAATTAACTCATTTAGTTTAGTCACGTAATTTTTGTGATGTTTTCCGTGGTGAAATTCAAGCGTTCGCTTAGAGATAGAAGGTTCAAGCGAGTCGATGGGGAAGGGAAGTTGGGGAAATTCTATGGCCATAATCAATCTCCTTTTTTAAGGTTTCAGCTTAAATTAGAAGAAGCAATAAAAAGGCCGTGTTTACTCAACTCCTTAGGTCAGTAACGAAATGATCTTATTTTTTGATTTGAGAAATGGTTTCAAAATCCATAAAGCTGTTTTCTGAACCAAAGAAACAAGTATAAGTATCAACCCACTTGTCTTTGACTTTGACCTGTAGAAAACGCGGACGTCCTCCAATGCGATAGCACTGAATAAATCCCGGAGAGCCGATTCCACCGCCGGGATGTTCAATCTTCTTTTTTTCTCCCCTGCTCAAACATTCTTTTGCATTTTTTTTGCAATCATTGCTGATGAGAAAGTAGGATTCACTTTGATAGCATCCATCAACAGAGAATTGTTTTCCCTCTGTCCCGGGAATTTCAATAAACTTCAAATTGAGTTTTTCACAATTCCATTTTAGATCTTCAGCCTGGGCAAAAGAGGGAAAAGAGAATATCAAAATCAGAATTAAGAAAAAAAGTGTTTTCATTTGTGGCCTTAGTATTTGAACATTGTTGAGAGCGCTTGCCAGATACCGGTGACAGCTGCAGCGAAGCCATCAAAAATGGATTTCAACATTCCCCCAAAATCCATTCCGCTGAACGGATTGCTGAAGTCGTTATTGTTATTTTGAGTTGTCGTAGTTGTTGTATCGCTTTCGGTTTTCTTCTTCTCATTGCTGTCTCTTCTTGTGACAACCCGATCTTCCACTGGAGCTCTGTCTTCTTTTTTCTTTTCAATAAGAGGTTTAACTTCATTCTTTTTTGCATTCTTAACAACGACGACATCGGTAACAGCGCCTTGGAGCTGATCATTGTCCATCCAGAAAGACCCTTTGGCCGGGTCACATTTCTTTTTTATTTCCGGTCTGTAATAAGCACAGCTGCGTCCCCATGAATTTCGGACGAGGTATTCACATTTTCCATCGGCCCCTGGTCTTCGCGCAACGATCATCAACTCGTGTGGACCATGACCACCCGGTACCGATTCGTCAGTGGCAATAACTGCTGTACTCATTCCGATACTTGGCATGGAATCATTATCGAGAGCATCGTCCAGAATCTTACTGACACTTTTTCCTTTGGTGTAGATCAAGTCAGTATCCGGTTCTGCAATTTTTCTATTTCCTTCGCAAAGTTTATTCATGAGGGCACGCAAACTTTTCAAGCTGTCGCCTTCATTTTGAATGAGCACTTCGCGGATCATATCGCCGGTCACGTTAGGAAGAGACGGTTTGATAACTTTGACAAATTGATCACCTGAACACTGAGCACAGTAGTCCATCGGCTTTCCTTTCGCCTTAAAGTCATCCGCGATTTGTTGAAAAGATTCCATTAAAGTCTGCAAAGCTTGATGACCAAGGTTTGACGACGATGTCTGATCAGAAGGAATAATGGACTCGGGACAATAGCCGTTTTTCTTTGCAACGTTTGTCGCTGAGAGAATGCTGATTCCGCTCATATCCTGAAGGCGGCCTTCTTTTTTTTGATTAGCGTATTGGTTTAATGAAACATCGACAGCTGAAACGGCTTCACCCACAGAAAAAGAAAGTGAATCTGTGGTCGCATAAGCACCACACCAGCCAACACTGTCCTGATCGCGAGGTTTCGAGAAATGATCGATAAGATTTTCTTTACCGACAGATTTTAAATACGAGGGATCGGTGAGATCCTTTGGCGTACAATCGGCAAACGCGTACGTGTGAACTAATAGAAGCAGCGGTATGTACTTTTTCATACCTCCCTGTTCGGAAACCTGACTAAAAAGCTTTAGCTTGGGAGCTAATACCTTGATTCAACATAGATAAATTGCCAAGTAGAGTAAACTCGTCAACACTTATTAAGATGAAAGCATTGGCCTTAATCTTCGTATTTATTTGCACATTTTCCAGGCCGGTTGCCGGGGAAGATTTGCTTTTTAAAGAAGGGTCCCTGGTCAATTTTGCTCCGCCTGTGATCAACAAAGATTACTATTTGTTTGAATACGGCTTCATCGTCAGAAAAGAAATCTCGAAATGGAAGTACGGTTATAATGCTTTCGTCAACGCTTCACTTTGGGAAGACTGGAAAAACCGTTCGGACAATCTTCATGCTGGAGCGCTCGGCTTTAAAGCAGGAGTGTTGTTTCCTCTCTTAAGCAAGCCTTTGTTTTATCGAGTGGCCGGAGGATTTGCGAAATCTGTTCTGCATAAAAATCCAATTTTTGGAAAAGATGATCAGAGTGTTTCAAAAAAAACATTATTGTTATTCGAAGCAGGGCTTGTTTATAAATTTGATAAGATTTATATCTCTGCCACTTTTCAACAGAACAATGTCAAATTTTTCAAGAGACACATCTTTTTTTCAGTCGGGGTGAATTATTAAATTCATCACACTATTACTCATTCTTTTTTCAACCGCTTCATTTGCTGAAGAGAAGAAAGAGGTTATTCCTGGGGAACAGACGGGGAAATTTATATCTTCTGAATGGCGACTTTTTAACAGAACTATAGATTCCTTTTTTTCCAATCAAAAATACCTTGCGAAGGATAATAAAAGCACGATTTTCGTTTCAACAGCTATTTATAAATCGGAAGGATCGAAAATCGAAAATGATTTTGATCTTCAGATGCGTTTCGATCTGCCTCGCACCACCAAAAAATTAAAACTGGTTATTGAAAAAGAGCAGAACGAAATTAAAAAAGCACTGACAGACGAAAACGTCGCGCGAAATAAAAAAAATCGCATTACTTCAAAATACACGACCGCGTATGAAAACCGCTATACTGCAGGAGCGGATTTTATTCTGCCAAAATTAAAAGTTTTCAGCAGTATGATTAAATTCGGGATACGTCTCGATATGCCCATCAATCCTTTTCTCAAGCTCAATATGCAAAAAGAAATCAACACTAAGTATGTTGATATAGATCTCGGGCAAACTTTTCTTCTCTATCGCCAGGCCGGCTTCCAGGAAATTTCACAGCTCTCTTTCAATAAAAAATGGTCCGAAATTTTTCATATTGAACAGATTAATTCATTAGTGTGGACAGATGAAAAAGATATCTTTGAACTCCGCCACAGTTTAACTTTGTATCAGCACATCGGCGAAGAAAAAGGTTTGTCTTACGCTATTGGTGCAAACGCCAAATTTTCTCCGACCTATTACTATGACGGTTACGATGCTTCCGTCAGTTACAGACAACTTCTTTACGGAAAGTGGCTCTACGGAACAATGACAGTCGGTGCAGATTTTCCTAAGTCTGATCATTTTGATGATGATAAATTTGTGCAGTTGCGATTGGAAGCTTTCTTTCGTTAGTTGCAGAAATAAGAAGGCCCCAGAACGGGGCCGATGCTTACATGTCTCTCAATGCCTGGATTCGTTCTTCAAGGGGAGGGTGGGTAGAGAAAAGTTTCATGACGTTTACTCTTGAAGAGATCTGCATTGAGCGAAAGTTCGGATTCTCCCTCGCTTCCACTTCAGCTAAAGACGGATACACGCGCTGAAGAGATTGAAGAGCAGAAATCATTTTTTCTTTTCCGGCGAGACTTGCACCGCCATGATCAGCGCGGAATTCGCGGTAGCGCGAGAACCAGGCGATAATGGGCATAGCGAGCAATCCAAAAACGATATCAAGTACAAAGACGAGAATAGTGTGCATGAAAGGACTTGCAGGTGCATCGTCATCATCTTTTCTCATTGCTTGTGTCAATGCAAACGCAATGACTCTTGAAAAGAACATGACAAAGGCATTCACTACACCTTGAACTAAAGTCATTGTCACCATATCGCCGTTTGCGATGTGGGCCACTTCGTGGGCCAGAACGCCCTCTACAGAATCGCGATCCATTCTTTGCAACAGACCGGTCGATACAGCAACGAGAGAATTATTTTTCGATGGACCTGTTGCAAAGGCATTCACGTCTTCTGACTGATAAATACCAACATCCGGCATTTTTGTTAATCCGGCCTGGGCCGCGAGATGATGAACTTTCTGGACGAGATCACGATATTCCGGCCTGTCCGAAACAATTTCAACTCCCATGGTCCATCTGGCCAGGGGCTTTGAAATAAGCAGGGTAATGAATGAACCACCGAGACCCCAGACAAGGCAGAAGGCCATCAGTGTTCCGTAATTTATTCCGGTGGCCGAGATATAGTGACCAATTCCCAGTACTGACATTAATGTGCTGATCGTAATTGAGACCAGCAATGAAACTGCAAAGAAGATGAAAATTCGCTTTAACATATTACACTCCTGTATCTTTTAATTCGCCCTGAATACCCCATAATTTGCTGAGCAGACGAGGCGCGTGTGTTGCAATGTAGGCCATGAGACAAAACTTGATCACACGGCTGAATAAAATCACAGCGGCGAGAGGAGCATAGGGAATGTCCGACAACGCCGCCATGATGAGGGCCGGTTGTTGTGTGAACGGTGTTACACCAACCAAAAACACAACAAGCAGTCCATACTCACTGAAAAAATTCAATGTGACTTTCCAGACCTGAGTTTGATCAACTCCGGGATAGAGCTGAAGTATCTGATCTATCCCGATGTGGTTAACCAGTGAGATGAGCGTAAGTGAACCGATCGCCGATCCCACCGCCACAAAAAGTCCGAAAGAAATCCATCGCTTTTTCATAAGCATTGAACTTGAAATTAAAATACCATCAGTCGGAATAACGATTAACAAAGCATCAAGCGCCGCCAACAGCAACAGTAGAGGAGGGAACCATATTCTATTGGCAAATCCTCTTAGCTTTGCGATCGCATCCTTAATGAGCTGATGATATTTATCTGTAATTTTCATTACACTACTTCTTTTAGTTTTCTTTTTTCTTCAATTCTCGCCACGTACCACGAGCTTAAGCCAGCAGTTGTTAGAATCGCAAAGATCACGAGCAATGAAACCCAGCTTGGGATTTTAATAAAATCCACAATCAACATTTTTGTTCCGATAAAACCAAGAATCGCTGCAAGACCTGGTTTAAGGTAGCGAAGTTTGCTGACCCAATCGGCGAGAACAAAGTAAAGAGCGCGCAAACCAAGGATCGCAAGAATGTTTGAAGCAAAAGCGACAAACGCATCTTGAGTGACAGAGAAAACCGCAGGAATGGAGTCCACTGCGAAAACCAAATCCGTTACTTCAATAACTATTAAAGCAAGAAATAACGGAGTCGCTTTCTTGATACCATTTTCTTTAACAAAGAAATGATTGCCTTCTAATTTGTTAGTCGTCGGAACAAATTTCTTGAACGTTCTGATAGACCACGATTCATTCGTATCAATTTTCTCATCAGAGTTTTTAAGAAACTTAAATGCTGTAACAACCAGAATGGCGCCAAACACGTAAAGGATCCATTCGAAGTGATGAAGTAACTGCGCACCCACCAGTATGAATATTGCTCTCAGAATAATGGCCCCGAGAACACCGAAGAAAAGCACTTTGTGCTGATATTTCGGTGCAATTTTAAATGAACTGAAGACGAGAAGAATGATGAACAAATTATCTACACTGAGACTTTTCTCAACCAGGTAACCCGTAAGAAATTGAAAGCCCAGATCGGAACCGAAATTCATGGCAAACCAGAAGTTAAAAGCAAGGGCAATGGTAATCCACAATCCGCTTTCAATTAAAGCTGCCTTAACCTTATGGCCTTTTTCATTTTTTCCGAACAAACTTAAATCAACCATTAATAGCACAACAATAGCGATGGAAAAGCCTATCCAAAGCCAGCTCGGCGCAACAGATATCTGAGACATAAAAAAACCCCCTTCAGTCATGATCTCTATGTTATTATCGTTGATAATGATGTATTGATAAAATAGATAAAAATGAGCTTTTGATCCGTTTTAAGCGATACAAGTCAGAGGAGAGTGTATGAATCCATGGTTAAATTATCATCATTTAAACTATTTCAGAGTCATTGCTGTCGAAGGAAGTATTTCAAAAGCAGCCGAAAAATTGAAAATTGGACAATCAACTCTCAGCGCCCAGCTGAAACTTTTTGAAGAGACAATTGGAATACCTCTTTTTGAACATAAGCATCGAAAACTTATTCTCACAGAACAGGGAATGCTCACCCTGGAATATGCCAATGAAATTTTCAAAATGGGAGATGAGCTGCTCGGAGTTCTGCACGACAGAAAAATCCCAAGCAGACCTCACGTGCAGTTTGGAGCTCTCGACAGTGTTCCAAAGCACGTTGTACTGGCCGTCGCTCAGGCCGCTTTGAAAGCGGGAAGATGTACAGTTTCTTTTCTCGAAGGCAACGGAGAGGAGTTAATGCGCGAGATGGAAATGCATAAGATCGATCTCGTTATTGCCAATTATATTCCACGCCTCGGTGCGGATATGAAAATTTATTCACGTTTAGTAGCGAAACATCCAGTTTCTATCTACGGATCAAAAAAATTCCTCGGACTTCGAAAGAATTTTCCTGAGTCATTGGAAAATGCAACGTTCGTTCTTCCTACTGCTCACAGCAAGCTCAGACATGACGTAGAACATTTTTTCAAATCAAAAAAAATCAATCTCGATGTCGCGGTAGAAACTCAGGATACAGAACTACAAAAGCTGATGGGGATAGAAAGCGTAGGCTTGATTCCTCTAACTCCTTCGGCAGCTGAATCATTTGTTAAGGAAAAGAAGCTGTTTGAAATAGGAAAAATTCCAGGCGTTTATGAAGAAATTTTCTTTTTATCGCTGTCGAGAAAGATTGAGAATCCGATTTCCAGCCAGATAATGAAGCATCTGACCCTTAATAAATAAGGCCGGTTTATGACTAACATCATTAATTAAATCTTAATAAAATGTTCATTACGGCCGATAATTTAGTATGACTTTAAAGCATACAAAAAGTATCGAAGATGTGGGGAGCTGGACTTTTGAAGTTGCCACGAGTTCGTTTTATTTTGATGAAAAATGCGCAGAGTATTTTGGACTTCAGGAAAAAGAACTGGGGTACGAAGCATTTTTGGATCAATTTGATTCAGAAAACCGTTTTTTTCTGCACAATCATTTTCAGCAGCTGATCAAGCACAATATTCCTTTCGTTTTAGAATGCGTTATCGGTTCCAACGAGTATGAAAAGGCCATCAGGCTCAGTGGTTCTGCCGGTGAGTTCAGGGACGGTCGGGTTGTTAAATTGAGCGGTATCATCCGGTTGTATACCAACGACTTGAACAGCAAATTCAGGCAAGGTTTGATTCTCAATATTCTGGATGATCTCGCGATTATTTCCATTTCAAACACCAAGGGCGAGATCATTTACGCCAATAAACTTTTCTGTGAAGTCTCAGGTTATGAAAAAGAAGAATTGCTGGGGAACACTCATGCCATTGTCAAATCAGGTGTACACTCCAATGAGTTCTATAAAAAGATGTGGCAAACTATTTGTGAAGGGCGAGTCTGGCACGGTGAAGTCATCAACAAAAAGAAAAACGGCGAATTGTATTACGTTGAAGCTCATATTTATCCGGTTTTAAATTTCAAACAGGAAATCACTGAGTTCATTGCTGTTCGTTTTGATATCACTGAGCAAAAAATGCGGGAACAGGATGAGCTCGTTCGCGCAAAGTTTCAGATGATGGGTGAGACGAGTGCCCAGATTATGCACGATGTGATGAACCCTTTGACCATTATTCAGATGTCTCTCGATATGCTTGATTATAAAGTAAAAAAAGGTTTGTCGGTTTCACAAGAAGAGCTGGACAAAAAAGTCTCCAGCATGCGTGATTCAACTTCGCGGATCAGGACTATTTTTTCCAACATGAAAGATTTACTTGCTAACAAGAATGAAACTCAGGAGATGGATATTTACGATTGCGTCCATAAAGCAATTGAGATTTCTTCTTTGCGTCTCGGAAAAAATAAAATCGATACTGAAGTTCATTTTCATGTCGGACAATTTGAAGTTGAGTTCAATTTTCAACAATTGCTTCAGGTTCTTATCAACCTGACAAATAATTCCATTGATGCCATTGATGGATTGCCGGAAAAATGGATAAAGTTTACTGTTGTTGAGCACGAAAGTTTTTTCATTCTTTCGATTACTGATTCTGGTCACGGCATTGATCCTTCTTTGCACAAAAAAATATTTCAATCGTTATTTACTACCAAAGATAAAGAGAAAGGGACCGGACTCGGCCTGCCCATTTGTAAGCGTATAATGGAAAATTATGGCGGCAAAATTGAAATCAATAGTCATTCGACCAACACTCAATTCGATATTTATCTGCAGAAGAAACTTACTTTGATCAAAGCGGCCTGATTGGGCTTCACTTGTTATAAAAAATTGTTTAACCTGTTTTAATGAAGGGAACAACATTTTTAAAACCACTCGAATTCAATCTTGAAGCTGCCGGCGAAAAATGGCGCCAGGGCGATAAAGTCAAAGGGACTCTGACAGTAAAGAATCATGGAGCAGACATTGTAGAGATGCCTGTTTTGAAAATTGTTCTGTGTGAAGGCATTTATAAAAAAATCAAAACAAAAGATGCAAAGGCTTGGAAAACTTTAACTGAAACAAAGTTTGAAGAACCCTTTAACTTAAAAGGTCATGAGGAGAAGACTTTTTCCTTTGAATTTACTCTTCCAGAAAATTCTCTGATCACTGACAAGAATGGAAGTCTCTATCTGGCTTTCTTCGATAAAACGGGAAAAGACGAGCAGCCTGCTGGGCATATCGAACTGGTCATTGAACCAAAAATGGTGATCAGTCAGATACTGGATTCCATTCAAAGTTTTTTGCGTTTTAAAGTTGTTCAGATAAAATTTACAAAAGGCATGATAGAAGTAAAACTGACGCCGCCCTCGTCTTCGAGAGAGCTCAGTACGATCGATAATCTCATTCTCAACCTTTCAGAAGTCGAAAAAACACTAAAAATGAATTATGAGTTTAATATGCGCGTACTGGATATGGCCGGTGGGGCCATGTCCGCTCAAAAGAAAACGCGCTCTTTCGAACAATCCTTTACTTCAAAACAATATTTGCAATATGATTCACTCAATCAGGAATTTATTCTTCAATCGATCAACAGCGTTTTAAACGAAGTGAAGCCAAAATTTCTATGATGAAAGCCGTGATTTCTTCCATCATTCAGGAAACGCCTAAAATTAAAATCTTCAGATTGTGGCATGGAAAAAATGATTACGTTTTTAAACCCGGCCAGTGGATTGATTTAAAGGCGCAGGTAGAAGGGAAAAATATTGGCGGCTATACGATCATCAGTTCTGCGCACACTCTGGAATATATCGACCTCGCTGTTAGAGAATCACTCCATCATCCGGTAACTCAATTTCTTCATTCAGCAAAAGTTGGAGCGGAATTAGAAATTACCGAGGGCCAGGGGAAATTCTTTCTTACGGATGAAATGGCCAAAAGTCCAAGCCTCACTTTTATCGCCGGAGGAATCGGGCTTACGCCGATTCTTTCTATGATTCGAAGTCTGGATAAGTCAAAAACGAATGTGAAACTTTTTTATTCTGTTTCCAACGCTGAAGACATTCTTTTTAAAGAAGAGCTCGCTCCTTTTTCAGTTTTTACTGTGACAAAAGATATTCATTGGAAAGGTGAGAGAGAACGAGTCAGTGCTTCGCTGTTAAAAAAATATAAAGCTGATTTCAATTCTCATTTCTTCATCTGTGGGCCTCGCGCGATGATAGATTCTCTCTCTCAGGAATTGCGTGAAGCAGGCGTTCCCAAAGATAAAATCCACTTTGAGAAGTGGTGGTAAAACCGATCAAAATCTTCAAATAATCTGATTTAAATTATGTTTTAGCTGTATCCGCAGGTCTAGCATTTACTCATAAGTAAACAACGAGGTTTATATGAAAATCCTGATAATGCTAGTAATGATGATGGTTGGAAATGCAGTTTATGCAAACAGTGCGGAAAGAGAAGAATTGTTTTCGCCTGAACAAAATAATCAAATCGTAAAAGCGATAGACTATATTTGTGGAGATATCTGGTGTGAAGGTTACTACGATTATAAGTTTATCGGTTTGTCTTGTGATAAGAGCGGTCAAGATTGTGACTTGAGCTTCCAGTTCAAAGAATCATTCGATGACAGAAGAGTGCAGTATTCACCCGTACAAGTTTGCCATATCGATGGCATCTCTTCTCTCAATCAGGTAATGGAAGATGACCAATACCTGCAATTCGGTTTCATCAATAAGCTGAATGATTGCTTTGAAGAATTAGCTGAAGCTTATCACGGACACTAACGTCAAAGGTCCCCGCAAAAATGCTACTGCCTTCGGTTTTTGCGGGGACGTCTTTTTTAATGAGCAGAATATTCTTCGTAATCAGTTTGTTCATTTCCATACGGTACAAAATCTTTTTCCGCAAATTTTACAACTTCAGTAAAAATCTTTTGAGTTCCTGCTGGGAAATTTTCCATAGTAATGCCTTCAAGATCCAGTTGTTTTAATTTTTTCTGGAGTCTCTTGAGCAGCGATTCAATTTCATTGAACTCGCGGGCGTGGGGAAGTTTCGGTGTTTCACGAATAGCTTCTTCAACACCTTTGACTTTTGCTTCCTTCACAAATTTTTTGATTTCGCGAACGGGAAGAGTTTTGATGTGATTTAAGGCTTTTTTCTGTTCGTCTTTTTTCAGCTTCACAATTTCATTAGTCTGGCTGATTGAAAGTTCGCCGTTGACTCGAGCTTCTTTAACTGACGTGTCGGCCATTTCATCGCGGTTGATCGCTTCGTGAATCTGTTTTGGAGAAAGGCCTGTTTTTTCAGCTACGATATTGAGAAATTTTTCCGCAGGAAGAACTTCTTTTTTTTCTTCGATTTCTGCTTCTTCCGCAGTCACAGGTTCCGGTTTTTCTTCTTCAGGATTGATTGCCTGATAAATTTCTTTGGCGCGGCGAAGGTGCCCTTCCAGTTCCACTTTTGTCAGATCTTTTCTCACGAGGTTTTCGTCGATTGAAACAAGTTCTTTTTCCAGCTCGCCTTTATCGACGACGACGACAGGAGCTTCTGTATAACCCAGGTTTAAAAGTGCCTGAAAGCGTCTTGCGCCTGCGAGAATCACGTTATCAGTAGAAATGACCAGGGGAGCGATAAGACCCACTGTCTGGATGGATTTTTCGAGATCAGAAACGTCTGTTCCCAGTCTCAGGTAAGCGTTAGTTGCTTTAAGGTCATTAAGTCTTCTTGACTCAGTCTGAGTTTTCAAAATGTCTCTCCGGTAAAATCAATCATTGTGTGTGTGTGGCAGATAGAATGAAGACCGGAGGCACAAAAGTCAGGTGAATTATCCTAAAAATTTATGACATCTATTCTAAGATGCCTGAATTTCTTTGAGTGTAGAGGCAGGAAAAACGACAAAATACATTTATTCTTTTCGCAGATGACTGATGCGTAACCGGCATAGAAATGGCTATCTCAAACATAGAAAAGATATTCGTGCGCAAGACTTCTTTCCCAAAGAGAATACCAGTGAGGAGAACGACTATGACAAAAAAAACATCCTTCAATGAAGAGGCCGCGGCCAATTATCACGAAGCCACTGAGAATTCTTTTCAACAAACTTCGCAGCGATTGAGTGAAGAGGGACTGCGCGGCGATTATGTATCGCAATTTGAAACTGAATACGGGCCACTGACTGATGAAATCAGAAAAGCGTTGCTGGAGAGCAAGCAGATCAATGCAAGTGGCATCAATCTTCGCGTGGGAAAAAACGAGATTCTTCTTTACGGAAGTGTCCTTTCTGAATCTGAAAGGAAAACAGCAGAAGATATAGTTTCCGAGAGAGCTGAAGGAAGAATCGTCAAAAACGAAATCACACTTCAGCATTAGAACCTGCAATCATTTCTTAAAGCTTGACGGGAATTTTAGAAAACAAGAAACTTAAAGTTCAGTCAGGAGTTTTGAATGAGCGCAAGCATGTCATGGATCGTATTGGTAATAGCAGGACTATTGGAAACTTGTTGGGCCATTGGATTGAAATACTCTCAGGGGTTCACCAGACCTGCAGCAACGACTTTCACAATCATCACTCTCGCCGGCAGTATGTATCTTTTGGCAAAAGCAACAGAGCAGCTTCCCATCGGAACAGCTTATAGTGTCTGGGTGGGGATAGGTGCTTTAGGCGCTTCTGTCCTCGGCATTGTTCTCTTTAAAGAAGAGGCCACTCCCGCAAGATTATTTTTTCTTCTGCTTCTCATAGTTTCTATCCTTGGTCTTAAGATGACTTCCAGATAACTTCAAAATAGAAGATGTTATAAATTTATATAAGACAAAAGTGCTTTCCTTCCTGATAATTAATTCATGAGAAAAGTTGCACTAGTTTTTCTATTCATGTTTTTTTCAGTCGCAGAGGCGAGAGACCTCTCCAGTCAGTTTGATTTATTGTACAAAACGCCGGCCCATAAATTAAACCGCTCTGAAATTGCAGCTTATTCAAAGATTAATTTTTATTTCGTACCGGGAATCCTGGCGGAGACATTTATTTCCGATGATCCCAGATCGAAAATTGATTTTTCTTTTCTGACAGGAAACTACTTTGACGGTGAAATAAAAGTTTTGACCAAAAAATTTGCTTTTAGAGCTGAAAGACTTTCACCTTCTTCACTTTCGGTCGATGAAACGCGGACTAATATAAGAGTTGCTCTTGAACAAAGCCGTAGAGAAAACCGCAAAGCGATTTTTATCTGTCATTCTTTGGGCGGCCTGGCGCTGCTGGAAGAGTTGGTTGAAAACACCGAAGAGCAGGAGCAGGTTGCAGGAATTCTCTTTCTTCAATCTCCTTTCTCAGGATCGCCGCTTGCCGATACGTTTTTAAAAAACACAGACAGTAAAAGCAAAATGCTTGGACTTTTGATGGCATGGTTAAATGTTGGACATGAAACAGTAGAACGCTTGACGACGACTCATCGTAAACAGTACCTGCAGACTTACTCTCGAGAGATACGCAAGCTCATTCGGACTCTTCCAGTGATTACACTAGGAGGAGTCGTCAATGGTCATGCCACGCTCTTTCAACCAACAATGCCTTTAATTGAAGGGGAGAGCGATGGAATGGTTCCCTTTGAAAGTTCAAAATTATTTTCAAATGATTTCATCAAACTCGATAAGGCCGATCACGGCGAACTTGTGGCGCGTGTTCTCTTCGACAATTTTGACAAAGAAATTTTCACTGAGACTTTGTTGAAAATGCTCGCCCTGAAAAAATAAAAAAGCCCCGGTAAACCGAGGCCTTTCGCATTTTTTATTTTTTGTAAAATTTATTCAGCGTAAATGACAGCTCCGCCTTTCAACTCATTGATGACGTAAGCACTTTCATTTGGATTAAGTGCGGGACATCCCCAGCTGCGTCCTGCTTTCTGTCCTGGCACAACATACTCTGCCGGGTGAATAACGATGGCGCGATCGCGGGCATTTGAGTTCGTAGAAGATTTTCCATCGAGACGTAAAGAGTAGCCGTGACTTCCTTCATACGTTTCTGCCGTCAGGTAAACACCCTGAGAGCTCGCATTGGATCCTTCTGTGTTGGAAAAGATCGTTGCGTAGCCGTCGTAGTCAGGATCAGATCCTTTTCCGTGGGCCACTTGAAATGTTTCAACGTTACCCGTTTCCATGTTGATGACATAAAAACGTTCGCGCGAACTGTGCTGACTAAAATCGATAACGCCGACAAATTCTTTATTTCCGATTCTGGACTGATTTGCATCGTAATATTTAAGGGCCGCCGCCAAACGTGCCTTTGGCACAATTCCCCCCGGATCGAGGTGAGAATATTTATCGCTGATTGTAGTGTTTGTAGTCACTACAGGTGTTGTTGGATTTGTGACTGTCGTAGAAGTTGATCCAGGTTCATTTCCTTCTTCCTGAATACCTGTTGCACTTCCATCTGTCACTGTGGGCATCTTGGAACCTGAAGCATGCGCTTGAGAAACAAAAAATGCCAGTAGTAAAAAAGCTGATAGTAAATAATATCTTACGAGTGATAGGGGAGCAGAACTCCTTCCATTGTTTATTTGCCTCATCCTGAAGCTCTCCTTTTTTATAAAAAGATTTTTATTGGTGTCTCTCTTTGCAAGAAGTCTGTGCCAATAAAGTTAAGCTAAGCTGTTGAATTACTCCTTGGGTTTAAACATGAACTTTCTAAAAGTGGTGACAATGAAGATCGCAAAAAAATTCCGGTAACTTTTCTCAGGATCACTATCTCCCCGAACAGAGTGTTTTGTACCGGAAGAATTTGCCTAGTTCTTTTCACGTTCGCGAGTAAAATTCCCCACAGAAAGTTTAAGGCAATCAATGATTCGAGGAAGAAGTTCCGGGTCAAATTGTTTACCCTTATCGTACTCGAGTACTTTGATTGCATTTGTGTACATCTTTGCTTTATTTTTTCTGTTCTCAAAAACTAAATTGTCAAACGCATTAGCGATTTGAACGATTCTCGAAAGACCGTAGATAGATTCACCTGAAATTCCCTTAGGAAATCCTACCCCTGAAAACTGTTCGTGATGTTCGGCCACAATCGTAAGGACTGGCTGCGGAATATTGGGAAGCGTTTTTAAAAACTCGACTCCAGCGGTCGGGTGATTTTTTATGGCCTTCTCGTAGGCCATGCTCTGAGGCTTTTCCAAAACATCTGCAGGAATTTTTGCTTTTCCGTAATCGTGAAAGAGGGCACCCATGTAAAGATTCTCCAGGACGATTGAAGAACTCTGACCGGTAACCATTCCGAAGAGAAGGGACAGGTTAGCCACATTCATTGAGTGCTCAGCGACTGTATTGTTCATATTAGTCAGCTTGAGAAGCACATCAGCAGAAGGATTTTTATCTTTAACAGTCGCGATAAAATCGTCTACCTGAGTTTTTAAAATATCCACTGTCTCGTTAGAAAGTTTTTCATCGAAAAACGTTTCGTAAATTGTTTCTTTCAGCTCAACTTGTTTCTCAGCAAGATCGCGGTTGTCTTCTCCGATCTCTGCTATAAGTTCATTAATGGATTCAGCCTTGGCTTCTTCCAGAGCAGTTTCAAAAGCTGTTTGCGATTCAACATGAACAAAAAGTTCTTTGACGTTTTTAGAAATAAAGTAATTAAACTTTTCTTCGGAAATAACATCACCGAGTTCTTTAAACTTGATAAATTTTTCGCCGACTTTTACAAAGACATCAGCAACAAGCTTATCGTTACAGCCGATTTTTTGAAGGGGAATGGCCGCGAAATTTTCGGGGCTGAAACTTACATTTGTCATATAAATTTAGTGTAAAGGAAAACGTGAGAATGAAAATGTAAGCAAGATATTCCTAAGCATGAAACTCAGGAATAAAAAAAGCCTCCCGAAGGAGGCCATCATCTAAACGAAATTATTTTTTTGCAGCTTCAAGACAAGCTTCGAATGCTGCTTTTGTTTCTTCTACACAAGTATATGAATCATCCATGCAAAATTCGAATGCAGGAGTTTCTGCTGGGTAACGGAAACAAATCTGTTGAATTTTTTGGCATCTTAATAGGTTTTGTGTTTTTTCGCTTTCGCAGTTTCGTGTTTCACCAGCGAATGCCGTTGTTGCAAGTATTGCTAATGTGATGACCATTAATTTTTTCATAGGATCTCCCGTGGAATGTTTTGCAAGAAAGTAATCTTCCTGTAACGAAGTGGCTAGGCAGTTCTGTAAAAATTTCATAAACTGGGGCCATGGATAATATCAGTAAGTCACTTCTTATTTCAGGAGCAGTCCTAATCATCGCCGGCCTGGTCTGGCATTTTAGTGGAGGCAAAATTCCGCTGGGAAGGCTGCCTGGCGACATTAGGATTGAATCGGAAAACAGCCGATTTTACTTCCCTTTGACCACGTGTCTTCTTCTTTCGGCCGTTTTATCTTTCGCCGGATGGCTTTTTGGATGGATCTCCAGAAAGTGACCCATATCATTTAACAACTGCAACTCAACCGATAAAATAAATTTATGAAACTAGGCATACCTCCTGAAACATTTTTGCGCGAATACTGGAATAAGAAACCGCTTCTCATTAAAGGGGCCGTGAAAAACGCCCCCGAGCTGGCGACATTCGATGATTTTTTTGAAATGGCGGAGGATCCGGATTTTGAAACGCGCATTGTTTATGAAATGGGCGGAGAGTATCCCTGGCAAGCGAAACCTGGTCCTGTTACCAAAGACGATTACAAAAAGAACGCGCTATGGACTTTGATCTGCCATAATCTTGAATTGCTGAATCCCGATTTTTTTGAGCTGAAAAAAGCTGTGCGCTTTGTTCCCGAATGGAACTTTGACGATGTCATGGCCACCATTTCAAAAAAAGGAGCTTCTGTTGGAGCTCACATCGACGACTACTCAGTTTTTATTTTTCAGGGTGAAGGCTCCCGCAAATGGATGCTTCAGCATGATCCCGATCCGGAATTTGTTCCGGAACTCGATATCCGTCTTCTCAAAAAATTTACACCAGATACGGAATGGATTCTCGAGCCGGGCGATATGCTTTATATTCCTCCCGGCATCGCTCATCACGGAGTGAGTCTGGAAGACAGTATCTCTTATTCAATCGGCTTTAAATCAATTCGCTATAACCAATTAATTGATTTTCACATCACTCAAATTATCGATCAGGCCGAAAACGGAAGTTTTCACGATAACCAGATTTCTCTTCAAAACGATCCCTTCTTAATCCAGGAGTACGTTATGGAAAGTATTTACAAAGACGTGATGAAACTCATCGCAGATAAAGATTTATTCAAACAATCTCTGATGAAATTTTTAACTAGTCCCAAAAATGCTGAACAAAATCCTATGGAGGAGGGCCGAGAAGAGATTTATCACGAGTTAAAAAATGGTGCTTTATTCAAACGCGACATGTGGGCGAAAATGGCCGCAAAAGAAACGAAGACAGGAGATGTTGAAGTCGGCATCAATACTGTCTTGTTTTTAATTTCGGATGAAACCTATCAAAAAATCCGCTCGTATTTCATGAACGAACCTGAAACTGAATATCATTTTTCTAAGACAGATTTAAATAACGTCGAATTGGTAGAAATGATGATTACTTTGATTGGAGAGGGAGCCTTTTACCTGGTGTAAAAAAAAAGGCCGGTTAAAAACCGGCCTGAAGTCGTTTAATTAAAAAGTGGGAAGATTTGTCGTTCTTGTTGCATCTTCACCTGCGCAACCAGTCTCTGTACAAACGTAAGAAATCGAGCAGCCCGCTGAAGTCGTCACTGAATCTGTTTCACCTCTGACAAGAATCCCTTCTACAATTCCGGTCGCAGAATCAAAAACCGGTGATCCTGAATTTCCACCGTAAGAATCCGTATTCGTCACAAAATAGTTTGTTGCTGAGTTCGATCTCACGACAGCACCTGGTGCGATTTTAAGAGGTAATCCTTTAGGGTGACCGATGAGAACAAGGCTCGCTGTATTGGCGATTTTTCCAGACTTTCTGTACTCAAGAGGAAGTCTGTTGGCCACAGGTCTATCGAGTCTGATGACAGCGTAATCGTTTTTGCTGGTGCTGCTGTTAACAGAGGCAATAATTGATTTACAGCTATAAACATTACTCTTTGGCAGAGTTGTCGTTGTATCTGTATTTGAAGCAAGGGAGTAATCGAAAATCCATTTATAGTTTTTGCAGTCAGATGTTTTACTTACACAGTGACCTGCAGTAACGATCACATCAGGAGCGGCCAGCCACCCTGTGCAAACAGGAGACGTCAGCTGATTAGAAAATCTTTCAGAAGAACACCATCCTCTGTCGACAAGCGTTTTTCCCAGAACTTTATAAGTGCCATCTGACTGAAGAGACAAATTGGAAGAAAGAATCATTCCAGCCGTTGAGCGAGCCTTTTCTCTCATCAGATTGTCTCCAGAGTCGACGACTTCTGTGCGGTTGTCGGATCCATAAATAACTGAAGGCAATTGAGAGGCTTGAGTTGTGAACGACAGGACTGCACAACCGATCAGGGCGAGGCTTTTCATAGGAACTCCTTTCCAGTGAATAAATATTACATATATTGTCTGTCCTCTTCGTATTTTCCTCTAGCCAATTTTTCTTACACCTCAATGATAGGCGACTGATTGACCAGGTCTTTGCCGTCTCAAGCCTCGATGAATCTGTAAATAATCCACATTCCCGCCACTTTTTTAGTAAGCAGGGTATAGTCGAAAAAAAATTAAACGGAGTCGTTTATGAAACTGGTACTTGTTTTGATTGCCTTATCATTTTCGTGTTTCGCCGAGACGGTCGTTACCGGAAACGAGGCTAAATCTCTTTTTGAAAATTTGAAGGGCTATGAATATTCCTCTGGAGCAATCACTACAGGAATTGAATATAGATTAACAGTCAGACACAATGACCAGATATCCTGTGAAAAAGAAGAAACGATTTATTCAGCCGATGCCAACGTTGAATATACTTGCACCATTAAGTAAATAATCACAATGATCACTATATTTCTTCGGTCTTCACTTATCTGGTGCGGTTTCTTTGTCCTGGCGTTTATTAATGGCGCTCTCAGAGAAATCGGACTAAAACAATTCATTCGCGAGCCGTGGGCGCATCACTTATCTGCACTCACGGCGATCTTGCTTTTTGCAACCTATCTCTATTTTGTTTTCGATAAAACTTTAATCACAGAAACCAGAGAAGCCGTTTTGATCGGCCTCTACTGGTTGGTGTTAACTGTTCTCGCTGAAACATTCGTCGTCGGGAGGATGATCGGAAAGCAAAGCTACGAACAGATTTTTTCAAATTATAATATTCTCGCCGGAAATCTGTGGCCTCTAGTTCTATTGTTTGTGGCCGTCTCTCCTTTACTTTTTCTTCGACGGTAATTCGTCTGCTCGAGGTATTCTCACGTCATGTTCTTCATAATTGCCGGCTTCTGCTCCCGAGTGGCAAGCGAGACAATTGGCCTTGCTTCCGATCGCTTTTCTTTTAAATGTACTGTCAGCAATCTCATCATGTTTTCGGATGAAGTACGGCGTTTCAGTGATACGTAGAGGAGTCGAGCCACCGATGGTCGCAAGAATTTTAGTCCCTCTTCGAGTGTAAGCGTGATCAGAACTATACTTCACAAGATAATCGAGCACTTCTTTTTTTGTAGCTTCATCCAGCGACGCATCTTCTCCAAAGTGCTTGTCGAGAGTGTTCATCATCAGTGTCCATGAACGCGCTGGTAAAAGTCCTGGCGGATAGGCCATGTGACAGCTTGTACACTCGGCCTTGAACTTGGCATTCATCACCGGAGCCGTTGTCACTTTTCTTCGATCAAGAAAAAAAACACTGCGGCTTTCACGATGCTTTCCTTCATGTTCTTCATCGTCGTCATCATCTGTCCATGCCTTCATTGTGACAGTCATGCTGGCAAGGCATAAGAGAATTAAAAATTTTTTTTGCATAAATTGTCTCCTTATTTTACGGACAGGATCCACGCTGTGAAATGACCTTTTTCAGTGTTAGTACATTCCCGGTCGAGCACGTCTTTGCAATTTCTTTTAAACCATTTTTCTACTTTTGCGATGTCTGTGAATCTCTCTTTGTTAACCGAAGGCGCGAGAGGTTCAACCACTTTATTTGCGCGGGTCAAACCTTCTGCTTTTGGATTGGATGTATGACATGTCATGCAGCTTACTTTTTCGCCTTTGGAGTTTACTCGTTCAGTACGAAAAATTTTTTCTCCCTGAGCTACAGAAAAAGAAGTGAAAGAAGGATTGTTTTGTTTTTCTTTCTCTGTAAAAATCCTGAGGATATCATCTGTTGCAAAAACATTGAGAGAGGATAATGTTAAGACAAGAACTATTTTAGTTTTGATCTGCTTCATGGTCTGCTCCTTGTAGATCTTCATGGTGGCGATATTGATAGCCGGTTCTCATACTTTCAAATACGGGTAATTTGTCTTTCAAGCGATGATAAAAAAGAGCGGAGAGATGCATGACTGTAAAGGCAAGCAGGCTCCATGCTAAAATGGCATGAGTTCTCAGCAACTCGGTAAACCATGTGAGATCATCGTAAAATTGCTCCGGAAATAGTCCCTGATCAAATTGAATGCGTGTTAAAAAAATCCCGGTGAGACTCATGATGAGAAACGCAAGATAAACAAACAGATAAAGAAAAGAGGCCATGGGATGGTGCCCCCATGGCCAATTCACCGGCCTGCGCGCTTTTTTACCACAAAAAGAAATGACGATTGTTTTCCAGGCGTTCAGCTTAACCAGGTCGGACAAACGGGAATGCGCAGGGCCGATAAAGAAATAAACAAAACGAAATAACAGAAACACGACAAAAAGATTTCCGAGGAAAATGTGAATCATCCACAGATCGTGGCGTATTGGACCGGTTTCATAAAACCAGTGCGCCAAGGCCGCAGTAAGGAGTAACAGCAGCGTTGTGAGTCCTAGACCTGCATGTAAAATTCTCGTCGGTAAATCGTAGACGTATTTCTTTCTCATGCTCTCAGCATAGAGATTTTTCAAAAAAACACAGGGTCCGAAGGGTTTAAGGACATAGGGCGAATGGACTATAAGGTTGAAACTACATGCGGTTAATCATCACTTTTTAAACCTTTAATTTGAAAGAAGATGTTTTAGATCATGTAAAACTCCGCAGTAAAAAATTAAGATGGGAAATCATTAAATTGAACCTTTTAACGGAGTCTTTATATGCCTAATTCTGACTGGACAAGAAATACACTTGATATGAACAGAGTTTTTTATCAACTTTCTGATTCTTCACTTTTTGAACTAAAACGCTTTGTTACTGATCACGACTTGAGTGGCCATGTCGACGGCCTGGCCGTTAAACGCGATCATTTTCACAGTCTCATAATGGATGTCGAAAAACTTCGCAAAGAAGTGGATGACGGGCAGAAGCTTATTATTGTCAAAGCAATAGAGGGTTTTGGTCCGGCACAAACCGAAGCGGTTCATTGGATTTTATCTCTTCTGCTGGGTGAAACAATAGTTCAGAATGAGGAAGGCCGGCATTTAATTCATATCTATGATCGCGATCCAAAGCGCAGAATTAAAGATGGTGCCCGTTACCATCAAACTCACGAGTCGGGGCAGATTCATACAGATAACGTGAATATTCCGGAAAACTATCAATACCTTTTAGTCGGCTGCGCAACACCAGCTAAAATTGGCGGAGAAAATATTATCGTCAATGGTCGCGCCATTTATGATTATCTCAACACTCATGCCCGCGAGGAGCTGGAAATTCTTAAAAGCAATTTTGTGTTTGAGTATCGTGGTATTTCCCGCGAGCTTTACGAAGCTCCTATCATTACCTTCAGCGAAAGAGGGGAGCCGCTGTTTCGACATTTAAGAACCTATATGGAGTCCGCGCACATGCGCGCTGAAAGGCCATTAAGTGAAGATCAAGTTCGTGCTCTCGACACACTTGATGCAGCCTTGTCTATGTCAGAATTTCAATTGCTATACCGCTTAAAGTCTGGTGAAATTTTAGTGGCCAATGACTCTCAAGTGCTTCATGACCGCCGTTGTTTCGTCGATGGCAAGGACATGATCACGCTGGACGAATTAAAAAAACATCCGGACAGTAAAAAGCCGCTTAGACGAACACTTTTACGAACATGGGTTAGAAAGATTTGATGAAAAAACGCTATTTTCTTTTGTTGCTTATTATTCCCTTAGCTTTAATCATTTTCTTGAAACGACCGGCGCAAGAAATAGTTCATCCTAAAATTGGAAAGATCACTGAAAGTGTTTATGCCATTTCTACAGTCAAGTCGGAATGGAATTATTCCCTCCGGCTTGGTGTTATCAGCACTGTCGCTGAATATTATGTTAAAGAAGGGCAGCTTGTTAAAAAAGGCGACAAACTCCTCCGCATAGAAGAAAACGGAACTGTTTTCAGGGCCCCTCACGAAGGGATTGTGACCTATAGACCTTTTGGAATTCGCGAAACAATCAGCCCGCAAATTCCCATTATGAAAATTGTAGATTTGAAAAATGTTTACCTCGAAGCTTCTATAGAACAGCAAGGTGCTTTGAAAGTTTCAAAAGGAATGAATGTCGTTATTTCTTTTGAAGATTTTCGTTCGAAATTATTTAAGGGAAGTGTTCGTTCAGTTCTTCCCCGCGATGAGGATTTTTTAATTCAAGTAGATTCTCAGGAACTTCCTGCCAATATTCTTCCGGGAATGTCAGCAGATCTTTCCATTGAAATTGGGACAAAAGAAAAAGCCGTGTTGATTCCAACAAAGGCCATTTCCAACGGCTTTATCGTTTTATTGAAAGATAAAAAGAAGGAAAAGGTTAAAGTGGAAATCGGTATCAGTGATTCTGCCAATACAGAAATCGTTTCACCTGTGCTTACTGAGAATGACAATATTCTTCTTCCGGTTAAAGAGAAACACTAATGTTATTTCTGAGTCTGAAACATTTGCTTTCCAGAAAAAAGCAGACCGGGTTGATTCTCCTCGGAATCATTCTCGGAACAACTGCTTACGTTGTCATTTCCGGAATGATGCTTGGATTTCAAAGTTATATTCTCGACAGATTGGTGAACAATCAGGCCCATGTTCGCATCTCGGCCCGAGAAGAATACGTGTATCAGGATGAAATGCAGAAAATTTTTTATCCTAATGATGAGAAAATTATCTGGAGAATTCCTCCGTCGGGACGCCGTGATTCAAGCGAACTACAAAATCCAAAATTCTGGTTCAATATTCTCGATACAACACCGGAAGTTTTTGCTTATTCACCGGAGCTTACTTCACAGGTTATTTTTAGGAGAAATAAAACAGAAATCAGTGGAAAAATTATTGGCTCTAAGCCTGCCCTTGAAGAGCGAGTCAGCAATCTTTCTGATTATCTTTCAGAAGGTTTAAGTTTTACCGATCTTGGTGATAGTGGAAACAGAATCATTATCGGTGCAGGACTTTTGAAAACTCTCGGAGCAAGACCCGGCGAAATTATCAGCATTGCAACTGGCAAAGGAAAATCAGTTCCCTTTAAAGTTCTTGGAAGTTTCAATCTGGGGATCCAGACAATCGATGATACGACTGCCTTTGCTTCACTTCTCGATGTTCAGAAACTTCTCGGTTTGCCAAACCGCATTTCTACAATTGGAGTCAAGCTTATCGATCCTTCTCTTTCGGCCGGTCTTACAGAGGAATGGGTGAAACTGTCCAGCGACAAAGTCGAAAGCTGGGAGCAAACATCGGCGGCCATTCTTTCCGTCTTCAAGACTCAGGATATCGTCCGTAATTTTATGACCATCTCTATTCTGGTTGTGGCGGCCTTCGGTATCTACAATATTCTTTCTATCCTGGTAAATCAGAAGAAAAAAGAAATCGCCATTTTACGGGCCATCGGTTTTGATTCAAAACAAATTATCGAACTCTTCATGTATCAAGGGATTATTTTAGGCTTGCTGGGAGGATTCTTCGGCATGCTTCTTGGTTATCTCGGCTGTCGCTATATCGGCACAATTAAAATTGCGGCAGGAAGAGTCGGCGGCGATACAATGATCATAAATTACGATCTGATAATTTATGTGAAGGCCATTTCACTGGCCTTCTTTTCCTCATTAGTTTCATCATTCCTTCCAAGCTATGCGGCCGGAAAATTGTCGCCGATTGAAATTATCAGGTCGGAGGGATAATGGGTATTAAGGTTGTCGGTCTTCATAAATCATTTGGTGAACCGCCTGTTCATGTACTGAAAGGCATCGACCTCACGATTAACGATGGAGATCTTGTTTCCATTGTCGGACGCTCCGGTTCCGGAAAATCAACATTGCTTTATGTGATCTCGACTCTGGATCGCGCCACGTCCGGTGAGGTGTACTATGATAATCAGGACATCACCAAATTGAACTCAGACCAGATTCATCAGCTGCGAAATTCGCAAATAGGTTTTGTCTTTCAATTTCATTATCTTCTTCCCGAATTAACAGTACTGGAGAATGTCTTACTTCCTGCCTACAAAATGAAATTGCAGAAAGAAAAAAGAGATTATGCTTTGTCGTTAATCAATGAAGTTGGATTAAACGGGAAGGAAGACCGGATGCCGGGACAAATTTCCGGTGGTGAACAACAACGTGTGGCCATAGCACGGTCGCTTTTAATGGATCCAAAATTTTTATTTGCCGATGAGCCTACAGGTAACCTCGATACGGCCAACGGCGATAATATCATGGCGCTCTTTCACCGTATAAATGAATCTAAAAAGACAACAATCGTTTACGTCACTCACGATCTCGATTACGCTAACCAGGCGAAAAGAAAAATTGAACTGATTGATGGACTACTTACATGAAAGCACTCATTCTTCAAAATTCGACAGCGACACCTCCTGGAACAACTATTGACTGGCTTGTTCAAAAAAATATTTCTTATGATATTTATTTCTTTTCTTCGGGAAAGATGATCTCCGCTCAGGATTATGATTTATTTTTTATCTGTGGCGGTGGAATGAATGTTGATCAGGAAGAAATTTATCCCTGGCTGACTGAAGAGAAAAAATTCATCAAAGAGCTGATTTCTCAAAAGAAAAAAATAGTAGGTTTATGTCTTGGGGCCCAGCTGCTCGCCGAATTGCTTGGCGGAAAAGTTTTCAAAGCGCCTCACTGGGAAGCCGGGTGGCAGGACGTGAATTTAAATAACGGAAAAACGTTGCGCGTTTTTGAATGGCACGGCTATCAGTTCATTTCTCCTCCTGGAAGTACAGTCGTGGCCTTTAATAAGGCTTGCGCACATCAGGCGTTTACTTATGGAAAAAATATTATCGCTTTTCAGTTTCATCCTGAATCTACCCGGGAATGGATTAGTGAAAGGGCAGAGGATGTCGATGCTCCTCCTCCCGGCCAATATGTTCAGAATAAAGAAATGATGCTGGCTGAACTTGATCAACAAGAACAACTTCAGCAATGGTACTTTAGTGAGCTTAACAATTTTCTGTGACGTCTACTTGAATAATTTCTGTAAAATATTCTGAGGCCAGACAAAAACTTTCAGCAGCTGATCTTTCTTCGAATGCACCAGCTTCTGGTTTTTATAAATGCCGATGTGCCCGCTGAGATAGTAGGCCACCCAGCAAGTGACAAATGAATAAGGGAGAATTTTCCAGCCAAAAAGTTCTGCGGCCATGATGGCACAGGCTATAGGTGTATTTGCAGCGGCACCGAAAACAGCAGCAAATCCAAGCGCAGTGAGAAGAGGTCGTGAAACCATAAAAACACCGGAAAGAAAACTTCCTAGCGTTGATCCGACGTAAACCAACGGGATGAATTCCCCACCTTTAAAGCCAGAGCCGACTGTGACTCCTGTAAAAATACTTTTAAAGAAGGGTTGCGTCCAGCTGGCCGTCTGAACAAAGGCGTTCTGAATATGCACTAAGCCGAGCCCTCTGAACTGATAAGATCCATCGAAAGAAAACATCCAAAGAAGAGCGATGCCTCCCACAAAAGGAAAAAGCAATTTCGTTTTTACATAGGTCTTGTGAAAATTTTCAACGACGTGAGTGAACTGAATAAATACATTGGCAGCGAGACCAAAAAACAATCCACTGATAATGATGGCAGTCAACTGATGGGCCTGATAAGGCATTTCATGAATTTTTGGCAAGAGAGTGTGATGAATACCAAGAAAACGGACTGTGTAATAAGAAACAAAAGAGGCGACCATGCATTCAAATAAAGCAAAGATTCTGAGTCTTCCTATTTGAATCACTTCCAGACCAAAGAAGGCGCCCGCAATGGGAGTTCCGATCGCAGCGCTAAAAGCTGCTCCTGCTCCGGCGATGATTAAAATTTTTCTTTCTTCCTTTTCAATCTTAAAAAACTTGTTTAACTGATCTGCCAGTGAAGATCCTAATTGAACAGCAGTCCCTTCACGTCCGGCAGACCCTCCCGCCATATGAGTGAGAATGGTGCCGATGAAAACTAGCGGCCCCATGGCCAGAGGAAGAATATTTTTTGGATCGTGAATTTCTTCCAGGATGAGACCTGTACCTTTTTCCGCTTCTTCACCGTACTTCAAATAAAGAATTCCCGTAATCAATCCCACGACAGGAAGAAGCCAGATCAGCCAGGAATGCGTTTTGTGAAGGAGAGTGACGAAATCAAGCGCATAAAGAAAAAGCGCTGTTGCAAAGGCAGCAGTAAGACCGGCAAGAATACTGTAAAATGTCCACTTGAGTTTCACTCTACCAGTTTACCCGCATACCAATCGTATTGTAAATTTCATAAGGATTACCAGAGGGCGTACCGTAGCTTTTATCCAGTGGAGTTATGTGTTTTTCAACACCGATATAAGGTTTGAATGTGACTTTTCTGATTTTCATTGGAAAAGAAATTTCAACACCACCTTCTTTTGAAAGCCCTCTGAAGTCTCTGGAAATTTCTCCCCACAAACTGACAACGAGATACGGAATGGCAGAAGCCTTGAGTTTTGTTTCAGAGCGGGCACTGTAGACGTAATCTAATTTGTTGTTATAGGAGAGCCCTGCTTTCCCGGATAATGTTTCCGTACACGTGATGCCAGCGAGAGTTTTTTCAATATCAATTCCAGCTCCGGCCAGCATCTTCACTGTCGTCTGATCTTCATTCTCCTGAACATAATGATAGTAGCGCGGATGTTTTCCATTATCGTAAGTAAAAGCGTGGTGCCAGGCATTTTGAATGTCGCGGCTAATGCGTCCGTTATCTGTTTCATTTTCGAGCTTGAACTCAACTGAGCCAAAAACTTTTTTATCTTCGCTTTTCGACAGGAATTTGTCGTAGTTCACACTAAGTGTATCGAGTTCTCGAAAGACGAGATAGTGATCGCCGGCGCTGTCTCGTGAGTAGCCGTTTACGGTCGTGTATTTTCCAAATCCGGTAGAATCCAGATTGAGTTTAAATCGACCTTCGCTTCCCAGAAGAGAATAGTCCAGTCCCGAATTAAAAGTGCGACCTAGATCGTTGCCATCGTACTTTCTCCACGAAGGAGCATAGAGGTTAATGGTTCCGTGAAAAAAGTTATCATTGCCGCTATTCACAGAAAATTCCTGTGATTCAACTTCACCGATCAAACCTTTAAATTTGCAATCACATTCTTTTTCATCTTTTTGACCGAGAGTTTGCGCAGGTGTCGTAGGAACAACTCCATCTTTGCAGGGATATTTGGGCGAAAGTTGAATGATTCTTTCCTGGGCCATGTCGAGCAGAACAAAATTCACACTCATCATGTCTTCCACGCTTGTTTCTGCAGCGTGGATTTTAGAAATGAACAGCAATGCTAAAAATGTCGACGATAAGATCTTCATAGAAAAACTTATCGTCGCTCAGAGAAAAGACTAAAATTGTCGGTTAAACTTCTGGTTGTTTTGACCGGTAGGCGCCCTGAAGGGCCATCATCCAGCCTGGATATTCAGGCGGTAGGGCGCTGACTTCATTTAAAAGAGCGAGATCTTCGGACGAAAGTTTTACTTTTGTAGACTTAATATTGTCTTCCAGTTGAGAGATGGTTTTAGCTCCTACGATGACAGAGCTTACCGCCTTTTGATGAAGAAGCCATGCGAGGGCAATTTGGGCCACGCTGACTTGGTATTTTTCAGCAATGGGCTTCATTGCTTCGATACATTTGAACGCCCGCGGTTTATCAATGACGGGGAAATCGAAATTGTTTCTTCTAGATCCATCCGGGCCTTTTCCATCCGCTGAATATTTTCCGGAGAGTAATCCGCCTGCCAAAGGCGACCAGACCATAATTCCCAGCTTTTGATCCTGTGCTAGCGGAATGATTTCTCTTTCCAGATCTCTGCCGGCGATTGTGTAATACGATTGAATACTTTCAAAACGAGCGAGATTTTTTTTATCTGAATGAGCGAGTCCTTTCATAATCATCCACGCAGGCATATTGCAAAGACCGATATATCGGACTTTCCCTGTGCGAACAATATCGTTAAGTGTGTTAAGTGCCTCTTCAATCGGCGTGAGCGGATCTATGCCATGCAGTTGATAAAGATCGATATGATCGACTTGCAAACGTTTTAAACTTGCATCCACTTCGTTCATCAGATGATAGCGCGAATGCCCTCTGCCATTGGGAAGATCATTCATTATTCCGGTGGCCTTGGTGGCAAGTACCAGTTGATCGCGAGGAAGACCAAGTGTCTTAATTGCTTCTCCCGTTAAAATTTCAGACTGGCCGAGAGAATAGACATTAGCTGTATCGATGAAATTGATCCCGGAATCAAAAGCTTTTTTTACCAATGATGTAACATCGTCCTGCTGAAGCTTCCCCATATTGGCCCAATAGCCCACACCTCCAAAAGTCATGGTGCCGAGGCACAGTTCTGAAACGTAAAGTCCGGTGTTGCCGAGCAGATTATATTTCATATTGTTTTCTCCTAAGTTTTCTAATAGGCCTTACTTTTGCTTTAAAAATAGTGAAGAGAGTTTATCAGAAAAACAAGGGGGTTAAAAATGGAATTGCAAAATCAGGCGCCTACTTCAACGCGGCAACATACACATTCCAAAATGGATATTTGTATTCAGAACTGTCTGGATTGTTTCCGCATTTGCGAACAAACGCTGGCCGAATGTTTCAAAAAGGGAGGAAAGCATGTCGAATCCTCTCATCTACTGCTGCTTAAATCATGCGCAGAAATTTGTCACACATCTGCCAAGTTTATGATGATGCAATCTCAATTTCATCAGAAAACTTGCGGCGTCTGTGCAGAAGTCTGTCAGGCTTGCGCTGAAGATTGTGAATCGATGGGTGAGGATGAGATGATGAAAAAATGTGCAGAGATGTGCAGAAAATGTTCTCAGTCATGCAGTGAAATGTCTCAGTGGGATCATTGATAAAGAAAGATGAAGTGGGAAATAAAAATTTCCCACTTCACGTTAATTTGAGTTCCATAATTTTGGATATAAATTTTTCCTGCACGACATTTTCCATCACGTAAAATCCATTCCCTTTGTTTTGAATCCACTTGGAAGCAAAAATCGCTCCCGTGCCAAAAGCTCCTCTGCTGACACTTTCATGAGTCAGCCTGAGTGTCTGATTAGGCAATCCAAAAACAACTTCATGTTTGCCGATAATTCCTCCAACGCGAATAGAGTTAACGTGTTTTTCTGGCTCTAGATTCAAATGATGGGCAAGCTTCATGGCCGTTCCTGAGATATCTTTCTTATCCCGGAAGTGTTCCTCTATGACTTCAATGTCAGCATTTGGAATTATCTGCTGCAGAAGTTTGGAAGCAATGATCAGCCAGTTAATTCCCAAGGTAATATTCGGAGAATGGAGAATGGCTGTCTTGTTTGAGAGGCCCTTAAGTACACTGAGCTGATCATTGTTATAATTTGAGATGGCAGTAACAATTTTTACTCCTGCCTGTGAAAAGAGATGATAGAGATTGCAGGCCGATGCAGAAGAAAAATCAATGATGATATCAACAGGATTTTCTTTTAAGAATATTTCTCCCATGGACCGTTCTTCTATTAAAGGCGCAAAATTTTTATCAAAGCCAAGCTTGTGACTGGCGAAAGCAATATCGTCTGCTACATTTTTTTTGCAAACCCATTCTAATGATAAATCCTGATCTTTAACAATTTCCTGAGCAACTACACTTCCAGTTCTTCCAAAACCGAGCAAACCTATACGCAGCTTCATGAAACCTCCTGAAACAACGCAGGCGACCCTACCTGCAAAGAACTTCGATAAATCGAACCCAAAGAATTTTAGAACACTTGTGAAAAGAAGCCTGCACTTGCTCCGCAGGCTTCAATTAGGAGTAGATGAAAAACTAATAGCTACTGTTTGATCTTACCGTTTTATAGAAAAAATAAAATTATAAAATTCTAATAACTGAAATAGGCTTTATCTATATCGTTTTCTATCTGTGATCTTTTTGATGAGATGAATTCGAAACGCCATTCGAAATCAAATAGGCAATTGTTGAGGCCACAATGCCTAAAACGACCATTGAACTTTCACCGGTGATTTCTGCGATGAGCACAGGGCCAAAAAGCAAACCATTATAGCTGGCGGCGATAAAAGAGGCGATTCCGATTACAGGCAAAATACCAGGTGTCGCAAAGTGGAAGACCAATTGACAAATAAGCCCGAGGCAAGCCCCGATAGTTGCAGAAGGCAGAAAAAGTCCTCCGATTCCTCCAAAAGCGAAGGTCACAATGGTGGCCACCGATTTTAAAAAAGCTATTAAATAAGCAGAGCGAATTTTGTACTGATTGGCAAAAATATTATTAATAATGTCATTGCCTCCAAACAGCGTCACATAATGGCCGAAAAGAAAAAGACCTGCATAGGCGATCAAAGAAAGAAACAATCCCCCTAAAAGATATTTTAACATCAAAGGAATTGTATTAATTCCTTCCCGCACTCTGATAAACACTTTTAAAAAATAAAGCGAAAATAAACCTGAGACTACACCAATGAAAGCCGAGATAAGAATATCTTCCCAGCGCAAAGTGTAGGCGATCGTTATTGGAAAAAATTTCTGACTTCCTCTGATGGAAGTGTAAATCGCATAACTGGTAATCGCTCCCAAAAAGGATTGCACCATGGGTTCATGGGCAAGATCTTTTTTGTAAGGTGATTCCAGCGCCATGATAGTGCCCGACAGAGGCGCTTTGAAAATCGCAGCGATTCCAGCCGAAGCTCCCGTCATCATGCCGATTGTGAGATTTCCTTCAATCTTCTTTAAAAAAGAAAAACGATTCACCGTCTTCTGGTAAATCAATCCAGCAACGGCCCCAACCCATTTCGATGCGCCTTCGAGCCCGGCGCTTCCTCCAAAACCGATCGTGAGAATAGATGCGAATAATTTTGGAACAGTTTTTTCCGTTTCAATATTGTTTACGTCCGTATGATAGGCAAAGACAATTTCGTCGGCCATGGAAGTTCGCTTGATCCGGAAAAACTTGATCACCGAGCCAGTTAAAAGCATACCGATGAGGGGAAGCAGTCCAAGCCATTCAGCAGGAAGGGATTTGAAATTTTTTACACAAAAATCAGTAATGGCCCAGTCGTAAAAAGAAATAATCAAACCAACAATCAATCCAATCAAAATGCCATTGATAATGGCGGCTTTCGAAGTTCTTATTCCCTGCAAACCTTTAGTGAGAAATTGATCAATATAGAGACGCATAATTTTCCTGATTTTTCAGCCATTGAACCGACATAGAAATATGTTATACTGCTGTATATTCAATTAGGAAATTCTTATGCATAACTTTAACCATTTTTTTTACTTTTACGTAACGGCTCAATTTGGCAGCATCACTAAGGCTTCGGATTATCTCAAGATTTCCCAGCCTTCGCTAAGTGCTCAAATAAAAACTCTCGAGGAAAATCTGGACTTTGCTCTTTTTGTCAGAAATGGCAGGGCCATTGAATTGACCGCTAAAGGAAAAGTTTTTTATCGCTATTGCAGCAAAATGTTTCAGGATCTTGAAGGCGTAAATAAATTCTTGAATGCTAAAGATGAAAATGAAATTGAAAACCTCAAGATTGCCGTCTCAGATCAGGTGGAGCGTCCTTTCGTGGCAGAAGTCATCGGGAAATTTATCAAAAAGTATAATCCCGAAAATCTGCCGAGAATAGTTCTTTATACTGATTCTCATGAGAACCTTATGGGGCCATTTAAATTGGGTGAGTACGATCTGCTGATCACTCATTCAAGTAAATCTCTCAATCGCTCTTCAGTTTCAGTAATGAATCTTCCTGTGACGCTGGCCGGAACAGTTAAAGTTCTTTTTAAAAACGGAAAGAGTTTTAAAAATTTAAGCTCGTTTTTTAAAAGCAACAATGTCGGTTTAATTTTACCTACGGAAACTTTCAAGCTGCGGGAAGAGACAGAAAATTTTTTGCTTAAAGAAAAATGTCAGGCTGAAGTGGTTTTCGAAAGTAATATTCTCGCCTCGAACATCCGCGTAGTCATGGAAGGAGCGGGCCTCGCTTTTATTCCTCAGGCCTATATTAAAAAAGAATTGAAGAAAGGAACACTTGCTTCCTTTTCTCCTCCCAATGGACATTGGGTTCATCAACTCTATATGGCCACACAACCTTCAAAAGAATCTAAAAAAGGAATTGAAGAATTTAAAACTCTCTTTCTCGAAGAAGTTAATATCGATTAAAGGAGACATATGAGTTCTGTTTTAACATTGATAATCGCTTTTTGTGCAGCTGTATTGGGATCAATTAACGGCCTTGGCGTCACATTGATCATCAGTACTTATCTCCTTATGCTGGATTTTGATAAAATTCATTCTCATCTCTGGCTCCCTTACCTTTCAACCGGAATTGTGGCTTCTATTTTTTTAATTCTTAGACCTCGCTTGTGGTTTAATAATCTGATTCCTATTCTGCAAATGACTTTCTGTTGCGCCCTGGGACTCATTGCTGGCAAAATTCTGAACAAACAGCTGGATTTGATAGCCATCAAGATCGCTATCGGAGTTTTAATCAGCTTTATCACTTTCTTAATCTGGAAGCTTGATTATATTTCTCTTCTGGGGAAAGAAATTTTCCTGGAACATGACTGGAATATTACTTTCATTGATTCCATCATTTTCGTCTTGACCGGTTTTCTGGCAGGAACTTTTGAATTCAGTCTGGCGGCTTTTTTGTATGCTTACTTGATCTTGAGACAAAAACATTATCAAGTTGAAACACTGGATGTAAGTGTTTATTCCGTTCTCATCGTCACTTCGATCATTAATCTTGTTTCATCGCTGATAAGTTATAACGGAAAAATCCCCGAGTCGATCGACGCACTTTTTTTTGTCGTGATCATCGCGGGGGCCATCCTTGGAAAATTCATATACAAATACATTTCAATAGAGCTTAGGAAAAAAATTATTTTCGGCTCACTCGTCTTTTTAGGAGCTAAGTTAATTCTTCAAAACTTGTGGTTAATTATTTTTTAAAATAACTAAATCAATTATTGTTTTGCTATTGTCTTGGCTGTGTCTGATTTTCAGCTCTCTTGGCAAAGATGGACATTTGTTCAGGCGACACAGTGTTAACCCATTGCTCAAACGATTGTATGTATTTTGTCAGTAGACCTTTTACCGTTTCGTCTATGAGCGCTCCATTGTCATCAAAAAGTTTTGTCGCATTTCCAATGTACATTTCTGGTTGCTGCATACAAGGCATATCTAGAAAGACCAGTGATTGTCTCAAGTGATGATTGGCGCCGAAACCACCGATGGCCCCGATAGAAACGCTGATCACTCCCGCAGGTTTTTTTGTCCACACACTCTGTCCGTACGGACGAGACCCTACATCAATGGCATTTTTTAAAACCCCCGGTACGGATCTGTTGTATTCAGGAGTAAAAAATAAAATGGCATCACATTGTTTTATTTTATCCCGAAACTGTGTGTACTCTTTGGGAGGATTGGAATCATAATCCTGATTATAGAGTGGAAGATTTCCAATTTCGATAAATTCACATTCGAGATCATTGCTTGCAAGTTGAACAACAGCATTCGCTGTTTTTCTGTTGAATGATTCTTTTCTCAAGCTACCAATGAGTATTCCTATTTTTTTTGCGACCATATTTATCTCCATTTTTATTTATTAATCGTTGCTCATTCACAATTTACAATAAAATCCATAGGAGCACTTATCGCAAAAAATGATATCAATCATATCCAGGATTTTTCAGAGGCTCCGAAGCGGTTAATAAGTTTTAACAACCTAATGGAGTTATATGAAGAACTGGAGTCTTAACGCAAAAATTTATTCCTTGATCGGAATACTTGTTTTTTCTGCTGCACTGATAGCATTCATGGCGGTGAGCAAGTTAGCAACACTAAATGAAAGTATGCTCAAGCTGGCAAATGGTCCGGTCAAAAGACAGAAAATTCTTCTCGATATTCAAGGTTCATTTTTCCTGCAGATGGTGAATGAAAAAAACATGCTTTTGTCGAGTAACGAAGAAGAAAGAAAAAGTCATGAGAAAAGATTCAAAGATAGACATGAAAAAATTTTGTCTCTTTACAACGAAGTTTTTCCCGAACTAATTCCACAAAATCAGGAAAACTTAAAAAACTTCCTCAGTGCTTATAATGAATTTTTAGCTCTTCATGAAAAAATAGAAAAACTGTCGCATGAAAAAAAGAACACTGAGGCGGCTGAGCTTTCGATGAAAGACGGACACGAGGTTCGTCTGAAAGCTGAAGACAAAATGAAAGCGGTTCTTGATTTAAACTCGGATCTTGTAACGAAAACCGTGAATAACAGTGATGAACTTTACCAGACTTCAAAAATCTTTTTGAGCTCACTAAGTTTCATTTCTATTCTTATCTGCTCCGTCCTTGCCACTATTGTTCTCCGTGCCGTCAATAAGGCAATAAAAAATGTTATTGATAACCTGAATTCCAATTCGAGCCTCGTCTCTGAAGCTGCTGAAAAAATTGCTTCATCTTCTGAAGAACTTTCACAGGCAACAACGCAACAGGCGGCTTCTCTGGAAGAAACAGCGGCATCTATTGAAGAGATGAATACAATGGTTCAAAAAAATGCGGAAAATGCAAAGCAGACATCTCTTATTTCTGTCAGCAGCAATCAAAGTGCACAAAAAGGAAAAGAAGTCGTCAATGAAATGATTCATGCTATTGCGGACATCAGCGAAAGCAACGACAGAATCATGCAACAAATTGAAAAAAGCAATCAACAGATTTCTGAAATTGTCGTCGTCATAGGGGAGATCGGAAATAAGACAAAAGTTATTAACGATATTGTTTTCCAGACGAAGCTTCTTTCTTTTAATGCTTCTGTTGAATCAGCAAGAGCGGGGGAGCATGGAAAAGGATTTGCGGTCGTCGCTGAAGAAGTGGGAAACCTCGCACAGATGAGCGGACGGGCCTCGCAGGAAATTGCAGAAATGCTGAATGCAAGCATGGAAAAAGTTCAAAGCATTGTTGGCGAGACAAAAAGAAATGTAGATAAACTGGTTCATGAAGGTAAAACAAAAGTTGAAACAGGAACAAAGATCGCACATGAATGTGGTGACATGCTGGAAGAAATAGTGAGTAACGTAAGTAAAGTTTCATTGATGGCAGACGAAATTTCGTCTTCATGTCAGGAGCAGGCCACTGGTGTTCAGGAAATTTCCAAGGCGATGCACCAGCTGGATCAGGCGACCCAGGCAAACGCTCAAACAACGGTCTATACTTCTCAGGCAGCGGAAGATTTATCTTCGCAGGCAACGTCACTCAGAAGTCAGGTGAATACTTTAATTGGAACAGTTATGGGAGAAGCAGCTTAAGCTTAAGCTGCATTCTCTTCAGAAAGGTGAGACACGGCAGAGGCAATTTCGTTGTAGAGACGATCAAGATCATAAGGCTTAGGCAGAAAACAGCAGGCCTTAAGCTTGGCAGCGAAAGATTTGATATCCGGTTTGCCTGATAGAATGATAATCGGTGTAGTTTCATTTCCGATTTGAGCACGGAAAGAATTAACAAATTCTTCTGCTGTGATAATCGGAAAACTCAGATCCATAAGAATCATATCGGGTGGATTATTTTTATTTAAATTTTCCAGTGCCACTTTTCCATTTTCATAAGCAAAGACTTCGTAACTTTCCAGGCGAAGACATTCTGCCAACAGCTCTCTATTGTCGAAATCGTCTTCAATAAGCATGATCTTAATCATTCGTCCTCCAGACAAGATCATTATAGTCTTAATTCTGTTAACAACCAAAACAGATGTGAGACATACTTTTTTTCCTAGTGCCAGATCAGACATCTTTGAATCGTAAATCATTTGCCGAAGGACGAATCATTTTTTTAAATTCGCGATTTTCTTTTTTTAAGGGAATCACAACAGCTCCGGAATGATGAGATTCTTGCAGCCTATTCCTTTCGCCTTCCATTGTGAAAACTAAGTTTTTAACCAGATCTTTCAATCTTGCTGCCTGCTCAGAAAGATTTTCAGCTGCGTTGGCAGACTCAGCTGCCCCGGCAGAGTTTTCCTGAGTGACCTGGTCAAGTTGTGAAATGGCCTTGGTTATTTCCAGAACTCCTTGAGACTGTTCTTGAGAAGCAATGGAAATTTCTTCAACAGATTTGGTAACAGTCGCAACCGAGTTGACGATTTCGTTTAAAACTTCACCGCATTCACTGGCAATTCTATTACCGCTGTCGACGCTCTCTTTCCCTTCCGCAATAAGTTTGCTCATTTTTTCTTTGGAGCTTTTCACTATAACCTGAACTTTTTCAACGCTTGAATCGAGCATTTTCGAAATTTCAACAGCGGCATTGCCACTCATTGCTGCGAGATTGCCCACTTCTTCAGCGACGACCGCAAATCCTTTACCGGCTTCACCTGCACGGGCCGCTTCAACAGAGGCATTAAAAGAAAGAAGTTTAGTTTGAAAGACGATATCATTAATGACTTTTGTTTTAGTCCCGATTTCATTGATGACTTTAACAATGTCTTCCATTTCTTTATTACTTTGATCAATTTGAGTCATGATTTGTTCATTACTGGCATTGATATGCTCAATGGCCTTGATCATTTTCTCTACCGTTTCTTTTCCTTTTTCAGCATTCATCAAAGACAAAGCAGCTGAACGTTCAGATTGTTTTGCATTTTCTGAGTTAGAACTGATCATCGAATTGATTTCTTCAATCGATGATGACGTTTCCTGAAGTGAAGCCGCCTGTTCAGTTGAAGCTTGAGAAAGTTGCTCTGAAGCAGAGGCGATTTGTGTGGCAGCTGCTGAAACGTTTTCCGCACTTCCGCTCAGGCTATTAACAATATCATTCATTGATTTGGCAGTAATTGTTGCAAAGAAATAACCTACGGTTAAGCTGAGCAAAATACCTGCGATGGAAATAGCAATAATCATAACATTAGCTTTTTGCTGAATGGATTTTGACTCTTGATCAACCAATGTCAGATGTTCTCTATGAAATTTTAGAGCGGATTCAATCGCTATTGTAAATGTTTGGGCAGCTTCAGGACAATCTTTGAAAAAAATGGCTTGCATTTTAGCAATATCTTCTTGAGTGCCGCTCTTATAAAGAGTAATGACTTTTGAACCAATGATTTTAAATGCAGACCATTCCTTCATTAGATTATCAAAAATTTCTTTCTGACCCTGAATAAAAGGAACGCGTTGGTATTCTTTTACATCTTCTTCGAACGCAGTGATTTCAGTGCCCACTTGCTGAATGGATTTTTCCGCTTCAACTTTACTCAATCCTGGAAGTCCCAGAGTTCGAAGCTCAACCCGCACTTTATTAAAATGAATCATCATTGAATTGATGTTGTTCGTTTCAGGGAAAGCGCGATCGACAATTCTGCGATTAGATTCATCTACGTTGTGTAGTCCGGTGTAAGCGATTGCGCTTATGACGATGCTGATAAAAGCCATGAAGGCACAAAGAAGTAGCAGCTTTGTTTTAAAACTATAAGCTTTCAACATAACTATTCACTCCTGTTAGTCGATCCTAGAGGGGTATCGGGTGTCTATGGCTTATTATGAGCTTAATATTGGATTTTTTGTCTTTGACTAAGTTTTGTAGAGCGATACATCTGTTAGATAAGTTGAAAGGCGCCTGAACAGGCGCCGTTTCGAAAATGATTTTTATTTCTTACGAGTACTTGAACTGTGTTCAAGTTTATCACCACCTCTATAAATTTTTTCTCCAACTCTCTCTAAAGCATCACCTAATTTTCTTGAGACCGATCCTTTCTTTGAAGATTTTTTCATAAAGTCCTCCTTGTAGCTTAAGATTATGGCCGGAATTTTGAATCATCATTCTGCAGTGGGGAACAAAGTGAAAGAGCTAAAAGAACAGAAGATAATGAATTGAATTGAAATTATGTATTGTTCTTTCTTTAAAATATCGTCCTAAGATTTTCTTCCGTCGAGCGGGAGGACCCATGGTTGAGCATTACAAGTATCTGAAGAGAAATTGGAATGCAACGCTGGCCGAAAATAAGGCCTTCGCGATCGAATTTATCTTCACATTATTTTTTCTTGTTTTTACTATGCTGACATTTGCCAAGTTCACTCAGTTTGTGGAACTGAGAAAAGGGATTCAATTCACTGATCCTATTCTTCGTCTTTTTCCACCGATGAATTTGACTATCTCGCTATTCGTTGTGATTTATTCATCGCTGATCATCGCCATTGTTTCGTGGCTGCATACACCTTATAAGTTAATGGTGATGTTTCAGGCTTATGCGATGATGGTCTTGATACGGATGGTGACTTTGTATGTTCTTCCGCTCGCACCTCCTGCAGATATGATTTTTCTGCAGGATCCATTCACTCAGTTTTTTGGGACTAGTCCGACCATCGATAATAATCTTTTTTTCTCAGGACATACGGCAACGATTTCACTGCTCATGTTCGGAGTTGGAAAAAAACTGAAACTTCCTTTTTTAATGGGAACACTCTTCATTGCAGCCGGAGTGCTTCTGCAAAAAACGCACTACACTGTAGACGTAGTGATTGCCCCCTTCATTTCATTTATTTGCTATTATCTCGCCTGTGAATTTTTTATGTTCAGGTATGGTCGACACCCGAACTCGCTTTATAGTCAGAATGAAGTAACCTAACATTAAAGCTCCTATGGCAAAGATAGTATCTCCGATCGCACGCAACCATCTCAATGTATTCATCAATTCAGTTTGCATAAATTCTGCCGAGCGCGCGTACCACAATCCGTGTTCTACGCTGGCAAACGATTGAAGCATACCAACTGGAAGAAGACTTAAAAAGGCCATGAGAAATAATCCAATATTGATTAGCCAGAGAGAGGCTCCAAGTGTCTTGCTGTTCCAGTTGGATTCAAAGCCCATTGTTTTAAGACAGAACAGCATCAGACCGATGCCCAGCATTCCGTACACTCCGAACAGGGCCGTATGGCCGTGAAGGGGAGTTGTATTGAGTCCTTGCATATAATAGAGGGCCACTGGGGGATTAATCAAAAATCCGAAAATGCCTGCCCCCAAAAAATTCCAGAAGGCGACCGATATAAAACAGTAAATCGGCCATCTGTATTCCCGAAGCCAATTGCTCGCACGGTTAAGTTTTACATTTTCATAAGCTTCAAATCCAATCAGTACAAGAGGGACGACTTCAAGCGCACTAAAGGTTGAGCCAATCGCAAGAACTGCTGTCGGTGTTCCGGAGAAATACAAATGGTGAAATGTTCCGAGTATACCGCCTGAAAGAAAAACTATTGTAGAAAAAAGAACCGTTAACGTTGCCGTTTTTGCTCTCAGAATTCCCATTCTGACAAAGAGGAAGGCGATGACGACTGTAGCGAATACTTCAAAGAAGCCTTCAACCCACAAATGCACTACCCACCATCGCCAGTATTCAATGACAGCGAGATTGGTATTTTTTCCCCACATTAATCCAGCTCCATAGAATAGAGCAATGGCTCCGCAGGAAATGAGAAAAAGGATGAGCAAATTTCTTCCCTCTGCATCTCGCTTGAGCGCGGGCCAGATTGCACGCAAAACGAGAGCAAGCCACAGCCACAAACCGATGAATAAATAGATTTGCCAGAATCGTCCTAGGTCGACGTATTCCAATCCCTGATGACCAAACCAGAAATTAGTGTCGAGCCCCAGCTTCTGCATGATCGCCAGGTATTCTCCCGTAGCAGAACCAACAACGATAATCAGCAAACTTAGAAATAAAAAGTTACACCGAGGTTTTGATATTTAGGTTCGTGACCGGATATGGCCGGTGCAATATAGAGACCTGTGGCGAGCCAGGACGTAGCGATCCAGAAAATTCCAAGTTGAACGTGCCATGTGCGAGACACAGAGTATGGTAAAAAATCGGCAAGCGGTATTCCATAAAATCCTGAGCCTTCAACACCGAAGTGTGCAGTAATAACTCCCATGATAATTTGAACAACAATAAGAGCTGAAACAACCCAAAAATATTTTACGGTAGATTTCATCGATGGAGTCTGGTTCAGTTTGAAAAAAGGATCCGCTGGGGGAAGATGCTCAGTTTTGAATTCTGTTTTCTCTTCGTGAGCGTAGTAATAAGCGAGCAATCCTATCCCGAGCAGGAGTAAGATAACACTAAAACCTGTCCACACGATCAAAGACCCTGATGGAGTATTTCCGACAAGTTTATCCGGCGGCCAGTTGTTTGTGTAGGTCACATTTTCACCAGGGCGATTGGTGACAGCGGCCCAGGATGTCCAGAAGAAAAACTGAGTGAGCTTCGTTACTTTTTCCGGATCTTTTAAAATATTGTCAGGAAGTGCATAGGCCACGCGCAGATCATTCAAGGAAGAGTCATCGCTGAATAATTTTTCATAATGATTCGAAACTTTTTGAATTGAACTAAAACGAACTTCACTGAGAATAAGATCTCCCTTCTCATCAAGAGAATTAGACTTCAATTCATTATCAAGTCTCGCCGTGAGCTGAGCGGCTTGTTCTGAGTTAAGTTCTTTGAACGGTTTTTTATACTCTTTTTGCGACCAGGATTCGAGTGTCGCAATGGCTTCCCGATGCAGCCAGTCTGCAGTCCAGTCGGGGGCAACATAAGCTCCGTGCCCCCAGATCGAACCAACTTCCTGTCCACCCATACTTTGCCAGATTCGCTGGCCTTCGCGAATATCTTCACCCGTAAAAAGAATTTTTCCGCTGGAAGTTTTCACACTTTCAGGAATAGGTGGTGCTTTAAAATAAATTTCTTTTCCAAAATATAAAAGAACCGCAAAAGAGAGTACGATAACCGCGGCCATTCCTATCCAAAGTTGTTTCACTTTCAAAATTGCCTCCTCACTAGAGATCTGAAAAGATCTAAATCTTAAGTAGGCTAACTTGATAGAAGATTTAAGAACAAGAGAGCTCGCACTAATAGAAAATGCTTATCATGACTTATTTGGATTTTTTTAATGAATGATGGCCGTCGCGGCCTTTACACAATCAATTCGCTTTTGTTTCTTGATCATATAGTCCGGACATTTTTCACCTTTAAGCGTGACAGGTTCGCCGTTCATGCAGGCTGCATAATGGAAATATTTTTTCCAGGATTCTGAGGTTATTGGATAATTCTTTCTGGTGTAGGACATGTGCGCTTCTTTAGAATCGGTTTTCTGTAATTCAGTGAGAGGAATGTGTGTAATCTCTGAAAACTTTTTTTCAAACTGTCGGTAGAAACTCCATCCATACTCTTTATATTCCAGAGCAAACATCCAGTCCGGTTTTTCATTTCCGTGAAGAAGTCCTATTCCTGTAGCAATAGAATCCTTCACAATATTTTTAGGATCCCAGTTTTTCAGAATGTGAGCATAGCGGGTATTTTTTATAAAATCTTCCATCACAAATGCATCACCAAGGTCGCGCATGACAATGCGTCCGGTGGGCTTCATATCGCGATCTAGCTCAACCAGGAAATTCTGAGCATGAGGTGAATCGTACCATGCTCCTGTGTATGCAAAATATTCTGCCATCGCATTGGCCAGTGGAGTGACGAGATGTTTGTCCCAAAATTCAACAGTATTTTTTGCGCCGTTAAGTTTAGCGATTTCATCACCGGCGTTTGTGTGTAAAGCGGAGAAGGCCGGAAGATAATAGTGATCATCTGTCGGCAGATCACCAAGGCTTCTCATGATCATCGCCTGATCAATCTCTTTAATTCCCATGGCCAATGGTTCATCCATAATGACAAGGCTTTCGGTCTGCATATTTGGCAGAGAAGCTGAAACATATTTAATCATGTTCCGGACCTGAATGGCATCCGTCCAAGTTTGTTTCTTGTCTGTCCATTTGCCACCTGTCTTATCAGTAGAAACTTTTAAAGAGAAAGTTGCACCATTTTCAGGATTGACAAGAATCATGGATCGCGAAGCAGTCAAATAGCCGTCAAAAAATTTTTTTGGCGTAGAGTCCACTTTATTTTTTTCCAAAAATGCTTTGACCTCCAGGTGCCATTTAGAATCTTCTGGATTAATCAACCAACGCACATACTTTTCTCCGTTTTTATTGAAGATGATCGAATCGCGCAGTTGAGAGTCCATCGTTCTTTCGAAATCGGCCGACAGCAATCGAAGAGGGATCTCATAATGCTCAACACTGATGAGATCACTTGATCTTTTTGATACGGCATTGGCACTGGTTTCCCACTTCACCAATTGCTCGGCTGCAGTCCCAATGTGGTACGAGCTGGCAATATTTCTTGTTAAAGTCGTCTGACAGGCAGTCAAAAGGACAAGAACTGCGACAAAAATGGAATGCTTGAGTGTTTTTAGCATGTGTCCTTTGTCGGTTCAGGGTTACTGCGACTTTAGTTGTCTGGATTCTTAAAGTCTGTAGAAGCATGGGCGATAAGAGAGTGAGGTATATTTATGAAAACATTAGTCTTCACATTTTTTCTATTGATGGCACTTCCTGTTTTTTCTTATGAAGAGGTCTGGAAGCTCGGCGACCATTTTCTTCCGATGGAAAAAAATGAATCCAAAAATTTATTGATCTCAAAATCCTGTCTTGAAGAAAAGTGTGAAGCGATGAAAGCTTTAAAGAAAGTCTCTTTAAAACCAATTGCTTCAGATAAATTCTCCGGTGGAAAAAATCCTGGCGCTGTCATCTGTACGGAAAGTGCAAAAGGAAGAATTGTTTATTTGAAAGATTTAAGCGGCAACGAAAATACTTTTTGTGCCTTTGAAGATAAATCGTTAGTTTCAACCGGTACAATCGCCATCTACGCCAGACAGAATGATAAGGGGAAGAAATAATGAATTCTAAACTTCTTATTCTTCTTTTTATTCTTTCGTCGAAGGTTATTGCACAGGATTGCGGCGACGTCGCGGATGGAACGGTTTCTCGCCTTGATGAACCAGGAAAAAGCCTTGCGAATGCACGCGTTCAGGATCAAGACGGTTTGGGAACATGCTATGCCAATACGGCGTCGCTGATGCTTCAATCTGCAATGCCTGACAATCCGGAAATTTCTTATCTTCAGCTTTCAATTAATAGAGCGGAAACGCTTGTTCAAAAAGAGTATCGCTCTCAAGGGAAAAGCCAGGCCTTTAAAGACAATGGGGATTTATTACTTGAGGCCGGCTTTAGTTGTGAAACTATAAAACTTGCCAAAGAAAATGGAGGAGTTTGCGAGAGAAAGAATGTGGCCCTTGAACAGATGATGTTTAAAACGGATCTCAATCAATTCTCTGACCCGACCTGGGCACAGGTTGATCTGTTGAAAAGAGTCTCTACCTATTACGATGGGATGCTTCGCGACTTTGCAACATCAAGGAAATCCGGACAAGATTCATCTGAAGTGAGTCCGAGACTGACAGAGAGAAGGGCGCCATCGAAAAGAAGTTTTTTTTCGAAATTGTTCGGAACGGAAGATGATCAAGTGCCAGGAAGCGAACAATTTAAAAACAGTCCTCTTTCAAAAGATGAGAAGGCTGAAAAATTTGAACAATATAAAAAACTTCTTACAAACGTCATTGAAGAAAATCGCGATAAATATGCTCAACGAAAGTGTGAGAAAGTGGATACCGCGAATTCGATGAAAGTTGCGCAAAATTTATTAATGAGAATTCAAAATAACCTGAATGCTCAAAAATATAAAAAGTTTCCCGAAGTAAAATATAAACTTTTCCAGATGAAGATTGGTTATGCTTTAAATATGCGGGTAAAAGGTGTTCCTGTGGTAGAGGCAAAGGTTGATGAAAAGTTCAAAAAAACACTTGAAGAAGTTTATCTGAAACAATTGACTAATGAATCTAAAAAACCAGTCAGTGCTTTGCAATCTTTCAAAGAAGCTCTTTATAAAGCAGATCCGTCTACGCCTAAAAAGATGATTGATGATCTGGTCGCAGATTTCTCAGCGGATGATAAAGATCTTCTGAACCAGGATTACAAACGATATGTTCAAAAAGATTATTCTGCCTGTGCTCCTACTGGACAATTGGAATACTTGGCGAGCGATGACGGATTAATAAAAGATTTCGTCGGAACAGGGTGCTCAACTGATTTCATTAAGCACGTCAAGAATTTGCAGCAGATGATTATCGGTCTCGACAGATACAACTTCGACAACATCGATCGTCTCAATGCATTCATTTCTAATCTTCCTAATATGTCTTATGACAAAGCGATGATGCAGCTCCTTGCTCCCGATTGCAACGACGACAAAAAGATTAAAATTCCGAAGGAAGTCAGTTGCTCAACGAAGCACTTTGGTTACCCAGGTTCAATAGATGATGACGATGCAAAGACGCAAAGAAACCTGGCTTCAATGAGAAGAGATTTTAAAGAAGACGCAGTAAGAAGCATCACCGGAAATAAAGCCGTAGGGCTTTCAATGTGCACTGGCTTTTACGACAAAGATTCTTCTGATTCTTTCTACAATAAAACCAAAATGTGTGACACGTCCAAGAAACACGGTTTTCACGCAGTGACGATGATTGGATACAAATGCGATAAAGGAAAATTAAAATACCTTATCCAGAATTCCTGGGGAGCCTGGGACGCGGCCAACCAACGTTTTGAAAAAGATTCTCATGGCAAGGCCTGGATGGGCGAAGACGAGCTGATAAAAAATACTTATCAACTCGATATTATGGACTAACCTCAGGAAATGATTTCTCCACGGTCAGAAAGCATCTGAATGGATTTATTGCGAACATGTTCTTCTCCTTCCAGAGACATCGTCTGCAATATTTCCATTAATGTTTTGGCCCCAGCTACTCTTGATACATGGACATAGCTTGCTCCGTGTGAATACAGTTCAAGCGCTTGTTCAATACTTTCAGAAGACAAAATGATTTTCGCTTCAGGTGCCATTCTTTTTAGTTGAGAAAGCAGTTTTAAATTCGTTGTTCCTTTCAGAACTCTGTCAGAGAGCGTGCATATAATGAGATCCGCATTTTCGATCTGGACCATTTTGAGTGTGTCGGGATTGCTGATGTCTCCAAAAATGGTTTTTATTTTTTTCTTTCCCAGAGCGTAGTTGGCTTCTGGGTTAAAATCAACAATCATAAGCCGGGATAAAATTTCATCAGAGAGGTTCTTTTGCATTTCCACCAACAAAGAGCTGCTGTCTTTATAAAATCCTAGCATGACGATTGATTTTTTTAATTGTGCAGACTGGTCTTCTGATGAGCCGGGAAGCGTATCCTTAAAACCAATCAACATGAGAAAAGGATTGATCATCTTATAAAGCTGATGCGCCCGCGGAATGAGAAGAGATGAAATCAATGCTGTAAAAATCATAGCCAGAATAAAAGAAACGAGAAGATCTTTTGAGATGTGGTTGTAGGCTAGACCGAGTGAAGCGAGGACAATGGAAAATTCTGAAATCTGAGAGAGATTAACTGCAGTCAGGAGACTCACCCGGTTGGCGAAACCCAGGCGGTGAAGAGTGGGAAAGATAGTCACTAACCTTGTTGCAAAAACCATGACGGTCATTAAGAATGCGAGTTCAAATGTGCTTGCTTGTGGCAGCGGAATTTTCAATCCAAGACTCACGAAGAAAAGTGTAATAAAAAAATCTCTGAGACTGATAATTTTAGCGGCAACGTCAAGATGGTAAGGAAATGAAGCTATCGAAATTCCCGCAATGAGAGCTCCCATTTCCATGGACAATTGAAGAGCATTGGCAAAACCGCACATGGCAAAACACCACGCCATAGCGAGAATTAAAAGCAGTTCTGAATGTTTGGAAACGGCCTTGAGAAGCGCAGGTAAAATAAATCGTGCACAGGCCCAGCTTACACTGACAAGAGTAAGAACCCGGGCCATTGAAATGAGAATTGAAATGCCGTCTATATGAGACAGATTCGGTTGAATCGCGAGAAAAGCAACAGCAAAAAAATCCTGCAAAATCAAAAGCCCGAGTGTAATACGAGATGGAAGCGAATCAAGGTCCATTTCATCGGAGAGTATTTTAACAACAATCAAAGTTGATGAGAGAGTTAACGCAATGGCAACGTAAACAACTTCATAAGTAAATTGTGAAAAATAAATCGAAGAGAAGATAACCAGACTAAGGAGTAACGTTCCAGTGATCTGTATGGCTCCGGTGAATAAAACTGCCCGTCCCATCTCGAAAAGTTTTTTTAAATTAATTTCGAGTCCGAGAATGAACATTAGCAGGACGAGGCCTATTTCGGAAATTCCAGCAATGGAATCGTGATCCCTGATAAAGCCAAACCCAAGGTTCGGCCCGATGAGAATTCCTCCGGCGATATAGGCAAGGATGAGGGGGATTTTTAAATAGTATGCAGGCACACCAATGGCGCCTGCAGCGATGACGGATTTACCGATATCTTCCAGTAAGTGTGTCTGCATACTTATCCTTAAATTCTATTTTGTATAAATGGCGTAGCCGACCACGAAAATGAGCATGGCCGCAAAAATCAGCATAACTCTCAGGGCCTGCTTGTTATTTTGTTCAGAGATCTTGTCGTCTTTATTATTGTTTGTAGGTTCCATAAAATTCCTGAATATGAGGCGCACAAATCCTGGCGGATATTGATGGCGCAAGTTGAGGATCGAATATTTTACTTTCAGGTTTTTTAAACGGGCGGAGCGCGCGGACGATTGCTGACAGAGAATGAATCAGCGTCTGAGAGAATAAGAAAAGATGTTTCTTGTGAAATTGGTGTAAAGAATAATCGGGTTATCAAAGGGGCAGCGTAAAAAAGAATTTCAGGTGCATAAGTTTTTGCCCGAGTTTTTTCTTTAATATCGTTGCGCTGGAGTGATTGGGTCGTTGTGGCCTGGAAAAAATATTTTTTGAGCTCTGTCTTTTTAGTGCCGTTGTGATCAAAGGCGAAACTCTGCCCTTGAATAGAAATATTCAACAGCGAATAAATCGAAAGAAATAGGAAAAATAGTTTTTTGTTGAATCTCACATAATGATCTTACATCAAAAATTCTTTTTCTGGAACCCGTATTGCACACGGCACGTAAAAACAAGAGGAAAGAAGCAGCTTTACCTGAGTTATAGTGAACTTTCAAATTCTGGAAAATTGCTTTCAGTAAATATCGCTTCTAGTTTGGCAAAACATTCCTCCCAGGACTGCTTGCACTCCTGGACACTTTTTTCATCAGTAAAACCTCTTTGCGTGACCGTGATTTTGGTGTTGCCATCTTCTTCTTCAAAATCGGTAATGCATTCCAGGTCATGAAAAAAAGCGTTGCCATCCGGACCAAGCACACTGTCTATCTGGACAAGTTTTTTATTGGGAATGAATTCTTTAAAAGTCCCGTTGCATTGGTAATCACCATCTGGTCCGGTATGAGTCATGGAATAATTTCCACCTTCGACTGCTTCCATGTGATGAACCTTGAGAGTCATTCCATCCGGAGCTCCCCATAGCTCGAACAATTCCGGTCTTGTGAAATAATCAAAAACTTCCTCAACAGGCTTATGAAAGAGATATGTTATTTTTAAATCATTCATTGGTCACCTCGCTTATTCATTGTAAAACCTGAGAGCAGTTTTGAAACATCTGCATTTTCAATGAAACAGATAAAAACTGATTTAAATTTTTATTGTTTCTGTTAGCATTATAAAAATGAAATCAAAAAAATTATCTCCGTTATTTTCCGTTATACTTCTTTCCTTATTCATAAGCAGTTGTGCAGCTTATAGAGCGCAAAACTGTACTGAAAACGCCGGTTATGAAAAGGGAATGAATGACGCCAAAATGGGACGTTTAATGGCCATGGGACAATTCGCAACGCTTTGTCCGAACAACGATGTTGAAGCTGCTCAACGGGGCTATAAGAGTGGATATGAAGCTGGCAAAAACAGCGCTGGAACTCCCCAGTTAAACCTTTCTTTTAAAAAAGGAAAGATTGGCCTGGAGGGAGCAAACAAATGTCAGATCACTTTTCAAAATGAAACTTTTTCTGATCAGGACGCCTCTGAATCCCGTGCACGCAATAATGTCTTAAGCAAATGTCAGAAGAAATTCAAGGCCTGCTCCGAGCGAGACATTATTTGTTCGAAGTAAAAACAAGACTGACGAAAATGCCGGCGATGATTCCCCAGAAGGCAGAACCAATTCCAAAAAGAGTTAATCCCGAAGCGGTCACAAAAAAAGTCATCATGGCCGCTTCGCGATCTTCTTCATGATAAACAGCTGACGCAATTCCATTGCTGATTGTGGACATAAGAGCAAGACCTGCAACTGCCACAATAAGTTCTTTTGGAAATGTATTAAACAGACCGACAACAGCTCCTGCAAACAATCCGATAAGAATATAAATCGCACCAGAGCTGATGGCCGCCGTATAGCGCTTCGCTGGATCTGGATGAGCTTCAGGCCCCATGCAGATGGCAGCAGTGAGCGCAGATAAATTCAAAGTGTATCCACCAAAAGGAGCAATAAAAAAATTCGTCAAACCTGAATAAGCAATGAGTTTTGATATCTCAGGTTTGTAATTGTACGCGCGCATGACTGCTAATCCTGTCATGTTTTGCGATGTCATCGAGACAATAAAAAGGGGAAGGCCGATATTAAAAATTACCTGCCAATTAAAGGTCGGCATTGTAAAAACTGGTTTCATTACTCCCAGTTCCAGTGGCTGTATGGACAGGAGTCCCTGAAACCATGCAATAGCAACTCCTACGGCAAGAACCAGAGCAATATTAATTCTCGGAAAAAATCTTTTCCCTAAGACATACGCAAAAAACATACTCAGAACCATGGCCGGTTGTGCTTTCATTGAAGTGAAAACATCAAAAGCAAAATGCAGAAGAATTCCTGCTAGCATAGCTGAAGCAATTCCTACTGGAATTTTTTTCATCATCTTTTCAAACAGACCGGTAGCGCCTGAAAGAAAAATAAGGGTCGCAGAAAAAACAAAAGCTCCGATAATATCGCTTAAGGCTTCACCGTGAAGACTGGCAATCAAAAGCGCAGCTCCGGGAGTCGACCATGCAAACATCACGGGATTTTTATATTTAAGGGAAAGAATAATTGTGAGCGCGCCCATTCCCAGGCAAAGCACCCCAAGCCACGAACTCGCTTCTGCAGCGCTTGCCCCGGCGGCGCTTGCCGCTTTAAAAACAATAACGGCTGAACTAGTGAAGCCCACAAGCACACTGATGAGACCGGCCACGAAGGTCGAGAAAGTAAAATCATTCCAGGAAATTTTCATCCTGCAATGGTGCCACCAGACTTTAGATTTGCAAAGCCACTCGAGCTCCAATTTTTGTTGGTACTTAAGCAATTGGGCACTTTTTTTAAGTCTATGCTTTTACAAGGAAGCCTTTTATTTCTGGCCCCGTTTTGTATTCTTCCTTTAAAATTTATCTTCGAAAGAGAATTGCCTGCCAGATTAATCTCAAAGAACTAATGGGTGAAAAGAAATGAAAAATAAGATTTTGATTCTTTCTGTTTTATGGCTGACTTCTTGTGCGACAACGATGCCTGGTTCCGATTTAAAACTCAATACTAATTTATTGAGCGCAACAGTGCGGGAAGATTCTGACTACAGCTCTGATAAAATTAAACTCTATCAGATTTCAATTCAAAATACGTCTAATGTCTGGATCGACATTGATTCGGTCGCGCTCGAAGATCCTACATCAACGGCTTCCATCTTAGTTGGTGCAAAAATGAATGCATGGCTTGATGCCTGTAAATTAGAAAAAAGCGTTTCCGATTATAACAAAGATCTTTTTCTGGGAAGTATCGCAGCTGCAGGGCTAGTCGTTGGTGGTGTTTCACGCAACAGCACAACTTCAGCTGTCGGATTATCTCTGGCCGCAGGGGCAATAACAGCAGCGGGAGTAAGAGAATTAATTGATTCAAAAAATAAAGCTGAGTTCCAGGAATCACTTCCTGAAGGACATATCCTTCGTCCTTTTTACATCCCCTCATTGAAAGTTGTCCAAAGGTGGATCATTGTCGAAAATCCTAAAAATGTAGATTTGAAGTTTGTGCTCAAATCTAAAGTGAAAGAGGTTGGTAATATTCCCTTTGTTATTTCTGCTTCCAAACCAGAGCCGTAGACCTGCTTACAAACATCTATCTTCCTGATGTAAATCATGCCGAAAAATTCTCAATGGGACGATACTGTATTTGAGAAAGGAACCTACCAACAACAGGAGGTCAAATGAGAATGAGATTCTTCAGAAGCTTATTCTCGAGGGCTAGGACGCGAACCTCAGGAATAAGTTGCAAAAGTTAAACGGCTTAAAATGACACTCTCGCGCTCGCTATGAGCAAAATTTAAATACAAATGAGAGTTGGACTTGAAAGCCTTTTGTGAATTAGGAGTTTTCTACTTTAACTTACATTCAAATTTTATAAGATTATAGGCCCCAGAGTTTGGGGCCTTTTCTTTATGTACTGTGTAGTGATACTAAAAAAGTCTGTTGTTAAAATACTTCTATGGAAAAAAACCGCAAAAATTATTTTAAATCCAATCTTATATTTCTTCTTGAGAAAAATAAAATGACTCCGGCCCAGTTTTCGCGTGAAATGAATGTTTCAAAGCAGACCGTGTCTTCGTGGATCAAAGAAGAAGCCAATATTTCTATTCAGCATGGAATGGATGTTGCGAAGTACTTTTCACTTTCGCTGGACTCGCTTTTTCTTTTTGATCTTCGTGCGGCAGAGCTGGTGAATAATATTTCAGAAATGGATATTTTCTCCAATTCTGATATTGCCTTCACTGCGATCGATACACTTGGAATCGGTAATTATTCCAATCCCGCAATGGCCGAACTTCTTCAATACAATCGGGATGAATTAATTTCCCGCCATTCATATGAACTCGTTCATCCGTTCGACATGCAGAGATATAGAGTTGAAATGTTAAAATTAAAGAGAGGAGAGGCCGATTTTGTTTCTATTGATTTGAAGTATCTCTTCGGCAACGGTCAGTTCAACTGGATCAGGCAAATACTTATCAATAGTCCCAAAGATAATCGCATTTATATTTTTGCTTTTCCTTATTCCGACAGTCATCATGGGCCAGTATCATTGAAGAAAGAAAAATTTTTTATTGAAAATATTGCTCTTCAAGAACTGGAGTATTGTAGAGGTCAGACATTTTTTAAAAAAACGATGAATATAATTAATTCGTTTGCTCCAGACCTCTCACTCAATGTAGACCAGAGTGTTTTTCAATGCCTCATGCGCTCTATGTTCTATCAATTGCTTTTTATTGAAATTGAAAATGATAACAGAGTCGTTAAATTTTCTTCGAAAAAAGAAAATGATAATGTGATTGTCACGGCCTTCATTAACTGCAAAATAAACGCAATACCACTTTCACTGAGAAGATTAAAAACAATTTCAAAAATGGTGAACGCAACTGTTGAAGAGACTCTTGCTGGAAATATTTATTGTTTAAGTTATGCTTTTCATAATCAATAGGATTCATTTAAGAACGGTAACTCCAATTGACTCAACCCTGGAAATTCCAGTTAAGTCTGGTTGACTCGACCTCAAAAGGCTGATTTTGACCACTGAACTTGATACTAAATTAACTTAGCATCAAATCTGATTAACCATTGTTCACATTTTCAGGAAGATTAAAATGAATTGGTTTAGCAGAGTGAGCTTTAAAGCACGTATCCTTCTCATCGTATCCCTCGCCATTTTTATTTGTTCCGCCATCGCCATTAGCGGATTTCTATATTTCAATAAGCAGGAAATGCACCGGGGCGTGATCGAAAAATCCCGCGCCATTCACCTGAGACTTGAGGCCGCAACACATTTCGTTGCTACACAGGCAGGACTTCCACCCATCATCGATCGCATGAAGCTAAAATACAAGCCTGGCGAAACGATGAGCGACGAAGATAAAGAAGCGGTCTTGAAGCAAGTGCCGATCGTCGCCGCAATGAAGATCGGAGCAAAGGATGCGGACAAAGATAACTACGAGTTCAGAATTTTTTCCGATGAACCCCGCAAGGAAATTAATAAAGCTGACAGCAAAGAGATGGTTGTCTTCAATAAATTTTTGAATAACGAAGCACTGACTGAATATATCGACGACAATGATTCATTCATCACAGTTTATCGTCCTGTTCGTTTGAAAAAAGATCACGGATGCATGACTTGCCATGGAGATCCACAAACCAGTCCGTGGAACAATGGAAAAGATGTGCTTGGCTATAAAATGGAGAATTGGCCCGACAATAAACTCCACGGTGTATTTGCTGTCAAAACAGATGTAAAAAAAATGATGGCCCTTGAAGCAAGCGATAATCAAATTTCACCTTCAACAATTCTTGTCCTGGCCATTATTCTCGGAGGGGCCTTGGGAATTGCCATTGCCGCCTATATTATCAGAAGACCAATTTCGACTTTAAATGACATCGTCAAAAGTCTCGACAATTCCGGAAACCAGGTCAATGGAACTTCTGTTCAAATTGCTTCAACATCAGAAGAGCTGGCACAAGCTTCTCATGAACAAGCATCTTCCATCCAGGAAACTTCGTCGGCCATAGATGAAATCAGTGCGATGATTAACTCCAATGCAGACAATGCGATGAAGTCTTCTACCTCTTCGCAGGACAGCCTGAATATTGCCGAGAAAGGGAAGGAAGTCATTGGGCAGATGATAATCGCTATTGAAGATATCAATGTGAGCAACGATGAAATCATGCACCAGATTGATAGCATGAATAATGAAATCAAAAATATTGTCACAATCATTCAGGACATCGGGGCCAAAACGAACGTGATCAATGACATCGTCTTCCAGACAAAGCTTCTCTCATTCAATGCCTCTGTCGAAGCGGCCCGGGCAGGTGAATCCGGGAAAGGTTTTGCTGTCGTCGCTGAAGAAGTCGGAAATCTCGCGGCCATGAGTGGAAAAGCTGCGCTCGAAATTTCTCAAATGCTCGATAAAAGTGTGAAGACTGTTGAAGAAATTGTTGTTCATTCAAAATCATCAATTGAGCAATTGGTGCAGCAGGGGAAAGTAAAAGTTGAAACCGGAACCAAGATTGCGAGAGAGAGTGAAATCGTTTTAAATGAAATTGCAGCGTCCATTCAAAATGTTTCCAAAATGATTGCTGAAATCTCATCTGCCAGCCAGGAGCAAGCGGCCGGAGTCAACGAAATTACCAAAGCGATTGGGCTTCTTGATCAAGTGAACCAGCAGAACAGTTCAACCTCTGCCCAATCGGCCAACGCCGCCACAGAGCTCGCCACTCAGGCTGCTCAACTCAACGATCTCGTTAAGCGCTTAGTCGTTATCATCGAAGGTTCCCCTTCCTAAAAGGTGCCAGCAGACTTTTGGTGTCGCAGATGCTAAAGACGCGATCCTCAACCATAAGTCTGCTGGCACCTTTTGGGGAATCGTGATTAAATTGCGGCAGAGGTGCGTATGAATCAGATTCTGAAATCTTCCAAGCTTAATAATGTTTGTTATGACATCCGTGGAATTGTTCACAAGGAAGCGAGACGTCTGGAAGAAGAAGGTCATCGCATTTTAAAACTCAATATCGGCAATCCCGCTGCCTTTGGTTTTAATGTCCCGGAAGAAATTGTCCGCGATATTATTTTAAATCTCCCGAATGCTCAGGGCTATTGCGAATCGAAAGGGATTTTTTCTGCGCGCAAAGCGATCGTGCTCGATTATCAAAACAGCGGCGTGAAGGGCGTCGATGTTGAAAATATTTATATCGGCAACGGCGTTTCAGAACTCATCGTTATGGCCATGCAGGCTTTGCTGAATGACGAAGACGAAGTGCTTCTTCCTTCGCCTGATTATCCACTCTGGACGGCCGCTGTGAATCTATCTTCCGGTCGCGCTGTTCATTATCGCTGCGATGAAACTGCGGACTGGTTTCCGGATATAAGTGATATGCGCAAAAAAATTACGAAGCGCACGCGAGCGATCGTTCTCATCAATCCGAATAACCCGACAGGTGCTGTGTATTCCAAAGAGCTCATTCTCGAAGTGATCAAACTTTGCAGAGAACATAATCTGGTTTTATTTTCTGACGAAATTTATGACAAGATTCTCTATGATAAAACACAACATGTAACGACGGCTGCCCTCTCAGAAGATATTCTCACCGTGACTTTCGGGGGGCTTTCCAAAGTATACAGGGCCGCCGGTTTTCGCGTCGGCTGGATGATGTTGTCGGGAAATTTAACCAATGCCAAAGGATATATTGAGGGCCTGGATATTTTATCGACCATGCGCTTGTGTGCGAATGTTCCCTGTCAGCACGCCATTCAGACTGCGCTTGGCGGATTCCAAAGCATAAACGATCTCACGGCTCCTGATGGACGTCTGACGGTGCAAAGAAACCTTTGTACGGAAATCTTAAATTCAATTCCCGGCGTGAGTGTTGTTAAACCTAAAGGCGCTCTTTACGCTTTCCCTAAACTTGATGCCAAAAAATTCAATCTCATGAATGATGAAAAATTAGTGCTGGATCTTTTGCAGAAGAAAAAAATTCTGCTCGTACACGGCCGTGCCTTCAACTGGCCAGAGCCAGATCACGTGCGCATTGTGTTTCTTCCACACGCTGAAGATTTAAAAACAGCTCTGAACCACTTTGGTGATTTCTTGGAAAGCTACAGACAATAATTTTAGAGAAGCTCTTCACTGAAAACTTTTTCCGTGATTTTCCAGAATTTGTCCTGCTTGCGGGCGATGACAAAAGAGGGAAGACGGAGAAGCTTCTGGTACTTAATGACTTCTTTAGGATTTGTGAGATCAACAGCGAGCTCAGGTCTTCGCAAATGAGAGCGAAGAAAATTGATGTTGAATCTTTTAATCGAGGAAGGATTGTTGAAGAAGTGGGCCTCACTCACATATTGTGCATCGGCATCATAGTAGCGGACTTCAAGATAGGGATTGGCATTCTTATCTGTTCGTTCTTCAAATGTAATTTTATCCGGCGTGAGTACGTGAGCATTTTTGGAAAGCTTCGCTTGTTTTAATTTGGCATCGGCGTCGATTAAAACGGCTTTGCATTTTTCGCAGGCCCTTGCGGTGACATCGTTTTCCTGACCGCATGAGTGGCAAAGTTTGAAGCGAAAGCGGAAGCCGCAAGGAGTGACTTTCATGGTGAAAGGATCTTGGTGAGCTCCTCTGCATTTTCTTCCAAAGTGTTCGATGAGATCGCCGTCGTAATCAACATAACCCCAGAAATTATTTTCAAATCCACATTGCGGGCACGGAACTAAGACAGGCACAGTTTCTTTTGATGGTCGTTTGTCTGCAATTTCCGGAGTGTAAATATCATGTCCCATTCCGGTGTAGTCGAGAATAAAGCAATCGGATTTACCAGGTTCAAGGCGAAGGCCGCGCCCGACAATCTGCTGGTAAAGTGAATTGGATTCCGTCGGCCGGAGAATAGCAATAACATCGACGTGAGGAGCATCGAAGCCAGTCGTCAGAACAGAAACATTCACCAGGTATTTAAATTTTTTCTGCTTAAATTCTTCAACAATCTGATCGCGTTCGCTGATCTCTGTGTCCCCGAGAACAACGCGGGCTTCTCCTTCTGGCAGATAGTCCATGATTTCTTTTGCGTGGTTGACTGTACTGCTGAAAATCATCACGCCTTTGCGGTTAAAGCGTTCTGTAATATCGACAATATTTTTTACAATCAGGGGAGTCAATCGCTTTTGATTTTTTAAAAGTTCTTCCACTTCAGAAAGAGTGTACATGCGATTTTTTTCAGTGAGTTCTGAGAAATCGTAACACGTCACCGGTATGTCGACTTTTACAGGCTGAGTGAGAAATTTATTCTTAATCATGTACGAAAGAGGAAGTTCATACACGCATTGTTTGAAAAACTTAGGTTGTTCAGTTTTGAGTTCACCGATGTGAGAATATTCATAAATCCAGCCGATGCCCATGCGGTACGGCGTTGCCGTCAGGCCAAGAATGGCAAGGTTGGGATTGCGTGCGCGAAGTTTTCTGATGACGTCCTGATACTGAGTATCGCCCTCTTCATCCACGCGATGGCATTCATCGATAACAAGCAAAGAAAAATCGTTAAAAAATTCATCAGGGGCACGTGCAACGGATTGCACACTTCCGAAAATGGCTTTCTGGCTCCAGTCTTTTTTTCCAAGACTGGCCGAAAAAATTCCGGCTTCAAGGCCGTAGCTTTCGTATTTGGAATGATTTTGTTCAACGAGTTCTTTGACATGAGCGAGAACTAGAACGCGTCCTTTGGCAATTCTCGCAAGCTCTGCAATGACCAGAGATTTTCCGGCACCAGTAGGAAGAACGATCAACGCAGGATCGCGTTTTTTTTGAAAATACTTAATCGTATTGTCTACGGCTTCTTGTTGATAATTTCGGAGCTTATACATTTGTCCAAATTATAGAATTTTTATTCTACAAAAGGAAGATTAGAGAAAATAGAAACGAACTATGCCATACTTAAATTATGAAAAAAATCATGATCCACAAGCCTGGCGACTATTCCGTTCTCAAAATTGAGGAATTTCCAGATCCCGTTCCCGCTGAGAACGAAGTCCTTATCAACGTTCACTTTGCAGGTGTCAATTACGCTGACATCGTCGTCCGGTGGGGCCTTTATAAAAGTGCTAAGGAGTTTGTGGGATGGCCTATAACTCCGGGGTTTGAAGTTTCGGGAATTGTGGAGAGGGTAGGAAGCAACGTCACCAGATTCAAACCTGGCGAAAAAGTTTTTGGTGTTACTCGTTTTGGAGGTTACACATCCCATCTTTGTGTGGCAGAAGATCTGGTTTTTCACTTGCCGCAAAATCTCTCGCTCGAACAGGCGGCCGGATTTCCAGCGGTCTATCTCACGGCCTATCATGCACTTTTTCAAAACATCGTGATTCCGACCAGGGCAAAAATCCTGATTCATTCAGCAGGAGGCGGAGTGGGGAGTGCTTTTGTTCAACTGGCGAAATGGAAAGGATGTGAAGTCACAGGCATTGTCGGTTCATCTCACAAAGTTGATTTTGTAAAATCATTGGGAGCAGATTTTGTGATCGATAAGTCGTCTCAAAATTTGTGGAAAGAAGTCGAAAGAATTTCTCCTGCAGGCTTTGACGTTATCGCTGATGCCAATGGGGCCGAGACTCTGAAATATTCTTATAAACATCTGGCCTCCTCGGGAAAGCTTCTTGTTTATGGTTTTCATACCATGATGCCTAAACAAGGCGGAAAAATAGACTGGATAAAACTCATCAGGATGTATTTAAAAACACCGCGCTTTAATCCTCTCGATATGACCAGCGATAATAAAAGCGTGATTGCTTTCAATCTTTCTTATTTGTTTGATAAAAAAGAATTGTTCATCGAGGCCACTCGTCACCTGATTTCACTCATTGAGAGCGGAAACATTAAAGGACCCTTAACGACAGTGTATGATTTTGCGAAAGTCGATGAGGCACACAAAGCACTTGAGAGTGGAAAAACCACAGGGAAAATAATTTTAAGTCTGAAGTAATTTTCGTTTAAGCACGACGTTTCTCCAAGTCTCCTTAAGCTTTGCAAGAAGCTTTAACAAAAATTTAATTTTCGTTCTGCTTTTTTTCCGAGATGATCGCAGCATGAAACTATCGGACGCGATTATTAAAATTCATTCTCTTGCTTCAGAACGAGTGGGTGAACTCGAAGCTGATGAACTTGTTTCAAGTCTTCTCGTTATCATCATCAACGATCTCAAAAGAAACGGTGAACTCAACGCTGAAAATCTGATCCAGGCGTTTGAGAAAAAACAAGAGCTCGTAGAACTCGCGCATCTCGATTGCGAATTAAAAAGACCTAAACTCACTCTGATGAACTTCTCATAACGCCGTAGCCATTCCTGTCCACAAACATTAAAGAACGTGATTCAAATCATCCCGAAAATCCTCCGGAAGACCGATACTGTATTTGAAAGAAGGGTGATGAACCCAGGAGGTAAAATGAGAATGAGATTCTTCAGAAGCTTATTCTCGAGGGCTAGGACAGACTCCTTGAGATTGAAGCTACCCGAAAGTTCAGTCAACTGCGAATAACACTCTCGCGTTCGCTATGAACATCAAAATCCAATTGAGAGATGTCGCCGTGGTGAACTTATCGGACTTGTCCTTACATTCATCTTAGTTTTTACAATAGGCCCCAAAGTTTGGGGCCTTTTTTATTTTCAGAAAATTATTCACAATAGATAACGTAATCTCTCGGAGAGTAAATTCCCCAGGTCAAGCCGCCTAAAAGCCCGTTCAAAAAAGATGTTCTTGTTGCGACCTGTGCGACAGCCTTGTCACCGCAAACTTCGTGCGGATTAATTAATTTTTCCTGGCCAATTCCCCAGAAAATAAAATGGCTTGTTCCTTCATAAGTCGGAACTGTTCTGACATCGCCTTTCGTAATTTTTAAATTTTGAGTCGAGCACGAACAAAGAAAAACGAAGAGCAATGTGAGAGAGAGAGTTTTCATTTCAAATCCTTTTTTTAAATGCGTTTGATAAGTAAAAATAATAAACGTCTATTTGATAATCACAAACATTTTTCTTTCTGAGATAGATCAGATTCAAACTCACAGGAGGAGTGGATACTGTACTCAAGAAATGTAACCGAGGAGGTACAGTGAGAACGAGAAAATTTCGAAGCTTGTTCTCCAGAACAAGGTCGGGCCCACCAATCCCACCATGGAAAGAGGGGAACATTAAGTAAGTCTCGCAATCGTACACAATCGAAGCTCCGATAGAGCAATCAACGATCAAATGAGGTGCGGAATTGCCAGACCCTTAAAAATCCCCTTACTGAATTGGCGTTTTCTATTCATTCAATGTTTCGTACGTTAAGAAAAGCCCCGGTCATTCGGGGCTTTTCTTATTTGAGTCTAAGAGTTTTTTATAACAAAACCTGACAAGTGAACCCGGACATTGCTGGTTTTTTATTGAAAAACACGGAAAGAAAATTTTCTCTCTTGAGCTCTGCTTTACATATGAGATATATTCTCTCCTCTAGATCATTCGATCTTTTTAGGAGCATCAGAAAAATCATGAAGATTATCACTAATCTCGAAGAATTGAAGAAAGGCGACACCGTCATCATTAAAAACGCGCGTGATTTCGAAAGGCGTGGGTTAATGAGAGTGACGGGCGATGTCTTTACGATTGATGCCAGTGGTCCTGAATTTACCATCAAATGCAAAGAAACAGCTGCCATCGAAAAAGTTAATTTCGAAAATGCGAAGATTTTTTTAATCGACGGATACTAACTTACCCAATTAAGCAGCTCGATGATGGCGTGAATGCTCAGCATACTGAATGTCGACGCCTATGATGTGAGAAAGCAGCCAATTCTGGACGAATCGGACAAAACGTCCATTGTCGAATTCTGCGGTTCCGTATTTTTTGCGATAGTCGCCAAGCTGTTTAAGTAGAGCTTCGTGAATGCGCTTATGCGAATTAAAATCCGGGTAAGCGATGCTCATCATGAATTTTTCTTCGTGAACAAAGTGATCAATGGCGACTTTCAACAGTTCGTCGAGGTATCTTACTGACTCGGGATCTTCTGAATTCATTCCTTCGATGAGTTTATTGATTCCATTGACAATGGCAATGTGTTCATCATCCATATTTTTAATCTGCAGCATATACTTTGATGACCATTCCAGCTTTGGAAGTTTTTGTGCCACTTCAACTTTTTTATCGGCAAAGATGAATTTCATCAAAGTCGTTATTGTATCTCCCAGATTTTTATTTTCATTGCTCACAATCTCAGCGGCCTGTTCTGCCTGCTGGCCCAATAATGCATTTTGTTTCACACTCTCAATAAGGTTCTCGAATGAATCATTCATTTCTTCAAAACCTCGCTTTTGTCTTTCAGATGACAACAAGATATTTTCTGCATTCTGATCCAGAGAAGTGGCTTCTTCAGCTATGCGGTTAAAAAGTTTTGAGCATGCTTCAACTTGCTTACCCGCCACTTCGACATTGGATTTCATCTGCTCTGAAACGGTTTCTATGGCCTTGCTTGTTTCCTCGATAATTTTTTCCACTGATGTTTTATTTTCGGTAACGATGCTGGATATTTCCAGGGCCGCTGCCTGAGTCATTGTCGCTAGCTTGCCGACTTCTTCAGCAACGACAGCAAAGCCTTTGCCATTTTCTCCTGCGCGCGCAGCTTCGACAGAAGCGTTGAATGAAAGAAGTTTGGTTTGGAAAACAATGTCGTTAATAACCTTGGTTTTGTTTCCGATCTCCTGAACCATGTGAGCGATTTTTTCCTGATCCTTCTGACCGCGCTGGAACGTTTCAATCATTCCTTCATTTCCCTGTTGAATAGAAGCAAAAGAAGAATTCAGATTATTAATGGTACCAATACCATTTTCAGCAATGGAAACAAATTCAGATGTTTTATTTCTGGTGATGCTGGCGCTTTGCTCGTTTTCAATGGCCATCTCCGCCACTTCTTTCATTACCTTCTGGGCGGAGTTGAGATTCTCACGCTGCTCTTTTACACCTGCAGAAATAAAGTGTGCCGTATTTGAAATTTGATCTGAAGAAGCATTGAGTGAATCCACTCTTGTTTGTAGTGAATTGACAATGGCAAGCAAAGGCCTTGATAAATTAGTCTGTACGAAAATAAAAGTGACTGTACTGATGATAAGAAAAATCAAAACGCAAAAAACAATATTCTGCTTGAGTTCCGACATTAAAATGGCATTAACGTCATCCAGATAAATGCCTGTTCCGATAATCCATCCCCAGGCTTCAAACGTCTTAACAAATGAGATTTTAGGAACAGTGACGGTTTTATCTGTTTTAGAAAACCAGATGTAATCGACAAACCCTTCTTTGTTTTTAGTAGCAATATCCACCATCTCTATAAAGAGCAGCTTTCCAGAAGGATCTTTATAGTCTTTAAGATCATTCATTTCGAGCAATTCTTTTTTGGGGTGATAGACCATCTTGGGAGTGAAGTCGTTTATCCAAAGATAATCTTTTTTCTCTTCACCATATTTCAACTGACTTATTGTTTTGATGGCATTCGCTTTAGCTTCTGTCTCAGATATTTTTCCTGCTTTATAATCGCTGTATTGGCCTTCTACGGCGTCGTAACCCAATGTGACGAGTGATTGCAAGGCCATCTTCTTCTCATTCATAATGGCCGTTTTTTTAGAAGTGTAACTTTGATAGCCTAAAAAAATGGAGACAATTAAAGTCGGAATTATCGCGATGGCCTGAATTTTTAAAAAGACTGAAAATTTGTTCTTCATTTTGATCTCAACCCGGTTATTAACAACTGTTAATAAATCGAAAGTGTTTAATTAATCAAAACTTTTATCGGAGCAAATACTCAGGGCCGCACTGAAATTAGGCTGATTATTCTCACGCGAAATTAATCAGTAATATTAACTGAATTTTTTTAAAGCGGAGTGCCTTTTGGATTGCTCAGTTCAGGTGGAAGAGGAATGTACTCTGAATGATCTGTTGGTATTTTTGGGAAACGATCCGAACCAGGGCCTGTTTTCCATAACATTTTTGCTTCTTCAAGACGGGCCTTTGAGCTCGCTACAAAATTCCAGAAAATAAAACGTTCGCCTACCGGTTCTCCGCCAATGATCATTGCGCGCGATTCTTTAATCGCTTCAATATTTATCTTCTGGCATTTTTTAATGACGGCCATCGTGCATTCATCCGTTTCTTTATCGTCGACTTTAATTTTTCCGTCCACAACATACACTGCAGCTTCACCGTGGGCGGGGAATTCAATCGATGAACCAGCTGGCATTTTTATGTCCATATAAAAAAGTGGTGAATGAATCTTTACCGGACTTTCGCGATCAAAAGCTTTTCCGAGAAGAAGTTTAATCTGAACATCGTTTATTTTAAATTCAGGAAGTGAAGACGAAGGATGATGAAAAAAAGTTGGTTCAGTGTCTTCGAACTCTTCGGGTAACGCCACCCACAGCTGAATGCCATTGACTGTTCCTCCTGAATTTCTGAATTCATCAGGTGATCTTTCCGAGTGAACAATGCCTTTTCCCGCAGTCATCCAGTTAATGTCGCCGGGAATAATGTTTTGATCAGAGCCAAGACTATCTTTATGGCGGATAATTCCTTCGAACAAATATGTCACTGTGGCCAGTCCAATGTGAGGATGTGGTCGCACATCCATACCTGTTCCAGGCGCGAGCATGGCAGGTCCCATATGATCAAAAAAAATAAAGGGCCCGACCATCCGGTGAGTGGCATAGGGAAGGACGCGACGGACATGAAAACCGCCGAGGTCGCGTTCTCTTGGAGCAATAACGAGTTCGATATTATTCATAACAAAATCCTCAGTATCAATTTTAACATCATTCAGGTTACACTGTCACAATGAACGGAACAATTTATGATTTAATTATGTCTACTGGCGAAAAGTTTACACGCGGAAAACTCCGGGCAGAGCTTTTGTCGCACGCGCGAGGAAAAACGCTTGAGATAGGCGCGGGGACAGGTTTGAACTTTGCCTTCATCCCAAAAAGCGTTGAGTACACCGGCATTGAGCCGGATGAATCAATGAGAAAAACTGCGCTGAAAAAAGAAAAGCGATTTCATTTTCATGTTGATAATGGTGATGCTCAGTCTCTCCAATATTCGGATGAAATGTTTGATACTGTAGCGGCCACACTTGTCTTTTGTTCTATTCCTGATCCCGACATGGCCTTGAAAGAAGTGTATCGTGTATTAAAACCAGGCGGTCAGTTTCTCTTACTCGAACATGTAAAAAGAAACACTCCTGTGGCCGGATGGCTGCAAGATCATTTAACTCCAATGTGGAAACATATGGCGGGAAACTGTCATTTAAACCGTGATCCCGAAGCAGAGATACTCAGGCTGGGCTTTTCAATTGAAGAGAAAAAGATTTTGTGGAACGGGTTTGGAAAAATGTGGGTGCTTCGAAAATAATCAGCGGACGCTGATTTCACCTCGGATGTCCGTGTTCAGACTATCAAAGTAGGGATAATTTCTTACTCGAAGAAATCGAAGACATCTTTCCTGTCCCGGCGATAAAACAATATCAAAAATATCAGAGCGCGCAGACGTTGTTCCACTGGTCACTGTATGGGCCGCTGTATCAGTATTCTTCCATTTCACAACATCATATTGCTGTATAGTTTCGGTTGAAGGTGAAAAGACGCCTCCGGTGAAAGTGACTTCTCCAGCCGTTAAAGTTGTGCAGGTCACTTCGAAAACATCATTTGTAGAGATGGGAGATATACTGCTTCCGCCAAACCTCTCCCGGTTTTCATAGCAACCGTTCAGACAAAAAAGAATAACAAGAAAGCTCATCCATTTCATTAGATGAGCTTTCCAAAAAAGGTGTCAGTGTTCCAATTGAAAAAAATTATGGCACTTATTGCAGAACGTTTTCTTTGATCAATTTTCGTTGAGCAGAAGGTAATTGTAGCAGACACTTCTCCAGTTCTTTGCCACCAAGTTTCCACAGCCCCATAGATCCCTGAATCGGAACAGCTTTAGGAAGTTTGATCATATTTTTTAAGACGAAACCATATTTTCCTTCAAACCATTTTAAAGTTGAACGCGTGACATCTTCTTCCTGAATGACATCAGAAATTTCCGCAAAGCCAATGACGGCTCCGTAATCAACATCGTCAGGATCAATGGCCAGGTTGTAATTTTCATCGAAGTAAGCGTACCGGTTGCGGTCATACTTAGATGAAGCATGAATGGCAATAAACCCACGTTTGTTTGTTTTCCATTCGCGGTTCTCGACATTTTTCTTTCCACGGACAATAAGTTCGCCTGAAGGCTGAATAATACTGAGTGCATGAATTTCCTGCATAGAATCCTCCCATTTTCGTGAAAACTGACTGCAAGGGAGAGTTGCGATTGAATCGCTAACTTATTTGAAGTTAAGTAAAAGGATAGACTAGTCAGGCATTTTTTCAGGCCCCTTGTTTCATCTTTTACTCTATGGCAGAATCTAATTTATGAATATCTAATCATTCTTCAAATTTTCTTTTTTTAAATTCCATTTTATTTTTACGGAGTGCCCGGCCATGAACACAGCTCGTTCTGCAGTTTATTTTTATTCATTTATTGTTTTTACGCAGGCGGGGCCAGATGCTCATAAGAAAACTCATTGTCGGATTACTCAGTTTTTATTTTCTTGAATTCAATCAGTATAGATCAACCGATCAGCCCTCTTCATCCGAAGTGGTGGAGTTGTTCTGGGAAAAGAAGAAGCAGAAAGAAAAAAAGAAAAGTCGTCATTATGACAATCGTAAATGGAAGAAAAAGAAAAGGTTTAAAGAAAAAAGCATAAGTTTAAAAGGAACGCATTCCAAAGATCGTCGCTATTCTAATCAGAAGTTGCTTCGCAGGATGTTCCGGAACTGTTGATCAAACTTGTTTCATTAAATCATGAAGCGTTTTTTTGGCAAGATAACTTTGAGTAGAAGACTCGATTCCATCGACCAGATTGTTCAGGACAGATTTAATGCAACAACTGACTTCACATGTCTTCACGACAGGCTTGTTGTGAACGTTAATCAATTTTTTTTCGTTGGTGCTAGCTATGTAAATGTCATTGAGAGAAATCTGGTTTGGCCTTCTTGCCAATTCAATTCCACCGCCTTTTCCGCGGTAGCTTTTGAGAAGATCCGCCTCTACCAGGCGCGACACCATTTTTCTGACAAATGTAGGATTTGTGTCAAGTGCATTTGCCAGTAACTCAGAGGTAACCAGCTCGTCCTTGTGATGGGCCGCTGTCATCATTATTTGAATAGAGACAGAAAAACGTGTGTCAATCATACGGAGATGTTAGCAAAAAATACAATAATGTGCAAATAATTGTTGCATTTAAAACGTGATGGAATTAATGTATCAATAATTGACACATTTATGGAGAGGTGCCCGAGTGTTCAAGGGAGGCAGCTTGCAAACCTGCCGTTCGGTGGTTTAAATCCATCCCTCTCCTCCAGATTATTTTTTAAGGACCAACTATGAGTAAATTATTATCTCCACTAAAAGTAGGCGATTTGACCCTGCCAAATCGTATTATCATGGCGCCATTGACACGAGCGCGTGCTGCGAATGCCGGACGCGTACCCAATGATCTTATGGCCGAATATTATGGCCAGCGCGCAAGCGCGGGTTTGATTCTGACTGAAGCTACCTGTGTTTCAGCCAGCGGTGTAGGTTACGCCAACACTCCAGGCATTTGGTCAGAAGAACAAGTTGAAGGTTGGAAGAAAACAACTAAAGCTGTTCACGATAAAGGTGGAAGAATTTTTATGCAGCTTTGGCACGTCGGAAGAATTTCTGATCCTGAATTATTAAACGGTCAGCTTCCGGTGGCACCGTCTGCTGTTAAGCCAAAGGGGCACGTTTCTCTTCTTCGTCCTGAAAGAGGCTATGTGACTCCGAGAGCGCTTGAGACAAATGAAATTCCTGGAATTGTAGCTGATTATAAAAAAGGGGCCCAAAATGCTAAACGCGCTGGATTTGATGGAGTGGAAATTCATGCGGCCAATGGTTATCTGATTGATCAATTTCTTCAGGATGGAACAAATAAAAGAACTGATCAGTACGGTGGCCCGATTGAAAATCGTGCGCGCTTACTTCTTGAAGTGGTAGATGCTGCGATCGAAGTTTTCGGCGCTGGAAAAGTTGGTGTGCATCTTGCTCCTCGCGGTGATTCACATGACATGCATGATTCAAACCGACTGGCGACTTTCGGTTATGTGGCCGAGCAATTGGGTAAAAGAAAAGTAGCATTTATTTTTACTCGCGAATATTCAGGCGTTGATAGCTTGAGTGCTGAAATTAAAAAACGTTTTGGCGGAGTTCTCATTGCCAATGAAAAAATGACGAGAGAACAGGCTGAAAATTTAATTGAGAAAGGCGAAGCCGATGCCGTTGCCTGGGGTGTGCAGTTTATTGCAAATCCTGACCTGGTTGAAAGATTTGCTGAAAAGGCGCCGCTCAATAATCCAAACCCTTCAACTTTTTATGCAGACGGAGCTATTGGATATACGGATTACCCGGCCTTAAACTCATAGAAACTAAGCTGTATTAGTTTTTTTCACATGATTCAAAATCATTTTTGTGAATGAGATGAATCAGAGTTAAGTTCCTCCGATGATGAGATCCTTGGTTCATGTCAGAAACCCAGGGAAAACAAAGGGGGTAAAATGAGAGTAAGATGGCAATGTCTTTTCTCGAGACTAAGGTCGTCAGCTTAACTTTATACAGTAACTAAGGTAAAGCTAAAAAAACATTCTTTTCATTCTTGTTAAACGTAAGAGACGGGCCCTGATTTGTCACCAGGGCCCTTTTTTTTTCTTCTTTTTTATTCCACACTACCGCCGGTCATTGAACGAATCCATAGGAGTTTTCTATGCAAAAGATTTCGACGTGTCTGGTGTTCAACAATCAAGCTGAAGAGGCGGTGAAATTTTATTGTTCGCTTTTCAAAGTGGGAAAAATTCTGGCGATGACTTATTGTGGAGAGAATGAACCAAGTGGACCTCCTGGCAGTGTCAGAACAATTCATTTTCAACTTCACGATCAAAAATATCTGGCCATTAATGGTGGCCCTCATTTTCAATTTACTGATGCCATGTCCTTGATGGTTCACTGTGATACACAGGAAGAAATTGATTATTTCTGGGAAAGACTATCTGATGAAGGAAAAAAAGTTGAGTGTGGCTGGCTTATCGATAAATTTGGTGTCCGGTGGCAGATTGTTCCGCGAGTGCTGAATGAAATGCTCACTGATCCAGATTCGCGCAAATCTGAATCCGTCATGCAGGAAGTTCTCCACATGCAAAAACTTGATTTAGGACGTTTAAAAGAAGCCTACAATTCTGTTTATGAATATCAGCATTGAGAACAAGGAAGGGAATGAATGAAATTAATAAAGTGTCTCTTTTCTCTTTTCTTTTTTTCATCTGCTGTGTTTGCACAAATGACGCCTGCAGATTGTGATGCCATGAAAGTTTTTGATTATGAGACGGGCGGCTGTTCACCTCTGGCGATGGCCGGAATGCCTATGAAAATGTGGATGGTTCATGCAAATGCTTTTTTAGTTCAGGCAAAAGAAGAAGGAGACAGAGGGCGCAATCAATTTTTTGCACCCAATATGCTGATGACCGATGTGGGATCCTCTGTCGGAGACCTGCAATATATCAATCTCGACGTCATGCTTACGTTTGAGAAATGGACTTTTCCTGAAGAAGGAGCGCCATTGCTTTTGCAAATCGGTGAAGAAAGAAAGAATGGGCAGCCCTATATTGATGGTCAGCACCCTCACTCATCACCACTCATGGGACTCACTTTGAGTGATACTGTCAGCCTTGGTGGAAAAGATCATTTTAAAATCTACTTCGCCCCTCGCGGGCAAACGACAGAAGGCCCCATTGCGTTCATGCACAGAGTGACTGGAATGGTTAATCCAGATGCGCCTCTCGGTCATCACATCGGACAGGATGTCTCTCATATTTCAAGCACTGTCTTAGGAACTTCTCTTCGCGTGTATCAATTCACTTTGGAAGCCTCGGCCTTTCATGGTGAAGAACCGGAGCCTACAAAAACTGATTTGCCTATCGGTAAAATGGATTCTTCTGCGATGAGATTTGTCTATGAGTACTCAGAGAATCTTTATGCTATGGCAAGTTATGCCACGGCCAAGCATCCGGAGCACGATCAACCTGATATTGATAAAGTGAATCGCTATTCAGCATCAGTATACGCCCATTTAAAAGCTGACAGCGGTTTTGTTTTTCACAATACGTTTATTTTTGGCATGACCAATTTTTACGACCGGATTTCAAAACTCAGAAGTTTTGGTGATGAGTTTCTGATCACAATTAACGATCTTCCTCATAATATCTGGGGGCGCATGGAATTGCTTGAGCGAAGCGGGACAGAACTGGCCGTGCCGAATGTAGATGTTAAATGGGTAAGTGCCGTCACTGTCGGTTATACTTATGATTTTTTTAAAACGCCCAAAGGGAAGTTAGGGATCGGCGGTTCAGTGACAAGAAATTTTCTTCCCGCAGAATTTGACTCTGTTTACAGCAGCGATCCTCTTAGTGGAAAAGTTTTTGTCCAGTTGAGTGGTATGACCATGGGGCAGTTTTAAAAAAATGGCCATTGCACGAATTTCAAAAGTTCATTAAGCTTTTTTCATAGCTAAAGTTTTAATGATCTTTTGGAGGCGCCATGAAGCAGACTCTGGTCTTAGTTTTAATTTTTTTAACGTCGAGTACTTTCGCTGAAGGAAGATTCAAAGAAAAATTCAAAGAAAAATTCAAAGAAAAATTCAAAGCGCGGATGGCCGCACGGAAATCGGCCTCATCTATTGACGTCAATGGTACAGAAAGAGATTTTAAAGTTCATGTTCCTTCCAATTATCAGAAAGAAAAGTCAGTGCCGCTCTTGATAGCCCTGCACGGCGGGGGCGGAGATATGAATTATCAATCAGACGATAAAATCTATCACTTGATTTCCAAATCCGATGCTGAAGGATTTATTGTCGCTTTCCCGAACGGGTACTCTCGTCTGGGCGGCAAATTTGCCACATGGAATGCGGGCAACTGCTGCGGAAAAGGCCGTGATACGAACAGCGATGATGTGGGATTCATCAAAGCTTTGATTGCGAAACTTCAGACTGATTACAACATTGATAAAAAAAGAATTTATGTTACAGGAATGAGCAATGGCGGAATGATGAGCTACCGTCTTGCCTGCGAGTTATCGGATTTGATTACCGGTATTGCTTCAGTAGCAGGGACTGATAATACAATCAATTGCAAACCTTCGCGTCCGGTTTCCATTTTACATATTCATGCAAAAAATGATGATCATGTTCTGTATAACGGCGGCGCCGGACAAAATGCCTTTCGCGACAAAAGCATGGTTGCCAATTTTACTTCTGTCCCCGCAACGATTGAAAAATGGGTAAAGTTTAACGGATGCTCTGACAAAGCAAAACGAACGCTGGAAAAAAGTGGAGCCTGGTGTGATCTTTATTCGGGATGCAAGGACAATGTGCATGTTCAATTGTGTGTGACTGAGACGGGAGGACATTCGTGGCCCGGCGGAGAAAAAATCAGAGAAAATAAAGGTGAACCACCTTCAACAGCTCTCTCTGCAAATGACGTTATGTGGGATTTCTTTAATCAAAAATAAAAAAGGTGCCATAGGCACCTTTTTTTTTAAGCAGATTTTTTTTCTTGATGATGAATTTGCCATTTATCAAATCTTGTCAGCAGCAAGAGTCCTGGAATAGCAATTAAGATTGAAATAACAAAATACCATTCCCATCCAACTCGTTCTTGTAAAAATCCAGATGGTGCCTGGACAAGAATTCTGGTGAGTGCCATGAAGCTGGTGAGTAGCGCATATTGAGTGGCAGTATAACGTTTATCACAAATACTCATCATGAAGGCTGCAAACGCAGCCGTTCCAAGACCGGAACAGACGTTCTCAATAATAATTGAAGCCCACATCAATGGATAATTATGTCCGGCGTGAGCAAGAAGATAAAAAGTAAAACCGGAAACACCCTGAACGATACCAAAAATCCAGAGCGACTTTTTCATGCTCCATTTCAGCATCAAAGCTCCGCCTGTGAGAGTTCCCACAATCGTGGCGATGAGACCCGCACCTTTTAAAACAGCAGCGATTTCCAGTTTGGTAAATCCGAGATCCATCATAAAAGGAGTTGTGAAGGCCATGGCAAACGCAACATCTAGTTTGTATATCAGAATAAAGATGAGCATTTCAATTGCGCCCTTTCTGCTGAAGAATTCAACGAAAGGTTTGTAAACAGCATCGGCAATTGATGTCGGAGCTGCTTCGTTTACAATCGGTTCCGGACCAAAAACACTGGCGATTAAACCGACGGCCATACATCCGGCCATAATGTAGTAGACTGTTGACCATGGAAGTTTCTCTGCAAGACCGAGAGCAACTCCTCCGGAAACAAGCATCGCAATTCGATAACCCATAATATAGATACTGGCCGCGGCACCCAGCTCTTCTTCCGGAACTGCTTCAGTTCTGTAAGCGTCGATGGCAATATCCTGGCTGGCGCTGAAAAAAGAAACAAACAAAGCAAAGAGCGCAATGTTCTGCAGTGACACTTTCGGATCACACATACCCATGACAATAATTGAACCAATGAGACCAATTTGCGTAAGGAAAATCCAGCCACGTCTTCTGCCAAAAAGTGGCGGAACGTAACGGTCCATGATGGGCGACCAGATAAATTTCAATGAATAGGGAAGACCTACGAGTGAAAATAAACCAATTGTTCCCAGACTGATGTTTTCAGATTTCATCCACGCCTGGAGTGTTCCTCCGGTCAGCGCAAGAGGAAGCCCGGACGCAAATCCGAGAATCAGGACAATAAACATTTTATAGCTGGCGAATACTTTTAAAATTGTTTTCATAATAAAAGATTAATAGTCGCCAGCTTTAAAGTAAAGTGAGCTTAAGGATTATGGGTGTTGTTTTTGTCCTTCTTCGCCAGTTGTGCTGGGATCATCAGTTCCGTGATCCATTCCTTTGGCCTTACCTTTGGAATGTTTCATCCCTTTGTCTTTGCCCATCATCATCTGACAACTGTTTCCCATGTCTTTACATGAATCTTTCCACTCTTTATGGCATTCACTCATCTCTTTATCCGACTTGAGACAGTCGGCCATTTTTGAATGCATCTCTGCCATTTTGGCGCGGTCTTCTTTTGACATTTCCATAGTCTTGGCCTTGTCTTTTGCAAACGCCGTTGACGTCAAAATCAATGTTGCTGAGAGAAGTAGAATTTTTTTGATGTTCATATAACCTCCATTTATTTCAGAGAGCTTTTTTGGTGAAAGCATCATTGATCATATTGCAAGGCCGATGCCTTTATTGAGTTAAGTCAATTAAAGTCTGCGCATTATAGGCAGCATAACCAGACTGATCATTGTCAAAGTAAACATAGACGTCGAGTCCTGCTTTTTTCCAGGCGAGTATTTTTTTCGCCCACGAATTGAGAAAGCGTTTGGTATAGTTACCTGCATATTTTGATTCCGGTCCATGGAACCGGATATAGATAAAGTCCGCAGTGACTTCTACTGGTGAGAGGAAATGTTCGAGATCATAAATACAGAGAGCACAGTTATAGCGTGAAAGAAGCTGATAAGTTTTTTCATTGAACCAGCTGTGATTGCGAAGCTCAAAAGTATACCGATACTTTTTGGGAAGTTGCTTTAGAAAATTTTCCAGTCTTTCTTCATTGAAATTCCAGCCGGGAGGCAATTGGAAAAGAATGGGGCCAAGTTTTTCTTTCAATCGGGAAGCCTGCTCTAAGAAATGTTCAACTCCACCTTCATCGTTTTTAAGTTTTTTCATATGGGTAATGTAGCGGCTTGCTTTCACTGAAAAAATAAAGTTTTTCGCTGTTTTTTTCCTCCAGCCAGCAAAAGTTTCAGCTTTGGGAAGGTGATAAAAGGAGCTGTTGATTTCAACTGAATCAAAATAATTTTGATAATAGTCGAATTCCTGATTATCTTTTATTTCTGCCGGATAAAAATTTCCTTTCCAGTGCTTGTAGCTCCAGCCTGATGTTCCTATGGTAATTGTCCCGGTTGCTTTCCTTTTCATCTTTAATAATTTTCTCACTCATTCATTGGAGCGTATGTTATAAATATTTTATGAGAAAAATTTTATTATTTATCGTTCCTCTGATTTCAATTGCAATGGTTTATCATTTCAATCAGGGATTGCAGAAACAGACTGAAGTCCTTCAGGAATGGGATAATAAGGCTGAGCAATTAAACAGCCTGGGCACGCTGACACAGAATTATTTCATGATGCGCATTGAAACACTTCAGTTGATTTCACCATTGTCCACAGCGGAAGTTAAAAGAGTGTCAGAGCATAACCGTTCCAATTTCATCTATGAGGCTTCAAGAAATTTTCTCGCTCTCGAACAGAGGGCCGGTACCAATGAAGAAAAATTATTGCTGAAAGATATGCTGGGAAAACTAGGGGCAATGAGAGAAGTCATGGAAAAGGCAACGGTACAAAACGCTCAGAAAAGTATTGAGGATATGGTTCAGAAGCGCGTCCCTTATCGCGAAGCTGCTGCAAACTATGCTGCTTACCTTGGCAAAATGAGAAATACGGCCAAAGATGAAATGATCTCAGCTCAAAAAGAAATGCAGAATCAAATTAAGATTCTTTTAGCTCTTCAGCTGGCCGGAGTTGCGGCAGGACTAATTTATGTGCGCTCAGTTCGAAGTTAAATTTAATTCAAAAACTTTTGCCAGGTTGATCAATGGTGAAGAGGATGAAAATTTTTTCTACGAAAAAAGAGTTCTCCCATATACCAATTCTCTCGTACTGTTGAAAAATGAAGAACGGCTCGGCCTCAAAGAAATGTCATTCAGTCTTGTTCCTTCCTGGTCAAAAACAAAAAAGGTTTCTTTTGCCACTCATAATGCAAGAGTTGAAACTATCACCGAGAAAGATACATGGAGAATTCCTTTTCTGACGAAAAGATGTCTTGTTCCACTGAATAGTTTTATCGAGCCTATCTATGAAAATGAGTTTGCAGGAAATATGGTGAAGTTTGCTGAGGCGAATGGAAATGTTCTCTATGCAGGAGGGCTCTGGGATCAATGGGTAGATAAACAATCAGGTGAAATCCTGGAGAGTTTTACAATCATCACCAGACCGCCGCTTTCGTATATTGAAAAAGCAGGTCATGATAGAAGCCCGATCTTTCTTGATGAAAAAAGCTTTAACGACTGGTTGAATCCAACAATGAAGGAAGCTCAATTGCTTGAACTTCTGCACTCTCAAAAAGATGATAAAAACTGGACGGCAGAAATAGACCGGCCTTTAAAGAATTTCTCCAATCAGCTTAAACTTTTCTGATTGTGAACACCATAGTCAACGTGCAGCTGATTTCTAACACTATCCACACCATAAACATTGTAAGCAAGCTTTTCTGCGCGCCAAGCTTCTTCAGGTGTGTTCGCATTACCTGAAAGAAAAACGACATTGTCTTCCACGTAAACTTCCATTTCCGATGCATCTACATCAAAAGCATTGGCCAGAGCATCGCAGACATCTTCCCAAATTTTGTCATCCGCGCGCTGGTAGCCGCGAGGACCTCTCCCTGAATAATCTTTGTCAGTTCCTGAAGCAGAACGGGAACCACCTCCGAGCTGTCCGATTTGCGAATCATAAATTTTCAGCCGCGCTTGAGGAGGGATGGCCCTGTAATCGGTATTTTTGGGGCCGCGACGATAGTGATTTCCATAACGGTAACGCTCATGCCATGGATCATTGGAAAAATTTTTTTCATCTGAAAAATGATGAAAGCCCTGGCCATAGATAGGATTTTTCTTCGTCATAATAATTCCTCCATAAATATGAATACAGTTTTTATGCCAATAGGTTTTTCATCATTTCAGTATAAGCAAATGATATGAATTCTGCTGTTCTCATGACCAGGGCGAATGTGTTTAAATTTTCAGCATGAAAGAATTCAACAAACGACATTGGGTAAGAAGTCAGTTTTCCTCATTAAGAGGCTTTATCAGTTACCCGGAGAAAAATCATGGAGCTAAAGCAGAAGTTCTCGTTTTGCTCCATGGAATAACCAGTAATGCTGACCGGTTAAAACCTTACGGAGCCGTTCTAAATCCCGAAGCGGTGATAATCAGCCTGGAAGCTCCAATCGTACTGGCCACGGATTCATTTGCCTGGTTTTCGCTGGACTTCAGTAGAGAAGGCTCGTTTCATCACTGGGACGAAGCACAGAGAAGTTTAGCTTTACTGGAAAATCTTTTTGATGAAATAAGCGATGAATTTAAAATTCCTCATCATCAGATTTCTGTTCTAGGTTTTAGTCAGGGGGCGATTATGGCGCTGGGGCTTTTACTTGGCGGTCAAAAAAATCTCGGTGCCTATTACGTATACGCTGGAACGATTCTTCCTGAATTTCTTTCCATGGGAAGATCTATTCAGACGGCGACATTAAAGCGCAGACCAGTGTTTCTTGGCCATGGGGCGCTCGATAGAGTTCTCCCTGTGCATCTTGCTCATGTGACGGCTGCTTTCTTAAACAGTCTCGCTGCTAATTACAATTTCAAATCTTATCCCGTGAATCACGATATCAGCTGGGATTATATTGACGACGCTAAAATCTGGCTGTCGCATTTGCAAAATGAACGGAATAAAAATTCAGCGGAAATATCACCTTAGCCTTTACATTTTTTCAGACGACTTTAAACTCGAGGAATGAAAAAAATTATTTTGGTATCGCTGACCGTTTTACTCACTCTTTCAGTTGCTCGTGCGGAATCCTGGGGCTTTCTGGGAGGAATGCATCGTTGGCAAATCGTCAATGAAGACAAAAGCAAGTATCCGGTGTCACCCAAATTTTCTTCTTTGTTTGGCGTGGCGCTTTTTCATCAGTCTTACCCTCTGGAGCTGGATATTCTTTATACAAACAAAGATATTCCGGAATGGGGCAATCATGAAAATAGTCTTCAGCTTCCTTTCTTTTACCGCGCTAACATTACCAAAGAATTTATTTTCGGACTCGGCGGCTTTTTTGATTACGACATGACAGACAGGCCTTATACCTCAAGACAAAAACTAGACATTGGTGTAGCAACTTCGTTGAAATACCAGGTTCCATTTGGAAAATCTCTTCTGGCCTTAGACGGAAGATATCTTTTTGGCACCTCGGATCTTCCGGGCAAATCGAGAGACATCGTACTTCTTGTTGGTCTTATCTTTAAATAGTTTTATAATCCTCCTGATAGAAAGCAGAAAAACTTTATCAGGAAGTATTTTATGAATGAAGTTCCAGCATACGCAGCACCGGCAGCAGGTGCACCTCTCGGTCCTTTTAAAATCAAAAGAAGAGATCCTAAAGATTTCGACGTACAGATAAAAATTGAGTACTGCGGAGTCTGTCACTCCGATATTCATCAAGCGAGAGATGAGTGGGGCGGTTCTCTTTTTCCGATGGTTCCCGGTCACGAGATTGTCGGAACGATTACTAGTATCGGATCTAAAGTTTCAAAATTTAAAGTCGGTGATACTGTTGGTGTTGGATGTTTTGTCGATTCCTGCAGAACTTGTCCGTCTTGTAAACAGGGGCTGGAGCAATATTGCGATGTCGGCACAGTAAGCACTTACAACGATGTTGAAAAAGATGGTTTAACAAAAACATATGGTGGTTACTCCACGCAGATTGTTGTCGATGAGAATTATGTTTTGCGAATTCCTTCGAACATTCCATTGGAGAAAGCAGCGCCTCTTCTCTGCGCAGGAATCACAACTTATTCTCCGCTCATGCATTGGAAGGCAGGCCCGGGAAAGAAAATTGCAGTCATTGGTCTTGGTGGTCTAGGTCACATGGCCGTTAAAATCGGGCATGCTCTCGGAGCAGAGGTCTCAGTACTCAGCCATTCGTTGAAGAAAAAAGAGGATGCCATTAAACTTGGCGCCAAAGATTTTTATGCGACCAGTGATATATCTACTTTTGAAAAGCTTCAAAGCACTTTTGATTTAATCATCAATACTGTTTCAGTTGAACTTGACTGGAATATGTATTTATCTCTGCTCAAGCTGGATGGAACAATGGTTCTGCTGGGAGTGCCGCCGACTGCGCCTCAGGTTCAGGCGTTTCCTTTGATCGGAAAGCGAAGAAGTCTTGCCGGTTCTTTGATTGGTGGAATTAAAGAAACACAGGAAATGCTCGACTTCTGCAGCAAACACAATATCGGTTCAGAAGTTGAAGTGATCAACATTGATCAGATAAACGAAGCTTATGAGCGAATGTTGAAAGGCGATGTCCGTTATCGTTTCGTCATTGATTCAAAATCTCTGCAAAAAAATTAATTCTCATACGGCGTGCGTTTGCGGTTCTTTATCGTGAACGCGCGCTCTGTGCGTGACGTAGCCGAAATAGAAACCTAAAACGGTGAGTAGTCCATAGAATATACCGGCACCGTATAAAATGGGCATATAACCAAAGAGGGTGTTCGTGTCGCGAAACCAACTGCAGGACGTGATGATCCCCATCGTATAAAAAAGGACACGGGCGTAATCAACGGAAGCATCTTCGACACTTTCTTTTTTATGCGAAATTAAAATCCCTCCCAAACCAAAACCTATCAAAAGAATTTTACTCAGGACATTGAGTGGAAGATAGCCAAGAAATTTTCCATAGCTTGCATTCAATCTGAGCGCTGGAAGTTCATGAGCAGGACCGACAAAAGCGGGGATCAATGAAAAGACACCGAGAATGAATAAGATCCATCCACAGGCTCTGGCAAATTGTCTGGTTCTTAACCGCTCCTTTGTGGGTTCTTTCATCGGGCACCTCCGTCTGACTTTTAAAATTGCAAAGGAGATTCCACAGAAATTGAGTGAACTGCTTTAAACAGAAATGGCGGATCTCAAAAGGATCCGCCATTAGCTTTAGACTGGCCTAGCGAACGGGAATTTTGCTCGCCACCGGTTTTACGTCCACCGGAATTTTAGCCAACTTCACTGAAAGCACGCCGCTATTGTAATCTGCTTCGATTTTGCCGACGTCGATTTCGTCTCCAAATGGAATTGATCTCATAAAGGAGCCGTAGAATCTTTCAGTGTAATGTACTTTCTCATCCTCTTTATTTTCGCGCTGAGATTTTTTCTCGCCTCTAATGTAAAGAGTGTTATTTTCGAATGAAACGTCGATATCTTCTTTAGACATTCCAGGAAGCTCGGCGATCACCGAATAATCATTTTTAGTTTCCTTTACCTCTATAGATGGAGCGAATTCTTTCATTGAAGGAGGTTCATTCCACATAGAGTTCATGATTTCATTCATCATTGCGAATGGATCATGAGGACGATTAGATCTTAATGCAGGAACTGTTCTTTTGAAGATGCTCATAAATCTCTCCTTGATGGACTCTTTATGATTAGAGAATAAATCTCACTTCAAAAGTTGTGTCTGACCTAAATCAGTTTTGTATAAGATTTTGGTAAGGTTTAAACCTTACCAGGGACGCTCATATTCTTCACCATCGGAAGAATCTTTTCGCAATCCTGTTTCTTCATCATAAAGTTCATCATCATGAACATCATTGACCGGATCATCAACAGTGTAGCGAGTCCCTGGCGCAGGTTTTTTTGCTTGTCCGGATTTTTTCTCAGATTGTTTTTGTTTCTTTGCCATAATCACTCCTAGAAAAATTCTGTCATTTCAAATTCTCTGACCGTCGTGCGGATGAAAAGTCCTTTAGGTTGAACATTGTTGATAACAAATCTGCTTTCAGGAATCGCCGGCAGTCTGGACCATTCGATATCCAGGTTTTGTGAGGGGACATCGTAACTCATTTCATACAAAAAAAACTGAAGGGCAGTCTTCATCAATTCAACTGTGAAGAGTTCTCCTGGGCAACGGTGTCCTTTGTAAGGATTGCCTCCGCCTTGGGGAACAAAATTGAAATTATCCACAGGAGTAAAGTTAAATCGTTCCGGCCAGAATGAATGAGGTGAATCCCAAAGTCGGGGATCATTATTGATTCCGTAGAGATCCAGGATAGCTCGTGCGCCTTTTTGGAACTGGATATCTCTCCAGACGAAATCTTCCCGAACCCTTGCCATTACGGACGGAAAAAAAGGATAGTATCGTCTGACTTCGTTTATAAAATTTTCAGCATAATCTTCATTGCCAAGACGCAACTCTTCATAGCAGTCCGGATTTGAGTGAAGCGCATGAGCGATAAAAACGAGATACACTGAAATAGCGACGGTCGGGCGGATGAGATTTAAAATTTCCACAGCTGCTGTATGTGGCTTCAATAATTCTTCCTGTTCATCTCTATGCCAGATAATAACTTCAATCGGAGTTTTTATTAACGGTTCATAGCCGTCAGATCGAAGATCCATGACAATATTTTCTATCCAGTCTTCTGCATTTTTTCTCGAGATTCGCGAAAGAAAATGGGCGAAGCCTTTTGAGCCTGCGAAATCAAAAAGCGAAACGATTTCTTTTGTGCGTCTGACTTTTTCATCTTCATCAAGAGGAATGCCGGCCCAGGCGCAAACCGTTTCGGTCAGGACTTTCTGAAATTCATCATAGAGAACAACATTATCTTTCAAGCTCCAGTGCTTGAGGTAATGGCGGAGTTTTTCATGAAAAATAAATTTTAGATCACTGATATTTTCTTCACTCATCAGTGACATGAACATGGTTTTGCGGTGAGCATGTTCTGCTCCGTCCATACCCTGAAGCCCGCCTTTGCCAAAGAGAGTGGCACGCATCGCTTCAGGCGGAGCCCCTTTTCTGATAAAGTAGTCAGGATTGTAAAAGAGTTCTGCGGCTTCTTTTCCCGTCATGCAATAGGCTTTTTTCAGAAACACCCGCGTTTCAAAAACATCTTTGCCCAGATCTTTACTTCTGCTTGAGATAAAGCGGTAAGGATTTTTTAGTAAAGCAAGGGTGTCATCTCTCATTTTCATTCTCACTTAAAAAAAATAGATAGAGTTTTTCAATGTATGTCAGTTATAATAATTGCAAAGCACTCGCCAAAAAGAATGCCCAAGAGAAGGACAGGACTTATGTCACATGAGAAAAACACGACGAAACATATCCTGATCAATTTTCAATTCTTTTTTAGAGAAATGATTTTACTGATTAAAAGTCCGGTCTTTATCCTTTTAACAATTCTTGGAAATTCTCTGATCGGATTATTTGCGACCGTGTTTTATTTTTTAGAAGTGAACCACAATCCAAAAATCACTCATTTTATAGACGCTATCTGGTGGGGATTTGCCACGGCCACAACAACTGGCTATGGCGATATTACCCCTCAAACATTACCGGGAAAAATCCTCGGCATCATTTTAATGCTTACAGGGATGGCCTTGTTTGCTATGTTCACTGCACTCTTTGCGGATACGATCCTGACCGGAACCCGCAAGAATAAAATTTAACTGATCTCCATACTTTTTTCCTATGGAAACAAACCAATCAGCTCTTAAAAGGCATCTGTCTTTATTCGGCGTAAGTGTATTTGGCGTCGGCGTAATTGTCGGTGCCGGGATCTATTCTGTTATCGGAGTTGCCTACGGCCACGCCAGAGAAACCATTTGGTTAAGCTTTTTACTGGCGGGGTTCGCAGCGTTCTTAACAGGCGTTTCCTATTGCGAAGTCGCTACCATGTATCCTTCTGCCGGTGCAGAGTACACTTATCTACGCAAATCTTTTCCACGGACTTTATTTCCTTCTTTTATGATTGCGATGATTTTAATTATTGGGGGAGCTGTGACGGCCACGGCAGTTGCTTATTCTTTCGCCGGTTACCTTCAATATTATTTTCATTTTAATCAAACACTGGCCGCCGGTATTTTGATTGTTCTCTGCACTCTGATTAATCTTCGCGGAATACAAAGTTCAAACAGGGCGAATTTACTATTTACGTTTCTGGAAATTATGGGAATTGTTTTGGTGCTCTGGTTTGGCTTCACTGAAAAAAATCCTGTCCATTCATTGTCAGTCAATGTTCACAGTGGAACTCTGACAGCAGTCGGATTAATTTTTTTCGTCTACCTTGGATTTGAAGATATTGCGAATCTTTCAGAAGAAACAAAAGAGCCTGAAAAAAATATTCCTAAAGCGATCCTTTACAGTCTGGCCTTTACAACGGCTCTTTATCTGCTCATAAGTTTTGCAGTGATGAGACTTGTTGAAAGCGAGACACTGGCAAACAGTCAATTTCCTCTGGCCGAAGTTCTGAAAGATAAATCATTGACCGGCAGTCGGATTTTATCTGTGATTGCCTTATTTTCAACTGCCAACACCGCCCTTATTACTATGCTGGTGACTTCAAGAATGCTTTTTAGCGTGGCGAGATCGGGAGATCTGCCTGCTGTCTTTGGAAAAACAAAGGGACGTACACAAGCCCCATCTGCGGCCACTTTACTAACGATGATTTTGACTCTGGCCTTTCTCTCCGCCGCGAATCTGGAAGATCTTGTCAGCTTATCATCACTGGCAACTTTAGCGGCCTTTGCCGCTGTTAATTTATCAGTAATCAGACTTCGTTCATTGGAATCGGAAACCCCCAGACCGTTTCGCGTACCACTTACGATTGGCAAGTGGCCGCTGCCATCATTGGCAGGGCTTCTTTTGACAATCGTCATGTGTTTCGGTTTCAATAAAAAAATCTATCTTATTTTTTCAGCTGTCATTCTCGTCTGCGGTGTCATCTTTTTTTTTCGGAAAAAGAAATCAGCAAATTTGTAGACCCATACTGCCGGTTGGAAGCAAGTCTCTCCAGTTGGCAATCAATTCTTTGTAGGCTTCGCCTACGGGGGTTATTTGTCTATTTAAATCATAGAGACCGCAGTTGTTGATGTTGCCATTATCTTCGCGCAAAAGAGAATCCCAGTCTTTTTGATCGGTGAGGCTGTACCAGGTGAATCCCATAATCGGAATACCGTCTTTGCGCAGCCTGAATAAATTCTGCCACTCCTTGTAAAGCCAGTGAACAGCTCTGTCTTTATCAAAGACGTTTGTTTCCGTATGCATGACCGGAAGATGATAGCGATGATAATATTGCGAAGTGATGACGTAGTATCCGAAAATTTCCCCGGCGCACACTGTGCTGCCATCGTGTTGAACCAGATGTTCATTGGAAGCATAGTAGTCCGTTCCCATAATACAAAAAGCTTTAACTTCATTTTCACGGAACCAGTGATACTCATCACGAGTCATTCCATTATCGAGCAGATATTCATACATTCTGCAATCCACACTGTGGCCATAGGTTAAATCCAGAGCGATAAATCTTTTTTCATTGAGGAAGCTTGATTGATCCATGCAGTCCGGAGCATGAGGATGATAATATTCAGACGATTCACTTTGAACAAAGACAGTTCGAGGTTGAACGTTCAGGATCGCTCTCATGGCAAGTGTGTTGGCCTGGCAGAGATGTTTCATTGCTGTGACAAACGTCCTGTCGCTGGACAGTCTTTCGTTCCACCATCCGTACTGAGCTGAGAACGTCGCTGTAATAAAAATTTCGTTTATCGGTGTGTACCAGTTGATCCACGGATATCTTTTGGCAAAAGCTTCGGCATATTCTGCAAAGTACTTGGGAAAATCCGGATTTTGAAAATTGCCAATCCAGTCCGGTACGCCAAAATGGCAGAGATCAACAATGGGTCTTATGCCAAGCTCTTTCATTTCATTCAAGGCTTCATCGGCAAAGGACCAGTCGTACTGGCCTGGTCCAAGATGAACTTTGTAATAAGGTGGCCCCCAACGTAGATGACTGACCCCTAATTGATGAACCAATTGAAAATCCTGTTTCCAGTTTTGATAATGACCACAGGATTGCATTTCATCAATGCGTTTTAATTTTCCTTCTTTGTTCATAATAACCGGATAAGAGTTTTCTATTCCGGTTGCAAAAATAAAATTGAGGGGAAAGTGCAACATATAAACTTCCTTATAAAATGGCGAGTCTTCCACCATCGACGATCAATGACGTACCATGAATGTTGCTCGCATCACTTGAAGCGAGAAAAACAATTGCGGCGGCCACTTCATCAGGCTCTGCCACGCGCCCTTGAATTTTTTCTTTGCCGCTTTTGATATTGGGATTATTCCAAAGCATGGGAGTATTTACAGCTCCTGGGGCCACGCAATTAACTCTTACTTTGTCCGGTTTAATTTCCAGACTGATCGCCCGTGTAAAGGCCTCTACGCCCCCTTTTGAAGATGCATACGGTGAATTGTTGGGAGTCGTTTCATGAGCGTGGACTGAACTTAAATTGACGATCGCACCCCCGTGGATATGAGGAAGTGTGAGTTTGGTCATGATGAAAACAGAGCGGAGGTTTGTGTGAATGACTCTGTCCCAGTCTTCGAGTTTAATATCGACAACAGGACAAAAAGTCATGATCGCTGCATTGTTGACGACAATGTCAATGCGTTTATAGAAATGCAATGATTGATGAACAAGGTGATGGAGGTCTTTTTCTTCAGCAATATCTGTTTTGACAAAAATCGCTGATTCATTGAGCGCTAGTATTTCTTCCTTCACCGATTCGCCATGGGGTTCAGATATATCGGCCACTACTATTTTCGCACCTTCTCTGGCGAGTTGTATGGCAGTGGCCCGTCCTATACCTGAGCCTGCTCCGGTAATAATGGCAACCTTATTTTTAAATCTCAATGATGGCTTCCTTGTTCATGCTCTTTTCTTTTTTGGCGATTGACGGAAATATCATTTTGAATGTCTTCCACTCCAATGACACTTTCTGAGAGCATTTCAGCTTCAACACGATCTTCACGGTGATTGACTGTGCCTGACAATTTAACAATTCCGTTTTCTACGGCAACGACTATTTCGCTTGCATCTATATAATGATCGCGCGCAAGTAATTCACAAATTTCTTCTTCTATGCGGGCATCACTTCTTTTATAACCGCGTGGGCCGAAACCTGAAAAATCTTTATGGCGTGGTTTTCTATGATCGAAATTGTGTCCTTGTTGAGGATATTCATCAAAATCGGAAAGTGGACCTTTGTAGTTGTGAGCTTCACCGTCTGTTCTGTATTGTTCTGCCCAGGAGAGTTCTCCACCGGGAGTATTGTTCCAGGCTGAATCATCAAGATGACGTTTGAATTCTTCTTCTTCGTATTCTGATTCCTGTTGTGCCCGATAGCTGCGTTCTCTGTTATGAAAATCGCGCCCCGGATTTTGATCGCGTTCATGTCTCATGCGTTCGCGCGAATGCATCTGTTCAGGTTCTCCGCTGTCCCGATCTCTTCTGACGTCATTTCTATAGTCATCATAATTGCGATTATTCTGTTGTGAATATTCTTCTTGATGATGATGACGTGATCTACCGCTTGCGCTTGGTCCAGCTTGTCTGCGAGCGAGGTTTTCTCGTCCACTATATGTCCTATTTTGCTCATTCGATCCTTGCTCATTGCGATTCATAACTAACTCCTTCGTATTAAAAATTGTCCTTCTTAATGATAGAAAGCATTTTGCTTGCCAAAATGGAGTGAAGAAATAAGGCCTCTTGCTGACGAGCACACAGAAAGAAAAGCTGAGCCTTTGTGGCATTATTCTCTCTGGCATGGGGCTTGTAACAATCACGGGGGAACATGAAGTTGATTAAGTTGAGCTTATTATTTTTTTCTATGCACGACGGAGATATTTTATGCCAAAGGAAATACGCAAATCTAAAACTGCAGGTGATCAACAACTCGATCGTTGGACAGATAAGTCGAATTCGTATGAAAGAATGGATCCCTCAGAACACGAAAAACCCAATTCAGTTTTTCCCTTCGAAAAAAGAGTCGAAGAGAGAAAGAAGAACAAAAATAAAAAATGAAACAGGAGATTTTTATGTCTAAAAAATTGTATTCAGCATTTGCACTCACGTTAACCCTAACTCTTACAGCTCCAAGCTTATACGCTCAAAGCGGATCCGGAACCGGATCAGCCTCAGGTTCAGGCACAGGAACGACATCAGGTTCTACAATGGGATCTGGTGGGTACAGTTCAGGCACCGGTACATCTACATCCGGCACGTCGACTGATTCAACTGGTATGAGCACTGATTCAACAGGGACAACTTCTCGTTCCACAACAACGGGAACAACTGATACTGTCGGAACAGGGATGTCGAGCACAACAACTACAGATTGTATCAATGTGAAGAAGCAAGGAAAACTTTGCGGATCACGCGCAACTACATATTGCAACAGCCATACATCATCTGTTGAATGCAGAAACTTCACAGGATCAACATCTGGTTCGGGATCTTCAACAATGGGCTCAGGCTCAGCAGTTACAGGAACAAGTACAGATACAACATCAGGTTCTTCTGATACATCAACCTCTGGAACACGCTAACAATAAGTTAGAAAAAAAGTGGCAGGTTTTCCTGCCACTTTTTTTATCATCAAGTAAATCCGTTTCCTCTAAGATCAATAACTTAAAAATCACTGGAAATTTCTAAAAGCCTGTATTAGCAGAAAACTCCACATTTAGGACTAATTCCAAAGTCTATACGCTTTTATAATTTAAGTATGAAAGCAATAACACACACACTTGCTAACAGAACAGAAAAAGAACTTTTTATAAAAATTGTTCTTCTTTCGACAATTGCTATCGGTGCAATCTCTACAATGAAAAACAAAAGCACCAGAATGCAATCGATTAAGATCCACAATATTTATAACAGTGCTGACACATTTGGTGATTTTGACAGAGCTCCTGTTCCTAACAAGACTCCCGTCATCGCCGAAATGATCTCAGTCCTGAAGCCGCAATTTTCAGCGACAAAAAGACAAGCCTTCGCTGCTAAAATTCAAAAGGCGTTGAAGAAGTATAAGATTGAACCTCAGATCGTTGTCGCGATCATCGATGCTGAAAGTGATTTCAATCACGACATGGTTTCAAGTACTGGTGACTTATCCATGGCCCAGGTCAATGTCGACATCTGGAATAAAGAATTTGAAAGAATGAAAATGATGCCGATTGAAGCCGAAAGAATGAAAGAAGACCAGGCATACTCACTGGAAGTAATGGCCCAAATTCTTCACATTCTAAAAACTCGTTATGAGAAAAAAGATCGCCGCTGGTACGCACGCTATCACTCTAAAACACAAAAACATAAAAAAGCTTATTTAAATAAATTGAGTGTCCGACTGAAGCTGCTGGAGAAATCGAGAGTCGCCCAGCTTCACTAGGGGAATAAAAAGGCCCGCGTGGAGGCGGGCCTTTCTTTTTTTGTATTTCAAAACTGGTTTGATGAAACGGACTGACGACTGGCGACTGAAGTTTGACGACTGACGTTTGATGATTCAGTTGACAGTTGTCAGATAACATCCATCATCAGTCATCAGTCATCAGTCATCAGTCATCAGTCATCAGTCATCAGTCATCAGTCATTATTTCTTTTCTTTCGGAACTTTAGATTCATCCACAGTCACTTCAATTTCAACGCGACGATTTTGTTTTCTTCCGTCTGCTTTGCTGTTATCAGAAATTGGATTGAGTTCACCCATACCGATTGTTGAAATTGTTTCAACAGGCATTCCTGAAGCAACAAGTGTTTGCTTAACAGCAGCTGCGCGCTTCGCTGAAAGTTCATCGTTTACGTTTTTAGAACCTGTGTTGTCAGTATATCCTTTAACAGTGAGAACGTTCTCAGGATATTTCTTCATGATCTCTGCCATTTTTTTCAGGTTATCCTGAGCTTGTGGTTTTAGATCAGATTTTCCAGTATCAAAAAGGATGTCACTTTTTAGTTTTGTCACAAGACCTTGTTCAGTTCTTTTTGTTTCTGCAATTTGCTCAAGCTCCTTAGCTTGCTTGTCCATGCGGTGACCAACATAACCACCGAGCGTTCCACCTAGGACGGCCCCAATAGCTGCGCCTTTTCCTTTTCCAAGAACGGCACCAAGTGCTCCACCAGCTGCAGCGCCGATACCAGCTCCTGCGTATGTTCTTTTGTTTTCACTTGCACAACCAGTCAGAAACATGGCCACAACAGATAAGAGAATGAGAATTTTTTTCATTTCGTAACTCCTTTAACAGCGATATGATTAGCTCCATTATTTTGGTGTATAAATCAAAAAACAGGAAGTAAAAAAATGAAATTTCTCCATACGATGTTGCGAGTAAAAGATTTAGACCGTGCATTGGATTTCTTTGTTAATAAATTAGGCCTGATTGAAACGCGACGTAATGAATATCCGGCAGGAAAATTTACCCTTGTCTTTCTGGCCACGGCCAAAGGCGAACCTGAAATCGAACTCACTTACAACTGGGGGCAGGAAGATGAATATACATACGGTAGAAACTTCGGTCATCTTGCCTTTCAGGTGGAAAATATCTATGAAACATGCGAACGCCTTATGAAGGCCGGCGTCGTCATCAACAGACCGCCCAGAGACGGTTATATGGCCTTTGTAAAATCGCCGGACAATCAATCAGTCGAATTGTTGCAAAAAGGAGAAGCACTGGCTCCTCAATCTCCATGGAAAGAAATGGAAAATACTGGTCAATGGTAATGTTGGAGTCCAACATCCAACAGATCAGTAATACCGATCCTTCTCCTTCTCCCCAGGATTGCGGTCCGAAGAATCCCGTTGATAAGGCCGGTCTGAATAATCGCCCCATTTTTTCAATTTAATTTCATTTTGAATATCTTCGACGCCGGCGATTCCTTCGATGGCCATCTCGGCTTCGATTTTATCCATGCGGCTGTCAACCGTTCCTGATAAGAGGACAACGCCGTCGCGAACATGAACTTCAATATCACTCGCATCAATGTTTCTGTCTTTCATTAGAACGTTGCAGACTTCCTCTTCAATGCGTGTATCGGAGCGTTTGTAATTTTTTGGACCGACTCCAGAAAAACTTTTTCGGTCGTTAGGATGAAGTGAACGGCGCAGGGGATACTCATCCTGGGTGGCCTCAAACGGACGGCCGCGTGGAAAATCTGGTTTTGCTGAACCATAGTGTTCCCGGTCGTGCATCTGACGGGAGCCTTTGAGTTCATTTTCATTCAAGGGGCCAGCGTCTACATATTCATCTTGTCCCCAATTATCTTTGGAGAAATCGTGGTCGTACATCTGGTCGGCCTGGCGGTCGTAACTGTCATTGGGATTTGAAAAGCCACGTCCTTTTCCGCGGTAGTTGGATTCAACTTCTTCGTTGCCATAGACAGGGCTGCGGTACCGCGGACTTCTGTCTCGTGAATTCCGATTCATTATTTAGCTCCCTGTTTATTGGCCTCTTTTAGCTTCTCTTCATCTACAGGAGCATTCTTTTTCAAATGATCTATAAAATCTTTTCTTTCCGGAATGGGGTCACTCATATTTCTATGATCGGCTTTATCTGTCTTATCGCTTTCTCTCATAAAAAACTCCTATATAGAACCGTAGACGTCGTATTCAGCGACTGTAAATTTCTTTCCAGGATATTCACTTTCAAGATTAATCAACGCATTCAGAAGTTCTTCTCTTTCAGATTGAATTTCAAAGCGTGTTCTGAATCCCAGTTTTCTAAGAACCGGTACGGGAGGGCACCATCCGTAAGTTGAATGCATGAAAAGAAAAGCCGTTTGAATAAGAGGAAACCAGGCAAAACGCGTACTTTTTCTTTTCACTGCTACCGTTAGCTGAGCGGCCACAGTTGTCGCAAATAAAAGATCAAGGGCGCGGTCAATGTCCCATTCTTTATCCAGTTGAAGAAGTCGTTCTCGAATGGCGAATGCGCCTTCTTGCATTGTTGATTTAATCAGGTAATCAGTTTTCTGATCAATTTCTTTGTTAAAGGCTCTGGGACTGTGTGCTCTTACCCGGTCGTGGGGATTTTTGATAGCTGGTGATGATTGCAAGTGGGTCATATATGTCTCCTGATAGAACTATCCACTTTTCTAAATGCAAATTGGTGCCCACATTAAGCAACGTTTCGGCTTTCAAAACAGGAGAGATATGATAAAGTTTTCCCCTATCACATTCATCGGAACAGACTATGGAAATGAAAAACTACGAAGCACAGCTCGAAGAAAAAAAAGAACGCCTGACAAAGATGTTCGCCCAATTTTCTCCTCCTGCTTTGGAAGTCTTTCCTTCATCACCATCTCATTACCGCATGCGTTCTGAATTCAGAGTTTGGCATGATGGTGAAGATCTTTACTATTACATGTTTGATAAAATAAATGATCAGAAAGTCCGTACAGATCAATTTCTTCCTGCGGGACTTTTGATTAATCAGATGCTGGAAGCTCTGATGATTGAGCTTCGTCCCAATAAAGTGCTTCGCCATAAATTATTTCAAGTCGATTTTCTTTCAACTCTCTCCGGTGAAATTCTCGTTTCATTGCTTTATCACCGTCCGCTGGGAGATGATTGGACGCTTGAAGCTTCCGCACTTAAAGAACGTCTTTCAAAAAAATTCTCTGTGAACATTATCGGTCGCGCGCGCAAACAAAAAATTGTTCTCGGTCAGGATTTCGTTATCGAGAAATTACTAGTGAACGGTAAAGAGTTGGTTTATAAGCAGGTTGAAAATTCGTTCACACAGCCCAATGCACAGGTCGCAGTGAAGATGCTCGAGTGGGCGATAGATGTCACTAAAAACAGCAAAGGGGATTTACTGGAGCTTTATTGTGGAAACGGAAATTTCTCGATTGCGCTAGCTCCGAATTTCAGAAAAGTTCTCGCGACAGAGCTGGCAGCACCGTCTGTTGAATCGGCCCAATTTAATATCAAAGAAAATAAAACAAATAACGTTCAGATTATTCGCATGTCAGCAGAAGAGTTCAGCGATGCTGTGAAAGGTGTGCGCGAATTTAACCGCCTGAAAGGAATTGTTCTATCAGAGTATGATTGTGAAACTATCTTTGTGGATCCTCCGCGAGCAGGTCTTGATGACAAATCCCTGGCCATGGTTTCTGAGTATCCTCATATCGTTTATATTTCTTGTAATCCCGAAACTCTGAAGGCCAATCTCGAAAAACTTTCGGAGACTCATACAATCGAGCGGTTTGCACTCTTTGATCAGTTTCCTTATACAGAGCACATGGAAAGCGGAGTTTATTTAACCCGTCGATCGTAGCCGCGTTCCAGTTTTCTTTCCGTGATTTTTCCTGAAAATCTTTTTGAAGTTTTCTTTTCCGGACGATTATTTTCTTTCTTGTCGTCAGCTGGAACCGGATCTTCGCCGTGTCCGTATCCATACTCATCAGGTTTGTTGTGAATTTTGTCACGATTCATGCAAGGTCTCCTTCTGCTAATTGAGTTTCAATGAGGGCGATGGTGTTATTTTAAAACTAAAGACGTTTTCAAACTGGTGTAAAGCAAAGTTATTATCTTTGACGGTATTTGAAGCAATACAGTCTTTAGGGACAATGACTTCATAGTCGCGCATGTGAGCATCATTGGCCGTAAAAAGCACACAGATGTTGCCTGCAATGCCGGTGATGATGAGTTTCCTGACACCGAGTTGTTCAAGAAGCACTTCCAGTGTTGTTGAGTAAAATCCGGAATGCTTGGGTTTTAAGACGAAGAAATCATCATCTTCTGGTTTTAATAAATGGGCCAGTTTTTCTCCGCGACTTTTTGGCGAACAGACAATTGTAAAAATTTGTTTCCAGTCAGAACGCCACTGTCCGAAATTATCGTTGACGTAGATAACAGGAATTTTTTTCTTTTTACAGCGCTCTTTTAATTTTTTGATTTTCTTTGCAACGATCATGGCCTTTGGGTAAAGCTGCCGCGCCTCCGGGAAATCGAGCGTGTTCAACATATCGAGAATAAGAAGAGCAGGAGCCGTCATCACAACCTCGCGAATATTTCTGCAAGGCCAGTGCCTCAAGAGAACTTTAAAATTTCATCGATAGCTTTTCTCTATGGTTAAAGTCCTTTACTTCATCAAGACCGGTCGCTATGTATGCCATTCTAACAAAAGGAGGAAATGTCATGAAAATTTTCGCACTTAGTTTTCTGTTAGCTTGTTCGATTAAAATAGCCAAAGCAGAATCGGACACGTCGTTTGCATCAATCCTGACGACGGAAGATCGCACTCAGGTTCTTCAGTTGATTGGAGAAGCGTGCAATAATTATTGGTGCGAAGGTCGTTATGATTATAAGTTTAAATCATTCTCTTGCGATGAAAACTCTGCGAGTTGCCGCCTTCGTTTTAAAATCCTGGACCGCGGTTTTATTCCGGGTAAATTCTCAGAAAAATATGCTTCTTGTCTTTTTAAAGAAATCACAACAGCTGAACAAATTCTCGTGGACGATAAACTCAATGAGCACTTTTTCAGAGAACTGGATGCGTGTCTAAAGTTTGTTGTATTAGAAGATTAAAGTTCATGTGAACATCAGGTATTTGATACACATGATCGCCACAATACTTAACAGTAATTTCAGTAAATAATTAATTAAATTTTCTGGACTCATTTTTTCCGGATGTTGGAACAATGATAGATACGTTGGCGTTCTCTATCGAACTTCGCCCGGAAAAAGTGAGGACTATTTTAAAAAAAATCCAGGAATATTTCCCCAAGAATTGTGGTTAAAACCGCCACTGCAAAGCAAAGAAGTAAATCATCAGGGTGCAAGTATGAAAAACCCATTAAATCGCGAATAAAAGGCAGATAGAGCGCCATAATCAACAATAAGACAGAACCTATACCAATAAAGATGACAATCTTGTTAGGCGCTTTTAACAGGCGCTTTCTGAATTTTTGTTCAGTGTCCCGACTGAAATGAATCAGTAGCATATTGGCAAGAATGAGAGTTGTAAAAACTAGGGCGCGCGCTTCTTTCTCACCTTGATTTCTTTCCAAAGCTATAAAATAAATCCCGCAGAGAGCGAGCAGTAAAAAGAAGCCTCGTGTGAAGCTGCCAAAGAGAAGTCCTTTATCAAACAAAGGCTCATTGGGTGATCGCGGTTTTTTCTTCATCAGTAATTCATCGGCCGGTTCAACTTCAAACGCCACGGAAGACGCAGGTTCAATGATCAGATGTAAAAAGGCGATGTGAGCAGGAAGAAAAACCAGAGGCATTCTAGCAAAAACCGGAATCAGTGATATTCCTGCTATCGGAATATGGACTGCAAGAAGGTAAACTAATGCATTTTTAATATTGCGATAAATGCAGCGGCCCTGCTTGATGGCAGAAACGATTGAAGCAAAATCATCTTTTAAAAGAACAATGTGACTGGCTTCGCGCGCGACATCTGTTCCTCGTTCTCCCATCGCAATTCCAATGTGAGCTTCCTTAAGTGCAGGAGCATCGTTAACGCCGTCGCCGGTCATCGCCGCTATTTCTCCCGACGATTTTAAAAGTTTTACCATTCGCAATTTCTGGGCAGGCATGACTCGCGAGAAAACTCTTCCACTGATGAGAAATTGCTCCAGCTCTTTATCAGTCAGCGTTTCCATTTCAGGACCTGTCATCACCTGATCATGTTTTTGCAGACCGATTTTGTGAGCAATCGAAAGCGCAGTGGCCTTGTGATCACCCGTCAGCATTAGGATTTTGATTCCGGCCTCGTGGCAAAGTTTGATGGCCTCAGGCACACCTTCCCGGATGGGATCGGCAATGCCAATGAAACCGGAAAACTGAAAATGGAAATCGTGTTGGTGACCAGGCAAGGGCGTTTCGGTCGTCTTTGCTTTGGCCACTCCCAGAACACGCAGTCCTTTGGCGGCCATGTCTTCAGCAATTTTTTTCAAATGAATTTCTTCGTCCTGATTTAAATGACACAAATCCAGAATAGCTTCCGGAGCTCCTTTTGCGCCGACAACAGTACTGCTTTCACTATTATTATTTGGCCTCCAGGCATGACTGATGGACAAGAGCTCATTGCTGAGGGGATATTCTTTCTGCAGATCCCAATCGAAATGAAGATGTTCTGTATTTTTAAGAAATTTTTCTCCCGCTTTGACAAAAGCAATTTCCATTGGATCAAAGGGATCTCGCTTGCTGGCGAGAATGCCGAATTCAAGAGCTTCGTGAAACTCTTCTTCCAGAGCTGTGGCCGTGGTTGTGTCTGCGTACAATCCGTTGGAGTAAATCATCTGGATTTCCATCTGATTTTTTGTAAGTGTTCCGGTTTTATCAACACATAAAACGGTTGTTGAACCTAAGTTTTCAACCGCAGAGATTTTTCGGGTGAGAATTTTTTTCTGAGACAATCTCCAGGCTCCGAGCGAGAAAAAAATAGTCAGTACAGCGGGAAGCTCATTGGGAAGAACGGCCATCGTAAAAGTGAGACCGGTAAGAACGCCCTGGATCCAGTCCTTTCGGGTCAGGGCATAGATGACAATAACAATGAGAGAAAGAATAATAGTGGCGAGAGATAATTTTCCGACAAGGGAGCGCGTTTGCTCTTCCAGTCTCGTTGATTGATTGCTTTCTCCTTTGAGTGATTTTCCAATTTCACCTATTTCCGTTTTAAAGCCAGTGGCGGTGACGAAAGCAACTGCTTGTCCGGAATTGACTGTCGTGCCTGCAAAAACTTTTTCGGCGTAATTTTTCTGAACGGGAAGTGATTCACCTGTGATCAGCGATTCATCGACAAAAAAATGAGAGGATGAGACAAGCAGACCATCAGCGCTGATGCGATCGCCTTCATTTAAAAAAAGAAGATCTTCCCGGACGACATCGCTTCCCCCAATTCTTATTTTTTTACCATCGCGTAGGACCTGGGCCCTGGGACTTGCGAGTTTCTGCAAAGCTTCTAAGGCGTGTTCCGCTTTGGCTTCCTGTGTGACTGTCAACCCAAGAATAAGAACAAGAAAGCCTGAGAGCATAAAGGCTTCCTGAGCATCGCCAAGAATGAAATAGACGAGACAACATCCCAGTAACAGATACACCATGGGTTCTTTTAAAAGTTCCAGAATAATTTTGAAGACTGTCCGATTGGTTTGGAGGGCGAACTCATTGGTCCCTTCGGTCTTAAGACGCTCATTGCACAGAGCAGAATTCAATCCCCCGCGCTTGAAGAGATCGCGTCCTTTTTCTAAAAGCTCAATCTTTTCTTTCGATGAATTCAAGAATCTAATCCCTGTCATAAAAATAAAGCCCACTTCATGCTATCTTTAAGCAGGACAATCTGGCGAGCAATGGTTATGCTTTTTTGAATTATTGTTAGGAGACTAGAATGAAAATTATGTGGGCTTTTGATCCTTTTCAAACAGACAAAGAGCAGCAGCAATTTGCAGCGCGAATTCTTCGCTCTCTTTCAAATAGCAAAGATGAGCTGATTGCCATCTATGTCGCCTCCAATGCGGAAGCCGAGCTTGCTACGGCCTTCAGTATTCCTGCGAGCAAACGTTATACGACTTATCCTAAAAAAGTGATGACTGCTGCCTTGAAAAAACTTAATTTAAAAAAAATTAAACCAGAAGTTCTTTCTGAAAAAAGTTTATCGATGACTGCTGTGGCAAAACAGATTACGGATTACACGAAAAAGAAAAAAACGGATCTGCTTCTGGTCGCTACAAACAATAAAAAATTCCTTCCGCGTTTAATTTTCGGCAGTTTCGCTGAAAGTATTATCCATCTTTCCAATTGCGATCTGTTTATATTTCATCAGAGAACAAAATTTAAAGAGAAAGCACCAGCACGTCTTCTTTATGCCAATGATCTCACCGCGAAGGGAACGCTTGGACTCGAGCGCGCTATTACGTATGCAAAAAAATGGAATGCAGAGCTCGCTGTCGTCCACATTCCATTGCCAGAAGCTGGAATGACTCTCAATGAGTTTAAGGAAGTCACTCAGAAGAAAGTTGCCAAGCTGGAGCAGTACCTCGTAAAGCAAAAAGTAAATTACCAGATCTATCTTGAATACGATGTGAAACCGACATCCGAAACTCTTCTGGAAATGGCCAAAAAAACAGGAGCGGATCTCATCGCTGTTGCAGCTCAGGCTAAAAAACTCGAAGCATTTCTCGGTGGCAGCATCACGAGGCAAATACTCAGAGCTTCAGAATTACCAACTCTCGTTTTAAAGGTGTAACCATGACTTCATTGTTCTCGCAATTTTCTTCAGATAAATTAATTAAAAACAGCGGTACTGCAGATTTCATGGAGAAATCGCTTTTAAGAAAAGAAAGCTCACTTGGTCCCGATGGCGAACTCATTGTAAAAACGGGCAAGCATACCGGTCGTTCGGCCAATGACAAATACGTTGTCGTCAATGATTTTTCACGCGAAAAAATCTGGTGGGAAAATAATATAAATAAAATGGAGCAGGCGACCTTTGATCAATTAAAAAAAGACGTCACCGCTTTTCTCAACACCAAAGATGAATTATTTGCAACGGAAAGATCTATCGGCTCCGGCAATCATTTCGCTCTCGGGATTGAATTTGTTTCTTCACGTGCCAGTGCTGCGCTCTTTTCAACTTATATGTTTAAGCCGGCCGGGCAGAAAGTAAACGATACATATCAAATCATTCATGCTCCTGACTTTGTTCTCGACCCGAAAAAGTATAATACAAAATCGGAGACAGTCATCGTCACTTGCTTTAAAGAGAAATGCACGATCATCGTCGGTACATTTTATGCTGGCGAAATCAAAAAGAGCATGTTCTCCATTATGAACTACCTGACTCCGGATGCAGGATTGCTTCCTATGCACTCAGGTGCGAATCAGAATAAGAAAGGCGAGAGTTTTGTTTTCTTCGGTTTGTCAGGAACTGGTAAAACAACTCTGTCGACTGATGAAGGTCTGGATTTGATCGGCGATGATGAACATGGCCTGTCAGATAAAGGTGTTTTTAACTTCGAAGGCGGTTGTTATGCAAAGACATTCAAGCTTGCCGCAGAGACAGAGCCTTCTATTTTTAAAGCATCAACGCGTTTTGGATCGTTTTTGGAAAACGTCAAGCTTTCCGACGATCATACGCAAATTGATTTCTTTGATGACTCACTCACAGAAAATGGTAGATCGTCCTATCCATTAAGCTTTGTTGAAGAAAGAGTGGAGAGTGGAGAAGGCGCAATTCCAAAACATATTTTTTATCTTTCCGCTGATGCGTTTGGCGTCCTTCCCCCGGTTAGTTTGCTCGAGCCTGAGCAAGCAATGGATTATTTTGTTCTGGGATATTCAGCGAAACTGGCGGGAACAGAAATTGGTGTAAAAGTACCGAGTGCAACGTTCTCAACTTGTTTTGGAGCACCTTTCATGCTTCGTCACCCGACAGTTTACTCGGCTCTTTTGCGTGAAATGATGACAAAACATAATATCAAAATCTGGCTCGTCAATACGGGCTGGTATGGCGGCGCTTACGGTGTCGGACAGCGCTTTCCTTTGAAAGTCACAAGAAACCTCATCAGACAAATTCAGCATGGCAAGCTCGACAATGCTAAATTCAAAAAGGATGAAATTTTTGGTCTTTCAGTACCTCAAGAAGTTGAAGGTCTCGACGCAAAAATTCTCAACCCAAAAAATGCCTGGTCAAATGAGACTGATTACGTGAACACTGCCAAGAAACTTGAAGAGAGTTTCCGTGCTCAGTTGATCAAGATGAAAGGCTAAGGACCAGGATTTCTGGCGGCCGTTGCAGAACGGCCTTGTCTAAATTTTAGACACTGGAAGGGCGCAGGAATCGGGTTCTAAGGGGTTACCGTGAAAATAGTGACGTCACATAAACTCTTCTCATTCCAGCGCAAAACTATGATTAAATAGGGGTCTATGAAAGCATTTCTCAGGCCCTATCTTAACTCAATTGAAACGTTCGAAGATCTGATTCAATTTGAAAAAAACAATCTTTTGCTATTTTCCGTTATCTATTACCTGGTCTCGGTTTTCATGTTCATGATTGCTTTTCAGTTATTTCCCGGAAAGCTTTTGATGATTTCGCAATCGACTTTTGGTTTAATTTATTTTTCAAATGTGGCGGGATTTTTTGCAGCGGCGACACTCTCTCAAGTCTTTCTCTCAAAAATCACAGAAATAAAAACGTACGAAGAATTAAAATTGTTCAAGAAAAAATTTTATCTTGGATTTTATTTCTTTGCCGGCATTCCTTTTATGGCCTTTATCGCCTGGGCGATCGTTTACGCCGATCTTCGTTTTGCCTTTGAAATGATTTTAGCTTTTATCGCTACTGCAGGAGCGCTGTATTTTGGCGATTGGAAAACATTTCAAACTTATCATTTCTAAACTTCGACTTCTGTAAGCGCATGTGGGACTTTCACATGTTTCCAACCCATCCCGGTTAATTTTTCACGAAACAATTCTTTGGATTCAGTCTCTCCGTGGTTGAGATAGATGATGGATTCTTTGGGAACATTTTTAATCCAGGCGAGAAGTCCGTTTTGATCAGCGTGAGAAGAAAAAGCAGATGACGTAATGACTTCGCCTCGCCATTTTATTTTTTTTCCTTCTTCATCCTGAATTTCCCGTCTTCCCATTGAAAGCGCTCTGCCAGGCGTTCCTTCCGATTGATAACCCGGGAGGAATAAAACGGCCGTATCGTCATCCTGCCAGTTCTCAAGGTGTCTCCAGATTCTTCCGCCGGCGACCATTCCACTTGAAGAAAGGATAATTAGTGGGCCGCCTTTTTTCTGAAGGGATTCCCATTCGCGTGGATGCTGAAGAGTTTCCACAAAACGCAGGGCCTGTGTTAATTCCTCCGGCATTTTTGTTTCATGTGCATATTCAACATAAACTTTATTCGCTTCAAGCATCATCGGCCCGTCAATCACAAAACGAACTTTGTCTTCAGGGTGGGCCTTATAATATTCAGAGATGAGAGTGATAAGCAGTTGGGAGCGGGCGACAGCGAAGCTGGCAATAATGCCCACTCGCGATTCGGTTTTTATTTTCTTGAGAAAATGAATGAGCTCCTGCTCAATATCGCCTTTGCGGACGGCGCCTCCGTAAGTCGATTCCATCATTACGACGTCTGCAGAAGGGCAATCTTGCGGGGCCGGCATCAGCGGATCATTGGCGCGGCCAAGATCCCCGGAGAAAACAATGGTCTTCTCATTATCTTTTACCACTACGCTTGCAGCTCCTAAAATATGACCTGCGGATTGAAAGTGAAGTGAGAGTCCGCACAGTTCGAACTCTTCTTTTAAAGCTTTCACTTTAAAAAATGAAGTCGCTTTTAAAATATCTTCGGGAGCGTAGAAAGCATGAAGCGGGTGATGTTCATTGTCTTCGAGTATGCGTGCAGAATCCGTCATGACAATTCTTGCGAGCTTCATCGTTTCACGCGTGCAGAAGATATCACCTCGAAAGCCGAGTTTTACCAGTCTTGGAATATAGCCGGAGTGATCGAGATGTCCATGTGTAAGGACGATGGCCTTTATTTCGTGTGGATCAAAGACAAGCGGACGAACATTTCGTTTCACAATATGAGGAAGTCCCTGGTACATGCCACTGTCGATGAGAAATTTCTGGTTATTGTTTTCAATAAGAGTCATTGAACCTGTGACATCTTCAATAGCTCCAAGAAATTTGATTTTCATAGATAAACCTTTTTTAGATTAATGATTGATGAGTTTTACAATGTCGCTGAAAAGACCTTCGATTTCATCTTCCCGAAGTCCCATTGACACGAGCAGATCTCTTTTTAAAAGAAGTTCCGAACAAAGGATAATATTTTTTCTCAATAGCTCACGGCAATGAATTCTTTTCAATCTTCGCAGCGAAGTGATCGGATAAATTTTATGTCTTTTGATCTTTTCCAGAAAGGGCTCTTCGGCCGGAGCGTTGACGCCAAGGAGGTTGAGGCCCACGCCTTCAGCGTATTTCAAGGCATCACTGGTGAATACTGTGTTGGTCGCAACGTAAAATTCTTTCAGGTACTTTCCATCTGGACCGTTTTTTAAATCGTCCCATCTGGCCTTCACATAAAGAACGACTTTAATGTCGTTTTTTCTGCCGACTGTATTGTGGAATTTGCATTCTACATAGGTCTGGTAATTAGGTTTGCTCGCTACAACATCAACTTCGTGGCGGACAAATTCACCTTGAAGAGTAATTCCCACGTAGGATGTAAAGCCAATAGATTCAAAGTAGCGTCCGACAAATTGTTCAAACTCATAACCTGTAGGACCAAGTTCAAGCAATGATTTTTTCAGCGAGTAGTGTGTCGCCGCTATTGTTGATTGTTGGCGGATCAGTTTTTCTGTTTTCTTGAAAATGTCGTGAGTTGTTGAGCCGTGGCGGACTTTTTCTGCAACTTGTTCAGTAATTTGCTTGCATTCTTTAGGGCGAAGACCAGCTCTTTGCAGAGAGCGCTGAAGCTTACTTTTATTAAATTGCTCCACATCGCCTGAAGATTTGATGATACTTAACTTTGGTCCATGATATTTGAATTTGTTTCTGGATTTCACAGCGGAACCTTTATAAAATTAGACTTATCTGAAAGTTTATTCCAAACCAGGATTATTGTATATGGCTGAGTGTGAAGAAACGAATCTAACCGAGACAAGACTGATTGTTCTGACTGGCGGTCCCGGTGGTGGAAAAACAGCTGTGCTTGAAATGGCGAAGAAAACGTTGAATGAAAAGACAGTCATTCTTCCCGAATCGGCTTCAATTATTTTTGGAGGCGGTTTCTGGCGTCTTCCAAGTCTCACGGCGAAGACTGCTGCCCAACGGGCGATTTATTTTGTTCAGCGTGAAATGGAAACACTGGTTCGACAGGAGTACAACTGGGAAGTAGGTTTGTGCGACAGAGGGACTCTGGATGGTCTTGCTTACTGGCCTTGTGAAGAAAAAGAGTTCTGGAAAATGAACAACAGTACTTTAGAGAAAGAGTATGCTCATTACTATGCAGTCATTCACATGCGGACTCCGAATGAAATTAACGGCTACAATCATGCCAATCCGCTACGAATTGAAAACGCCGTTCAATCAAAATTAATCGATGATAAAATTGCTGCCATCTGGAAAAATCATCCTCGCTACGTGGAAGTTCCCAGCGCAAAAAGTTTTGTGGAAAAAGCTGACATGGCCCTCAAGCTCATCAAAAAGTTTCAAACTGAATGATGGTGATGGTGTAAATTTTTAGGCTTCAATACAGGCAATGGTTCTCTGTCTTTTTTGCTGAGCACATGTTTGTGATAAATCACGTGATCGGCGATCGGCAATGCTAGGGCCGACAAGAAGGCGATGGCGCCACCGCTGATGACAGAATTCCAGAAATAAAAACTGCTCTGATTGAAGTAAATGAGAAACAAGGGCGCCACCATTAACCAGACTCCGGCGATGATGTTGACTCTTTCCGCCCAGGCCACCATTTTTCTTATCGAAAGTATCGACATGAAGACAACTGCTAGTCCAACAATAATAAAATTCCACCAGTACACATGAAGACCTCTATAAGTTGGAATCAATCCTCCTACCATCGGGCTGAAAAGAACCCACGCTCCGATAAGCAGGCTTCCAAGGTTTTCGTATTCGAATGATTTTTTTTGATTGTTATTCATAGATCACTCCTTACTTCCTCAATTCAATTTTAACTGCGTATGCGAACTTCTTGAACTAAAGAAAATATTCAAAAAATATATATATTGAAGTGATTCAATTTATTCTCAAGATTGAGCGAAAGTGTTTTTTTCTTCAGAAGAGCATTGTAAAGAGTCGCTGACATTAACCCAAAATCTATCAGGAGATTTTCATGAAAGCATTAATTTTGTCAGCATTAGTAGTTACGTCGTTCTCAGCTCTTGCTCATAATCTTGTAGGAGATTATCCAAAAGTTCAGTTTGGTTCAGTATTCGTTCCGGTAAATGAAGTTTGCGTTGATGGAGATATGATTAATACTCAATTTCCTGTTTCAGTATGTACGGAATGGAAAGGAAGCGAAGCTTCTGTCTGTTCAAAAGAAGAAGAGAAAACTTTAAGCACTGCCATTGAATATAGAAAAGCAATTCCAGTGGGCGAAACTGGATTTGAAACAGTTACAATGAAAATTCCTCTTCACTACGAAATCGCTTTTGGTTATTACACTGAAGGTGGATTCCAGACTGTTAAAACAAAACATTTTGCTATTCCAGCTTGCAAATAATTTTACGGCCCGGCCTGCTTTCTTCCTTGTGACCGGGTTAAAATGGCCATAGGAAACTCTTTTTACAAGGAGAGGACTATGGCCTTTTTTAATAATGATCGTTCCCGTCAGGGAGAAAAAACACGAGATCTTAAAGATTATACAAAACGTGGCGCTGTCAAAGGTCGCCCTGAGACTGAAGGAAAATATAAAAAGAATTCAGTTCAGATCAACCGCAAAGATCGTCAATTTGACAATGAGGATGTATGACAAAAACAAAAACTAAATTTGAAAAAAGAACACATCTGGACAAACGTCAGGATGAAATCGACAACGATACAAATAAATCCAAGTTTGAAAAAGACAGAGGTTTTAAAATTAATAAAGTCGGGAAGAAGAAATAATCTTCTTCCCGACAGGGACTCGTTCTCTAGTCAACTTCAGCGCGTTTCTCACGCAGAAGAAAATAGAGAATAACGGCGGGGACAGCGACAGCTGCAGCGGTAGCAGCTACACGTTTATAGTAAAGTTTTTTGTCGTATTTCTTTGAGGCACCGAAGCCCATTTCTTGAAAAATGTTTGGCACATGTCCGTGCATAAAATCTTCCAGAATTCCTTCAATCATATCAATTCGATCAGCAAGCAGCAGCGGCAGCCAGTGACGGTATTGGTTTTCAGAATAACGATAAGCGAGACGGCGAATCATTCCCGACAAACCTCTGGGGGCGACTGACGTTCCGAAGACAGCCGTGATTCTTGGCATCTCATTGCTCTTTAAAATTTCCAAGTCTATTTTTTGTTTTTCCGGTTTTATCCAGTGAGCTCCCGTATCAGTCTGAGTTTTATGGATGGGCCAGTAGGGTCTGTTCTTAGGATCTGCATCGACACCCCAGCCGTTCATTTTTACATATTGATCCACGCTTAAATTTGGTGATTGTTCCATGTGGCCTCCTAATAGCTGACTGACGGTGGAATGAGAACCGTCTTGATACAATTGTCGAGTTTGGCAGAAAACATGTGGTACGCATCGGCGATTTCTTCCAATGGAACTCTGTGAGTGATGATTCCTTTCGGGTTCAATCGTCCTGCACGGATATGTTCAATCAAATGCGGAAGGTGACGTTTGACACTCGCTTGATTTCCGCGAATGGTAATTCCTTTGTTAACCAGGTTTCCGATGGGAACAAGATTGTCTGTCGGTCCGTAAACACCGACGACAGAAACAACACCGCCTTTCTTGACTGAGTTGATGGCCCAATGAAGAGCAGTTGCGGAACCTGCCTGCAACATTAACTTTTGTCCTGTCAAAGTCTGCATGGCATTTCCAGTTGCTTCAGCACCGACTGCATCGATGCAAACATCAGCACCGAGATAGTCCGTAATTTTTTTCAGGAAGAGAACGGGATCGCCCATTTCTTTGTAGTTGTAAACTTCACATTGAGCGTAGTTTTTGACGAATTCAAGGCGGTAGTCGAGACAGTCGACTACAATCACTCGTCCGGCACCGAGTAGCCATGAAGATTTCGCTGCAAAAATTCCTACGGGGCCTGCACCGAAAACAACGACAGTGTCGCCCATTTTAATTTCGCCCATCTCTGCGGCCTGATAGCCGGTAGGAACGACGTCAGTGAGAAGGACAGCATCTTCAATATCGATGTCAGGTGGAATAATCATTGGGCCTACATCGGAATAAGGCACGCGCACAAACTCCGCCTGACCTCCATCGTAACCACCACCTAAATGCGAGTAACCGAAAAATCCTCCGCAGGCGGCCGACATCGGATTGGATTCCATGCAGTTTCCGTACAAACCTTGTTTGCAATTGATACAAGAGCCGCAACCCACATTGAAGGGAACAAGAACGCGATCTCCAACTTTTAAATTCTGAACTGAAGATCCGATCTCGACAACTTCACCGGTGAACTCATGTCCGAATGTCATACCGACGCGTGTGTCTGGCACACGGCCGCGATACAAATGCAGATCTGAGCCACAGATACAAGAGCGGGTTACTCTGACAATGGAATCGTTCGGATGTTTAATTTCCGGCACGGGTTTATTTTTATCAACGCGGATTCTGAAAGGGCCGCGGTAATTCATTGCTAACATAAGATAATCCTCCTTCACCAGTACAGTTTGGTGACATACATCAAAGGTAAAGTGCAAAGGGGGAGCCGGGTTTCAATTTGGATTAAAATAGTAAACACCGATGAGTAATATTGTGGTTATCTTGATGAAAAAGATATCTGCCTTAAATAGATAAATGTTAAAATTGAATAAATTTAACCTGAGAAAATCATGAAAGTTGCATTGCCATTTTTTCTTATATTTTTTGGTGGCCAAGCCCTTTCCTGCCAATATGATTTGACTCACCTTGATTATCTGAAAATTAACCCTGAAAGAGCCAACCTCGCTGCCATTGTGAGAGTTGTGAAGGTTCAAGGAAAGCGTATTTTTACGGTAGAAAAAGCATGGACTACTTTTATGAAAACCTATCCATTAAAAGATGGTGATAATTGCCAAGTTAGTGCAAAAGAAAATGAAAGTTACTTATTGTTATCCGAAATCACAACTTTTCAGGCCCATTCAAAAAAGTTTAAAGGTTTCAGGCAATCTGGTGTTTTGTTGATTGAATTGAAAGATGCCACAGAAATGATTAAGAGATTGGATCAGTACAAAGGCACTAAACTTGAAATTCCTGATTTTGTGCTAGATTAGGGATTTGAAAAGAATCGCACTCTTTTTAAAACCACTGCTGAGATTAGTTTAAATCATCTCGACATTCTTTTTGTCTTTTTCAATGCTTTATAGATGGCAGAACGAAAAGAAATTAAAAATTAATTTTCACGCAACTTTCAAACTCAAAGTAAGGCCAAGCGCCTGAGCAATATCGATAAGTCTATCCGTGGAGATTTTATTTAAATTACCATTAAGCACGGCGGTTATAACTGTTCTTCCAACACCACACGCTTCAGCTGCCTGAAGATGTGTATAATGATTTTTTTTAATTGTGGTACGAATTCCATTCACTAATTCGAGCCTGATGCGTAGCTTGCCGACTTCTTTATCAGGTAAGCCCAATAGCGAAGCAAGTTCTTCTAAATTTGCGGCATCGATTTTGGTTTTCATAGCAACTCCTTAAGTCTGATTTGAGCGGTTACGATATCTTGCGTGGAAGTCCTTTCGCTCTTTTTTTGAAAATAATGAAAGACAAGTATGGCATCTTTATTTTTCAGATAATAAAAAACACGAAATTGTCCTGTCCGATCTCTGATTCTTAACTCATGGGCCCCAGAAGCGACATTTGGCATAGGCCTACTGATTGGCATGCCTAAACTTTCTCCATTTCCTAATTGTGCAAGCAATTCAAAGATTTGTTTCTTAATGGAAAAATCAGCCTTCTCGATGTCTTTCAATACTTTTATGTGGAAACGAATGGTTTTCACATATCCTCCTTTTGTCATAAATGTATGACATTGTCAATATATCTACTGACTAAGCAAAAAGGTGATGTCAACGATTACCCTTAACCTTTTAAAAAAATAAGTGTTAGTTTTTTGGCTATTGAAATTATTGAAAAGCGTTTATCAAAACTGGAGACAGTGTAGCTGTGAAAAGCACACGGAAAAGTGTGGTCGGAATCTATTTAATTAGCTTTTTGGAAGTTTCAGAATTGTGTTTGACCCGAGTCGTATCGGTCTCGGAGGCAAACCAAAAAGATCAATAAAGTTCGAAAAGGTTTTTTTAGAAAGATCCATCGATTGATCGATGTGTTCGCTTGTTTCACTTCTGATTTGCTCAATGGAATACTTGCCGGACTCTTCAATATCTTTTCTATTCGAGGGGTGATCGAGCCAGCGAAGAATCATCGGTTCATCCACTTCAAGGTGAAATTGCAGTCCGTAAACTTTATCACCGTAGCGAAACGCCTGCGCCGGACACACATTGCTCTCGGCAAGGTGAACGCAGCTCGAGGGAATATCGAATGTATCGCCATGAAGCTGGAAAACTTTTTCTCTTTGTCTGAAATGTTTAAACAGACTGTCTTTTTGTCCTTTTTCTGTCAGAAATACGTCGTGCCAGCCAATTTCTTTTTCTTCGTGTTTTCTCACGGGAGAACCGAGTACATGGGCGAGAATTTGCGAGCCCAGGCAAATGCCCAGGATCGGAATATCTTTTTTCAAAGCGTCTTCGATTAATTTTGCTTCAACTTTGATGTGCTTGTATTTATCCGCTTCGTACACGCCCATGTGTCCGCCGAGAATAATGAGTCCATTGTATTTCTCGACGGAAGGGTGGGCATTTGGTTCGCGTTCAAAATTCACATAGCGCATGTTCAATCCGTTTTCTTTTAAAGTGGGATTGAGCGTGCCTAAAATCTTGTGGGCAACATGTTGAAAAACTAAAACTTTTCTCATTGGAGAAAATTATAGTTCAAATTATTCTAAAGTACATCCAAACTCTGGGTGATTTGTATCGAAGCGTGCCACCGGCAGATCTTTGCTCTCTAAACCAAGCTTCGTCCCAAGCCAGGTTGGCGTTGCTTTAATCGTGTAAACACCCCCCTGAGACGTTGTCGAGACAGTGGCAAATGTTTTTGCCATCGGCACATAGCTTCGTTCATAACAATCTTTTTCATTGATCTTTGAAACGAATCGACAAGAACACATATTTTTCGCCAGTGTGGGTTGAAGAATGTTGGATGAAATTCCGCTTTTTAATGTTTCCAGAATTCCGGAAAGCGGGCCTTTGTCTTTTTTTGGCGCTGGAATATATTTTCCAATCGGATAAGCCGGATCGGCAAAACAACTGATCGCTCTTGTGACAAATTCATCAATGCGACCGTTGTAATCTTTATCAAAGCCGGTTCTTGCAATAATCATTTTCTGAGTGGGAAGAACTATAATGAGCTGACCGTAGTGTCCGATCGCCATAAACATGTCTTCAGGAGAGTAGGGATAAGGTTTACCAAATCCGGGCTTCATCGCACGGTTCAGCCACAATGATCCACCGTAGACTCCATCATCCGTAATATCTTTGATGATTGTTCCGCTTGAAAGATAGCCGGGCGAGACCGTCAGCATTTTATTGATGAATTCTTCTGTGAGAATGGTTTTGTCTTCCCATTTCCCACGATTGAGCAGCAGATAGCCTATCTTCGCCATTTCTCTCGGAGTTGCAAAAGTGAGCGCACCTCCCACAAATGTCCCGCTTGGATCGCGTTCAAACGTAAACGTTTTCATCCCAAGCGGATCAGCAAAATTTTTCCAGGGCATTTGCTCATAATCTTTCCCATAAGCTTTTTTCAAAACACCCATGGTTAGTGTCGGAGTCCCTGTGCTGTAATTCCATTCAAAACCCGGTCCCTGCATAATCAAAGGACGTCTTGCCGCAAAGTCCGCCATATCGTCGTGGCCTTTTCCATAAAGCATGGTGACGACAGAACTGTTTTTCACATCGCCTGAATAAAATTCACTCCAGAGAAATCCGGCATCGAGATAAAGCAGATTAGAAAGAGTCACTTTGTTATAATTGTCTCCGCCTGCTTCAAGTGGATAGTACGTGGACAGCTTGTCAGTCAATTTCACTTTTCCATCTTTCACGGCCGTTCCCAGAAGCATTCCGGTAATAGTTTTTGAAACCGACCAGAGAAGATGCGGTTTTGTCTGATCATAATGAGAAGCGTAGGCTTCGTATTGAAGCATTCCATCTTTAACGACAACTAAACCATCGGTGTTGAAATCTTTGTCATGAAGAGAGTAATCGACAAAGGCCTTGCACTGCGGAAGACCCATTGTCACATCTCCTGCAGGATTTACTTCCCAATTCGGCATCGGCCATTTAATATTCTCCCGCATGGGAACTTGAGAAAAAGTTTGTGATGATAAAAAGATGGAAAGGGTGACAGTTAGTAGTAATTTATATTTCATATTTGCTCCCTTTAAAAAAACTTCTCTCAAATTCTTGAAATTTTTTATCTTAAAAACAAAGTGCTTTTTACTATGGAATCTGACTTGCACCATGCTCTGACTATGGTAGTTGTGTAACAAGCAAAGGAGAATGCTATGCTTGATGAAGGAAAATTTAAAAAAGACTGGCCGGAAATTAAGCAGGAAATTATTAATCACTGGCCAAGGCTGCCGCAAACAGAAGTGGAGAACACAGAGGGAAATCTTGAGCTTCTCAATAAGCTTTTCGTCAACACCTACGGCGCCGATAAGAAAATTGAAAATGATCTAGAGGAGCTTTATAAGCAGTTTGAAGCCCGAAGAAAAAATACTAATCCTGTCTATGCGGGTTCAAGAGACAATAGCCCTGAAAGGAAATTGAATGCTAATTACAGCAAGATCACTTCTCCTGATGAAGTTATTACTCGCAATACTCAATCTCCGACCATTCATGAAGAGGAAGATTTGCACTAATTTACGCCAATAGTTGCGCTAAATAAGGTTCCCGATCATAATGAATTGAGTTGAATTGATCGGGGACGCCTCATTAAATTATTATTCATTCTTGCACTCATTCCATTTATTCATGCAATTTCAGAAAAGGCTTATGCGGAAGATTTGTGCGAATTTTTCATGTATTGCCCTGGCGGGCGATCTTCTTCACGATCAAGTGCTCAGTCTCTTCCCAATTCTTCTTCGGCTTCAGGTCTTAATCCCAGCAACATCGCTAAAGTGAAAGGCTTTGGGATTGAAAGTATTTATCAGCCGGGAAATAGTCCCACGCTTGGAATAGTTACCGGCAATGGGAAAGTCGGCGCTCTTATTTCGCCGACTCAAGAAAATACTTTTTTCGGTAACAGAGCAATTGAAATAGATGAAGTGTATGCAGTCAGACGAACAGACAAAAAACAATTTAAAAATAAAAAACTAAGTTTATCGTTGGGTGCTAATCTGTACAGCTCAAAGATGGCGAGCTTTGACATCGGTGTTTCCGTCAAGAGAAATCCGGATGTCAAAAAGCTCAATCCAGGATTTGCAGCAAGCGCGCGTTTTTCTATTTTTAACTTCGGTCTTTATTACACCAATGATGATGCAAAGATTGATCTTGGAAATTACATTAATCCCTATACGGGATTGCCCTATTCGATCATGTACAACAGTTCGACATACACCGAAAAATACAAAATGCTGACTTATACTTTCGGTGTGCAGTTAAACAGTTTTTCAGTCGATGCTGGCTTCATAAAAACAAAATACAAATTTTATCCTGAAGAAACATTAGTTCAGCTCTGGTCCTTGTCCTATACATACAAAAAATTTCTTTTTAACTTCGCGGAGAGAAAGGAGTACTCATCCAATTTGTACTACGATCAAGCCGCTCTGGTTCCTCAACGGAAAAAAACAGATTATTATTACGGCGTTCAGTATCTTTACAATAAACACATCATGCTCGGCCTTGCCTATAATAATTTTTTGTTGAAAGAGTTGTCTGGTTCATTGACGTTATTTTTTTAAAACTCCCGCAGTTACAGAAATACGCTGCGGGAGTATCACGCGCCAATTTTAATACATTTTAAGATCGTCGCGGTACAAGTGTTGTGAATTTGTATCGTACGTATTGCGTTTAGGCGAATTGACATTGACACTGTCTCTGTCATTGGACATACGTCGGAAAAAATTTTTAATTTTTTCTTTAAGAGTGACCAAGCCGTTGTCAGTAGTATTTGCCATAACTACCTCCTGTTGTAGGTATATATTTTAAAATGCATCTTTTGTTCCCTGAAAAAACAGAAAAGCATTTTCGTTCTAAATAGAGGAACAACCTTTGCATTTTCAATAGTGGGGAGGAGCGTATGAACGTAGTCAAAGACATCATGGTGAAAGATCCAAGTATCTGCACATTTACCACAAGTATAGACAACATAAAGAAAATCATGACCGAGTCGGGGCGGGAAGAAGTTCTTATTGTGGATACTCTTCAAGAAGCACACTTGCTCGGTAAAGTTAATTCCAATTCCATTTCGCGCATTTCAACCGAGAAAAGTGTTTTACCTTCACAATTGAATGCTGAACAATGCATGACTCCGGTTGAAGCCGTCATAGGACAAAATGTCTCAATAGATGATTGTATGAAATTAATGGACCAAAAACATATTTCGCGAATTCCCGTGGTAGATGAACAGGGACATTGCATGGGAATTGTGGATAAAGAAAATATGGGAGGAGAAAATGCATCACGCTGATGAAGTCATGAGACGGAATTTCGAAGTCTGTACAACTGAAACAGTGACTCCGGATGTAAAATATCTCATCAAGCGATATGACTATGAAGATCTTCTGGTTGTAGATAACATGCGCGACCGCCACATTGTGGGAGTTATCCACGCAGAAGATGTATCCGATGATGCTTTAAGAGCAGAGGTACATCCATTTGAACTGAGAGCTAGGCATTTTATGGACTCGCCACCACCTTCTGTGAATCCGGAAGACAGTATCGCACAATGTCTGCAGTTGATGAGTGAATCCAGATTGCGTGTTCTTCCTGTCATGGATGAGGCCGGGCGGTGTCTTGGAATCGTCAAAAAGAGCGACCTGGTTCGATTCGACAATTAAGTGAAGATGATAGTTGATTTTTCGAAAAGCCAGAGTGTTCCTATGATGGCGACCATGAGGGCCGCGGCCGTATGAACAGGAATGCGTACGAAAGAATACTTTTTAATAAAATCTATTACTGGTGAAAATAAAAAGAGAACAATAAACTGCGCGCAGACAATGCCAAAAAGAAATCCAGTCAGGGCCTTCGGAACGACTGCTGAAGGCAGATTGAATCCCAGTAACAGTTCGCCCATTTTTAATCCATGTATCAAACCTAAGATCAGGCAGAAAAAAATCAGTCGAAAATTTTTTTTCAGAAAAAGAATATCGAGTGAAAAATAGAGAAGACCAAAGGCCATCAGAACATCGATGTAGCGCGAGTCAAAACTGTGAGCTCTGAAACTCACCCATGACAGAGCTACTGACAAGGTAAGTGTAAAACCACCCAGATGATAAAACAGGTCTCTTTTGTGTTTTGCTGAGGCAATCATCAGGACAATGAGAAAAAGCTGATTGAGGCCGAAAGGAATGTGAAATAGACTGCCTTCAGCCCAGGTATTCGGGCTGATGCCCAGGGCTTCAATGCCGAGGAGAGTGTATTCAATGAATCCCGCCTTAATAGTTGGGGCCATCTTAATAAAGTGGTTGAACTTATTTACGACCAAAGTGGATTCGTAATCCATGGTCATGGCGCGAATGAATATTTTTACATCAGGTTTGCTTGATTCAAGAAAACGCAGATCGAGCGAGAGGCGATCTCTGGACGAAAGACCCGGGCATTCGGCGCGCGCGCTTATTTTGAGAGTTTCAGAATTGAGAGCGACAGCTTTTCCTTCTCTCCATGTGCACTTTCTGTTTCCTGCGGACCAGTTTGATCGTCCGAGAGTTTCATGAAAAAAGTTTCTGCTTTTCACAAGGGCTGGATGGATTTCGATGCTGGTAAAAATACTTTCTTTAGAACTGTCTGCCTTAATGTGCATGTAACCGACATCCAATGGATGCGCAAAAGCGACTGAAGATAGCAGCGTACAAATGAGAAAAATTATTTTTTTTAATACCATAAAGTTTTATAGTCGGATGAAATTTCAAGCGCCGCCTGTTTGCTGTAAACATCGGCCAGCGGACCGTTCTTTAATTTTTTTTCAATAGAGCTGGCCCTGTGGAAAATCTCAGGTGTCTTAATATTTTTCGAGAGTATCTCGCGGACATGTTTTCTCGCTTCTAAAAGATTGTTATTTTTCTCATTCGCCCAGGCGAGCATCAGTGAAGATTCAGAATCCAGCCTGCGGGTATACTCCGCCTTGGCAAGTCTTAATCCTTCATGGATATCAGAGGTAGCTCCTCTTTCTAAAAGCAGACGGATGAGCTCCGTGGTATTTGCACTACGCTTATTTTTTTTGACCTGATCGCGCAGAATGGCCTCAATCTGTGCGGTTAATCTCTTGGCATACGCTTCATCGCCCTTTTCTTTGTGGGCACGGGCTTCAGCGTAGAGATAAGTGAGTTGTTTTGATTCCTGAAAGGCTTGCTTGAAGTAAGTTGCGGCTTCCTCCGCTTTTTGATTTTTTAATTTCAATTCTCCAAGTTCATAAAGCGTGCGGGAAGATTTGGGATTTATTCTTAATGCTTCTTTCAGCACTTTTTCTGCCAGATCAATATTTCCTACGTCGGAACAAAATTTAGCAAAGCTATTTCTCGTTTTCAGCGCCTGTGCAACGTCTTCTTCTTCAACGGCAAAGGCCTGGTTGTAGTCAACGAGGGCCTCTTCGGCGCGACCCTGCTCAGCGAGTACCTGTGCCCTCAAAGTAAAGGAGGCTTCAGAAGGAAATAATTGAACCAGATTGTCCGCATAACGGTTGGCTTCTTTAATATCTCCCATTTGCAGAGATGCTTCGATCAAAATGCTGTAGGCTTCGGGATTGACGGCATCCATTCTCAGGAGTGTTTGTCCGTATCCCTGCGCCCTCTTACTTTCATGGCGGGCGATAGCGAGATTGGCCAGCACTTGAAGAGCGGTGGCATTCTTCGATGGTTGTTGCTTCAGAGAAGCGAGCGCGTATCTGGCCGCTTCTTCAAAAAAATCGTCACGGGCAAATTCTTTGGCGGCGCCCAGGTAATAATGAGCAAGCATCGCTTTATCATGGGCGTTGCCAGGCTCATTTTTGATTTTATCCAGGTAAAAATTTTTAATTTTATCAAATTCTTTCTCATAAGAAGAAAATTCATTTTGTTCAACAGGGTAACGGTAGGAATAAAAACTCTGCTTATGAGTGAAAAAAGTTTTGTAGGCGCCGGCACTCGCCAGACAAATAAAGAGAAGAGCTGCGGTAAGGCCCTTTTTGGTTATTTTTTTTCTCATGATTTTCACGACTGCTCCTTTAATGAGGCCAGCCATTATTAAAATGGTGCAGGGGATTTGAACAATACATAAAACCTATGAAGGTTATTGCCGGGCCGTATCACTTAATTCTATAGGTCCCCACAAAAATTAATTGTCCTCCTGTCTGTGAAAGATTTATGATCTTGGAATGGAAAACCAAAAATATACATTTACCAGTTGTAAGAAATGTCATGCTGTGAATAAAGTCGTCACAAGCAAACTCGTTAATTCAAGCGGCGTCTGCGGAAAATGCGGTGGGGTTCTGGCCTTTCATGCTTTTGTTTCAGAAGTCGATGAGCAAGGTTTTGACAGCGTCATTGCCAAATCTTCTTTACCGGTAGTCGTCGATTTTTGGGCGCCCTGGTGCGGCCCTTGTCGCCAATTTGCACCGACTTTTGAAGCAGCCTCGCGTTTCGGCGAAGGCAAAATGGTTTTTTTGAAAGTTAATACAGAAGAAATTACGACGATTTCAAACCGTCTGCATATTCGCGGAATTCCAACCCTGATGATTTTCAAAAATGGTAAAGAAGTGGCCAGAGAGTCCGGGGCTTTTCCATTGAATCTTTTTACCGACTGGATAAGCAAATATTTTTAGAGGAAACGATGAGCAAGCACACAGTTGAAGAAAACGAAACTATCATTACCAACAAAATGCACAATGTGCAGGAGTCTTATTCTCACGTTGATGTCTTTAACCGGTACATTCTTCAGACGCTTGATAGCTTTGCCTATCGTTATTTTGATGAACCTGAAAAGGCAGAAATGATTTCACCTACAGAAGCGAGAGTCATTGCTTTAGAGAAAGGCATTAAAGAAGCGATCAAAATAAAAAATGAAACTTTGAGAAAAGGAATCGGGGAACTGGTTAAAAAAGTCAGTAAAGAAGAAGGACCGACTATTGCACGCGAACTTCGCGTTCAGGTTCTTCAGCATGAACCAGGAAAAGGCGGCAATGCTCATGTCCTTGCCCGCATCAGTTGGGGACATCCGGTTCATTTGTTCACAAACGGAACATATGTTGAAAAAATGAGCGTCTTAAAATTTGACGATGATGTTCACTTTCGCAATCACCTGGGTGCAAACCTCGAAGAAGTTTGTAATCTATTCGACTAAGTCTTTATCGTAAGTCACAGGCAGATTTGAATCAATCTTTCTGAAAGTAAGATAGATTCGAGGCCCTTTTTTCTGAGTCGTTTTGGCCACGCGGTGATACCAGTCCCTTTGAATATTATTCATGACAATCAGCGAGCCTGGCTTCAGGCCGAGAGCAATCGTCTTCAATTTTTTGGTTTTGTGTTTTAACTGAAAGCTTCTTTCTTCGCCAAGAGATATTGAAGCAATGATTTTAGTGTCCTCAAAAGTGCCGCGGTCAGAATGCCAGGATACGTGATCATTTTCATCCCGATAAAGATTGAGAAGCACGCTATTGAAAGTGAAGCCGGTTTGATTTTCAACATCTGCTTTCATTTTCAAAAGAAGCTCCGGCCAGACTGATTGGGAATTGTAAAAGCAGGTGAGGCGAGGGAAAGGAAGGATTTTGTCGTACATCTTCATCCGGTCCTGTTTCCAGTCAATAATCTTCATCAGCTCGTCGAAGTAAAGCTCTGACTCTTCTTCATTGTAGAAAGGAAAAAAATAAGAGACAGTTCCGTCGCAGGGAAGGATGTTCTCTTCATTTAATTCAAGAAGGCCTGGCAAATACATATTCGACTATGGATTGGGGTGAAGACTAGGTTCATTGGGAAAGGTTTCATCTTCTCCCAAATCTTCCAGGTCGACTTCATCTTGTTCACTCCAGTCATCATCGCGCGGATCCAGGTCATACTCCATCCCGATCAAAGTTTCCTCTAAATTAGTCTCATTTTCATCGTCAAACGCGACTTCATCAGGCAGTTGAGTATGATGCTTTTTTTTAGGGTTAGCGAGGCGGGTGAAATCTTCTTCGGAGACAAGAATGTGTTTTTGATCCACATTTTCGTTAGCTTCTTTTTTTGGCATAAACACCTCCATAGCTTTTATGAAGCAATGGAGGTGCCGGATTTTTACTTAAGCAGCGCGCTTCACTTTTGAATGACGCTTATGAGAGTGAGCAGAGTATTGCATATCTACACCCATGATGTGCGAGAGAAGCCAGTTGCGCAAAAACGAAACGATTTTCTTTTCATTGAGAGTGTTGCTTTTAATCTGTTCACCGTAAATACCCACCTGATTAAGAAGGTTTTCGTGAATCTTTTTATGCGAATTGAATTGTGGATACTCAATCGATTGCATATAGCGTTCTTCGTGCTCAAAGTGCTCGACAGTATAAGTGGCGAGAGCATTAAAAGCTCTAAGAAGACTTTCTTTATCTTTCTGAACGTGTTGTTGTTCAAGCGCGATAATGAAGGCATTAATTCTTTCGATCAGAACTTTATGTTCATCATCCATCTGATGAACTCCAAGCTCCAGCTTATCATTCCAGATAAATTTCTGGTACTTCACGCCTTCGCGTTTAAATAAATTCAATCCCACCAGACTTCCATGCATTTGAATCAAATTGGCCGTTTGTTTTTCAAATTCGTGGGCCTGTTCAGTTGACTGAGAAGCGACCAGGTTATTTCTGTCTGCCATTTCCTGCAGTTTTAAAATGGCGACATCGAGTTCCTGAACACCGATAGATTGTTCTTTAGTGGCCAGTGCAATCTCTTTTATCGTGGAGCTGACATACGTAATTTTATCTGAAATCTCACTGAAAACCTGTTCGCAATGCTTGGTTGAATTATAACCGACTTCATTTTTATGAAGAGATTCTTCCAGCAACTGCTCTGTTCTCTTTTTTGTATTCGCGAGAGCTTCATCTATTGAACGTGTACTGAGTTCAACGATTTTTGTAATTTCATCAGCAGTGTGACCGCTCATCTTTGCCAGTTTACCGATCTCTTCAGCCACAACTGAAAAGCCTTTGCCTGCTTCGCCAGCGCGTGCGGCTTCAACAGAAGCGTTGAATGAAAGAAGCTTTGTCTGGAAGACGATGTCATTAATGAGTTTTGTTTTTTCAGAAATATTTTTGATGAGGTGAAGAGTGCTGTAAAGCTCGTTGAGGTTTTTTTCCATCTCATCTTTAAATTGTTCACTTCCTTCTTTGATTTCAAGTGATGTTGAAACCATTTCTTTCACGATCTCATTTCCCGCTTTGGTCATTGCGCTCAGTTGTTGAGCCTCACCATCAAGAGCAATCGTGTGGTCCTGAGTTCTCATCATCATAGATGAAATCTCATTTGAACAGGAAACTGTGGCGTTCAATGTATCCATCTGATCTTCAGATGCTTTTTTCAGATCGCGTGAGACCGTCTGGATTTGTTCTGCTGATCCAACGAGATCAGTACTGATATCTTCCAGTGGTGAGAGAATATTTTTTGTCTGATTCAATTTTCTTTTCGCATGAAAAGAGAAAGAGAAAGCAACAAGAGTAACAGCAAACAGAACTAGAAGTGTAATAAACATGATGATCTCTCACTTGTGTTAAAATTGATCTTCTCTTCGGTTAAGAAAAGCTTAAGATAAGTTATATTTTTTAAAACTGAGAAAGATCAGTATTGCCTCGTCAGCAAATTTTGTAGAATTTTTCGCAGCAAAATTTATTTTATAAATCAAATGGATGCAGAACTAATGACAGTTGAGTTCCTGTTTTGGCGCATGATTATTTTGAATTTCTTGAAAGCGAAACACACGATATGAGATAGTTAAACAGCCAATGAGAATGAGGCTGATGGCATATGTTTTTGGCAAACGCAATTTAAGAGGCCGCAAAATTTTTTGAATGATTGATGGAGCGAGCACCATCGATGGCAGAGTTCCCAGCCAGAAAAAAAACATTGTAAACAAAGCATGGAAAGAATGTTCAAAGGCGGCTACGCCAAAAACGACGCCATAAAGAAGTCCGCAAGGAAGAAGAATGGAGAGAAGGCCGGTGAAAAATGAACGGCTGAAGTTTTTATTTTTGGCAACTAAGACAACAAAAAGTTTTGTATAAAGCTGTCCTACAAATTTCGGTGCAGGTAGTTCTGCCTTTTTCCCGCGAAAATTTTGAATGCCCCAGAAAAGAAATAATCCTCCAAGAATGAGGCCGGGAATCAAAGTCATTTTGGGATTGTCTTGTTGAACGGTAAAAATTTTTCCAAGCATTCCGGCAAAAAAGCCAAGAGTTAAATAGCCAATGAGACGGCCGGCCTGATAGCGAAAAACATCGTTCGATTTCTGACAAGTTGCTGTGACGAGACCACCGCACATTCCTACGCAGTGTAAAGAACCCCCAAGTCCCGCTAAAAGCGAGACCCAGGGGAGAAATGCTAATTCACTAGTAAACCAATTACTCAACCTTGTTTCCTTGAGGCTCTTTACCGCCAGGAGTATGAATATTGTGAAGAGTCTGAACGTAAGAAACAACCTGGTAAATCTCATCGTTGCTAAGAGTTGCTGACCAAGTCGGCATACCTTTATCAGGAACACCGTTGAACACGATAGGATAGTTTGATTCTGGAGTTCCTTTTGTGTTGATCCAGTACTCATCAGTCAGGTTCGGTCCGATATCACCGGCACCTTTTTCTTTGTGACAAGGAACACAGTTTGTTGCAAAAACCGCTTCACCTTTTTTCACGCCGTCGTCTTTAACAATCGCATCGTACTTTGCAGCATCGAAGGCGCCGTTAGCAGCATTGAATTTTTCTTGAAGCGTCTGGATTTGGGCCCAGTCCGTTTTAAACTCATCACGAAGGCTTGGCGCTCCCATGATTTGATAAAGAATAAAATAGAAAATACCAAAAGCGATTCCGATGTAGAAAAGGAACTTCCACCATGATGGAAGTGGATTATCTAATTCATGAATCCCGTCGTAATTATGATCCATAAGGATCTTTTTTTCGCCTTCTTCTAAGTGAAGGTCGTGATTGTTATTATCGCTCATGCTTAACTCCGTCTTCTAATACGATTTGTGATGATTCTTCGTAATACTTTTTATTCGACTTCTTATATGTCCAGTAAGTGTAGGCAGCAAAGCACACCAGGAAAATAATCAACGCTATAATCGGATAGATTGGTTGATCCCAGTTACTTAAAACTTCTTTGTGCATATCTGACTCCTTACTTTACACTTCCGTAGTCAACACCGATTCTTTGCAGGTAAGCGATGAGGGCAACAAGTTCCTTGTCACCAACTTCAGCAGGAACACCAGACTTCATTAGGTCTTCAGTGATCAATTTTGCTTGAGCGCCTGCAGTTGCAACACCGTTAGCGATTTCATCGTCAGTATAAGGAACGCCAAGAGTTTTCATGGCCTTCATTTTTGCCTGAAGAGTACCAGTGACAAGAGTGTTTTCAACAAGCCATTTATAGTTTGGCATAATCGATTGTGGAGTTACGTCGCGAGGGTTAATCATGTGACGGTAGTGCCACATATTTGGATATTTTCCACCAACGCGCGCCAGATCCGGACCAGTTCTCTTAGATCCCCATTGGAACGGGTGATCGTAGATAAATTCACCGGCTTCAGAATTTTTTCCGTAGCGAAGTGCTTCGTGGGCCATCGGACGAACTTGCTGTGAGTGACACAGGTAACAGCCTTCGCGAACGTAAACGTCACGTCCAAGAAGTTCAAGCGGAGTGTACGGTTTTACTGTTGGGATTTTAGTTACGTAGTTAGTTGAAAGAATCGAAGGAACGATTTCGATTGCTGAACCAACAAGAATTGCAAGAAGAGAAAGAACAGAGAAAACCATTGGAAGACCTTCAAGTTTTCTGTGTTGATCTGCACCTTTTTCAATGCTTGATTCATCAAGAGCGTAAGCTTCATAAACTTGTTCTTTGCCTACAGAACCTTTCTTCATTGTCATGTAAAGGTTGTAGGCCATCATTAAGAACGAGATAAGAACGAAAGTACCACCGAAAGCGCGTACCCAGTACATTGGAATAATTTTTACAACTGTTTCAATGAAGTTAGGGTAAACAAGTTTTCCAGTTGCTGGATCGATCGCTCTCCACATTAGTGATTGAGTGATACCAGCTGTGACCATTGATACGTAGTAAAGAACCAGACCGATTGTCGCTGTCCAGAACTGAGCATTGGCAAGTTTCTTAGAATACATTTCTGTGTTCCAGAGTTTTTGCACAAGATAGTAAAGAATACCGGCAGTGATCAGGTAGTTCCAACCGATAGTTCCGGCGTGAACGTGTCCAGGAATCCAGTCAGTAAAGTGACCGATAGAGTTTACTGATTTGATTGAAAGTAGTGGACCTTCAAAAGTCGACATACCGTAGAAAGTTAAAGCAAGGGCCATGAACTTCAAGATTGGTTCTGTACGAACTTTGTTCCAGACTCCACGAAGAGTCATTAGACCGTTGATCATACCACCCCATGACGGAGCAACTAGAGCAACTGAGAAAACCATCCCGAGCGTTTGTGCCCATTCAGGAAGAGATGTGTACAGAAGATGGTGAGGACCTGCCCAGATATAGATGAAAACAAGTGACCAGAAGTGGATAATAGAAAGTCTATATGAATAAACTGGTCTATTAGCAGCTTTTGGAACGAAGTAATACATTAAACCAAGAAATGGAGTTGTCAGGAAGAACGCAACAGCGTTGTGACCATACCACCATTGAACGAGAGCATCCTGTACACCAGAATACACTGAATAAGATTTTGTCATTGTGACTGGAATAGATAAACCGTTAACGATGTGAAGAACGGCAACCGTAACAATCGTCGCGATATAAAACCAAATCGCAACGTAAATGTGGCGTTCACGGCGTCTGATCAATGTACCGAAAAAGTTTACGGCAAAAACAACCCAGATAGTTGTGATGGCGTAAGTAATCGGCCATTCAAGTTCAGCATACTCTTTACCGCGAGTCATACCTAGCGGAAGAGTGATGGCCGCAGCGACGATGATCAGCTGCCAGCCCCAGAAGTGAATTCTGGAAAGGACATCATTGAACATTCTTGCTTTAAGAAGTCTTTGATGTGAGTAGTAGATCCCCGCAAAGATCGCGTTCCCGCAAAACGCAAAAATTGCAGCGTTCGTGTGCAGTGGTCTCAAACGGCCGAACGTAATCCATTGAAGACCAAAATTCATTTTCCAGGTGGCAAGCTGGAACGCAATAGTAACCCCCACGAGCATTGCAACTGCTCCCCAGATGATGGTGGCGATAACAAACATTCTTACGATCTGGTCATCGTAAGAATAGGTCTCAAGGCGACCTGTCCGATTGACATTAGCTGAACTCATTTTCTTTCCTTGTTAGAGATCATTAATCCTTGTTTGGATCGAGTTTATCTTCAGTTATTTCTTTTGTTTTCTTAATTTCTTTTTGGTCCAAAAGCATTCTCATCGCGGGAGTTTCCAGATCGTCATACTGGCCTTTCATTGTCATCCAGATGAAGCCGCCGATAAAACAAAGCGCAAGCAGTATGGCGAGCGGTATAACGATAGGTAACACTTCCATTTATTTAATTTCCTTTTTAGCTAATATTCTGTTCAGTTTTTTTGTTCCTATCAAGGTGGAAATGAGCACCGTCAAAGAAGAAACCGGCATAATGATCGCGGCAGTCAGCGGAGAAATAAATCCTGCGAAAGCTGCGTAGACTGAAAGAAGATTGTACAAGGCAGAAAGAATAAGATTGCGTTTGATGACCTTCATCGTTTCTTTGGAAATAGTGATAAGGTCGGGTATGTGAGAAATTCCTGCTGTGGTTAAGTAAATATCAGCAGCTCGCAGTGAAATATCAAGCGATCCTAAAACGGCCACGCTCACATAAGAGCGAGAGAGCGCCATGGCATCGTTTGCGCCGTCACCCACCATAATTGAATGCGGAGTTTTTTCAATCATCGCCAGTTTTTGCTCAGGCGACATATCAGAGTACATATTTTCTTTCTTTATGCCTGCTTCAGTTGCGATGGCCTCGACGATCTCTTTCTGATCTCCGGAAATCATGGTCACGTTCACATTCATGGATTGAAGGTTTTTGACTGCTTCATGAGAATCAGGGCGGATATGATCAAGAAGAGAGAATTTCGCTACCACTTCGTCATTTTCAAAAATCTTTCCGTTTCTGATTTCATAGAGGTGTCCGTTGATTTCGCCTTTGACTCCGATACCAGGAACCTCAATATAATTTTTCACTTCCAGGTCGCTGGTTTTATCCATTGTGATAGCAAATTCCTTCAGTGCAGTCGCTACCGGGTGTGTGGAATACTTTTCCAGACTCGTAATGATTGAGTACACAGACATTTGCGGCTGTTTCAGAACATTGAACGTATCCACTTTCAACATTCCGTAAGTCACAGTTCCGGTTTTATCAAGAAAGACAGTATCGATATGAGAGAGTTTCTCAATGACTTCGTTGTTCTTAACAATCATTCCTTTGCGGGACGATCGTGAAAGAGTTCTCGTCAGGGTCATCGGAGTCGCGAGGGCCATGGCACAAGGGCAAGTGACGATCAAAAGAGTCAAGGCCTTATCAAGGGCCGCATGGGCCGTTCCATGAGAGTACATATAAGCAAACAATGCGCCTGAAAGAATCAGGACAGCAGCTGTGAAATACTTCGCAATCATATTGGTCAAATCGACAATATGCGATTTTTGAAGCCAGCCACTTTCAACGGCCTTCAATATTTTTCCAATGCGCGATTCTTCTTTTGTTTTCTCAACGGAAATCAAAATCTCATTTGTCAGGTTGATTGTTCCCGAGAAAACTTCAGAGTCGACCTTGACGTTTTCCGGTCTTGATTCACCGGTGAGAAGTGAACTGTTGATTAATGATTCACCTTCAAGGATTTTACCGTCAGCGGGAATCATTTCATTACTGCCGACCTTGATGACATCGCCCGCGCGAAGAAATTGCGGGTGGATTTCAATAAAACTGTTTCCTTCTTTTTTCAGAACGCTGTTGCCTTCGTAAAAAAAGTTGAGATCGTTGGCCGTTAAGCCGTCATTTTGAATTTTATTAAGGAAGTATCTCGATAGAAGAAGCAGGAAAACTAGAGCTGTCAAAGAATCGAAATAATTGTCCGGCACGCCGGTCATCAGGTTATAGATACCCATGATAACGCCCATGATGAGCGACATGGCGATAGGAACATCAATGGAGAGTGTTTTATTTTTTAGTGCGTTCCATGCTGTTTGATAGAACGGAGTTGCCGAATAAAAGAAGACCGGCATGGCAAAGACAACAGAGATCACATTAAAAATTTTCGAAAGATTTTCGGGAGCTCCAGCGTAGTTCGAAACTGCATAGAGCATAATGTTTCCGGCACCCGCGCCGGCAATACCTATCTTCAAAAGCATTTTGCGATCTTCTTTTTTGCGGAAGTCGTGCGTGCTTTGATTTCTTTTTAAAGGGTGAGGTTTATAACCAAGGTTGTTCAATTCGCGAGCGACGTTTGAAAAGCGTCCTTCGGACTTAACGCTGATAGTGGCAACGGATTTTTGCATATCCAGTCTGGCCGTTTCAACATCCGACAAAAACTCAGGAAGTTTTTCAATGAGCCAAAGACAAGCGAGGCAATGAATGCCTTCCAGATAAAATTCCATCGTTCTTTGCTTTTTTAAATTCAGGTAAGAATACTCCGCCACAAACTCTGGAGCATCCATGTAAGCAAAGCGCTGGTGTTTTGTTTCTACAGGAGAGCGGCGCTTGAAAATATCTGAGGATTTTTTGATTTCGTAGTACTGATTCAACCCTTTCATGTTGATGACATTAAAAACGGTTAAACATCCGTTGCAGCAGAAAGGTTCTTTGTGATCTGAATCGAGGTCGCTAAAAATAGGAATCAGGATATCTTCATCGCAATGAGTGCAGCGATTCATGAAACTTCCTCCTTAATGAGGCGAGTGAGATCTGATTCTTCTTCTTCATGAATGAGTTCTTTGATTGTACTTTTGTCCAGGAAACAAAGAGTCGTTTCGGCCTGAACTTGTGCGGTTAATTTTGAAGGTGCGTTCGACATCATTTCAGACAGGCCGATAAGAGAGCCTGGCTTAAGAATTTTTTTGATTTTTTTGTTCTTCATGAGCTGAACACAACCTTCAAGAATCAAGTAGGCCACAATGGGAACCTGACCTTCATAAAAAAGAGGCGCTGTTGAAGTAAACTTCTTCTGAGGAGAAAGCTTCTTTATCTCAGAAATAACATTATTCTCTAATTTGATGGGATTTATCTTACTCATGCTCCAGATCTTAAAATAGGAGCCCCAGTTGGACTATAATCTATATCAGCTTTTGAAAAAATTTTGAGCAGTTAATAAACTTTTAATTATTAATGTTTAATAATTAATATTTGCCCAGTTTAACAACTCTTCTTCATCAGTGATGTAAATTGTTTTTCCTTCTTGTTCGATAATACCCGCTTCTTTGAACTCAGACATAAAACGAATAAGAGTTTCATTCGCAGTTCCGATCATAGTCGCCATCTCTTCGCGTGTAAGCTTGAGATCAATTTTCCAGCGTCCAGAAGTATCTTTTGCACCGTGAGTAGCTTTCAGTGAAAGAATGAGTTCGGCGAGACGTTCGCGAACATTTTTTTGGTGAAGTGAAGAGAGTTTTTTCTCAGCTTGACCCATATCGCGGGAAAGCTTGTTGATGATATTGAGAGCGACTGTTGGATTTTTTTCAATCACTTTCAAAATGAATTTTTTATCAATGAAACACACTTCTGTGTCTTCCATGGCAGTGGCCGTCGCTGTGTAGTTATCGTCTGTGAAAAGAGATCTGTGACCAAGAATATCTCCGCCGTGAGCGATGCGGACGATGGTTTCTTTTCCATCGGGACCAGTCTTAGTCAATTTGATATTTCCTTTGCTGATACAATACAAACCGAATGGGTGATTGCCTTGAACAAAAAGAGTCTGGCCTTTCTTGTATGTGTTGTTAATTTTGTGATGAGAAATTTCTTCTAACTCAGGCATATCCATGTCACAAAAAATTCCCTCAGCGCGGGAAACACAATTATCGCAAGAAGTATTGGCTGCTTTTTTCATTCGGCTCTCACTAGTATCGTTAAGGTTTACCTAGTCTAACATTTAACAGTCAAAAAAACATGACCTGGATCACATTTTAGATTTTTAGCTATTTATAGAATTCTCGATGTAAATCATAGGTTATTCAGATAAAAAAGAGAAGTACTCTTTTTCAGGTCGTCTCAATCTTAAATCTTAAGAAATCTGCAGCAAGTGAAGCAGAAAAGGGATGATTAGGTTACTAAAATGTTCTCAGTGGCTTTTTAACTGCCTCCCTTGCAACTTTTTGGGACATCCCCATTATATGAATCTATGGGAATAAAAAGAATCATTGTCGAAAATTGGATGACGCGAAAACTGCCGGAGAAAGGGTATTGGAGCCCTTTGTTTCTGGTGACTCTGTTAATTGCGGGGACGGCCCTTTTTTTAAATGATGTGTTTCATCTGGGGCAGCTGATGCCGGCCAGTTATGAAACTGTTGTCATAAAAAAAGAATATTATCGATTGTGGAGTGCTCTTTTTGCTCACGCTGATCTTGAACACATCATGAGCAACCTGTTTATGTTTGTGCCCTTTGCTTATCTGCTGGCCCATTATTTCAGTCTTTGGCTTTTTCCTCTGATCGGTTTTTTACTGGGAGGACTGATTAATCTCGTCGTCGTTCATTATCTCGGCGGCCATATCACTATCATTGGTGTTTCAGGAGTCGTTTACTGGATGGGTGCTACGTGGATGTCGCTTTCTTTTTTCATTGACCGGCGCGAATCGATTCTCTCCCGATTCATCAAACTAAGCGGTGTTTCACTCGTTCTCTTTTTCCCGACAACCTTTCTTCCGGAAGTCAGTTATCTCAGTCATTTTCTAGGCTATATCTTCGGCGTTTTGACTGGAGCTGTGGTGTATCTTGTTTTTAAAAAACGATTTCTTGCAGCGGAAGTTATTCATGAAATTGATGAAGAGCGGGAGTATTTCGACTGGGAAAACTTTGATGTAAATAAACTGCGCTTCGAAGAATTGCATGACGAAGAATTGCCTACGATAAATAAATGGATTGAACGCGATCACATCGCTCGCTCTTTTTTTCCCCGCCCTGAAGCGCGTCTGGTGATGGTTTACGCAGACAAAGCTCCGCTGGGATTTTTGCAATTGTCTCTCAACAATGAAGGCCAGCTCCGCCTGGAGCCTTTTATTGCGGATAGGAGATTATTGAGCAGAGGACTTGGTTCAACCATTCTCAAAAAATTTACTGACGAAGTCGATCATCACAACGGATTCATGGCCGAGGTGAGCCCTTCAAACGGGGCGGCCATCCGCGCCTTTAAAAAAGCAGGATTTATTCGCTCCAGCACTATGTTTGCGACAGGTGGTCCGTTTGTTCTCATGACCAAAGTGAAATATTCCTAAAAGCTATGGAACCCTCTATGCAGTTTAATTCCTCAGCATTCAGTATGAAGAGGAGGTGTTATGACTGTTCAAGGTGTTCGAGTCACAGAATGGATGAAAATTAAAAGAAGAGTTCATTGTTTTGTGGCCAATCTGCTGTCGACAAAGCATCACAATATTGAAGCGCACGAACTTGATGATCAGACCCACAAAATGACAGAAGAAGAATTGCTGGATGAAGCGAGCATGGAGAGTTTTCCTGCCAGTGATCCTCCGGGGTACCGATCCAAAACGGTTAAAGACAAGCAACTCCATTGCGAGCCTTTCCTTTAGTCTTTTCCCCGGAGAATGGATTAATCGTTTCCGCGAATACAAGTCAGGTTGTTAAATTCTTTAATTCCAGCAGCAGAAGAAACCTGGAGAAGAGCTTTGAAACTGTCGCCCGGATTGCCGAAGCTGGAATCTCTTATTGTCAGTCTTAAACTCGCCGCCGGTGTCGCCGTGTTGCCCGTCACAACTGTATCGAATGTAGAGCTCGCTCTCACATTTTGGGCCATTGTATTAAAACCATTTCCAGAAACTTTCATTTCAAGTGGATTGCCGGCAAGATCGATAATGAAGCCAGAGCCGCTGCAGTTATAAACGCTCGCGCATCCAATGGCCGGTAAAAGTGAGAATGCTAGAATTAAATTTTTCATCTGGACCTCGTTATAATTGAATCGTAATCACGTTGTTTGAAATTGCTATATCTTTAGAAATTAAATTCTTTTTCAGGAAATACATCAAGAGTTTTACTGAATTAATTCCCAGAGGGAGTTTAGTGTCAGTCACTGTAATAATTAACTGCTTTTTTGCCTGATCGAGTGCCACATTGCCATGGATGCTGACGCGGGCAGTGAGTCCTAAAAACTTAACTTCGGCGGTTGTCACGAGCGCATTGTTATTGGTGTTGATAGCAATATTTTTAATGCTGCTGTCTTTTTTGTCATCGGGCTTTGAACTGCGGATTTCCCCGATGGAAATGCGGGAGTAGGTTGTACAATCTTTCAACACATCAGTGAGTTCTAATAAATCAGTGTCCGTTTCTTTCCGGCAATTAAGTAGGACGTTAAAGAGACTTGTTGTTGAAGCAGCATCTGAAAGAGCACCGCTGTTCAAAGTGAAGTAGAGAATTTTGTCTTTCACTGTGATGTCTTTGATATCAAGATTAAATGTTGATTTGGCGGTTTTATCAACGATGTTTGCTTTCAGGGCCCCGAGCTTAAAACGATTGAGACAGGTCGCTTTTATTTTTTCAAAATCAGGAGTAACCAGATCTTCATCTTTCGCGCAATTCATTTCCACATTGCTTGTGTTGATGAAATAAGAATCATTGCTCACCGTTTTTGTGGCAAGAAGGCTTGCATTGATTTCCGTTTTTCTGATGTCGAGGCTTCTCACTTTTGTCTGAAGAAAAGTTTTATCGCCGGATTTTGCATCGATGCCTTCGTATTCAAGCGCCGCTGTTTCATTGTTTTGAATAAAAGTTCCATTCAAAGTCATAAAGCTCAGACAGCTTTTCATTAAATCAGAAGAAGGAGCGGCGACAGCGCCAGGGACAACCACAGGCTCATTGCCTTGCTGGCAGTAGACGCGAAATTTTTGCAGCTTCAAACTTGTATCGCTGTTCAGGAAAGCGAGGGATTCGCCGGCGAGATTCAGCTGAACCTCATCGAAAATTAATTTGCTGTTAACGAGCTCAGTGCTTTGGATAGAATTGAAGATGCTGTCTTGCTCGAGCGCAAATCCATAATTTCCGAATTGAGTTGTGAAACCAAGAAATGTAGGACGAATGAAAATTTGAGAGTCGAAATAATTATTGATGTTGTTGATGTTGAGAACGATGCCGTTGTTATTCACGTTCGCCGTTTTAAAAACCAATGTCCCGGCGCGGCCCACACCCTTGGGTGGTTTTTGAAACTGCAGTTTATCGATTGTTAAATCGACAGTCATTTTGGGTTCTGCATGCGCCAGGACAGCAGAGAAAAGAAAAATAAAAAAGAGGGTGGTTTTCATAGAGCGAAAACTTAACAAAATTTGGCCGGTTTGCCCAATATTTGTAATTTTTACTGGCCTCATTTTTGAATCTCTTTCCAATGTCGTTTGAGAGGAGGAATCAATGAATCAGGTGAAAGATATTATGACTGTCGATCCGGTTTGCTGTCTGCCGACTACCAGCTTGAAATCAGTGGCCCAGCTGATGGTTCAGCATGACTGCGGTGAAATTCCCGTAGTCTATAGTATGGAAAGAACCAAAGTCGTGGGGGTCATCACTGACCGCGATATTGTGGTGCGATCGGTGGCAAAAGGTCTCAACCCTCTCGATTTGACTGCGGAAGATGTCATGACTACTCCGGCAAAGATAATAAAAATGGATTTGTCGGTCGCAGATTGCTGCGAACTGATGGAAGAGGAGCAGATTCGCAGACTGCCGGTGGTCGATGAGAATGAAAATATTTGCGGCATGGTTTCGCTTGCAGACATTGCCAGAAAATCGGAAGAATTTCGTTTATCAGAAGCGATCAAGCACATTTCTGAGCCGAAAGTCAGGGCCACTGATGCACTTATTTAATTGTCTAAAAGGGAAGCTTAAGGCCGATTTGCAGATCAATTTCTCCGTCGATAATAACGGGTAGATCATCCGGCAGGCGGGACACAGAAAGAACCGGAACAATTTTCAGAGGTGAAGATTTTTTCACAAGATCGAGTACATTCCCATTGGCAACCGTGAATTCCAGGCAATCATACTCACACTGATTAAGGGATTTTTTGTAGGAGAGAATATTTTCTCCCGTCGTTTTTTTAATCTGCATCGATTTTAAAAAACTAAAGTCCGTTTTGTACTTAAGGGATTTGCTGTATTCGACCCGGAAAGAATTTATTCTGATACTTTTAATCACACTAAAGTCCAGATTGAGATCGGGTATTGGAACTTCCACTTCACCAACATTGACCGTGCGGCCTCCAGAAACTTTAATGAAAATATTGGCGAGCATGCGAATGAATGTGTTGCTGAGAGATTCGTAGCCGTTTTGAATGCTGGAATTATCGAAGACATCAAGATCTTTTATTTTGTATTTCATCTTGAGATAAAAAATTCCTGTCTCGACAGGAGATTTCTGGACATCGATTGTAGCGGCGTCACTCGGCGCTGTGTTGCCGGCAGCTTCAAGCGCTGTCGTCATCATGCCCTCGCGCTGAATCTCAGCGAGGGTTTTAACCGGCGCAATCGGATCAATACTTTCCGACTGTTTCAGGCAAGAAGCAGTAAGTCCCAGCACGAGTGCCAGAACAATGAATTTTATAATGTGCATAGAGACTCATCATAAAATATTGTGGGCCTGCAACAAGTGGGCAAATATAATCAGTAGTGCTAGACTGGCGGAATGAAAGCATTTTTTCCGGAAATAAAAAAATTTTTAATTGATACCTATGAAGATCGTCGAATACCCGAGCGCGATAAGAAGATTTTTCTGGCGCTCACCGGGCTTTTGATTTTGCGCATTCTTTTTATTCCCGATTGGATTCCTTACATCGGTCCACTGGATGTTTTGATTCTCATGGGCATCCTGGGAGATTTTTTCTTCAATATTCTGGATCAAAACCTCGTGTTGTCCCATTATCCATGGGGAATGAAGAGTTTTGCGAGGCTTAAACGAATTGCCCAGTTTTTTGCCCTTTTTGCGCCAGGATTTCTTACGGATCATATCTGGCACTATACAAAAGATCCTTTTTGAGCCGAAATTTTTCTGTTATGATGATGAAAAAAATTTTTTGGAGATAGGCGAAGATATTATGGCCAGTTTAAAAGATGCACTATTAAAAGTTGGACTTAAGGAAACTCAAAAACCGGCAGCGGTCAATCAACGCGAAAAAATCGCGAAGAAAAAAGTGACGGAAGAAGTCATTCACCAGGAACAGAGAAACTACTGTGAAAACTGTGAACAGATTCGTCCTGACGTTGAGTTGTATAAACACCGCAATCCGACAACTGAAGCAGAATGGATTTGTGTTCGTTGCGCGGATCAATTGCAGATTGCCGACACTTTCAGAAAAACAGCTCAGAGTGATACATCTATTAAAAAAATGTTCCGCCGTGAGTATGGTGCGACGTTAAGCCCGGATCAGATTAAATCGCCGGCGCCTTCCAATAAACCTCGTGGTCCCGTTAACGGAAACAGATAAAATGAAAAAGCCCCTGTGAAGGGGCTTTTTTTTTGCCTGAATTTTATTCAGTTTATAGTTTTTGCGAAATTTCCTTAGCGTCATCCAAATGTTCGGCCACAGTCTTTCTTGTTTTTTCCAATTCTTTTTTCAGCTTTTCATTTTTTGCTGAAGGAATCAGAGTTGTGTCCAGGTCATTGAGTGTTTTTTGGTGGGCCTGGATTTGCATGCTCATATAGGCCTTATCGAAGTCTTTTCCCGAAAGATTTTGCAATTCTGCCAGTTGCTTGTCCGATTCAGCTTTTAACTCCGTTGCTTTTTCATTGTCTTCAGGAGCCATGTCCATCTTTTTAGAAAGCTTCATGGTTTTCTTGTTGTTTTTGCTGTGGTCTTTTACCATTTCTTTTGCAAATTTTTTGACGTCTTTGTTTTCAGCTTTTTTCTCAGCGAGTTTCGCCAAAGTTATTTCACCGTCATTATTTGTTGTGATAATTTTGGTGATTTGCTCATCTGATGGTGCGTTGGCACCGAACGCCGAACCGATAGCTAAAATGAATAATGAAAAGAATGCGATTATGTTTTTTAATGTCATATATTCTCCTTGGTTAAAAGAGGCTCCCCATTCTGAGTGCAATCTGCTGACCACTTTAAGAAGTGGCGCCAAAAGTCTTGTCACTTACAGATTTAATTGTTCAAGTACATTACCAAGGAGAGGCGATGAAAATATTTTTTCTGGCATTGGTTTTCGTTTCTTTTTTAACAGGAAGCTGTTCGCGCATAGATGTCGCCACTAATTTTGCTGACACATATATCGCCAATCAGCTGGATAAATACTTCGACATCAACAGCATTCAGTCACAATTCGTAAAAAAAACTCTTAAGAACGACATCGTCGCTATCCGGAGAATCATTTTTCCCAAGGCAGCTGATGAATTGGAAAAAGTTTTAAAAGAAACAGATGAAATCAAAACATGGAATAAGGATCTGATCATTGCTCATGAAAAAGCTATGAAAGATATTTTCTACAGCTCGATCAAAATTCTTGAGCATTCAGCTGTCGAATTTGCCTCGCAACTTTCTCCCGGGCAATTAAAGGCCTTCCAGAAAGAATTCAGAAAGAAGACTGAAGATATCCAGGACCTGGTTAATGATCCCCGTGAATCGCGCGACAAACGTTACGATAAGACGAGAAAATTCATTGAAGCGTGGATTGGCAGCCTGACAGCTGCACAAAAAAAGGATCTCCAGAATTTTTGTCAGCTTCATCTTTTTCCCTACAGAGAGCAGATCATAAACAGAGAAAAACTTGTTAAAGGTTTTGTCGATGTATTTCCCGAAATGGAAAAGAGAAAACAATATGTCAGTGAGCTTTTTCTTAACTATGAAAATATCCGCGACCCACAATACACAAGCGTTGTCTTAGAGGATCAGGACAAACTTTTTGATCTTTTGGTCAAGCTTGCAAATTCAATGAACGAAGACCAGCGCAATCACTTGCGCAGTACTTTAAAAGACAGAATCAAACAGTTGAGAGAATCGGCGACTGGAAGTAAAAAACACTGGTTTTAAAAGCGGAAAATGTCCGGTTGCCCGGACATTTTTCCACGAAAGGCTTAGTGTAAAAACTGCTCTTTTTGATCAGATCCTTGAGTCTTCACAATTTTGTTGTAAATACCAAGAAGAAGAATTGTTGGAACCCATTGTCCCACAAAGTTGGCCCATTGTTTTCTATGAGTCATGGCGAGTCCCAGTGCCACTGCGACTGTTGCGCCGGCCGCTGTCAAAAAGAATGTAGAAGGGATTTTTGCTGTTTGTTTTTCAATTGTTTTGGTCAATTCGCCTTCTTTAATGTTTTTGTTTCTTCCGCTTTCCGTTAGCAATCCTGATTGCATAAAGCCTCCTTGTGTTGCTTTGTCATTTCCTAAGGAGAGTAATGCAATGGATGTACCTTAAGAGCTGGCAGAAGAATAAAATTTGAGTGCAAAATTCCAAAACTTGCTGGTTAGGTATAAAAGAATCGGAACTAAAATGACCGGCCACGCGATGTAAAAAAACTCAGGCGGATTCAGAAGTGCGCGAGCAGGGAGACTGACGATAACTCCTACAGGCACAACAGTGAGAATGATCCATTTGAACCACGGAAAATACATTGAATCGGGACGCATGCCAATGCGGTAAACCTGCCACCACAAGAACTGTAAATTTTCAGAGCGCGTGAAAATAACGGCGCTCGCTGAAAAAATAAATCGCATGGAATAAATCACTACAAGGCTGCAGGGAATAAGAAGAATCAACCAGAACAATCGGGCATAGTGAAAATCACCCAGAGATTGAAGACTGTAAATCAACCAGCCAGCACCTAAAAGCAAATTGCCGATGAGGGCCGTATTGGCCTTCTGAAGCGTGATCATAAACTGTGAGTTGACTGGTTTTGCCAGAAGCAGATCCAGATCGCCTTTGCGCACTTTCTCCGAAAGGTTTTCCAGGTTCTCGTGAATGAAAATCATATAAAGCGCGTCGATGACGAATAACAATCCCAGAAAAACGCGCATCTGATATTTGTCCCAGTCTCCGATTTTTTCGGTGTGATGATAAAGAACCTCAAAAGTTGTTACCTGAGCAACGTACCAGAAAACATCAGTGAGAATTCTGGTAAAAAAATTGGCCCTGTATTCGAGATCGGAAATAAAACTCGCTTTAAACATGGCCAGATATAAGGAAAAATATTTTTTCAGCGTATGAGCAATTTTCATTAAGCCCCCGTCCCGGTGTAGCTGGATAAACCTTTTTTCCAAAGGACAGCACCGAGAAGATTTAAAAGAATCAGTCCTATTGTGACTGAAACAAATCCCTGCATAAATTCAGCGTGAGTCACCCGGTTGGTAATATAGCCCACCGGAAGAAAAACTCCGCTCGAGAAAGGAAGCGCAATAATGATTTTTTTGAAAGGGTCTGGAATGAGATCCAGTGGAAAAAGCTCACCGGTTAAAATCCAGAGCAGAAGATTTTTCGCTACAGTAAAAGAAGAGATTTTCGTTAAATGAAAGGCTATCGAACTCACAATAAAGCTGATTGTGTGAACGAGGATCAGGTAATAAAAGCAAAGCAGAGCAGCGAGAGGAATGCGCGTGTAGACGGTCGGAAGATCAAATATCCACGCAGCGATCACCGGCACAAACATTGAAATGATGGTCGTAATAAATTTATATCCAAGCAGCTGGGAAAGATAATATTCGTAAAAACTCATCGGGCGAACAATCAGACTGTTGATTGAACCGGAACTGATTTCTTCAATCATTCTGAATTCGTACATCCAGCTCGTGGCAATTCTTGCAAAGAAGGCACCCCAAAGAGCGTAGCTCAAATAGTACTCTCTGCCGAAACCATTGATCGTTGTCGTGTGTGCACCCTGGAAAACAGCAAACCACAACAGGACTTCAATTCCCGTAGTGAGGAGAGGCTGAACAATCGCATCGACAAAATAATTTAATCTGTATTCGAGATTACTGACGATAGCGAGTTTAGCGAATGCGAGATTCCGTTGCAAGAAAACGGCGAATGACTTCTTCAAAATCTACCTTTTCATCCTGTGCCAGTTCGGCATTGCTGTTTGTAACAAATTCATCCACAGTTCCCTGATAAACGATATGGCCTTTGCTGATCAAAAGAAGTCTGTCTGCAAGAGTGGCGATATCATCCATATAATGGCTTGTGAGAATGACAGTCGGTTCTTTTTCTTTTACATAGTTTGCCAGAAAGTTTCTGATGTTTTCCTGAGCAACGATATCGAGGCCGATAGTGGGTTCATCCAGAAAAAGAATTCTCGGCTCATGCAAAAGCGCACCGATGATTTCCATCTTCATTCTTTCACCAAGTGATAAACGGCGAAGCTGGGTCGTGAGTACGTGTGAGCACTGAAGCATTTCGGCGAGATCCTGTACGCGTTTTCTCGTTGCCGTAATGTCGAGATCGTAAATGCGAGCAAGAAGAGCGTAGGAATCAACGGGCGAAATATCCCACCACAACTGATTTTTTTGTCCGAGAAGAATACTGATCTGGCGAAGGAATTCGTACTTTCTTTCCCAGGGTCTGTAGCCCAGAACAAGAGCATCACCGGATGAAGGAGTCACTAAACCGGACAACATTTTCAGCAATGTTGTTTTCCCGGCACCGTTCGCCCCAACGAGTCCGATAATTTTTCCGGATTCAATTTTCAGGTTAGTTTTATCGAGAGCGATTTTGGAAGTGTATTCTCTTTTTAAAATTCCACGAAGTGAATTTGTGAGACCTTCCGGCTTCTGATAAGTTTTATATTCACGAGATAGATCTTTTGTTTCAATGACGATACTCATAGGGCAATAGAATATCGGTCATGATGAGTGATTGCCTAGTATTTTTAATAAACAAATTGAACCAGAAGCCACACGTTGGCCATGGTGATGACCGCGCAGATCAGCCACCCTGTCAGGGACACATGAAGTTTGTTTGTCCATTCTTCGCCCATTATTTTTTTACTGCTGTTGAAGTAGGTTAAGGGAATGATGGCAAAGGGCAGCTGTAGACTCAGCACAACCTGACTGTAAACAAGCAATTTACCGACGGATGCATCTCCGAGAAGGGAAACTCCGATAAATGCCGGCAGTAGAGCAAGGGCCCTTGTGATCAATCTTCGCTGCCAGCAGGGAATTTTCAGATTGAGAAATCCTTCCAGCACAGCTTGTCCTGCCATGGTCCCTGTGATGGTTGAGCTTTGTCCGGCGGCAAAAAGGGCGAGAGCAAAAAGAGTTCCTGCAAGGGATGCACCTAAGAGAGGTGAAAGTAACTTATAGGCATCCTGGATTTCAACCACATTGTGATGGCCTGTTTTGTAAAAAGCCGTCGCCGCCAGAATTAAAATGGCCGCGTTGATAAAAAAGGCCATGGATAAAGAAAAAGCATTATCGATGAGACTCATTTGATAAAGTTTTTTTCTGGCGAAGTGTGTGTCCTCTGTATAGCGCGATTGAATGAGCGACGAGTGCAGATAAAGATTGTGCGGCATAACCGTCGCCCCGAGAATACCGATCGCTATGATCCACGCTTCTTTGTTTCCCAAAATAGCAACGGTTGGAACAAGCCCTGTGGCAACTTCTTTAAAATCAGGTTTGCTTAAATAAATTTCAAAGAAATAACAAAGGCCGATTGTTGAGACGAGGCCGAGAACAATGGATTCAAGTCGCCTCACTCCTTTTCCTTTCAAGGCGAGAACAACAAGTGTGTCCAGCATGGTCCATAGAATGGCGTGTGTGAGAGGAATGCGAAACATGAGTTGAAGAGCAATCGCAGTTCCTAAAACTTCTGCGACATCCGTCGCAATGATGGCAATCTCTGCAAGAAACCAGAACACGTAATTGACTTTCATCGGCAAATTCTCGCGGCAAACAACAGCGAGATCTTTTCCAGTCGCTATTCCCAGTTTGATACATTGGGATTGAAGAAATATGGCAAATAAATTTGAAATGAGTATGACGAATAAAAGCTGATAACCAAATTGTGAACCGGCCTGAATATCTGTCGCCCAATTTCCGGGATCCATATAGCCCACGGCAACGAGCAGACCCATCCCGGCGGTAGCGAGATAGCGTTTCCATTTAGAAAGCCTGGGATCGAAATAAACTGTGCCTTGTACTTCGGAAGGACAAAAAGGAGCAGTGGCTATTTTAGGAAGCAGTTTTAATAGTCTCATCGCCTGCACAGTATATATTAAGCGAGAATCAATAAATAATCGTTACTCTCTATTTGTTAATAGCATTAAGTTATTTGGTTAGCGCTAGGCCAATACCTGAGCTTTTTGTACGGTAGCGCCAATTTCGACAAGTCAAATTCTTTGCCAAAAGAGAAGTGTAACTATTAGAATAGTTAGCATGAGTAAAAATACGATTCTAATCATAGAAGACGAAGAAGGGATTCGCGAAGGTCTCACTTATCTGCTAAATGAACAATATTCAGTTGAAGAAGCAGAGAATGGTGTGATCGGTCTTAAGAAGGCCATTCGCAACCAGCCCAATTTAATTCTTCTTGATTTGAAAATGCCGGAGATGGATGGTTTTCAGGTTCTGAAGGCGATAAGAGCTGATAAAGAATTTGATCACACTCCCATTATTGTTTTATCGGCCTTCAATAGTCCAGCAGACCGCACGAAGGCATTTGAACTTGGTGCTGACGATTATATCAATAAGCCTTTCGACAGAGCAGAACTCATGGCGCGTATTCAGCGCAAACTTCACGGAACAGAAATTAAACAAGTTTCTTCACCAAATAATCTCATCATTAAAAATAATCTTGAACTCGATCTGAGAAATCATCAGTTAAATTTTGGAAAACATCAGATTTCTCTTTCGGCGATTGAATTTAAAATTATTCATGTTTTATCAATGCAATTCGAACAACTCGTAAGCCGCGATACGATCGTTGAGCATGTATGGGAAAAACAACCGGTCTCTCCACGATTAATTGATCCGCATATCTTATCACTTCGCTCTAAGCTGAATGATGTGAATCTCACTATTCAATCAGTTTATGGAAAGGGCTATATCTTTAAAACTCTTTAATTCTTTAATGGCCCCAAAAATTGTGGGCACTCAAAGTGATTATTAAGGTCAACAAAGAAAACATTTTTAACACTCATCTCTTCGAATTTCTTCACCTCAAAAAGAAAAAAATCAATCGTCAGATTCTGTCATAGTATTTAACAAATTTAACAATCTTGAGAATTAAAACTATGTGCATGGTGTGTTCGACATGTAAGGAGAGCCGTTCGTTTTTAAACGGCAATCACGCTGAAGATTTTAAACATCAGCTCTATGCAAAGGATAAACGCATCTCGCTCACGCTTTGTTATATCCATTCGAGAGATTTGTATTTGATGGGTGAAAGAAGGTTTTTAACGGTATATAAAGAGTTCGCTCAGAAAATGAATTCGGACACCAACGATAAAGTGGACGATTTCTTTTAATTAGCTTTCTTCATCGGAAGGGAGACTGATTGTATACTGGCCCGTTTTTTCATCCCGATGAACTATGATCAAGCCTTGTTTTACACCGTCATCGACCAGCTCGCGAAAAGATCCGTACCCGTAGTAAGTTTCGTTAAAGCCGGGGCTTCTTCGTTTCATTGTTTGTTTCACCATTGAGCCCCAGAATTTTTCTTCACCTCTTTCTGCGCGAAGAGCTTCAAGAGTTTCAATGATAAAATCCAGCGCTTCCTGTCTCTTGTTTGTAGGGCGAGAAGTCTGAACCTTCTTGTGTGATTTTCTTTTGTGAGATTTTTCCTGACGGACGAGATCGTCATAATAAATAAATTCATCGCAGTTATCGCGAAGTAAATTTGAAGTTGAATCCTTCACTCCGACACCGACCACTGTTTTGTTGTTTTCGCGAAGCTTGGAAACTAGCGGGGAGAAGTCAGAATCGCCGCTGATAATTACAAAAGTATCGACGTGCTCTTTTGTGTAGCAAAGATCGAGAGCATCAACGACCATTCGGATATCGGCCGAATTTTTCCCGGACTGTCTGACATGAGGAATTTCGATGAGCTCGAAAGCAGCTTCATGCATGACGGCCTTAAATTCTTTATAGCGTTCCCAATCACAATAAGCTTTTTTGACAACGATGCTTCCTTTGACCAGTAAACGTTCCAGCACTTTACTGATGTCAAACGTTGAGTACTTTGCATCTCGGACACCAAGTGCAATATTCTCAAAGTCGCAAAAGAGAGCAATGTTTGTTTCTGAAACGTTGGCCATAAAGTTTTCCTTCGTTATTTCTTATAACTTATTCTCCAGATGACATCTGCTCCATCGTCTGCAACGAGCAATGAACCGTCGTCCATCACTGTGATACCGACAGGTCTTCCATAAACTTCGCTCTTCTTTTCATTGGCAATAAATCCGGTAAGAAAGTCTTCCGGAGCTCCTGAAGGTCTTCCATTTTTAAATGGAATAAAAATGACTCTGTAGCCGGCAAGTTTTTTTCTGTTCCAGGAGCCGTGCTGGGCAATGAAGGCCCCATCGTGATAATGCGAAGGAAAAGCTCTTTTTTCGTAGAAGGCAAATCCCAGGTTCGCTGAGTGGGCCTGCAATCTCACATCCGGAACCAGCGCATTTTTTACCAGGTCCGGCCTTTGTTCTTTTATTCGCGGATCGATGTTCGATCCGATGTATGAATAAGGCCATCCATAAAATCCATTCGCGCGCACTTTCGTGAAGAAGTCCGGAACAAGATCTTCACCGATGAGATCTCTTTCGTTGACTGTAGTCCACAAATCTTCAGTGCCCGGGGCCCAGCCCAGTCCCACTGGATTTCTTAAACCACTGGCAAAGATTTTCAACTCAGTTCCATCAGGATTTGCTTCGAGAATAGCGGCCCGGTTTTTTTCAGCATCCATTCCGTCTTCAGCAATATTAGAAGCAGAACCGACAGCGATATAAATTTTTTTCCCTTTTTTGGAAGCAATAATATTTCTGGTCCAATGACCTCCACCGGACGGAAGATCGAGAATTTTTTTTCCTGCAGCTTCATTGAGTTGAGAAATGTTTTTAGTATAGGGATATGTCCAGACGGAATCTTCATTCGCCACATAGAGTTTTTCGTCAAGAACCATCATTCCAAAGGGACGTCGTAAATTCTTAAGAACAATCTGTTTAGATTCAAAAAAACCATCTTTGTTCTTGTCTTCCAGCAAGCTGATCCGGTTCGCTTTTGATTCGGCGACAAGCAACTGATGATCAGGAGTTTCAAAAACCATTCTCGGATTTTTTAATTCTTCAGCAAATTTTTTTACGATAAATGAACCGGGGGCAGACGGCGTTTTTTCCTTTGGCCATCCAATGACTTCTGATGAATTGACTACATGATAATTGAGTTCAGGTTTAGGCAACGGAACTTCAGTTCTGGAATAAAGAGTGCGAGAAGCAAGAAGAAGCATATAAGCAAACACTTCCAGTATAAAGTTCATTCTTCTCCTCAGATTAGTATTAATGCCGAATGGTGGTTGACTCCTCATAAACTTTGCTGCTCCAGATGAAAGAATTTTTTTCCAGAAGATAGTCATTTTCTTCAGGAGTATTGGTTCTTCCAAGAATAGCATTGCGTTCCGGATATCGTCCAAACTGGTCTATTATTTTTTTATGCTCGATTTCATAGGGTAGACTTGATTCAAGCCCGGGTTCTGAGAAAAGTTTGATGGCCGTTTCGTGTATTACTTTTGATTCAGAATGCATGAAAGGCATATAAAGGAATTGTTTGTAATCCGCTGAAAAGTTCTTTTGAATGCCCAGACGGATCGCCTCCTGAGCAAGCGCAAGCGCCATTGAATCATTAGTATAAGCTTTGGGTTCATCACGATATATATTACGCGAAAACTGATCGATCAAAATGATTTCCGCGAGACGCCCTTCAGGTTCATCTCTCCAGCCGGATAATTCGCCGGCCACTGCTTCCGAATGAATGATAATAAATCTCTCGACCATTTTCAGGTCGAGAGAATCGTTTTTGATGAAGTGTTGTTCCGGTGTCAGTTGTTGAAACCAGAAGTTCAGAACATCATTATAGGTCATGGAACGACCGTTTTAAAATGTTCTGAGGATGCGCAATCGTGAGTGCAGAATATTTCTCCTTCCAGGTGCACACCTTGACCCATGATCACCGAATTGCAATTGGTGCATCGTGGGGCCATGAAGTTTACTGCGCACTCAAAGCTGTCAAATGTATACTCCGTACCATTGATAAAAAGAATATAATCTTTTTCTATATTCTCTCCGCAGTTTAAACATCTTGTATCATCCATAAAAATCTCTCCATGGTTTTTGTGTTTTTGAATGAGCATTAACTATGCCAAATATAATTCGCGATTTTTCTTAAGGAATGACGGGAGAGGCAAGGGCAAAAAAGGACGCGCACGATGAAATATTCTATTACTTTTTATGGTACTCAGATTGCACTTTTAATAATGAATCCTTTTAATCTTTGAATTAAAAGGCAAACCATGGGAGTTAACTATGATTAAATCATTATTTGCAATAGCACTTCTGTCGGGATCCCTGAGCGTTTTTGCAGATGACATAAACCAGTATAATGATACCACTGCAACTTACCCTGAACACTACAACACGGGAACATCCGACTCTTTACCAGCTGATTCATCTTATACAGATGAAACGTCTAGCTCTATGAGCAGCACAAGAACAACTGAACCCAGTGTGAACTCTGATCAATATTCAGATGAAACATCAAGTTCTATGAGTGCAACTGGAACTCAAGAAAACTCCGGGAGTCAATACAACTCCGGAAACCAATACAACTCCTCGACCAGTGCTAGTTCCATGAATGCAGACAACACTGTCACAGGAACAATGGGCCCGAGTGAAACACTTGGAGAACGCTATAATAAATTGCACGTAGGTTTATTAGGTGGGGTTAACTCACCATCTGGAAGTGATGTTAATTCAAGTGCAGAGTATGGTCTCGATATTGGTTACCAACCTACCAGTGTCTGGAGTGTGGGCGTTGAAGGGACAACAACAAAACTGGATCGTCCAGATGATGCCAGACGTTCAATGGCGCTTTTAAAAGCTTCGACAAGATTTGGTGGGGACATTCCCTTTATTAAAGATTTCTTCGTCGGTGCCGGAGCAGGACCTGTTATTACAGATGGCACATGGAGATTCGGTGGTGGACCACTTGCGGGATTTGATATTCCATTAACATCAAACCGCTCGCACGATTTTATCTCTCTTGGTGCAAACGCGAAGTATATCTGGACAAATAAATCGCCAGATTCACTGATCTCAGCGGTTGCTCTTAAATATTGGTTCTAAAAAATTCAGGACAGATGTGGAAAGGCGATTCGAAAGGATCGCCTTTTTTTTTTACATAGCTTCGCGCTTGTTGTTCATGAGAATCTGCTTGTACACCAAAAGAAAAGCAATGATGAAAAAAGGAAAACCGGGAACAACTGGTAAGATGGCCCCTATAAATCCCAGAGTCAAAAAGAAGAGTGCCCCGACAATTCTCAACAGATTATAAAAACGATTTTCTTTATTATTGTCTTCCTGATAAATGAGGCCGATTGAAAAGTTCGCCACAAGGGCAAGAATTAAATAGTAAAAGAGACGCTTGAAACGAAGACTCAGCGGCGAGCTGATAGTAAATGTTTTAGCGTCGAGCTTCACGCATCCATTGGCAATGATGTCCTCGATTTTTGCTTTTAATTCTGACGTGAATCCTTCTGAATAAACGTTTACGTTCATCTCAAGGTTTTGCTGATAACTTGTGTAGTTAAGGTTAAACGAACCGATAGTCGCCCAATGATCATCAATCGTCGCGAGTTTTCCGTGAAGAATCGATTTCGTCCATTGATAAATTTCAACATCATTCTTAAGAAAATAGCTGTAGAGATATTCAGAAGCGAGAATGTAGCTAGGCCAGTCTGAATATTTTGGAAGTATCAAACGAACCCGCACGCCACGTTTTCTGGCGTCCACAAGTTGTTTCATAAAAGTCTTTCGCGGGAAAAAATACGAATTGATAATCGTAATTTCGTTTTTCGCTTTCTTCGTCAGCTTGGTGTAATGCTTCGTTATCTGCCAACGACGAAAGACCCAGTCATTAATCAAGATTTTTAAAGCGACGCCTTCCGGATAACCGTGAGCAGGTGGAGTTATCTTTGGAAAGTTTATCTTCTGAAACGAAGATGATTTGAAAACCATCTGACAATACAGTGAGAGCCTGGGAAGAACCGGTCCTCTGATCAGAACGGCAAAGTCGAGCTGCGGGCAATAAGATTCTTCAACACATGTATTGGCCACGTTGATGCCGCCAATTAAAGCTGCTTCGTCATCAACAATTAAAACTTTATGATGGAGTCTTCGGCCCCATCGATAGAGCCAGTCAAACCGAAGAGAGTTGAATCTTTGAAAATGAATTCCGGCCTTCACCATTTCCTGTTCTGCTTCGAGAGAGAGTAGGCGCGAGCCCACGCTGTCGACCAGAACAAAAACTTCTACTTTTCTTTCCGCAGCTTTGATTAATTCCCTTTGGACTCTTGAGCCAAATTCATCCATCCAGAAAATATAGGTCTGCAGCTGAATGACCTCTTTCGCATTTCTGATAAGAGAAAGATATTCGTCGTAGTATCCCGGACCATCGAGCAGAAAGTGCACATCATTATTTTGTGAAAGTTGGAAAAAATTATGGTCCATGCAGATCGACCTCACAATAGTAAGGAAGGTGGTCGGAGAGATGCTTCAGCATGGTTTCCTGTTGAGTCGGTCCCAGAATTTTAACTTTTTTCACATGAGCATTGCGCACATAGATTCTATCCAGAGTGAGCATAGGGAACGCCGCTGGAAAAGTTCTGGCAAAAGTGCCGTGCAGGGTTTTATGCACTTCCTGCATCTGCAAATCATCTTCGAATACGTGCGCACATTTTTTATTCCAGTCATTGAAATCTCCGGCGATGATGAAAGGCACATCGTCTCCGATTCTATTTCTCACTTCTTCTTTTATTTTTTCATATTGAAGAAGGCGACCGCCATGAAGTAAGTTCAAGTGGGAACAAGCCGCATAGAAATAAGGAACTTTCGATCTTTCTTCTGGCAATTGAATTTTACAAAGCAAAAGCCCCCGTTTTTCAAAACGGTTAGTGGAAAGATCAATATTGTCGAATTGTTCAATGGGGAATTTGCTCAAGATAAGATTGCCGTGGTGTCCGTGATCGTAAACGGCATTATGACCGTAAGAATAATGCGGCCAGATTTCTTCAGCGAGAAATTCGAACTGTTCGTCTATGTAGCCGCGTTCTTTATATTTTTCGTTCTTGCCGACAACCTCTTGAAGAAAGACGATATCGGCGTGGGAGGATCTGATAAAATCTTTCATTTCATGCAAAAAGTAATTTTGATTTCTCCAGTCAAAACCTTTGTGTATATTGTATGAAAGAATTTTAAGTTTCATCCTATTAATCAGCTTCTCCCATTATGAGTTTCTCGAAAGAAATAGGTTTTATCAATGCTTTTTATGGTTAAATTCAATAGGGCCACGAATAAAATTGCAAGGGTTGTACCACAGCTCCTCGTAGTCTTTTTCCTATTGTCTTCACCACTTCACGCTGCATACTATGACGTTCTTCCCAAGGGCGTTCGCAATTTTACCTGGCGCTTTGTTCAAACCGGGACCATTACCGGCAGTTACAACGGTTCGGGGGATTTCAAAGGATATAACGTCAACGCCAATATTAATGCAGAGGCCATAAGAGGAGTGAACGGAGCAGTTGATGCTTATCTCGATACCTTGAAAGTTTCTTCACCTGCGGATTACGCAGCTTTCAGTCTCGGAACTTTTGAAGGAAGTGCAAAATCCAAAGTGCATGCGCAAGGATTAGGCGGCGGCTATGGCGTCACTGATAAATTGACCTTTTATGGTTTTGTGCCTTTTTATACAGCGGAAGTTGATTTGCAAATCAACAGAACAGCAAAAGGGCAAACCACTGCGGGAACAAATGCCTCAGTGATTTTGCAGAATCTTCCTGATGTTGATGTTCGTCTCATTCAATCTCTCTTCGTCAATTATTATAACTATCAACCTCTCGGCCGCTGGAATGCTAATGCCTTTGGTGATGCAGAACTGGGTTTTCTGTATCAGTTGCGCAAGTGGAGAAATGCAGGGGCCCTCATCAGCATGGGCGCAGTCGCGCCGACTGGAAGAAAAGACAATCCTGATATTTTACAGGATATTTCTTTCGGCGATGGTCAATGGGATGCTTTTTATGAATTTGGTGGAGGTTTTGCTTTTGATCCCAACTGGAGTCTCGATCTCTGGTCCAGACTTACTTATCAGTTTCCCTATCATGCGATTGTTCGACAGCCGGATTCCTCTACATTTCCTGTTACCAAAAATAAAGGCGAGGCGAGAATCAAGCTGGGCAATAAATATGCAGGAAACACACAGCTCAATTACAGCTGGAATGATGAATTCTCAACCGGGCTTGTCTACGGAGTGGAGTATACTGAAAAAACAGATTACCGCAGTCAAAACGCAACGGCAGATCATATCCTCGAAACAGATACTGAAAAAATCTCGCATGTCGCCCGGATCAATTTTAATTTTTCAACGATCGGCCTTTATAATCAGAAAAAATTTTTTCTCCCTTTTGGTGTAACACTCGCAGGACAAAGTATTTTTGCTGGAAAAAATATTCCCAAATACGACCGGGTGGATGCTGAGTTCCGTTTCTTTTTTTAAAACGGAAGCAATAAACCGATTCTCAACTGGATTTCTCCATCCAGCGCCAGTTCATTGATCGCCGGCAAACTCGCAATTGAAAGATTTGGTTTTAATTTGATGTTAGTATTCGGTTTTAATAAATCGATCACGTTGTCTTCAAGGATGTCGAATTGAATGCATTTGTACATGCAGAAATTCCGCGCCTTTCTGTAACTGAGAAAAAGTGTATTGGCCTTTCCCAATTTAGGAATAGTCACTTCACGTGAAAGCTCAAGTGAATCAATAAAAGAAAAATTGGCCGCGTAATCAGAATTGTGATCGAGATCCTTATTGTAGGTCAGAAAAATTCTTTTTATCTGAATCGATTTGACAACAGAGCGATCGAGATCAAGTGAAGCAGGTATGGTCAGATCAATATCATTGATATCGATTTGCCGGGGACCGCTCACAGCAAGAACAACTTTCGCCATTGTCTGCAAAAAGGAATGTCCTAATTGCTCAAAGCTGTTGGGCATATTAGCTGCCTGAAAAACATCAATGTTATTAATCTTGTATTTCACATTCAGATAAAAGATATGAGGATCAGTAGACATCTCGAGCGTCGCTTTTGCATCGGCGGAAAGCTCGGCGTGTCCGGCCTCTTCGGCCGTCTTCATCAAAGCTTCGCGCTGAATTTCAGCGATCGTCATTGCTGGCGCAATGGGTGTGATGGACTCCTGTTGTTTTAAGCAGGATGACAAAACAAAACTTATCAATACCAAGGAACAGACCGGTAACTTCATTTCAGACCCCATACTAGTAACCGCATTGTAAGGCTCCAGCAAAGCGAAAACTAATTTTGGAATTATTCAAGGGTTAGCTCAAGTTTTTTGTCCAGGAGTTGTCAAAAATACGGGGCACAGTGTTTTAAGAAAATCCTTAACAATGTTAAGGATTATTTTGTAAGATGTGGCAACTAACATTTTTTGAGACTATCTATGAACTTAATTGATCTCTCTATAAAACGCCCGGTTTTTGCCTGGGTTCTCATGTTTGCCTTAATTGTCTTCGGAGCCATTTCCCTGAACAGAATGGGGATCAGTCAGCTTCCGGATATCGACTTTCCGATCATCAGCGTCTCTTTTACTTATAATGGTGCTGCACCAGAGGTTGTGGAGTCGGAACTGATTACTCCTATTGAAGAAAGACTTCTTTCGATTGAAGGTATTAAAGAGATGCGCGCTTCGGCCAAACAAGGTTCGGGTCAAGTGACTCTTGAATTTGATATGAACCGGAATGTGGACGTAGCTTTACAGGAAGTGCAGACGGCCCTGAGCCAGCTGAGACTTCCGCCGAATATTGATCCACCGATTGTAAAAAAGCAGAACCCGGAAGAAGATCCGATTCTGATTGTTTCAATTTCAGGTAAGGCCGATTTAAAAGATATGCTTGCCTGGTCTGACAGTTACTTGTTGGATCAACTGCGCTTTCTTCCAGGTGTAGGAGAAGTTACTGTCGGTGGTTTCGCTGATCGAAATCTTCGAGTCTGGATTGATACACAAAAGCTTAATCAATTTGACCTCACGATTACTGATGTGGTGAATGCTTTGAAGTCCCAGCACGTCGAAAGTGCGGCAGGCCAGTTTGTCGAGAAATTGCGTGAGTTGCGTGTGCGCTGGCTTGGCGAAGCTTCCACAATTGAAGAAGTAAAAAATATCCGCATCCTGAAGCGAGGAGGCGGTGAGAGAGTTTACGGCCGCAAACTCTATATCAAAGATGTTGCTGAAGTGGTTGACGGTCTTTCAGATATAAGAAGAATTGCAAGAGTCAATGGTCAGGAAGCCATTGGTCTGCAAATCAGAAAACAGCGCGGGACTAATGAAGTTGATGTTGCAGAAAACGTAAGAAAAAAACTTGAGCAGATTAAAGGAAGTTTTCCGAAAGGCTATCAGTATCAGGTTATCGTGGACTACACTAAGTCGACTAAAGCGACTGTCGATCTGACAATTGAAAAATTGTGGGTTGCCGCCATTATTACCATCATCATTTGTTTTCTTTTTCTTGGAAGCCTTCAGGCAGCGATCAATATTTTATTTTCCATTCCTACTTCTATCGTGGGAACTTTTACGATCATGTATTTTTCAGGTTTCACTCTTAACCTTTTCACTTTGCTTGCTTTAACTTTGTCTATTTCCATTGTTGTAGATGATGCGATCATGCTTTTAGAAAATATTGTACGACACTACCGCATGGGTAAGGATTCTGTGACAGCGGCTTCTGAAGGTTCAAAAGAAGTTTTACCTGCTGCCAGTGCGGCAACCCTTGCAGTTGTCGCCGTCTTTCTTCCAGTTGTTTTTATGGAAGGAATTATTGGGAAATTCTTTTTTCAGTTTGGTGTGACCATGTGTGCATGCGTTCTGCTTTCATTGCTTGAAGCAGTCACAATTACACCGATGCGTGCGGCCGCTCTTCTTTCGTCAGAACCGGAAGTTTCCAAGTTTGAAAGGTATCTCGATACCACATTCGAGAAAGTGGAACATTTCTATCGTGGGATTCTTGCTAAAACACTTAACTGGAAATGGACGACGGTCCTTGCTTCTCTTGCTTTTTTCATTTTATCACTATTCCTCGTTATGAAAGTTCGTCAGGAATTTGTTCCTCAACAAGACCAGAATTTAATTATCATGACAGCGCAGACAAAACCTGGAACTTCGCTGGAAGCTACAGCAGAGCAAGGCGCGAAGATTGAAGAGTATCTGAAGAAAAATAAAAATATTATGGGCTATCTGGTCTCTGTTGGGTCTGGAGGCGGCTCTTCTTCCGGTGTGAATCAGATGTTTATTCCGATTATTTTAAAACCAAGAGATCAGCGATCTGTTGGACATACAGTAATCATGGATCAGCTCAGAAAGGAGTTGAAGGAATTGAAAGGTGTGCGGGTGACGATGAGAGATAACTCCGCCCGAAACCTTTCTTCAGGCCGGCAAAACCCGATTGCAGTGAACCTTCGAGGGGCAGACCTGGATGTTCTAGATCAAAAATCAAAAGAGTTGATTGCTAAACTTGAAGAAGAAAAATTAGGTGTTGATCTGGATACAGATTTTAAAAAAGGTATTCCGGAACTCATTCTCCGTCCAAACCGTGAAGCCATGGCCGAAAGAGGCGTGAGTGTTGAAGATGTCGGACAGATTCTTTCTGCTGGTATCGGAAGTTTAAGACAAGGTCTGTTTACCATGGATGGCAAACGCTATGACATCCGTTTTAAATTTAAAGATGAACAGGTAAAGGCCAAAGAAGATTTCAAAAAATTCTTCGTCAGAAACAATGTCGGCAATTTAGTTCCTTTGAGTGAGCTTGTTACAATTGAAGAAGGAAAGGCCATTCAAACTATTTCACGCGTAAATCGTCAGAGATCAATATCGGTTTTCGGTAACCTTGCTCCTGGAGTTTCACAATCAAAAGCTCTCGATAGAGCAAAAGCGATTTCGGATAAAATACTTCCAACTGGCTATTCATTTGCGCTTGAAGGATCGGCGGCAGGATTTTCGAGCTCATTTAAAAGTTTAAGTTCTGCTTTAGGAATCGGTATTCTGGTTGCGTTTCTCATTCTGGCGGTTCAGTTTGATTCTTTCATCCATCCATTTCCGGTTCTTGTGGCACTTCCGTTTTCCGTCTCAGGAGCGCTTGTGGCCCTCTGGCTCTTTGGAGCTTCCGTTAACTTGTTCAGCTTTATTGGTCTGATTGTTCTTATGGGTATTTCTAAAAAGAACTCGATCATGCTGGTGGAATTTACCAATCAGGTCCGCGCTCATTCAAAGAAAAATGTTTTTGAATCATTGCTTGACGCTTGTCCAGTACGCTTGCGTCCGATTCTGATGACCTCAGCTGCTACGGTAGCAGCTGCGACACCATTGATTTTTGGCCACGGTATCGGTTCAGAAACGAGACTTCCGATGGGACTTTCCATTATCGGAGGAACTATTGTTTCAACGATTCTGACATTATTTGTTGTGCCGGCGCTTTATTTGATTATGTCGCCGCTTGAAAGCAAAAAGAAAAAAAATAAGGAAGAATAATCATGCATCTCTCATTTATTGTTTTTTTGTTTTCTTTTAGCGTGATGAGTTCTCAGGCTTCCGTGCTTGATTTAAAAGATGTCATCAGAATTGCCAAAGAAAAAAATCCCCGTATCCTGGCAGCAAAAGAAAAGCTGAATCAGTACGATTCACAAAAATACCTGGCCGCGAGCTCTCTCTATCCAACAGTTAACTGGATTTTAAACGGCAACTATCAGAAAGATGCTGTCTACACAGGTAATCCCAAATTCGGCGGCGATCCCTATAATACTTACGGAAGTGATTTGAAATTGTCTCAGACACTTTACGGGAAAGGTTTATTTTCTGCGGTGAAATCCTCGGATTACGATAAGAAAATTCAACAGACCAATGTAGAAATTGAAGAGAGAAACCTCACTCAAAATATTATAGAAGCTTTTTATCGTTTTATTCTTAATCAGCAGGCGCTGACTAATTTACTGAAGAATCAGGATATCATCCAAAAATCACTTGCGACATCACAGAGCCGTTATGAAAAAGGCCGTGGACAAATGCTTGATATTCTCCAGGTCAAAACTCAACTCGCGCTTATTCAGCCTCAACTAGAGCAAGCTAAAAATCAATACACAGTGGCGGCCCAGCAATTGATTGCTTACATGGGAGAAAAAGAACATCCCGATTTGAAAATTAAAGGGGCACTTAAATCCCTTCGCTTGAAAGATGTTCAGCAAATGATAGATCTTTCCAGTTTCAGACTGCCAGAATATGAACTCAATCAGCTTCAATTAACTCAGCTTGATTACAATCGCGATGTTGTTTTGGGAAAACATTTTCCAAACATTAAGCTGGTTGGTGATTATTTATACAACAATTATAAAAAAGCTGATCTATTTTCCGATTATTCCAACAGCTGGGCAATTTCACTTCAACTGACTATTCCACTGTTTTCCGGATTTTCATCAAATCAGGAGAGGGCCATCATAGCCTCGCAGGATTCTCAGCTGCGCATTGCCCGCAAAGATCTTGAAAACAATCTCAGCCTAAAGCAGGTTTCGAGCCTGCAGGAACTTGAAACGGTTGAAGCTTCGCTGGTGTCCTCGGAATCAGCTGTAAAGCTTGCAGAGCAGACTCAGGAAGAGGGCGGACGTTTATATCGATTATCACAAATTGATTTCCTGCAATTCCTCACTGTTCAGCAAGCGGCTTTGCAGGCAAAAAATAATCTCGATAAATTAAAATATCAAAGCATCGTTTCTTATTCTAATTACTTTGTGGCTTCAGGGCAGTCTCTTGATAAACTCGTCGATTTTCTCTCGAGAGAAGGAGACAAATAATGAAAATGCTTATCGTGGCCGCAATCTTTTTTTCCACCAGTGCTTTTGCTGCAAAAACAGTGAAGAAAACAAAAGAAACAAAACCGGTTGAAATAGAAAAAATTTATTCTGTTCCTCAGACGAGGCCGGAAATCCTCATTGGAGATCAGGCACCATTGCCTGAGAGAAAAAAAGAATTGCGCGCCGATCGCCTTTATTACGCCGGTCTCACATTCTCTGGGGTAACCTATAAAATTCCTTCACTCATTCCCAATGCACAGGAATTCAAACAGGAACTTGCCGGAGTAGCCTTAGGTAGAAAAACTGCAAACAATGTTTTTTATTATCGAGGACATTTTGAAATTGACGGCGAATGGATGCGCTTTAAAAGAAAGTCATCTGTATTTGCACAAAAAATAAATCTGTTTCAATTGGATTTAATTCAAAATGTGGATCTGGCCATTTCGCTTAAACACTCGCTCTACTTTTCAACAGGGATAGGAATTGCTCCAGTGATGATTTTGGGCGAGCAAAGCGTTTTTGGAAATTCATTTACAAATTTTGGTGCCACAGGGATTTTAAAATTTGATTTTATTGTGCCAATTAAAAATAAGTTTGAAGTAGATCTTGGATTAAAAGGGCAATGGGGCAAGGCCGGGGGGCATGAGCTCTATTTATCAAGCGTTCATTTAGGGATTAATTTTGAATAAAAAACACTCAGAACAACTCGCCGAACTCATGATGGATATTATGCCAAAGACGGTACAATATCTGCGCGAAGAAATGCGAAAGGGAAGAGGTGAGCGATTAACTGTTCCCCAGTTCCGCGTTCTCGCCGCGATCAATCGCGGCCTTTGTAGCAACAAAGAGCTTGGAGAATTGCTTGGGGTGAGTGAAGCCGCTATTTCGAGAATGCTGGATTTCCTGGTCAATGAAGGGCTGGTGAAAAAAGCTATAAACAAAAATGACCGGAGGCAAACTTCCTTGTCTCTGACGGCCGAAGGCCAGAAGTTACACAAAATTATTAAAACAAACGCACGGACGCGTATTAGCGAAAAGCTCTCTTCTTTACCGGAAAGCGAGGCTTTAGCTGTTATCCATGGCCTGGAAATATTACAGAAGAATTTTTCACTTTTAGCTGACCAGTAAATGGCCAGGTAAATATTTCAGTGAGCCTTACCAAGGGAGAAACCCTTCTGTATTGAAAGAGAGTTATTCTCAGGAGTCGTCTATGAAAAAGTGCGTTTTTTTAATGCTTATCTCGAGTCTGGGGCTATTGGGGGCCGGCTGTTCGAAAGATAAGAACATGGAAGATTATAAGCGCGATCAATTGGTGCAGAATCTTTCAAGAATTTCGTCAGTTTCTGGCACGTACACAGGTTCAGTGATTTCAAAACTCGACGGCACTAATCTAGGCGCTGTCATTTTAAAAATTCAGGCAAAGACAGATATTCAATCCAGCGAACAAAGAGCTATCGTCAGCGGTACATTAAGCTATCGAAGTGTCGCAAACGCGGAAATTGTTTTTGATAATGGTTATTACGACAATATCACCGGCGATTTTCAAGTCACTATTCCAGTGACAATGGAAGGCGGTGTCGCAGGAAAACTCAGCTTATCTGGCGTTATTGCCAATGAAAAGTGGAACGGCAGCATTGAAGTGCAAGGCCAGTCTGAATTTGGCGGTGAACTCGATTTGACAAAAAATGCTTCTCTTCCCAACCGTTCATCGATTGAAATTGGAGGGACGCGCTTGCAACAGATGAGACGTCTTGATTTCAGTTACACGGGAGTCTACCGTTCAGGCGAAACAAATGTTCCTTTTAAAATGAGTTTCATCAATCGCGATATTCTACCGGAGCAAAGATTTTATAAATTGTTTTCTCCTGTTCGCATTGTAAACGTAAATTGCGATTTTACAGATTTCGAATTGAATTTCGCAAATGCTATTCTTGATGACAAGGCCGGGACAATTGTCGGCCACGATCCTGTTGACCAAAGAGGGACTCCGGCACGCGCAAACTTGAGCTGCTTCCGCTATGAAAACAGTGCTGAAGATTTTGGATGGGATTGTGAAATTCAGACGAAAGTCACTCTTCTCAGACTTCACCTTAAGGCCAAGTTTTAAGGAGTCGTTATGAGAAAAATAATTGCCACCCTTATTGTGACTTCAATGCTAAGTTTGCAGACTTTTGGAGCTGAAACTAAGTTTACTGTGAACCCGGCGTCTGTGAGAACACAGCTGCTCTCCGGAAACATTTCTCTCCTACAGGCACTCAATAATGTAGAAAACTCAAAGCTCAACGTGAGCATGGCAAGAGCAAAGCTGCTGCCTAGTTTGAATCTGGGCGTATTACTTCCGGCCCTGGCAAATCCCACTTTTCTTCTGGCATCGGTGACTATTTTATTTCCTTTTTTAGTTCCATCCAACTGGCTCGTGTTGAAACAAGAGAAAGAACTTTTTGAAGCCGATAAAGCTTCCTATAAAGCGATTCAGCTAAACGTTCTCTCCAATGCACTTTCTCTCTATTATACATTGATTAATGATCAGAAAGTTCATCAAGTTTATGTAGATCAAAGTGTTGTCCTTGAACGCGTTTATCATACGCTCAAAAAACAAAGCGACATTCTTGGGAACGTGACAACTGAAGATCTGAATATGGCCCTTGCTCAATGGGAAGAATCGAAAATTCGCGTCTCCAAGATTGCAGAACTTTTAATTGAAGAAAAAGCTGCCCTGAGAGCTTCGCTTGCTCTTCCGCTTGGGACAGAGTTGGTCATGGAAGAAAAAGAACTTCCTGGATCTGAATATGAAACAAGACCGATTGGTGAAATTGCTCAGCGGTCACTTGATATTGCTCCTGAATCAGTACAACTGAATTTTATCGTCAAGGCAGCTAAGGCCGGAAAAATGGCTAAAATGTTTGGCTTCATGTCTTCGGCCAGTATCGCTGGTACAAGTTCGAATAACGCTTCTCCCTTTGATGGTTTGAAAGCAGGAGGCGGCTTCAGCATCGGTGCAGATACTCTGGTGAATATTAAAATTGCCAATAACAATATCGATTCACTTCTTCTTAGAATCGAGCAATTTAAAGAAGAAAATGAGAAAGTCGCTGAAGTTCTTTCCGGCAAATTAATTGAAGTCAAAGAGCAACAGGAACTTTCTCAGGCAGCGTATAGTGCACGCATGAAAGTTTTTGAAGGGCAGCGCCGTCAGTATGAACTAGGATTTATTTCACTTCAGACATTGCTTCAAACAGAGTCTCAGTTGACAGAAATTAAAGTGAATCAACTGAAAGCAGATCTCGATTTAAAAATGCAGAGACTGACATTGCAAAGACTCGTCATCGATGGAGATTTTTCTCTCGTGAAAGGTTGTAGTGCAGAAGCTCTTCCGAAAGACATGGAGAAGCGTGGAATTTTTCACAAGAAAAAAAGTAAGTCTCTTGATGAGTTGTGTAAGCAATAGTTTCCCACCTTGACAAAAATATCATTCATACCATTATTAGTGAATGAGAGTTTTCGCTTCGATAACATTATCAATTTTTTATTGTTTGTTCGTAAGTTCGAGCGACAATGTCCATTCTCCATTGCCGGAGATCGACAATGATCAAGCATCTCCGTCTTACGCCAAAGAAGTTCATGCACACGTTAAGAAGTCAATTTGTCACCAGGGTTGTGTAAAACACGTCACGTACAATGAATCACCGATCATTTGTTTCTCAGTATTTTTATTCATAGTTTTATTTGCTTGGGATATTTTACTTCTCCATCCGCGAACTTTGAGAATAAAGTCAGGTTTATCTCCGCCTGTTTAATCCATTTGTTTTTAGTATTGAACTCATAATATTTAAAAAAGGATTAAACGAATGAATTTTAAATCATTATTTTTAGCTACTGTTATTACATCACAAACTGAAACCGTTTTTGCTCATGAGGCACCACCTGGATCGGATAAGGTCTTCCGCAAAGGAGACTTCACTCATGCAGAGAGAGTGAACCGTCACGGAGCAACGACAATCAAAATTAACCTCACTCAGACAGGTCTGGATAAGCTTGAAGCGATGGGGAAGTTTACATTGCCTACGAAACTGACAATCGAAGTGAAAGGGAAATTTTACGCTTTTAAAACGCGTTCTTCGGTAATCGGAGATGAAATTGAAGTTGGCCCGTTCTCGCACAGAGAGGCCATCAAAATTGCTAAAGAACTTATTGCATAGCTTGTTATAACTATTTTTTCAGAGGAGGCGAGTCGTCTCCTCTGTCAAAAAAAACTTTCTTCTCAGTGATAAAAATAAACTGCGTCATTGCCAAAGTGTCACTGAGAAATTTACTCAGAAAATTCATTTCACACAGTTACGTTTAACACACTTGGCACTCTAACTGCTTAGGTGAAAGTAAGAGACCACGGATGGTCCCAAAACTTACTTACTGTTTTTCTCATACTGTTTTTTTAGGAGCTTTAGGATGAAGCATTTTAAGAATAAATTTCTTATTTGTTCTGTACTCGCATTCGGTTTTTCCCTGCATTTAATCGCGCAGCAAAAGCGCGTTCCTGAACCTCCTGCAATAGCTCAAGAAAATTTTTAAAAGTTCGCTAAGCCAGATCACTTGGTCAGTGGTCCATATTTACTGTTTTATTGGACGGCGAATTTTTCCAAATTTTTGACATCGACCATGGATGGTCGCCGCCTACATTTTTAGGAGCTTTAGGATGAAGCAATTCAAAAGGAAATTAGTTTTAATTTCATTACTCTCTCTTTGCGTTTCAACACAAGTTTTTGCCAGTGGAGCAAAACTTCCGGACGTCGCAACAACAGATCCGTCATCGACGGAAGGGACGGCCAATGATTCCAGTACAACGGACAACACCACAACTACTCCCACAGCACCCACAACGCCCACAACACCGACTTCTCCTGTCACGCCGACAGCAGGTGCGTATGTCGATCAGATCAAACAGATCGCGGCCAATTCGAGTTGTTTGACTTATTCGTGGAGAGACAGAGGCCGTGCCCCAAGCGGATACATCAAAGGGATGGCACTTTCATACGCCAGAAGTTTGTGTCGTGAAAAAGCGCAATCAAGTCTTGGAATGCTCTTGAGCGCAGCAAGCACAGGCAACACGACAAAAGATGCTCTGGCCTATTACGCTTCTACGTTTGCCAACATTCCCATTGCAATTAATACACAAGGAGCTGAAGCTCTACGTGCGCTTTATACTCTTGGGATTGGTTTGGGAATGAGAGAGTCTTCAGGATTATATTGTGAAGGCTGGGACAGATCTGCAGGTTCAGACAGGCCTTCTAGCGCAGGCGAAGCAGGATTGTTTCAAACGAGTTATGACTCTATCGGAGTTAATCCGGAGCTTTCAAAACTCTATACCGAATACAAGAACACCAAAGATTCGCGCTGTATGCTCGATGTATATAAAGTTGGTGCAAGCTGTTCTTCACTCTCTAATCTTGGCACAGGGGCCGGAGCTGATTTCCAATCTTTCCTGAAATCTTGTCCTGCTTTTGCAGCAGAATACGCGATGGTCACGCTGCGAGTCCTTCGCTCACATTATGGGCCGATCAACAGAAGAGAAGCTGAAGTTAATCCTTCATGTAATAATATGTTGAAGAGTGTGCAGCAGCTTGTTGAAAATGATCCGTATGCCTGTGAAGATCTGAAATAACTTTTTTCTATTGATGAAATAATACATCTCTCTTTGTCCATGCCTTGCTCTCCACGTAGAGTAAGGCATGATCAAAGTTGAAGTCTGGTCCGATATCAATTGTCCTTTCTGTTATATTGGCAAACGCCATCTGGAAATGGCATTGGCCCAGTATTCTCAAAAGCAAACTGTTCTCATTGAATGGAAAAGTTTTGAACTGGACCCTGTGTCCATGCCTTCGTCCAAGGAAGACAATGCTGATCTGCTTGCCAGGAAATATGGCAGAGATCGCGACTGGGCAGTGCAGATGAATATAGAAATAACAGAACTCGCGAAGGCCTCCGGGCTGGATTTTCATCTTGATAAAATGATTCCTGCAAATTCTTTCAATGCTCACCGTATGCTTCATCTCGCAAAATCAAAAAGTCTGCAGGTTCAGAATGAATTGAAAGAAATTCTTCTCTCTTATAAATTTATAGAGGGAAAAAATATCAACAGCCACGAATGTCTTAGAGAAGCGGGACTTGCTGTCGGGCTGGATCAAGATACCCTTCTGGCCGTTCTGGAAAGCGATAAATTCGGTCAGGACGTCCGTAAAGATGAAGAGCAGGCGAGCGCCATGGGAATCACGGCCGTTCCTCATTTCCGTTTTAACAGAGTCAATATTATTAAAGGGGCGAGACCGCCGGAAGTTTTTTTGAAAATGCTTGAAGATTGCTCAGAATTTGAGGCCGGAAAAATTATCGAATTCTAAAGCGCAGGATATGAATCCATCAACAGATTAATCTCAACAGTGATAGGATCGACTACTTCTATTGGCAGAAGCATGACTTTTACTGGTTTTACTTTTACGCCGTAATCCTTCAGATTAAATTTTGCGGTCGTCGATATCCTCATTTTTTCTTTGTCAGGACTCAATTTGATAGCGAGAATTTGCTTTTTGCTAACTCCGTGAATCGTCCATTGTCCTTCCACTTCAAAGGTGGCTTCATTATCCATTTGAGAAATATTTTTAATAGAGAGTATTCTGAAAAGAATTTCGGGATAAACAATGGCATTCTTTCCGGTTTTGGGAATTTCAAAATTCTCATCGCAGATGTGCCTTGAGGGAAATTCCGAGAGAGCATAGTTAAGTCCGAGAGCTTCTCTCATGTGACAATTTCTTTCTTTGTTGTTCATGTTCATCGCTGCAAGTGTGACAGAAAATTCACCGGTCATACTCGAGAGATTTTCCGAGTCGATAAGCAGCGAGGCCCTGTCCAGTTCTGCTTTTCCACTGTGTGAAAAAAAGCCAAAAGGCCCGTAAGGAACTGTGAATTCAATGCCTGCCTTTGATCCCTGACGATACTCAACAGTGCGTGCATGCAGTGAGGTTGAGGCAAACAAAAGAATGAATAAAGTGAAGTTTTTCATATAAGAGCTGATTATGAATCGTATTGTTAATATATATTTTCCGTTCTCAGGGAAAGCTCCTAAATTGTGATCCACTTTCACGCGGAGGTTTTTACTCAAACCTCTTTTTCACAACAGGCAAGACGATGACAACAATTACCTCACAAGCTTTCGGTTTGGATAAGAAAATTTCGTTAAATCGTAAAAATGATCAGGAGTATTTTGATCTCAGGATCGGTGAGCCAAAACTTAGTGATTTTCCCTATGAAACCTTGAGAGAGATTTCCGATACACCAAATATAAATTGCTATTATCCTTCGCACGGAGATTTTCAATTAAGAGAAATGATCCTGTCGAGATACTATCGTGGTTTATCCATTGATAACATCGCCATCACGCATGGGACGATGGGCGCGCTCGATTTCATTATGCGCGCTCATCTCGGCGATGGAGGAGAAATCCTTATTCCTGATCCAGGATTTCCACCCTATGTAAAAATGGCCGAGTTTTCTCATGGGAAAGTTGTGCGGTATCACCTGAATCTGGACGATGAAAAAAATTTCATCGACTGGAATCAACTTGATCAGCTGGTGACTGAGAAAACAAAAATTCTTCTTCTCAATTCTCCACATAATCCAACCGGAAGAATTCTGACTAATGATGATTTTCATCGGTTTCATAAATTTTTGGAAAAACATAAGCATGTCAGCTTTATCATGGATGAAGTTTATCGCGATCTTATTTTCAGCAGCAGAGGCCACCATGACTTCAGTCAATACATCGAGCGCGGATTCGTCGTGGGAAGTTTTTCTAAAATGTTTCCTTTACAGGGAGCTCGTATAGGCTGGCTTGTCAGCAGCCGTGAATCCATGCAGAAGCTGGGAATCTATTTTAATAATATTGCCGGCGCCATGTCGTCTTTCGGACAAGAGCTCGCAAAAGCTGTTTTAAGAAAAAACCTGAACTTTATCGATCCATATGCTTATGCTCTTTTTCAAACCAAAAAAATCCTCAATTCTTATCATGTGGATTATGTTGTTCCGGAAGGGGCTTTTTTCGTTTGTGTCAGATATAACCAAGCAGGCAGCACTGTGGCCGATGAGCTGGATGAACTGGGTGTCGGAGTGGTCTCTGGTGAATTTTTCGGGGAAAGTTTAAATAATAGTATTCGGGTGAGTTTTGCACAGAAGCCGGATGTTCTGAAAAAAGCGCTGACGATTCTCGGAAGACATTGGCAGCAAAAACATGCGCGGGTTCTTCAATGAAAGGTGCCGAGCTCGTCAGTGAATTTCTTTCAGCGATGGATATTTCATCTGTCTTTGGAATTAGCGGGGCGAACTGTGAAGACCTGTTTGCCGCACTTTCAAAGAAAGGAAAAACAAAAATTATTCTTAGTAAAAGCGAATATGGAGCAGCAACAATGGCCATCGGCCATTATATAGCTTCATTGAAAACCGGGGTGGTTGTGACAACGTCCGGGCCTGGAATTCTCAACACCATCCCGGTTCTTTCTGAGGCGTTTACGACGAGGCTGCCTCTCCTGATCATTTCCGGAACTGTTCCTTTAACATCGGAGGGAGAAGGAGCGTTTCAGGATACCAGTGGAAAAGGTGATTCTGTTGACCTGGAAGCTATGCTTAGACCATGCACCTGTTTTGTTCAAAAAATTTTAAGGGAAGAAGATTTTGTTGAAGTCCTTCAAAACGCTTATCTCAAATGCGTGCAGGAAAGACGACCTGCCGTTGTTCTGATACCCAAAGATCTCGCACAAAAAGAAATCTATACTCTTCGTGAATTTGTTCATCCCGAGCCTGCAGAAACACCTCGAGAGTTGATTGTTCAGTTGCAGGACTTTTGCGAAGAAATGATGAAATCTTCATCCAGAGGACTCATCGTTCTTGGAGATGATTGTGTACATCTGAAAGATAAAAAACTTTTCTCGGATCTTGCCGAGAAGTGCGATGCCTTAGTCACGGTCACTCCTAATGCTAAAGGACATTTTGATCATCAGGCAAAGCGCTTTGCCGGGCCATTGGGTATTATGGGATCTGATTCTGCAATCACGGCCTTTAAAAATGCTTCTCATGTCCTTCTGATTGGTTTCCGGCCTTGGGCCTTGAATCTCATTGGCATCAATGAGGAATATCATCAGAAAAAAAAGTTTCATCTCAATGCTGAAACAGGAATGGAAGACATTCTCTCAGTTATTTTGTCAAAGCTTCCTGAGAAAAAAATTTCTTCAAATACTCCGATGGCGTCAAAGGTAGTTTCTTTAAGAAAAGGTTTTTTTCCGGAAACCATCCTTTCGTTCATTCAGAAATCTATTTCTAAAGAGGCCAACGTTTTTGTCGATGCTGGTAATACCGGAGCGTGGGTCGTTCATCATTTTAAATGCAGCGGACTGGGAGCTTTTTGTATATCTCTCGGGATGGGCGGAATGGGCAACAGTATTGGCGCTGCGATCGGAGCTGCGGCCTTAAAACAAAAAAGAAGTGTCGTCTTTATGGGAGACGGCAGTTTTCTCATACAGGGGATGGAGATTCACACGGCCCTTCAGTATTCTTTGCCAGTCACATTTTTTATTTTTAATAACAACGCTCACGAAATGTGTTCTACCAGAGAAAGATTATTTCTGGACGGAGAGACGGGCATCAATCGCTTTAAGCCAAGTTTTTTCGCCAATGGAATTTTGAAAATGTTTCCTGGTCTACCTGCGAGAGAAATTTATTCTATCGACGATCTTGAAGAATGCCTGAGTGACTTTAAAAGTGTCAGAGGGCCAGTCGTCATTTCCTTAAATTGCAACGAAACCGATCATCCGCCATTTTTAACTTTTAAGAGGAGCCAGTCATGAAGGGAAGTGTAGAGAGCATTGAAGGCGTTCATCGAATTGAAACCACCAATAAGCAGACGATGGGCGGTCTCATGGCCGATATCACACACACTGTTTATCCTCACGATCAGATCTATGGAGAGTATTGTCCTATTCAGGCCTACATTGATTGTCCGCCGGAAAAAGTTTTTGAGTATATGGCGAATCCTCTTTGTCTTCTTGAATGGACCTACAGTATGAGAAAATTTGACCGCCTGACTGAAGATGGTCTTTTTGTCGGAAAGGACCGGATCGGAGACAACACCGATATTTATTTTAAAGTAAAATCCAATAAGGATGCTCTGACTGTCGATTACCATTGCGCCTGGGACCAGGGGGAAGACTTGTGGATGATTTATCTGAACCGGATTGTTCCTGCCGAAGTCGTGTTAAAAAAACCAGGCTCCATTGTTTTCTGGCAGAACTGCCGTCACCCTTATTATGAAAAAAATCCTTATCCCGAAGCATCTCCAAAAAGCCGTCCGTGGGTCGGTCAGTTCTGGGATTTTTTCTACGCCGGTCACACTGTCGAGCTTGAAAATTTAAAAAGAATTCTTGAATACCGCCATCACAACAATCTGCCTGTCGGCCCCTATATTAATGAACAAGGGAAAGAACTATGAGTATCAGTTTGATTGATGTTGAAGAATTAATGCCGGAGAAAATCATTGGGAATGATTATTTTGGTGAAGAGGAAATTCGAAAAACCAATCGTATGTTTTCCGGAACGAGTGAGAGAAGACATATGGAGCGGGATGAACTCGCCTCGGATTATATTGCCACTGCTGCGAGAAAATTAATCGAAAGGCTCAACCTCAATCCTGAAACTGACATTGACATGATTTTAACTAACGTCTCCATTCCCGATGAGCCCTTCACCGGTTGTGGTGCCGTCGTTAATAAAAAAATCGGCGGACGCGCCCGATGGATTTACGATCTTCATAACACTGGTTGCATTTCTTTTTTATTTCTCACTGAACTTGCCCATACCTATATGCTGGCGAAGGGTGTGCGGCATGCTTTGATCTGCGTGGCCCAGACTGCTGCCGGACGAATTTTCGGTCAGGAAGATACAAGACAACTGGCCCAGGCAGCTATCCCGGGCGATGGCTTCGCAGTTGCTTACGTGACCAACAATGAAGAGCGTCCCTTTCTCACATTTGAATTTGAAAACTTTCCTGAATTCTCAGAAGACATGAAAAGCAGCTGCAGCGGAAGAAGGTGGTGGGAATCGAGAGAAGCAACAGGATCAATTGATTTCAATGAAAATAAATCGGCGATGATTATCGCCCGCGGAAATAAAACAGTTCCGCGCATGATTAAAAAAGCGGCGGACTCTATTCAAGTCAAGCTCAGCGATATCGACTATCTCATTACTAATCAGCCCAATCAGATTTTTCTCCGCAATTGGCGTGAAGCCCTTTCATTGCCCCCGGAAAAACAGCTCCACAGTTTTGATCAATATGCCAATTTGTTTGGAGCCGCGATACCGGTTAACCTCGCAACTCACATCAAGAAAAAGACTTTCAAGAAAAATGATCTCGTTTGTCTCGCAGGATTTTCTCATGCCTGTGACTACAGCGCAGCTTCCTTTATAAGATGGTGAACAAATGATTTTTCCTTACAATCTTTACCGTTTTTTGAATAATCCTCGCGATTATCTAGAAGGTCTTCAAAAAAAATATGGAGATCCTTTTCCTCTTTCATTTCCTGGCGCTAAAACGATGATGTTGACCGGCAAAAGCGATCTGACCAGATCAATTTTTACTGCACCACCAGACAGTTTTGTTCCTTCAGAAAAAAATCCTGTTGGACCGCTTCTTGGAAAAGACGGGCTCATTATGATTGGCGGCAAAGATCATCTGGCGGCCAGAAAAGACTTTATGTCTCATTTTTCCAAAACCAATCTTCTTCAATTTGCTCCTGTCATAGAAGAAGTTTTTCACGAAATTGAAGATGAGAAAGAGGACGAGGGGATACTGTCACTGCAATCGTTTTCATTTAAGGCGACGCTGAAAATTATTCTGCGTTTTCTTTTTCCTCACCTCGAAAGTTCCGAGTATATAGAAGCTGAAAAACTGACCGAAAATTTTTTGAAAAGTTATTCTGCTTCATTCTTGTTTATTCCTCAATGGGTTCCGATGACCTGGAATGTGTTCAACCAGAAAAAAATGGCCCTGGATGAACGCTTTTTTGAATATTATAAAAGTGGACTTGAGTCTGGTGCCAAAGGTCCTCTTTATGACCTGAATGATGACCTGAGTGATCTGGGCGAAATGGATAAAGTGAAAGTGCTCGATCATATCAGGACATTTATCGTCGCAGGTCATGAGACTTCTGCGACGTCTTTGACCTGGACACTTTTTTATCTTCTTAAAGATCCTTTCCTGAAAAACAGAGCTGTGGAGCAACTATCTCTTTATAAAAATTCATTGGATTATTCTCAAATCCTGGAAGATCCATTTCTCGAGGCCATTGTTTTTGAAGGGCTGCGGATTAATCCTCCCGTCCCATTTGTGACAAGAAAAATTCAAAATCGTTCGTTTAAATGGGGCGAGGATGTTTTTGAAATAGGTGATGAGATTGGAGTCTGTTTATCTTTGCTTCACCGGCAAGGGGATTTGTGGAATGACCCCGATACGTTCAGACCGGAGCGTTTTCTGGAAAACAGATATTCACCATTTGAATTTGCGCCGTTTGGAGGAGGGGCGCGAAGATGCCTGGGTGCAGAGTTATCTTTAATGGAAATTAAACTACTGACAGCTTCTTTTCTTCATACTTTTGATTGTGAACTGGTCGAATTGAAAATGCCTATTTCTGAGGTCCTGCAGATTACGATCGGACCAAAAAAACCCATTATGGTTCAGTTCAAAAAAAGAAAATAAAAAAGGGGGAGAGTTAACTCCCCCGGGTCTTAAATAGAGAAACGAATTTACTCTTAAATGCAGTTAAGTCCTCTTTTAATGAGGGCAGAGCTGCTGCTGATTACCAAAGTGTTCGAGTGTTTTGCTCTCACCGTGGATTTTGCCTCCACACACATTCCCTAAACTGATTTTTTCGTTTCGGCAGGGGAACTTTGAGTCTGCTTCTGATTTCGCTTGCTCGAACCAGATTTTGCCTTTGGATAATCAGAATTCTTATTTGTACTATCTATCATCTTTCTGTCCTTCTACTATCCTCTTTCAGATATAGAATGCCTCAATTCTCTGAATCACAAAATTCCAAAAAAACAATTATTCGGTTCATCTTTTACGAATGATGATAGGCGTGGAGGCATCTATGATCTTGATTGGGACAGCGGGCTGGTCACTACCAAAACAATTTTCTCAGGAAAAGACTCCTCAGCTGCAGACTTATTCTCACATTCTCAATTGTGTTGAAATCAATTCGACGTTTTATAAAGATCCAATGAAAAAGACATTAGAAAAATGGAAAAATCTTACGTCAGAAAATTTTTATTTCTCTCTCAAACTTCATCAGAACTTCACTCATCTTTGCGATCTCAATCCTCCGGCAGGTGAGTTGAAAAAAACGCTGAAACTTTATAAGACTCTTGGAAACAAACTTGGATGTGTGTTGTTGCAATTTCCACCCAAGATGATTTTCCAGGAAAAGAAAATGAAGCGATTTTACACTCTCATCCGGCAGTCCTATGACGGTTCTGTTGTCATTGAACCGCGCAATGAAACATGGCTTTGTAAAGAATCAGTCGCTTTGCTGAAAGAATTTTCAATCAGCAAAGTTATCGCCGATCCGGAAAAATGCCCGGGAAAAAAATATAACTTCTCCGGCTTAAAATACTTCCGGCTTCACGGGGCTCCTGTCATTTATCGCAGCTCCTATTCCGAAAAATATCTGCGAGAACTGGCGCTTGAAATTCGATCGGGGAAACATGCGGGGAAAAAAGATGTCTGGGTCATATTTGACAATACTGCAAGCGGAGCAGGACTTTTGAATGCTCTAAGTTTAAATAAAAAAAGCCGCCCGTGAAGGCGGCTCTTACTGTTTTTTTAGGAACAAATCTTTTCAGATCAAAAAATAAAAAGGATTTTTTACGTCCTCTCATTTGTTTGCTTTCTTTCTTTTCGAATTCAAACTAACAAACTTTATAATTTTTAACCTTCACGCTTTGTATTGGGGTTGAATCAATTTTCTTCTCCAATCTTGCGTCCTTGTCTTAGTTAAAAGCATAGGGCGTGCCAGTTTTTTCCAATGAGATTTCGACTCTTTCTTTCATTTTTTAAGATTTTTTACGTAATCCCCGAGGCAAAATGCTACAGGCGCGGGGCCTGCACTATAAACAGCGACGGTTAAAACAGGAGTGTTTTATGAATTACAAAACTATTTTAGTGGCCCTCTCGATCTTTGCTTCGCTTCAGGCATTTAGCGCCCAATCGAAAATGCCGACGGAAGAAATGCAGAAAATTTTAACTGAGCTGGATAAGAAGGGAGCAAGGCCGATTGAAACATTGAATGCGGAAGAAGCGAGAAAGCAACCTGGACCAACCGATGCGGTTCGATCAGTGATGGCGCAATCCCGGGATGCCAATACGGAAATGCTCGAAGTGTCTGAAGTGAAAGACATAACAGTGGATGGGGCCGCTGGATTATTGCCGGCAAGGCTTTATAAACCTTACACAAAAGAAAAGGGTGCGCTGCCGGTTGTGGTTTATTATCACGGCGGAGGATTTGTTCTAGCTGATAATGATACTTACGATGCCACTCCAAGATCTCTGGCCAGTAAAACCAAGGCCATTTTTATTTCAGTTGAATATAGAAAAGCGCCTGAAAATAAATTTCCTGCAGCTCATGAGGATGCCTATGCAGCTTACAAGTGGGTAGTGGCCAATGCTGCTTCTTTTGGAGGAGATCCAAAGCGTGTCGCTGTGGCCGGTGAAAGTGCAGGAGGGAATCTCGCTTTAAATACAGCGATTCGTGCGCGTGACGAACATTTTCAACTGCCGACTCATGAACTTTTGATTTACCCGGTGGCTGGAACAAATACTGAAACTGAATCTTATAAAAAATTCGGGAACGCCAAGCCTCTGAATAAATCAATGATGAATTGGTTTATGGATAACTATCTCAACACTCCTGCAGATAAAAATGATCCGCGAATCAATCTGGTGAATGCCAATCTGAAAGGACTTAATCCCTGCACCATCATCACTGCCCAAATCGATCCTCTGCAAAGCGAAGGAAAAGAGCTGGCAAAAAAAATGAAAAAGCAGGGAGTGAAAGTGAGTTATCGCAACTATGACGGAGTCACACACGAATTTTTCGGTATGGCGCCTGTATTAAGAGAAGCGCGTTCAGCTCAGGAAATGGCTGCGGCAAGGTTAAAAAAATCCTTCAGACTATAAATGCAGAAAATAGCTTATTTGATTTTAATCTTTTTTCTTTTTGGTTGCGCTCATAAGGAGCGCAATTTTAATCTTTGCCCTAAAATAGCCATACATTCACCTGATAAAATTGATTTCAGCGATACAGAGAAACGTCTCGTTTGTGGTGATCCGGAAGAGGAAGCGTATAAGCACATTCCTGCTTATCAGGCGAAATTTTCAATGCAGGGATTTCTGCAATCCAAAGGTTATTCAAGTCCTGATATTAAACAAGTGGGCGACAGTCTCGAAGTTTACACCGGAGAACAGACGCGGTTGAATTCGGTCGAGGTCAACTCGGACATTGTAGCAGATTCTGAAAAACTGCAGAAAAATATGTACCGCCATCATCGCAAGGAAGTCCTGACTCCAAAGCTGCTGGATGATCTTGAAAGAGAAGCAGTCAGGTTCATGCGGGACCGGGGTTATCCTTGTGTAAAAGTTAAAAGTAAAGTGAATGTGGATAAAGGCGTTCTCTCCATGGATGTGGTGAATCTCAAATCATTTCCCTATGGAGACATTCCAAGAGAATCTATCGAAGGAGTCGATGACCGCGCGCTGGCGCGATTTTATCCTTTCAAACCTGAGTTTCCTTTTACACAAAGAGGACTTGATCTGACAGAAAAAAGATTTACCCGGGCAGGAGTCGTCCAGGGGACTTTTTTTCAGGAGAAATGTGAGCTGGAAAAAGATTCCTTCTCGATGACACAGGAATTTATTGTCGGACCTCCGCGCACCATTCGTTTCGGCGCCGGCGCTTCAACTGAATTAGGTCCCATTGCAAGAGCGAAATGGTCGAACCAAAGATTCGGTCCGATGGCCTCAACGATGGAAGCAAGCCTCCAGGCCTCTCTGAAGACACAGACTTTGAAACTTTCCACTGATCAATATTGGTGGCCGGATCATCCGAGACAATCTGTTCTTGCCGAGCTTGCTCTGGAACGAAATGATCAAAAAGATTTTTTGGAAAAAAGTGTTTCTTTGAAACCGCATATGCAATGGAGTGACGATACGTTAAATCGAAACTGGATCTGGAGTTCTGGACCGTCCTTCTATATTGGTTCATTTAATTCAAAAGCACTTGATGAAACAAGAAAATACCGGACAGTGGCGATTGAAGGAACTATTCAGACACAAACTCACGTCTATGAAATTTTCGATGATCATCCTCAGGATGGCGATTATTCGCGTTTTAATTTTGACCTGCGGCATCCGGCACTCGGTTTCATGGATCCTCTTTTTAAAATCGATTATACATTTTTGAAACTTCTCTACATTGGTCATCTTGGAAAAGGCAGTGCTATCGGTGGACTGCGAATAAACAGCGGAACGACGATTGTGCGAAATCAAGTCGATCCTTCGACACTGCCTCCCTCCGTAAAGTATTACGGAGGAGGAAGTGATGATGTACGCGGATTTGAGCTGGCCACTTTGCCTTCCAATGCCGGGGCCGGATCGCTGACCAAATTCAGTGTGAAGCTCGAAGGACGAAAGACTCACATGTTTGACCCCAACCTCGAAGGCTTTACTTTTGTCGATACAGCGTGGTTTGGCCGGGAGTCTATGAAACTGCAGAACCAATTATGGTATTCGCCTGGTGGAGGCGTCCGATGGTTTTCTCCTATCGGTATGGTTCAAACTTATCTGGCGCGTGCCCTTTCCAATCAGACACCGAGAGACGATGGATTCTTTTTTTTCGTAGGTATAGGAGGCGTTTTTTAAATGAAAAAATTCTTTCTTATTCTACTTTCAATCGTAGCGTTCATTATCGTTCTGATCATCGGCGCTGCTTTAATCATTTTTTTTAAACCGGAATTGATTGTTACCCCCACGACTCTCAACTTTGCTCTGGAAAAATCAAAAGTTTTTAAAAGCTGGTCGCTTAAGGAAATGACTTTTCACCATGAGATGATTCATTGGAACAAGCGCCGGTTTTCGGGAAGCTTTAAAGAGTTTTGTTTTGTAAAAGAAAATGATTTTAAAAAAATAGATGCATGTCTGAATTCTGTCAGCTGGAATGCGGAATTGGGTTGGACCAGAAAAGAGGGGCTCTCCTGGAAAGTGTACGAACCCTTGACGGTTGATTCTGACAAATTGATTGTGACAACGAAAGCGGAGGATGATTCTCCGCCAACTGATTATTTCAAATTATGGGATACTCTCTGGAAAACTTTCATTCCCGAAGTTCAACTCAATTTAAAATCCATTGATCTGATTGATGTTGAGAATAAACAGAAGCATCTTTCTCTTAAGTTGCATAAAAATGCCAAAGAACTGAATGCAGAAATCATGGACTTTAAAATTCATGCGACTAAAGAAAAAATTGTCGTGTATGGACCCAAACCTATTAAATTGCCAGTGGATTTGAAAACCAAAAATCCACTGTATTTCAGCGAACTTAATTTGAGTGCCACCATAAACAAATGGGATGTGCCTCTCACGCTTACAGGAAAAGTGGATACGGCAACAGTGCAGCTGAGTTCAAAAATAAGAAAAGAATGGATCGGTCATGATTTGCCTGGGCATGCGGTCATTAAAAATATTCTTTTAAATACTAAAGGCGATCTCACTGTTCTGAAACTGAAGCAAACTCTATTCAGATTAATGAAACCACCTTTCAATGAACTTCCTGCGCCCATTAATGCTATGGAAGGTTCGCTTGTTATCACTCTGGGGACGGAAGAAGCTGAAAAAAAGGAAGATGTAAAAATGCTGGTGAAAACCAGTGTCGATCTTTCTGGAGCAAAGCAATTTTTAAAATTCAACCTTTCTTCCAATTTTGATTTTGATACCAAGGCTAAAAAACCTGGACCGTTTATCCTGGGAATTGATTTTGAAAAAGTTGTGCTGAAGCTTCCTAGACTGGAAAAAAATAAACTCCCTCCTCAATTTAAACCCGACTCCCGATTTTATCGAGCCAGTGATCTGGCCCGAAAAAACCAGGAGATGAAGAAGAAAAAGAAAAAAACAGCGGAGCAGAAAGAGCGCGAAGATTTAACGATGACGCTGCAAGCTTCTGCCGATGCCCCCTTGCAGATCAAAACCAATGTGCTGGATGAAATTTTAAAACTTTTTTTCGATCTTCAGTTTGATGAAGGAAAAATTCAAAGTGGCTTTATTCAATCATTGCCGTTAAAGACGGAAGTTTTCAGAAGGAAAGTTTCAATCAATTCAGTGAGAATCAATTATCATGAACCGGTTGAGGCCGACATTTTGGCAGACATCGATTTTCTTCTTCCGGAATACACCATCACGCTCAAGCTGGAAGGGCCTCTGTCCAAACCGCGGACGGCGTTTTCAAGTAAGCCGCCGCTTCCCGAAGACGATATCATTGCGGTGTTGTTATTCGGGCGTCCGCTGGAAGATCTGGATGCTGAAGATAAAACGGCCTCGAAAACAACCGGCCAGATTATTTCGCAGGGATTGCTGTCTCTTTCTGTTTTATATTTTTTTGCTGGAAGCCCGATACAATCCATTGGTTACGACCCGACAACCAAAGAAGTTTCCGCACAAGTTGGTCTTGGAAGAAAAAATTCTCTCAGAGTCAGTTCAGAAGGCAAGGGCGTCAGTGGAGCAGGACTCCGTCACTCGCTGGGCAAGGGGTGGTATATTGATAGTTCGATACAGAAATCGACGTCTACGTCCGGGACTGGAAATGATTACGGCGTTTTACTGGAAAGAATTATTTCCTATTAAGGGTGCGAGCACAAAAAAAAAGCCACCTCAAATGGGTGGCTTCTTACTGTGGTCGGAAACAAGGTTAGGTAATGAAGTCCTTTGTGACTAGTTTACCTATTTCATCCGTGAGCACTAAGTCTCTTGGATTCAGATAGCGTATAGTAGTCAACTTCATGCTTCTTTCTTGTACAATAGAATCTTCAGTACTCCATCTATTGTTTTACTTCCTGTCATTTCAAAGTGCAGATTCAGTGCCGGCCTTTAAAGAATGTCTTTTTGATATGTTCTATAGCTGAGGTGGGGCAGAAAAGGAGAAGAGTGCAAAGGGGGTTTGCCTTTGCACTCTGAAGCAGTCAAAAAAGCGGATGACTAACGCGTTTTTCGAGTGCTGGATTTGCTTCTTGATGTTGAACTTCTTTTGCTTGTCGTTTTTTTTCTTCCACTAGCTTTTGATCTTCCTACCATAAAACCCTCCTTGATTGGTTGTAGAGTCAGTTGTTGACTGTGTTATGACGTAGCATTCTCCATGCCAAAAGAATCCACGTTATAATCAGTTATTTTTATGCTCAAAGAAAAAAATTTGAGGCAAAATTGAAGTGCAATTGAGTCAGCATGCCACAAAAAAGTTCAGGGGAGCCTATGAATCTAAAAATGATTACTGAGAAGTTGAATGCTTTTTCAGATGAACGAGACTGGAACAAATACCATTCGGTGAAAAATTTAGCGATGGCCCTGTCTGTAGAAGCTTCCGAGCTGGTGGAAATCTATCAGTGGAAAACTGAACAGGAGAGCAACGATCTCACTGATGCTGCCGTCGTCGGACATGCCAGTGAAGAAATCGCTGACATATTTATGTATCTCAACCGATTGTGCACCAAACTCGATATCGATCTTGAAAAAGCCGTGCTCGCTAAAATTGAAAAGAACGCTGTCAAATATCCGGCACCGTCAAATAAATGAAATTGAAACAAGAACAACATCCCTATGGTGAGTACCTGAGCAAAAAACCATATGCTCTCATCATTGGCAGTTTTCCCATTGGGAAATTCACTCATCCTGAACGTCGTTCAGAAATCAAAGCACATGAGATAGATTTTTATTATGGCGGAGAAGGAAATCACTTGTGGAAGCTGCTTGGAAAAATTTTTCAGACGGATCTTTCGACTAAAGAACAAATCGTGCATTTTTTGGAAGAAAATAATCTTTCCATGGCAGATGTAATCAGGTCCTGCAAAAGAAAAAACGGAAGCGGCAACGATGCAGATCTTTACGACATTGAATGGAATACCGGCCTTCACGATTTCATTTTGCAAAATCATTTTAAAAAAATATATTTTACCTCAAAAAAAGTTTATCATTGGTACACCAAACATATCGGCAGAGTTGAAGGACCTGAAGAAATTATTCTTCTTTCTCCTTCGGCGAATGGCATTCGTGCCATTCCGAAAATGGCCGAGTATCAAGAGTGGCTCAAAGGCGTTGATGAAACGCTGGAAAAGAAAACACTGCTCTTTCGCGAATGGTTTTATAAAAAAGCTTTTAAAGGAAAAAAGTGACAACAGAAAATACACAGAGAATTGTTTATTGTGATGATGCTATTGAATGGTTGAAGAATGCGACTATTCCCGAAGGATCATCTTTCATTGCATCGATGCCGGATATTTCAGAATTTACCGGAATGCCGCTCGAGAAATGGAAAGAGTGGTTTATGTCCACAGCAGAATTAGTCCTTTCCAAAACACCGGACAATGGTGTCAGTATTTTTTATCAATCAGATATAAAAGTGGACGGTGAATGGATAGATAAAGCTTACCTCATCCAGAAAATGGCAGAGAAAACCGGAAGTGCTCAGTTGTTTCACAAAATTATCTGTAGAGTGAAACCAGGCTATGCAACTTTCGGCAGACCTGCTTATTCTCACATCTTGTGCTTTTCAAAACAGCACCGCCTGCGCGATCTCAGGCTTTCTACTCCAGATGTTATTCCGGATATCGGAGACAAAACATGGGAGAGAGGAATGGGACTCGAAGCGTGCATCATGATAGCCAAGTTTCTTAAAGATCAGACAGAAACGAAAACACTCATCCATCCTTTTTGCGGACAAGGTTCGATGATTGCAATGGCCAATCATTACGGATTAAATGCGATAGGAATTGAACGCAGTCCCAAACGCGCAGATATGGCGCGAATCCTCACTGTGGTTAAAGAAGAAAAAGGGTTGAGTTTTCACACATAATCTTCAGCGATAAAATAAATCAATGCCTGGAGGTTTTTATGAAAACGAAATCGTTTTTAATTCTTTCTCTATTGGCCTTGAATTTAAATTTAGGAGCGCAGACAACTACGCAGACAACTCCAACGCCCAGCCAGATGGCCCAAGGTGGAGTAGGCTCTACACCGGGAGCCGCGCCGATCGGTAATACAACCTACGGTGGAGTGAACTACGATCCGAATGGATATCGAACCGGCCCGTATTATTTAGATACAATCACAACGAACTCCGCTGCAACCATTTCACCTGCGGGTGGAACCGTGTCGGCTTCAGGAGTCCCTATGGGCGCTACACCGACAACGGCAACGGGAGTACCGATGGGTTCATCTCCGACAACCGGAACCGGTGGAACGATGGGAGTCACAACTTTAAGTCAATGGTGCATTTCCAATCCGGGAGCGGATGCTTGTAGAAACAATCAGCCTCTTCCCCCTGTGACTAACAGATAAAAAAGCCCCGCTCAGCGGGGCCTTGATTTTTTATGGATGGCGATCTTCAAAATCAGAATCAATTCTATCTTTGTAATAAGTCGGCTCGTCAGATTTTTTCTCTGATGTTGTCGCTACGTTTTTAGCGCCACATTCTTCAAGTATATCTTTGGCCTTATCTTCCCATTTTCCGTCATCGACATGCACAGAAAGAAGAATACCGCCTTTTTTAATATAGCCTTCATAGCGTTCAGCTTCGAATTCAGGAATGCCAAGTCCGATAAGTCCACCGGCAATACCACCGACAGTTCCACCAACTCCAGCTCCTGCAATGGCCGCCATAATAGGTCCGGCCGCAATGAAAGGTCCAAGGCCAGGAATCGCCAAGGCTCCGGCCCCAACAAGCCATCCGAGTGCTCCGCCCGCCACTGCACCTGTTGCAGCTCCGGTAGTTGCACCCTCTGGAGCTTTTGTATGTTTCTCAACGGCAAAATCTTTTGTGCCTTCTTTAGAACTCATAAGAACTGAGATATCAGAATTTCTGAAATTCTGGCTCTTCAGCATATCTACTGCGCGCTCTAAAGTGACTCGGTCACTGAAAATTCCGAACACTGAATTTCTTCCTTTTTTTCCTAAATGCATACATGCGTCCTTGGTTAGCGTTTATATTCAAGTTGATTGAAAACTTTCAATTCGCCCGCCATTGAACGGGCATAGTTTTCAAGTTTCACTTTTTCTGCTCTGTTGGCGACAGTACCTTTCAAAGTAATAGCATCTTTATTGGTAATGATTTTTACATTGTGGGCCTGAGTTGACAGTTGATCATCCGCCATAATTTTAGCGCGCAATCTTCTGGTCATTTCTGTTTTTGAGTCACTAGATTTCATCTGAGTATCAGCGGTGATACCTTGTTGGTTCACTGTGGTCTCAGTAGCTTCCGCGGCCTTGTCAATTTTATCTGCTGGTGCCTTTGCAGCATAAGCAGTGGTAAGGCCGGAACTTAATGCGAGAATGATGAATAGTTTTTGCATAACTCCCTCCAGGTTATTGCGAGTTCTGCCAATTTTAACTTGCAACTTCACAGGAAAAAAAATAGCTAATCACTAAGCTATGCTTAATCTTTTTTTATCGTTATAGTTTGAGAAATATTTCGATAAGGAGGAACCTATGATTTATGAAGTGAGTATTGTTCAGTTTTCAAAGATGTTAAAAAATCTTAGCGCTATTCTTGATAAGGGCGCGCAATTTGCTGAAGCCAAGAAATTTGATAATGAAATTCTTCTTCAATCAAGATTAGCTCCAGATCAGTTCAATTTAATCAGACAAGTTCAAATTGCCTGCGATACAGCGAAACTGGGAGCGTCACGCTTAACCGGTAAAGAAGCGCCTGCTCATGAGGATAAAGAAAAAACTCTGGCAGACTTAAAAACGAGAATCGAAGAAACGATCAACTATCTCTCTACATTTAAGCCTGAAGATTTTAACGGGGCCATGGAAAGAAAAGTTTCGACTCCACGATGGGAAGGCAAATATCTGACAGGTCACGACTATTTTGTTCATCACATGCTTCCAAATATTTTCTTTCACATTACAACTGCGTATTCCATTCTTCGCAACAACGGTGTTGATGTCGGAAAGAAAGATTACATCGGTGAATTACCATTCAAAAACTAAGGAGTTGATATGAAAATTTCAGCAGCCCACATTCTTGTTGATCATGAATATGAAGCCAAAGACATTTTAAAAAAACTGGACGACGGAGCAGACTTTGGCAAACTCGCGCAGGATTTTTCTCAATGTCCGTCGGGAAAAGACGGCGGAAATCTGGGGGAATTCGGCAAAGGAATGATGGTCCCGTCTTTTGAAAAAGCGGCTTTTCAACTGATGCCAGGAGAAGTCTCGGGAATCGTAAGAACTCAATTCGGTTTTCACATCATTAAAAGATTAAAATAATATTTTTTTAATGTTCAGTTTTTAGACAGGGCTGATTTTTGTCACTATAAAAATTTCAAATTACCCCATCCTGCAGCTGTTTTTTTTTAGAATGTTTGGAAAACAAACAATAGCAGGATGGGTTTCATGAATAAGTTTCTTCTTCTTTCATTACTACTTTTAAGTGCAAAAAATATCCTTGCAGCTGATCCTTCCTCGATGGCGTTAAACCTCGACGAAAATGAAGTTAAAGAGGAAGTAGCAAGCGCTTTAAATATCAATGCTCAACAGATTGAAGTTGTTCCGGCAGCAATTGAATTCGTTAAGGCGAAAGATGATGATGGATTGGGATTAAAAGGACGCTTGTTTATTACCTGGTCCGTGAAGGACACGGTTCAGACAAACAGTGAAATGACGTATTCAAACGCAGGGATTAACTATACATCCAATGGATCAAGCCTCGAGGGTTCGGCCAAAGGAAATATCAATAATTCAGTTAAAATTGGTTACCAGGTTTTTGAAAATCTTGGCGTTGAGGCAGGATATGAAAAATCAAGCTCGACGATGTCGCTGGCCTCTTCCTCAAGCGGCGCTATCCTCGGGAAAGTTTCCTCTTCCTACGCATCTATTAACAATGAATTCCAGTCAGTCAAAATCGGTCTGGTCTCAAATGCTAATGTTTATAATGGCAAAAGCTTTCGCATGGACCTCGTTGGTTCAGTCAATGGCGGCGTAATTATCGCCAATAGCACTTATAAAACAGATGGTGACGTTTATAGCGGCGCTTTTGGCTACAGCTATGGGGCCGAAGCCGGAGTAAGAGTTCTTCACAAATCCGGTGTTTATGTATCAACGGGAGTCGGGATGAACAATAAAGTTTTAGCTCCTAAAACATGGCAGGATGGCTCACACACACAATTTAACAGTTCGGACAAGTATGTGTTTATCAATGTGGGATACAGCTTCGGCGGCAAAAGAAGATAATAAACGAAAAGGCGAGGGCGCGTGTAAAAAATTCGCGCCTTCACCGTTCCATCCAAAGCTTTGCTAAGATAGGTTTATGAAGAAATTTTTGAGACGTGCCCTTTCATTTATCATGACATTGATTCTCACGGCAGGATTTGCCAAGGGAGCCGTTTATGATTTTACTGAAGGAAACAAACTCACACTTCTTCAGGACCCTCACAAATCAACTGAATTAAAACTCGATCTCGTCCGCCACGCTAAACACCACATTCATATCGTGACTTATTATTGGGACAATAAAGGGTATCCGATTGAGCTGATGGAAGAACTTAAAAAGGCGCATGAACGTGGAGTCGATGTTCGCTTAATGTCGACCTACATACCGAGTGTGACGATGGATTTTTTCGGCAAGGCCCGCCGAACGCTGGATATTCACGATTCCCGCAAAAAGAATGATGCAACCCTGGCTTATCTGAGACTTGTTCCCGGTAATAATGAATCATGGACCAATAATATTCACGAAAAAATTTTCCTCGTTGATGGAAAGGCCGCGATTCTCGGTGGCCGCAATATTTCAGATAATGATTTCCGCGCGAAAGATCTCGAGATGAAAATTGAAGGCCCTGCAGTCAATCAGATTCAGGAACATTTCAGAAGACTTTTTAATTTTCTGGTCGATTTGAAAATCCTCAACCATTGCAAGACGAATACTTATACTGATCGTATGAGATATGATCAATGTTTCGATAGATACAACGATCTTCGTTTTTCAAAAAACAAAGTTGGATTTTTCCCTGAACAACCGGTTTTTGAAAACGGTTCAAAGGCCCGCGTTCTTACAAATGAAGTTCTCTTCCTTCAATTTAAAAACGAATACAAGGGAAGAGAAAAGTTTTCTATTAAAGATGATATTATCAACACTGTCATCACGACCGAATTTAATCAGCTGCGCGCTTATAACTATTTTGTTCTTCCTACAGCACCGTACCGCGCGTTTCTTGAAAAAAGCATCAAGCAAAATAAAGACGTCCGCATGATCACAAACAGCCTGAAAAGTTCTGCGTTTGTCAGCAACAGAGGATACTTGATCAGTCTCCCTGAAATGAAGAAACTGGTTGATGAAGGGCTGCAGCTCGCACAATGGAATGACCAGAAGCTTGAGTATCTTCACGAAAAGGTTTTGCTTTTTGATGATGATCACGGAATTATTGGATCACACAATTTTGGTACAGGAAGTACTTCAGTCAGTAGTGAAATTTGCCTGGAGTTTTTCGATCGTCCGGTTGTGGAAACGCTGACAAAAGTTTTTGATGAAGAATTTGAAAATCGTTCAATTACAATTAAAGCGACCAGTGAGTCTCTTCAAAGTGAAATCAATGATCACAGTAAGATGATTAAATTCCTGAAGAAAAATCCGTTGGAAACTATTTTAAGAATGCTTTATTGAGAATATGTAGGCGAGGGCTTCCCCCGCCAGCTCCAGATGAATCGATTTCTTTTCCAGAATTAAAAAATCACCTTCATCCATTTGATGTTTGCCTACCAGTCCAGAGCCTCTCGCCAGAAAAACAAAGACAGTTTCATCTACTGCGACTACATCAATTGTTCCTGTGTGTACCTTTAGTTCAGCCTTACATTTTTCTCTGTCAAAAATTATCCCCAGGTCTGTCACCTGATCATTTAAAAGTTTGCAGTGAATTTCATCTTCACCCTTAAAATGAAGAGGAGAGTGAGGAAGAAGCTTTTTACCATTTAAAAAAAGACCTTCTCCTTTCCAGACAATCAACCAGCGGTCGAATCCCGGAAAAGAAGAAAAAGAATTATCGCCCAGAATAGTCGCCGAGCTTAATCGCCATAAAAAATTATTTTCAGCGAGAGTAGCTTCGTGAGGGTAAATCGCGACTTGTCGGGTTTTTCCCTGACCGTTCTTCCATAATCCTTCTGTACAATCGCTGAGCTTTAATTTTTTTATCATGATTAATAATAGCTTCGATGTTACGATAGTGACTATGAAATTTTATTATCTCTTCCGCTTTCAATATCTGGGATTCAGGTATCACGGATGGCTCAAGCAGACATCCAGAAAAACAGTTCAGGAGAGTATCGAAGAAGCTCTTCAGCACGTTCTTGAAACAACTGAGTTTCAGATCATTGGTTCCAGCCGGACAGATTCAATGGTATCGGCCCAGGAAAATTTTTTTGAATTAATCACAGAGAAAGAATGTATTGATAGAGAAGTTCTTTGTCATTCATTGAACAAATGTCTTCCTCCCGATATTAAAATCCTCGAAGTGAAACCGGTTTCTAAAGAATTTAAAATTATCGGCTCGTCACGATTAAAAGAATATCATTACTTTTTTTCGTTTGGTGAGAAGCTTCATCCTTTTTGTGCTCCTTATATGGCGATGATTAACGAAGACCTCAATATAGACTTGATGAAAGAGGCTGCAAGATTGTTTGAGGGAGAACATGATTTTTCAAATTTCTGTTATCGTTTAAAAGACAATCAGTCACCTGTGCGGAAGATAGAAATGTCGGTGGTGGAAACCAATCGAGATCTCACTGCCAGCTTTTTCCCTGCAAAAAGTTTTGTTTTTAAAGTGCGCGGTAGATCTTTTCTTCGCCATCAGGTCCGGCTTATGATGGGGGCCCTTTTTATGGTGGGGATGAAGAGAATTTCAGTGAGTGAACTGGAAGCTATTTTAAAAGGTGATTCAGGTATAAAAATAATGACAGCGCCGGCCTCTGGATTAATTCTGCAAAGAATTGAGTTCAGCGATTAGGGATTGAATCTGGAGCTTCGTTGTCTCGTCAGTCAAAACACCATTATTCAATTTGGATTTAATCTCTCCGATTTTCAAAATGTATTCATTTTTTACATCAGCAGACATTGTGCGAAGGACTTCAACCAGATTTTCAAGAGCGTAAGCAGGCCCTATGGCCGGAAGAGGAGTGACATTAATAACGACGACTTTTTTCTTGTCTAGTTCGGCAGTGCCGACAATCCAGTCCAGAGCATTTTTTAATACACCAGGGATGCCGTGAGCATATTCCGGCGAGCAGATGAGCAGTGCTTTCGCTTTTTTTATTTCAGAGCGGAAATGAAGGACGGCGGGATGATCAATGTGTTCAATATCGGGATTAAAAAAAGGAAGATCCTCAAGGCCTTTGAAGAGTTTAACTTCAACTCCGTCTGGAGCGAGTCCTGCAGCGGCCAGGAGAACGGACGTATTGCTGGACTGTGCCCTGAGGCTTCCTGAAATGGCAAGTAGTGTACCCGTCATTATTTCGCGTTTCTCATTCCCATGTATTTTTGAAAAGAAGGTCTGTCGGCAATGGCCCCAAGCCATGCATTGATATTTGAATAAGGTTTCATATCAAGACCGATCGCGTGAGCAATTCCAATAACACTTGCAGTGTTCAAATCGGCCAGTGTGAATTCATTGCCAACAAGATATTTTTTTCCTTCAAGAGCGTTGTTGAGAACAGTCATGAGCGGTGGAAGTTGATTTAAATTTTCTTCAATGACTTTGTCATCGCGTCTTTCCGCTGGAACAAAAACTTTTTGAATGAAAACCTGAATCATCGGGTTTTGAAGTTCTGCAATTGACCAGTAACTCCATTGGTGAACTAATCCTTTTTCAGCAGCTGTTTTTCCCAGCAATTCTTTTTTGTAAGCTTCCGCCAGGTAAAAGTTAATGGCCATTGATTCAAATAGAGTCAAATCGCCATCTACCATTGCCGGAACTTTTCCGTTTGGATTAATTTTAAGAAACTCAGCAGATTTATGCTCTTTGTTTCTCATGTCGACTTCTTTTAATGTGTAAGGAACGCCAATTTCTTCAAGAAGCCATACACAACGGCCTGCACTTGATCTTGTTGATCCATAAAGAGTAATCATATTTCTTTCCTTGGTTATCGGTTTGCCAAATGTTTGTACAAGCCTAGCAAACCCAATTCTCTTTGATAAGGTTTTTGTCTAGTTTTCATCAATCACAAAGAGCGGTATGCTATAAGTAACAAAGGACTTGTAATGAAGATGTCATTCTTAACACTTGTAATAGCAACAACTGTCTCTATAGGCAATGCAATGGCCTGGGATCAGTCCCAATACAAAAAAATGCCCGACGCAGAGTTGAAGAAAAAACTCACATCCCTGCAATACGAAGTTACTCAAAAAAGTGAAACTGAAAAACCGTTCAGCAACGACTATTGGGACAATCATAAAGAAGGAATATATGTCGATGTCGTTTCAGGTGAACCCTTATTTTCATCAAAGGATAAATATGACTCAGGAACAGGCTGGCCGAGTTTTACGCGTCCATTAGTTTCCGCAAATATTCAAACGCGCGAAGACCGCCATCTCATTTTTATAAAGAGAACAGAAGTGCGCAGCCGACATGCCAACTCCCATCTGGGACACGTTTTTGATGATGGCCCCGCTCCAACTGGAAAACGCTACTGCATGAACTCAGCTTCGCTGAAATTCATCCCAAAAGAAAAATTAAAAGAATCAGGCTACGGTGAATTTGAAAGTTTGTTTGCGACAAAATAAATCGCAGGATAAGTTGAAAGCCACGCCAGTAAGAATCGGTTGAGTCCAAACAGCCAGACATTGGTCAGATGAAATAAAAAAGCGGCGGTTACGGCTGCTAGAACGTATGTCCTAGGTAAAAATAAAACCAGAGGAAAGAAAAGTTCAGCTGTCATTACGGCCCAGGCGCAAGCAAGAGCTGTCTTTTTTTCAGTGAATAATTTTTTTATTATTTCCGGCGGATTGTAATTGGGCGAATGAAGGAACGCGCTCAAGGCTTGACCATTTCGCCACAGCGGTTGTTTTATTTTCACCAGTCCTGCAAGAAAATACGAAATCACCGACTGAAGAGCGATAAACCATAAAGCACCGGTCATTATTTTCTCAGTTTGAAAAAAAGCGGCCACACTCAAGGCCGATAAGACGATCGAAGTCATATAATCGCTTCCGCCGTTAAATGATCCACGAAATCTTTGCGCGATTAAAAGTGATGTGAGGAACAATGTGAAAACGACCGGAAATGAAAACGAAAATAACAGAAGAACAGAAAAACCCAATCTGATCATCAACAAAATGAAAAATGGTTTTTCCTCCAACGCAAAATCGAAAAATCGCAAATAAGAAAATTCACGGCGAAGCTGACTCCAGCGCCAGATTCCTTTTTCAGTAAAGAGGGAATACAGCGACAAGTACTCCAGAGTCTGGACAATCAGACCAAATGCCAGAAAGAGAAGTGTCCACTCATAAGCACTCTTCACGGGCAGATCTCCTGTGAAAGAAGAATATCTTCAAGAATGATAAAGCCTGTAGGTGTTTTCTCAATTGCGCTTACTTTGAAATGATATGGGCGCGTGAGGTTCTTTTGCTTCAGGAAATTTTCAGTGATTTGATAGGAAATGTGTTCATGAAATTCATGAAGTTTATTGTCATCAAAATGAGTGAGGTCTCCCATGAGCTGCTGCATATGAGAGTGATAAGCGAGGTACAAGTTGCCCGATGGATTCCACAAGAAATTGAACCATCTTCTGGCGGGAACGGGCATGGCGATTTTCCATTCGTTTTCATCGACATATTTGTAAAGAAGCACCGGTGTGTCGGTGCTCTCATCAAAAAATTTCCATGAAGGAAATAGTGGTTTGAAAAATGTGAGAAGAAATTCAGACATTACCAGTCAATTGGTTTGTAGTCTTTCAGGAACTGGCCACACCAGTGTTTGCCCGTATTGATTCCATCGATAAAAGGATCGCAAATTCTTGCGGCACCGTCGACGATATCGAGCGGTGGCTGGAAATCGTGAACTTTTTGCTTGTATTGAGAAATCTCTGCCGGATCTTCGTCTGTTACCCAGCCTGTATCAACAGCATTCATAAAAATTCCGTCTTTGGCGAAATCAGAAGCTGATGTGTGAGTCATCATGTTGAGAGCGGCCTTGGCCATATTCGTGTGCGGGTGGCGGTCTTCTTTTTTGAAGCGATAAAATTTTCCTTCCATCGCTGTGACATTCACGATGTGCTTCTTACCAGTATAATCCTTTCTCATCAGGTGAATTAATCTGTTGATAAGAACAAAAGGAGCGATTGAGTTGACCAGTTGAACTTCTAGAAGTTCAGGAGTCGGAACTTCACCAAGACGCAGGCGCCATGAATTGGTTTTTCTCAAATCTACTTGCTGAAGATCCGCATCGAGCTGGCCTTCCGGAAAAACTTCTTCCGCGACAAGCGAGTTGTCATAGCTGTAAGGGATTTGTGAAAGTTCTGCAGAGGCCCGGATACCGACACCTGGCCCTTCTCCATGCCATGTTACCGGCAGCGCTTTCTCAGTAGAGATATCGCCGTGAGTGAGCTGATTCAATTCAATCTTAAAATCGTTGTGGTTTTTCAAAAGCAATTGAGCTTCAGGATTGATGTCGTGGAAATTCAGTTGTTCCGTTTCCATCAAGTGAGCGTAGAATCCAGGAGGTCTTCTCACTGTCTGAGCAGCATTGTGGATCATGATATCGAGACGATCGAATTTGTGTTCGATATAGCTGGCAAAAATTTCAACCGAAGGAGTGTGACGAAGATCGAGGCCATGAATATGCAGACGATCTTTCCATTCCGGATAATCTTTTTCTTTAGCAAATCTCATTGCAGAGTCAACCGGGAATCTGGTTGTCGCGATAACAGTTGCCCCTGAACGCAACATCATGAGTGTGGCGTGGTATCCGATCTTTAAACGAGACCCGGTGATAAGAGCGACTTGACCAGTGAGATCCGTAGTCTGAAAACGTTTGTGATAATTAAAATCCCCGCATTCCTTGCACATAGTATCGTAGAAGAAATGAAGTTTGGTAAACAGCGCTTTGCAGACGTAGCAGTTTCTTGGTGTATCCAGTTCGGGTGCTTCTTCGTAGGCCTTATTGCTGTCGAGTAAAAGTTGTTCTGGAGCAGTGAAGACTGTATTCTCGCGGGCACTTCTGATTCCAGTTTGCGCGCGCTTTAATCTGTTTTGTTCGACAAGTTGTTTTTGCTTCCAGATTTTTACGTCTTTATTTCTTTTCGCAATTTCTTTTTTGTCGGGCTTGGCGATGAAGCCGCACGCTTTAAAAAGAGCAATGCGCTTTTCATGCGAAAGTTCAGTGAGCAATTCAGTGCGCTCAGCAAGTTGTTCAAGCACATCTAAGGCCTGATGGATGTCTTCTATCAAGATTTCTTTATTTTTCTCACTCATAATTGGAGGCAAGAAATACCATACATGATGCTCTTTATCAACGATAGCTTAAGAGTGAGACTTCAAGTTAATCTACTAAGTCTTTGGAAACGTGAAATAAGAGAAACGGTGGAACCCGAATCTATTGCGAATTGTTAAGGCTAATTAAATTTTGCCTTAAAGTGGCGTATCCAAACGGAAATTATTCAGGAGCTTGATAAAATAATTCGAGAAGGTTTTAAACCATCGAGGACGTTTTGAAAGAAATCATCCAGCTCATTCAAGTTAAAAAATACAGAAAATTTTTTCTGTGGGGTGCCTCTATCAGTGTCCTAACGGCTGCTGCCGCGATTTATGAATTGCATTCGACTTATCAGCTGGAAGTAGAGCGGGCCAAAATTCAGTCAGAAAATCTCAGCCAGGTTTTAGAAGAACAGCTGCAGGCCATTATTACGAGATTTGATATCACTCTTTCCGAAACGACGAGAGCGCTTGAACATCAAAACAGCAAAGACAGGTATAAGCTTGGACGATTGAAAAAAACTCTTGAGGCCCGTCAAAAAGATATTCCTGAAGCGAAAACTTTCTTTGTGCTGGATAAAGATGGCTACGATTATTTGCGAATCAAAGATGGAAAAAAACTTTACCTTGGCGATCGAGACTATTTCCAACAGCAAAAAGAATCGACTGATAACAAGTTGATCATATCTAAACCTATTGTTGGAAGAATGTCCGGAACACCATCTGTGGCTTTCAGCAGAAAACTCAGCAAGCGAGACGGAACCTTTGAAGGTATAGTCGGAATCACAATTCCACTCGCGTATTTTCGCGATATGTATGCCCGTATTGATGTCGGCAGAGAAGGCTCAATATCTTTGGGAAGCAATGAAAATATTATTTATGCCCGTTATCCATGGAATGATCAAATTATTGGTTCGACGATCAAGAGTCATGATGTGACTGATCTGCTTTTCAACGGTGGCTCAAATGTCAAACACATGGATCGTAAATCTATTGTTGATGGCGTTGTCAGATACAGTAGTTCGAGACGAGTAGGAGACTCGAAATTCTTCGTGTATGTCGGTATTTCACGTGATGAAATTCTTTCTGCGTGGAAGAAAAGATGCATTTTGTATTTTGGCGCCTTTGTTTTTTTCTGGATTGGCGGCGCAGTTCATCTTGTTCGATTTCTCCAATCACAACAGGAATTGGAAGAGCGAAGAAAAATGTCTGTTCAAAGTGCCAAACTTGCTTCTTTAGGGGAAATGGCCTCGGGAATTGCACATGAAATAAATAATCCTCTCGCTGTGATTCATTCGCGAACGCTGCATTTGCGCCGGCAGATTGATCGCGGACAGTATGATCCGGATTCTTTCAAAGAGTCTTTGGTGAAAATTAACCTGACAGTCGATCGCATTGCTAAAATCATCAGAGGACTAAAATCGTTTTCCAGAAATGCCGAAGATGACCCTTTTGTTTCTACACCTCTTAAATCGATAGTAGATAATACGCTTGAACTTTGTGGAGAGAAATTTCGTCATCACAATGTCTTGTTGAAAGTCGATCCGATTCCCGATATCACTCTTGATTGCAGAGAATCTCAACTCGTGCAGGTTCTTCTTAATCTTCTGAATAATGGCTATGATGCTGTCGATGGTAAAGAACATAGATGGGTAAACGTTTCTTTTAACATGGTGAAGAGAAATCAGATTTCGATTATGATCACCGATAGCGGAGACGGCATTCCTGAAGAGGTCGCGCAGAATATTATGCAACCTTTTTATACGACGAAAGATGTTGGCAAGGGAACAGGACTCGGCCTTTCTATTTCCAAAGGAATTGTTGAAGGTCATAAGGGAGAACTTTATCTGGACCGAAAATCCAGCAATACAAGATTTGTTATCTCGCTTCCCATTGCTCAGGCCAATTTCGGAGCGATCAAGCGCGCGGGTTAATCAGCAATAAAATTGACAACGGCCGAGATGACCTTGGGATCTTTCAGAATTCGCCGATGACCCAGGCCTTCCGTTTTTAACAGTACTGATCCTGGCCAGGCCTCATTCATTGCGGTTGCCGACATGAAATTGACTGCATTGTCTCCCTCATCATGAACAATCATTTTGGGAATGTTTAATCTGCTGCCGATGGAACCGATATTGAGTTCTTTCGGATGAATGCCTGCCGCCTTCGAAACAATATTTGTAAATTTCTCTTCAGCTGATGAACTCATTTTCAATGAACGCGCAAAAAATTGAACAACGCGATCATAATAGGCCGGACTCGCAATGAGGACGAGCTTCTTCACTTTCAATGTTCTACTGGCGGCAAGAACACTGCAACCGCCACCGAAAGAATGAGCAATGACGGCATGGGCCCCCGCTGCGGAGAGTTCATTTTGTGAATCTTCAATGAACTGGGCAAAGTGAGAAGGATTGGTCATTTTCCCGGGAGAATCGCCGTGGCCTGGACCATCAAGCGCGACAACCCGAAAACCTTTTTCAACCAGCGGAAAAGCGAATGAAGCAATTTGCGTACCTCTGCCATTCCAGCCATGGATGAGCATGACGAGTGGATCGTTTTCATTTCCCCATTCAAAAGCAGCGATGCCAGATTTGAGAAAGAATTTTCTGGATTTTTCGTACCAGAGTTTTTCTGACTCCGGTCGTGGAATGCGTACAGGTGTAGCAAAGTGACGAAAAGCAATCCGGGCCGAGAGACCCGGAGCAAGTCGAGAAAGCGGTTTCATTAAAACCGGCAGATATTTTTTCATGAACTATTCCGGTCTTTCGATTATCGCGGCAACACCCATTCCTCCAGCTGTACAGATGGAAATGAGTCCTCTTCCAGATCCTTTATCGTGAAGAAGTTTCGCCAAGGTCGCTACGATTCTGCCGCCAGTTGCTGCAAAAGGATGTCCTATTGCAAGCGAGCTTCCATTGACGTTTAATTTATTTCTGTCGATAGATCCCAAGGCCGCAGGCAGGCCAAGTTTTTTTGTACAATACTCAGTGGATTCTAATGCTTTTAAAGTACAAAGGACCTGTCCGGCGAAGGCTTCGTGAATTTCATAAAAGTCAAAATCCTGAAGTGTGAGATTGTTTCGTTTTAGAAGTTTAGCGATAGCGTAAGTGGGGGCCATCAGCAAGCCTTCACCTTTAACAAAATTCACGGCTGAATATTCGGCGTCTACAAAATAAGCGAGGATCGGAAGTTTATACTGGTCTGCGAAGTCTTCACTGCCAAGAAGAACGGCAGATGCTCCGTCGGTGAGTGCCGTTGAATTTCCGGCCGTCAAAGTTCCGTTCCCAGAAAAATCAAAGGCTGGTTTTAATCTTGCCAGTTTTTCCAGAGTCGTATCAGGTCTTAAAATAGCATCGCGCTTGACGCCTTTGTATTCGAACATAAGATCATTGAAAAAACCGCGTTCATACGCGGCCCATGCTTTTTGATGAGAATCGTAAGCGAGAAGATCCTGAGCTTCTCTGGTAATTTTCCATTCTTTCACCATGAGTTCGCAGTGTTCCCCCATCGAGAGTCCTGTCTGCGGTTCTTGAACGACAGGAAATTTTGGAATGAGATTTTGTGGTTTGATTTGCGCAAATTTTTTTGCTTTTTCCAATAACGTTTTTGCTTTCTGAATATCCATAAGCGCCCATGAAAGTTCATGAGTCAGAACTCCTGCGATATCAGAATTGGTATCTGTACCACCGCCAATGCCGGATTCAATCTGGCCGCTGGCGATTTTTAAAGCAATATGTGCAGTCGTTTCCAGGCCCGTTCCGCAGGCGCGCTGAACATCGTAACCGGGAGTATGGGGATGAAGACCTGATTTTAAAACGCATTCGCGGGACATATTCCAGTCTTCGGCATTTTTCATGACTGCTCCCAGAGCAACGTCACCGAGCTGAACATTCTGAAGATTGAATTTTTTAACCATTTCCTGAAGAGTCGCGGTCATCAATTCTTTATTTGGTGTTCGTGAGTAACTTGAAAAAGATCGGACAAAGGGAGTTCTGGTTCCGCCCATGATGGCGACTGGTCTCATTTGTTTTAGCAACATAATTTCTTCCTTCTTGCAATTCTACCTACTGGTAGGTAGAGTATAACTCATGAATGAGAAAAGCAATAGCTTAAAAAATGATGGAAAGGCCGATAAAAAACAGGAAGCACTTCAGTTAGCTAAAACCTATCTGCAGACTTTAGGTTTTAATGGCTTTAGTTTTCAGACAATTGCCGATTCTCTCGGAATTCGCAAGGCGAGCCTGCATTATTATTTTTCCTCTAAAGAGGAAATGGGGCTGGAGCTGATGAAAGACTACGAAAATGCCTATAAATTGTGGAGTGCAAAGGTTTCAGAGCTGAGTGCTGCACAGAAGCTCGAAAAGCTGGTTTCGATGTTTTTAAAGATGAGCGAGCAGGGGCAATACATTTGTCCTACGGGTGTCTTAACTTCTGACTATAATACGCTTCCCGCAAAGATGAAGAAAAAGGTGAAAGAGTTTCATTTTATTCAGAGAGAATGGATTATCGAGACCCTTGAACAGGGAAAAAAAGAGCGTACATTCCGTAAAGATCTTGATACAAAAATAACTGCTGATCTCATTATGGCGACGTTGCAAGGCGGGCTTCAGTTAATGAGACTCCGCGGAGAAAAAGATATCGTTAAAAAAATGTGTCACACTGTTTTTGAGAGTTTCTATGCATAATAAAAATCCGCTTCACGGCAAAACCCTTGAGGCTATCGTCACAGAACTCGTGGCCCATTTTGGTTTCCCTCAGCTTTCAAGTTTGATTGATATCAATTGTTTTAAAAATGATCCGAGTATCAAATCAACTTTAACCTTTTTGCGAAAGACACCGTGGGCGAGAACAAAAGTTGAAAATCTTTATGTTTCGCTCAAGCGCGATTTAGAGGAAAAATGACAAAGAAAGTTTTGGTAACAGGGTTCATGCCTTTCGATGGAAATTCAGTCAATCCTTCTGAAGAATTACTGGCATTTCTCGATCAACAAAAATTTTCTTTTCCGGTAAAGACGCAGGTTTTACCAGTGAGCTTTAATCAGTCACTATCGGTTCTGGATCAGGCCATTTCTGAATTTAATCCGACCCATGTCATCCTGACCGGCTACGCTCATAAAAGAACTGAACTCACAGTTGAACGCATTGGCATTAACTGGGTGGATGCCAGAATTCCGGATAACGAAGGCGTGACGTTGAAAGCTCAAAAAATTCTTGAAAATGGAGCGGATGGATTATTCAGCCGGATTTCATTGCAAACAATTATCGATGCCGGTTCGGCCTTTGCGCCAGTGAAAATTTCAACGAGTGCAGGCGAATACGTCTGCAATTATGTGCTTTATTCTTTTTTGCATTTATATCCAGATATTCCCGGAACATTCATTCATATTCCGGGAGCAGATGATCATACGGCTTTTTTCAAAGCGATTCAAGCAGTAGTGGAAGCGGTTTAGTTGAAAAGGCGAGGGCGCTCATCTCTTGATTTCACCCACAGTCTCGTATCAAATTCCTTGTTGAAAAGAACGGCTGCTTCAACATCTTTGTCTGTGTTCTGAATGGAAATCAGGTTTTCATCATTGTAATCGTTTCCACCGGAACTCCAGTTTTGAGAGCCGACAATAATTTGTTCAGCACGAAGAGTTCCATTATCCAGACGTCTTGTAATCGTTCCGGCCTTGTAATGATTTTTTCCTTTCCATGTTGAAATGCGGACAGAGATTGAGCCCGCTTTTTTGGGCGCGTTCAGAATTTTTCCGATATAAGGATTGTCCATGAAAACATTCAACACGCGATCGCGTGTCCACGACGTCAGACCGTGGCCTAGTTTTGAATCGTACACGATTTTTATGTTCGCGCCTTTGGCCACAGCAAATTGCATCGCTCTGACAATTTCATAGCCTGTGCCTCCGAACATGGAGATTCTGATTTCATCACCTTCTTTAGCAGAAAGAAGCATCGGAAGAATCACTCTGTGTTCGGCATCGTCAGTCGGGGCAAAGTGTACGCGCACATTAGTCCCGTCATTAAATTTAAAAAATCTTTTTGAGACGGGATATTTATTGCGGTGAAAACGTCCTGCCATCGCCGGTGATTTTTCATCGCTGTTTCTCACCAGCTTGCTTTTCACCGTGAGTGTTGGATCGAAGTCAAACATCAGATTGAATTCATCCAGGAAGGCCTGCGCGATATGATCATTGCGGATGTAGACTGACATGTTGGAGTTAGCCTCAGTTCCCATACAGTGATTGGAAATATTGGCCGTTCCTGTCCAGACTGATTTTATTCCATCGTTGTTTTCCATGACGGCATATTTGTTGTGCATGATATGCGAGGTCGACCATTCAAGTCTCACGCGTGATTCTTCCTGCGTTTTAATTCCATCATTCATAAAACGGATAAAATCCGGAGTGGCTTCATATTGAAAAGTCGCGTGCATTCCGCCTGGATTAATGGACGATTCGCCGAAAAGCCATGACGATGTCAGTTCCTCCGACTGCGGTTTAAGATAATTGAAAACCCATGGAGATTTTCCTCGCTCAAAGCCCGAAACATCAACGACGGCCCTGACTTGTGTGTCCGATTTTTTAGCGTGCTCGACGATGGCATCGTAAACACCTTTCATACTTCCTTCCACGTCATCAATTCCGTACATCGCAATCGAGAGACTCTTGCCAACATCATTATTCAATCGTTCCGCAAAGCGATCAACAACGTGACCGCTGGGACTTCCATCCCATGCCTGCGTGAAGAATACATCCATATCAAGTGAATCACCGGCAGCAACCGGAACGCCCAGATCAGATTTTTTAGGAATGCGGAAATCCGCGCGCGGTTTTAATTTAGGTTCTTTTTCGAGACACTCCCAATCGGTGAGGCGAGAGCATTCAAGAAATTGTGTACTGGAAATGAGCAGGCGCTGAATCGCCTTTAAGTTCGACGGAGTTTTATCATCTTCATCGTCTCCACCTTCGACATCCCGTGGAGCTTTTTTAGAAGAGTCTGCCGGAACCATTTCTCCGTCAGGAGTGACGACGACTGTGGCCGCTTCTGCTTTTTTAAAATCCTTCGCTGTCAGACCGAGAAAAGACATATATTTTCTAAGGCGTTCACTGACTTCATTGACGTCAGTTTCATTCATCCCTTTGACTGATTTTTTCAGCGCGGTTTTTAAAGCGGCCGCTAGTTCACCTTTATCTTTAGTAAGTTCCGGAAAATCCAGCAGGGCAGGCGATGTCTGCATAACAGTGGCGATATGACGGTCGGCCTGATTTTTCTGCCAGTCATTTGTCGAACAAGACCATAGCAAAGAGAGCATCGTGATCGAAATTGCGATTGTCTGAGTGTTTTTGTTGGCCATTCTTTTTCTCCAAAGTTTTCCACCTTAAACATAACACGTTTGTGAGTACTCACTTTTTTACTAGGAAAAAAATGATTGGGTCTGAAATTTCCTTTTTGTCTCTTATAATTTTTATAAACGCGAAAAGGGGATATCAATGTTAAAGACTTTAACGACTGTCGTAGTGTTTTCACTTCTTTGTTCATGTGCAACTGCATCTCTCCACCAAAAAGCAGATAATGGAGATGTTGAAGCTCAAAGAGGAGATCCACTCGCAAAAGATACCTTTTCATTTCGCGAACCAACTCTAAATGATCTTTCTTCAAAAGTTTCCCTATGGGCCACTTACTATTACCTGCCTCAAATGACAGACAACACGGGAAGCTTTGCTCTTCGCGATTTAAGAAGTATGGAACTCGGCCCTCGTCTTTCGCTTAAAGACTGGTGTAATTCAGCTTTAGAAGGTTCAGTAAGAATCGTTGGAAAAGATGGTGAAGCAAAAACTTACAACTATGCCGGTGTGACATCTGACAATACGGTTGATTGTAAGAAAGTTTTTAAATTTGATGTAAGCAAAACAAAATTCAGAGAAGCGCACGGTCCCTATGGAGATGGACTCGATAATATTATTCTCGCTCCTTATAGAACTCTCGCGACTGACCTCGGTCGCATTGCCACAGGCACAGTTCTTTATATTCCAGCAGCAAGAGGAGCGAAAATCACTCTGCCTTCTGGAAGAGTGATTACACATGATGGCTATTTCTTCGCCGGTGATAAAGGCGGCGCTATTAAAGACAATCACGTTGATGTTTTTATCGGAACACATACTTCAGCACCTTTTTTCCCTTGGGTTAAAAGTAATGCAGAGAAGACATTTGAAGCTTATATCGTGACTGATAAAAAGATTATTTCGGATCTGACTGAACTTCACGCACAGTAACTTGCACGATTAAATTGACCTGAATTATACTTTCACTATGAAAGTTTCAATTCTTTTACTGTTGCTAGTTCTCTCAGCGGGACTTCGTGCAGAGATTTCCATTCAGCCTTACCACAAAAAATTTTCCTGGAAACAGGAATGGTCAGAGGCCATCAAAGAAGAACTTTCAAAGGACCTCTACAAAGAGGGAGATTCGGCCCTTTTGAACATTTCAATCGATGATGAAGATTTAAACGAACTACAATGCACAGGCTACAACAAAGCTTCCAATGAAAATAAAACCGATTTCTGGATTGCCTTTTTTTCTGCGCTTACACGTGCCGAAAGTGCATTTAATCCAAAAGCTATTTCGGGAAAATCTCGTGGTCATCGCAGCTATGGATTGCTCCAGTTGGCAAAGCAAACGGCAAAAAAAGAATGCGGAATTGAGCCTCAAAGCAAAGGCGTTTTAAATGCAGAAGATAATTTAAAATGCGGCATAAAATTAATTCAGTGGCAGCTGCAGGGAGCTCCAACTCCCACGGGAAAAAAATTGCGCTCTGATTTAGTTGGACAGCTTTTTGGTAAAGGTATTTTTCAATGGGGCCCTCTTCGCCAGAACGACCACCGCGGTAGAAAACTTCTTGTAAGATGGTTCAAAAACCATCTAGATCAATTATCATTTTGCCGGCCATAATCATTAGTTATTTTTTTCATTTCAATTTTATCCTTTTAACCTGGCCTATTGCCCGCGAAAATTGACCAAGGACATCGAAAGGAGTTTTTATGAAAACATTACTTCTGGCCATGCTACTCGTCAGCGCCTGCAATAAAGAGATCAAAGCGCAGGAAGGCAATAATCCTGAAACAAAACCGGAAAGCGATATCTCTGCCAGCACGAAAAAAGTGTTGAGAAAAGTCGGCAGAAAATCAATGGATGAAACTTGCAAGTACACAGACGATAAAGCGACCTGTGAAAAAGAAAGACTCGCTCACAAGCGCGGCAACCTGGCCGATGAAAAAGATACTCAACGAAGAAAAAAGTTGAAGGCCGAAAAAAAAGAGCGTGAACTGGAAGCTAAGAGACAAACAGAGAAGGACGAGGATAAAACACCATGAACCTGATCTTTACTCTGATAGCCTCATTACACCTGCAGGCCCAGACGACTCCTGTCAAACCAGTGATCGAAACTGTTCCGAAACCATCGGTAGAAAAAACTGGTCCCGTTCAGGATACAACTGAAAAAGTTCCTGAATCAGGAGTGGACAAAGAAGATCTTGGTTTAATTAAAACAGAGAAAACAATTGTCGATAAAAGCTGCAAAATGGTGAACGGTGAATTGAAGTGCAAACATAAAAAGCGCGTGAAAAAGAAAACGCTTTAAACTGAATTTGCATTACATATTAAATCATCATAAAATCTTTTTAATGAGGTTTTATGAAGATCGACTCACTGGCCTTTCAGACTGAACTTATTTTTCATAAGTTCACCGGAATTGTTTTTGAATATGATGACTACGTGGTCGTAAAAACTCCGACTAATCCGACTTACTTTTGGGGAAACCTCGTTTACTTCAAAGGCCCGCCTCAACACAACTCACTCTCACAATGGAAAGCGCTCTTTAATGATCATTTTGCCACAATGAATGTGAATCATATGACCTTTGCCTGGGATTCTATCACCGGCGATACGGGAGATATTCAACCCTACATAGCTGATGGATTTACTCTGGAAAAGAGTTCAGTCATGGTGACTGACAACATCGTGTTGCCAAAAAAACTGAACCCCGAGCTGATTGTCCGTCCGATTGTTTCAGAAGAAGACTGGGCGCTGGTTCTTGAGAATCATGTGGCCTGCAGAGCTGAGCATTTTGAAGAAAAACCTTATCGCAAATTTGCCGCCAGAAAAATTGCGGACTATCGCCTCATGATCAAAAAGAATAAAGGCCATTGGATGGGAGCGTTTCACGGCAATCAACTCGCCGGCGATCTGGGAATCTTTGCCGAAAATGGTCTAGGCCGTTTTCAAAACGTGGGCACTCATCCTGATTTCAGAAGACGGGGAGTTTGCAGCACTCTTCTTTACCATACCGCCACAATGGCCCTAGAAACAATGAATGTGGAGAAGCTGGTCATAGTCGCCGATCCCATGTATCACGCTCTAAAAATTTATGAATCTGTAGGTTTTAAAACAACCGAGACATTTGTCGGGATCTGTAAATACAACAAAAGCGAATGGGTGACCTGATCTATTTTTTCATGTAAGCACAGAAGCCTGGGCGCGGCCCGATCTGAGGATGATTTCTGCAGGTATCAGGTCTGTCGTTATATCGTGTGCATTTTTTCTCATTATCCAGAAAATAACAGGAACCATCCGGTTTTTGCTTCAACGTAAATTTTTCAGTACTCGGAGTGTAACGAAGAACGGCCGGATGTTTAAGCGCATCTTTAACCTGTTCGCGCTCGGAGAGTTCGAGATGAAATTCATCCAGAATGTTAAGACGGATAAGATCGTGGACTTTTACTTCAACGGGCATGTAGCAACAAAGTCCCAGACAAGATTCGCACAAACCTTTGCGATAGCGCGTCCATCTGTTCAAATCATTTAAATGTTCCTGAATATTTTTTTTACTCATTTTCTTTTTTTAAAGCAATCAATACCATTCCCACAAGAATGAGAAGACCGCCTGAAATTTGAATTATTTTTAATTTCTCATGAAGTAACACGGCTGCGATGATTACACCAGAGATCGGTTCAGTCATACTGAGAATTGAAGCTTCCGAAGATTTAATTTTTTGTAAACCCGCCAGAAATAAAGTCATCGCCATGAGGGAGCATAAAACTGCCATCGAAACAATCAGGACACCGTGGTGAGCAATCAGATCAAAAGGTCTGAGTGGCTGATCTTTAAAATACAAAACGGAGAGAACAACTCCTGCGCCAAGCTGCACATAAAAAGAGGAAGGCAGTGCTTCGACATCGCTTAAATATTGCCGCGATAAAATAATATAAAGAGCATAGAAAAAGGCCGAGCCAAATCCGAACCACAGATATTTTGCTCCACTCACACTCCATTCACCATAAACCAGACCCATTAATCCGATGGTGACGAGAAAAAGTGCAACCCATCCTTTCAATCCCATTTTTTCTTTCAGAAAAATCCGCGAAAAAAGTGTGACTAAAACTGGATATGTGTAGAGGAGAAGCACAGTAAGTGAAGCTGAAAGGCCTGTCAGTGCCATGAAATAAAAGCTTGAAAAAAGCGCATAACCGCAAATGCCAAGCAAGAGAGAAGCGACTACCTGAAAGGTAGTCAGTTTAAAAAGGGATTTTGGTTTTGTGAGAAAAATTAAAACGAAAGTAATTAAAGCAGAAATAAAATAGCGCAAGGCCAGCAGCTCTCCGGGAAGTATATTCAACTCATAAGCTTTCTTTCCAAAGAAGCCTAAAAAGCCAAAACAAATCCCGGAGAGGACGATTTGTGTAAATCCCAATCGACGTAAATTCTTTTCCATTTACCTCGATTATAACAGAAATCAAACGACCGGGCCGCCTTCATTTACTAAAACTTTAATGGCGTCATTTTCCGTTTTTTCCGGTGGAAGATTGTCGGATTTTTCCTTCATGACCTTTTCTCTGACAGTGGCGAGCAGTTTTGCCGCTGCTGCTGCCGCATCATCAGTGGCCTCTTCAACTTTTTTCTGATCATCCGGGTATTGGAGAATAATTTTTTTATTGTCGTACAATCTCGCCTTAGCCCAGGCATAGGTATCAGGAGCGAGAGCTTCAGCGCCTTCATGTTCGGCAGTCATAAAGTTCTCAATCGCAATCTGCATTTTATCTTTATAAATTTGTTTAGGATCAACATCAGTCATAACACCTCCCGGATCAAAGTATTATCCGGAAGATGCCTGAATAAGAAAAATACTGTTTTTCTATGAATGGGCCGCGTGAGCGTGATGCATTTTCAATTTTTTCGCAGTTGTTCTACCGATGATGAGACCTAAAAAAGAAATCGCCGAAATCGCAAAGCACCAGACAAAAGTGAGTTGTTTTCCAATAAGAAAACCGCTGACGAGAGGACAGACAATCTGAGCGATGCTCATGAGAGTTTGATTTAATCCAAAAACAAGACCTTGATGATGAGGACTGGCATTTTTGGAAAGCATTCCGGTAATAGCGGGACGAAGAATCGCATTGCCAAATGCATTGACGGTAATCCCCATTAAAAAGATGGCAAGAACAGGAGCAAAACCAATAACCAGCAGTGCAGTCATTGTGCAGCCAAAACCAATCAGCATTAACTTTTCTTCGCCAAGTTTTTCAACCAGTTTTCCCATAAGAAAAGCTTGAATACAGAGCGAGATAATTCCGACATAAGAAAGAAGAAGACCAACTTCGCGGGCCGTAAAGGCATGACCGTTCCAGGTCAGTTCGCGTTCGCAGTAAAGAGCAAGGCCCGACATGTATAGCGCAAAACCAATCGAGAAAATAAAAAAGACCGTAAAGCATTCTTTCAAAATCGGCGTCTGCATAAGACGGAAAGAATTTTTTAATTGATTGAAAGCTCCTGCCGGTTTTTTTTCATCAAGTGGCTTCTTTACATCATTCAGAAAAAAAGCTGTTCCCAGGATGCTGAGAAAAGAGAGTCCGGCGGAAGCCCAGATAGGGGCCGCGTGACCGAAGTGAACAAGAACACCTGAAATAGCAGGACCCAAAATAAAACCGAGCCCAAAAGAAGCGCCGATCATTCCCATGGCGCGCGTCCGGTTTTTTGGTTCAGTGACATCTGAAATATACGCCTGAGCAACAGTCATGTTGCCTGCGGTGATTCCATCGATAATTCTTGAAAGAAAAACAATCCATAAGACTTTTGAAAGAGCGAGAATGATGAAACCAATACATGTGCCGATCTGACTGATCAGCAAAACTTTTCTTCTTCCGTAACGATCTGAAAGATCGCCGAGAATAGGACCTGCAATTAATGAACATAATCCATAGATAGAAGAAAGCATTCCTACGACAAAAGGAGTGGCCCCGAGACTTTCAGCATAAAACGGAAGCAGGGGAATCATGATTGTGAAACCGAGAATATCGACGAAGACAATAAGTAAAACGGTTAGGAGGGCACCGTTATTTTTTATTTTCATTTTTTTGCCACCTTGAGTGAAAAGATTGTAACCTGAAAACAGGCAGAATTAAAACGAAGAAGAGAAGGTATTTATGCAGAATTCAAACTTCAAAGATCTTTTTTCAACTCAATCTATGGATTATGCCCGCTTTCGCCCGACCTATCCGCAAGAACTCTTTTCTTTTCTTTCGAACTTAATAAAAAATAAAAACTCAGCATGGGATTGCGGAACCGGCAATGGGCAGGCTGCTTTTGAACTCGCAAAATTTTTCAATCATGTTGTCGCTACAGATCCGAGCAGTAAACAAATTCAAAGCGCCATGCTCGATCCGCGGATCACATACATGACAGCTTCTGCTGAAGATTTTTATTCTCCTGAAAAAGAATATGACGAGAAATTTGATCTCATCACAGTCGCGCAGGCTTTTCACTGGTTCAATCACGCTAAATTTGCTTACGTTGTAAAACATGTTGCTGCAAAAGATTGCCATCTTGTTGTGTGGTCTTACGCTAATGCTTTTGTCTCACCGGAAGTCGATTCTGCTGTTCATCATCTGTATGAAGATATTCTTCACGACTATTGGGATCCTGAAAGAAAATTAGTAGAAGAAGGTTACAAGAGCATTACAATGCCTTTTGAAGAAGTCCCTGCTCCGGTAATAACAATGAAGGCAGAGTGGAGTTGCGAGCATTTTATAGGCTATCTGAGCACGTGGTCGGCCTTGCAGAAATACATTGCCCGCAATGGAAAAAATCCATTGGTAGAAGAGGCGGAAAAAATTAAAACGGCCTGGGGAAATCAGGAAAACCGGACTGTGTCCTGGCCACTTTCAATCAGGATCTGGAAAATTACTTAAACATGCGGTCGAGAAGATGAAGCATGGCCTTGGGAATTTCGAGCTTGGTCCAGTAAATTTGAAATTCATTTTTTAAATAGTTATTGGCAGATTCTTCGCTGGATGAATTTTCATTGTCACGTTTTTCAAGCAATGCCTGATCCGAGTGACAAGTTGAACCATTGTCGTTCTCAAGCTTCGGATTAAAACCGAGACAACCGTAAGGTTTCAATTCTTTTTTTATTGTGCAGCCTTTGGGGCCGGGAACAAAGAAAGGACAGGTGTAGGTTTTTCGTAAATGCGAATGGGCCTTTTTCCCCAAAGAGATTTCATGATCAATACGATAATGTTGAATATTCTCTTTCAGTTTTTTGCGGATATCTTCAACGTTATCCGCTGTTACATCCAGAGAAAGAATCATCTCGAAGGCTTCCAGCGGAGTGATCTGCATGGAGTTCGCACTCATCGTGCAACAAGTGCCTGTGCAATTGAAGCAATGTACCTGAACATCTGAGAGCTTTTTCATTTCCTGAATGAGGTCGTGCCTTCTCTCGCGCGGAAGAGTGGTCCCGAGTTCATTGTAGAGATAATCTTTCAGTTGAGTCAGATGCATGATGGGCATTTTATGTTCGCAAGTTTTTATTGGCAAAGATATTCGGAAGCAAGCTTTTCAATCCGGAATTTTCCGCTCGGATGAACGCCGTCATCTTCACTTCCACAGAGATCATTGAGAGAGCCTGCATACATTTTGGATCTGGTCAGAGGATTTCCAATTTTACTCATTACGATTTTAGCAACTTTCAGTCCCCAGATATCGGCAGTGATTTCACGCATGTATTTTTCAACTGGTTTTTTAAATTCAGAACGATGCTCTGCCATTTCTTCCAGAATTTGTTTATAAGCTGACGGATAATGTTTGAAATCGAAATGGTGGGAGAGTTCATGGCCCAGAGTCATGACCAGTGGATAAAGTTTAAGATTGGGAACAATCGCAAATTCTTGACCAAATTCAATCGCGCCGATCATTTCCCCGGGACAAATCACGACTACCTTTTCTTTCTTCAACGTAGTGGCAAAAGCATTGTCTTCAAATGATTTAGTGCAAAGTTTATAAAGGGCATGAAGATCATCCAGTGAATTGTCTTCAACGTTATTTTGAAAAGCGAGAAAGCGCGTTTCATTGAGAATCGTATGCATTTTTTCTTTAATCGATGGAGCAATAAACTCTTCTTCTTCAACAGCGATATGCAAAGCTTCCTTCACCAGTTCGTCACCGAGATTTATGGGAAGATTATTTTCAGAAATATATCTGGAAAATTCTTCGCGCAATTTTTCGTAAAAGATTTTCTCAACTGCCTGACGGATGCGCTTTGGTTTTACGGAGTCAATATCATCGAAGTTCTGAAGAACGGCCTTCACATTCTCATCTTCAATTTCTTCCAGCATTGATTCGAAAGCATGGCCCTTAAGTTCGGATTCAATTTTAGCAATTTTTTGCTCGCGTACTTTATCCGCATTCTTGCCCGGACAGGTAGCTGCAAAGGGGTTTTTACAAAACGGAAGTGAAGCGTCAGGGAGACCGGCAAATGTACCTGCAAAAGTAGAGGTCGGACCGATTGATAGTAACATTATGAGAACTACTGGGAATAGGATTACCCAGGTCATGATAAAAACCATATTTGTAGCTTTGCTTGATCTCATGCGTGGTAAAATAATGAATATTTATCAGCTTGAAAAGGGCAGAGATGAGTCCTGTAAAAATTCCCGACCATACCGAGTAGAATTCTCCCTCAAAATGTCGTCCAAAAAACGCCCGTACAGGCACGGTCTACCATGACAAATCCAAAGGTTTGGCCAATAATATTGGGATAATTTATTGGAGAACTAGCTTATGTCGATGACCGTCACGAGAAATCCTAATCTCACGAAAACGAGACAGCAGAATAATTATAATCATGATCTTAAAAAACAATTTGGCGATAAATGGTGGACGGGCCTTGCCCCTGAGCAATGTCCTGGTTTTGATAAAGAACGCCAATGTCTTGCGGCCCTTCCGCAAATCAATTTGAACATCTGCACGCGCCAGGATGCTCTCGATTATTTCAACAATTCCTGGACTCTTACAGAACTTCTCTTTTCAGGACTTAAAGTTGAAGAAGTTTATAAGCGTCCGCCTTACCACGCCTTAAGACACCCGTTGATTTTTTATTACGGTCACCCGGCGGTTTTGTATCTGAATAAAATGCGCATTGCCGGTTTATTTAAAACTTCGGTGAATATGTATCTCGAAAAGATTCTTGAAACAGGCGTTGATGAAATGTCCTGGGATGATATGGGAAAAAATGAGATGGAGTGGCCGTCGGTTGCGACAGTCCGCGATTATCGTCAGACTGTTTACAACATGGTTGTCGAGCTGATTAAAACTCATCCCGATTTCGATAAACCTCAAAGATCATTTCTTCAGGGCTCACCATGGTGGTCTCTTTGGATGGGACTCGAGCACGAGAAAATTCACTTTGAAACATCAAGTGTACTCATTCGCGAATTGCCGGTTGAATATGTAGAGACGCCAAAATACTGGGCGCCTTTATCGCCTTCAAGAGATGACAATACTCCCAAAGAAAATACCTGGATGAAGAAAGAAGGGACGACTGTGAAGCTTGGAAAGCCTTCTGATTTTCCATCGTTCGGCTGGGATAATGAATACGGAACGAGAACTGTAGTCACAAAAGATTTTGAATACAGCAGATATCAGATTTCCAATCGCGAATTTTTCGATTTCGTGGCCAGCGGTGCTTATATTGATGATCGTTACTGGAGAGAAGAGGGAAGAGCGTGGAGAAAATTCCGCAACACCAAACGTCCGACTTTCTGGGCAGCTTCAGGTCCTGAAGGCGCGCACGACTATGAATTGAGAACAATTTTCGAAATTATTCCTATGCCGTGGAACTGGCCTGCAGAAGTGAATTTTCACGAAGCCGTTGCCTATACCAACTGGAAAAATGAACTCGACAAAAAAAATAATAAAACTAAATTGTATTATCGACTTATGACAGAAGCAGAATATGTTTCGCTTCAAAAGAGAGAAACGGATTCTGTTCTTCAAGCAAAACATTACAGCGAGTATAAGAAGTTCAATGAATTTTCACCGAACTTCAATTTTAAATTTTCAAGCGCTGAAAATGTCACAGACGATCTGACTGGAAACGTCTGGCACTGGATGGAAGATCAGTTTAATCCGCTGGAAAATTTTAACGTTCATTATCTCTACGATGATTTCTCGACTCCTTGTTATGATGGAAAACACCAGATGATTCTGGGAGGATCCTTCATTTCTTGCGGGAATGAGGCAAGCCAGTGGGCTCGCTTTCATTTTCGTCCGCACTTCTATCAGCACAGCGGATTCAGAATGGCGAGAACGCTCGACGGCTCGCTTGATAACGGCGCGAAACGACTTCTTGAAACAAATGAATACATTCACCCGAGAAGACAAAACGTTCTTGATCAGATGAGCGAAAAAGCAGACTGGTGGAAGAATGTAGACCAGCCTCTGGAAATGAATGAAGACGAAATGAAGACTCTTTTCACTCAAACACAGAATGAAATTCTGGAATACATGCAGAAGTTCCCGGTGATGCACCCAATGGGACTGGCCCACGATCCTTCGACAAATAGCTTGAAGAAAGATTTTTCTCTTCCATACCAGATGACGAAAAACTTTCCGGAAAGACCTGAATCTTATCAAGGGCTGTTGAATTTTATTTTTGATGAAATGGCGCCGCTTTCTCAGCTGCCGGGACATCCTGGTTTTGCAGCTTACGTTGCTGCCAGCGGAAATACGATTTCCAATACGGCACAGATGATTGCTCAAACACTGAATCCATTTACCGGCCATTACATGATGGCACCGGGAATGGTCGCTCTCGAGCAGGAAGTCGTGAAATGGTTTATTCATTTAATGGGCTACAACGACAAAGCTCTCGGTTATTTAACAACTGGCGGGTCGCAGGCCAATATGAATGCGATTATGCTGGCGAGAAAAGAAAAAATTAAAGGACACGATTTTTCTAAAGTCACAGGTTATATGTCGAGCGATGCTCATCACAGTCTGGCCAAAGGCTGGGTGATGCTCGGACTTCCAAAAGAAAATCTTCGCCTGGTGAAAGCAGACAATCACAAAATGAGCGTAGCTGAACTTGAAAGAATGATTACCGAAGACCGCAAGAAAGGAATGAATCCATTTATTGTAATCGGGACGACCGGGACGACAAAAACCGGAAGTGTTGATCCAATCAACGATATTGCTTCTGTTGCGAAAAAAGAAAACCTCTGGTTCCATATTGATGGTGCGTACGGAGCTTTATTCATGCTGACAGAAAAGGGCAAAGAAGTTCTGAAAGGAATTCATCTTGCTGATTCCATCGGCTTTGATCCACACAAAACGTTGTCACTCCCTTACGGCACCGGTTGCTTGCTGGTCAAAGACGGAAGCACAATGAATTTCGATTATATTTCTGATGATTCCTACATGCCGCCGACTCCGACTCAGGGGGATCACGATTACGCGGATATTACTCCCGAGCTTTCGAGAGACTACCGCGGACTTCGCGTCTGGCTTCCGATTAAAACTCTTGGGATTGCGCCGTTTGTACTCAATCTCGAAGAAAAATTGAAATTGATTGAATGGACAGAAAAAGAAATCAAAGCAATTCCTGAGCTGGAAATTCTCGCTTCACCTGAGTTGACGATTCTCGCCTTCGCTCATAAAAACGGCGACGCTGCAACCAGGCTGCTGATGGAAAAAATTAACAACAGAGGAACGCTGTTCTTGTCTTCATGTATGTTGAACGGAAAACTCGCCATCCGAATTTGTCTTCTTGCTTTCAGAGTTCATTACTCGAGATTGAATACCGGCCTTACTGAGATCGCTCAAATGGCCAAAGAATGTTAAGCGAATTCAAAAATCAATTTTACCACGATACAAAACGCCTGCATTTAAACAATGCAGGCCTTGCTCCCATTTCTCGCGCGGCACGGGATCGCATTCTTTATTGGGGGAACCGCTTTTATGAAGAAGGGTTTTATACGGATGCCGATTATGTTGCCGATGTTCTTCATACAAGAAACTCTCTGGCGACATTGATTGGTTGCGATCATAGTGAGATTGCTTTTTTTCAAAGCACTGCCGGCGCCATTTCACAATTGTGTTTTCACTTCCCGTTGAAAGAGGGCGATGAAGTGCTCACCTGGAATCAGGAATATGCTTCTAACCTTTATCCGTGGCAGGAAGCGTGCAAGCGTGCGGGCGCAACTCTCGTTCTCTGCGAATCCGGTGAGAGACTCACAACGCCGGTGGAGAAACTGATTTCAAAAATCACAGACAAGACAAAAATTGTAGCGATCTCCTGGTTGCAATTTCAAACAGGCGCGCGCACTGATATCCAGGCCCTTTCAAAAGTGACGAAAGAAAAAAATATTTTTCTTTTTGTAGATATCATGCAGGGACTTGGGCTTCACGAGTTCAACATGAAGGAGTGGGGCGTAGACGCTGTCGCAGGTGGAAGTCACAAGTGGCTCGTTTCCCCTGTAGGCGTTGGCTATTTTGCTCTCGACAGTAAACACATGAACTTGATTCGTCCACATAACGTCGGAGCCTACACATTCGGAACGTGCGACGATCCCGCGGATCTTTTCTGCATGCAGAAGAAGGATGCGCTGAAATTTGAAGCGGGTTCAAAACAAGTGCTGGAGATCACCGCACTGGGTGCTTCTGTAGATCTGATTTTGAAAACAGGTGTGAAAACGATTGAAGGGGAAGTGTTGAGACTGGCGACGAAGCTTGTTCAGGGTCTTCGCGACAACGGTTTTGATGTTCATCACAACGGCAGCTCTCATGTGAATTTTATTCCCAAAGCAGATTCGGCAGAGAAACTTAAAAAAATTCCATGCAATTTTGCGGTGAGAGGTCCTGGACTTCGTCTATCACCGCATGCATTTAATACAGATGAACAGATCGATCTGGTTTTGAAGACATTAAAATAAAAAGAGGTATATTTTGGCCAATAGAGATTATTACAAAGATGAATTCGGCAACTATCAGGAAGTGGACGACGAAAAAGAAGAACCCGTTGATGGTTACGAAGATGATGAGCAGGATCTTTACGAAGACGACGATGAAGATTCAGAAGCAGATGATCCATTCGATTCTGGTGAAGAAGAAGATGATGCTTATTACGATGAAGACGAAGATTATCTGAATGAACGCGGCGGTAATGAGTACGACGTTGACGAAGATTAATTGATGTCAAATTTGTGTATCGAAGCTTGTGCTGAATTTCACGCACTGGGATTCAAAAAAGATATTGATCCGGGATCAAAAAAAGAAAGCTACAACATCGTCAAGCAACCGGATGGTCAATGGTTCAAAAGCACCAAACCCGGGTTGCATGACCCAGCGGTGCTGACATTGCTCAATCTGAGCTCAATGCCTGCGCTCAAGCAACTCACAGAGCAGCTCGACAATCTCGACGAAGATATTAAAAGCGAAGGTGGAAGAATTTTCATCAGTGAATATCTCGTTTATAAAATCAAAAAAGGTACGCAAACACCTCTCATTGTTTTTGAGAATACTGAGAAGGCCGATGGCAAATACAGAAAACTTTGTGATGAAATGATAGAGCACGGCCTTGTCAGAGACCGTTATAGAACTGAAGAAACATATATGCTCACCAAGACGGCTGGCAATGAGTGGTCGATGACAACCAGTCACGAAAATCATAGCGGAGCCAAAATCATATTGGATTTAAAAAAAATGCCCCATCTGAAAATTCTGGCCGCTAAAATCAGTAAATCTGATCCAAAATTTCAGACAAACGGCGGGCGAATCTTTATTACACCCAAGCGCATTTATCGATTGAACAACAAAGTGGAAGTGGTTTTAAAAGTATGAAGCAAAATCCGTTTAATGGCACTCAAAGCAAGGAAGGACAGCTCCTGCGCTTTATCCGCGAAGTTCGCAAGCTTTCACTGAAAGATGTCGCTGCTAAAGTTCAAATGAAAGCGCTGGAAGTGGATCATCTCGAGAACGGACGGCGTTTTTATACGCCCGAAGAAATAGACCTGTTTTTAGCTGTGTATCAGTTTCCGAAAGAAAACTTTAATGAACTTCTTGGCCTTAAAATTCTCAATAAACAGATCGTTAATCACTACTTTATTAATCACAAGTTATAGCTGTCAGTGATTGTCCCTAAAAGACCTGTAATTTTTTCAATATTGCCCTTCCCAACTTAAAAACAGCTAGAATGTTCCAATGAAATTCCTGTTGCTTTGTCTTTTGCTTGTTGTTCATCCGGCCTGGTCAAAAGACCTGTCGAGCGCCTATTTAAAAGGCAAAGAAATAACACTTCTCTCTCAAGTCCGCGCAATTCAGCAATACAAAGTCCTGATCATTCCTGGTGTCCTTGCTCAATCTTTTCTCAAAAACAGTGACAACCAAATCAAACTCAATGCCGTTTTTTCAGATGCTTTCAGTGAGCAAATCATGCTCATGGAACGGCTGAAAATTGATTATGAATTTCTGCAGTTGGAAACAGAAAATCCTCCGGAAGTGAATGCTTCGATCATCATTGAGGCGATTGAATCGTCTCCTAAAAAAGTGTTGATTTATTCTCACTCGAAGGGAGGTCTTGATACTCTGGAGGCCATCAGGCAAAAACCTTCAGTACTTTCAAAAATTCAGGGATGGGCAAGTATTCAAAGCCCGTTTTGGGGAGCACCGGTTGCGAGCGGCTTCAACAACAATGAGATTTTAAGAGATAGCGGCGATTCCCTTTTTGAATTCATGGGCGGGAGCGCGGAAGGAATGAGTTCGCTCACTGTTGAAAAAAGAGTAGCGTACATGAATAGGGCAGAGATCAATTCGCTGATAGAAACGGTTAAAGCAAGCACCCATTTTGTGAACTTCGCCACTTATAAAAGCAATAGTTTCGGCTACGATACACCGCTGGAATTTTTCCGCAATTTTACGAATCAAAAGGCCGGCAACAACGACGGCGTCGTGCCCGTCACATCTGCCCTAATGAAAGATCATGGTCTGGATGTCGATTTCATTCTTGAAAGTGAAGTGGATCATTTGATGACGATGACCCGTTATTATCTTTTGCCGCAAACTTATAATATCAAAGCTCACACCATGTCGGTTTTGAAACTCTTGCTTTAGTTATTTAGAATGAAATTTTCTCTCTGCGAGTTTTCTTTTTATCCCCATGAAGTTTTTTTCCCAACAATCTTTTTTGCACACTGGATTTTGTCGGCTTGGTTGCCACTCTTTTTTTCGGGGCCACTGCCACTGAGTCGAGCATGTCGTGCAGTTTTTTGATAACAGCAGAGGTATTTAAATTTTGAGTGCGATGTTCCTGGGCGACGAGAGTGAGTACTCCTTCATCATTGAGGCGTTTTGAATATTTTTTCAGGAAGCGCTCTTTCACATCATGAGGAATGGAAGTCGTTTCTCTGGCATTCCAGTGCAAAGTCGCCTTAGTGTTCACTTTATTGATGTTTTGACCACCGGCCCCGCCGGAGCGCGAATAAGTGAGATGTAATTCTGATTGGGGAATATTAAAATGCTTCATGCTCATGTTTGAAATTTCTCTCGATAAATTTTTCGATGATGGCGGGATCATATGGCAAACGTCTAAGCTCGCTCAGGACATAAAATTCTTCTTCGGTATTTAACTTAACCAGCGGCCGCTCAGTTATCCAGCCCCAGCTCCATTTCATTTTATTTTTAACAGGAGCAGAGTGCCCGGCACGCACCCCTTTGTAGATAACGTTTGCCCAGCGAGGTCCTGCGACTTCATTGACACACTCTTTCAGGCGCAAATCTGTTTTATCCATATCTGCCTTGTCGCCGCCAAACCAGTAGCGCATATCGTGTTCTTCGCAGCAATGTCTCCAGAGTCCGGGCCTCTTTAGGGGGCCGTCGACAAACATGGTACAGCCATCGGTTTCAAACGGATGCAGCGAGTTTTCAATGGCAAATGCATTTGTTGAAATAAGCGCGAAAAGAATGATTGATTTAAAATTCTTCATACACTTAATGGTAACCGCGTATAGGATTTCGCAAAAGGAAATATGCATAAAAAATATATCTTCCTGTTATTAGACGTATTGAAAATTTGCCTTTAAGCTTAAGAGCGAGGGGTTAACAGTGAACGAATTCCACGCAGATGCATTTCGAAAGAACTTCTTCAAAATCTTATCCGTCATTCTCGTTCTTGTCGGGTTTGTGTACGTCCTGTCTCCGCTGTTTATTCCCATTGTCCTTGGCGGTATCCTCGCCATGGCGTTTAGCCCTTACCTGAAATTTTTCACCAGAAAAGGCGGAAGCAGAAAAATCTCACTTCTTCTTATGACGATCGTTTTATTTTTAATGTGCATTACTCCTGTTGGAATAGTCATCGTCAAAGGAACAAAAGTCGTCTCTAATTTTCTGGGACAACAATCCATTGCAGAGACCAAGCATCTCCTTGAAGGAAAGATTTACGATTTCATTGATCATTTTGCTTCCAGCAGTGATGTCGATCCTGAAGTTTTACGTGAAAAGTTTGATAATTTTGTCGGATCAACCGGCGGCTATGCTTTAAATCTCTTTAGTTCTTTTCTGGGCGCACTTCCCGATATATTTCTGGCGAGTTTTATTACTATTCTTGCTTTTTATTTTTGCCTTCTTGAAGAAGATAAAATCCGAAGATGGTTTGATCGTTATTTTTATTTTAAATACGAGAACTCTGATAAATTTATTCAGCTTCTGAAGTCGAGTTGTCAGGAAGTTTTCTTTGCCAACGTTGCAACGGGAGTTATCCAGGCAACGATCATTGCCAGCGGTGCTTTCTTCACAAAGAGTGGAGATTTCTTTATCGTTTTCATCATTACTTTTTTCCTTTCTTTTATTCCTGTGATCGGAGCCGCTCCAACTGGTTTTGTGGTTTCGGCCATTGCCTTTATTTCTCACCGGTATGGTGCGGGAATTATCATGGCCTGTATTGCAGGTTTTTCGGGAGTTATCGACAACATTATCCGTCCCTATCTCAACAGCAGAGGAGCCGTTGAGGTTCCTGCCTTTGTGAATTTTCTGGCCATCATCGGGGGAGTTATCACCTTTGGTCTCGCGGGGCTTTTTGTAGGGCCTCTTCTGGCTTCACTCATTTATGGGGCCATTCCGATTATCCTGGACGAATGGTTTCCGGTTCTCGAAAACAGAATCACTTCTACCTACGAGTCCAGAACTGAGATTGAAAACGAAAAAGCCGAGAATGAAAAAGCCCATAATGACAAAAAGTGAAGAAATAATTTTAAGTGTCTTTTCGTTCTATGAACCGATGACTTTCTCAAAAGTGATTCTGGATCTGGATAAAACTCAGCTTGCTGAGCTTGGCGATTTTGCCCGCGAAGATCTGGAGAGCACGATTAAATCTCTTGAGAAACAAAAGCTGATAAAGGCAGTCTCAGTCGACAAAGAAACTGGCTGGATCAGAATTCACCCCCGTCGCGCCTGGTGGAAACGCCTTTTCCCCCTGTAAAAAAGCCCTGTTTGTTCAATTTTGCTGTCAAAAATCATTGAATAATTCTATAAAGCAGATCATGAATTCAATAAAAGATCCGAATGAATTGCCGATTACGGCCTGGCTTCCAACAACTGTGAAAGAAGCCAAAAAAAGAGGCTGGGACGAACTCGATGTGATTTTAATCACCGGGGACGCTTACGTCGATCATCCAGCCTTCGGCTCAGCAGTGATCGGAAGAATTCTGGAATCGTTGGGACTGAAAGTGGCCATAATTGCTCAGCCAAACTGGCAGGACGATTTAAGAGATTTTAAAAAGTTCGGTGCTCCTAAATATTTCTTCGGCGTGACTGCGGGAAATATGGATACGATGATCAATAAGTATACCGCTGGTAAACGCAAGCGTTCAGAAGATGCGTACACGCCGGGTGGAGAAACTGACAAACGTCCTGATTACGCGACAATTGTTTATACAAAAATTCTCAAGCAACTCTATCCTGAGACTCCGGTCCTTATCGGCGGTATTGAAGCTTCACTCAGAAGAGTGACTCACTATGATTTCTGGCAAGATAAACTCATGCCGAATATTCTGACTTCTTCGGGAGCTGATATTCTCGTTTACGGAATGGGTGAACAGCCTTTGCGCGATATCGTTAAACTTGTCCAAGAAGGCGTTCCGTTCAATGAGATAAAAACTGTTCCTCAAACAGCTATTCTGATCAATAAAAATGAAAATCTTCCCAGCCCAAATATTCTTTGGGGCGACCAGAAATTAACGTCTCATGAAGACTGCCTGAAAGATAAAAAAGCTTACGCAAAAAATTTCATGCACGTTGAGGTTGAAAGTAATAAGCAATTTGCTCACAGACTTCTTCAAAACATCGGCGAGCATACACTGGTCATCAATCCTCCGTATCAGACAATGACGGAAGCAGAAATTGATGCCACATTTGATTTGCCTTACACCAGACTTCCGCATCCAAAGTACAAAGACCGCGGGCCAATCTCAGCATATGAAATGATCAAATTTTCTTTGAATACACACAAAGGATGCTTTGGTGGATGCAGCTTCTGTACGATCTCTGCTCACCAGGGAAAAATGATTGCGAGCCGTTCAAAACAATCAGTGATGAAAGAATTAGAAGAGATCTCTCGAATGAAAGATTTCAAAGGGTATATCAGCGACATGGGGGGGCCATCCGCTAATATGTATCAGATGAAAGGTATTGATCAGGGGTTGTGCGATAAATGTGCAGCTCCTTCATGCGTTCATCCGGTTGTCTGTAAAAACCTGGATACGAATCCAGGAAAGATGATTGAACTCTATCGCGAAGTCGCTGCTCATCCTAAAGTGAAAAAAGCTTTTGTGAGTTCAGGTCTACGCTACGATTTAATGTTTAATGAAAGATCACGCGATCCGAAAAAAGATGAAGAATATGTAGAGCAGCTGATTACTCATCACGTGTCCGGCCGTTTGAAAGTAGCGCCGGAACACACTGAAGATCACGTACTGAAACTCATGAGAAAACCCGCATTCCATTATTTTGAAACTTTCAAAAAGAAGTTTGAAGAAGTGTCTCGTAAGAAAGGACTTCGTCAGGAAATCATTCCTTATTTTATTTCCAGCCATCCGGCGTGCACTCCGGAAGACATGGCCAAGCTTGCAATTAAGACAAAAAAATTGGGCTATCGCCTGGAACAGATTCAGGATTTCACTCCGACACCGATGACTGTTGCGACAGAGATTTATTATTCCGGTTTTCATCCGTACACATTGAAAGAAGTGAAGACGGCCATCAGTCTTGATGACAAGACAAAACAGCGCACTTTCTTCTTCTGGTATAAGCCTGAAAATAAAAATTTCATCAAGAATTACCTCGCCAAACAAAAACTTTTTGACCTGACAAAAGAGCTTTTTGGTTAAGTACTTTATCCATTCAATTTTCAACCACATTGACGCTTGAAACTTCTTTGGTGAGGCTTTGTCTCACTTGACCCTTATTTAGGTCAGGCGTATACTTAACTTAGTTAACTAATAACAAGGTTAAGTATGTCAGAACCTAACGAACTTGCTAAGAAATTGCTCGATATCATTCCTCCCTCCATGAACTGGATCAGGACGGAAATGAGAGGAGCGATGAATGATGATTTGAGTGTGCCTCAGTTCAGAATTATGGCCAGTATTTTCAGAGGGAATAACGTGGCCTGCGACATTGCTAAAAGCCAGGGCATTAGCCAGGCGGCCATGTCGAAGATGATAGATTCTCTTGTCATCAGAGGGTTTGTTGAAAGAGAGGCGAACGAAAATGACAGACGCCATTTTCACTTGAATCTGACAAGAGAAGGAGACACGCTTTTTAAGAGAATGCGGAAAAACGCACAAGCAAATTTGAAAGAACAGATATCATGTCTGAGAGCGGACGATAGAGAGGATCTGGAAAAAGGGCTGCTGGCCCTGGAAAAACTTTTCCTCTCAGCTCGCGACAGGAGGAATATATGAAAACAAGAAATTGGGCAATGATGGTTTTAATGATGGTGTTCTTCGCAGCTTGTTCAGAAACACCCGTTGATCCCTCGAAACCTGAAATGACTGTACAGGACAGAGCTAATCAACCTCCTCGTACATTTAATCAATTTCATCACGACTGGGACTATTAATGGGGATAAAAATTTTAGCGTTGATGATCCCGCTGGCGGGAGCCAGCTGGGGTGCTGAAACGGTGACCTGGGAACGCGGAGTAGAATTAGCGAAGACGACCAATGCAGAATTGAAATCGGCAGAGAGTTCACTGCAATCGACGCGCTATCAGGTAAAAGGCGCACGCAGTGGATTCTTACCGGTAGTTGCGGCAAAAGCGGATTACACGATCGATTCTTCTCAGGACAGTGCTGATAAGACTTATAATGCTTCGATCACGGCAACTGAAAATCTCTTTAATGGATTTTCGACTTCGGCCGGTATCGATCGGGCGAAATATTCTCGAACGGCTTCAGAGGCCAGTCTCGATACTGTAAAAGCAAAAGTCAGTTATGATTTAAAGAATGCTTTTGCCGGTCTGTTATTTTCACAAAAATCCATTGCATTGACAGAAGATATTATGAAGAGGCGTGAGGCGAATTTGAAACTCGTTCAGCTTCGCTTTGAGAGCGGAAGAGAAAATCTCGGCTCACTTAATTTATCTAAAGCCTATCTGGCGCAGGCCAAGTACGATTACCTGCAGGCTAAAAACTCGCTCGATGTTTTTCAGGCGGAACTTGCCCGGGTGCTGGGACTAGACGATCCGAAAAATCTTACTGTTTCAGGCTCAGTGCCTGTGAGCAAACCTCCTTATGAAGATAATCGTCAGATTGATTTCAAAAATTTTATCAAAGAAATTCCCGAATACCGCAAGGCCCTTGCGCAGGAACAAATCGCTAAAACGGATGTGACGTTAGCACGGTCAGATTTTTATCCTTCACTAAATTTAAATCAAACGGCTGGGCGAACAGGAAGAGACGGCGGGTCTTCTTCAAACACCTGGGCCATTGGCGCAAGCTTGACGTTTCCACTGTTCAACGGAGGAAAAGATTACTATGCGACCAAAAGTGCCACCGAAGATTACCGAGCGAGTGTTCACAATACGCGCAACACTGAAGACAGCAATGTCACCAAATTAAAAGAAGCGTACACACGGTATGTGGAAGCAGTGATGAAACTTGAAGTGGATGAAGCTTTTGTGACAGCAGCTTCTTCGCGTGAGAGAATTGCCAAAGCTCAATACAACAATGGTCTGATCACTTTCACAGACTGGGATACCATTGAAAATGATCTGATCAATAGACAAAAAACATTGCTGCAAACTCAGAAAGAAAGAGTGACGGCGGAAGCTGCTTGGGAACAGGCTCAAGGGAGAGGGGTTATTCCGTGACATCAAATTCAAAAAAAATCGCAATCGCATCAGTTCTTGTTGTGGTTGTTGGAATTGCCGGCTGGAAAATTTTAAGCAAAAACTCTGAAACCACTTCGACCGTTTTTACTGAGTATGTTGTCGAAACCGGAAATATCAAAATTCAAATTCTAAGCACCGGTGTTGTTTCTCCGGAAAACAAAGTTGAAATAAAGCCACCCATCGCGGGTCGGGTTGAAAAAGTTCTTGTTAAAGAAGGCGATAAGGTCAGAAAAGGACAAATTCTAGCCTGGATGAGTTCAACAGAACGCGCGGCCATGCTCGATGCTGCCAGTTCTAAAGGTGCGCAGGAATTAAAAGAATGGGAAGAAATGTATAGACCAACTCCGATTCTTGCTGCCATCAACGGAACAATCATCCAGCGCAATGTGGAATCAGGACAAACTTTCACAACAGCAGATGCCATCCTTGTTATGTCAGACCGTCTCACAGTGAAGGCACAGGTTGATGAAACTGATATTGCTAAAATTAAATTAAAGCAAAATGCACGCATTACTCTCGATGCTTATCCCGATGTTTCGCTCGATGCAGTTGTTGATCAGATTGCCTTTGATGCAAAAACGGTCAACAACGTGACTACTTATATTGTCGATGTTCTTCCGGCAAAGGCCCCTGAATTCATGAGAAGCGGGATGACAGCGAACGTAACGTTTGATGTTGAGGCCAAGAATAATATTGTGGTGGTCCCGGCCGAAGCAGTGAAATCAATGAAGGGAACTAGTTATGTCACTGTTCCGGCCGCAGAAAAAAAAGATTCTGTCCGCCTGGTGGAAACAGGGCTGACTGATGGAAAGAAAATTGAAATTGTTTCAGGTTTGAAGGCCGGTGAAAAAATAATGATTCAGGAATTTAAAGTGAAAGAACAGAATTCCGGAAGTGCTAATCCATTTTCTCCAATGGGAAGACCGCGTTCATCCTCTAATCGCAAAAGCAGCGGAGGCCATCCTTAATGCTTAAGCTTTCAGGCGTCACTAAAACTTATAAGATGGGCGATACAATTTTTCATGCCCTGAAAGACATCAACATCGAAATTGATGAAGGTGACTATATTGCGATTATGGGCCCTTCCGGTTCAGGTAAATCCACACTCATGCATATTCTGGGATTGCTTGATGTTCCTTCGAGTGGATCGTATAAAATTAATGAAAATGAAGTTTCAGGTTTGAGTGAAGATGAACTCTCTGAACTTCGCCGCGAAACGATCGGATTTATTTTTCAGCAATTCAATCTTTTGCCAAGAATGAGTGCGCTTGAAAATGTAACGGTTCCATTGCTTTATTCCAAAATGCCTCAAGGGGAAGCGTACGGCATCGAACTGTTAAACCGCACTGGCATTGGAGAGAGATCTTCGCATCGTCCGAATGAATTATCCGGTGGGCAACAGCAACGTGTGGCGATTGCCCGTTCTTTGATTAACAAACCTCAAATTATCTTTGCTGATGAGCCAACGGGGAATCTCGATTCTGTCAGCGAAAAAGAGATACTTTCTATTTTAAAAGAGCTCAATGAACAAGGGATAACTGTTGTTATCGTCACCCATGAGGAAGAAGTCGGCCAACAGGCCAAGCGTCTGATCCGCATGCGAGATGGCGCGATCGTTTCCGATGAACGCCAGGCTCCACTTCCCGAAAAAAAGAAACTGGCGAGAGTAACCCATCATGCTCCGGTAAATTTCTTCTTCGAAGTTTTCGAATACTTGAGACTGGGATTTAAAACTCTGGCGGCCAATAAAGTGAGAACTGCCCTTTCAGTTCTCGGCATTCTCATCGGAGTCGCCGCAGTCATTGCAATGCTGGCGATCGGTCGAGGGGCCCAAAAACAAATTGAATCGCAACTGAGTTCTTTGGGATCAAATCTACTTGTCCTGCGCCCTGGGGCCATGCGAGTTGGTGGTGTTTCTCAGGAGAGCGGGGCGACTGCACGTTTGAATTATGAAGACACTCAATACATCAAAGAGCAGATCACGGGAGTGAGAAATGCTTCTGCTACGGTCAATGGCCGGGGCCAGGTGACTTACGGAAATAAAAACTGGAGTACCCGCGTGATCGGCGCAGGCCCTGCTTATGAACAAATCCGATCGTCCACACCTCAGGCGGGAAGATTTTTTACTGAAGCAGATAATTTAAAAAGAGCGAGAGTGGCCGTTATCGGTGTAGCGATTGTCCGCGAATTATTCGGTGATAAAAATCCACTTGGCGAAATGATCAAGATCAACAAAATTTCCTTTCAGGTAATTGGTATTCTTCCTGAAAAAGGTTCGACCGGATTTATGGATCAAGACGATATGATTGTCATGCCGGTTTATACGGCCATGCACAGGCTTTTAGGAAAAGAATATGTCGATTCAATTGATCTTGAAATGAGTGATCCTGAGTCTATGAGTGAAGCAGAAGATAAAGTGGTGGAGTTGATGAATCAGCGCCATCGCGTTCCGCCTGCGCTTAGAGAAACTGCTTTTGAAGTGAGAAACATGGCCGACATTCAGGCCGCTGTTCAACAAAGTTCTCAGACAATGTCATTGCTCTTGTCTTCGATCGCTGCCATTTCTCTCATTGTCGGCGGGATCGGCATCATGAATATCATGCTCGTTTCGGTTACTGAAAGAACGCGTGAAATCGGTTTGAGAAAGGCGATCGGTGCAAAACGCTGGGATATTCTTGCGCAGTTTTTATCCGAGTCTGTTGTTGTCAGTGCCGTAGGTGGATTTTCTGGAATTTTTCTTGGATGGGTTATTACTTTGTTGATCGGAAAATTTTCAGGATGGAGCACATCCATTTCACCATCGTCAGTTCTGCTGGCCTTTGTTTTTTCAGCTTCAATCGGAATTATCTTTGGAATTTATCCGGCTCGAAAAGCTTCACTTCTTCATCCAATCGAAGCTCTTAGACATGAATAGCTTTTTCTAGTCGTCAGATCCGCAGTTTGTGTTGGCAAAAACAGCGACTTCATTTGTTTTGGTGTCGTATAAACCAACGACAGTTCCAGCTGTATTGTTTCCGCTTGCGCTTCCACTGTAAACTTCAACACCATCTTCGCTGTTAATTGCAGTAATATTTTTTACCAGAGAATTGTAAACTGCATCGCCTTTATTGACATCAGATGAGTCAATGAGATCAGCGACTGCGTTCAAAGTTCCTTTTTCATCTTTTGAGTTCAGAGAAAGAGCGACGCCATCGTCAAAGAACGGGCAAGCTGTATGGGCAACTTGTGCCACTGTATTCATTCTGAGTTCCTGAAGAGTTTTTCCTTTTCCTTTCAGTTCAGTCACTTTTTTTAATGTCGAATGAGAAACTAAATCGATAGCAATGAGTTCAGTGGCCGCAGAATTTAATTTTGAATTGCTGAGAGTTTTGATGGTGGAAATTTTTGAAGCAAAAACATTTGTCGAAACAATCATCAAGCCTGCAAGGATTAACCCTTTCATAATAACTCCCACTAAAATTTTTCTGCAATCTAAGACAGATTGATTTACGGGTAAAGCTTTCATTGGCATTTCTATAGAATTTACAGGCTGGCGCGGTTGATGTGAGTGATGACGACTGAGTTAATTGTATTGGCCTTTTTAATGAAAAAATAAGCTCCTACGAGGCAAATTGAGCCATTGATGAGGAAAGTGCGCGAAAGACCCATATGTTCGGCCATAGAGCCCATCATAAGGCTTCCGAAAGGGGCTGACCCAAAGAGACCAAGAGTCAGGAAGCTGATTACGCGGCCGCGTTTGTCGTCTTCGACAAGCGTCTGGATGATGGTGTTCGTTGAACTCATTTGAAGCATGAGCCCCATTCCGGCCATAAAGACACAAACGAGAACGAGCGACAAAGCATGGACGAAAGAAAGCGCGACCATGAACGCCCCCATATTCAAACCGCCGAAAGCAATAATGCCACCGAGATCCGGCGGGCCTTTACGGTAGGCGAGATACAATGCGCCGACAAGAGAGCCGAGGCCTGTTGCTGCTGAAATATAGCCAAGTGTGTGTGCGCCTCCACCCGGGAGAGAAGCGGCCAGTGCGGGAAAGACGTTGATGTAGGGAGAACCGAAAAAGCTGATGAACGCAACGAAGAGAATAACTGCGCGGATAGCTTCGTTGTCAAACGTCGAATGATATCCGACTTTGATGTGATCAAAAATTTTGTTGATGTTAAATTTTACTCTTTTGACTTTGTCCACTTTGATTGAAAAAAGCGCGATTAAAACGGCGACATAGCTGACACCATTCAGGAGAAAACACATTCCTTCACCAACAGAGGCAATCGCAGCTCCGGCAATAGCTGGACCAATCAGTCTGGTCATATTGACGATAGAGGAGTTGAGCGCGATAGCGTTGGGAAGATCTTCGCGGCTTTTCACCATTTGAACAACAAATGATTGTCTTCCTGTGATATCAAAACAATTGATACACCCAAGAGTAAAATTGAGAATGATTAATTCAGTAAGATTGATTTTCCCGGTGAGAGTCAGGTAAGCGAGCGTGAAAGCTTGAAGCGCTGAAAGTGTCTGAGTCCAGATGAGCAGTTTGTGTCTGTCCACATGATCGACAATGACTCCTGCAAACAGACCAAAAATAAACATCGGTATTTGAGAAGAGAAGCCCGATACGCCCAGCCAGAAGGCCGATTTGGTCAGGCGAAAAACCATCCAGCTCATGGCAAGTTGCTGCATCCAGGTTCCAATCAACGAAACAAATTGCCCGCTGAGATAGATTTTGTAATTGCGATGCTTGAGCGCTGGAAACATCTGGTTACGGCTCCTTCACCTGCATGACGAGATAAGGCCCTTCCTGAACGGCAATAGCTTTTGAAAAAGGAATGCGCATTTTAAAATGGGGACTGTAAACCATGAAGGTATGAAATTCGCCGTTTTCTCCAGCGGGATCAATTCCTTCAGGCAAACGACTCACGTAATTTTCATCGTATTCGCAATTGAGAAAAGTATTGTCCAGTTTCGAAGTCATGACTCCTGTGACGATGGCCTTGTGACCTGTCTCAATCAATTCTTTGAAAACGTCTTTTGTGTTTTTTCCCCACAATGGAAAAACGGCTTCCATCTCCAGAGGTTTCAGCATGTCTTCGCGAAATTTTTTAATATCTTCAAGATGAATATCACCGAAAGCAATTTTGCGAACACCACGTTTGCCAAAGATCGAAAGAATTTTTCCAACATGATCAATATATTCTTCATTGGAGCAATCACCAGGAAGAAAAATTCTTTGCAGTGGCAGCTTCAGCATTTTTGCCTGCTCAACAATGAGAACTTCAGGAATGCCGTGAAATTTAACATTGTTGGTGTCGCGATTGATTGTCGTAATCAAACCGATCACTTCGTAACGAGGATCTTTTTTTAAATAGTGAAGGGCGAGCGCGCTGTCTTTGCCGCCGCTCCAGAATAATAGAATTTTTTCTTTGTCAGACATGTTTTTACCCTTTTTAAAAAGAATGAAGGTATAGTGCAGTCATGAAAGCGTTGTCTCTAAAACATTTAACAGATTTTCAATCGATTGCCGAGTCGATTTTATCAGATGACGAAAGAGAGAAGCTGTTAAAAAACATTCATTTTTTTTATGCTCCCGATAGCACTTCCTACCAGAGTATTCAGGATCACTCGGATTATGTTGATGTCATCCTAGGTTTTAAAGTAAACGAAATTGAGTTAAGCCTGAAATCTACGGCGCAGATTTTACAACCCGAAGGAAATGTTTCTACCTGGGGACGCCAGATGCACGAGGGAAGTCAGTCGTGGGTGGGGCTCAATCCAAGACAGTTACTTACACCATACCATGAGCTGCTGGAGATGTGCCGTTTGATGAAGCCGGCCCCCGGAACAACGATGATTGATCTCGGTGCCGGTTATGCCCGCATGGCCTTTGTTCTGAATCAGTTCGAACCACTTGCCAAATTTATAGGCTACGAAATTGTCGAAGAACGGGTGAGTGAAAGCAACAGACTGCTTGAACATTTCAAACTTTCACAGTCAAAGATGATTGCTCAGGACCTTTCCCATGAAACATTCAAACTGCCTGTGGCCGATTTCTATCTGCTTTATGATTACGGCAATGTGGAACACATCAGGGCCACGCTCGAAACCTTAAAAGAAATTGCTTTTAAAAATCCAATCAAGGTGATCGGCCGGGGTCGCATGAGAGGGATCATTGATAATGAGCACGCCTGGTTATCTCAGGTCTTTGAACCCGTTCATTGTGAAACGTTCTCGCTATACTCGTCTTTTTAGCTCGGTTAATTTTTCATTTATTTTCCCGTCTCAACTCCGATACGGTTCTGATGAGATTTTACCTATCTTCATTACTCTTTCTTTTTGTTTCCTGCGCTCCGTGGTCGCGTTCGCCGTCGTCTGCAGAAAAAATCCGTCACGTTGTTTTTGATATCGACTGGACAATAACATCGGAAGTGAAACCTGATCAGAAAGGCCCGCGTGTCATTGCCGTAGAGGGGAAAAAATATTTTGTTCAGGATGGGATAGAAGATTTTATTGAAAATCTCCTCCGTCACGAAAATGTCAAAGTTTCTTTTTTCAGCGGCGGAAGTTATTCGCGCAACCACATGCTTCTGGCAAACATAAAACTTTCAGATGGAAGATCACTTGAATCTGTTGCCCATAAAATTCTCAATCGGGAAGATCTCACTCCTGTAATGAATGTGGCCACAAGTGAAAAATTTTTTAAGCGTTATAAAAAAGATCTTACTAAAGTGAGTCCTGATCTCAGTGAACTTGTCATGATCGATGATACTGAGCATTTTGTTCTCAACGCCAACCAGGAAGAACACGTTATTTATCTTGGAAAGACTTACGAACATTTTGATTCTTTCAAAGAGGCAGCCGTGGCCTCAGGAGACTACGTCCCGAAGACAGAAAGCGAGTGGAGTTTTGCACGCAAAAAAATGATGATTTTAAACGGTGCCTTTCACGAAGCTTTAAAAGAGACAGAGGAAAATGGTCTTAGTTTTTCTGAAGCCGTACTGAAGCAGACCCGTGATCTAGATCTTGTCCGAAGCGACTGGAATGACTATTCAAATAGAATGTATAAGATTTCTCTAGCCGTTTCCGGCAAAGCAAAAATCGCCAAGACTTCGTCTAACAGCTGTGTCCAGCTTTTTTCAGCTTTTCTGGCAGAGTAAAATTAGTTAAAGTGAGTTATGAAAATTTTTTTCATCGTCTTTGTGTCGATTTTTTCTTACTTCAATTATCTGGTGGCCCGCTACTACGCCAATGCCTTTAATCTTTCAGGTAAATTCAATGTGGTGTACTGGATTTTCAATGTACTCGCCACGATGACAATTTTCGCCGCTCCCTATGTTTACAGAGTTTACCCGGAAAAAAATCCCGGCTTTTTTTATAATGCTCTTCAGTGGTGCGGTTATTTTTTCTTCGGCATCTATTCTGTTCTCTTTCTTTTTGTTTTTTTAAACGCGACCGGTTTATACGCTTACGAAAAAATCGCAGGGCCGTCTGAAGAAAGAAGAAATTTTTTAAAGCTGATGGTTGCAGGAATCAGTCTCAGTGCAACTGGTATGATGAGCATCGCCGGTTTTGTTGAGGCCCGGATGAAGCCCGTTGTGAAGAAAGTGCAAGTTCCTCTTCCGCATTTGCCGGATGAGTTTCACGGCGTCACTATTCTGCAATTGAGTGATGTTCACGTTGGTCAGACGATTAAAGGTGATTTTGTTGAAACACTTGTTCAGATGAGCAATGAACTCAAACCAGACATGGTTGTTTTAACCGGTGATCTCATTGATGGTCTTCATTCACAACTGGCGCATGAACTGGATCATTTTAAAAATATTAAGGCTCCGCTCGGTCGATATATGATTCCTGGCAATCACGAATATTATTGGGGCATAGATCACTGGACTGAATTCTGGAGAGGACTTGGTTACAAAACGCTGATCAATGAACATTCCTTAGTCGAAATAAACGGAAAGAAAATTGCGATGGGTGGTGTTCATGATTACTCCGCCGCACATACTGACGGGAGCCTGGTTTCTTCACCGGAAGAAGCTTTTAAAGGATTGCCTTCTGATATCGCCAAAATTCTTCTCGCACATCAACCGCGCAGTCTTTATAAAGCTGTTAAGGCCGGAGTGCATCTGCAGATTTCGGGACATACTCACTCCGGACAGTATTTCCCTTACAATGTTTTAATTTATCTTTTTCAGCCCTATGTGAAGGGTCTTCATCACCACGACGAAAAAATGTGGATCTATGTGAATCAGGGAACTGGTTATTGGGGACCGCCAAGCCGTTTTGGAGTTCCTCCAGAAATCACTTTAATCGAATTAGTTAAACAACCTGGCGCTTAAGCAAAAAAGGTTTTGCGGTCGCAGGATTTTCCGGCCAGTAGTGGCGGGGATATTCACGCGAAAGTTCTTTGAGCATTGTCGGATAAGTTTTATTCCAGAAACTAAATAGATCCTGAGTGACTTGAATCGCGCGTTTGTGCGGACCGAGCAGTTGAAGAGTGAGCTGCAATTTCCCTCTGGCGAGTTGGGGAGTTTTAGTAAGACCGTAAAAATCCTGAATATAAGATTCAATCCATGGGTCTTTGCTGCGATCGTAATGAATCGGAATTTTTCTTTTATCAGTCAGCTGAATAAAAAGCGGAAAATCCGTATCCAGTGAGAAAATATTGTCGGGATCAATGAGTTCTTTAAGTTCAGTGAAAAAGGTAAAAGATAATTCATGTTTTTCATGATCGCCAAAGGAAAGATGATGTTGAAAGAAATGATCGAGGACTTCTTTTTCCAGATGATCAATATCGAGCTGGGAAAGCACTCGATTTAAAGTAAGCAGGCGCTCATACTCCTGAGAATGATGCAGTTCTTTCATATAATCTGAAGCAACTTCTCTCAGGATTTTTTTAATTTCATCATTGGATTCGCGAGGAATCAGTTTTTCCTCCGATAAAATTATTTTTCCGATCATTGTCGCTGAAGATTGTACGACTGTGTTTTTCTTCTCATCCCAGAGATACCGGTTCTCATCAGCAATAGGAAAAGGTTCAAGATCATAAAGCCAGGCTTCATCAATAGGCATGGCCTGTGTCACATCACCCTTGTTATCGAGATCCATGACAATCCACAAGTCATGGCGGGAATCGAAATTCTCTACAAGTGAAGAAGATATTTTTAACGTTTCTCCGTTCATCATAATGACGTCGCGGTATTTTTCACCGCGGGATCTCGCCACCCGATCAGGAAAGCCCTTCAGAAAGATCTCTTCAAGTGAAACATTAGAACTTCCGGCAAAGGATGAACACGCGAGCATTTTAAAGAGGCGATCGCGGTTTTTTTCTTCCAGAAAATCAGCAAGAGCATTGAGTACCTGGCGGTACATTTCTTTATTTGTTTTTTGACCTTCAATAAGAATGCGGGCAAGGCGGGGATGAAGCGGATACTGAAGAATTCGCTCACCAATCGGTGTAATGTCGCCGCTTTCAGATACTGCATTCAGGGAGTGGAGAAGATTTTCTGCATTTTCCAGAGCTGTAGAAGGCGGCGGCTGAAGCCACTCAAGTTCACCCAGCGGATAATGAAAGAGTGAAAGGCAAACGAGATAAAGTTCGCTTAAATCGCTTTTTTCAATTTCTGGTTTATGAAAATAAGGCCGTTGATCAAAATCCAGCTCGGCGTATAAACGAAAACAATGACCGCGCCCTTCGCGATTGGCGCGTCCTGCTCGCTGCACGGCCTGGGCCCGTGAAATTTTTGTGACTTTCAGTTCCGGAAGTCCGGAAAAGAAATTGTATGAGCTTTCGCGCTGAAGACCAGAATCAATGACGATGCGGATTCCGGGAATGGTGACAGAGCTTTCCGCAATGTTAGTGGAAAGGATGCATTTTCTTTTTTGCCCCGGCAGCAGGACAAGGTCTTGTTCTTTGGAATCGAGATCACCGTGAAGAATCAGACAATTCATATCGTAATGTTCACATTGCGATTCAAGCAACGTCATACAGTCTCTTATTTCCCTCATGCCGGGAAGAAAAATTAGAATATCTCCTTCGATATTTTGTTCAATCACATTGAGAAAACTATTCAGTACTTTCCGCGCCAGCGGAGCCTGAATCACACTGGTTTGGTTTGGAAGAAAAGAGAGCGCGAGAGGAAAACGACTGGCATTTAATTCAAGCAGTGAAGTGGTGGCAAATCGTCTGAGATAATTTTCAAGAGGATCAGTATCAATCGTGGCGGACATGACAATCATTTTTAAATCCGGACGGGATTCTTTTTGAAGCTTAGTCAGAAAGCTCAGAGAGGCATCTGTGCTCAAATGTCGTTCATGAAATTCATCGAGTATAATCAGCTCGACATCATCGAGAGTTTTATTTCGCGAGAGTATTTTTAAAAACGTTCCTTCGGTTAAAAAAAAGAGTCTGGTTTTGTCACTGTAAACACTTTCATAGCGAAAGATATAACCAACGGTTTCGCCGATTTTTTCCCCTAGTTCCCGCGCAACCTGCAAGGCCGCAAGTTTCGCCGCCAGCCTGCGCGGCTCGAGAATATAAATTTTCTTTTTAGTGACAGGCAAAAGAAATAACGGCAGGCGAGTTGTTTTCCCTGAACCCGGACTTGCTTTGAGAATTAAATTCTGGCTTTTGCTGTACTGATCGAGGACCTGTTCTTTGAGATCATCGATCGGCAGAGGATAAAGAGCATTCATGAGAAAATCTTACTACAAACTAAGCCACTGGGCGAGTTGATTAAACTCGAGTTCGAAATAATCCATTGATGGAACACTACCGGGAAGAACAATATTGAAACCTGTATAGCGTTCGGCCTTGATGCCAACCTGCTGAGTGTAAGCGGTGTAGAGAAGCGGAGAAGCAGCGCTGTCGGCCGTAGATTCAACGAAATCATGTGTGCGGGTTGCCGCCAGTGCTTTTGATAACAGTTTTCCTTCGCTGCTTAAAAAATAATAATTAAAAGTATTAAGTGAAGGAGCAAAAGGGGAAACAATCAGTTCGCCGCCAGTGAGAGTTTTAACAGGCCAGTTCATTTTATTCGGACCTGCTATGAATCCATCGTTTTTCAGCAATTGCACAAACAAATCAGTTTTGGCGAAATCCTGTTCATCGCCCATCTGCCAGTCATTGAATCCGTAAACAATTTTAGCTCCCGGGGCCGGTACGGCAATATGAAGGCGTGGATTTGTTTTTAATTTTTTTACGGACTCAATATTTAAAAGTCTGATCAACGAAGTAAGATCTGCATCTGCAATATTTGTTTTCTTGCGGAGTTCGATCAACAGGCGTCCGAGATCAACCAACTCTTTTTCATCCATCGAAGCCGATCTGATCAGATAGCTTTTGAGCTCGCTTTTGGTTTTTTCGTTCAGTGATTTATAAATCTCAGAGACTTTTTTCAGCGCCTTTGCAACTGCTTCCAGTTTCTGATTTTCAACGACAGAAATGGTTGCTGAACTCACACTGACATAATTTCTCTGCTTGCCGTTTTTCAAATACGAGTACGACTCGATGAAATTTCTGGCCAGAGACAAAGAAGCTTCTTTGGCAGAGGAAAAAGAAGGAAGAGATGCCAAAGTCTGAAAAGGCAATCCTGAGGAGAACTCAGCTTCTTCCGATGCCAGAGTGTAATCACTAAACTTTCTCAATTCATACATAAATTCCAGGTTCGCCATGAAACAGGCATCAAACCAAAGGATATCCAGATGAGGAACTGAAGAAGAGAGCGTCTCTTTTAAATCACGAGTACTCAGACCTTGAAGTCCCTGAGCGCCTTTTCCATGTGAATAAATAATTAAAGCTTTTTTGGAATCTTTGTTTTTGAAAAATGATTTCAAAAAAGGAGCGAGATTTTCCTGCTCATACTTTTTCATCGAGCCGGGAATCAAAACGTTTTTCAAATCCTGACGGTAGAGAATATCGCTGAGAGTGTTTTTTGCAGGTCCGCTTCCGGGAAGATAAACGACTGAGCCGTTCAGCGTTTCGCGATAAATACCCAGTTTAAATTGAGCGCCGGATCTTATGCTGGCCAGTTCGAGAATGTTGTCGTCGATATCTTTTTGAAAAGCTTCATCAGGCTCAGCGCCTCTGAAAACCACAGCGACTTCCCATTTAGTCTCAGCGAGAGCAACTCCCGCTGAGACCAGAATGAAAAGAGCTAAAAAAAGTTTGAATAGATTATTTAATTTTTTCTGGAGCAACATTGTCTTCATCACCGTTGATGCCGAATAGGTTGTCAGAATCAATTTGCTTTGCAAGCGACTGGTAGCTTACAAAACCGTTCCCAGTTTGTGCATACTCAAGAGCTTTTTCAAGAGCTGAAGCAAGGGCCGCACTTGCGTTAGGCATAGCATCGAACGCTGTCGCTAAACCGTTTGTAAAAATATCAAGTTTCTTTGTTCCTTTAGGGTCCTGAGCAGAAACTTTTCTCTCGAAGTATTGAGAGTTGTAGTAACGGTATGAAGTACAGCTGTCGAAGAAATAGATCTGGTATCTTTTCTTGTTGAACTTGATTGGCTCGCCAAGATTTTCTTCAATAGATTCCAGGTCGAGGTGACCGCCAAGACCCGAGTGGCCTTCGTACATCATGATCGAAGCATTTTCGAGAGCATCTTTGTAAAACCAGTGGAATCCAAGTGCATCTTCATCAATACCTGTCGGCGCATAGAAGAATCTATAAACAAGTTTTCCTTTCTGGATTGTTTCAACAAACGGAGCATCACCATCAAGAGTTTTAGCAACAGACTTAACTTGAGCGTCCGTCCATTGAGTGGCCTTGTAGCCATTCTTGATCAGGTAGTTTCTGAAAGCGCGGTAATTGTAAGCGTTGATATCAGAACTCTTAAGTGGATTTCTTTCCAGAGTTGGATCATCCATACCAAAGAGAACATGAATCGTAATATTTCCTTTTTCGTCAGGAAGATTCTGGTACTCAGGATAAGATAGTTTAGAGTTTGTGAAACGCTGAATTTTTGCTTTGACAACGGTGTAGTCTTTTCCGGCCTTCAGGTTACAACCCGGGCGATCAGGACTCCAGAAATACCAGAAGTCTCCTTCAGACTGATAGTGTTCATCAGTACAAGGATTGTGGTTGCCCACCATTGCTGCATTATAAATTTTCTTGGGATTGTTTGGCAGGTAAACATCATATGTTGTCGTTGGTCCGTTTGCGACAACGATTGTTCCTTTATAGTGATAACCGACCGATAAAGTATTTCCATTTTTCGAAAGAATTTTCACGTCTGTGACGGCGTGATCACCTTTTGGAACGGCCGTGTATTTGACCAATGACATTGGTCCGACTATGTGTTCAAGTTGTGCTTCAATGACGTTGCGAAGAGTTTTTTCCTGTGGATTTCTCGCTGTTTCATATTCCACAACACCGTTAAATTCCAGAATTGCTTCCGAAGAATTTGATCCTACATAAAGCTTTTTTTCTTTCCCTTTGGGAATATAAGCTCCGGCGAATGCTGAACTCACCAGCGATGCCGCCAGCGACAAGAGAAGGCTTTTCTTCAACATAAATGACTCCTTTACACGTTTTGGCGCATTCTAGCAGGGACTAAAAAAAGATGTTGATTCTTGTATTTTTTATAGAGGAGAGTGAAGAAAGTGGTTTATAATTTTTTCATACATGAGCTTCTTTAAAGTGAAATTCCTTAAGCGAGAAAAGAGTTTATACATCTTTTCAGCCTCCGTTATTATGGGGTTAGCGGTTGTTATTGTCTTTTGCCTTGAAGCCTATTCGTCTTATAAGAGTGAAATACGTTCAGCCGAGAATCAGGCCCACAATTTAAGCCAGGTCTTAGAAGAGCAATTGCTGTCTTCAATTAAAAAAATAGATTTAGTCCTTCTCGATTTACAGGATGGGTTTCAGCATAAAGATGGTGTTCATCACTATTCAACAGAGATGCTTAAATTTATGCACGCTCATCGGGCCCGTTTGCCGGAAGTTTACAGCTTAAAATATTTCAACGAGAAGGGGGAACTGATTATCAATGATATTCAGGGCCAGGGAGCACTCAACATAGCCGACCGCGATTTCTTTAAGTTTTACAAGAAGACCGGAAAGGACATGCTCTATATTACCCCGCCGATCAAAGGGAGAATTGCTCCGTCATGGATCGTGGTTCTAAGCAGACCGATTCTCGATGAAAAAAATCAGTTTAAAGGAGTGATCACTGCTTCCATGCAGATGGAATATTTCAAAAACATGCTCATCAATGTTCACATCGGTGAGAAGGGATCCATCGCTCTTTTTGGTTTTGACGGTATGATGTACGCCCGCGTTCCTGACAATAAAGGAATGATGGGAACCAAACTGAATCTTGCAAAAACCACAAAGGCTTTCATCGCTTCTGATAAAAAATTCACTTCCTATCAGGATTTTTCATCAGTTGATGGTTATGAAAAAATTTATTCAACAAGAAAAATTGCAGAATTTCCTCTCTTTTTCGCTGTCGGGCTTTCCACGCAGGAAATCTTAAATTCATGGAAGAACAGAACAATTCTTTACGTAGTGTTTCTCACTATCTTATTTGTCACCTTCTCAGGTGTTTTATTAATGTATCTTCGTTCAGTCGATACACTTGAAGAACAGCGCAAGCTTGCCATCCAGTCGGCGAAGCTTACGACTCTGGGGGAAATGGCCAGTAATATCGCTCATGAAATCAATAACCCGCTCACGGTTATTTCAACTCTCGCCATGATTACCAAATTTCCTGAAGAGCAGAACGAACGCGAGAAACGCTTTAACGTGAACCTGGACAAAATAATTCAGACAGTGGACAGGATCGCCAAGATCATTCAGAGCCTCAGAACTTTTTCACGCGACTCTTACGATGATCCGATTTTACCGACATCTTTGCAGAGTATTTTTAACACTACATTCGAATTGTGTCTTCAGAGATTGAAGAACAATCAGGTTGAAGTAGAACTCATTCCTTTTGAAGATAAAATGATCAATTGTCGTGAATACCAGATTGTCCAGGTTCTCATGAACTTGCTGAACAATTCTCTTGATGCTCTTGATGGTCAAAAAGAAAAAAGAATTATTATTTCAGCCGAAGATTGCGGAAAGAAAATGAAAATTCTAGTTCAGGACAACGGGCCCAAAATTCCGGATGACGTGGCCGAAAGAATGATGAATCCGTTTTTCACTACCAAAGAAATGGGAAAGGGAACAGGTCTAGGTCTCTCTATCTCAAAAGGAATTATTGAGAATCATAAAGGTGAGTTCTATCTAGATAGAAGCCGATCCAATACAACATTCGTTATTGAATTGCCCAAGGTAGAGCTTAATTAAATTCAGTTTCACAGCCTAATCAGCCGATTAAGTCTTCAATGAAGATTAAAAAAATACTCATCCCCAAAAATTGCCAAAGCCGCCAGATGCTTTGTATCGCTCTTTTCATAGCTATCGTAGTTGTTATTGTCTTCTGTTTTGATTCCTGGTCGTCCTACAAAGTCGAAATTAAATCTTCTGAAATTCAAGTGAATAATTTAACACAGGTACTTGAAGAGCAGGTGGTCTCATCTTTTAAGAGAATCGATCTGGCCTTACTTTATCTGCAGGATGAAATTGATGGCGGTTATAGAAAATTCAATACGCAGCAGATGAATGACCTTCTTAAATTGCAGTTGATGAGGCATCCCGAAGTTTTAAGTATCAAGATTGTAGATAAGAATGGAGACTTCATCGCTGATGATACGGGAAAACTTTCTCCGCTCAATCTGAGAGACAGAGAATATTTTCAATATTTAAAGAAAATTGATCGCGACGAATTAGTAGTTTCCAAGCCTGTGATCAGCAAAACAACTCATAGATGGGTGATGGTTCTTTCGAGACCCATTTTGTCTGCCGGTAAATTTAACGGCCTGATTCTGGCGACCATTCCTCTTGAAAATTTTGTTGCTTCCTTTTCACAAATCAATTTGGGAAGTCAGGGGTCTCTGACTTTATTCAACCGCGACCAGACGATTTATGTTCGTTATCCTCAACCTGAAAAATATTTCGGTATAAAAAAACAAATCACCAATAAGACGCTTGATTTTTTCAGATCAAACGAAAAACACAACACCTATCGAAATCTTTCAAGCATTGACGGCGTTGAAAGAATTATCGCGGCCAGAAGAGTCGGTGAATTTCCATTGATCATCGTTGCCGGTATGGCCACGAATGAGTTTTTAGGTCCGTGGAAAATCCGCACGGCCGTTTACATTGCTATTCTTGCAGGACTAATGATTTTCTTCACCTTTTTCCTGGCAAAGTTTTTAAAATCAATGGAAGAAATTGAAGAGCAAAGAAAGCAGGCCATTCAGTCTGCAAAACTTTCTTCACTCGGTGAAATGGCGAGCGGAATTGCTCATGAGATTAATAATCCACTCACAATTATAGCTTCAACTGCATATTTGATGAAAAAAGCAGATCCGCAGTCTGAGGCAGACGAAAAACATAACAGAAATGTTGAACGCATTATCACGACGGTCGATCGCATTGCCAAGATTGTTCGCGGGCTGAAGACTTTTGCCCGCGACAGTTATAATGATCCGATGCAATTTTCTACCGGAGAGAAAATAGTTACTGCTGCACTGGAATTATGTTCAGAGAAAATGAAGAACCGTGGCATTCAAATTGAAGTCAATTATGAAAGTGATGCGACTTTCCTGTGCAAGGAAACACAACTCGTTCAGGTCATAATGAATTTAATTTCCAATTCAATCGATGCCCTTGAAGGACATTTTGATAAAAAGATTTTTATTATATTGGAAACGGCGCCTGATCATAAGTTGCGATTTGTTGTCAAAGATTCCGGTCCCAAAATTCCTCAGGAAATTGCGGAGAAAATTATGCAGCCTTTTTTCACAACGAAAGAAGTGGGCAAAGGAACGGGACTTGGCCTTTCCATTTCCAGAGGGATCGTCGATGCCCATAAAGGAAAATTCTATCTTGATCGAAATGCGGCGATGACCACTTTTATTGTTGAATTGCCTGCAGTCAGCGAGCAAAAAGCCGCGGCCTGAACCAATCAGCTGACAAGCTGTCCACACGCCGCGAGGATGTCACTTCCCTTAGTTGTGCGAATAAGTGTTCTTAGATTTTTTGCCACCAATTTTTCTTTGAATAAATCCACTTGCGCAGTCGATGGTCGTTTAAAATCACTTCCTGGAAACGGATTAAAAGGAATGATGTTAATGATGGCTTTTCGTTTGCCCAGTATCTTGTGGAGCTCTTCTACATCTTCATCGCGGTCGTTGATTCCATCAATAAGAAGGTATTCATAAGTGACAAACTGACGTTTCATCAGCTTGACTTCATCAAGAGCTTGAAAAATATCTTCCAGTGGATACTGGCCGGTAATAGGGATCAGAGTTTTTCTCACGTCATTAAAAGCGGAATGAAGAGATAGGGCGAGATTCACCTTCGGCAAATCATTGAAGCGTTTTAAACCAGGCAAAAAGCCTGCGGTAGAAAGCGTGATCTGTCTTGGTCCAAGAGCAAGTCCTAACGGATTGAGCATAATCTCCAGCGCTTTTTTAACTTCATCAAAATTGTGGAGCGGTTCCCCTTGTCCCATGAGAACAATATTCGGAGTCATTACACTTGTATCGGCCGCACTGTTTTCTTCGAGAAATTTCTTTGCCTGCAGATACTGACCGATAATTTCATGAGCTTTTAAATGTCTCGTAAGACCTTGAGTGCCTGTATAGCAAAAGCTGCATTTCATCGCGCAGCCTACCTGAGATGAAAGACAAACTGTGAATTTTTTGAAAAAAGGAATCAAAACCGTTTCAACTTTTTTTCCGTCTTCAAACTGCATTAAAAACTTAACCGTTCCATCCTCTGCCTTTTTGACACTGACGATTTCGGGAAGTGTTCTGTGAAAGTGGTCATCGAGAAGCTTGAGCGTTTTCTCTGAAAATTGCTGCGAAACCGTTTTTTTGTAAAGAGATTCATAGACCATAGGCGCCAGATGCCGTGAATGATCATTGGCCACGAGGAAATCTTTGATTTCGTCGAGCGATTGAGCATAAAGAGAAGGGCGTGACTGCAGATTCATACAGGCACTATGCCAAAAGATTGTCGCTTTAAAAAGGACGAAGTATATTTGTGTCATATGTTAATTGATATCCATACTCACAAGAAGCCATCTCATACGACAAATCTTTGTTTTCTTGTCGGCGTTCATTCTTTGGGCATTCATCCCTGGGAACTTACGACGGGGAAGACAATGGATTCTGTTGAAACAACTTTTGAGCTGTTAAAAAAACAGTTTAATTCAAATGTGCTGGCGGTGGGGGAATGCGGTCTTGATAGGGCAAGAGAAGGAATTTTTTCCGTTGAGCAGCAGCTAGCCGTCCTTGAATGGCATTTGAACTGGGCGAAAGAAACTAAACGTCCGTTGATTCTTCATTGCGTCCGGGCCCATTCGGATCTGCTGATGCTGCTGAAGAAAAAAAGATTTGAAGGTAAAATTTTACTTCATGATTATAACGGCAATCTCACTGAGGCGATGAAGTTTCTCGATTACGATTCTTATTTTTCTTTCGGTTCTTCATTCTTTCGCAAAAATTCCAAAACACCCCAGGTGTTTAAAACTCTTCCACGCGAAAGACTTTTTCTCGAGACAGATGATCAGAATGAATTTTCCATCGAACAAATTTATGAGAAAGCCTGCGAGATCTTAAGAGTGGATCAATCGGTACTGGAAGAAAATCTCATGAAGAACCTACTGACTTTTTTTGGTGATCTGAATGATGTCAGTCCCTCTGACCTCGTCGCAAACATGGGCGTCCGCTCTTAAACCCAATATCTTTTGAATATCGTGAAGAGGATTGCGCCCGTGATGTGTTCCTTTTCTCACCAGAATAAAAGCACTGCGGCCAGGTTTTAGTGCATGAACCAGACTTTCAAAAAGAGTTTTAAAATCACTGTCTAGAAAAAAGCGGCAGCGGTTCTTAAATTCATTGGGAGAAAGCAATCCTTCTCCCTGGATGAAATAGGGAGGATTGGAAACGATCAGGTCGTATTGATTGCGATGCTCTTCTGTCAGGAGATCGGCATAGTTGATATTGAGAAAGCGCAGGTCCCTGGTCGGTTTTTCACCGTAAATCATAGTCACATTTTTATCAAAATAAGCTTTATAACTTTCCTGTATTTCCAGAAAATCTATGCGGGTAAGAGCTTTCGAATGCAATGAAAGTTCGAGTCCTATGATGCCGCAGCCGGAACAAAGGTCGAGGGTTTTCCAGCTGCCTAGGTCAGGTTCGGATTTAATCCGATCGCTGACTTTCTGCGCGAGAAAAACCGAATCCAGCGAGAAACGGTACTCGTCCGGTTGAAAGTAATCATAAGTATAAATATCGTTTTTGATCATTTGGCATTTCTTCTCTAGAATAGGTGTTAGTTGTAACATTAAAAGCAGGACTTAGCTATGATGAATGAATGGGTCTATTTGACTCTTGCCTCGGCCATTAATACAGTCGTTCAGTTTGTCTGGAAGAAAAAGATGGCCAGAGTTCAGGTTGATCGCAATGCTTTGCTGTTGATCTTCGTCGGGTCTTTTTGTGCTGCCTGGGGAATTGATGTCATTCAGCGCGGACTGGAAGTCCTGACGTTTGAACATATTCTCAAAGTAAGTCTGGGCTGTTGGCTGATGTTTGCAGCGGCAACGGCGGCCAAACACTATAAACTCAGCGGACGAACGTTGAAAGAATTTCGTAACGATTATACAGGTGATCTCATCGGTTTTCTTTTAATGGGAATCATTATTCACGTTTTATCTTAAAGGAGTTTTCTATGACTATCCAAAAAGCGATGCTTGGAGCTGGTTGCTTCTGGGGCGTTGAACATATTCTGAAAAAAATAGAAGGGATCACAAATACGAGTGTTGGTTATTCCGGAGGGACAGTTGCTGATCCGACTTATCCGCTCGTGTGCACTGGAAATACGGGGCATGCAGAAGTGGTATTAGTTGAATTTGATCCGGCCGTCATTTCATATGAAAAAGTACTCGATGTTTTTTTTCGTCTCCACGATCCCACAACTCTGAATCGCCAGCATGGCGATATCGGCACTCAATACCGCTCGGTCATTTTTTATTTTGATGATGAACAAAAAAGAATCGCGGAAGAGATGATCAAAAAAGTCGACGCCTCTCACGTTTTCAAAAATCCAGTAGTCACTCAAGTCGTGGCAGCAGGACCTTTTTATTCGGCGGAAGAATATCACCAGGATTACCTTGTGAAAAATCCGGACGGATACATGTGCCACATTTTAAGGAACGATTAGTATGAATGACATCCAGGCGCTCTTTGCTCTTCAGAAAAAAAACAGATGGACGGTTTCAACAACACCCGCATCAGTGAGAATTGCGAAGCTCAAGAGATTGAAGCAGGAAGTATTAAAGCGAAGAGAAGAAATCAAAGAAGCGCTCTATAAGGATTTCAAGAAACCTTATGCTGAAAGTGAATTGACAGAGATTCATACTGTTCTGGATGAAATTAATTTTGCCGTTAAACATTTAAAGGGCTGGATGAAGCCTGTGAAAGTGGGAACTCCGATTACTCTTTTTGGAGCCCGTTCGGAAATTCACTATGAAGCCAAAGGAGTGGTGCTCATTCTTGCTCCCTGGAATTATCCGTTTTCGCTTTTATTGAATCCTCTCATCGCTGCTGTGGCCGCTGGAAATTGCGCGATAGCGAGACCATCTGAGAAAACACCGCATACCGGGATCATTTTAAAAGAAATTATCAGTGCTGTTTTTTTGGAAGAAGAAGTCAGTGTCGTTATTGGTGAAATAGATCTCGCCGAGAAATTGCTTGAATTGCCTTTTGATCATATTTTTTTCACAGGTAGTACGGCCATCGGAAAAAAAATTATGGCCGCCGCTGCAAAAAACCTCACGTCTGTTACGCTTGAGCTTGGAGGTAAATCTCCTGTCATCATTGACAGCGAAGTTGATCTGGAAGAAACAGCGAAAAGACTGGTGTGGGGAAAGTTCGTCAACGGGGGACAAACGTGTGTGGCTCCTGATTATGTGTTTGTTCCTGAAAATTTGAAAAATGAATTTATTAAATTGTTCCGCCGTTTTGTTTTCAAAAGTTTTGGGGAAACCGAACTCGAGAGAGTGCGATCAAAAGATTATGCTCGTCTTATCGATAACAAATCTTTTGATCGGATCCAGAATAAAATTCAGAATGAAGAAAATCTGATTTCTGGTGAAGCACTTAAAGAAGATAATTATATTCCTCCGACTCTCATTGAGACTTCTTTAAACTCAGCGATCATGGAAGATGAAATTTTTGGACCGGTTCTTCCTCTCATTGTCTATAAAGACATTGAAGAAGTTATCGAACACATTCGAAGTAAAGATAAGCCACTTGCGCTTTATATTTTTTCAAAGCGAATGCAATTTGCAAAAGAGATCTTATCGAAAACAACTTCAGGTGGAGCTGTCGTAAATAATGTTATTTTACATCTCGCGAATCCAAATCTGCCATTCGGTGGAGTCGGGCACTCGGGAACTGGCAGTTATCACGGATACTTTGGTTACAAAGCTTTTTCTCATGAAAAATCTGTTTTGATCCAAGGAAATATGACACTTGTCAGTTTTTTCTTTCCTCCTTACTCAGAAAAGTTGAGTAAAATTGCCTTTAGGTTTCTTCGTTTCTTCGAATGAAAATGCAAAATTGTCCTTAAATTAATATTTAGTTGCGAAAAATGACAAACGTCATAATCTTGTTTTTATAACCTCAACAGAAATGGAGAAGAAATGAAACAAGCTTTATTGGTGATGACTTGCGCTTTACTCACAACAACTGCAATGGCCGCAGGCCCTTGTTCAAAAAAAATCGTAGAAGAAAAAGTAAATGACATGTGCAAACAGATTTCAGCTAAGGGTGAAGCGATTAAATCTGAATGGCCTCAATCACTTCTTTTTTCTAACTGTGGCGATAACTACATCTGGGTACAGGATACATCTGAAGAAATTAAAATGGTCATGCACCCGATTAAGCAACGTTTAATCGGCCAGCCTATCGGTAAACAACTTGATGAAAACAAATTTGCGCTTTTTGCTGAGTTTGATAAGGCCGCAAAAGCAAAACCAGCTGGTGCATGGGTTGATTACGTCTGGACAAAACCAGGTGCAGAGAAGGCCACTGCAAAAACATCATTCGTAAAAATGTGCAAGCTTCCAGATGGAACGAACTGGATTGCCGGTTCAGGTGTTTGGAAAGAAGACATTAAGTAATTTCCTTTTTTAACAGGTGATGATGTATGCAGATGATTGAAAAAATTCTCCGAGCCTCCATTAAGACAAAGCTGATGCTTTCGGTGTTGGGAATTTCCCTCATCTGCATCTTTATCACTGTGACGATCTCTTATAATAGTTCAAAAGCTTCTCTACAGGATATGGCGTTCAATCAGCTCGAAGCGATGAGTGGAATTTCGACTTCGAGAGTGACAGATCACTTTAATCGATCGAAGACTTTTACCAAACTTCTTGCGGCCGACAGATTAACAGAAGGACTTTTTCTCGCTTATGAAGGAGCTTTCTTTGGTTCTGGTTATACAATTGGGAAGGATCAGGAGTTAAAGAGTTCTTCTTTTGCCAACCTGGATAAAGTTTACGGGGAGAAGACAAGTCACCTCGTCAATTCCTACGGCCTTGCCAATTATTTTCTGGTTAATATGAATGGTCAGGTAGTTTATTCAGCCAGACCATATGAGCACGGTTATATGGCCGGTAAAAATATCACCAATGGTGAATTAAAGACTACGAAACTTGCCAGCTGTGTGGCGGATGCAAAAAAATCCGGTGGAGGGAATGTCTTCTTTGCCGATTATGAATATCTTCCTCATTTTCAAAATGCGATGACTTTTTTCTGTGTGAGTGTCTTTGCTGAATTTCCTCATTTATCTGAAGGGATTAATAAAGGGGATTTCCTTGGAGTTCTTGTCGGGGAAATTGACACTAATAAATTGACTTCTTTTCTTTCGGCGAGAGAAGGAATGGGAGAGACGGGGCAGACGTACCTGATTGGTCACGATAGTCTTCTTCGATCTGATTTTTATCTTGGGAAAGAGAAATTCAATATTAAGAACTCGCACGAAAAAAATGTAAAAATTGAAAATACAGTCATCACTGATGTGATGAAAACAAATAAGTCACAGATTGTGACGATGATAGATCCGCTGGGCGAAGAAGTATTGAGTATGGTGGCGCCTGTGACTTTTGAAGGCAATACCTGGGTTCTCGTCAGTCAGAAACAGACGAAGGAAGTTTTTGCGCCGGTGAGAGGACTTCTCTTGAAAGTTTTCGGTTACTCGATCTTGATTCTGGCAGGGGTTAGTCTGCTGGGAATTTATTTCAGTAAGATTTTATTGTCACCGATTTTGAAGGCGACAGAAACTTTGTCCGATGTTTACAGTGAATTGAATACTGATTCGAGCCATCTTTTAAAAAGTGCAGCTGTTCTCAATGATTCTTCAAAGGATCAATCTGTGAATCTGCAGACGACAGTTCAGGCTGTGCAGGAAATTTCTTCAACGATTGAGCAGAATACTTCCAATGCCCGCAATTCGGAAAATCTGGCGCAGGAGAGTTTGAAGACAGCGGAAAAGGGGCGAACTGTTATTGGCCGCATGAAAGATTCGATGGAAGAAATCAATCATGGCAATAATGAAATTCTTCAGCAAGTTGATGATAGTAATAAGCGCATTCAGGAAATTTTATCGATGATTGCTGAAATTGAAAGTAAGACACAGATGATTAACGATATTGTTTTTCAGACGAAGCTTCTTTCATTTAATGCTTCTGTGGAAGCGGCGAGAGCAGGCGAGCACGGAAAAGGATTTTCTGTCGTGGCGGAAGAAATCGGAAACTTGGCGACGTCGAGTGGGAATTCGGCCAGAGAGATTTTTGATCTGCTTTCTGAAACGATCAATAAAGTCGAATCGATTGTTCAGGATACAACAAAGAAAATTGAAGTGGCGTCTCGCTTTGGACGGGAGAAAGTTCAGTCCGGTCAGGAGACAGCAGAGGCCTGTGCAAAAGTTTTTGATGATATTGTGAATAGCTTCAATCAGGTGTCGGTGCTGGTTTCGGAAATTTCTGCGGCCTCTCATGAGCAGAATGAGGGGATGTCGGAGATAAACAAGGCGATGGTGCGACTCAACGCAGGTACCGATAAAACGACGGAAATTGCCTCAGAATCGAGTGAAGCGGCCGAAAAACTTGAATCGCGGGCGAAATTGCTGGGTGAAGTTGTCCAAAAAATCAATCTTGTCATTCACGGTTCCTGATTTCTCATGCTAAGATCTCCTCTCACAGGAGACATTCATGGAATTAGTCGTTTTAATTTTAGTTGCGTTAAACGTTGCACTGGGCGCTTTGATTTTTTTCAAGCTTGGGAAGACTGACAATACTCAGCTCAAGACTGAGCTTGCGGCAGAGCTTACAACCCAGTTAACGAATGCTTTAAGACCGATGACGGATAAGACGACAGATAAAGTGGTTCAGCTCGAAGCGATCACAATTCAGAAATTTGAAAATCAAAAAGAAATCACGAAGCTTCAGGTTTCAGAAATCATCGAAGATAAATTTAAAAAAATTGCGACCGAGCAAAACCGAACGTCTCAGGACATTATCGAGAAGTTCGGGAACTTCCAGCACGTGCTGACTCAGCAGCTCGTGGCGATGAATGAGAAGATGTCGAAAGAGCTTGTGCTCATGAATGAGAAGCTGACGAAGAGTATGCAGGACAAGTTGAATGAGATTTCAAATTCTGTCCGCGCCAATCTGGATGAAGGGTTTAAGAAAACGAATGAAACTTTTAACAGCGTTATTGAACGTCTGGCAAAGATTGATGAAGCTCAAAAGAAAATTGAATCGCTTTCAACGAACGTTGTGTCTCTTCAGGATGTTTTAACGGATAAGAAATCGAGAGGGATTTTCGGTGAAGTTCAGTTAAATCAGATTTTGAGTTCGGTCTTCGGTGAGAAAAACGATAATGTTTACCAGCTTCAATATAAACTCACTAACGGCAATATCTGTGACTCCATCTTGTTTCTTCCGGGAACAATGGGGAATATCGTTGTGGATTCAAAGTTCCCGCTGGAAAACTACCGCCGCATGATTGATCTGAATTTCAATGAAGTGGAAAAGCTTGAGCATACGAGAGAGTTTAAAAACAACGTTAAAAAACATATCGATGATATCGCCCGCAAGTATATCGTAGAAGGCGAGACGACTGATCAGGCAATTTTGTTCCTGCCAGCTGAAGCGATCTTTGCGGAGATCAATGCTTACCACCACGACATCATCGCGTACGCACAGAATAAGCGCGTATGGCTGGTGAGTCCGACAACTTTCATGGCGACGCTGACAACGATTCAGGTTGTTCTTCAAAACGTCGAGAGAAGCAAGTACACCAATATCATTCACGAAGAGTTGAAAAAACTCGGCAATGAATTTGTCCGCTATAGAGATCGTTGGGATAAGCTCGCTCAACACATCGATACCGTTTCAAAAGATGTGAAGGAAATCCACACGACAACGGAAAAGATCACGAATCGTTTTGAGTCGATTAATACGGTGAAGATGGATCATTTGATCGAAGGATAGTTGTGGATAGATTACAAGCGTACATGAGCGAATATGCAGAATCTCACCAGAATAAAACCAATATTCTGATTCACAAAATTTGTGTGCCGGCGATCATGTTTTCGGTCCTGGGAATTTTTAAAGCGCTTCCGGTGCCGGCCACATGGCCTTTATGGCTCGATTGGAGCGTGGTGCTTTTGGGATTGGCGTTTGCGTTTTACGCGAGTTTCAAGAATGTGCGTTTGTTTGTGGCGATGATCTTAATGACGTTTCCGATGGTTCTTATTCTTGAATTGTTAAGACCGAGATTTTTTCTTCTGAGTTTGTTTCTTTTTATTGTCGCCTGGATTTTTCAGTTTGTTGGTCACAAGATTGAGGGGAAGAAGCCGTCTTTTTTTAAGGATCTTCTTTTTCTTTTGGTTGGGCCTATGTGGGTGATGAAGGCCCTGGCTGATAAAATAAAGGTGAAGCTTTTTTAAACGCAGGGGAAAATGAACGATAAAGACCTGCTCTATATCCAAGTGTGTTCGACAGTATTGCGGCTCGACTACGAACGCGGTCATTTGAACTGGACATTTTCGGATGTGTCCCGCGCCTCAGGTGTTACCAGAACTCTGATCTATTATTACTTTGGAAAGGAACGCGAGATTGTTTTAAATGAAGCATATCGTTTTATGGCGATGTACCTCTTTAATACGGGAGGCGGCCAGAAAAGTGGTTCGGTTAAAGCGAGATTGAAAAAGGTTCTCGTTACTTTTGAAGAAATGCCTTTCCTCTTTCATATTTACTATTTGAAAAAAAGCGAGAAGAGCGAAGTCGGGGAAATGATCAGAAAATCTGAACTCGCGCTCCTGGATTACCTTCATTCTCTTCATCCTGAACTTTCTAAGGATCACGTGCTCAAGCTCTATCTTCTCGAGTTAGGAGCTATTGCTTTTAAACTGACACCCCACCAGGTGGATAAAATCTTCGGAAACTTTACCTGATAGCTTCATCTTTGACAGAAAAGCCACAAATCTGTCAAACAATCCGCATTGCAGTCTCATCTAGCCATGTTAAATAAAGGGCGCAGAAAGCTTTGGCTCAATTATTCGGGAGAGAGTTATGAAAAGAGCGTTACTTTTATTGATGGTGATGGCTTCAGGCGCCGTAAATGCAAAAACATGTGAGGAACTCATTCAGGCAGAAAATCCTAAGATGTCGGTTAAAAGAGTTCTTGAGTGCAAGTTGATTAAAGAACAAGTGGGGCTTGAAACAAATCACGGTAAAGTTATAAAGAATATTTTCGGCTCGCCAAAACTTTGTGTTTTTGAAACCGGTGAAAATGAATTTACAGTTCGAGCAGGCGGAGACAACGGCTTTGCATATATTTTTGGCGATCATAATGATGTCGTTACTGAAACAAATGATGATTTGTATTTAAAAATGTCTTCAATGAATTCTCACGGCGTCCGCAGCGTCTATATAACGAATGTACACAACCTCTCAACAAATAATCCTACGGCAACGTTGAAATTCTATGAGACGTTCATGCTAAAAAAAGATGTCTATTATGAGGGAGAGTTTTCTTGCTCTGCTATTCATTAGCCTGAAAAGGTGCCAGCAGACTTTGTTATGCATAAGTCTAGTGGCACCTATTAGTGGAAAATTAATAATGCCAAGGGAATTTCGAGTAATCCTTCGCGCGTTTTTCAACAAAAGAATTTCTTCCTTCAACCGCTTCCTCAGTTCCGTAAGCAAGTCGAGTCGCTTCACCAGCAAACAACTGCTGCCCGACTAAACCGTCGTCGATCATGTTGAAACCGAATTTCAGCATGCGCATAGCTGTTGGTGATTTGGAATTCATTTCGCGGGCCCATTCGAGGGCGACGTTTTCTAGTTCGCGGTGTGGGATCACGGCGTTGACCATTCCCATCTGGAAAGCTTCTTCGGCGTTGTAGTTGCGGCCGAGGAAGAAGATTTCGCGTGCGCGTTTCTGTCCTACCATTCTTGCGAGATATGCTGAACCGTATCCAGAATCGAAGCTTGCGACATCAGGATCTGTTTGTTTGAAGACGGCGTGCTCTTTTGAAGCGAGTGTCAGATCGCACACGACGTGAAGAGAATGACCTCCACCTACGGCCCAACCTGGAACTACTGCCACGACAATTTTTGGCATGAAGCGGATCATGCGCTGAACTTCCAGAATGTGAAGTCTACCCAATCTCGCCATATCGATTTTTGAAGGCTGGCCTGTGATGTTTTCATCCGCGCCTTCGTATTTGTATCCATCTTTTCCGCGAATGCGCTGATCACCACCTGAACAGAAAGCCCAGCCCGCATCTTTTGGAGATGGACCATTTCCTGTAAGGAGAACAACGCCAATATCTGCCGACACTCTCGCGTGATCTAAAGCGAGATACAATTCATCAACCGTATTAGGTCTGAAAGCATTTCTCACTTCCGGTCTGTTGATCGCAATTCTTACTGTGCCCTGATCAACCGCGCGGTGATAAGTGATGTCTTTAAATTTAAAACCTGGAACTTCAATCCATTTTTTCGGGTCAAATATTTCTGAAACCATAATGCTCTCCTTTAAAAATTATTCATTCAACCAACGGCGCTTAGGATCTTTGCGATCCACAGGCCAGGCCTTGTAATCATGTTTTTTATTCACGGCAGTCATAAGATTATGAACGACAATCTCTACATCTTCCATACTCCAGAAATCCGCATTAAAACTTTGCTCACTGGAATTCATCGCCAGGTGAGTGGAAAGCGCATACACAAGCCCACTCATTGGCGGAATGGCCACGCCAATCGTGTTTAAAACACCCTGAAGCCTCGATAAAACACTTTTTCCGCCTACCGAGTGCATTGTGATCATCACTGCGGCCGGCTTGAATAAAAAGGCCGCACCGGCCTCAAACTCCGTGCTCACTTCCAGAAACTTCTGCATCGGGCTTCCCCACGAATCCCAATACGTTCCCGTGGTGAAAATAAATCCTTCTGCCCAGAGTAGTTTTCTCTCAAGCTCATCCAACGCCGTTTCATCTTCCAGATGTAAAACATCCACATTCGCTGAGTGCGTCCCGAGAAGGCGAGTGGCTTCCTTGATCAATACTGACGTATTGCCTTTGGCCCCGCCGAGACTTCCGTTTAAAATCAAAATATTTTTCACGCCACAATCTCCTGGTGTCTTTCAAAAAAAGATTTCAATACCATTTCATCTTCACTATTAAAATCCGGTGTATTGAGTTTTTGCGAAGATCTTTTTTCTTCCTCACTCATCTGCCACCACAACTGCAATTTATCAAAATAACTTTCATCCGTTCGGGCAATGCTCGACTTGAGACATTTGAAGAGATGAATCACATACGCATTCATATCTGAGGCCACGTATTCAAATTCTTTTTTAAAGTCCGAATCTTTTTTGAGTAAGGACTTCGTTTCCTCTTTGTCGTAGATAGAATTAATCAATGAGTAAAATCCAAGCTGACCTTTAAGAGATACATCCTGAGAAAAAAATTGATCCGCATGCATGAGATCGTGAAGCACAAAACTCAAGGGATCTCGCGTTCCCAAAACAATCTTTGCGCAATTTTCTTTTTCAGTCATCACCGTAATACATCTGGTGTTCTTCACCTGCAGGCGAAGAAGCTCTCTCGATGAAGGAATATAATCCAGCATTTTTATTTTCCACTTTCCTTCATACCAATTCACCATCGCTCGGTTTACCGATTGAGGTATGCCTTTTAGTGTGAAATCAGAAAAGAGTTGGGCCCCTGATAGATCTTTTAGTTTTTCTTTTTCCCAATCAGTGAGTTCAAAGCTCGCTGGAATAATCTCTAATAATTTTTTGGCCGGAACAGCACTTGAAACCTGCTGGCGCTGCAGCCAGTTTTTTGGCGAGCGCAGGCGAAGATAGAGGAGAATATACAGCGTCGTAAAATCTGCTTCAGAAAGCTCCAGGCCTTTCATTTCAGTCAGCGCCAAGGCCAGATACGGCCTTCTCGACTCTAGAGTCTCGCTGGTCAAAAGCAATTTTTTGTAGGAGCCGTTCCTGTTTTTCATGCGTTAGGTGACATCTGGTTTGCTGAACAAATTTGCTCAAGTTTATCCCTCCCACGGCCGATAAGTCTACAGTGAAAAAGCAAACTCTTATGTTCCTATTCACCCTGATTTTTGCCTGTTCTGCGAATGGGGAAGAGGTTAATCCCGCGGAATTAACCGAGGCGATTAAAAACGTCACAGGATTAGAAAAAAAGCTGGATAAAGCGGGGACTATCGCCGCTGATTGCCAGAACTGTAAAACGATTGAGCCCGATAAAAAACTTGAACTCAAAAGTAAAACTGAAGACCTGGGAATCCCAGCTCTCTATAAAAATAATGTGGCCTATGTCTATCACTTGAAACGAACGAAAGACACACCTCTAAAGACAACGCTCAAATTCAAAAACGGGCACAGTGAATGCGCCAAAGTTTTTATGGGATCCAATCCCTACAACGGCTCGCTCATTGTGGAATGTATGTTCCGCCACACGGTGTATGAAGAAGAGGAGCTCGATCTTAATTTCAAAAAACTTCCTTTACCTGTAGATGGTGAAGAACAGATCATCGAAATAAAATTTTCAAAACCTGAAACAGGAAACAGTTTTTACACTGTGGAAGCTGAGGTCTTGAAAGGTCCTTCTGCAAAAGTGGCGAAAGACAAAAAGTTCTGGGGCTACGGTTATAATATCGACTTTATCGAGAAGCAGCCGTGAGCGATTTAAAATACAAAAACAAAATTCTCGATCTCTCGCTGCTTTTGAACCAGGCCCAAAAACCTATTCAAATTCTCGACTCAGTCAAATGGACGGAAGAGACAGAAGCCGCGATTATCAAATCCAACTTCAAAGAAATTCCCAAAATAGATTACAGCAATCGTCCTCTCAAATACGACGCTGAAAAAAAACTGCAGGAATTCAAACAGCTCAGAGTGTTGATTCAAAAAGAGCTCGGCCCACAAGATCCATTGGGACATATTCTCACCCGCAACTGCACTCAGTACGAAGATGTTGTCCGCATGTTGATGGTCAGAGGAAAGCCTGAGTTTTACGACTACTCTAAAAAACTTTATGGCTCTCCCACGGAAATCATGGGCGATGGTAAAACGAAATTGTCTGATCTCGCGCGAACGATGGCCAACTCTCTCAACTCACTTCACGAAACAAAGATGGGGGAGAATTTTGAAAAAACGCTCACTGCCCAGATGGTCGTGGAGCAATTGCAGACGCGATTGGGAAATTATTTTAAAGACGAAAATATCAAAATTAAAATTGCTGACGGAATTGTCTCTGATGCTTCCGCCGGTGCTGATTACATTAAAATCAAAAACGGGATGATGTTTTCTACCCGCGATGTGCACACGTTTGAAGTTCACGAGGGCTGGGTTCATTTAGGAACAACGATCAACGGACAAAATCAACCTTACGCCAAATGGCTGGCCAAAGGTCCACCGTGTTCAACAGTCACCCAAGAAGGCCTCGCTGTCATCATGGAACTTTTCAACTTCGCTCTTTTTCCAAGCAGAGCGAAGCGCTTGAATGATCGCCTTATCGCCTGTCAGATGGCCGAAGACGGAGCAAACCTCATTGAGGTCATCAACTTCTATCGCGAAAAAGGACAGACGGAAATTCAGGCGATGAGAAACGCCGGACGCATTTTCAGAGGCGCAAGCCTCGAAGGCGGATCTCCTTTCACTAAGGACATCGCTTACTTGAAAGGCTTCGTTGAAATTTATAATTTTATCCGTTCGACTATTCAGGAAGGGCGCGTAGATCTCATTCCTTTTCTCTTTGCCGGAAAAGCAACGCTGGAAGATCTTCCTGTACTTGAACAATACCACCGCGAAGGTGTCATCGCTCTTCCGAAATACTTGCCGCCTCAGATCCGCGATTTAAATGGTCTTGCCGTCTGGATGGCGTTCTCAAACTTCCTGGAACGCATGAAGATCGAAGACATCATCAGCGAAAATCAAAAAGACAAAAAGAAATTAAAAGCTGTCGCTTAAGCTGGTGGAGGTGTTGTCTCGTGAACACCCGGAGCATTCTTGAATTTTTCAAGAAACTGTTTGTGTTCAGGAAAGTCAGAAAGATCAAGAATCCCTCTATATTCCCCCCAGTAAAGATAAGAATAAAGACTCATCGTCACGAAATTCCAGTGCGACGAATTTTTTTGATCAAGGGTTTTTACCCACGGTGTAAGCCAGTTGAGGATGAGAGGAACTCTTTCTTTTTGTCTCTCAATGTACGTATTGCCGGCATTCAAATCAAGACCGCCTCTTCTGAGAGAAAAAAGATTGATGGATGTATCCATGGCCGCATCAATGGCCGACAGAATATTTTCTTCTTCAATGGTGAGTGCTTTCAGATTATGTTTCTTCGTCAGATAATTATAGATCACACGTGAATCAAAAATTTTTGTTTCGCCATCAATGAGAATTGGAATCTGATTGATCGGGTTGATTGACTTCAGGTATTCGCCGTCTTTTTTCTCGAGGTAATTAATTGATTCAAGTTTATAAGTGCCAAGACTGAAAAGAAGCAGACGCATTTTGCGCACGTAGGGTGAAGTAAATGAGCCAATCAAAGTATAATTCATAATCAATTCCCGTTAATTGTATGATAAGATCTTACTATGAAATGCCACTACTTTCAAAGCGCACACTGCCGTTCCTGCACTCTTTTAGATAAAAGTTATGAGCAGACGCTTGCTTTTAAAAAAGAGCATCTGGAGAGTCTGTTTCCGGCATTTCGCGAGAAGATTACTTCACTTTATGGCGTGAGCTACGCTGCTGGTTCACGGAATAAGGCCAAGCTCGCTGTCTTTGATCGCGGCGAAGAACTGACCTTCGGCCTGATTGATCAGCATGGGCAAGCCGTTGAACTTGAAAACTGTCCTTTGCATGATTCCAGGCTCAACAATCTTCTTCCTGCCCTGAAAACATTTTTAAAAGAGGCACTCGTTCCCGCCTACAATATTCAGACGAAGAAGGGCGAAATCAAATATATCCTTCTCTCCAGCAGTGAAGATGACATCCTTTGCAGGTTTGTCCTCCGCTCTAAAGAATCTCTCGACCGCATCAGAAAACTTGTTCCTGAGTTTCAAAAGGCCAATCCGTCGGTCAAAGTTATCACTGCCAATATACAGCCTGTTCACGCTGCCATCCTCGAAGGCGATGAAGAGATCGTTCTGACAGAACAGAAAGCGATCTGGCATAAGTTCGACGAATTCGATCTTGCTTTAGGAGCAAGAAGTTTTTTTCAAGTGACACCGGAAATGGCGAGAAAACTTTACGGCGCTTTATCTGAAAAAATCGCCAGCGATAAACCTGCAAGTTTGATTGATCTCTATTGCGGAGTCGGGGCATTTTCATTTTATTCTTCGAGGTTCTGTTCGAAAATCACAGGCGTAGAAATTTCAATAGAAGCGATTGAATGTGCAAAAATGTCCATTGAGCGCAATGGAAAAGAAATAGAATTTCATTCCCTCGATGTGGAAAAATATCTCATAGAAACGACAGATCTTTATGAAGCCGTGCTGGTAAATCCTCCGAGAAGAGGTCTCAATTCCACGATCATCAAAAGCCTTTTAAAAATGAATCCTGCTTTTATTTATTATTCGAGCTGTAACGCCGTGACCATGCAAAGAGATTTTGATGAACTTAAATCACACTATGAAATTGTCGATCTGAAGATCTTTGATATGTTCCCGTTTACCGAGCACTATGAAACGCTTATGTGCTTAGTCCGAAAATAGTTTCGCTCGCCTTGAAAAATCTCGCAAAATTTCCTGAACCGTATTCTTCTTTAATATTGCCGAGGAAGTCGCGCAATCGTTCGCAGTCAAAATCATTTCTGATCAGGTTGAACGTAATTTCCTCAGACAGAATGAACAGACATCCCAGAGGCGAAATCGAAAATGAATTTAATTTTTTAGGGTAGCCGTTTCCACCTGGTCTTTCGTGATGCTCGAGAATGATTTTTGCAGTGTCATCAAAAAGCTCCGTTCCTTTTGGCAGAAAAGAAGCGGCAATCACAGGATGGTTGAAAAGATGATCCGGGTGTTTTGCACTTTCAAGTGGAAGACAGTCTTCTGAGGCATCCGTTTCAAACAGAGCAAAATCGTGAAAGAAAGAAGCTGTGCAGATCTTTTTCATCGTGTTCTGAAAGTTCAAACCTGCTTCGTGACAGAGGCCTGAAGCAATATACATGATGAGCAAAGAGTGTCCTACGGCAAACCCCTGAAGGCTGCAATAGCTTCTGAAGCGCTCCTTTGATTCGTCATCGTTGAGTATCTCGCGAACTGTTTCGCCGATAAGTTCGTTCGTGTATTGAATATTAAAATCGGGAATACCAATTTCATTCAATCCTTCAAAGCACACTTTGAAAGGCAATCCGCCGAATTCTATGCTGGATTCTCTTTTTTTATTCGCCAGAAGTTTTTCCTGCAAATGCGCAAAGGCGTCCCTCATTAGAGACGTGAAGTAGCGCTTATCGACATAAACAGTCTCAAGGCCCTTATCGAGGTAATGCATCAGCAAATCTTTTTCAGGTGCATCGACATCATTTGCATCAATAATTTTTGTGAATTTATCCTGCGCCAATTTGATATAAACTTCAGCGGCAGAAGTCGTGTAGAGAATGTAGTGGCGCAGATTAACCTTGATGAATTTGTCCTGCTCAGTATTTAGCGGCGCATTTGTTTTCGGAAAAATCTTTCTCACAGTCGCAAGCAGCTCTTCTTCATCAAAAGGCTTGCCGAGAAATTTATTGGCTGGATTAACTTGATAAAAATCAGAGAACTCTGCAAAGTCCTGCAGAAAACCACCTGAGAATAAAATGAATGGGGTATTGTGCAAGGTCTTATTGTAGAGAAAAACCTTTCCGCCATTGGCTTCGGGCATTTTGTAATCAGAAAGTATCAGATCAAACGGGCCCTGATTCTTGATCAACTCAATGGCCTCGTTTCCATTCTCTGCTCTGAAAAAATCACAATTGAACTCCGACTCGAGAATCATCGAGTAAATTTCCTGGAGCATTGGTTCATCGTCAGCAATAAGAACTTTTATTTTATTCATATCTCTTCTTCACTTTGTACTTCAAGGTTAGCTCGAAAGGATTTATAGTAAACTGAATTAAACCTATAGAATGCTGGAAAAATAACATGGACAATTTACTCAACTATTCTCTTGGCAACGATCCAATAAAGAGCTTTTCGGAATGGTTCGATGCTGCTTCTCTAGTAGAACAGAATGCACCGGCAATGTCAGTGGCCACTTTCGATTTTGAGCACAATCGCCCGGTGACACGCGTTCTTTTATACAAAGGGTTGCAGAATCATTGCCTGACGTTTTATACGAATTACCTTAGCCACAAATCAAAAGATCTTGAACACAATCCGGAAGTCTGCCTGAATTTTTACTGGCATGTTTCAGGAAGACAAGTGAGAGTTCAAGGTAAGGTCACTAAAATGTCTCATGCGGACTCTGAAAAATATTTTCATTCCCGCGACAGAGACAGCCAGATAGCTTCTTATATTTCTACCCAAAGTTCTACCATTGAAAACAAACAGGCCTTGATGGACAAATTTGAAAAAACCAAAAAAGAATTCGAAGGAAAAACGATTCCCTGCCCTGAACACTGGGGCGGTTATCTTGTGAAACCTTATGAATTTGAATTTTTTCTCTATGGGGCCAACAGAATCAACGACCGTTTTCTCTATCAACTAAAAAATAACAAGTGGGAAGTCACAAGACTTCAACCCTAGTAAAAAAGGATTGCGCAGGATGCTCATGAAAAACTTTACAATTGATCCGGAACTCGAAAAAAACTCTTATTTTATCACGGACCTCGAACTCTCAAAGGTCTATATAAAAAACGATAAAGAAAATCCCTGGTTTGTTCTCATTCCAAAGAAAATGCACGCGACTGAATTAATGGATCTCACTCACGAAGAGCAATGCATTCTGATGGAAGAGATTACGATGGTGTCCGATTTTTTGAAGAATTTTTACAAGCCGTCGAAGCTGAATGTCGGGGCCCTTGGCAATATGGTCAGACAACTTCACATTCATGTAATTGCCCGTTATGAAAATGATCGGGCGTGGCCCCAGGCTTTGTGGGGAACGACGCCCTCTCAGATTTTTGAAGAAGTCGAACTTGAGAATATCAGGTCAAACTTTCAAGATTTCATTGAGTAATTTCTACGCCACTTTTTGATCTTCTGATTGATCAGCTTGTTCATGGTCTTGCAGCTCGTCTTTTACGCTGTCAATGTACAAGTTGATCGATGCAGGAACTTCCTGGAAAAAGTCATCATCGCGGAAGTAGATTTTATTAAGCGGCTGATTGCCTGCAGCTGCTTCCGTGAAATATCTCTGCAATCTGTACAGAGGTCCTGCAATTTTGTGAGAGTAGAAAAGTCCCCAAATAATGGCCACGCCTGAGATACTTGCGGCCACACCCACGAATACCTTTGTCATAAATCTTTTTTGCTCGTGAATCATCAGGAAAAACGGATGGTCTGGAGGAAGGTGAAGGGCCTGCCCTTTCGTCATATAAGAATGAAAAAAGTAATCATTGGCCAGATAGATGATCGACATTGAAACGATAGAGATAAGAAGCAGAGAAGCAATGAACTGCACTTGGAAATCAGTGTTGATCAAAAACTTTTTCTCTCTTAAAAGTAAACTTACAATCGGTGCTCTTTTTTTGATTTGTGACATAGGTCCCTCGTAATTATTATTTCTTTCGTTGTTGTTTTTATTCCAAATTTTACTGCTGGCTGGCCCCATAAACCATTTCCTCTTTTTCCTGTTCGTTGTAATTCATTTCGATCAGTTTAGATTCCATGCTGGCCTGGCCAATAGTTGGATCATCAATAAAGTCATCTTTTTCTTTTGGTTTCTTTTTTACTGAGGCGATTGTTCTACCTGTGTCGTTACCGGCTTTGTAAGCATGAATTCTTTCCTTGAATGCATCTTCTTTGATCAATTCAGTAATGTAGTTAATTTCTTCAGGATTTAAACCATTTTCAGCAAGATTTTTGATCATGTTGATTTCAGCGTAAGTGTAGTTTTCCTGCATCATCAGATAATAGATGAATTTCGGATCCCATTTCTCAGTGTTCGACACTTCAACTTTCATTTTGTTTTTCAATTCAACAATTTCATCCTGAAGACGTTTTGTGTCTTTGATTGAACTGTTGCGATCGTTGAAGCTCTGTTCAAGCAAAGCTTGTTTTTCTTTCAGGCTTTCTTTGTTGTCGAAAACTTTTTTCGCAACCTGAATCTGATTTTTTGTATCGTTGTCAATTTCAGCATTGTCTTCATTGATAACGCTGCCGATTTTGTCGAGTTCGCGACGTTTTTTCGGCGTGAGGAGAGTGTCTTTTTCATCAGCGGCAACTTTCATTTTTTGCGCCGGAGATGATGGCAACGTTTCCTGATCCTGCGCGATTTGTTCAGCATCGTTTCGCAGGTAACTGTAAACGCCCCACAGAACCAGAAAGCTGGCAAAGGCCATAATGGAGAGTGTTCTCATATGATTTTTTCTTTTTGGTTAATGAGTGATTTTGTCTCAACGGCTGACGTGCTACTGACAAAACCTCAGTTGATTTGAATCTATTTTAAAGAAATAGCGGGTGGGCTCAACAGGCGATTGCGGAAAAAGCCAATACTGAAAATTTCTGGGAAGTTAGAGGCGATTTTTCGTGATTTTTATTGGTTTGGAGAAAGTGGCAAAAGTGGCAAAAAAAAAAGGCAAGAGACTTTTTGACGGTCTCTTGCCTTCGTAGTTTCAGGTAGTTTATTTTTCAGAGGGCACAGATGCAGGAACGCGGCCGCCAGTGACTTCTTTGTGTTCTCCACCACGGGCCATTTCCACTTGTTTTAACTGAATGAAGGCAATCTGATCTTCAGACTTTCTAAGTTCAGCAGCAAGTTCTGTATTCAGCTTAATAAGCTTCTTCATATCTTCAGAAGGCTTAATCTTTTCAATTTGTCTTTGGTACTCGAGCATCGTTTTCGTTTTATAGGCAAGCTCTTTTTTGAGCGACATCATTTCATCACTGTAGCGGTCTTTCATTGCTTCTTCGATTTTTTCCTGAGCAAGTGATTTTTCGATCAAACGATCTTTGGTTTTTCTCAATTCAGTTTCAAGAAATGTGATCTTATCTTCATAAGACTTTTGCTGATGCTCAAGAAGCTTCGTCAGATACGTAACTTTCATCTGCTCATTAAAAGCATTCTCTTTGTAGTCTTCATTTAATTTCTTAATATAGTTGTCTTCAAATGGAGCGAGATCTTTCGCCATAAGAGTAGAGAATGTTGAAGCAAAAAGAATGGTTGCGCTTAAAAACAGTTTCATATTTTCATCCCTTAAATGAGTGAGCCTATGATTTTTATCGGCGCGCTTAGGGGCAATCTTTAGCAAAAAGATCGGTTAAAAAAGAAAAGGCCCGGAATTGCTTCCGGGCCTTATAATTATCGCTATTTACTCAATCCAAATGGTGATTATAAACTCTCTGGTCTCGCATCCCATTCAGTTGATTTCTCACCTTTATGAGTGACTGGAAGGATTCTGTTCGCGCTGTCCAGAACAAGCATTTTTAAAGTCTGCATGTCTTTTTCTGAACATGTTTGATCATCACAAGACTTCGCCATTTCGGCCATCATTAAAGCACCGACAGTGTATGGTCCGTTTAAGTTTTCATCACACGCTGGCTGTCCTTCATAATCGTGCCCGACAGGACAAATTGTATGCATGAAACCAAGTGATTTCCCGTTTCCATCACTGTGTCTAGCTTCGTGGAAAAATGTCCCTAATCTGAAAATGCTGTTGGCAAGTGCGCCTTCATTGTTTCTATCTACTGTCAGTTCCGGAGCAAACAGGCCTTCTCCGATCTGGATGATACCTGCTCTTGGAGAAGTCACGGCAACTCTTTCTGATTTACGAAGGAAGCCTCTTGAAACTTTCATACCGTAAACTTGTCTTTCATTTTTTCCACCCAGGTAAAGGGCAGAACCGATATTCGACATGACAGTGAATCCTTCTTCAGCATTCACGCCGTCCTGAATCTCAACGAAATTTTTTTGAATTTCTCTGTCCATTGAGTAAGGAATGATGTCCGCATTAGGGAAATCGACATCTTTTCTCTCTACGAAAATAACTCTTTTTACCAGTAAGTTAAAAACCGAAAGAGCATTTTCTGAAATGATATAATTCACACGTTGATTGAGCCAGTCAGTCGCTGAAGCTGCATTCAATGAAAAGAGATTCATCGTTTTAAGTGTGGCTGGGTTTGCTTTTCCGGCAAATTTAAAATTCTCGATGACGTTCAAGTCTCTTTCAATTTTATGTCTCAATTCAGGCTTGATTGTTTTGGCCAGCATGATGTCTGAAGCCTGGGCTACGCTTGTCATTGTCGAAAGAGCGATTACTGTTGAAAGAACGGCGTTTTTCATCGGAAGTCCTCGGGGTTAAAGCTTTCCTCTTTATAACATACCTGACCAATATCATCCGACAATAGTCGCAGGATCGGTAAACTTTACATTGGAAACTCGAAGAGGGTTGGGCTAGGATTACCTGTATGAAATTTTTACTTGGTTTAGGGTTTGCGGCCGTCATCCTTTCAGGGAGCGCCCAGGCATCAGCTCCTGATTGGTTTTCTGATTTCGAGAAAACGGTAAGCGGCTGTGACCAGATGGAACTGTGTGTGGCCGGAGAAGGTGGCACTCTGAACGAAGCTCTTGGAATGGGCAGAACAGAAGTGGCCAAATTTTTTCAGACACGGATAGAATCAAGATCGCAGATCTCTGTCACCAGCTTGCAAAAAGGTCTTCCCGTCAACGCCAGCGTGGATGAATGGACCAATAAATCCCTCAGTGAAGAAACCAACGAAATTTTAAGCGGCCTTGAAATAAAAAAACAGCAGGAAAAAGACGGACGCTATTACGTCGTCATGGGTCTTAATAAAGCAACGGCCTCCAAAGAAATCCGTCAGCGTATTGAAGAGCTCGATCAAATAAATGCTAAAGCGTTTGAGCTCAATTCGCGTTTTTCCTATCCAAAAATAATAAATAACCTTTCACTTATCGAAGCACTCATCAACCGCCATCGTTTGATTTCAGCTGCTCCAGTTGTTTTAAAAGTAACTCAAGAAGCGGTCTTGCAAAAAATGAATCATCTGAAACCGATGAAACTTTCGATGGTGACGAAAGGTAAGAAATTACCTGCGAAACTTTCGCATACTCTGATCGATCTTCTCTCTCCTTTAAGAATTGTTCTTGTCCCGGTGAAGTCGGGACCTAAGTACACTCTCATTTCCGAAGTACTCGTTGAAGATCAGTATTTCAAAGTTGAAGGCTTTAAAAAGCTCAATGTAAATTTGAGAGTTGAACTTCAGAACGCCGGGAAAACAACGCTCGGAAAAATTTCTGCACTTTCAGAGCAAGTAGCCCGCACCAATGAGCAGGCCGTTGAAAAAGCAGCTCCGGAACTCAAAAGCTATTTAATGGAACATTTAGACGAATTATCAACTTTAAAAATGGAAGACTGATTACAGGAGAAATTTCTTATGAAAAAGATTCTTGCCGGCGTTTGCATTCTCTCTTTGACAGGACTAGTGGCCTGCTCAAGCTCAAAGAAAGCGGTAGTGACTGAAAGACCAGTGGAAGATGTAAAGAACACGGAAATCAAAAAGGAATACGAAGTGCGTGATGCCAGCTCAAACTTCCGTCCGGGATGGATTGAAGATGCAGAAGTCTGGGCAAAGCAAAATGAAAAAGACACAGACAAGACTCGTTTCTTTTCTTACGAGTCTGAACCAAAGGTCACAAGAGGCGTCGCTTGCGATATCGCTAAGGCCAACGTCCGCACAGATATTGCTTCAGAAATCACAACGTTCATTGAAAAAACTCTCGGTACAACTCAGGAAGGAAATGCTTCTGTCGATATGAACAATCCAAAGCTTGCTCCGTTAAAAGAGTATATGGAAAACACGATGGCGGAAAAAATCCAGTCGATGATCCACGGAGCTGCAGTTGTGAAAACTTACTGGGAGCAAAGAGAATTCAAGAAAAGTCTTGGAGCTAAAGAAGATTTCAAAGCATACACATGTGCTGTCCTCATCAGAATGGATGCTGATCGTTTGAAAAAATCAGTGGAAGAAGCAGCAAGTTTTGTTGTGAAAAAAGTAGATGATCCTGAAGCAAAAGAAAACGTGAAGAAAGCACTTCAAAATGTTTCTGATAATTTTATTAAATCAAGAAAAGGCGAAATCTAAGGAGCTCATATGAAAACGATCGTAATGATGGCCGCACTTTTTTCTCTCGTAAGCTGCGGTTCTTTTAAAGCAGAAAGAGTAGACAACAAAACGTCAGATGAAAAAGCATTGAAAATCACTGATCAATGGCTTCAAGCAGATACTGAACAGGTCATCAGAGAAGTGATGAAAGAAATGAATGAACACAAAGGTCTTCGCCGTTACATGATGGAGAACGGAAAGAATTTAAAAATGTTCGTTGGTGAAGTTCAAAATTTAACAAGCGAAGCTTATTTTCCGATCAACGATCTCAATGATGAACTTTTGAATGAAATCTCAAAAGAAGGAAATTTCACTCTGGTCGATGCAGCTGCCCGCGAGCATATTTTAAAAGAAATCACGTACCAGAATGACGGGATGGTAGATGCGAAAACGGCAAAGAAAGTCGGAAAGCAGACAGGTGCTGATCTCATGATTTTCGGAAATGTTTACATGAAACCGGAAACTCGCGACGGAAAAACAATCAAGCAATATTCTGTCAACATGCGCATCACTGATATTGAAAAAGGAACTGAAATTTTCCGTACCCGTACGAAGCTTTCAAAGTACTCAGAACAAAAGAGCATGGGCTGGTAATTGTTTTTCGTGAAAAAAAATCTAGTTATTATTTCAAGTCTGATTCTTCTCGGCTGCTCTACGGGCGGCCGCGAAGACAGGCATGAACTTAGAAACTTCTATGCGACAGGTGCTTACGATCAAGGCCTGGAGTTTCTTGAAAAATCCAAATACTATCAGGATAAAAACGAACGCCTTCTCAAGTTGATGGAGAAGGGGATGCTTCTTCACTCCAAAGGGGATTATGAAAAATCGTCCTTGGTTTTTCATGAGGCCCGTTCTGTTTCCAATGAACTCTATACAACCAGTATTTCAAAGAAGGCCGAAAAATCTTTACTGAATGACACGTACGATGTTTTTTATGGCGAGATTTACGAGCGTTCACTTCTGCATTTTTATCTTTCTCTCAATGCGATTCTCAATTATCAGAAAACCGGAAAGCGCGATGATCTTTTTAAAGCGCGCGCCGAAGTTCTGGCCTGGGACAGTTTCCTTTCTTCAATTAAAGAAGATCGTCTGGGAAAGAGCGTTTACAAGAATGATTTGTTGTTAAAAATGTACGGCGCCAAAATTCACGAGATGATCGGAACAAGAGAAGACCACAATATCGCGCTTCAACTTTACAAAGATGCCAAAGATATTCTTCTCAAGAATTACAATACCTATCCCTCTTTTAATACACATTACAAAGATTTCAAGAAAGACTTCGATAAACTGGCTTCCCTGCCGATCGAAGAAGTGAAAAAAAAATATATTGCTGAATCAGAGCTGCAAAAAAATCTGAAAGAGACAATCGATCAGAACATTGCCCGCCTTTCTCAAAAAGCAAAAAAGAAGACGGTGAAAGATATCAAGACGCCAGTCACTCTCATATTTGAAAAAGGTTTGATTGCTGAAAAAGTCGCAGACAAAAGTTTTTACAGCCTGGATTTTTTATCCAAAGAACCTTTGATTGCATTGTTTGCTGCTGACGTTCTGGGGCTATTGCCTTCGCCTAATTCCTATAATCCTGGCGGAGCCTATATGGGGATTATTGTGGCCTCGGCCGCTCTGAAAAATATCGGGATTGGTTTTGAACTTCCTAAAGTTATCAATATTGACCCGCCTAAAAAACTTTCTCTGGTGGTGCTGGACAAGGACAACAAAGAGGTTTTAACGAAAGAAATCCCGCTGATCAATCCGATGGGGGATATAGCTGAGGAAGCTGTTTTTGAAAGTTCGGCGTGGACATACACGCGCACAGGATTTCGTCTGGCCACAAAACACGCAACGGCCATAGTGGCTTCATTTGCCACTTATAAAGCTTTAGGCGGCGGAAACAGGGGCGCCAATAATAATGACTTCCTTGCCCGCAATGCGGCCGTTTTACAATACATTGGTGCTGCCAAGGCCATTGAAGAATCCGAGAAGGCCGACACCCGCTTTTGGTCAACTTTACCCAATGAAATAAGACTTGTTGACCTCGACATCAATCCCGGGTTGTATCATCTGGAAATCCGTCAAAGCCCGACTGAAAAAATCACCCTTGGGGATGTAGAAGTTCCCGCCCAGGATTCTCCTCTTTTGGTTAACATACGTAAAAATTAAGCCGATAGGTTTCAAATGAAAATGAAACCAAATCAACTAATTCTCCTTTCCGCTTTATCTGCGGTTTTATTATTTAACTCGTGCGCAACACCCGTTCCACATCATTACGGAAGGGCGGTCGCCAATTCACAGCTTGAAAGTATTTTTGAAGAATTCAAGTCGAGTTACGACAATCAATTAAGTGCTGAACGCAAATCAGAAATCAGGACTGTTCAGGAAAACCTGGTGAAGTATCTGATTGAGGCCACGCATTCAGAGAATGAAAGAAAAATAAAAATTTATAATCAAGCTACAGAATATTTCAACAAAGTTTATCCGCTCATTCTGCAAAACATCCGCAATGAAAAGAGTGGAGTGAATAAATTTGCTCCGATTGCCAAAGCGCCGCTATGGACATTGAAGGATGAACTGGATTACCTGAACAAGTCAGTGAAAGATCTGCCATCTCCAAAAGTTCAGATTGATTTAGTTGAAGGGATGAAACTTCTTGCGCCATTTTACAAAAATCTCGCAGCTGAAAATAAAGCAGCAGCTCAGGCAAAGTATGATGAAGCTGCCCTGAAAATCCTGGGCGATAAAATAGATCTTCAACCTGGCTATAAAGAGCTAGAGGACATTCTGGATTTCAACGGAAGCGATGAAGACCGCATTTTGAAAATGGTTTCGCTCGTGGAATCAAAACTTGAGAAACATGAAGAATCCATTCGCCATATCGGAACAGAAATCGCTAAATCTGGTCAGGTCGATTTAAAAAATCCTCAGATCAGAATGGTTGTGAAGTTCATGGATTACTACTTCACAAAACTTCCCGATGATGTCATCAAAACGATAATGTCTGAGATGGTTACCGGTGGACCAAAGTTCACAGAAGAAACTGTACTGAAAGTCATTTTTCAAAACACGGGGCCTGGTCTTGGAAAAGTGTTGCAACAAATCGGTAAAGAAAAAGGAATGGGAGAAAAATTCTCTCAGTTGATGGGAATTCTCGAGTCTTCCGGAAAACCTGTGCCGATTCACCTGGTAAACAATGTTGTTCTTACTGACAAAGGTGGATTTGAAATCAAATCCATTGTCGAAAAACCACTTGGGACTGGAACGATCGCTCAGGTTAACAAGGCCGTTCTGGTTGAAGAGGGAATTGAAAAAGAAGTGGCCCTGCGTTTTTTAAAACCAGGTGTCGCAAAAAGATGTAAAGAAGATGTGACAATTTTAAGACGTTTTGTTCCAGACAGTGAAGCTCTTTTGAAGGCCGAAGGTTTTCAGGACATGAAAGTTTTTACAACATTAATTGATAGTGTTGAAAAATTTCTTGATGAAGAAGTCGATCTGTCGATTGCGGTTGAAAGACAAAAAACGGCCAATGAAATTTATAACCGCGCCGTAAAGGTCAGTGCAAATCAAAATTATAAGATGCTTGAGATGAAAGTTCCTGCCGTGTATCTACCACCACATGGGAAATCGAATCTTCATATTCAGGAATTTGCCAGCGGGGGAGTCAAGTTCAATGACCTTGAAGACAATGCTGCCAAAAAAATTGTGGCCGAAGAAATGCTTCGTATGTGGTTTGAAGAAGCGCTCTTTAGAAGTGGTTTCTTAAACGCCGATCTTCACCAGGGAAATTTCAGAGTTGTTCTTGTTGAAGAAGATAACAAAATAAAAATTCTCTTATATGACTTTGGTCTTTCAAGCACGCTTTCCAAAGAAGATCAGCGCGCCTTTATCCTTGTCGGGGCCGGAGCTTTCCAGAATTCACCTGTGACTATTGCCGACGGTCTGATGGCCTCAATGAACTCGACAGACAAGGCCCTCAAGGCGAGATTGCTTAAAGACATTGAAGAAGAGATGAAGAGAAGCCCGAAAAAACCTGCGGAAGCCTGGGTTGCCTGGTGTGTTCAAAAAAATTATTTTGTTTCAGATAAACTCGGAGCGTTTGCAAGAGGATCACTTCTTTTAAAACAATTGCCTGAGTCCATTGGTGAAACAACCATGTTCAAAGATGTAATTGTGAAATCGGCCGTGAAAAATTTAGCACACGCGATTGCCGACCGCGATTATCAATATCCACTCACGAAAATTGATATGCTCAAGCTCGGTTACCAGCAGGTAAAGAGCACGTGTGTAAATCTCATTAAATCTTTTTTTAAAAAATAGTCCAGAGACTGCTTATAAAGCAGTCTCTGTTACTGTTTCGACCTGAGCGGCCGGCTTAGAATTGTATTTGATAAGAGCAAAAACAAGAATCAAAGTCAGTGCCTGGGCAAGAATCGTCTGATAAGTCGGGAAGAGCCCGATAGTATCAAATCGAAGATTAAGCGGCATAGAAGTCGAACCTAAAATTCCAGCTTCCTGAAGTGAGTGAACTGCTTTTCCGGCAAGGATGAAAGCAAGGAAACTTGTCAGGACTGAAGAGACTTTGAAAAGCTCACGCACTGGAATTTTCTTAGAGTACTTAAGCGCAACAAACGAGAAAGCAAAGATCAGACCAAGGGCCGCAACCAGACCTAAACCGATTGCACTTTTTCCGTCTGCATTCGTCTGGAACCAGAGTGCTCTGATGAAAAGAACAGTTTCGAAAGCTTCTCTGAAAACAGAGATGAAAGAAATACTTGCAAGGGCCCACAGGTTTTTATTATCGAGAGCGCCTTGAACTTTTTCATGGATAAATTTTTTCCAACGGCCGATTTCAGTTTGTCTGTGTAGCCAGAAACCAAAGTAAAGAAGGATGACGACAGCAAGAGATGAAGTTACAGCTTCCATTACTTCACGGCTAGCTCCACTCATCTTCATCAGAAATCCAGAAAGGAACCAGGCTACAAAGCCTAATCCAAGGGCCGAACTCCATCCAGCGTGAACATAAAGAGCGGCCTTTCTATTGCCGAAAGCTTTAATGACTGACAGGAGAGTGAGGACGATAAGGACAGCTTCAAACCCTTCGCGCAGAATAATCGCGAAAGCACCAGAGAACGCTACACCGAAGCTCAGTTCTTTGGCCTGAATTGAAGATTCAACTTCACCAAAAACAAGTTTCGTTGCTGCAATTTGCGCTTCCAGGGCCTGTGAAGTTCCTTTTTCATCTTCAATCAAGCGTCTGACTTTGTTCATTTCAGTTTCAATTTTAATAACAAGCTCAGGATCGTTTGCCTTGATCATTGGTTCGATCGGCTCAATTCCTTCAAGGTAAGAACGAAGCGCAAGTGTTTTTGCTTCTTCTCTTCCTGCTGCTGTATTCTTGTTGTAAGAGCGAAGAGAATCATCAAGTAAGTCTTTGGCTTTTCCGATGTAATCGCCGCCAGTAGGGTTGTTGTCTTTAGTTCTGAGGACGGCCACTGCAAGAGTTTTTTCTTTATCTTCTTTTGCTGTCGTCATTTTCGCCTGAAGTTCTGTATCAGAAAGCTGAGCAGCTTCTTCCAGCGTAATAGTTCCAACAGCAGATTGTGCTGTTGCAAGTCCTGTCGAATTTAATTTTTCTTCATGTCTCATCGCCATCAGATAAAAAGAAAGATCCCAGACTTCTTTATCAGTGAAGTTAGTCCACGAGGCCATCCCTGTTCCGGGAACTCCAAGACGAATGGTATTGTAGCAATGGAAAGCTGAGATTTGTGACATACGCTCAGGTTCATGAAAGTTTGCCGGTGCAGGATCCATTCCTTTTCCTGAAGCGCCATCACCGCGTCCTTCAGCTCCGTGACAAGCGACACAGTTTTGTTGGAACAATTTTTTTCCGTTAGTGATTGATGGCCACGATTCCGGAGCGAGAGCTACTTTCGCTACCGTGATCATATCTTTTTGAATATCGCGTGCCATGAGAGCAACGTCTTTAGCGTCCGCTTTTGTCTCGATGAGCTTTTTTAATTTATTAATTTTTTCAGAAACAACTTGGTTTGATTTTACTTCAGGTAGAGCAGCAGCAATTTCACTGACCTTGTGAGCGAATTCAATTTGCTCATCGTACTCTGATGGAGAAACAACTTTTCCATTCTGAACTGCTCCGCCGTAATCATGGGCCAGGTAATCCAAAAGGTGAATAATGAAGCGAGGAGTTTTGTCGTCAGCAGCCGTTGTATTGGTGTTGGCGAAAGTTGATGTCATGGAAACAAGGAGGGTGAAGATTAAAATAAATTTTTTCATGTGTAGTATGACTCTGTTTAAGTAGACCTTATTTAATTAACTATTTACTACAAAAGTTTGAATAGTCAAACAACTTATTTGACAGGTTGTAAAAAAAACAACTGCTGATAGAATAATTTCATGAGTTTAAAAGAGAAGCCGAACCCAACGATTCTGATTGTCGACGATGATCCTAATATCTTGGAATTGCTGCAGGAAAGTCTGGAAGACTTGTCTTTTAAAGTAGTTAAAGCGACTCAAGGCATTGAGGCCCTAAAAGTTGTCAGGACCCAGAATGTGGACTGCCTCATCACCGATATTTCCATGCCTGAAATGGATGGCCCGGAGCTGATTCGCACGCTTCATAATGAAGGCCGACACATTCCTTTTTTCTTAATTACCGCTTATCAGGATTATCCTCGCGAGAATCTCAATCTCTATAAACCGCGCGCGATTATTTTTAAGCCGTTTGATTTTGAAGAGCTCGCTCTTCTCGTCAAGAATCACATGATGAGATTATAGAATTATTTCCAGAAGTCAGCGTGGTAATCAAAGCGTGCTGATTTTTTTACTTCCTGAAGATATTGATGAATGCCCGGATCAAACTGATACTCCGGAAAAATATACATTCCCCACAAATGAGCAGCGATCATAACATCCACAATAGTGAGAGTGGAGCTTTTATAAAACGGCTCGAGATTGGGTTCTATTTTTTCTTCGATCAGATTGTTCAGTTCTTTAATGTATTTTTCTTTGTCGTGAATCAGATTTTTAAAAGGACCGCGTTTGACTTCTTTTTTCTGTTGAAAATAAAGGCGGGACTCATCGTTAAATTCAGGAGTCCAGATCCAGTAGGGCATACACAATGAATGGACCGGGCTGCCGATCGCATTGATGAGAGCGTCCACTTCTTCTTTGTGAGTTTCATAAGTCGACCACGACAAGATGCCCGCAGTATCAAAACGCTTCAGGATATCAAGGCTTTCATTTTGAGCTTTGCCAGTATCATCAACAATGATCGGAAGCATTTTTACTCCCGTGAGCTCTAAAGGTGTTTTCTCATCGTTGTAAGGAACAACGTGAGATTCATAGGGAAGTCGTAACAGTCCCAGACCAATGCGGACGCGAACACAAAAAGGGCAATGAACGTAATGATACAGTTTCATAAGATTTTCCTTGGGAGAAATCCTATCATTTTTAAGTATTGCTTGCTAATTTATTTTTATGAACAAATCTGCAGCAAAAATCCCATCAGAACTCTGGTCTCTTTTCTGGACGCAATTCTTTGGCGCACTCAATGATAACGTTTTTAAAAATGCGCTGGTGATTCTTATTACGTATCAAGGTGTCACTCTTTTTGGAATTAATTCCGGAGCACTTGTCGCGCTTTCCGGGGGCGTTTTTATTTCTTCCTTCTTTTTTCTGTCGGCCACTTCAGGGCAGCTCGCGGACAAATTGGAAAAAACCCAGCTCGTCAGATGGATCAAGCAATTTGAAATCGTCATTGCTCTTCTGGCCGGCATCGGACTTTTTATTAGTCATTATCCACTTTTGCTTTTTGTCCTTTTTCTTTTCGGATTGCATTCGACATTCTTCGGGCCTTTGAAATATTCACTCATTCCTCATTATTCAAAAAAAGAAAATCTGGTTTTTTCGAATGCCCTCATCAGTTCTGGAACATTTATCGCAATTCTTGTCGGAACAATTCTTGGAGGGATTGCTGCTTCGTCTTCAGGCAATTTGTGGGGATTAAAATTTCTTCTTATTCTCTTTGCCGGGCTCGGCTATTTTTATGCCAAACGCCTGCCTGCAGTCGAAACCCATCACGAATCAACTCATATAGATTTTAATTTTTTCACTTCGACCCGCGATATTCTGAAGCTGGTTTTTAAAAATCCTTTAATCGCAGTGCTCATTATCGGTCTGTCGTGGTTCTGGTTTTTGGGGGCAGGATTGCTGTCTCTTCTTCCTTTGTTGTCCAAAAATATTTTTCATGGCAACGAGCAGGTCGCGACTTTAATGTTGTTTACTTTTACTATAGGTATGGGCGTCGGTCCTTTTTTTCTTGAACGGGCAACTAGAGGAAGAGTCGTGCGGGCGCTGATTCCGCTTTCACTTGTGGGAATGTCTTTTTTTATTTTTGATATCGCTCTGGTCATCAATCAGGTTTCAAAGCAAAGTTCATTCCTGACGGTGCTGACAACGATAAAAGGCGATCTTTCCATCAAAGAATTTTTCTCGGTCAACAGAAGCGCGAGAGTTGTTTTCGATTTGTTTTTTCTTTCTTTTTTTGGCGGAGTCTTTACTGTTCCGCAATTTGCAGAGCTTCAGAGAGTTACCGGGGCACATGAATTATCCCGAATCATAGCCGGAAACAATATTATTAATGCACTCGCGATGGTAAGTGTTTCGGTGATGCTGATGATTCTTCATCAGATGCATGTTTCTCTTGCTGTTATCTTTGGAATCCTGGGCATTTTGAATATACTAATGAGCGTAGGATTGATTTTCTTCTACAGACACGAGTTTAATAAGTTCTGGAGATTTTAAAATGCAGGAAAAAGCGGTTAAAGAAAAGGCCATCATCGTCGATCTCGACGGCACACTTTGCGATGTCGAACACAGAGTTCATCACGTTAAAGGAAAGAAGAAAGATTTTCACGCTTTCAATGCTCTTCTTAGTCACGATGAACTAAATCACTGGTGTTTCGAACTCATTCACGCGATGGCAGCCCGTGGGTATAAAGTTCTGTTTGTGACCGGAAGAGGTGAGACCAACAGAAGGCCCACAGAAGAGTGGCTGCACAAACATAAAGTTCCCTATGATTTTCTCTTCATGAGAGGCGAAATTGATTTCCGCGAAGATTCTGATGTCAAAGAAGAAATCTATCGCGAAAAAATCGAGGAAAACTATCAGGTATTGTTCGTTGTAGATGACCGTAAATCCGTGGTCGATCGTTGGCGAAAGATGGAATTAGTTTGTCTTCAATGTGCTCCAGGTAACTTTTAAAAATTAAAAATTTTTCCGCCTTTACTCGATCTCATTCTCCGTGATAAAAATTTCACGCTTACCGCTTACGAACTTCCTCATAAAAAGGATTTTATGATGATCGTGGAAATCCCAAACTGGCCTCTCTCTTCAATGGAAAAATTTTCTGTTTCAAGAATATTAGGACAAATTATAACGAATTGGGTCTTCTCTTTTTTCAAATCTGAGCGACAATCTATGTATACATTAATTCCCCACGAAACTTTATTTCGTGAAGCTTAATGCACACAGTGAGCTGAGATATTTGAAGAGGAGATCTTGTCTGTGAAAAAAACTCTTGGTTTTTGCCTTGTCGTCGCCGCACTTTCATCAAGCTGTAAAATCAGCGAACAAACACAACCGAAAAATTCTAACGATAATATTGCCGGCATGAATGTCCCTACACCGAGAGCAATGACCATTTCTGAACTCGATATCGGAAAACGCATTTGCGGCAACCTCAAAAAGAAACGCGAATTTTTTGAAACTCTCAATAACGAAAAAGAACAATTCAGATTTAAGGCAGAGCTTCGCAATTGCGATAATGATGTTTATAACCACGACCTGTTTATCGCATCTATCAGCAACGCCAACTCGACCGACCTTGAATACATTGCCGCTCGCAATACATATTTTAAAGATGTCGTTACTGATTTAAGCGGAGTGCTCAAGGATATGTGTTCTGCTCTCAATACAACTGATAAGGTTTCCAATACTGCCGTCAGTGGTAATTTTCAATACTCTTTCAATTTTCTGATTGCTGATAATTATGATCGTTACGAGATTTATAAGTCTCGCAAAAAAACAGATGGAACTTTTGAGCCCGTCAGTGCTGAAGCCGTTTCTGTTATCGGCCAGAAAATCCAGGCACCCACAAAATTTTTCGGAGTAGAGAAGGATCGCATTCGCTACACTGTCTGCGACGGAAAACGCTTTTCGACGATGAAGCAGACTTGGGTTGAGGCCATTACGACTTTCTAAAATTTAGACTGCCACATAAGCGTGAAGCTTTTATCATCTTGTCCAATTTTTGATCCGACGACAAGTGATGTTGTTTCACTGATTTTCTTCTCAAATTGAGTTTCGGCAAAATATTTATTATCGGAGGCGACACCGAAAGAAGTGGTCAGTTTTCCATAGGTGCTCACGTTCGTGACATTATTTACACTGAAGCTTTTATTTCCTGCGCGATCCATGGTGACTGAACTTCCGATGCTGCTGTTTTCTCCCAGAGAGAATTTGTTCTGGAGTGTGGTCTTGGAGAGTCCTTCGGCATCGACTTCAGCTTTGATGTTGAAATATTCATTGTCGTGATCGGTTAGTCCAAGCTTGATCGTTTGCGTGGCGGAGATGTTGCCCTTTTTTGCGTCCGCAATACTGTTCACACTAAGTGTGTTTTCAAGGCTCGCATTGATTTTTAATTTTGATTCTTCCATGAGTTCAATTTCAACCGGAACAAGAGTCTTAAGTGATTTTCCGCCATCAGTGATGTTCTTGCCTTCAACCACGATCCATTTTTGTCCGTTGTCTTTTTCAAAGGCAAAGCTCGCCGATTGTTCATTGACGCTTGCCTGATGGTCGAGTTTCACATTGAGATCTTCGGCAATCTGAGTTTTGGCCCCTGCCTTTAAAAGAGTGATGTCGGAAGGTATGAGCGTGTCGCCCGTTTTTACTTCGAGCGTAGGCTGGAAAAAATTATCTTTGGGTTTGTCGTCTTTTTTCCCCGCGAATTTTTTCTCGCGCTGGAGTTGTTTCATATAAAGTGTGCTTCCATCCGAAGCTTCAAATTCATAATAGCGAAGATTGGCACTACCATCTTTGTTCATAACGACTTCGATGAGAATGTTCGCGTTCGCGCCTTCACCTCGATAGTAGTAGTAAACTTCTTCCTGGCCGCGAGGGTAATATTGAAAATCGGTCATCTCTGGCATTTTCACCATCGTCTCTTTGATCATTTTAAAATTGCCGTCGAGCTTGACCGGCTGAAGAGTCTGTTGACCGAGTTGCTGACATTCTATTCCGCCCTGTTCAGATTCACTGCGAACGACGTAGTAGAGAAATTTCAATTTAGAAAGCTGGATGAAGGCATCGTTTTCAAGCGCAGTATCTTTATCTTCTTTGGCCTTTTCGACGATCTTATTTATTTCAAGCGTGAGATTGAGATATTTCGGGCAATGAGAACACGGCTTGGATTCCACGTTCGATGTGTAATAAAGTCGCGCTTCCTTGTTAGGATCTTCCGGAGCATTTCGCTGGTCCCAAAGCTGTTTTAAGGCCTGACCTGCTTTCTTAGCGTCTTCATTATTTTCAGTGGTAGTAGATAAAGAATTAAATAAGGGAATTTTTTTGAGCTGTGTTTCGAGCTCGGCCGAATAAGCTGAAGTCGACAACAAGACAAAGAAGCAGAGTATTTTAGTAAGATAAACAGGCATGGATTCCCCCATGCCTGTTTCGAAATTTTTGTGTGAACCCTTTAGCGATTACTTCAAAGTTTCGTATGCTTTGACAATTCCTTCCGCAGAAAGATCGAAGCGTGCGTACAATTGATCCGCTTTATAGGCCGATTGACCGAATTCACCCTGAATCCCCAGCGTTTTTGCCTGGAAAGGAATTCCGTTGAGGTGAAGAGCGTGAAGGATAATTGAACCCATTCCGCCAACAACCTGGTGATCTTCAATCGTAATTAATTTCCCTTTAGTTTTTGCAAGGGCCGTTTTGAAAGTTTCGATATCAACATGGTTAATAAAAGAATTATTGATCACCGTTGCGCTGATATTTTTTTCTTTAAGAAGCTTGGCCGCTTGTAGCGCTTTTCCTACCATTGGTCCCGCTGCTGCAATCGTCACATCCGTTCCTTCAGTCAGAACATTGGCCTTATTCCATTCGTACTTCATTCCTTCCACGTAACTTACCGGATGATTTTCTCTTCCTAGGAAGAAAACAACTGAATTAGGAACGCGGCCGGCCTCTCTTTCCTTTGCAAAAGTTTTAATTGCATCGTACATCAAGGTTTCAGCTTCACTTGAACATGCACAGTTGATCACAGTGATATGCGGAATGCTGGAAAGGGCCGCAAAATAAGTTGTGGCCTGGTGACTGGCACCATCAGCTGCATCCTGAAAACCTGTATGAGAGAAAAGAGCAATGACTGGACCTTCTGAAAGACCTGCCATGATGAAAGGAAGATTTCCTTTTGTGATTCCGAATTGCGCGAAAGTATCTACGATTGGAATCAAACCTTGTTTAGAAAGTCCGATGGCACTTGAAACCATATTTGATTCTGCAATTCCCAGATCGATGTAGTGATCAGGAAATTCTTTATGGAATGCTTTGATCCCTGTTGAACTTTGAAGATCTGATGAAAGAGAGAAAACCGGCAAGCCTTCCTTCGCCGCTTTGATGGCCGCTCTGGCGAAACCATCCTGAACTTTTTCCGTCTTTGCAGCTCCAGCTGTGGCCGCTTTCGGTTCTGGTTTTGCCTTTAAAATTTCTTCTGCCCATGTTGTGAATTCAGCAGGAGCTTCACCGTTATAAATTTCTTTGACGAAAGCAGAGAGTTTTTCATCATAAGATGAAAGAGGGTAGCCGTGGCCGCCGCTTGCAGAATCCATTGTCGATTTTACACCGTAGCCTTTGATTGTTTTGAAAACGATGGCTACCGGTTGCGCAGGATTTTTCTCAGCTTCTTCAATCGCTTTTTCGATTGATGTGAACACTGTCTGAAGGTTGTGTCCGTCCTGAACTTTTTCAACTTTCCATCCAAGAGCAGAAAGTGAATCAAACGTTGGAATCATTGAAAAAGAATCGTCATCAATTCTTCCGCCAAGTTTTGTGTTGTTGTCTGAGATCAAAAGAACAAAAGGATTCAGTTTATTTTTCTTGGCAAGTCCCGGAATGGCCGCGAATGATTCTTTCGCTTCACCTTCCATGGCTCCACCATCTGAAAGAACACAAAGAGTCGTTCTTTTGTTTCCTAAAATTTTATCGGCCATCGCCAGACCTTGTGCTTGCGGAATGCCTGAGCCGAGCGGTCCGTTTGAAATAAAAACTCCTTCAGGATTCAGGTGAGCTTCCCCATGGCCTGTGAGTTTGCTTTCAATGGATCTGAATTTTCTGAGATCGTTGAAAGTCAGATTATCGAAACCGTAGTTCGCGCGAAGAGCATAGACACCGTTTTCTGCATGGCCGGCGTCGTTGACGAAATTGTATTGGTCGTACCAATTTTTTGATTTGTCTTTAAACATGATTCCATGAAGGGCAGACATCATTTCAGCAAAAGCAGCAGGGCCGCCCCAGTGAGCAGCAGCTCCACCGATCGTTGCGTGTTGGTTCATCAAAGCAACAAGAGCGCGTGTAGCGCGGGGATCGCCGACAATAACTTCAGAGCCAGCGCGGTCTTTTACCGAAAGAGCATACTTCGGATTGTTCTTGGGTGTAGGAGCAAGTTTGTTTTTAAGATTCAGTGCTTTCATTGACATAATCCTTGATGAGAAGGTTTAACGTTGAAACTAATATTAAGGCGAGAAACATTGTTGTCAGTTGGTGGCTCAAAAAGTGAGCTCCGCGAATCATTTGATAAACGGACATCGTCCATCCATAAATCATCGCAAATAAAAACAGTAAAAATTTATTTCTTCTTGTTCTCACTGTTGTGACTAGAGCAAAAAGGGCAAAGCCGCCCGAAGCGTGTCCGGCAGGAAAACATTTTCCGCGAGGCCATGTTCCATCCGGAGAGTTGGGGTTGACCGGATATTTTTCAAACAACTTCACGTAAGGAATTTGTCCGCTGTATTCTTTCAAATCGTAAGGGCACTGTACGTTGGTGGAATATTTTCCGATCGTCGCAATTGTCGTTGGTAAGATTATCAGCGTCAGTGTGATGATAAGAAGACCTTTTCGTCTTTGTCTCCAGTGATGATGTTTCCAGGTTACAATCGAAGCTATCAATGTGCCGATGCCAAGAATATAAAGAGGAAACTTAATCCCTTTGTAAAAAATCAGGTGGTACAGCCCGGTAGGGTCTTTGAGTAGCCATGAATGATCTGCGCGCGAATAAAAATAATTTTGAACAACGAGATCAGCGTTGGTCGATTCAAAGAAAAGCAGGACGAGAATCAGCAAGGCAATGGATAGGCCTAATGTTTTTTTGCCCAAGCGTGTGTCTCCGTGACGAGCTAAATTGATGGCGAAAGTATACGCTAAAAAGAAAGCAATTCTCTATCTAAAAGTAAGCTAAGCCCTCAATAAAGTGAGGGCAAGGCGCGCAGATGTCCCGTGGAATGGGCACTTTGAGAAAAACGGCCAAACAAGAGTTTGCGTCGATTTTGACTTAAAAAAGCAGTGGATGCCTGCGAATTCATGGGAGTTTGTCAATTATTGTTAATATCAGCATAAAGGTTACCCTCAGTTTTCCGATATAATTTATCGAGAGTAAATTGAACTTATAAGGAATGAAAGTCATCTTATGTGTGAAGTGTGCAAAGCTGAAGGCGAAGATTATCTTTTCAAAAATGGACCTAAAAGAGTTCTGACGACCAGTAATCTCTACAAAGTCTTTAAGAATGCCGTGGCACCAATTAAGCTATGTCACGTCCACAGCATTGAGCTTTTCCATATGGGTGAGAGACGATTTCTTCAAGAACACATGTTTTTTGCCCGCGGGCTTGCGGCGCGCTCTAAAACGCAAACGGAAGCAGATTCTCCTTTTGGTCTATAAATTTTTTCGCTAAAATTTAGTTTCGTAAAATCATTAAATCAGGGAACGATTTATGGAACTAAACCGCGACATTCTTTCCGCAAAAAGTTTTATCAATAACGAATGGATTGGACACTCCACGACCAATATTCTTTCGGTCACCAATAAATATGAACAGAACATCATCGCGACGATTCCGTTTGCCGATGCCAGCGAAGTTCAGTTTGCCATTTCCAATTCTGCGCAGGCGTTTCAAAGCTGGTCGCGTTTGTCGGCGATGGAGCGAAGAGATTTTATTTTAAAAATCCGCGACGGCCTTCAACACGAAAAAGAAAAATTCATTAATCTCATTGTGAGCGAAGCCGGGAAGCCTCTCGATTACGCCAGAGCTGAAATCGAAAGAAGTTTATCCGTTCTGCAATTTTCAGCAGACGAGGCCATTCGTCTCACGGGGGAAACCGTGCCGATGGATTATGGATTGGGCAAAGGCAAAACGGCTTTCACGAAACGTTTTCCGATCGGCCCTGTTCTTGCCATTTCACCTTTTAACTTTCCGCTCAACCTCGCTCTTCACAAAGTGGGACCGGCACTTGCGGCCGGCAATACTGTTCTCTTGAAACCATCGCCATACACTCCGCTCACAGCGCTCGCGCTGGCTTCGCTTTGCAAGCGCGTGGGGCTTCCTCCGGGAGTTCTCAACGTCGTCGTCTGCAGAAACGAAGAGGCGGAACTCATGTTGAAAGATGAAAGAATCAAAATGCTTTCTTTCACCGGTTCGGCCGATGTGGGATGGATGCTCAAAGAAAAAGCGGGTAAGAAAAAAGTTGTTCTTGAACTCGGCGGGAACGCTTCTGTGATTGTTGATCGAACGAGCAATCTCGATGAAGCGGCTAAATCCATTGCGATGGGATCATTCTTGTACGCAGGACAAATCTGCATTTCAGTTCAGCGAATTTTCGTCGACAACGAAGTCTTCGATGCGTTTGTGGAAAAGATGAAGCAGGCCACGAGTGAATTGCTGACGGGGAATCCGTCGACCGAAGGAGTTTCCGTGGGTCCGATAATTGATCGCACTCATCTCGAGCGCATCACCAGTTGGATCAATGAAGCTAAAGAAAAAGGCGCTCAGATTTTAATGGGCGGAGAAATTGTCGATCAGGAAAAAAATCTTCTCGCGCCGACATTGATAACCAACACGACTGAAGAGATGAAAATTGTCGCAGAGGAAGTTTTCGGTCCGGTCGCAATTATCGAGCGCGTCCAGTTTTTCGATGAAGTGATCCGTGTCATCAACAGATCCCGTTATGGTTTGCAAGCCGGGCTTTTTACCAACAACCTGACTCAGATGAAATACGCCCATGAGCATCTCGAAGTGGGGGCCCTCGTCGTCAATGGCATTCCAGGCTTTCGTGTAGACTCTATGCCTTACGGCGGCGTCAAAGATTCCGGTCTCGGCAGGGAAGGTGTGCGCTACACAATGGAAGAAATGACTGAGCCAAGATTGCTTGTTTATTAGTCAAAGCCGCTCGGCCGTGCTAAATTCGGCACTTACTTTTTAGGAGATTTCAAAATGACTGTTCGCGTACGTTTTGCCCCATCACCAACCGGCTACCTTCACATCGGTGGAGCGAGAACTGCCATGTACAACCAGCTGTTCGCTAAAGCGATGGGTGGAAAATATATTCTTCGTATCGAAGACACTGACCTTGAACGTTCAGACAGAAAATTTGAGGAAGCTCAGATTGAAGATTTGAAATGGCTTGGCATCACTCACGACGAAGGACCGGATGTCGGCGGAGAGTACGGGCCGTACAGACAATCGGAACGTCTGCACATTTACAAAGAATGGGCGCAGAAACTCATTGATAAAGGCCACGCCTTTCACTGCTTCTGTACTGAAGAAGAATTGACGGCGAAAAAAGAAGCGGCGGAAAAATTAAATCTTCCTCCGGTTTATGATGGCACTTGCAGAAAAATTAATAAAGACGAAGCGGCAAAGAGAGTCGCTAACGGCGAACAAGCTGTCATTCGTTTTCACGTTCAGAATAAAGCTTACGATTTTCAGGACGGTGTTCGCGGTCACGTGACATTTCCGGAAGGAATGGTCGGTGACTTCGTTATCATGAGAGCAAACGGAATTCCGGTTTATAACTTTGCCGTGGTCGTTGACGATGCTTCGATGAAAATCACTCACGTCATCCGCGCTGAAGAACATTTGAACAATACTCTTCGCCAGTTGATGCTGTATGAAGCTTTCTCAGTAAAGCCACCGGAGTTTTCTCACGTGTCTCTTCTCATTGGCGAAGATAGACAAAAACTTTCAAAGCGTCACGGAGCGACTTCAGTGCGTTTGTATCAGGAGATGAATTATCTTCCGATGGCCCTGTTGAATTACCTATGTCTTCTTGGATGGTCACATCCGGACGAAAAAGATGTCTTCAATCCACACGAACTCGGAACACTTTTCAATTTGAATCGCTTTACAAAAGCGAGTGCGATTTACGACGTGAACAAGTTGAATTTCATCAACGGTCAGCACCTTCGCCTGATGCCAGTGGATCAGATTCTTATTCACTCAGAAAAAACAATTCCTATGGATCATCCATTTCATAAAATGGATGAAGAGTGGAAGCTTCGTGCGATCACTGTCTTTAAAGACAAGATGAACTTCTTCCAGGATCTTGCTCCGTTGTTGGATATTTTATTCACGACACAAAAATCTGAAGATGCTGAGTATGTTGAAGCTATCGGCTGGGAAACGACTCCAAAGATCCGCGAATACCTTCGCGGTGAAATTGAAATTGCGATCACACAAGGGAAAAATTTCGTTTCTGCTGAAGATGTCACGATCTGGTCAGATCACATCAAAGGCGAACTGAAAATCAAAGGAAAGCAGCTTTTCATGGGAATGAGAGCGGTTCTCACTCACCAGGCCCACGGATCAGAACTCAAGTTCATTATTCCGCTGACGCCGGTTGAAGTTTTAGAAAAAAGAATCCAGATGTAATTACCGAAAGGCCGCTAAAAGCGGCCTTTTTTTATCAATAAAATCTCAAGGAAAAAAACATTGATTCTATTTCATTTGATGTTTTAATTATCAAATGAAATCTATTTTGTTTTTTAGCTGGACTGCTGTATTGTTTTCCATTTGTTCTTTTGCCGTTAGTGAAGAGCTGCCTCCGCTTAGATATGAATATCAATCACAATATTACCAATGCTCAATCGCCGATTTTGAAAAAGAAAATGATTTAGATTTTTTTAAGGGGTATCAAGGGTGCCTACGAACGGGCACTGAGATTAAAGATTATCTTACAAAAAGATTGAACTGGAGAAATAATCCGCATGATTTTAAAGCTATTCAGTTAGAAGTAACCGGAAATAAGTTTAAAGATGTTTTTGAAGTCTATAGCTGGAAAACTTTAAAAAACGATGTCGTGTTGAGAGATAAGTTAAAATGTTATCTGACGATGTTCGACAATGTTGATAAAGAGAATGAAAATCTTAAAAAATTTAAGCTTCAAAATTTAGATCTTGTAAAAATATTTAATCTTCAATTACTTCCAGATAGATTCTTTCAAAAAGTATTTAGAAATTATTTCTATCGTGCTCCCACTCCAGATGAATCTATGTCTCAGCTTAATGATTTAATTAAAAAATATGATTTTAAAAACATTCAATTCAATGAGCTGAAAGAGGTGTTGAATAGGATTGTCGAAACTAAAAGATTAGATCCTCAATCACGTTTAAAGAAATTACAGAACATCAATGGAATCATTGAGGCCAGTCTAAAAGAAAATATAGATATTAGCTTTGAAGACCTATATTCTCTCGCTGACGAGAATGATTTTTTTCCTTTGATTCGAAAAGATTTAATTGAGAAACAGAGGCGCTTTACCTATGTTGACCCTTTCAAAATCCAACCTCATGACATTCTGATAAAGGTTTTAGATGGCGATAGCGTTTCGCAAGAGAATAAATGCTCTCTTATTAAAGGTATTTTAGACTATGTAAATGATCGCCATTTTACAAGACATAGAGAAATGGAATTGACATTGATTTCCGCGATAATAAAACAAAAAATTCCATGTGGTTTTGAGTATGAAAATGCTTTCAAATCATATGATGGTAGAACTAAAGAGTTTACACAGAAATGGTGCTATCAAAAAGATGTCAATGTTTGCGTTGAAGGTCTAAGGGAAAGAAATCTTCCGCTCTTTTGCAATAGACATAGCGATTGCATAAAAACTAAGGTCGATAACTGCGGTTACTTTTTTTCTAATACTACAGACATTACTCATCAGGTGGAGTTATTTAAATATTGGTGTGGGGAGAAAAATGTCTATACGCCATCCTTCTTACAACCAAATGCTGAAGTCATTTGCAGAGAAAATCAGTGCCAACCTAAACGAGTTATTAAAAAATGAAAATCATAATCATTACCACATGTCTTTTTTTGATATCTTTTACGGCAAGTTCAATTGAAAATTTATATAACGAGTCTGAGTTTAATTTTACATACACAAACAAAACGTACAATTGCCAATTAAAACTGCCTTTAGCATATATAGTTGGGAACAATCCGAGTCCCTCGAATTTATACAATAGGCGTTTAAATTTTAATGTCAGCTCTGATTATAATGAACGCTCTAAGTTTCTTGCTTCCGTGATTAAAGAGCAATTGAAGACCTTTAAACAACAACAAGGGCAGTGTTTGATAGCTCTGTGGTTAGATGCAGTTAAAAATTCGAATCAATTGAGAAGTCAAATTTTTCATTCTTACACTAATTTAGAAATTCTCGAGCAAGCTTACTCGTCTAATTCATATAATGATGAAATTCATGGTCTTTTAATCAGAGCGATTGTTGCAAAAGAGCTAAATGATGTTGAAGGATTTTTGATTGCAAGATACGTTAAGTTGGATAATTTGGAGTTAGCTTTTTTAGATGAGATCAAATCAAAAAAATTGTTTTTGAATTTGTCTGCAGAAGAAAAAGCTGACCTTCTTAAAGAGTTGAGGTCGAAACAATTCTCTGAAAAACCGCTCGATAAATATCTTACTTCTTTTTTTGATTTTTCCTCAGAAAGAAAGGAAATATTGAAATATATTGAAGAGCCTTATTTTGTTGCAGACGAGAAAGCATACGAAGCAGTTTTTAGCTTTATTCAATTTGACTCAAATGCGGATTTTCTGAGATCTCTTATTAAAAATAAACGTTTGAGTCACAGCAAGCTCATGATGTTAACTGGTAGAAATAAATTGGTTGAAGTGCTCAAGTCAAAAAGTTTCATCGCAGATCGATGTATGCTTTATCAGACCATCATTGAGGAAATTTTTCAGCAAGATATTGCTCGCTTAGAAACAGAGGCCCTTCAAACGATGAAATCAGTAAATGACCCATGTGTTATTGAAAAGCTAAAAGTCTATAAAATTTGATCCAGGGTAACTGTTAAGGAGCTAGCACGACGCACCGTTCCCAGGTCGTATAAAGCTTTCTATTGTAGTAGCGAACAGGCTTCATACGGTTGAGCTCGGCTTGAGACGGGCAAGGCGCTTCCATTTTTTCCATTGAGACATTTTCATGGGCGTTGGGGATCGGTCTTGCATCCCAGCCCATTAGTTTATGGATGCGGGAAACGACGTGTGTTTTTGCCTGGACGAGTTCATTGCATTTTTTTTCGCGAGCAGAATTGGAAGTTCCACCTCTGGGCGAATTGCAATGAACCATGCTGTATTCAATTTTAAACGCGACTTTTTTTAATTCAGCATCAATGGCCTTGTTAGCGGCATAAAGATCCTGAATTTCCTTCTGAGTCTTCTTTTTCTCAGCTTCATAAATATCACTGATACATTTTTCGCGTATCTTTTCTGCTTGTGTGAAAAAGCTTTCCAGAGCTCCGGGCTTGGCCCCGCAGAAACCGTAACCATTGTCTGCAGAATGAAGGGGATGGGAGAGAAAAAAGACAGAACACAGAATTATTCTTTTCATGGGAAGATTCTATCTATGAACCCAATTCTCTCCAAGAACTTTTAACTAAACATTTCTTCTTACAACTTCAAACAAACAATTGAAGAAGCTTCCCCCGAAGGATAGATTTTATGATCATTGGAGGAGTTATGGTTTGGAAAGCCTTTGCACTTAGTTTGGTTATGTTTAATGCTTACGCGGATTATTCGCCATTACAGGCGGATTGGTCTGATCAGGCCGTCATTCAACCTGGAACTAACCGTGCCAATATTTTTAATCTTGAGCCTGCCAAGCTCGAGGAAATGAAACTGGCCGGCTATAAGCACGCCATGAACTATCCTGTGACTGTGACTGGTCTTCTGATTCCGTACAAACCTCTTTTGAATTTCTTCAATACAGATTCAAACAATCCGCTCAAAAAAATGGTCCTTGAAATGGGCAAGATGAGAACGGGTTTTAAAAATGAAGTCGAACTCTACGAATGGCTTGGCCTCAATAAATTTAATTCCGATGCGGCCACCGGCATTTATAAAATGCCTTTACCCAATGGCAAACGCGATCAGTTTTATGTCGGCGCCGGTTTGATCAAAGATAAAAACGGAGTGGAAGGATTAACGTTTAGTTGTTTTACCTGTCACTCGGCCAATCTTTTTGGCACGACGGTCATGGGACTCACGAATAAACGTCCACACGCCAATAAATTTTTTCATATGGCCCGTGGGATTGTTCCTTACATTCCGAATGCTGTTTTTAAAGTGGGAACTAAGGCAAGCGAAGCAGAAGTTGCGATGTTTAACCGCACGAAAAAGAATCTTGTCTCAGTCGGATCAACTAATCCGCAAGTGCTCGGCCTCGACACTTCATTGCCTCAAGTGGCGCTTTCTCTCGCGCTCAGAAATGAAGATGACTATGCTACAAAATCGCCTATCTTTGAAAGATTCCCCAGACGCAATGAACTCGAAACTTATATTGCTGATTCAAAACCCCTTCCATGGTGGAACTTAAAATATAAAACGCGCTGGCTTGCTGATGGAGCTATCACAAGCGGAAATCCGATCTTCACTAACTTCCTTTGGAATGAACTCGGACGTGGTTCAGATTTAAAAGAACTTGAAGAGTGGATGAAACAAAACCGAAAAACGATAGACGAAGTGACTGTTGCAGCGTTTGCGACCGAAGCTCCACGCTACACGGACTTTTTTCCTGCGGCTTCAATTGAATTAAACCGCGCTAAGGCCGGTGAGAAAATTTTCCAGAACCGCTGTCAGAAATGTCACGGTGAATATCAAAAAGCCTGGAATGAACCCAATGCAGGCGAACTCAATACAGTCGATGTGCTGGCGACGACAAACGTGATTTACCACGATAAAACACCGACGAAAGATGTGGGAACTGATCCTCAAAGACGCGAAGGCATCAAATTTTTTGCAGAGGCCCTGAATAACTTGTCCGTTTCAAAATACATGAAAACGGTTGTTGAACCACAAGACGGCTATGTTCCGCCTCCGCTGGTGGGAGTCTGGTCGCGCTATCCGTACCTGCACAACAATTCCATTCCAAATCTTTGTGCGCTTATGACAAAACCTGAGCTTCGTCCGAAGACTTTTGTTCAGGGACCGGCCGAAAACAAACAGACAGATTTCGATCAGGACTGCGTGGGCTATCCGGTAGGCGCTAAAATTCCCAAAAAATGGCTGGAAGATAAAGAAGCAACTTTTGTCGCAGGTAAACCTGGTTTATCCAATGCAGGTCACTACAAAATGTTCCTGAATGATAAGGGCGAAGAAGCTCTTTCAAGCGACGATAAGAAAAATTTGATTCATTTTTTAAAGACGCTCTAGGCTTCTGGTTTGGCGTGAGTAAGCGCCACATAGATTTCGCGGCCGATCCATGCATCGGTCGCGGCATAGAGTCTCTGATCATTTTTAAGGCTGCTGGCTTCCCAATTAGAAAGCTTTGCACGCTTCGAGAGAGTCAAGGCAAGCACTTCTTCAGTCATGCCCTTTAAACCGAAATTCTTAAGTCCACGCGCTTTGGCCAGATCGGCCAGTTCGATAAAACCTTTCGCAGTAAAAGGAAAAAGTTTTTGCAGACCTTTAATATCATCTCTAATGGCCACGCCGACTTTAGTAATCGACTCATCTTCAAAAAATCTGGTCAATAGAGAGAACTCTTTCAATGTGTGCAAACGAAAAAGTAGAGCGTAGTCCGGAGTGGCCAGTTGAAGAAGAGAAACGGTATAAACTTCGCCCTTTTTAAAAGCGGGTTTAGTCTCAGTGTCAAAACCAATCAGAGATTCCCCTTTGATCAAATCTAGTGCGGGAGCGATTTCCTCGTCACGATTAATCAGGACAATTTCACCGGGAAACTGGGCCTTAACGAATATGTTGGAAGAGTCTATTTTATCATTCATTGTTTTTTTACTTAAGACTTTGTACCATCTCTTGTGAAGAATTTTAAGTTAAAAAGGAAAAAGCTATGCCTTCTTTTGATTTAGTTTCAAAAACAGACATGATGGAAATGAAAAATGCCCTGCAAATGGCCCAAAAAGAGGTCGGCTCACGCTACGACTTTAAAGGGGCAGACGTCGGATTTGAACTCAAAGAAGACAAGGCCATCGAGCTTCGCGCTCCCGATGAATACAAAATCAAGGCTGCCCTGGATATTTTCCGCAACCAGATGGTTAAGCGAAATATCGGCCAGCGCTGCATTGATCCGCAGAAAATCGAGCCTTCGGGGAACCGCATGCTCAAGCAGATCATCAATATCAAAAACGGCATTGATAAAGAGAAAGCAAAAACCATTAACAAAATTATAAAAGATTCAGGACTCAAAGTTCAATCGTCTATACTCGACGATAAAATCCGCATTACCGGCAAGAAGATCGACGATCTTCAGGAAGCGTTTCACATGCTTCGCACGAACAAGGACGTGGATATTGAACTGCAAATGGAAAACATGAAACGCGATTAAAGAAAGAGGAACTCATGTCCAATAAAAAGATTCCTCTCATTCTGGTCTTTGTCATTCTTGTCTCGTGGTTTGTTTACCGGGCTACGCATGCACCGGTCGAAAAAGATGAAATCGTGATCGACAGTGACACGGCCGTTGCCCCGGCGTCTAATGTGCCCGCCACTCTGAAAGTTGATCCCGTAAAAACGACAGAGCAGGGACGGCCTGAGCAGAAAGGATTCGGCCCGCAAAAAGTCCGGGTTTACGAAAAACAGGATCCTCAGGACGAGCGTTTTGAAGAATTCGATCGCCAGGAAAAATCCTGGTTGAGCGAGGCAAAGGCCATTATCGGCGATCAGGATTATCCGACTTATCTTCAGATGCGCGAGCAGAGTGAAAAAGAAAAGCTCATGGCGTACAAAGAATATCACGATTACCTTAGACAGAAATACGGAGACAAATTCTCCTATAATATTTCAGAAGATCAAAGCATTCGCGAAAAAGAAATCACCAAACGATATCTCGGTGATCTGTTAAAACTGATCGGCGAATCAAAGTTTAAAAAATATATTTCTGCACGCGATCTGTTCAATGAAAAAATGCGCAGAGAAAATAAAGAGACCATTCAAATAGAATTTTAACAGCGGAGTCAGCATGGACCAGATCTGGGAAACAAGTGAAGAAAAAGTCATCCTCAAGGCCCATGTGTTCCGCTATAAACAAGTGAAGAGAAAATCACCGACGACCCAACAGACCGGAGAGTTTGATGTGATCCAGTGTTCAAATTGGGTTAATATTCTTGCGATCACACCGGAAAAAAAAGTCGTTCTCATCAAGCAATTCCGTCACGGCACAAATAATTATACAATCGAAATTCCAGGCGGCGCCATGAACCATTCTGAAGATGGATTAACGAGCGCCAAGCGCGAGCTGGAAGAAGAGACTGGTTATACTTCTGATAACTGGATTTCTTTGGGAAAGGTGGATGTGAACCCGGCATTCATGACAAACGCCTGTGAAACTTATCTTGCTCTCAATGCGGTGAAATCGAAGGAACAAAACCTCGATCCTTTTGAAGAGATCGAGGTGTTTGAAGAAGATCTTAGTTCGCTTCCTGCTCTTGTTCAGAAGGGTGTAATAACTCACTCACTCGTGATAGCAGGCCTTTATCTTTATTACGCGCATTCGCAGGTGCGTCCTTAGCCACGCTGCCATTTTCGAGAACGAGGTAATAAAGAATTCGTCCAATGTTTAATCTCTTTGCTTCGATGAGATTAGTTGATTCCCACCAGTGGAAATAAAGGAATTTTGCATTGTTAATCCAACCGCCCTTAGGTGGTTTTTCTTTGTATTTTACCAGGTACAGGAAGATTGAATAAGCGTAGCCCATAGTACTCTGGTCCAGCTCACCAATTTCGATGATGGCCTTTCTGTAAACTTCAAAGGCCATCTGCAATTCAGTCTTCGCGCATTTTCTTGGATTCATCGAATCCGGAATCACACAGTATTTATTATCGATAACACCATCTTTATTGTAATCAAAACGGATCATCGTCGATTCGATGTTGATCATCGCGCCCAGGATGAGAATGTTATCGCGATTGTGAACAGGGATTTCCGGTTTGTTTACGTCGCGGGCAAAACCTTCAACTCCTGCCAGGTAATTGTTTTTTTCTTCGTCATCGACTTTATTTACGTAAGTAGTAAGCGCCGGGAAGAATTTGTTGTAGCTCAGGTCTGATAAGAAAGTTTTGTAGAAATGATCATTAAAACATTTTGTATCAAAGCCTGGTTCAACCGGACCTTTCACAATTTTACAATAATGAAGAAGCTCTTTTCTAAAATCGTCATTAACTTGAACGGCCGATAAAATCATCTGGATGTATTCAATCGCTTCCAGCTCGCTGACTTCGAGGTCACCGTTTGATTTATTCTGGAACAAGTCTGCGAGGAGAACTGCGTTTCGTGCGAATGTTTCCGGATTAGGCGACCAGAGTTCAAAAAACTCCAGCACAGGTCTCATATCGTTTAAGAAATTATTAAATTCTTTTACGTTGACCTGAAATTGTCCCACAGCATTTTTATGCCCGTAATTTTGAACAAGTTTTCTCACACCCCATTGCAGGAGTGAAGCTTCCATAAAGCCGCTTTTATTGCGGTAGTGATTGAAGCCGTAGACAGGAAGCTGAACTTTTTTATCTTTCGAGTTTTTGTATTTTTCATCGCGGAAATAACGGATATTGATAGCAATGTCCTGCATATCGCGATGAAGTTCTGTTTTTCTTGTTTCTGATAATTCGAATTCAGGATCAATGGCGATATTTGAAAGTTGAAGTAAAGGTCTGTTCACTTCAATTTCTTTCTTCAGTACATCGTAAACATAATTGTTATAGAAATTTCTTTCCAGCAGATCGAGAACAATATTCAAAGCGGCCTTTAAGTCATTTTGAGAAAAAGAATCCGGTGACCCTTTGACCAGCTTTGTTTTTAAAGCAACAAAGCTCGATTTAAATTTTTTAAGTTCAATTTTCTTTCCGTTGTCTGTTTTAAAATCTTTCACGAACGGTTGAGCAATCTCGATTAATTGATCGATTGTAATCAGGACAAAGTCTTCTTTCTGGAAAGAGAGCAGATTGTATAGATCTTTGACGTTCTTGATATAGAAATGCATCCACTTGGCATCAGAATCAAAATTTGTTCTTTTGGCGTAGTAGAGGTTGAAACTTAAGTTCATCAATGAAGGCAGTTTCTTTACCAATGTCTCGAGTTCAAAAGATGTGATGATTTCTTTATCGCCACCGACAAGAATTCTTTTGATGAAAATAAGCGAATCAATTGTATTTTGATCGATTTCTTTATTGCCGAGTTTCTTGGCAGCATCCTGAATAAACGTTTTGATATTAAGTTCTTTTTTTATATCAGGTGATTTGTCGATAATTTGAAGGGTGAATTTTGTGAAACGATCAATTGAAGCGTTGAAACGGTCTCGTAAAATCTCGAATTGCCCCTGGTTCTTCTCGTCATCCATTTCTTTGAGAACATTTGTAATCTCAATTGCTTCCTGGTTGACGTGAACCAGAAGTTCAAAAAGAGGAGAAATGTTTGTGCGTGAAATGCGGTCAGCTTCATCTCTTAAAAGAAGCATATTTAATTGAAAAATGAGGCTCAGACCTTTAACGATTGTATCGCTTTGTCCTTCAAAAAATTTTCTGACGAAAATCGTGATTTCTTTTTCCGAAACTTCACCAGGATTTTTTGAACGGACGTATTTAGTGAACTGGATGAAGTTTTCCTGAAGACATTTAATTTGTTCTTTCTGATCTGCTTTAAAGATTTCACCTAATTTCGAGGCATCGATTTTACAAGTCTGAAGCTGGTCTGACTTATAAACTTCCTGATTCGCCACCGGCTTATCAGATGTATATCCACAGCTCGTTAAAATGAGCACGGCGGACAAAAGCAGGCAATTGAGCGAGTGAGTAAATTTATTCATATCTATAAAGTTTAAGGGCAGTTTGAATTTCGACCAAGCTCCAATGCCCAGCCCTTTCCATTTTACAGGGTGCATCTTTCATAATGACACTCAATCCAGTACCCTTTGGTCCTTAAAAAAGTAGAACCATTTTTCCAATGAAAAAGCTTTGGAGTTAACCTTGTTTTTTAACAGGTATTTTTTACATACTCTCTTGTTTCTGGCCAATATTTTCATAACTGCGCAGGCTTATGAAGGGGCCGTCTCCTACGAGAAGATTTATCGCCTGAACCGTCCCGCCTATAAGAGCTCGTCCGGGGACGTGATTAATTTCAGCTATGAGAGTGCTCCCGTTAAGCCGGAAAAAAAGCTCGACGTCTTTGGCATGGGCGATTTAAAGCTCTATTTTCAGGATAACAACGCTGTAAACTACTCGATTCAGGAGGGTTACGTCCGCTATAAAGGCGATTCGTATCAACTCTTCGTCGGTCGCAAGATTCTCGACTGGAACATCAATGAAAAATACTGGAGCTTGGGCTACCTGAACGGGAACCAGGCCTTTACACTGCTTTCGACGGAAGAAGAAGGAGTCACCGGAATTTTATTGAAAAAAGAAACGACCAATTGGGAATTTGATTTTCTTCTGTCTTATTTGTTTATTCCTTCGCTGAATCCTGAAATCGATTTCAAAAACGGCGAAGTGCAAAGTAAAAGTGACTGGGTAAGACTTCCTCCTAAAAAAACAGTCGTGAGCGGGCTCGAAGTCCCGATCCTCTACAATAAGCCCAGCTACAAAATTTCTAAAATCATCTTCAATAAATCCCTCGGGGGAAACATTCGTTACAAATGGTCTCCTCAAGGTGGTATTTCGGCCTTTGCCGTTTATAAACCGGAAAACAGACTTCGCGTAAATGCGGGTGCGGTTTACGACAATACATTAGGAAAAGTCGTGGTTGATCCGGATCCGACAATCAATCACCATGCTTATTACGGAATTCAGGTTTACCAGGCCTTCGGCGATGTTAAAGCTCGCGGTGGTCTGTCGTATGTCGATCCCAATGCGAAATTGGGAAGAGATTTTCCGGTCGACATCACAAATGCGCGCAAGACATTTAAGTCAGATTATTTCACGATCAACCCTCGCTATGAAAAAGAAGCTTATTCACATTTTTCAACAAATCTCGATCGCACCTATTATGCGCTCTCATTGAATTATATTCATTTAATAACTAAATCTACGCGTGGGAATGACGATTTCTTCAGTGACTCAGTCAAATGGAAGAGAGCTGTTGGTGGAAGTGTCCTTTTGAAATTTACAGAGTCATTCAATATGCTTCTGGATATGAAGTATGACATCGAAAGATTCGACAATATTTTAAATGGTGAAATCCGCTACAACTACAATAACAAAATGATCTTTGCTGTCGGGCTTGAAATTTTGAAAGCTCCGAAAGCAGACTCGTATTGGAGCTATTATCGCGCCAATGACATGCTTTATACTTCTATCGGTTTATTCTTCTAGCAAGAAGCTTTAGGCAGAACAATTGTCACAACAGTGCCTTTTTCATTCGGATTAATCTGAGCTCTGTTCGCAATCGTAATTTTGCCGTTCATCTTTTCAATAAGAGCGGCCACAATCGGCAAACCAAATCCAGTTCCGCGTTCATTGTTTGTTCCTTTCATCGTCGTTCGCATGTAAGGAGAAAAAACGCGATTGATGAGGTCAGGTTGAATTCCCACGCCATTGTCTTTGACCTGGGCCACGACAAAGCGTCCGTTTTCAGTAAAAGATAATTCCAGAGAGGAATGTTCAAAAGAAAATTTAATGGCATTGGAAATGAGATTGCTGAAGAGCTGATAACAGACGGCCGTTTTATCGCCATTAATGCAGAGGTTTTCATCCTGGGCATTGCAAATCAACGTGAGATTTTTTTCTTTCAGTCTGTCTTCAAATGAAAAATGAATGTGCTCGACAATTTCTTTTACGCTGACTCTTGTCGATTGAAGAGGCACTTTCCCGTCTTTGTAGGCCATCCATGAACTGACTGATCTGGTGAGATCCTGAATATCATCGCAGGCACGTTTGATTCTTTCTGCGTGTTTAGGATTTTCTGCGAGGATTTCAGGAGTGAGATGCTTGCTCGAATTTTTAATGATGAGCAGAGGATTGTTGATGTCGTGGCAAAGAATGCGAAGAAGATTCTCTGTTAGTTCACGTGCATCGTTCAGCTCGCGGTTTTTTTCGTTGTTCATTCTGATGGCCGCAACTGTAAAACACGCGATGAGAATATCCAGCAGAACGTAGCAGGAAATAATCATGCCGTCGCGAAAGCTGTGGGGAAGAAGATCGGGAGGCAGAAAACCAAGTTTACCTGTCAGATACAATCCCACGACAATACAAAAGTTAAGAAGAACCTGCAGAACGATAAGCGGCGTGCTTCCGAAAAATCCAAGAATGACCGGATGAAACGTGAGCCAGATAGCGGCCGGCGAGTAAACGCCACCTGTGTAAAAGCAAAATAAAGTCTGGAAACAAAGCCCGGATAAAGACAGCGCCACGCCTGTGACGGGGAATGATTGAGTGTAGTAAAAAATGAGCGGGACAGTACAATGAATGAGAGTGAAAATCAGACCGCCCCATGGAACAGGGTAGCTCCAGCCCCAGGCAAAAGCGCAATAAAAGACATAAACCCACATGACGATCGTTGTGCTTGTCCAGAGCATGAGCATGGAACGCAAACGAATCAGAAATGATTCCGGATTGGTTTCATTACGGGAAATCTTTTTCGCGAATGAATCGTAAAAAGCAGTCACTCGCGAAGGAACAAGGAAAAATCTGTTTGGCATGAATCAATAATAATGGAAAAATTATTTCTGGCAATGAGAACAATAGAAAGTTGCACGGCCGCCGAGAGATATTTTGGTTACCAGAGTTTTCTTGCACATCTGGCAGATTTTCTGGTGAAAAACCACCAGGTGCTGAACGCCCAGACCTTTTTCTCCATTGGCATCCCGATAGCCTCCGCTGAAAGTAGTGCCGGATGTTTTCACAGCACCACTGACAACGATGTCGATAGCCGTTTTTATCTTGTGAATTTCTTCAGCAGTGATATTTCCGCTTAATCTTGTCGGAAGAATTCCGGCGCGCGCACAGATTTCACTGGCCATATAATTGCCGACGCCAGGGAACGCTTTTTGATCAAGCAAAAATGGTTTTAGCGTTTTATTAGGTGACCTGAAAAAAGTTTCCGCAATAACGTTTTCGTCAAAGTCGGGAGAACTCACATCCGGACCGAGAGTTTTTTCTTTTTCGTGGAAGTGCTCATTTGATAAAGCGTAAAAATGGCCGAAGCGTCTTGGATCGACATAGGTAAGAAAGCCGTTTTTCTTTTTGCTGTGATCGATAAGTTCAATATGCCCATGCTTGTCTTGCAAACTTTCGTGACTTGTCTGCCACCGGCCCGACATTCCCAGGTGAGAAAGAACGTAGCCGTCAGGAGAAAGTTCAAAGATAAGCCACTTTCCGTGCCGTCTGATTTTTGTGATAGTTTTTCCCGTGAGATCGAAATCCTTTTTCTTCACCATTCTCGTCGTGAGTTTTGAGAAATGAGACTCGTCGATCTTGAAGGGCAAGAACGGGGAGAGTTGGTTTTTTATGGTTTCGACTTCGGGTAATTCGGGCATTTTATTTCACCGTTAACTGTTATCGGTTAACGGATAACAGTTAACAGTCACTGTTAACGGTAACAGTTAACTGTTAACCGTACGGTTAACCGAAAAGAATTGCGCGTCATAGCGCTTTAATTAATTTATACAACGAAGCTGCGGTTTTGTCAGCGAGTGCAAGAATCTCTTCATCTTTTAACTCCAACATTTTTAAAATAGTTTGCGTTTCTCTCAATGAACCAAAAGCTATCCTATAAAAACGTTTTTTCTCGGAGCTGGTAAATCTTCCAGCCCCCTCAGAGAGATTGAGCGCAATTGATTGACTTGCCCGTTGAAGCTGCTCTTTTTGATAGAATGGGATTTCCAGTGGGGCGACCTTTTTGTGTAATAAAATGGCCAATTCCAGCGTTTTAAAGTTTTGATGCATAAATTACCTCCAGATTTCTTCTTACATTAATTTCAGAACAATTTTTTCGGTTGAGGGTTTTTAATGTGTCACTTTTTCATTTTATGAAGTTTTTTTCTGAATATTTTCTAAGAGAAATTCAATTTTAAAAATTGTGATAAAATAGAAATATAAAAATGGCGCGATTCTGAAAATGTGTTGGAACCATGATCCAATGATGCTTTTTTCTTGATTGCAGTATTAAGTGAGGGGTTATGAAATTAATTTTGATTGTACTAAGCTTAATTAAAAGTGGTGTCTCTTTTTCATGCCAATATAATGTTAATCACTTTAATTATCTAAAAGTTAATCCAGAGAGAGCTGCCCTCGCAGCTATAGTTACTGTTAAGGTTGATCATGGGAAAAGATTTTTTGCAGTTGATAAGGCTTGGACGTCTTCTTTGAAAGTTTATCCTTTGAAAGATGGTGATAATTGCCAGGTTATGGCCAAGGAGAATCAAAGTTATTTATTGTTAACTGAGCTTTCTGCTGAAAAGGCAAGATCAAAAAAATTTAAAGGTTTTCGTCAAAGTGGCATTTTGTTGATCGACTTAAAAGATGCTAGAGGTCTAATAAAAAGACTAGATCAATACAAAGGGACTAAGTTAGAAATTCCTGAATTTGGAAATAATTAAATAATATATTTTCGAAGCTATGCAGTTTTTTTTAGTCTTATTACAGGATGGTAATAAAATGTATGAAAAAGAAGCAAAGAATACAATGTGGATACGAGAAGATTTAAAGAATGTAATAATTTCTTTTTTTGTTTTTACTGTTTTAAACTTTGTAGCAGTTGATTTGTTTTACTCGTTAAAAATCATACCTGAAAAATATAACATTTTCTGGGATCCAAGTTTTTACCGAGCTCGTTCCCATCATGGATTCTACATTGGGTTGAATTTTTATTTTTATTTTTGTTATACTACTGTCGTCTATGCCGTAACTAGGAAATTGCGTTTAAGAAATAAATTCTTCAAAGATATTTCAATGTTCTTTTTAAAATATTTATTAATTTTCTTCATATCTACTCACAATTACATCAATCCTCTTTACTACATTTTTATAAAACCAGTGAAGATTGCGATTGGCCAACTATACTCTGAAAAAATTATTTTAGATTATTACGCAAAGACTGGCATTACCCCTTGGGGAAGTTATGAGCTTCAGGAATCAAATCATTCAAATGACGAGGTTAAAGTAAAGCATGATGAGTGTGAGGCTTTATTAAGAAAAGAAGAATTTGAAATGTGCAAGTTTCATCCGTTTAGAGGGTTTTAATTTTATTGTTTGAACTTTTTTGGTGGGGATTTTTCCATACATCTATTGTGATTATCTTAATAATAAAAGATGTCTGCAAAAATTAAAACAGATGCTAAGATATAATGATTAGAAGTAATAGAAGTGTATTTGACTTGCGTTCCAAAAGGGTTGACGGAACCTCTTGCGACATGGAGTAGGAATGAGAAATTTTATAATTTGTGGTTTGTTCATCTTCAGCAAAGAGATTTTTTCATGTTCAGTAGATCCTGCTTTTCAAAAATCTTTAATAGATGCACCTGAGAAAGCTGATCTGGCAGTAATAGTAAAGCTTGAAGGTGAACCACTTCATCGAAAATTAATTGTAGAAAAAGGATGGACACGTTATCTCAAAGAATATCCTCTAAATGATAGAACTAATTGTTTCCTACCTGGGCCTTCAGGACACAAATACTTATTTCTTTCCAATGAAACAATTGAATCTACTTCAAACAATTTTAGAGGATTTGCTAGTGGCAATGGCGTTTTGATTCCTATTGAGGAGAGCCAAAAAACAATTAAAAAATTGAATGATTTTTACAAAAGTAAGCATTAAATCATTCATTGAATAATCTTCAATTTATTTCCGACACACTATTCGGGGAACCATGTGTCCCGATAAGTCTGCAGGAACCTCACACGATAAAATATAAAAAGTGGCGATCCTGAAAAGTGTGTTGGAACCAGAATTGAAGTTTTTTTGTGTTCACGACACAATAAAGGAGGTTTTTTGAGTAAATTCTTTATAATAATTTTTTTTATCTTAATTAATTGTCCAGCTAAAGCTTGTGTTTATGACACTAAGGTAATTGAAAATTTAATTAAAAAACCTGAAACAATACAGATGGCTCTTATTGGATCTCGTAAGACTAGTGAAAAAAGTAGCTTCATCTTTAAAGTAGAAAAATCACTGTTATCACCTTCATCTTCAGAATACATTCTTGAACATGGTAGTGATTGTTCAGCTCCGCTGCTTGAAACAGGACAGAGATATTTATTTATTTCACCTACAAAATTTTTTTCTGATAATCCAAATAAATTTTTTAGAGCTGATATTGATGCATCATCAGGGCGATTTATAAAAATCGAAGAGGCAAAAGATCTCATGAAAAAAATACAGAAGCTGAAGCATAAGAAACGGTAATATTTTTTCAACTGGAGTTATAGATATCCAATTGTATTGCAAAATACGTATCGCTTCAGAATTAAAAAAATCCAAGGTAAATGAAATTTCATGCCAGCCATGCCAGCCGAAAGATGAAATTTCATGAAATGGAATGAAGTGGAATGAAATCAAAAAAGACGCGGATCACCCTGAGACATTCTTAATTCGTTAATATTAAAAACTTTCTTTCCACACGCTATTACAGCTCGGGTAGTTCGGGCATTTATTTTCACCGTTAACTGTTATTGGTTAACGGATAACAGTTAACGGTCACTGTTAACGGTAACAGTTAACCGTACGGTTAACCGAAAAGAATTGCGCGTCATAGCGCCTTAAATAATTTACACAACGAAGCAGCGGTTTTGTCAGCGAGTGCAAGTATCTCTTATCTTTTAACTCCAACATTTTTAAAATATTTAGACTTGATCATCGTATATTTACGATATACGATCAGCTTATGGTAACCGCAAAAAAAGAAAATTTTCTAGAAAAAGATGTCCAGCTGGCCGATTGGTGTAAGGCACTTTCTCATCCTGCACGAATTACAATCTTACGCATTTTAGCTTCGAGAAATGAGTGCCAATGTGGAGAGCTTGTCCTTGATCTTCCTCTTGCTCAATCAACCGTCAGTCAGCATTTAAAGGCGTTAAAAGAAGTGGGCTTAATTCAGGGAGAAGTTGATGGACCAAGGCAAAAATATTGTGTTAACAAAAAAAACATAGATCGCTTATTTAAACTTCTTGAACAGTTTAATTATCATTTAAGCGAATAGGGTAGTCCAATAAAGGAGTGAATATGAAATCGATAAAAGTTTTAGGTCCGGGCTGTACTAAATGTAAAAACCTTGAAAAAAATGTCCGTGATGCAGTCGCAAAGCTTTCTGGTGAATACAAAATTGAGAAGATTGAAGATTTTCAAGAAATGGCAAAATACGGAATGCTTAGTTCTCCAGGACTTGTTATTGATGAAAAGTTAATATCCGCTGGAAAAGTTCAAAGCGTAGATGAGCTTGTGCTGTTACTGAAATAGATAGTAGGAATTATGAATATTTTTAGTTGGCTCAATTCACAATTATTAAGAATGGATTGGCTTTCATCTTTAATTAAATTGTTGGTGGAAAATGTTTTTCAACTGGATGTGACGTCACGCTTAGGCGCCAGCATTCATTTTTTCATTTACGATGTTATTAAAATATTTATTCTATTGTCTATTTTGATTTTTTCGATCTCCTTTGTGCAAAGTTATTTTCCACCAGAGAGGACGAAAAAAATTCTAGGTAACATGACTGGCGTCAGTGCTAAGATTATGGCGGCCCTTTTAGGAACAATTACACCTTTTTGTTCTTGTTCTTCAATTCCTTTATTCATCGGATTTACAAGTTCTGGTTTACCCATCGGAGTGACGTTTTCATTTTTAATTTCATCTCCATTGGTTGATTTAGCTTCAATCATTTTGCTGGCAAGTATCTTTAATTGGAGTATCGCTTTAGCTTACGTTGTTGTTGGTTTAATTCTTGCCGTCGTTGGTGGAATCATCATTAGCAAAGCTAACATGGAAAAATACATCGAAGATTTTATTCTTAAAAATAAAATGGCCAACACTGAACCAGAAAAGCTTTCTATGAACGAACGATTGCAATTTTCCAGAGATCAAGTCAAAGACGTTTTCTCAAGAGTGTGGCTGTATGTTCTTATCGGAGTGGGGATAGGAGCTGCTATTCACAATTGGATTCCTGCAGATATCATCACTAGTCTTCTAGGCAAAAACAATTGGTGGTCAGTTTTAGTAGCAACCGTTTTAGGTGCACCAATGTATGCAGATATATTTGGTACACTCCCTATCGCTGAAGCACTGGTTAAAAAGGGAGTAGGACTTGGAACAGCCTTAGCTTTTATGATGTCTGTGACCGCCTTATCACTGCCATCTATGATTATGTTAAAAAAAGTTGTTAAATTGCCTCTGTTGCTGCTGTTTGCGGGTGTTGTGCTGATAGGAATTATTATTATTGGCTATCTATTTAATTCGTTCAGTTACTTATTTATATAAAAACTGGAAGTAGGAGTTGTATGACAAGCGAAAAACAGAAAATGACATTTGATGTTCGATCTGTATGGGTCAATCACCAAGAGAGTATCTCGTATTGTGAAACAAAGGGTAAGTCTGCAACAATCAAGCTCGATACAAACTTGTCTGGCACGCCTGATGCCTTTAATCCGGCCGAACTTTTGATTGCAGCGATTTCAGCATGTATGATCAAAGGAATTGAAAGAGTTGCCCCCATGCTGAATTTTTCTTTTCGAGGAGTTGAAGTGAAGCTTCACGGAGTGAGGCAAGATGTTCCACCAAAAATGGAATCAATTAATTATGAAATTATCATTGATACCGATGAGGATGATCATCGACTAGAGCTTCTCCATAAAAATGTAAAACAGTTTGGCACTGTTTTTAACACTGTGATCTCTGGCACTAATTTAGATGGAAAAATAAGCCGTAAAATTTAACGACTAACATATTCTGTAAAAAATTTATTTTTAATCCAGAGCGATACCTTCACTAGGGCAAGTAATACCGGCACCTCAACTAAAGGTCCAATTACGGCAGCAAAAGCTGAACCGTGATTTATTCCAAATGTAGCAATTGCTACGGCGATTGCGAGTTCAAAATTATTTGAAGCTGCGGTAAATGATAATGTTACTGAACGAGCATAATCAGAACCTAGTTTTTTGCTCATGAGAAAAGAAACAAAAAACATTATCAAAAAATAAAGTGTCAGCGGTATTGCGATTTTAATGACATCAAGTGGAAGCTCTACAATTTTGTCACCTTTTAAAGAAAACATAATCACAATTGTAAATAAAAGGAAAATTAATGTTATCGGAGAAATCTTAGGTATTAATTTACTTTCATACCATGAGTTGCCTTTAAGCTTTATAAAAATTGTACGTGTTAAGAATCCCATGACAAAGGGAATCCCTAGATAGATCCCGACGGATTTTGCAATTTCACCCATCGTGAAATTAACTTCAAAACTATGAAGTCCAAATATTTTTGGTAAATAAGTCATAAAGAAATAAGCATAAACTGGAAAAAAGAGTATTTGAAAAATAGAATTAAAGGCCACAAGTCCTGCACAATACTCTGAACTTCCTTCTGCAAGTTGATTCCAGACAAGAACCATCGCTATACATCTTGCAAGACCAATAAGAATTAATCCCATCATATAGTCTGGCGAGCCTTTAAGAAATAGTATGGCCAATACAAACATGAGTAGAGGACCAATAATCCAGTTTTGTATGAGCGAAAGCAGGAGTATTTTTTTATCTTTAAAAACTAATCCGATTTCTTCATATTTTACTTTGGCAAGCGGGGGAAACATCATCAAAATAAGTCCTACGGCAATGGGAATTGATGTTGTTCCAATTGAAAGGCCATTGATTGCTTCGGAAACGTTAGGGGCTTTTAAACCGATTAACACACCAAGAATCATTGCCAGAAAAATCCAAAGAGTTAGATAGTTATCTAAAAAAGATAATTTTTTCATTTTTTATTCCAAATACTTTTCAATGTTTTGTGCAAAGTTTTTAATTTCATCTCGCACTCTTCGATAGTGAGATAATATTTCTTCTTCATTTGTCAGACCGTGTGATAATTTAGGTGGATCATCAAAACCTACATGTAAAACTTTGGGTGCTCCAAAAAAGACGGGACAATTTTCATTGGCGTGACCGCAAACTGTAAAAACAATGTCGAATTGAACATTCTGAAGATCATCAACCGTTTTTGAAAAATGGCGGGAGATATCCACACCGCTTTCATTCATAACTTTGACTGCTCTTGAATTTAATCCATGTTTTTCGGTCCCAGCAGAGAAGAAGTTATATTTTGTTCCAAAAAAATGCTTGGCCCAACCTTCGGCCATTTGAGACCGACACGAATTGCCGGTACACAAAAAGAGGATGTTCTTTTTCATTTTCGATTCCAATTTTCCAAACGTTATTTTTCTCTATATAAGAATATATCATCCGTACCATGGTACGGAGTCAACAGATTATTTAAGCCATTCAAATTTAATTTTTTTTACACAGGTATTTCTACATAAAATGTAGAGCCTTTCCCCAATTCACTCTCAACCCAGATTTTGCCGGAGTGGGCGAGAACTATCTGACGGGAGATATACAGACCAAGACCGAGTCCGCTTACTTCATCGGCTTCGATAGCGCGCTCAAAGCGCTCAAAGATTTTTTCCTGAGCTTCTTTGCTTATTCCTATACCTTGATCTTTAATTTGAATCTGAACATTTTGGCCAATACTTAAGACTTCGACAGTAACTTGTTTGTTGCTTCCATAGCGAAGAGCATTCGTCAGCAGATTCATCATGACCTGTTCAAGTCTCATCTTGTCAGCTATCGCGAAGAGCTGAGAACAAGTTTTTAAGATTGGCGCCGGTGCTCCGGATTGAATGAATTGTGGTTTCATTCTTTCGATAACATCGTTGACCAGTTCACAAACATCTAATTTAGTTTTGTTAATGGTGAGTTTTCCAAAACGAATTCTCGAAATGTCGAGCATATCATCCACTAAGCGCGTGAGTCGATCAACTTGTTTATTCGTCAAGGTTGAGAACTGGCGGATGCGATCGGGCTCAAAAACTGCAGGATCATTTTTTCGCAGAGATCTTTCAAACTGCTGGCTTTGAAGTTTTAAACTGGTTAAAGGCGTTTTCAACTCATGACTTGCAATAGATAGAAAATCATCGCGGGATTGAACAGATTCTTGCAAATGCTCCTGATACATTCTTAAATCGTGAATGTCAGTGTTCGTTCCAAACCATTGAATCACCCGGCCTTGTTCATCTTTAATCGGAATGATTCTGGTAAGAAACCAACGGAATTCTCCCTTTGCGGATTTTATCGGGTATTCCATCACAAACGGTTCACCTGAAGCAATTGAACTATTCCATTTTTCCAAAACTTCCGGAAGGAATTTTGGATCGTGAACACTTTGCCAACCCCAGCCCTGCATATCCTCTGGTTTGGTTCCCGTATAGCTGTACCAATTTTCATTGAACCAATAAATATAACCTTCAGCGTTTGCAATCCAGCCGAGTTGAGGGATGGCATCAGCAAACTGTCTGAAGCGCGCTTCACTTTCTTTTAATTTTTTTTCTGCGACCATCAATGAAGTCACTTCCTGCGCTGTCGCAACTCCACCAATGAATTCTCCATCAGCTGCAAAAATCGGATTGGCGGAATCCATAATGTATTTTTCAGTTCCATCGAAGGCCTTTATTTTTAACAAGCGCGGGCTTGCCTTTTTCTGTTTCTGGATCGCGATCGCCATACCCCAATCTTCAGACGCAAGTCGTTCACCGGTGATTGCATCCCACGCCTGATACTCATGGTATTCAGCAAGATCAACTTCTTTCATGCCTGTCCAGATTTCTACTCCTTTCGGATTTAAATACTCGAGCTTGCCGACTGAATCTGAAACACCGATTCCCACAGGAACATTATCAAGAACCGATTTGAGTTTTATTTCAGTAATCTGTTGGGCCCTCTCGGCCAGTTTTTTCTCTGTGATGTCTGTCGATATTCCGACAAGACCTATGATATTTCCCTGAGGATCTCTATGAGGTTCCTTGCGTGACAAATAAAGTCTGCGTGAGCCATCACTCCAGGTTACCCATTCTTCAGTTGTCTCTGCTTTTCCCGATTGCATAATTCTTTGATCAGTTTGTAGAATCTTTTCCCCACCTTTGCCTTCACCTAAAAACTCAACATCGTTTTTGCCATAGAGATCTGACTCAGATTTTCCAATGAGCTTTAAGGCCATTGGATTACAATAAATCATGCGCGACTCGCGATCTTTCAAGTAAACAATATCGGATGTCGAATTCATAATGCTGCTTAGGATGGCCGTCGTCTTGTGAAGCTCTTTGGTTCTATCCAGAACTTTCTGTTCAAGCGAATGAGTTAGTGTTTTCAGCTCGAGCCTTTGCTGCTCACTTTCCTTTGCAGCTTCTGCAACTTTTACAATTGAGTGGCGGAGTTTATAGAGGTAGATGGCTGTGCCAAGAGACGCAATCGCCGTGAGGGTGCTGACGGAAGCTGCAATCCAATAATCCGGATGCCACAGAGTCCACACTTCCAGTAAATGAGTAACCCCGCAAGCACCAATAAAAACCCCAAAGCAAAGAATAATGGCATTGAAAGGAATTTTAATTTTTTTGATGAGAGCCCAAAGTGTAATGGAAATTCCAAGGTAGGCCAGGCCAATAAGTAGATTGGAAAAAAACATTGTCCAAACCAAAGATGGTTTTCCCAAATAACAATGAATGTGCGGCATGAAGCCTTGATTGCTAAAAAGTGATGCTAAAATTTGAAAACCTCATCGTCTTATCTCTAAGTCTAAACATTAATACAGGCTTTAAGTGTTTTCAAAGTCTATTTACTATTCTAGTTTGAACTAGAGTTTTGTGGGCCTTTCTTTTGCGTGAGCGAAGAGGTGAATAGCATGACCCGATTTATTCATTTGTTAATTTCTGTAGCCATATTTTTTCTATATGGATGCGACAAGCCATTTTTTAAGCATTCTTCGCCCTCATTGAAAAAAGTAACTATTGCGTACACCTATCAACCACAGTGCACTCTGATTCACGTGGCACAGGAGAAGGGATTTTTTCGCGAAGAAGGTCTGGAAGTCATACCGATGATGCATGAGTTTGGAAAAACCGCTCTTCAGTCCGTTCTCGAACACAAGGCCGATATGGCGACAGTTGCTGAAACTCCGCTTTTATTCAGCATTATGAAAGGGGATAAGGTTTTTATTATTGCAACCATTGTTGCAAGCTCTAAGAATAATGCCATTGTCGCAAGAAAAGATTCCGGAATCAAAAGTGCCCAGGATTTAAAAGGAAAACGAATTGGCGTCACACCATTAACAACATCTGATTTTTTTCTTGATTCAATTTTGATAGCCAGTGGCCTGACCAGAAAAGATATTTTTACTGTTTCCTTAAAACCTAATGAAATGGAAGAGAACATTTTTAATAAAAATGTTGATGCTGTTTCCACCTGGAATTATCCCTTAACTCAGATTAAAAACAGACTGGGCGACAATGTTGTCCTTTTTTTCGATGAAGACATTTATACAGAAACATTTAACCTGGCCACGATGCAGGATTTTACCCAAAAGAATCCCGAGACAATAAGGCAAGTGCTTCGTGCAGTGATAAAGGCCCAGGATTTTGTCAAACAGCATCCGGTGGAAGCGCAAAAGATTATGGCAAAATCAACAAACATGCCTTTTGAATTAGTGAAAGAAGTCTGGGACGCTTTTAGTTTTGACGTCACTCTCGATCAGACGATACTTCTTACTCTGGAGGATGAAGCCCGCTGGGCCATCAAAAATAAATTACTTGAAAGGAAAGTCGTCCCGGATTTTGGGAAATATATGTACGTTGATGCACTTAAGGCCGTTAAAACGGATGTAGAAAAATAAAAAATGAGAATTAAAACTCAGCTGAAATTAATCTCAACTGTAGCGATCATTGTTTTGATTATTTTCATTTCTTTTTTTACCTGGGCTGCCGCTAAGTTTTCAAGGGCCAAGGCCATCAATTTTGTTGCCAGCGATATCCAGATTAAAGTTTACGAAAGCACTTCCTTAAGAGATCAATATTTTCTTTACAGGGAAGATCGCCCGAGAGAGCAATGGCTTTACGTGAATCGTGAGATCGATGAACTTTTAAAATATCTGGCCGACTTTAAAGCTTACGAATCTATTATCCGCGAATTACAGAATTCGAAAATCAAATCGAATGCTCTTGTCAGACGAATTATGGAAAACTCGAACAGATTGAAAAGTGCAACCGCTAATAAGCAGGTCTATCAGGATCTGGACAGCAGACTCATCAGTCAGGTTTATATCCGCACCCATGAATTTCGCAATGGATTGCAAGAAATCCAGAATGCCTCAGAAAGAGAAGTGGAAAGAACTTACCGCCATTTGATTACGGCCATTACAATTCTCGCTGTCTTTCTTTCCTTTGTTGTTATTTTTATTTCATTTCACCTTATTGCACTGATCTCAAAACGTCTTGGTGTCATTCACGATGGGGCAGAAATTATTTCTCATGGAAACCTTGATCATCGAATTGAATCAAAAGGAGATGATGAATTCTCTGACCTTGCAACTTCAATTAATGAGATGACCACTAACTTACAAACTAATCTTGAGCAACTAGAACAAGAGCGGGCTAAATCAATTCAAAGCGCGAAGCTGGCTTCTCTTGGTGAAATGTCAGCGAGCATTGCTCACGAAATCAACAATCCCTTGAGCGTCATTCAATTGAACAATTCGCGACTAATGGACAAATTAAAAAAAGAAGAAGTTCCGTATGAATCAATTGAGCACGCATTGGAAAAAAATAAAGGGGCGATTGAAAGGATCACCAAAATCATCAAAGGTCTTTCCAATATTTCCCGAGATGCAGCTCATGAAGACATTCAGGTATTTTCAACTGAAAGTATGATGGAAGAAGTATGGTCTTTATGCCGTCAGAAGATGATCCAATCTAAAATAGAATTATCGGTCTCCATTCCCGCCGGAGACGTTTTCATAGAATCTTCACTCACTCAAATTTCACAAGTCCTTATCAATTTAATTAATAACGCCCATGATGCCATTCTGACGTTTCCTGAAAGATGGATTAAAGTCGAATTCAAAATAATTGAAGAGGGAACTGTTGTTCAATGTACAGTAACTGATTCAGGAAAAGGGATTCCAAAAGACATCGCCGTTAAAATCATGCAGCCTTTTTTTACTACCAAAGAAGTGGGCAAGGGGACAGGATTAGGACTGAGCATCTCCAAGGGAATTATTGAAAACCTTGGAGGACGTTTCTATATCGATGACCATTGCCCAAATACGAGATTTGTTTTTGAGTTGCCTAAAATTTATGTTCCAAAAACCTAAAGTTTCAGTGCCTGGATGGCCAGGTAACCAAGAACAATTGCACCGACCAGATTCATTATCGGTCCGAATTTTTCAGATAATTTTTTAGCGAGAAACAATCCGATTAGTGTTGTCGTGAAGGCCCAGAAAGCGATGGATAAACTGAACAGATAAATGGGCTTGTGAGCAATACCCAAGCTGATTCCCACTCCAAATGCATCGAGACTGGTGGCAAACGAAACAAGCAGAATTTTTTTAAAACTATGAAACTCTAATTGTTCTTCCTGAACTTCTTTATTCTTCAGCGCCATGATTCCTTCATGGGCCATGTGAAAGGCCACAAATCCCAAAAGAAGAAAAGCAATCCAATGGTCGACGGCACTGAACTGACTGATAATTTTCAAACCTGCGAGTGCTCCCAGAAGTGTCATGAGGGCCTCAGCTCCACCGGAAGAAAGAGCAAATTTCACAGCATCGCGATTGGAAAATGGTCTGTGTCCCATTGCTACAGCGGCAGAAAATGAATCTGCACTAAGAACTAAACCAACGACAATAATTTCTAAAAATAATTCCATGAATGGACTCCACAAAGACCGTGAAGTTTGTAGATACGAAACGACACGGTAAGATTTTACCAATGTCAGTCTCGTCAACGTGAAAAAGATTTCTCGCAATTATACCGGGGCTCATCACCCATTATGTCGATATAATTTTGGCTAAACCAAAGACTACTCCCTAACCCTTGTAGCATAATCATTTGCTATTTTTCTGTCAACCAATCTCAATAAGTTACCACGGCCTTTTCCTTGCATTATTTAGTCGCGATATTAATTTTTTCATTGAGAGGGAATTATGCATGAAATTAATTTTAAAAAAAGCATTTCGGGTCAGTTTGATCAGGTTATCAATCAAGTCACCGAAGCCTTGAAGAAAGAAGGTTTTGGCGTTCTCACCCGCATTGATCTGGACTCTAAAATCAAAGAAAAACTTGGAAAGGAAATAAATCCTGTGGCCATACTCGGCGCCTGTAATCCACAGCTTGCTTATGAAGCTTATAATCAGAACTCAGATGTTGCCAGTTTGCTTCCCTGTAATGCTGTCATTCGAAAAATTGGCGATGATAAAGTTTCTGTTGAATTGGCCAAGCCCTCAGCATTAATGGAAATGCTCGATGATGAGAGTCTGGTCGCGCAGGCTAAAGAAGCAGATGAAAAATTGCGGAAAGTTATAAATTCGCTTTAAAAATGATTCTTTTTAATACTATTTTGTTGTTCATGATGAGTATCATGTTTAGCATAAACATTATGGATAAGAATATGTTTACGTAAACGTAAACGTAAACGTCAACGTCAACGTAAACGCTGCAATTAAAAAGGAGCTAATTATGAAAACAGCAATGATGAGTCTTGTGGTTCTCTTTTCACTTCTAAGTGCTTCCGCTTTCAGTCAAGAAAATGCGAAAGCGAATGCTCCAAAAGGGCCAACAAAAGAACAAAGAGAAGCCATGGCCTTGAATCACGAAAAAATGGCCGCTTGTTTAAGATCAGACAAAGACATCCTTTCTTGTCATAAAGAAATGAGAGAATCTTGTATGAAATCTGGTGAACAAAACTGTCCAGGAATGGGAATGGGCATGGGAATGGGTGGAAAAGGAAAAATGCGCGGAATGAAAAAATAAAATTTCTTCCAGCACAATGATTAATTTTTCCTGTCGAGTTTTTTTAAATGCTTTGCTCTTTTATTGGTGAGAGCAAAGAGAAAAATCAGACAAGAGAAAAAGGCCATCCAGAAACCAGTTGAAAAATAGGCCAGTGAAGTAAACTGGCCGATCTTTCCTTCGCCAATCAGACTGGGCATGAACGGTGTCAGTTTGATTGGTGCATTGGGATCCAGGTTGTGACCGAAGCGATACATCTGATAAGTAAAATCCGCCATAAAACCGAAAAGAAAAATGAAAGGCGGAAAATAGAAAATTCGACCCATATTAAAACGAAGAGCTCCGACGATAACACCTCCAATGGCAAAAACCAGAACAGCGATCCACGCGACACTTCGTTCAAATTCCGCGGCCATTTCAATTTTTCCCATTCCAATATAATGGTTGAGCTCATTGATTTCCGCCGTGTCTCCACGCACTCCATTGAGATAAGTAAAAACATGAAGTCCATCAGGGTATTGCGGGGCCATCAGATGCATTTCCCAGTACGGGAAAAAGTACGAAGCTCCAAGCAGGATAGAGCCAAGACACATTAAGATAATGATGGTTAAGTGTTTTTGGAAGAAAGGAAATTGTGTATGCCAGTTTTTCATATTTTTTACGCCATTAAATTAAATCGTGATTTTTAAATCTTCTAAAACCAATATAAGCAAAGAGTATTCCTAATAGAACAGGCCAGATCACTGCCCAAAGAATGAGATTGTTCAGTCCTATTTTTTCAATGATCGTGTAGGATATCGGGCCGAGAATCGTCAGTTCGGGATCAAAGAGAGCAATGGCCGCCATCCGAAACGATTGCAGTGGATTCAAGAAAGCGACAGAGAGAATAGCTTCGGCCATCAGGCGCTGCTTTAACATGAGCCCCAATAAAAGTGCATCTATTAAAGCTTCAAAAAACATCCACAAAACAAAGGCGAGTCCAAGTGCCATCTCCTGAGTTTTTGCATAGACAGAAAGGCATAAGGCCATTCCTGTAAAACACAGGAGATTGGCGCCGATAAAAAGTAAATAGAGAAGAGTCACTTTCCACGGAACAGGATAACCTCGGCTGAGCGTGATGAACGCGCAGGCAAGGATGCCGGCAAAAAGAGGAAGATACAATGAAAGATATCTCCCCAGTCCTCGTCCCCAATAAAATGCGGACAGTTCTATAGGAACTGAAAGATTGTACTCCCACACACCGGATTCACGGTCGCTGACAAAAGTCCTGACAGTTGTAATTAAGGTAAAGATAGGAAGAATTATAATACAAAGCTGGATAAGCGTTAACAGCAACCGGCCTAATCCGATAAAGCCCAGGACTCTCGATTCCATGAGGCCCAGGTAAAAGAAAAGGGAAATCAAAGCAGCCGCTGAGATCATATAAAACTGATACCACTTTGCGCGGATGGTTTCCTTAAATTCAAGCCAGCAAAGAAAAGTTGCATGTTTCATTTTTATTTAACCTGTTTTTTCTCAAGCACAATTTGTTGGACGTCCTTGAAAGTCAGGATTCCTCCATTTTTCATCGCACCTATTCCCGAATTCATCGGTGTTTGAAAGCCGGAATTGTAACGGGCCGATTCGGCCGTGATCCACGAATCGCTTCCAAAAGGACGGACGTAAAGTTTGCCTTCATCTTTATGGCGGGGATCAAGAAGAGCGCAGTTCATATCATCATAAAAAACAATTTCACCGGAGTTTAAAATCCGCTGAACGGCATATCTTTTTTCACTCAAAATCATCCGGCATCTGCCGCAACTTTCTTTTCCCCAAATCGGTTCCTGTGGAGTCGGCTGTGCTTTTTCACAGGCAATGCTAAAAAAAAGAATAAAGAAAATGTTCAGGATTTTTGTCATTGTTTCATCTCATCTAGTTTGTTAATCGTGACGTTTTCGATGATTCCCGACCATCTGGTCAAAGTGGCATGAAAACGAAACCTGTCAGCAGAAGGAATAACTCCGCTCCAGTGAAGAGGATCTGCTTCATCATTTTTAAAAGACCATTCTTTTAAAGCGAGCTTCACCGAATCCGGAACTCTTTTTAATCGAAGTGAGCAAAAAGATTTTTCTGAAAGTATGTCGGAATCAGTATGGGCCTCTACAATGTCATCCATTGCCACGACACCATTGTCGAGCTCGATCACTCTGGAAACGATACCTGCCAGTTCATCCACTCTGTGTGATGTTAAAAGCATGGTCGTTTCTTTCGGCAATTCTGAAAGCAATCTGAAGAACACAGATCTCGCCTTGGGATCCAGGTTCGCGCTCGGCTCATCCATAATTAACAGTGAAGGTTTTCGGGTCAGAGCAATCGCAATTAAAAGTTTTTGCTTCATTCCTCCAGAAAGTCCCTTGAAAGGAGTGGAGAGGCAATCATTCAAGTTTAAACCCAGTTCGTTTGCAATCGGAAAAACCTGTTCAACGGAAAAATCGCAGAGAGTGGAGTTCAATGAAAGAATTTCGCTGACAGTTCCTTTTAATCCCGGAGGAGCCTGTGGGACAAAAGCAATGTGCTTCATTGCTTTTTCTCTTTCTGTTTTTATATTGATGTCAAAGATATCTATCTGGCCTTCGAATTGATAAAGGCCCAACAAACATCGAATGAGTGTTGTTTTTCCACAACCGTTATGACCAACGAGAGCGACGCGCTGATTTGTGTCGATCGTGAGATTCAGATTGTTCAGAACAAGGTTCGATTTGAAATGTTTTTTCAGGTTTTTTACATTAAGCATTTTAATCCTTCAGTATATGAGGATGTTCATCTTTTAATACGATGATGGGATCACCTACATTGGCCACTTCTTCAATGATATCTATTAATGAAAAAAGGGGAGTGCCGTTAAAAAAAGCAAGCTTTGGATCAGAGCCTTTGATGGTGTCGCCAAATTTTTTAATAATATAAGGTTTGTCCCCAATATTGTTGTTATCGAGGTCGAAACCTTCGTATTTGTCCCAGTAATTTTTGTCCCACAAGCTGTTGGTGCCCGTGCGCCTGTCGGTATCCACGTCGATCATATTTCCAATGAAAGAATTTCTTTTAAATTCTCCGCCTTTCAAGTCATTGCTGAGAAGAACGCCTTTGCCGTTGAAGGCCAGTGTGTTTGAGTAAATCCAGTTTCTGGTGCCCATATTAAACGGTGACGTATCAACCAGAATGCCGATAGCGGAATAATTAATTGTATTATTTTGAGCAATGATACTGGATGATTCTTTCAATCCGATGCCCATTCCGGCCGCCCCCAGAGCGCGTTCAATGAAATTACCGGTAATGACAAAATCTTTTCCGTACATTAAAAAGATGCCGACCTGATTCCGTTTAAAAATATTGTCCTGGATGGTGATGCCCTGACTGTACATGCTGTGAATGCTGTAGCGTGAATCTGATCCAGTGTTTTTTCTGAAAAAGATTTTTTTTGAATACCAGGCCACAACATCGCGTGAATATTCCCAGCGATTGTTGGTGACGTTTGACTGGGCCACATTCCACAATCTGATCGCATCTCCTCGCAAACCGAGCTCGAGATTTTTAGAAGTAATATAGTTGGAATCCAGAAGAATATTTTCACCGGCATAAACATCTATGCCGAAAAGACAATCCTGAATATGGTTGTTTAAAATTTTAACATTGTTGGCGTTTCGCAAACCAATTCCTGCGTCCGCCTGCGTATAAGAAAGGCCTGATCCTTTGACCGTAAAGCCTTGCACTGTCACGTTGTCAGCTTCAATGACGACGACGCTGTCTTTGCCATTGCCGGTGATAACGGCGCCAGGTTCTCCTATAAGGGTAATGCCTGGAGTTTTGATATCAATTGGACCGTAATACGTTCCTTTGGGGATTTTTAAAGTTGAGTTGGGCGCGAGCTTATCAATTTCCTTTTGAAAAGCTCCCGTCACAACTTTATGCTGCCAGCTTACTTCCGGTTTTGCATGAGAGGAAAGAGCATCACAGAAACCGGATGGTATCTGTGATGCCAAGATAAAAAAAAGGTATAAAATTTTGAACAAAGTTCTCATTTATTTTTTAAGAGTGTCCAGGTATTCCACAATCTGATCGAGGTCTGCAGGCTTCACTTCAAGGTTAGGCATCAGCAGGTTAAATCTCTTGACCAGAGGAGCAACTGTCGGATCTTTGTAATAGTTCTCCGGATTCGAAACGAATTTTTTAATCCAATCCTTTGTCCGGCGGACAGTAACATTTTGAAGATTCGGAGCCGTTTGCTCTTCACCGATAGTGTGACAACCGACACAGCCATACTCTTCAAATTTAGCGCGACCTGGATGAATTTTTTCAGACGTAGCGGCCTGAACTTTAGGGATCATGAAAAGATCGGCCACATAGTCTGCCTTAAGTTTATTGGCCTCGCGTCTTTGAGCTTCGAAAGCAGGATTGATATTGACGATGAGCTGGCCTTCATTTTGTGTTTCATAAGGAGATGAAATATCTTGAGACCCATAAGTGTACTGACCTTCCTGTGAAGCTACGAAACGAAGTGTCGATGTTTTTCCCGGAGGGTAAACGCCAAGAACATCCATTCCATTCACAACGAACTTAATAATTTTTCCTTCGGTCTGTTCAATATTGGTCAGGTGGAACAAGACTTCATCGCCCTGATTCGCCTTCACTTCAAGCGGCTTCATCCCGGCACTTGAAAGTGTCCCGAAGACTTCCACTGTTTTTCCCTTGCGGACGATGCGCTCTTTTCCAGGGGCAGTCGCCAGCGGCGAGATTTTCATCTGTGTTGGATCAGTTCCTACAGGATAAGATTTGATCGGATTAATTTTTTTAGGATCAATACAGATAACGTAGTGTGGTTCTCCCAATGGCAGAGGAAGATCGTAAATAACTCTCATCTTTGGTTTGGACACATCAATCAGCTGATGGTTTTGCGGAAGAAGAGGTCCGACAAGATCAAAGCGATCAAGAGCAAGCTTGTTCAAAGCGATAACGTATTTTCCTGCTGGCTCCATTGAATCTCCCTGCATGGAAACAAGGTGACCAATGTTGTAGTTGATGGAAACTTTATCGAGAACTTTCTTATTGAGATAATCCCACTTCACAACCATTGAATCGAGATACAACGAAGTAAAGACGACACCTGGTTCAGAACCGTATTGAGTGTGAAGAGGCCCTAGACCAAGAACGACTTGACCGTGAAGTGATTTTTGAAGATCGAGAATCGGAACACCGTATTCATCATGACCTGCAAAGTCTTTTGTCTCCATTAATTTTTTAATTTTTCTGAAGTCATAAACAGAAGCATGAGTATCCAGTTTCCCCGAAACGATAATGTAGCGCCCGTCTGGTGAAATATCGTTACCATGCGGTGATTTTGGTTCCGGAATCAGGAAGAGAACGCCTTCTTTTGCGGCCACTTCAAGAGGAATAACAGCGTGGTTGTTGACCAGTTTGAACTTCCCGGCCTTGAATAATTCTTCTGCTCTTTTCCAGTTCACGACATGCATGAAGTCTGTGTCTCTTGCAGAACAGCCAGCTTCAAAAGGAGGATTCTTTCCGTCCGGTCCGGTTCCGATATATCTTTCTGAACAGAAAGAGTTTGTAAAACTGTATCCGTAACTTTCACCTTTTCCAGCATCGCTGAGATCCTGTGAGTAAGGAGGAGCAATTACTGTAAAAGATTTTTTAGGATCAATTCTTCCTTTGTCATTGTCGAACTTATGGAAGGTAATCCCTCCGCGATAATGTTTATTGTAATTTTCCTGATCGAGTTTGACATATCTTCTGTCAGTGGGAGCAGCATATTGTGCACCTTCAACAATGTATTCAGTGTTTGGAGTTGCAAATGAACCACCGTGCGCCGACATGAAGATAGGATTGTGAATAACCTGTTTCGTTTCAAAATCGCGTAGGTCGATAACAAAAATTCTCGGATTGGCCTTGTCATTCAAGAAGGCATAGCGACCGTCATATTTTCCGTTTGTTTCCGAAAAGGCCGGATGGTGAGTATCTGCCCATGTGAGCTCGTGCTCAGTATAAGCTTTTCCCTTACTGACCATGGATTTTGTTTCCAGGTCGTGAAGATAGCCAGTGGCCGGATCGTGGGCCGCTGTCGGAACATACTTATAAATGCGCATTGAAGGAACGCCGTAAACAATGGCCGAGCCCGCTTGTCCACCTGAGTTCAAGCAAAGAAATTCATCCTGTTTTCCAGGAGGAGTGTAGGTTTGTGCCGCTGACAAAACATCATCCGGCTTTAATTTTCTTTCCTTCGCAATTTTTAAAAGAGTTTCTGTGAGATTACTTTCAGCAAATGTGACACCGGATAAACTCGCAAGTGCCAGCAACGTTATATATCTTTTTTTCATGATCATTCACCTTTAATGTATTTAAAGAAGTTCTTCATTTTAGGATTATTCTGCATTGTCATCAGTTTTGATGATTCACCTTTAGAGTTAGGTTTTACGAGCAGGTAGCCTTGCATTTCCAAATGCAGGGCTGAACAAAACTCTGTACAGTAAAATGGAAAAACTCCCGGGCGATCGGCCACAAAAGTCAGCGAAGCTGTTTTACCAGGCTCAAAACTTCCGTGAACGTTATAATCGTCAATTGTAAAACCGTGAGTGTTGTCGCGCGATTGCTCGTTACTGGTGATGTGAATTGTAACGGTGTCTCCTTGTTCAACTTCAACGTAGTCAGGCGTGATATGGCTTCTGATAACTGTTGCGTAAACATGGACGCGTTTATTTTCTCTGACGATTTTTTCCTGACCAGATGATGTCTTGTAATCAGAAGTTAAACCAGTTCTAGGGTTCGTTCCGATTTTATACTTGAACACCGGCTTGTTGATTTTGGTCGACATCACAACTCCGGCAAGTCTTGTCGATTGTGGAACTGATGAATCGTAAAGATCGCGCATCTTCTCTTCTGAAATATCCATAAGGTGAGCGGAAAGTCCTGTCGTCGGTCCTACGTTTGTAAATCTTCCTGAAGGAGTGTGATTGACGACGATGGCATATTTCTCTGACGCTTTCAGAGTGTCAGCTTCAGGAATAATAATTTTTCCTGCTGTGAAATTCAGTTCGTGGTTTTCTTTGACCACTTTGTCTGAAAGATCTATGCGGACAACTTTATTTGGATTGTGAACTGTCACAAAGAGATTATTTTCTGTGAAGGCTGCATCGACTGAAGGACCGCCTACTTCAACAGCAGAAGATGTGAGTTTTCCTTCTGTAAGGGCCTTCACATCGAGAAGCTCTACCTTTGAACTGGTTTTGTTCAAAACGGCCATGTACTTCCCGTCACCGGAAAGAGCAAGTCGGTAAGAGCCAGCTGGAAGTTTAACACTTCTAACAAATGCTTTTGCCGAATCCTGATTGAAGGTTAAATGACCATCAATCTTTGCAGCCTTTGTTCCCAATTGTTCAGCAGCATTTTTCCACTGAAAGACATTGAGAAGAGGTTCAGCACCTTCTGAAATATTGAACGCGAAACCTTCACTTCCATTTCTTCCAGCAACCGGTGCTGATTGTGGACCAGGAGGAAGAATGATGGTGAAAGATGTCGTCGGATCAATAAAAAAGGCTTTGTGTTCTTCATTTTGTTTTTCAACAAAACGCCAGAAGGTCATGCCGGCCATCGGTTTATTCTTCAGGCTTTTGCTGTTGGCCGCTGATCCGCTGACTTGAATCGCGAACTCACTGTTGGGAGTAACGGCGACATCAGTACTGCTTTGTTTGAAAAGCGGGTGAGTGACAATTTGTTTTGTTTCGTAATCGGTAATGTCGACGAGAGCAATTCTTCCGTTAGTCCCGTCAGCAATAAACACGGCCCTTCCATCATGAACACCTTTTGTTAAGGTTAAGGCGGGAGTTCCCATGTCACCGTAGCTGTAACCGATTTCATCGCGATTGCTGTTATTGATAATCGCTTTGCTTTCATCATCGTAGGCATACCCTTGCCATGGCTCTGCCGAAAAAACTGAAACGAATTTCAAAATTTTCATTGAAGGCATTGCTACGACAGCGAGGCGTCCGGATACACCAGTCCCTATGAAGCCAAGATATTCTTCTGAAGCACCACTTGGATTATAAGTTTTAACTGCTGCAATTAAATCATTTGAAGAAAGTCCGCGGGCCTTGGCCACTTCAGACAGTTCGCCATTGACGAATTGATCGGAGAGTTGAATGTCGGGAGTTTTTTTTCCACTCTTTGAACATGAAAAGAGAAGTAAGAGAATGACTCCAATTAATGAAGTTGATTTCCAATAAGGTTTCCAGATAGGTTTCATAGATATCCTCTGTTTATTTAAGTGAATACACCATTAGAGTGATACTGATCCCTAATCACAGATAAAAATATGACCGCTGTCAACGTTTGAGTGACTTTAATTAATATATTTCAAATATATCAATAGGAATCATTGAAAAAAAAAGAAGTTTCATTGTTGCTGAGAGTGTCGAAACGGTGCTTCATTTTTCTCTTACTCCCAGGATGATTTAAAACTGCCCCACTTGAGTGGGGCTACAATTAAAATTCAGTGATAATTTCATCATTTGTTCTTGTTAGATTTACGATTTCAATAATAATTTATTTTTGTTTCTTACTTTTCGAGATTGATTCCTTAGTATTTCATTAAAATAATCCATAAAAATATCAAGATGATCTTGGAGATGATTTTCTTTCTTGGTCGTGTTCCACGAACGCCTGAAAAGCCGGTTTATATTTGCTCTGAACATGGCCAGGATCTGGTTTATCCCAAAAAGAGGGTCGAATCTTTTTGATTTCAATTCGCCGAATCCAGCAACTGCTGCTCGCTCTCCTTTGTATTTTAAATGAGTCGATTTTGGATAGTGCTTGTGAATTAGTTCGGGATATCTTTTATGTTCATCAGTCTTAAATTCGGCGTTCGGATGGATTAGCGGTTTGAGTTTTTCGAGAAGTTGATCTAAATTTTTGGTGTGATTGTTTTTCCGACGTCCGTATTTTCTCCTCGAGATTTCAGCAATTTTTCCAAAGGCCGGTATTTCCGAAACAACAGCACCCAAAATATACCTATCAGCTGGATTAATCACAACACTTACTGAAACAGGCTTCAATTTTGTGTGGACGCTGGTGATGAGATCATCGAATTGAACTTCAAGTGTCTTATTCTCACGCAATTTCTTATGCAACTCCCTTTGCGATTGCCTTGCCTTTCTTGCCAGGTATTCTATTTTTCGATGAATGGTTTTGGGATGAAGCCCTAAGTTCAAACTCATCCGATTCATGGACTTTCCACCGACATAATCTTCTTTTATTCGTTGATTGAACCTTCGCTTTTTCTGTCGATATTCAAGCTTGTGTGTTGAAGCTGAATATTTTTTTCCACAGATCTTACATTTGAATCGTTGAATAAAGCGGGAGTCATCAGCACGAAAATAATGTCCGTCTTTTTTTTGAAAAACATTTTGGAGGTAGATTTTGCAGTTTTGATTTGGGCAGCCTGTATTCATACGACTGATACTTCAAAAGTATATATCCCAGACAAAACTTAAGTTCTCAAAATCATTCTCTAAAAAAAGTGTCTCTTTCAAAAACTGATCACAAGAATGAAAAAGAAGAGCCCCACGCAAGTGGGGCAGTTTCAAAACGATGTGTAGTTTATGCTATTAATGGTGAATTTCTTCTGATGCAGAGAAACTGCAAATCTTATATAATGGATTTATGCCAACTCTAATTATTGTTTCTAAAATTTTCTTCTATGCACTGGGACTCGGACTTGCTTTGAGTTTGAACTTTAATTTTGTCCGCTTCTGCATACATTTTAAGAAGAAATATTTTCCTTACGCTGAAAATAATCTGAATAAAGCGGGGTACAGTTTTTTTCCTGCTTTTTATTTTAGTCTTGATCTGAAAGATTTTAAAAATGATGAAAGATGGCTGGCCTATTTTATTGTGACGGTGCCTACACTCGCAGTTCTCATACGAAGCATTTATTACGATCATTTTTATGAAACTTATGGTTACTATGTACTGGTCTGGCAAATCATTATCCAGGGCATGGCCTATTTCTATGCCGAATTCGTTTTTAAACGTTGGGCAAAAGTGATGGAACAGCATTCAGACAATGAAAGAATTCAGCGTTTAATGTCTTCAGAATTAGAGCAGGAAGAAGTGGAAGAAATAGTTCATGCACTTTTTCCTTCAAAGAAAAAAGACAATCTTATAGAAGATCTTCGCTCTATTGCTGTTTAACGATATCAACAGAAATTTCAATCGCAGGTTCATTCCCTCTGTTTTCCAGCCAATGAACTGTGTTGTGATCCTCGGGCCATCCCAGACCTGGTCCGTAATCAGTAGCGACACCATTTCGATGATCCGTAATTGTTCCTTGCAAAATATAAACAGTTCCCGGGCGGTCAACGTGATCATGAACGGGGCCAAAAACGGAACCCGGCGCAAAAGTGATCAAGCGCATGCGCATTTGCCGGCCTTCCATGCCTTCAATCTCAGGCCCCAGATCAATTGTATTTAGCAATTGAACGGTAATTCCTTGTGTTCTCACAGAAGACTCGGGGGTTGATTCGCTTGTCTCCATAGATCTCTCCTTGAAATGGCCAGATAAGGCATCATTCTGAAAAAATTCTACCCGAGAAAATGTGGCAATAGCGTTTCGAAAAAATTATAATCTGGATAATCAAATACATTCAAAAGGAACACACTATGTCAGATGAAAGCCAGACTTGTCCGAAATGCAATTCTCCGTACGGTTATCAAGATGGAGCGTTGTGGGTTTGCCCGGAGTGCGCTCATGAGTGGACTCTTGAAGCAGCGCCAGTGGAAGAAGTAGCGGTTCAAGGACCGAAATTTTTAGATTCGAACGGAGTTCAGCTTCAAAATGGTGATACAGTTCGGACCGTAAAGGATTTGAAAGTAGGCGGCGATACGCTTAAGTCAGGAACAAAAGTAAAGAGCATTCGTTTGCTCGACGATCCCGTCGATGGTCACGATATTTCATGCAAAGTCGATGGATTCGGTTCTATCTACTTAAAATGCTCAGTCGTTAAAAAAGATTCTTAAAAGGTGCCAGCAGACTTTTGGTTTCGCACTTGCGAAACCAAAAGGGTGGTGGAACCTATTCAATGACTTTTATTTTTACGGCAACCGGACCTTTCGGACCTTTGCTGATTTCGAACTCGACGTGGTCGTCCTGATGAACGACTTCACCGCCTAAAGATGAAGCGTGAAAGAAAAAATCATCCATCTCTTCATCCGGTTCAATAAAGCCATATCCTTTTTCATCAGAATAAAATTTTACTCTACCGGTCGCGATTGGAAGATGACTTTTCTTTTCAGGAGCAGCTTCACCCCAGATAATTTCATGAACTGCTACAACTGAATCGTTTTTATGGATTTTTTCAAGTTGTTCAATAACTGAATATTCTGTCTGCGCCTCAACGATGAGGTTTTCTCTTTTTCTTTTTTTAGTTTTTTCTGTGTCGTATTTTACGAGCTTGACGATAACTTTTGCCATGGGAACCCCGGTTCTGATTTTTTTCTTATCTCTACCTTAGAAAAAAGCCTTTTACCAGAGAGACCCAATGGAATCCTGACAGAATACTGATTTGAGAGTTCTCTTCCGAAGGTCTAGATTTAATTACATTAAATTGCCACAGAGGAGTTCTCTTGAAGAGAAAAATTTGGAAAATAGTAGAAACGCTCTTGAGTTTCGTTTATTCGAGAAGAGACTGCCTGGATACCTTTCGGAAATTAGAATTTAAACCAAAGCCTCTCAATCGCGATTAAAGTCGTCTGGCATCCTTTACCATGATATCGGGGTGCCGTCCCTGAAGAAGCCACCGTTGGGGCCGCTTTCATCGAGAGTTGCGGCCCAATACATTCCGCTGATTCCCTGTTCAATCGTGCGTGGAGCTCCTTTACCGCCCATATCCGTTTGAACCCATCCCGGACAAATCGCATTGACTTTAATTTTTGTGCCATCAACTTCTGAAGCGAAGAGCTTTGTCAGCATATTTAAAGTTGCTTTTGAAACGCAGTAAGAAAGGCAGTAAGAGGCCGCTCCGTCAAATGAACCCAATCCACTGGAAACGTTGACCACGCGGCCGTAACCATTTTTGCGCATGAGAGGAATGAGTCCTTTCATCAGACGGTAAGGTGCCATTGCATTTGTTTCCATAGTTTGCTTCATGACAGTCTCTTTAAAGGAGAGGTCTGCGCATTCTTTGGATTCATCGATAAAAATGCCGGCATTGTTAATAAGAACATCAAGCCGGCCGTGCTTATCTGTCATCTGTTTAATAAGTCTTGTGCAATCATCTTCTTTTGAAATATCTGCGACGATAAATCCAGCAGAATATTTATTGTCAGCAAGTTCGGCGACAGCTTTTTGCAAACCAGTTTCATCTCTTCCCACCATGACAACGTGGTATTTATTCGAAGCAAGTTTTTCGCTGATGGCCCTGCCCATTCTTCTGTTAGCGCCAGTCACTAATGCAATTTTTGTATTCATTTCATTTTCCTTAACAAGTTTTTTTGCCATCAATAGATAATATGCAGAATAAGTATATATTAAACTACTGCCTTCTTCTTTTTCATAGGCTTTAATTTTTATCAAGAAAATGAGAACCGGAGACTTCTATGAAAAAATTATGGCCTATACTCTTTATCATTTCTTTCAATTTAAGTGCCGCTGTTAAATATCTTCCGGGAACCTATAACGTCGATCCCGATCATACTCGCGTGGGATTTACAATCCAACACTTTGTCATTTCGCTGGTGCAGGGAAGATTCAATGATGTTAAAGGAACGTTTACTCTCGCACCGAAATTCACAGAGAGTTCAGCGGAAGTAGTCGTTCAAATTGCTTCAATTGATACAGCAGTTCAAAAACGCGACGAAGATCTGCGTTCAAAGAATTTCTTCGACGCTGCTACTTATCCGACAATGACCATGAAGTCGGTTAAATTCAGCGGGACACCTGAAAACTTTACTCTACTGGCCGATCTCACAATCAAAGATGTGACTAAACAGGTGACATTCAAAGGCCATTACACCGGCGCGATGAAAGATCCCTGGAACAATGACCGCGTCGCTGTCAACTTGACTGGCAAAATCAATCGAAAAGATTTCCATATTGATTACAATCAGCAGGTTTCCAACGGTCCAGGTGTTGGCGATATCGTCAATATTACAGTTCTCGCCGAAGGAATAAAAAAATCGGAAGAGGCTGCTAAAAAATAAGTGACCCACAAGAGATACCCAAGGAGATGTTATGCAAAGTAAAAAATTATTTCTCTCGCTTTGTTTTTTTGCAATGACTGGTCTGGCCCTGGCCGCTGCGCCCACTGATCCACAAATTGCTCACATCGTGGTGACGGCCAATCAACTTGATATCGACGCAGGAAATCTTGCGTTGAAAAAAACTGAATCGACCGAAGTCAAAGAATTCGCCAATCGAATGGTAACGGATCACACTGGCGTGAATAAACAGGCCACAGATCTTGTTGGAAAATTGAAAGTTGTGCCTGCAGATAACGACACAAGCAAGGCACTGACAAAGGACGCTGCTGCCAACATGAAGCAGTTGAATATGATGAAAGGTAATGCTTTTGATAAAGAGTATATTGATCATGAGGTGAGATATCATAAACTCGTTTTAAAAACGATTGATGATTCTCTGATTCCGAATGCGCAAAATGCAGAATTAAAGGATATGATTACTAAGGTTAGACCTGCCATCGCTGCTCATTTGGATCATGCGATTAAACTACAAAACAAAATGAAATAAAAAAATGCAATCCTTATTGTTTCTGGTCCTTTTCCTTTTCAGTTCAGCGGAAGCAAAAACAATCGTTGTGAAAATAGAAGCGACGAAATTTATCCCTGAACAGATAGAGGCTCAAGTTGGAGATACAATCACCTGGGACAATAAGGATTTTTTTCCCCATACCGCCACGGCCCTCGATAAAAGTTTTGATTCACATTCCATTCTGTCCGGCAAAACCTGGAGTTTACAGGTAAAAAAGACCGGAACATTCAAGTATAAATGCCTTTTTCATACCGTTATGTCAGGAACTCTGAAAGTCCATTGAAATTGGCCGCTGAACACTCTAGACTCTAAAAAACAATTTAAGGAACAGGGAATGTATGGGCGCGAGTTGCTGCGGAAACGGTCTTGACGTAAAAATTAAAGAGGTAAATAAAAATTTCAAACGTGCGCTGTGGATTGCGCTTTTTTTAAACTTTGCGATGTTTCTTCTTGAGAATATAGAAGGCTTTCGTTCGCATTCGTTGTCTTTGAGGGCCGATGCGATTGATTTTCTCGGTGACAGTGCCAATTATTTTCTCACTCTTGTTGTACTCAATTCAGCTGTTCACTTGAAAACAAAAGCTTCAATGGTTAAAGCATTGTCCATGTTTGGTTTTGGAGTCTGGGTTTTCATTTCAGCGATGATCAGATTTCAAAGTGATGTGCTTCCTGAGTCTTTTACAATGACGTGGGTTGGTTCTGTTGCATTGATGGTTAATGCCTTCGTGGCCTATATTCTTTTTAAATTCAAAGACGGTGACAGCAATATGCAATCCGTATGGCTCTGCTCACGAAATGATGCCATCGGAAACGTGACCGTTATTCTGGCATCAGTCGGTGTTTATTATTTTTCATCGAAGTGGCCCGATTTAATCGTTGCCCTTTTCATGTCTGTCCTTTCAATTTCTGCTTCTTATAAAATTCTTCTGGTCGTTAAAGAAGAATTAAAAATGGAAAAAGCAGAACTATGTAAGTAGTCCTGCTTTTTTAGTGAATTTATTTTCTTAACTCTTCTTCAATTCTTGCGGCAAAGGAAGAAGGATTCAATTGATCCAGCATTTTTCCATTGATAAAAATTGTCGGTGTACCGTTCACGCCCAATCTTTTTCCGTCTTCCAGATCCAGATTGATGGTTTCCATCCTTCTCATGTCTTCCATGTCAGACTTAAATTTTGAAATATCTAAATTCAAATCCTGTGCGTATTTGACGAAATAAGCCGTTGAAGGCTCCTGCTTATGCGACCATTCATGTTGATTGAGAAAAAGAAGTTCCTGGAACTCCCAGAATTTTCCCTGAAGGGCCGCTGCATCTGTTGCTTTGGCTGCCAGAGTAGAATTGCCGTGATAAAGAGCGTATCTCACGGTCAGTTGAACGCTTCCTTCATAACGGGCCATGGCCTCTTTCACGTAAGGAAAAAAGCCGGCGCATGCCTCACATTCCGGATCATAAAATTCAACGATCTTAACTTTAGCATTGTCCGGTCCTTTCTTTTGATTGAAGTCGCGGGTGAGATCGGTTTGTATAATGGTGGCCGGACTATCATCAGTCTTTTCGTTGCCCAGAAAAGAATAAATAGTAATTGCGATCAGGGCGATGGCAATGATGGAGCCAAGGACAATTTTAATTTCTTTGTTGAGTTGATTCTTTATTTCATTTTTCTGTTTTCTTTTCATTGGTTTTCCTTCTTTGTAAAAATGGGTGTGAATGCGATAGCGAGCAGCAGAGCAAAGGCCGTGAAGGCCATGAGTGGGATGGTAATAAAACCAAGCCAGACAAACTGGATAGAGGTGCAGCTGACGCCTGCGGTACAAGGAATAAAGCTTTTTTCAATAACGCCGTAATAGAGAAGGTTGTGGTAGAGGGAAATAAGAAATCCGACAACTATCAGCGGAGTCGTATAAAAATGGCAATTCCGGTCCTTTCTTAGAAAAGCGACCATAAAGAGAGCTGCCAAAGGATACATACATATTCTCTGCCACCAACAGAGTGAGCACGGTGGAAACATCATGACGTTGCTGAAATATAAACTACCAAGTGTGGCAATGACAGCAATCAACCATGATAAATAAATCATCATAGGTTTCATTTTTCATCCTTAAGTGAATTAAAATAATTTTGCTAACAATTAAGAATGAGAAATAGGGGGACGAAAGAGTCGTTCCGGACGATAGAGATTGACGAGGGTATTCTGAAAAGAATGTTGAATTTCAAAAAGAAGTTGTGGACCACTGTCAAAAGCAAGACGAAGCGGAGTTTCAACAGAACTGCAATTCGTGCACAGTTGGCAAATTTCAATGGCCGTCGTTGAACTGCATTCGCTGGCAGAACATTTCTCAATTTCTCCTAAAGAGAAAAAGAGAGCAAAAAGTAAAAGGCACGTGCTGAGAAATTTAATCATGCACCCTCATTGTAGACTGATGTTTTTATTTTAACAAATCTTGTGCTAAAGTATTTTTATGATCATGAGAACAGAACTTCTACATCCATTGAGCGTTCATTTTCCAATAGCATTTATTGTTTTATTTATCGTCATTAAAATTGCGACTTTGTTTGTAAAAGATGAAATCGTAAAAAAGATCGGCAACTTCTTTTATCAGGCAAGCTTGATTTTATCGCTTATCTTAACGGCGATTTCGCTTTATCTTGGCGATAGCGCAGCAGAAGTAGTGAAAGGAAAAATTTGTCAGATTTCTAAAATTGATCAGCATGAAGAGCTGGCTAAACTCTTGCTTCTGGTTTTGATTGTCCTTCTTGCTGTGGAAATTCTTTTTATCTTTATGAGAGATCATTGGAAGGTTTTAAATTCAAAAACACTGATGGTCGTCCATTCTATTCTGGTTTTGATTCTTTTTGCAGCAACCGGCATTTATCTCTTTCAAACGGCGCACACTGGTGCAGCCCTTGTTTATGAACAGGGTGCCGGCGTTCTCAACCATACGAAAAATTGTCCGTAAGACTAAAGTTTAAATTTGATAGAATTCTGAAACAGGCGAATCAGTTCCTGAATCGATTTCTTCTCGAGACTGTCTTTTGAAGTATAAATATAGATAGAATGAGTCCATATGCCCTGTTCGGGCATCATGTAAAACAGCTTTCCACTTTCAATTTCCTTCTGGATATAAATCAATGGCAGAAGTCCTACTCCAAGTCCGTCGCTGATGGCGCGAATACTTGCAGACAGGTTGCTACTTTCAAAAATGATTTCCGGAGTAGTGGAATACTTTGAAAAAAACAAATCGATTTCATTTCGAAGTTTGAATGAATCAATAGGCAAGATTAACCCGCCTTCATAGGAATTAAAAAAGTTTTTTATTTTATGGCGGTTTTGACTGTTCTCTTTGAGATATTTTTTCACTCCAACCAAGGCGACCGGAATTTCCAGCGTGTGAGTTTCAATATTTCTCATATTGACTCTTTCATGAGTAATAACAATATCCATTTTGGACATTTTCAAAAGCGAAAGCATTTCACTCGATAAAAGTGTCTGCATCCGGATTTTGGGAACATCTTTTGTCTTGTATTGCTTGATGAGTCCGCCAATGATGTCCGCTGTGTAAGGTCTTTCAATTTGCTCTGAAACACCGATGGAAATTTCTTCTTTGGGGAAAGCCGTTTTGTTTTTTATGAAATTTTTCAGGTTTTCTGTTTCGGCGAACATTTTTTCACAAAGTGAGAAAATGACTTTCCCTCCACTGGTTAGTTCGAGGCTTCTTCCAGTTCTTTTGAAGAGTTTAATATCCAGATTCTCTTCCAGGGTCTTGATTTGAATACTTAAGGAGGGTTGAGACGTTTTTAAGAAGGCGGCGCCTTTACTGACACTTTTAAATTGAGCACAGATAAAAAAATAATAAAGGTGATTGTAGTTGAACATTGAATTTTCTCCGGCTTATTATATTAATATATAACACTCCAAAGTTGATATTTAAAATTTAAATATCTGCAATAAATATAATATAATATTTAATTTTTTTTTCTGATAGTACTCTTTTCCATATGAGTGTTGTGATTATCTTCATTTCATTTTTTGCAGGTGTTCTCGGCTCTATTCTTGGGCTGGGAGGCGGAATTATTGTTATTCCCTTTCTGACTATATTTCTCGGCGTAGAAATTCGTTATGCCATCGGAGCAAGCATTGTCTCTGTCATCGCCACTTCTTCGGGGGCCGCGGCAAGATATGTCCGTGATCATATGACCAATGTACGGCTTGCCATTTTTTTGGAAGTTGCCACGACGACAGGGGCAATCGCCGGAGCAGTCATTTCATCCTTTGTTCACTCTCGTATTCTCTATTTTATTTTCTCACTGGTCCTGTTGCATTCTGCTTATATGATGTGGAGTAGAGGGCGCGTGAGTAAAAAGGGAGAAGCCGAAGTCGTGGGTACAGGTCATAAGTGGGCCCATTACTTGAAACTGAATTCTCATTATCCCGATTATCACCTCGGCCGTTCGGTTGATTATTTAGTAGAAAATGTTCCGCTGGGTTTTGTGTATATGTTTTTTGCTGGAATAGTTTCAGCTTTGCTGGGAATAGGAAGTGGCATGCTCAAAGTTCTGGCGATGGATTCAGCGATGAAACTTCCCATAAAGGTTTCCTCTGCAACAAGTAATTTCATGATTGGTGTTACTGCCGCCGCCAGTGCCGGAGCCTATTACATGAAGGGCGATATTAAGCCCGAGATTGCTGCTCCAGTGGCCTTGGGGGTTCTGGGTGGTTCCTATATCGGTGCTCACTTAATGCATAAGATGCAAGGAGATCTCATAAGAAGAATTTTTATAGTTGTTCTTATTATCATTTCCATTCAAATGGGAATGAAAGGTTTGGCAATTTGAGATGAAAGAAAATGATCAACTTGAAAAAACAGAAATTTTAATTTCCCAGGTTTTGAGATGGGGAATATTTCTCTGTGCTTTTATTATTTTCCTCGGCTGGGCCACAAGCTCAAATAAGATTATTATGGCAGGTCTCCTGATGTTGATCTTCCTTCCCATTGGACGTGTTCTGGCCGCCCTTCTTCTTTTCTTTAAACAGAAGGATTTTATCTATGTCGGTTTATCTGCTTATGTCTTAATTATATTGATTGCAAGTTTGCTAATGGGCAAACAATTGTGACATTTAAAAAATAATTTACGTTGTGAAGAGCGACTGCGCTTTTCATGGTACTCCTTAAGTGTTGGAGGAGATCAATATCATGTATTGATCTCCTCTTTACTTTTAAGGGCAAGCAAAGTGGTCAAAAGGAAAATCAGAAGAGGATGATAGAATGAAATTTAAATTTAGCCTGGCCTTAGTTCTTTTGTTCACATCCTTTATGACCAACGCCCAAGAAACAGTTCTGTTTGATGAAAGTTACGATTCTGCAGAAAATGAAGAATTTAAAATAGAAAAAAAATTAGAGCAAGAGGTAGAAGAAGAAATTCAAAGCGACACAGAAATTTCATTGGATGATGAAAAAAATCGCGACGACGAAGAGGATAAATACCTTTTGGATGGTATTGCCACACCTGAACATTATAAGTTGAAAAAAGGAAATGTTTATTTTCTGACAAGAGCTGAGGAATTAAATCTGCAGAATAATTTTTTTGATATTCCGGTTGTCTATAATAAACGAGTGAAGAAATGGATTCATTATTATTGCAATAAAGGCCGTAAGTTTTTTGAATTGCATATTTCACGCGCCGGCCGCTATGCTCCTCTCATTGGTTCTCTTCTGGAAGAGAGAGGTCTTCCGAGAGATTTAATTTTTCTTGCGATGGCGGAAAGTGGTTTTAACAATCGTGCTCATTCCATTGCGTCTGCCGTTGGTCCCTGGCAGTTCATGCCTTCAACAGGGAAAATGTATAATTTAAAACAAAACTGGTACGTTGATGAGCGAAGAGATCCTGTCAAAGCTACAGTTGCGGCCGCTAATTATCTTTCAAAACTATATGGAGATTTTGGTTCCTGGAAAATTGCAATGGCCGCTTACAACGCAGGTGAAGGCAAACTTGGACGAGCAATCAAAAAATATAATTCAACTGATTTGTGGGATCTCTCAAAAGGAAATTATCTTAAAAGTGAAACCAAAAATTATGTACCCAAAATCATGGCCCTCGCTATTATTAGTAAAAACCTGAAAACTTTTGGTTTCAATGATATCGATTTCCGAACTCCATTGGACTTTGATGAAGTGACCGTTCCAGCAGGAACCGACATAATAAAAATTGCTGAAAAATTGAACATCGAGCTTGAAGAAATTCGAACGTTAAATCCTGAACTTCTGAGATGGTTTACGCCTCTTAATGACAACGAATACAAATTAAGGCTGCCGCCAAAATCGGGAGAAAATTTCAAAAACTGCTGCGCCAATATGAATTTATCCGCAAATGATTTTCAAAAATTTAAAATTGATCGCTCAAATATGAAGTTGAGCGCAGTCGCTCAAAAATTCAGAATCAGCAGCCCGGCAGTGATTTCGAAACTCAACAATGTCTCAGAGAAACACACTTTCAAAAAAGGTGATACTGTCCTCCTGCCATTTCGTTCTGAGCATAAAGTGACAAAAGCAAATATCTTCTATGCGGATCTTTTCAACAGACAAAAGCGCAGAAATTTCTTGCGCAAGATTCACATTATCAGGAAAGGGGATTCCCTGCACAGCCTGGCGAAAAAATATAAAATCAGCCTCAAAAAATTGCTGGCCGCAAACAGTTCTCTTAAACAAAAGAGTAAACTTCTGGTAGGACGAAAACTGGTTATCAGATAGACCGCTAGTTTTTACGGATCGTGACCTGACCTTTTTGATAATTGTATTCACTTCCTCTCATTGAGTGCGGAATACTATAGACGCCGATCAAGATGACGGCCGCTAGAATGACAGGCCATCTTCTTTTCTTTTTCAAAGTAAACACAACTCCAATCAACCAGCCGATGACACCGATTAAAAGTTTGTTGTCTGTGAGGTCGTAATCAAAAGGGAAACCCGCCCAATACACGCCGAAAGCGTAGTGCTGAACGAGAGGGCCAAGGACCAGGCCACCAAAGGCAAGACAGCCGGCAGTGATGCGTCCGATTTTGACAAACGTTTCTGTATTAAAGAGCGCTTCAAATAAAGCGAGCGCTGAAAAAAGCATAGACAGAAACATGAAGAAAACATGTGGCGCAAGAATGTACACGGGAACATCGCCCTTAAAGCGGATGTAAATCGGTTCCTGAGCACTTGCTAGTTGTTGAGTAACGCCTTTGTCCGTCAAGTTGATATAGTAGGTGATTTTTCCGGCCGGCGGTTGATTAGGCAGACCAAATTTCAGCACTCCATTTTCACTTTTCAAGGATTCCGTTTTCCACGGATCATCAGTCGGATAGCGCTTGAATGTCACAGTTCCGGTCATCGTTTCACTGGATTTGGGGATCTCAATCGGAGCATCCGTCGTGCCGCCGTGAGAGCGGGGAAGCTTGATTTTGTATTCATTATTTTTGTCAATTTGAACGGTAAACTTTTTAGGATACGTAGGGCCGGTTGTCCGCTGATAGATGATCGCAATCATGGTTAAGAGGATCGCGAGTGGAATCGTGATTTTAAAATTATTTTTCATTGCTCTTCCGGAGAATCTTTTATAACAATGTTTGATATATCAAACAGAGTACCCTATGTTAAGAAAATATCTTTCGATTGTATCGATTTTTTGTCTGATTTGTCCCGTCATAAAAGCAGAGGACACGTCTGAAGCCACCTCAGTCTCCACACTGCCTGCGGCGCACTCACATTCTGTCCATGGGCCCAAAGAATTTGAATGGGAGATGGTTCTCGCCAGCGAGCAGATTAAAGATGACGAGACTCACAATGTTTCAGGGCAGTACACATCACTTAAAAATTCCTTTCTTTACTCGGTGACACCCAATGATCAAGTCCGTTTGTTTAATTCTTTCGTCGCTGAAGATTACAAAAACAATAAATACGACCGGAATTATCTCGAGTTTGCCGAATTCATGTACAGAAGAAAATCTTTTTTGAATGAAGAAGAGCACTTCGTTAACGCTGATTTTGAAATCAAGCAAGGCTATGTCGTCGACGCAGAAACACGCCGCTACTGGGGTTTTAACAGCGAAACCATTCCTCAGCTCATTTTTAAAAAGCGTTTGTATGACGGCTACGGAGTTGAATTCAAGGCCCGTCACCATTTCTTTCATCGAAATAACAAGAAAGTAGGGACGATTGCTCACGAAGACCGCCTGTACCTTTCCGGATACAAGATGTTCGGCCATCAATTTCTCCTTAATGCAGAATTAAAGTACCGTCATAAAATTTATGGTGGTAAACATTATTCATGGGAAAAAGGCGGCATGATGAGCAAGCACTACGAGGAAACCGTATTGCATCCAGGGCTCCTTTATTTTCTCGGCCGTAAGGCCATGGTTGAAGGCTATGTCGAAACGAAGCTGAACAACAGCTTTGATTCAAGACCTGTCGGCCGCGTGATGAAAGATGAATTTTTAATCGGTGCTGCTTTATATTTATCAATTCTGTGAGATGAAAATTATGAAAAACTTTTTGATTGTTTTTGCACTTCTTACCAGTCTGAATCTATCCGCAAAAGTTGTCGGCGTTTACAACACGGCAGAAAAAGCAGAGCAGCCGTACAAAAATTTTCTAAAGGCGATTGCCGATTCGAGATATATTGTTCTCGGTGAATTTCATTATGACCTGCCGATTCAAGAGGCTGAAGGTCAAATCATTCAAGACGTGAGTGCCTTGGCACCCACAGTTACCAAGAACGTCATGTGGGAATTCTTAAACGTCACTGATCAACAGATGATCGATGGTCTCTATAATGAGGTCATGGCCGGAAAATTGACCTCGGAAGAATTTATTTTGAAAACCCTCGGCGATCAGAATGCGCCCTATGCTTCTGTCATCAGTGCGGCCCGTGAAACGAGAGCGGGATTAATCGCATTGAATCTTCCTCGCGAACAAAAACAGAAAGTGATTAAAGAAGGCATCCAGTCTATCGATCCCAAATTCGTTCCCGCTTCTCATTACTTGAGCGGAAAAAATTATTACGATCGTTTTGTTGATTCGATGGGCGGGCATGTCCCTGCTGAAAAAATTCAATCTTATTATGTGGCCCAATGCCTGGTTGATTCAGTCATGTCGGATACGGCCGTTAGAAGAAAAGCCGATCTCAATTTTCTTGTGGCAGGTAGCTTTCACACTGATTTCTTCGACGGTACTGTGGAAAAAATCAAAAAACTTGATTCGGCAAAACTCTCAAGTGTGAAAATCATCAACCTCGACAGCTTATCTGATGAAGAAAAAACAGCGTTTGAAAATGGTGATGAAATTTTTGGAACTTACGCCGACTACCTTGTTTTCGTGAGAGGCGAATAATGAAAGCATTGATCTTTCTCTCTTTCCTGATTTCATCAGCAATGGCGTCAACCAATCACAATATCAAGGTGGAGATCTCGCCTGAAGGCCATTCATTGACCGTGATTGATCAGATGACACTCGCTTCGCGCGATTGTTCGGTGCCCGTCCGTTTTAATCTGCACGAAGGTTTAAATCCTCTGATCATAAGTCCATCACAAACAGAATTGAAATTAATCTCTAAATCTTACGAAGACAAAGATCAGGAGCTGGGAGTAGAGCACTACGAATTTTCTCTTCCGTGCGGCCAAAATCAAATCACGCTTTCTTACGCCGGAACCATTTTTCATAAAGTCAAAGACCCGACGGATCCTTATTCGCGGGGAACGAGCGATTCACCGGGCCTCATTTCAGAAGAAGGTGTCGTTCTTTCGTCGTCCACATTCTGGTATCCGCAAATGGAAAATGCCAAAGATAACTTTGTCACTTTCCGCATTGATGTTTCCAATAATAAAAATTTCCGTTTCATGTCGACTGGAGAAAAACTCTCTGATTCAAGTTTTTCTGAAACGACTCCTCAGGAAGATATTTACCTGATCGGTGCAGCCTTCTCAGTATATGAAAAAGCGGCCACCAACGGAATTGCGCTTTCTGCTTATTTGCGGACGCCCGATGAAGAAATGGCCAATAAATACCTCGGCGTAACTGAGGGCTATTTGAACCGTTATTCAACACTCGTGGGACCTTATCCATATAAAAAATTTGATCTCGTGGAAAATTTCTGGGACACAGGCTTTGGCATGCCTTCGTTTACACTTCTTGGAAGCAACATCATTCGTCTTCCGTTCATCATCAATACGTCTTACCCGCACGAAGTTTTACATGACTGGTGGGGCAATAGTGTTTACGTGGATTATTCGCGCGGCAACTGGTGTGAAGGCATTACAGCTTACATGGCAGATCACTTAATGGCCGAACTGAGCGGAGCAGGTGATAACTACCGCCGCGATACACTTCAGAAGTTCACTGATTTTGTCACTGAAAGAAATGATTTTCCACTGACAAAATTTTTGAATCGCATAAATGCCCCCACAGAAGCGATTGGCTACGGCAAGGCCTTGATGTTCTTCCACATGATGAGAGTCAAACTCGGTGATGCTGTTTTCAAAAAAGGTTTCAATCATTTTTACCTTAATAACAGATTCAAAAAAGTTTCATACGCTGAAATTCAAAAAAGCCTTGAAGTGGCTTCAGGAAAAAATCTGGCAGATGACTTTGCTCAGTGGACGAAACGCACAGGTGCACCTACTTTGAAAATTGCCGAGGCCACAGTCTCTGCTCTTCAGAACGGGTACCGCCTGCATATTAAACTGACGCAGGTTCAGACTGAAAACGTTTTCGCCATCAAAATTCCTCTCGCTGTCACTCTCGAAGGTGAGACAGCTGCGATTCAATCAGAAGTGGAAATGAAAGACAGAGAGCTCAGTCTCGATCTCGACTTTGCGAAGCGTCCTGTCTTTTTACAAGTGGATCCTGAATTCGATCTTATGAGAAGACTTGCAAAGGACGAAGTGCCTGCTGTTTTAACAATGGCCCTTGGAGCGCCGAAAACTTATTTCGTCATTTCGGAAAAAAGTTCTGCTGAAGCTCAGAAGAAATTTATCGATATTCTCTCGCAGGCGCTTCCAAAAGAAGGCTCTTATGAAGTGATCAGCGACAGCGACGTATCAACTCTGCCTGCAGGTTCATCCGTATGGATTCTGGGAAAAGAGAACAAGCTCGTCTCTTCATTCAATGATTCTGTTAAAGATAAAGGCACAATTGTCGGCTCCAATGATATTCAAGTGAGTGGACAAACATCGACAGTGACAAACAACAGCTTCACGCTGGTGTCGCGCGATTTGAAAACTCAAAACGTGATGGTCTTTGTTTCGGCGAGCGATGCAAACTCATACGAAATTCTCGCTAACAAGCTCATTCACTACGGAAAATACAGTTATCTGGTTTTTGCCGGAGAGTCTCTGACCAACAAGCAAAAGGGCGTGTGGAAACTTAGTTCATCTTCGATGTCTGTGGCGCTCTCTCTCAATGCACGTCCCGGAACTTTGAAACATAGAGGAGCTCTCGTCAATGAATAAGCTGTGGTTGATAGTCGCATTCTGTCTGTCGTTAAATACCGCGTTTTCTGAAACGCGCTTTATTTTTTTAAATCTTCAGGAAGCTCAAACGTTTCTAACAGAGAGAGACAGCTATACCGATATTCTTTCTCCACTTGATTTGTCCCTTTATCATTCAACAAAAGAAACCATCACGCTCACCCAGCATCTGGATTTTTTAAAATCCACTCCGCTGGAGTGGAGCGAACAGGAAAAAGCATCGCTTAACCAGAAAATTGAAACTTTCAACAGAGTCGTAAGCAATTTGCACCTGAATCTGTCGCTTCCTGCGGAAGTTTTGCTGATTAAAACGAATGGTGAAGATGCGTTTCATTCTCATTACACAAGAAGAAACGGCATCATTTTTCCGGCGGGAACTGATGGGGAAATTGCCACAGACCTTGCGACTTTTTATCATGAAATGTTTCACATCATGAGCCGACACAATCCCAAGCTTGGCGACGAGCTTTTTTCCCTTATTGGCTTTTCACCGGTCAAGAGAGTTGAGATTCCGGCCCAGCTTGAAAAAATCAGAACGACAAATCCCGATGCCTTTTTTTATGATCACGCTGTCGTTGTGAACGCTCGCGGAGCAGACCGTTTGATTGTGCCATTTATGTATTCTGCCATCAGACAGGAAGAAATTAATGGACCAGTTGATGAGGCCCTCGTTTATAAATTGGGACTGCTTGACCTCTCAACTCTGAGTGAAACAGCACCGGTTCTCTATAAAGTTTCTGAAACGAATTATAAGGAAGTCGTCAAAGCGAACTCTCATTATTACATCCATCCTGAAGAAATTCTGGCAGAGGATTTTAAGCTTCTTTTGCTTCAGAATACACCTGACATCCAGGTCCCTGCGGTCAAATATCCTGCTGTTCTGGAACTCTTGAAACAAGAATTACAAGACCACCTTCTCAAGCCATAAGGTGTCGACCTCTCACTAAAAAACCCTTAGACTTATCCTATGTCACAAATCGCCTGGCACGGGCGTATACGTTTTGAAACAGATCATAAGGATAGGTCATGACCCGTATTTCAAGTCTTTTTATTGTTGGTTGCCTCCTGAGTGCAAACTCTTACGCCTTAACCGCACCGGAATTGTTCGCTAAAATCCGCGAACGAAACCCCATGGTCAAAGAAGAGGAAGCGAAGCTTAAGGCCACCAAAAGCAGCGTTTCAACTTTCTGGGCAGCCCCTCAAATTGCCATCAGTGAAATGAATACAAATACTCCTTTCTTTGACAGCAAAATGAAAATGCAGCGCTCGCTTGAAGTCTCTCAGATGTTTCCCAATCCGGTGAAAATCTCAGCTGATTCAACGATTAAAGAAAAATCTGAAACTGTTCAGTCCGAATTCGTCGAGCTCGCTTTTAAAAAAGTCCGCAAAGAGGCTTTTTCCATTTTTCTTGAACTTTATAAAATCACTAAAGAGAGAGAAATATTAAGTGCGAAGAAAACATCCCTTGATAAGTTTTTAAGTCGACTTCAATCAGGTCAGGTTCAGGGACAAGAAGAGAGATTTACAATTGTCGAAGGACGAAATGATCTCGCGGAAATAAAAATTCTTCTTGAACAAAATCAGAATGAAAGCGAGCGTATGAAAAAAATGCTCAATCAGATGATAGGAGAGGATCTGAACAATCCTTTGAGTGATCCGGAACTGGGAAATGTGGATCTGGACCGCGAAACCGTGACTTCAGATAATCTGGAACTCAAAAATTTGAATTCTCAAATTGCCGTGATGGAATCTGAAGTGTCGATGAAAAAGGCCGAGTTCCTTCCGGAAATCGAACTCAAGGCAAAATTCAATAAAGGCTACACAATGCTTTATGAAGATTCCAAAGAACTGATGGTGGGAATAACTCTGCCATTTTTATTTTTTGGACAGCAGAAAAGAGAAGTGGATACGGCCAGCTATAAGGTGGAAGCGATGAAATATGCGCGCACCAATCTTTCAACAGAAATTGAAGCGAAGAAAGCAACTTTGAAAAGCGAGTTGAAAGATATCGGACAAACGCTGAAGTTTCTCAAGGAAACTAGTCTTCCAATCCGCGAGAAAAAATTCCGTCTCTATGCAGGCTACTCTTACGTCGATATGAAGACACTCATGAATTACAAAATGAGTGTGGATGATTTATCGATGATTAAAATGAAAATTCTTGAAAAAGAAATTGAAGAACAAAAAAAATATTTTGAATGGACTGAGCTTTATCTCTAAGAGGTTTTTATGAAAATGCGCTGGTTTATCTTTCTATTGTTTGCCGTCATCAGTGTCGCGCAGATGGTTTATGCTGAAGCAGTTCACGCTGCTGAAAAAGTACAGAAGGCAATCAAGTTTTATTGGACGTGTGTCATGCACCCCGAAGTGCATACGAGTGCCCCTGGCCTTTGCCCGATCTGCCACATGGAACTGGTGAAGCGCGAAGAGAAGGCGATCGAAGACACCTCGAAGATTGAAAGTCGTAAATCCATTGCTCTTGATCAGAAAAGTTTTAACCTGAGCGGTGCCAAACTTTATACAGTGAAAAAAGGCAACTTTGAATATCTGATTAAATCTTTTGGAAAAATGAACGGCGGTAATCAATTCTCGCTCTATGTTTCAGAGAAAGATCAGCGGTTCGTTAAGCCAGGTTATGCTGTCACGGTAAAAATCCCGGCACTTGATCTGCTTGAGTTGCACGGAAAATTGACGAGAATTGATACCTATATTGAACCTATGGGGCGAACTGTAAAAGTGGACGGTGTTCTAACTTACGACGGGACGTTGAGAGCAGAAACATCTCTTCTTGCCACAATTCATTTAAAGAAAGACCAGATTATCAAGATCCCTGAAGAAGCTGTTCTCCACACTGGGGAGAAAGATTATGTGTTCCTTCTCGATCAGAAGAATTCAACGCTCAATCCACTCGGCGTGAAAATCGGTCTTGTCTCCAATGGAGAAGTGGAAATCCTGGAAGGATTAAGAGAAGGGGACGTGGTTACAACTCACGCAAACTTCCTTATCGATTCTGAATCACGCATGAAATTTAACCGCGAGTAAGGCGCTGCTATTATGATTAAAAAGATAATTGAATATTCGGTCCACAATAAATTCATTGTGATTGCCTTGACGGCCATGCTGATGATGAGTGGTTATTTTTCATTGAAAAATATTCCTCTCGATGCGATTCCCGATCTTTCAGACACTCAGGTCATCATTTACACTCAGTGGATGAAATCGCCTGAGATTGTGGAAAACCAGGTCACGTATCCGATTGTCAGCGGACTTTTGGGGATGCCTAAAGTAAAGGCCGTGCGCGGACTCACGGATTACGGTTTAAGTTATGTCTACGTTATTTTCGAAGACGGGACAGATCTTTATTGGGCCCGAAGTCGCGTTCTCGAATTTCTCAACAGAGTCACTCCTTCATTGCCAAAAGACGCCAAGACTGAAATCGGACCCGATGCGACCAGTGTCGGTTGGATTTTTCAGTATGCTTTAGTTGATAAAACTCACTCTCATTCAATTAACGAACTTCGCAACTTTCAAGATTTCAATTTAAAATTTCACTTGCAATCTCTTCCTGGTGTTTCAGAAGTTGCAACCCTGGGGGGAAATTCCACTGAGCTGCAGATTCACGTCGATCCCTATAAACTTCAGAACTTTCACCTGACTTTTTCCGATGTCATGAAAGCGATCAGGGAAAGCAATCAGGAAAGCGGGGCCGGTCTCATTGAAGTTTCCGGCACTGAATACATGATCAGAAGTTCGGGGCTTATCAAGAACCTGGATGAACTTCGCGACACCATTATTTACCGCGATCTGAAAACGCATTCAGTTGTCAGATTAAAAGAAGTGGCACACGTTTCACCCGGACCAGCTGCGCGCAGAGGGATTTCGGATTTAAACGGAGAAGGTGATACTGTTTCAGGAATTATCATCATGAGACAGGGCGAGGATACTCCTCGAGTTATTGAAAGAGTTAAAGCGAAATTAGAAGAACTGAAATCTTCTCTGCCTGAAGGAGTGGAAATTCAAACGGTGTACGACCGCTCTGATCTGATTGGCCGCGCTTTGCAAACACTGAAACATAATCTCATCGAAGAAATGATCATCGTGAGTATCGTGATTCTAATTTTCTTATGGCACGTGCCTTCTGCACTTGTTCCGATTATTACGATTCCGATTTCCGTATTACTTGCCTTTATCCCCCTTTATCTTTCAGGACAAAGCTCGAACATCATGAGCCTTGCAGGGATTGCCATTTCCATCGGGGTTCTTGTCGACGGGGCGATTGTCGAAGTGGAAAATGCCTACAGAAAAATCCAGCATTGGGATGAAAACGGTAGAAAAGAAAGTTTCCTTCATGTCAGACTTGAGGCACTTCTGGAAGTTGGACCTTCAGTGTTTTTCTCCCTTCTCGTTATTGCCGTGGCTTTTCTTCCGATTTTTACGCTTGTTGATCAGGAAGGACGCATGTTCAAGCCGCTAGCGTATTCAAAAAACTTTGCAATGGCGATCGCAGCTCTTCTTTCGATCACACTAGATCCAGCAGTAAGAATGATGTTTTCGCGCATTGATGGTTTCAATTTCAAATCTGAAGCTGTTAACAAAGTGGCGAATGCTCTTTTAGTTGGAAAATATTATTCGGAAGAAAAACATCCGATCAGCAGAAGATTGTTTAAAATTTACGGACCAGTTGTTCACTTCGTTTTGAAATTCAGAAAGCAGACGATGATCGTGGCTTCACTGCTCGTTCTCTCGGTTATCCCTGGCTATTATATGCTTGGATCTGAGTTCATGCCGACACTTCACGAGGGAAGTCTTCTCTACATGCCGACAGCTCTTCCTGGATTGTCTTTGCAGGAGGCCCAAAGGATTCTGACTCAACAAGGGAAAATGATCAAAGAAGTTCCTGAAGTCGACACTGTTCTGGGGAAAGCGGGACGCGCGAATACATCAACAGATACAGCTCCTATTTCAATGATTGAAACAACTATTCAATTGAAACCAAAAGATCAGTGGCGCACGAAAAAAGTTCTCGGACTTTTCAACCGCAAAATCACAGAAGATGAGTTGGTTGAAGAACTGAATGCCAAACTCACTTATCCGGGAATGCCGAATATCTGGACAATGCCGATTAAAAACCGCATCGATATGTTATCGACAGGGATTCGAAGCAGCGTCGGAGTTAAAGTTTTCGGGCCTGATATTTCAACGATTGAAAAAATCTCGATTGATATTGAAAAAGAATTGAAGAATGTAAAACACGTCCGCACCGTTGTTGCTGAACGCGTGGCGGGTGGATTCTTCCTCGATGTGGATTTTGACCGCGAGGCCCTTTCAAACTTCGGTCTGACTATGATGGAAGCTCAGGACCAGATGATGGCCCAGGTTGGCGGTCAGGAAGTCAATATTACACTCAATGGACGCGAGCACTTTCCTGTTACAGTCAGGCTTTCACGTGACTATAGAGAAAACAGCGAAGAAATTAAAAACGTAGTGCTGATGAATATGGCCGGACAAAAAGTCACGCTGTCTCAGGTGGCGAAAGTAAAATTTGCCAGCGGACCAGCGATGATCCGAAATGAAAATGGTCTGCCTGTAGGCTACGTTTTTGTCGACGTCGATACCAACAAGGCGGATATCGGATCCACTGTTGAAGAAATGAAAAAAATCGTCGCGCAAAAAATCAAATTGCCTTCGAAGTATTCACTATCGTTCAGCGGCCAGTATGAAAATATGATACGCGTGAAAGAAAGACTGAAAGTTGTCATACCGGTGACAATCTTTATTATTTTCTTTCTGCTTTATTTCAATACCAAGTCATGGATTAAAACATCCATCGTTCTTCTCGCTGTCCCTTTTTCATTAGTAGGAGCGATCTGGTTAATGAATATTCTCGGCTATCACATGTCGATAGCCGCATGGGTAGGAATGATTGCGCTGATGGGACTGGATGCCGAGACCGGAGTCTTCATGCTGCTTTATCTGGATCTTTCTTATGAAGAACGTTTGAAGAAAGGGCAGATGAACAACGAATACGATTTAACCGAATCAATTTACGAAGGAGCTGTTCACCGTTTAAGACCTAAACTCATGACTGTCAGTGCGCTTATTGCTGGTCTTATCCCGATTATGTGGTCTTCAGGAGCGGGCGCAGATGTCATGAAGCGAATTGCGGCGCCGATGATCGGAGGGATTTTTACTTCTTTCCTTCTCGAGCTTTTGATTTATCCGGTTATTTATTTTGAATGGAGAAAAATATCACATAAGTGGAAAGCATAAAAAAGATTAAAAGGCCTCGCAAGACGAGGCTTTTTTTTATTTCACAAATTTTCCGGCCTTCATTGTTTTCGCGATACAACTTTCTAGTTTTTCATCAGTAATAGAAGCGCCCTCATTGGTTAAGCAAAGCTCTTTAGCATCTTCTTTGGAAAGTCTGGTTGTTTTGGCCGCACGGGATTTCTTTTTATTTTTTTTTGTTTTCCCAAAAGCAGCTTCGTTTATTGTGAGAAGAGTAAGACACAGGAGAATGATTTTCATTTAATCCTCAATACTTTGTTCGGATGAGCGACACAAAAAGCTGTGCTCCAGCCGCGCATATAGCCCATAAAATAGATATCTTTTGTGACCTGATCCTGACGGGCCCAGTAGACGAGAACGGGATAACCTTCATCATCATCGTAATGTGAAGTGAGTGAAGTCGGATAGAGTTTGAATTGTCCGTTCTTTTTCCAGTCGCCGGACATTTCTCTTCTTGCATCTTCGAGAGTCCAGTCTTTCATATCGTTTTCTTCGCCGAAATATTGAAGAACTGGAGACATGGTCTGCTGACCATTGTAGGTGTCGATGAGAAGTCCGATATAGTGAGTTGTTTCAGGATCAAGACTGCCTGATTGATGATGGCATTCGCCGGAATACATAGCAGGTTCAAGGGATGGAGGAGTTGTGAGGCTCAGGTATTTTTCGTACATCGTCTGCATTTCGATTGTACAGCCGTCATAGCAAGCTTCTTCGAGTACTTCCGGAGCTTCCCAGGAAAATGCGCGGAAAGAAAGTAGAAATGTTAATAGAAATATTTTTTTCATGGCCACCTCTTTCCATAATCGTAGTGGAAAAAGGTGGCGTGATCAAATTTTTAGTAGAGTTTTTTCCAGACGCGGTGAACGTGAGCGGTGCCTTGTCCGCCTTTATCTACATCATAATCTTTTTCATCGTTTTCGAGATCAAATGTGATGTAGCCAGGATTGATATCACTCCAGATCTCATCTTCCTGCATGACTTTCATAAATTCTCTCGCTGCCGCAAACCACGAGTACTTTTGAGTGGCCCCGAAACAGCTCAATGTATAGTTCCAGGAAATGCCGTCGCCTCCGTCGAAGTAGGCCAGATCGACAACTTTTTTCCCTTCTTCAGTGGTTCTGATAAAGCCGTCGAGTTCGATATCAAAATCATTTCCGGTGAAATAAGCAGAGACTGCTCCCGTAGAAGTGACTGTTGGTTTTTTGACGTGAAGAAAGCCGTGAACTTTGTTTTCATCTTCGACGAAGAAAGTTCCTTCCATTGTCATCTGGCGATCGACTGAGCCTTTGCAGAGTCCATCCATCTGATCAAATTCGTAAGGCCATTGAAATGTTCCTTCGAAGCTGAAAACTTTATCGCAAGAGAGCGTGATGTAGGGATCGACGACAGTGAGTTCCACTGAAGGCCATGATGAAACTTTGGAATTGTCCCAGCGATAATTTCCATATTCACTTGGTAGGGCGTAGTGATCCATGCCTGTCGGAGGAAGTGAAATTTGCGTGTGAAAAGTGAGATCTGTCGGAAGATCTATTTTGGTTAAATCGCAAACGTCCTTTGTTCCAGCAGGTAAAGCGGCATTGATGATTGTTGGTGTTGAATTTTCAAAATTAATTTCAGGATAGGGATAATCGTAAGAGCTTCCGAAGCCATACATTGTCGTTGCTTCAATCACCCGTGGCTTTCCATCGTAGCCCGTTGTTACCCATGGATCTGTGAGAATTGCCTGGGGAAGAACCCCTGCAGCAGTTAAGGGCTCAAAGGCGCCGTAGAAAAAAGGTTTCCCACATTCGATTTTTATTGAAGGAGGATTGATGAGCTTTAAGGCCTGAGCATCCATTGACCATTTGGCAGGCTTCGACCATGAATCTTTTGGATAAAAAATATAGGGAAGAGGCAAAATGATATTTTCTTTCTTTATTTTCCCGCCCAGAAAAGCTTCGCACGTTTTTGGGGCGGAGAGCGCGCTTTGAGACAGGATAAAAAGAACTGAAAGAAGTACAGTTTTCACAGGAAATTCCCCTTGATTGATGTCACTGCGAAAGTCGCATAAGGGAAGAGTTTTGTAAATAAGTCTAGTGAACTTTTACAGGGGGAAGCGACTCCACTGCAGCTTTCTTACAAAGCGCATTTAAACCTGTTGATCGGGCATTTTTGAGAGGTTAACGAAGCCTTTCTGAAATGGCCCTCATTTGTTGAATTTCTTCTGACTGACCTTTTATAATTTTTGCACAAAGATTTTTAAGCTCCATGTCTGTGATATTTGCCTGTTCACACATTAAGATCGCTCCTGAATGGTGAGGGATCATTGATTTCACAAATTGTTTATCTCCGACCAAGGCCTGCGTGCGCATTCCGTAAAAGAATAAAACAAAAAGAATACTGGAAATGAAATAGATGGATAAATTCAATTTCTTATCTGGATACATTTTACTCATCGCCAATGGCATGAGAATGATCATCGGTGAAAGCATCATTCCCGTCATATAGAAATTGTTAATATTGGGGATAACTTCCTTAAAAGAGTAAACCATCGTATACATAACAAGATACATGATTATGAAATGAAGAACACTCAAGATAGCGAGCTTCTTGTAGCTGGAATGCTGCTCTTTTTTTGAGTCAGAAAGTAGGTGATGCATTGGCATAGTATTTTCCATAAAGGCTCCTTAGCAATTCTTTTTGCAAAGTCAGCGCCTATAAAAAACTATGCCAACGTCTATGATCAATTATTTTACATTAACAACACCGCTGACCATATCCATTCCGCAGCTAAACGTAATATCGCCTTTTTTCACTTTGCCTAAGCTGACGTTAACTGTTTTATTGAGTGGCAGCTCTTTTTTCATCTTGAGTGAAGGTATTTTAATTTCAGTGGCGCAGGTGGCGTCTGTTTTTCTTGTAACTGCCAAAGTGACAGTGTCGCCGTCCTTCAATTCGATTTTAGCGGGCTCAAAGCCTTTGGTTGTCACGGCCACGGGAATTGTTTTTTCTGCGGCAAAAGTTGAACTCATAAATACGGAAAGAATCGTAAGAATAAATGTTTTCAATGGTCACACTCCTTATTGCTGAAAGGTATACGTCAATGGTCTTTGTTTTGTGACATCACTTTCTCAATCGGAGCGAATTCACAATAACTGAGACGGAACTCAAGCTCATAGCCAGCGCTGCGAACATTGGATTGAGAAGCAGTTTCATGAAAGGGTAGAGAACCCCGGCCGCAATCGGCACCCCGATGGCATTGTAAACAAAAGCAAAGAAAAGATTCTGTTTAATATTCTGGATCGTTTCTTCACTCAATTCACGGGCGCGCACAATACCCATCAAATCACCTTTGACCAGGGTCACGCCTGCGCTGTTCATGGCCACATCTGTGCCGGTTCCCATGGCAATTCCCACTTGAGCCTGGGCCAGAGCGGGAGCATCGTTAATACCGTCTCCTGCCATCGCTACAAATAATCCTTCGGATTGCATTTTTTTAATGATATCCGCTTTCATTTGCGGAAGAACATCGGCGTGAAAAAGGTCAACGCCAACTTTTTTAGCGACAGCTTCAGCAGTCTTTGCATTGTCTCCGGTAATCATCGCCACCTTCACACCTTTTTGTTGAAGAGTGCGGATCGCTTCAACAGATGTTTCTTTAACGGGATCTTTGACACCGATAAAACCTGCGAGTTGATTTTCTACAGCGATAAACATGACCGTTTGTCCATCCGAACGAAGATTATTCATTTCGCTTTCAACAAAGGCCGTATCAATGGAAAGACCTTCCATCAAAGCTTTATTTCCCAATGAAACGCGCTTGCCTTGAACTTCTGCCTGAATTCCTTTTCCGGTGATCGATTGAAAATTTTGTACATCAGAAAGCTGAATCTTTTTTTCAGCTGCACCGGAAACAATCGCCTGCGCAAGTGGATGTTCACTGGCCTTCTCCAGGCTTGCAGCAATGGAAAGAATTTCATTCTCATTGAGCGCGCCCGTGCTTTTCACTGTCACGAGTTTTGGTTTTCCCACAGTCAGCGTCCCGGTTTTATCTACAACGAGCATATCGACTTTGCGAAGCTGCTCAATGGCCTCGGCATTTTTAAAGAGCACACCGCTGCGGGCACCTCTTCCTGTCGCCACCATAATTGACATGGGGGTAGCGAGACCAAGAGCGCACGGACAAGCAATGATGAGAACGGAAACAGCATTGACGAGGGCGTGAGACAGGCGAGGCTCCGGCCCTAAAAGCGCCCAGATAACTAATGTAAGTATTGCAATGAGCACGACGATGGGAACAAAATAACCCGAAACGGTATCGGCCAGTTTCTGAATCGGAGCTCTTGAACGTTGAGCCTCTGAAACCATCTGAACAATTTGTGAAAGCAAAGTATCCTTGCCGATTTTTTCTGCCTTCATAATAAAGGAGCCAGTGCCGTTGATGGTAGCGCCTACAACTTTAGAGCCCGCTGATTTTTCAACAGGCACAGGTTCACCGGAAATCATCGATTCATCAACGGATGAATTGCCTTCGACAATAATTCCATCCACGGGAATTTTTTCTCCAGGTCTCACTCTCAAATGATCACCGACCATTACCTGCTCAAGAGCAATATCTTCTTCAGTATTATCCGCTTTAATTCTTTTCGCTGTTTTAGGAGACAAACCAAGAAGTGATTTTATCGCAGCACTTGTTTGTCCGCGTGCCTTAAGCTCCATCACTTGTCCTAAAAGAATTAACGTTACGATGACTGCAGAAGCTTCAAAGTAAAGAGCCACTTCATTTGTCATCGGATCTTTGAACGATTCCGGGAAAAGGTGAGGAAAGAAAACAGCGATCAAACTGTAAATATAGGCTACACCCGTTCCCAGTCCTATTAACGTAAACATATTTAAATGGCGATTGACCAGTGATTGCCAGAAGCGGACAAAGAAAGGCCACCCACCCCAGAGCACTACCGGCGTGGCAAGAATAAGTTCAATCCATTTCATAAAATGCATTGGCACTACAGAAGAAAATAAATGTCTTCCCCCCATGGTGATGAAAAGAAGCGGAACACTGAGAACCGCACTGACAATAAAACGTTTTTTCATGTCATCGTACTCATGGGTATCTTCATGAGTGTCTGCCGTCAGAGTGACAGGTTCAAGCGCCATTCCACAAATGGGACAATTTCCCGGGCCCTTCTGTCTGATCTGCGGGTGCATGGGACAAGTATATTCTGCGTCCACTAAAACCGGAGCTTGAAGAATGTGAGGGGCATGTTGGTGATGATGTTGATGATCCATACTGAAATCCTTTGGCAGTGCACTTGCAAATTTCAATAATAGATTAAAGGAGGAAAGCATGAAAGTACATCATCTCAACTGCATCTCTTCTTGTCCGCTCGGTGGAGCTCTGATGGATCACGGAAAAGAATCCATTCTGGAAAGAGCGCACTTGACCAATCATTGCCTGCTTGTTGAAACACCAACTGAATTGATTCTGGTTGATACAGGTTTTGGATTACATGATGTGCATAATCCACATTCACGCTTGAGTGAATTCTTTCTCAAAATGCTTGAGCCGGAATTTAAAGAAGAGCTAACAGCTATACGACAAATAGAAAAAATGGGTTTTGATCCGCTCGACGTCAGACACATTGTTCTCACGCATCTCGACTTTGACCATGCCGGAGGATTAGACGATTTTCCTCATGCAAAAGTGCACATGTTGAAAGAAGAAATGGATTACGCTCTTCTACAAAAAACCTGGCTTGACCGGCAACGATACCGCCCTCAGCAGTGGCAGACAAAACAAAACTGGATTGCTTACGAAAGAGACATAGGAGAGTCATGGTTTGGTTTTGAGAAAGTAAGCGGGCTTCAGGGACTTCCTCTTGAGATAGCTTTTATCCCACTTATCGGACACACCTTCGGTCACGCAGGAATTGCAATTCAACAACCAGACAAATGGCTGATCAATGCAGGTGATGCTTATTTTTATCATGGTGAAATGAATTTGCAGGAACCACATTGCACGCCGGGACTGACGATGTATCAGGTATTGATGGAAAAAAATCACAAAGCGCGGGTGTGGAATCAGGAGAGACTCAGAACACTGAAACAAGATCATTCGCATGAAGTGCAAATTTTTTGCTCACACGATGCTCACGAATTTCAAAAAATCACCGGGCGTTCACCGGAACTTCCTCTGGCCTATATCAAACCGGAATTTCGTGAATACCATCACGGATTAGAGTCGGGACATTTTCATTAGAATTAATCGTCGCGGTTTCTGACTTCCAGAAGTTCGACGATAAAATGAAGATTCGAATTCGGTTGAATCAATTGACCGACCTGGCGTTCACCGTAAGCGAGATGAGCGGGAACAAAAAGTTTTCGTTTTCCGCCTTCTCTCATTCCCATGACTCCCAGATCCCATCCTTTAATCACTCTTCCGGTGCCGATGACAAATTGAAAAGGCTTTCCTTTATCATGAGAAGAATCGAATTTTGTTCCATCATCCAGTGTGCCGGTGTAATGAACAAGAAGAAGAGACCCTTTTTTTGCTTCTTTGCCGGTGCCGATGATTTCGTCAGTAATTTGAAGTTCGTTTTGTGTTGTCATTATTTCTCAAAAAAATTGTTCAAAAAGAAATCATCCAGATCCACCAATAAGGCAGGATTGAATTTTCTGTTCAACATTGTAGCTTCATTGTGATGTTCGCGCAATTTCAACCAGGCTTCCGTCGGTGAAAGTGGTTTTTCTCCAGGGCGGACAGTGTTGAAATAATCGAAGCTTCCTAGTATTGAAACGAGCGCTACTTCCAGGGGAATATTATTTCCGGCAAGACCTTCAGGAAAACCTGTGCCGTCGTAATTTTCATGATGAGAAAGAATGATTTTTTCAACTATTGGAGAAAGAGCAAACAGTTTTTTCTTCAATAATTCCATTGAGAGAGTAACGTGTTTTTTGTATTGCTCAAATTCAACCGGCGTCATTTCTGATTCCTGCTTGCGCAGAAGAGATTGTTCAATCTCTGAAAAACCAATGTTGTGAATCATTGCACCCAGTGCGATGTCCTGACGATTTTCAAATCCGCAGTGTTTGGCAAAAATTAATGCATACATGGCACAGTTCAGACTGTGGGCAATAGCGGAGAAGCGTGGATAAGGCAGCTCGGTCATGGCCTCGCCGACAGTAGGAAAACGATCAATCAGTTTTTCCAGCTGCGAGATGATTTCCATACTTTTGTCTGAGAGTTCTTTACCAAAAATCAAAATTCCATCAGTTGATAAATCGAAAAGCTGGATAAGAAATTGTCTGTACTGATTTCTGATTGAAGCAAGCGCTTCAGAAAACGTCTGTGATTCACTTTGACCGCGAAGAGAAGAGAGAAAAGAACTCAGGTCTTTTTCCATCACATAGAGATGGCGGGTATGAGAAGCTTTAAGTTTTTCATTTTTATCAGCGGAAAAAGCTTCGCCGGCAGGAAGAAAGTTCACATAGCGGTTCGCACGGGACAGATAAGAATAAAGTTCCACCGGAAAAACTGTTCCTTCCGGGATATCTCTCGCCAGAATGGTTCTGAATGTCCGCTTACGCAAAACTTCAATCAGATAAATCATTCTGTTGATCAGAATGCTTTTGCGATCCATGATCAAAACAGCTCCGCATTTTCTGGCAAAATCACCATCTTTGGCGCGAAGTTTATTCACCAGAAGAATAATGGTGACACCGTTATTAATCTGGGCCGCATATTGTGAGAGCTCAATAAAGGGAATCTGTTCTTTTTCTTCAAAGACCTGCTCGTAGTATTGAAGAGAAGGATTTGTCGTTTTGGCGTCAATGATCATGACCTGCACGGGCGTTTCATCAATAACTCTTATGGCCTCGTCAGTCGTGAGCGCTGTGAAAAACTGAGTTTCTGACCCGAAGGCAGGTAAAACGGAAGATTTTATTTCCGGATCATCGGAAACGAGAAGTACATTTTGTCGCCATTCTGGTGCTTTCATTGTTTTTATTATCGGTTAAAGCGTCGCATTTTCAATGAAATAAGTGGCCCGGTTATTATTTTGTTTTCCTGAGCTAGATCATACATATTTGGTCACTTTTTATATATCACTAGAGCAAATCCACAAAGGTCGGTTATGAAAACTTTATTAATTCTCTCGGCAATCGGACTCTCTTTTAACCTGCATGCTGCCATTAATATGGAAGCTTTTACTGAGATTAAGCAAACGTTCAGAGAACGCATTATGGCGCAGTCACAATACTATTCTCCGCTTCTTCGACATATCGACAAATCGTTTATCCAGAACAATGACCGTGCAGAAAATCTGGTGGATGATCCTGATAAAATGATCAGAAGCCTGGAAGAAATGGAACAAAAAAATCTACTGGCCAAGAAATTATCGGTGGCCCCGTGGTCAGACACTTACTGGCCAATGGCCGAAGGATTGATCGCGGCCCGCTATAATGATCCCGAAATGAGATTCGGAGCATGGAGCGATTATAGAAGTTATGTTCTTTCTCATCCGGCAGATGGATTAATTAAAGAAAGAAAATTTGATTTTCTTTCACCAGCTGAAAAATACGATTATCTCATGGGAACACTTGAGAATGGCTTGACTGAATACAGTTGGCGCGAAGGACAAGCTTACAATGACCAGTACCATGAAGTTGAATCGTGGATGGGGCTTTGTCATGGTTGGGCCCCTGCCGCTTTTATGATGCCCAATCCTCTGAAAAAAGTTTCGGTTAAAATGGACGGCGATGAAGAACTTGTTTTTTATCCTTCAGACATCAAGGCCCTCGGAACTATGCTCTGGTCAAATGGACAGTTTGAAACTCGTTTCATTGGCGGCCGTTGCAATACTAAAGAGCCGGGCGAAGACAATATGGGCAGACCAAAAGAACCGGATTGCCTGGACGACAATCCTGGTACATGGCACATGGCCATTGTGAATCAGATCGGACAATTCGACCGATCCTTCGTCATGGATGCGACATACGATTATCAGGTCTGGAACCAGCCAGTTTACAGCTACAAATACAGTTACCAGAATGTGAAAACTAAAAAGAGAGTGGCCGCCTTAAAAGACGCTCTTGTGAGCGTTGAAGATTATAAAGCTGACCCACGCAGACGCGTGCGTAGCCCGGGCACAAAATATATTGTCGGCATTAGCATGAATGTTGAGTACGTTCGAGAATCAGTACCGTCATTTCAGGAAAATCAACCTTCGCTGTATGCAATGGCCTCCTACGATTACGATCTGGAACTCGATTCTCAGAAAAGAATTTTAGGCGGTGAATGGTACTCGCGTCAGCATCCGGACTTTTTATGGGTAGCGTCTGCTCAGGCCCGACCAAAAACATATGGTGAACAGCTTGGCAGTTCAATGAACATTCATCAATTGAGCAATGAGATAAAGAAAGCCGCAGCGATCAACGCCCGCAATGGTCTTCCATTCGGTCCGTTTGTGTATGAATTGTTCAGACAATCTTCACAGCATTAGGCTGTGAAGTTTGTGCTAGTGAAAGTGAAGTCAATGAAGTGCGAAGACCGGGTGAAAAAGGTATAATAATTTTATGAAAAACCAATTAATTTTTACCGCCCTTTTTACGGTCCTGTTCCTATGCTTCAGCTGCGCCACAAACAATCCATTAAAAGAAATTACTCCTCAAGAGGCATATCAGTTCCAGAAGGACAAAAAGGCCGTTATTATAGATGTACGCGAAAAAAATGAAACCGATAAAGGCCGTGTAAAAGACTCGATTCTTTTGCCTATGTCGATGATGAAAAACGATCCGGCCGCTTTCAACAGCAAAGTGGCAGAGCTGAAAAAAGCGGGATCTGTGATCGTTTACTGTCATTCGGGAAGAAGGGCAGGAATCGTCGGGGCCGAGTTAAAAAAGTATGGACTCGATGTCTACAATCTCGGTGGATTTGATTCGTGGAAAAATCAACAACTACCAACTGAATAAAACTTGAGAAGGAAATATGTCCGAAGAAAATACACCCGTACAAGAAAAAGCTAAAAATATTTTTGAGCTTGATCCTGAAAGACTTGCAACGACAGATGCGCACGGAAACCGCGTTTATCTTTATCCCGAAGATGTAAAGGGACCGTGGAAAGATCGACGCCATTTGTTTTATTGGTTTCTCATGATCATCTATTTGGTCGTGCCGTGGATTTATCACAAAGGTAAACCGCTGCTTCAGATTGATATTTTTCACCGTGAATTTACTTTTTTTGGAAGCACTTGGTTTGGCGTAGAACCGATCTTTATGTTTCTCGTTGTCATTTCCAGTTTGTTTTTTATTGCCTTCATGACCTCGCTCTTTGGCCGGGTCTGGTGCGGATGGGGTTGTCCTCAAACCGTTTTTATACAAGGACTCTTCCTCAAAATTGAAAAATTAGTTGAGGGGAACGCCAGAAAAAGAAGAGACCTCGATCGCGGACCTTGGAATGCTGAAAAAATAATACGCAAATCTATTAAGTGGATTATCTTTACTGCGATTTCACTGCACATTGCACACACTTTCTTTGGTTATATGTTAGGGCCAAGAGAAGTTCTTCATATGTCGATGAAACATCCAGGGGAAAACCTGGGCATCTTTATCGGTGTCATGATTCTTTCCGGGATTTTCCTTTTTGACTTCGGTTGGTTCAGAGAACAATTTTGTATTATCGCCTGTCCGTACGGAAGAATGCAGTCTGTTTTAATGGATGAAAACTCTTTAATCGTTGCTTACGATCAAAAGAGAGGCGAGCCACGTCGCGGTCAAGTTCCTCGCGAACAAGAAGGCGATTGTATTAATTGTTACAACTGCGTAAAGGTTTGTCCGACTGGTATTGATATCCGTCGCGGAACTCAGCTTGAGTGTATTGCATGTACGATGTGTATCGATGCTTGCGACAACATCATGGAGAAATTAAAACGACCAAAAGGGTTGATCAGATACAGCAGTGAAAACGAACTAAAAGGACAAGTCAGAAAGAAAATCACTCCGCGTTCTATTATATATGCAGTTATATCGCTTGCGTTTGTAACGGCCTTGACTGTGTTCCTCACTTCAAGCAGCAACCTGAACTTCCAGTTCTATAGAGGTGCTGAAGCTCCTTTTCAAATTGTCGAAAATGCTGACGGATCAAAAACAATCGTCAACCATTTTACGATGAAAGTCACACACCAGGGAAGTGCAGCTCACATTGCTGAACTGGAAATTTTAGAACCGACTTTGAAAGATAAAATTCAGATCGTCACCATTTTAAGACCGCTCAAGTTTGATAAGCCGGAAGTGAAAACACCGATCTTTTTCAAGTTTGATCCAAAGATTCTCGTCAATGGAAAACTTCCTTTGAAACTCAATGTGAAAGAGGAAGGAAAAGTGACAAGTACAATAGAAGTTCCGCTAGTCGGACCAGCACAATAGAATGAAGGGCGGTATGACCGCCCTTTTTTTTTTACGATTTACTTACTGTCGATGTCCACGAACCTGCATTCATTACATGCTTAAATCCTTTCCCTTTCAGCACGCCCATCGCCGCAGCACTTCTTGCTCCTGAAGCACAACAAAGAATATAAGTTTTTTCTTTGTCCAATGTCGCAGCCTTTTCACTGATTTGATCAAGCGGAATATTCTGGCTCAGGGGATTGTGTCCACCTGCGAATTCACCTGCTGATCGAACATCGATAATCACAGCGCCTGCTTTGAGCAGTTCAGGCATAAGTTTTTTCATCTTCTGGCCTTTATAAATGCGATAGGCGAAAAAGAGAATAATAAGCAAAGGGAGAATTAAATTTTCAATAGTCATATAGTCCTCTCAAAACTAGTGGGAGAAAATTGCTAAAAAAACGGGATATTGTTTATCGTTCTTATGGATGATGTTGATGATTTTTGTCTGCACGTGAAGATCGTTTTTCTTTGCCCATGATTCAAGTTCTTCTCTGGCAAAACCAGAATGATGAACACCCATTTTGACAGGATCCGGATGAAAGCTGCCATCTTCTTTGTCGAGATCAATAACGGCAAGAGTTCCTTCAGGGGAAAGCTTCGCACGCAATTTGCCGATCATTTTCTCCGGAGTTTGCAAGTGATGAAAGGCCATTGAAGAAATGATCAGGTCAAAGTTTTTTTCTTCTATATCTGTTTGTTCAAGATTCACTTTAAGCGAATGTACATTTGGATTGGCCGAGAATTTCTGGTTAAAAACTTCCAGCATGCCTTCTGAAGTATCGATGCCGGTTAATGAAGAACTTGACGTAAGTAATTGACTGCCAAGCAATCCCGTTCCGCAACCGACTTCAAGAATTTTTGAAAACTCTTTTTTTCCTGCGAGACTTTTTATCTCTTCAGCATATTTTCTATTTTGTTCGATTTTTTCCGGAGTGTCCCACTGATTGGCGGCCTGGTTAAAATGATTCATAGAGATTTCCTTTTGAAAGTTATAGCTATTTATAAATTAAATTTTTCAGATGGTATAGGCTTTGCTTTATCTATTGATGAGCGCAAAAGTAAAAAATTGGCGCATCTCTATCTTTAAAGATGATTTTTGAAAAAGGAGTGACTTCATGAAGAAATGTAGATTATTTTTAGCAAGCTCCGTCCTGGCGCTTGCACTTACGGGTTGTGCTTCAAATAAGCAACCTATGGAAGTGAGTAATATTGTTCCTGGTGCTCAGGGAACCGTCTCAGCAAAGAGCGCTGAAAACGACAATACTGAGCTGACAGTGAAGGTTCAGCATCTTGCACCTGCAGAAAAAGTGTCAACTAATGCGAACAATTACATTGTCTGGATTCAACCGGAAGGATCAAGAAATTTTCAAAACGTTGGAGCTTTGAAAGTAAATGATGATCTTGAAGGAATTCAAACGACAACAATTCCTTACAAACGTTTTAAAGTTCTTGTGACACCGGAGCCAGGAAATATGGCCCAGGCTCCATCAGGACCTGCTATTTTTGAAAAACAAGTTTACCGTAAATAGTTAGTGAAGATGTCTGTGCCCGGAATGTTCTGCGGAATATTCCGGTGCTTCAGGAATTGTGAAATAAAATCGTGAGCCCTTGCCGGGCTCACTTTCAACCCAAATTTCTCCCCCGTGAGCCTCAACAATCCCTTTCGTGATATAAAGACCGAGCCCACTGCCTTTGGTTGATGTTTCTTTGGCCTGCCAATGTCTGTTGAAAAGATTCTTTTGAAATTCAGGACTCATCCCGGGGCCGTTGTCGGCAACACAAATTCTCACTTTGTGATCAATGACTTCCATCGATACATCAATTTTTCCGCCCGGAGGAGTAAACTTAATGGCGTTGCCGAGCAAGTTGGAAAAGACTTGAGATATCCTGAAAGGATCGCAGTAAACCGTGTGATTAAAATCTTCCGGATGAAAATAAAGCTCGAGATGTTTATCTCGTGAGAGCGGCACCATGACATCGCGTAGAGTTTTTAAAACTTCACTGAATTTTGTCTGATGAAGTTCAACGTTGAATGTTCCCGCTTGAATTTTTCCGATGTCAAGAATGCTGTGAATAAGAGCATTCATATTGTCCGCCGCACCTCTGATTGTCTGAATCATCTTGAATAGAGGTTCGTTTTCAGGTGTATTGCTTAAACGTCGTTTCATATATTGAGTAGAGAGCTGAATGGCCTGCAATGGATTTTTCAGATCGTGCGAGACTATAGACAACACGTCCTCACGGGATTGTACCGCATTTAATGCTTCTGTGTACAAACGGGAATTTTCGATTGCGTAGGCAATTCTCTGCGCGAGATCTTCAATGAGTGCTCTATCTTCAGAAAGAAATTGTCTGCCTGAAATTCCCTGCGCAAGTGTGAGGACTCCAATGACTTTCCCTCCAGGTTTCAACGGTACGATAAAGTAAGAGTGAATTTTGAATTTACTTTCGATTTCTCGCTGTTCTCTTAGAGAAAAAAGTTCAGTTCTGATTTCCTCCGTAAAAGTGGGAACGAAGACAGTCCTGCCACTTCGGACAGCTTCCATGATTCCGCTCGTACTGGATTCATTAAAAGCATGTCTTTCTACGAGATAGTCACTTAACTTCTGCAACTTCGGGTCAGCATGTTTCGTGACAATCGGATGTGGATGTCCCGTTTTATCGAGAAGAAATAAACTGCACCAATCACCAAGTGCTGGAACGGCACAATCCACTGCCCGCTGAAGAGTTTTGGTAAAATCAATGGACTCGCTGAGTTCCTGGCTGATATGACTGAGAAAATCCTGCTGATCCTCATATCTTTTTCTTTCGGTAACATCGCGGATAATAGCAGTGACAAACTGTTCCCCACGGCTTCTGACCGGGCTTAGAGAAATTTCCACCGGAAATTCAGAGCCATCTTTTCTTTTGATGATCATTTTATTTTTTAATCCGATTTTTTTGGGGACTGGATTTTTCAAATAATCAGAAAGGGCCTTTCTGTGCATGTTTAGAAATCTTTCAGGAATAAGCATTTCGACTGATTGATGAATGAGTTCTGATTTACAGTATCCCAGCCATCTGGCCGCTTGTGTGTTGGCAAAGGATATTTCCCCCGTCGAGCTGGTAATGAGAATGGCATCATTGGAATTTTCAAGAAAAGCCTGTAAACGCGCGGCAGACTCTTCAGCATCGAGTTCTGCTTTTCTTCTGATCGTAATATCCTCATTGACGTTAATCGCGCCATAAATTTTTCCTTCAGCATCCCGCATGGGAACCGCTGAGTTGAGAATGACTTTTTCTGTTCCGTCGAAACATTGAATGCGGATCATTTCGCCAATAGCAGCTTCACCGTATTTAATGGCACGGTAGGCGGCCCATTCATTTTCCTTTATTTCTTCACCAGTATGTTCCCACCAGCCACGGTAATGGCTCAGGTTGTTTTCTGCTCCAAACTTTGCACCCGCCCAGATTCTTTTACTGGCTTCATTTGCGCTGAAGACAAAACCATTTCTATCGAGCAGCCAGACGCCCACGGGCATAGTTTCTATGACCTGACTTAAGAGACGTTCTTTCTCTTCTCTTTTGACTTCAAGTTTATCTATGGCCTTGGCCGTTGAAATAAGCACGGTGCTAAAACCGAAAATGAGAATGAGGTTTAAAAAAGTGAAGATATAGAGAAGGTCCTGTGAACTTTTTCCTGCACCGATAAACGCAGCCACGCCAAATAGAAAAGGAATAAAAAGCATGGCAAATGAAAATCGTCTGAGGACTTCCTTGGCCATAGTTTTTTGGAAAAAAAGTTTAAGCACTCCCGTTTCCGGTCTGCGGGTAAGAATACTTATTGAAATAAAAATAAGACAGAGAGCTGTAGGTAAAGACATACCCGTTACCGGTGTACTGCCCAGAAGATTGTAGAAAACAGAGATATGAAAAGCTTGTCCCGTAAGTGCAAGGGCCGCGATTGAAAAAAGCAGAATGGCCAACATTTGGGAAAAAAGAATATTTTTTTCCAGAAAGGCGAGACAAAATCCTAAAATAATAAATGCAGCAGCGGAATTGGGCGTAGGAGAAAGCGGCTGGCCATTATCGAGTTGAATATTCTTCAGGGGAAGGAGATCTGTTAAAAATGTATTTATAAAAACTGATTTGTGATTATAAAATTCCAGCAGAGATCCTAAAGCCATCATAAAGATGAGGAAAACAGCAGCAGTTGAGATCCACTTTTTTATTCTTGTTCTCTTTCCTTTCCATAGAAAAAGTAAATTGATTGAACTCAAAAAAATGACCAGGGCAGTATTGGGCACCATCACAGGCAGACCCTTCACCAGCCGTCCAGCATTGGGTGAGCCGGCAAACCACATGGTCAATACTGTGGCGGAAATGGCAAATGACAAAAACACGCATAAAAAAGAAAAGCGGCGATAAAAATTTAAACGCGGATCTATCATTTTTCCCTCGTAATCTTGACTATTGTTTTGCAAAAAAGAGTCCAGTATATGAGTAAATTTAATGACAAGATTTAAGTATGAATGGGGGCTATTGACTGCAAAATGAGGCACAATGGGCAAGCCGTGTGAAAAGCAATCTTAACTATATAGTTTTCATAAACCGGCAACTTGTAGAAAATTTAATCTCAGGCATAATAGTTAGCATGGAAAATAAACTATCTGTTTTAGTTATAGACGACGAAGTTTCACTCGAAGTTGTGTATCGCAACTTTCTCGCCAAGCTGGGGGCAGAGGTTACTTTTTGTGACCATCCTCAAAAGGGTTGGAGAGCTATTGATAAGGAAGAATTTGATCTTATCATTACTGATTTAAAGATGCCGGTCATTACAGGCGATGAGTTTGTTTCCATTGTCCGTTCCTCAAAACTGAATTCTCATACTCCAGTCATTATTTCATCGGCCTTCATCAATAAGTTGGTCATGACGGAGATGACCAGAGAAAGCAAAGTTTATTTTCTTTCCAAGCCTTTTGACAGCAAGGGGCTTTTGGATCTCGCCACCAAAGCTATCGGCGTAAAAGTCGAGAGCCTTTCTGAAGAAGGCACTGATTTACAGCTATGGCTTGATTCTTTTGTTGAAAAATTAACTTCTCTCACTTCAGAAAAAATAGATGTGAAAATCGTTGATAGATTTGAAGTGTGGAATTTCGAATCAATCAATGTGAATACAAGTTTTGTTCAGGGGCAAACGGCCCGCAATATCACCATGGTCATGATGGTAAAAACTTTTTTACGAGTGGCAGGGCTTATTCAAGGAACTCAATACAGAGAAATCGAAAATGAAGCTCTTCAAAGATGGCAGGATTTTTTAAAGAGTGTGCTTAATGGAACGACAAACGCTTCCTTCGCCAAGGTTCTTGGACAGGAAATGTTGCAATACTCTGGACAGAAGGCCCTCTTGTGTCGGCTTCATTCTTTAAATGTGGACATCCTCATTCACATTTCCTGAAAAAGCTGCAAGGTATTTCCACGTCTTTCCTTTTCTTGATTTCATCATTCTCTCAGGTGTTCCTTCAAACACAATTCGACCGCCTTCGTCTCCGGCACCTGGTCCCATATCAATAACCCAATCGCTCGAGCAGACAACTCTCATGTCGTGTTCAACGACAATGACAGTGTTACCGGCCTCCACAAGGCGATTTAATTGAACGAGAAGTTTTTCAACGTCGGCAGGGTGAAGTCCTGTTGTAGGTTCATCAAGAATATAAAGTGTTTCACCTTTTGAAGGGCGTTGTAGTTCAGTGGCAAGTTTTATCCGCTGAGCTTCACCGCCTGAAAGTTCAGTCGCGGGTTGACCCAAGCGCAGATAACCTAAACCGACATCTGAAAGAATCTGCAGCGGACGCGAGACTGTTTCATAATCGCTAAAAAAAGAGAGAGCTTCATCAACGGTCATGTTGAGAATTTGAGCTATGCTCTTTTCTTTATATTTAACTTCTAGAGTAGCGGCGTTATAGCGTGATCCATGACAGAGAGGACAGGGGGAATAAACGCTCGGAAGAAACAACAGTTCCACCATGACAAATCCTTCTCCTTCACATTTTTCACAACGTCCGTGTGGCATGTTAAAAGAAAAACGTCCGGCATTGTATTTTCTTTGCTTCGCTGTTTTTGTTTCCGCAAAAATTTTGCGGACGTGATCGAAAAGACCGGTGTATGTGGCGAGGTTGGATCGCGGAGTTCTGCCGATAGCTTTTTGATCTACTTGAACCAGGCGCTTGATATAATTCATTCCACTTTCTATGCGTCCTTCAAAAAGCATATTTTCTTCTTGTTCCAGATCGAGTTCTTTTTCTTCTACCTCACGTTTTTTGCCCAGTTTTTGCTGAACCAATTCAATGAGAAGCTGACTGACTAGGGTCGATTTCCCGCTACCACTGACGCCGGTAACGCTGGTTAAAACACCCAAAGGAAAATTGACATCGACACCATTCAGATTGTTACGCTTTAAATCTTTCAAACTCATCCACACATCAGAATTTCTTTTGTGATGATGGAAAAGTTTTTTTTGCTTTCCAAAAATATATCTGGCAGTCAGAGAATTTTTAACTTTGATCAAACCTCGAGGGGGCCCGCTGTAGAGAATTTCTCCGCCATGTTGTCCGGCCAGAGGACCTACATCGACAATCCAGTCAGCTTCATGAATAACATCGATTTCATGTTCAACAACAAACAAAGTATTGCCTTGATCTTTTAATTTTTTAAACGATCTCAGCAAAGCTTCCGTGTCGGAGGGATGAAGTCCAGCTGAAGGTTCGTCGAGGACATAAACAACTCCGAATAAATTGGATTTTACCTGAGTCGCAAGCCTTAAACGTTGCAGCTCTCCCGGTGAAAGAGTCGGAGTGCTTCTATTGAGAGACAAATAACCTAAGCCGAGATCAAGAATTATTTCAATCCGGCCGACGAGGTCTTCGCAAATTCTTTGGGTGGCCACATTTTTATCTTTAACATAGGGCCTTAATACATCAATCATCTTTTTTAGAGGAAGATCATTCATCTGACCAATGTTGAGACCGGCAAATTTGACAGAGAGAGACTCTTTTCTCAGCCGCTGGCCTTCACATTCAGGGCAGAGTGCGCTGACCATATAGCGTGAAACTCTTTTCTTCATTAAAGGACTTTGAGTGGTTGCAAAAGTAGAGAGGACATAGTTTCTCGCGCTGGAGAAATTGCCATGATAGGAAGGCTCAACTTTTTGTTTCATGGCCTTTTTAACTTCTGCACTTGTGAAGCCAGCATAAACCGGAACATGCGGTGTTTCGTCTGTGAAAAGAATCCAGTCGCGGTCTTTCTTAGACAGTTTTTTCCAGGGAATATCAATATCAAATCCCATCGTAACAAGCATGTCGCGCAAATTTTGTCCATGCCATGCCGGAGGCCAGGCCGCAATCGCTCTTTCCCTGATGGAAAGTGTATCATCCGGCACCATAGAATTTTCTGTAGCATCGTAAATTCTTCCAAGGCCATGGCAAGTCGGGCACGCACCTTCAGGAGTATTGGGAGAAAAACCCTCGGCATAAATGAGGGCCTGATTTTTTGGATACGTTCCTGAGCGTGAGTAAAGCATGCGAAGGAGATTGGAGAGTGTTGTTACACTTCCCACGGATGATCGGGTAGAAGGCGTTCCTCTCTGTTGCGCCAGCGCGATAGCAGGGGGGAGTCCTTCTATTTCTTCCACCTGAGGAACCGGCATCTGATTAAACAATCTGCGTGCGTAAGGAGAAACCGATTCCAGATATCTTCGCTGAGCTTCGGCATAAAGTGTACCGAAGGCCAGCGAAGATTTTCCGGATCCGGAAACTCCTGTGAAAACAACCAGAGCGTTGCGGGGAATTTCCACCGAAACATTTTTTAAGTTATGTTCCTGCGCTCCTTTAACGCTGACAAAGTCTTTCACATTAAGTCGCTTCTATCTTTGATAGAAATATAAAGTGCCGAACGACGGTTTTGAGCGCGACCTTCTTTTGTTTTATTTGTGGTCACTGGTCGATCTTCACCAAAACCTTCTGTCTGAAGATTATTTTCTGCGACACCGTATTGAATAAGTTGTTTTTTTACCGCTTCAGCACGTCTTTCTGAAAGTTTTTGATTGTAGGCACGCGGACCAGTGCTGTCAGCATGTCCTTCAATAATCGTTGCAATCTTCGAATTCTTTTGCATTTTTTGCGCGAGTTTTTTTAACTTGGCCGCAAACTCTTCACTCACATCAGCTTTTTCTGTATCAAAGAGAACAACCAGATCAGGCTTTTTTGCGGTTGAAGAACTGCGTGTCGCTACTACATCGGAAACTTTGTCTTTCTTTTTATTTTCTGCTTCTTTATCTTTTTCTTTTTCTTTTTCTTTACCTTGGTTTTCGTTGGTCGCCGGCGTTTCATGGACACCATCACTCGAATCGGCACCAAACATCCATGTCAGTGTGAGCTGAGGAATAATGACGTGTGCGGGACGAGTCGGCATATCACCCATGATTTTTGAAACATATTGGTAGTCAGCAAGAACTCCCAGGCTCAGCTGATGACCAATATCAAATTCAGCTCCAAGGCGCCCTAAGAATGAAAGCTTGGCACTTCCAGGGGCGAAGTTGTTGATGTCTGTAAGACCGGCCCCTAAACCAATAACTGGTGATATGGAAGCGGCACCGGCCATTCTCCACAACGCCATTAAATCAGCATTTTTAAATTTCCAGTCTGTGTCTTTGAACTTCGACATTGAAGCACCCAATTCCATTCCGATATTGGAATCAAAAAAATATCTCCCAAAGGCCGAAGCTTCCCATTTCGGATCGGCCACATCGTTGAAAGGATTTCCCCAGACCGGTATAGGATAACCGCCACCGATTCCGAGTCCGAATTTTTTTGATAAGTCGTAAGCGTGGGCGCTTGTGAGCGCAGTGATGAAAAATGCTATGAATAGATATTTTGCAGTAGATTTCATTAACGTCTCCTTGACCGAGGTCACTGGAGACTATTTTCTAACTTGAAGATATGCTTGTAAAAAGCAAAGCCCCATAGAAAACTATGGGGCCTTGAAATAATATTTCTCTATGATTAAATTAAGCTAATGTTGAAATCTTGTTCTGCAATTCCATTAATGTAATTAATCGCGCGTCGATTAAATTTTGAATCTCTGCGTTTTTAGCATTGTTATCTTTTATTTGTTGTTCAAGTGAAGTGATCTCCAGAGTAAGACGGTCAATCTCTGTCTGAAGAAGTGCAATATCCTTTAGTTTCTTTTGTTGTTTCATTGCAAGCAACTTAGCTTCCAAAGCTGTATCAACCTCTGCCGTTTTCTTGGCTTCATTGATTTCAATCTTAGGAAAGGTCATTTTTGGTTTTAAGGACTGAGGTGCAACAACTTGCGTTTGTGATTGAGCACTTCTTTCTTTAAGTTCTTTAGGCAAATCAGTTGATTTAAAAAAATAAACGCCCATTAAAGCAAGACAAACGATCATTCCTAGTTCAAGCATAATTTCCTCATGGTGGGGCTGCCGTTCAATTGACAGGACATAGAAGGATTGTAGCGGGTTTCTTTCTGCGGGCGGTGATTTTGAAAATCTTTCATAGGGGCCAGGGATGAGTGTCTAAACTTTTGACGGCCTTTATGGCATTAAAAAACCTGTGTTTAGGTGCTCTCTTACAGGCTGGCCCCGATATTCAACAGATAGTGATTACTTCTGTCATCCAGGTTTCTTCCGACATCAAACATAACGGCCGGGATAGATATCTTTTTAAAATAATACCGGACGCCCAGACCGACCGTGTTTTCATTCAAGGTTGTTCCACCGGCAGAAAAAATAAGTCGTGTATTATTGAATTCATAAAAAGGGGTGAGGTAAACACTGCCAAATAATCGCTGTTGGTATTGGGCCAGAAAACCGGCATTGCTGCTGGCGGGAACAGAGGATTTATCATAACCCCGATAACCTTCTTCACCGCCGATAATTTTGGTGTAAAGAAAACTCCGATCGTTGACCGTATGACCATGAATACCGAAATTTAAAAAATTGGTATTGAGAGGAATACTCCATTTAGCATCGGCCTCATGACGAAAATACCATTTTCCGCCTTTGCCTTTAATTGAATAGAGATCGTAAGTCGTGACTACACCTTCGTACATGACATCGAGGGCCTGATAAGCATTCAGGTGATGCCGAAAAAAAAGCCCGTAAGATTTATCTCTCAATTGCTCATTTCCATTTTGATCAAAAATCTTTTTATATGTATAAAGCGGACCGGCCTTGAAGACATGATCTTTGTACAGAATGTTCGGTGTAATTAAGAGTGAATCGTATTGAGATTCATGGGAGTCGACAATGTTATCTTTGCGCTTGAATTCCACCAGCTCGCTTTTGCGCAAAAGGAGAATTTTAATTCCTGTTTTAGGATTGAAGAGAGATTCATCCTGATAGTAGAGAATGGCGTTCAAATGGTTGTTGCTCCAGCTGACTCCCGGGGCGAGTGTCCCTAGTGTCCCAAAGACATTGTCTTCATAAAGCAGCAAGCCGCGATTGTAGTAGTTGCCCGATTGAGTGATCATGGGCACAGGGAAGAGTGTCCATTTATCTTCGATATCTATATGGAGAATTCCATTCTTGAATTCAGTATTTTTCAGGTGAATCTGGTTAATGCGTTTTAGATTTTCGACGATCGCTTCAAGATCTTTCTCTGAGATATTTTTTCCAGTTTTGATTCTTCCGTGCAGAAGAATGGCTTCTTTAGTGGTTCGCTTATTACCGGTGACGATCACATCTTTAAGAATTTCAGCGTGTGCTTGCAAAGGAAGCACTAAGACAATACTGAACAATTTGAGAAGTCTAAAAATCCTCATGACCTTTTTTAAGCAATAATCCCTTAAGTTACAAGCTCGGCCGTATTCATTGAGAAAAGCTATTGATGATCACTTAAAAAAAATATGAGTGAAAAAACAAAAAATATTATACATCAGCATCTCTGAAAAAATGTTTGTTGCATGCGTTTTTTCAACTCATTCCCAAAGGATTCTTCATGACTCAGAAAAAATTGAAAGGGGCTATCATCGGCTACGGTTTTATTTCTTCCAAAGGACACATGCCTGCGTATAGAGAGCGCATGAAATCCGAAGGTGATATTGAAATTCTCGCCGTCTGTGATATTTGCCCCGACCGGAAAAAAGAAGTTCCTTCTGGAATGCACTTTTATGAAAATTACCGCGAACTCTTGAGAGGGATCGGCTCACAACTGGATTTCGTTGATATTTCCACCCATGCGGCAGATCACTACCGGATTGCAAAGACCTGCCTGGAATTCGGCCTTCACGTTTTGTGCGAGAAACCTTTGACCACTTCTATTGAAGAAGCTGAGGATCTGATTGCAACGGCCATTGCTCACAATCGTGTTCTCTTTCCTTGCCACAATTATAAACATGCTCCGGTTGTTAGAGCGATCAGAGAAGTTATCGGCAGCGGCAAGATCGGTAAGGTTCATTCAGTTACTATTTCCACTTTTCGAAATACTCATGCCGTTGGAACAAAAGAGTGGCTGCCTGACTGGAGACGCTATAAAGAATTCAGCGGTGGTGGAATCGCCATGGATCACGGAAGTCACAGCCTTTATCTGACCTTCGAATGGTTGAAAGGATATCCAAAATCTGTAGCGGCAGTTTCCAAAAACTTTGCTTCAAAAAAATTTGATACAGAAGATTATTTCTCTGCTGTTTATGAATTTGAAGAAGGAATGGCCAATGTTCATCTCACATGGACAGCGGGCAACCGAAAAGTTCTGTACACCATTCAAGGAACAAACGGTGCCATCACTGTTGACGATGATAAAATGGAAATCGCAATTAAATCTTTGAACAACAGCGAAGAAATCAGTCACAAAGCAGACTGGTCAGTGGATCATCATTCTATTACTTCAGAATGGATGGATTCAAGCCATACGACCTGGTTCAATTCAATGTTTAATAATTTTCAAAAAGCGATTGAAGAAAACGATTATTTTAACAGCGAAATCCGGGATGCTTATTTCTGCATTAAAACGATTATGAAATCTTATGAATCGATCCAGAATGATTCGATGAAAATTAATATGAACAATACATTTCCAAATCTTCTTTAACAACAAGGGGGCCCAGGTGTCTAAGCAAAACGAAAAAATTCAGCCGGCAAGCGGCAAGCTTGCGATTCTTACTCCGGGAATGGGAGCAGTTACTTCAACGCTGATTGCCGGTGTAATGGCAACTCGTAAAGGACTTGCAAGGCCGATTGGATCGCTTACTCAAATGGGTAAAATCCGCCTGGGGAAACGAAGTGAAAATCGCTCGGCGCTTATCCGCGATCTGGTTCCTCTGGCCGGCCTGGATGATGTGGTCTTCGGCGGCTGGGATATATTTCCAGATAGTGCCTACGAAGCGGCCGTTAAAGCGAAAGTTGTCGATAGAGATCTTATTGAACAACTGAAGCCTGAAATGGAAAAGATTGTTCCGATGAGTGCAGTGTTTGATGAAAGATATATTAAAAACATCCGCGGTGAAAATATTAAAAAATTCAAAACCAAAATGGATGCAGCTGAAATGTTGCGTGAAGATATGAGAACCTTCATGAAACAAAATAATTGTTCACGCGCCGTCATCGTCTGGTGTGCTTCAACAGAAGCTTATAATCCAATCAAAGACGTTCATCGCTCACTCAAAGCGTTTGAAGAAGGATTGAGAAATAATGACCCGGATATTTCTCCTTCGCAAATTTACACCTATGCAGCGATTAAAGAACGGGTTCCTTACGTCAACGGATCGCCTAACGTGAGTGTGGAGATACCGGCGCTTCAGGAAATGGCCCAGGAGATGGCCGTTTCAATTGGAGGCTCTGATTTCAAAACAGGGCAGACGTTAATGAAGACCATTATTGCTCCGGGATTGAAAAACCGATTACTGGGTGTGGAAGGCTGGTTCTCTACAAATATTCTGGGGAACCGTGATGGACAAGTTCTGGATGATCCGGAATCATTCCGTTCAAAAGAAGTTTCAAAAGGCGGAGTCCTGGAAGATATTCTTTCAAAAGAAGAGTATCCCGACTTGTACTCGAACCTTTATCACAAAATCAGAATCGAATATTATCCTCCACGCGGGGACAATAAAGAGGGTTGGGATAATATTGATATTGTCGGCTGGTTAGGCGAAAGAATGCAGATTAAAGTCGACTTTCTCTGCAAGGATTCAATTCTTGCCGCACCGATTGTTCTCGATCTTGCCCTTTTTACGGATCTGTCGCAAAGAGCGGGCATGAGAGGAATTCAGGAATGGCTTGGATTTTATCTGAAAGCGCCTTTGTCAAAACCAGGTATAAAACCTGTCAATGACCTTTCACTTCAGCTTTTAAAACTTGAAAACACTTTGCGCTTTTTTGCAGGTGAAGAGCTGATCAATCACCTTGGGCTCACTCATTACGGAGTAGATGAAGAATGAGATCATCGACGAGTATTCTTGCTATCTACAGGGAGAAAATTTTTTCGAACCGTGCAGTGGAAGCTGACCGTGCCATACTCGATGAAGTTTTAGCAATCTTCCGGATGAAAATGGGACACCTTTGCCAGATTACCATCGTTCACCCGGAAGAAGTGTCCTTGATGTCTCTTAATTTGAAATACGATCTTGTTTTCAACATGGCCCAGGATGAAAGAATTCTGACCATGCTGGATGTTTTGCAGGCTAAAGGAGCCGTCGTTATCAATTCTGCTAAGGCGATACGCAATTGCTACAGACAAAAACTTTCTGAGCTTCTCTGCGATGAAGCTTTTTCTTATCCACGTTTTTTTCCCGTTGACCTTGAACTTCTGACTGAAGAAGAACTGGACGACACAGCTGTCTGGATCAAGCGGGGAGATTTTCATGCTTTGGTAGATGACGATGTTATCTTTGCTGGTTCCAAAGATGAGAAACTGCGCTGCCTGGACTTGTTCAAAAAGAGAGGAGTCCAGAAAGTTATATTTCAAGACCACTGCGAAGGGGAACTTTTTAAATTTTACGGAGTGAGAGATCATTTTTTTAATCTTCGTTACATGGGAAGAACCGGTAAAGACCGCTATCAGTTTGTGCCAGGTGATATTAATGTCGACTTTGATAAAACACGTCTCGAAATTCTCGCCCACAGGGCTGCCAGAGTTCTTGAGCTCGATTTTTTCGGCGGCGATTGTATTATCGATGAAACAGGAAAAATGCATTTCATCGATTTTAATGACTGGCCGTCATTCAGAACATGCATCGATTCGGTAGCACCTGTTATGGTGAACTATGCTCTCAAAAAATTACAAAGCGAGGTTGCTGATGTTCATAACATTATTCAACGAATTTAGAAGCAGCATTAAAAGTCCGGACACAGAGGAAAAGCTTGATTTGTTGTTGTACAGGCCTTGTGGTTTTATCATTGCCAAAATTGCCTGGTTTTTCAAAATGACGCCCACCATGCTTTCACTAATCGGTCTCGCTTTTGGTTTTTTGTCGGCATTGTATTTTCTCGATTTAAAAAATCAAACGTCTCTTGTTCTCGGTAGTTTTTTTCTGATTATGTCCGGGATCCTCGACAGCTCCGACGGACAACTTGCCAGGATTTCCAATCAATCAACCAAGCTCGGTCTCATTCTCGATGGCATTTGTGATTCACTGGTTACCATCGCAGTCTACGTTGCCTGCGCGTGGCCTTATTTGAAAGAGTATGGTCCGTGGTTCACAATTGCTGTGATTGCAGGATTGCATCTGCATTCGTGCCAATGCGCCATTCTGGATTTTTACCATCGCGAGTATTTATATTTTGGTTACGGCAAAACAGAGAACGAAACTTATTGGAATCCCAGCATTGCAGACGGACTGAAACTAATTGAAGAGTCTCTTTCTTACAAAGAGAAAATCATGAATAAGCTCCGCCTGACCTGGATCAAAAAGCAGCAATGGCTGACGTCAAGAACGGACGCTCAGAGAATGAAGATGAAAGAAAAAATCCTTTCATTATCTTCTCATGAAAAAGAAAACTTCATGATTGAGTATCGCAAACACAACTTATGGTTGCTGCCTTACTGGCGACTGGTCGGTGTAAATGCTCATACCGCCATTATTATTTATTTTATGTTTCAACGGCGCTTTGATGTTTACCTTCTGGCCTTTGATCTCGTGATTTTCAACCTGATTATTTTTATTGTCGGTTCAGTCCAGCGCAAATCTGATCAGCGTTTTTTTAAAAAGGTGAGATTAGGTCAGCTTTAAAATTTCTTCGAGATTATTGATGTTGTAATCCGCAACTGTATTGGTGACTTTGTTGCTGATCAGGACTGTCTTCATTCCCAATTTTTTAGCAGGGGTAATGTCGCGTTCGGGATTGTCGCCGATAAAACAAATATTTTCCGGCAAATCATGACATTTTTCGAGAGCGAGTTTAAAAATGACCGGGTTCGGCTTCTCCACACCCACATGAAAAGAGTCGATGACAAATTTGAAATGGGAATGAAGTTCGAATTCTTCCAAAACCATTTCAAGGTTTCCACTGAAATTCGAAATGATACCCAGGTTAAAATCAGGTTCGAGTTTTTCGAGGATTTTTTTATTGCGGGACAAATAGTAGGCCTGTGTTTCAGTGATGGCCATGGCGACTCTTTCGGCCTTGGTTTCATCTGCTTTAAGTTTTCGGGCAATAAGTGAACACATCATTCTGTTCATGCTGGAAAGGTTTTCTCTTTGGATAAGACCTTCATCGATTACTTTGCGATCAGAGTAGCTATAAGCGTGCTGGAAGTTATAGAGATCTTCCGGTCCTGTCAGCATGCCATGTTTTTTGAATTGTTCGTAGAAAAGAACACGGGAATGAATTCCATCGGAATCAAGGCACCCACCGAAGTCAAAAAGGATCCATTTAGCTTTCAGCATTTTTTATCCCCTTGAGAAACTCGCTTGCGCTAACAATATCCTCAGGGCGATCTATGTCCAGAGTTTTCTGGACTTCAAAAGCTTTTATCTTATAGTTTCTTTCTATGAGGGCCGATAGAAAATTTCTCATTTTAGAATGACCTTCTTTAATAAGATCTTCGAGAACTGTGATTATATTCGAAGAAAAATAATAGACACCTGACGTAATTAAAACATCGCTGTCTATCGGACACTGGAAGGTTCTTATGAATCCGGCATCATCTGTTTTTAATGTTAGTGGTTTTTCGTCATCAATATAACGAGTGACAAGCAGAGCAGATTCATCGGGGGGAAGTGTTGCGCAGAAATTAAGAAAACGGCGCGAATCTTCAGGTGCCACAATACTATCAACCATGGAGACAAAGAAATGTTCTCCTTGATTGAGTTTTAATTTTTTAGTGACTTCAAAAAGTGAATGCATTGAACTTGGAGTGCTTTTAAAAAAATAATGAATGTGCCTTTGCATAAGACTAGGCAGTCTCTTCATATCCATAGATTTTTCCTCATGATTAAAAATTATATGAGTCGATGAAAAATCATGAAAGTGAAGATTTTGAAGCGTTAACTCGAGGAGAGGCGTTCCGTTGATATTAGTGAGTGGTTTAAAATTTGTAATGGCTTTTAATCTTGAACCTTCACCTGCTGCAAGTATCGCTGCTTTTTTCATATCAAATTCTCACGAATACATGTTAAGAATACTTCGTCGACATTCTCTTAGTCTCATAACCAGGATTAGGCAAATGGAAAATTCTCAACCAACGAATCAGAAACCTTTTATACGAACCGAAATCCCCGGAGAAAAAAGCCGGGCCTTGCGCGAAGATGAAGAAAAATTTATTGCAGATGGACTGCAGGGTTTTGCACTCATGGCCGGCATTGCTGTTGAAAGTGGAAAAGGAAATATCATCACAGATGTTGATGGCAATGATTATCTCGACATGATCGGTGGTATTGGTGTCGGAGGACTCGGTCATTCTCATCCTCATTTTGTCAGTGCAATTAAAAATCAAGTTGAGAAAATTTCTGTTGGAAGTTTTACAAGTTCCGCAAGAGTTGAGTTTTTTAAATTATTCGATCAAGTAAAGCTTGCTACTTTGAATCGCGTACAACTTTATTCAAGTGGCGCAGAAGCAGTAGAGTCTGCATTGAGACTTGCAAAAAATAAAACAGAGAAATATGAGCTGGTCAGTTTTTCAGGCGGGTTTCATGGAAAAACTCAAGGTGTTCTTGCTTTAATGGGAAATGATTTTAAAAAATCTTATGCTCCTTTTTCACCAGGGGCGCATACCATCCCTTATGCCAATTGCTATCGATGCCCTTTGAAAACAACATATCCTGGTTGCGGGCTCGCCTGTGTGGATGTCGGCAGAAAAAATTTAAAAGATAATGTGAGTAGCGGGATAGCTGCCTTTATTGTCGAACCAATTCAGGGCACGGCCGGAAATATAGTACCTCCTAAAGATTTTCTTCCTGCAGTTAAAGCGGTTGCAAAAGAGTTTGAAGCCTTGTTTATTGCAGATGAAATGATTACGGGGTTTGGAAGAACAGGTACCTTCTGGGGATCGCAACAATCAGGTGTCGTTCCAGACATCATGACAATGGGAAAGCAGTTCGGCGGAGGTTATCCGGTCAGCGCTCTGGCAACAACTGACGAACTTGTACAAACTCGTCCCTGGGGAAACCCTTCGGGATCTTCTTCAAGCTACGGAGGGAATCCTCTTGCTTCGGCGGCAGTGAAAGCAGCTCTGGAAATTATTCTTGCAGAAAATCTAGTAGAGAACTCCAGAGTTATGGGAAATCTTTTTCTTGATAAGATGAAACCATTTGTCGATCGTTATTCATTTGTCGGCGAAGTTCATGGCGCCGGTCTTATGCTTGGAATTGAACTGGTTAAAGACAAAAAAACAAAAGAACCGCTTTCCAAAAAAGCTTGTGAATGGTTATTCAAAGAATTTTTAAGCAAGGGCATGCTGACTATGTCTTATACTTCAAGTTTCCGCATTCAACCTTCCATGACTATTGATCGTGAGACAATTGAAAATACGATCGCCATTATGTTTGAGGTTTTCGACACCATGGAAGCAAAAAATATCAAGGAGCTTTCATGAAACTGATTTATTCCAAAGGAGCTTGTTCTTTGTCTGTTCATATTCTTCTTGAAGAATTGGGTATTGCTTATGAAAAAGAAGCTGTGAGCTTAAAAGATAAAACACGTCTGGAAGAGATTTCGCCGAAAGGTTACGTACCTCTTCTTGTTCTCGACAATGGCGAAGTGATGGCGGAAGCCTCATGTATTTTACAATATCTTTGTGAAAAACAGCAGCGCCTGGATCTCATCGGCGGCGCTCCCGGATCGCTTGAAAAATTCCGCTGTATTGAATGGCTTGATTTTGTGAGTACCGAAATTCATAAAGCGGTCGGACCTTTGTTTAATAAAAACTGTGTCGATCCCTTGCGTTCACAATTGTTTCAGGCAACAGAGAAGCGCCTCGAGTACATCAATGACAACCTGGACGATAAATCCTATCTGACAGGGGAGCAGGTGACGATTGCAGATATGTATCTGATTGTGAATCTTCATATACTCGAGCATCTAAAGTTCGATCTCAACCAATACTCAAATATCATGAATTACATGCACAGAATGGAGACAATGCCTTCTGTTGCTCAGGCAACAGAACAGGAAAATGCTGGTCATCACCCTCCCAAGCGCCCCTTGACCGAAAAAGACCTCGCCAGCATGGGATTGTCCTGAATTTTTTATAGGTTTCCGGGATTAACATGACCCATTCATGATAAATCCTCTTCGTTTGGGGGATATTATGAAATTAAGTCAATTTCTTGTTCTACTTTTAGTTTTTTCTTTTAAAGCGTATTCGGCGGTTGATTTTAAAATTGAGCGTGCCTCCGCTGCCGGAAACTTTGATGTTGGCGTCGGCTCAGAGATGATGCTTAAAAGCGATGACAAAAGATTAAACGGGCCAGCGGTTTTTCTCGGTAGTGCCGTTAAGCCGGATGGCGATTCAAGCTATCAAATGTTTTTGATGAAAAACTCCAAAAATGTTTTTTATGTCGAAACAAATGAATTCAATAAAAGATTCACTTCAAAATATCAGACAATCTTTGATCTTTATGAACAGATGGGGGGAACTTGTACAGGGTATGCTCTTTACGATTTTCTTTTTCAGACTAATCTTTCAGGATTTGCCGGAAATGGTGAACTGAGCAAGTTGCTTTCACATGAGGAAGGAAGAACGAATCTGTTAGTCGATGCCGTCAATGAGTACTATCTGACTCCTCAGCATCGTTACTCTATCAATGGAATTCTTAATAAGTACGGAAAGAAATTTGATTTTAAATGTTCTACTTTTAAGTCTGAAGACTACGCAAAGGTAAAAACAAAAGTCCTCACTCAAATTAAAGCGGGTTTACCCGTATTGGTTTCATTCGATATCGGTCCCAAAATGGTGAAAGCACCATTTTCAATAGAGATGTCGGAACAGAAAAACGGTGAACTGGATAATCGTCTTTGGGTTCCAAGAAAGATTGGCGAAAGAAATAATGGGGGCCACAGCATCGTTGCTGCTGCGGCATTTGAGTTTGAAAATAAAACTTATCTTGTCATGATCGATTCTGACTGGTCAGAGCCACGCATCTGGGACATGGATGCTTATCTGAATCAGAAAACTGATTTAGGGGCTGTTGAATTCACGATGTGCAAATAAAAAAATCAGTGCGGGAGATTAATGTCTCCCGTACTGTGCCGTAAAACTCGCTTTGGCGAGACTCCATTCTTCCAGTTTATTTTTTATATCATCTGCTTTAGATCTGTTGCTTACATCGATGTGTTTTCTTTTTAGCGCATAAACCGTAAAGACGTAGCGGTGAGGCTTATCACCTTCGGGAGGACATGGACCGCCGTAGTGTCTGTCTCCGTAGTCGGTAAACAGCTCGACAGCATCCTGTGGAAGCTTTTCTTTGTTCGAAGCTCCTTCCTCCAGTTTGTGCACGTGTCTTGGAATATTGATAACGCTCCAATGCCACCAGCCATGTTCAGTAGGTGCATCCGGATCGTGAACAGTTATAGCAAAGCTCTCTGTCCCTTCAGGCTCACCAAGCCACTCCAGTTCGGGAGAGACATTGTTTCCGTGGCAACCCATTCCATTAAAAATGTAGTGATGTGGAACCTGTTCTCCGGGATTAAAAGAAGTCGATTGAAGAGTGAATGATTGAGTGTCCATATAAACTCCTTGGATAGCTTTCATTATCCTGTTCCTCTAATTTTTATGGCAATGTGAATTTTTCTATATGACTGATGGTTAGCATTTCCATCGGATGGTTTTTGTCAGGCTTTGTCGGCACCGATTTCGCAAATTTATTTTTAGTACACCCGGTTATGAGGAAAAGCTATGAATGAAGAAGTGAAAATGAAATACGATGGGAACGAATTTCTGGCGATTCTCAAATCGGCAGGCAAACCACAGGCATGGGTCATCTTTGCTCACGGAAGCGGAAGCACAAGGCTTAGTCCACGCAACCAATGGGTGGCGAATGAATTAATCCGCAGTGGATTTGGTGTCATGCTTTTTGATCTTCTGACAACGACAGAAGATGAAATCTACATGAATCGTTTTGACGTAGAACTGCTGGCCCATCGTTTAATGGAAGCCACCAATTGGTTGTTTAATTCCAGTTACTATGACAGAGAACCGATTGCTTATTTTGGAGCGAGCACCGGCGCAGCTGCAGCTTTAATAGCAGCGGCCAGGAATTTTGAAACAGCTCCGCTTTTTGCCGTCGTCAGCAGAGGGGGAAGACCGGATCTGGCAGGGCTTGAATTTCTTAATCAGGTTTTTGTTCCCACGTTGCTTATCGTGGGCAATCACGACACTGAAGTCATCAGACTCAATGAACTTGCGCTGGAGGAATTGCCTGATGCCAAGCTGGTGCTGGTTCCAGGGGCCACGCATCTTTTCGAAGAACCCGGCACTTTAGGCGAAGTTGTCCGGTTGACTGTTGATTGGCTCCATCAGCATCTGGAAGAATTCAACAAGAAAAGTCTCGAAGAAAAATTTATTTAACAAAGACTGTGGAGGTTTCATGAATCGCTGCGAGCAATGTGGGAATGCCTACGGACAAACATTTACGATTATTATGAACGGAAAAAATTATAACTTCGATTGTTTTGAATGTGCTATCGAAATGCTTGCACCTCATTGTGAAGAATGTGGAACAAGGATTATCGGTCACGGAGTGGAATGCGATGGGAAAATTTTTTGTTGCGCACACTGTGCCCGGATGGAAGGAGTGACCACTATTGTGGATCACTCCGTCACAGAAGATATCAGTTCATAAAAAAAGAAGGCCGCTTTTTAGCGGCCAATTTCCACAGAATCTTTTTCTTCTTTATTTTTCATCTTCTCTTTTTTTCTTGCCTGTTTTTCCTTAATCGTCAGTTTGTGTTTCCCTTTATCATTACCTTTGGACATAGAAATCTCCTTGCAAAAGGTTAAGGTCATGCTCGACTGTAACAAATATTTTTTTTCAGTTCACATTTATATTTCTTATTCATTTTCAATAAAATATTTATGAGATTACTTGAAACTGCACCCGTATAGTTTGATCAATTGTTAATAAACCTACGGAGGGGCCATGTTAAAACTGAACAGACTATTTTGTCTTAGTTTCTTTATCTCCTTATTCTCCTTAAATTCTTTTTCTGAAGTGCGCGGCCCCTATCTGGAAACAAGTGAGCTGGCCGTCGGGTCCAATCATGCCTGTGCTGTGACTTCAGGGGGAATTAAATGTTTTGGCAATGCTGAGAGTGTGTCGACGACAGTTCCTGGAGATTTAAAAAACATGACTCAACTTCAGGCTGGAAATCGATTCAGCTGCGGAATAACAGTGAAAGGCATCAGATGTTTCGGGGAAATACCAGGATCGACAAGACAAGATATTCTTATCGGGCCGAAGGACTTAAAAAATCCGCGACTGCTCGCTGTCGGGTTTGAGCATGCTTGTGCTGTCGGCGAGTCTGACAAAATCAAGTGCTGGGGAAAGAATGAACAAGGTGAAGGAACACCGCCAGCGGGGCTGAAGAATATAACTGAACTTTCTCTGGGAATGACAAACAGCTGTGCCATTGCTGAAGGTAAAGTTATTTGCTGGGGTCTTAAAAACACCGGATCACTTCAGGTTCCGGAAAATTTGCTGAATCCAAAAAATTTAACGTCAGGATGGTGGCATCACTGCGTTCAGACTGATGAAGGTATTAAATGCTGGGGACACCCTTTCGATCAGACGGTTGTACCTGACGATTCAACGATCACTTCAATCAGTTCCGGTGGCCTTCTCAATTGCGGTCTCAGCTCAACAGGTGTGAAGTGCTGGGATGAAACCGGCAAAACATTTTTGCTTCCGGAAAGTGAAACAACAAAATCTTTAAAAGTTGGTTCATCTTTTGTCTGCGCTTTAACAGAAGCCCATGGAGTCATGTGCTGGGGACCGCGCTCCGGAGTTTACAAAAGACTTCTTTCTTTTGTTCCAGCAGGAGGAATTGCTAATATTGAAAAAATTTCCGCTGGAAATGCCGGCACCTGTGTCTATGGTGACAATGATGAAGTTCGTTGCTGGGGATTAAATCCCGATGGATCTCTCGACATTCCAAATCAGATACCAGGTCCACTGGCTGTTTTTTCTCTGGGCGCGAGAAGGTTATGTACAATTTCAGCAGAAGGACCCAAATGTTATGGCGGACAGAGAATTGACTTCGATGTTCCAAAAACAGTTGGCAACGTTTCTATGATTTCTTCCGGTGGTTATCAAATTTGTGCTGCAGATAAGGCAAAGGCGACATGCTGGGGCGAAGATGTCCGCGATGCTCTTCAGGTACCAAAAAATCTCACGAACATCACTCAAATTTCTTCAGGCTTTACCCACGCATGTGCCGTAGCTAACGGACAAGTTTCCTGCTGGGGAGGTACGGGGCTGATCAGAGGTGTAAATCCAGAAAAGAAAATGAAAAATCCTAGAGCGATTTGCGCCGGAGGAACTTTTTCCTGTGGTATCGATGAGAAGGGGAAAGTGAGTTGTTGGGGAAAGAAAATTCCATTTGGAAATGAAATGGGGAAAGAATTATTCGGAATGGATACAACAAAAGTTTTAAAGGTTCCCAGACAAATTAATGACGCTGTTGAAATTTCCTGCGGTCTTTCTCATGCCTGTGCCATTTACAAAGGACAGCTGAAATGTTGGGGCGATAACGGTTTCGCTGCAGAAAATCTCAATCCCAAAGTGACTATTAAAAATCCACGCATGCTGACAGCAGGATGGAATCATACCTGTGCGATGGGGGATAATGGTCTCAACTGTTGGGGTAATGGAATCAATCTTCAAATGCCAAAATATTCACTCGAAAAATAAAGGAGGAGCGAAATGAAATTCTTTTTTGCCTGTTTACTTTTGTCCATATTAGGATCTGCTCATGCAGCAGTTGATTACACTTGCACCGCAAATGAAGTGAATACAATTTATATTCCCATTCTCCGGGAAGTTGTAGACTGGCCGGACAGCATGATTCGTCCTTATGCCAAACAACTCTGCCTTTTGACCAAAGAGAAAAAGGCTTTGCAGAAATCAATAAGCAAACGTTCTGATCAGATTCGAACGACGAACTGGAGAGTTTGCAAAGAGGTAATACCTGGCAATCCAAATCCAACAGATGCTGAATGTAAAACGGCGTACAATAGCAAAGTAAATGCTCTTATCGATCGTTGTATTGCCCTGGTTGGTCTGGGACATAATCCACACAACGTTGGTTTATTTATTGATCCACTTGAAGTAGAAGTCGCTTGTTTAAGAGGAACAAACACATCATTGCAGTCGTTAAATTAAAATAAAATGGCCCCGCATTCACGGGGCCTTATTCCTTAATCTATTTTCTCATTTGGACTGATAAATTCTTTTTCCTTTAAATCGCCGCCGTATTCCGGCAATTCATCAGAAGTTGCATCTGCACTTCGTGACTGATCAGGAAGCCAGTCATCCTGCAGATTTTTATCCTTTTGCTTTGTTTTTGGATCAGTCATTATTGAGGTCTTGTTACAGTCACTTTATCAAGAGCGATTGTTCCGTTTTTAGAGAAAACTCGTCCGTCAAGTTTAGATGAATCTCTCATTTCAACAGTTCCTTGTGCCATAACTGTACCAACCATCGTTGATTTAGCTTTCACAAGGAAGTTGTCGCCAACTTGCCAGTAAACGTTTTTCGCCTGAGCGCCACCGCTAAGTTTGATTGTGACATCAGAACCAATTCTTAGGTCGCCCGCAACTTCAAAGATAAATACGTCTGTATCTGTTCCTTCAAGTGTCAAGTCGTTCGGAATTGTCACACGTGAATTCCATTTATAAACGCCTGCTGGAAGAATTTTATTTCCTAAAGCTCCACCAAAAAGATCGATTTTATCTGCGTCTGGTTGTCTCGTTTCTGCTTCGTTGTAAGCGTTGATCAAATCTATTTTCGCAGTTGTGACCAGGCTTGAAGCAGCTGTATCTTTGTCGTCAGTAGCGTATGTTTCAACAACTCCGCCTGCGATTTCTTCTGGAGTAATTTTTAAATCTGCTCTAAGTCCAGGACGTACGCCAACTTTTCCTGTGATTTGAGAAGCAGGAACAGAAGTAATTCCTGTATGTGCCAACATGGCAAAAGCCTCTGCAGTTCTAAGCGAAATCGGTTTTACTGCATGGTTAGCAGGAACTGGAAGTTCGATTTTTGAAGTTTGAGGTGGAGGTGTCACAATTGATGGTGCTGCAACTGGTGATGAGCTGTCGCTCTTTCCACAGCTCGTTAGGGCAAGCGTCCCTAATAAGAGAGAAACTAGAATTCCTGATTTTTTCATCGCTGTCTCCTTTTACAAAATAGATGTGGCAAAAAACTTTTACCGGAGAGCTAGTAATCATGAAAATTCGCAGAAAAAAAATGCTTTATTTGAATCAGAAAAATAGAGAAAGCCTATATGAACAGCGATCTACTCAGAATTTTTATGAAAAAGATAACCTTGGACATCTATATATTTCTTTTTGTGAATAATTATTTTTTTTCCCGGCCCATCAAGAGGACACTTTAGTCAGGAGGCCCTATGAAATTTGAAAACAGAAAACAAGCTGGCGTTCTTCTGGGTGAAAAGCTGGCAGGATACGCATCCCTCAATCCGGTAATTCTCGCTCTTCCTCGCGGTGGAGTTCCGCTTGCGCACGAAATTGCAGAAAAGCTTAATGCTCCCCTGGATGTTTGTCTTGTAAAAAAAATACCTGCCCCCGAACATGAAGAATTTGCAATAGGCGCTGTTGCCGAAGACGAAAAACCTCATCTCAATGAACCAGTCATTAGAAAATATGGGTTGAATCGCGAAAAAATAGCAGAGATTATTACCGGCCGGATTTCTGAAATCCGGACCAAAGCAAAAATGTACAGGGAAAAGATTCATAAAATTCCGCTAAAAGGTAAGGCGGTCATTGTTGTCGATGACGGTCTTGCCACAGGTGCATCTATGAAAGCAGCGCTGAAGTGGCTTCGTACACAGGATGTTAAAAAAATCATCGTTGCTGTTCCTATTGCTTCAACGGAAGGAGCTCAGGAAATTGAAAGTCTCTGCGATGAATTCGTTTCACTTATTACTAGCGATGAAATGTGGGCCGTCGGTTTGTGGTATGAAGATTTCAGTCAGGTCAGCGATGCAGAGGTCATGCATATTCTTGAACATCGAAAAAAGAAACAGGAAAAGCAAAACGTGGACGAAAATCCGCGCACTCTTGAAGAAGAAATTCAGTTTCACGCACAACCTTTCTCCAAGACTTCAGAGCTTGATGAAATGGTCGCAGAAATGGCCGGACATCGCATTGTTATGCTTGGAGAAGCAACTCATGGAACAAAAGATTACTATCAACTACGCAGAGAGATCACGCAAAGACTCATCCGCGATCACGGATTTTCGTTTGTTGCAGTAGAAGGGGACTGGCCTGATTGCCGCAAACTGACTGACCTCATCAATAAAGGAACGACCAATGCACGCGATTCGGTTAAACGCAGTTTCCACCGCTGGCCGACATGGATGTGGGCCAATGAAGAAATTCCTCCACTGATTGAATGGATGGCGAAGGAGAAAAGAGCGGCCTTTTATGGCCTGGATGTTTACTCTCTCTTTGAATCTCTGGATGCCATTAAAGAAATGGCTTCGCAGTTCGAACCTTCTGTAGAAAAAAAATTGAATGAAGCTTACGAATGCTTTCTCGAATTCGAAGAAAATGAAATTAAATACGCCGAGTCTCTGCTCAAAATTCCTGCAGGATGCAAACAGGAAGTCATCAGCTCGCTCCGTGAGATTTTGCGCGTCCGTCTCGGACATGCCTCACTTTCACCTGAAGATTTATTCGATGTTCAGCAAAATGCCCGAGTCATCAGCAATGCTGAAAAATATTATCGAACCATGCTTCATGGAGGGAATGATTCCTGGAATATTCGCGACCGGCATATGCTGGAAACTTTGGAAAGATTGCTGCATTTTCATGGGGCAAAAAGCAAGGCCATTGTGTGGGCCCACAACACCCACGTTGGCGATTACCATGCGACTGAAATGCTTCAGGATGGATCCATCAATATCGGTGGACTCGCTCGTGAAGCCTTTGGTATAGGAAATGTTTATTTACTGGGGTTCGGTTCATATAGCGGAGAAGTCACTGCAGGAGCTGCCTGGGGGGCAGATGTTGAAACCATGCCGCTGCCAGAGGCCAAATCCGGCAGTTGGGAAGATTATTTTCATAAGGCAAGCGGAGTACTTCAGTCGGAAAAATTCTTTCTCAATCTTCGTCGGGTAGATAAGACGAGTCCTTTTTATAAAAAGCTCGGCCATCGCGCAGTGGGTGTTGTCTACAATCCGAGACTGGAAAAATTCGGAAGCAATTACGTACCGACAAAATTAGCTGAACGATATGACGGATTTATCTTTATTGATGTGACAAAAGCATTACAACCGATTTCTTCAACATTTGTCACCGGTGAATTTCCCGAAACTTATCCGTCAGGACAATAGTTTTACGTAGGGCATTTGCTCTAATTTGCCACTCTCTTGCTTACATTGTTTAAAAAAAGCATTATTGTTATAGCTGAATAGAATAATTACAGCTCGAGAATATGATGGCTTTTTTGAAAACGCGATTTAAGACTTTTACGACCACCCACACTAAGCTCATTTTTGTGGTTTCTGTCGTGCTTGCCCTTTTTTACAATATTACTTTTTTTACGAAAGTCTTTGGCGTTTATCCGCCGTCCGGAAAAACCATCTTTTTCATTTCTTCGCTCTTTATCGTTTTGACGGCTTTTATTAATTTTGTCCTCAATATTTTTCGTTCAAAACGCACGACGAAACCATTCTTGCTCATTATCCTTTTTCTTTCGTCGCTGGCCGCCTACGTAACCGACACCTACGGAACAATTATCGATGAAACCATGCTGCTGAATATTTTCAGTACGGATCGCCATGAGGCCATGGATCTAGTCAGTTTTAAGTTGCTTCTTTACTTTGTTTTCCTTTTTCTGCTTCCGACCTTTGTTTTGCTTAAAATAAAACTGGAAAATTTCCCGCTAAAACAGGAAATCGGCGCTCGTCTGAAAACTCAGGGAATTTCATTGGCCGTCATCCTTGTGATGCTTTTTTCTTTTGGTAAGAACTACGCTTCGTTTTTCAGAGAACAAAAAATTCTTAGAAGTTACACCAATCCGACCTTTTATATTTACTCAGTCGGTAAATTTACAGGAAAGTTTTTTTCAAGTTCTTCCGGCACATTTATCAAATTAGGTGTGGGAGCAACGATCGAACGCCCTGAGAACCAGCGCAAGCTTGTTATTTTTGTCGTCGGTGAAACCGCACGACGTGATCGTTTTTCCTTGAATGGTTATGCTAAGGAAACGAACCCGCTTCTTAAAAAAGAGAATGTAGTGACTTTAACGAGTATGACTTCTTGTGGAACTTCAACGGCCATTTCAGTGCCTTGTATTTTCTCCAATATGCAAAGAAATGGTTTCAGTGCGGACAAGGCAGCCACGACAGAAAATCTACTGGATATTTTTGCTCACACCGGTCGAATGAATCTTCTTTGGCGCGATAATAATTCCAATTCTAAAGGCGTTGCAGACCGCATTGCTTATGAAGACTATAAATATGCACCGACGAATACAGTATGCGATGTTGAATGTCGTGATCTAGGCATGCTGGTTGGCCTTCAGGACTATATTAATAAGCAAACTAAAGGCGACGTCTTTATTGTTCTTCATCAAATGGGAAATCACGGTCCGGCCTATTATAAACGATACCCGAAAGAGTTCGAAAAATTCACGCCTGTCTGTAAAACGAATGAACTGGAAAAATGTTCGAATGAAGAGATCAACAATGCTTATGACAATGCTATTTTGTATACCGATTTCTTCCTTTCTAAAATTATCGAACTGCTAAAAGAGAATTCAAATGAATTTGGAACCGCAATGTTTTACGTCAGTGATCACGGAGAGTCTCTTGGTGAAAATGGAGTCTATCTTCATGGACTACCTTATTTTGTGGCCCCAGATGAACAAAAAAATGTGGCTGCCATTCTTTGGTTTGGCGGTGACATGGCAAAGAAAATCAATTATCCGGAGCTGAAAAAGAAATCTGCCGAGGCCCTTTCACACGACAATGTCTTCCATACTTTCCTGGGAATGATGGATGTTAAGACGCCTCTTTATAATTCTGAAATGGATATCTTGAATACGGCCATCAAAAAATAAACTGAAAATGGAAAGGGCCTCTTGCGAGGCCCTTTTTTTTGTCTTGTCAGTTCTGATTAGTAAATTTCACAACACTCAACAGGTACTGAAGTCAATGTTTGAAAGTCTGGATATGGGTAGCATGGAGTACATTCTGGTGGAGTTGGAGGACATGGTTCTGTAGTTGTGTCAGTTGAATCATCGTTGTTTTGGTTGCAAGCAATGACGATAAGGATGATCGCACCAATGATAAGTGCAGTGTGAATGCCCATTCTGCTTCCTGACCAGCTTGCCCCGTGTGAGTAGGTGCTGCTTAGTTTTTGAATAACGAAAGCGCGAGCTTCAGCATCCGTCATGCCGTTTTCTTTGATGACCTTTTGAAGTTCTGCCATGTCTTTTTGAACTTGCTTGTCTTTAATTTTTTCCAAAGCGTGATCCACAAGATCTTTGTTTGTTACACCTTGAGCTTGCAGTTCAGCGATTTCCTTTTCAAAGCCTTTTACCGCCTGATCAAAAACCTTTGTGTCTTTTTGATCCCACTCAACGTTGAGTTTGTAGTTTAACTCATCAAATGACTTGTTAAGTTCTGACTTCAATGCAGAAGCATTAACAATCGGAGTAACCGCGTACACCTGCGTGAACGCCGTTAAAAGAAAGAGCGCAGTTAATTTTTTGAACATAAATACCTCCCGTAAAAAAATGTTAAAAAGCCGCACAAGATTCATATGGTCTAAAGTTTTTTTATTCAATTTAATTTTTTAGATAGAAATTTACGGATACTCGTGGTTTGTTCTGTTTCGATTTCAGGAGGGAAAGATGAATAATTTAAAACTTTTTGTACTATTGATTTTTTCTATGATTCTAAATTTCGCTGAAGCAGAAGTCTGGCACGCAACAAACACATGGGACATGCAATGGGAGAAGGAGTATGAGTCCTGGGTTGCACGCACTCTGAGAACAAACACCTTCTCTGGAGACGAAGGACTTCTCGCCGGGATCCCCACAGACTGTGCTGATGCTCTTTATGATATTCGCATTCAGTTTGCTTATGAAAACTCACTTCCTTTTGTTATCAATGCTCCCTATGTCCTTCGCGATAAAATGAAAACGTTCGGAAGCGACACTTCGATGTTCGACAATATAAAAGATGAAAGAAAAAGAGTGAGAGCATTTATCAATTTCGTCAACGATGAAGTCGGTACCGAGAATTTAACGTATGATACTTTTCCTGTGAAAATAAGCGAGATCAATGCCGGTATCGTTTATCACGTCATCTGGTTTCTCTTCGGTAAAGAAGAACATCATTCTTATATACTCAAAGGATTCAATGCAGATCGAGAGCTAGTCTATTACGCTTCAGATGCTCCTCGAAAAGTGCGCAAGCTTCAGATTGATACGCCATTCCCTCGCTTCAGTTACGATTCTTCACCTTATGGTTTCCGCCGCTGGAAGCATCCAGAACACTTGTTAATAAAAGAAAACGAAATTCCAGAAGAGTATGGGTACAGTCGCGAGCAGTATGTGCTTGCGAACAGACTCGGAAAAAAAGAAATCCTTAAGGAGATCAGAAGAAGACTTCAAAAATAATTTCATGCTCGAGACTTGGACAATACAACCTTAAAAAAAATTAAGTCTGAAATTTTTTAAAGCTATTGTCTAAGTCTCATCATCGGAGATACTACCGCCGCATGAAAAAACTAATCTTTATTTCAACAATCATTTCAACATTAACCCTTAACCTCTTAGCTGATGAGATCGGTGCTCTTTCCACAGCTGACAAGATTTACGACAACATTCGTGAAGGAAAATCTTCTCTTATGTCTGGTCAGAAAGAAGAGGAAGTCAGAAACGAATATCAGGGTAATCCTGATCTGAAAAAACTCCAATCCATCATGGCAGATCGTTCGATCAACCGCTGTGCTACTAAAGTCATCCGCAAATTCAAATTTGAGCTCGGCCTCTCTGCAGAAAGGGACGTTGAGCTCGCCATTCTAGGGCTGCGCTTATATGATTCATTAGATGATGTAAGCGCAAGCATCCTTATGAAAGCGAATGACCTTTCAAATACAGTTGCTGGGCCAATTACAAAAAATGAATTGAATTCAGATGAAGAGGACGAAGCGCTGGCCATCTATAAAGAGAAGTCAGACGATATTCAAAATAAAACACTCTGTCTGGAAGATACTTATCGGGATCTTGTAGGTAAACTGACTACAAAGTCACCGAAGTTTTTCAGAAACCTGAAGCACATCAATAAACTGGCCCGAAACAACGGCTACATCAATGATGATGAATTCAAAATCCTGGAAGTATTTCGTATTAAGAAAGTCCATGAATGGCCTGTCACTTTGAATTCTTATGCTCAATCGCTGGACGCACTTTCTAAGAGATTTACTACTCGCACGAAAGAAAAATCCAATCTCGTGACTCAGACAAAATTTCGTCAGAAAAACTCTATGAGAATGGAGCTGTATAATAAATTCGACAGTACTCAGATCATTCTTCTGGCCAATATAGTGAAAGGCCTCAAAACACGTCTGGAATCAAAAGATGTAAAAATCATCATCAACTATGACGACCGCCCGGCAGAAACAATTGAGCTTACTCCGATGGAAAAATTCCGTTTCATTCTTAAATTGTTGAGAAAAGAAATGGCAGACCTTAATAATGGAACTCTTCTGGAAGGCAAAAATGCCACTTATCTCGATCTGATCACGGCCGCTTACGAAGTCGGCTATATCAGTTCGGCGGAAATAGAACAGCTCGCAAGCTTACAGGAAATCTGGAACCCGACAAAAACGCCGAAAGAAAAGGCCATGTTCTGGATTAAAACGTTCGGAGGAGTAGCTTCTGTTCTCCTTCCTCCGCCGTTTGGATTCGTTTCTGTCATGGCGATTATGTTGATCGATCAGCAGATTAAAGATGCACCGGTAAACCGCGATCCTGATTTTAATCTTTTCTAATTAAACTTTTAGGTAGGGCCTATGAAAAAAATGTATTTCATTCTCGCATGCATATTCTGGACTTCTGCCTCTCATGCTCTTGTCGAGAAAAGAGCAGTCGTGAGAGACAGCAATTTCAATGCTGTTATTGAAGAAGTGAGCTTGCCTGATCTGACCAGTGATCATTCTTACGAAGGTAAATTCTTCAAGATTGTCCACGGAAAAAATGATGAAGCTGTCCGCTTTGATGATTCTGAGGATCTGCAATTAAAAGCGGCAACGACTTATTATCATCTGAGTAAAGCGAGAAAGTTTTTCGCAGAAATCATTAAGTCTTCTTACGTACAAAATCTTCCACAAATAACCATTCGCCTGGATTTAACAAATGTCTTTAATGAACTTGGTCACTTTGCTAACGACAATCTTGATCCTCAGTTTAACAATGCTCTCTCAGTTCCTGGAGGGATCGGGTATGAGCCAAGAAATATCAAACCATGGGGACCGGAAATCTGGTTCAGACCTTCCAAAGAAATTAACATAAAAGATTTTAAGGGCGTGGCAGATTTTGGAGGGAGTGCCAAAAGTTCACTCTCGACATTCCGGAAACAAACCCACATGGCAAACCTCGAGCAATTTATTATTGCCATGTATGGTTCAAGTGTCGGCGGTAATGTACCTTTATCGAGTGTCATGAGACTTGTGGGGACATCGTTGGTTCTCGAGGTTCTTTATCAATCTTCAGACATAGCCGCTGAGTTTTTTACAAGAAAAATTTATCGCCTGGATTCTGCTTTGGTACCGGAAATTATCTACCATGAATTTTCCCACGTGGCCTTAAGCGATCATCTCGAATTGTCGCATTCCACTCCGGTTAATGAAGGACTTGCTGATTACTTTGCCGGAAAAATTTCCAACTCAAAAAAACTGGCGACAAAAATTAAAGACTACAATTTGTTCAGCGGTAAAGAAGTCCGTAATAAAGTCCAATATAGGCTGGCCTTCGAAAGAGGGGACTTCGCCAATTCTGATTTTGTGTTCGGATTGCTCTGGAATGTTGGTGAGACTGTCGGAACTGATATTGAAAGCCAATTCATTTACGATATGACGGGACAATTGGAAACCAATACAAGCATTAAAGAAGATCTTATTAAGGCCACGCTTGAGACTTGCAAGACAGAATGCAAATCTCCTTTCAATGACCGCCTTCGACTCTACAAGCTCTATAATTCAAAAAATTTATAAAGAAATCTACTCAGTCTTTATGGCATTTAATGTGCTTCCATTGTTGTTAAGAACCAACAATGGAGGTGCTTATGCCACAAGGAAGTAAAAAGAGCTATTCGGCAAAACAAAAGCGAATGGCCTCTCATATTGAAAATAGTGAGAAAAAGAGTGGTGCTTCGACCAAAACTGCCGAAAGAATTGCATGGGCGACGGTGAATAAACAAACAGGCGGCGCGGCCAAAAAGAAAAAATAAATTTACTGATGTAATGCAAAGGTGATCATCGGGGATAATTGCCAGGATAAAAAATTGGCGCAAAAGCTGATTACCAGACTTGTCCGGTATTGATCCCCGGTTATTTTTGAAATGGCATACGCCTCCGCTAAAACAGCAAAGGTTTCTGCTGCCAGAATATTAAAAAGAAATGTCATTTTCAGGTTCATGATAAAGAAAAACACAATAGGATGAGTAATGGCGTTGAGACAGGTCACCAGGGCCATTGATTGAAACAAGGTTCTTTCCCTCATCAAATACGGTAGAAAAACCGGAAATTCCAGAATGTTCGATTGCAGGAACACCAAAAAATAATTCATTGATTGATGACCCTGACCAGTTTTGTAAAATTGTAGATTTGAACAATGAGAAGCAAGCTGATCAGGACAATCTGCCATTCAGCAAGTTCTATCTGCCCTGTTGAAAAATCATTATAAAACGAACGCATGACAGGACTGGAATCCAGAGAATTTTTAAGCATTCCAATTGGTGTCAGGAAGAGAGCTATGTCCCAGTTCGTTTCACTCAAATCAGGAAATTTGTAGTGCGAGATAATCGAGATTCCGCACAGGCAGATTAGCTGAAACAAAAAATAGAGTAAAACTTTTTTAAACAAGAGAGTCATTTGCAGCTCTTTGGTTCCCATGGAAATCCATCGCCGAAAATATCACCGTTGTCGCCAACAACCTTGCGGGGATAGATGGAAATTTTACAGGTCGATTCTCCGGCCTTGACGATTTTAAATTTTCCATTTCCCATCGAAACGAGTTCGCCGTCATTGCATTCAAAAGTCATGACCTTTTTACTAATTCCTTCTTTGGCAGGATTATAGATTCCAAGATTTTTAAAAGTTTTATCAAACTGCTCTTTGAGCTCTGGCTGCATTGTTGTGATCACGCTTGCTACCGAAGGAAGAATTTTTTGAAGCTTGGAGGCTTCATCGCCTTTCAGAATTATTTTGTAATAGGGATCGGCAATGCGCCTGACTTCTGTTTCCTGATGATCGATAATTTTGTATTCGCGCATTTTAATTTCATTCACTTTAATAACCGCTATACCTCCATCATTGGCGTAAGCAATCTGTGTGCTGATGACCATGCTGGCGGAGATCACGATTCGTTTTATTTTTTTAGGCATTCTTGGTTCCTTTGACAGAGTTTCTAGCGATTTCATACCTGACTCTGCAGAGCTCGAAACATATATAAAATAAATAAAAGACATAAAAGTCAGGCAGCTTGATTGTTTAAAATTTAGACAATCAATGAGCATGTCCTTGAAATTGAGATGTTTCATTCCAGGAGCAGGATTTTCCTTTATACTCATCCAATGATCATTACTCCTGCAGAAAGACGCCTTATTATTCTTGAAAGCCTAAGACATGAAAAAGATCTCAAGCAGCTGGCCGCAATGGAACGCAGGCATGCTGAGAAAGTTAAGCAGTCATTTGATGAGCTTGATAAAGTCAAATCCCATCGAAAGATCACGATGATTGAACATGAAGAAGCGAACAGGGCCAATCGCCAGGCTCGCCTCAATGAAGTGCAGGCGAGACAGAATTTTATCAAAGGGCTCAATGTTATTTAAGAATTCGCTATTGCTCTCATTCACAATTCATATTTTTATTCTTTAATCATTTCATCCACTATCGGCGAAATTGTTTCTCCATGGAGGATAGAAAATGAAATTCTTTTTTTTCTCACTGCTGGCCTTCTCACTTACAGCTCAGGCGGAAGAGACCCGCACTTATAAAAAATTAAATTCCTCACAGGCAGAAGTCGTTATTCAAACGGTTGAGCAGGATGGAACACAAGCTGCTTCCTATGTAGATGGTAAAGAAAATAATCAATTTGTTTCGGATTTAATGGGAGATAAAAAATCTCTTTTATACAAGTTAAAAAGAGAAGTTGAACTTGAAAACTGTGAAGAAACGAGCACTGATGAAACCAGCCACATTCCAGGTTGTGGTGAAGTGCAATTGACCCCGATGACTCTGACTTCATTTGGAAGAGGTGGTTGGGACTCAGGCGGAGCCGCTTACACCTTTTTTGTTGGATTTCGTCAGGATGGTACCGGAAGATTTTTTGATGTTTCCCATATGGTGACAATATCTGAAAGTGTTCTGGCCCAGACCACTTCAGATGGTGAATACGCAGGTAAGATTATCAAAACTCTTAATTTCGGTAAAATTACCCGCATTGATGAACATCAGCCTTAATTTTTCTAAGCAATTCGGCGTCGGTTTCCGGTGAACGCCTTGATGAGTGCAAGGACAACGACTGCACCGACAACGGCGCCGATAAATCCAGCAGGCTCATTTGAACTGTAAATCCCCAATGCCTGCCCCAGAAATTGCCCGACAAAGGCTCCCACTATCCCAACTAAAGTTGTGAACAACAGACCCATGCGATCATCACCAGGCTTTACAAAACGGGCCACTAGTCCCACGATAAAACCAATGACGATTGTGCCTATGATACTCATACAAATCTCCTTGGTAAAAAAGTTCTCCTATATTCTATGAAGCAAATTAAAGACCATTTTCCGCTATGACATTAATAGTGAAATAGTATGGTGAGTATTTTTCGGCACGTGATAAAAGAGAAAGGAAAGGAGAAAACTGTGATTACTGAACAAAAAGAGAATGAAACGGCCAATGTTCTTGAAGATGAAAAAAACAGTATAATGTTTGAGTGGCTGGAGCATGTGCGGGCGGAAGTAAGCATCGCTCGTTCAAAATCAGATGCTCAGATTTACAATCATCTTGGAATTTTTTTAAACACGATGATTTCTGCTCTCCGAACAAACTACAGCTCTGAACTTTTGTCTGAAACACACGAGCTTTCCCGAGAGCATGGAGAGCAAAGAGCACTCCTGAGAGGATACACGCTTGATCAGATTATTCATGAATACCATCTATTGCGGGAAACGATTTTTGAATATTTGATTGTCCAGAGGGATGTTCTCCTGACTGAGAATGACCGTAAGATTATCAATACTTTTATTGATGATGCCATTCAATCAACTGCAGCTGAGTTCATGAGAAAAGAATCTGAAGTTCAGGAAAAAATCCGGACAGAATTGGAGGAGGCACTTGAAAAACTCAAGGTGACCGTGAAAGCACGAGATAGTTTTCTTTCACTGGCATCTCATGAATTAAAAACTCCTTTAACTACGCTTTTGCTTCAAGCTCAAATTAAAAGAAGACAACTGGCTAAAGGTCAGGTCCATTTGTTCCAGGGAGAGAAGCTGAACGAAATGATTGAGACCGATATAAAACAACTGGGAGCACTCAACAGACTCATAGATGACATGCTGGACATTGGAAGAATACGAACCGGCCGTCTGGAACTGAAAAAAGAAAGAATTGATCTAAGTGCAACAGCGCTGGAAGTTTTTGAAAAATACCAACCGGAGGTTCAGGAAAAGTGTTCAAACTTTGAATTTAATGTAGAGGAGAACATCTTCGTTGAAGCCGATCAGGAAAGAATTGTCCAGGTTATAAGCAATCTTATAAACAATGCTATGAAGTACGGTCAATGCAAACCTCTTGCTGCGAAAGTTTTCTGTGATCGGATCAACAATATGGCCTTTATTGTTGTCCGCGATAATGGTTTTGGTATCAGTGAAGAAGATCGGGTTCGAATTTTTCAGACATTTGAAAGGGCCATTTCTCCCAATGAAGTCAGTGGACTGGGGTTAGGTCTCGCCATTGTTAAAGAAATCGTCTCGGCCCATGGCGGAGAAGTATTAGTAGACAGTGAGGTAGGCGTTGGCTCTACCTTCACTGTCAGTTTACCTGTTATGCAGATGCATTGATTATTTTTTCCCCTGCAAATTCTTTTTGAGCGACGTAAAGCCTCGCATGAAGGCCAGCATTTCGCGTGCGGCATTTGTCGGTTCCGGATTTTGCGGAGTTTGTAAATGACATGAACCCAGCTTTGGAGTTCCATCTTCATCATTCTTGCAAATCACTTTCGAATTGCATGATTTAAAATCACAAATCAATTCATTACCTGGATGCACCTTGAAAACAAGATCCATTCTCGCAATGGCCTCTTCAATTCCTTTCATGCAGGTTTTGAAATAAGCGCGATCAGTCTTCGTTGAACAAATCCAGTCATAAGCAACTGCTTTAAAGGATTCCATATCAGAGTCAACAGTTACCGGTAGGACAGAAGCAAATGAGAGCAGTGAGTTTGCCATCCCTCTCTCACATCTCATGTCCGTGTTGTTGAATTTGCAGAAAAACTTGTAAAAGGGAAGTCCGCCTTCTTTAAATTGTCCCCACACAGAATTATAAGACCAACGGGAAGGCTTCATGCGGAAACATAAACCATCGGCACAGAGAACTGTTTTGTTATAAGAAAATTTGTTCAAGTCAGTTTGGCTTTTACTCCAATCTTCTTCTTTGTACCAGAGACCGTCAGTTTCAATTTTTTCAAAAACCGAACTGGTAAGAGAACCTGAAACAGGTAATCGCAGGAGTTGCGAAAAGTCCGGTGATACTGTGAAGCCGGTATTACAGGCGTTGAGAGTCACATACGCATTTGGAATAAAATGTGAGCGAAGTGCAATCAATCTGTCTTCATAGTCATAAGGGGCCATGTTCGCCTTGGTTGATCCGATTTTCAACCCCCAGGGAGATGAGTGTCCGAAGAAATCCCAGCTCGCAATCTGAGTGAACGGCATCATTTCGTCCAGCAGAAGATCAGCCGTTAATCCTCGCATCACTGTTTTTTGTATCGCCATTTTGTATTTGACGAAGACCGCTTCATCAGGAGTGTTCAAAACATCAGGGCTGCTGATAAAAACAACTTGATGATCAGGATGAAGTTCTTTATAACGGCGGGCGCGGGTTAGACCGGACTGAAAAAATTGATCGGAATCTTCTTTTTGTCCCGAACCGATCGTAATGATATGTGTAATCCTTCCCGTGTCCATGATGACATCGCCGCCATAGAGAGCAACTCTATACTCTGTGCTCGGTGGAGGAGGATTGGATACACTTTCATTCTCTTTGGCATGTGTTCGGTTAAAAAGAAAAATATAGGTAAGCAGGAAGAAGAAGACAGAGAGAAGTTTTAAGTTCATACAAAAGACCTACCTTTTAAGAGTTAAGCTTTCCGGTAAATGGTAGAGCTTCTTTCTTTCCCGAAAAAAATACAAAATACAAAATTTTTTCAATCGTTAAATCTAATCGCTCGGGTATTATTCATAGGCTTTTTTAATAAGAGTTATTTCCTATTGGTATTTTTATTTCCGAGTGTTTTTCTGCATTCTCTTGTGCAAGACAAACCACGGGAAGGAGTTTTGCCAATGAAAAAAAATCGAATTGTCATGAGTCTTGGTTCTGCTTTAGTAGTTCTCTTATTAGCAAGCGGATGTGGAAGCAAAGGTTCTGGGAGTAGTGAAGGAACTGTCACATCAGGAAGTTCTACTCAAGAAAGACCGGGAGATAAACCAGATAAACTTAGACCAATCAGCCTTGGTAAGTCTGAAGACTTTGTCGTTCTGGCCTACTCTAATATAACTTCAACAGCACCTTCTTCAATCAATGGAAGAGTGGGATTAATGCCTGGAACACGCGACATGCTCAAACTTACCGATGTTGAAGTCGCAGGAGGAGCTCCCGACATTATGGCGGCAGATGATGAGACAGATCCACCTAATTTACTCTCAAACGCAAAAGTAGATATGGTATCTGCTTACACAAAGGCCGCAGGACTGACTCCTGATTCTGATAAGCAGGCGCTTAATTCTTCAATCGGCGGTAAAAAATTAAAACCGGGGATTTATAAATGGAGTGGAGACCTCACTATCGGTTCAGACTTCAGTCTGGAAGGCGACGATAAGGCTATCTGGATTTTTAAAGTACCAGGTCACCTGAAAGTTTCTGATGGTGTAAAAATGGTTATGAATGGTGGAGCTAAAGCTTCAAACGTTTACTGGCAAGTAGCGGGAAGCGCAGTTTTGGAACCTACATCGGAAATGTCAGGTAACATTCTTGCTCAACAATTTATTGAACTCAGAAGTAAATCTGTTTTAAATGGTCGCGCTTTTGCGAAAAACGGATACGTTTCGCTCAATCAAGCGACTGTGACTAAACCACAATAAATAAAAAAGGCCCGTTTCTGCGGGCCCTTTATTTTTTTTGATTTGAAAGACAAAAAAAATGGCGAAGACGTTACCGTACTTCGCCATCGTTTCGAGAGTGCTTCATCCTGAAGCTCCTTTAGAAGGGAAACCAATCCATCGATTTCTTAATTTTAATAGTGCAGACCTTGTACCAACTCAGCTTTTGCCAACTGGTTGATTGGTCCATGCAGAAATATAATAAATCTCTTTGAGTCAGTATCAGAATGACAATTATTAACGACACCGTTTGTATTCATCGGTCAATTTCAGAGCTAAAATTTCACTGAGCTATTTCTTTTTATTATCTTCCTGCTTTCTGTTTTTTTCGCGTGTCGTGTTCAGAATTTCCAGATTTTCTTTTACCGTTTTATCTTTTGGTTTTTTTGCTGAAACTGCAGCATCAGTGAGAGAAATTTTTTGGTCGGCGGATGAATTATTATTTCCTGCCTGACTGACCTCATTTGCCGCAGACTCTTGAGGATGGAGAAGGCGAGGAATACCATTGTCCAGCTCGCGGTAATTTTTTAGTTCTTCAACATTTAATTTTTTATCCGCATGCTCAAAACCCTTAGGAGAGTTCAATACGACAGCATGATCGCCAGGAATCAATTCCTGTTTTTTTCCATCGGTCGTTTCCATATGAATAGATCCTTCCAGCAACGCAACCTGAGTGACGTCGCTGTCTTTATTTTTCAGAACATTCACCATGAGTTCAGTTCCGCGGATCCCCATGCTCACTACAGGCGTTTTGATTTTGAGCTGATCCATCTCTTTGGATTTTTCACGAACAAGAGCGCGCCACTGGCCCTTAAGTACATTGTATTCAGCTTCACGGTCATTTTTCGTTCTATACTTCCAGCCTGACACTTTAAAATCTGACTGTGGTCCAAGTGTAATAGTTGTTAAGTCGATCATCTCCATTACCACATAACTATTTTCAAGCGTCTGCAAAAGATCGTTATTATATATTTTTGAACCTTGCTTTAAATCCCTGTCCCCGATAATCGCTTTACCACGCAGGACTTTAATTTTTCCTAGATATTTTGGAATTAGTGTTGAAGTTTTTGGATCGAGCACCCAATCTTTTTCTTCACCTGGTTCAGGCTTCATCTGTGCAAAGGCATTGTTGAAGTTCATTAAAAGCAGTGTCGATAGAATTAGATTTTTCATAGTTAGATGATAAAAGAAATTTTTTTAATTTACACTGGACAGTTTCTGCACTCCTTAGTAGTCTAGGAAAAAGATCAACATTCGACTAAGGAGGCATTCATGAACATTTCAAAATCATTCGCAATGAACTCTGCGGTCAATTCAATCAGCTTATAGCTCGTCTTAACAGCTGCTCTTGTAACTGCTATTGCATTAACCTCATTACAATTTAAAACTTAGGTATAATCGGAACAATTGTTTCAGATTAAGGAATTTATGAAATTTTTTAAGAAGCTCTTTTTTTTAGAGGCTTCTCCTCTCGTTGAAAAGGGGAAGTCCAAAATATTACAGGAAAGCGATATGCTTTCTCTGCCGGAGCATTTGCATCCGAAAACAGAAATTTTCAACGAAGATGAACTCAACTGGTCATCACCCTGGAAAAATCTCTGGTCGGTCATCCGCATTTCAAGACCAGAACTAAAACATGCGTACACCTGGTATATTTTGTCTGCTCTTTTTTCTTTGTCTTCTCCGGTTCTGGTGAATCGTTTTGTTTCTGCTATCAGCATCGGTATAACACCTGTGAATGTTGCCCAAACAATGATGACAGGTGTATTGCTCGGAATGTGCGGTTTCCTGACCGGATTTTGCCTTCAACATTATTTTTATCACGCCCTTGGGGCATATCAGATTGTAACAAACATTCTGAATAAAATTTTATTTTCACACAGTCTGAAATTGTCCATGCAGGCCAGGGGAAAAAATCAGCTCGGCGATATAGTCAATTACATGAGCAGTGACAGCGATGCCATTGCCGATTTCACTTTTGTTTTCGGCGATCTCGCTTACAACATTCTTATGATTGTCGGCGTGATCGGCATGCTTTTTTATTTTCTGGGGTTGTCTGCAATTGCGGCCTTGGTTTCTTTTTTCATGCTGGCCCCTTTGACATCATACGTGGCAAAGCGATTTACAAAGCTCGAAGAAGAAATGATGAGCTTTCGGGATAAAAGAGTCACCTTAATGACTCAGGCGATGAATGCCATCAGAGTTGTTAAATATTTTGCCTGGGAAAAAAGTATTGAAAAAGAGGTCATGGATATTCGCGACCAGGAACTGGCGAGCAGAAAGAAACTGGCGCGCTCTGAAGTTCTCTCTGGTCTTGGCTATATGACCGTCTCTACAATTGTTCTCTTTATTGCACTGGCCACGCATGCTCTTCGCGGTCAAAAGATCGATGCAGCTTTGATTTTTACCTGTGTCTCTTTATTTGGTTTGATTGAAGGTCCCTTCGGCGATCTTTCTCATCTCATTTCCCGTTGTACAAACGGCTATGTCGGCGCAGGAAGATTGATCAAGTTTTTGAAGCAGGAAACTTTGCAGGATTCTAAAGTGGACGCGGAAGTCGAACGCACAGAATCGGCCGGTGTGGAATTCTCACATGTCTCGGCTTACTATGAAGATTCGCAATTGCCTGTTTTGCAAAATATTTCTTTCGAATTAAAGAATGGTGAATCTCTTGCGATCGTGGGGCCGGTGGGAAGTGGAAAAAGTTCTCTTCTTTATACCATTCTTGGTGAGACGAAAATAAAAGAAGGCAAGGTTCAATTTTCCGGGGGGCGTAGACCTCTCATGTCTTATCTTCCTCAGGAAGCTTATATTATCAATTCCACTCTGCTGGAAAATATTGTTTTCGGTGAAAGTGTGACGGAAGATGATATTCAACAGGCCATTTTGCTTTCTTGTCTCTCGAGTGATCTTTTGCAGATGAGTGGGGGACTGCAGACGGAGATCGGTGAAAAGGGTGTGAATCTTTCCGGCGGCCAGAAACAAAGAGTAGGGCTGGCAAGAGCGTACTTATCGAGGCCGGATCTTATATTGCTCGATGATCCGCTTTCGGCCGTCGATCACGATACGGAAAATAAACTCTGCGATCAATTGCTGTTTGGCGCCTGGAAAAACAAAACGAGAATCGTTGTCACTCACAGACTCGAGCATCTTAAGAGTTTTGATAAAATACTTTTTCTCCAGAACGGAAAAGTTGAAGGGTACGGGACATTCGAAGAGCTGCAGGCATCGAGTGTAGTTTTCAATTCTTTCTACGCGGAACATTCCAGGTCTCATGGCACTCATGAGAAAGTGGATCACGTCCAGCCTGAACAAAAAGATAAAAGCAAAACCGACAAGCTCGTCCGCATTACGGAGGATGAAGACCGCGAAGTTGGCGCAGTAAAAAAAGATATTTATTTTGATTACATCAGATCTCTTGGCGGAGACGATAAAAAGACAAGGCCATGGATTTTAATCTGCCTTTTTGCCGGTGCTTTACTGGTTGCACTTGCACCTCTTTCGCAAAAGGCCTGGCTTTCTTATTTTACGTCTCATCAGGACAGCTGGAATCCACTGAATGCAATTGGCATATACGGGATGATTGGATTGTTGGTTCTGGTTCTTTCTCTTCTGAATAATTTTTTCTGGCTGGAAAGAGGAATCAAGGCCGGAAAAAATATGCACGATAATATGTTAAAGAGTGTTTTGGCCGCACCGGTGCGTTTTTTTGATTCAACTCCAGTGGGGAGAATTATTCAGCGTTTTTCACGCGATATTGAATCAGTAGATGTTTACCTTCAATGGAGTTTTATCAGCGTTGTAAATTGTCTTTTGCAGATTGCAGTTTCCGTTTTTTTGATTCTTGCACTTGTTCCTTTTATGATCGTCGTTATCGCTCCGGTTCTCTATGCGTATTATATCGTCCAGAAGAATTATAGAAGTCCCGCGAGAGAAGCTAAGCGTTTTGACAGTGTCGCTCGTTCTCCGCGCTATTCACATTTTAAAGAAACGTTGCAGGGACTGGTCGTCATCAGAAGTTTTTCCAAACAAAAATGGTTCATGGAGAGTTTTTTTAATAAACTTGCTGAAAGTCAGCGCATGTTTTATTCACATTATATGTTGAATAGATGGTTTTCATCGCGCATCCCGATGATTGGTGGACTCATTTCAATGTCTACAGCTATTGGAATTACCATTTCCGCTTATAACGGCTGGATGACGGCAGGAACTGCAGGACTCGTGACCATTTATTCGCTTTCATTCTGGGGCTATCTTAACTGGGGCGTGAGAATGTTTGCCGATATTGAATCGCGCATGACTTCTATTGAACGATTGAAATTCTTTGCAAGTCTTCCTGGCGAACATGAAACAGTGAAGGCGAGCGCTAATCATTTGCCGGAATATTGGCCGCCAAGAGGAGCAGTTCGTGCGGAAAACATTAAAGTAAAATATGCTGCCCATCTCCCTTTTGTTCTCAAGGGAATTACGTTCGACATTGAGGCGGGATCAAAAGTCGGTATTGTCGGAAGAACGGGATCCGGCAAAAGTACATTGTTTCAAACGTTGTTTCGTTTTATTGAGCTTGAAGAAGGTTCGCTCTTTATTGATGGTGTTGATATTGCCACTGTTCCACTTGAGCGATTGAGAAAAAGCATTGCAGTCATTCCCCAGGATCCTACCTTGTTTATGGGAACGATCAGAAATAATCTGGATCGCTATCATGAATATTCTGATGAGCAGGTGATTGCAGTTTTAAAACATTCAGGTCTCTGGTCGATGGTTGAAGAATTGCCCGAAAAACTTAATGCTCCGGTGCTTGAAGGCGGAAGCAATTTCAGTCAGGGGCAAAGACAGCTGCTTTGTCTTTCCCGCGCACTTCTCATTAAAGCGAAAATTATTGTCATGGATGAAGCAACGGCGAGTGTGGATGTACAAACGGATGCTCTTCTTCAAAAAGTCATTCGTGAAGAATTGCAGGGAATCACCATGCTTATTATTGCTCACCGCCTGGGCACAGTGAAAGACTGCGACCAGATTATCGAAATTCAGAATGGTTTAGCGCGAACAATCAGACGAAGTGAAGTGACCGCCGACGTTATTGCATAACAAGATCTTTTGCGCCAACAACTCCGACAATGGGAACTTTGTTGGAGATGGCGTGAATTTTGGAAATTATTTTTCCGCGCGAAAAGAGATGCCAGTTTGTTTTGTCACGGGCGAGCTGGAGCTCATAGGATTTTCTTTTTCCGGTGAGGATATTGTAAACAGCATCAATCGTGATCATTCCCCCCTGATCAGGAAGAAAATTTTCGGTCTCTATTCTGGCCAGATTGTTTTTGACCTTGATCCCTTCGCGGGCAAAAGCGTCGATGGTTAAAGCATCGCGATTAAATCTTTTTCCCTCTGAAAAACTGTCAATGAAAAATGATTTCAGGACATCTGTTTCCGTATCCACATCCACAACTAAGGCATAAGTGTCAGGAGTTACATCCGTCGACAATGTGGCCAGCGTTAGTTCATCCGCTTTTCCCTTAGGTGCATAAAGTAAAATAAGAATGGAAAGAAAAAGAGAATAGAGAAGAAGTTTATTTTTAGCCGTCATGATTTGGTCCTTGTGAGGGAGGATTCGAAAGATCTTTCGCAGAGGCTATAAAACAAAATGAATTACGTTTGAAAAATACATAATCGCTATGAGCTAATATAGAAAATTTGAATCGTTTTTCCTTGTCAGGTTTAAACAAAAAATGCATTCTTACGCGTTTGCAAATTCTTAAAAACATCCGGAGTCACCATGAGCGAATCTCGCCTGAAAAGAATTCTTACTCCCACTGTGCTGATTGCAGCGCTGGGATACTTTGTTGATATGTTCGACATCACTTTGTTTGGTGTTGTTCGCGGTCCTTCTATGGCCGCCATCGGTGTGACTAAAATTGAAGATCTGATTCAAGTCGGAGTTAAATTATACAACTGCCAGATGGGGGGAATGCTCCTCGGCGGTATCTTCTGGGGGATTCTTGGAGATAAAAAAGGACGTCACACAGTTCTTTATTCTTCAATCCTCATGTACTCGCTTGCCAATGTTTTGAATGCGTTTGTCACGACTGTATGGCAATACGAAGTACTTCGTTTTTTAGCAGGGGTTGGTCTTGCCGGAGAATTGGGTGCGGCCGTTACGCTTGTTTCGGAATCGTTGAATAAAGAAGACCGCGGTTATGCGACAACACTTGTCGCGACTCTCGGTATGATCGGAAGTTTGTGTGCAGCTCTTGTCGGAAAATACTTTGCGTGGAATCACGCTTACCTGATCGGTGGTGTTCTCGGGTTAGTTCTTTTAGCGGCCAGATTAAAAAGTTTTGATTCGGAAATGTTTAAAGCTCTTAAGCATAAAAAAGTGGAGAGAGGAAATATCTTCATTCTGCTTAAACCAAAAAGAGCAATCCGTTATATGAGCTCTGTGGCCGTCGGTGTTCCGATTTATTTCATTACTGCGATTCTTCTGACTCTGGCACCTGAAGTGACAAGTGAATTGAATATTACTGGTCCGGTGACTGCTGCTGATGCCTTGATTTACGGATCCATTGGTCTCGCCGTCGGAGATTTGCTTTCTGGTCTATTGTCTCAATGGATGAAGAGCAGAAAGAAAGTTATCTTTCTTTCTCTCGTGGTGGCAGTCGCATCGATGGTTGTGTACATGAGAGCACATGGATCATCTCCACAATTTATTTATACACTTTGTTTTATCCTTGGAACTTGTGCGGGCTACTGGGCAGTTCTTGTAACTGTAGCAGCTGAGCAATTCGGAACAGAAATCCGTTCCACTGTTGCGACGAGTGTTCCGAATTTCGTCCGCGGATCGGGGATGATTATCGCGTCTTCGTTTCTTGTTTTGAAACCTTTCTTCTCGATCGGCCAGACTGTTATGATTATCGGTGGGGCCGTCTTCTCGATGAGTTTCCTTGCCCTCTTTATCTTAAAAGAGACTTACGGAAAAGATCTCGATTATCTTGAAGCACATTCAAATGATTAAAATGAAAAGGGGGACTTTACGTCCCCCTTTTTTTTGCGGTTTTTACATTCTACGGGCGGAATGAGCGAATTCTTCAATCATCTTTTGATTAAAGACGGGTATATCTTTTGGCGAGCGGCTCGTAACGAGATGTTGGTCTACTACGACTTCAGAATCTTCCCATTCAGCACCGGCGTTTTTCAAATCGGTTTTCAGGGAAGGCCAGGAAGTGATGTGTTTTCCTTTAGCTACTCCGGCCTCAATTAAAACCTGAGGGCCATGGCAGATAGAAGCGATAGACTTTCCATCTTCAACAAATTCTTTCACGAACTCAACAGCTCGTTCATTCATTCTCAATTGATCCGGATTCATGACTCCGCCTGGAATCATCAGAGCATCGTATTGAACGCCGGTTGTTTCGTCGACAGTCGCGTCCACACTGATTTCACGCCCCCATTCAGTATGTTTCCAGGCCTTGATTTTTCCAGAGTGCAGAGAAATAATTTCCACTTTTGCTCCGGCCGCTTCAAGTGCTTCTTTGGGATCAAATAATTCTGATTCTTCAAAACCATCCGTGGCGAGAATCGCTATACGTCTGTCTTTTAATTCATTCATAAAACCTCCTAGTCGTTGGAAGGTCCCGTTGCATGATAAACTCTGCGTTTTTTAACGCCAGGTTTGTTGATCTGCATCTTGGGATTCGGATACATCAATTTCACAACTGTATCGATGGCAATGGGTTTGCCGAATTTAATGGACTTATAAATGGCCTCGATGATTTTAACATCGGCCATCCCTTCCGTTGCGTTGGGTTCTGGTTCTTTATCATTTTGAATGCACTCGGAGAAATAAAGAAGTTCAGCTGAAAATTGATCGCGCTTTTTAAAGCTGCGCACTTTTTCTTTTCCTCCTTCACTGAACATTCTGAGTTTCATTTCCTCGGCATAATCATAAGCGTGCTCCAGTCGAATTCTTCCTTTAGTGCCGACAATCTCATAGTCGGATGAATCAAAAGATCCAAAACTGATGGTGAAGTTCGCCAGTCTCTCGTTTGGAAAACGCATGATCACAGAAACAGTTTCATCACATTGGTTGAATCGGATATCGCCACTGTTGGCCGTCATGGCGAAAACTTCTTTTGGTTCATCCTGAAAAAGATAGCGGGAAGCATTGATACAATAAACTCCGATATCGTGAAGAGGTCCCCCACCCAGATCGGGATCATTCAACCGGATATTTTTTTTATCTTTGATTTGAAAGCTGAAGTCCGAATTGAAGAATTTCAGATCTCCGAGTTTTCCGTCGCGACAGAGTTTAATCGCTTCAAGATTGGCCGCTTCAAAGTGCAGGCGGTACGCAATCATTAATTTGATTTGATTTTTTTTGGCGGCCTGATCCATCTTTTGACAGTCTTCTTTACTGACGGCCATTGGTTTCTCACAAAGAACATGAATTTGATGTTTGGCCGCAAGCTCGACAATTTCTCTGTGAACATCATTGGGAGTCGCAACGTATAGAGCGTCTATCAAACCGCTTTCAAGACATTCTTCAATTTCGTCATAAGTAAAAAGATGTTTCACCTTATATTGCTTACCGATGACTTTTAGTTTTTTTGCATCTTCAGAAATGAGAGCGACAAGTTCTGAATTGCTCTTGGCATTTTCAAACGCAGGCAGAACTGCGGATTGAGCAATATGACCAAGGCCCACTACGCCGTAACGAATCTTTTTCTTATGTTTCATATTCATCGCCTCACATGTTCAATTTTAAACTCCTGAAAATGTCGTAAAAACCAAACTGATTGATCAGTCATTAACGATCCTTCACTAAGAAAAGAGCAATGAAAGTGCCAAAGATGTGACCTATATGCGCATTGATGAGAAAAGAGTTTTGAGAGCAGAATCAAAAGGTGGAGGTGCAATCATGCGTGGAAATATCTGGAAAGGAGCTTTATCTTTTGGTCTGCTGAATATTCCTGTGAAACTCATGAAAGCCGAAGAAGAAAAAGCTCACAGTTTCTCAATGCTTGATGGAGAAGATCTTTCTCCCATTAAATATAAAAAAATCAATGCCAAGACTGGTGATGAGGTCCCTTATAGTCAGATCGTGAAGGGTTATGAATATAAAAAAAATGAGTACATCGTCATGACAGATAAAGATTTTAAAGCGGCCAATGTTGAGGCCACCGGGACAATCGATCTGCAATCGTTTGTCGACCTGGAAGATGTTGATCCTATGTACCTGGAAAAACCTTATTTTCTAGTGCCCGATAAAAACGGTGAGAAGGGATATTTTCTTCTGGCAGAAGCGATGAAAAAAGCGAAAAAAGCGGCCATTGGCAAAATTGTGTTGAGAAGCAAGCAACATCTGGCGCTTGTGATGGTTCGCGGTGATTATCTCGTGCTCGATATGATGAGATTTGCTCACGAAGTTCTCGACGCTGATGAAGTGAATTATTTTGAGGGAATCAAGCATCCGAAATTTTCGTCAAAAGAAATGGAGATGGCAGTGACCTTGATCGATAACATGACGGACAAGTGGAAGCCTGAGCATTTTAAAGATACCTATTATGATGATCTGGGAAAAATTATTCAAAAAAAAATCAAGGCCGGAAAAGGCAAGACAATTGAGTATGAAGAACCTAAGAAGATCGAAACCACCTCTAATGTTATTGATCTCATGCCGTTGCTTAGAAAAAGTCTTGAGAGCAAATCCGGAGGCGCGGCCAAAAAGAAAACGACTAAAGCTTCGAGTAAAGTTGCCAAGAAAAAAACCACTAAACACACTACTAAACACAAGAAAGGCGCATGAAAAAATTATTGAAGAAGTACAATGATAAAAGAAATTTTTCGATAACCAAAGAGCCGAGTGGGGCGCGTGTTTCAAAACAGGTTGTTTCAAAAAGAAAAAAGGGACCGATCTTTGTCGTTCAGGAACATCATGCTTCCCATCTGCATTATGATTTTCGGCTTGAACTCGACGGGGTCCTTAAAAGCTGGGCCGTCCCCAAAGGACCTTCGATGCATCCGGATGACAAGCGTCTTGCGATGATGGTGGAAGATCATCCGCTCGATTATGCTTCTTTTCATGGAACAATTCCGAAAGGGCAGTATGGCGCTGGTGAAGTTTATATTTGGGATAGCGGGACCTGGGAAGTGATTGGCGATCCTCATGAAGGATTGAAGAAGGGAAATTTAAAATTTAAATTGGACGGGAAGCGGTTGAAAGGCGAGTTTGTATTGGTGCGTACGCCGAGACCGAAATCGCCCAATGCGTGGCTTTTAATTAAGCATCACGATGAAGAATCGCTGGAAGGTAGTGAAGAGCGGGCCGAAGAGATTGCGTCCCAGAAAATAACGAAGAAAAAAGGTGCTGCGAAGTCTGTTGCCAAAACAACAACCAAAACCAATACCAAAACAAAAACCAAAACAACGACAAAGGCAAAAACAAAAATCGCTAAACCTGTAAAAAACTGGCCGGGCTTCATCACTCCGCAATTGTGTCTGCTCGTCGATTCCCCGCCGAAAGAAACTAAATATGTTCACGAGATCAAATTCGATGGCTATCGATTGCAACCGCATATCAAAGATGGCACTGTCAAAATATTTACGCGAAATGGTCACGACTGGACTCACAAATTTTCCAATATCGCTGAAGCGATGGCGGATCTCAATTGCGAAAACGGGATTTTCGATGGAGAGGCGATTGTTCAGGATAAAGAAGGGAAAAGTGATTTTGGTTTATTGCAGGCGGCGCTTTCAAGTGAAGATGACAGCAATATTAAATTATTTTTATTCGATTGCTTATTTTTAGACGGCAAAGATTTGAGAAATGAATCTTTGAGGGAAAGAAAAGATCAGCTGAAAGACATCATGCCGAAGAAACATAAAGTCCTTCAGTATAGTGAAGATGTCGATCAGGATGCAGACAGTTTTTTTGAACTTTCCTGTAAGCACAATCTCGAGGGAATCATTTCCAAGGATGCTACAGCTCCGTATTCAAAAGGGCGAAGCAAAATATGGACGAAAACAAAATGTATTCAACGCCAGGAACTCGTGATCGGTGGTTATACGACTGGAAAGGGAAGCCGTGGGGCAGATCTTGGTGCCCTCCTTCTTGGAGTGTATGACAATAAGAAATTTCGATACGTGGGAAAAGTGGGAACGGGGTTTAGCCGACAGACGCTGAAAGAAATAAAAGAGAAAGTGAGAAAATTTGAGCAGGCGCGATCGGCGTTTGATCTCAATTCGCCGAAGGGGAAAGATATTCACTGGCTCAAGCCGAAACTCGTGGCCGAAGTGTCTTTTACAGAATGGACCGGTGAAAAATCGCTGAGACATCCGGTGTTCGTAGGGCTTAGGGAAGATAAATCGTCCAGCGAAATTGTGATTGAGAAAGAAGTGCATCTGACAGAAGGGCGAAACAAAAAAAATGGCAAAAAGAAAATGGAAGCCGGTTCTGATTATGAAGTGAAGCTCTCGCATCCGGATAAAGTGTTGTATGCAAAAGAAGGAATTACCAAAAAAGATGTCGCTGATTATTATACTAAAATAGCAGAAGCGATGCTGCCCTATACCCAAGGGAGACCGCTTTCGCTGGTGAGATGTCCGCAGGGAACCGGTGGGCAATGTTTTTTCCAGAAGCATCCGGGACCGGGGCAAGCGCCGAAAGAACTCTTCGATCATTTTTTAGTGAAAGAAAAAGAAAAAACTGAAACGTACGTTGCGCTTCATTCGGCCGATGGCCTAAGACATCTGGCGCACATGAATGCTTTTGAAATACATACCTGGCAATGCCATTACGAAACGCTGATGAAACCCGATCAAATAGTCATGGATTTTGACCCCGATCCAAGTGTACCTTTTAAAGAAGTGGTGAAGGCCGTGCTCACGATGAAGAAGATGCTGGATAAATTAAAGCTGAAAGCTTTTGTGAAAACTACTGGAGGAAAGGGATTGCATATTCATATTCCTTTCGAACCACTTTACAGCTGGGATCAGGTAAAAACTTTTGCTAAAGCACTGGCCGATCAAATGGTGGCCCAGGATCCTGACATGTTTTTGTCCAACATGAGCAAAGAAAAACGCAAAGGAAAAATTTTTGTGGATTATCTTCGCAACGGTTTTGGTGCGACGGCGGTTTCACCGTATTCATTGCGAGCTAAAGAGTATGCGACAGTGGCGATGCCGGTGGAGTGGAGTGAATTGCCCAAATTAAAAAGTGGCGATCAGTTCACTTTGAAGAAGGCGCTGCTTAAGGTGAAAACGCGCACGAAAGATCCTTGGAAGGATTTTTTTAAGGTGAAGCAGAAGATTCGTGTTTTTGAAGAGGCCCGCGCAGCCTAGAAGCACCTACGGGAGTTACTTCATCAAAACTTCAAACTCAGGTATCATTTGAATCGCTTTCTTCACTGAACAACCTTCCACCGCGCGCTTGATGCCGTCGCGATGTTTGTCTTCTAAATCTTCCGGCAGAATTATTTCGATTGATAAATGCAATTTTCCAGTAGAGTCTTTTTTTGATTGTTGAATAATTTTTATAGTCTCAAAGGGAATATTCCGCGCTTTACAATAAGCCTTAGTATAATATCCAGCGCACATCGCAGTCGAAGCGAGAAAATAATCATACGGTGAAGGCGCACTGTCTTCTCCGTGATTGGATAATGGCTGATCTGAATAAACAACGTGATTATCAAATTTCGCTTCTAGTTTTTGATTTTCTTTTAAAAGAACTTCTATTTCCACGTCAGACTCCCTTCAATTGGTCTAAGTGAATAGGGTAATGTTTCCCTTTTGAAGTGAGTATGATCAAGATCAGTACAATTGGTGCCAGTCCAAATTAATTAATCATTTTCAGAAATTAATCCTGAAGCCCGACTCGTCCAATACATCATTAAATAGTCCGCAGAGAACGACTGTATATGCGGCTCAGATTTGTAATAAGTATCAAATGGATTATCTTTCCAGATATAAGTTGAATCGAGAATGTTCGCTTCGTATTGTGGATAAGCGTACGCTCCTTCAAGAAGACCCGCCAGATTCGGATTCTCTTTTATTTTTCCCACACCTTTCATCACTTTCCACGGAAGGCGAGGCCATGCCGACAAACTCCAGTGCGGATGAAATTTTAAATTCGCCTCGGCCAATCCGATGGTACGCGGCGCCGGAACTTCTCTCAGGGCCCAGACTGCATCCTGAGCAACTTTAACGAAATTTTCATTGCGTTTAGCTTTCTGTACGTTGGCGTAAGTCATGAGAGCAATGAAATCTCTGTGAGCAATTTTGTAAATCCTATGCATTTCTTTCAAGCGATGTTCTGCGACAGCGAGCGATTGACCAGCTTTATAACCTACAGGATTGTAGGGAAAAACTTTTTGCAGTTCTTTTGAGAGAAGAAGCTGGCACATCGTTGAAGTCATCGTGAGATTGACACCTGACCAGTCAGTGATCCCGCCGAAATAAAAACCAATTCCGATATGAGTGACATCGCCTAGATAAACGGCAACGTTCAACATCGTTGAAGCAAAAGTGTTGAATGACTCTTCATTTTTATTCCAGAGAGCATCCAGACCTTTTGCGATTCCATTGTTGAAACCGCTGACAGCAGGTGAGAGCAGATGAAGCCTTTTGGCCGCTGCCTGGATACGTTCGATAGTTTCAGAATCGAGCTCATTTTTCACTTGATGAGCAAGAATGAGTGTTGTGAAAACGCCTTTGATCATATCGTTATTTCCACCTGTCTGCCATTTCAAGTGAGAAAATTTTCCCGTTCCCTGAATCCAACGTTCTCCCAGATTTTCTTCAGCTGGTGATTCAATCAATGTGCGTGCAAATTGAGAAGGATCACCGGTAATCTCTACAAGAGTGAGTTCGCCTTTTAAAACGCGCTTGAAATTTTCCAGAGATTTTGGATCTTTTGTGACTTGATAGCGAAGAATTTCCGCCTGGCCAAACATTGATGACCATAGAGCGGAATCACCTTCCGGAGCGCGACCTGTTTTCTTTCCTTCAGAATCGACAATCGCCACTTCTAAAAGACCGGCAGAGTTAAGGTTATTTCTCACCGTTTGTTCATAAAGAAAGTCCGCTTTTGACTTGAGCGATTTTCCATAAGCATTTCGTTTCATTTCCGCTTCCGCCAGCGCAAGTGGATTGACTGTTTTATTGGCGATACGAAGAATGGAAGGATTGTTCAGATAAAAATCAGCATCAGTTCGGTCCTGAATATAATATTGCTTGGCCTCGCGGAATTCTTTTCGGTCAGTGTATTGTTTCACCTGCGGAAGATTGCGGTACATATCAATGACTTTGTTGATGCCGATGAGTTTTGCCACGGAGGCAAAGAGTGGAGAAGGAGTGCCTACACCTTCTTCCGTTTTTCTGTCTTCAGTCCAGATGGGTTCTCCTGTGACAGAATCAAGTCTGGTCCAGTGTTCGATATATCCACCTTCTTCAGGAAGAGAAAATGAAACATCGCTGTCTGTAATTGTTTTTGGAACAGAAACTTTTACCTGCGTCTGAAATGCACTTTCATCAGGAGCGTAATTTTCAAAACGAGTCAGTAAGTTGGAAAGAGCGAGTGTGAATTCAAAAGTGTCGCCATTTAATTTTCCGCTCCAGATACTTTCCACTTCATTGCCATGAAAGCGATAGGTAGAGAAATGAATTTTGCGAATGATTTTTCCATTTTTAATCTGGGCCCTGCCAGCATAATCACCAAGAAGAGTGTTCGTTCCGAGAATGGCATACTCCACACTTGTTTCACTCTGGGCAGCAGGATCTCTTTTATTGGAAAAGAAACTTATGTCCACCTTGAATGAAATGGTGATGGCCAGGATGAGAATGAAAAAAGGCAGTGAATTTTTTAAATGATTTCATTCTGGATTTATCGGTAAAATCCAGATTTCAACTTAGTAAGTATTACTTGACGGTTTCGCTTTCAGAAAACCGGATTTTTCCCGCCGTTTTCCTCAATAACTTTTAAAAGATCAGGCGGATGAAGTGCCCCTTCTTTAAAGGGAGCGAGATCATGAATCGCGGGCCCTTCAATCACTTTTCCATGACAATCATAGCGAGAGCCATGACAAGGACAATCCCATGATTTTTCGGCCGCATTCCATCTGACGATTCCACCGAGATGAGTGCAGACGGCAGAGTTCAATGTTAAGTGACCGTGATTGTCTTTGTAGCACGCGACCATGTGAAGGCCGTCGCGATAAACCATACCGTCGCCATTTTCCAGTTCTTCAACTTCGCCTTTTTGAGATTCGAAAATCCAATCTTTATATTGCGCGAGAGTATTCGCGTTTTCTCTGAAGTATGTTCCTGCAGTTGAAAAAGAAATGCGTGAAGGATGATAAATTCCTTCCCAAGGATTTTTTCTGTCGAGAATGAGATCTGTGAGAAGCATTCCTGCAATTGTCGAATACGTCATTCCATTTCCTGAATGCCCGGTTACAACATACACGTTGTCTTTATCCATCGGATTTTTCCCGATAAAAGCAATGCGATCCACCGGCTCAAGCACTTGTCCCGACCAGCGGAACATCACCCTGCCTGCATCCGGAAATCTTTTTCTCGTCCAGTTTTCAAGACGAGTGTAGCAATGCTCAGGATTATCATTTTGTCCCGTCTTGTGATCTTCACCTCCGACCAGCAAAAATTCATACGGATGTCCGTCTGCACTTTTTTCCAGACGGATAAAATGGTAAGGACTCGCATCATCCCAGTACAATCCTTTGATGATTTTTCCTTTCGGCACTTCCACACCGATAACATAAGTTCTGTATGACATCTGCTTGGTGTGAATCGCAACGAGATCATTAATCGGTGTATTCGTTGCCACGACAATGGAATTGCACGTGACCATTTTTCCATTCTGTAATTTCACATAGGAATTGTCTCCGCCCTGTACTTCAACAACATGAGCATCTGTGTAAATTTCTCCTCCGCGGGAAACAATAATTTCCGCCAGAGCTTTCATGTATTTCATTGGATTGAGCTCAAGCTGATCCGGATAGCAAATGGCCGGGCCGGGATCAAAGGAGTGCAGCGGAATTCTCTCCGTCATATACACATCAAGAAGACCAGCTCGCTGAATCGCTTCGAGTTCGATATTTAATTTCTTGTGACTTTTTTCTCTGTTGCTCTGGAGAGTGTAATTGGGAATTTCATCACTTGCCGAAAAAAGATAACCATTCACTCGTTCCATATCACAGAGAATATTTTCTTTTGTAATGATGTCCCTGACTTTTTTAATGGCGGCCGCATGACTTTCAGCAATTAATTTTATTCCGGCCTCGCCGTGAATTTTTTCCAGGCGGTGGTAACTTTCATCCAGGCAGTACGTAAAATGCGCAGTCGTTCTAGAGGACTGGCCTGAACCAACTTCAGAACTTTCAAGCACGCACACTTTTCGTCCTTCTTGCTGCAGAAGATACGCCGTTGTGAGCCCTGCCATTCCTGCACCCACAATGCAAACATCCGTCTCTCTATCCCTCAACAAATGATCAAATGAGGGCATCTCTACAGTCTGCATCCAGCTCGAAATACTTTCACCGTTATGTAATGAAACCATGCCTGATCCCCCCTGAAGTCTAAAGAAGGATGCCTAAAAGCGAAAAAAAAGAAAAATAGATAAAAAGTATGCATTAAATAGGGCCAGACCCTTGTCTTATGGAAGTCGCCATCTCATAATTTTTGCATGAAATGGCCCATTCTTTTTTTATTTGGTTTTCTCTTTTTAACTTCTGCTTTTGCTGATGTCGCGCAAGAGGATATTCCGCCACACTACAAAGTTTATCCGCGCACACCCATCGTTGAGTACCAGGGCGAGATTTTAGATTTTTATTCAGTCAAAGATTTATACGGTGAATTTTCAAACTTCGCGCTTTTTCCTATCGTGATCAATAATACAATCTGGCCTACTAGCGAACATTATTACCAGGCCCAGAAATTTCTGGATCCTGCTCTTCAGGAACGAGTTCGTTTGCAACCCACGCCGTATCTCGCCGCTCAAATGGGACGCAATCCTGATTTGCCGATGAGAGAAGACTGGGACGATGTGAGAGACGGCGTAATGATGGTGGCGCTTCAAGCGAAATTTTCTCAATACAAAGTTTTGCAAGAACTTCTTCTTTCGACAAAATCGTCTCATATTTATGAACATACAAAAAACGACTGCTATTGGGCAGATTGCGGTAATCGCACCGGAAAAAACCGTCTGGGCGAAGAGCTCATGGAAATTCGTCACCAATTAGAGACAACTGTTCATGAATTCTCGCTTTAAAAAATTCTTGCGTTATTTTCTCACGCTCACTGTTGGCTTTTTTGCTTTAAGTGTCAGCATGGTCGTGATTTACCGTTTTGCTCCGGTTCCTTATACACCGCTGATGTTCTGGAAAAGCACACTTTCCGTTTTCTCTGAAGACTGGGTGGGCATCGATAAAAAATGGGTGCCGATTGAAGAAATCGCAAGCCCGATGAAGCGCGCCGTGATCCGCGCAGAAGACGCTAAATTTTATATCCACAACGGGTTTGATTACGAAGCGATTCAAGCGGCCATCAAATACAACAAGACCCACAAAAAACAAAAAGGCGCTTCCACTATTTCTCAGCAAACCGCCAAGAACGTTTTTCTCTGGCCGTCGCGCTCATGGATCCGCAAGGGAATGGAAGCCTATTTTACAGTGCTGATTGAATTCATGTGGCCCAAAGAGCGCATTATGGAAGTTTATCTGAACGTAATCGAACTCGGTCCCGGTGTTTACGGAGTCGAGGCCGCGGCAAAGAAATATTTTCACAAGAAGGCCAAAAACCTCAACAACCGCGAAGCCTCTTTAATGGCCGCCGTTCTACCCAATCCTATTAAATTTAAAATCAATAAACCTTCAGCGTATGTTCTTCGCCGTCAGCGAAAAATTATGGGTGGGGGAGCTGTCATTGCTCAGGCTAAACCGGAAGTGAAGGCGCAGGAGACGCAAGAATTTTTTGATATTAAGTTTGACGATGAGGATACGGCGGAAAAAGAAAACCCGCAGGCAACTCCATCGGAATCACCTGCGGGCGAAAATTCAAATTAATTACTTAATTGTTCTTGCCAGCTCAAGCGCACGCTTCAAATCAATGCGTCCGCCGCTCACCATTTTATTTTTGAATGAATCAACTTTCGTCACAGAATTCATCATGACTGCTTTAAGTTGTTTGTAAGTCAATTCTGGATAGTGAGAAAGAACTTCAGCAGCAACACCTACAGTTGTCGGAGTGGCCATTGATGTTCCCGACATAGATTCATATCTGTTGCCTGGAGTTGTTGAAAAAATGCTCGAGCCTGGAGCTGCCACGTCTACAGTGTTCTTTCCGTAATTAGAAAAGTAACTCATTCCACCGCTGCTTGAAGTTGAAGCAATGATCAAAAGGTTTTCATTATCAAAGCTTGCAGGATATGTCGGAGTGCGATCGTTATCGCTTGAATCATTTCCGGCCGCTGCAATAACTAAGACACCGTAGTTGTCTGCGATATATTGAAGTGTGTCCGGGATTAAGCGTTTGCCTTCGTTTTTACTTTTTCCAAATGAACAGTTGATAAGTTTTGCACCGTTTTTAGCAGCGTAAATGAAAGCTTCGGCAACATCCACATCTGTTTCATCGCCATCGTTTGGAACTGTTCTGATCCCCATGATCTGAACGTTTGAAGCGATTCCTGCAATACCAACACCGTTGTTTTGTTTTGCACCGATAGTCCCGCTCACGTGAGTTCCGTGCGAGTGCGTGTCCATATTATTCATCGTCGCTTTTCCATTTGAATCGCGAACGAGAGTGTTGATTCCGTAAATATCATCGATGTATCCATTGTTGTCGTCATCGATACCGTTGCCGGCAATTTCCCCCGGATTTTTCCAGGCGACTGCTTTTAAATCTTCGTGGTTGTAATCGATCCCTGTATCTACGACGGCCACAATAACCGGTGACGTGTTCGTCGTGCCGTATTCTTTATAGGCAGCGTTTACTGAAACACCGTTTTGAGTAGCATCGTTGAAAGACCAGATGCGACCAACCATCGGATCATTGAATTGTGCTTCAGTTCCCATAGGAGAAACGATAGTCGAAGACTTATCCGGCATCGGAAGTTCTCTTCTTTCTGAACGGTGATTTCTTTCCGTGTATTCCACTGCAGAAGATTTAGTAAGACTTGCTTCAACTGAAGAAATATTTTTTCCGCGAAGAACATAAACATTTCCAAAAAGATTCTGGACTTTCACGCCTTCAAAAGACGGAAGTGTTTTGCCCGGTTTTAGTTTCACAATAAGCTCGCCAGGATTTTCACCGGCAAATGATAAAGAAAGAGAGAACAGCAGGGTAGTGGCGAGAAAAAGTTTCATTACATTCATCCTTGAAAATAATTTTTGTTCGCAATCTCTTTATTCTAAAAGCACCTCACCCCGGTTCCCAACGAAAAACCCGACATGTTTGTCTTTGTTAGTCACCTTAAATGCTCAGTTATAAAAGAAAATAGAAGTGCGACTGGTCTTGATATAGGACTTTTGATCTTCGTAGAATCATCAAAACTCGCAAAGTTTACGGTCAGGATGACCGAGTTATTAGCTCGAGCAATCTTCTAAAGCTTGCTCCTTAAATGACGATAACCAATTCATGAAGAATATAAGCTTACTCCTGCTTTCTCTATTGGCGTTTTCTACTGGTACAGCAAACGCTCAATCCTTTTTTAAAAGTGCACTCATTGGCAACGATGAGCTGAATTATAGCGAACCCTGGTATTCATCCAAGAGGAGTGACGAAGAGAATTTCAAGCGACTCATCAAAGGCCTGGAGAAAATCCCCACGGGAAAAAAAGTGATCGAAAAGGCCACTGAGAAAGCTTCTCAGCGGGGCCTGACTTTATACGATGTCATTACAACGGGAGATGGTTCTCTCACGGATACAACTCTTGTGCGCCGGTTTTCCGCAAGCAATCCGGGCGACGTTATGTACGAAACGAAATCCAAAGTTTATTTAAACCGCCATCTGAAAACTCTCGATGCGATGCTTGATTTCGCTCATGAGCTCACACATTTTACTTACCGCGAAGCTTTCAATCCTTACGACCACCATTTTGCTCTGAAAGATTTCATCAAAGGGACTGTGGAGGGGCGCGGTGGAGAAGTGGACGCCTATTTAGTTGAGTGTCGTGTTCTCTTCGAACTTTTTCCGGGCGAAGGCTCAAGCCGCTCGAGCTGTATGAAAGTGTATGACAAGAAAATGGGCTCAGTTTCCAAAGAACTGGGAGTACGCGAGTTTTACAAAGTAGGGAACCATTTCAGCGATTTTAAAAAGGATATTGAGCGCTTTTCGCTTACTGAAAAGGACATGCCTGAAACAACCAGTGCTGAGGCCTATTTCATTTCTTCTGCATACGGTCTACCTTACCCGGTGGCCGCAGTAAAAGAGTTCACCAATATCATGGATCGCGTCTGCAAAAATGATCAGAACCGACTCACATTGATGCAAAATAAAATTGCTCGAGCTCCGGCCAGTGATACCGGCTCCCGCGAAGCCTATAAAACAATGTTCGAAGATTTCAAAATTCGCTGTGAGAAATTTACTCCCGACAGAGTGGTCGCCAATTAGGTAGCAAGCTGTCAAAATAAAAACTCTTTCAAGCAAGAACTGTCATGCAATCTTCATTGACGATAGCGTGTCGTCTGTCGTAAATTTAAGTACTAATCGTTAGGAAATTTTTGATTATTATATTTGGTGCGAAATTAAGGAGCACAGATGCAAGACAGCGTCGTTTTAATGAAAGTAGATGATTTTTTAAACTGGGGACGTAAGAACTCTCTGTGGCCGATGACTTTTGGTCTCGCTTGTTGTGCGATCGAAATGATGGCGACAGGTGCGGCGAAATACGATCTTGAGCGCTTTGGTTGTGGGGCCTTCATGGCAACTCCACGTCGCGCGGATTTAATGATTGTTGCTGGTACTGTTACTTTGAAAATGGCGACAAGAATTAAAACTCTTTACGAACAAATGCCTGAACCTCGCTACGTTCTCTCAATGGGATCATGTGCGAACAAAGGTGGTCCATACTGGCAACACGGCTATCACGTTTTAAAAGGCGTTGATGAAGTCGTTCCTGTTGACGTTTACGTTCCAGGTTGCCCTCCACGTCCTGAAGCTTTGATTGAAGGGATCATGACTCTTCAAAAGAAAATCGCAAACGAGCGCCTTTTAAGAGATAAGTGGGTAAAGCATGCATAATCAAGTTGTAGAATTTTTAAATAAAGCAGTTCCAGGCGCAAATGCGATCGTGAACGAACTCGTTGCAAACGTCGGTGATAAATCTGTCACTGTTGATTCAGCAAAAATCAAAGAAGTTTGTGAAGCGCTTAAAACTTCACCTGACTTTCAAATGAATGTTCTTCAGGCCGTTTCAGCAGTTGATTACGCTGACAGAATCGAAGTGAATTATATTCTTGCAAGCTTCATTCTCAACACTGAACTTATTCTTAAAGCAAAACTTCCTCGCGGAGATAAGAATAATCTTCCAAAAATTAATTCAGTCGTTTCAGTCTGGAATGCAGCAAACTTCCAGGAAAGAGAAGCTTACGACATGATGGGAATCGAATTTGTCGGTCACCCTGATTTAAGAAGAATTCTTTGTCCATACGACTGGGATGGTTTCCCACTTCGCAAAGATTATGTTGTTCAGGAAAAATACCTCGATATGGTGGTTGATCCTCCTGGAAAAAATAATACTGATGATCAGATGTTTGGAAAACGCCTCAAAGAAGAACTGGGCAATCCAAAGCTAGTCTCTGCAAGCTGGAGAGACAGCTCAACTGGTGAATCTGAAGAAGCAAAGGACGGAGAATAAGATGTCAGTACCTACTACAGATAACGAAAACAAAATCATTCTTGGCGACACTGAAGTCATGAAGTCAGATCTTCTGACTCTGAACATGGGACCTCAGCACCCTGCAACTCACGGGGTTCTTCGTGTTGAAATTAAAACAGACTCTGAAATCGTTGTTGAAGCGATTCCACATCTTGGTTACCTCCACAGATGCTTTGAAAAGCACGCGGAAAATCTTGATTACCGCGGGATCATTCCTTTCGTCGATCGTCTCGATTACCTCGCAGCGATGGACCAGGAATTAACGTACACGCTTACGATTGAAAAAATGCTAGGGACAGAAGTTCCGGCAAGAGCTCAATACATTCGTCTTCTTTGCGCTGAACTTCAGCGTATAGCTTCTCACTTGTTGTTCTTCGGAACATACGCGATCGACCTTGGGGCCTTCACACCGTTTCTTTACGCTTTCCAGGACAGAGAAGAAATCCTTCGCTTGTTTGAAGAAGCGTCTGGAGCGAGAATGCTTTACAACTACATCTGGATCGGTGGTGTATGGAATGACTGGACAGATGATCAGTTAAAAAGAGCGAGAACATTTGTTGATCGCTTCGAAGAAGATCTTAAAAAATACCACGCTCTCGTTGGTGAAAACAAAATTTTCATCGGAAGAACGGCTAACGTTGGTATCGTGACAAAAGAACAAGCTTACGATTACGGAGCAACAGGACCTGTTCTTCGCGGATCGGGGATTAATTGGGACCTTCGTAAAACGCGTCCATACGCTGGTTACGAAAAATATGATTTCGACGTTATTGTGGGAACTGGAGAAAAGGGAACACTTGGTGACTGTTGGGATCGCTACTACGTTCGCGTTCGCGAAATGTGGGAATCATGTAAAATTGTTCGTCAGGTTCTTGAAGGAATTGAAGAAGGACCGGTCATGGGTAAAGTGCCTAAGATCATCAAAGTTCCAGCTGGTGAAATCTATATGAGAACTGAATGTCCACGTGGAGAGCTTGGCTTCCACTTAGTTTCTGACGGTGGAAAAACTCCGTACAGATTGAAGTGTAAATCGTCATGTTTCACTCACGTTTCGATGCTTCCAGTGATGGCCCCAGGACAAATGGTTGCCGACTTCGTAGCAAGTATCGGTTCAATCGATATCGTTCTCGGTGAAGTAGACAGATAGTTTTTAAATTTTATAGGGAATAAATAAATGGAAACAATCCACCTTAAAAAGCAAATGGAAGAACAACTGACAATCGGTCAGTGGTTCAGAAACGTTTACGACGGTGTAAAAACAACTTTGATCGGGATGGGAATTACTTTCAAATACGTTTGGGGAAAACCAGTTGTCACGATTGAATACCCTGAAGTCAGAGAAGAACTTCCGGCAAATTCTCGTTCACGTCTTTATAACGATGCTGAAAACTGTATTTCATGTCTTCAGTGTTCTGTGGCGTGTCCTGTAGATTGTATCTACATCGCAGCTGTTAAAAGACCATCAGATGCTCCGAAGATTAAAACAAAAGACGGTACACCGATTCGTCTTGACCTTAAACAATACACGATCGATACGGCACTTTGTTGCTACTGCGGTCTTTGTACAACTGTTTGTCCGACAGAGTGTTTAACTCACACTCAGGATTACGAATTCTCTTCATACACATTGGCAGCAATGAAGTATGATTACCTCGCTCCTGAAATCCGCGCTTGGCGAACAAGAATTGTAAAATCTTAATTGAAAATAAAGGCCCCTCGAAAGAGGGGTTTTTTTTTATGTAATGGTGTTGTGAAAATGTACAAAGAAGTTTTTCTCTATTTCATCAGGCTTGGCTGTTTGGGGTTTGGCGGGCCTCTCGCCCTTATTGGGTCCATGCAGAGAGATCTGGTAGAGAATCGCAAATGGATGTCTTTGGAAGATTTCTCAGCTTCGTTTTCTCTCATTAAAGCGATGCCTGGTCCGGTGGCCTTTCAAACAGCAGTGTTTTTGGGACGTCAGCGCGCGGGGTTTTGGGGTGGTTTTCTTGCAGGCTTCGGAGTTGTTTTTCCTGCGTTCGTTTTGATGATTTTGTTTTCCGCATTCTTCTCTTCGATTTCAGATTTAGCTTTCACTAAAGCGCTGATGATCGGAATGCAAGTCACTGCCCTTGGAGTTATTCTCGGATCTCTCAAGGGATTGATGAGAAATCATATGAAAGATTTTTTCTTTTGGTTGCTCGTCGTTCTCGCCGGAGCGATCAATTACAACAATCCTGGTCTTGAACCTGTCGTGATTATCGGTTTTGGTGTGATGATGATTCTTCTTCGCAAATTCAATAACCGCAAATTTATTTTTTCCTTTGCTCCTCTTGCCTTTTTTACTGAGGACATTGTTAATCTCGCTTCAGTCACTTTTAAAGCGGGCGCGCTTGTTTTTGGAACGGGCCTCGCGATTGTTCCCATGCTTCAACATGATGTCGTTGTTAAATATCATTGGCTTTCTCAAAGTGAATTTCTCGATGCGCTCGCTTTCGGGCAAATGACTCCTGGTCCAGTTGTCGTCACTGCGACCTATATTGGTCATAAGATCGCAGGCGTTCCAGGGGCCATTATTGGAACTGTTTGTATTTTTTCAGCTGCCTTTTTTCACATGAGCACATGGTTTCCCCACGTCGTGGGAAAGCTTCGCGGGAAAAAATGGATTAATGATTTTGTTTTCGGGGCCGTTGCTGCCGTAGTCGGACCTATTATTGTGACGGTTTTAAAAATGAGCCTGGGAATTCAGATGACAGTGCCGTTGGTGTTGCTTTTGATTCTCGCTTTTATCATTACGCTTCGAAATTCGCTCCCCCTGTGGCTTTTGATTCCGCTTGGGGGAGTGATTCATTTTTTTATCAGTCTGTTTTAAAAATTAATCCAGATAGCCGCGCTTTTGCTGATCTTTTTCAATTGATCGGAAAAGAGCGCCGAAGTTTCCTTCACCGAAAGAAAGGTGATTTTTTCTCTGAATGATTTCGATAAAAATCGGACCTACAACATTCTTGGTGAAAATCTGAAGAAGGTATCCGTGTTCATCGCCATCGATCAGAATATTGTGTTTCTGAAGAACTTTGTGGTCTTCAGTGACATTCGGAACGCGGTTAAAAACTTCGTCGTAATACTCTTGATCCATTTCCAGCGTTTCAATTTTAGTTGAACGAAGAGCATCTAGTGACTTCACAATATCACTTGTGAGAAAAGCGATATGTTGAATGCCCGGGCCTTTGTATTCTTCGAGGTATTCATTAATTTGCGATTTTTTATCTGTCCCTTCGTTGATTGGAATACAGAATGTTCCGCAAGGTGATTTGAGGGCGTAAGAAACAAGTCCTGTCTTAGCGCCTTTGATGTCGAAGTAACGGACCTCAGTAAAACCGAAAATATTTTTATAGAAGTTGGCCCAAGTTTCCATCGTGCCTTTTTCAACATTGTTGGTAAGGTGATCGATGACTTGGAAACCTTTGTCAGGAACCATTTCAGGGTTTTCTAATTTCACAAAACCCATGCTTTCGTAGAAAGTTGGATTTGTGTAAGAGTCGACGAAATAGACGAGAGAATCGCCGATCCCGTAGATCGCAGGAATATCTTTTCCGTTGATTTGATATTCGCCGTGAGCAGAACGAGCGCCGCGAGAAACAGCGACTTCGTGAGCCTTCGAGGCATTTTCCACTCGGAGGGCCATGCTTGAAATAGAAGGGCCGTGAATTTTTACGAACTCACTTGAGTGTCCATTTTTTTTCTTGTTCACAAGAAAATGAATATCATTTTGATTAAAATATTCTGTTTCATTATTTTTTGTGCTCATGATTTTTGAAAAACCAAAATCTTTGAACAATTGTTGAAGTTTTGAAGGATCGTTCGAGCAGAATTCGACAAATTCAATTCCCTTAAGACCCGCTGGATTTTGACTCATAATTTACACCTTTCTAAACGGTAAAAGTTAATGCCCTAGTGTAAAAAATCTCTCGTCATTTAACAAACTCTCTGCGTCGCCAAAAGACCATTCAGAATTAAAAAAGGCCCCGTTTTGGGGCCTGCTGGTCTAAAGTTGAATGTGCAAAGTGGGCTGACCTGGTTCAGGTTTCACTTCATAAGGCTCTCCGTTCTTTGTAAATTCGACGGCTCCCGGATTCCCGACATCCATTCGTATTTCATTTCCTTCAAGCTCTAGAGTTTTGCCTCTTCGCAGATAAATTTTATTTTTCTTTTCTCCATTCACCCGATAAACGAGGAACGCTGTGGCCTTTTTCGCTGTCACCGTAAGTTTTGTTAATGCCCCGGTAGCAGTTGGGGCCGCAGCAGGAGCTGTTGCCGCAGTTGTTGCCGCAGTTGTTGTCGTGGCCGCTGTCGCAGGTGTTGCAAGTGTTGTAGGTGTTGCAGCGACTGCAGTCACAACAGGAGCTGTAACTTGAGCGACTACCGGCGCAGCTGTTTGCGCGACTGGCGCCACTTCAACGGTTGCTGGAGGACTTGTCTGAGCGGGCACTTGTGATTCCGCTTTCGGTTCTGCAATCACTTTTTTTCCTTCGATGATGTCATTGTTCATGAGTGTTTTATTCGCAGGCACTGCTTCGCCAGGAATACTCATTTGAACCGTATAACCCAAACCTTCCGGAGGTGCTAAATCCGTTACAGCATCTGTCTGTACAAGTTTTTTAGCTTCAATAAAGTTCATCTTTTTATGAACGATGGCCGGCTCTGCTTTTTTGGTGCTGATTCTAAAATTTCCAATAAAAGATCCACCAATAGCTATAGCAACAACTGATGCCACCAGAAGTTTTTGATTCACTTTAATTTTTGAGCGATCAAAAAACTTAAAATCGAAAGGAAGTTTCTTGATTTCCTTTCCAGGAGTCAGAAATTCCAGCGCATCTTCAATGGCCGTTTCTGCAATAGTATTTTCATTGAGATAATTGAGTGCGAGATCGACGTTGACGTCGAGCTCATTACAAATCGATTTAATAAATCCTTTCAGATAAACGGCATTAGGGAGCTCCATGAAATTATTTTGTTCAAGGTTCACTAATTGCTGAATTCTGATTTTCGTTTTCATCGAAAGTTCTTCGAGTGAAATTAATTTTTGCTCTCTATGATAACGAAGAAATTCACCTAAAGTTTCGAGGTGTGCTTCTATATCGAGATCGAGTGTGTTGTTTTTTAAAACATCCATGTTGTTCATTTTTACATCCTGTAAAAGTTAAACTTTGAGTGGGTGGGTGAAACAACAATATAGAAAAAATCGATGAGAGTCACAGTCCGCTGTGACAAAAGAAAAATGAATGGCGAAGAGAAAAATTTTAGTCGTGTTTACGGACTACAAGCTTTTTTCCATTTTCAAAAAGCTTCTTAATAGTTGACCACCATTCATTGAAAAGACCATTGCTTTCGTAGACTTTATTGACCACTACGGTATCCGCAAAAATGTCATGCAACGTCTGTGATTTACGCGTAAACAGCGCCATGAAGAATCCAAGGAAAAGTAGTGCACCCGACAGCCACGATGAGAAATAGCGGATGTAGGCGTCTTTTAAACTGAGCTGATCACCGTTCGTTCTTTCAACTGAAATTTCCGCCAGATATTTTCCGGGCGTCGCGCGAACTGCTGACGCTTCAAAAATCGGCTTATAGAAAAAATGCAGAATGAGTGCAACCGGAGCAAAACGGGCAAGTACTGTACTCAAAGTAAAAATGATGACTCCATCAATCAGCGCAGCCGCGGCCCGTCTCCAAAAACTTGCGTAGCTTGCTTTATTTTCTTCTACAAAATTTTCCTGCATGACCTTCTCCAAAAACTGGTCTTATAAATTAAGCTTTAGAAAGCGTAATAAAAGTCACACTTAAAAAAGCAAAAACGATTCCAATAAATTTCATCATATTGATTGTAACATCTTCAACAAATAAATCCCAGAGGACAGATGTAATCATTTGCGCGGCAATCAGACCGACCGTCACTTTCACTGCGCCCAGTTTCGCAATGGAATAAGGAATGCCGGCGATAATAGCAAAGCCAAGCATCGGCGGGAAAATAAACCACCATTTATAAGTCGTGAGCGGCGCTTTGAGATGATAGAGTTCAGGCAGCAAGTGAGAATACGCTTTGGCGAACAAATAAAAAAAGAGGCAGATAATTGTCGAGCCGATATTGGTAATAAGAGAAGCTTGTGCCACGCCAATGTGAGTGGCGATAACACGGTTCAAGGCCCCTTGTAAAATCCCAAAACAGCCGATGAAAAGAGGCAGCGCTATAGTCCAGTTCATTCTTATCCTTTATGTTTAAATTCGATCAGAAAACCTTTCAGGTAATCTCCTTCATGAAAGCCTTTTAGAGGCAGACAATCGTCGGAGAGTTTAAATCGTTTTCCAATGACTAGTTGATTATTGAATTCCGAAGCAGCGATGATCTGCTTCAATTTTTCCTCAAATTTATTCCAGCTGATGTGATGAGTGTTAAGAAACGCAAAAAGAGTTCCATTTTTCGCCAGCACTTTCAGCATGAGAGGAAGAAGTTTTTCGTAAGATTTTAAAGCGGAGCTTGTCGAGCTTCCGTCAGAAGAAGCACTCGGCGGATCGCAGACGATCGTTTCAAAAAGTGATCCTTCCGCCGCTAGTTTTTCAAGCGCTTTTTCACTCGGCATACACATCGATGTGTGATTTTCTTTTTTTATTTCCGGATTAAGCGCCAGGTTTTCATCCAGCCATCCTAAATATTTCGACGAGAGATCCACCGAAACGACTTTCGTCATTCCGTGCTTTAATCCAAACAGTGAAAAGGCCCCGGTATAACTATAAAGATTGAGCATTGATTGTGATTTCTGCAGATAAGGGACCATCTGTTTTCTGATGGCACTCATATCAGTGTAAATCCCGAAATCGTAATGCTCGTTGATTCTTATTTGATAATTGAGTCCATATTCATTCAAAACGAATTCAGCATTTTTACTTCCGTTCACTGAACGGATGGCCTTCGCTTGATTGAAGTTTCTTTCCTGAATCCAGATTTCTTCCACAGTCACCAGTGACTGAATAATGGCAAGAAGCTCTTTCTCTACTTTTTTCCAAAAGAGAGCGTAGTACTGAATGAGCAGTTGGTTTTTGAGTTTTAAAATCAAAAGCCCCGGAAGAAAATCACTTTCTCCGTTCACCAGATAAAAATTCTCTCGCTCCGTTGGAATGACAGAATTTAATCTTCTCGTGAAGGCATTCTTCAAACGCTCTTCCAGCTGATCTTTAAAGCTGATTTCTTTTTTCCAGTCTTCAGCATTCAGACTCCAAAGGCGAGCTTTGACATTCTTGTGTTCAGGATCATTGATAAGAAGAGCAATTTCCTGGCGGTTTTTTTCATCCACACCGACAAGAAAAAAGTCTTCGCGCGGAAAACGTTTCGTATAAGTGTCTTCAGTAATCCAGGGATGGCCGAGCTTTAAGTATTTGCACGAAGCCGGGTGCAAATTAACTCTTTTGATATTTTTTTGAGACATCATCGTAAATTTTCTTTCATCATTTCTTCAGGGGAGAGCGGACGAATCTTGTGAAGTTCATCGATGCTGTCTTCAAGAAGCATTAACAGAGCGTTGGTGATTTTGAAGGGATCTTCAAATTCCATAATATTAAAATCGCGCAATCTCTTTTTAAATTCATCGTCCATCGGCGCATAAGGGTTGAGCTCGTTGCAGATGTCGCCGAGTTTTTTTATTCGCGCTTCAAGCGCCATGACTGTCTCATCGACAGGATTAAGACCTGGTTGATGAGAGACGCCGGCACTGTGATTGTCGCGTTCAAGAGATTTGTTTTGCATAGGCCTATAATTTCAAATGTGAAAAATCTAGTCAACAAACATCTTCGACTAAAAGGCGCGACATTTGCTTTGAAGTCATTCCTGCGAGGTGATTTCTATGAATACTCTTTATTTTAGTGCTTTTTCCTATGGACTTATTGTGTTTGCTTTTTTTCGGTTGCCAGACAGTTTTTGGGAAAAAACCTTAGGGAAAACCTCCCAAATCTATGAAAAATGTAAATCTCAAAAAGAAAAGTGGCCCTTGATTGGAGAATTAACCCGCGGAGAAAATCTTCTTCTTTTTCTTCAAGAGACAGAGTCAAGGGTTGCTCTCGGTATAAAAATTCTACCCGATCAGATTCCCCGGTTTAAATTTTATACCACTTTACTTGAGCAGCTTTTTGAAAACTACCGAAGAATGGGAACACCTATCAAAAAAATCCTTCCAGATTTGCGTAAGGCCATCACTTCTGATTTGAAATTTGAAAAAAAAATTCAGGGTGAATTTGTCGGGGCCGTTCTGCAGTTTCTGGTGATAGCTGCCACAACCTGGAGCTTCGTCTTTCTCTCAACTCAATTGATAGATTTGCCAGTTTCAAAAATCATTTTGCTCTTCATGGTTTTGCTGCAGATGTCTGGCATCGCTCTGTTTTTTTCTCTCATTTTAAAGGTGAAACTTCACACTTTTCGCGACATGTCCGGTTCATTTACAGAGTTGTATCTTTTTACAACGCTCCTGAGTGTGGGGGTATCTCTTAACGATGTTTTAAAACGTTCCAATATTCTGGATGGATCCTTAATGAATACCCCTAAATTGAATCCTTTTGCTCTCAGGACAAAAAAGCTGATCGACAGGATGAAAGAGACGGGCCTTTCTCCGAAAGAAGAGGCACAGGAGATTCTCGACGGACTCTGGCATTTTCAAGGGGAAATGTTTGAAAAATTTACTAAAAAAGTTCAGCTTTTAAAGTTCTGTATTCTGGCCTTTTTCTTCCTCCCTGCATACTTTCTCTACCTCGTCTCGATTTTTCAGTTTTTCATGGAACAATAGCGCTTTTTTAGGTACTTTAGATGGAGTTTTAACGCCCAACATTTTGTAAGGAAAAATCTCATGGCCTACGTGAATGACAAGCAAATTATTTATTCAATGAACAAAGTAGGGAAAGTCTACAAACAAAAATATGTTTTGAAGGACATTCGCCTTTCTTATTACTACGGAGCCAAAATCGGTGTTCTCGGTTTAAACGGCGCCGGTAAATCAACTCTTTTAAAAATTATGGCCGGTCTCGACAATGATCACCTCGGTGAAACGACTCTCGCTAAAGGCTATACAGTCGGCTATCTCGAGCAGGATCCTCAGCTGGATCCGGAAAAAACAGTCAGAGAAATCGTGCAAGAAGGTGCTCAGCACGTAGTCGATCTTCTTCGTGAATTCGATGAAGTGAACGCAAAATTCGGCGAAGAAATGTCTGACGCTGAAATGGAAAAACTTTACGCGAAACAAGCGGACCTTCAGGATAAGCTTGATGCTTGCAATGCCTGGGATCTCGATTCCAGACTTGATCTGGCGATGTCATCTCTCAACTGTCCTCCTGCTGATCAAAAGTGTGGAGTTCTTTCAGGTGGTGAAAAACGTCGTGTCGCTCTCTGCAGACTTCTTCTTCAGGAACCAGATATTCTTTTACTAGATGAGCCTACCAACCACCTCGATGCAGAAACAGTCTGGTGGTTAGAGCGTCACCTTCAAGCGTACAAAGGAACAGTTATCGCCGTTACCCACGATAGATACTTCCTCGACAACGTTGCGGGATGGATCCTTGAACTGGATCGCGGCCAGGGAATTCCTTATGAAGGAAATTATTCCGGATGGCTTGAGCAGAAAGCGAAGCGCCTAGCTCAGGAAGAAAAAGCTGAATCAAAAAGACAAAAATCAATGAAAGAAGAGTTGGAGTGGATCCGTGCTGCTCCTAAAGCTCGTCAGGCAAAATCAAAAGCGCGTATTGCTGAATACGAAAAACGTCAGCAAGTGCAGTCTGAAGCAAGAAACGAAACGAATGAACTTTTCATTCCACCGGGACCTCGTCTGGGGAATGTCGTTATTCAATTCAACGATGTTTCTAAAGCGTATGGCGATCGTCTTCTTTACGAACACCTGAACTTCGAACTTCCGCCGGGCGGGATCGTCGGTATCATCGGTCCAAACGGTGCCGGTAAAACGACGCTCTTCAGAATGATCGTCGGAAAAGAGCAGCCGACGGCAGGCTCCATCAGAATTGGTGACACCGTAAAACTTGCCTACGTAGATCAGGACCGTGCCCTCGATCCGGAAATGTCTGTTATGCAGGCCATCTCTGGTGGTCTCGACCTTCTGAAACTGGGAGGCCGCGAAGTTAACGCCCGCGCTTACATCTCGCGTTTTAACTTCTCTGGTGAAGATCAAAACAAAAAAATTAAAGAACTTTCTGGTGGGGAAAAGAACCGCGTGCATTTGGCAGCAATGTTGAAAGAGGAAGGAAACGTGTTGCTTCTGGATGAGCCGACCAACGACCTCGACGTGAACACTCTTCGCGCCCTTGAAGAAGCTTTGATGGAATATGCCGGCTGCGCCGTCGTTATTTCCCACGACCGTTTCTTCCTGGACAGAATTGCAACACACATGATTGCTTTTGAAGAAGAACAAGTCGTCTTCTTTGCGGGCAACTTCTCCGACTACGAAGAAGATAAAAAACGCAGACTTGGCGATAAAGCTCTTATCCCAAGCAAAACGCATCATAAAAAACTAACCAGGTAAAGTCAGACAGACGGGGGGCCACAATGGAAACAAAAGGGGATAGAAGATGGGTCGTTTCTAAATTTGGGGGGAGTTCAGTTAAGGACGCAGTAGCGATGCTGAGATGCTCACAAATTATTGAGGCCAATCCCCTGATCAAAATTGTGGTCATCTCTGCGACCCAAAACACCACAAACCAACTCGAGTTTGTGGCAAAAGCGGCCATGAATGGAGATGAAGAAACACTGGCGACAGTAACCAATGAACTCATCAACAAGCACGTCCATATCGCGAAAGAATTATTTACAAGTCCGAAAGAAATGCTGGCGCTCGAAGAACTCTGCGGAGAATTGAAAGCGCTGGGTTCAATCATTTTAAAAGAGCGCGTTCTCTCTCCTAAAACAATGGATGAGCTGTACAGCCTGGGCGAACGCATGTCTTCGCTTCTTGTGGCCGATCTGCTCAGACTGCGAATTCCCAATAAAAAAATTCTTTTATTGGATGCAAGAAAAGTTATTAAAACAAATTCGGAGTTCCAAAAAGCAGAACCTCAGATTGATCTCATTGCCGAACACGCCAAGAGCGAAATCCTTCCATGGCTTTATGACGAGGTCATCTTTGTCACTCAAGGCTTTATCGGTCAAGATCTTCAAGGTCATACGACGACACTGGGAAGAGAAGGAAGTGATTACTCTGCCGCTCTTTTTGGCGAAGCGATCAACGCTAACTTAGTTCAGATCTGGACTGACGTTGCAGGAGTCGCAAGCACTGATCCTCGCGTGATTCCGGCCGCTGAATTCATCAAAACTCTTTCTTACGATGAAGCCACTGCAATGGCGACGTTGGGAGCAAAGGTCTTGTTCCCGACAACACTCGCGCCGACAAAAAGAAAAAACATACCAGTCTTCGTTGGTTCAAGTTTGAATCCTGCTGCTGGCGGAACAATGATCACAAAAGATCAGGATGCGAGCTTCAGCTTGAAGGGCGTAAGCTTACTTAGTAAACAGGATTCCTTATTGGTCTCATTCATCGGGACTCATCTCGATCAAAAGGCCGGACTTGCTGATCTTCTCAAAATTGATCTGGGCGATAGTTGTTTTGAGTTTCTGGATCAAACAGCAGTCTCAATCACTTTCAAAATCACGGGACACACAGAAGATAAAAATACTTATCTTAAGAAGGCCCATGATGTTCTGTTGAAGATCAATCACGGCTAAGTTTTACGAATTGAAAACAGTTTCATAAAAAATATTTTCCTGCTCGGATCCTATGATCCGGGCAATCTCTTTTATTTTCTTATTTTCCATGTGAACAACGTAATCAATATTTCTGCAGGCGAGTTTTGTAATTAAACTGAAATCAATTTCTTTATTTTCTGAATAAAGAGAAAAAAGCAGCGCAATCCTTGAAACTGCATCCACACAAGAATTGGCATGAATAGTACTCATTAACCCTTTATGTCCCGTATTCATGGCCAGCATAAAGGGCACTACTTCTGTCGAGCGCATTTCACCGACAATCAATCTGTCGGGGCTCATTCTCAGTGCGTAGGCACAATAATCTTTTAATGATTTTTTTTGCATATCCTGTTGTGAGAGCAGAGAAGTCTGATTGCTGGAAGTGGGAAGAATCTCATGAGTATCTTCCAGGATAATGATGTGTTCATTTGGATCAGTTTCTTTTAAAAGAGCACGAATGAAAGTCGTTTTTCCTGAGCCAGTACTTCCTGAGACAAGGATATTCTTTTTTTCTTGAACCAGTGAACGAACCAGAGTTTCTTCAGGCGTTTCAAGCTGGAATAGAGCAAGCGTCGGTTCATCCGTTTTCATCAAACGCAGAAAAATTTTACTGATCCGATTGGCGGAGGTGGAGTAATGAATCAAAGTAACACGAAAATCAAACCCATTCAATTTCAGGGCAAAAGAGGCAAATGGATCAGCGTAATTCCAGGAAATATTATTTCTCAAAGCGAGAATCTCCAGGCTGAGCTGATAATCTTCAAGTGATAAGTCGTCAAGGTTCCGCTCCTCTTTGGAATCGGAGTAAATCAGCTGAGCTTTCTTATTTGAATGAAAAATAATTTCATTCATATGTGAATCAAAAACCAAGGAATAGATAAAGCCCATTGAATTGATTTTGTGAAACCAGTCCTGCAAAAATTGAACGTCCTGAACTCCGGACTGCAGGATTCCCAGCTCTTCATAGGTGGATTGAAGAACGTCTTTAAAGGTCAAGTTCAGAGTCTTGGCCGAGAGTTTTCTGAACTGTGATTTGAAAAGAGTGAGAATGTCTTCGCGATAAGTTTCAAATAAATTTTCATTCATGGTCTTCAACCTCAATAATTCCCGTGATCGTTTTATAATTACTTTGATTACTTTTAGATTTAAACAGCTCACCCAAAAGCGGAATGGCGTTTAAAAAAGGCATCTGGTCAGTCGTTTTGCCTTCAGTCTTAAGTGAGAGCTGAAAAATTTTTACTGGTTTTTTAAGATCAATAACGACAGATGATTTTTCTTTATTTCCGCCGATACTTGTTGCGCCTGAACTGTCAGTCGAAGGCTGAGTCAACTCCGTTTCATAATTAATTTTCAATTTATCACCCATGTTTTCGAGTGCAATGTGAACTTTGAGCCCGGCAAATTTCCAGTCTGTACTTGCGACGTTATTGCCGTTCACATTTTTAAAAGGAATGTCAGCACCGATCTGGATGTCTGCCGGAGTGAGCGGTCGAATTAAGGCCACAGGTTCGGCCAGTGTATTCATCCGGACTTTTTTCTGCGCAAGAAGAACCTGGTTTTTCTGAATAATTTTTTCCAGTGGGACATGCATAAATTCGGCAAGGCTTCCGCTCATCTGGTCCAGACCTAATCGCAAATCTTCGCCATCCATCTGTTCCAACTGAATCAATTTTAACTTCAATTGATAATTTTTTCTGAACTGTTGATTGTTTTTCAGGACGAGCATCACTTTGTATTTATCGCTCAGATACTTCTTCAAGGTTTCACCTGGTGCTTCGTTTTCAGGATAGCTGCAAGTGATGTCTGAAAATTCAATTGAACAGCGGACGCTCTCTTTGTATTCGTCAAAAAAAGCGGAGTAAACTTCCGCAATAATTTTTGATGACAGTCCCGGATCGAGCGCAACTTCATCCAGAACAGCATCTTTATTCAGATCCTGCATTTTTTTATAATCCAGGTATTGCTTGAGCGTTCTGATGGTGCCGAAAACCCTGATGTGTGGAATGAGGATTTCAGAATCGAGGCCTAGTGAACCAGCGAGCTCGGCCAGGTGAAGGAACTTCGCCTCTTGATTTTTGGAAATGACGAAAATGTCCCATGATTCACTCTTGGGTTCATTTCCCTCGGTCTTTTGCCAGACCAGGAGTTCCGCATGACCTAATTGGGCCCCTCGAATCATCATTTTTTTGTTTTTCTCGTTGAATTGATACTTCACCACTTCGCGGTTGCCGATTGAAAATCGGGCGAGGTGAGGCAGGGATATTTCTGTGGTTTGTCCTCGGGCCAGGATCAAATTGTGGCGGGTGAGCTCCGCTTTCGCAGTAAAAGTGGAGAAAATGGCGCATGCGACCATAAAGTTTCCGCAGTGGAAGGGTAAAAACGTTTTGACACATAGGCTTTTGCTAGGTAAAAAAGAGGGCTTAAAGTTCATAAAATGCGATTTGTTGGATCTATATCTGAATAGGAGTTGTCGAATGGTTTCTAGAACATGTGTTACAAATAACAGAAGAGCAAACAAGAAAAAAAATGCAGGCGCGAAAAGAAAAGCGGCAAACAAAAACAAAGGGACAACACCTAAGTTTGCTATCCACGCTGCACCAGCTGCGAAATAATTTTTAAAAAAAATTTTATAAAGGCCGTCCGTTGAATTCAAAAACGGACGGCTTTTTTGTTTTACGTTAGTCATTGCGCTTTTCTCCGTTCATAAAAATCCCAAAAGAATTCTTCACCACAAATTCGTTCATTTTCAATATTTCCAGTTCTCCCGAAGAGAGCAGGCACAGATGAACAATGGCATCGCTTTTAGCTTCACAGCCCGTTTTAATGATCTTGAGAGTGATGAGTTTTTCAGGGAACTGAAATTTGTTCATAAGAATTTTTTTCACCATGAGACCGCTTTCGAGTCCTGCGAGGCTTTCAACGAGCACGACATCTCTGGCACTGACTTCATGGCCCGAAACCAGAATCAGGGCAGCTAAACACGAATTAAAAAACCATTTCATATTTTGAGATCCTCTTTGTGACCGCCTTACCCGGACGGCTTAGTTTTACTTCCGGGATAGCTAACATGGTTTCACCGAGATCTTCGCCGAGTTTCAGGACTTCTTCTTCCGGAATTTCAATTTTGAAACGGGTCATTCCCATTTCTTCACCTTTCGAGGCCCGGACTTCTTCATGAAGATAAGCTTTTTGAATTAAAACTTTTTTATATTTATTCATCAGAGTGACAGGCATTTCGCTAACTCCTTCCTTTGTTTCAGCGACAACAGTGAGCGGAGCTATAATCATCTTGTAATGTGGGTGCAGAATCTTTTCTTGCACATTTGGGCGGGACTGTGGGGATGAATCAGCAAAGAGCGACCAGGAAGATAAGGCCACCAATACATTTGTCAGCAGGACTGCCGCAAAGAATTTCACTTTATCCTTTTTTTTGTTGAGGTCTTTTTTTTTCAATTCATCAAATATGGTTCCATTCATAACTGAACTCCTTTTGTAGATTTTCATGTCTCGCTTTGAAAGATTTATGGATGTGCAGAAATCCCGCGGCGATGACGATCAGGATGGCGCTCCAGAGAAGCATTTCAAAGAAGACATGTCCTCGATGGGAATTTCTTCCGAGCTCATTTTTAAATTCGGAAAAAAAGCGCCCTGAATCTGAAAATTGGTTTTTAAACAGAAAGATTTTTTTAATCTTATTCCGACCGGTTTTTTGTATATTGTATTGGTCCATTGCTCATTCCTTACTTTGGTTGTTTCGTCAGTATATGTTTCAAGCACACCTGTTTCATTGGTCAGAAACGGAAGATTTTTCAAATAGAGTAATGAATCTGTTCCCTCACATTTCTTATTACTCACGATCTGCTTTAAGTAATAAAAATGGCGAAGGTTGCGGGAATAAGTCAGCGCTTTAAAAGCGACTTCTCCCGAGATACCGTTGACGACTGTGCTTTTTGCTGCAAAGGCCGTTCTCAAAGCAATGTTGAATTTCGCCATTTCGTTGATGTAACCTTTGCTTTTTTCGTTGAGGAATTTAAAACAGAGATATGAATCTTTGCGGTAAACGGCTTCTTTGTATTCAATGCTCATTTTTGAGACATAAAAATAAAGCATGGCGGAAATTATCAGGACCAGACTCATGGCCACAACGGTGATGCTGCCTTTTTCGTTCTGGTGGAGAGAGCGGGTTTTTTCAATAAAGTTTTTTTGAAGTTCACCAAGCTTTCGGTCTGACTCATAAAAGAGCCCGGTCGTTTTCACGACCGAGAGAATAGTGAGCGAAAGGGCGATCAGGTAGGTAAGAATATCCATAACAATCGCTTATTTTGTATTTTTGAGGTCAATATTGTGGGAGATCTGCTCTTTCATGTTGTCGACCCGGTTCTGGATGACTTCACCGAATTTTTTTACTGAAACGATACAAACGATACCGACCAGGCTCGAAATAATGACGTATTCCATGACTCCCTGTCCTTTCTGGTTTCTAAGAGAATTTTTAAAAAATGATGGCCTTTTTAAATTCATTGGATGCTCCTTTGATTGTCCTTTGGTGGGGAGGTTTTGCAGGGGAGCTGCCAACAGAATTGACCAAAAAAAGATTAGTTGAGAGAAAAGAGTGGTTTTATCTTTGGACCGTGGTCAAAAAGTTGTTTGCAGAAAGTGCAAAGCGCCAGTAAAATTGTGGGTATGGATTCAAAAACAAAATTATATGTCTTTGCAAAAAAAGAAGTGGCGCTGATTTTTATTTTCATGATTCTGATCGCGATAACCTCGTTTGTCATGGGCGTGAAGATCGGAAAGAATTATTCGCTTGAAATGGCGGGGATTACGCCGGCCGATCAGAAAAAAGTGGTTGAGCTACTTTCTAAAAAAGAAGAAGAACTTGAAGGCATCAAGAAGAATGCAGATGCACACACTGTTGAATCCAGCGACATCGAACATAAATTGCAGGAAAAAATTTCAGCAGAGTTTGGTGGAGACGCACCGGCAACAGCGGCCCATGGTGAAGCAGCAACTCCGGCTGGTCATGCACCAATGTCAACTGAGCCGGCCAAAGCTACTCACGGCGGCGGGCAATCAAAAGACGGTCTTTCAGGAAAATTTACAATTCAATTAGGAAGTCACCGCACGCTTAAAGAAGCGGAAGATTTCGCAGAAGGTTTCAAAGCAAGAGGCTATGATCCGATTATCAATCAAATCGATATTAAAGGCAAAGGAACCTGGTATAGGGTGAGTCTTGGCGCTTTCGGAACTAACGAAGAAGCGCGCGCCTACATTGCGAAGGAAAAAACGCTCTTCATCGGTCAAGACTATACCATTGTGAAAATGCCATGAGTTCATTTACCGGTCTGTTCAATCTCTATGCACTCGTTATGGCGGGTGGAAAGGGAACGCGTTTCTGGCCTGAATCTACAGAAAAAAAACCAAAGCAATATCTCACGCTCATCAGTTCTAAAACTCTTTTAGAAGAAACTTATGATCGTTTTGAAAACTTCATTGGCAAAGATCATCGCTATGTTGTCACAGTGAAAGAGCAGGAAGAACTTTGTAAGCGAAGTTCAGTCGGCCGCATTGCAGGTGACGGAATGATTTTTGAGCCGTCGGGAAGAAATACCGGGCCTTGTATTCTTGTTTCATTAGCGACATTGCTTGCGCGCGGACTGAGTGAAAAGGATGTCCTTGCTATCGTTCCCAGCGATCACGTTATTCTCAATCACAAAGGATTCCAGAATACGATTAAGAAAGCTGCCTTTTATGCTCACAACAAACAGAACATTGTCACAATCGGAATCACTCCGCATTTTCCCCACACTGGTTTTGGATATATTGAGAAGGGGGAAATGGTTGAAGGCGAGGCATTTAAAGTTTCGCGCTTTAAAGAGAAACCGCACTTTGAACTCGCGAAAGAATATGTAGCGAGCGGAAAATATTTGTGGAATGCCGGAATGTTTGTGGCGCCTATCGGGGTGTTGCTTGAAGAATTTAAAAAGCATGCACCCAAAATGTTTGAACATTTTGAAGAGCTGAAAAAAACAGTCGGCAACGATGCTGAAATGAAGAAAGTGTACGAACGGATACCTTCTGATTCAATTGACTATGCGATTATGGAAAAATCAACCCGAGTCTCAGTTGTCCCTGCGAATTTTGACTGGAATGACATGGGCTCATGGGATGCACTTTCCGCAGTTGTCGAAGAAACGCACGGAAATACAGTGGTGAAAGCCGATGGATCGTTCTTTTTAAACTCTGCTGATAACGTGGTTTTTACACCGAATCGTTTTGTTTCGTTGATCAATATGGATAAACACATTGTGGTGGCCAACGATAAAGTCGTGATGGTAGCGCCAGTAAAAGACGCTCAGGAAATCAAGAAAGTCGTCGAGCATCTCAAAAAAGAAAGGCCGGATTTAATTTAATCCGGCCCTGCCTGTTTCTTAATAATTTTTAGTCCACATATGGTAACTGCTGAAGAACTCACTGGCCTTGGAAAGCATTTCTGCTTTTGAAGGATGGGCTTCCATAGTTTTTACACCAACGATCGCTTTCGCGAGATTGTTGTGTTTGTGATTTTCACAATGGTGTTTGAATTGATCTTTCGCGACACCCGGACCCATGATGAAAAGTTCTTTTGAGCCAGTTAATGCATTGGCAACTTCATGAAAAAATTTATCAGGAATATTATTTTTGTCGTGTTCATTGCCATGAGCTTTTAATTTCTTCTCTTCAACACCGTCTACTGTAAAAGTATAGATGTAAGCATTTTGGTGATCGAGCCAGAGAGCGTTGAAAGACATATTCTTCTCCTTTTTGTCCGTAAGGTTTCATCTGTTAAAAGGGTAATTTAAAGACCTGGAGAAAAACACGATGTAGATCAGCTTTTTATCTGTTTATTTTACGTTTCCGGGGAATTGCGGCTAAAATAGTTAAATGGCGCGACCGAAAAAAACGTATTTAGCTCTGTTTTTTCTGGGGGGATTTCTCTTTTCCCTTTATTCCTATTCCAATTATCAATCATTAAAAAAACGCTCAATAGCGTATGTGATCGGTTGTGCGATATTCGATTCCTCCATGGTCAAGCTCAAAGAAATGGCCGGTGATGAATGTGCTTTTTTAAAAAATGGTGATGCCATCGTTCATCAGGATGAAGAGTTTAAAGATGGAAGTGGACCAGCTGAGCTCATCTATTATGATCAGAATGGACAGATTAAATGGCAGAGAGAACTTCTTGTTCATCACACCATGAAAATCAGTCCTGATGAACGCATTCTTTATGCTCTTTCGCTGGAAAAGAAAATGTATCATGGGCAGCTGACAAAATTTGATAAAGTCGTTGCCCTGGAAGCCTCTACGGGAAAAATATTGTCTTCATGGAATGCGTATTCAGTTATTGAAAATATTGAGCAGGAATTTGGTCGACCTCTTCGCATTGAAAAATGTCCGCCTTTCAATAAATTGAATAAAGAATGGGGAGAAGTGACAGATGAGGTCACCCATTTCAATTCCATTAATTTCATGCCGGATGGATATGGAGAAATGAAAGTCATTATTAATGCCGGCCGAGGTCTGGTTTTCTTTTTTACAGAGGATTTAAAGCTATCGGGAAAATACTGGATCGATCGCGACTGGATGGCCAATACCCACGATGTTCAGGTCACAGATGATGGTGAAATCCTGATTTATAAAAATTGGGATAAAGGCGACGAAAGTTCACTTGAAAAAAGATCGTTGAAGGATAACACTTTAAAGTGGAAATACACGCGCACACCGGAAGGAAAGCCATTTAAAGCTGCTAAATTTGGCAGCGTACAGTTTTTTTCTGATTCAACTTTTCTTTTCACCGATATGGAAAAAGGCGGTCACTTTACCACTGTCAACAGCGACGGAACTAAAGCGAATGACTTTTACTATCCAGAGATAGATCCCTCAAATAATCTTCCGCGCATGTTTCATACAATAAGAAGAGTCAATTATAGAGACTTGAGTGCAGATGTTCGCTCGCTGATCGACCGGGATCTTGAACAAAATTTATTCTGGAAGATCTATAAATTTATATAAAGATCAATTAATATTTTAAAATGAACAAACTCTATTCTAAATACATTCTGGCCGCAGCTGTTCTGGCGGTTGTTGGTCTTTTATTATTCAGTGTTGTTCTACCTCAAGCTGACGAATTCAAAAAAGCTTCACGTGCTTATATAATCGATTGCACGATCTACGATTCCAGGATGACAGTCCTGAAAGATGTATCCGGGGGAATGTGTGTTTTCTTAAAGAACGGAAGTGTTGTCCGATTTCTCAGCGAAGCGTACTTCAACGATCCTGGCAAAACTGAAGTAGAGTTGATTGATTCAAATGATCAGCCGAAATGGCGGATTCCTTTGGCCGTTCATCATACAATGAAATCAGATCGGAAGCAGGAAAGAATTTACGCCTTCACTTCTGAAGTCAGAATGCATAAGGGAAGGCCAACCAAGTTTGATGTCATTGTTTCGATTGATGTGGCCACAGGGGCCATGCTGCATAAGTGGAAGCTCAGTGAACGTCAGCAGGAATTCGAAGAAGAAATGAAACAGCCTTTTCCTGTTGCCGAGAGTGTCCCTTACGGTGAAAAAGGCGAGTCGACCCAGGAAGTTTCACATTTCAATTCAATCAATGTTGTCCCTGAATCATATAGTAATGATCTTGAAATTGTTGTGAACTCCGGACGAGGACTTGTGCTTTTTTTTGACAGAGATTTGAACTATAAGGGGAGGTATTGGTTTGATCATCATTGGAGTGCAACGACTCACGATGTTCAGCTTAATGATGATGGATCACTTCTCGTTTATAAAAATTGGGGCCCCGGAGATCCAAAAAGTTCCATTGTCATTGTTTCGATGGATAACGATAAGGTTCTTTGGTCGTTTACTAAAACACCTGAAGGAAAAGAGTTCAAGTCAACAAAGTACGGAAGCGTTCAATTTTTTCCAGACAAAAGTTTTATCTATACTGACATGGATGAGGGCGGACGATTTTCGACTATTTCTCCTGAAGGAAAACTCATCAATACGTTTTTTCATCCTTCAATTGATCCAAGAACTAACAGGGCCAAAGAATTTCATACCATAAGAAGAGTGAACTATGAAGATTTGTCTGATGATGTTCAAAAGCTCATGGATCAAGACAGAGCAAAAATTTTTCTTGCGCCCGTTTTTGAATTGCTAAACATCAACTAAAGTTAAATTTCTTTATTCATCCGCTCGACGTCTTTAGCTTGCTTTTCGCGGAACTTTTGCAGCTTGTCTGCAAGAGATTTATTTTCTACTGATAAAATCTGAACTGCGAGAATACCAGCATTGGCAGCATTGCCAATGGCGACTGTCGCAACCGGAATTCCTTTCGGCATCTGAACAATTGAATGAAGACTATCGACTCCGCTTAAGGCCTTTGTCTGCACAGGGACTCCAATCACAGGGAGAGTTGTGTAGCTGGCGGTCATGCCTGGCAGGTGAGCTGCGCCACCAGCGCCGGCGATGATAACTTTTAAACCATTTTTTCGGGCATTCAGTGCAAACGTTCTCATCGCATCGGGTGTTCTGTGCGCTGAGAGGACGTGCTTTTCATAGGCGAGACCAAATGATTCTAGAATGTCACAAGCCTCTTTCATTGTAGGCCAGTCAGATGAACTTCCCATAATCACTGCAACGACAGGTTTAACTTTTTTCATAGTGAATAATCCGATTTAAGTTTTTCGAGTATTTGAAACATTTCTTTTTTATCGCTACCGAGGAGAGTGAAATGCCCCATCTTTCTTCCGGGTTTAGAAATTTTTTTTCCATACAGGTGAAGATGGGCATTGGGAATTTTCAAAAAATTCTGAACGTTCATAAGATTGGCTTCACCATTTTGTGTTCCGAGCAGATTAAGCATAAGAATATTTTCTGCAAGAAGAGTTGTTTCACCTAATGGAAAATTTAAAACGGCACGGACATGATTATGAAACTGGCTGGTTCGACATCCCTCAAGACTGTAGTGACCACTGTTATGAGGACGCGGAGCAGATTCATTGAGGTAAAGTTCACCGGTCTTTGTCAGAAAAAATTCAAAGGCAAATATGCCGACGGCCTGGATTGTTTCCATCGCCTTTAAAGCGCTTGTTTCAATCTGAGCTTGAATGTTCTTGGAAATCTCTGCGGGCACGCTCACGAAATGGCAGATATGATTTTCCTGCATTGTATGAGCAATGGGGTAAACTTTCATCTCTCCGCTTTGGTTTCTTGCCACCATGACGGCAAGTTCTTTTTCATAAGGAATGAAAGCTTCAATTAATTTTTCACCTTTTAGCGATGAAAAATTTTTTTCAACATCGTCTGGATTTTTTAGTGTCACATTCCCATAACCATCGTATCCACCTTTGGAAGATTTAAGAACAACGGGATAGCCGTGCTCTCTGGCAAAGATCAAAACGTCTTCTGCCGTTTTAACTTCTTTATAAGGAGCGACTTTTAATCCGGCATTGTTAAAAGTTTCTTTTTCAGAAATTTTATCGCCGATGAGTTTGAAAGTTTTTGATGAAGGAAAAAGTTTACCTGGAAATCTTTCATCGATACTTTCTAAAATCTTTTGATCAATGAATTCATTTTCAAGCGTGACGATATCGCAATGTTCGCAAAATTTGAGAATGGCCGACAGATCTGTAAAGTCACCTTTAGTTGTCTGTGAGGCCACTGCTTGAGCTGGACTGATCTCTTTTTCCGCACAAAAAATATGTGTAAGAATACCGAAATCACTGGCGGCGAGAGATGTCATTCGGGCCAGTTGACCACCGCCCAAAATACCCAAAACGAAGCTGGATTTAAGTTGAATCCGGGAATTTTGCTGACTCATCATGGAATCGATAATGGCCTTAAAAATGAAAAAAGCCAAAGATTTTATTGGCCAGACCTAGAAAATATTATTAGTCTCGTTAATGCGAGCTATTAGTTTTTCTTATCTTTAACCATCCTCCGAGGTTAGACCAATGTGCGGAATTGTAGGGGTTTTTGGAACGCCTTTTTCAAGTCAAGAAGTCTATCAGGGGTTGCTTCTGTTGCAACACCGGGGACAAGATGCCGCCGGAATTTTATCTTACGATTTCACTTCAAAAGATTTTCATCACTATAAAGATTTGGGTTTAATCAGCGATGTCTTCACCCCGGAAGTTCTCTCCGGTTTTTCGGGACAGATGAGCATTGCTCACACTCGTTATTCAACCATTGGTCCCAAAAAATCTGTAAGCAATCAGATTGATAAAAAGCGAGATATTCAACCAATGATGATTAACTATCCTTTCGGGATAGGAATGGTTCACAACGGAAACATCGTCAACTATTACGAGTTGAAAGAAAAACTGCTGAATGAAAAAGATCGCCACTTGTTTACGCAAAATGACCTTGAAGCGCTTATTAATCTTCTTTCAGATGGTTTATCAGAAAGAACGAAAACATCTTTCAGTTTTGATAAATTGAAACTTTCTATTCAGACTATTTTTGACCAGGCCCATGGGGGCTTCTCCGTCCTTGGAATGCTGGCAGACAAAGGTCTTTATGCGTTCCGGGATCCTCACGGCCTGCGTCCCCTTATTTTAGGCGAGCGCGAACTCACTGAAGAAGAAAAATCTCTTCATCCAAAGAATTTTGGAAAAAGTTATTGTCTGGCCTCAGAGTCCAATGCGCTCAACTTTTTGGGATATAAGATTCTTCGCGATTTAGAACCTGGAGAAATTCTTTTTATCGACGAAAGCGGAGAGATTTATTCTTCTGCCACTTATTCGAAACTAAAAAAGATTGAACCGCGTCCCTGCATGTTTGAATGGGTTTATTTCGCCAATCCGGAATCTGTTCTGGAAGAAAGAAGTGTTTATTCAACGAGGCTTGAGTTCGGCAAAAATCTCGCTGGAGAAATTCAGGAACTCATCGTACGCGGTGAAATTAAACCAGATATCGTCGTGCCGATTCCTGAAACGAGCCGCGTGGCCGCGATCAGTTTAAGTGAACAATTAAAAATTCCTTATAGAGAAGTTCTTATTAAAAACCGCTATATCCAACGAAGTTTTATTCTTAATACGCAGGAGAGCCGGAACAGGGCCGTGGCCCTCAAACTCACTGCTATTGCGAGTGAGATCAAAGGAAAAAATATTCTTCTTCTCGATGACAGCATCGTGAGAGGAACGACTTCGAAAAGAATTATCGATATGGTTAAAGAGGCAGGAGCGAATGAAGTTTATTTTGCTTCAACTTGTCCTCCGATTAAATATCCATGCTATTACGGCGTCGATATGCCTGATCCAAAAGAACTTGTGGCCAGCTCGAGAACAATTGCGGAAGTCGAAACTTATCTAGGTGCCGATAAGCTTATCTATATTTCGGAAGAAGCTTTGAAGAAAAGCATCGCCAAGGAAAATCTGTGCATGGCCTGTATCAATGGTTGTTATCCGGTTGATGTCAGTTGTGCCAGCACTTTTAAAACAATGAGAACTCTGCACAGGGAGTAACTGTTATGATGAATTTGCCACCTCTTCTATACCGTGGATCGGTTAAAAATATCAGGGGAGAAGTGTCGGCAAATTCTCTGCTGTTTGAATACTCCGACCGCTTCTCAGTCTTTGACTGGGGAGAAATGCCTGATGAGCTCTCAGAAAAAGGCCGCGCACTCTCTGTCATGGGGAAACTTTTCTTTCTCTTTCTTGAAAATCCCAATAACTGGACTGATTTATTTGAGCGCACTGAAATCCTCTCATCCTTTGAGTCTTCTTATCTGGAAGCCCTTAAGAATTCTTCGGTCTATGCACGCTTCTGTACTGAAGGAGTAAATCATCACTTTCTGAATGATGAAAACATTCCTTTTTCTTCAAATATGATGAAGGTTAAGAAGATTGATGTCTTGAGACCTGTTCTTCACAATCAAGACTACGATTACACTCCGTATTCTTCAAAACCAGTGAACGCTCTTGTTCCGCTGGAAATCATTTTCAGGCTGGGATTAGCAAAAGGGAATTCGCTTTCCAAACGACTGGGGGCCAATCCAGTGGCGTGGAAAGAAATGGGATTCGTTGGTGTTCCCCAAGAAGGAACTTTTTTGAAAAAACCTGTTCTTGATTTTTCAACCAAACTGGAAAGAGGTGATCGCTACCTGGAGACACGGGAAGCGAAACGTATCGCCGGTCTTTCCGAAACGGAATGGACTGAACTGCAGACTATCACTCACCTGATTGCACTCAATCTTTATTCTCTTCATAAATCGATCGGGCTGGAGCTTTGGGACGGCAAGATTGAAATGGCTTTTGTGGAAAACAATAAAGAGCAGCGTTCGTTCATGCTTGTCGATTCAATCGGAATTGATGAACTGAGACTTCTTATCGACGGAAAAAGTTTTTCAAAAGAATTTCTGCGCGAACACTATAAAAACAGCAACTGGTACAAAAACCTGGAAGAGGCTAAGAAAGAAGCCAATATGCGAGGGCTTGATTTCAAAAAACTTTGTGTTGAAAAATACCATTCATCTCCTGCGCCTCTTCCTCCAGAAATACTTGAGAGAGCGCTCTTTGTTTATAAAAGCTATTGCAACACTCTTTCATTGAAGCTTACAGGCACAGCTCCCTTTCCCAATGAAATGACTCTGCAAAATTATCGTGCGAGGTATTTATGAAAATTCTTATCATAGGTTCTGGAGGCAGAGAGCACGCTCTTGCTCATTGTGTAAGCAAATCGAATCTGGTTTCAAGAATTGTTGTCTGCCCTGGAAATCCGGGAATGATGTCAACATTGCCCGGCCTGGAGTGCAAGGCAATTGCCGCCACTAATGTGGAAGGCTTAGTGGAATACGCACTAGCTGAAAAATTTGACCTGACAATTGTTGGACCTGAAGCAAGCCTGTCATTGGGAATTGTCGATGTGTTTGAGAAAAATGGGCTCGCAATTGTGGGGCCAACACTAGCGGCGAGCCAGCTGGAATCGTCCAAAGCGTTTGCCAAAAACATCATGAAGAAAGCTCATGTCCCTACGGCCGCTTACGCTGAATTCTTTGAAGTGGAATCGGCCCTGCATTGGATTTCAAAATTCGAACACGAAAAAATGGTCGTGAAATGCGACGGACTCGCTCAAGGTAAAGGCGTCATTGTCTGTCAGACAAAAGATGAAGCTACAAATGCTGTTCGCGCTTTAATGCTGGACAAATTTCTTGGCGAGAATATTGATCACATTATTATAGAAGAATTTCTTGAAGGCGTTGAAGTTTCGGCGTTCGCCCTTTGTGACGGGCATACCTTTTCCTTTTTAGGCACGGCCTGCGATCACAAAAGATTACTCGACGGCGATGAAGGACCAAACACCGGTGGAATGGGAACCTATGCTCCGGCGAGATGCCTGGATCGTACAGATGAAAAATGGATTGAAGAAAAAATCTTTGCACCGATGATCGAGACGATGAAAAAAGAAGGAATTCCTTTTTCAGGAATTCTTTTTGCCGGATTGATGAAAACGCCAAATAAATCCTGGCAGGTGCTGGAATTTAATGTCCGCTTTGGAGACCCGGAAACACAGGTCTTGTTACCTCTTCTGAATGAAGATCTCGTTCCCTGGTTGATGGCGGCAGCTTCTCATTCTCTCGAATCTTTTCAGCAAAAAATCGAAAGAAAAAATACTCTACGAAAAAACAAACACGCTATTCACGTTGTGATGGCCGCCCACGGTTATCCGGGGACAGAAGGAATGAAAGTGAGAGCGGGGGATAAAATCGAGTTTACCAATTTTCGCCCGGGAGAATTTGACTCTCTTTATTTTGCCGGTGTTGAGATGAAAGATCAGACTTTTTATACCAAAGGCGGAAGAATTCTGGGATTAACCACTCTGGCCGAAGATCCGGAAACGGCGAGACTCAATGTTTATGCAAAACTTGAAGCGATTCATTTTGATGGCGCTCAATTTCGTCATGATATTGGAGCAAGAAAAGAATGAAAAAAATCAAACTTGCCATTCTCGCTTCAGGTTCAGGATCGAATGCCGAGGCCATAATGAAATGGGCGGCCGGTTCAGATCTTGCTGAAGTGGTTTGTGTCGGGAGTGATAAAAAGAAAGCGCTTGTTCATGAACGGGCAAAAAAATTTAATGTGCCAAGTTTTGCCATAATAAAAAAACTGGGTGAGGAAAAAACATCTTTTGATCGAAGATTGTTGGCGAAGCTGGAAGGTTTTCAACCTGACTGGATCATTCTTGCGGGCTATATGAAACTCCTCACTCCGCAGTTTCTGGAACATTTTCCGGAGAGAGTGATCAATATTCATCCTTCTTTGTTGCCTGCCTTTCCGGGAACAGACGGTTACGGTGACGCCTTCAAAGCAAATATCGAAATGTCCGGTTGCACCGTTCATTATGTCGATGAGGGGCTGGACACTGGAAAAATTATTGAGCAAACAAATATCCCCAGACTTTCAGGAGATACACTGGAAGATTTTAAGAAGCGCGGACTCTCGATTGAAAATGAATTCTACCCGCGAGTGATTGAAAAATTATTGAGGACCACACTATGAAAAAACTAACCCGACTTGAAATCTTTCCTAATGCGTTTCATCTGGAAGATCAGACAGTCCAGGAAGAAAATCTGAAAAAGTGGTTCAAGAAATACATGAATGTTTCTATTGATCGCATCTGGGAAATCAAAACGTTTCTGGTAGAAACAGGAAAAGAAGTTGAATCTTTTTCTACTTATGCAGAGGAAGTGTTCACCGACACTGTCATGGAAACTCTGGTGACTTCAGACGATGCCGATCAGAAAAAAGTTTATGAGTGGCTCAAACTTCGCGGCTTCAAAAATCCACAGGTGATCGATATCGGTTTTCGGCCAGGTGTCACTGATAATTCCGCCCATGCCGCACTCGAGGCCTTAAAACTGATTCCTTCTTTAAGCGCCGCTTCTATGAATGTTTCTTCCGGAACAATGTTTATTATTGAAGCAGCTGCCTTGTCGCCAGACATTCTTATGAAGCTCGCTTATGAGAAACTGGCAAATCAACTTCTCCATAAAGTTTCTATCGTGCCACTTACTGCGAGAATGACAGATTTAAAATTTCCTTCTGTGGATATCGTAGCGGCTCCATCCAAAATCATTGAGCTTCAAGTCTCAGAAAGCGAATTGATGAAAATGAAACAGGAAAATTGCTGGGCCCTGAGCACAGATGAATTAGCTCACATCAAAAGACACTACGAGGATATTGAGCGCAATCCTACTGATGTTGAAATGGAAATCATTGCGCAAAGCTGGAGTGAACACTGCAAGCATAAGATTTTTTCTTCCGAGATTACTTACCGTGAAGCTGAAAAATTACCTGCGGGTGTAAAGCGCCTTGGTGATTTAAAAATCCAGGGGATTTTTAAATCCTATATAAGAGGAGCGACGAAAAGAATTCAGGAAGAAAGAAAACTTCCGTGGCTCATTTCTGTCTTTCATGACAATGCTGGAATTGTCCGCTTCGATGATAAAGTCGATGTGTGTATTAAAGTTGAGACTCACAATTCTCCATCAGCGCTTGATCCTTACGGTGGCTCACTCACGGGAATTTTGGGCGTAAACCGCGATATCTATGGCGTGGGTCTTGGAGCTAAGCCGATTGCCAATACAAATGTTTTTTGTCTCGCTGAAAATGATTATTTCAAAGAAAATCAGATCGATCTTCCTCTGCTGTTAAAAAATCCTGATCGCATCAAAGAGGGTGTACATCTCGGAGTTCAGGACGGTGGAAATAAAAGTGGTATTCCCACAGTCAACGGCGCTTTTGTTTTTGACAGAGATTATGTCGGCAAACCTCTTGTTTACTGCGGAACCATCGGAGTCATGCCTCAAAGAGAAAACGATGCTCCGACATGCGATAAGGGACAAAGAACCGGCGATCTCATCGTGATGGCCGGAGGACGAATCGGAAAAGACGGCATTCACGGCGCCACTTTCAGTTCCATGGAACTGGTTGACGGAGTTCCTTCTTCAGTTGTTCAAATTGGAGATCCGATAACGCAAAAACGACTTGGCGATTTTTTGATTGAAGCAAGAAAGCGCGCACTCTTTAACAGCGTGACTGATAACGGCGCAGGAGGACTTAGTTCTTCCATTGGAGAAATGGCACAGAAGACTAACGGAGCTGTTGTTCACCTGGATAAAGCGCTGGTGAAGTACCCCGGCCTTTCTCCCTATGAACTGATGGTGAGTGAATCACAGGAGCGCATGACTTTTTCCGTGGAAAAAGAAAAAGTAGAAGCTTTTATGAAGCTGGCAAAAGAAAGAGGAGTGGAAGCTTCTGTTGTAGGTGAATTTACAGATAGCGGATTTCTGCATGTTCGCTATAACAACGAAGTTGTGGCCAATCTCTCCATGCACTTTCTTCACGAATCATTGATCCCGATGAAACTTTCAGCGAGCTTTGATCCAACGAAAGCCGCTGCTCACTGGATAAAAAAATCCGTTCCTAAATTTAAATTGCCAGGAGCAAATTACGAAGAAATTCTTTTTACACTTCTGCGCTCGCCGAATGTCAGAAGTCATGAGCATCTCGTTCGCCGCTACGATCACGAAGTGAAAGGTGCGACCATTGTAAAACCTTACACAGGGACTCCTGAAGTCGGGTTCTCAGCTCCGACTGATGCCGGTGTCGTCTGGATGAAACCTCACGGTGGAAACGCCGACAATGCTCTGGCGATTTCGTGTGGAATTAATCCCAAAATTTCAACATATGATTCTTATGCAATGGCCGTTTACGCTGTCGACGAAGCTGTGAGAAATGCCGTGTGTACAGGCGCCAATCCTGATGAAATGGTTCTGGTAGACAACTACTGCTGGCCGGATCCGATCCCTTCGGGAAAAAATCCAGATGCGGAATTAAAACTTTCACACCTTGTCCGTTCTTCGGCCGCCTTGTATGACATCAGCGTGGATTACGGAATGCCTTTTGTCAGCGGCAAAGACAGCATGAAAAATGATTTCATCGGAAAAACAAATAATGATGAAACAGTGAAAATCAGTGTTCCACCCACACTGTTGGTGACTGCGATGGGACGAGTGCCGACTCTTCACTGTGTGACGACGTCTGAAGTTAAAAAGGCCGGCGACAAACTTTACCTGATCGGGCCTGATTTAAGAGAATACAAATCTGCTTTTGAAGTAGAGTTACAGTTTGATTATGAGGTCTCTTATCCGCTACCAGATCTTGATGCCAAAAAACAGCTGGATGTTTACCGCAAAGTTCATCAGGCGATGAAAGAAAAACTTATCACCAGCGCTCACGATATATCTGACGGCGGACTTCTTGTTGCTCTGGCCGAAAAAATCATGGGCACTCAGCTCGGCTGCAAACTTCTGGTTCAGGATATACCTGCCAATGAACGTTTTGGTTTTTATTTTAATGAAGGACCAGGTCGTCTGATTGTGAGCGTAGCTGCCAATGCCGCTGATAAATTTGAAAAGTTGTTTGAGGGATCCGAGATAAGAGCTCTGGGTGAAGTCACAGAGACTGGCACAATCATTTCAGAAGATTTTGCAATTATTGGTTCTGAGTGTCTGAAAAACTATAAATACCTGGCGGGTAAAAACATATGAAAAAAACAGTAAACGTTTTGGTTCTCACCGGTGATGGGATTAACTGCGAAGAAGAAACAGCGCTGGCCTTTAAAGAAGAGGGAGCCGTTCCAAAAATCGTCCACATCGCTGAACTCATTGCTCAGCCGGGCATGCTTCATGATGTTCAGATTCTCGCTTTGCCGGGCGGATTTTCTTTTGGCGATGAACTAGGTTCGGGGCAAATCCTCGCTTTGAAACTTCGCCACGCGCTTGGATCTGAACTGAAAAAATTTGTAGATTCGGGAAAACTTGTCATCGGTATTTGCAATGGATTTCAGGCCCTCGTCAGGCTCGGACTTTTGCCAAGGCCATTTCAGGAAAGAACGATGTCACTGACTCACAATCGTCAGGGACATTTTCTGGACAAATGGGTTGGGTTAGAAGTTCCACGCTCTGCTTGCTTGTGGACGAAAGCTTTGCAGGAAAAAACAATTCAACTTCCCATTCGTCACGGCGAAGGGAAAATTGTTTTTGCAGGTGACGAATCTTTTCAGCAGCTCTATTACGAAACCCTGCAGGCAAACGGACAAATCGCTCTTCGCTACACTGAAGATGTGAATGGTTCATTTGGACAAATTGCAGGAGTCTGTGATCCGGAAGGAAAAATTTTCGGATTAATGCCTCACCCTGAAGCGGCCACCAGCAATTGGTTAATGCCGGCGGGATTACAAAAGAATGAAGGCAAAGGACTTGCTTCTTTGATTTTTAAAAGCGGAATTGAATATTGTGAAAAACACTTATAAGCGGAGAAAACATGCACACACACATGCAACCAATTAAAAGGGCCCTCATCAGTGTAACGGACAAGTCGCAACTGGGAGAACTTGTTCAGATGCTCCATTCTCATAAAGTAGAATTGATTTCTACGGGCGGAACAAAGAAGTTCATTGAAGATCTGGGATTACCGGTCACAGGGATTGAAAAAGTTACCGGAAACCCGGAAGCATTCGGTGGAAGAATGAAGTCGATCAGTTTTCCTGTGTCGAGTGCACTGCTTTTCAGACGCCATCATGAACAGGATCTCGGTGAGGCGAGAGAATTAAACATAGAACCGATTGATATGGTCGTTTGTAATCTTTATCCTTTCGATCAATACGCTGGAAAAAATGCTGAAGAAGATGTTCTCATTGAAAATATCGATATTGGCGGCCCACTGATGTTGCGTGCGTCTGCCAAAAATTATGAATCGGTGACTGTTCTTTCCGGCATTCAGGATTATGAAAAGTTCATGTCTGCCTTCAAGGAAAATAAAGGTGCTATTGATTTTAAAATGCGCCGTGATCTGGCCATAAAAACTTTTACCAGAGTGGCGGAATACGATTGTCTGATTGCTCAGGAATTGAATGAGCGATTCAATGAAGATTTCTCGCAGGGGGATCTCCCATTCTTAAGTGTGGCTCCCAAAGAGTCACTTCGCTATGGAGAAAACCCTCATCAGTGGGCCAAGGTTTTCAAGTTTAAAAATACAGATGCGAAAACGACGCTGGTTGATTCAGAAGTGTTGCAGGGAAAAGAATTGTCTTACAACAACTGGATGGACGCTGATGCAGCCTGGAGAGTGATGAGCGATACGGCCAGTATGTTTCCGTCAAAAAAGATTGTGTCTATTATCAAGCATGCTAATCCTTGCGGGCTCGCGGTTTCCGAAAATTTGTTCGCCTCTTTACAAGAAGCATGGAATGGCGATTCCGTTTCAAGCTTTGGCGGTATTATTGCTTTTTCCGATACAGTTGAAAAAGACATTGCAGAGTTTTTAAATGAGCGCTTCATTGAAGTTGTGATTGCCCCTTCATTCACCGAAGAAGCGTTGAAAGTTTTCGCAAAGAAGAAAAATGTCAGGCTGCTGAAAACTCCTATTCGCGAAAAAAATCAGAATGAATTTATTGTAAAAAGTATTTCCGGCGGACTTCTTATGCAAAATGAAGATGAATGCCGTGAAAAAGAAGATCTGAAATGTGTGACGAAAACTCCAATGACCAAAGAAGCTCTTGAGCTTGCTGATTTCGGAATTATTGCCTGCAAACATTTAAAGAGCAACGGCATTGCTCTCGTCTATAAAACACCGGAAGGAAGATTGACTCTTGCAGGCGCTGGGATGGGGCAACCCAACAGACTCGATTCTCTCCGATTGCTGGCAAAAGTTCGCGCCGATCAAAAAAATCTTCCACTTGAGGAAATGGTTCTCATCTCTGATGCCTTCTTTCCGTTTGCTGACTCAGTAGAAGTTTGCAACGAAGTGGGGATTAAGTCCATTATTCAGCCTGGTGGAAGTATTCGCGATGATGAAGTCATTGAAGCTTGCAATAAATATGGAATCGCAATGATGACAACTGGAAAGAGACACTTTCGTCATTAAGGAAATTTTATGGGATTAAATTATAAAGACAGCGGCGTTGATATTGAAAAAGGTGATCTGTTCGTTGAACGAATCAGCAAGATGGTCAAGTCTACTTATAACAAGCAGGTCGTTTCCGGAGTAGGAGGCTTTTGTGCCTTATACGCTATGGACGACAACAGATACCTCGCTTCATCGACTGATGGGGTGGGAACGAAAATCAAGCTCGCGATTGAACTTGGAGCTCACGATACCATCGGCATCGATCTGGTCGCTATGTGCGTGAACGACCTGATCTGTTCAGGGGCCCGCCCGATGTTCTTTCTCGATTACTTTGCATCGAGCTCCCTTGATCTTGAAGTCAGTGAAGCTGTCATCAAAGGGATCGTAGATGGCTGTCATCAATCTCAGATGGCCTTGATTGGCGGAGAGACGGCAGAAGTGCCTGGCATGTATCAAAAAGGCGATTACGATCTGGCAGGCTTTTCAGTCGGTGAAGTTTTCAAAAAAGATCTGATTGATGGAACGAAATTAAAAGAAGGCGATACATTGATGGCCATTGCGAGTTCAGGTTTTCATTCCAACGGCTATTCGCTCGTCAGAAAAATTCTTGAAACGAAAAAGGCGGATCTAGATTTGAAACGCGCCTGCCTGACACCGACAAAAATTTACGTTCGCTCAATCATGAATCTTCTTTCTCAGCATCCTGAAAAAATAAAAGGCATCGCCAATATCACGGGATCTGGTTTTTTAAATATTCCACGAATCAGCGAGCAGTTTGATTATCATATTCACACTACGGCCGTGCTACCTCATCACATGAAAGACGTCTGTCAGATGAGCGGGCTGGATGAAGTTGAGCTTCATCGCACTTTTAATATGGGAGTGGGAATGGTGATAGCGACCGATGATCCTGAAACCATCGGCCGCGAGCTTGAACTTTGTGGCGAAAAAACTTTCGTTATTGGAAGTGTTGAGAAGGGAAGTGGGAAGATTTATTTAAAAGGAAAAGAACTTTAATTACCGGCCCTGAACATTTCCATTGCCTCCAGCAAGTTTTGGCTGTTTTGATCCTGCAATACTCATGGTGGAAAAGGAAAGGCAGATGAGCAGCAATGAGATAAAAGTCGCTGCGTTCAGTTTGCTTTTTTTAGGAGTAAGAAAAATATTTCTTTCTGCCTTAGTTGATTTTTGTGTTCTGTAGTTCTGTGAAAAGTGAAATTGACCGTACATTGATTGACCCCTTTTGTTTTGATGAGTCTAACCAAAGCAAGGGGCTTGCCAGTTTTTTTTAGTTATTAATTCATGACTTATATGTGCGCCTGAAAAGAAAGCGTTTCGAAACGGAAACGATGTGTTCTTTAAAAAGAATTTTTAATGGAAGAAATTTTTAGGAGTATCGGATGCAACCGGGACCTGGAAGACAAAAGAAGTGTTAGAGGCTTCATCGTCGAGCCACAGGCGACCGCGATGTTCTTCAATAATACCGGAAGAAATAGAAAGTCCGAGACCGGTTCCCTGATCGACCGGTTTCGTTGTGAAAAATGGCTGCATCATCTTCACTGCAATTTCAGGCTCAATTCCTTTTCCTGAATCCGTTAAGCGAATTTCCAACATATTGTTTTTCACGGTGGCTTCCACCGCAATCCATTTTTGATCCAGATCGCGAATAGCATCTGCCGCATTGTTGATGAGATTCAGGAAAACCTGAGAAATCTCTACGCTTCGACATTCAATTTCAATATCAGGCATTGAAACGATGTACAGAGTGATGTTGCTGTTTTTGAGTTTTTCCTGGCAAAGAACAAGTGTCTCATTGAAGATTTGAGAAATCGGCACAATCTTCATTTGTTCTTTTTCTGAATTGCCGGAAAAAGTGCGAAGGCCTTTGACGATTCTGTTAATACGCTCACTCATTGTCGTAATTTTTTGCAAGCGCTCAGCAACGTCCTCTTGTGAGTATCGTTTTGAGTAAATACCATTTTCCAGAATTTTTGATGTGGCCATTATAACAGTCAAAGGGTTGTTGATTTCATGGGCAACACCCGCCGACATTTCACCGAGAGCGGCCATTCTGGCAGCGTGAACAACCTGTTGAGTCTTTTCTTTTACTTTGTTTTCGAGTTCCTGATTGAGCTTGTAGAGCTCTTCGTTTTTAATTTTTACTTCGTGAAAGAGGTCATTCAAACTGCGGCGTGCGTTTTCGAGATCTAAACCGAGTTCATCAATCGGATCCCCGTGACTCCAGAGAAATGGTTCGTCGAGGATCTGCATGTCTAATTTATTCGCTTGTTTTGAAAGGCGATTAATTCTTTTAATAAGCCCGAGATTGAGAAAGGCAAGAACTGTGAGAAGTGTCACAATGAGCTGAATCAAACGTGTGAAGAAGAATTTTATCAGTAGAGTATGGAGTGTTTGGTACACATTTTTAACAGTGTAAAAAATCTGAACCTGGCCAATGACCTGTGAGTCATGTGAAATAGTTTCTTGAATATAAAATATCTGAGAATTCGATTTTTCTTTTTTCTTTGGATAATCCGCCGAATAGAAAACTCTATTGTTGGCATCGATCACTTTAATCTTTGTGATTTCATCATCAGTGAAACTTGAATGAACAATAGAACTGATTGTCGGTTCAGCATAGTCCCAAAGCGGGCGGCTCAAACTCTGCGATAACAATTTTGTTGTCTCGGCCATGTGAGCGTGAGTCTTGTGGAGCAAGTTTTTTTCAAGTGTACGGTATTCTACCAATCCCATAACAAATGCCGGGATGAGAATCCCGATGAGGATGATGACTCCTACGCGCAAATAAATATTTTTTTTAAATGTGCTGAAGTTCATTCTCTACCATTGTTTTGTATTCAGAGCTTTCTCTGACACTCGATATTGCTTTCCAGATCTTTTTTGAAAGGTCCGGATTTTGTTTGAAAAATTTTTGAGTAAACAGAAGGTACTGATCCGCAATTTTAAAAGGTGGTTCCTGGCGGACAATTTTTTTGCCGAGTTCAGGATGAAGATTTAAAACGCGGATGGCTTCATGGTCCTGTAGAACGGCGACGCTGATGATACCACGGTCCAATTCTTTAATGACATCAATGGCCCCAGTGAAACTTGAGTGTAGAGTGTAGCCTAGCTTTTGCAGATCATTGCCAACTGAGTATCCGAGTTGCACTCCAACATGATTATCGCCTAAGTTTTCAAGTTTTCCGTTCTTAAGTTTAATTGGACTTTCTTTTCTTGTGTAAATGTAAAAGCGATCAGTGTGCATTCTGTAATCAGGCTCAATGATATTTTCATCGCTGAAAGGATAAACTCCCCAGCTTGCCCGTTCATCGTTGTATGAAGCGGAAATAATGCCTTCGAAATTGCCGTTCTTTGCTTCGATCTGACAACGCTTCCAGGGAAGCCTTACCATTGTGAATTTTAGAGACAATTTTTTTTCGACGAGGTGAAGTTCATTAATGGCCACGCCTTTGTCGTCTCCGGTGATCCACGGAAAAACAACGACGTCTTCGTAACATAAACGGATTTCAGGCAAGGCCGCGCTTGCTGATGAAAGAAAAAAAGCTGTAAGGAACAATGCTGCTGCCTTCATGAATTTCCGTAAAAAGTTGATTAAATCATTTTTATCAATTCACCGGAAAGAGTCAATTTAAGCCTAGATTAAGAGTAGAAATTATAGTCCTTAAGACGACCTTAAGATCAGATATCCTGCCTGCGTACAGACCAGATAAACCCGTCAAACCAGAAGTGAAGAAGCGAGGTCAGAAGCCAGAACGCCGCGAGGTATTCCCATTGGGCAGTCATTTGTCTGAGACCTGCCAGGACAAACATGAACGGAATGATGACCAAAAAATAAATGAGATACACGCCGTTGTAGGATTTTTGCTTAAGGCCCGTGAGGCTGGCCAGGTTGGATCTTTCACTGATCATCACAATGAAAACATATTGAATGGCATGATAAATATTCCCAAAGAAAATGCCATCTGCAACAGTGAAAAGGCTGGCAGTTGCGATAGTGGAGAGTCCTGTTGTCGCAAAGAGGGCCATCTTTGCTTTTGAAACTTTATAACCTGATTTTGAAAGCTGGTAGTAAGAATAAAAATACCAGAGAGAGTAAAGAACACCGAAGAGTATCAATGGCCATCTGGCCGCTTCAATAACGCCGCCGAATCGGGCAGCATTGATTGTACTTATCTCCAGAAAATTTGCCATTTCACCCGGGGATTCACCTTTGGGAAGATAAGTTAAAAGAACAAGCGCGGGAAGAAAGCCGATGATAAAACAAAAGATCATGTCTCTTTTTCTTCCAATGGCCGCGGGATTTCCCGCCCTCGTATCGTAAATGCGACCGAAGCCAAAAGTCTGCATCAGAGAATGCCATTCATCCCAATAAAGCCCAATGGCACTCATAATCCCAAAGACAATCGGCGAAACCCACATTCCCGCCAAGGCGAGGAGTGGAATAAGCGTGAAACGATATTTGTAACGTTTGAAAACGGTCATGTTCATGTGGCTTCGGGTGAAAACCAATAAAACGTGCATGTGGGTGAGCATCGTGGCCGCAATGGCGAACCAGTAGGGAGTTTCTTTTCCGTATAAAAAAGCCCCGTTTTTTGCCCGAGGCTCGCAGATAAGAGCGACTATAAGAAATGAAATAACCGGCATGAAAATAATGAAAAGGAGATCCGTTGCTTTTGTGTTCATGTACCAGGGTTTGGTACTGATCTCGGATTGATCCATTATAAAACCCGCTTAAAAATATGATCTACCGATTTCAAATAAATTTCTTTCAAACCTTCGGCCGAGACTTGCGGAAGCTTACTATCTATGTTTCGTTTTTTTAATTCATTCTGAATGAACTCTCTGAATTTAGCAGGCTCAGACTTGGCCTCTTTATCAAAACTTGCAGCTTGAATAATGGCGTATAAATCTTCTCTGGTGAGTGAATCACAATGAGAAATGAGATAGTGCAGGTAAAAGCTCGAGAGATAATGAGTATGAGCGAGAACTTTTCCTTCTATGATTTCCTGATCAATTTCGAGCATGTTGATTGTTGTTGTAAAACGATCGAGAGCATAAACGAGAATGCCGAAGTGATCTGGAAGATAAAGTCTCTCTGCACTCGAATGAGAAATGTCTCTTTCGTGCCAGAGAATGCAGTTTTCAAGGGCCAGAGTCAGGTGAGAACGAAGAAAACGTGAAAGTCCAGTGAGGTTTTCAGAAGAGATCGGATTCTTCTTGTGAGGCATTGTGCTCGAACCTTTCTGGCCTTTGCGGAATCCTTCAGCAACTTCCCGGACATCTGAATGATGAAGATGTCTGATTTCTACAGCAAGTCTCTCAATGGCATTGGCCACTAAAGAAGTGATAGCGATCAATTTTGCCAGGCGGTCGCGCGGAATAATTTGTGTTGAGACATCTTCTACTTTGACTCCCAATTTTTTAGCCACACTTTCTTCAATGTCGGGAGTAAGAATCGTGTAGTTTCCAACGGCTCCTGAAAGCTGAATTGTCAGATCATTTTTCATGAATTCTTCGAGATCAGCTCGTCTTCTTTTAAATTCAGCATAATGACCAAGAAGTTTTTGGCCGAAGCTCATCGGTTCTGCATACATTCCGTGCGAGCGGCCTAGAGTCATCACCATTTTTGTTTCGAGAGCGCGGGATTTGAGCGCTTCGAGAAACTGGTCGTAAGATTTCATCACAACTTCCAGAGAAGCCTTCAGCTGCAAAGTGAGTGCACTGTCGATGACGTCTGAAGAAGTCACACCATAATGAAAATATTTGCCAATATCAGCTGGAAATTGCTCCGTGATGGATGTGCAAAAAGCGATGACATCGTGTCTGGTCGTCAGTTCAATTTCATCAATTCTTTTCGGATTAATGACGGCCTTTGTTTCGATTGCTTCAGCCGTTCCTTTTGGGACAATATTTTTTTCTTCAAGGGCCCGAAGGAGTTCAATTTCAATTCTTAGAAACGTGCGGTATTTATTCTCATCGCTCCAGATAGGAGTAATCTCACGTGCTTCATAACGAGGAATCATTGTCGCCACCCTTGCCCTAAAAAATGTTAAAGAAAAAACTAAAGGTAAAAGCTCAGATCAAATCCGATCGTAACATAGCTCATCGTGAGCGATCGCGCAGAGCTGGTCTCTGTATCCACATCTTGAGCGCGTTTGACTACGGCCAGGTTGTATAAAAGCTGCGGCCCCATGCTAACATAATCGCTGAACTTTTTAAAAAGAGAAAATTTGGCAATCATGCCGGGACCGGTAAAACTTTTGTTGCTGATTTTTTCTTTATAGATATTGTAAGTAAGATCTGCAGAGATCACTTCATACATTCCATCAAAAGGAAGAAGTGTTTGCGAGTAGCGACTTTCTCTTGCGATTCCAAGTCCAAAAGTCGTTAACATGCTTTTTGAACCATACAAGTCAGCATCTGAAGTTGTCGTTGCAGCAAAGTTATTAGCAGTCATTTTATTGAAAGCGCCGTTGGTAATGATGAATGAGGCATCAAACCAATAGTCTTCCATCTTTTTAGCGTAGGAAAAATTAAAATTGATCACATCAGACGCATTCGTCATGCTGGGATTTAGACCCGCTATGAATGAAAAGCGGTTTTCCAGAGTCGGGGAGAATTTAGAATCTTCACGCAAAACAAGTTCTTCAACAGCGAAAGCAGATTGCGAACAAAAAAGAGTCAGAAAAAGAATTTTTACAAACTTGTTTTTCATATTATTTTCCTTTTACTCTAGTTGCGAGCTGTTCGAAGTTTTCGCCCGGAAAATCTTCCAGACCTGCGAGTTTCGCCAGTGTCAATTTCTCTTTTAAATGATTGAGTCTGGTTTGCTCAAAAAGAATTCTGGTTTCAGTCAACTCCACCAATGCCAGGTGAAAGTCGTTATATTTTGTTTTTCCACCAAGATAATTTTCAAGAATTGTATCAAATGATTTTTGTAAACTTGGCAGACGGGCTTCAAGAATCAATAGCTGGTTCTGGTAAGATAAAATATTCTGATAAGTCTGTCTCACATAAGAATTCGTGAAGTGACGGTTCTTATCGAGTTCTTTAAAAGCGATTTCTTTTCCCATACGGCTGATGGCCAGTTTATTGGAATTGAAAAGACCGTCTTCTCCTGTGAGCGCCCAGGTTGCATTGACGCTGGCAACGAGTTCAACATTTCCTGAACCACCGTATGTTTCATAAACAGTTCTGTTGGTCGTAGGTCCGAAACGTTTATTGTACGCGCCCAGGTTCACAGAAAATTTTGGGAGCGGCATGTTTTCTTTCAAGGCCACATCGTATTCGCGTTCGGCCACGTCCAGCGTGGTTTTACTGTTGAGAAGTGTCGGGTTTCTTTGAATCGCAAGATTGAGTGTATCTTCCAGCGAAATTTTAATTCTTCTGTAATCCATGATTTCATTCAGAACGTAACGAGTGCCGACTTCATCAGCAATCAGAAAGGCCATGTTTTCATCAGCTATATCAGATTGAATTTTAGAATCATGGTAATCGTTCTGCGCTTTAAGATATTCGCTGCGCGCTTGATAATAGTCCTGCTTGGAAGTTTTTCCGATTGTAATTTTTTCTTTGTTTAAACGGTAAACGAAGGAAGCCTGGCGCAACTGATCCTGACGGATTTTTTCAATAGACTTCATAGTCATTAAAGAAAAATAACTGCCGATAAGATCCAGTTTTAATTCTCTTTTGGATTCGTCGAAGACTTGCTTGTTTCTTTCGTAAACTGTTTTTGTATTGAGATAAAGCGCATAATCTTTTCCCCAGTTAAAAACTGTGTAATCACCAAGGGAAAGTCCCAACGTTCCGGTCGGTGTCGTTGCTGTTTCTGTGGTCGGAGTGCGCGAGCTGCGATGAAGTGTCGAGATTCTTTGAGGTGTGGTCGTCAGATTGATTTTTAATTCTGGCATCCAGAAAGCACTCTTTGCTCCCTGCCACTGAATTTCATTTACTTCATTTCTTTGCGAGCGAATATTCTGCTCGTAATTTTTTCTCAATCCTTGTTCAATAACATCATTGAGAGCGAGATTTTTAAAAACTTCTTTAAGTTTGAATTTATCAGCTTCCTGGATATAAATTTCGGATTCTGAAACCTGTTTAGCCTTTATTTTTTCTTCCGGTTTCTTTTTTGGTTTGAGCAATTCTTCTTCACTCAAAACCGGAGATTTCTCTTTTGGTTTCTCTGCTGGTTTTGTTTCAACGGGTGTTTCCTCAACTGCGTCTTCTGCAGCTGCTTCCTGAGTCGGAATGACTTCCGTTTTGGGAGAGCTGACTTCAACTGGAGACGCTTCTTCTGCCGGAGGCAGAGTCTGAGGTCCATCGCTTAGTTCTGGCTGATCCGTTGTTTCTTTGTCTTGAGAAAATGCTGGCGCCGCTCTTAAAGTAGTAGAGAGTGCTGCCATGAGGAGCAAAAGTTGAATCTTATTTTTCATAGTAAAATGATAGAGAAACGATTTTGCTCTGAAAAGAAAATTTATTAATTAAAGGACATTCTTAAAGAACATTTCTAAAGCGCAATTCCGGGACAACCCTTGCGGACAATGTTTTCTTCCTGGTACTGAATTTGCGTTTGAGTGAGGATAAGTTCGTGCTGAAGATGACCCAGATTGGTTTCAAGTTTTCTTTTGACAGTGACTTTATTTTCGGGGGTGATGGACTGAAGATGTTTATTTCTTTCGATGAGAGCGAGGATTCTTTGCTTGTTGGCGATCTTTTCGGCCCGCTTTTCAGTGAGCAGTTCACACCGTCGCGAGATGCTGGGATCAGTAATGACTGTGCGCTTATAATCTTCTGAGTGAGCATTTTGTGCAAATCCCAGCGATAATGCGGCTATTCCGACTAAAAAACTCAGGCTTTTTAGGCAAATTCTTTGGGCCATTCCTCTTTGTCTCCTCTATAATAACAAGATCATTGTACCATGCATTTTATCACCTTTATGGAGACCTTTAAAGTGAGCAAAAAAAGAGTCCTCATTTTAATTCCCGCTCGTTTTGATTCAACACGTTTTCCTGGAAAACCACTGGCCACTATCCTCGGAATTTCAATGATCCAGAGAGTGCTCACCAATTGTTCGCAGGCGCATGCTGTCGGTTATGAGTTTGAAGCTTACGTCGTGACTGATAATCAAAAAGTCGAAGACCATGTCAAAACTTTTTCACCGAATGTTGTTCGTGTCGATGACGATGTTATTTCGGGAACACTCAGAATTGAACTTGCTTATAAAAGATATTTTCAGGATAAAAATTTTGACCTCGTCATCAACGTTCAAGGAGATGAACCGCTTCTTGAATCAGACGATCTCGTCCGGCTTGCGCAATTTCATCTGGAGAGTCCTTTCGATATCGCCACGCTTGTCAAAAAGCAGTGGGGACTTGAAGGAGATTTTCTCGACCCGAATAAAGTAAAAGTCGCGATGAGCGAAGAAACGGGAAAGGCTTTTTATTTTTCCCGCGCTTCCATTCCCTATAAAAGAGACGCGGCTCCAGATCCCTCGGGCGATTATTGGTTTCTTCATATCGGAGTTTATTCTTACAGACCAAAGGCGTTGCTTGCCTTCGCTCACCACAAAGAAACCCGTCTTGAAAACAAAGAAAAGCTCGAACAGCTTCGCGCTCTTGAAATCGGTTTATCTATCGGAGCAAGAGAAACAGAATCCGTCGTTATCGGCGTCGACGTTCCACATGACATAAAAAGAGTAGAAGAGGTATTAAATGGCAAATCATAACGAACCTAATAAAAAGCCGAAAAAATTTATTTTCATCACTGGTGGTGTCGCAAGTTCACTCGGAAAAGGTCTGGCGGCCGCAAGTATCGCCAGTCTGCTGGAAAGAAGAGGAATCAAAGTATCGATGCTCAAGATGGATCCTTATATCAACGTCGATCCCGGAACCATGAGTCCCACTCAACACGGCGAAGTTTTCGTCACAGACGATGGCGCTGAAACAGATCTGGACCTTGGCCACTATGAGCGATTCACTTCTCTAACATTAAAACGTGAAAGCAATTTCACAACGGGCCAGGTTTATTTAAAAGTTATCGAGAATGAGCGCGCTGGTATTTATCTGGGGAAGACAGTTCAGGTCGTTCCACATATTACCAATGAAATAAAAAGAAGAATTCATAAGGCCAGTGAGAATGCTGATCTTCTCATCGGAGAAATCGGCGGAACTGTGGGCGATATTGAATCGTTGCCGTTCATCGAATCAATCAGACAACTTGCACTGGATGAAGGCGCAAGCAATGTTCTCTTTATTCATCTCGTGCTTCTTCCTTACATTGCAGCGGCCGGAGAGTTGAAATCAAAACCTGCCCAGCACTCAGTAAAAGAACTGATGAGCCAGGGACTTTCACCGCAAATTATCATCTGCAGATCTGATAGAGAAGTGGATGAAGATACTCTTGAAAAGATCTCGCGTTTTTGCAACGTCAGTCGAAAAAATGTTTTTCAATCGATCGATCAGGATACTATTTATAAAGTTCCGCTCGAATTCCACAAGCAAGGTCTTGATGAAAGAATTGCGGAGCACTTGGGCATCTGGGTTCCTGAACCTCGAATCAATGATCTCGAAAAAGTGGTCTACAACTTCACTCATCCACTTCGCGAAGTGAAAATCGGCATCGTGGGAAAATACACAGACCTGATTGAATCCTATAAATCTCTTGATGAAGCTCTCAATCACGGGGCGATTGCCAATCAATTAAAGTTCAGACCCATTTATATTGATTCGGAACAACTGGAAAAAGGCGCCGATCCGAAAGATATTTTTAACGGTGTCCAAGGGATTCTTGTCCCGGGCGGTTTCGGTTCGAGAGGAACAGAAGGAAAAATTAAGGCGATTGAATACGCACGCAAAAATAAAATTCCATTTTTCGGAATCTGTCTTGGGCTTCAGCTTTCAGTTATTGAATTTGCCCGTAACGTAGCAGGCATTACTGAAGCGACTTCTGAAGAATTCGAAAAAGGCGGCGCTCATTTAATTCACTATATGGAAGGTCAGTCTGCGACCGGAGCAAAAGGCGGCAATATGCGTCTGGGGTCTTATGACTGTGCGCTGGCAGAAGGTTCTCTCGCCAGAAAAGTGTATGGTTCAGAAACGATCCAGGAGCGCCACCGCCATCGCCTTGAAGTGAACAATATGTATCTTGATAAATTAACCAAAGCGGGACTAAAAGTTTCGGGATTCAATAAAGAATTGAATCTGGTTGAAGTGATTGAATTGAGCGATCATCCTTTCTTCATCGCTTGCCAGTACCATCCGGAATTTAAATCGAAACCATTTTCTCCGCACCCGATCTTCAAGGCCTTTATTGAGCAAGCAGATCAAAACAGATAAGGAAAATTATTATGACAAAACCAAAATTGGATTTTTATATCGGCTCTTGTGTTCTCGAAAGTGAACAGCTTGCGCTTACTATTGCTGAAAGACTGGTGAAAGATCTTGAACCTTTCAAGGATAAAATCACGCTTACTTACAAAGGAAGTTTTGATAAGGCGAACCGCACTTCAATTAACTCTTACCGTGGACCTGGCATTGATGAAGGTATGCGTATTCTTTCTAAAGTGAAAGAGACGTTTGGTCTTCCGGTGCTGACTGATTTCCATGAAGCGGGACAGGCAATGAAGCTTGCGACTGTTGTCGATGTTCTTCAGGTGCCGGCGTTTCTTTGCCGTCAGACAGATATGATTGCTGCCGGAGCTGAAGCGTGTGCTAAATACGGGCGTATTTTAAAAGTGAAGAAAGGACAATTTCTTTCTCCGGAAGAAACAAAAAACATCGTAGATAAAGCGACAACTTTCCTTCCAAAATCGCAAATCATGCTGACAGAAAGAGGATCAAGTTTTGGCTATAACAATCTCGTTGTTGATATGGCGTCTTTCCAGATTATGAAAAGCTTTGGCGTAAAAGCAGTTCACGATGCCACTCACTGTGTTCAAAGACCAGGAGGACTGGGAACAGCGACTGGCGGGAAACGTGAGCAGATTTTAGTTCTCGCAAAAGCAGCTGTGGCCGCAGGAGCAGACGGTGTTTTTATGGAATGCCATCCAAACCCGGATAAGGCTCTTTCGGATGCGTCGACCAGTCTTCCGCTTGATTCAATCAAGGGAATTGTTGAGCAGCTTTTGAAAATTTACGAGGTAGTGTAATGGCAAAGCCAATGTACGAAAAAGTCAGGCTGAAAGAAACAGCAGAGCAATTTAAAGACAAGCTCTCAAAGATTAAAGTCTGCATCTTTGATATTGATGGAGTTCTCACTAATGGTGGAATTGCCTGGTGGGGAGAAGAAATCGGATTCAACCGCACTTGTCACATTCATGATGGCTATGGTTTTAAAATTCTGCGAGACGCAGGAATCAAAGTTGGCATTATTTCCGGAGGAGACAGTAAAGGGCTTCGCAAACGTTTTGTTGAAACGCTGAAACTGGATTTTGTTTTTCTCGGAAATGAAGACAAGAGAGAAGCTTATAAAGAAGTTCTCGCTTTGGGATTTAAAGACGAAGAAATTCTTTTTATGGGCGATGAATTTATCGACGTTCCTCTGTTGAAGAGAGTTGGATTTTCTGCCACGGTACCGAATGCGAGTTATGAAATACAGGAAATTTGTGATTACATCACACACCGTGAAGCAGGGGACGCCTGTGCCCGCGAGGTGATGGATATTCTTCGTTATGCTCAGAATTTACCTGTGAAGGTTCTGGAGTTTTAGGATGAGCAAGACACCTGATCAAGCAATGGGCGAGAAAATGTGGAAACTGAAAATGGTGATGGACGAGACCGTCGAGTTTCCAACTGAATACCTTTTCAAATTTATCGTTCCTGTCGCTAATGTTCACGAACTACTTTTTATTCTTCAGGGCATGGATATTGATGAACGCGCTTCGAGCGGCGGGAAATATATCAGTGTTTCTGCTAAGAAAACTTTTCAAACAAGTGATGAAATCATTTTAGTTTATAAACGCGTTTCGGTGATAAAAGGAATTATCTCCCTATGAACAGCATGATCAAGAAAAGAAAAATTGCCCTTGTTATTGGCGCCGGCGCTTTCGGGACGGCCATCGCACAAGTTCTCGCGGCAAACTTTGAAAAAGTTATCCTCAAAGTTCGCTCCGAAGATATTTATCTCGCCATTAAAAAAGGGGAGAACTCCGTTTATCTTCCCGGCCTGAAAATCGCACCTAATATCGATGCAGCTCTTTCGTGGGATGAAGTCGATTTGCACAACACTCATGATATTGAGCTTATCGTTTCTGCTCTTCCAACCAATGGAATTGCAGAATACTTTAAAGATAATTTTGACCGCTTCCTTGGTTATTTTGTTCGTGGCGTTCCTTTGCTTTCTCTTTCAAAAGGGATTGATCCTGAAACGTTAGAACTTTCTGATGATCTCTTTTACGACAATTACCCTCACTTTAAAGATTTGTTTTGTTTTTTATCAGGACCATCTTTTGCTCACGAAATCATGCAGGAGCAGATTACACTTGTTACCATCGCTGGACGTTCCAAAAAAGTTCTCGAGAGTGTTATCGACATGGTCAATACGCCTTACTTTAAAGCTCTCGCAAGTTATGATGTGAAAGGTGTGTTACTCGGTGGGGCGTTGAAAAATATTCTTGCGATTGCCGGTGGAGTTATCGAGGGACTTGGTTATAACCACAACACGCGAGCTGCGATGATCACGCGTGGGATTGCTGAAATGCTTCGCTTTGGAACTGTATATAACGCTCGCCCTGAAACTTTCTACGGACTCTCAGGAATGGGAGATTTGATTCTCACTACGACAGGCGATCTCTCACGAAACAAAACGTTCGGTCTGGAACTCGCGAAAGGGAGAAAGGCCGAAGACATCATCAGATCTCAAAGGACAGTAGTGGAAGGCTATAAAACGGCAAAGGCCGCCCATTTTATCAGCGAACGATATGAAATCCGCGCTCAGATTTTTAATGGTGTTTATGAAGTTCTTTATGAAAATCATCCGCCAAAGGAAGTCATCACGAAAATCATGCGCTCTCCTTCAAAATTTGAAAGCTAAGTCGCAACAAAATGTCTTTTCTTATGGAAGGGACTGATCGAGTGCTTTTCAAAATTCACGGCCATGATTCCTCCATAGGCTCCAATGATAAAACAGATTAAGTCGACGATAAATCCACGGAGAAATAGCTGGGGAGTGGCCAGGGTAAACAAGGACACGATGACTCTTGGTGTGAGGAAAAGAGCGACAACTCCAAACAGTAAGTAGAATCCGCAATTCGCGCACACTGCATTTAAAATCCCTTCTGTTTTGGTTTGCGGCCTGCAGGCAAGAGAAGCGACGAATCCACCGGAGAGCATTGAAAGTGCCCAGGCCGTTGCAATGGCAATCCAGAAAGATGGTCCGGCCATCGCCATTTCATCAAGATAAAAATTAAATAATCCAAGGGCCGCGATGAGTGACAGCAGCAACAACATCACAGTAAATGAAACGAGAATACCTGCGCCAACTGCACGAACTCCGATTCTGCTGGAAAAGTCTGCTTGATTTATCACCTTGGCCTCCCTTGATTAGTTCGTTCTATTTCAAAACGAAGCAATAGTGAGGCCCAAGGAATGCAGTAAAATGTTTTGATCGATTACTTGAGGTTTGCTTTGATGCGATCGATGCTGATTGTTTCGCCCAGACTGACAAGTGTTCCATCTTCCTTCTGAATAAAATAAGCAGGAACACCAACGAGACCATTTTCTTTTAAAAAACTTCCGATGACTTCATCTCTTTTGGTCCAGTCGGCAATGAGAAGTTTGATATTATTTTCAGCGACGAATTTTTTAAACTCTTCAGTGTCGAGAACCAGACGTTCATTCACTTTACAGGTGAAACACCATTTCGCAGTGAAATCAATAAACACCAGCTGGCGATTGGCCTTGTGCTCATTCATTCTGGCAACAGACCACGGCTCCCAATTTAAACCTTTGGCCTTTTTGTCGCGGATAAGGGCCGTTTGTTCTTCTGTGCTCGCAACGATTGTTGAAGTCGTAAGATTAACTGCCACAAAGAGAGCAACCAGTGCGGTGATACCGCTGATCCATTTTCCTCTTTTTCGAACAGCGATGGCGAAAAAAACGAGAGCGAGAATTGTTCCCAGCTTCATCAATTGCGATGATCCATCTACTAAAGCGTTGTAGACATCAAATAGCCAGACCATCGTGAGAATCAAAGTAAGGCCCAGGAACTTTTTTACATTGTTCATCCAGTTTCCAGGTTTCGGTAAGAATGAAACCATCTGTGGAAAAAAACCAGTGAGGATAAAAGGAAAAGCAAGGCCGAGTCCGATCATGAGAAAAATTAAAAAGATCGTTGCATTCGAAGATGTAAAAGCAAATGTGAGAGCTGTTCCCAGAAAAGGAGCACTACAAGGAGTTGAAAGAATCGTCGCCAGAACTCCGCTTAAAAAATCACCTGCAAACCCTTCCTGGGTCTGGATGTTTCCCAAGTGTTTTCCACCGGGAGTAATAAATTCAAACATGCCAAAAAGATTTAAAGAGAAAACAAACAACGCCACAATCATGAGAGCAATGAAATTTGGCGATTGAAGTTGAAAGCCCCATCCGACCGTTGTTCCGATGGATTTAAGTCCAAGAACAATAAAACCTAATATGACGAAAGTTGTAAGGATGCCCAGCGTGTAAAAAAAATTATGGCGGATGATTACTTTGCGCGATTCATTTCTGTATTTCACGAGTCCGAAAAGTTTGATAGAAATGACCGGCAAAACACAAGGCATGATATTCAGGATAAGTCCGCCGATAAAGGCCAGTGCAAGATAATAAATGAGTGAGTTTGCCGGAGCGCCTGAAGTTGTCGTTGCTTTTGGCATATCTTCGGCCTTTACCTGTACATCAGAAGTTGTTCCGGCCGCAGGCGGAGTCGGAGCAGCAGAAGGATTTAAGTCAAAACTTGAAAATTTTTTTTCAACAACAAAAACTTTTCGTTGAATGGGATCATTGAAAAGAAATTTAATGGTATGAGGCTTGGCAAATTTTCCATTGGCCGGCAACTCTTCCGGCGGAGTCGAGTATTCTCCATCCCAGTTAATTTCAACAATTCCCAACAAACTTTTTTCCTTAACAGTAAGAGTTTCGTGAGCGAAATCAAACGGCGCCGAAGGAAAAGAATAGAGAAGGTTGGCATCTTTTAAAAAACCAACGTCTGTATTATTTTTTACTTCATAAGTGAGGACGAGCGATTTTTCTTTTGTGCCTTTAAAAAGTTTGATGTCAAGGTAGTCAGGCATAGCAATAGTCTGAGGAAGATTCATCAAACGAGTGCTTAATTCCAGATCGGACAATGGAGCAAGAAGTCCTTCTGTTGTGGAAGTAATTTTTCCACCTGCAATTTTAAATTGAACTTCTTTCTGACCAGGAATGCATACGTGACGGCATACCAGCCACGAAGAAGTCAGAGTGATGTCTTTTCCACTCAGCTTATTAAGATCAGCTTTTTCCAGCTGGTAGAAAATTGTATAGGCACCGGCATAGCCATAGGCCCATTGGGTTCCGTTTTCAATAAAGCGAGTTGGCGCAGGCCATTCTTCTTCGTTAAGCTTAATTTCCTTTTTCTTGATACTAAATTGATTTTTGATCGGGAGGCCGGCATCACCTGGATTTTTCCAGTACGTATGCCAAGCTGGATGGTTTTCATAGCTGACAGCGAGATAATTCTTATTATTAACGCTGTAAGTTTGAACAATAAGTTTAACTGGAAATGGTGGAATGGTTTCTTCGGCCTTGGCAATAAAACCAAAACTGAGAAAAAAAGCTAAAAAAATGGATAAAAAATGAGATGGCATTAAGGCCTCCAAACCTCTGTTAAACGAGACTTTATTATCTGCTTCAAAACCTACAAAAACAAGTCTTCAGAGCATTTACAAAAACGCAGTTGTCCTCGATACTAATGAGTAAGAGAGGACGAATGATTTACAAAAGATTGATGGGCTGGCTTGATTTATTTCTGCCGGCGCAAATGAATGTTTCTGTTGAAGCTCCGCTTCTCTATCGAGCCAGAACCATTGTCGGTACAAATATTGTAAGTTTACTTGCGTCGCTCGCACTTCTCGCGGCCGTCGTGGCCCTCGATCTTTCTGACCTGGTTTTTTGGGGAGTCATCATTTGTATTTTGACTCTGGTAACTCATCTTTATTTTTTAAAAAATCTTAAAGACCAATTTGAAAAACGTCTCCAGACGGGAGCGACAGTCCAGGTCATCGTTATTACAACGTTGATTTATATGACGGCTTTTTCACCCAAGGGCATGGGATTTTTTGGTCTGATCTGGCTGATGCCTGTTTTTCTCATGATGGCCTTTTATTTTGATACAGGATTCAGCTTTATTATTGCGGTCTGTAATCTGGCAGTGTTTCTCGGTATCGGTCTGTGGAATTTCGGTTCTTTTTTCAAACCGATTAATGTTCATCCCAATTTTCCATCAGTCTTTTTTATTTTCCTCGCCCTTGTTTTGATTTTTGTTTATTGCATGGCCTTTTTATTTGTCCATTTATCTGAGGAACTGCAACGCGAAGTTGTAAAGCAAAGAGATTTGCTGATTGAAAGCGCCAAATTTCAATCTCTGGGACAGATGGCCTCAAATCTTGCTCACGATATCAATAACCCATTGTTTACCATTCAGGGCAAACTGCATCAGATGCGAAATCTTTTATCGCGTGACCAACTCGATCTCGAGCGCTGTGATCAAATTGTAGAAAGCGTAGAGGCGACGTTGCTTCGCCTTTCACAAATTGTGAAGGGGATCAGTACTTTTGCACGTGAAGGCCGAGGCGATCAGATGGTTTCCATCAGTGTTAAGGATCTTGTTGAAGGAAACCTTGCCCTGGCCATTGATAGAATTAAAAATTCAGGAATTGATCTGGAAATTCATATTGATCCCAAAGCAAAACTTATCTGTTACCCTTCTTTTATTTCTCAAGTTCTTTTGAACCTTCTCAATAATGCTATTGATGCCCTGGAAAATGCGGCCGTTAAAAAAATTCTTGTGAGCGCTTACGTTGAAAAGAACTGGATACATATTGCAGTGTCTGATTCAGGGCCAGGTGTTCCAAAAGAAATTGAAAAGAAAATCTTTGAGCCATTCTTTACGACTAAAACTTTTGGGAAAGGAACTGGTCTCGGCTTATCTATCAGCAAAGGTCTCGTGCAGGTTCATGAAGGCGAGCTTCTTTATAACCGCGATAATAATATGACGACATTTATTGTGCGCCTTCCGAGCTATGAATAATTATTTTCCTCAAAAAATTGTCTGCATGACGGAAGAATCTGTCGAGTTTCTCTATGCCATCGGCCGCAGTGATTTAATTGCCGGCGTTTCCGTCTATGCTGTACGCCCGTCAGATGTAAAAAAAAATCATCCTGTCATTTCTGCTTTCACTCATGCCAATATAAAAAAAATTCTCGATGTTAAACCTGATCTGGTCGTCGGTTTCTCTGATATTCAAAAAGAAATCGCGCGCGATTTAATAGGTGAAGGAATTGATGTTTATATTTCCAATCAACGCTCTCTGAACGAAATTCTTCGTTATCTTTCCACGCTGGGACATATGATCGGCGAAGGCGAGAAGACAGTGGCCTATATACGAAAGCTCGAAGAAAAAATGAATGAAGCACGCAAAATCGCCGGGACATTCAAATTTAAACCACGCGTTTATATAGAAGAGTGGGATGAACCGCGCATTTGTGGTATTCGCTGGTTTTCAGAACTGGTGGAATTATGCGGAGGCATTGATATCTTCGCTGAGAAGTCCCGCAATGGGGCCATGGCGAAAGGCCGCTTTGTTGAAGATACTGATATTGTCGGCGCAGATCCCCAGGTTATTCTGGCCTCCTGGTGTGGAAAGAAAGTGGATCTCAATTCGATTAAAGCCAGAGCGGGATACTCGGCCATTTCTGCCGTTAAAAGCAATTCTCTTTATGAACTTGCACCGGAAATCTTTCTTCAACCTGGTCCTGCTCCAATAACAGAGGGAATTGATCAGTTGATAAAACTCTTTTCACAACTTCAAAGTCAATAAACTCTTAAACTTTTTTCTCTGACAATCCGAATATCCAATAGAGATAGTGGCTTGTTTTAAAAAGACGGGAAAAAAGTTATGAAAAAATCAAACACATTCAAAGCAACGATGCTGGTATTACCACTTTTAGCTTCTTGTTCATTTGATATGAAAAAGATCGAGCAGAAAGCAGCGATGATCAATCATTACGAACAGGTTTCCCTTAAACTCGCCAGAGAGAATAGAGAACTTCATGCAGAAGTTAAGCGACTTGAATTTGAAGTTGAAAAACTAAAGCAGGAAAAGTCTTATATTGAAGTTAAAGGCGGTGGTCATGCGGCACCAGGCGGACATGATGTTGCAGAAACTTCACATGATAAACACGAAGCAAAGAGTGAAACTGCCCCTTCTCATGGTTCGCGCAGTATTGCCAGCGTTGCGCCGTCTCAGGCCAAAAGCGATATGAAAGATTATGTCGAATTCAAAACTTATAAGTGGCATGCCGACGATCTTCTGAAGATTGCTGATAAAGAATTTAAAGACAAGCATTACGAAAAAGCAGCGCAGTTTTATACTTCGCTCTTGAATAATTATCCTTCAAACAAAAGCATCAATGATGAGTTTTATTTCAAAGCGGGAATTGCTGCTTATGAATCAGGAACTCACCACGACTGGACATTGACTCACTTTGAATCGCTGATGGCCAAGTATCCTACGTCACAGTACTACAGAAGTGCAAAACTCTGGGTTGCTCTGACACACATGAAACTTGGTGATAAGAAAAAATTCTATGCCACAGTTGAAGAATTCAGAAAGAAATACAGAAATACGAATGAATGGAAAATTTTGAGTTCGTATTATGAAAAAATTGAAGAGAAAACAAATGAATAAAATCACATTAGCAATTGCAATTTTATTTTCATTCAATATCATCGCGGCGGAAGTTCAATTCGGCCGCGTTGTTGATTTAAAGGGCGAAGGCTTTATTTCTTCCAACGGTAAAACGCGGGAAATGAAAAAAGGGGACGTCATTGAAATGGGTGCCGAAATCGTGATTGAACATCACGGACAGGTGACTTTTACTGACAATGCTGACCACCGCTTTCATTTAGGAAATGCGAGTTCAGCAGCAGTGACCGGAAAAGGGATTGAACTTCGTTCCGGAGATCTCTGGTTTCAATCGCTGAATAAAAATGACACTTACACAATAAAAACAGCGAATGCCTTTGTTGAGTACACGGGCGGCGAAGCTATTTTGACATACGATTCAGGTAAAGGAAAATCGCAGTTGATGGTTATTAACGGCATGATGAAACTTGCCAATCTTCGTCAGGCGGAACTCAACCTGACAGTAGGTGAAGGATTATTCTCATTTATTGATAATGCCTATGAAGAAGGAGCGCCTCGCGATCCGACTCCAGTAGGTGAAAAAACTTACGGACAACTTGTTTCGCTGTTCTCTGGAATCGCTCCGATGGATAAACATTCGGAAGAGATTTTTAAAGCTCATGACAAAAAAGAAACTTCTCATGTTGCATCGAGAGCAGTGGCATCAGTTCATGAAGACAAAAAAACAGAAGTCGAACCAAATTTGATCGAAGAATATAAGAACAGTTTGCTTGAGAAAAAGCCTATCAAAAAATCTCAAACAAAGGCAATGACAAAGACTGAGACTGAGAATAAGATCGTGGCAGTAAAGAAGAAAACAGTTGGTGCAAAAATGATCGTTCATGTTTATGGACAATCTTCAAAGCCAACAGTTGCCTTCTCAATGGACGCGGCCCCTGCGAAAATGGGGGAGAAAGTCGACGTCTCAAAATCAAGAGCGCCGGCCTCTGTCCTGGATCAGGATGTTCCGAATGACTCTGCCCTGGAAAAAGCTGAAAAGAAATCTCCAGCAGGCGTGAGTCCCGCAAGCCCATACAGTAAAGAATATAAACAACAATATAAAGAAAGCGATAAACTGATCGATGATCTAAAAAAACTATAACTTTCATTATTGTTTTTTATTTCAAGTCACTATCGCCCAAGTCCTCACTGTGGGAGCGAGATTATTTATGACTAAGGTAAATCCTACCCTGGCCCTGACTTATGACGACGTTCTGATCAAACCTTCTTATTCAGAAATTCTTCCGGGCGAAACGAAAACCCATTCAATGTTTTCCAAAAATATTCCTTTAAATATTCCCATTGTCTCGGCAGCAATGGATACGGTCACGGAAGCTCCTTCCGCAATCGTTCTTGCTGAAGAAGGCGGCATTGGTGTTATTCACAAAAACATGAATCCTTACCGTCAGGCCGAAGAAGTAGAGAAAGTAAAAAAGTTCGAGGCCGGAATGATTTTAAATCCGGTCGCCGTTGATGAAGAAACGACTTTAAGCTACGTCATGGATTTAAAGCAGCAGAAAAAAATCACAGGTGTTCTGGTTGTTGATAAGAACAAAAAACTCGTTGGTATTTTAACTAACAGAGACCTTCAGCTCGAAAGCAATTTCGATCAGAAAGTTAAAGATGTCATGACTAAAAAAGAAAAGCTCGTGACCGCCGGACCGCACATCACTGTTGATGAAGCAAAAAAACTTCTACACAAACATAGAATTGAAAAATTACCTCTCGTTTCTGCCGATGGAGCGGTGAAAGGTTTAATTACAGTAAAAGATATTTTAAAAACAATTACTTTTCCTAATGCAAACAAAGATGCGCTCGGGCGTCTTCGTGTGGCCGCAGCGATTGGGGTCAGTGAAAAAGAATTCGAGAGAGCTAAAATTCTTGTGGAAGCTCAAGTCGATGCCCTCGTAGTTGATACAGCTCACGGGCACTCTAAAGGCGTGCTGGAAATGGTCCGCACGTTAAAGAAACATTTTCCTCATATCGATGTTGTCGCAGGAAACGTGGCGACGGCAAAGGCCTGTAAAGATCTCATTGAGGCCGGAGTAGACGGTATTAAAGTCGGGATCGGTCCAGGATCAATCTGTACAACGAGAGTTGTCGCGGGAATTGGCGTTCCACAATTTTCTGCAGTTCTAGAATGCGCAGAGTTTTGCAGAAAAAACAATATTCCGGTCATTGCAGACGGCGGTATTAAATTATCCGGAGACGTCGTTAAGGCGCTTGCGGCCGGTGCTTCAAGTGTTATGATCGGTTCTCTTTTTGCCGGAACGGATGAGTCTCCGGGAGAAATGGTTCTTTATCAAGGACGCGCTTATAAAGTTTACCGAGGAATGGGTTCTCTGGGAGCGATGGCCCTGGGATCAAAAGACCGCTACGGACAGGCTTCTGTTGAAGATGTTGGCAAATTTGTTCCGGAAGGAATTGAAGGACAAGTTCCTTATAGAGGATCTCTTTCAAGCAATATTTTTCAACTCGTAGGCGGTCTTCGTTCGGGCATGGGATATGTCGGAGCGAGAGACTTAAAAGAGCTTCACGAGAGAGCAGAGTTTATTACAATCTCCAGTGCTTCATTGAAAGAAAGTCATCCACATGATGTCTTTGTCACGAAAGAAGCACCTAATTACAGACTGACATAAAATGAAAAAATCACATGCTAAGAAAATCTGGATTGTGGACTTCGGTTCGCAGTACACGCAATTAATTACCCGCAAGACAAGAGAGCTTGGCTTCTCTTCAGAAATCATCACGCTGGATGAATGCAAAGAACGATTTCTGAAAGAAGAAAAACCAGAATGCCTGGTTTTATCCGGTGGTCCTCAGTCAGTCTTTGAAGATGAAAATGATTACAGTTTCATGTTTGCTGACCGCACTTTGCCCGTTCTTGGGATTTGCTATGGGATGCAGCTGCTGGGAAAATATTTCGGAGGCGTTGTAGAAAAAGGATTGCTTGGAGAATACGGACATGCGGACATTCATTTTACGCCGTTGTTTTCAATTCCCAATTGTCCACAGACGATGAGTGTATGGATGAGTCACTCCGATCACGTGTCGGTTGTTCCTAATTCATTTGAAGTGATTATGAAAAGTTCTAACGAACTTGTGGCCGCGATTAAACATACAGAACTTCCGATCATGGGTCTTCAATTTCATCCGGAAGTAGAGCATTCAAAACAAGGCAAAGTTATACTCGACTATTTTTACCGCGAGGTAGCAGGTTTAAAACAGGATTGGAACGCGCAGGAAATGCTGACTGAAGCGCTGGATATGGTTAAAAAAGTCGGATCTGCAAAAGTTCTTTGTGCTTTTTCAGGAGGAGTCGATTCTCTGGTGGCGGCAACGCTGGCCCAAAAATTTCTCGGCGAAAACTTGTACTGCTTCTTCGTCGACAATGGTCTTCTACGACTTCAGGATTATCATCACATCAATACTCTCAAGCAACACACTTACCTGAATATTGAAGTGATCGATGCCAAGTCTGATTTTTATGAAGCGCTTAAAGATATTGACGATCCGGAGAAAAAAAGAAAAATCATTGGAAAGAAATTTATCGATATTTTTGAGCAGAAAGTTCACGAGTATGCTCGCGATCACAAAATACATTTTGAATATTTACTACAAGGCACGCTCTATCCGGACGTGATTGAATCCATTTCTCCTCATATTGCCGGTGGGAAATCTGTGACGATTAAATCGCATCACAATGTCGGCGGTCTTCCTGAAAGAATGAAATTGAAATTGCTTGAACCGCTTCGTTTTCTTTTTAAAGATGAAGTGCGTGAAATGGGACTGGCCCTGGGGCTCAACCGCGACTGGGTTTTCCGTCATCCCTTTCCGGGACCGGGACTCGGAGTGCGCATCCTTGGAGATATAAATCCAGAGGCGATTCGCATGGTGCAGGAGTCAGATCAGATTCTTTTTGAAGAGCTGAAAGAGGCCAAGCTATATCACTCGACATGGCAGGCCTTTACCGTTTTTCTTCCAGTGAAAACTGTCGGTGTGAAAGGCGATGGTCGCGCTTATGAAAACGTCATTTGTCTTCGCATGGTCAACTCATCCGACGGAATGACGGCCAATTGGTCGCACTTTCCGCATGAATTTCTGGAAGTGGTATCAAGAAGAATTACGAACGAAGTAAAAGGCATCACGCGTGTTGTTTACGATATTACTTCGAAGCCTCCAGGCACTATCGAGTGGGAGTAAGTCATGTCCATCTATAATATTCAGATGGCCTCGAAACTTTCCAATGTCGGCATTCACACTATCCGCATCTGGGAACGCCGCTATAAGGCCGTGAATCCGGAAAGAGATCCTTCCGGTCACAGAAATTATTCCAAAACAGATATAGAAAAACTTTCTTTGCTCAACGAACTCTGCAAAATGGGTTTCACCATTTCTAAAATTGCCAATCTCGGCAACGAAGAATTGAAAGAAAAACTTCGTGAACATGGAAATGAAAAGAATATTTTCAGGACTGAAATCGCAGAATCAAAAATACCTGAGAAGCAAATTGAAGAGATCATGATTGTTTCTTTGATGGCCCTGAAAGCCTATCGACTGGATATCGTTTCAAACGAACTCAATCGCTTGAAAAATTCATTGAATGGAAGGCAATTTGCTTTAAAAGTGGCACTCCCTTTAATGGGCGAGCTTGGAATGGCCGTGGCGAACGGGGATTATTCCATTTCACACGAACATGCTTTGTCATCGATAATGAAATTCCATTTGTCACATTTTCTTTACAACAATGAAAATGCCAGCAGAACTTCCCGGAAGAAAATTTTAATTTGTGGAGTTGAAGGGGACTTGCATGAGTTTGGGATTTTGATTGCAGCGGTCTTATGCAAACACTACAACTACGAGTTTTATTACCTGGGTCCCAATCTGCCGGCGGAAGCCTTGGTTGATGCTGCTCAATTTTTAGATATAGACTCTGTTGTGGTGGGAGTGACGAGCATGGCCTCGCATCTTGGCCCTGAATACATAAAAAATTATCTGGAGACTGTTTTGCCGAAGCTTCCCGAGAAAGTTGAATTGATTATGGGGAGCCCGTTATCTATACCGATTCAAAAAAAATTTGCTAAAAAATTTGTCCAACTACAGTCGCTGGACAGTTTTGATCAATGGCTACAAGAAAAAATCTGAATGAGTCGTTGATGTAGAATTTTTTTCTATTTCTCTTATGTTTTATACGTATTATTCCTGTCTTTTTTATTTTCAAAACATTGCAATTTAAACACTGCCTTGAAATGCTGTTTCCCAAGAGGAAAACAGTGGAAGAATTAGACAATATTTTTAATCCCAATCAGAACATTTCTTATTTTATGGAAGCGGCTCCAGACGCCATCGTTGTTGTAGACAAAGATGGACGCATTGTTATGGTCAATCAGCTCACGCTGAATATGTTTGGTTACAATAAAGAAGAACTTATTGGTCGGAAGGTTGAAATTCTTGTCCCTCAAAGTTATCGGAAAATTCATATTCAACACAGAGATGAATATGTGGCCAATCCTAAGACGAGAAGAATGGGCGAAGGAAGAGAACTTGCTGGACTAAAAAAAGATGGGAGTGAGTTTTCGATTGAAATCAGTTTGAGTCCAATGACGACTTCCCAAGGTCAATTTGTCATTAGCATTATACGTGATACGACCAGCAGGAAAAAAGTTGAAGCAAAAGTAGAGGGGTTGTTGGAGTCTGCTCCTGATGGAATCGTCGTCATTGATACAAATGGAAAAATCGCGATTGTGAATGGACAGGCCGAAAAACTTTTTGGTTACTCACGAACTGAGATGATTGGTCAGCCTATAGAAATCCTTGTTCCTGATCGGTACAAAGAAAAGCATGTGGCCTATAGAGATGGTTATATTGATCATCCAAAAACCAGACCGATGGGAGCAGGCAGACTTTTGACTGGAAGAAAAAAAGATGGGTCAGAATTCCCTGTAGAGATTAGTTTGAGTCCACTTGACACTGAACAAGGATTGTTAATCACAAGTATCGTAAGAGATATAACAGATCGTCGTAGGGCCGAAGAACAAATACAAGCGAGTCTAAAGGAAAAAGAAGCACTTCTAAAGGAAATCCACCATCGTGTTAAGAATAATCTGCAGGTGACCTCCAGCCTTCTCAGTTTGCAGTCCGGATATATTCAGGATGAAAATGCGAAAGCTCTTTTTATGGAAAGCCAGAACAGGATTAAATCAATGGCCCTCGTCCATGAAAAGCTTTATCAAAAAAATGATTTATCCCGTATAAACTTTCTCGACTATGCTGAGTCCTTAATTCAGTTATTGGTTCGCTCATTTGGAACTTCAATCACGAGAAAAGTTAAGGTTAATGTGAGCGGGGATCAGGTCTTTCTTTCCATCGACAGTGCCATTCCCAGTGGATTAATACTCAACGAGTTGGTTTCTAATTGTTTCAAGCATGCGTTTCCCGGAGAGCGTTCTGGCGAGATTAATATTCAGATTGTAAATCCTCAAAAGGATATAGTGGGAATAAATGTAACTGATAATGGTATCGGGGTGCCTGAGAATTTCAACCTGGAGAATCTCGATTCCTTAGGACTTCAGCTTGTGAAAACTTTGGTGAACCAGCTAAACGGAACACTTTCGTTTCAAAGAGATAATGGCTTGAGCGTTTCAATTCAATTCAGAGATGAGGCCGGTGTTAAATGAATGATCCTACTTATGTTCCGCGGATTCTGGTAGTCGAAGATGAAAATATTGTCGCCCTCGATATTTCTAACGGGTTAAAGCGCCTGGGCTATCAAGTCGTACGGATCAACAATTCCGGCGAAGATGCCATCAGTAGTGCCATCGAGTTAAAGCCTGATTTAATTTTAATGGATATTCAATTAAAGGGGCAAATCGATGGTATTCAGGCTGCCGATGTCATCCGAAAAAAAAATAATATTCCGGTGATATTTCTGACCGCTTATGCAGATGAAGCGACAATCTCCAGAGCAAAATCAGCAGGGCCCTACGGTTATCTCCTTAAACCGTTTGAAGAAACAGAATTACATACAGCTATTCAAATCGTCCTTGAAAAACACAAAAAAATTGAAGAATCGGAAGCCCAATATGTAAAGGAATTAATACTTAGTGAAGAGCGCTTTCGGCTGTTTATTAATTCTGTCTATGACTATGCTATTTTTTTACTCGATATTTCCGGCAATATTATCAGTTGGAATGCCGGAGCAGAGAGAATAAACGGTTATACTTCTGAGGAAATCATAGGAAAGCATTTTTCCATTTTGTTCACAGACGAAGACATTGCAAACAATCTGCCTGTGCTTTTATTGCAGAAGGTATTCAAAGAAGGACAAGTTTTAGAAGAAGGGTGGAGAGTTAAAAAAGATGGAACACAGTTTTGGGGACACGTCACAGTTAGTGCGTTGTATGACAAACAAAAAAAGTTCATCGGATACGGTGCAGTTGTTCACGATATGACCAAATCAAAACTAACGGAAGATATGTTAAATAATACAGTTAAAGCTCGGGATGAATTTATTTCAATCGCTTCTCATGAACTAAAAACACCTCTCACATCTTTGCTTTTGCAAACTCAGTCCTTTCAGCGTGGACAAAAAAGAAATGACGAAACAATTTATGAAAGAGATCACGTCAATAAAATCATTGAGCAAACCCATAAACAAGTTGTTCGTCTTTCACTATTGGTTGAAGATATGTTGGATATTTCCAGACTGCGAACAGGAAAATTTAACCTGAAGCTTTTGAAGTTTGATATTCGAGATCTGGTCGATGACGTTATTGAAAAGTTGTCGGGACAATTTACACAGGCAAACATGAGTCTTCCCGAAGTGGCAATTGAAGGAAGCATTTTTGTAGAATGGGACAAAGACAGGATGGAGCAAGTCCTGACGAATCTTCTTTCCAATACTATCCGCTATGCGTCCGGTGCACCTGTGAAAATTCTAGCAAAGGAAGAAGGAAACAGGGTCAAGATTGCAGTACAAGATAAAGGAACGGGAATAGCCAAAAAAGATCAGGAAAGAATTTTTGAACGTTTTGAAAGGGCCGTCGATTCAAAAAAAATTACCGGAATGGGACTGGGGCTTTTTATTTCAAGAGAAATCGTTGAAGCTCATCATGGGCAAATTTGGGTGGAAAGTGAACCTGGGACTGGGGCAACATTTATAATTCTTGTTCCGAAGAAAGTTGCTAGTCGAAAAGTGAAAGCTGAGGCTTCATTGAATCTTTCGCAGAAATAATTTCGCGAGTTTCATTAATTAAAACTTCTCTTTTAGAAAATGAATCTTTGAATGTTTCAATGACAAAAAAGCTCATGTCTGGATATTTACGTTTCAAGTCGCGCATTTCTTCCGTAATCAATTCAACGTTTTTCGAATCATCATCACTCATGCCGAAGCGGTGAAAAGGAGAGTAACCGTATTTATCAATGGCCTTTTCAACTGAGGCCCTGATGGCGTGTCTTTTAAGTTCCGCCACACTTTGTTTTAAGTCGTGATCGCCAAGCTCTTTTCTGATCTGAACATTCGAGACAGGGTAGATGCTGTGATAGTTTGGATTGGCCGGTAAATGCCCGGCATTCACCATATGTGAAACACCTTCGATAATAGTCGTCGGGTGATGACCTCTGGCCGTGATCAGTGAAACCGGTCTTTGATTATAAGTGGCGTGATAAAAATATTCCCATGACGGAGCTTTCCAGTGAGTATCGACTTCTTCCAGCGCCTTTAAAATATCCTGAACAAAGCCTTGCTTTTTTCCGGCCTTCACTTCGATTGGATTAAGTTCTTTATCGCGGAAGTGTCTGAACGATCCATGAGCATCGTTGAAATCCATAAAGTAATCAGCGTAAGCTCCGCTCTTGCCGATATTCTTATGTTCAGCTGCAAATTCGCCTGAAGAAAGCGCAATTTCAGCACCGGTCACTTTGTGAAAAATAATAATGGGAGTTGAAAGGTAAGCGACGTTATCGTCGAAATCGAAAAAATAGAAAGACCTTCCACCGAGATGGAAATTGCGATCCGGCTCTTTCGGAATCATCATGTCGAAAGAGAGTTGGCCTGGATTAATGGATTGCTTGCGAGACTTTTTCATTTTTAAAGCTCAGTTACCATCTTACTTAATTCTATAAGCTGATTCGGAAATTCTTTCAAGTTAAGAGTTTCGCCATTTTTTTTCCTGATCTCGATGAGATTAGTCAAACAGAGGGCCCGGACAGGTGTCACGCCTGAATCATCTTTAGCACAGGCCTTATAAAAGGGGGCGGCCACGCGTTCATAAGATTCGTGAACTTTAAGCACTTCTTTGATCACTCCAAGGTCCCGGCCCGCTTGAATGACAACAGGAGGAGTGCGGTGAAGAACGCCAGGTGGAAGCTTTTTAAGTTCTGCCACTTTAGGGAGTTTTCTCTCAGTATCTTTCAGCAGTTCTTCAAATTGCGGCTCTGTCATTTCGTTGATTTCGGCCTCGGTGTAGAAACGTTCGCGAAGCAGGACGTTTTCCCCCGAAGGACCGGTCGATTCAGCCCCTGAAGCCTGGTCGGACTGACGAGCTAAATTTTTTTTGATGAGTTCCTTCAAATTGGTCTTTTTTGGGGCCTCTGATTCATCAGTCAACTGACTTTTTGTTTCATTTAGAGCTATCAATTCGCGGTTTTTTTGGTGTTTCAAATACACGCCGACTCCTAGTAAAATAAGAGTGAGGATAAGGGCGGTAAAACCTGGCGAAAATGCGCGTTTTTGCATTAGGAAGCTCCTGGGGTTAATGGATTTTACGCTAAAAGCCAAAAACTTTCAAAAGCGGCCTTCCTACCATGTAAAAATTGACTCAGAAATCCCTGACTTTAATCGCAATTTAGGCTTTAATCTCCCTTACACACAATGATGTTGGCCGTTTGATGTTGGATGTTTAACGGACCAATTGAAAAGCACTTTTTTGGAGACAGGATCATGTCCTTTAAAGAGACACACCCGGAGAGTTTCGTTCATCTCCATTTGCACACTCAGTACTCGCTTCTCGATGGAGCGATTCGATTAAAAGATCTCATAAAAAGGGCGCAGGAATTAGGTGTTCCGGCGATAGCTCAGACTGATCATGGAAACATGTTTGGTGCGATTGATTTCTATACTCAATGCAAGGCCGCAGGGATTAAGCCGATCCTCGGATCAGAAATTTACTTCACACCTGGATCACGTTTTGAAAAAGGGGCCTTGAAAAAACAAAAAGTCATCGGCTCACAAGATGAGATGGAGTCTCGCCACCAGATTCACCATTTGATTCTTCTTTGTAAAAACGAAACCGGTTATCAGAATTTGTGTAAGCTTCTTTCCCGCGCATACATGGAAGGTTTTTATTACAAGCCACGCGCGGATTATGAACTTTTGCGCGAATTCAAAGAAGGATTAATTTGTACGACGGCCTGTCTTAAAGGAGAGGTTGGATACAATTTTTATACTGACCAGGATGATCGCGCCATTAAGGCGATTGAAAAATTAAGAGATCTCTTCGGCGAAGATTTTTATCTCGAGATTCAGGAAAACGGTATTCCTGAGCAGAAACCAGTTAACGAAAAAATTATAAAATATGCGCGCGAACACGACGTCAAGCTCGTCGCTACGAATGATTGTCACTATCTGACCCGCGAAGATGCGGCTGCGCAGGAAGTTCTTCTTTGTGTTCAGACCGGTAAAACATTCGCGGATGAACAGCGCATGCGTCTGACGACCAATGAATTTTTCTACAAGTCTCCGCAAGAAATGCGCGAGCAGTTTCATTACGCTCCCGATGCCTGTGACAACACACTGGAAATTGCGGACAAATGTAATGTGAAGTTCAACTGGAAAGATGAAAAAGGAAATCAGGTTTACCACCTTCCGGATTATCCGATTGAGACGGATGAAACGCCGGCCGATTATTTTGCCCGCCACTGCCGAGAAGGTCTTGAGAAGCGTTTTAACGGTCCTCATTTTGCCAAGCTGAAACTTGATCCTAAATGGGAAACGGAAATTAAACCGCAGTACCAGCAACGTCTTGAAGATGAAATCGCAATGATTATCAAGATGGGATTCCCTGGTTACTTCCTTATCGTCTCGGACTTCATCAGATGGGCGAAGGCGAACGGTTGTCCGGTAGGGCCGGGCCGTGGTTCAGGAGCGGGCTCGATTGCCGCTTACTCACTTGAGATTACCAACGTCGATCCGATTCCATTCAACCTTCTCTTTGAGCGTTTCATTAACCCTGAACGTATTTCGATGCCGGACTTCGACGTCGACTTCTGTCAGGAGAATCGCTACCGTGTTATCGAATACGTCACAAAAAAATACGGCGAAGAACGAGTCGGTCAGATCATTACGTTTGGTAAACTCCAGGCCAAAGCGGTTATCAAAGACGTCTCACGCGTTTTTGGTTTAACGTTCGGTGAAGCGGATGTCATTTCCAAGCTGATTCCTGAAGAATTGAAAATGACCATCGATAAAGCGATGGAGCTTGAACCAAAAATCGGCGAACTCATGGATTCTGATCCACGGGTTAAACAAGTCATCAATATTTCCAGAAGACTGGAAGGTCTTCTCCGCCACGCTTCGATTCACGCCGCTGGCGTTATCATTACAAACTTACCTTTGGTCAATTACTGTCCACTTTTCAGAGGGCGCGAAGGCGAAAAGGTTATTCAATTTGATAAAGACTTTTCTGAAAAAATTGGTCTGGTTAAATTCGACTTCCTCGGTCTTAAAACACTCACGGTTATCGAAAACGCTTCAAACTTCATCAAGCGCGATAAAAAAGCAGACTTCGATATCGAATCGATCGATCTTGAAGACAAAAATGTTTACGACTTTATTTCTAAAGGTGAAACCGTCGGTGTCTTCCAGCTTGAAAGTTCCGGCATGATCGATTTGTGTAAGAGAATTGCACCGGGATCTATCGATGATATTTCTGCGATCAACGCTCTTTACCGCCCGGGACCTCTTGAATCGGGAATGGTCGATGAGTTTATTGAAATTAAACACGGAAGAAAAGAAACGCAATATCCTTTCCCGGCCCTTGAAGCAGTTCTGAAAGATACATACGGAGTTATTATCTATCAGGAGCAGGTAATGAACGTTGCCCGTATTGTTGCGGGTTATACGCTCGGACAAGCGGACATGCTTCGTCGTGCGATGGGGAAAAAGAAGGCCGATGAAATGGCCAAGCACCGCGAACTCTTCCTCGCAGGAGCGAAAGAGCGCAATTACAATGTCGATAAGGCCAATGATCTCTTCGACAAAATGGAAAAATTTGCGGAATACGGATTCAACAAATCTCACGCCGTTGCTTATTCTGTTATTTCTTATCAGACAGCTTTCTTGAAATATTATTATCCAGCTGCATTCTTCGCGGCCTTGTTGTCATCAGAACTTGGTAACATGGATAAGATTACTCAGTATATCGGAGACGCAAAACACTTCGACATCGAAGTTCTTCCGCCAGACATAAACGAATCTCTCTGGCCGTTCAACGTCGTTGGAAAGAATGTCCGTTTTGGGATGGGGGCCGTTAAAAACGTTGGTCAAAACGCTGTTGAGGAAATCGTTCGCGAAAGAACTGAGAATGGTCCTTTCACCGGATTTTTGAATTTCTGTGAACGTATCAATTTAAAAACCGTCAACACGCGCGTCTTTGAATCGCTGATTAAAGTCGGTGCGTTTGATGAATGTGAAAAATTAAATCGTAAGACTCTTCTTGAAAATCTTGAGATGATTCTCGCTTACTGTAAAAAACGCCAGGAAGAATCTTCACTGGGTCTTGTTTCGCTTTTCGATATGGGCGGCGATATTAACCAGACAGCTGAAGCGAATCTCGACATTCAGGAAGTGGCGGAATTCGACGATCTTGAAAAACTTTCTCACGAAGCAGAACTCATGGGGATTTATATTTCAGGGCATCCGCTCGACCGCTATGCCGGTCTCATGAAAGAAATGGCGACTATGCCAATTTCTCACGTGCAGGATACTTTAGGGACTGATCAGAAACGAAGCATGACTCTTGCTGGAAAAATTACGGGCAAGAAAATTATTTTAACTAAGAAAGGGGACAAGATGTGCTTTGCCACACTTGAAGACCTGACTGGAAAAATTGAATGTATCGTGTTCCCGCGTGCTTTTGCAGAATACGAAGCTCTGCTCAATTCCGATGAGCCGGTTTTAGTTGAAGGAGTCGTTAACCTGCAGGAAAATCCACGCAAAATTCTTGCGGATAAAATTCACAAATTAAAAGAGCATTCAGAAAACAGGATAACCGGTGTTCGCATTAATGTTCAGCTTGAAGATTTAACTGAAATCAAATTGAATAAACTTCGCCAGGTTCTTTTGTCCTATCGCGGTTCAACTCCGATGCATATGATTTTTGAATCGACAGAAGGACGGGCGAGACTTCCATTGGGAGAGCAATACCTGATTAACCCGACTCCACAGATGGCCCATCAGATTAATGAAGTCTTTAACCGCGACGCTGTTAAATTCATTATTGATGGAAGACTTGAAGATGGAAAAATTGAAGGTGTTCATGCTTAAGACGATTTTCTTTTGTTTCATTTTTCTTTTCACCATAACTGCCGGTGCTGAAGTCAAAAAAATTGAACAGGAAGTTTTTGCGAAAAAAAGCGAAGTCACAGCTGAGATGAGCAAAACGGATTTGTTAACCTTAAACGGAATCCGGTTGATGCTGACTTCTGAACTGGAAAATCTCAAGCTGGATTCAAAACTTTTTTGGGAAAAACTCGATCAAAAAAAATATTCTGCTGCTGATGAATTAAAAGAATTAAAAAATCTCTTTAATGATTTGTCTGTGGCCGAATTTGTTTCAGGCCCGGAAACTGCCCAGGCCCAGTCACAACCCCCGACGGAAAAGCCTCCGGTTGAGGTCGATGAAAAAATCAGTGGATCGCTCAAAGCTGATCTCGATCTCGAAAAACTTAAAAATTTTTATGATCAACTGATCAATAATCTTGAAGCGACAAAAATCAAAACGTTTTACATTCTTGCCGATATCGGACTGAGTGGTTCAACGATGTCATGGGAAGATCTTGGCGTTTCCAAGGCAGAAAATTTTTCCGGTGTAATCATTGATTCATGGATCAAGCTTGTGCAGAAAGATTTTAAAACATTTGAAGCTGTAATTCCTCTGGAAAAAGATTTTTCAAAAAAACCGGATTATATGAACTCCCGCTCAGTCACTCTGAAGTGGAATTCAATGTTGAAAAAAACCGGAGTCGACGATCAGAAGAAAACCGCTTTTTATGAACTGACTGCTCAGTATGTACTGGTGAACTCTAAAAGTGGATCAGTTTTACTTTCTTTTGATTTTCCGGTTCAAAAAAGAGAACTCAATACACAAAATAAAAAAGCCTTGAGTTCGTCTCTTGCCAGTCTTGTCTACAATTTGCTGCTGTCTCAATCTTCTAAAATTCAGGGCGTGCTTGAATCACAGGGGAGCGTTGAGCGTTCCAGAGTCGAGTTAAAGCTTTTAGGTGCCGGTCTTTCGGACGTCTATTCTCTCAATTCACTGATTCAAGACAAGCTTAAAGACTTTAAAGCGTCGGCCAGCATGAAATCTTACTCATCTGGTGAAGCCACTATCCAACTTGATGCTGATGCGAGTGTCGATCAGATTCTTGATAAGCTGAGTACGGATGGTGGAAAGTTTCCTCTAAACGAGCAAAAAGTACTTCTTTTCAACCGAGCGGACAAAAGTTTTGCATTTATTCCAAAAGACTCTAATAATTAAACCTGGGAGCAGCAAAGCTCCCGGTTACCTTATTAGAGATAGGCGATGAAAACACTCAAGAATGTTTCCTTTGTTTTAATCATCATTCAATTTATTGTGAGCTGTGGTTCCGGCGTCATCCAACGTGATGTGCAGGGAAAGAGACCACGCATTGAAGAAAGAAAATATTTTTCAGGTGTTAAAAAGAAAGTTGCTCTTCTTCCGTTTTTTAACGAATCTCCTTTTGAAAGTGAAGATCTAGAAGTGAATGCAACTGAAGAACTTCGCAATGAACTTTCACGCACCGGTGAATTCATTGTCGACCCAACTTCATATAAACTTTTCGGTTCCTCAAAAGAAATTTATGTCGGCGGCGGGATGAAACTTGTGCAATTGACCCGTCAGGCGAAGATCGCCGGAATTAACTTCGTCATTTTCGGACGAGTCATGGATGCGCGTGTTCGCGAAAAGTCTGATGAAATCGGAATCGTGAGACAAACAAAGTCTTATACTGAATCAAAAGTTGAAGTGCGCGTGTTTGATGTTAACGCCGGAAAAGAAATCTATACCGAAACATTGCAAGGCTACGCAGACGATTCAACTTACAGATTCTTTTCATCAGATCGAGAAGATTATTTATCATATAGACGCGATCTTCTTCGCTATGCCGTTCGTGTAGGTGTACGCAAATCAGTGCCGAAAATTGTCGAGCTTGCCAGCAAGCTTGATTGGGTCGGACGTGTTGCAAAAATTATCGGTAACAAAATTTATCTCAATGCCGGACGCGAGTCGGGAATTAATATCGGCGACATTCTCAAAATCATCACTGAAGGGACGGAAATTTACGATCCTGAAACAGGTGCGCTGATCGGGATGAGTAAAGGCGATATGAAAGGAACGATTGAGGTCGTCGATTATTTCGGTACTGACGGCGCCATTGCGATTCTTCATTCCGGCGGACAAGTTCTCGAAGGGGACTTCGTTCAGCTATACTAATTCAATTTAATTTTTTATACTGGATAAATGAAATTTCAAACTGCTCTTTATCCGGTTTTCAAAAGTCTGGCCTTCAAGGTCGATCCTGAATTTGCTCATGAACTGACATTAAAAGCGATGAAACAGCTTTCGCCTTGGGTGGAAAATGTTCCAACGGATTCGCGTTTTAAACTGACCGCGATGGGGCTGTCGTTCAAATCGCCAGTCGGACTGGCCGCAGGACTTGATAAAAATGCAGAAGCGATCGGCTTTCTTTCTTATCTTCCTTTTTCTTTTATTGAAGTCGGAACAGTGACTCCACTTCCTCAAAAAGGAAATGATAAGCCTCGATTGTTCCGCTATCCGGAAGAAGAATCGCTTCGCAATTGCATGGGATTTAACAATCAGGGCATGGATAAAATTCTTCACAATATTCAGAATGCCAACAGAAGAGAAAAAATCCTTGGCGTGAACCTCGGCAAAAATAAACTGACATCAAATGATGATGCTCCTAAAGATTACGCTGTTCTTTATGAGAAATTTGCACCTCATGCAGATTATCTCGTGATCAATGTCTCCTCACCAAATACACCGGGACTTCGCGATCTTTTACAAGATAAAGGGTTGAAAGAAATTTTTGCTTCAGTGAACGCGAGACGAATCCAATTCAGTCGTCCATTGCTTGTGAAAGTTTCACCTGACATGAGCGAAGACGAACTTCGATCGGTTGTGAATCTTGTGAAAGAATATCAGCTCTCGGGAGTCATCGCGACGAACACAACGATCATGCCGGAAAGAGGGCAGGGCGGAGTTTCCGGGAAACTTCTTTTTGAAAAAGCAAAGAAGACGAGATCCTTTCTTTTAAAAGAATTGAAAGAGACTCCCGAGATTGAACTCATTGGCGTCGGTGGTTTTTCATCTTATGAAGAGATTAAAGAGTATTGGAGAGAGGGTGGCAGACTCGTGCAATTGTATTCTGCATTCGTTTTTCAAGGGCCATCATTTTTGTTTGATATCGAGAAAAAATTAGCGGCAGATATGGATAAAATGAATACAGCGAGCTTCGATGAGTTTCTCCACTCGCTGAGAAAATCTTAACGGCAAGTAACTTTTAAATTTTCCTGAACCTGATTGTCTTCAATAACCGAAAGAACACCTTCTGTTCCTTCCTTATTCAATTGAAGAATAAATTTCACCTGCTCAGTATCTTTTAATTCTGAAACATAGATTTCGCCCTGAACTGTCTTGCAGTTTCTTGCGGCGATTGTTTTGATCTTATTATAAATAGCTGTCGGCGGGACCGGCGGAATGGCATGCGCCCCGAACGAAACAAGCAAAACGGCCATAGTTAAAACAGATTTAAAACTCATTGGAGTCTCCTGAAAACTGAAAATTCAGATTAAGTTTTGCTAAGGTTAACATGCCCTCAAAAACTGTGGGGGAAAGTGTAAATTTTTCAGGAGATTTTAAAGGTAATTAGGGCGCGTTTCGTACTCGATAGGGTCCGAAATTCCGGCCTTTTGAAACCCGCGGAGGCGTAAAGCGCAGGAATCGCATACACCACAGGCCTTATCGTTCCTCTCGTAGCAGGACCAGCTGAATTCCAGCGGGGCCTTCAGTTCGACGGCCTTTTTAACGATTTCGTCTTTCTTTAAATAAATAACGGGCGTGATGACTTCAATATCCCCGTTTTTTGTTCCTTGTTTGATGAGTGCATTCATCGCTTCGTAATAACTTGGACGACAGTCTGGATAGCCTGAAGAGTCCTCATAAACTGCACCAATGTAGATCTTCTTGGCCCCAATGACTTCTGCCCAGGAAACGGCCATAGAAATGATATGTGTATTTCTGAATGGCACATAAGAATCGGGAATTTCTGCATCAGGTCCCTGTGAATCGCCTTTGTATTTTTTGACATCAATTTTATCGTCAGTCAGAGAAGAACCACCGATTTGTTTTAAGAAAGAGATGTCGATAATTTTCTGATGAGATTCAGGAACGTGATAGAACTCGGCAATTTTTTTAAAGCTTTCGAGTTCGCGTTTTTCCGTTCTCTGTCCATAATTCAAATGAAGGAAAGCGAGATTTTCGTGTTTGGTTGAAGCGATAGCGGCGGTGACTAGAGAGTCCATTCCGCCGCTGACTAAACATACTGCTAATTCTTTACTTTTTGTGGTCATGCGTACTCTTTTTTACGCTCGTTCAGCTTCTCCCTTGATGTAAGCGAGGAGCTTGTCTGTTTTCGCCTGAGCGTTCTTTTTCTTTTCGGCGAGTGTGCCCGATTTTTCCTGAATCATAAAGTAGAATTTAATCTTTGGTTCAGTTCCAGATGGGCGCAGGTAAAACTGGTCGCCGTTTTCAAAGAAAAAGCCCAGAACATTGCTCTTTGGAAGGCCTTCAATGCCTTGAGAGTAGTCTTTCACTTTTAAAATTGTATTTCCGGCAAGCTCCTTATCCTTCATTGAACGGAAGTTTGTCATGATTCGTGAAATTTTTTCCTGTCCTTCTTTTCCGAAATAATCCAGAGAGAGGAGAGTTTCATTGGTAAAGCCGAACTCTTCATAAATCTTGTCGAGAGCTTCAACAAGGTCAAGACCTTTCAATTTATAGTACAAAGCAACTTCCGCCATGAGTGAGACTGAACTCACGCCGTCTTTATCGCGGGCAAAGTTGTGAGATAGATAACCGAACGATTCTTCAGTTGCGAAAACAAACTGTTTCGTTGGTTCCTTGGTCTCGATTTCATTCATCTTCCCGCAGATCCATTTAAAGCCAGTGAGAGTATTGTAAATGGTCACGCCGAATTTTTCACAGATGACGTCGAGCAGGGACGTTGTCACTATACTTTTCACAGCGTAGGCATTGTTTGAAAGACGGTTCTGTTCTTTAAGTGTTGTGAGAATGTAGTGAAGCTTTAAAACACCGATCTGGTTTCCTGTCAGGTACACAGTTTCACCTTTGTGCTTAATGGCCACTCCAAGGCGGTCCGTATCGGGATCAGAACCCATTACAATATCTGCATTCAATTTTTCCATTAATTCCACTGCGAGTTTAAGCGCCGAAGGATTTTCCGGATTGGGGCTTTTAACCGTCGGGAAGTTTCCATCCGGTTTTGCCTGTTCAGGTACAACATGGAGATCAGAGAAGCCCAGGTCGTGAAGGGCGCGGGTACACGGAACGAGACCTGCCCCATGAATAGGTGTATAGACAACTTTTAAACGAGATCCATTTTCGCGGCAAAGTTTTAAATTAGGGGCCGTCGATAAAATGGCTTCATGATAGGCATCTTCAACTTGCTGGCCCATCCATTCAATGAGTCCTTTAGAGACACCTTCATCAAAAGAAATATGTTTAATTGTACCAAAGTCATTGATGGCGTAATAATGGTTAATGATGTTTTGATCGTTCGGCGGAGTGACTTGTGCGCCGTCTGACCAGAAAACTTTGTAGCCGTTGTATTCCGGCGGATTGTGAGAAGCCGTGATCATGACCCCTGCTTGCGCTTTTTTCAAACGAACGGCAAATGAGAGCATCGCTACCGGATTTAATCTTTCATAAATATAGGCCTTAATTCCATTGCCCGCCATGACTTCTGCAGCAGTCCTTGCGAACTCAATAGACATTCTTCTTGAGTCATAGGAAATACAAATCGCAGGTGCTGCGGTTTTCTGCGCCAGAACTTCGGTACAAAGCGCCTGCGTGGCCTTCCTGATTGTGTAAGTATTGATGCGGTTGATGCCTGCGCCGAGTATACTTCTAATCCCCCCGGTGCCGAATTCGAGATCTTTGTAAAAGCGCTCATCAATTTCTTTGAGATCTTCTTTTTCTATCAGCGATTGAATTTCTTTTCTTGAATCAGCATCAAAAAGGGGATTCGCGGCCCAGGCCTTGGCACGTTCAAGAGAGCTATTCGCGTTTAGATTTTCCATTATCTTTTTCCTATATTTATTGGTGGCATGAATACGAAAACGTCAGTCAGAAGAGGATTCTAAGAAATGTCCATGGCATTTGCAATATTTACGCTCTGTTTTCCCTTTAAGAATCGTACTTTTTTAGCTAAAATACGAATGACTTTTTGTTATTTGTTACGCGGAGGATTTAATAATGCCAAACCCAAAAATGAAACATAAATCAAACGTTCCAGGAGCATGGTACTGCACTGATCCTGATGATGATAACGGCGAAGGCTGTATTGCATGTAACGTTTGCTACACCGGCGCGCCTGATTTCTTCAAAGAAGATGAAGACGGCAATGCTTACGTAGGGAAACAACCGACGACTCCGGATGAAATTGCCCTTTGTCAGGAGCAACTGGAAGCTTGTCCGGTTAACTCAATCGGCAAGAACGGGTAATCTGAACAGATGAATCCTTCATCTGAGCAAATCTTATCGACCGTTCTTTTTCTTATCGCGATCCTTCATACTTTCTTTGTCAGTAAGTTTGAACGGATCGCGCACCGTTATACAAAAAATTCTATAGCTCAAAATACATTTCATCTTCTGTCTGAAGTTGAAGCTGTCTTTGGTCTCTGGGCCTTTGTCTTTCTGGTTTTTTTCGTTATTAACAGCGGACGGCTTCCGGCCCTCGCTTATCTTGAAACGCTTAACTTTAATGAACCAATTTTTGTTTTCGTCATTATGTGTATGGCGGCCACAAGACCTGTTATTGTTCTCGCTGAAAAAATTATTTTCTTTTGCTCTAAGCTGCTGCCTTTTTCAGAGCGGATGAATTTTTATCTGGCGACAATGATTATTGGTCCGCTCTTAGGTTCACTGATAACCGAACCTGCGGCCATGACAGTAACTGCTCTTATTTTGTTGCAGACCATTTTCTCTGAATCCATTTCTTTGAAACTGAAATATGCCACGATTGCGCTTTTATTTGTGAATGTTTCGATTGGAGGAACGCTCACGCATTTTGCTGCTCCACCAGTGCTCATGGTTGCCAGAACGTGGAACTGGGATACGGCATTTATGATTGCTCATTTCGGTTACAAGGCCGTCATAGGAATTATACTTTCAACTTCTCTTTTTACCTGGATGTTTAAAAAAGAATTGAAAGGTTTAATTCGCAAAAAAGAAGTTCCGGAAAATTATCTTATACCGCGTGGATGGAAGATGTTTGTTCATGCGCTTTTTCTTTTTGGGGTCGTTTACTCTTCCCATCACCTTGTCGTTTTTCTCGGATTATTTATTGTTTTCCTCGGGTTTGTTTCCATCACTGAAAAGTATCAGGATGAATTAAAATTAAAACAGTCCTTGCTGGTCGGTGTCTTTCTTTCGGGTCTTGTGATCCTGGGGACGATGCAATCCTGGTGGCTGCGACCGCTTCTTTCTCATATGAGTGATGTTGTTCTCTTTTTTGGGGCGACAGCGCTCACTGCAATTACAGACAACGCTGCTTTGACGTATCTAGGTTCGCTCGCTTCACTTAGTGATCTTTCAAAATATTCATTGGTCGCAGGTGCAGTTGCAGGTGGCGGATTAACCGTCATTGCCAATGCGCCGAACCCGGTAGGGTTTGGAATTCTTCGTGAGAGTTTTGGTCATGAAGGCATCAACCCTGTGAGATTATTTCTCTGGGCGCTGATACCGACCACGATCGGAATTCTTTGTTTCTTATTGTTGCCGAGCTTTTAAAAAGTTTTCGGTTCGATAACTGAAATCCAGTTGTATTTATCTTTGGCACGTCCTTCCTGAAGCGCCAGAAGTTTTTCGCGAAGAACGTTTGCGACTTTTCCTTCATGATGAAGAAGAGGGTAGCGGTCGCCAGTTTCTTCTGCAAGATAATCAATCGGAGCGATGATGGCCGCAGTTCCACAAGCAAAAGCTTCTGTGCAGTGGCCGTTTTTGATATCAGTGATCAGTTCATCAATGTCCATTTTTCTTTCAACGACTGTGAGGCCTTCGTCTTTTGCAAGCTGGATGATCGATTTTCTGGTGATTCCTTCCAGAATAGAATCGTTCAACTGTGGCGTATGAAGTTCATTGTTGATGACTGCAAAGAAATTCATTCCAGACATTTCTTCAATATATTTTTTATCGCGACCATCAAGCCACAACGTTTGAACGAGTCCAAGATTTTTTGTTTTAATGGCGGCCAGCAAGCTTGCAGCGTAGTTTCCGCCGGCCTTGGCATATCCTGTCCCTCCAGGGAAAGCGCGGGCGCCCTGGCGTTCGATTAGAACTGATAATCCACCGGCGCTGAAATAAGAGCCGGAAGGAGAGGCAATAACCATGAAGCGGAATTTTTCAGAAGGCTTGATTCCCAAGGCCTCTTCAGTCGCAAACATGAACGGACGAAGGTACAGCGATTCACCACTTCTTCTTGGAACGAAATCCGCACAATAAGAAATGACTTCAAAGCATGCTTTCAAAAAGAGATCAGCAGGAATATGAGGCATCGCCATTCTCTCCGCTGATTTATTAAAGCGAAGATGATTTTGTTCAGGACGGAAAATAAAAGGACCCTGGCCACCTACGCGGTAAGCTTTCATTCCTTCGAAAATTTCCTGTGCGTAATGAAGAACTTTTGCATTTGGATACATTGAAATCGGACCATACGGAATCAGTTCGAGTTCTCCCCATTTACCTTTTTCGTAAGTACAGCTTGCCATGAGCGGGGCCATAACCGTTCCAAAACCGAGGTTTTCAGGCAAGGTAAAGTTCTTAACAGCGGCAGCACAAGCAGGGTCGATTTTTATGTGAGTCATAATAGTATCCAAATTTAGTTTAAAAGACTGAGGCATTATATCTGATATTGGTGCTAAATCAAAAAAAAAGCTCTAGGAAAGCAAAAAAGTTGGTTAAGTTTTTTTTCATATTTCAGCATCTTGACGCTCTCATTTCGAGAGAAAATTATGATTTAAATCTCGTTAACTTTTCAAGTCACAATCCGATAAATCCACTTAGACGAATTAATTTTTTCAGTCGAGATGAACATGGATGAATTTGAAAAAGAAGTAAAATTGGATTTTCTGGCCGAGGCGATTCAGCTTTTGGATGATGCTGAGCAAGCTTTTCTTGCATTGGAGAGTGATAAGCACAATGCGGATTTGATGAATCAGATCTTCCGCCTTGCTCATAACTTGAAGGGAACTTCGAGAGCCGTTGGATTCGGAGATGTGGCCGAGTTCACTCACGAAATGGAAAACCTCATTCTTAAAATCAAAGAGGGTCTGGTACCGATCACTGATCAGGTCGTTTCCCTTTTGCTCGAGTGTAACGATCACGTCAGCATCATGATTAAAATGCTGAACATGGATTTAAACTCGCGCTTCGACTCAAAAGAAATTATCAGCAAAATTCACCTCGCACTTAAAGGCGAACTTGGAAATGCAGACGCAGCAGCTGCACACGGTGAAGAACCAAAAATGGAAGAAGCTCCGGCAGAAGAATTTACAGCTGATTCAATTTCAGCAGAAGACATAGCTTTACTGGAAAATTTTGAAAAAGGTCTTGAAGCTCCGGCAGCAGCTATGAGTGTTGAGCAAAAAGAAGAAAGAGCAGCGTCCTTTTTTCCAAGTGAAGCTGCTAAGCCTGAATTAAAAGTCGCACCAGCTGCATCTCAGGAAACAAAAGCAGAAGGCGGTGGTGGCGATCATAAAAAACCTGCAGGCGGCGATAAAAAAGCGGCCGAAGAAGAATCGATTCGCGTCAGTTTGTCGAGAGTCGAACTTCTCAACAACGTCGTTGGCGAGCTGGTCATTATTCAAACTGTGTTGAATCAGCACAGAGACGAAGTGAGCAGCCAGATTATGCTCAAGTCACTTTCTCATCTGGCAAAACTTTCAAAAGAAATTCAAAACATTTCAATGTCGCTCAGAATGATTCCTTTGAAACAAACTTTGCAGAAAATGCAGAGAATCGTCCGCGATACTTCCAAGGCCCTTGATAAAAAGGTTCATCTTGAACTCGTTGGGGAAGAAACTGAAATTGACAAGACAGTACTCGAGCATCTTGCTGATCCGCTTGTTCACATCGTGAGAAATGCTGTTGACCATGGTCTTGAGTCAACGGCCGATAGAATCAAGGCCGGCAAGACTGAAGAGGGCCAGGTTACTATTAAAGCTTTTCACGAGGGAAATAATCTCGTGATTGAAATCCGCGATGACGGAAAAGGGATCAATCCAAAAATCATCCGCGAAAAAGCGATTGAGAAAAAAGTTATTTCTGCCAATGCCGTTATGAGCGACGATGACCTCGTGAACCTGATATTCCACCCTGGATTTTCAACCAAGGCGGAAGTTTCTGAAATTTCCGGCCGCGGAGTCGGAATGGACGTCGTCAAAACAAATATTGAAAAACTTTCCGGCGAAGTAAAAGTTATCACTGAGCTTGGTAAAGGCTCATGTTTCAAAGTTGTTCTTCCACTGACACTTGCTATTATTGAAGCAATGGTGACGAGAGTGGGCGACGAACGCTACATTATTCCTCTTGGACAGGTTTATGAATCCCTGTCTCCAACACCTGATATCGTTCACCATGTAAATGGCGTTGGTCACTGTCTGAAAATTCGTGGCGAAGTCATTCCGATGTTTAAAGTGTCGACTGCCCTTCAAAGACCTGTGCAGGAAAAACCTCTTGAAGAACAGATTGCCATTATCGTCAATTCTGAAGAAAGAAATTTTGCCATTCTGGTCGACGACATTCTTCATCAACAGCAGGTTGTTATCAAGAAACTGGGCGAAGAAATTAAAAATCAAAAAGGATTTATGGGAAGCTCCATTCTGGGAGACGGCCGTCCGGCCTTCATTCTCGATATCATGGAATTATTTTCAGGTGCAATGAAAAAGAAAAAAACAAACTTTAAAGAAGAACTGGCCGCATAGTAGGAGAGACTTATGGAAAAAGACAATGTCACAAAATTAAAAAGAACAAATGCAGAACTTAGCCGCTTCATTGAATTCAGCCTTGGCAATGAAGATTATGCTATCCCTCTCTTAATGGTCAGAGAAGTTATCTCTGTTCCGGATACAACACCGATTCCAAAGTCTCCAAGTCACTTTCTGGGAATCATGAACCTTCGCGGACAAGTTATTTCTGTTGTCGATCTTCGCAAAAAACTAAAAGTGGATGCAAGAAAAGATAAAGAAGAAGCCGTCATTATCGTTGATATTGGTGGAATGAATATCGGAGTCGTTGTTGATTCAATCAACAAGGTTCTCGCTTTCTCTTCTGAAGAAGTAAGTGAAATGCCGGAAGTTGAACACCAAGTGAACACGCACTACATTTTTGGTGTTTATAAAAAAGAAAATTCTTTGACTGTACTTCTTGATATCGCAAAGGTTCTCGACCTGAAAGATATGGAAGCAATCAATGGATCGAAAAAAGCGGCATAATTAATCTAAAGAATTTTTTTATCGAGGTTTACTCATGTCTCAGGCCGCTATTGGTACCGTCAGTCCGGAATTTGTTTCTGTTATCGACAAGGTATCGACTATTGTTCATAAAATTTCCGGCAATCGCCTCGGCGAAAAGCAAGCCTACATGGTGGAAACTCGTGTAAAAAAGAGAATGATTGAACTGGGGATTAAAGAGCCCCGCGATTATCTCAAATACATTGATCAAAATTTTGAAAGAGAATCTGGTGTGTTGGTCGGTTTGATCACAACACACCATACATTCTTCTTCAGAGAATTTCCTCATTTTGAAATTCTGAAACGAACTCTTCCAGATCTCGTCAATCAGATGAAAAAACGCGGCGATAAATGTCTTAAAGTGTGGTCGGCAGCATGCAGCCGCGGTCACGAAGTTTATTCGCTGGCGATGTTTCTTGATTATCATCTGGCCCAGATTGACCCTTCGTTAACTTTTAAAATTCTGGGAACTGACATAGATGCTGAGTCTGTTAAAGTGGCCAATAATGGTGTTTATCACCAGAACGAAATCAAAGAAATTCCTATGATGTACATGGGAACAAACTGGGCGAGAGGTACAGGCGATATCGCCATGTACGCCAAGATCAAATCGCATCTGAAACAAAAATGCGAATTCAGACCAGGAAATCTTCTGAAGGTCAATGAGACTGTGAAGATGGAAAAGTTTGATGTGATTTTCTGTCGAAACGTCTTTATTTATTTTGAATCTCATCAGGTTGAGCAGATCTCAAAAGATCTGATGAATCATCTCTATCCGGCAGGAATTTTCTTTTCAGGAATTTCTGAACCATTATCAGGCATGAAACTGGATGTGACTTCAATCGGACCATCGGCCTATATGCATAAGCAGGCCCCGGTCTCAGCTCCAGCGCAAACGACTTCACCGATGACTTCGGCTTCGGTTCATCCGTCAAATGTCCTTCCAATGATGCAACGGCCATCTGCTCCGGAAGTGTATCGCGTGATGTGCGTGGACGATTCGCCATCGATTCTGACTCTATTGAAAAAAGTATTAACGAAAGAGCATGGTTTTGAAATTGTCGCTACAGCGATCAATGGTAAAGACGCCATGGAAAAAATGAAGACCACGAAAGTGGATCTTGTCACTCTTGATATTCACATGCCGGAAATGGACGGTGTGACTTATCTCGAGAAAAATTTTAATAAATCACATCCACCGGTCGTGATTATTTCATCTGCTTCCAGAGCTGATTCAGATGTTGCCATGAAAGCACTGAAGTTCGGTGCGTCTGACTACGTTGAAAAGCCAGCGCTCACAAACCTTGAAGAAAGAGGCGAAGAGATCCGGACTAAACTTCGCTCAGTCGCACAGGATGCCCACCGCAAAGTGGCCATTTCTACTTTTGATAAAGAAAACGCAAGGCAATTTGTCATCCGCTCTCCTGAAAAAAAGGTCAGAGCAGTGATGGCCTCAATTTCCGATGTCCCTGCTCTAAAGGCCTTTGTCCGTGAGCTTGATCATGCTCAACCACCGACAGTGATCTTCTTCGAAGGACACGGGGAAATTCTGGAAGCTTTCGTCAAAGAAAATGCTTCAGGATTTTCAAACCCGGCACTGTTTATGAATTCGCCGGAAATGAAAATAGAGCCAGGCAAAATTTATTTTGCGGATTTTAAAACTTGCTTTGCTCCATTTCATAAGAAATATGCAACCTATCCTTGTTCAATTCTGGTTTACGGAAGTATGTCTGCCCATGCAGCAAAGATGGTAAGTGAATGGAGAAATACTGAAATGCTTCTTGAAGATCTCGGGGAAAAAGGAAACAAGTCTCATCCATTGAAGGGAAGTGCAACCGATGTTGTCCCGGCCACGAGTTTTTCTTATATGTCGTGCAGATACCTGAGCACTAAATAGGTTTTTGTTTTATGAACAGAATGTTGTCGAAAGAAATTATTACGTTCAAAAAAGAGGGAGAGTATCTCAACGATCTTCATCCGGGAGATGCTTTTCTTTCTTTTCATACCAGTGGCGGAAAATGCGCCGGCCTGTATCTTCATCGCAGAGATGTGAAAACTGATAGTCTGACTGAAATTGTTCAAAAAGTTGCAGCAGAGCTCGGTTTAAATGAAATTCAAAAAGGCGAAGTCAAAGTTATCGCTGCAGCAGATTCGCTGGGACTCATTTCTGATTTTCTTGCATTGAAAAAATTTACCAACATTAAAAAAGTTGAAAAAGAGGGAACAGTCGAAGTCATGTTTCTTCCGGCGATGAACAAAGTTCGCGTGAGCAAAGAGAGCAAAGCTCCGGCCATCAGAACGCATCTTCCGGTTAAAGAAAAATTCAAAGTTCTGATTGTCGATGATTCAAAAACCATTCGAAATATTTTAAACAGAATTTTTTCTTCAGATTCTGCCTTTGAAGTCTGTGCGATGGCCGAAAAGCCTTCTGATGTGGAAGGTTTGATTCTCAAGCATAAGCCGGATGTCATCACTCTCGACATTCACATGCCCGAGATGGATGGCGTGACCCTTCTGAAACAAATTGCACCGAAGTATAATATTCCAACAGTCATGATTTCATCTATAAGTATGGCCGAAGGACCGCTCGTTCTTGAAGCTCTCGAAAACGGCGCTGTTGATTATATCCAGAAACCAGAAGTTTCTGAGATCGACAAAGTAACTCCGATGATACTTGAGAAAGTTAAAACAGCGGCCCGCGCCAATATGAATAAATCGGCGAAGAAAAAAACCGGTCGCGCAGTACAGGTTTCCGGTCAGTGTGATCTGAAATCCCTGATCGTTCTGGGATCGTCGACAGGTGGTACTGAGGCCATCAGAGAAATTATTACGGCGCTCCCTAATCAAATTCCACCTATGTTGATTGTTCAACATATTCCCGCCGTTTTTTCGGCAGCGTTCGCAAAGAGAATGAACGACCTTTGTCCATTCGAAGTAAAAGAAGCAGAAGATGGCGATGAAGTTCGTGCCAACCGCGTTCTCATTGCTCCCGGTGGAAAACAAATGAAGTTTGTCTATAAAAACGGAAAAGGCCACGTCGAGATCACTGACGATGAGCCGGTAAATCGTTTTAAACCTTCAGTCGATTATCTTTTTAACTCCGTCGTAAAAAATCTCTATACTCACACTGTCGCCGTCATTCTGACCGGGATGGGAAAAGATGGTGCGCGCGGAATGCTTGAACTCCATAAGAACGGAGTGAAAACAATTGCCCAGGACGAATACAGTTCGGTGGTTTTCGGAATGCCCAAAGAGGCCATTGCTATCGGGGCCGCAGATTACGTTGAACCTCTGGGCGAAATCGCCGATCGGATCGTACAGCTCACTCACGATAAGAGTTCATTTAAAAAAATTTCAGCTTAAATTTGATTCAGTGCGATTTAAAAATGGTAGGCGGAACAGGGGTCGAACCTGCGACCACTTGGATGTCGACCAAGCGCTCTACCACTGAGCTATCCGCCTATAGGTTTTGAGTGAATTTATAATAATGGTCTTCACTCATTTCTGTCAATAAAATCCTATAGCGCAAGCACGAGAGTCTCATTATAGTTATTCTCATGCAAAAAAATCGACCTGAGAATCACCGTCTGGACAAAACTTTCAAAGAACTCATTACCTCGCAGTTTAAAGAATTCAAGCTTTACTATTTACTGGGTGTACTCTGTCTGATCGTCACTCATAAAATTCAGAGTGAGCTTCCTTTCATGGCCAAAGAACTGGCAGATCTCGTTTCAAAAAACATCAACGAACTTCATCCCTTTAATTTTTTCTGGCTTGCGCTGGGAATTATTGTTTTCAGAACGTCTTCGCGCATTCTTTTTTTCTATCCTGCCAGATTGCTGCAAAAATTTCTGCGCGTCGAATTGATGGAGAAAATTGAAAGTGCCCCTCCTGTGCGTTTTCGGCATTTGTCTTCCGGGCAATTGTTTCAATATCTCACTGGTGACATCGACCAGATTCGCGCTTTAATAGGCTTTGTGGGTCTGCAGGGAGGGAACTTTATCATCGCTATGGTGATCCTGATCCCGAAGATTATGGCGTTTAACAAACACTTGATAGTTGCGCTGACGCCGATGCTCGTTTCATTTATTTTATTCACCTGGATCGTCTCGAAAAACAGAATCTATTTTAAGAAAACTCAGGATATGCAGGGTGAAGTGCAAAACCTCATCATGGAAACCTATGCCGGAAAACGGACGATTAAAAATTTTCATGCAGAAAGCTCTTTCACTTCGCTGTTTGCTGAAAAATCATTGAAAGAACTTTATTATTTCTGGCGTTCGAGTCTTGGCATTTCCATCACACTGCCGCTGATTACTCTGGGCATTGGGCTTTCCATGCTTTGGGGAGCAACGATTATTAAAGAAAATCATCTCGGAGCTTCAACGTTAATTCTTTTCTCTGGTTTTATTTTTCTTTTGATGGAGCCAATGGGCTATCTGTCCTGGGTAGGCGTTGTCGTTTCACGTTCGAATGCATCCTGGAACAGATTAAAAGAGCTGGATAATCTTCTTGTGACCAAAACAGATTATGAAGCTGATCTTGAAAAACGCAATGATCGTTTTGAGAAGCTGCAATTTAATCTGCCTTTCTGGGAGAGTGATCTCGATGTCAGTTTCATGCCTGGGCGATGGACTGTCCTGATTGCTAAAACCGGACACGGAAAGAGCGAATTGCTTTTTAAAATTGCCGAAGTGATGAGACGAAAAGGAAAAAATATCAGCCTGGTTGCTCAGGATCCTTATATCTACAACGACAGCGTTGAAAGAAATATTTTTCTTGGCAAAACTCCTTCGGAAAAAGAGCGAACTAATGCAAAAGAAGTTCTTCGCATTCTAGGTCTCGATTATCTTGAGCCCGATCCGGAAAAACTGATGAATCTTGAAGTCGGTGAGAATGGAAAAAGACTTTCAGGCGGCCAGATGAAGCGACTCTGTCTCGTTCGCAGCATTATGAGTGAAGCTGATATTCTCATCTGGGATGATCCGTTCTCTTCTGTCGATCTCATTCTAGAGAAAAGCATTATTCAAGAGCTGCGCTCACACGACGTTCTAAAAAATAAAACAGTCATTTTGACGAGTCACCGTTTATCGACCGTAAAGAATTCCGAATTTCTTATTTTCATCGACAAAGAAGAAGGGATTGTCGAAGAAGGGACAGTGGCAGAACTTTTAAAACAAAATAGCAAAACGTATGAATACTTCCAAAAGCAAATGGTATAATTTATTTTTCTTTCAAGGCTCGCTTTCCATGGTGGTCTTGTTATTCGTGTGTCTGGCCATCTCGGCCTATCTGGGCGCACTTACTCCGCGGTTGATTTCTGATCTTTCGCGGAACTACGACAACGATGCTCTCTTTCATACATCAGTGATCGCTCTTTTAATCAACTTTCTTTCGGTTTACACCAATAGAGTTGTCTATCAGCTTGCCGTGAATAAATACGTGCGAATGCTGGTTCAATATGCGCGCACGGAAACTTATGGCCGCTGGCTTGCCAGTCATGAACTCGACAGCGACAAATATCCTCAGGGCGAAATCATTTCGCGTGTTATGTCGGACACCGAAGCTATTCGCGATCTCATTTCTTCAGGATCATTCGGTATTTTCATCGATCTCTGCTTTGTCGTTTCGTGTCTTATCGGATTTATAACTCTTCAGAAATTTACCGGCTTTTTTATTGCCGGGGTAGAAGTCGTGGCCACAGTACTTCTGATCTGGGGCTCGCAGCTGATGCGTGATATGTTTATGCGCCTTCGAAATGCGCAGGCACAAGTCAACAGAGTAACGGCCAATGTGCTCGGAGGATTCAACCAGATCTATTATACAAAACATGATGAATACGCTTCAAAAAAATCTGTTGTGGCCTTTGAAGATTTTCTGGTGAAACAAAACCAGGTCAACACAATGGATGCGCTTTATTACGCCAGTGCAGAATCGCTGTATCCCATTCTTCTGGCCCTGGTGATTTTTATTTTTCCTTATTCCCATTTAACTGAAGTGGCCTTGATCTTCGCCATTGTCGATTTAATTCAAAGATCCATTAACCCTATCAAAGAAATTTCCGGCAAAATTGCCAATATCCAGCGCGCTTTCACCGGGATCGACCGCATTCAAAATTTCCTGAATGATATTCCTCATTATCCGGCAATGCCTTCTGATCTCGAATTAAAAAGAAATCCATTTCAAAAAATGCAGGTGAGCATTCCTCATTTTGAATATCCTCGCCGTGGTAATGCTGAAGTTAAAGAAAGAGAAACATTTTCGCTGGATGAAATTGAATTCGAAGGACGTCCTGGTGAACTGATCGGTATCGTCGGTTTGTCGGGAAGCGGAAAATCCACGCTCTTGAATATTCTTGCAGGAAATATTCTTGCACCTTCTGCCGATGTAATTCTATCCATGGGAACACCGGAGAGCTCATACCAATTGCATCTGAAAGATTTAGAAGAGTACAGAAGGGAAGTGAGCATTGTTTCTCAGGATTCCCATATTTTCAGTGAAAGTCTGATGTTTAATATAACTCTTAAAAGACAAAGACCTGATGACTTTGATGAGAACTGGGAATTTCTTTGTCAGAATATTCCTTATCTTCGCACATGGGGTTTAGGTCCTGATGATCTTGTTGAACCTTCCAAGCTTTCATTGGGACAAAGGCAGCTTCTCGCCGGAGTTCGCGCCTGCTATATTAAAAAGAACATTGTCTTTTTTGATGAAATTTCATCGGCCCTGGATTCTGAACTGGAATTTGCGCTCAGAAGACTTGTTCTGTTGATTCAAAAATTTTCACTGACCATTATCGTGGCCCACAGAGTGGAGACAATTGTTTCGGCCGACAAGATTCTGGTTATGGAAAAAGGCCGAGTAATTGACTCTGGTACTCATTACGAACTGATTAAGCGTTCGCAAGTCTATCAGGATTTTATCAGTGAACTCTCGCATTCCTGAGCAATCAGAGCTATCATTAGGATCATTTAGTTTATTAAACGTATGAAACATGGAGAGTTTATGCAAAAGAATAAGTTCGGCCTGACAATGCTCGGCCTCTTATCAGTTATGGTTGTTTTCTTTGCCTGCCAAAAAGAGGCTTCTTCAAAAGCAAATTTCATTTTCAAGCCGGCTCCAGCAGCAGGTGTTGCTGCTAAAATCGGCAACGAGCAAGTTTCAGAAAAAGAACTTTATTCTGGAATTGAAGGGGATATCTATGAAGCTGAAATGAAAGTTTATGAAACTAAATTCGGAAAGCTTCAAGCAATGATTCTTGAAAAATTCATGAATCAGGATCCGAATAAAAAAGGACTGACAAATGATGAGTTCCTTAACAAATACATCGCAAAAGATGTCAAAGTTACTGATGCAGATATTGAAAAATTTATCAAAGACAGACAAATTCCAAAAGATCAGGTGAACCCTGAAATCAAAGAAAGAATTAAGCAATATCTCGAAGTCGAAGTGAAGAAAAATGCAGTCGACAAATGGATTGCTGAAAAAACTAAAAGCACACCAGTTGAAGTTTACATTCCAAAACCGCAAAGACCGGTTTTTGATGTGAACATTAAAGATGCTCCGGTTAAAGGATCAGACAGCGCGAAAGTTACTATCGTCGAATACTCTGATTTCCAGTGTCCATTCTGTTCAAAGGCTTCAAAAACAATTGAAGAGCTTGAAAAGAAATATGGAAATAAAATTAAAGTGGCCTTCAAAAACTATCCGCTTCCTTTCCATTCGAATGCCCGCATTGCCGCTGAAGCTGCTCTTTGTATGAAAGCTCAGGACGTGAAACTTTTCTGGAAAATGCACGATGCAATGTTTGCTGACCAGACTAAGCTTGATAAAGACAACCTGATCGCGACAGCAAAAAAACTGGGCGCAAAAGAGGCCGATTTCAAGACTTGTCTTGATACAACTCCTTTCAAGGCCGTTATCGACAATGACATGGCCGAAGGACAAAAGCTTGGAATCAAATCAACTCCGACTTTCTTTGTTAACGGGAAGTTGGTGAGTGGAGCTCAGCCTGTTGAAGTTTTCACAGAAGTGATCGACGAAGAATTAGCAAAATAGTCAGTTATCTTATCTTTAATAGGGGAAAGGGCAACTTTTCCCCTCCTTAAAAACCTCCGCTCCTTCCTCTATAATTAAATGAATCTCTCATACTCAGGTATGGGGCCATTTCTTTGGGATCATTACATGGATGTAAAAGACTATTCTCAAAAAGTAGATCAGGCGCGGGACAAATATCGCCAGGCCCAGGAAGAGCTACGTGCTTCTTACGATAAAGACACAACAAATATTAAAGAATCTGCTGATAACAAGATCAAGAAACTTTCGAAAGCTTACGACAATCAAAAAACAAAACTCGAAGAGCAAAATCTCGTCAATAACGAAACTTATTCAAATAAAACAAAGCAGGCGATAGCAGATCGTTCAGAGCGTTTCCGCAATGACCTGAAAAAAAATAGCGAACGTTTCGATGCTGATCGCAATGAAATGAAAAATGATTTTCAGGATAAGCTTTCAAACCTGAGTACCTCTTATAAGAAAAGTACAGAAGAGAATAATCGTTTTCACGGTCAGGCCTTAAAGACTATGGCCGACCGATACAACAAGGCCAACACAAATTATAAGGCCGAATTTGATACGCAAATCGGCAAATTGGATAAAAAGAACCGCGAGGATTTTGGCAATTTTAAAAACGAAATGCACAAAGAGCATCTCGACCAGGAAGCGGACAATCAGGAAAATCTTGAAAGGCTTCGCGCAGACGGACAAGAAGCTAAATTCAGAGAAGTTTCCAGACTTCGCAATGATAATGAAAACCTTCGAACCACTTTTGATCAGGAACGCAATTCTCTTCATGAGCAGCAAGAAGGACGCATCAGCGATATCATGAACCAAACCAAAGCTGAGCGTGAAGAAGGTCAGAGAAACTTTAATAATCTTCAGGAAAATATCCGCAAAAAAACTCTGGCTTCAGACGAAAAAATGAAGTCTGATCACATGAATGAAAGCAAGGCAATGGTAAAACGTTTCAATGAAGATTTGAGAAACGTTCAACATATGACCAATCAGAAAATTAAAGGTGGTAATGAAGTTTCTCAATTGAAAAATGACAACAAACAGCTTGTCGAATCTTATGAGAACAGACTGAATTCTGCCCGCGCCGATGCCAAGAAAATCGCTGAGACAAGTACAGATAAAGAAAATAAAATTGATGAAGCTTATCGCGAAAAATTAAAGAATTTGAAACTTGCCAATGTTGAAGACAAGGACAAGCGTGAACAAGTTCTGACGGCCCAGAATAATAAAACGATTTCTGATTTCAAAGAAAAAAATAATACGATCAACGAGCGCTATAAAACTGAACTGATGAAAACAAAATCAGACAGTGAAGACAAACTTTCAAAAGCGGATTCTAATTCCAAACAACAATTGAAAGAACAAAGAGTTGAATTCGGTAAATACATTAACAATGTTAATGATAAGAAAATGGAAGAAATCGCTTCAATTAAAAGTGAATTCACTAAGGATAAAACGCAGTTTATCGAAAAATCACGTCGCGATATGAGTGATGAAAAATATCAGATTAAAGAAAGTTTTAATCAGCAGATAGCGGTCAAAGAAGACCTTTACGAAAGAAAACTTGCTGAAGTTGAAAAGCAGACCCAAAAAATAATTGAAAACTATGAATCCCGTATGAATCAGCTTGCCCGCAAATCTGAAAAAGAAGTGGAGATGATGAAGTCAACGGAAGAGGCCCGTCGTGCCAAAGAAAACCAGGCCGTCCAGATTGCTTTTGAAAGTTCGGAACGCGAACACCAGATCGAATTAGGCAACGTTCGCTCTAAATATGAAAGTATGATCGGAAAGGACCGCGCTGTAAATGAAGTTCGTACGAACCAACTGGTTCAGAGGTACGAAGACCAGCTGGAGCGCGAAAGATCAGATCACCAGAAAGAAATGACGATGAAATTGAGTGAATCTCAGGCCCAATTCGAAAGATTGTTCAAGGCCAGCGAGCTTGAAAAAGAAACGCTCCGCAATCAATTCGAACAGCGCATAGAGAACATGAAAAATTCAGCTCTCGTTCAAGGTAATTCAAAAAAAGCGTAGTTAGTGTTATCCTTTAAAGTGAAAGTTAACTTTAATTAGGACAAACATGAGACGAGCTAAAATCGTGGCCACAATCGGGCCTTCTTCTTCCTCTAAAGAAATGCTTATTGAGTTGATCAATGCAGGTGTTAATGTCTGCAGAATCAATATGAGTCACGGCACTTATGAAGGACATCAAAACGTTATAAAGAACATTCGCGAAGCTTCCCAATTAACCGGCTATGAAGTTGCCATTCTGGCCGATCTGCAAGGGCCTAAAATTCGCGTGGATAAATTGCCAGAGCCTCTTAAACTTGAGAGTGGTTCAGAGTGGGTTATTGGAGCTACTAAAGTCAAATCACAATACCCTGAGTATGCTGAAAAATATATTCCGACGATTTATGAAAATCTGGTGGCCGATTGTCACGATGGAGCACGCATTCTTTTTGATGACGGTTTAATTATTGCTGAAGCCATTGCCCGCGATCGCGATGTTTACAGAATTAGAGTGAAAATCGGTGGAATGCTCAAATCAAACAAGGGAATCAACCTTCCAGACTGCGATGTTTCTGCGCCGGCGTTTACAGACAAAGACCGCGAAGATTTAATGTTCGCTTTAAAAGAAGGCGCTGACTACGTGGCCTTGTCATTCGTCAGAAAAAAAGAAGACATTCTCGATGTTAAATATCTTCTTCATTCTTTGAAGGTCAATATCCCGATTGTTTCAAAAATTGAGAAGCCACAAGCTGTAGACAATATCGATGAGATTCTCGCTGTCACTGATATGATCATGGTCGCCAGAGGCGATATGGGAGTCGAAGTCGGCAATCATCTCGTTCCTGCAATCCAAAAACAGTTGATCAGTAAATGTAATGCAATGGGGATTCCTGTTATCACTGCAACTCAGATGCTGGAAAGTATGACTGATAATCCGACTCCTACGCGCGCAGAAGCGAGCGACGTGGCCAATGCGATTTGGGATGGGACTGATGCGGTTATGCTTTCAGGTGAAACGGCGAACGGCAAATATCCACTTGAGACGATCCGTATGATGGACAATATTGTGAGAGAAGCGGAAAAGACACCGAAGGAAAGACCTCTTCTGCGCAATCAGGATTTATCAAGCGTTACTGCATCTGTCATGGTGGCAGCGTCCATGATTGCTGAAAAAATCGGCGCCAGAAGAATTGTTTCCGTTACAGAATCGGGGTCAAGTTGTTTGAGAATTTCTCAGTTCAGACCCATTGTTCCTGTTCTTGGGATTACCAACTCACTAAAAGTCGCCCGCAGAATGTGTCTTTACTGGGGCGTGAGTCCCTTTATTGTTACTGATCAGCGTGAAGAAAATACGGAGTTTATGAAAAACGTTCTGAACGAAGTGAAAGAGCGTTTGTTTTTAAAAAACGGCGACAAACTCGTTCTGACCCGCGGTGATGGAAAATTCTTTTCACAGGGAAGTTCAAACTCAGTTAAAGTTGAGCTCATCCGCGACGTTCCGAAAGTTAAAGGCGGATCACAAGGTCTGGTTGAAGCAAGTGATGAGCAAAAAAAAATTCTACTTGATACAACAGTGTGTGGTTCTTGTCAGGCGTGCGTTCAGGTTTGTCCTCACGACATCTGGACAATCACGAAAGATGAAAATAAAACAACAACAATCAATGCGAGTCAGATTTCAAGATGTGCCATGGATATGGCGTGTGTAGAAAGTTGTCCGACCGGCGCCATTGAAATTATTCCGCAAAAATTCTGATGAAACTTTTTTCCAGTGAACAGCTTTCGGAGTGGGGGATTGTCGATTACGGCTTCACTCATGAAGCTGTTCCGGAAACTCTCGAGCATTATAATGAATGGGTAGATAAAGGCTCCAACAAACCGCTTGAGTATTTAGAAGGCGAAAGACGCAATAAAAGACAAAGTGTAAAAGTGCACTGGGACGAATTCCAGTCAGCAGTCGTTTTTCTTTTTTCCTATCAGCACAGTCATCAATCTTTAAAAAAATTTTACTCAGAAGAAAAGGAATGGAATGGTCTCAAAATAGCTTCCTACACTATGGGATACGAAGGTCAGGATTATCATCTTTTATTAAAACAAAGACTGATGGAGATCGGAACATTTCTTCAATCACAATACCCACAGCTGGAGTTTAAACTGACTCTCGATACTCATCCGGTGCTAGAGCGCGATCTTGCTTATCGATCAGGCCTGGGATGGTTCGGGAAAAACTCCATGATGATTAATCGCCATCACGGCAGTTTTTTTATTATTGGTTCCCTTTTACTGAATCAAAAAATCGAAGAAGAGACGACGAAAGTGGAGACTGATCACTGCGGTCAGTGTACTGCTTGTGCTGATGCCTGCCCGACCAGTGCTATAGATCCCCAGACAAGAACCATCACTGCCAAAGATTGCATTTCAACGTTTACGATTGAGCAATTCAAACTTGATACTGTCCCGCCTGAAAAAATGGATTTGAGGACCGGATGGATTTTTGGATGCGATATTTGCCAGGATGTCTGTCCCTGGAACAAAAGAGTGGATCGCACTCAAAACCTAAGCAGACCCTTCTCCGAAAAAGAAAATTTCATTGTAGATTTTTTTCTAAGACAAAAGAAAGATCATTTGAAAGATCAGCTTGAAGCAATGTCAGAAGGAGAGTTTAAGCGAAAATTTGCAGGAACTTCTTTTGAACGAAGCGGAAGGCGAGGTCTTTTAAAAAACCTTCGCCTTCTTCTTCAGCAATTAAATATTTTTTCTTAAAGCATCAACGATATTCATGTGAGCAGCACGTTTGGCGGGAATATAAGTCGCAATGACCGCCGTAATAAAGGCGAGCAAAGCAGCGTATAGGCAAGCTGTGAACAGAAAGTTGATATGCAGAGTGAACGGAACTGATGCGCCAGGCATTTCAGTTTCAATTTTCGCCAGGTGAATCAGCTGAATAATGGACCATGAAGAAATAGAGCCGATAATTGTTCCGACCAATGTCAGGACAAGGCTTTCTAAAACAAATTGCGAAATAATATCAGAGCGAGATTCACCAAAGGATCTCAGCGTTCCGATTTCACCAGTGCGTTCGACGACAGACATAGAAACTGCATTGAGGATACCAAGGAACATGAGGGCCAAAAGAATGGCCTCAATCAATCTGTTTTGAACACCGTAAAATTTATTGACCTGTCTGAAGAGTACCGCAAGCTCTCTCCACGGTCTCGCCCGCAATGTAGGTTCATAAGATTTTAAGTCCCGGTTGATCGCAGGAGCATTTGTTTCAGCAAGCGGACGTTGTGAAAAGCGAAGCACGGCGAGATCTACGTCCTGCGTATCCAGAACAGTCTGAGCGACAGTTAAAGGGACATAAATAACCTGTGAATCAATCTCATCAATTCCAGCTGAAAAAATACCTGAAACGGTAATGTCCATGGCATTCATGACTCCATCGACGGTATTCGTAAGGATAGTAATACTGTCTCCTGGCTTCACGTTCATTTGCTTGGCCAGAAGCTGACCGATCATTCCTTCGCGGGCGTTTGGATCCTCGAAAAACTTTCCACCCATCGTACGCATACTTTTTGTAAAAGTAGGTTCACCGCGAGTATCAATGCCGATAACTTTTCCACCGATAGAAAGATCGCCGTTGCTGATGAGTCCGAAAAAGCTGAGACGGCCGCTGACTTTGACAATTTCAGGATGCTTCTCAGTCATTTGAGCGAGTGTGCTCAGATTGAACATTCTCTCTTTTCTGTGTTCTTTCCCTGGAGTCCAGAATTTCTCTTTAGCGATTTGCATGTTCCCGAACTGGTTTTCAGCAGCGATATGTTCAAGTGCTTTAAGAACAAAGTCCGCCAGTCCATGAAAAAGAACGATAGAGCAGACAGCGCCGGCAATCATACCGATAGAAAGCAGGGAGCGAAGTCGGTGTCGAGTAATACTTCTTAAAGCAATTTTAAAACGCATTCTCGAAAACATTTTTTTTAGAATGATTGAATTCATCGTCTGATCTCCTCCACAATCATTCCATCGGAAATTTTAATAATCCTTTGGGTTTTATCGATCAGATCGTTGTCGTGAGAACAAAGCATGACAGTCACTTTCATATCCTGTTGGAGACGGACTAGAAGCTCAAAAACTTCTTCCGATGTTTTGGTGTCGAGGTTCGCAGTAGGTTCATCGGCGAGAATCAATGTCGGCTCTTTGACAATAGCACGAGCAAAGGCCACACGTTGTCGTTGGCCTCCAGAGAGTTGAGACGGACGGTGATGAGTGAAATTCTCCAATCCAACTTTCTTTAAGGCGACTCTGGCCCTTTCAATTCTTTCAGCTTCAGGAATATTTAAAAGCATAAGAGGATATTCGACATTTTCAAGAGCAGAGAGAAGAGGAAGCAAATTAAAAGTTTGAAAAATGAATCCAATTTCTTTTGCCCTGATGGTCGACAACTCATTGTCGGAAATATTCTTGGTGTTTATGCTTTTGATAAACAAGTCACCTTTTGTAGGTGGATCAATTAACCCGGCCACGTTGAGAAGAGTTGTTTTACCGCTTCCTGACTTGCCGGAGAGCCCGATGAACTCTCCCTTGTGAATTTCAAGATTGATTTTTTTCAGAGCTTCAAAATCAATTCCTTCGGAAGAGAATACTTTGTCAATATTGACGAATTTGAGGATTGTTTCACCCATTGTTGTGTCACCTAAAGCTGAAAATAATTTTTTAATGAGAAAAAGACGCTGCTGATATTTTTATATTTGTTTAAATTGCTTTCTTCATTGCCGGAATAAAACTGACCGCCAAGTTTTAAGTCAGTAGTGCTGTTGATCGGCCAGTTGATAAAGGATTGAACTGTTCGCCCGGTGTGCTCAAGCTCATGAGTATAAGACAGTTCAAATGTTTTATCGGCACCTAGATTTTTCGTCAGTTTTCCAATGAGATATTTCTCATTTTTTTCACGGAAAGAAAGTGGAAGAATTTCTTTAATTGTGGAGCTTGCAAAAATGAGAACGCCTGAATAATCATTGTAAGTCGGAGAATCAATGGAGACCACATAGTTAAAAAAATCTGTCGGGTAAAAGCGAAGCAGATTGCCGTCGATATAATTCACCATTTTATCTTTTGTTAAAACGACATCAGTACGGAAAACAAAATCCCCGATCGTTTTTGAAAGGGCAGCTCCCGTGCTTTTCACCTTGTTATGTTCTTCGTGAACATTGATTGTCGTAAGCGTCGCTGAGTCGAGAACATAGTGTGGATCGCGGTCGAGATAAGAAAAACCAAACAATGAAAGATCCAAACCGGCATAGGAGAGTGAAGCTTTTCCACCAAATTCAGTTTCTGAAAAAAGTTTCGGTGTTTTTTGTTTTGTCACATTAAACGTAATATTGGGGACAATCTCTCCCGCATAAACTTCTATCGGAAGTGTTTTAGAAAATCGCGGTTCAGGAGAATAGAGAAACTGCAATGAACCCGTCAGATCTCCGATCGAAAATAGTGTTTTCAAGTTAGCAAGAAGAAGTGGTCTTCGGGCAATATCAGCGTCACTATAGAGAGTTTCACGAAGATCCTTTGGAGAAATAACATCGGCGTAGTTAAAACCAAAAGCTTCACCCCAAACAACTTCCTGATAGCCAAGCTGTGCAACCCAGTGCTCGCTTTTGTATTTCAAAAAGTTTTCGCCCAGGTAAACTTCAAAAGATTCTTTTTTGGACAAGTTGGTTTTTGAAAGATCTGCATTGATGGAATTGGCATTCCATCGCAGTTGGTTCATCGCCGAGAAAGAAGAAGTGAAGGCAGCCGTCTGTTCGAGCTGGCCGCGAGTTTGCTGGCCGTAATTTTTTGCATCTTCAGTGTAGTGAGAAAGTCTTGCGAAGAGATATCCTCTCATCTGATATTGTGTGGAGTCCGCCTTCGCATGTGAAGTCAGGAGAAGAGTCAAAAAAATGAGAAGACATTTCTTTCTGATCAAAACTCGAGCCCTTCTTTGTTAAAGAGACTTTCGCTGAACTTTTCAGGCTTGTGATCCTGGAAAACAAGAGTCGATTGTTTGTCTTTCTGCAGATAATCGGTAATTGTCATTTTTGTCGATCGGGACATTCCCTGGATATTTTTAAAATCTGAAAAGCGCGCACGCTTTAAGGGTTTTCCTGAGAGAGCAAAGAAAGTCGCTTCAACCGGAGCATTTTCTTTTTTTGAAACGACATACTCGATGCGACCGTAGGTTACTTTTTTATTTTTTGCTTTTAAATCGAGATGATAATTTTCTGTGTCTTTTTTATCCTCTAGAAATGTGGCTTCGTAATCTTCTGAATAGTTTGTGCGTGCTATATCGCCGTTGGAAACCTGTCCGGTCAATTTTTGCTCAAGAGAAATGCGAATGGCCTTCTTGATGTTTGGAGTAAACATCCAGATATCGTAGTCTTTCATCAAGAGTTTTCTTCCGCGAGCGCGTTCAGGTTCTGTTTGTTCTGTCAGTGTATTGTTTACATCTTTGAAGTAAACGTGAAACATTTCTTTCTTGCTGTCCTGATCAGTAACTGAAACGTTGAAAGAGTGAGAAACATTTCCCAGACCGCGTTTTAAATCTGCTTTCTTTACAATTTCGTTTGGAGAAAGCTCAGCGAGTGTTAGCGATGGAAAAATAAAAAGACACGACAAGGCCATTGTTCGAACTGACATTTTCATATTTCACCTTATTAAGTAAAACGGTTATAAATCCATTGTAGTGGAAAATGCAGAGGTTAGCACTTGGCATGAAATGCCACGGCCTAGAAAAGAAGTCGACAAAAGAAGTCGTTTATTTTTTAAATTCGGCGATGCAGTTTTTTGGATCGAAAGGCATGACAATCGAATGGTGCAGATTCTCGCCTTCAATTCCCCAGCGGATTTTAAATATATCGTAAGAATAGCTTAAGCTGTCTTCACGCGACATGGCCGTCATGAATGTGTAAGTTTCAAGCTTCGTCTTTTCCGGAATCAGGAATGTACCTGCCCCGTTACAGCTCATGAGCAGTGGAGTTTCTTCATTAAATGAACATTTTTCTACCGGCCATGTCACTGTCACTTCCTGGTCAATTTCTGCCAGTTCTTTTTCTGCCATTTTAATAAAGGGGAGAGTTGCTTTGGTCACCGTTCCTTCGTAAAAAGGAAAATCAACAGCGCCGCGGGCATTGCCGTATTTCATCACAAGCTTATCTTTATCAGTGTAGAGAACAATCGCCATTTTTCCGCCATTGCCGATGCATTGGGCCCTATAGCTTAAAGCGTGAGCATTCATTGTCATGGCCGCGGCGATAAGAAAAGCGAAGTATCTCATAATTTTCTCCATTCCTTTTTTATTCATTATAGTTTCCATGGGCATTGATTGCACGTCAAATTTATTGCTACAGTTAACTCAGGACTATTTATGAAAAATCAAAGACTGTTTAATCGATTTACTAATTCTCTGGCCGGCATAAAAAGCGCATGGGTCACTGAGAATAGTTTTCGAACTCAGGTTATCATAACTTTGCTCGTACTGCCGGTCATCTATCTGCTCAAAGCTCCTCCGCTTTGGTGGGGAATTTTTCTGGTCATTATCGGGGCTACACTTGCGGCAGAATTATTTAATACAGCTTTAGAATACATTTGTGATTTATTGCATCCTGAATTTCATCCACAGATTGGAATGGCGAAGGATTGTGCGGCTGCGGCCGTTTTAATTTTATCACTCACATCTGTCTTAGTATTTGCGGCATTCGTTTATGAACGCGTCGTTTTGATTTATCAATAATCTTATTATTTTGCTTCCGTCATCTCCCGAAGATTCAGAATTTTTTTCATCTGGTCTTCAGTCAAAATTCCTTTTTCGCGGATGAGGTCAAACATAGATTTATGTTCTCTCACTGCTTCTTTGGCCAGTTCTCCGGCCTTAGCATAGCCAATGATCGGATTGAGGGCCGTTGCGATCTGTGAAGTCATTCCGACGTAGCGTTCACATTGTTCACTATTGGCCTTAATACCGTTCAGGCACAGTTCGCGCAGAGTATGAAGCGTGTTAGTCATCAGCATTGTCGATTCAAGGGCAAGCTGGGCCATCACAGGCATCATCACGTTTAATTCAAGCTGCCCCGCCTGCATCGTGAATCCCATTGCTGAATCATTTCCCAGAATTTTGAAAAAAACCTGATTGGCCATTTCAAGAATTGAAGGATTAACTTTTCCGGGCATAATGCTGGAACCTGGTTGAGTCGAGGGCAGAGTTATTTCTGCAAGACCGGTACTGGGTCCGGAACTCATCAGTCTTAGATCGTTGCAAATTCTGGTGAGCTCGAGGGCCGCCGTTCTCAGTGCATTGGAATAAATCATAAGCGGCATTTGCGACTGCATGGCCTCAAACATATTTGAGGCCAGTTCGAGGTTTTCATCATCAAAAGATTTTTTTAATTCCTCTAGTATAAACTGTCTGTAGCCGTGAGGGACATTCAATCCACTTCCGACTGCGGAACCACCAATTCCCAACACTCTCAAAAAAGTCTGAGCATGTATCACTAATCCAATTAAATGATCGCAAACATTTTTATAGGCCGAAAATTCCTGTCCGAGTCTGATGGGAACAGCATCCTGCAGATGCGTCCTTCCGGCCTTAATGACTGAATCAAACTCCAGCGATTTTCCTTCGAAAGCTCCGGAGAGAAGAGTCAGTTCGCTGACCAGTCTCTTAGACAACGTCAGAGCGGCCAGTCTCATGACAGTCGGGTAGGAGTCATTTGTACTTTGTGACATATTGACATGGTCGTTGGGGTGAACACTTTTATAAGATCCAAGTGGATGGCCAAGAATTTCATTGGCCATATTGGCTATCACTTCATTGGCATTCATATTTTGAGAAGTGCCGGCGCCGGCCTGATAGGCATCAATGATAAAATAATTTTCAGGATGTTTTTTAAAATCAATTTTCAAAAGATCATCACAGGCAAGAACAATAGTGTCGCATAAATCTCTGGAGAGTGCGCCAGCTTTATAATTGGCCCTGGCCGCAGATCGTTTGAGCAGAATATAACTCCTGATCAATTCAGGATGAATTTGTGTTCCGCTGATCTGAAAGTTTTTACTAGCTCGGAAAGATTGAATGCCGTAGTAAACATTGGCAGGCAATTCAAGTTCTCCAAGGCTGTCCTTTTCCACTCTTTTCAAATTGTTCATTTGACCTCCGAAGCACTCCTTAGACTAAAGAGCAAAGAACAGTCCATAGCGTGTCACTATATCTGGCATGGCATTTATATATTAACGAAGCCCTTTGATGCCCTGTTAGTGTTTTAAAAAAGGAGGTCACATGGCCTATATAGTTAATGCGGTTTGTGCCTATCCCGAAAACATGGTGAAACAGGATGAAGTTCGAAGAATTTTAAAAAGGCTCTGGCCTGACCAGGGACACGCCATTCATCGCTTCAGTGAGAGTACGGCTGTGGGCTCGAGACATTTCAGTCTTCCTTTGAAAGAATATGGAAACCTCGGACACGTCGGCGAACGAAATACACTCTGGAAAAAGGTCGCCCTTTATCTTCAGAAAAAAAATCTTCAACATCTTCAAGAAAAAACAAATCTTGATTTCAGTGAAATCGGTTTGGTTTCTTCGGCCACGACAACAGGACTCGCGGTTCCAAGTCTCGAAGCTCTCATCATGAATCACTTTCCTTTTCCCGCTACCACAAAAAGAATGCCTCTCTTTGGTCTGGGATGTCTTGCGGGTGTGGCAGGAATGAATAGAGTGAACGATTATTTGCAGGGCCACAAAGACAAATCCGCTATTCTTATGGTGACAGAACTTTGCTCGCTCACATTTCAATTCAAGGACTCTAGTATCCAAAATATCATAGGGAGCGCTTTATTCGGTGATGGATCCGCTGCTGTTCTTATGGTCGGCGACGATCATCCTCTTGCAGAAAAGGCGAGTTTTGAAATCGTTCAGAATGAATCCATTTTCTATACTCACACGGAAAGAATTATGGGATGGGATATGGTGGAACATGGATTTCAAATTGTTCTTTCAAATGATATTCCTGATCTTGTTCATAGCCACGTTGGAAAAAATATAGATGAGTTTCTTGAAAAAAATAAAATGTCGAGAAGTGATCTGAAATTTTTCATTGCCCACCCGGGAGGACCGAAAGTTCTTGAGGCACTGACTAAAACATTGGGCAGGAGTAGAGAAGACTTTCGATTGAGCTGGGAGAGTCTAAAAGAAAGAGGCAATACTTCAGCTGCTTCTGTTGTCAATGTTCTGGAACATTCGATTAACCGTACAGACATAAAAAAGGGAAGCTACGGCTTAATGATGGCCATGGGCCCGGCCTTCAGTCTGGAATTATCATTGGTAAAAAAATGCTGACAGAAACTTTTATTTCCTATGCAGTTTTCTTTTTTTATCTGGGAGAAAGAGGAATTGAACTCCTGGTGAATAAAATGAATTATCAATATCTCATCAGTAAATTTTTTGTAGTCAAAAGATTTCCGCAAGAATCCATGCAGATGAAATTGTTTCATGCCTGTTGGTTTCTAAGCCTTTTCTGTGAAATGAATCTTCATGGCAAACTCCTGGGAGGCGTCGCCTTTGTTTTAGTGGCCCTGGTTTTAGTGATGGCCCAACTTCTTCGCTGGTCCGCCATTTTATCCCTGGGGTATTTCTGGTCGATTGATATCTATGAAATGAAAAATCATCCTGTTGTCACAACCGGGCCTTATAAGATTTTAAGACATCCCAATTATTTGGCGGTCATGACCGAATTTATATTCCTGCCCTTGCTTCTTGGTTGTCCTTATACCCTTGTGGCCGGAACTATTGGAAATACATTGATTTTACATCGCAGGATCAATCTGGAAGAGAAGGCCCTTGAAGAGCAGTCAAACCATCATTATCATTCTGTCTTCAGCGTTAAAAACTCTTAACATTTCGAGATGTTTTATCCTAAAATTTATACAGACCTTACACATTGTTATGGTTTAGATACTAAATTCTGATACAAAAGCTGTATGCCAAACGAATTGCAACCTTACGCCATATTTTTGTCGGTGTTTATCCTTATAAACATCCTCATTTATTTCGTCATTCAGTTGAATGCGAAAGAAAAAATATTCAAAGAGTTGTTTTATTACTGGCTGGCCGTTTTGGTTGTTTTTATTTCTGAAGGTACGATCATCAATGGAAAGCTCGGCCTGAGTTTGATTTTTTTAACAAACTTTCTTCCCATTTCCATCATGGCGAGTTTCATCCTTCGCACTTATAATTACAAATTCAAATTTAAATTTTACGCGTTTGCGATACCGGCAGCGGCCGCGACTTCTTATCTCTTCTATAAACTGGACTTGCCGTTTCCGATTGTTTCAGCACCGGTTGTCCTGGTAGATATTGGACCTTTTCTCGAAGCCATTTATGTATCGATGTACGTTCATAGAAAAGAATCTGGTATGACCGAGAAAATCATTGGAACATTCCTGTCTGGTTTCGGAATCTTCTGCTGTATCAATTATGGATTAAATCGTTTTGACCCGACACCTCTTGAATATATTTTTGGATTTGGAACGGGATTTATCTGTTACCTTATGTATTCCATTCTTCTTCCGGTGTACGTGATCCAGCAAATCAATAGAAAAAGAACGGAATACCTCGAAAAGATGGTTTCGGAGAGAACAAGAGAATTAACCGAAAGCAAACAGGAAAAAGAAAAACTGTTGCGCGTTCTCGTTCACGATATTTCCAATCCTCTTCAGGCAGTCATGTATAAGATGGGGCAGCTGAAGAAATCACATCGTCTGGGCCTTGACGAAAAAGAATCAGTTGAAAAATCTTTTAAGCATCTCTTTGCAATCAGAGATATTATTTCTCACGTGCGTGAATATGAATGCGTTCTTTCCGGAACCAGAACTTTAAACCTGGGCGAAGTCAGAGTTGCAGACTGTCTTGAAGAAATCGAAAATATGTTCTCCGATCGTTTTAAAGAAAAAGATATTTTCTTTAAAATCGAGAACAGACTCACAGACGATGCTTCTGTTATGGTCGATAAAACATCCTTCATTCATAGTGTGGCCGCCAATTTAATTTCCAATGCTCTCAAGTTTTCAGTTCCTCATTCAGAAGTTCATCTGATCTGCGAGATGAGAAATGATGAAATTGTTTTTGAGGTTATCGATCACGGGATCGGGATTTCCGAAGCTACGCTTGAAAAATTGTTCGATATCGGTGCGGCCACTTCGCGAATCGGAACGTTGGGGGAAAGCGGTACCGGTTTTGGTCTTCCAATCGTAAAGGCCTACGCTCTCATGTACGGCGGAAGAATAAATGCGGTTTCCTCACAAGAGAAAGACCAAAGCGGAACGACATTTTCACTCTATCTGCCAACTGTAAAAAAAGAGTCTGTAAGTACAACTTTTTATCACTAAGCAACCAGCTTGAGTTTTCTCTCCACCTGATTTCTGGCCTCCCAGAGTTTGTCCATTTTTGCTGACAGAGAATGATCGTAGTAGGCGCGTTCTACATTTTCCTGATAAAAGGCCACCAGATCGACAAGCGTTTGATCTTTTCCTGCCTGGTATTCCATATTTTCAATCAAAGGAACTGTTCCAAAAAGCGCAGTGAGTTTTCCCATTCCCTTATTCACTCTCATTGTTCCGGTCATCGCGGATTTTTGGGAGTGAAGAAAGTATTTGGAAAGCATTCCCATCAAGACAATTTTCCAGGGAGCATTATCCATTTCAGGGGCACCCTCTCTACGGAAATTTTCCATTACGGTAAATTGAGAACAGATAATGACATCCGAACCGTGAAGGCAAAGACCGGTACGTGCATCCTGCGGCCAGCAGGAAAAATAAGAGTCGAGCGTAGCGGAAAAATCGCCGAGATCAACGTGTGAAAAAAAACAGAGGGCCGCACACTCATTTTGATAAAGCAGAACCAGGATTTCATCCTGTCGGGTGAATTCATCTGAAGGTAAGTTCTTGTCGGAATGAAAATCGTATTTGTAAGTATTCTCCCAGGTTTCATGCCAGGCCTTGAAGGCCTGATCATAAATAGCATAAAGTGCTTTTGGGTTTGAATATTTCTTTCCCTTCAATACGAAAGTTGAAATTGCGTTTTCCATAATGTCTCCTGGAAATTAAGCAGCTTTTTTCTGACCTTTCATCTGCCATTTACTTTGCAGCTCACTGAGCATGCTGTTATAGGCATAAGATGATTGAATGAGATTGAGCCGGATAGAAGCAAGATCTTCCTCCTTCAGATTCCCAATGAGATTTAAAGCGGCCTCAACGTGAGCAGGATCTTCTTCACCATGGACATGAAAGAAAGTGGCACATCTATTTCCATATTGTTTCGCGAGTCGATCAACCAAAGCAGGACAAGCTTTTTGGGCGAGCACTTCGAGAAATAAAATATAACCCATCAAAGCAAGCGGACGCTCGTGTTCAATCTTGTAATACTGAGGTTCATAAAACAGGCGGGTACTTGCGTGTTCCGGAAGTTCTTCCTTTTTGAATCCAAGATACTTCAGATCATTTAATGCCAGCTTCTCGTGATTTGATTCTTCTCTTAGATGAGCAATAAAGCGCAAATGAAAACTTTGTTCTTCTTCGTAAGAGAGCCTTGAAGCTGCGAGAGCAAGCAGGCGAGTGGAATGCCGGACGTAGTAAAAAGTTTGGGCCATGTAATCAGCGTAAAAATTCTTCTGGCCCCAGTCGCATTCATTGATTCGTTCGAGAGTATTGGCAATTTCGAGATCGAGAGTTCTTTGCAGATCTTTCATATAGACCTCTTGTTAGGGGAATACATAAGTTTAACTCTAGTTTGAAAGGTACCAAGTTTTCGGGGTGATTTTATGGTCTAATAGAGGGTTACTCGATCTTGTGAAAAATTGTGGCCGCCAACTAAACATCGCATTGATATTCACTTGATATTCATTAATTTCTATTAAAATTTGGGGGGGTTTTTTAGTGATAATAGCTAGCGTTGAAAGACTCGCAAAGAATGGTGCCCAGGGACGGAATCGAACCGCCGACACAGGGATTTTCAGTCCCTTGCTCTACCGACTGAGCTACCTGGGCGTGCACCATTTTTTGGAATCTAAAAATTAATAGATGCGATTGCTTTCGTCAATTGTTTTAACAAAAAAAAGTAGGTTTTCTGAAGTTTTCAAAGCGGCGCATATTCTATAGAGTCCAGCGAACTTTGGCCCTTAAACTTTAAAAAGCGAGGACTTTATGAAATTGGGACTCTTGATTTTGCTTCTGACTTTTTCGGCCTTTGCAGAGGAGAAACCGCCGGTTCTTCCTGAAAATCTTGTCGCTCATCACACGGCCGTTTGTCCGGATTTCGGAACTGCTGACGGCAAATGGTTTCAGCGCGCGGCCTACACACTTCCACAATCTCAATACTCTAAACAAATTAACACGCTCTATGTTCTCGGTTGCGAAATGTACGCTTATAACTCACAAGAGCGCGCCTATATCGTCGATCCCAACGGCGCTATCACTGATGTTTGGGTGGCCGAAATTGATTTTAAAGGCAATTTTACAGCGACGAACAGCTTGATGGGATCCGATTACGATCCTGCCGCTCAACTGCTTTATACATTTCAAAAGGGACGTGGCATCGGCGATTGCGGATCAGCGGCTTCTTATAAATACTCTGCTGAAGAAGAAAAATTTATTCTGACAGAGGCCCGTATTAAAGACAATTGTGATGGCGACATGGAAGCTGAATGGCCAGTGGTTTATTCGCACTAAATTGAGTAGACTCATGGTCTATGAAATTACAAAAAACGACCCTTACATATCTTGATCAAACGACAAACGCTTTCGTTTTTCTACCGGAAATCGGTTCTGAAAACGAAAGCGTTCAACCAACTTTTGCACTTATCACTCACGGCTACACATCAGACAAAACTTCAGTCATGAATTGGGCCATCCGACTTGCAGAAGTCGGCGTCAGTTGCCTCGTGTTTGACCTTCCCGGACATTACCAGGGAAATTTCTCAGAAGTAAAAAGCTTCGATCATTTTAAAAATCATGCACACGAACTCTTCATCGATGCCTTTAAGACATTGAAGAAATATTTTCTCGACGAATTTCCGCTCTATGAAAATATGTGGGAAAAAAATGAAGCTCGACTCGTCTTTGCCGGACATTCTTTAGGGGCGATGATGTCATTGAAAGCATTAATGCTTCCTGAGTTTGCTTCCTATAATAAACGCGCTGTGTGCGTGGGACTCGGAATGGCCCCGGTCGGCGTTGTTCATCTTTTCGATACTCCTTTTTATAAAAGCACGTTGCGCGTTCGCGAGCAGCTTGTTTCTCCGGAGCTTAAGCCCGACAATGTGTTTCCCTGGATAAAAGAAGAAAAAAAATTACTCGCTGTCAGTGGTCAAACCATTCACCTAATTACGGGAATCGATGATCTTGTCGTAGGCGATGATGGCTCAGAACGTTTTATGGAAAGTCTGGTGCAAAAAAATAACACTGTGACGCTCGAAAAACCGACTAAGCTTCCTCACCACGAACCCAATCTGGCCGCTTCGCATGTCAAAAAATATTTAAAAAAAATAAATTGGTTTTGATCGAAAAAGCCCAACATAAATCATTTTTTTGCGTCTTCTGATAGAATAAGATTTTTGTTTATTTTATAAGCGAGGGAAAAATGAGTTCAAAAGAAAGATTCGCAGACAAGATGGAAATGCCTCCTAAAACGGAAGGTCCAAACGTCTATCCACTTTCATGGGTGGCCAAAACTCAGAAAATGGAAGAGATCTGGCAAGCTTCGCAAAGAGAATATTGGGATCCTCAAAAACTTCCCTGGGACACATTCGATCCTTCTCGTTATTCGTGGGAAGAAAGAGAGTCGATTGCTTACTGGTGGACAATTCTTTCCGTGTTCGATGCTTCAGCGCCACCTGTGTTTGCAGCGGCCATGATCAAGACTTATGAAGATCATGAAGAAGATCCGGTTCGCCGTTGTTTTTTCTCTGTCACCAGAGATGAACAAAATCACGAACAACTTTGTGGCATGGCGATCACAAAACTTTTAGATCACACTGATCCGCTGACTTATATTCCAAAAACCGACATCGGCAGAAGGCTTCAAAAAAATGCGCACTGGTTGTATTTCAACGGGGGACGTTACTGGTCCGGGTATAAAAACGCTGTACCGAAGTACTCACTTGCCGTTTTATTCTCTTCATTCTTAATGGGAGAAATTGCAGCGGCGACAATCTTTCATCAAATGAGTAAAGGCTGTGCGGAACCTGTTTTTCAGGAAGGTTTTAAAAACATCGGTCGCGATGAAGGCCGCCACATGGCAATCTGCATGTCCTTAATGGAAAGAGATTATCCAAAATTAAAAGTAGAGGACAGATCTCTCATTACTAAGCAGATCCGCGCAGGTTATTTATTTCTTTCTGCCGTTCTTTTTGAACCACCAATGGAATTTTGGGATTTGCCGAACGATTTCATTGCCAATCAGCGAGAGGCGGAAGAAATCGCACGCGCAGCTGGATTCGGCATTCCAACTTACGATGCAAAAAAAGAAAACTGGAAAAATGCCATGTTGAACTTAAAAGGTGTGTTGGATAAATACAATATTCCGTTTCCTGCTATCCCTGAAGTTGGAATTACAGGCGAAGAAATCCGCGATGTCGATATGGATGATATTATTCCGGTGTTTTAATGAAAAAAATCAGACTCTATCCTTCACTTAAAGAAATTGATTATATTGAAGGCGAATCCGTTCTCTCAACTTTAGAGAAGAATGGATTCGCTCTTCCTAATAATTGCCGTGCCGGTGCGTGCGGCGAATGCAAAATGAAAATTCGCCAGGGCGAAATAGATCAGGGATTTATTCTCGACATGGCGTTGTCTCAAAGTGAAAGAGATGAAGGCTACGCACTGATGTGTATGGCGAAATGTAAAAGTGAAGTTCTGGAGGTGGAATGGGCCGATGTCGATGCTCGACCTAAACTTTTTCCACCAGCAGAAAACGTGCTTTATATGGTGATTGAAAAATTATCTGTCACCAGTTCCATTATGCGATTAAAGCTTAAAGCTCTTTCAACACCGCTCAGGTTCTGGCCAGGGCAGTACATTCAACTTGGTGATAAAGAGAAGAATATTTCTTATAAGAGTTACTCCATCGCTAATATTCCCAACAATGACGGTGAATTACTTTTGTATGTCACCAATACGGGAGCAGGAACGAGCCAATGGATTCATGAAGGTCTGCAACTGGGCGACCGGGTGAAAGTCAATGGACCCTACGGGACCTTTATCGGAAATCCTTCTGCGGAAACTCCGGTTCTTTGTCTTGCTCAAGGATCAGGATTAGCTCCGATTATGTCTCTGGCCAGTGCCGCTCTTATGAGGGGCGGTTATAAATATCCAGCGACGATTTTATTTTCTGCCAGAACGAAGAATGAAGTTTTTGAAAGAGGTTGGTTCAAATTTCTTGAAACGAAGTTCAGAAATTTTCGCTTCAACGTGACCTATACACGGGAAGAGTACCCGGGAGAAAAATTCGGCCGTATTCAAAAAATTCTACCGGAGCTTTATAAAGATCTTTCTTCGTACAGCCTTTATATTGCAGGGACACCTGAATTTGTTGAAGAAAATAAAGCAATTTGCCTTCAGCTTGGTGCAAAGGCAGAGAACATTTACACCGAAGGCTTCTTCACCAACGGGCAAGTTCAAAACTAAAAAATTTTATGAAAGATCAGTGACCTTCAAAGGAGCAAAGAGCGAAGACCTTGTGACCAAGGGCCTGAATCTTTTTTGCTCCTCCTAATTCCGGCAGATCAACAACAAAGGCAGTCTCATAAATTTTCCCGCCAACTTTTTCGATCAGAGTGATTGCTCCGATTGCCGTTCCACCTGTCGCAATTAAATCGTCGATAAGAAGAACACTTGCTCCGTGGTGAAGAGCATCGTCGTGGATTTCAATTGTGTCAGAGCCGTATTCAAGATTGTAACTTTGAGTAATTGTTTTACCTGGTAGCTTGCCTTTCTTTCTGACCGGAATAAATCCTTTTCCTAAAGCATAAGCGAGAGCCGAACCGAGAATGAAACCGCGGGCCTCAATGCCGGCGATATAATCAATAGGTGAGTCTTTGTATTTAGCAACCAGCATATTGATGGTTGTTTTAAATCCTTCCGGATCTTTTAGAAGAGTGGTGATATCGCGAAACATAATTCCTTCCTTTGGGTAGTGAGGAATTGTTCTGATAAGTTTCGCGATATCTGCCATTTTGCTCTCCGTTTTATAAATTACTTCTTAAGTGTCAAATCGACAGTCAATTGAACATCATCAGTGATCATTTTGTCACCTAGACCTTGGAAAAATTTTCCAGATCCGTATTTGATATCGTATTTAGTTCTGTCGAAAACAACATTTGCTGTTGCTTTGTCTTTGTTAGCTACAGCATCAAAAGCGATTGGAGCTGTTTTTCCTTTAATTGTCAGGTCACCAGAAACTTTGTAGTTGTCGCCTTTAACTTTTTTTGCGCTTTTAATCACAATAGTTGCTGTTTTAGCGTTCGCTGTATCGAAGAAGTCCGCACTGTTCATGTGATCGATAAACTTTTTGTGGTATTCTTGGTCAGCGATATCTGTGTTTGTAATCGATGTCATATCAGCAACAACTTCACCGCCTTTAAGAGCGCCTTTTTCAAAAGTCAGGTATCCGTTAGAAACTTTAACGTCTCCAGTGTGTTGACCAGTTACTTTTTTTCCAACGTAAGTGATTTTTGAAGATGTTGAATCAACTTCTACTTTTTCTGCTTTTGCGAATGAAGCAACAGAAGCTAGAGCAACTGTGGCCACTAATAAATTCTTTAACATGAGATTCCTCCGGTTGTGGTAATGAGAAAATATTATTGTTGTCAAAGATCTTAACTTAGGTTTGTATAAAATCAAATTATCATTTAACTATTAACTCGATAAGTTATTTTGATAGTGTGGCGGTTACTTTAAGGGAACTTTTTATGACGTTAGAACAGATTCTTACTATCGAAGCCATTGTTCAGCACGGAAGTTTTAAAGCGGCCGCAGATCATCTGCATAAGAGCCAGCCTTCCATCAGTATGGCCATCAAAAAGCTTGAAGAAGAATATCAGCTCACACTTTTTTCCCGCGATGAATATCGACCGACTTTAACAAATGAAGGCCGGATTTTCTACGAAAAGGCCCGGTCCGTTTTAAAAGAATTCCGCGAACTGGAAATCACAGCAAAACAGATGACGAAAGGTGAAGAAGTCGAGCTTCGGATCAGCATAGATGCCGTAAGCCCCGTTTCCGTTATTTTAAAGTTCCTTAAACGCTTTTTTGCCACTCACCCTAACACAAGGCTTATGTTGTCTTTTGAGGTCTTAAACGGCACCCTGGAGCGTTTAATAGACGGTGAAGTAGACTTTGCCATAACTCCGATGAGCGAAACGGATTCGGCCTTTGAAACCATTCATCTGACGACGACTCAATTGATCCCGGTGATGAAGGCCGATTTAGTGAAGGAGAAGAAAGTCACCGATTCCATTTTGCGCGGTTACAACCAGATTATTCTTGCGGATTCTGCAAGAAGACTTTCTAAGGCAACGACAGGAGTTCTCGAGGGAGGAAAGAGCATCACTCTTTCAGAAATTTCTTTTAAGAAAGAAATGATTCTTCAAGGATTGGGATGGGGTGGTCTTCCTCTTGAAATGGTAAAGGCAGAGCTTGCCAAAAAAATTCTTGTTCCTATCAAGACAACACTCATAAAAGAAAGAACAATGCACATCTTTCTCGTGCGCGATCAAAGAAAAGCTATGGGCCCGGTGGCCCGTGAGCTTTGGAATAAAATGTCTGGGGAATTAGTGAAAAGATAAATCTGATTGTGGTAAAAAATCGACGCCTTCAAAATCCATTTTTAAACGTCGACCATCTTCGTGTATCCGTCTGTCTCTATGGATAAAATTCTAAGTGCCAGACCTATTTTTTAGTAGTTTATTTTTCTTACAATTCATTACTATTTTCTAACATCCTCTAGGAAAAGAGAGGGATAAAAGATTGTCCCAAACATGGACTTTTGCAAGTCCGTGTAAGTACTCTTAGGGGCAGGTATAGGGGCTGAAAAGATTGTGGTTCGAAAGATTCAACTACTTTTGGTCGATCAAATTTTTATACACAAGTTCGCCATTCAAAGCACGTGTAATAAACCCAGAATATTTAGAAAGAAGAGGTGAATTTTCTTTTTTACATTTTTCAATGTGATTGCGAATCACTTGAATTGAATTCTTCACATCTCTCAGCATGATTTTTTTAACGAAAGATCCAAACATTGATTTAGGTTTGATGTATGAGCGATAACGAAAAACAGTTCCATTTTTATAGGGAGAAAAATAAGCGCTTCCTTTCACTTCATCAGTTGAAGTTGAAGTCACTTTATACCATGTGAGTTCGTAATCTTCATTGTATTGGTGAACAATCGAGCCGTGAGTATAGTGTGCGTTTGCCAATGGAAATGGAACGTGCATCTCATATTCAGTGAGAACTTCAACTGCACTGATATGTTTTACTGGTTTTGACTGGATAATATTTGGAACATAATCCTTCTGGTAATCGAGTGCTGCAAATAATCCCATGGCCTCAAGAGAATTTGTCCCTTGAACGAGAGAGTAAATTGTTATTTCAGGCCAGGCAGAGCCTTCGACTTCTTTTGTTTTCACAACAAGTTCGCCTTTTTCAATCTGCGATAGTTCCTCTGTTGTAACTTCCTTAGTCACATCCGTTTTCTGGGCAAGACAGACAGGGGATGCGGTCATAAGAAACAGAAGGGTAAAAAGTACACTAAATAGACGGTTCATAGGCTGCCTTACATTTACAGATTGGATGAAATATTATAACAAATCTTAAAAACAAGTTATAGCGAGAATACCATGAAAAAACATACAGGAGAGTCTATCCGCATTTTCAAGAATCCGATTCTTGAATCGTTTACTCATGTTCATCCAGTTGTTCCTTTGATCCTATGGTCACCTGTTATTCTTTTTTTATTGTACAGAGGTGCAACTGTTAAAAATGTAACGACTGTTCAGTTTGGTTATTTATTTGTTTTTGGTCTTCTTCTTTGGACTCTCACTGAATACGTTCTCCATCGCTTTGTTTTTCACTGGAACGCGAAAAGTCGCGCAGGCAAATATTTTGTTTTTCTTTTCCATGGTCTTCATCATGATGATCCGCAGGATCCTACGAGACTTGTCATGCCGCCGGTTCCAGCTATTTTAATCGTGAGCCTTCTATGGGCATTGTTCGGAATGATTTTTCCGGCGCAATTTCTTGAAGTGATCATGGCCTTTTTTCTTATCGGCTATCTTTGCTATGATTATATTCACTATGCCACTCATCATTTTCCGATGACGGGCAAAGTGGGACGTTATCTTCGCAAGTATCATTTGCAGCATCATTACTCAGGAGAAGCCAGTAAGTACGGCGTAAGTTCTCCTCTTTGGGATTATGTTCTGAAAACAGTGAATGGACCTAAAGAGGATCACCACTAATGCGCACATTTCTTTTATTAGGTCTTTTCATTTCTCATTCGCTCTCAGCTGCTGAACTTAACGGATCGACTTATTGGGATGGTTTGAAAAAATCATTTACGTATTTGTATCAAGGTTCGTACATGCAGTTTCAGGAGAAAAATAATCTGTACACTGCCGCTGTTGCTGTTCCTGCCCTTTGGTATTCATTCGATCAGGACAAGAGAATCAGTGACAATGCCCGCATGAAATCCATTCCAAAAGCGATGCAGTTATCAAGTGATCTGGCACCGGTTCTGGGTTTTCCCGTTATTTCATTTGCGGCCTTCACTTACGGCGTAAAAACAGACAATCCTAAAATGGTTCAGTTCGCTGAAGAATATTTCGGGGCGATGTATATCGCTTTTCTTGAATCAGCGGCCCTCAGCCATATTCAGGTTCACAAAAGACCAAGTGAAAAAAATCTAGCGGCCATTGAAACGAGACTGAGAGGAGATTCTTCTTTTCCTTCTGGGCACGTAATTCCTTATGCGGCACTCGCTCTTAAAACATTTCAATTCTATGGACCCTATGCAGCTGTCGCTCCAACGGCGCTTTTCGTTCTCACGTCGATGCAAAGAGTGCGCGATGGAAAACATTATCTTTCGGATATTGTCGGCGGATTCTTTCTATCAGTATGGGCAAGTGAAGGGGTGAGAAGAGCAGGAAATTATTCTGACAATCATCCGGCCTATAAATTTCTTTTTGAGAGAAATGTGGCCTTCGGAATTATTGAAAACGAGGGCGCTATCGGCCCCCGCATTTCATTTGATCTCTGATTAAAATGTAACGGCCGGTTCCTTCTCCCAAATGCAGTCTGTAACTGCAGAGTAAAAGTCATCATTCAGCGACCATTTATTTTCCATCAACTGTTTGTAGGTTTTGATATTTTCAAAACGGCATACCTGTTCTGTCGATAGGGTCGGATTTTCGCCATTGTCATCCGTCTTGATGAACTGAAAATTTAATTCGCATGTTGAAGTTTGTTTCTCGCATGAGAAACTATTAAATTGAAAATTGTAATCTCCTTCACACCATGTATCTCCGCAAACATTGTCTATAGTTTGAAGAACCTGCTTTTTTTGTGCTGATGTAAAAAGCTCTGAAGAATAAACAGAAGAAGAGACAAGCAAAGCAGTGAGCAAAAGAAATTTCATGATAAAGATCCTTTTTAAGCGTTAAAAGTTTCCTCTTTATAATGAAAAGACTGCAGTTTTGGTAGTAGATTAAATTTGATTTATCTATCTAAAAAAGAGATTTAGAGCCAGCCGCGCTTCTGGTAATCAGCGAGTGTCACTGCGATCGTCTTTTTCAAGTCATATTGATAAACCTGCTTGAGTTCAGTTTTAGTCCGGATGTTGTCACACGTCCAGGCCATCGCTTTCAATTCATTGATTTTATCCGGCGTCAGTCTGAGTGAATGATGCTTCAATCGGTAAGCAACGTTCAAAAAGAAGCTGAGAATTTTTACCAGCAGAAAAGGAATCGGCAGATAAATAATCCATGAAATCTTCATCTGTTTTTTGATTTCTTCAATCAGTTCACTGAAGCGAACAACGTGGTCGTGAGCACTGTAAAGAATCAAGGATTGATTCGAATGGGCCAGGCGTACGATCGTTTCCACTAAATCATGAACACAAACGAAACTGTATTCTTTAATTTTTGAATTGCTTCCAGGAAGAATGATAAAACGTCCTTTGACCATTTTAAATATGTCGAGCACGGCCACATCGCCTGGACCGATAATCATTGGCGGACGTATGATTGAGCAGGTCCAGTTCTCCGGTGCGTGAGCGCGTAGCACATTTTCTGCATCTTTTTTAGACTGGCCATAAACACTCACCGGAAAATCCGGAGCTTCATGAGTTTTCTTTTCACCGAGTCCGACCGGACCTGCAGCAGCCAGAGATGAAATGAGAATAAATTTAAGGGGACCCGTAAATTTTGTTTTCAATGAATCGATCAGATAACGTGTGCCTTCCACATTCACTTGCGTGAATTCGTCGTGGATAAAAGAATGCACAATACCAGCGGTGTGAATGCAAAGATCAAGATCAACCGGAAGCTGATCAATCCACGAAAGAGAGTTGCTGTTTAAATCACCTTTGATCAAAATCAGATTGTCGTGAGCATGAATCATTTTTGAAGGAGTTCTGACGAGAGCAAAAACGGTGTGCCCTTCATCTAAAAGTCTTCTGGTTAAATGTGTTCCGACAAATCCACTTGCACCGGTAATGAGAATTTTCATATGTGATGGTTCCCGAGCTTGATGATCTCAATAAAGAATAATATCCACAGAAGAGCGAGAATAAAGAAGCTCGACACAAAAGCATAAAAGCGGTGAAGAACTCTGTTGTAAGTAGCATGAATATAGCTGTGGATGAAACGAGCGGCAACGTAGGCCCACATGAGGATCAAGAACGTTGGACGATAAATATTGAGCACAATCAACAGTACGACGAGCAGATAAAAAAGAACCGGCATTTCAAACAGGTTTTTAAAATTGTCTGCGGCCTGGACGACTTCCAGGGCTTCGCGGTCCTTTGATGTTTTGAAAATGGAGAGGCGGTGCTTTTTATTTTTCATCTCGACCATGCGATCTGAAAACATCTTTACCGAAACAATGAAAGTCAAAGCAACCAGTGCAAGGACGGGATATAAATAATTATAAACTTCGTTCATAAATTCTGTATCGCTTGTAAGCTGGCCCGCCCATGCGGATCAGTGGTTTATTCATTTCAATATTTGTTTCAAGAATCCAGCTCATCTCAATATCTTTCATCAGAGGATTCTTTCTGATCGCGATGTGGTTGTGCTTATAAAGTAGAGTTTCAAGACCCATCTTGCGGTATTCTTTTTTCACGCCCATCGTAATAACCCGGCAACGAGTGATGCGCTTCTTGGCCGTCAGCAATCGATAGATGAACATTGGAGAAAGATTTCCGCCAGGATTCATTTTGAAAATCTGATTCAAATCCGGAAGAGTGAGAATAAATCCTGCGGCCTTGCCTTCAACCATGGCAATATGAACCAATTCAGGATTGACTATGCTTTTGAGGTCTTTGGCCGTGTGGTAAAATTCTTCCTTTGTCATCGGGACAAATCCCCAGTTTGCTTCCCAGGCAGAATTGTAAATCTCAAACATGGTATCAAGTTCTTCATTCCAGTTTTTCATATTGAGAGTGCGGAATGTGACTTTAGATTTTTTCTCAGTTCTCTCGGCAATATCCATGATGATTTTCGGCATCTCGAAATTGGCGTGAACATGATAAGCAAGAAGATCCATGGCCTTTGAGTAACCATGCTTTTCAAATTGATCGATGTAGTAAGTCGGATTGAAAGTCATCATGACCTGTGGATCATCATTAAATCCTTCAACCAAAAGACCACATTCGTAATTTGTTCCAGGATTCATCGGTCCCTGAACACTGGTCAGTCCTTCGTTTTTTAAATGAGCTTCAGCTGTCTTTAAAAGGAGAGTGGAAACCTGATCATCGTTGATGCTTTCAAAAAAACCAAAATGCCCGATTTTGGTATTTTGATATTTATTGTAGCCGTGATTATTGATCGCCATAATTCTGCCAACAGCTCTGTCGCCTTTAAAAGCAATCCAGGCCTTGACCTTTGCCGTTTCATAAAAAGGATGCTTCTTTATATTCAAAACATCTTTAACCGCCATTTTTAGCGGTGCAACCCAGTGTGGATCATTTTTGTAAATGCTCCAGGGAAGATCAATAAATGTGTTCAGGTCTTTTTTGTTAGTGAGATCTATTTCACGAATAGAAAGTGACATTTAAATGGTCTCCAAAATTTAACTTTATAAATTTTTTTTAGGAGACCATCTTAATTGAATCTAATGAATAGCAGAAGGGATTTCAAAAACTTTTTTAGCTTCAGCGAAGACTTGTAATACAGTCGCAAGATCTTCTCTATTGTGTGAAGCCATGTAGCTCGTTCTGATCAAAGCTTCACCGCGTGGAACCGCTGGTGGAAGAACCGGAGTACAGAAGACGCCATGGTTTTCAAGAAACTTTGTCATCTTCACGGCCTTCATATCGTCACCGATGAAAATCGGAATGATCGGAGTTTGAGAACCGTAAGTATAGAATCCAAGTTCTTTGAAACCTTCGCGCATAAACGCAACATTGTCCCAAAGATTTTTAAGAATTGAAGGATCTGTCGTCACCATATCGATACAAGCTGAAACTGTCGCAACTGCTGCAGGTGGCATTGAAGCAGAAAACATAAATGAGCGGGCAGAGTGACGGACGTAATCGATGGCGTCTTTTGAACCAGAAATAACACCGCCGATAGAAGCGAATGATTTTGAGAAAGTTCCCATGTTGAAATCAACTTCTCTTGTCAATTCGAAGTGGTGCATTGTCCCGCGACCTTGAGGTCCCATAACTCCAAGTCCGTGAGCATCGTCAACATAGACGTAAGCGCCGTATTTTTTTGCAAGAGCAACAACTTCCGGAAGTTTCATTACATCGCCAGTCATTGAGAAAACACCATCGGCAACGATGATGACGCGGTTAAAGCGGCTGACGTTGCTTTCAAGAAGTTCTTCAAGTGAAGACATATCGTTGTGTTTGTATTTGAAAGTTGTTCCTAGAGAAAGTCGTGATGAATCGATGATAGAAGCGTGGTTCTCAGAGTCAAAAAGCATTAAATCTTTTGGACCGCATAGCGCAGAAAGAGCACCAAGGTTGGCCTGCATCCCGGTTGAGAAAACGATCGCTTTTTCATGGCCTAAGTAATCGGCCAGTTTTTCATCGAGTTCTTCGTGAATGTTAAGGTTACCATTTAAGAATCGTGAACCTGTACAGCCAGTACCGTATTTTTCAATGGCCTTAATGGCCGCTTCTTTGACGTAAGGGTGATGAGTAAGTCCTAAGTAGTTGTTAGAACCGATCATGATCTGCTTAGCTCCTTTAACCGTTACGGTAGAAGCTTCTGTCTCTTCAATTGCTCTGAAGAAAGGGTATAGGTCATTATCGCGAAGTAAATTAGCGCGTTCAATAATTTTGCTGTCACTGAATGGAGTCTTAGCCATCTTTTTGTCTCGTTTGCTATCACTGCTTGTTGTTTCCATAAGACTTGGAAAAGTACTCTTTAGACCTCCTTTAGTCAATAAAATTGGCCGAGTGTGAAAATTCTATGTATGGAAAATGAAGGTAGAAATAAATGAATTTCAGGTAGGATCGGGTTTTTTAGAGAGGATGGTGTCGAATTTCTTCTTCATCTCTTCGCCGCGGGCCTCTGTTGATATTTTGATATAGAGCTCATCCTCAGTTTTGCGAGCGAGATCTTTGAACGCTATACCGACTTTATAACGGCCATTGGGCTTGCCTGTTTCATCTGTTAAGGGAATGAGAACAGCAATCTGTGCAAGGGGAATGTAATAATTCTTCCGGTCGAACCTGAGGGTGCATTCCTGAAACAATTTCCCTTTGGCAAATCGCTCCTTATCTATTTCATCGACCATGAAGCTCGTTCCACCGATAGAAATGTCCAGGGCATCGAAGACCTGATCATCGATTTTAAATTGAATAGGGATGACTTCGCTGGCGTTTAAACGGTAAGTCCCGCGTTGCTGGCTTTTAAAAATATCCTGCTGGATTTCGAGAGAGTAGGTCAGATCCTCGGGATGAAATTTAAAACGGCCGCCCGTAAAATAATTAATCTTTTCTTCCACAGGGATTTTAATCAGAACCTGCTTGCCTGCTTTGAGTGACCCAGTAATCTTTGTGACGAGTTTTCCCGTCGGTTTCAGTTTGATAATTTTTGGATTGGGAAAATACTCTTCGGCCAGATACATTTCTGCCTGATCTTCCGCCTCGCCTTTTTCCCAGATAACTAGTGGAGCAGCATTCTCCAGTGTACAGTGCATGAGCATTGCTTCGGCAAACTCAGCAGGATCAACTGCTTGAAAATAATGTTTCTTATTCGGGTCTTTTTTCTCAGTCATAGTCTATATTTCGGCACTTAGCCTAAAGGACTTTAATCGAACCAAACATTTTTAGGACGAAGTGCCTATTTATTCGTTAGAATGACGGCCATGAATGAATTCAATCTGGATAAAATGTCGACCGAATTGGTCGGTGGTCTGGCCCAATATAAAATCGGCGACGCCGGCAAGGAAATCGCTTTAAACCCGCTTATCGGCAAGCCTGTAAAGCTTATCTTCAAAAAGCAAATCAACTGTACCCATTGCGGAACAAACGTTAAAAAAGCCTATGCTGGCGGCTACTGCTATCCTTGTTCAATCAAGCTGGCCGAATGCGATATGTGTATTTTAAAACCCGAACTCTGCCACTTCTCAAAAGGCACATGCAGAGAACCTGTGTGGGGCGAAAGCAATTGCATGATCCCTCATTACATCTATCTCGCCAATTCCAGCGGCCTGAAAGTAGGCATTACCCGCGCCACCCAGATCCCCACACGCTGGATCGATCAGGGCGCGGTCGCAGGACTCCCTATTATGAAGGTGAGCACCCGTTATCAATCGGGCGTATTTGAAAAAATGTTTGCCGAAGAAATTGCTGATAAAACAGACTGGCGCAAAATGCTGAAAGGACAAATTGATGAAATCGACCTGCTGGAAAAAAGAGACGAACTCTTTCAGCTCTTCGGGGATGACCTGGATTCGATGGAAGGTGATTTCGGCGCAGGGCAAGTCGAAATTTTAGAGAGCGAGAACGTTACTCTTATCGACTATCCCGTGCTAACTTACCCCGAGAAAGTCACTTCGCTTTCATTCGACAAATCAGAAATGGTCGGCGGCATTCTTCAGGGAATAAAAGGTCAATATATGATTTTCGATACCGGAGTGATCAATATCAGAAGCCATACCGGTTACAAAATAGAATTAGTTACAGAATAGATTTAAAAAACGGAGAACTCATGAAAACAGATGCACCAAAAGTGATTAAACTTTCAGATTATAAAGCACCAGACTATCTCGTCGAGACAATTGATCTCGTCGTTCATCTCGACAACACAAAAACTCTTGTTCAGTCGAAAATGAAATTAAAGAGAAACACAAAAGAATCAGCGCCGCTCATTTTAAACGGCGAAGAACTGACTCTTCTTTCAGTAAAATGCAACGGTGAAAAGATTTCAGATTACAATTACTCAACAGAAACTCAGTTGCTGACAATTCCGAATGTGCCGTCAGAATTCATTCTGGAAATCGAAAACGAAATCAATCCTGAAGCAAACAAGACACTCGATGGTCTTTATAAATCGGGTACAATTTTCTGTACGCAAAACGAACCGGAAGGATTCAGAAGAATTACTTTTTACGTTGACCGTCCGGACAACATGGCGAAGTTCACGACAAAAATTATCGCTGATAAAAAACTTTATCCGGTTCTACTTTCAAACGGTAACCCGATTGCCCGCGGCGATCTCGATGGTGGAAAACATTTTGTCATGTGGGAAGATCCGTTTAAAAAACCATCTTACTTGTATGCTCTTGTCGCCGGTGATTTAGGCGTCATTAAAGATACATTCAAAACAAAATCAGGACGTAACGTCGCTCTTGAGATTTACTGCGATAAAGGCAACGAAGACAAATGTCATCACGCTATGGAATCGCTGAAAAAATCAATGAAGTGGGATGAAGACCGCTTCGGCCTTGAGTACGATCTCGATATTTATATGATCGTTGCCGTCGATGCTTTCAATATGGGCGCGATGGAAAATAAAGGTCTGAACATTTTTAACTCTGCTTACGTTCTCGCTAATCCGAAAACAGCGACAGATGCAAACTTTTACGGAATTGAATCTGTAATCGGTCACGAATATTTCCACAATTATACAGGGAACAGAGTCACTTGCCGCGACTGGTTCCAGTTAACATTGAAAGAAGGTCTGACCGTTTTCCGCGATCAGGAATTTTCTGCTGATATGAATTCAAGAGATGTTGAACGCATTCAATCTGTCATGGGACTTCGTTCAGCACAATTTGCAGAAGATGCCGGGCCTACTTCACATCCGATTAAACCTTCAACCTACATTGAGATCAACAACTTCTATACGGCCACGATTTACGAAAAAGGCGCTGAAGTTATCCGCATGATCCAGACTCTTCTGGGTGTAGATGGATTTAGAAAAGGAATGGATAAATATTTTGAACTTTTCGACGGCCAGGCCGTTCGCACAGAAGATTTTATTCATGCCATGAGTGTAGCGAACAACAACTTCGACTTTACTCAATTCAAAAACTGGTACGCACAGAACGGAACACCGAAAGTGACCGCCCAAACGTCTTACGACGCCGGGAAAAAACAATTTGTCCTTTCTCTCGAACAACATCTTCCGGAAAATACTATTCCGGGAGCGCAGCCATTCCATATTCCTTTCAACGTGGGACTTGTTGGCAGCAATGGTAAAGATCTCGTCACAAAAACTCTTGAACTCAAAAAAATGAAAGAAGTGTTTGTTTTCGACAATATTAATGAGCGCCCGATTGCTTCTTTGAACCGCGGCTTTTCTGCTCCGGTAAAACTGACAAGTGACCTTTCGTTCGATGATCAATTGTTCCTGATGGCCAATGATTCAGATTCGTTCAACAGATTCGAAGCTGCACAAGTTGTCGCGACAAAGATTCTTAATGAACTGATCACTGACGTGAAAGCTGGCAGGGCCCTGGAAGCCAACGGCAAATACGTTGAAGCGTTCGGAAAAATTTTGAACGACAATACAATCGATGCTGCTTTCAAAGCGCTTTCAATGACCATTCCGGCAGAGGGATTGTTACATCAGGAGCAGTCTGAAATTCTTTACCCTGAAACGGAAAAAGCGAGAGATTTCCTGAAACGTGCTCTGGCAAACGCTCATCACGAAACACTTCGCGGGCTTTACGTTTCAGTTAACAAGAGTGGAGAGTATAAACTCGATCCAAAATCAATGGGCGAGCGCGATCTTAAGAACAAAGTTCTCGATCTGCTTTCATATGTTGATGGAGACAAATATAAAACAACTTCATTTGATCAATTTAAAACTGCAAGCAACATGACTGATGAAATCGGTGCACTTGCAACACTGGTTAATTCAAACTCGACATTCAAAGACGAAGCGTTGAAAGCATTCTATGACAAATGGAAACACGAAACGCTTGTTATGCAAAAATGGCTTTCGGTTCAGGCGGCTGCTTCTTACGACAGCACTTACGACACTGTTCTTAAACTTGAGAAAGATGCTGTATACGACAGAACGATTCCAAATCTTGTTCGCTCGCTGCTTGCTCAATTCTCGCAAAACAAAATGCAATTCAACCATCCATCTGGACGCGGTTATAAATTGGTTGCAGATAGAATTCTTGAGCTGGATAAATTAAATCCGCAAGTAGCTTCTCGCCTTGCTTCTGCTTATAAGGATTACAAACGCACACCGGCGTCTTTAAAGGCCCTGATGAAGCCTGAACTCGAGAGAGTTCTTGGAACAGAAGGTCTTTCTAAAAACGTATTTGAAATTGTTTCGAAAATTTTAGCGTAAGGCTCATTAGGTTTATTAGGTTCAGGTTCCAGGAGACTTTTAGTTTCTGGAAGCTGAACCTTTTCTTTTTATGTAGAGTGTTTTCTCAACTTCTGCGACAACGGATTTTTCTTCATCGAGAATGAGAACTTTCAGAACCGGTTCTATTTTTTCATTTTCTACTAATAAATTTTTATAGTCTTCAATTTGGGCAGGATCAAATTTAAAAGTCGCTGTTACTTTGCCCTTGCCAGGTTTCTTGAAACGAATGCTGGCAGCCTTATCCCAGACGATAAAGTCTCTTCCCAAAATTTGCATAAGCATCAACATGTAAAAAGGATCGGTCATTGAATAGAGTGAGCCGCCGTAGTGAGTGTTGACGTAATTGCGGTTCCAGAATTTAAGGCGCATTGAAACTTTTATTTCATGGTAGTCGGGGGCCATGTACTCGACGCGAATGCCGGCACCTAAAAATGGCGGCCAGAAATTCATGAGTTTTAAGAGAGTGCTTTTTCTCACTTATTTGCAATCTTCTTTGGAAAGAAGTTCCATCTTAGTCCCTTTGGTTTGCGAGAGAGGATCGGGAGAAAGAGGAGAGATCGGGCCCAGGCTCGCCACTACTCCGCGAGTGTGATCCATTTTTTCTTCGATTTTTCCTTTCGTTTCAATCAAGCGACCGATGAAAGGTGAGAGTTTTGCGGACTCGTTAAATTCAACTTTTAAATTGATTTCAGAGCGCGTTCCCGGATTGATGACCAAAGAAGAGAAACCATCTTTCATCATCACTTGCGCGCGTAAGAGATAGGTTCCGCAGGAAGAATAACCCGCCTGTGAGAAGGCGAGTGCTATAATGATTAAAATCCTTTTTAAGTTCATTCATTACCTTGAGAGAAGTTTTATAATACAAAACCTCTGCAAGGATTAGATGTCTTTTTTTCCTGTCTGAGATTTGTATACATATTATCGTATAGCTTTCTTTCCTCGAGTGCAATTTTATTGGCAATGGCGTAGGTTCCCTGAAAATCCTGGATGGCTTCGCTGAATTTTTGTTTATAACCTTTCAGGTTTGGGTAGCGTGCGAGAATCTCTCTCTGTTTATCACGGGCCTTCGTGTGCATATCAATTGAAGCTTGAAATTGCGCTTGAGTTTGCGGATCTTTTGTTCCCAGTTTAGCGCTTGATACATTCTTTATAATTGTATCGAAATCCATTTCAACCAGATTCTTCCAGGTATAGTTCCCTGTCATCGATTCTTTTCGTTTCCCTGAAACACCAACACCGGTAAACGATTCTTTACGATCAAGTTCAGGTGCTCCCCAAGAACGGACGAGATTAATGTAGCGGTCTTGTTTACTTTTGTATTCCACGAGAAGAGATTTGATCCGCTCAATTTCCGGCATAGATTTATTGGCATTGAGCATGTTGAGTGCTCTTAGACTTTCCAGCTGGCCCATTAAATCATCAAACTGATTTTTTCTCTGACAAACACCAAGATTAGTCGAAGAAGCGAGTAGGTAGTCTGTCATCTTATCGAGGCGCTGTTCGCGTTCATAATAATACAAATAAGGAGTAATCGCGGGATAAAATTCCTGATTGATGGCCTTGCCTTCGGCCGAAGAAATCATCGGAAAAGAATTGTCGCGTGTTTCTTTTCTCACAGTGAGGAAAACGTCTTCGAGAGATTTTCCTGCTTTCATATTTTGAATAAAAGTTTCTGAAAACGTGTTGTAGCCGAAGTGCTTAGTCCCAGTCGATGAGATGACACAAGTATTTTCATTGGCGAGGGCGAGAGTGTTTCCCGAGTGACAGCTGAAATCCATAATAGCGAGTTTAATCCCTTTTTCTTTTGCCAGTTCAGTCAGCGTACGAAGAGTATCAAGACTGACAGTCGGAGTTCCTTCAAGGCTGTTGAGATTCGTCGTCGCCGGAGCTTGTCCTACGGCAATTTCGTGAGTAGAGGCTTGATCCTTACTATTTTTTTCAGCACCATGTGTATCGATCATGATCATCAGCTGATCACCGGATTTTATTTCTCCGTTTTTGATCTTTTGTTCATAGGCCTTGATGATAGTGTTGTAATTGTTTTGAGAAAATGACGTTTTCACGGCAGCATTATCAAACTTCATTGTGATCATGGCATCGGTCTGAGTATGCCCGCCGTTAAAGCTGATGACGCTTTTCCATTTATTGGTATTAAGAAATTTATCCATCTCTGTAAGCGTGTTATCAAAAATGGTCGTGCTCATGTTTTTAGGTTCACCGCCACCGCCAAGCAGGATCAGATTTTTTTCAGCGTGAGCAGTGGAAGTAATAAGAGGAAGAAGAAGAGCGAAAGTTGCAGGGTAAAATAGCGTCCATTTCATTGAGAATGTACTCCTAAAAAAGGTCTCCCAATATTTTGACACGCTTTCGAATTTTCCAAAAGAAAAAGGCTGACAAGTTCGGGCCCCTGAAGGGCCCTACTTATAAACTAGAGTATTTTCGAATAGTTAGGCGGGGCGATTACAATAAGAGAGATTTACCGCTGCTCTTTAAATCATCGCAGGCGTGGGCAATTCTTTCTGTCATTCCAGTCTCAGCGACCTTATTCCACTCGCGAGGGTCGTAATGTTTTTTAGAGCCGACTTCACCGTCGATCTTTAAAACTTTGTCATAATTTTTCAACATGTAATCAACCACAGGTCTTGTGAAGGCATATTGTGTGTCTGTATCAATATTCATTTTCACAACGCCGTAGCCAAGTGTCTCGTGAATTTCAGAAAGTTCTGATCCTGAACCGCCGTGGAAAACGAGAAAGTGTTCAGCTTCTTTTCCAAAGGCTTCTCTCACTGCCGCTTGACCATCTCTTAAAATAGTCGGGCGAAGTTTGACGTTTCCTGGTTTGTAAACGCCGTGGACGTTTCCAAAAGTCGCAGCGTACATGAAAGATCCGATAGGGCGAAGGGCGCGGGCAATTTCCACCATTTCATCTGGAGTTGTATAAAGTTTATCTGCTGGAGCGTGTTCATTGTTGTGGCCGTCTTCTTCACCGCCGACAACACCTGTTTCGACTTCAAGAATAAGTTCACTTTTTGCAAAACGCTCAAGAAGCGCTTTTGATTGTTTGATATTTTCTGTTAATGGAAGTTCAGAACCATCGAACATATGCGAGTTAAATAAATTGGGAAGCCCTTTAGCTCTTCTTTTTTCCGTTTCGGCCACAAGCGGAAGCATGAAGCTTTCAACATATTGCGGATGGCAGTGATCGGTGTGAAGCGCGATGAGGACATTGTATTTTTCCGCCATCAAGTGGACGTGTTGAGCAAGAGAAATCGCCCCTAGGGCCATGTTTCCAACCCCCTGGCCGGAAGCAAACTTACCACCACCTGTAGAGACCTGGATTATGCCGTCGGATTTCTTATCAGCAAAGGCCTTTAGTGCAGCATTGGCCGTCGACATAGACGTGACGTTGATTGCTGGGTACGCATATCCATTTTTTTTGGCGTTAGCGAGCATTTGTTTATATTGATCCGGGGTTGCTACAGGCATAATCTCTCCTTTGTCTAAAGCGTTAGATGGTGCACTTTTTAAGTCGACAAATTGTAGAATGAAAAAAATTTTGTTACCATAAAATACTTAAAAATTTTTAATCATTGGAAAAATTTAACTTCAAATTATCTCGAGGTAGCTATGCTTACAAAAGTTGAAAAAAAATATTCGGTTAAAAACACACCGAAAGCGACGCTCAAAAAATGGTATGAGCTGATGACACTTGGAAGAATGCTGGATGAACGCGCTCCAAATTACCTGAAGCAGGCCATCGGCTGGTCTTATCACGCTCCTTATGCAGGCCACGATGGAATTCAGCTGGCCATTGGTCAGGCGTTTACCAGAGGCGAAGATCATTTTTTCCCATACTACCGCGACATGCTTTCAGCCGTATCGGCCGGGATCAGTGCCGAAGAAATCATTCTTAACGGGATTTCAAAAGCTACGGATATCGCTTCAGGCGGCCGTCACATGAGTAACCACTTTGCTAAACCGGAGTGGAATATTCACAACGTTTCTTCTTGTACAGGGAACCACACTCTTCATGCTGTAGGTGTGGCGAGAGCGATGAAGCGCTATAAGCACAAAGGGGTAGCGATTTCTTCTCAGGGGGAATCGTCTGTTTCAGAAGGCTACGTGTATGAAGCTATCAATGGTGCTTCTACCGAAAAACTTCCAGTGATCTTTGTGTTCCAGGACAATGGTTATGGTATTTCTGTTCCAAAACGCGATCAAACGGCCAATGAAAGAGTGGCAGATAACTTCACTGGATTTTTAAACCTGAACATTATCCACTGCGATGGAAAAGATGTTTTTGATTCAATGAATGCGATGGAAGAAGCCAGAAAAATTGCCATTGAAAAATGCGAGCCTGTTATCGTTCACGCTATGTGTGTTCGTATTGGAAACCACTCGAACTCTGATAAACATGAATGGTACCGCGATGAAGATGAAAGAGCTGAAGCAAAAGCTCAGGATCCATTGCCACGATTCAGAAAAGAACTTATCGATGCAAAAGTTTTCACAGAGAAAGAACTTGTCGCTATCGAAGAGCAAATGAAAGATGTCGTTCTTGAAGCTCACAAAGCTGCAATGAAAGCACCAAATCCAAGCCCTGATTCAATCTTTGAAAACCTCTGGCCGACTCCTTACGTTTCGACAAAATATCCGGAAGGCACTCACAACGATACGAGTGAACCGGTAAAATTCATCGACGCTATTAACGGTCAACTTAAAAAAGAATTCCGCAACAATCCGAACACTTTCATCTGGGGCCAGGATATGGCCAACAAAGAAAAAGGCGGTATCTTCAACGTTTCAAAAGGAATGCAACAAGAGTTCGGTAAAGAGCGCGTGTTCAATGGACCAATTGCAGAAGACTTCATTCTGGGAACTGCAAATGGATTTTCACGTTTCAGAAAAGATATCCGCGTAGTTGTTGAAGGGGCCGAGTTTGCGGACTATTTCTGGCCAGCGATGGAGCAATATATTGAATGCTCGCACGATTACTGGAGAAGTAACGGAGCCTTCACACCAAATATTCTTATCAGATTAGCTTCTGGCGGTTATATCGGTGGTGGTCTTTATCACTCACAAAACCTTGAAGGATCTCTTACTGCCATTCCTGGTGTGAGAATTGTTTGTCCGTCGTTTGCTGACGATGCTGCCGGTTTAATCCGTACAGCGATGAGAAGCGAAGGTCCGACACTTTATCTTGAACCAAAAGCGCTTTATAACTCAAAACAAGCGATGGCCTCGATTCCGGAAGATTTCGAAGTACCGTTTGGTAAAGCACGCGTGAGAAGATCAGGTAAAGACCTCACGGTCATTACTTACGGAAATACAACTCATATGTGTCTTGAAGCTGCTGAAAAGCTGGCAGGCGAGGGATACGATGTTGAAGTCATCGATCTGCGTTCATTGATTCCTCTTGATGAAGAAGCCATTCTTAATTCAATTAAGAAAACAAATCGCTGCCTGATCGTTCACGAAGATAAAGTCTTCGGTGGATTCGGCGGTGAGCTTGTCGGTATTATCAACGATAAAGCGTTTGAGCATCTCGATGCACCGGTGAAGAGAGTAGGGTCTCCGTTTGTTCCAGTCGGGTTTAACAGAATCCTGGAACGTGCAATTTTGCCGGATACAGAAAGAATTTATAACGGAATGGTTAGTCTGCTAAAGTATTAGTGAATGAGAAAAACACTTGTTGTTTCTGACAACGAATTCATTAATCTTTTATACGTTCTGAACCTAGAGGTTTATCTTGCGGCCGAAACTGTGCTTGTCACGGGTGTTCCGGCCGCAATTGAACAGCTTGTGGCAAAGAATAATTACGAACTCATTGTCACTCTCGAATCAGTTAATAAAGAACCTGCCGCGACGGCGATCAGTTCTCATCTTAATTCTTACGGTTTAAAAATTCCGATGGTTGTGACGGGGACTTCAAAAGATGAAGTCATTCGCGACAATGTTTACGGAGTCAGCGGTAAATTCAATATTCAGAGCGTATTAAAGACTGCTGCTAAAGTTCTGGGCGTGACCGCCAAACAAATGGCCGAACTCAATGTCGGTTCCTATTATCCCGTTTCTTTCCCTCCACTCAAAGGATTGGGGATTGCCCCTTGTCCGATTTATAAAAAAGTAGGGAATGATTACAAGCTTCTCGTGCGCGCTGAAGACCCAATGGCAGAGCCTTTGAAGTCGCTTGAACAGGAAGGAATTGATCATTTGTATGTCAGCAGCTCTGATCGTCTGAAAGTCATCAACAAAATCTCTCTGACAATAATTGAAAAAATCACGGCTTCGTTAAAAAATCTTGAGGGAGCAACGTCAGAGAAGAAGGTCTCAGCGCTCGGCAATGGCTATGAATTTGCCGCGGCCAATTTATTCTCCAGTGATGAGATTAAGCAACAGATGCAGGAAATCGCCACAGCATCAGCAAAAGTCATGGCGGATGTCTCACGCGAAAGCCCCGGTCTTAAATCATTATTGACCATTTTAATGGCAAACAAAGACGGCTATATTTTTTCTCATTCAATGATCACGGCCTATGTGGCCTATCACATGATTAAAAACGTCACTTGGGGAGGAGAGTCTCAGGTTGAGAAAATCAATTTCGTTCTCTTTTTCCATGATATTTTTCTCGCTCCGATATATCTGAAATATCCAGATCTTTCGATCGAGAAGGAACTGATTGAAAACGACAAGCTGACTGAAAAAGAAAAAGATGATGTCCTCAATCACGCCAAACTTGCAGCTGAAATGGTGGTTGGATACAAACGTTGTCCGATGGGGGCCGATGTTTTAATTAAACAACATCATGGAATGAAGAAAGGGAAAGGCTTTGTAAAATTCTATATGGAAGATTTATCACCGCTTTCAAAAGTCATCTTGATTGCAGAAATGTTTGTTGAGGAATTTTTGAAGGCCCAAAAAGATAAAACTCAGACCTTCAGTACGAAAGTAATTATTCCAAAAATGATCAGTGAATTCAAAACGCCTTCGTATACCAAGATTGTTCAGTCTTTAGTGAATGTTCCACTTTAATTCACCGGCACTGTTGAACTCTTCAATGAGTGACTTCTCAATTGTTTCTGCTCTGATAAGTTTTTCAAAGATTTTTGTTTGAAGAATATTTTGTTTTAAGGAATCACATTCTTCATCGCTACAGTCGCGATTGTCTTTTAGCAGTCCTAAAGAGGGAAGATGCCCGCCGTTTTTCATCACAAGCGCAGACTTCAATCCAATGGCGACTTTTTCATAATGAGCAAGACCCTGCTCTAACGGTGTAGCTCCATCGGTTTCACCTAAAAGATAGATGACTTTCACTTTCACCGGGTAATTGTCTGCTTTAAACGGAGTGTTTGTTTGATAAGCATTTTCGAGCCCGAGTGGAGCACACATGGCCTTCCTGTCTGCATTGTTGTGATCACTGACAAGTACGCTGTTTTTAAAAATGGTGGTTAAACTCATTCTCGGATCCGCCATACTCATTTCGCGACAGGCGATCATCCCCATTGTCACATCACCAAAACTGAAAGTTTCTTCAGGCTTGTTTGGATCAGGGAAAAAATTATTGATGAAGGAAGGGAGATCCATATCGTTGTTGGAGAGAATTCCCTGCAAAAAGGTTTTGTAAGCTTCAGTTCCGTTATTTAGATACAGCATCATATTTCCAATTTTTGAAAACCATGAATTTGGAACAAGATTACTTTTTGAAAGTTCAAGAATTTTTTGTTTTTCTTCTGCGGTCATGGAATTGAAAACATTTTGCAATAATTGATCACGCGTTTCTGTGAGCCAAAGTGTTTCATCAGCGTGGTAAACGACTCCTTCAAGAATAAGTGTTCTGGTAGCGCTCGGAAAAAGTGAAGCAAAGACCGTCGCAGGAATAGTTCCGTAAGAGTGACCGAAAACGCTCACCTGAGAAAGTCCCCAGGCCTTAATCACGGCGAGAGCATCTTTAGCTGTATTTTCTGAGCTATAAAAATCAGGATTGAGAAAAAGCACTTTTGTTTTCGGGCGCGAACATGAAATGCCTCGCTGTTCAAAGAAAAGAACATTCGTGTGGGGAAGTGCAAACTCTGTGGCCCTGGAACTTACACCGGGCCCTCCTGTAAAAAAAATGACTGTCGGCAAATCGGGATTAAAAACTTTTTTGGTATAAGCATAAATTTGGGTCTGACCTTTTGAGAGATCAGAATAATCGACAGGGACATTGACCCATTGAAAAAATTCTCCCTGGCGTTCCTGAGCATGTTCTTCGCACACTTCAGTCCCATTTTTATAATCTTCCGGAAGAACGAAAGCCTGGGCCTTCAGGGCGAAGACCAGAATCAGTGAAAAAAGGGGTAAAAAAAATTTCATGCTCTCTTTTTATGTCAAAAAGAGAGCTCGCAGGGGAAACCTGTAAATTTAACAGGTGAGCTTTTTACAGTTTGCAGTTCTCTTGTCTGAAGGCCGTCTGGATATCAATAGCTTCCCATTCGAGGCTTTCATCCGAGAGGTCCCAGTTCTGATATTTGGTCTGCAGATAATGTGTCAATTCGTGCGCAACCGAGTCGTCCATACAGCGCTTTTGTTTGCGGTAATAATCGGCATCATCGAGGATATAAACCTCGTTATTGGCAACGGCAAACGCATTGGTGAAAGTGTCTGGTCTGAATCCCCATTGCTTTTCAATGGCGTCCTGAAACTGCTTTAAAGGAGTTTTGCTTTGATAATAAAATTTCGGGAAGGGAACATCATCTCTTTTATCAAGATGCTTTTTCTCCAGCACTTTCTCAAAGATAAATTCTAGCGGATGTTGTAGCTTTGCCGGTGCTTTGGCCCAAGAAGTTGTTGATAAGCAGAGCATGATAAGTAAGATTAAATTTTTCATGCAGAGACATTAAAATGATTGCTTTTGGAAGACAATTCCCGCTCTCCAAATATTCTCTTACTTTTAGCGGTGCTCGATTTTAATCATTGTGAGGCCAGGTCTTAAATTCCGGGCCGTTGTCAGACTGAAGGGACAAGAAAGTCTTGAAATTAATTCCAGCTGTTTGGCCGAATAAAGTTTTCGCCCCGAGAGGAATGAGTCGTGGAAAAAAGCGTAATTCAGCGAAACCAGACTTTTGATTCCACCGGATAAAATCATAAACAGGAGATTGAAAAGCCCACGGTATCCATCCACTCCCAAAAAGCCTTTGCAGGAGATTTTGAAAGTCCCCGCCATGATTTTCGAAAGCTGCTGAGGAGTAAAATGATGGAGACTGTGCAGACAAAAGATGATGTCATAGGAATCTTCCGGAAGTTCTTCAAGTTGAAAAGCATTGATCTTTTTAAATTCGATTGGAAGATTTTTTTTGCGTGATTCATTATTGGATTCGTCCAGATATTTCTGAACGATGTCTGATCCGGTGAGTTCAAATTTTAGAGGAGTTTTTGAAAGTTCGTCATATAAGGCAAAAGAGAGTTGTCCACTGCCGCTTCCTATTTCAAGGAGTCTCGCCGGTCTGTTTTCTTTGCTGTTAATTTCTTCGATCATGGGGGACAGCAGTTCAATTGTTTTTTTATAAGTCCCGCAGACTTTATTTTTTAAATGTAAACCGAGAACAATTTCTCTTTTTAAATTTTCATCAACAGTTGGAAGATCGATGAGTTCTGGTTTTTCAGTCCAAAGGATGGAGTCTAAAAAATGCCCCAGGCTTTTCCGGGATAAGACTTTTCTTTTGCGGGATATAAATTGAAACAATTCCACTGGACAAAAATTTGAGCTGGACGAACGGTATTCCTCGTAACACTTCTCATAGAATTTTGTTAACTGAAGCATAGGTTTTTCCTAAAAAAAAAGCCCCGCTTTGTACGCGGGGCCTTTGTATATAATGGAAAAATTTTTTCTGCCAGAAATTTTTTATTTCGATTTGTGCGTGTAAGTGCCATCCCAACCTGGAGGAGGGGGAACATCCAGGAAGTCCTCGCAAGTGTGCAACATTCTTTCAAAAGATTTATCTTCAGGAAATTTTTCGTGAAGCATGCGGAAGATGGCCACAGCTTCTTCAAATTTCTGATTGAGATAAAGTTGAAAAGCGGCTTCATATTTTTCCAGGGCCATTTTCTCATTGTAGAGATGATGACCTGGATGCAGAACCTCATAAATCGTAACGGCGTTTTCTTTTCCTTTAACTTTAACCTTGTCGAGAGTGCGGAAAACGAATTCGCCGGCAAGTTCAGGAGGAATGGCCTTCTTTGTATACTCTGAAATATTCAATTGAACGCCGTAGAATTTACAAAGCGATTCAAGACGGGCCCCAAGGTTCATGTTATCACCTAGAGCTGTATACGAGAAAATCTGATTCGATCCCATGTTACCGACAGAACATTCACCAGTGTTTAATCCAATTCCGTGTTTAAAAACAGGAAAGCCTTCTCTTTTGAACTCCTCATTGATAGGCGGAAGACGTTCGATCATTTGAATGGCGCCTTTCACTGCCCAGTAGGCATGATTTTCAATTTCCACTGGAGCTCCCCAGTAGGCCACCATGGCATCACCGATATATTTATCCAGCGTCCCCTGATGCTCAAAGAGAGTGTCGGTCATCATCGTCATATATTTATTCAAACAATGAGTCAGTTGCTCCGGTGTGAGTTTTTCAGAAATGGATGTAAAGTCTCTTACGTCTGAAAAGAAAACAGTGATATTTTTCTTTTCACCGCCAAGACGAACTTTCTCAGGGTTTTTTAATAAATCATTGACAATTGAAGGAGCAAGATAGCGAGAGAAAGTTCCTTTGATTTTCTTTTTCTCTTTATTCGACTGATAAAAATGCAGGAAGGTCGACCATGAGTAGCAAAGAACGACCGACAATAAACAGAAGAACAGCCGGATATTATAACCTTTAGGAATGAAGTAATAAGTGTCGATGTAGAGAAAGGCGAGAATGAGAATATTGACGACAAAAAAATCAAGGATGGCGTTGCCCAGAAGCATGACACCGATAATGACTATTGTGCCGGCGATAAGAAAGTACCACGACATTTTCGCTGAATCATAATCGCTGACGAAAAATTTTCCATCGAGAAGCATGTGAACCATGTTCATGTGGAAGACAATTCCCGGAAGAGCAGAGTCGACAGGAGTATTTCTTAAATCGTGCGCGCCGAAGGCAGTTGAAGCGACGAAGACGACTTTGTTTCCAAAAATCTGCTTCATTTCAGGATCGTCATCCTTGGCCTCAAAGATTTTCAAGATGGAGACTTGAGGGAAGTGATCAAGTCCGCCGAGCCATCGAATGCGCGCTTCACCGATATTATTTAAAAAAACTGTACCGGTTTTTGTTTTTAAATAGGCCATCTCAGGTGCTGGAATTTCCAGTGTTGTTTTATCGCCTGTCAGAAACTCATAAGTCTGAAGAGCGAATGAAGGAAAATAGATGGAATCTATATTGGCAACGAGAGGGTAGTGGCGGAAAACGCCGTCTGAATCTGAATTGGATTCAATATGAGAAATCCCGACATCTGTATTGGCGAGAACGGGAATAGGATAAACTTTTCTGGCCACAAGTTGAGGTTGAAGATTAGCACCCTGGGCCTGTTTTGTATCGAGCACGAAGTTGAGAAGCTGATCCGGAACATCTTTAAAATAAAATTCTTCATCGATCTTTTCAGATTCCTTTGCTTCCACTGAATAAGGGAGAATGATTTTATTGCCAGGAATTTCCTGAAATTTTTTTATACTTTCGGCAAGAGCATTGTCAGGAGATTCTGCATTACACGCGATTTCCGGTTCTGAGTAAAACACGTCGAATGCAACGATTTTTGCACCGTAGTTGCGAAGCTTATCAATGATCTTCGCGTGTTTTGATCGCGTCCATGGCCATCTTCCGATTTTATTGAGCGATTGATCGTCGATGGCGGCGAGAACAAGCCTGTTGTCTTTTTTGGCAGGATCAATCGTAAATTTCATTCGGAGATCGTAAAAACGGTCTTCAAAGAAAGAAGCATAGGTGATGAGGAAAGATTTCTCGCTTTGAGCAGTGAGGTCTCTCTCATTTGTAGCAAAGAAAATACTGATGGCACAAAAGAGAACAATGAGACAAATTCCAAAATACTGGAAGATTCGGAAAAACATGAGAACTCCTCACGATGATTTAAAAGCTATAACGGAATTCAGTGCTAAAAACGCTTTTTGTGTATTTGTAATCCGCTTGCTTTGAATTGCTTTTGGTAAAATCGTAATTCACACCAATTTTAAATTTCTCATTGATCTGCTTTGAGAGATCCAGTGATGGATTCAGAGTAAATTCCGTCCCACGGGCAGCTTCTTGTTCCTTTGTATCCGTAATCGTCGCGGCCAGAGCAATGTCCAGAGTGTAAGACGGAATAATGTCAGGAATGATATAATCGAATCTTGTCAGGTACGTATCTGTGTTCGTCGTTTTGTTGTTGTAGTTATCGATGAAATCGGCTTCAAAGAAAGCAATGAGAAGGTGCTGAATCGGAAGCAAAAATGTCTGATCGGCGCTGAAGATTGTTGTGCGGTTGCTGATCGCAGTATTTTCGCCCTTATAATCCTTGAACTTCACTTTGAATGAAGTGTCCCCAATGCTGAAATAAGAAAATAATTCACCAAGACCGTAAGTAAAAGAATCGGCGTAATGGTCGCGCGTATGTTTTTGCTGCCAGTCTTTGTAGTTACGGCCGTATTCAAGGTCAAATGACATTGTCGCAGGCGCTGCAAACACTGTGTGCTCGTATTTGTTTCTCAAATTGGTATTGATCGAATAAGTGTCGTTCTGATAAACCTCAGGAGAATCCTGGTCACTATTTTGTATAAAGTTGATTCTCGCTTCAGGAGAGACAATAAAACGTTTTTTAATGACGAAATCGTATTTACCGTAAACTTCAGATTCAAAAATGTAAGATTCTTTTTTTGATTGAGTGACGTTATTTTCTTCGTTAGTCAAAGTGATGTTGTCATCAAACTTAACTTTCTGGACTACGTACGCCGCGTATCTTTTTTCTGAAATTCTTCTCCCGTTGGCCAGCATATTGGGATCAAGATTGAATTCTTTCTCGATTTCGGCAATTCGTTGCTGAATATCGTTGGCCACGGCCGTGCTTTTATCTGTTTTATAAGCTTGCTTCATCAGTGGAAGGACATATTTATCCACACCTTTTTCAAGCTTTTCTTTAGCTGTTTCTTTTTCTCTCATCATGGCAAGCAAGGTTTCTGAAAGTTGAAATCTCGCAATTTGTTTGATTTTTGTATCAGCGTCTTTTTCTTTGATAAGAGCTGTATAGCTTTCTCTTGCCTGGGGATATTCTTCGAGAATTTGAGAAATGTGGGCGACGTAATAAATTGAAGCTGGTGTGTTGAATTTTCTCTTTGCTGATTCAGAAAACGCCGCTCTTGCTCTTTTTAATTCATTGGCAGCATACAGGGCTTGTCCGTATTGATAATAAATATCTTCATGAGTGTTTCCGGCCTTGATGGCCTGATCGTAATGAGCATAGGCCTTATCAAATTCCTGCAGTTTTGAATAACATTCGCCAAGCAGATAGAATTTTTCTCCATTCGCTGTTTCTTCAGTATCAATTTTTTCCAGTGCAGTGATGGCCTTGGCGTATTGACCGTTTTTATAAAATTGCTTGAAGTCTCCCATGGCCGGAGATTGAGCATAAAGATTGAAGCTTAAGAGGGCAGCAAGCGGCAGTCCCGTAAGGATTTTTGAGTTCTGCATTTTTTTCCTTCCGTAGAAAAAAAAGAAGCGCATTTTCATGCGCTTCCTGGAGATTGATTTCTTTTAAATATTATAAATGATTATTAATTACTGTGCATTGAAAATAACATGAAGTTTCGTATTAGGATTCACTGTTCCCAGATTGGTTGCATCTTCTCTTTTCTGAGTAGTAGAGTCAATTACTGCTCTCGTGTCCACTCTCGGCATAAGCGGTGGAGGAGGAGCTGTTGGTGAAAATGTATTCACGAAGGTAATCATTTCTGGTCTGCTGGCCAGCGGTTGAGGAATCGGCATTGGAGCAGCTGGAGGAGGGGCAGAACCATCTGCACTGGCAGGAGCGCGGCCGCCGCCTTCAGTTGAAGCTACTTTATCGCCATCCTTCTTGTCTTTATCAGCTTCTTTTTTATCAGTCTCTTTTTTGTCTGATTCTTTTTTGCCTTCGTCTTTTTTATCATCTTTTTTTGCTTCGTCTTTTTTACCTTCGTCTTTGTTGACTGCTTGAGATTTTGCGTAAGCATCAGCATCCACGAGAATAAATTTACCGTCAGCTTCAAGTTTCAAACCTGCCGGAGCTTTGTATTCACCCGTTGTTTTATCGACTTTACCGTAGGTTTCAGGAACGACATACGTATTGGTGTTAGGATCAAAAACTGCGTTCACCGGAGGAGGAATGATGTTTACCGTGTTCAAGTCGATAATCGATCCTGCTGGCAATTTATATTCACCAGTCTTCACATTAAAAAATCCATTTGGATCACTGTGAGCTTTATCACCCGCAGTCGCAGGAACAATTCCTTTCTCAGCCGTCGCAGCAGTGAACAGAGCACTGTCTGCCCCTGGAGGAAGTGGATTTCTGAATTGCTTTTGTTCTTTATCAGTCGATTCCTTTGCTCCCGTCTCGTTGCCTTTTAAAGCTTCAAGCTGAGTCATACTCAGAGTTGTAGGTATCATGGCCCTTTCAGCAACGTTCATGTTTACAGCGGAAACCTGATTTTCTTTTACAAGAACGGCCTTATTGCTCGAAACGATATTTTCAAGTTTGCCTTGATCAAATTTAGCTTCGCGCTCATTGCGATCAATATGTGCCATTGCCACTTTACCTTCATAGGTAATTAAAGAAGTGTTCTGGTTGGCCGGATTGTAGTTAACCTGAAACACAGTTCCGCGAATACCCATGGCTGCAGTTTTCGTTTTTATGTAAAGTTTCGATTTACTTTTATCATCCATTTCCATGTAGTCTTTTGTGACTTGAGAACGGATTTGTCCTTTCACCAGAGTAATGATTCCAGCTTCTTTTTTAGGAAAAGCGTTGATCACCATTTGAGAATTCGGTCCGAGATTCATTTGAGATTTATCAATGAAGATAAGCTTCACAAAACTTTTCTCTGCAGTTTGAATAACCGCACCCTCTGGCAAACTAGCGTCTGGCTTTACATCAATGACTGAACCATTGCTGAGTTTGGCCTTGACCTGACCTTTCAGAATAACAACTTTTGCAACATCATCTGCTAAAACAGCAAATGACTGAATGGCCAGAATGGTTACGAGGACTGTCTTTTTTAATTCCATAATTTTCCCTGCATGAGAGGCAATGAACTAAACAGCTCTTCGTTAATTATAAGGGACTTCTTTAGAGGATAATTAACCTACTAAATTACTGCAGATCACGGGAAACCATTAATTTCTGTTGACCATAATACTTGGTTGTAGAGACTTAAAAGCCTGATATTTAGAAGAGGGTAATGCCGAAGCGGAAGATAAAGTAATGACCACTAAAATCCTTAGAGGCCCCTTTTTTTAAAGTCTTAACATCTTTAAAATCACTCGCATCAACGATAAAAATCCGGTGAGAGCGCATATAACTGTAGCCCACTTCGAAGAAGGCCGGATGAGTTTCTTTGTAGGGAACAATTTCCTCTACTCCAAAATTGATACTGCCGCCGCGATTTTCAAAACTAATTCTTTTTTTGTGATCAAAATCTGTGTTGTTTAGATTATTCACAATAATAAAAGTATGAAGTGACCAGGTTGGTCCTGCACTGGCGTAAATATTCCAGCGATTCCAGAATGAATAGGGAGTGTAGTAACGAATCAGTGGACTCAACGTAAAAACGCGGAAACTTCCATCACCTCTGATTTGCTGATTCTCCACTTTAAATGTCATATCGTTCAGCTTTCCAAAAAGTGCATCCGAAGCAAAAAGAATTTCCCAATAACTCCATTTGTATCCAGCACTGGTATTGAAACCGAAACCAGTATTTTTTGATTCAGATTCGTTTTTGTGTGGTGAAGGAATGAGTGTAGAGTTTTGAACAAAACGGCTTAAGCTAATTCCCGCTTTAAGATTGAAATTATCTTCAAGTGGATTTCCCGCTTGAACATTTTGAGAATGAATTTGTGCCGGATTTTGGGCAAAAGCATTCGTCCACATGAATTGAGTCAGAATAAAAAAGAATAGGATTAAAGCTTTCATCAGTAGCTCATCTCCATTCTGATCATGGCGCCTTTATCTTCTTCATTATATTTTGGAATGATCAGTGTGCGCCCTTCATAAAAAGGAAAGAGTGTAGCGGGGTTCAAAGCGTGGCCGAGGAGTTTTCCAATGGTATTGCCTGAATTGAGCAGATACATCGAAGCATTTTCTATTCCGTAGCCCAGGACAGTTCCCAGTACCGGAGTCTGATAAAGATCCTGAACGCTCGCAGGCTCAGTGAAAATTTCAACAGTGAGTTCAAACAGCGCTGAAGAAACAAAAGTCATTTCAAAGGCACTTAAACGATCGTAGCCGTTAGCGCGGTAAAGAAGATAAAGTTGAGACCCGGAGAGTGGGTGAACGAAATCATTCCAAAAAGGCTCATCCTGATCGAAAACAAGTTTCCCTAAATTGTGCTGGTATTCCTTTACTCCACCGGCGCCGTGAAAAACTTTGGGCTGAACAATCGGATAGAAAAACCAGGTCAGACCGTAAACCACACCAATTGTTTTTACGTTCTCAGCGAAACTGTGCTCGCGATCGTTATAGCCATATTGATAGAGAGGAAGACGCTTGTGAGTTTCAGGATCAACATAAACCTGATCCTTGAAAGCTTCCTTAAGTTCAGACGTGACTGCAAAGGAATTGCTCGAGGAAAATATTCCCAAAAAAAGCGCAATCGCCATCAGTTTCGTCATCAGTTTAAGGACAAACTTAATCATAGTGTGATATCGATAGAGTGATATTAATGAGGCTTTTTAACATATTGCCTCCCCCTTGGAAACGCGAATTATGAATCAGACTCAACTTGACCAGAATTTAGAGAAGTCAAAGAATGAATTTCATGCGCATGTAAAAAATCTGCAAAATAAAATCACCGCAGAGTTCATGAGAATTGATCCGCAAATAGAGTTGATTGAGGACCCTTGGGAGCGTGTCGATTTCAAAGGTGCGCCGGGGGGCGGGGGCATCACCAGAGCGTTCACTGGCGACATTATTGAGAATGCTGGTGTCAATACTTCGATGGTTTACGGAGAAATAGATCCTGAGTTTGCCAAAAGGCTGGGCGGGACAGGAACAACGATGTGGGCCGCAGGCATTTCACTGATTATCCATCCCCGAAATCCCCGCGTTCCGACTGTTCATGCCAATTTCCGCATGATTGTGGCCGGTGAGAAATTCTGGTTTGGCGGTGGGGCAGACTTAACGCCTTTTTATCCTCATCCAGAAGACTTTACTTACTTTCATGATACCTGGAAGCGCGCCTGTGCCCCTTACAACTGTTATGAATGGATGAAAAAAGAATGCGATAAGTATTTCGTCAACACTCACAGAACTGATCCGGAAAAAGGAGCAGAGATGAGAGGAGTGAGCGGAATTTTCTTTGATCATATGAACACCGGCAATTTCGAACATGATTTTAAAATGGTGAAAGATTTATCTGAGCATTTTATTGAATCTTATTTCCCGATTGTTGAAAAAAGAAAAGATGAAGCTTTCACCGAAGACGATGTCGATTTTCAACTTCACCGTCGCGGTCGCTACGTTGAATTCAATCTTCTTCATGACAGAGGAACGATGTTCGGTCTTCGCACCAATGGAAGAACGGATTCCATTCTTATTTCTCTTCCCGCTCGGGCGAAATTTTCTTATAAGTACAAACCAAAAGCAGGCTCGCCTCACGAAGCGATGATGAATTATTATTTTTCTAACGGAACAAAATGACCTCACATATTTTTCTTCTGGCCCTTTCTTCGGCCATCTGGGGTTTTGGTTTTATTGCGACCCGATGGACTCTGACGACGTACGATTCTTTCTGGGCGACAGCACTGCGATTTTCTCTGGCAGCAACTCTCTCATTGCCATTTTTGTTTTACAAAAAATCTTTCACCAGAAAAAATAATATTCTTCTCAAGTCAGCGATCAGCTCCGTTTTTCTTTTAGGAACACTTTTATTTCAAACGTGGGGATTGAGTTATACAACCGTGGCAAAGAGCGGTTTCATTACAACGTTATATGCGCTTCTCATTCCCTTGATCACGATGCTGTTTGCGGGGAAGAGATACCGCAGTAGTTTCTGGATGCTGATTCTTCTGTCTCTCGTCGGGATGGCCTTCATGTGCAATCTCGAAGTTAAAGATCTCAACGTGGGGGATTTTCTCACGCTGTTGTGTTCTTTCTCAGCGGCTTTTCATATTATGTACATCAGCAAGGTTGCTGCCCATATTGAATCACCGATAGAATTTAATTTTCTTCAAAATGTTTTTGTGGCCATCTTCTCTCTTGTCCTTGCTTTTTTACTCAAAGGGACAGTCAGTCTCGCGCCGCTGTTAGTTTATGAATCACCGGTAGTCAAAGGACTCTTGTTTCTTGGAATAATTTCCAGCATGATTTCTTTTTCTATACAGGTAGTGGCCCAAAAGAAAATTCCTTCGCACATTGCTGGTTTGATTTTTTTGATGGAATCACCCTTCGCGGCAGTCTTTGGTTATTTTGTCTTTAAGGAGAGTCTGAATCCGTTAAATATCGTGGGAGCGATTCTCGTGATGTTGTCGGTGATTCTCGTGCCGGTTCTAGGAAGAGAAGTCACGACTCCGAAAAAAGATTCGGAGCCGTGATTTTCGGCTGAACTCTAATGAAGTTGAGCCTTTTTTCAGACTAGTTAAATTTATTGTAAACTTTCATCATTGCAGCTTTTGTTGAACCAGTAAGGTTTAACATAAGAAGAACACCTGCGTTTTCACCTTTTTCGTCGTTACCAACAAGTGAAATTGTACCTGCAGCTTTGTTGTTCACGTAATATCTGAATGAAGCGATTGCTCCATCAACACCAACTTGAGCTGGAACGAAAATACCAAATACGTTTTTACCTAAGTAGAAAGACATATTGTGGAATTTTTCAATTGAGAAAGCCACAGCTGGAAGTGAACCACCAGCTACACCTGGAAGGTTTCTACCGCCTGGAAGTTTTTGTGGGTCAAGTTTATCAAGGTTTCCATCAACGATATCTTTCAGTGAAATCGAAATACTCATAAGAGTTCCGCTTGACTGAAGATCTGGAGAAATTTCAAGATAAGAATATTTATACTTCGGAATGTTGTAACGTAGACCACCGTCTAGCTGAACATTTTCAAACACCATATCGATTTGAAGATTGTCTTGAAGAAGAGTTACCTTCGGGCCTTGTACGCCGGCAATTTGAATGTTCGATCCACTGTTGTTACCACATGAAGTTGCAAATCCGAGTGTACAGATCGCAATTGTCGCGACTAAATACGTTTTCCATTTTTTTAGCATAAAAAAGTTCTCCTGTTGTGTGTGCTAGGAAGGGAAGTAGTTTTGTAGCTAATTCGGAAAGCGTTTAGAAAAAGCTTAGATTTTATTTTCTTCGCGTAGTCTTTTTCTTAAGCGTTCGATGATTTCTTCATCGCTTAGATCAGGATGTTGAGTTTTTGAGTCAGCTATCATGGACTCGATTTTTGTGATGATCACTAACAGGAGATTACTATTTTGAATGACCATATGGCCTCCTGTTTTAATAATAATCCAAAAGTTTGAGCTGTCAAACTAATTTTTATCATTAAATTTTTGCCAATGAAAAGGCCACAAAGTTCAATTTTGGCCAAAAAAAAGGGCCTGCAGTGAGGCCCTTCTTATAAATTGCGTTCATTGAACGAAGAATAATTTTAATCCTAAAACTCCGGCGCAATATAAACTTCAATCTCCGGATTCAATTCATCACGAAGAATAGCTTTGATCGCTTCAAGTGTTCCTGTCGTTGAAGAAGGACATGTCCCGCACGCGCCTTGGTACTTCACCATTAAAATATTGTCTTGATAGGAGAGCGCTTGAATATCACCGCCGTCTCCCTGAAGACCCGGACGGATTGTGCGATCGAGGATGGTTTCAATTTGCTGAAGCTCTGGAGAAAGATTTCTTCGTCTATCTTCTTCAGGATTGGGGTCATTGTAATCTGGATTGTGCGAAGGCATTTCAGTTTCAAGAACTTTCATGACATTTTTTTCAACAGAATCCCAGTCTTCGTAAGAAAACTTTGTAATCGCGATGACGTTTTCAAAAAAGTGCAACTGATCAACGCCTCTGACTTTGAAGAGCTCCAGTGCTAGGTGATTATCACCACATTCTGAAGGAGATTTATAAGTTGAATTGCCCTGGTTTTTAACTGGCATATTCAAAATAAACTTCAAAGCATTTGGGTTTGGCGTTGGTTGAATGTCGACGTCTAGATAAAATTCTTTATTTGTTTCCATATTTCCTCATCTACTCAATTAGAGCAAAAATTCGCGCGCCTTTTTTACGGCCGCAATAAATGTGTCTACTTCTTCTTTAGTGTTGTAAAAAGCAAAGGATGCTCTGGCCGCCGCTGAACACTGGTAATGTCTCAAAAGAGGCTGAGTGCAGTGGTGACCAGTTCTGATCGCCACACCTTGCTTGTCTAATAATGTGCCCAGATCGTGAGGGTGAGCGCCTTCAAGAACAAACGACAAAACGCCTGCTTTATTTTTTGCTTCGCCAATTAATCTGATTCCTTCTATTTTTTTTAGTTCTGCAGTCGCGTACTCAAGCAATTCATGCTCGCGTCCGGCAATGGCCTCAAGTCCTATCGACTGCACGTATTCAATCGCTTTTTTAAAAGCAATAACTCCGGCTATCGGAGGTGTTCCCGCTTCAAATTTATTTGGTAGAACATTGTAAGTTGTTTTTTCGAAAGTCACTTCAGAAATCATCGCGCCTCCTCCCTGGAAGGGCGGCATTTCATTGAGCAATTCTTCTTTTCCGTAAAGAAAACCAATTCCATCCGGGCCGTACATTTTGTGTGCCGAGAAGAACAGGAAATCGCAATCCAGATCCTGAACATCTACTTTCATGTGAGCGATACTTTGAGCAGCATCCACTGAAAACTTTGCTCCTGACTCGTGGGCAAGTCTGGCCATTTCTTTAATAGGATTCACAGTTCCAAGTGTATTGGAAACGTGGGCCACAGAAACGATTCTTGTTTTTGCACTCAATAATTTTTTATATTCGTCGAGATTGATATCTCCACTTGCATGAAGAGGAATGACGACGATTTTAGCGCCAACTGCTTCAGCAATCATTTGCCATGGGACAATATTCGAATGGTGCTCCATCAAAGAAAGAAGAATTTCATCTCCGGCCTTAAGAAAGCGTTTCCCAAAACATTGAGCGATTAAATTGACGGAGTCAGTTGTGCCTTTTGTGTAAATAACTTCGTGCGCTTCTTTGGCGTTGATTAGCTTTTGAACAGCAATTCTCGTTTCCTCGAAATGGCGTGTGCCTACTTCTGAAAGAGTGTGAATTCCTCTGTGAACGTTGGCGACTTCATACGAGTAGTAGTGAGTAATGGCATCGATCACCGGTTTCGGTTTAAGTGTCGTGGCCGCATTGTCCAGATAAACCAATGGATGATTATTGATCTGTAAGGACAATTGCGGAAAGTCCGCGCGGATTTTTTCTATTTGCTTATCTAAAATCATATAGTCATTTCACCAAGACCTGCTTGATCAAGATTATCCATGACAATCTTAATGGCGGTCTTTTTAATTATTTCGTCTTCAATTTTATTAAGAGCATCTGTCGCAAAACCAAAACAAAGCATTTTGCGAGCGCGCTCTTTTGGAATCCCGCGGGATTCCAGATAGAATTCTTCTTCTTTCGAAAGCTGTCCGACTGTGGCCCCATGAGCACACTTGACGTCATCAGCATGAACGAGCAGCTGAGGTCGCGTATCAATATGAGCTTTTCTGGAGAGAAGCAGATTTTTATTCAACTGGGCCGAAGTACTTTTCTGGGCATCTTTGATGATCACAATTTTTCCAGTGAAAGCACCGTGTGAATCGCCCGAAAGAATACCCTTAAACAACTGATCAGATGTTGTATGGTCAGCGTTGTGATGAATGTTTGAGAACACGTCGGTATGTTCAGTTTTTTTCAACGAGAACAATCCATGAACAGTCGATTCCGCACCTGGGGCATTTAAATTAACGTTGATGTTGTGTCTCGCCACAAGCAGACCTATATCCACGGTCACAGATTTAAATTTAGCATCGCGATCGACTTCAGCATTTGTCAGTCCGATGTGAGTCGCGTTCAGGGCTTCATTCTGAATTTTCACATGCTCGACAATTGAGTTTGGCTTCAATACAAACTTTGTCACCGCATTTGTCGTGTACTGGAAAAGATCACGGTTTGTACTTTCGAAAATTTCCATGAAACGAACAGAGGCATTTTCCTCTGCAGTGATTTTTAGACGTGGAGAAATGATTTTGTTGACTCCGACATCATCGATCTGGTGAACGATAGTCACAGGGAAATCAATAATGGCATTCTTTTTAATTTTCAACGCCAGAGGAGCGAGGCTCGTTCCGAAGTTAAGCGAGTCAAATGTATCGAAGAAATCTTTCTCCGGAATGACTGTGTCTAATTCCATTCCATCAGGAAGATGAGAAAGGAATTTATTAAAGAAACCGTTGTTGAAAATAATCATTCCGCGCTTGTCGAGAACTGAAGCTGGCACATCGTGAACGATGCTTTCTTTCAGTTCATAAAAACGCGGGGCGAGGTGAGGACCGATATTAGTGTAAATCCAGTCTTCATTTTTTTTAGTCGGAATTCCTCTGGTGACAAATTCATCCTGGGCCTGCTTCATCGCCTCGACGTATGACGGACTTAAGTCCGTTGCCTTAGCAAGAAGAGCTTTTGAATTTTTGACGAGGGAATCTAATACTGCTTTTTCCATTTTATTAACTCAATTAGTTTGATTCGAATTCCTTAATCAGCCAGTCGTAACCTTTTTCTTCCAGTTCGAGCGCAAGTTCTTTACCACCCGAGCGGATGATTTTTCCTTTGTAGAGAACATGTACGTGATCTGGAACGATGTAATCTAATAAGCGTTGGTAGTGAGTGACTAACACTGTTGCATTAAAGCGGGTCTTTAAAGCGTTCACACCTTTGGCCACAATTTTCAGAGCGTCGATATCGAGTCCTGAATCCGTTTCATCAAGCAATGAAAGGCGAGGATTTAAAACGGCCATCTGAAGAATTTCGTTTTTCTTTTTTTCACCGCCTGAAAAGCCAGTGTTGACTGGTCTGTCCAGGAAAGCCTCATTCATTTCAAGCAACTCAAGTTTTGGTTGAAGAAATTTTCTGAATTCTTCTGCACTCATTTCGGCAGCGCCATTGTGCTTGCACGTTTCATTGAAAGCTTCGTGAAGGAAATTAAAGTTAGATACACCAGGTATTTCTACCGGATATTGAAAGCCAAGAAAAATTCCGCTTTTAGCTCTTTCATCTGCTTCAAGCTCAAGAAGGTTTCTGTCTTTAGCGTTGATTTTAAAAGTTATGCTGCCTTCTGTGACATGAAATGCAGGGTGGCCTGCAATGACTTTTGAAAGCGTACTTTTCCCGGAACCGTTCGGCCCCATGATGGCATGAACTTCGCCGGCCTTGACCGTAAGATTAATTCCTTTCAGAATTTCTTTTGTCTCGCCGTTTGCTTCTACTGTGGCATGGAGGTTTTTTACTTCAATCATATGTTTTCCTTTAACGAAATATCTAACTTAACCAATACTGTTTTCTAATTTCATTTCAATCAATTTCACCGCTTCAACTGAGAACTCCAGTGGAAGTTCTTTGAATACATCTTTGCAGAAACCGTTGACGATCATCGAGATACATTTCTCTTCTGAAAGACCGCGCGACTGAAGATAGAACAGCTGTTCTTCACTGATTTTTGAAGTTGAAGCTTCATGCTCTAGAACTGCTGTGTTGTTTTTTACATCGATATAAGGGAAGGTGTTCGCCTGCGCTTTATCGCCAATCAGCATCGAATCACATTGAGAATAGTTTCTTGCTCCAGTTGCCGACGGCATGATTTTGACAAGACCGCGGTAATTGTTTTCAGAATTCTCCGCTGAAATTCCTTTTGAGATGATAGTCGACTTTGTATTTTTCCCGATATGAATCATCTTCGTACCGGTATCGGCCTGCATGAAATTGTTTGTCAGCGCGACTGAGTAGAAAGCGCCTTCAGAGTTGTCGCCGATCAGATTGCACGATGGGTATTTCCAGGTAATCGCTGAGCCGGCCTCAACCTGAGTCCAGGAAATTTTTGAATTTTTCCCTAGGCAATTTCCTCTTTTGGTAACGAAGTTATAAATCCCGCCTTTACCTTGTTTGTCTCCGGCGTACCAGTTTTGTACTGTCGAATATTTAATTTCAGCATTGTCCATGGCCACGAGTTCAACGATCGCTGCGTGCAATTGATTCTCATCGCGCTGAGGAGCTGTACAACCTTCCAGGTAATTCACGAATGAACCTTCATCGGCCACGATGAGTGTTCTTTCAAACTGACCCGTTTCTTTTGCGTTGATCCTGAAGTAAGTCGACAAATCGAGCGGACAAGTAACACCTTTTGGAATGTAAACAAAAGATCCGTCCGAGAAAACCGCCGCGTTTAAAGCTGCATAAAAATTGTCGGAGTAGGAAACAACAGTTCCAAGATATTTTTTCACAAGTTCAGGATATTCTTTAACCGCTTCAGAGATAGAGCAGAAGATGACGCCGACTTTTGCAAGTTCTTCCTGGTGTGTTGTTCCGACTGATACTGAATCAAAGACGGCATCGACAGCGACACCGCTGATGCGTTTTTGTTCATTCAGAGGAATTCCCAGTTTTTCAAATGTCGCCAGAAGTTCCGGATCGATTTCATCAAGAGACGCGTGAACGTCTTTTTTCTTCGGAGCAGAATAGTAGTACAGGTCCTGATAATCTATTTCAGGAATGGAAAGTTTCGCCCATTTCGGTGGAGTCATTTTCTGCCACTGGCGGAAGGCCTTAAGGCGGTACTCAAGAAGCCATTCAGGTTCATGTTTCTTTGCAGAAATCATTCTGACGATTTCTTCATTCAGCCCTTTTGGGAATTCTTCCGTTTCGATGTCGGTATAGAACCCGTATTTGTAATCGTTGTTTAAAATATCTGTACTCATACTGTTTTCTCGACAGGGGTTACGTTTGCTCGCTCAATGGTGTGAGCATTGTGAGCATGATTGAACTCTGCCCCTTGTAATAAATCTTCAAGCGTTAGTGTTTCTAAAAATTGATTTAATTTGCGGTTAAGTTTTTCTACCGGAGTGGCAATATTGCATTTGCCGAATAGTTCACAAGTGCCTTGCTTGCCTTCGCAAACGCGACCGACATGTTCCTTGCCTTCGATCAAACGAACGAGTTCCATATAAGTGATCTCGTTCAAATTTTTGTTGAGAGAGTAGCCGCCTTTGATCCCTTTTGTAGACTTGAGGATTTCCTGATTGTTCATCAGTTGCATCACTTTCGCTGTCGTATCAAAAGGTGTGTTGAATTCATCGCAAACTTCGCGGGCAGACGTGAGTCCCGGACCCCCGTCTTCATGGGTTTTGTCCGCCATGAACTTCAGGGCCATCAGAGCGTATTCAACTTTTTTGTTAATCTTTAACATTAAAACCACCTGATCCTGATGGACCGAGTTAATATTTTCAAGTTCTTAGATTGATATAATCCGACCATAGCTCAAAATACGTCAAAAATAAACTTATTTCTCACGGCTCTTTTTAAAATTCCCGACTAAAACTCATGGTTTTTCCCTTTTTGCCGAAAAGAACCTTATGAAATCTTTCCTTTTGACGGTCCTCATTTGCTTTTCATTTAAAGTTTTCGCTCAAGAAACAGAGCGCGCACTGAGCGATGCCGTCCGGGATTATTCAACACTGCAATCTGACATCGAAAAAATGCTCAAACTGAAGTGTCCGGAATGCGATGCCGGATCAGCAGGGCCAAGCTCAAGGCCATTTTGCTCTGTTAAAGAGTTCTGTGAAAAACCGGAAATAAAGAAGGACGATCCCCTTATTTACAGCAATGAAAAAGGCGAGCGGATTCTGAATGACCGCTACTATAATCTTCGCGACGATATTCGAAGTTGTTTGCGCGAAAAATATGCTGATGAAATCAATGCTAAACGTGAAGAGATGACCCAGAAACTTGGAACTCAACATCTCCAGAAGATGATGAGCGCCAATAAAAAACTTCAACAGCTGATGAGCAAGTACAACCAGGGGAATGCTGTTTCAAAGGTATCGGCTGAAATACTTAATTTGAGCATCGAGGCCGGTCTCAATGGAGAAAATCTTGGTTGGGACACAAAGGGGACTCCTCGTGAAGACCTTTTAAAATTGATTTCTACTGCAGAAAAAAAATTAAAATTAACTCTTGTTCCGGAAATCAGAAAGACACTGGCCGAAATACAGTTCATTAAATACAACCCGACCTATGAAGAAGAAGTTAATGAAATGGACCGCGCCCTGATTCCGGAAATTCTTCCGCCCGATCCATTTTACGACTGGAAAAAACTGACGGATTCCAAAAGCGCCGGCGGTCAGGCTGCACTACTTGAAAACCGTAAAAAGCTGATTGAAAAATCGGAATCGGCTTTCCAAGTTTTTCAGGAAACACGTGCAGACATTCTGAACTATCTGGAGTCAAAGAAAACCAAAACGAATGCGGCCATGATTGAAAGAGCAAAAGAAAAAGTCCGCACAATTTCCTTTGCTCCACCAAGACTAACGGCCACTCTGGAAAAACATTGTCAGGGGCCGAATGCCTTTTATTCAACAAAGACTCATTCTTTTACCATTTGTCCACAGATGTTGAATTTCCCAAAAATGGCCCTGGTTGAAACGATATCTCATGAGATCGCACACAGTTTTGATTCGTGCAATCTCTCGCAAATATTCGTTCAGAAAAGAGGACCAACGGTCGCCGAGGAAGCACCTTTTGAAATAGAACTGAAATCCACCGAACTACAAAAAAATTATTCAACAGTCTTTTATGGTTCCGAATCGAATCCCAAAAATGTCGTTCAACCTGCTATGAAATACAGCGACCACCCATTTTCTAAAACGATGAGCTGTCTTGAAAATCCTAAGTCTGTCGGCGCTAAGGTGATAGAGGTGGATGAAATAAAAAATCGCGCACGAGCAGCTCTTGAAGGTATGAAGAAAAACACAAACGGCAATGAAAAGAATAATGCTGATATTAATTATCTGTCTTTCTTAAACGAACACGCCGGTGATTACTTCAGTTATTTAGAAGGATGCAGCTTTGATTCCGAAGGACAAAATGGGCTTGCGCGCTCACAAATGCAGGAAGCCTTTGCAGATAAAATCTCCTCTGAGATTGTTGCCAGTAAACTGGCCGGTAAATCAAAACTTGATTCTGAAAAAATGATTCTGGAAATTGGTTTGAGCTACGGAAAGATTTGTCCAAACGTGGCCCCATCAGAAAAAAAATTAATCGATTTTGCAGAAAAAGAAGGATGCAAAAATTTCTTTGTTCACAGAACTTATCAGGAAAAATTACTGAGAGGAATGGATTTAATTGATCCTAAATTCGATGAACACCCTGAAACACGGGTCCGTTTAGAACGCAGTTTACTCGCTCATCCGGCCGTCAGAAAATCGCTCAATTGCCCTGCAAACAAGGGAGTTCAGTACTGTGAATAAATCATTGCTTCTCATATTACTGACAGTCTTTTTCTCTTTTGCTGCAGGCGCAGATGAAACGGTGATTCTGCTCACAGATTACACCGCCAGAGGGGAAAAAATTAAAACTGAAACGGTTGTCGCCGGTGCAGACTCTCTCATCGTCAACAGCGAAAAACTCTCTGCGGCCCAGGTGATTGCCCAGGCCGGTCACGTCAAAAAAATTTCTCAATTTAAAATATCTTCCTCAATTAAAACTTGCGAGGCTGGGCGCTTTGAACATATTCTAAAAAAAGGAAAGCTGGTGAAAAAAGAAACCGGCTGTGTGGAAAGCGAGCGCTATCAGGAATTAAAGGCAAGTTTCAAAGCACTCGCCAAAGACCCCGTTCTAAATTGAGTAAAAAATCATGCAAATTGTAGGTGAATTGAGAGATAAACGGATGGCCGATGAAATCATCGCTGGTTTATCCGGGTTAGGCATACCTTCGGAAGTCCGTTTTGTTCCTGAAGCAGATATGTACGTCATTGTGACTGATAGTGCCCGGCTGGAAGAAGCGCAGGATTTTTTTCGTGTAAAAATGGGTTTTAAAAAGCCGGTTGAGATCGATCAGCAATGGGTTAAAATTAAAACTCTTCCCCGCGGTGAAGCCACTTATGTTTTGATTCTCATCTGCTGTTTTATTTACGGTTTCAGTTTTTCTACTCTCGGAGCTTCCCTTTACAATATGCTTTTTATCGGTGGCGTAGAAAGTTCACCGTTTGCAGAAATTCTTCGCGGGCAAATCTGGAGAATAGTCACTCCGATTCTTCTGCATATGAGTTTTCTTCATATCCTGTTCAACATGATGTGGTTTAAAGATCTCGGTTACCTGATCGAATTTAATTTCGGAAAAAACTTTTTCATTCTCTTTGTCGCTCTCACCGGTATTTTTTCAAATGTTTGCCAGTACCTGGTCAACGGACCTCAGTTCGGGGGAATGTCTGGAGTTCTTTATGCGATGCTGGGATTTATCTGGGTCTACAAAAGTCTGCATGATGATTTTGAGTATGCCATCCCACGTTTTGATTTAGGCATGATGATCGGGTGGTATTTTCTTTGCCTCACCGGCATGCTGGGCCCGATTGCCAATACCGCTCATGGAAGTGGCCTGGTGATAGGGATGACTGCTGCCGCTTTAATGAAATTTCGCTTGGAATGGCCGCGCCTGAAATATCTCGGTCTGGCGGTGTTCTTTTTGGTTTTCACACTGCTGGTGGAAGGATATAAACTTAACGGACGCTTTTACATCACTCTTTGGTAAAAAAATATTATGGAAAAAAGAACAACGAACGTAGATCAACGCTTAACTGAACTCAAAGCAAGCTTTGCAGAAAAAACTCCCAAGCAAATGCGCACAATCCGCAATAACCTGAATAACCGCATCCGCTCATTTGAAGATGAGATGAAATTCGGTAAGACACTTCCGAAACTTTCAGCAAGTCATATGTTTTTTGAATTTGAACTCAAAGAATTGAAAGATCTGCTGGTTGCTGCCCAGAGAACAATTAAAAATCTATCATGATATTTTTTCTTCTTTTGACGTCATTGACTTCATTTGCCCAGATAGAAAATTATCCTATCGATTGGAAATATAAAGCAGGTGAGTATTTTATCTACGACTGTGAACGCGGGCATTATGCCTGTGTTGATCAGGACGGACAGGAGAATTGCCGCGAAGAACGAAATTTTGCCCGCGAGAAAAAATCCCCTCAATATCCCTGCGCTCCGCTCAAGCGTTTTGCTACCAAAAAAGAATGCGTTGACGAAAATTACAAAATTCAGGACATCGGCGCAAAGAAAAGATTTTGCTATCCTAATTAAAATCACGAAAGAATTTGTTGAAGAAGAATTTCCCGAAGTTCACAATTAAAGAAAACTTCACGAGGGAACTCTATGGAACATAATTATGAGTGGGGATTAGAAAAAAATCCTGCGAATTATTCACCCGTCTCACCGCTGGAATTTATCTCCCGGGCGGCCGAGGTTTATCCCGATAAACTAGCCGTCGTACACGGTAAAACAAAAAGAACCTGGAGCGAAACTTACAAGCGCTGTCTGAAGTTTGCTTCTGCTCTTAAAAAAACCGGCATTAAAAAAGGCGATACGGTCGCTGTCATGTTGCCGAATATCCCGGCGATGGTTGAAGCGCATTTTTCTATACCTCTTTGCGGGGGGGTTATTAATGCTCTCAACATTCGCCTTGATCCTGACAGTATTTCTTTTATGCTCCAGCACGGTGAAGCTAAAATTGTTCTCGTCGACCGCGAATTTACGTCCGTGATTTCCCAGGCCATTCTTCGCATGGAGAATCCTCCTCTCATCATCAATGTTGAAGATGAACTGTATACTGGCCCCGGTGAAAAAATCGGCTCAATAGAATACGAAGAATTCATGAAAAAAGGTGATGATGCCTACACAGGTGAATTGCCTGAAGATGAATGGAGCGCCATCGCTCTCAATTACACGTCAGGTACGACGGGAAACCCCAAAGGCGTTGTGTACCACCACAGAGGAGCTTACCTCGGGGCGATTTCCAATATTCTTGAATGGGATATGCCGAAACATCCTCACTATTTGTGGACGCTTCCCATGTTTCATTGCAACGGCTGGACTTTTTCCTGGGTTGTGGCCGCAAGAGCGGGCCTGAATGTTTGTCTTCGCAAAATCGAAGCAAAATTAATTTTCGATCTCATTCGTGAACATGAAGTCACACACTATTGCGGGGCCCCGATTGTCCACAATATGCTCATCAACTCACCAGATGAATTTAAGCGCGATATTAAACATAAAGTAGAAGCTTTTGTTGCAGGAGCAGCACCTCCAGCGGCGATGATTGAAGGAATGAGTGTCCTTGGCTTCAATATCACTCACGTTTACGGGTTAACTGAAGTTTATGGACCTGCGAGTGTCTGCGCGAAACAGGAATCATGGGAAAGCCTGCCGATCGGTGAACAGGCTAAACTCAATGCTCGCCAGGGAGTTCGCTATCACCTGCAAAGTGGAACAACAGTCATGGATCCGGAAACAATGAAACAAGTTCCTGCTGACGGTGAAACAATCGGTGAAGTTATGTTCCGCGGGAACATCACAATGAAAGGCTATTTAAAAAATCCGAAAGCGACGAAAGAAGCCTTCAAAGGCGGTTGGTTTCACACCGGGGATCTGGCCGTGCTGAACCCGGATGGTTACATCAAGATCAAAGATCGCAGTAAAGACATCATCATTTCCGGCGGTGAAAATATTTCGAGCATTGAAGTGGAAGACGTTCTTTACCAGCACCCGGCAGTGCTTTTAGCTGCAGTCGTGGCCAAGCCTGATGAAAAATGGGGAGAAGTTGTCGCCGCCTTTATTGAGCTTAAAAACGGCTCGACAGTCACAGTGGAAGAGCTGGTGAATCACTGCAAACATCATTTGCCAAGATTCAAAGTTCCCAAGGCCATTGAGTTTTGCGAATTGCCAAAAACTTCAACAGGAAAAATTCAAAAATTCGAATTGAGAAAAAAAGTCAATTCAACAGAGGCGATCGACGTTTAGTCGGTCGTCCTCTCATTTCATTTCATTTTAGATTTGTTTGAACATAAGAATGTGCGGACCGATATCGTCGATTTCAAACACATCTTCGTTTAATTTCTTGAAGCCAACTTTTTCATAAAAACCCACCGCTGAGACGCGTGCATTACACCACAGTAGCGTACAGAAGTTTTGCTTGATGATAGGGAAGGCCGTAGTCAGAAGTTCGCTTGAAAGCCCTTTTCCCTGGTGTTCAGGAAGCGTGGCCATTCCGCGAAGCTGGTATTGGTGAAGATCCGGAAAAAGAGGGTTTCTTTCGTAAAAGAAAGAAGCAACACTTACGAGTTTGCCGTCAAGAAAGGCGCCCAGGTGAAAAGAAATATCTTCATCGTCATCATTTTCGAATTTGGCCTTCTTCAACTCGTGAGTAGGAACCAACACCTGTTGACGGATCGGATATGTATCGTGCGCACTTATTCTTAAAACTCTCATCCGAAATTTATAATACGCCTTCGGGTCTTTGTCATGAATTGTTTTTAATGCGCCTTAATGTGAAAGACTTGAAGAGATTCTAAACAAGATTTCCATGGATAAATTAGCGAGAGTTTTTGCAAATAATTCGAAAACAAATGGATTAAATCCGGTAGTGGGACCACTCCAGTTTGCAGTTGAGTAAAATAGGCAACGATTGTCAGCATTCATCACATGAATTTTTCCCTGAAGATTTTTTAACAAACCGATCTCAAAAGAGAATGGATAAGTTCCTGTCGTTGAAATCCGCGGAAGCGTAAAAATCAGGCGCATATCATAGGGCATGAGTGGATGTGAAAGAAGAAAGTCGATTTCTTTTTTCTGTTCGTTGTACTTGCTCTCTTTCACAAAGGTGAGAAAGCGAGAGTAGTCCTCGTAGAGAGAAAGAGTGCGAAGAGCATAGGCACAGGACCTTGGGTGAAGGCCCGCAATTTGAAACGACAGACTTTGTTCAGTATTTTTGTTTAAGTTTCTGACGCGTGTTTCGGAGAATATCTGCCCCGCTAAAATTTTTTCTCGAATATTTTTTTTGAAGGGCAAATTCTCGGGTTTTAACTCTTGAGAGAAGAGCGCTTGGGTGAAAAAGATTGTAGCAAAAAAAAGAATTTTACGACGCATTGTACCTTTTCGATTACGGGGATGAGTCTTTAACCTTACATCAAAGTTTGATTATATTCCCAATATTTAGAGATTGAAAAGGATACATAATGAGTAGTGTAGGCCCCGTTGTTAGAAAAGGAAGCACAAAAGACGCGGTGATTGAAAGCAAGGATCAGCGTTGGCACGTGCGAAATCGTATTACCCTTACGTTTGGTAGTAACGATGTAGAGGAATTAGAAACCTATATTTACAAACCAGATGGCGTTGAATTTACAACAGTTAAATTTCACCAGGCCAAATCAAAGGCCATTGAAGAGATCATCGACAACAGTATCGATGAATATTACCGCGGGCACGTTACAGAAATTCATACGAAACTTTCCCCTGACAAAAAGACCGTTACAATCTCTGATAACGGGATTGGTTTTCCTATCGATAAAGTGGCCCAGGTTTACACTGAATTCAGAACAGGATCGAAGTTCAAAGATGAAGAAACAGATGAGAAGGGATTTCTCTTCAGAACACTGGGACAAAACGGTCTTGGTGCAGCTGCGACTTGTTTAACTTCTGATGTTTTCATCGCCACTGTTAAGCACTACAACTCTAAAAAAGAGCAGACGTGGGAGTTCCTCGACGGCGCTCTGAAAACAAATAAAACAAAACCGAAACCTTTCAAAGGGGCTTCGGGTGTAACAGTGACGCTTCAACTCTCAAAAGAAGTTTATAAAAACAATGAAATTGACGAAGATCTTCTTCGCAAGCGTATCATCGACCTTGCGTACAACAACCCGGGTCTGACTTTCTTCTTTAACGGTGAAAGATACCAGTTTAAGAAAGGGTTGCTGGAATTAGCACAAAGAATTGACCCGCAATCCGCACAGCTTTTCGGGGAAGAAGCTTTTGTTTACGAAACTCAAAATACCAAAGGCAAAAAAGTCAAAGGGAAGATCGATTTCCACCTTTCACTTTGTATTGATAAAAAATCTGACGACAGAGAAAAATTCATTTCCTTCGTCAACTCAACGCCAACATTCGACGGTGGTTTTCACCACGATAGAGTGAAGAGAATTTTCATCAACGCTGTAAAAGAGAAAATTGAAAGAGCAGCGAAAAAAGAAAAAATTTCAGTTATCGACAACGACGTTTTAGTTGGCACGACATTCGTGATGGGAATCACAATGCCGAACCCGCGCTTTGAATCGCAGACAAAACGTAAACTCGTTCGCGACTTGAACCTTGAAAAAGGAATCGAGCATTTCATGAACGAAAATATCGAGAAATTCCTGCGCAAAAATAAGGAATACCTCGACCTGGTCGTTGACCGTGCTAAATCACGCCACCGTTTCCAGGAATTGAAAGACGCTTCTCTCAAAGGGAAAAAAGCGAAGAAGCAAAGAGTAGAAAAACTGCTCGATGCCAACGAAAGAAAAGACCGTCACCTTTGTACACTCTTCATCTGTGAAGGGGACTCGGCGATCGGTGGTCTTCGCTCAGCAAGAAATAAATTGTATCAAGGCGGGATTGCGCTCAAAGGGAAACCGATGAACGTTATGCAGGCTTCGATCAATGACGTCATCAACAATCAGGAGTTCATGGATATCATGGCCTCGGTTGGTTTAACGATCGGTCAAAAAGCGGACTCTCAGGAACTGCGTTATTCAAAAATCGTCTTCCTGGCGGACTCGGATGTTGACGGTGGTCACATCAACACACTTTTAACAAACTTCTTCTTCACGTTCTGGCCGGAATTGTTCGAGCAAGGTGCGATTCAATTCGCGAAAGCTCCGCTTTTCGAGGTTATCACTGACAAAGAAACTCTTTTTGTCGAAAGTGATGATCAGTTGGAAAAATTGAAAAAATCGGGCGTGAAAATTAAAGAAATTCAAAGAAACAAGGGACTCGGAGAGATGTCTCCAGAGGCCTTCAAGCATACCCTTGCGCGCGAAGAATTTTGTAAAATCACAGTCGATGACATGGATTCTGCAAAACAAACTCTCGACATTTGTTTTGGTAAAGACACAAATTTAAGAAAAGAACTTCTGATCGATGCTGATTCTACAGGGGCCATTGCTGATGAAGAACCGGCCGCCAAAAAAGCAGGTGCAAAAGCGGGCAAAGCTGCTCCGAAAGTTGCCAAGGCCACAGTGAAAGCTGGACCAAAAGCGACTAAGAAAGCGCCGGTAGTGAAGAAAAAAGCGATCGTAAAAACGACAAAAAAAGCGAAAGGAAAATAATCGATGGAAGATAGATACTTACATGCTCTTGATTCTGTCTCTTTGACAGAAATTGTAAAAGAAGAATACCGTCAATATCAGATTTACACTCTTATGGATCGCGCGATTCCTTACCTGCAAGATGGTTTGAAGCCGGGACAAAGAAGAATTCTTTTTACGCTTTGGAAAAACCAGTCAAAAGGTTTGATGAAAGTTTCCAGTGCAACGGGATTGGTTTTAACACTTCACCCGCACGGTCCTGCTTCAGTTGAATCAGCGATCGTTAACCTCGCTCAGGATTATACATTTTCGAACAACTATCCGCTGATTGATAAAAAAGGGTATTTCGGGGAGAGAATGGAGCCAGCTCCAGCAGCTTCACGTTATATCGAATGTAAGCTTGGAAAAGTGGCAGAGTATTTACTCTTTGACGATATGAACCAGGTTGATATGGTTCCGAACTATGACGAAAAAGTCATGGAGCCAGTCTGTCTTCTTCCAAAACTTCCTATCATGCTTTTAAACGGAGCTGAAGGGATTGGAACAGGATTCTCATCTGTCATTCCATCGTTTCATCACTCTGATTTGATCAACTCGATTATTCAGTTTGTAGAAACAGGCAAACCGAAAAAATTGAAGCCGTATGTACACACATACAAAAATAAAATTGAAATTGATGAAAAAGGGCGCTTTGTCTTCGGAATGAAATTCGAGGAAATTGGCGGATCCATTTACATCACTGAACTTCCTCGTGGTTACGATTCTACTAAAATCTACCGCTACTTAACGAAGTATATCGAAGAAGATTATATCAAAGACTTCATCGACTCTTCAGTTAACAACGACATCAAGATTGAATTGATTTTCAAAAAAGGCCAGCAGCCTCCACTTGAAGAAGTCATCAAGAAAATGTCGACATCAACAACTCTTGTTCCGAATTACACTTTGATTTCTGAACGCGGCGTACGCATCTTTGCAATGCCGGAAGAAATCATTGAGATCTTCGGGGCAAAAAGACTGGAAGTTGTTAAGCGTCGTTATGAACTTCTTGTTGAAGATCTTGAAAAGAAAATCAGACAAAACAATGAAATTATCCGATTTATCAAAGACAAAGAATACGAAGTCGCGACAAAGTCTGCCAACAGAAAAACGTTTGTTGAATATCTTGAAAAGAAGAAGTTCACATTCGCTGATTACCTGGCAGATATGCCGATCTATCGTATGACCAAAGAGGAAGTTGAAAAACGTGCTCTGATGGTCAAAGACGATACAGCTTCAATGAAAGAATTTGATCGCATTGCTAAATCGAAATCTCTTGTTGAAAAGAAGCTTATTGAAGAACTTCGCGAAGTCGACGACAGGCTGACAGCATGGCAGAAGCAAAAAGATGCTGAGAAGGCCAACCTTCAAAAGAAAATTGAGAAGGAAACGAACAAGAAAGTGAAGTTGAAGAAAAAATAGTAAAACACTCAGATATTAAAGGGTCCTTCGGGGCCCTTTTTTGTTGGTTCTGTGGCAATGACAGAATATTTTAGTCCGGAAACACTCAACATCTTAAAATTTTGTTTTGATAAAAATGACCTTTCTTGTTAACCTGTTAATAATAGGAATTATGAAGACCCGGATTTTCATGGAGGAAAGTAATGAGTCTAACGAAGGCCGATATCGTTGAACGAGTTTACAAAGAAGCTGGTTTCTCGAAGAAAGAAGCTGCTGATCTTGTAGATTTAGTATTTAAAGTAATCAAAGACACTCTCTCTAAAGGAGAAAAGGTTAAGATTTCTGGTTTCGGAAATTTTTCTATCAGAGACAAAGCAACTCGCGTAGGAAGAAACCCGCAAACAGGCGAGGCCATGGATATTTCTGCAAGACGCGTTCTGACTTTCAAGCCGTCACAAGTTCTTAAAGAAGACGTGACTGTGAGATATGCTCACCGCCTTGATGAAAAAGGTAATGAAGATAAATCACTTCCACCAAAAGAAGGTACGGCAAGAGCACTAAGCTCGTTTATGTCGAACACTGATGAGATGGAAGACGATGTCGATTTCGATCCACATGAGGACGAAAACGAATAAATCGTTTAGTAAGTAATGGCGATGGAATGACTGAACCAATAGAAATCCCAAATAAATCATCTTTCAAAATAAATGAAGTGTGTGCACTCACAGGTGTGAAATCCTATGTATTGCGCTTTTGGGAGTCTGAGTTCACTGAAATTGCTCCTTTGGTCTCATCGGCGGGACTGAAGCTGTACGAACACAAAGACATAGAAGCTATCCTCCTCATAAAAAAACTTTTATTCGAAGACAAGCTTTCCATCGAACGCGCAAAAGGCGAGATGAAAATTCTCATGCCTCGTGAGCATTTGGTGGAAGCTGGTTTTTCGGATTGCGAAGAAGACGATATTCCTACCGATTACCTCGATTCAATGCTTGAGCAGGATGCAAAAGCAGAATTTGTAGAAGCAACGATGCCGCAAACAAAACGCGTTTTGATCGAGACTGATGTTCAAAAGCTTGTTCAGGCAAAATCTAAATTAACTCAGATTCTTTCACTCGCTGAAAGACTTGAGCAAAAGCACCACTGGTAAAATTGATTTTTGATTTAAATGATTTTCGATCACACTTTGATTTGGTGTGATGAGCGACAGCATTTTACCGTAATAATCTTTGATAATAGCATTAGTTGAAGAAAGGTTCAGTTCAGCGCTCAGCTGATCAAACGTTGCAAGGGCGTTAACGGTCATTTCAAACGTTTTTTCCGGATGATGAAGCCAAGGATTAACCTGTTTTTCATGATCGCTTAAAACGGCTTCAGAAAGCTCCGAGAGATCATCAATTAACTGAAAATTTATTCCTAGAAGACGCGAATATTTCCAGAGCTTTTTTTCCAGGGCAAAGTTTTTATCTGCAGCGAGAAGGGCCGACCCTAAAATAGCAACCTGGATCAAGCGGGCCGTTTTTAATTCGTGAGTTCGCAGAGTGTTTTCCAAAGATTTGGTCATCTCCTGTGAAAGGTCCAGGACCTGTCCGTGAATGAGACCTTTGGGACCCAGTGCCCAGGAGAAAAAGCGCATTAAGTCTAGCGTGCGCTTATTGTTCATTTTGGATAGCAGCTGGTAAGACAAGTTGAGAAGTCCGTCTCCGGCCAGCAGTGCCTGCCATTCGCCGTAAGCTAAGTGAGTGCAGGGTTTTCCACGTCTCACAGTATCGTTATCCATACTCGGCAGATCATCATGAATCAATGTGTAGCTATGGTGAAATTCGACAGCAGTCGCAAGTAGTGCATGGGCCGAATGACTTTCATTTTTAGATTTTTCGTAAAGAGCAGGATTCAAATCTTTCAGCGTTGACCAGACAAGATGTGGTCGAAAGAGTTTTCCACCTGGAAGAGTGGCATAAGTATAAATTTCGCTGCTCTGGTGGTGGGGCAGAAGCTTCGCCAGGTGATGGCGCATCGTTTGTTCAATTTGAGATGAATTCATTTTAAATTCTACTTAAACTGTGGAGCACCCGGACTGCCAAGTGGACCGTTGATAGACATTTGATAAGTACCACTTGTGTTTCCTGCAGGCAAGAAAAGTTGCAGCGGGACTGTTGAGAGAATAAAATCAGTTAAACGAAGAGATCCGTTCAGCTGAAGAATCGACATCATAAAATTGCTGTTATTGATTCTCAGAACACCTTTGAGTTTTATTTCAGCAGGTGTGTTTGGCTGACCAATGTCGAATTGCTTGATTCGCATTTGCGCTTTTTCATCAAACTCAGCATCAAATTTAAACTTGTTCAGATTGAGCAGGGGAATATCGAGTCCTGCAATTCTTTGTGCGGGAATGGTGAAGTTTGAAGAAGAGATTCCGATTTTTCCGTCTTCAATATTTCCAGAAGCAAATTTGAGAAAGCCTGAGATGTTCATGACGCCTGAAACTGGCGATTTGTTTGCTTCAGTCATTGCACCGAAGATTGCCGAATCAAGTTTTGAGTCGCTGATATCTACGTATTGAGAGAAAGGAGAGACAGAAGGAAATAAATTGAGTTTGGTTCTTCCTTGAGTGATCGCCACATGAAGTTTAATCCCGGGAGGAACAAAACTTGGTCCTTCCAGCGCAATGGTAAAATTCTGCAGAGGCAGAGAGTTGTTCGGCTGACCGAAACATCGACCCAGAATGACTGGCTTCTTCATCGTTACTTTCGGAAGAAAATAAGAAAGTTCCGCTTTTTCAAAGACAACAGGACAAGACGGGTTCGTTGAAAGAGTGGCCTGAAGCCATCTGTTGATTTTCTCTTCCAGTGAAAAATTGAAAAGAAATCCGAACATCAGAATGACAAAACCAATCAGAATTAATCTTGTACGAGTCCAATAACGTGGGCTGTAAATTTCTTCATTCAGTTCATTGTATTGGATTCTTTTTCTTTTCATCTGCTCTTTTTTTATTGGTTAAAATGAAGGAGGTGTACTTCTTCCCAGGTGAAGCAGACTGACTTCGCCGTTTAATAAATTTGAAGCGGAGTCTTTTGTTAAATCAATTCTCATGACTTTGAATTTTTCCTGCTCAACAAGCGCGCGCATAAAATTAGAGAAGTCCTGAGTTCCGAAGTTCCGGAAATTAACAGCTGCTTCAACTTTCGAAATCGTATTTGAAGTAGAAAGCTGAGAGAAATTCACAACGCGTACTTTACTTTGATCAATTCCGGACGTCGAGACCATATTCACAATTTTTGCGTCGAGATCTTCTCTGCCGTTGATCGGGTTAGGAGAAACGTAGCTTGAACTGACCGTGTTTAAAGTATCGCGGCTTCCGTTCAGAACGGCGATCTGTTCCAGAATCTGATTTTTGATTTCGATATTCTTTTTTGTTTTGTGGTTTCCCCACCAGAGAACAGCAACAAATAGAAAGGGAAGGAGAATCAGTGAAAAAGTCAGGGCCTGGGCCATGATCTTTTGCTGATCTTCTTCAATGCCGCTCAGGTATTCGTTGATTTTCTGGAACGAACTGTCGTTTTTCAGAAGATCAATCTTGTGAAAGATGAATTCGTCTATTTTGATAAAAAAGTTTTTTGTCTTATCCATCGTTTATTCCCTTGCTTCAAATTCGATGGTCAGAGTATTTTTCCCGCTGGCATAGTTGATTTTAAGTTCAGGCAAACCTGAATTTTTCAAATGCCCGCTCATCACATCCAGTTCGCCAGGTTCTGATGACGAAAAAGTAGCATGAACTAGGTGACCGTCTGTAGTGAATTTTTCCAGATTCACTTTGGGATTTGAATTCATCGTCTTTGATAAAACAGCGAGAGGGCGAAGAGCGTTGATGCTGTTTGAAGAAAGAATTGAACTCACTTCATCTTTTAAAACTTTATTCTTTTTCTTTAAAAGTGAGAGGACATTTTCCGGCTTTGTTGTGTATATCTTTCTATCTTTCGGAGAAATTTCCAAAGAAGGAGTCTTTAAAAGCCCGCTGATTTTTGAATCGAGAGCTTTTTCCTGCTTGGTCAGAAAGATAAATTTTTCAGTGGAAAGACCCAGAAGTAAAAGCAAAGCGATAAAAGTTGTGCGCACCCAGATGAAAACTGCCGAGTGAAGAGAAATAAAGGCATTGCCGGCAGACTGAAATTTTCCAGTAAGAAAATTGATAAGATTGCCAGGCGTTTTCTGAGAGATGGCCATCATCTTCACGAGATAAAATGTTCTGTCGTGAATTGAATAATCGTTTTTGAAATCGAGAAGGGGCGGCAACGATTCTACTGCAAGGCCCGTGTGAGAATGAAGGAAATTATCGAGACCTTTGATCTGTGAGGTTCCACCGAGAACAAAAATTTTATCAATGCTCGAGCCGAATTTCACTCTGTGGCCGATTTCCCAGCGTTTGATATCGAGAATTAGCGGAGAAAAAACCTGCTTCATCAAAAGAGCAAATTCTTTTTGAGTGTCTGTGACTTCATTCAACTGATCATCAGTCAGCATGAAAGCATTTTCATGTTTGTATATTACAGCGTCTTCGTGAGAGATCTGATACGTTTTGGAAATGACTTCATTGATTGCGGAGCCGGCCACAAAAGAAGTGTGATTTGAAACAATCGTGCGTCCTTGAACAAAATAAGCTTTTGTTGTTTTGTGACCCAAATCCAGAATGAGACAAGTGTCGTTCATTCGGATGTGATCAATATAGGCCTGCATCGTTGAAACTTCTGAAGTGAGGATAGAAGGCTGGGCATCTTTCTGTTCAAAGTATGTGAAGAAATCTTTGAACACATTCATTTGTGTAATGTTGGATAAAACCGCAAAACCGCCGGCGCGTTTATTTAACCGTGAGCTGAAATGCGCCTGATTCAAAGAATAAGGAAGATTTTCGTCCAGCTGAAAGGGGATGATTTGTTCTGTCTTTCTTTTTGAAGTTCCCGGGATTTCCAGGTATCTCGTCGTCAGCAATTCATTGGGAAGTTGAAAAACAATTTTTAATTCCGCATTTTTCTTGTGTATGAAATCAGCGACAACTTCTTTTTGCAGTTGAGTTAAAGTTTCAGCGTCGGGAAAATGAGGCTTAGCTTCATCAAGGATGATTTCATTTTTTTCAACGAGGATAAAATTCTTGCGCTCAGGTCTGACTTCCATCAATTTAATGGAATAAGAACCAACATCAATCGCGAGTATATTCATAGGAATAGTTTATCAAAATTTTCAGATTGAGATAGGAGAAAATCTTTCATTAAAGCAGGTTAGATACCCGACATGAAAAGGCGGCTACTCCCATCTGATCTCTACCACGCGCGGGCGAAGCAGTTCTGATGGTTGCGGCTTATCTTCTTTTTGTCCAGGAGGTGGCGCTGCACTTCCGGCCCCCGTAGGATCATCGTCCTGCCCCGGTGTTTCGCCAGCTGGCGGAGCTCCCCCGGGCGGAGTCGGTTTTTTGGGTTGAGGTTTTATCGGAAGATCAACGTAGGCGATTAGGTTTACAACAGCGTTGTTCATTGTTCCCCGTGAAGTGACCTTATAAAGCTTTCCGGAAGTATCAATGACGAGACCTGCACTTTTTAAACTGTTGATGCGTTCATTGTATTCGGAATCAGTGACAATATTGAGTTCGCCGGTAATCACTCTTTTGAAGTCTTCAGCATTTTTAAATTTCTTTCCTTTAATTTTCTTATCCACATCACCGTCGCGGTATTTAAAGAATTCTTCAATCTGAATATTGTTGATGGCCGGGAAAAGAATTTTTAAATCTTCCAGAGTCAACTCATTGACTGCAATGACACTGACTTCATGCACGCTCATGCGATCCTTGACCAGATCAACGAGAGCATCATCCCATGAAGGAAGATTATAAAGCTCATCAATTGAGCTGAGTGGAGCAAATTTCGGAGTGACGTTTTTCTGACTGAATTTTGCTTCAATTTCCTGAAGATCACTTCCTTGATATGAGCCGCGATCATTTACATAATATTTCAATTCCTGGACGAGATAATTCGAGTCCACATTCGCATAACGGGTGTGAAATTCCTCATCGTTGTCGTTTTTATCTTTAATCAGACGCTGAAGAGTTTCGACGAGTTTTTTTTCAATAACAACATAAGCGGGAGTATTGGGTTTTTTCTCTCCTTGCTGCTGTTGCTGATCATCGGACTTCGCCTGTGCTTCATCCTGTTCTTCTTTGATTTGCCCCAGCCCCGATCCAGGAGTTGTCGCCGGCTTCAGCCTGAGTCCGTTTGGATTTAAAAAGCCTGAAACTTTATTAAAGGTGATACTGACTTCACCGTTGAAAATTGTTTTCTTTAAAAATTCATCCACGGCCGTTCTTTGAATAATATTGGCCTTTTGAGGAACGGGGATAGGAAAGACGAAAGGTTCCGTCAAAATGGCCTCGAGATCTGAAGAGGGAAATGCACTCTTTAAGTTTTCATCCTTTTCAATTTTATTTCGACCTTCCTGATAAAGCCGCATTTTTGCCAGAGCAAAATTGAGTCCGGCCTCAGCGTTGAGACGGGCCTGAATCTTGTCCTGCTGGTTGTAAATTTTTATTTTGTTGAGTTTCGTCTCAAACGTAAATTCAGCAAGAATAAACGTCAGAATGGAAATAACTCCCATTACAAGAAGGAGAGCGATCCCTTGTTCATTTCGCAATGTTTTTTTGAGGAAGTTGCTGAAAGTGTTTTTAGAAGTGTACACCCGAACCTCCTTGTGAACCGCCGCCACCACCGCTGCCGTCCGGATTTTGCGCATCTTCTGGATTTGGAATGCCAGGAGGAGGATTGCTGTCGCCGTAGGCTCCCCCTGCTATATCATCCTGTTTAGGATTGAAATACGGATAAAGAATTCTGTAAATTTTCGAAATTTTTTGCTCGTTATTATTTTCGTCAACCCATACCAGATCCATTTTAATGGAACGGATGGAATTTCTGAATTCATTCAAGTCCAGAATTGAACCGACGAATTTTTTATTGCGTTCATCCCAGAAGGAGAACTCCAGGCTTTTAATATTACCCATCAGAACCTGAGGTCTGGCCTGATCCCAATTCAGATTTGAGGCGTACAGATTAGTCGTGATCATCTGACGGACAAGTTCGTAACCAGTGCTGGTTTTGTTTTCAGCGTTACCATTATCCTCAACATTTTCCGCCCGGCGAAGAGAATATTTAACCCAGGCAAAACGTCCTTCTTTTGCATCGGCCACTTTTCTTCTGTTGGCCGCGGTAAAGAAAATCAGAGTGGATTTATCTTCAGAAACGAACTGGGGAATGAGAGCTCCGTTTTTAGCTCTTCCATCAAAAGAACCCTTCCCGGCATTGTCGTCCTGATAAATGGAGCTGGCATTGGCCGTCGGGTTGTTTTTCCCATAGGCATAGAGGGGCGAATAAATTTGAGCAAAATCCGAATCAATGCGGGCCACCGCCGTTAAACCCTGAAGCGCCTTTTGATCTTCAGCAATGACTCTGTCTTTGGTATCTGTTCCGTTGTCGATCATTTTAAAAGTGTACAAGGAAATAAAGGCCAGAAGCATAATTGCAATGAGAACTTCAATTAAAGTGAAGCCGGAATCATTTTGAATGTGAGCTTTTTTAAAAAGTTCCAATCTGCACATCCGCATTTTGATTATAAAGCCATGTTGAAAGTCGGAACGAAGAATCGCTGGTTTTACTTTTCACGGTTACTTCGACCTGCCAGATCATCTTTTCCATGTTATCTTTAAACACTTTGAAAATTCGTTTTTCCATCTGATCCTGAGCAGATTCTTCTTTTTCTTTTCCTTCTTCTTCAGTTCCGGTGATTTTATTCATATCAGGAACAAAAAACTTTTTATATTCAACTGTCACTGTGTAGTTGGAGTTGCCTTCAGCTTCTTTGGTGTCTTTCGTTAAAGTAAGAGAGTCGCGAAGTTCAGGGGGATTCACGATGATTTCATTGATCTTGTTTTCAGCAAGATCTTTTAAAAGCATATCTTCACGCAGTTTTCCGGAATCGAGTAGGTTATAACCTTGTCCCGTGATGAACACGGTTGCAAAAATAGTGAAAATGGCGATGGCAATCATGACTTCAAGAAGCGTGAAGCCGCTGCTGTTGTTTAAATTCTTTAAAAAAGAATTATTTTTCATGCTGCCATTTCTCAAAAATTTCCTGCGCCTTTTTTCGTTGGAGTTCGCCAAGATCTTTTTCACCGCTGGTATTTTTACCAAGGGGATAAGATTGTCTGTCGATCTTCGCCGTAAAAGCATTTACCTTTAGAGAAATTATATCCTCATCACTCGCTATTAGCACCAGGGCTTCATCCTTTTCCCCTGTCGGAAAAGCGTAGAGTGAGACTTCGCCTCCCGTCTGTAGTTTTTCAGATTGAGGAGTGGCGACAGCAACGACTCTGATATCCTGGCTCATTTCCGCATTTTTATCCTGAAACTCAGAAACGCGGGTAAATTTCATGTTGATGTTTTTAGTTTCTTTTTTTCTTTTTTCTTCCTCTTCTTTCGTTTCCGTTTTGGTCTCGAATTCAGCTTTTGGCGGAAGAATAAAATTATCACTTGGTCCGTATTCGACGGCGTATTCCTGAGGCTCTTTGTCCATCATGATATGAAGGCGAACGACAGTGTTTTTTAAAGCGGCTTCATCGCCCATGAACCGGATGGCGCGCTCAATAGAGTTGACGTCTTTGTCTAAATCGTTGCGGGAGGAAAAAGGACTGTTGAGACTAATGCCGAGGATGAAAGCTATTAAAACCAGGGCCACTAAAATTTCAATTAAAGTGAAGCCCTGGTTGTGAAATTGTTTTTGAAAAAATTTATTGAGGTGCTGCCTCATTATTACCTTGAGCAGGAGCTTCTGCATCAGCTCCGCCTTTTGTAGCTGCACCTTTTGCAGCTCCTTTTAAATAAATGTCAGCATCAGTTCCTTCTCCACCAGCTTCTCCGTCTTGTCCGTAAGAGTAGATGTTGAAAGTTTTTCCGTCAGATTCGTAAACGAAATCGTGATCCCATGGATCCTTTGGAACAGCGTCGCCGTCAATGAAACCATTCTGTGGATAATCTTTACACTCGCGTCCGCCTGATGGTTTTGTCACAAGAGCTTCAAGACCTTGTTCAGTAGTTGGATAGAATCCGCATTTTCTTCTGAATTCTTTCAAACGGCCTTCGAGATTGCTCATTTGAATTTTAGTTGAGTTCACTTGACCTTCATGAAGGTTGTCGAGGAATTTACCGACAACAAATGTCCCTGCTAGTGCAAGGAGTGTCAGTGCGATCAAAATTTCAATAAGCGAGAAACCTTTTTGGTTTTCAGCTAATGTCTTTTGAAAAAAATTGGCCTGTATGTTCTTTCGCATTTTTTCTCCGAAAATCTATTTATAGAATAACAAATTATGTTTTTTGATTAGTGTTTAATCTGGTTGAGTTCCATCATCGGAACGACTACCGAGAATAAGATGAACGCAACAACGACACCCATTCCTACCATCATTATAGGTTCTAAGACGGATGTTAGTCCACTAAGTTTTGTGTTCACCTGGTCTTCGTAATTTTCTGAAACGATCTTGAGCATTGGTTCAAGCTCGCCGGATTTCTCTCCCAGTTTGATCATATGAGTTACCATGGGAGGGAAGAGCTGCGACTTGATAAGCGGGCCCGTGATCGAAGCCCCTTCGGATATGCTTGTTCTCGCTTCATCAACGGCCCTTTTCATGTGAACGTTGGCGACGAGGTTGGAAACAATTTTCATTGAAGCGAGAATCGGAACACCTGACTGAAGTAGTGTGGCAAGTGTCGAGCAAAAACGGCTGACGTTAATCATCGTGACAATTTCTGCAACAATGGGAAGTTTTAAAACCATTGCATCCCACTGAGCGCGGCCTTTTTCCGTTTTCTTATAGCGTGAAACAACCGTGAAGAGGCCAAAGCCCGCAATGAGCACGGCCCACCAGTAGTTGATGAGAAAATTGGAAATCCACACGCAGATTTTAGTTTGCAGAGGGAGTTCACGTTTCTGAGTGATAAAGATTTTGGTAATCTTCGGAATAACAAACATGAAGATAATACCGATCATCGTCCCGCCGGCCACCATCATGATAATTGGATAAGTCATCGCCCCTTTAATTTTGTTGCGAAGAGCGAGCTGGCTTTCAGTAAAATCGGCAAGGCGAAGAAGAACGATTTCAAGCGTGCCTGAAGTTTCCCCCGCATCCACCATGTTGACGTAAACGTTGTCAAAAATTTTGGGATAATCACCAAGGGCCTTAGCGAGCGAAGATCCTTCATTCACTTTTTGTCTGATTTCAGAAAGAGTGATTTTGAGTCTGGGATTTTCCGTCTGATCGACGAGAGCGCCAAAAGCTTCGACGACTTGAATTTTAGCGCGAAGGAGAGTTGCCAGCTGTCTTGTCATCAACGACAAATCGGCAATAGAGACTGAGTTGCCGAAGGAAATTCCCGCAGTGCCTTTTTTCATTGAAGTCGATGTCTGCTCATTGATTTCAATAAGCATAATACCCATCGCTTTCGCGCGGGCCTTTGCCGGAGTCAGTCCTTCAGCATTCAACGTGCCTTTGACTTCTTTTCCGGATTTATCGAGTCCTTTGTAACTGTAAATTGCCATTCGTGTTGTTTACCTAGTGTTGTTCTTCTTCTTCCTCATTGATCGCGCGGGCCATTTCTTCAGCGGAAGTAATTCCTTTGAAAACTTTCTCAAGCGCATCCATACGAAGAGATCTCATTCCGTTTTTTATGGCCGTTTTCTTAACTGAAGCTGCATCAGCTTTTTTCAGAATCAAAGGGCGAATATCATCAGTGATGACCAGAAGTTCTGCAACAACTGTGACTCCGGCATAGCCAATGTAATTACATTTCGGACATCCTTTCGCTCTGTAAAGAGTGGTGTCTTTCGGAATCGAATGCACGTCAAGCATCTGATAATCATATTCGGTCGGAGTATAAGGTTCTTTACATTCATTGCAAAGAGTTCTGATCAAACGTTGAGCAAGAACTGCAGCAAGCGACGAAGCGATCAAGAAAGGCTGAACACCCATATCGATGAGTCGGTTCGGCGCAGATGAGGCGTCGTTGGTGTGAATTGTGGAAAGAACAAAGTGACCAGTTAGAGAAGCCTGAACGGCCATCTCCGCTGTTTCAAGGTCGCGCGTTTCACCCACCATGATAACATCAGGATTTTGACGAAGAATGGAGCGGAGTGCGCGCGCAAAAGTCAGATCAATTTTATGGTTAACCTGAATTTGCGAAATACCTTGCAGCTCATATTCCACCGGATCTTCGACGGTAATGATCATTTTGTCGGGAGTGTTGATACGTTCAAGCATCGCAAAGAGTGTCGTTGTTTTACCGTGACCAGTCGGACCCGAAACGTAAACAATACCGTGTTTTCTTTTGGTGAGTTCATCTAGTGTCTTTAAATTCTGCCCGTGGAAACCTAAATTCTCCAGAGTCAGAATATTGTTTGATTTCTCGAGAACACGCATTACGATGCGCTCGCCATTTTGAATAGGGACGATCGACACACGGATATCGATGTCTTTACCGGCCATTTTAATTTTAATACGACCGTCTTGCGGAAGACGTTTTTCAGCGATGTCCATCGATTTCGTCATAACTTTTAAACGCGAAGTTACGGCGGCCTGAGTTTTAATCGGCTGTCTTAAAATTTCGCGCATAACTCGGTTGACACGAAAACGATACACAACTTCTTTTTCGTAAGGCTCAATGTGAATATCTGAGGCACGTTCTTTAATAGCGCGAAAGATAATCGAGTTGACGAATCTTATAACAGGAGCTTCATCGGCCCCTGCCTCTAGAATATCAATCGGTCCTTCGAGGTCTAAATTTTCGTCAAATTCGCCTTCGATAGAGTCGACAACGTTTTTATTTGCACGCTCATAAATGCGGTTGATCGCATCCTGCACCTTAAGAGGTGAGGCAACGACTAACTTTACTTCTTTCTTAAAAATTTCCTGAATGTCGTTAATCGCATCGAAGTTAAACGGATCTGTACAAACGACAGTCACACTATAATCTGTTTCCAGAATCGGTAGAATCTCATGCTGTTTAGCATAGTTGATGTTGATGTTCAGTGTGAGGTTGGGATCGATTTCATCTATTTTAAGTTCGTTGATGTAGGGGATATCAACTTGATGACAGATGACTTTAATGATGTCGTGCGGATGGATGTAATTCTTTCTTAAAAGAATTTCGCCAAGAAGCATTCCCGATTCCTGTTGAATCTCGAGTGCTTCTTCGAGCTGGTCATCCGTCAGGCTCGTATGTTTTAAAAGCAGCTGACCGATTCTTTCTTTCTGGCCTTCCACTTTCTCAAGCATGTGATCTGATATTTTCACTAAGTTACTCCGTTATCTTTTACTGAACAGTACTCGCCGGTGCTTTTGTTTCTTTTGCATCAGCTTTAACTTCTGCTTTTTGAACAATCGTCTGATAATCAGGAGTGTCCTCAACAGCATTCAAAGCACTGTCATTGTTTCTTTCAGGTGCCGGAACTGCACTCTCATCCGGTGCATTTCTTTCAAGATACTTTGCAGTTTCGCTCGTATCATAAAGCGGACCTTCACCTTGTTTTTTTGCTTTGTCGTAAAGTCCCTTAGCTGTCGTCGCAAAAGCATCGTCGTCACCGATCGTGTTTTTCAAGTGAGCTTGTCTTCTATTGAGAAGATCTTTCACGTTTTCAGCGTTTGCTTTTTCATAAGAAGCGAGGATCTTCGGCGTCATGAAGAAGAGCAGGTTAACTTTTTCAACTTCTTTTTTCGTATTCTTGAACAACCAGCCAAGAACAGGGATATCGCCGAGAAGAGGGACTTTGTTAATCGTATTCGTTTCTTTATCCCTCATCAAGCCACCCATCGCAATAGTATCTTTATCGCGGGCGATAACAGTTGTGTTGATTGATCGGATGACCGTACCGACACCGTTATTCTGAACGCCTGCAGGCAGAGCACGAGAAGAGAAGTCTTCTATCTTCTGATCAATTTTTAGTTTAATAAATCTCGTTGCTTTATTGATCTGCGGAGTGATCTTCAACGTTAACGCAACTTTTTGTTGTTTAACAGAAGTCTGAGTCGTCCCGTTTGAAGCATTTGTCGTTTCTAAGATTGGAACCTGTTCACCGTTTTCAAATGCACCTTCGACGTTATCAAGAGTCAGGATTTGCGGAGTCGCCAGGACGTTTGTCGTATTGTGAGTCGCAATCGCTGTAATTAAACCATTGACTGAAGAAACGTTGATCGATTTTCCATCAGGAGTCGTAAGTGTTTTTGTTCCGCCGATACCACCACCGACAAATAGACCAGAGAGGTTTGTGATGTTATTTTGCATAAGCGAGATGAGATCAGTTGTATTTCCATAACCCGCTTTCTGAGCGCCGCCTGATCCGTAAGCACCGATCAAACTGATACCGAAACTGTGGCCTTTACTGACCTGAGTTTCCATCAAGAGACCTTCAACATAAACCTGGTCGCGAGGGATATCAAGTTTAGAGATAACCGTTCTCACTGTATCGTAGTCAGTAGGAGACGCCGTTACAACCAGAGCGTTGTTGTCTTTATCTGCAGTGATTTTTACGTCACTGTTGAAAAGGTTTTCAGTAGTGGCCGCCCCAGCTGCCGTCGGTGATGTAAATCGGGTCAATCCACCGAGAGCGCCACCGCGGGGAGCGTTTGAAACGAGTGAAGACATGGTTTTTGCCAGAGCTTCAGCATCCCCATAATTCAGGTAGTAAACGTGAATCTGTCCGGAACCAGCAGCGACGACTTTGACATCAAGTTTTAAAATCAAATCGCGAAGTTCGCGGGCCCCATCGGAGTTTGCCATTGCGATGATCGAGTTCGTTCTTGGTTCAGCGATAATTCTCGAGATATTGACTTGAGAAGTCTGACCAGTTGTCGTCGACGTTTTAAATTTAGCGTCGTTCGCATTTCCTTTTAAAATTTTATCAAGCAGGCCTGCAATTTCCTGCGCCGAAGAGTTCTTCACTTTAATAATTTGCAGCGATTCTTCGTGTCCCGGGATATCGATGAACTTAATCAGTTTCATCAATCGGTTGATGTGAGTTCCCGTTTCCTGAACGATAACAGTATTCGTTTGCTTAATTTCGATGATACGGCCGTATCGCGACATAAACGGACGGAACGAGTTCGCGACTTCTCTCGAGTTAACGTACTTGAGAGGGATAATCTGCATGACATAGTTTTCTGTATTCGGAGTATAAGTTCCGGTATACATCGTCGTTGGAGAGTAACGGATATCGCGGTTGTTGACGATCGTATAGTAAGCCCCGGTTTTCACCAGAGAGTAACCGTTGATTGAAAGCGCCTGCAGGTAAGCTTTCCATGCATCACCGATAGTAATCGGAGTAGGTGATGAAATGGAAATTTTTCCTTTGATATCTTTATCGAGAATCAGGTTGAGACCTGTCAGCTTCTGCATGTGTTTTGTTAAATCGAGAATTGAAACGTTAGGGAAGTCAAAGCTTGTTACAACTTCCGGCCCAAACGCTGTTTCCGGATTCAGGTTGACGTATTTTTTATCAACTTTGCTTGGCTTGATTCCGCCTGAACTTTTTCTGCCGAAAGTGTCCGTTCCGCGTGAGCCACCGCCTTCACCTTCATCGACTGCACCTTCGTCGCCGCCGGCATCTGCCATTTCATCTCCGCTTTCCTCATCGCCGACAAAGTTTGTCGTATCATTTTTCTGAAGAAGAGAGGAAGCTGACTTTCCTGTATCAGGAACCGCAATTTCGTCCGCCTGAGCTGCTGCCGGAACTGTTGCGTTTTTTGGAAGCGAGGTTTTTCCGAACTTCGTTTTGCTTTTATACTTGTCGAATTGCGCAAGTACTTCCGGCGAAAGACCAGCTGTAATCAGCAAAGTCGAAGTCAGGAGAGGAGAAAGCCATACATTTTTTTTCATTGAGATTTTCCCGATTTAAAATCTATTCAAAACCATAATCTAAATTTTCTGTCATACCATTTCTCTTCAGACCGATCTGGAATTGATCAATTTCTTTGATTCTTCCAAGAAGGCCCATCAACTCATTGAGATTTTCTATCTTTTTACCGTTGATGTTGCAGATAATGTCGTTTTCCTGAATGTTGAGCTGAGAGTAAATACTTCCTGGAACAACTTCAGTCATTTTGAAACAAAGTGAGCCGTCTGGATTTGTAATCTGGATGGCCTTTGCCTGAGTAAGAACTTCGCTCATATTGTTCATGAGTGAATCCCTGTAAGCTCGTTTGATCTTAAAATTATTGCCTGTATTTTTAATGTTCGGGTTCATACTCTTGAACAGAGATTTCCCCGCCTTTGGCGAAATTATGCGCAGAGGAGGCATTGGAGTTTCCATATCATTTTCAGTAGAGGCGTATTCGCAGTCGCCAGTCTGAAGATTTTTAAGGATCAATTTCATACGGTTGATTTTGGAAATCTCAACCATGTCTTCAACTTTTTCACCTTCGCGAACATTCATCAGTTCAGAGCTTCCACGCACCTGTACACTGGCCACTGACTTCACGGAATCCTGAAGAACAATTGTATCCAGAAGTTTAATCTGCATGTTCGTTGGTTTTTCAGCATCGAGACAAACGATGCTATCAATATCCACGGCCTTTGTGTTGCTCGCTGCTTTGTCAGATTCTTTAACATTGAATAAGTTTTTAGCAGCAATATTATTTATGTCCTGCATAGCTGTATCTGCTCTTTCAAGAGGGATTTGCGGTCCGCGGACAGTCTTTACAACCGGTGGAGTTTTGCTGAAAAAGAGAGCGATGTTTTTTCCCGCCATATAGGTGAGAGTGACAACCAGAAGAATGAGAAAGGCCGAATGAATTTTTCCTCTTTGATACGGAGAAAAAAGACGTAGAACAAAATCATTCCATGAAAATTTACCAGAAAAGTTATCAATCGATTTGAGACTGCCCAGAGCATTCTTTCGGGAGAAAGCGCTTTTGATTTTATCTGCAGTTGCTTCGCGATTAAATTTAGGAAATTTGAATTTAAATTTACTGGCCGTTTCAGGGCGATCCGGCATCTCCATCTGTTGAAATTCAAAATCGGATTGTTCTTCAGGTTCAGAATTGTAATCAGGATTGGCCAGTCTTTCGGCCTCTGCTTCCTGCAATTGCTTACGGTATTTGTTGATGTTTAATCCGCCAAGTGTTTTCTCAGCGAATTCCTCTGGCGTTTCATCTGAATCGAATTCAGAGCGGGAAGCGTGCATTTGCTCTGGCGATTCATCGTGATTTTCATCGTGACTTTCATTATCGTCGTTTGATTCGATATAAGCTGATTCATCAAATTGAATATCGTGACTGCCCGTGCGGTCATGCGCGGAAGGTTCGGCGTTTTCTTGTTGATCACCGGATTTTTGTTTTTTAAACCGATCAAGAAAACTGAAATTAAATTTAAATTTTTTCATGTTTTAACTTCATGTTAATTTTTTGAATTTTCCTAAATCGGGTAAATTCAAAAGTCACCTTCCATGGTGCAACTGTTTTACTCTTATTCTATCTTATTACTATTGTAGGAAGTTACCTGATGCTAAGCAAGCAAATTACTTAGAAAGGAATAATGGAGCAAATAATGCCTGATTGTTTTTGGCGGCCATTTATCTTTACCTTTTCTTTTACTTAAGATTGAGTATCCTATTAGTGTCTCAAAAACTTTTTAACTTCTTTTTTACAATTTAAGGTGATCAAAAATGGCAAGTAATGAATCAGGCGGATTTCAATCAGTAGTAGGCGGACTTTTCTTCGGCGAAATTAATGAAAATTTAGTTTTTCCGTTTCCGCACTTTTCAGATGCTCAGGTTGAAATGGCAAAAGAAATGACATCTGCAGTGGATGCTTTCGCAAAAGATAATATTAATGGAGAAAAATTCGACAGAGAAGGGGTTATCCCTCATGAAGTCGTGGAAGGTTTAGGTGCCCTTGGTGTTCTGGGGCTTGCAGTTCCGGAAGAGTTCGGAGGTCTGGGTCTCGATTACACTCTTTACTGCCGCGTGTTTGCTCAGGTGGCTTCTTATGATGCTTCAGTGGCCACATTAACCGGAGCGCATCAGTCAATTGGTTACCGCGCTTTACTCAATGAAGGGTCTCCTGAACAAAAAGCAAAATGGCTTCCAAAACTCGCTACAGGTGAAGTGATTGCGGCCTTCTGTCTGACTGAACCAGGTTCAGGATCGGATGCTTATTCCATTAAAACGAAAGCGACAGATAATAAAGATGGAACTTATACAATCAGCGGTCAAAAGCTTTGGATTACAAACGGAGGACTCGCTGGCTTTTATTCTGTTTTCTGTAAAACAGATCATGAAGTTGACGGTAAAACAGTAGAAAAAATTTCCTGCTTTATTGTAGAAAAAGAGCGCGCAGGAATTTCTTTTGGTGAAAAAGAAAACAAAATGGGTATCCGCGGATCTGAAACGAGAGCGGTTTATTTTGATAAAGTCGTTGTTCCGAAAGAAAACATCATCGGCGAATTGGGCAAAGGATTCAAGATTGCCATGAACGTTCTGAACTCGGGCCGTCTTTCATTGGGAGCTGGTTGTGTCGCGGGAATGAAAACAGTTCTTGGACTTGCTACTGAGCACGCGACAAACAGAAAACAATTCGACAGACCTATTGCAGAGTTTGGTCTGATCCAGCAAAAACTGGCGAAGATGGCAGAAATGACTTATGCCGTAGAAAGTGTTGTTTATCTTTCGACTGGAAATATGACTAAAGGGATGACTGATTACTATATGGAAACGGCAGTCTGTAAAGTTTTCGGCTCTGAATGTCTGTGGCAGACAGTGGATATGGGGATGCAGATTGCAGCTGGTAACGGCTACATGAAAGAATATCCTTATGAAAGAATCATGCGCGATTCGCGCATTCAATTGATCTTTGAAGGGACTAACGAAATTCTTCGCTGTCTTCTTGCCCTTTCAGGCGTAAGAGGTCCATCTGAAGATATGAAGCAACTTGGAAAAATTGCTGACGTCGGAACAGCTCTACATGATCCGATAAAATCACTTGGTGTCTTCACTAAATTTGCTCGCAAGCGTTTATCAAATATGATGGGCTCAAAACAATTGTCTAAAGCGCATCCTGAATTGAGAGAACAGGCCGAAAAGTTTTCTTCATGCCTGGGGAAATTCGCTATTTGCGTAGAAGATTCTCTCATGAAATACGGCAAGAAAATTATCGATAATGAATTGCCTCAAGGTCGTCTGGCAGATATGTGTATTGATCTTTATGTCATGCTTGCAGTTATTTCGCGTACGACGGCGATTTTAAACAGCTCAAAAGCAACTCAAGACCAGAAAGATTATGTTCTTCGAATGACAAAACAAATCTGTAAAGACTCGCGCAGAAGATTTACACGAAATGCGAAGAGCATGTCGAAAAACAGCGACAAGACTGTCGTGAAAATTTCTGAATCCGTAGTGAAGTACGGAGGATACGGTCTTGATATCATCGATTTCTAAGACATCAAAAAAGATTTCAACTTATGTGTCGCTGGCAAGTCTTCTTGCCAGCTGCTCACATGAAAAAATCCACGAAAAAGTGGTGGAGAGACCGGTTGTGGTCTCGCCAAAATATCTTCTCGGTCCGGAAGTTCCCGGAAAAGTATTTGTCGATAAAACGGAAGAGTACGGTCTTAAAAATGTTCAGGCTGTCCACTTGTACGCAGTCGATGTCAACGATGACGGCCATCCTGATCTCATTACACTTGAAGATTTTTACTCCTCTCCCAAATTTTATCTTTTTAATTCTGCCACAAAAAAATTTGAATTATCCGTCAATCCGTTTGATTCAATTGTGCGCGGATCATATTTGAATTTTGCCGATTTCGATCACGACGGATTTTACGATGTCATTGTCGGCAGCTTGAATCAAAAAACTGAAATGACCCAATATCCGGCGCGGCTTTTTAAAGGCGAAATGAAAGAAGGAAAGCTTCACTATAAAGAGCAGGTTCCTTTACCAACTTCACTTCTCCCGACGGCCTCTATTTCTGTGATGGATTACAATCTCGACGGTAAGCTGGATCTTTTTCTTTCCAATTGGTTTTCTTATAAAGATGCGACTCCTCGTCCAGTTCCTGATTTACTTCTCGCTGGAAAATATAATTTTGAATTTCAGGATTCTTCTTCGGGATTGCGCGGAGAATACGATTACAATAAAAGCGATAAGACCTATTCCAATGCCACACCTACATTTGGTGCGAGTACATGCGATGTCGATAAAAACGGCTTTCCAGACATTCTCACCAGCAACTCCAATGGTTACTATTCAAAAATGTGGTTGAATATTGATGGGAAAAATTTCGTCAACTACGCCAATGAATCTGGATACGCCGCCGATGAAGAGGGCAGCGAACAGACGAAAGGCGGTGGAAATTCTTTTTATTCTCTCTGCGGTGATTACAACAATGACGGCCTAGTCGATGTGGCCTTAGGAAATTTATCACGCGACAGCGATCCTGAATCGCGCGATCGCTCAGCGATTCTTTCCGGTTCAACGAAAGCTTTCCCTCCGAAATTTATCCGTTCGGAAATTTATCACCTGAATCAGGTGGAGAAAACTCGATGGAGTGAAGGAGACCGTCGTGGAGTCTGGATCGATTACAATCTCGACGGACTGACTGACCTTCTCGTCGACAATTCAGGTTTTCCTCCTGATTCAAGACTTGTTTTTTATGAACAACAAAAGGATCACGAATATGTCGATAAATCCAAAGAGCTGGGAATCAATTTGGTCAATCCATCGGGAACGGTAACACTTGATTTAAATGGTGATGGCATTATGGATTTTGTCAGCGGCCAGAGCAAAACCAGAGCAGGGGATGTCGATAACCGCATTTACGTTTTTGAAAATCAAACCAAACGAGAAGGAAAGAGTTCGGTTCGTTTTCACCTGCAGGGAAAAAATGCCAATTATCACGGTCTTTCTTCCTCGGTCTTTTTTACAACAAACAAAGCAACTCGTTTTTTCAATGTTGAGTACAACAGCGGATCACTTCCTTCACAAAATGAAGAAGGCGCGTATTTTGGTTTCGATAAAGAAAAAGCTCAAACTGTCTCGGTCCGCTGGGCCTTTGCTACAAAGGATCGCCTTGATCGCCTCATTCCCAAAACTGTAAAATACAATCTGACTAAATGGCCTTTACAAGGCAAACATACAGAACTTAATCTGTGCGATGATGGCCGGGTGCTCGCTCGCTCAAAACACTGCTACTAAAATTATCGGTGACAAAAATAACTGAGCTGACATTTTTTTGTCACCGAACATCTTCTTCAACCTTTGAGTCATTTCAACGATTTTGTTTTCGTCTATCCTCACAACTTCCTGGCAACTTCCTTGCTAAAGCTATGCTATTGACACTGTTTTAGCTTTACCGGAGGGACATAATGATCATAAAGATCAAATCGCTTTTTTTATTCTTTTTCACACTTACTTTTCTTACAACCAATTCATATTCTATGGGCGCCAAAAAACCGACAATGAATGAAGTGAAGCCGGTTGTCAGTTCTATTGCGATGACCATCGTGAACCAGGCGCTCTCAAATGTCCTGCCTCTTTATGTCGGAAATATTTCTCCTTTATTGTCTACTGTCCTTCCTGCAATAACCCGCCTTGCAACGAATAGATTGCAAACAAGAGTGTCAACTACAGTGGAAACTTTCGGCGGTCCTTATCTCGAACACATCAAAGAGCTGGCAGAAACATCATCGTGTGCAGAACATGTATGGCAAAACGGTTTAAAGGCCCCTGCCGGGCTTATTAAAGGGATGGCCCTTAGTTATGCTCGTAGTTCGTGTCGATTGATGAAAAGCGATTCTGCGCCGTCGGCCCTGGTGAATATCCTGGCAACGGCCTTGAATAAGAAAAATATTCTGGACGGTCTTTTGAAGTATAAAAATATTTTCAATAATCTGGGACTGAGTCTCAACCGATCAGGTGCACAGCCGTTGCGTGCCGTTTATCTTCTCAACCTGGGGACTTCGGTTGCTGAAAATGAAGGCGCTTACTGCAATGACAGTTCTGCAACTTCAAAACTTTCCACTTCTGTTCTCGCCAAACTAATGGCGGAATACAAAGGAGGAAGCGCTCTTCGTTGTTTTACCGACGTCTTTACAGAAGGAACTAATTGCAAAAAAGAAACAGGCCCGGTTGCTTATTCGAAAGCATGTCCTGCTTTCGGTGCAGAGGCCGCAGCAGCGTTGCTACGGGTGCAAGGTTTGGCGTATCAGTCTGTAAATGAAAATAAGGCAGAAATCGCTCCTGCTTGTGATGAACTTTTAAAAGGTGTTCAGTCGATGATCGATCAGGATCCTGAAAATGCATGCGGGGATATTTTTTAAGGCTGTAAAATTTACACTTTTCTTTGAGAGAGGATAGGGACGCCTTATAGTGTCCCTATTCTTTATTTTATCTCGAGGAACAGTATGAAAATGTCTTTGATTTTAGCATTGATCTTTTCTTTTTCGGCCCACGCTCTGGAAACAGATCAGTTTCTGGCCACGAAAATTGTCATTAAAGATTCGGCCCCTATTTTAAACGAATATTTTAATAAGCAGATTGAAGACGCTGTCGCAGAGGCCAATCTCAATGCAGTCAACAAATGTTCTGACGTTGCCGGCATGGTTATGGACAATCTTGTTGGAGCAAAATATTTCGGCATCAGCAAAATTTCAAAATTTGCCCGCACAAATCCGGAAATTGAAAAATATCCGCCAATGAATGTTTCGGATAAAGCTTATTTCAAAATGACTTTTTATGAGAAATCTGACGTTCTTATGAAGCTTGCGGATCTCGCACGCACGATTAACTTAAACGGTATTTACATGGGGACCGATAAACTAGGGCATTTTTCACTTATCGGAAGAAACTACTATCACAATTTTTTAACTTATAAGAAGAAAGGCCAGAACACTGAAGAGGCCATGAAGAGCGCTATCCTTAAAGGATTCGCGACAGAAAGAGGAATTCTTGGTTACGCAATCGGCGGAGTTCTCTCATTCGGCGATCTTGAATCAAACTACGAAGGACTTCGTTTTGCCGTTGAAGTCTGCGAAGGCGACAATCCTTATGTCGTCGTAAAAAATCATCGTTTTGTTAAAGTGCGCGACTTTGATACAAAAAATTATTTCAATGCCAGACAAGACGAATCATTCAATTTCAGTTTCTGGAGACCAGGTCTTTATAAAAGAATTCAACCGAAGCTGAGAAAAGAATATTGTGAAACAATCACAGATCCAATGTATATCGAGCGCGTTTCTAAATATCCGGCGATTGTTGAAAACATGAACGACAAGCTGATAAAAGAAGTTATTCTGACTGAAAAACGCTTCAGCAGAAAGCTGGAAGACGTGAAGTCTTTCTGTAACGAATGATCCTGATCAAAAATTCCCGCGTGGCCCGGATATTTTCGGTCCACGCGATTGTCCTTTATCCTTTCATCTTTTTCGCTGATAAAAATCCTGAACAAGTCCTGATCAATCACGAACTTATTCATATCGAACAGATAAGAAACCACGGGGTTGTGAAATTTTATTTTCTTTATTTGAAAGAGTATGTGGTTTTACGGTTTAAAGGCAAAAAACATAATGAAGCCTATAAAGCGATCAGCTTTGAAGAAGAAGCTTATCGAAGACAAAATGACAGAATTGGTTAGCGCTTCGACTTAACGATATTCACCAGGGCCTGAATTCTCTCCGGCATTTTCTTGTAATTCAACGTCGAAAGATAAATTTGCGATGAAGGTAGTCCCGGCATGTCGTGGACTTTCAGCTGATCTTCTTTTTTAATCAGGTGATCCGGAACAATGGCGATCCCAAGGTCATTTTTGACAAGAGAAATAATTGAATCAAAAGAATCGACCATAACGATTGAATCGCTCTTATTTTTAGAAACTTTAAAGAGATTGTCGTTATTGGAAAAAACAATCCAGCGCTCTTCCTGAAGTTTTTTCTTGTTCACATCGTGTTTGCCGATAAGAACCAGTTTTTCTTCAAACAACTTCAAAGATGTGACGAGATCCGATTGAATATTTTCTGTTCCAAAAATAATATCGTATTTGCCTTCTTCTATGCCTGAACGAAGTTCAGGTATGTCGGCCACATGAACACTGACGTCGCGTTTTTGATCTTTTAAATAGTCTGTGAGGAGCGGAGTAAACCAGGTCTTTAAAAGACCTTCGAGGATGCCGACCGAAAGGGGAAGGCGGTCTTCGCGCTCAAAAATCTGCATGGATGTTTTTTCAAAGGAAAGCGAAGCCTGATAAAGCTCTTTTCCTTTTTCAGAAAGGATAACTTTCTTGCTCGATCTGATGATGAGTTCTTCTTGTAAAGAATCTTCCAGAAGTTTGATCTGGCGGCTCACCGCCGATTGAGCGATATTGAGTTCTTCAGCGGCCTTGGAGAAACTAGCGTACTTTGCTGTGAGCATGAACGCTTTCAGGTAGCGAAAATCTACCATTAGTGAACTCCGGCAGGTATTGCAGAAGCGTGAACAGGCGGAGTTTTTTCCGGAGCTTGTCTCCAGAACTTTCCTCTGAATTCACTTTGAGAATGATTCACGATAACAAAACCTTCAGCGTCCTGTTCAAAGTCCTGAATGAAGTCGACAGAAGCTTCCTGAAGATAGAATGCGGCAAATGGATCGATCACCACGTAGATTTCTTCATCGGTATTAGCGATGCGAATCTGGAAATCGTCTTCGTTTAAATCAGTAAACCCTGCAGCGTAAGTAAAACCTTCGCAGCCCTTGCCTGAAACGACGATTCGAAAATATTTACCAGCGAGAGTGAAATCATTATCAATGATCAATTTCAATTGATTCAGAGCTCTCTCAGTGAACATAATTACAGGTGCTGTAACCATGTCTTTATTGACTTTATTTTGTTTAAATCCCATGTGAAAATCCCATGCGAAATGTGTGTGATAGTGCTAATGTTAGTGTTGTCTCTAACTATCCAACCAAAAAAGAATTTACAAGTCAAAAAAGGAATTTTTTATGCAACTTCGTTATAAATTAATCATCGAAAATCCTACGACGCACCAAGTTCGCGTTGAAATTCATGGAAAAAAACAATCTGGTGAAAAATTTCTGGACTTTTTTCTTCCAAGATGGAGTCCAGGTTCTTATTTAATCCGAGAATATTCACGTCATATTTCTAGTCCGGTTGCACAAACAAAAAACGGAGAACGTCTGTTTTTTGAACAATCTGACGTTTCTACTTTCCGCATGGATTGGGAAAAAAGCGACCTAAAGCAATCCTCAGACGAATTCAGTATCTCCTATAATGTGTATTGCCACGAACTCACAGTGAGAACGAGTCATGTGGATGCAAGCCACGCGTTTCTTCACTTGCCGACGCTCCTGATGGGCATTTCAGGCAAGAATATCAACGAGCCGAGCCTGGAGCTCGTTTTCCCGCCAAGCTGGTCTAAGGTGACGACTGGATTAAAAGATATTTCAGTAAAACGGGAAGTCTTTATTTATTCAGCGCTCAACTATGATGATCTGATTGACTCACCGGTTGAGATCGGTTGTCACGAAACAGACGGCTTCATGGCCGCGGGCGCAGAACATCATCTGGCCTTTTATGGATCTCTTCTTCCTCACAAAGAAAATATAAAATCCGATACGAAGAAAATTGTCGAGCATATCGCTGGCTTCTTCGGTGGAGTGCCTTATTCAAAGTATGCTTTTATCACGCATTTTTCACCGGGCCTCTACGGCGGTCTTGAGCACAGCAATTCAACAGCGCTGCAGTTCTGTCCGACTCAAATAACCAACAGAAAAGGCTATATTAATTATCTCGCCCTCGTCTCCCATGAATATTTTCACACATGGAACGTCAAGCGCATCCGCCCTTTGGAGCTGGGACCATTCAATTATTTAAAAGAAGCGACAACGAAACTCCTGTGGCTTTCTGAAGGTCTGACGTCGTTAATGGATGAGCTTTTTATCTATAGAGCAGGATTGATTTCACTTGAAGAATATCTTGAAATGCAAAAAGACAATCTCAACCGCTATTATGCGATTCCGGGAAGAAAATTTCATTCTTTGGATGATTCTTCTTTCAATGCCTGGATTAAACTTTATCGACCAGATGAAAATTCAAACAACTCGAGCATCAGTTATTACCTAAAAGGCGGAATTGCTTTCTGGGCACTCAATATCATGCTTGCGGAAAAGAAAAAAAGCATCAATGATTTTTTAAAACTACTCTGGTCTGATTATCAAAAAAATCCTGAACGCGGTTTAACACCGGAAATGGTTCATGCCATGGTTCTGGAAGTCGGCGGACCAGAGATCGCTTCCAAATTTGAACTCATGACTTCAACAACAGAAGATATTGATTTGGAATCCATCGCCGCTCTTGCCGGCCTTCGTTTTGACTGGGATAAGGCAGAGACTCCTTGGCTTGGTTTTGATCCTGGCTTTGAAGGGGATAGAGTTGTTGTAAAGGCCATCACACTGGATGGACCTGCTTACAAAGCAGGGCTTAATGCCGGTGATGAGATTATTGCTGTCAACGGTATCCGCGTTCTTCGCGACCGTTTTAACGATCATATGAAATACATGAGAGTTAATGAAACTTATCAGATCACTATTTCCCGCTTGAATATTCTTTCGAATATTTCAATCAATGTGGGAATGAAACCACAATCGCTTCGCGCGATTACGGCGGTGGATAAGCATCTAGCGGAAAGTGTTCTTCATCCAAAATAAATAAGGGCCCTCTATTGAGGGCCTTTTTTTTAGGGCAATTTACTCAACATTTTTGGCCGACGATGAAGGCATTGATTTGAAAAGTTTATAAATAATTTTCTTTCAAAGTCATTGTAAAATTCATTAGTACACCATTTGCCAATTCATTACAAAATCATTGAGGAAAAAAAAGATCACTTGTATCTACTGCAGAAAATTCTAGCATGAGGTAACTCTAATTCTCTTTCAGGAAATCCAAGTGATCACGCTAAAAATTTCATGCATTCTTTTTTGTGCTCTTTTTTTTATGGAAAGTTTTAATGCACATGCAGATGTCATGGATGATGCGATTTCCCCAGTTACTGAAGGACAGGCCCGTGCTGTTCTCATCATCGGTTCTTCCGTTACTTTGTTGGCCGCAGCTTTTAAATCTTCTTTTGTCAAAAGCACACAGTATGAATTGCAGCAACACAAGCCTCTTTGTTGTATAGTAACCAAATGGGGAAATAGTTTTCTTCAGATTTTTCCCAATGCCATTTATTCAATCGGATTCGGTTTGCATTACTGGATGACTGACGATCAGGATTCTCGCAGGCGTTCGCTTAATATGGCCAAGTCGACCATTTACGCTGGACTGTTCACCGATATTTTAAAACCCATTGTCAGGGAAACGCGTCCCAATGGTGGAAAAGAATCTTTTCCTTCCGGCCATACCACCACGGCGTTTGCTTTTGCTTCCTATATAGGAATGGAACATGAATGGTATTACGCTGCTCCAGCGTACATGGTTGCAAGCTTTGTGGGGTTTTGTCGCATGCACGACAATTATCACTACCTGCATGATGTGCTTGCGGGGGCCACAATCGGGATGAGTTACGGAATTGCAATGGGATTAAGAGGCAAAGAAGAAAAGAAAGATTCTGCTATCGTTCTGCTGCCAACGGATGATTTGTCCGGGGCCAGTTTAAAGTGGGTCAAAAACTTTTAGGTTCCAGGAAACTTTTGGTTCCTGGAACCAGTTTGGAATTAGTTTGAAACGTGTTGATCGCAAGTCATAGAGTAAATATCAGCGAGGCGATTTAAAATATCCAGTCTATAAACAGCAGCGTATTTCACACCATTGTTTGCGCGAAGTACGTGAATGCGAAGCTGGCCTTCACCTGCGCGGTGTTCTTCACAGTTCCACAGCATTTCTTCACCTGTTTTTGGAGAAGTTTCTCCCGTTGTCTGAGTACATTTCAATGATGTTGTATAAGGTCCTTCTGAAATTGTAGAAACAATATTTCCCGGCTTCAGAACTTCAGCGATGATAAGGGACGACTCTTTTGTCTTACAAACTTCATGTTGCTTGTAAAAAATCACACCACCAGAAATTGAAGGTCCAGCATGAGCGGAAGTCACCGCAAAGTTGGCCAGGGTCAAAGTAAGGGCGAATAAAGCAGTTTTCATATTTATCTCCATTTAAAGGATCGAACGTTTTTAAGTTGCCTCCTTATACCCAAAACCGCGGTTGTATGATATATATTTAATATATAACAATGCATAAGTTTGTTTATAAATTATAAACAAGGGAAGCCGCCATGAATCCGTTAAAGTTTGAAAATTATAAGGAATATCTCATCAAGCTCGTGAAGGTGAGGAAAGAGCGGGGGCTTCAATCCCAGATGGCGAAGGCCATGGGGTGCCAGGCCGCTTATCTCTCTCAGGCCTTGAAAGGTAAGGTGGACCTGACTGAGGATCATGCCGTCAGACTGGCGGCCTTTTTAAAACTTAATCCACTTGAGAGTGAGTATTTCATTCTGCTCGTCCGTCTGGGAAGAGCGACGACTCCGGAATTGAGAAAATATCTGGAAGAAAGAAGAGTCGAGCTCCTGGAAAAAGAAGACGAGCTTCAAAATAAAGTGAGAGCAAAAGGGGCGCGCGATACAGAAGAATTTAGTGCAAAATATTTTTCCAGTTTCATGCCACTCCTCATTCATATTTCTACTTCTTCAAAACATTTTCAGTCTGTCGAAACTCTTGCAGAACGATTCAATCTAAGTCCGATTCAGATTGAAGCGACATTAAAGTTCCTGGAAGAATATCATCTTGTCACAAAAGTTTTTGAAAGAGGTCCAAAGGGACCAGTAGAGAAGTGGAAATTTTCCGGCGAAAGTATTCACCTTCCCAAAAATTCATCAATGAACGTTCCTTATCAGGTGAGTTTGAGAACGCTTGCTTTGAAATCCATCCAGGAAAAAAAGTACAAAGAAAATCTGCATTTCTCATCAGTCTTTACGATGGATAAAAAATCATTCAAAGATATATTAGAAATTTTAAATCGCGCGATTGAAGAGTCCCATAAAGTCATTCATCAGTCGGGAACAGAAGAAGTCTATTCGATGGCCATTGATTATTTCAAAGTCGTGTAGGCGATAGCAACCCATAGTTTTTTATTATCGACATTTTTTAAATGAGTTTCTACACGACCGCGGATCGAAGGTTGTTCGTTCGTAAAAAATTCGCCATCCTTTATGATGATTTTGGATAAGACGAGTACACCTGGAAAACCGTGCGGGGAAAGGGCCTTGAAGGCCGCTTCTTTCATAGTCCATAATTCCAGTTTATCTTCATAGGCCGAGTCTTCCGGGTGTCGATAGAATCGGGAAGCCTCATCTTTCAAATTCCGGTCGCTCCATTCGATATCAATTCCAAGAGATGCAATCTCTGTCTTTTTGGCCAGAACGGCCGCTCCGGCCCCTTTCGTGTGGCTCAAAGAGAGAACATAATCGGGAAATTTTTTGAGATTTTGATAATTTATCAGCTCTAGATCGTCTTTCAGGTTTATGACAGAAATCATTTCTTGTTTAAGAAGACTCGCCAATGCTTCACGTGAATTCGTAAAGGCATCTTTGTCGGAAGAAATTTGAACTTCGTGTGTTATTTTCATGAGTCATTTCTGCAATGGTAGTTGAAGAGTCTAGAAAAGTTTGCCATAAAAGGGAACTCAAATTTTTTACTAAGGAATGCACCGATGATGCCGGAAGAAATGCAGGCCACACTAGCGACACTTCTTTTAATGTTCGCTATGGTCGCAATGATGTGTCTTAAAACTCTTTAAATTGTTAAAGATACTTCTTTAAAGATTGTTTATTCCTTCCTATAATCTAGGTCCGAGAGACTATAACCCATACGTCTGGAGGACCAATGACCGAATCAACCGTTTCTGCTCTTCGTAGCAAGGCCACTTCAAGAACACCGAGACATTTCGAAATTCCAAAAGACAACCGAGGCATCCCTAAGCGCGTGAGCGATTATTATGGTGAGCTCACTTTTGATTTCAAAAAATCAGAAGACATTTCTGATTCAACGAAAAGAGAAATTTTAAAAGAGATCGACGCTGGTCATGGGATCAAAAGAGAACACGCTGAAGCTGTTGCAAAAGCTGTTACTGATTGGGCCGTTAAAAATGGGGCCACTCACTTCTGTCATTGGTTCCAGCCTCTCACTGGCGGAACGGCAGAAAAACACGATGCTTTCTTTCAATTGAAAGATGGTAAGCCGATTGAAAAATTATCAGCGTCTCAACTTATGCAAGGTGAGCCTGATGCTTCTTCTTTTCCAAATGGGGGATCGCGCTCGACGTTCGAAGCCCGCGGTTACACGACCTGGGATCTCACTTCACCAATGTTCTTAATGGAATCGACAAACGGAAGAACACTTTGTATTCCAACAGCGTTTGTTTCGTACAATGGTGATGCTCTCGACGTAAAGACTCCTCTTCTCAGATCAATTTCAAAACTTTCTGCAGCAGCGACAAAGTTCATGAATCTTGCTGGTCATAAAGAAACAACTGTCGTTCACACAACATGTGGAGCTGAGCAGGAATACTTTCTTATCGATAAAGCTTTTTATTATGCCCGTCCCGATCTTTTGATGACTGGTCGTACACTTTTTGGTGCGCTTACAACAAGAAATCAGCAGCTGGAAGATCATTATTTTGGGTTGATTCCAGATCGCGTTCTTGCTTTCATGCAGGAGCTGGATTTTGAACTTCACCGCCTGGGCATTCCGGCCAAAACACGTCACAACGAAGTCGCTCCGGCTCAATTTGAGCTGGCACCGATTTTCTCTGAAGCGAACGTGGCCGCTGACAACAATCAGATGGTCATGACCACAATGAGAAGAATCGCTGAGAAGCACGACATGATGGTTCTTCTTCACGAAAAACCATTTGCGGGCATCAACGGTTCAGGTAAACACGTGAACTGGTCAATGAGCGACAACAATGGACTCAATCTGCTGGAGCCAGGATCGGAGCCGCAATCAAACCTTCGTTTCCTTGCAACGGTGGCCATTATCGTGAAGGCCCTTCACCGTCATTCGAAAGCACTTCGCATGTCGATTTCGGGAGCAGGCAACGATCACCGTCTCGGTGCTAACGAGGCTCCTCCTTCAATTATCTCTGCTTACCTGGGCGATACTCTCGGACATATTTTTCAGGCGATTGCGGAAGAAAAAAATTATTCTCCAAATGCAAGCAAGGTTATCGATCTTGGAACGGGCCAGCTTGCTCATCTTCTTCGCGATAACACAGACAGAAACAGAACATCTCCGTTTGCCTTTACAGGAAACAAATTTGAATTCCGCGCCGTTGGTTCAAGCCACGCGATCGGTTTTCCTATGACGATTCTGAATGCAGCAGTAACAGATGTGATGAATGAGGCCAATACTTTCCTTGAAGGTGAACTGGCCAAAGGTTCAACTGTGGATCAGGCGCTCACTGCTCTTACAAAAAAACTCGCTTCTGAATCTCACGTGGCCGTTTTCAATGGTGACGGTTATTCAAAAGAATGGGTTGAAGAGGCAAAACGCAGAGGTCTACCAAATCTTCGCACAACTCCTGAAGCTCTAAAGACCATGACAGAGAAAGAAACTTATAATTTCCTTGTTGAGCTTGGTATTTTCAAAGCAGAGGAAATCGATACTCGTTACAACGTTCTTCTTGAAAGATACATCAAGATCAGAGAAATCGAACTTGAAACTCAAATTGATATGATTCACCAATTCGTGATTCCATCTGGACTTGAATACAAAAAAGTTCTCGCTGAAATCATTAAAGACCAGCAGACGATCGGTGTGTCTTCTCAGTTTGAAATGGAAGCTTACAAGAAAGTTACTGCGAAGATTGATGAAATTCACGCCCTTTCTCAAAGTCTCGCCAAAGAACTCAATGGGGATCATTCTGATCACCAGAAATATGCTGAGAAAATTGCCTCTGAACTAATGACTACATCGACAACGATGGCGACCGTCTGTAATGAGCTCGAAGAGTTGATTCCAAATCAATTCTACAGCTTGCCTAAATATTACGATATGCTGTTCCTTCGTTAATATTTATTCATTTTTCAATAAAATTGAGGGCCTGTTTATCAGGCCCTTTTTGTTTTCTCTGTAAAAAGTTCAGCTTCCTTGAGGTTTTTTACGGCCATGCTAGAGTCCCTCATCCAAATTCTTATGAGGTATTCACTATGAAAAAAATTATTTTAGTTCTCGTTTCGCTAATGAGTCTTTCTACTTTTGCCGACACCGTGACGACAAAAGTTGGTCCTTTTAAAGGTCAATTGGCCGTCGCTTCTGATCTCGATGTGAAAAAAGTAGAAGTTGTTATCAGAAATCAATTTTGCAATTTTTGGGGAACAACATGCGCTGGCGGACCAAGCGATATTGCTGCTCTTCCTGTTCTTGTCTCTGAAAGCTCTGACGGCAAAATTATCTCTTTTGAAAATGCCGGTAATGAAGAGAACTCTTCACTTAAAGTTGGAAATCGTTTCAGCAGCTGTAACGTTGATTTATATGTAGAAGCGATCAACACTAAAGGCCAGATATTAAGAGGTTCAAAATCACTTCTTTGGAAAAATGAGAAAGACCTTTGTACTTCAAGAGAAAGAGTGACAGCGATTGTTAAGGCATCGCTGGTTAAACCTCTGACTTTGACTGAAGGATTCAATTATATTTCTATCAAATAAAGATTTATTGCATAGACATGCGGGACAGGTCCAACTGTCCCGCTTCTTCCGGATCAGTTTCTAAAAAATTCTGATAGAGGGAATCAAACATCGGCCAGAACTCTGGTGAAAGTCGCGAGAGCCCGAAATTCTTTTCTAATTCCTTGTACTCATTTGCATTTGTAATTTTTTTTGTCTGTTCGACAAAAGCGCCTAGTTTATTTTCATCGACTACAAAAAAGAAGTTTGGATAAAACGCTTTGAAGCCTTTGATGAAAGTCAACGTATCTTCATCAGGAGCAAGCCTGAGGGATTCCATTAAAATCCAGGAAATGTTTTCGTGCTCACGGTTTCTAATGACTGTGTAGACATCCATTCCTGTTTTCTTTTTCACGATGAGATAGCTCGATTCCGGAAAGAAATTAGGAAAACGAAACCGGCCTTGAGGTTTCACTGACGACAGTTCTCGAAGCGAATTTTCTATTGGATCAAGAGAAGTCTTTTCGACTTTGATCTGTTTCCAGTTCAGCAAATCAACCGCGCCACGAACCAGAGGGGGCATCGCTTCGTAAAAGATATGATTAATAAATTCAGCTTTGGCCTGAAGAGGATTTTTATAATGAATTTTAGTCTGCAAATCCTGAACAATCAGCGGAAACAAGTATTTCATTCTGGCCTCAGTAAAAAGACCTTTATACCATTCCTGTCTCATTGCCAGTCTTTGTTCTTTAGGAAGAAAGAGGAGAAAATTCTCTTCGGCTTCCATGCGGATATAATCCATGTAAAGGCGAGTGAGGAATTGATGACCGACATTTCCGAAGACATCAAAATTCACCACTAGATTATAAACAAGCCTTTCCAGAAGAGAGTAGTCGAGAACAAAAACTGTTTTGGATAAATCTCCGGTCAACCCTTTAGTCACGACAGCGTTGTTGTCGTGGCGGAAAACGGTTAGCAGAGCATTGTCATTTTTTTTATCGCCATCCCAGAGATCTGAATAAGAATAACCATGTGGGAATTGTTTTTTCATCCATTCTTTTTTCTTGCGACGGTATTCTTCGCGCTTCTCTGCAATTGTATTCGTTAAAAGAATGGAATCCTTGAGCTTTACATCTGAACCCCACGCACCTGGCAAAATCAGCAGCTCGAGAGTTTTTTCATCAACAGTATTGTTTTTAGTGAGGTATCCGGAATCCGGTTTCAGGAAAAGAACATAAAATTGTTCCTGAATGGAATTTAAGGCATTGCTGCCGTAACAGACAGGGCCTTTGATAAAGGTGCTGACCATATAGTAAGCGTGATCCAGGAGGAACTGATAGCGGGCGGCCGGTGGAATATCTCTGAAAGCGAGAAAGGGATTTTCGGCAATTTTAGTTGAATAAGAATCTTCCAGTTTTTTAAAACTGACGTGCCAGCTTTTTGAATAAAATATTTTTCTGGTCGATTCGAGAATGTCACGTGAGAACAAAAACGGCATATGGTTTTTGGCCACGATAATTTCATCCAGCGGTTTCAGGCAGTAATAAAATTGATTCGTGCCAGGATAATCGTTCGGTCTGCGAGTGGCGATTTCATCAATACCCAGATCGCATGCAGTTCTGGATCTCACCAGTCTGAAAAATTGTCTCGGCCCTTTTTCAAAATAAATATGAGCAAGAAAAAGATGTTCGTAAAGATAGCGAGACACCAGCTTTTCTTTCAGCGTTGGTTTATTTAAAAACATTTCCCATTCGCGGACTTCCAGTTCAAGAGTCCCGGGAATTGAAAGTGGTTGTTCAGGTCCGCGGGCCCCATTTTTAACCCACGTCTTGAGTGTATTGATTTCCTGATCCTTTAAAGGAAGAAGACCATAAGGCATTTTGAGATCTTCTGTCCGGGCGAAAATATTTTTTAGTGAATCCACATCGCGCGGACACGTCATACTTTCTTCAACAGAATTGGCCGGAAGATCGCGAAGGTCTATGGGCTTTGTTCTCAGCATCTCGATAAAAAGATTTTTTTCAACATCGCTGCTTGTGTTGACTGAAATAAATCCCATTTTTCTCCAGCTGTAAGCATCTTTGGCATCGATGCCTAGTCTGGTGGGCTGAACACTGTTAAGCCTCGTTCCATTGTATACATTTTCACGGTGGGCCCCGCGTTCAAAGCCTTCGTAGCTGGAAAGATTCAACTGGCAAGGACTGGTGTAGCAGCTATGACAGGCGATACAACGATTCTCAAAAATAGGCCGGATTTTTTCTCTATATTCATCGGCCAAAAGAGTTGTGCTGAAAAAGAAAAGAGAGAAGAAGGCGAAGAAACTGTGTTTAATCATGAGGAATCCGTTTAGTCGCCAGTATCCCGATATTTCTTGGGGAAAGTGGTTCGTCAAAATATTGCTCTACTGAAACAGTGTAACCGTTTTCTTCCAGATAAAGCACTCTGTCTAATAAAAGATAAACTTCGAGTGGTCGTCCAAGTTGCCAGCGAATGAGATTGCATATCCACATTGTGCGCAGTTGTTTCTGTGTTTCTTCCGAGTGATAAAATCTGTTCAATTCATCATCCGTAAACAGATGATCAAGTTTGAGTTCCTTCAATTTGCTTTGCAGGTAATCTGCAAAAGGACCCCAGTACGTTTTCACAGGACATTCACCGACATCGGTGAAGTATTTATTGTTGAAATATTTCATAAGAAACAAATGAAGAGCGTAGCGGTAGTATTTTACTCTTTCTTTTGTCTTATAAACTTCAAAATCCATCTGTGCGTGTGATCTCGTCGCCAGACTGAGAGCGAACAAATTTAAAGGCAGAGGGCCTTCGCTTTTATAATAATGGGAAAGAGGGAATTCGACTTTCGGATCAAGGCGGTGATAGCAGCACCCGAAACTCAATAGGCCTGCGGTTTTGTTTTCAATAGTGTTCTTGATGAGGTGAACGGCGAGTCCTCCGCACGTATGCAGACCAAGAGAAAAAGAGTCATTCTTAAACACATCTTTGAGCGTTTCTTTTTCCGAATCCGATCCAAAAGTCACATTGACGAATTTTATTTCGGCCGCTCCCGCAGGATGGCGAAATTTTTTAAGGCGTTCTCTCCCGATTTCCTGAAAGTAAGCATCACGGTCAAGGGATACTGAGGGGATTGAATGATACAGAGAAAGAACCCGGGACAGATGGCCCACTCCTCCGCCAATATCCACAACATAGTTGAAATGCGGTTTCATTTTCTTGAGGCGCGGAACAATGCGCTCAATTTCATGGCGCTTCTTTTTTTTCATTCCGTTATAGGCCCAGTCCTCCATGGGCGGAAGAGGTCTTTCGGGGATTACAGGCAAGTCAGAAAGAAGAATAGCCTCCTGCATGAAAGCAGCAAAACCAGATCCCTGAATTTTTGGAATGATTTTTTTGCAGTCGATGTCGTATAACTCCGACTGCGAAAGCGAATCGAGAAGTTCCACCCATTCAGGGGGATAAAACTCAATGGCTTCAGGGTACTGATTCATGATTTCGTCTTCCCACATACGCGAGTAACGTGAGAGGAAATCCCTGAGGCTTAAGGCCTGACTTTTAATATTCATAAGAGGACAATACCACCCATGCAAAATATAAAAAAGTTGAATTTGAGTGACAGAAAAATTGCCGTTTATGGAATGGGAGTTTCAGGCCTTTCCGCTCTTCGAATGTTGAAGGCGCTGGGGGCAGAAACCATCGCGATCAACTCCGGTGAAGTCAAAAACTGGGCAAAAGCACCCGGGGTACTCGACTATACCTCAATAAATAATTGTTATGCAGAAGACGATCTCCATCTTCCCCGTGTTTTAGATACAGTGGACCTCGTCATTTTATCTCCAGGTATTCCGCGTGATCATTCACTGCTTGAGTCTCTTCACAGAAAAAAAATTCCTGTCTCAGGGGAGATCGAACTCGCTTATCGTTTTCTTGAATCTGTTGGAAAATTAAAACCCATTATCGGCATCACCGGAACTAATGGAAAAACGACAACGACGACATTCCTCGGTGAAATGATTGAAATGGATCATAAGAAAGTTTTTGTCGGCGGCAATATCGGAACTCCTTTCTGCGACTACGCATTTGATATTTTAAACGGTAAAGAAGAAGTGGATTTTATTCTGCTTGAGCTTTCTAGTTTTCAGCTGGAGAGTATCGACCACTTTCATGTCAACGTGGCGATGATTTTAAATTTGTATCAAAATCATGGTGAGCGCTACACTTCGATTGAAGATTACGGTAGAGCGAAATTCTGGATCACCAATAATTTTACCGAGAATGATGTTCTGATTTATCCGGAAGATTTTCAGTTTGTTGCCGAATGGGCAGAAAAGCAGAAAGGACAGAAGCGTACAGTAAATACGAAACATCCGGTGAGTGCTTACGACTTGTCTGCATTTAAGTTACCGGGCATCCATAACAGAGTTAATTTAAATTTTATTCTGGAGGCAGCAGAAGTTATCGGTCTTTCTCAGGCGGCCATTCAAAAAAGCATCAACACATTTGCAGGAGTTCATCATCGCATTGAATTCGTAGACGGTGTCATTGGTCTTCCGCATTTTAAAATTTATAACGATGCCAAGAGTACAAACTGGGACGCGACTATGACTGCGGTGAAAGCGATGGACGGTCTCGGGGACTTGTCGCTTATTATCGGTGGAAAAAAGCGGGGACACGGTGATTCAATTCTCCCTTATATCGACTTTCTCAAAGAGCATGTAAAACAATTTTATCTGATTGGCGAAATGGCGGATGAAATTGAAGCTGAGATCAAAGGGAAAGTGAATTATAAAAAAAGCGGAACACTTGAAGTTGTTGTTGCAGATGTGCGATCACAAAAAACCGAAAAAGAAAGTGTCTTGTTGTTTTCTCCCGGATTTCCTTCATTTGATCAATTCAAAAACTATGCTCAAAGAGGCGATCACTTCATGAAACTCTTGCGTTCTTAGCGAATAGGCTTCAAAGCATTAGAAGGGGCTTCGCTTGCGACGTAGCGTGCCTGTGCATGATCTGTGTGACCAAAGTGTCTCATATTGTCCACAATCCCTACTTTGAAAAGAAACAGACCGACAATAATGAAAATAGGATGGAGTTTTGGTTTCATATACTCTCTACATTGGGTTATACTCTCTACCGCCGTTATCGGCATAAACCCTAAATAACTTTAGTAAAAAGGTTCAGTTTTTATGGCAAAAGAGCGATTTTTAACAAATCTTGAGGTTCAAGCGAATATCGGAAAGCTAAAAGGCTTTATGAAGGCCCGCAAGCTCGACTCCTTTTATGTCTCTACCAACGACATTTTTCTCAATGAATATGTGCCGTTAACAGATTCACACCGGTACTACTTTACCAATTTTACGGGCTCAACGGCCGAAGTGATTGTGCCGCTTGAAGGACGTGTCGTTCTTTTCGTTGATGGCCGTTACTATGAACAGGCCGATATGGAAGTGGATCCAAAGCTGGTGGAAGTTTTCAAAGTTCCTTATGGCATGGGGATGAGAGAGGCCATGAATAAAATCATGACCGAAAGAAAACTCAAGTCGCTAGGTGTGGAAGGAGACCGCATTGATCTTTCTCTTTGCAAACATTTTGAAACGTATTCAAAGGTCACATCTTTTAACAACGCTGAACTTTGGAACGTAATCGATTTTAAAACGGAAGACTTTAATAAAAAAATCCTCGAGCCTTCACTTGATCTCGTAGGAGAATCAACTTTTGAAAAATGTCAGCGCATCCTGAAACCAGGTGAAGCGTTTTACATCACGGCCCTGGACTCGATTGCCTGGATCACCAACCTTCGCCGTTTTGAAATGCCTTATCAAAGTACATTCAGAGCAAAAGCTCTTGCGACGAACGAGCGCGTGTATCTTTTGATGGAAGGAATTGAAGGCGATGTTAAAAATCCAAATGTAGAGATCATGACAGGAAGTTTTTCTAAAGTAGAAGATTTTCTGGAAAACATTTCTTTCGTGGAAAAATTATTTTCTGATGTCCCTGTGAAAAAAGTTTTTTATTCTGACCGTTCCCTCAATGTGGCCGATTATCAGAAACTCGCCGCTCATTTCGGCGAAGAAAAACTTGAAAACAAAACGGAAGGACTCGTGCCTTACCATGCTCTTAAAAATCCGGTTGAATTAAAATCAATGGAAAGTTCTTTCAACAGAGGCGACCAGGCGATTTTCGAGACCATTTCATGGGTAAAAGACCAGGTCAAAGGCGGAACAAAGTTTTCTGAGATGGACTTCTACAATAAGTGTAATGAGTTTTATGCAAACAACGGAGCTCTGGAACAAAGTTTCAAAACGATTTCAGCTTTCGGGGCAAATTCTTCTATCATTCACTTTTCAAATCCAAGTGATGAAGTTGAATTCAAAGCAGGAGAGTTCGTTCTTCTGGATTCAGGTGGATATTTTGAATCAGGCTATGCAACTGATACAACAAGGTCTTTCCTATCTGGCGGAGCTGCGACTCAAAAACAAAAAGAAATTTACACGACAGTGTTGAAATCAATCCTTCACACATTGAACGCTGTTTTCCCTGAAGGAACATGGGGTTCGTTGATTGATGGATTGGCGAGACAACCTGTATTTAAATACGGGATTAACTACAATCACGGCACTGGTCACGGCGTCGGGATCAATGTTCACGAAGGTGGTTTTCGACTTTCAACGACATCTAATATTCCTTTGAAAGAAAACACCGTCGGCTCTATTGAGCCGGGAATTTATATTCCGGGATACGGTGGTGTCCGTCTTGAAAATGTGGTCGCTATTGAAAAGCATCCATCTTTAAACGGCATGCTTCGCTTTAAATCGTTAGTCTACGTCGGTTTTGACCCGGACTTAATTGATGAATCCCTTATGACTGATGAAGAGCAAAGATGGCTTGAAGAATACGAACGCGAATGTCAAAAACGCGGACGTAGTTTTAAATACCGCAGCTGATTTAAAAGCGCGATTAAACCGAATCCAATCAAAAGTCCCAACCATGTGTTGGGATTTTTTTTTGTCCCGTCTCCATTGAAATCAACTGTTCCGCAGGAGACTGGTTGTTGTTTTGGATAAAGATAGCTTATGCCATCAATGTCATCAGCACCCAAAAATTTCCTCATGTTCACTGTCGCAAAATACATGAGCGAATCTTTAACAGGCGAATGACCCAGTCCAAAGGCGTGGCCGATCTCGTGAGCGATGATGGAAATCTTTTCGTCACGACTTTTGTATTTAAACTGATTGTTGGCCTTATCATTGATCATGATTAAAGAGCCGAGCATGGATTTTCCGGAAATATTATTTGGAACTGTAATGGCCAGAACTCCAGGACTCGAAAAGTTAAGATTATTCGTATCCCCGTTGCAGACAATAAGAATATCGCTGTCAACTGCCAGAGCGCTGTTGGGCGTGCACGACGTTCCTTGAACACAAATTTCATCCGTTCCAAAAGCGGCTGCAACCGGTTTCACACTGCCCGCGCGCAATTTTAAACGGCTTGTAGGAGCTCTATTCCAATACTGGTCGACTGCATCTGAAACGATGGATAATAATTCATTTTCATCGATGCCAAGATTCTGGCAGCTTCGCCCTGCAGGTGTACCAATATTTACTCTCACTTCGTTTTTATTAAAAGTCAGAGTGGCCGAATTATTCAAAGTAAATGCATTCGCTTGTTGAACAAAAACAAAAACAGAAGCAAAAGCAAAAAAGTGAATTGCCATCGTCGCTTTCATTAAAATTCTCCAAAATGATAAGTTCCGTTGATTAAAATTGAAAACGCGCGGTCTTCTGACTTAAGCAAATTAAAAACATAAGTGTGAAGATCAGCGCTCAGGCTTTGTGTAAAATCAAATCCGAGCCCTGCATTTAAAATGAAGTTTCGCGTGTACACAGCTCCTTCCGGGAGTGGAAAGGCAGAGGTTGAGTTTCCATTGTTTAATTCTTCCGTGCCGCCGCTGGCCGAAATTCTGGTGAAGAAAAGGCCTGCGCCACCTATCAAATGCATAAAATTCCATTTGTATTTGGTATTAGCTAAAAGAAAGAGCGACATCTTGCTTATATTTTCATCTCTTCCTTTTTTGGGAAAACTGAATCCGGCCTCAGGCGAAAGAAAAAATTGATTTGTGAGCGGAACATCCATCGAAGCGGACAAGTACGGATTAAATTCGCATGAGTTTGTCCCGCCATTGTCGTCGGTTTGTATTTTTCCAACATATTCGCAGAGATTCCCAATGGAAAGAGCCGCATCGTAGGTAAACCCAAAGACCGACGACGAGAAAAAAAAGAGGGCGAGTAAAACGATTGGGTATTTTGTATTTTGCATAATCGCTTAGTATTCTTTCAAATATTTTGATATTATGGCAATGTTAATTCACATAGAAAAGTGACAATGACCACCAAGGAAAGACTTATGTTTGATAACTTTCAGATTCCAGAAAATTTAATTCCAAGTGATCCACGTTTTGGTTCAGGACCATCTCTTGTTCCAGAAGAATTTCTAATGTCTTTGCACCGTACAGGTATGCATTACATGGGAACTTCGCATAGAAAACCAGCTATCAAAAATGTTGTAAAAGAAATTCAGGAAGGTTTGATGAAGTACTTCAACGTACCATCAGATTACCTGGTTGTTCTTGGCAATGGCGGAGCGACTCTTCTGTTTGATATGATCGGACTCGGAATTGTTGAAAAGAAAATTACACACTTCACTTGCGGCGAGTTTTCTGAAAAATGGTACAAATCTTCAAAGCTGATTCCATGGATTGAAGCTGAGCAGGTGAGTGTTCCTTTTGGTAAAGGAATCAACGGAAAGATGATGCCTGGTTCAGATGTTATCGCTGTGACGTTAAATGAAACTTCGACTGGTGTTCAGCTCTCTCAACTTCCGGTTGTTGATGCCAATACAATTCTTGCTGTCGATGCAACTTCTGGTGGCGGACAATGTCCGTGTGATGTTTCAAAAACAGATATTTATTTTTTCTCTCCTCAAAAAGTTTTTGCTTCTGACGGCGGACTGTGGGTAGCAATCATGTCTCCTAAAGCTCTTGAACGCGCGAAGAAAATTGCCGCTGATAAATCGCGCTACGTTCCGGACATCATGAACTGGAACAATGCCATTTCAAACTCTGAAGCGAACCAGACTTACAACACTCCTGCGCTTGCTACATTGTTCATGATGAATGAGCAGATTAAATTGATGAACACGCTTGGCTATGAAGAAGTTCAGCGTCTTGCTAAAAAGAAGGCCGACCTTCTTTACGGATGGGCAGAAAGCAAACCGTATCTTTCTTGCTACATCGAAGAAAAAGAATTCAGATCAGTTGCGGTAGCGACAATTGATGTCGATCCTAAAGTTAACGTTGATGATGTTATTAAATTTTTGGAAAAGAAAAAAGTTGTTTACGGAATTGATGGATACAGAAAACTTGGCAGAAATCAGTTCAGAATTTCGATGTTCCACAACATCACTTACAACAACCTTGAAAAGCTCACAGGTCTGTTGTCCAAAATGATTGAATCAAAGCTTTAACTTGAAAAAAAGATGGCCCTCTCACGAGGGCCTTTTTTTTATTCAACAATCGGAATCTTGATCACAAAACGGGTATGAGGAGAATGATTATCGATGATAATTTCTCCTTTGTGTGCACGAATGATTGAGTTTGAAAGACTCAACCCAAGGCCTGTTCCTTTGCCCACCTCTTTAGTTGTAAAAAAAGGCTGAAAGATTTTTTCCTGTAGTTCAAAAGGTATTCCCGGGCCGGAATCGGTGACACTAATCACAAGACAGTTTTTTTCAATTTTTGCCTCGACGGAAATCCATGGATGCTCCATGTGTTCGACAGAATCGTATGCGTTGCCGAGAAGATTAATGAGAACCTGAGAAAGTTGAACTCTTCGACACTTAAATTTCAGATTGATGGCAGATTCCTCTACATTCGTTCTCAATTCAATCCCGTGGACTTTAAATTTTTCACCGGAAAGTGCCAGCACATCATCGAGAATATCGCCGAATCGATTTATGGCAAAATCTTCTTTGCTGTCGTCGCGGGAAATAGTTCTGAGCCCGGTGATTATTTTTGAAATCCTTTGTACAGTGACATCAATATTTTTTACAAAGCGCTTAATGTTGTCCCGGTCCATGTGTTCGCTTTCAAGTTGATGAAGAAGCATATGATTGTTGAGACTGATTATTGAAAGCGGATTATTGATTTCATGAGCAATCCCGGCCGCCATCTCTCCCAGCGCTGCCATTTTGGAAGCGTGAAATGTGAGATTTTTTTGCTCTTCCAGTTCTTCGGCCTTCTTCTTAACGAGATCGGCGAGAAGATAAGTTTCTTTTTGCATGAGTTTTTCTTTTTCACGATAGAGAATAATCTGTTTTTTTAATTCTGCAGGATTGATTCTCAAATCGGTCAGAAGCCCGCTATAAATGCGCGTGAGGGCTTCATTTTCACTTTCACCGATAATTTTGGATCGAAGAATGCTGTTGTGAGCGGCCGAGGTTCCAATAAAACCGGAAAGACCTTTTTCAATTTCACTGGTAAGTTCGGCGAGTTTAAGAACAGATATATTTTCTTTTGACTCGATTTTAGAATGAATGACGGCCGATTCCCAGATCTGCAGGCGTTCCTCAGTATTACAATAGCGACTGAGCAGCTCAAAGAATTCGCTTTTCTTCTGGGCCAGTGAAATCGTTTCATATTCAGGTCCCAAATCGAAATCTTCATTTTTTTCTTTGGGAAGAACAGTCACAAATTCTTCGGCAATTTTTTGTTCGCTCAACCCGGGTGGAAAAAGAAGCGAGAAAAGAATATATCCGCTGATATTGAAAAACAGACTCCAGAAAACGGCATGGGTGAGATAACTCAAATTTGTGATGCCAAAAAGTGCTTCCGGACGAAGGAAGGAAAGATGAAATAATCCTTCAGTGGATATTGTTTGATCCAGAAAACCGCTTGCAACGAGAGTGGGAACGACGAGTGTGTAAAACCAGACAACCATGCCCGCAGAAAAGCCGGCGTAAGCTCCGGCCTTGCTTCCCTTTTTTGAATAGAGTGCGCCTATGATAAGCGGAGCAAATTGCAAAACGGCTGCAAAGGAAATCATTCCGATGGAAACAAGACTTAATTTGTCTTCAATGAGAAGCATGTAAATATAGGAGACAAGTAAAATTAAAAAAGCACTCAACCATCTGAGCTTCAGTAAATGCTTTGTCATAAACGAGAGTGATTTCGTTCTTGCGAATATTGGAAGAAAAATATTGTTAGATATCATCGTTGAAATTGTAACGGTCTCTATTAAAATCATTCCCGCTGCTGCCGAGAAACCACCGAGAAAAACGAAGAGAGTAAAGGCCGCGCTTCCTTTTAGTTGAGCAAGCAAAAGAACAAAATAATCTGCTTTCGCTGGAGCGAGACCCGAAATGCGGCCGCCGATAGCAATGGGGAGGACAAAGAGATTAATCAAAAAAAGATAAAGTGGGAGCACCCATTTTGCCGTTTTGATATGCTTCTCATTATTATTTTCAATAACAGCGATATGAAACTGTCTTGGCAAAAAGAGAATGGCCGTAAATCCAAGGAGAAGATATGTCATCCATGTCAAAGTTTCATGAAAATTTCCCCGCCCCATAAAAGAGAGGTTTGATCCTGCATACACCTGAGGAACCTTGTTAAGAATGTCTCCGATGCCATTGTTAAGCGAATAGGTAACAAAATAACCGACAGCGAGAAATGCGCCCAATTTGATGATACATTCAAAAGCAAGAACGAGAACCATCCCCGGATGTCGTTCGGTCGTATTCAATTTTCTCATCCCGAAAAGAATCGGACCTAAGGTCATGGCAATCACTACATAAGGACCAATCTTCATCGGACTTTCTGTCGTTTGACTCAGAATAGTGATTGTTTGAATGATTGTTTTCAATTGCAGAGAAATATAAGGAATTAATCCTAAAAGAATAAAGAGAGTCGTGAGAATGGAAAGGCCTTCTGACTTATCATAGCGGACAGAAATGAAGTCAACGATACTGGTCATGTTGAAACGATTTTTGAGTCTTATCAGTTTCCTCAAAATTTCCCACCAGAGGACAATCGCAATCGTTGGCCCAAGATAAATTGTCAGAAACAAGAAGCCGTTTGTCGATGCGGTTCCAACTGATCCATAAAAAGTCCAGCTCGTACAATAAACTGCGAGCGACAAAGAATAGATATAGGGATTTTGAAAAAAGCTCTGCGGACGCTTGCTTATTTTTTCACCGTAATTGGCAATCACCAACAAAATGAGCAGATAAACCGAAAGGACAATAACAATAGTGGTTAAGGAAATCATTTATCGTCCTCATCTTTTGCCTCAGTGGTAAATCGATCCATGAGGAAATGAAGGACAATTACTGCGAGCCAACTGCCATACAAAAAATAAAAGACGAAAGTATTATCTGTCAGATTTGGTGTGATAAGAAATGGCCAACAGAAAGCAAGAATCGTAATGAATGCGAGAAAAAAATGAAACTCAATTTTTCCGAGCAGGTTCCGCCATATTTTCAAAAGAAACTCCTAGGATTTGTTCAATCTTAGTATAGGTTAGTTTCATTTAAAAACAGGAAATCTTTATATTATATTTTTATTTCCGGAAGCAGTATCATACTTTTTAGCTTTTATTTTGCGAACGGTATAAACCCACGCAGGGTAAGTAAATGTAGCAAAAAATTCTTTAGCTCCATGAACCCAATCGTGGTCAATCGTCATGGCCGCATGAGTGGCCTTAATCGTTTCAAGAGCGAGAAGAAAAATAAACACTCGACCGAAACGAAAGCCCATCTTCAGACCAATAAAAGTCACTAAAAAACCTACGACAACATGTAATGTCGTGTCGAGTGGGATGATGCCGAAAATATAGTATTGAGAAATGAGTGCAAAAAGATCATTGATCATTTTCATGAGAATCAATCATCAGCTCCATCAACACCGTCATCATTTGTGTCGCGTTTGTAATGCGTGAAAAACTCTTTCTTAAAATCAAGAAAGCGATCGTTCAGAATGGCCGTGCGCGCTTGTTCGGCGAGACCTTTGTAGAAAGCGATGTTGTGGGTTGTCGCAAGAACTTGCCCAAGAATTTCATTCGAGTCAAATAAATGTTTAATATAGGCTCGGGTAAAGTTTGTACAAGTATAACAACGACAGCTGACATCAATAGGATAAAAATCTCTACGGTAATTTCTATGTCTGATTCTTATTTTTCCTCTCGATGTAAAGAGAGTTCCACCGCGGGCAAATTTAGTCGGAATGATACAGTCGCTCATATCAATTCCATTCTCCCAAAGCATAAGAAGATCTTCCGGATTGCCGATTCCCATTGCATATCTTGGTTTATCGACCGGCATGAGTGGAGCCGTGAAGCTCACAATTTTTTCCATCCATTCAGCGCCTTCACCAACAGAAACTCCGCCAATCGCGTAGCCGGGAAGATCGCGCTTAATCAATTCATCCACGCATTCTTTTCTAAGATCATTATAAGTTGAACCTTGAATGATTCCGAAAAGCGCCTGCTTTGGATTATTCCAAGTTTCGATACAGCGATCGAGCCAGCGGTGAGTTCTATCCATTGAGTTTTTGGTATAATCGCGGGTCGCCGGATAAGGAATACATTCATCAAAGGCCATCATGATGTCTGACCCTAAATTCTGCTGAATGGTGATCGATGTTTCAGGTGAAAGAAGAATTTTATTTCCCTTTTGGTCCTTGAATTCAGCTCCTTCTTCCTTGATCGATTTTTTCTGGAGAGAGAAAACCTGGAAGCCGCCAGAGTCCGTAAGAATAGGGCGAGGCCAGTTCATGAACTTATGAAGTCCGCCTGCTTTTTTAATAAGGTCTGAGCCTGGAGTGAGGTGGAGGTGGTAGGTATTCGAAAGAATAATTTTAGTATCCATGTCTTCGAGAACTTTTGGCTGAAGCGCTTTAATGGCCCCATGTGTTCCGACAGGCATGAAAACCGGAGTAGGAATTTCTCCGTGAGGAGTTGTAATTGTTCCTGCGCGTGCCTTTGAATTTTTGTCAACGTGCTCTAGTTTAAATTTAAAGTGCTCTTTAACTTTGTCTTGAATTCGTTCGCTCATTTTTCTGCCTTTTCCATTCGCTCTTTGTATCCTGAATTGTTTTTAGGGAAGGGTTTTCAGGATATCGTCGAAGGACTTTTCAATATTTTTATTAGTGTTGCCGTTTAATGCAAGCTTTGTTTGAAGAATATTTTTCTTCAAGAAGCTTCGCCAGGCCTGATCTAATTTGATCTGATTTTTAGCCTCATAGATGTAATAAGTCAAAAGTGTTTGGTGGTTTCCCTTCTCAAAAGCTTCCATTGTTTCAAGGATTTCCGGCGTTTTGAGCTTATCTCCATAGGCTTGAGTAAACCTCATGCCCGCCAGGATATCCCGAGTGAAATGATCGAGGAGTTTTGTTTGTTTAGGGGCAGTTATTCTGAAAGCGATGATTTCTTTTGGGGTAAACCAAAAAAGCATTTGTTCACTTGAAGAAGTAATCAAGAGAAAAGGATTTTTTTCATCGAAAGCGGTGACTGTGAAAGTGTCTGCTTTCGTGAAATTTTTTAAAAACTCACTTTTAAAAAGTAAGCCGTTGCCGAGAAATAAGCCGAACTGAGTAAAGCCGTGAGCAAATTGAAGTGGTGAAATCATAATTCCCGAGAAGGCACGTGTTTTAAGCAGCTCATTGCTCATCTCTTCATTGGGCAAATACAAACTGGATAGAGGATTTCCATAGCGAAGTTTAAAAAGAGCTTCCTGAGTTTTCATTCTCCACTCTTCTTCAACAATCAGCGATTTTCCGGTGACATGATCAAACAATGTCATTCCAGTTCTTCCTGGAGCAAAAAGCGGAAGTAGAGAGTATTGCGAATTGAGTTCCGATTTTAATTCTGTTCCAAAGACAGAAGAAAGAGATGAAACCAGGCGGACGTGGACATCTTTAAACTTAGGTGTGACCAATTTTTCTTCAACAACCACCGTCGCGAATGGAAATTTTAAAAACAGCGGAGAAAGAATGAAAAAAAGAATCAAAGAAGGAACTATTGTTGTTCTGAAAATTTTTCTGATCGGAGAAAAGGCCAGGTCTCTCGTATTAAAGGTCAACCATTCTTTGGCGTTTCTCCCCCTGTAAAGTGGGATATCAAAAAGCACAAGAGGCAAGAGTAGGACATTCATCAATGCGTATAAGTAAGCCGAGAATCTATTGCCCAGTCGGCTTTTGCCGGATGGGCGAAGTCCTAGCAAAAAAGCACCAGGTGAGTTGGCGATTATAAGTGCGCTCGTGATCATGAGAATGTGAAAGACAATAAAAAATTCCAGAAAAGACAGGATTTTGTATTGAGAGATCTCGGGATATTTCGCAACGAGAGTCCTATTAAAAAACTCAGTCATTGGGTAAAGAACTGCCTGGGCTTTCTCCAGAACACCCGAAGAAGGAATCGCGAACGTCAGAATAAAATAAGTGAAGGCAACATCAAAGACAAAAGAATAAATTTTATAGGGAATGAGTTTTAGCGCGCCTGAAAATTGAAGGGGAACTTTTTCATTTTTTTTCGGCGGAGAGTTTTTAACAGGCGCGGCTTCTGGTTTCTCCGGAGACTCCGCTATTGTTGGGGCCGCTGCTAGATGAGTCTCGTTAAAATTCTCATTGAGAAATTCTTTTTGATGAGCGAGCTGAACAGAATGTTTTTTCTCAGAAACAGGCCTCAATTGCTCGAGATCCTGGCGGATGCGGATCTGAATGCGGCCACATTTTAGAGTGTCTCCCGAATCCAGAAGATAATGTTTGTCGTGTTCAAGCGGAAGATTGTTCAAAGTAGTTGAACCGGTTTCACCCAGGAAATGCAGGCTCAGCAAACCGTTCTTGCTTTTAAAATGAAAATGCTTCGGCGAAATCAACGAATCCATTAAAACGAGATCGTTGCGGGGATCAAGCCCGGCCAGAAGAAAGTCGTGAACGACTAACTTTCTCGGAGATTGATCCGGCGATTTGACGTCAAGAATGTACACTAGTTCAGGGGTCATTCACCTATTGTGATCAAAAAAAAGAAAAAGGGCAATTTAAACCGCATGAGTTGATGGCAAATTATTCCTGCACAAATTTGTGAGTCTTAAAACTCTTTACAATTTTCCGTCATCATTTACGATGGAAGAAGCTCACTTTTTATTCTCTATTTACTCCAAGGAAAGGAAGGATTTATGAAACAAATGAAAGCATTGGCCATGATGTCCATGCTCACGCTCTCCTCGCAAGCTTTTTCATACGACGTTGTCGATCGTTTCAAGTTGATTGATGACAAATTAAAAACGGAAGAGATGCTGAATCCAATCGGTCACGATTTCTTCCTGGATATGGGAGTAACTTTAAATAAGAATGCGACGGATTTTGTGTCGGATGTAAAAGATGCCACTAATTATGCGGGAGCAACAATTGGTGACAAAATTACCAATGCGCAAACAGTTCTTGCAAAATACGATAAAACTGAACAGACCGTTAAAATTCGCGCGGCTTTTGGTTTTCCTCTTTTTAGTTTTTCTGCCTGGAATTTAAAAGTTCAACCGAATGTTCGCGCTTTTGTGAATGCCGGGGCGAACATTGGTGTTCAATCAGAGAAATTAACGGCAAGTATGCTTCTTGATCTGATTAACGTTGATATTCCTACTGCTCTTAAAAATGAGATTGTTTCCAAGTTCAGTTCTTATGTCGGAGGAGACGACCTTCTTGTTCCAACTGGTCCGGGGGGAGGAGATCTTTGTAATATTTTAACGGATCCGCTGGAAAAGGCCGGCTGTAACAGCTTAAAAGGCCAATATTTTTATCCACAAAATGATAATCTTCCAGACATGAGATTGTTTGCAAAAGTCGATGCGAAAGTAGGGTTCTTCAATGACTATACTTACGGCGAACACTTCATGGGGAACTGGAACCTTTACGGTCTGAACCGCACTGATATTTTCCAACGTGTAAACGCAGATATGATCGCGCGCGGAACGAAGATTGAACTTCCTAAAAAGAAAAATACTGAAACCACACTTCAGACAGATTTCAGACTGGGCTACAAGAACGATAATTACCGCGTGTCAGCTTCAGTTGAAGAAATCAAACTTTCTAAATTGAAAGAAAAAGACGCTGAAGCAAAAGACTTATCTTACGGTTACGACCCGCTCATGAGACTTCATGCGGACGCTAACTACAGATTCTCGGCCTTGATGGTCAACCCGTTTCTGGGCGTTCATAAACGCAAAGGGTATGGATTCGCAGACGGAGTCTACGCCGGAACAGATCTTGGGGCCTACGTTTGGGGAGACCGTTTAGGGCTTCAACTACGCGGTATGGTTGATAAACAGTACTTCACAATCTCTCCAAGAGTGAAACTTTGGTTGATGTCTCTTGAGTATTCGATGAAGGCACCAATGAAATCAATGGATGGTGATACTAAGCTTTCTGCACTCCACTCAATTGATTTACGCTTATTCTTCTAATTGCAAATCTTTCGTGATAGACTGAGGGTGAAATATCACCTTTAGTCTATTGCGAGATCTTAATGAGCTTTGAAAAAATTCTTTCACATTCTTCTATCCATTCTTTTTTAACTGAAAATAAACTGACCAAGCCAACCCATATTCAGGAACAAGTTATTCCGGAATTTTTGAAGGGCAAATCAGTCAACGTTATTGCCAAAACCGGTTCAGGAAAAACCCTGGCCTTTGCTCTTCCTGTCTGCGAATTGTTAAAATTCGACGAAGAAGATTTTCCTATTGCTCCCACAAAAGAAAATGCGGGTAGACCTCGCGCCGTTATTCTTGCACCCACGAGAGAGCTTGGAACTCAGTTGTTCAAAGTCTTCAAGTCTATTTCTCACCACGCGAAAATGCGCATTCGTCTTCTTGCCGGCGGTGAAGGAGCAAAGACCAACCATCTTCTTGCCCGCGATCATTTTGACGTCTTGATTGCAACACCTGGTCGCCTGAGTTCAGCTCTTAAGAAAAAAGAATTGAATCTTAAAAATACAAAATATCTGATCATGGATGAAGCTGATCAGCTTCTCGATATGGGGTTTAGAAAAGATCTCGTCAATATTTATGGATCAACTGATGCGAGCCTTGTTCACATCGGTCTTTTCAGCGCGACTTCTTCAGAAAGCCTTCTTGAATTCTGTAAAACAGTTTTTGCAGACGTTGAGTTCTCTGAATACAACATGGCAGATAAAAACAAACTCACTCAATCAGTCCGCACATTTAATATTTACGTCACTGATAAAGAAAAAAATCAGATGACTGAAGCGTTCATTAAAAATCAAGCGAAGGGAAGAGGAATTATCTTCGTCAACAAGCACGAAACAGTCGATGCTCTTGCTCTTCTCATGAACGAAAAGTTTCCAAAAATTAAAGTTCATTCTCTTCACGGAGAAATGGAAGCTAAAGACAGAAAGAAAAATTACGATCGCTTCCTGAAAGAGGGCGGAATTCTTATTTCAACCGACATCACGGCCCGTGGAATGCACATCGATGATCTCGTCTGGGTCATGAACTACGATCTTCCTTTCGAAGCTGTTTATTATATTCACCGTTGTGGTCGAGTAGGAAGAATGCAGGCAGAAGGATTCGTCTATAACCTCGTCACTCCAAAAGATGCTAATATTGTTACGAGAATTAACGAGGCCATCCGCAATCAATCGGCGCTCAAGTTGACTTCATTTGATGAAAGCAAATTTAATGCTCTCAAAGCTAAAGCTGCTCCTAAAATCAAAACGAAAATTGAAAAGAAGAAAAAACAGCTTGAAGAGCTTAAAGCAAAAGTCGGCCCTCGCAAAAAAGTTAAGGCCGATAAAAAACACCTTAAAACAATCAAGACATCTTCGACTCCAAGATATAAGCGCACTGAAAAACCTTCTGCGAAAAAGTCTCCTGCCAAAAAAGCAGGCGGTCGTTCAACTTCTAATCACAAGGTGACAAACAGAAGATGATAAAATGGTTTTTGCTAATCACATTAGTCGCGTGTTTCTCTTGCTCAAAAAAGCAGGAGAACACAGGGCCTAAATATACAGCGGAAGAATTTCTCGCGCTGTCGCATGAAGCCTCAGTTACCAATGAAAAAGGCGAAGATGCCATTAAGTTTTCTGATTACTCGCCTGGAGTCAATAAGCTCGACTCGAAAACATTCCGCTACAATAGACTTGTTTTTTTTGCGATTGCTTTTGAAACTGAAGAAGAAGCAAAAAGTGAAGCGAAACGTCTCAATCAGTATTATTCCCGCAACTGGCTTTTTGACAGAGTTGAAGGTGAACCAGTTTTAGAAGATTATGTGATTAGTACTTTCAATGCTCAAAATCCTAATCGCAGCGTCCAGAGAAGGCCGAAAAAGGCTCAAGGGCATGGTGAGGCCCACGGTGAAGCTCACGCGGCCCCAGCTCACCACTAATCAGTTTTTATTAAACATTTGCGGATGCGCTTTAAATCTTTCTTCAAAGAGAGCGATTCGTTGTTTCCACAAATCATTCATTAATTTGATATTCGGGTGTGCGGTTTCACTTTCAAGATGATCGAGCGTCTGATGAAACAGCATGATCCATCGGCCGAGTTCGCCACGATGGATATTGAGTTGCAGGTGAGTAAAGAGCAGGTGAAAGGGGCGATCGAGTTTCGCCTGGGTTGTTCCAGTCAATTGCATTTCCCAAAACGTCGTAAGACGTTCGAGATGATGAGCGAGTACTTCGGGGTCGCGAAACTTCGCAAAGTGATAGCCGATCATGACATCGTCGATGACCTTCTTATAAAACTCTTCTACCACGTGATGGATCAGTTCCCTCATTCCTAAGCCCTTAATAGTATTAACCGTCTAAAAAAGTAAACTTTGTTTGTAAATGACCGATAGGCATGGTCAAGGATAATCACTTTTTTAGTATGGGTAGCTTATGGCCAATCATAAATTTTGGAAAGTCGCCGCGGGTATAGTTCTTTTCTGTTTAAGTGCAGGAGTTCGGGCCCAAATCGGTACGCTCTCAGAGGGGTCATGTTGGTATGATTCAAAGGATCCGCTGAAAGTGGCAAGCTTTAACGATAAAACCGTTTATAACGGCACTCGAGCGCAAATAGAAGCGGAGATTGAGGTCATGTTGGGCGATCGTGGCCATCAAAAGATTTCAGAAATGGATCTTTCACTTCATTGCGGAGGTTACGGAGCAAGCCTTGTGGCCCGTGTGCAGACCGATAGCGGAAACTTTTGTGTTTGGACCCGCTTCGAAAAGGGAAAGCTGCTGGCCCGAAGTGTGGGAGTCATCACCGAAAAAAGCCTCGAGGGCCAGTTGTGTGACGGACATAAAAGCGGCGAGTTTATCCTAGGAGTAAATTCAAAAGAGTTTATGTCTGAGCTGCAGGGAGCGAAATGGTCTTCAGTCATAAAAGAAGTCGTTCCAGTGTCTGATAAAGTCCTCAAAGTTGTTTTGATGAAAGAGTATGAGATGAAAGAGGCAGAGGTCGCTTCGCAGCTGGAAGAAAATTTTGCGGGGAAAAATGCTATTCGCTATATCGAATTTAATCAATATCATCACCCGGTGGGTGAATTCATTCCTTTGAAATAAGCCTGGAAATAAAAAAGGCCCGTTTTTGCAAACGGGCCTTTAAAAGAACTAGCGTTGTGTTGGTGTTAAAAATTAGCGAGATGTTTCGTGGAGCGCTCTACCTAGAGATTTAGATTTTTTCTCAAAGTAGTTATTGTTTTCTGCCATTTCAGCTTCTTCTTTGCAGCCAATGCACAGTTCAGCAGTCAAACGTGCATTCAATCTTTCAAAGCCGATTTCAGCATCGCATTCTTCACAAAGACCATAGGTCCCGCGATTGATAGCATCGAGCGATTTGTTGATTTTTTTCAGGTAAAAGTTTTCGCGATTAATGAATCTGATATCGTGAGAAGTTTGTGTGTTTACACTTGCTTCATCAAGAGGATCAGAAAGCTCGTTTTTATCGAGCTGGTATTTTTCTTCTTCCATTTTTTTGTTAGCGATGCGTTCTTTTTCGGCGAGAAGCTTGTCTTTGAGCGTAGCAATTTGCTTGTCAGTGAGGTATGCGTTTTCTCTCTTCATTCTTACTCCTTAAAAAATCTACTGCGTAAAACCCTCAATAGTTTTGCAGCGGCAAGCATTAACTATAAATTTCGTTGAAAACACATTACAGATACTGGAGTAATCTAGTAAATTACGAAAATCTAACAAAGCTTAACATCTTTCATATTCTTTCTTTATCAAAGCTGCTGAATACTTAGAAAAAACTTTGCTCTTATTTGCTTTCGAGCTTTATAGGGGCTTCGCAGTAAGGACAGAACTGCCAAAATTGTAAATCAATCTCATGCTTACATGAGGCACAAACGTACAGCACTTCGAGATCTTCGAAGCCAGCGCCACCCATGAAAAGATCTTTTCTCATCGCTCTGATCGTGACGGGATTGGCCCTGAAGACATTAGGTCTCAGTGGATCGGGAATAAATTTTGCCGGTCCAATTGAGGCGTCCGGAAGAATATTAACTTTGTATTGCTCATGAAAATCTTCATGAAACAGCGGTTGATTCGCGGCGTTTTTGTACGTCTTTAATTTATCAAATTGCGATTGCGGATCAAATTTTTCCTGCAGGAATTTTCTAATCTCGGCATCTTTATCTTTCATCATAATTTCATCCGCTCCCATTCTTTTTCAAGAAAATCGACGATTGAAAAAGCGGCTTTTTGATGTTCGTTGAAAAGTTTTAAAAGAGAAGGTTTAAGAGTTCGCACTTCTTTTTGCAACCGCAATGACATCGGGCCCAGGCTTTCAATTGTTCTGAGTGTCCACTCAAGAACTTCCGGATTTTTAGTCTCTAAATTTTTTTTCAAATGATCAAAGTACACACCTGGAATCATGACTCCGGATTTGAGTGCCTCACCAATGACATGTTTTTGAGAGGCGGCGAGAGTGTAAATGAGCAGGTCATCGTATCTGGTGTGCACGCGAAGTATTTCCAACGTCACAAAAAAATGTTCATTGAATTCGCGGCTCATATTCTGGGTGTTATCCAGAATACAGAGAATTTTCTTTAATGAATCCTCGTCAACAGTTTCCTGAATGGACTGACTCCAGACTTCGCGCAGGTGCTGAATCAACTCCTGGTCGAGTTTTATGAGCGGGCGTTCGCCCCGTTTGAGTTTTTCAATAGTGTCGCGGTAAAGATCCTGATAGTTCATAATTCTATTATGCTTCGACTTGGCGGAAGAGAAAAGAGGTTCTCGCTGGAGAAGTCCAGTCAATTACTGGGAATTTAATACAGACCAAATTGACGTAAACCCCGGTTGGGCGTAAGAGGTAAGGACCGGGAAATTTTATGGCCAAACATCTTATAAATTCTATTTATCGTGCAACTGAAGGCGAAGGCGTTTTTGTCGGTCGTCCGCAGATTTTCGTCCGCTATCAGGGATGCAATATCGGCTGTCTCAATTGCGACTCTAAAGACACATGGGACTTTTCACCGGAATCAGCTCAGGATCTCGAAAGCGTTCTCGCTCAGGTTCATGCTGAAGGTTTTAACGGGGCCATCAAGAATGTTTCTGTGACTGGGGGAGATCCTCTCCATCCGTCGCATGTTCCCCACGTCCTTTCATTGGTCAAGGCCTTGAAGGAAAGAGGGTATTATATCAATTTAGAAGCTGCAGGGACCCGCGTTGTTGATGAGATTTTTGATCTCGTCGATTATGTCAGCTTCGATTTCAAGACGCCTTCTACGGGCGTAAAAACGCCGTTAAAAAACATTTCCAAAATGATCACTCAATACCCTGGCAAATTTCAGGTGAAATCGGTCATCGCCGACCACCGCGACTTTCTGGCAACTCTTGAAGCTTTTAAAACGCTTCATGCCGAAGGACACGTCATGCCTTTTCCATGGGTACTCACTCCATGCTATAACACTGAAGAAGAATTCCCGATGGAACGCTTTATCTCTGTGATGAAATGGAACGAGGAAAATGGCGGATTGTTTCGAGTCATCGGTCAGCAGCACAAGTGGATCTTCGGGCCTGATAAAAAACAGGTTTAACTTTCTCGAAGGAATCTTTCATGAAATTCATTTCTTTTTTTGTCGCAATGTTTTTGTGCGCTCAGGTTCTCGCTGGAGTGAGCACTTACAACCCTGATTGGTGGAAAGAGATTCCCAGAAGCGAGGCCAAGGATTGGGAGATTCTTCCACAGGATGCAAAGGCCGGTGAAGTTATTCTTTCAAAAAGAACAGAGCTCGGCGTTTTCTCAAACCTTGCTTTTTCTCCTTTTGAGCTGGACGGCGTACGCTATAACTCCATCGAAGGTCTCTGGCAGGGCATGAAATATCCCGATCCACTTTTACCGGAAGACCCGCGCCTGGAACTTTCTGGTTGGACTCACAAACGCTCAGAAGTTTATCTTCTTTCAGACTGGGAGTCGAAGAACGCCGGAACTGAAGCCAATGCCATCACTAAAAAAGCGGGAATCGACTGGATCAGTTACAAAAACAAAAAGTTCAATTACCGCGATATGGGGGAAGGCTCACTCTTTCACCTCGACTTAATCACCAGAGCGACAAAAGAAAAAATTGAGCAGAATCCGAAAATAAAAGAGCTTCTTTCGAAAACGAAAGGACTTCTCCTGAAGCCTGATCATAAACAAAATGACAAAGACCCCGCCTCATACCGCTACTTTGATATTCTGATGAAAATCAGAGACGGAGAGTAAGTAAAGATTACAGGTTTTCTCTTCTCGGTCAGGGCAGATGATAAACTGACTGCCTATGAAAACAACAATCCTACTGACACTTTTAGCGTTATCCACTTCAACATTTGCTGCAGAAGCAGACAACTTCACTGCGAAGTTTTTAAATCTGTCCGATTCAAGCGGGCCGGTGAACAAGCTTGCCAATGAGTATCTGAATCAGGCCGTAGCGAAACTCAATAGCGAAGGCGAATGCGGTCAAAAAGATTCGGAAGCAAGGCTTTACGAAGAATTAAAAAATTATTTCTCCAATCACAGCAAAGGCGAGCTGGTTAAGACGATTCTTTACCGCCAGACAATTGCTAAAACTGAATTGCCCTTAAAGCAATCCGTCTATGGTGAATGGACAGTCACGAACGGTTACCTGCTCGGAAGAAAAAAAGCAGCAACTTCTCCCTTAGCTTTATCTCCGTTGATTCAAATTGGAGAGCAGGCCATCGGTGTAGATAAACTTGAGCACATGTTTGGTATGGGCTTTAGTTATTTCTCACAATATTACGGCAAAAAGAAATCAATCGAACACGTTTTGAAAGTGGGCATTTTGAAAGAGAAAACTTTCCTTGGCGGAAATATTCTGGCGACCGGTGTCTTCTCGTATGGAGATCTGGCAGCGAATTTTAACGGCATGAGATTCTGGAATCACGTGTTGTTAAAAGAAGACGATATTCTCGGCCGTGAATATAATCTCGGGCCGTATGTCACCTGCGAAAATTCAAAGTGGACAGTTGTTCAGGAAATAGATTTTAGAAATTATATTGATGCTTCAATGGATGAAAGCATCAACTGCTCGAAGTTTGCCAGCAAATCAGGTGAACAGAAATTTAAAAAGGCCATTACTGCTATGAATGCGAGCTGTGAAGGTGCAAGTGAAAGAATGCTTGAGCTGAAAGAAAAATACAAGGCCCAGAATATTCAGCATTTCATTCTCAATGACGACGGAACTGATACAGTTTCTTATTTTAATGAATTTTAATTGATTGGAGTTGTCTAAAAGCTGTGAAGGATGTGAAACGGCAGTTCATGTGATAAAAGATTATTATGACCGACGAGAATAAGCCTAAACCAGTTGATATCGACCAGATCGATCTTGAGAGAATGAAGCTCAAGGTTGCGGATATGCCTTCACTTCTCGAATATGCCCATTCCGTGGGAGGATTTGCGATCACCCCGACTCATGAAGGTCAGATCAAGGGTGTTGCCCGCGAGGCGATGAAAGAGCAAACAGAAGAGCAACTCAAAATTATTTTTGAACAAATGAAAGTTCTTGCTCAACAGGTTCAGGATATTAAAAAGCGCGTGCATGTTTCCGATTTGATTTATGGGGTGAAAATGAGTTTTCAACCAGTGATCGGAAAAGTGTATTTTCTTTATGAAGAAAAAGAAGGTGAACGTTTTCTTTCATTAATCTCCCCGAAAGAATGGGGAGATAAAATGAAAGATCAAAAGTACCTGGCAGAAGTTAGACTCAATGCCGATCACACCTGGAAAGTTATCGATTCAGCGGAAAATCTTCCGGATCTTTTTTCTGAGAAATTCTAAATCGGCCACCTTGTTTTTTCACTCGTTCAAGCTCCGTCATTAAGACCGTCAAACGGTCATAAGTTTGTATCGGAGACGTTGCCCACGGATTGTCTTCAATGAGATTTCCGATCTGACCTTTTTTTAAAACGAGTTTGTACTCGGGTCCTTTTTTTTCATTGTAGAATATTTCACAATTCATCAGCGATTCAAAACGTCTGGCGCGAAGATAAGCGCGGCCCACTCTCATCACATGGCGCTCGATTTTATCGGCAATGTCTTCGGCCGTTATTTCTTTTTCTTCTTCTAGTTCACCTTCTTCAAGTTCACCTTCATCTTCAATTTCAATTTCGTTTTCTAGGTCAACGTCTTCCTGAAGCTCCACAAGTCGATGTTCCCAGATCAAGCCTTGGGCCATCACCCGTCTCATACTGGTAAAGAAGCCAAGTTCGACTTCGTGGCGGTTGCAGAATTCGTCGAGTCCCGCCTTGATTAGTTCCGGTGGAAGGGGCTCATAGAAAGTGTTTTCGTCTGGAAGCAGGATCGATTGGGAATTCCGGGCATAAGTGATCAGCTTCAACATGGGAAGAAGAACCTGCACGTTGGAAAAAGGTCCGATGTCGTGCCCGTCTTCACTTGTATCATTCATTGAAGAAAAATCGCGGTTGAAAAAAACAAGAGAACGTCCCGTGACTTTTAAGGCGATGTTGTAATACGGATTAAGGCGCTTGATTTCATCAGTTTCAAGAAGAGCAGCTTCCAGCGGGCTCGCACATTCTGTCACTCTCAAATCAAAAACCTGAGTCAGCATTTCCAGCTTGAAGGAATTGCGACCCTTTTGCCCCCGAAAATAACTGTTCACACGGGAAAAGAGCGATGTCGCTTTTCCCACATATAAAACTTCTCCCTTTGCATTCAGCATGCGATAGATGCCCGGTACATCCGGAAGATTCAGCCGCTTTTCTTTAGGCAAAGGGTACTCATATTTTTCGCGCGCTTTTTTGGGAGTTTCTGCAAGCCATGCAGTCAACTCATTAACTGTATGGATGTTCTGTGCGGCCAGGGCCTCAACTAATTTCTCCCAAATGAGTTTGGTTGCTACAACGTGATGATGAGCGCGCTTGAATTCACTTGTGCTGTCTCCGAAAAAACCTGCGAGTCCCTTAATTCCTCTTGATGGAAGATTGGGGTAAAGCCTCTTGGCGATTTCATGTGTACAGATAATCGGAAAAGGAATTTCGTCAAAAAAGCGCGAAAAAGCGTCTCGTAAAAATGGTTTTTCAAACTGCGCGAAGTGAATAACAGCGTGAGATTTATTTTTAATGAATGATTGAAGTTCATCCATCACCTGTGGAAAAGAAGTGGCGGATTCCATGTCGGAGTCTTTCACACCTGTGATCATCTGAATGCGTCTTGGGACTGGTGCAAGCTCTGGCTGCTCTACTAAATGAGCAACGACTTCGGAATTCTTACATGACCAGGCCGCTTCCAGGATAAAACCGCTTTCCGGTTTCGCGCCAGTCGTTTGTAGATCCAGAAAAAAAACGGGGAGAGATTTAAGCTTCACTCATTTCTCCACCATTCCAGAAAGTGGAAATGTCGTTAAGAATTTTCTGCGACAACAGTTCTTCCGGTGATTCTTTAAACCATTCATTCGGCATCGACTCAGCATAACTTGGCTCGAGAAAACGCGGATCAATCAAAATGATAAGTCCCCGGTCAGTTTCAGTTCTGATGACCCGGCCGGCAGACTGAATGGCCTTTGCCATGGCAGGGTAAACGTAAGCGTAGTCAAAAGCATTTTCCTCGCCGTATCGTTTACCGTAATATTCGCGTATGAGTTCGCGCTCGAAATCAAAGTTGGGAAGTGCGGGGCCAACGACAAAAACTCCGATCAGCATATCACCGGGATAATCGACTCCCTCTGAGAAAATTCCACCTTGAACACCCAGAAGAAGAGTAGGTCTTTCAGGCCAGCGAAGTTCGTCCAGAAAGCGTTCTGTCGTCGAGTTTTTCATTTTTCTTTCCTGGATTAAAATTTTATATCCAGCGAGTTCAAGATGAGATTTCACCTTCATCATGAATTCAAAACTCGGAAAGAGTGCCATGTAATTTCCTTTTTTCACATTGCAGACTCTTTCGATGACTTCAGCAATGCGGGGAGCGCTGCTGAGTCTGTCTTTGTATTTGGTCGAGATCTGAGGAATCATCACAATTTTTCTATTTTCGCTTTTGAAAGGCGAAGAGAATTCAATCGTTCGTGTTGAATCCATCGGGAAACCCAGGAGCTCAAGGTAATATTGAAACGGCTTTAACGTCGCAGAAAACGCCGCTGTATTTTTAAAGTATTTATAGGCCTTGGCCAGTTGGGCGCTGGCATCGGAGCAGGTGATTTTTAAACTTTCATTGATTCCGTTTCGCTGATAGGTCTGAAAAAATTCTTCACCGGATAATTCCAGAGCGGAAACAAAATCGGTAATGTAGTTGGAGAATCGAAGAACAGGATCGTCGAGCTGAACCTCTGCATCGCTTTCCAGATACTGCATGGTAAAATCGCGAATCCGCTTTTCGATATCAATAAACGGTTCAGCGTCAATGACAATTTTTTTAGCTTCACTTTCATCGGTGTATTCCGCAATCAAGGCGAGAACTTCTTCGCAAAGAGCAAAGCCTTTAACGGCAAAGGAATTCTGGATGCGGTGAAAGTCATTTTGCATATTTTTGATAAATACACTTGAGAGCTCTGGCGAAAAATAGTCCTGCGCTCTCGCAGGCAAATTGTGAGCTTCATCGATCACGAGGTTGGGCATCTGGTCCGTATCGAGTAACGGTTCAGAAAGTCTTCCTACTAAGCTACGGGGAGAAAAAACATAATTGTAATCACCCACGACAACATCTGCGTGATCTACGCCTTCCAGTGAAAGTTCAAACGGGCAAACTTTAAACTCTTCGCCCATCTTGATAAATTTTTTGCTGGAAAGTTTTTTTTGCTTGTTCAGTTTTTTAATTAAATCGTTCTCGGCGACTTTGGTGTAGTAGTCTCGGGCATATTCACAATAGTGTGGATTGCAGATCGGTTCTTCTTTTAAGCACATTTTACTTTTTGAGGTCAAAGTGAGGCGTTTGACATCTGCCCCCTGATCATTCATCAGGTCCACTGCTTTTTCACAAGCTTCATGCTGAGAATTTTTTGGAGTGACGTAAACTACTTTTTGTCCCCGGGCGAAAGCTTCAAGCATCGCCGGATAAAGTATGCCTGCTGTTTTACCAAGACCAGTAGGTGCCTGGATGAGAAGAGGAATTTCATCCTCAAAACTTTTCTTCACTGTTGCGACCAGTTCTTTCTGGCCTGGCCTTGGAACAGGAAAAGGAAACTCCATGGACTCCGCGTTTTTCACCCGGCGACGGAAAACTTTTTCCTTTGCTTTAATTTCATCCTGAAGTTCATCCAGTCTTCGTTCAAGCCATTTTTCATAATCATCGACGTTGAGTTCAATGTCGATTTCAAGCGTCTTTCGCCAGTTCCTTTGAGACAGAAGTTTCAGCGTAAGCACGGGAACTTCACCGGATTGTTTATAATGAATGTAGCCGTAAGTTCGCAACTGCCACACATAAGGATGGTTTTGATCGGCAAGAATTTTTTTATAAAGTTCTTCGACATCAAAGGCCGTTTTAAATTCGAGAATTTCAGTGGGCTCACCTGTGATAAGACCATCGGCCCTTCCGGAAACAATTAAAGAGTAGGGTGACATCGCAATGGTGAGCGAGAATGGTTTTTCTGAAACAAACGCGGGAATATCGCGTTCATATTTTCGTTGAACCATTTGATGGATTTCCTGGCCCGATAAGGGAAGGGGTCCGTAGCCTGAATGCGTTTCAATACTTCCCACTCTCGGGGAAGGAACCGCAAATTGCCGGATATCCATTTTTATTGTGCGCATGAGAGGAATTGTAGCAAAGGAAAAATCCTCCTGAATAGGCGCTGCCGCCCTAAATGCAATCTTTGTGTAAATAAAAAGAAGTGGAAAAAATCAGGGCAGAGCGTAGAATGGAGCTATCATTTCACTTTTAGGAGGAATTATGAAAGCACTACTGGTTTTATCGGTTCTTTTTACTGTTTCTGTCCGAGCTGCAGACGCTGATTCGAAATTTGCAGATCAGAAAAAAAAGGTACTCGAACACATCACTGCCCAAATGACGACGCTTGAAAACACTAAAAAATGTGTGGAAGGAGCAAACGATCAGGAAGCAGTAAAAAAATGCCACGAACAGGCCAGAGACGAGAGAAAAAAATTCGAAGGGGCAAGAATTGATGAGCAAATCAAGCACTTAGAAGAAAAGAAAAAGGTTCTTGAAGAAAAGAAAAAATAATCCACCGGATAATTTGGATAATTTCATTTAGCTTAATAAATAGGTGCGGGAACTTCCAGAGCTGATTCCAGGCTTAATGGAAAGATTCCCGCCTTTCACTTTGCCCGCATTGTGAGCGTCGACATCGTGGCGCCCGCCGCTCAGAGAAGAATGGCCGATTCTCGGATAAACAATCCTCAAATTTTTCTGCAGGTTTTTTTCAATAGCGACCAGGTCTGTGCTGGTTGCCAGAGTTGATTTCTGCTGCTGTATTTTTTCAACATAACCTTTGGCAACACCATTATAAAAAGAATTTTTAGCGGCCAGGCCTTTCAATCGTTTGTTTTCTTTTTGAGTTTCTTTCCAGATCACCTCAAGTTCATGATCGAGAAAATTAGCCACGTAATCAGCGAGTTCAACAGACGTTTTATCACCGATGACTTCCAGATAAAAAACGCCGCGTCCGTGATTAAAAACGGGTGAAACAAAAAAAGTTTTTAGAATTTCATAGATCGCTACGTGCTTAACGCTTTTACGTGTAGATTCCAGCACGCGCTTTACATAAACTGTTTCTTCTTTCGAAGAAGTTGCATGAGTGAGATCGAGATTGTGTTCAAGGAGAAGCTGGTTGGCCTTCAAGGTTGCCAGTTCGCGTTCGTGAATATTGTCGGATGAAGCCAGAGCGAGAAGTTTTTTTAATTTCGCGAGAAGTTTTTCTGTCTTTTCGTTATCATCGGAAACTTTCAAGTTCTCCGCTTCTATATTGGCGTAGGCAGCGTAAACTTCCTGTCCCCAGCCAAAGCGTTTGCACATTTCATGAAATTCTTCACCATGCAAAACCTGAGGGCCATAAACGAGATAGCACATGAAATGCGCGAGTTCGTGACGAAGAATATTTTTCAACACTTCATCTTTGGCGGTGTACATGAGTTTTTTAGAAAGACCGAGTTCATAGGAGCGCGAATCGAAATACCCCAGGCGTGTGTTGTCTTCGAAGACGACAATATTAAGAGGATACATGATCCCTTTATAATGAATGCGCGCGCGATCCATCTTGAGCTGCATTTCTTGATTCACAATTTCTTTTGTGAGCAAACGCACTCTGGAGATGTAGGCTGAAATCGTTTCGTTGTATAAAAACATTCGTTCCAAAAAATGAAAAAGGCCCCGAAGGGCCTTCTAAAAAATTATCTGTTTCCGATAACGCCTTTGAACCATTCGCGGTTCATGCGAGCGATATTCTCAATTTTGATTCCTTTCGGACATTGAGCTTCACACTCAGCTTCGTTCGTACAGTTACCAAATCCAAGCTCGTCCATTTTTGCAACCATCGCCTGAGCGCGGGCCGCTGATTCAATTTCCCCTTGAGGAAGAAGAGCAAGCTGAGAAATTTTTGCTGAAACGAAAAGCATAGCTGAAGCGTTTTTACAGCTTGCTACACAGGCACCACAACCAATACAAGCAGCAGCGTCCATAGCAAGTTCAGCGTTTTCCTGACCGATCAGGATCGAGTTTGCATCCTGAGGATTTCCAGTGTTCACATTGACGTATCCACCGGCAACCATGATGTCATCAAGAGCTGTTCTATCAACCATAAGGTCTTTAATAACCGGGAAAGCTTTTGCTCTCCATGGTTCAACTACAATTGTGTCGCCAGATTTAAATTTTCTCATGTGAAGCTGACAAGTTGTCGTTTCAGCTTCCGGACCGTGAGCTTGTCCGTTGATCATCATTGAACACATTCCGCAAATACCTTCGCGGCAGTCGTGGTCAAAAGCAATCGTGTCGCCTTTTTCCTTAACAAGTTTTGTATTCAAAGTGTCCATCATTTCAAGGAAGGACATGTCAGGTGAGACGCCGTCTAGTTTATAGTCGACCATCTGACCTTTATCTTTTGCATTTTTTTGTCTCCACACTTTCAGGTTAAGAGACATTGTATCTGTACTATTTCCACCCATGGGATTGCTCCTTACTTGTAACTACGTTGTGTTAGTTTAACGAATTCGAACTGAAGTTCTTCGATGTGACGGAGAGGTTCAGCTGAGTCGCCTTGATATTCCCAGGCAGCAACGTGACAGAAATTTTCATCATCACGTTTTGCTTCGCCTTCTTCAGTTTGAGATTCTTCTCTGAAGTGACCACCGCAAGATTCTTTACGAATAAGAGCATCTTTGGCCATCAATTCACCAAGCTCAAGGAAGTCAGCTACGCGGCCAGCTTTTTCAAGTTCAGTGTTAACGTCAACATTTGTTCCTGTGACTTTAACGTTCTTCCAGAAATCAGCTCTGATTTCCTGAATGCGTTTAATGGCAGTCTGAAGACCTTCAGCGTTTCTTCCCATACCGACGTTATCCCACATGACAAGACCAAGTTCTTTGTGGAATTCATCAACCGTTTTTGTTCCGTTAACCGCAAGAAGTTTGTTGAATCTTTCTTTTGATGTTGTGAACGCTTTTTCAAACTCAGGGTGATTTGTATCGATCTTCTCGAATTTTTCAGTCGCGAAGTAGTTCCCTAGTGTGTACGGAATAACGAAGTATCCGTCAGCAAGACCTTGCATAAGAGCTGAAGCTCCCAGACGGTTTGCTCCGTGGTCAGAGAAGTTTGCTTCTCCAAGAACGAAGAGACCTGGAATGTTTGACATCAAGTTGTAGTCAACCCACAGACCACCCATTGTGTAGTGGATAGCAGGGTAGATCATCATTGGTGTCTTGTACGGATCAGCATCAGTGATACGTTGGTACATATCAAAAAGGTTTCCGTATTTTGCTTTGATTTTATCGTGGCCGTCGCGCTTAATCGCAGCAGCGAAATCCAGGTAAACCGCTTTACCAGTGTTTGAAACACCGAAGCCGGCGTCACATTGGTTTTTTGCGTTTCTTGAAGCTACGTCTCTTGGAACAAGGTTACCAAATGAAGGGTAAATTCTTTCAAGGTAGTAGTCTCTTTCTTCTTCAGGAATGTCCTGTGGTTTTCTCGTATCACCTTTTTTCTTTGGAACCCAAACGCGTCCGTCGTTACGAAGAGACTCTGACATAAGAGTCAGTTTCGACTGGTGATCACCTGAAACAGGAATACAAGTCGGGTGAATTTGCGTGAAACATGGGTTAGCGAAGTATGCACCTTTTTTGTAAGCGCGGAAAGCCGCTGAAGCATTTGAAGCTTTAGCGTTCGTAGAAAGGTAGAACACGTTTCCATATCCACCAGTCGCGATTAATACAGCATCTGCCATGTATTTTTCGAATTCACCAGTAATAAGGTTGCGAACGATAATCCCGCGCGCTTTTCCTTCTACGATAACAAGCTCAACCATTTCACGACGTGTGTATGATTTGATTTTGCCGTTGTTGATTTCTTTCATCATTGCTGAGTAAGCACCTAACAAAAGTTGTTGTCCCGTTTGTCCACGAGCATAGAATGTTCTTGAAACTTGAGCACCACCGAAAGATCTGTTTGAAAGAGTTCCGCCGTATTCACGAGCGAATGGAACACCTTGGGCCACACATTGATCGATGATATTGTTGGCAACTTCAGCAAGACGGTAAACGTTAGACTCGCGAGCGCGGTAGTCTCCACCTTTTACTGTATCGTAGAAAAGTCTGTAGATAGAGTCGCCGTCGTTTGGATAATTTTTAGCAGCGTTGATCCCCCCTTGGGCCGCGATCGAGTGAGCGCGTCTTGGAGAATCCTGAATACAAAAAGTAGAAACGTTGTAGCCAAGTTCAGCAAGTGAAGCTGCGGCTGAAGCACCGGCAAGACCAGTCCCTACAACGATAACTGAATATTTTCTTTTATTGGCAGCGTTCACAATTTTCATATTGAATTTGTGAGTTTTCCATCTGTCCTGAATTGGACCTGCTGGAACTTTACCATCTAGTTTTTTAATTTGATTAGTCATGATTAGTTTCCTCCCTTGTAGAAGCAGAAAATCGCGAGTGCCGAGAAACCGATTGCTACGACAAGACCGAATAATTTAGAAAGACATTGAATTTTTGGCATGTACTTAGGATGGTTCAATCCCAGAGATTGAAACGCAGACCAGAAGCCGTGGCTCGTGTGAAGACCTAAGGCCAGCATGGCCACGATATAACCGGCCACGTGAAGTGGATCCTGGAAATATTCAACAGTCGTGCGGTAAATGTCTCTCATTTCTACGCCGCCCACAGTTGTCGTGTAGACTGTTCCGTATTTCAGTCCACAGATGTGGAAAACGAGAAACACAAGAGCGATGATCCCTGTAAAAGGCATCGTTGAAGAAGCGAGTGTACCGCCGCGACCACTTTTTTTGTACATGTGGTATTTCACCGGACGGGCCGCTCTGTTTTCAATGATCAGGCGAATCGCCATCACAATGTGAGAAAGAAATAGCACAGCGAGAATGAACTCTGCGCCATAGATAAGCGGGTTAGAAGTCAAAGTATGCGAGTATTTGTTAAACGCATCCGGACCTACTAGTAAAGTTAAGTTACCTAGCAAGTGCGAAACCAGAAAGCCGCAGAGGAGAAGACCTGTCACGCCCATGATCTGTTTTTTACCGATCGATGATGACGTGGCACATTTTTTACAAGAACTTGAACTCATCGGAAGTTGCTCCTTTTAATGTGGGTACGAATAATGAATGTCATGACATATAAGCTCAGAAATATTAGCGCTTCGATCACGAATCGTTAAGTAGAAAAAAGGCAGACATGAAGAGAATCTAAATAGGGTAAAATATGACTTAGATCACGACTTGTTTGTGGCCCATGTGAAACGTTTCGTGTCACAATAGTAAATATTTTTTTTAAGAGAAGAGAATGAATCAAAAAACGGAAATGGAATTTGTAGGATGGAGGGAAACGGTTAGTTTGCCTTTATTCAAGCTTATCGACCTCAAAGCTAAAATTGATACCGGCGCCAAAACATCGGCCCTTCACGCTGATGAAATTGAGTATATTAATGTCAAAGGAAAAAAGTATGTACGTTTCCTCTTCATTACTGATGAAGGGAAAAAACGTTATATAAAGTCGCGCTTTTTAGAGGAGCGCGAAATCAAAAGCTCAACAGGTCAAGTCACTATAAGACCGGTTGTAAAAACGAAAATTAAAATGGGCGAGACTGAGTTTGATATTGAGATCACGCTGATTAAACGCGACCTGATGGGTTTTAAAATGCTGATTGGCAGAGAAGCGTTGAATGGACGTTTTATGATCAATCCTGCTCGTTCCTATTTATTAAAGAAAAAGGCAGAGGCTTAAATGAAAATTTGTATTCTCTCGCGCAGTTCATCTATTTATTCCACAAAAAGATTAGTTGAAGCGAGTAAAGCTCGCGGTCATGAAGTTGAAGTTATCGACACACTTAAATGTTATATGGATATCACTTCAAAAAAGCCGATGGTTCATTTTCAAGATCGTATATTAGATGATTTTGATGCGATTATTCCGAGAATCGGGGCTTCGATTACTTTCTATGGAACGGCGGTTATACGCCAATTTGAAATGATGGGCGTCTCGTCGCTCAATGAATCGGTTGCAATTTCGCGCGCTCGTGACAAACTGCGCTCGCTCCAGTTGCTTTCACGCAAAGGAATTGGTCTCCCTATTACCGGCTTTGCCCATTCAACCAAAATGACACAGGAACTTATCAAACTCGTGGGAGGAGCTCCGCTTGTCATTAAACTGCTTGAAGGCACGCAGGGAAAAGGCGTTGTTCTCGCCGAAACTGATGGCGCCGCTGAAAGTGTTATTGATGCTTTCCGCGAAATGGATGCCAATATCCTTGTTCAAGAGTTTATAAAGGAAGCTCGTGGTTCAGATATCCGTTGTTTTGTGATCGGCGATGAAGTTGTCGCCTCGATGATGAGAACCGCTAAAGAAGGTGAGTTTAGAAGCAATCTTCACCGCGGAGGTACGGCCCAGGTGATAGAGATAACCAAAGAAGAAAGACAGGCCGCACTCGATGCAACGAAAGCTCTTGGACTCAACGTTGCCGGAGTTGATCTGCTTCGATCATCGCGTGGACCACTGATCATGGAAGTCAATTCTTCACCGGGTCTTAACGGCATTGAAACAGCGACAGGAAAAGACGTCGCCGGAATGATCATTGAATATCTGGAAAAAATGGATAAAGATTCGACTGAAACAAAAGGCAGAGGTTAAGTTTAGTCCATATGAACATCCAGGAATTTCCCGCAGAATTTTTTGTTAAGCTTGAAGGAAACGAATTTCTGTTAGGGCGTCTTTCTGTCAATAAAATGAATTCATCTTATTGGGTTGAAATTGATATCGTTCAAAAAGAATCCAAGAAAATCTTTGCTCACGTAGGCAACGTCTACAATATTTCTGAACTCGACGAAGCAGTCGATCGTTCAGTGCAAACCTTGTCTGATTATTTAAAATCCAAAAGCTAAATGAGTCTTTGCTTTCTATTCGCGATCGAGCTCTTCCATGGCCTTGTTCGCTTCAATCTGCTTTAGCTTCAACTCTTCAATTTGCTTTTTCATGGCCTCGAGCTGTTCTGGAGACACTGATTCATTACTTGGTTGATTGAGCGCACTCAGATTCTGCATTTTCATTTCCAACTCTTTCATTGAATGTTCTTCCTGGGCAAAGGCCTTCGTCGTCACCGACAGGGCAGCAGTCAAAACAAGCGCTGATAGAGCGAAGAAAGCAATCTTCATAGACACCTCTCAATGTTATTCATTGTAACATCCTTCTCGACAGCTCCCCGTCAGTTTCTTATTTAAATGTAAGATTCAGTAAGAAGATGCTGTCATATTAATGACTTAGCTTTTCCGTCAAACGTCAATTTGATGACTTACACAATGTAAGTTTAGTGATGTGTTTTCAACGTGTTAAGAGATGTGAATGCTTAAATCAGTCCCAAAAAAAGTTGGCACGAACCCTGCAACTAGTATTAGTGTGTGTGTGGAGAATCTATTAAAAGGATTTTTTTAGACCTCCTGTGAATGTCTCTCAAAAAGCCCATTGCTGAAATATGCACTGGGCTTTTTTGTTTTTGGGAGCGCCAATGAATGATCTCACTTTTGATACGATCACTTTTACTTCAGAAAATTTTCAAACTCAGTTTCAACCGCGCTCTGAATGCATCAACTGCACCTTTTCACAACTGGACCTGACTGGTTTTGATTTTTCCAATACCAAATTTATTGACTGTCTTTTTGATCATTGCAATCTCTCTAATGCGCTTTTTAAAAAGGCGACTCTGAGAAACGCGGAATTCACAGGATCAAAATTGATAGGGATCGACTGGTCACAGTCGGCCTCACTTATATTTCCCAAGTTCAACGAATGCTCTCTGGACTATGGCATCTTTAATTCCATGTCGCTGAAGAAATCAGTTTTTACTCAATGCTCTTTAAAAGAAGCGGATTTTTACTCCGCAAAATGTAATGAGTCCGACTTCAGTGGTTCGGTTTTGACTGGATGTAATTTTTCGCATGCGGATTTATCGGAATGTGATTTCAGAGGTGCAAAAGATTATTCTATCGAGCCAATCTACACCATCGTGACCAAAGCAAGATTTTCATTGCCAGAGGCCATCGCTTTATTGAAATCCTTCAATGTCTTCATCGATTAAGGTTTAAGATTTTTTCCGAGATTGAAAGTTGCACGATCAACCTTGTTCGGGAATTTAATCGTCAGCATCAGCACCATATTTCTTTCATCATGCATATAAGTGTTGGCCGGACGAGCTGAATAATGATCGTTTTCGTAGCTGACCTGAAGAGGGTATTCTTTATTGCCGATGCGGGCAATCGCCGAGAGAGACAGTTTTTGATCCGTAATATTTTTTCTATCGTGGCCGGTGATATAAATGCTCGTGTGCTCTTTATCCTGAACAACTTCAAGGATGGCATTGCTGGTTTTTTTAACCAGGCCTCCGTGTTGCGCTTTCATGATGGCTTCTTCAGCATCATTGGCAAAAGCCACAGTTGAGAAAAGGTAAAGAGCACACAACCATTTATTCATATAAGGTCCTAAAAATTAGAATTCAATCAAGTGAGTGTTGATGAAAGCTTTGTTGAAAGTTTTGGCCTGATTTGTTGCCGAAGGATCGATGATATCGCGTGCTTTATCGATCGCTTTGAAACCAGCTTCCATTCTTTCTTTTTCAAGTTTTGTGATTTTTTTCTTCAGGTCTCTGTACGCTTTCTTATCCATTTTTGGTTCAAGAGCAACTTGAACAAGCGCCAGTTTATTTTTTTCCAGTTCTTCTTTAAGAGCAGAAACTTTTTTCATTGTTTCTTCTTGAAGAGCAGTTAGTTTCGTTTTTTGTTCTGCTGATAGTTCAGTCGAGTTAGCAATAATGTCTTTGGCCATTGTCGCTGGTGTTTTGTCTGTTTGAGCGAAAGCTGAACAAGTAAGAACCAGGGTAAGAGCGAGTGCGAACATTTTTTTCATTTAAAATCTCCTTCAGTGAAAACTATGGAAAGAATTCTAAACGAAAATCATAAACATTAAAGTGATATAAATCAGAAAGTGAAAAATTATTCCAAAAAGTTTCTGTCATCCAGGATCTGATAGATGAGTGCAGCAAGAGTCCTGGCCCCTTTTTGGGAAAGGTTATCGTAAACCGGATTGTACTCGTAGAGACCGAAATGACGGCATTTGAGCTCATCAATGGCATAAATGAGAACGTCTTCCACAAAATCGTAAGGAAGCCCTCTATGATTGACGGCAGAGACTCCTTCCATAACACCTGCATCGAGAGCGTCGGCATCGAGGCTGAAGAAATAAAGCGCGTTCTCATGATAGGGAAGGACCTTGCGAAGAAGCTTGTCATTGTCGTTGAAATTCCCTGTTCCATAGCGGACGTCTTCGTAAGTCATGACGGTTTCTCTTCCCTTGGGAAGATTGCTCATGGTCGAAATGGTGTTTGCGAAATCGTGAATGCCCAGCTGAACAATTTCGACATCTCCGTCGAAATCGCGGGCGAACTGGCGAAACGGTGTTCCTGAGTTTGGAGTCTCATCGGTTCTGGTGTCGAGGTGAGCGTCGATATTGATGACGACGATTTTTCTTGTGAGCTGGTTGAGCGCCATCAGGGCAGGGTAAACATGATCGTGACCCCCGCCGAGTGAAATGTATTTCAAAGGCTTTTTCTGCTGACTGAAAATGCCGCTGATTTTTTTGATCGACTCAGCTTGAGAGAGCGCGAGATCTTTTTCTTCCAGTTGGGCATCGATCATTTCCACTTCAGACCACTTGAGCAGATTGTGCGAGGCCATTTTCTTGACAGCGGAGAGTATCGCTTCAGGAGCAAAACAAGATCCTCTGCGTCCCATGTTCAAGATGGTCCCACGGTCAGAGGAGAATTTCATGAAAACCGTATCACTTTCTGCAAGAGAGGATTTGTTGTTAATGATTCTTTCGAGATCGCGATTGGCAGGTGCTTTCATAATATTAAAATTTCCCTTTTAACGTTTGCGGAAAACTAGATTGTCAGTATATCATTATTTTATCTAATGAATAAAGATTGGTTTATTTTCAAAGGCACGCATCACCTCGGTCCCTTCAGTGTTGAAGAGATCGTTGCTTTTTTTGAATCTAAAGAAATTTCCGCTCAAACCCTGATCTGGAAAGAAGGGGCAGAGAAATGGGAGCCGCTTTCGAAAGTGCAGGCGTTTGCTTTTCTCTTTCAAGCTCAAATTCAAGCTCAAAAAGAAGTGCCCCCGCCTGGGCCTGTCGCTGAACGAAGAAAAGTCGCAGAACCAAAAACCATAGAATTGCCACCGGCCAGACCTAAGGTCAAAAAAGAAGAAGAGGCCCCGCCACCTCTTCCGCATATTCCTGTGCTTCCTAAAAAAGTTCCCAGCGCCGTCCTTCCTGAAAAGGAGATCACGGTAGTAGAAACTGGAATTGAAGAAGATGAATTGCCTCCGCCGATCCCTTTGGATGCTATTCTCGATCCGAAAGGAGAGCAGAAGTTTAATTTCGATAAACCCAAGACCCAGGCCCGTTCATCGCGCGCTTCCAAATATGTATTCTTCGGTGTGGCGATCGTCTTTATTCTTCTCGTCGCCTGGTTTGGAATGAACGAGAAAAATGCAGCTATTAATTTTCGATTAAAAGGCGTCATGCCGGTCTATCTCGAAAGACTGGAGATGACCGCTACGAAAAATACGCCCAAGTTTGAAGTGGCCATGGCGCTTTCTTTGGATAGCAATACTCTGTATGGCAGCACCAATTACGACGGCGAAATTCAGGCCGTCATTAAACTGACATCAGTTCCAAGGCGAGTGCTTGGCACAGAAGACGTCGCAGTGACAGTAAAAGGCGAATTCAATAATCACCTCGGAAAATTCACCCGCATGATTCTCACGCAAGGGACGCGCTTTTTGCCTGGCGAATACAAAGTTCATGTTGAGGCCAGACAGGCCCATTTCATCAATCGTCATTTTAAAAGCCTTTCGGCCATATCTTTTTTTAAATCTCTCAACAAGACTTATTCCTTTGATGGAGAAGCCTTGATTTATCCAGGCACTCCGCGGGAATTTGAAAAGAAAATTTCCGATTATAAAGAGTCGATGCTGGCAGAGCTGCAGAAGCCTTTTTTGGATAAACTTGAACGCATCCAGACTTTTGAATCCATTTTGAACCAGACTTCACAAAATTATTTGATGGAACTTGAAAAAGCGAAAAATGGAAAGGCCATCAGCAGTTTTGAGAAAAAATTTGTGAAAGAAATTTCGCCTCTTCTTCAATCCCTAGTGGTGAAGGCCCACGAGCTTTCGCAGGATCCGAAATTCAATGAAGAGGGAAAACCCGGAGTGATTTCACCTTATAGAGAGCAAGTTCTTTTAGGAAAGCAGATCGGAGAAATGGCCAGTGACATGATCACTAAGACCCAAGCGATCAAAAAACTCGGTGAAAAAGAAAAGCTCGATCTGAAAAATGAATTTGATCGCAGGGCCCGCGCCATCAAAATGCAAATCGATCTCAATGCCCGTCAGCTCGAGCAAGAACTCGCCAAAATTAAATAAACATCATCATTGTATCTGAAGAAGCGAATCAAAAGACAAATCCAGCTTCTCTGTCTGGGAAGCAGGGGCATCAGGCAGTTCAGTCACCGTATAGTCCGTCTTTAAATTATAATCGATTTCAATTCTGTTTCTAAGCCCCTGTTCGGCCGAATACCAATTGCGGTACGAACATGTTTTATCATCAATTCCCCAGCGCAACAGCGCGCAGTGGTAGGGATCAAAAGAGATCTGAAAAACAGTTTTAATCACGTCGTCTAAAGTGAGAATGGTTGATGGCCCCGGCCGCACTGTGCAGGCGCTGGTCTTTTTCTGATAGAGTTCTCTCATGTCTTTAACCAGATCCTCGCCGTCATATTTAATTTTTAATTTTTTGCCCGCATATCCATTCAGCACTTTTTTTAAATAGTCTTTGGTTCCTTTAATGATGGCCTTCAGGCGGGCATCCCGCGAAGGAGTTGCGTACGCTTCCCAGTCTCCCTCTGTTCCGTAAATATTTTTGGGAAGAACAGATGGATGCTCTCGCGAATCCATGCCCGCTTTGAGCGCGACATTGACGGCTTCTTCCCTGTATTTAACATCCAGGCAGATTTCATCCATCAAATCTCCAAATTCACTGATCGGATCATAAATAATATCGCCATCGGAGAGTTTGAGTCTTACGTACTCGTAGAAGCTCACGACTTTGTCTTTAAAAATAAAAGGTCCGGACGAATATTGCAGAAGAGAATAACCTGGCAATTCGGAATTGAGAGGAGCTTTGATGCCGTTTTCGACAGAAAATGGTCTGAAGCGTGAAAAGCCTGCGCCGACTTTTTGACCCGAGCGCGGAAATTTTTCTCCGTACGTAATTGTCGTCAGTGTGTTGTCAGGATGTGAATCAATCATATGAATCTGACCAGTGCTTGTCACGTCGTACACGACGGCAATGTGGCCGTTGGGATCGTAAACCACAGTTCCCGGCACGATCAGTTTCCGGTCGATATCCACGGAATAAGTGTCGCGGAATAATCGTCCTTCCTCGGTCCGTTCCGGATTTGTCCTGAAAGAACCGGTGGAAATGGAATCGACGACATCTTGTAAAACGCGATTGATGTTTTCATTGTTTTTGACGAAATGTTTTTCAGTCACAATATTTCCGAATTTGCTGTAACGAATGTCGCTTTCTTTTTTGGACAGACTCACAGCTGCGACCAGATCAGTGGGATACGAAAAAGGAAGGTCGTTCATCCATGCAAAATACCCGCGCAAAACATAGGGAAGATCGGCGCAATCTGAATAAATGAGATCGAGGCCGGAAGGATTTTGAGCAGCAAAAATCGGGTTGGCGATTTCACTTCGAAGACATTCATCGAGAGTTTTGCAAACGCCTTTTTTTCTCGCCATTCCCAGAGTGTGAACAAAGGATTGAAACTCTTTTTCATTCACTTCTGTCCACGTGGGATTTTTAATTTTCCATCTTATGTTTTTGGAAAAAGTTTCACCGGCCTCTACATTAACTTCAATGAAAAAGACCAGTGCGAGAAGACCAAAAAAGAGCAGCAATGAACGCATGAAAATCCTCCGATTTTGTGATCAGAGGATTTTTTATCCAAGGAAAATTCCGGTGACTAATACGCTTTCATTAAGACAGCGATAGAGGATAAGCTGTGGCCTCTGTGCGCTTGAATTTTTCTCCGCAAACAAAATCGCCTTTGTCATTCTTCGCAGCTTTTGCACCGAAATAAACTGGATCGTGTTCAAAAATCATCGTGAGATTTTTCTTCATGATGAAATCGAGAAAATGTTTTTTATCTTCTGTCGTCACACCTGGAGCGATGTCATAACCCATAACCCAGGGAATACTTACGTGATTGGAAGTTGGAATAAGATCGGCCATATAAATAAAATGGTCGTCGTAGGCATGAAGCAAATACGGCGTATGGCCCATAGAGCATTTAAAATGAATGCCCGGGAGTATTTCGCCTTCCATACCTTCGAGCCAGTGAATTTGTTTATGCTCGACGTACCATTGGATCATCGGCTCAAAATCAGCGACATGGAATGAACCCGAGTCGCGCTCCGTCGGTTTATGCGAATATTCGTAATGATTTTTATGGAGATGAATGGTCGCTTTTTTCAGTACCGGCTCCATTTTGTCATTTATTAATTTGCCGATTCCGCCGACATGATCGAAGTGCAAATGTGAAATGATAAGATCCGTGATGTCATCCGGTTTTAAATTGATTGAAGCGAGTGCTTTCTCGAGTGGAGAAGCGGAGTCTGTGACTCCAAATCGTTCATCAAATTTAACGCCGTGATAATCGCCGATACCTGTATCAATCAGAATATTTTTTTTGTCTGTTTGAATCAAAACGAGACGTAAAGCGAGTTCGATTCGATTGAGCTCATCGGCCGGATGAACTTTGTGCCACAATGGCTTGGGAATAATTCCAAACATGGCGCCACCGTCTAGCTTGAAGCGCGCAGGTTCAACACTGAAATACTTTTTGCTTTGCATTTTTTACCTCTGGTATGACTGGGAAAAATTTTAAAATTTTTTGTGATTATTTAGCAAGGAATTGGGCGTTGTTCCTTTAAGGAGCAATGCTCAACGATTACTATGATCACGTTTTTGAAAATAAAGACTTAATCAACAAACCAAGAAATTTAAACAATCTGGGGATGAGGAGATTCTATGAACGTCCATGAGTATCAGGCCAAAGAATTAATGCGTAAATTCGGCATTAAAGTATTAAATGGCCAAGTGGCAAAAACTGTCGATGAAGCAGTGAAAGGTGCCGAAAAATTAGGCGGGAAAGTTTGGGTAGTTAAAGCTCAAATTCACGCTGGTGGGAGAGGAAAAGCTGGCGGTGTAAAAGTCGCGAAGTCTCTCGACGAAGTAAAAATGTATGCAGAAAAAATTCTTCACTCGACTCTGGTCACTCACCAGACAGGTCCTGAAGGAAAAAAAGTTAACACTCTTCTTGTTGAAGAAGGATGTAATATCGCTAAGGAATTTTACTTAGGGATCGTTCTTGATCGCAACACTTCAAAAGTAACATTCATGGCCTCTAAAGAAGGTGGAGTGGAGATTGAAGAAGTCGCTCACAAAAATCCAGAAGCTATCGTAAAAGTTCCTGTTGAACCAGGAGCTGGATACCAGCCATACATTGGAAGAATTCTTTCAAATGCTCTCGGACTGGACGCTGCTCAGGCAAAAGAAGCAGACGCTTTCTACAAAGGTCTTTACAAACTTTACACTGAATCAGATTGCTCAATTGCTGAGATCAACCCGCTTGTTCTTACTGGCGAAGGTCAGATCATTGCATTGGACGCTAAACTTAACTTCGATGAAAACGCAATGTTCAGACACCCTGATATCGCAGCTTACAGAGACCTGACTGAAGAATCAGCAAAAGAAGTTGAAGCTTCAAAATACGGTCTTTCTTATATCGAACTCGATGGAAACATCGGTTGTCTTGTTAACGGAGCTGGTCTTGCTATGGCAACTCTCGACATCGTTAAACTTCACGGCGGAAACGCAGCTAACTTCCTCGACGTAGGCGGTGGAGCGACGAAAGAAGCTGTTGAACAAGCTTTCAGAATTATTCTTTCTGATCCAAACGTAAAGGCCATCTTGGTAAATATTTTCGGTGGGATCATGAAGTGTGACATCATCGCAGAAGGCGTTGTGGCAGCAGCAAAAGCTGTTTCACTCAGCGTTCCTCTGGTTGTTCGTCTTGAAGGAACAAACGTTGATCTTGGAAAGAAAATCTTGAATGAATCAGGTCTTGCTATTACAGCAGCTGGTGATTTAGGTGACGCTGCTAAAAAAGTAGTAGCGGCAGCAAAAGGAGCATAATCATGTCAATCATGATCGATAAAAATACACGTCTTATTACAATCGGTATCACTGGAAAGCAGGGTACATTCCACACAAAACAATCTGAAGCTTACGGCACAAAAGTTGTTGGTGGTGTGACTCCAGGTAAAGGTGGAACTGTTCACGAAGGATGGCCGGTTTTCAATACAGTTAAAGAAGCTGTAAAGAAAACAGAAGCAAACGCAGCAATGGTTTTCGTACCACCTCCGTTTGCAGCAGACGCAATCCTTGAATGTATCGAATCTAAAATTCCTCTCATCATCACAATTACGGAAGGTATTCCGATTCTTGATATGGTGAAAGTAAAAGATGCTCTTTCAAGAAATCCGGATGTGCGTTTAGTTGGCCCGAACTGTCCAGGTGTTATCACTCCAGGTCAGTGTAAAATCGGAATTATGCCAGGACATATTCACCTTCCAGGAAGAATCGGAATCATCTCTCGTTCAGGTACACTTACATACGAAGCTGTAGGACAACTTACTGCTCGTGGAATCGGTCAATCAACATGTGTTGGTATCGGTGGTGACCCGGTTAATGGCACAAACTTTATCGACGTTCTTGATATGTTCAATAAAGACGCTGATACAGATGGTGTTATCATGATCGGTGAAATCGGAGGCTCTGCTGAAACAGACGCTGCAAGATGGATTCAAAAGAACATGAAGAAGCCGGTTGTTGGATTTATCGCAGGGGCAGCCGCTCCAAAAGGAAAGAGAATGGGTCACGCTGGTGCACTTATCTCTGGAGAAGACGATACAGCAGCTGCGAAGTTTAAAGTTTTAGAAGAATGTGGTATCACTGTTGCGAAATCACCAGCTGACCTTGCTTCTAAACTTGAAGAAGCAATGAAAGCTAAAAATATTACTATTAGAAATTCTTAATTTTTTTACTCTAAAGGAGAAAAGACAAATGGAAAGAACGTTTTCAATCATTAAGCCAAACGCAGTTCAAGACAACAACATCGGAAACATCATCTCTCGTTTCGAAAAAGAAGGTCTTCGTATTGCCGCTCTAAAACTTACTCACCTTTCAAAAGAAAAAGCGGAAGGATTCTATATCGAACACAAAGAAAGACCATTCTTTGGTTCACTAGTAGGCTTCATGACTGAAGGTCCAGTTGTACTTATGGTTCTTGAAGGCGAAAACGCTGTAGAAAAAAACCGTAAAATCATGGGCGCTACAAACCCAGCGAACGCTGAAGAAAACACTCTTCGTAAGCTTTACGCTAAGTCAATCGAAGCAAACGCTGTTCACGGATCTGACTCTCTAGCTTCAGCTGAGAGAGAGATCAATTACTTCTTCGATAAGAACGAAGTTCAAAACCGTTACTAGTTTTTTAACTGTTCATTCAGTTTGAGAATAGAAAGGCCTGCTTTATGCGGGCCTTTTTTTTGAAACAATTCTTAGACGAAAGACAGTCTTTTTCCTGAGCTCGATCAATCACACTGCTTCATAAACTTGTTAAATTGAATTAGCATTTATCTATTATTCAAAAAGGAAGGTTTTATGAAGAACACCCAAGAAAACTTAAAAGAAGCTTTCGCCGGCGAAAGCATGGCCAACAGAAAGTACCTCGCATTCGCAAAGCAAGCAGAGAAAGACGGATTCAAAAACATCGCGTCTCTTTTCAGAGCAACAGCTGAAGCAGAAACCATTCATGCTCTCGGACATTTTGCAGCGATGGACGGAGTAAAATCGACTCTTGAAAATCTGGAGTATGCTATCAACGGTGAAACTTACGAAACTGAAGAAATGTATCCGCCAATGTATGAACAAGCAGTGAAAGAAGATCACAAAGCAAAAAAAATGTTCAAGTGGGCGATGGAAGTTGAAAGAGTTCACGCTGATCTTTATAAGATTGCTCTTGAAGCAGTCAGAAGAGGAGTGGATATCGATTCTGAAGTGTGGTTGTGTCCAGTTTGTGGTCACCTTGAATTTAAAGAAGCTCCAGCGAAATGTCCGGTTTGTGGAGTGCCTGGTTCTAAGTACGAAAAGATTGCTTAAGAAAGAATTGGTTCCAGGAAACTTTCGCTTCCTGGAACCTTAAAAAATTATTTTTTGGTCACAACTTCTTCTTTCATAATGTGTTTCGCGAAAAGAAAAATCACGAAAGCGACGATCATAAAATCGATGAGTGAAGCGATCACTCGTCCGTACATAATGCCGTTGTAGTTGAGTTCAGCAATATTGGCCACACCGGCCGCTCTTAAAGCTGGTTGGAAAATCAGCGGCGTAAGCAGGTCGTTGACGAGACTTGTGACCAGCAGGTTGAGCTTTCCGCCGATGATAACGGCGATCGCCAGACCGATGACTCCGTATTGTTTGAGAAAACCGACAAATTCATTAATCATATTTTTTCCTTATTAAAATTTAGCAACGAGTGAAGAAGTTAATAAACTTTCTGTTTTGTAACGAACGCCTGGTGCCGGCTCGTGGTCGTAACGAACAGTCCCGCTTGCCTGCATTGAGAAAATTGAATTGATCGCAGCAATAAGCGAAAGTTCAGTGTTGTACTGCCAATCGTTGGTTGCACTCAAATTCGGCAGAATTTCCAGCCAGTATTTGCTTGAAAATGACGGCGTCCATTTATATTCCCATTCGTTGTAGTTACGAATGTAATTGCCGTGATTGAACGGGCCAGCTATGCGGTTTTCGTGTTTGTAGCGATAACCGAGCTCTGTAAAAAATTTGGTTTTTTCAGTATCGAGAATTTTATATTTTCCACCGACGTCAGTTGAAAATCTTTTATCGACGTCAGCAAATTTATCTTTTTCAAAAGTTTCACCGGCAAAAACGTTGAACTGCGCTCCCAGTTCGCGTTCATAGCGAAGACCGGTCATAAAGTAGCGGACGTTTTCGACGCCGTTTGCTTTGCCATTTAAATAGCGGGCCTTAAGCCCAATGACATTTCCAGAGAAAGTGTAATCACTGACCTGTTTTGCGACGAGCGAGAGAGTCTTCGAATTTCCATTGGCAGAGGCATAGCCAAGTTCAGATTCATTTTTAAGTTCTGCGTGCGCTTGAAGGCACAGAAGCGACATTAAGCAGATTAGCGATGTTTTCATAGAACCTCCTAATGCCATAACCTTAGCATAAGGATCTCAAAGTGAAAATAACAACTGCGAAGCTTGATTTTATCTTAATGTTTTTGATGTCTGTCTGAATTAAGTTGCGGATCAGGAGACACAGTTTAAACTTTTCGTATGAGAATAAATTCGAGAATGGTCTTTTGGGTCTTCGGTATCGGGAGCATCGCTTTGATCTCTGCCCTTATATATTTTGTCGCTCAACGGCTTCGGCAATGAAGACCAAGCAAAAAGTCCTTGCGTATATCACCAGATTTAATAAGGGCAGACATGAAGTCCTAGTCTTCCTTCACCGCGACCACCCCGAGGCCGGGCTCCAGGTTCCCGGGGGGACTGTTGACCCAGGGGAGGATTTGAGTGAGGCAATTCTCCGCGAGATTTTTGAGGAGTCGGGGCTGAAATTAGATAAGGCGGATATCGTCTCCTTGATCGGCGAAACTGATTATCAGAGGAAAGACATACCGGAAATCAATCACAGGCATTACTTTTTGATTCATAAAAATGACCTCCCGGAGACATGGGCACACACTGTGCATTCAAGTGGCGCGGATGATGGTTTGGTCTTTCTCTATTCGTGGATGGAGACCTCAAAGGCCAAGACGGAGCTCACCGGGCAAATGGGCGAGCTCTTACCCTAAAATCCCAAAAATTTAAGCTAGATATGTAACTATTACAGGGTCCATTGAGGGCCATGAAGAGATGCGTTATAGTGAGTCTTGTATAGTGTTTTTTTGGAGGTCTAAATGTTTTCAATCGGTGAATACGCAGTCTGCCCCGGTCACGGAGTTGGTCAGATTGTCGACATTGAAGAAAGAGAAATGGGCGCCCAAAAGAAGACGTTCTACATCATCAAAATTCTCGCTAACGGCATGACCGTTATGGTTCCCACAGATAGTGAAACCGGCATCCGCGGACTCGTGGGTGAAAAGGAAGTGGAAGAGGTTTACAAGCTTCTCCATAACCACGACGTGAAAGTCGACAACTCGACCTGGAATCGTCGCTATAGAGAATACTCAGCAAAAATCAAAACCGGCTCTGTGGTTGAAATCGCAGAAGTTCTTCGTCAGCTTTTCCTTTTAAAAGAGAAAAAGGCCCTTTCTTTTGGCGAAAAGAAAATGCTCGATCAATGCCGCGAACTTCTAGCTCAGGAGTTCTCGCTTTCAAATAAGATCGACAAAAATGCCATCAACGAGAAAATTAACTCTTATTTTCAATAACGGTTTCGTGTTAGACTTAGTGTCTAACCGGAGCCACTATGGAAATCAGACTTTTTAACAATCTCTCCCGTCAAAAAGAACTCTTTAAACCAATCGATCCAAACCTCGTCCGTTTTTATTCATGCGGACCTACTACATACAATTTTCTTCACGTCGGAAATGCACGCGCGCTTGTCGTTGCTGATTTATTCCACAGAACTTTAAAAGCTCTCGGCTACAATGTGAAGTTTGTCAGAAACTACACTGACGTTGACGATAAAATTTTGGAAGCGGCCCGCACTCGCGGAATCCATCCGAAAGAGCACGCTGATGAATTCATCAGAGAATGTGCCAAAGATATGGATTATCTCGGTATGCTTCCGGCGACTGCGACACCGACAGTTTCCGAAACAATGCCGGAAATTATCCAGATGATTCAGGATTTGATTACAAACGGCTACGCCTATACAGTAAAAAAAGAAAACGGCGCTGAAGAAGTTCTTTATAACGTTCCGAAGTTTTCTGAGTACGGAAAACTTTCGCGCGTTCAACTCGATTCACTTCAACACGGAATCAGAGTTGAATCAGATAAAGAGAAAAAAAATCCATCGGACTTTGTTCTCTGGAAACCGGCAAAGCCTGAAGAAGGCTGGAGCTGGGATTCTCCCTGGGGAAAGGGCAGACCAGGCTGGCACATCGAGTGTTCAGCTATGGCGAAAAAACACCTGGGAAAAACCATCGATCTTCACCACGGCGGTGTCGATCTCATGTTCCCTCACCACGAAAATGAAATTGCTCAATCGGAAGCAGCGAATGGCTGTCCGTTCTGTAACAACTGGGCCCACAATGAATTTTTGAATTTCGGTTCAGAGAAAATGTCGAAGTCGCTTGGCAACGTCGTGACGATCCGCGATTTTGTGAACAAATATTCAGGACATGTCTTAAGACAAATTCTTCTCTCAGTTCATTACCGTTCGAAACTGGACTGGACAGAAGATTCAATCACAAAGGCAATCGGCGAAGTAGAGCGCATTCATGAATTCGCGCTGGCCCTTGAAACTGTCGATGCAAAAATCGTCGATGATCAGAAAGAAACAGATGAAGTAAAAAAAGCTGTTGAGCAAATTAAGGCCGAACTTGCCAATGACTTCAATGTGCCTGGAGCGCTTGGCGTTTTCTTTGGCGTGATTAAAGATTTCAATCGTCATTCAAAAGAAGGCGCATCAGCGGCGTATCTCAAAGCTGCAATGGATGTCGCTGAGCTGATGGAACACGCAACCGGACTTGTTCATCAAAATCCAAAAGAAGTTCTGGCCTCACTCAATCTCGCAAGAAAAAATCTTTCAGGAGCTGGTTCAAATTCTTCTGAAGAAGAAATTGAAAAACTCATCGCTGAAAGAAAAGAAGCGAGAGCGACTAAAAACTGGGGCCGTTCAGATGAAATCAGAAATCGTTTGAATGAGCTTGGCGTTGTCGTCAAAGATAATCCCGATGGAACGGCGACATGGACGTATAAGGTTTAATTCAGCATGAGTGATAAAAACGTTTTTACTGAAATGAATGGAAACTTCAAAGGCAATGAAGCTTTTCAAAGAGAAGGCGCAGACTATCACAACCCCGAAGCTTTTAAAGAACTGGTGAATGCCAGAAGATCTGTCCGCAAATTTACCGCGGAAAAAATTCCGGATGCAATCGTGCACGAGTGTATCGATCTGGCCTTACTGGCCCCGAATTCTTCTAATTTACAGACGTGGGAATTTTATCGAATCGTGAATCCCACGATCAAAGAAAAAATTGTTCATGCCTCTTTTTCTCAACCTGCGGCCGCGACAGCTGCGGAACTCATTGTCTGCGTGGCCAATCCAAAAAGCTGGAGAGAGCACTGTCATCAGATGCTCGCTTATTTTGATTCACTTCCGGTCGAGACTCCTAAGTCAGCGCGACTTTATTATTCGAAGCTCGCACCGTTTGTTTACACCGTTGGATTTCTCAACGTCCTCACTCCTTTTAAATGGCTTTTTAACACTGCTGCCGGGCTTTTCCGTGTGATTCCACGCGAACCTATCAGTCAGCACGGACTCGATCTCTGGTCCGTTAAATCATGCGCTCTCGCCTGTGAAAACCTTATGCTCGCTTTCCGCGCTCACGGTTACGATACATGTCCGATGGAAGGCTATGATTCATACCGCGTGAAGAAAGCTATGGGACTTTCTTGTTCAAAAAAAATTGTGATGATTGTCGGAGCAGGAAAGCGCGCTGACGGTGGTCTCTATGGCCCGCGCATTCGTTTTCCGCGCGAACAATTTGTTAAAACGCTTTAGCCCTAAAGCATCGGTTGCTTTTCACATTCAAGCAGATTTAAAAAACGTTTTTTCTCAACAGCATTCGCCTTGCCGAGGAACGCCTGCACCGTTTTGCCTTCCTGCAATTGACGAAGATGAAACATGAATTCACTCATTCTTGAATTTTGTGAACGAACCAGTGATTGCCATTGCTTTTCAACATCGGCGTATTTTTCACGAGGATAATTTTGATTTTTCTTTACGAACTGCGCACGCTCTCTTGCGACCGCTGCTATCATTGCTGAAAATTTTCTTTGATTGCGAACGAGAAAATCACGTGAAACTTTAGTTCTCGCGCCTACAGGTGCCGGGAGCGCATCCGTTTGTTGATTGAGAAGATTGCGGTAAACAGGACCGAACTTCGCCATGAAATCCGTCAATGGATTCTTCGCTGTTGTATTGCAGGCCCCGACGAGACCAGAATCCACAATGCCTGCCTGAGCAGAGGCATTTCCATTGACAAAAAGTTCAAGAGCTAAACCAGGTTTCCAGTTGAAATTCATGATTGTGTCTGAAAGATCCACTACGTCGAGTGGACTTTTCATCTTTGCCTGAAGCAATTTGTAGTGAGCAAAGGCTACTGATGTCGTGAGTCCCGGTTGACGGGATAAATTCCCAACGTCACCTTTTTTTGCCTGATAGTGGAAATCACCAATACCAGGAAAGCGCGAAGTCGAACGTTTCACTGCATTCGCATAACTGAGTCCGACAGCACCATAAGGACCAGTAGTTTTACCGTCATCAGTTGACAGGGAATGAAGGTTCCAGGACATCACGTGCGGCGCTGTCGAAGAGCCACCACACATCGAAAAATATTGATCCATATTGTTGGCGAAAACAGCTTCAGCGAAACTTCCGCCCCAGCATGTATTCGTCTCATAAGTGACATGTGATCCTTTCGGGATTAAGTTTTTCAGCTCTTTCATAAAGCGGGCATTTGTAGTCGACTGGCCCTTTCCTGTAAGAATAGCTGAATCGTTGATCTTTGGGCCGGGAGGAGCTCCGTGATCAGTGAAGGCAATATGATAATTTGTTCCTGGCCTGTTAAGCGGAGGAGATTTCAATCTGGAAAGTGCTTTATAAAATTCCTCTTCACTGTCATTGGCCGTTGAAACAATCATACAACCAGTTCTCATCGCCTGATTTTTCACAGCAAGTTCTACATCAATAGAAATATCAGTGGGAATTCCCGGAAGCAGAGTCATGTATTCTTTGGCCCCGCCAAGAATAACGACTACACAATTTGCAGCGAACGCAGAAGTGCTCAACAGGAAAAAACCTGCTGATGCCAACGCCAGTTTTTTAAACTTTACTTGCATGCACTCTCGCTTGCAGGTGAATAGGCGCCCTCAGGTGAAGGAATCCAGCTCTCCGGATCTTCCCATGGACTGAGGAGAGAAATTTGTTTCACCAGCTCTCCTTTACAGTCGAGGTGGCAATCTTTCTTTATGACTTTAAAACAGATTTTGTATTTTACTTGATGAGCGAGCTGAAGACTGTTTGCTGAAAAAGTAATATTTTCTTCGTTACCTGACCCTTCGTTGATACGAAAGAGAAACGTTTCACCATTTTTATACCAACGCCCGTCTCCGCTATAAACTTTCTCTGCACGAAAGGTAGAGAAAGTTGCTGAATGAGATGTTGTTAAAAAAGTGAGAAGAGTAATGGCGATTGCTGTCTTCATAGAGAAATTATAAGGCCAATTTCCCTATGAAAGAAGATTTTCTTTGGCAATCTAACAAAACTAAAACAATTTTATGTAAATATTGGAAAATTCGCGCCTGCCCTGGCCTTAAACAAGTACTTCCTGGGCAATTTCTCTCTCGTTGTAATTCGAGGCCATGGTGTGTCCATAGGCTCCGGCATTGTCGATGATCAACAGATCACCAGACTTGAGCGAAGGGAGTTTTCTTTTTGTTCCAAAACAATCAGACGTTTCACAAATGGGACCTACGATATCTGTTGTAATGGTCTTTGTTGATTTCGTCTCAGGTAAAACCTCATGATGAGCTTCGTACAAGGCCGGTCTGATCAAATCATTCATGCCCGCATCGATAATGGTGAAATGGCAATTGTCGCTCATCTTTGTTCTTACGACTCTTGAAACGAGAACTCCCATTTTTCCTACGAGAATGCGGCCGGGTTCAAACACAACTCTCGGAGTGTGTTGTGATTTTGAATAGTAAAATTTCTGAAGAGCTTTTGAAATTGTTTCCATGTAAACATCGATGCTCGTAAGCTTCGCTCTTTCTTCTTCAGTGTAATCAATTCCCAATCCGCCGCCGACATCAAGAAACTCAAGGTCGCGACCGATGCTGAGTGCAAGGTTAGAAAGCTCTTTAATCGCTGCAACAGTCGCACGCATATCTGTCAATTGACTGCCGATATGAACTGAGAGACCAACGAGCTGAGTGTTTGTCCAGAATTCTTTTACGGCAAGGGCCTCGAGAATATCTCCTTTCAAAAGACCGAACTTGTGAGTCTTATTTCCGGTTGAAATATGTTTATGCGTTTTTGCATTGACCTGAGGATTTAAACGAAAAGCCACTCTTGCCTGGCGCTTTTCCTTTTTGGCCATTTGATTGATCAAGTCGAGTTCTTCAATCGACTCGACATTAAAAGAGTAAATTCCTTTTTTTCCGCATTTTAAGGCGAATCGAATTTCGGCCTCTGTTTTGGCCACACCCGAAAAGACAATCTTGTCCGGCGAAATGCCAGCTTTTAGGGCCTTCTTCAATTCACCGACTGAAACGACATCAGCTCCGCTTCCAAGGGCCTTCAAACGCTTTAAAACTTCCAGATTTCCGTTGGCCTTAACCGCATAGCAAACCAGCGGCTGACTGATACGGTGAGCATGTGCAGAACTCACAAATGATTTGTAGTAATGATCCAGCGTCTTTTTGCTGTAAAGATAAAATGGAGTCGGGCGCTTCTGAGCAATTTTCTCAAGAGGCATACCGTCAAACGTGAGCTTATTTTTTTTGTATTGAAGTGGTGAAGGGAGTATATTTTTCATAGAATAAATGTAAGCTTTTAATGCCTATGAATAAAGAAAAATCTAAAAAAAATTCCTCGGTTTTTAATCTCGTGAGTCCCTATCCTCCCGGAGGCGATCAGCCTAAGGCCATCGCTGAATTGCTTGACGGTTTTCGGGAAGGGAAGACGAAGCAGACCCTTCTGGGTGTCACTGGTTCAGGGAAAACATTTACTATGGCCAACGTGATTCAAGGCTTAGGGAAAAAAACTTTAGTCCTTGCTCACAATAAAACATTGGCGGCCCAGCTCTATGCTGAGTTTAAAGAATTTTTTCCTCACAACGCTGTCGAATATTTTGTTTCTTATTACGACTACTATCAACCTGAAGCCTATGTGGCCGGAACAGATACCTATATTGAAAAAGACTCGGCGGTAAACGATGAAATCGAAAAACTTCGTCACAGTGCTACCCGAAGTTTAATTGAGCGCGATGATGTGATTGTTGTGGCCTCAGTTTCGTGCATCTATGGTATCGGTTCAAAGGAAGAATACTCTTCGATGAAAGCACAGGTCGCTGTAGGTGAAACGCTTGATCGAGATGAATTTTTAAAGACGCTGGTTGCGATTCAGTATCAACGCAACGACATTGATTTTACCCGCGGCTGTTTCCGCGTTCGCGGCGATATCGTTGAAGTTTTTCCCGCTCACGAAGAAAGCAATGTCGTTCGCATTGAATTCTTTGGAGACGAAGTCGACACCATTTCTATAGTTGATCCGCTTCGTGGAAAGATTCTTGAGACACTGAAGAAAGAAACTATTTATCCCAAATCGCATTACGTCGTTTCTGAACAGAGAATGAAAGCGGCCATTTCCGCCATTAAAATTGAGTTGCGCGAGCGCATTGCTGAATTCGTCGCTCAGGATAAATTGCTTGAGCGTCAGAGAATAGAACAAAGAACTCTTTACGATATCGAAATGATGGAAGAGCTTGGCTTTTGTTCGGGGATTGAAAATTACTCTCGCCATTTAACAGGGGCAAGAGCAGGTGATCCTCCGCCGACTTTAATTGATTATTTTGATAAAGACTTTTTAATGATTATCGATGAGTCGCATATTTCTGTTTCTCAGGTTGGCGGTATGTACCGCGGTGACCGCGCAAGAAAAGAAAATCTGGTCAACTACGGTTTTAGATTACCATCGGCGCTTGATAACCGTCCTTTGAAATTCGATGAATTTGAATCGAAGCAGGATATCGTCATGTATGTCTCGGCGACGCCGGGAGAGTATGAACTGGAAAAAACCAATGGCGAATACGTTGAACAGATTATTCGTCCCACCGGTTTATTGGACCCGATTATCGAGGTTCGCGACGCCAGCACTCAGGTTGATGATCTTTTAAAAGAAGCTCGCGAAGTCATCAAAAAAGGCAGCCGTGTTCTTGTCACGACATTAACTAAAAAGCTCGCTGAAGATCTGACAAAATATTTTTCTTCTGCCGGAATTAAAGTGCGCTACCTGCACTCTGATATCGATACGCTGGAAAGAATGGAAATTATCCGCGATCTTCGACTGGGAGAGTTTGACGTTCTGGTGGGGATCAACCTTTTAAGAGAAGGTCTCGACATTCCTGAAGTGGCCTTAGTAGGTATTCTCGATGCAGATAAGGAAGGCTTCCTTCGTTCTGAAAGATCTTTGATTCAAACAATTGGACGTGCGGCGAGAAACTCTGAAGGGCGCGTTCTTTTATATGCCTATAAAGAAACGCCAAGTATGAAACGTGCCATCAGTGAAACTCATAGAAGAAGAAAACTTCAGGAAGAGTTTAATGAAGCAAATGGAATTACTCCCGCTACAATTAAAAAGAGTGTCAGTGGTGGAGTTATTGAAACACTTCGGGGCACGAAAAAAGGAAAAGGTGAAAAGAAGAAAGTTGAATCAGAGCATCTTTCTGCTGAGGCCCTTGATAAGCGAATCGAAGAATTGAAAAAACTTATGAAAGAAGCTTCCCGCGATCTGCGGTTTGAAGATGCTGCAAAGATTCGCGATGAAATAAAAACCATTACCGAGTTGCGCATTTTGGTCTGATACTTGCGGCATGGCCCTTGCTCTCTTTAGTTGGAGGACAACTCTAACGAAAGGAGAGCTGGAGTGAAATTCAAATTTAATCGCAGCAAGAAAAAGAAAAAAGAAGAGACAATGAAGAAGCCAGTGACAGATGAATCGCTGCAAATTCCAAGTGATGAAGACGGAAAAATTGTTTTCGTCTACAAAGAAAGTACTCCGATGTGGTTAATCGACGAACTGAATAAAAGATTTCGTTGCAATAAAAACCGCGGCTCAAAATGTGGACTTCTGCCCGTTTAAAAAATAAGCAAAAACTATTCTGCTCATAAAAAAGGAGATCAATTGATCTCCTTTTTCGTTTTTAATTCGTATTGCTAAACCATACTAAAACATTATTAACAATTTTTTTTATTTGTATTTTTTTAAGCTGGCCCTCTCAGGCACTTTGGTCAGAGCGTTTTTTGTTAATTTTCTACAAACAAAGGAGAGAGGGTATGATTAAGGTTCGTTCACTAGCAGTGGCCACGGCGCTCATTCTTGGGCAGCAGACTTTGGCCAATGCAGCTTCAACAAATGACAATAATAAAAAGCAAGAGCCAAAGAGTTTGAAGGCGCCTGTTAAACCGAAAGCTGCACCTGGAGTGAACGGTGGTAATGGGAACAATGGAAACAATGGTTCGAATGGATCAAATGGTTCAAATGGATCTAACGGTTCAAATGGATCGAACGGATCAAATGGTTCAAACGGATCTAACGGATCGAATGGATCAAATGGTTCAAATGGATCTAACGGATCTAACGGTTCGAATGGATCGAATGGATCAAATGGATCAAATGGATCTAACGGTTCGAATGGATCAAATGGTTCAAATGGATCTAACGGATCAAATGGATCAAACGGGTCTAATGGATCAAACGGGTCAATTGGTAATAATGGAAACAATGGCAGCAATGGAAACAATGGTTCCGTTGGTAACAACGGCAACAATGGAAACAACGGCAGCAATGGAAATAATGGTTCCGTAGGTAATAACGGAAATAACGGTAATAACGGTAACAACGGTAATAACGGTAATAACGGCAATAACGGCAATAACGGAAACAACGGCAACAACGGAAACAACGGAAACAACGGAAACAACGGTAACAACGGCAACAACGGAAACAACGGAAACAACGGCAACAACGGCAACAACGGCAACAACGGCAACAACGGAAACAACGGTAACAACGGAAACAACGGCAACAACGGAAACAACGGCAACAACGGCAACAACGGCAACAACGGCAACAACGGCAACAACGGCAACAACGGAAACAACGGAAACAACGGTAACAACGGCAACAACGGAAACAACGGTAACAACGGAAACAACGGTGACAATGGTAACAACGGTGACAACGGCGGAAACGGATGTGATCACCACTGTGAACCACCTAAGCCAGAAGAGAACAAACTCAAGGCAAGACTTGAGCCAGCTCTTTACTTAGATTTCGATTGCGGAACAAAAGTTGTTAACTTAACTCCAAATGATCTACCAAGATTTATGGAAGAAGTTTTCGATACAAGTTTCCTTGCTCCTAAAGATGAAATCGTCTTTGGCGATTACCGCTCAGGATTCCAGGTTTCAAAACATCATGACCTGACTGTTGGTATTGGGGCCGCGATCAGATGGTTCTATGAAAATCCGACAAACCTTTCTCATGAAGTTTGGGCAGCAGTTGGTATTATTCCGATCAAAGGATCAACATATCAATCTGTAAGCTATATTAAAAACCTTCAGGAAATGGATAAACTTGAAAACCGTGCTATTCCAATGGATCCAAAAACATTCACGGGATGGGCATCTGGTGACTCTGTTTCATTCACATCTAAAGGGGGAATTATCTTCTTTGGATCAGCAGGGATCGGTCCTGTGGGTGCGAGTGTCGCAAAAATCTCTCAAGGTTCATATGAGACATATGTTCAAAAAATGGATGAGAAATTTGTTCTCGTAAGACTCACAAAACTGAAACTTGAATCACTTTCAGCTCAAGTTGGTGTAAGTGTAGTTTCAATCGGCGCATCTAAATTTGACCAGGTGGCAGACGGCATGTCGTATAAAATCGACGTGACAACTGAAATGGGGAAAATGGCCTACGCTGACCTAATCCGCGGTAACGTTGCAGCGATTGAAAAACTCGTTTACGACGGCGCTGATTATGTGAAGAAATACGATTCGTTCAACTCGACACAAATCGGTCGCTTCAAAAACTCTTTCTTCGGTTTACCAATCGTGCTTAACACGCAAACTCAAGAAGGAAAAATTTACGAAGTTGATCAAGGTAACTTGTATTACGAAGGAACAAAAACAAATGCACACTATGGTGTTTATCTGAAAGACAGAAAAACGAAAGTGTTCGGCAAGCACTTCGAAAGAACTCAATCGTTCTACGGAGCTTCTTACAATATCCTTTCTCTGAAAGGAGAGTTGAAGTCGAAAGGACACTTCGGTCAATTTGTCTGGTCAGCTGAAACTGATGCATCGACAAGAAGAAGAGCTCGCAACGCTATCGAGGATCTGGTTCAATTGACAGGTCTTCGCGATGCACTTCCAGTTGTTCTTCCAACGGATGAAAGAAAACTTGGCTACACTGATATCGACTTCTCTGTGACATTCTCTGAAGCACAGACACAAAGAATGGTTGATTTAGCGGGAAGCCTAGGGCTCACAAAAATCTCAAGAGGAGCAGCTGCTAAAGCACGAGCTTACTTCAACAGAACAAACGATCCTGATGGTCTCTGTACAACAGCAAATCCTCAGGATGGAACATCTTGCTCTGAAACTGTCATCTCAGCGGCCGAACAAGGTGGACGTGAAATGGTAGAGAAGCTGGTTCAAATGAAGAAGAGCTGGACTGACGATAAGGCATTCGTTAAAGCGTATGCTGACTTCGGTAAGATCATCTCTCGAAACCAGTTCCTGTTCCAGACAGCACTTGATCTCGCAGGACAAGATGTGGGTATGAACTATGCGATCAGAGGTCGTAACATTTCGAACTACCAGGTAAACTTCGCGACAACTGACAAACCAGGTGTATTGCTGAAGAGAAAAGGTGAGTTCTCTGGACCAATGAGCACTGGTGGCGGTCACCACACTGATGGCGTAATTATTCTGCCAAGAGACCCAGCTGTCATCGCACCAATTATTGTTAAATAATGGGTAGAGATATCTGAAAAAAAGAGGGGGATGTTTTCATCCCCCTTTTTTTTATTTTTAATGTAGTGAATTTTTTTTCTTCAAACCTTGCTCTGTCACAAGCTTTGAAGTGAGTTTGGCAATTCGAACCCGACAATCAACAGAATGAACATGATCCAGGAGAACTTCCTGCAGCTCTTCTCCGAATCCCAGCTCATAAGCAAAATGATCGGCCTCAATTTGGGCCGTCAGTGTATCGATTTTATTTTCAGTATGCTGGTGAAACACATGGCCTAATTCATGGGCCAGGATAGCAATTCCATGAAACGCACTGGCCGATTTTAAAAGCTGGATTAACTCCGGAAACACCAGAATGAGATGGTGATTGCCAGTTTTGCCGATGGCACAGCTTAAATGGGCCTGGCAAGGGATCAGGTAAGTCGGATGCTTGCTAAAAAATTGCACCTGCTTCTCTGAAAGGGAATTCAAAAGAATTTCAATACAGCGCTTTGTATTTTTATCTGCTGTAATCCACTGGTGATTTTTATCAGCCAGAAAACTTTCAATAAATTCTTTTTTGTTGGTCTTGGATTCTTTTTTGGTGTTGTTTTTGAAGAAGGTAAACATACTCTTCTATTCGGCAATATGAGAGAGAACCTTAGTTTATGTTGATAAGTCCGACCATGCCACTCAGGTTATTCAATCCAGTATAGAAAATTTCAAATTTAAGTTAGAATAATTCTATGAAGTTTAGTCTGAGTTTATTTCTGCTTTTATTTATTCTGCTTCTTCCAGAAGCCAGGGCCATTGAATCCCTCAATGGTTTCCTTGTCAGTGGGTACGACGATCGTTTCCGGGTTGTTTCACCGGAAAAATACAAAAGTCCCATGGAAGTTATTATAGAAAATAAAACTCTCGTCAGGCTTATCGGCAAAGTCATGATTAATTCAAAATCGCTCGCAGGCTTTGTTTCAGTAGAGCCTGAAAAATATCAGAAAGTAATGGTGAATTTAAAGAAGGGAGATGTGCTTCACTTTATTCCGCTTTCACCATCGTTTCAGGAAGTAGAGTTGATCGTCGGAAATAAAACTTATGAAATTCCTCCAAAAAAATAAAATCAATAAAACAATAATCGTGGTTTCTGATCTTCATCTTGGAGCAGGCCTTTCCGTCAATAATAGAAGAAACTTTCTGGAAGATTTTCACTACGACAAGGAACTCATCGAGTTTATCGAATATCACTCGAGTGGACATTATCTGGATCGTGAAGTCGAACTCATTATCAATGGTGATTTTTTTGATTTGCTGGCCGTGCCTTTTGTAAAATATTTCGATGATGAATTCTGGAGCGAGAAGGCCGCACTCGACAAACTAAAAATGTGTGTAGATGCTCATGCAGGTGTGCTGGAAGCATTAAAAGATTTCTTATCGTATCCCAATAACCGCGTGGTTTACATTATCGGCAACCACGACGCTGAGTTAGTTTTTGAAAGCCTGCGTGAGTATTTGATTAATCAAATTCCGGAAAAAGACCGTCACAAATTTAGAATTCTTCTCAACGATGATACCATTTATATTCCAGAGGATGGCATAGTCTTAAAACATGGGCACGAGTACGAACTGGCCCATCAATACAGTATAAAAACCTGCATTGCCACGGATATCAATCACAACAAATATTTTATCCCTCCCTGGGGATCTTATTATGTCACACGAGTCATCAATAAATTTAAAGAGGGAAGAGATTATATCAATGCCGTTCGCCCTGTGAATAAATTCATTATCAACGGAATTATTTATGATCCTCTCTATACGGTACGTTTCATCTTCGCCAATTTTTATTATTTTTTTATGGTTCGCTTCGTAATGATTTTCAAACAGAATAAAAAATTAAGCGAAGTTTTAAACAGTGTAAAAAAAGAAATTCATCTCTTCCAAAACTACGAATCACTTACAGAAGAATATGTAACGAGTGATGAAAATATAAAAGCATTGATCGTTGGCCATACTCACGATCCTATCTTTCGCGAATATGATGATGGCTCAATCTTCATCAATACCGGAACCTGGACAAAAATGTATAACCTCGACTTTGGAAAGAACTTCAATGGAGCAAAATTAACTTTTGCCCGAGTTGACGTAAAAGAGAAAGGGGAAGAGCAAACCGGGCGTTTTGATCATCTTGAGATCAGCCTGAATGAGTGGCGCGGAAGAAGTGATTTACCTTTCAGAGAATTTAGATAAAAAAAAAGCTCCTTTCGGAGCTTTTTTTATTTTAGGCTATTCAGCTTCTGAATAACAAATTTCCATGAAGATTGATCCATGTGTTGTCATAAAAGGGATGAGGACAACATGCGTTCCCGCAGGATATTTTATCGTGTGATTTTTACCTTCGACCATTGATGGAATCGCCATGTTCGACGAGTAGCCCATAGTTTTCAAATCGCGTTTGGCATTACCCATGATCATGTTAACAATTTCACCGCCGAGATCGGCAATTTCCGGAACGTAAGAAGTATACGTTTCACCAAGCATGGCGCTCGCACACTTGTAGTATGTATCGTATGGAAATGAAATAACCAGCATAGCTTTGTACGGAACTCGTCCGCCATTTTTTTCCATGTCACCAGAGAGTCCAAGGACGGCAGAAATATCGCCGCGTGAAACAGCATCACTTTTAATCTGAGGCTTTTGAGTTTCCAGCTTTGTAAAAATCATTGTTTCAAAAACATTTTTGGCGGCATCGATAAATGGTTTAGAAAATTCGATGAAATGCGATTCGCCTGGCATATATTCCCCTTAGTCTTGCAATTAAAGTCCGAGACTCTTCATGAGATCATCAATAGAGGCCTGAGAAAGATTATTAGGTCTTTTCTCAATGGCACAGGATGCTCTCTCAATGTCTTTAAATTTTTCCGACAACCAGTTCAATCTGGTGACGAAGGCCTTTGTGTTCAGATTGCCCATGCATTTCTCGTTACCTTCGCGGAGAGATTGATTCATTTTTCTCAGCATATGAAGAGAGTCGAAGAGAATGGCCACGACAACTTCAATCAGTGGAATCTCGTGAACCTGGCTCGATTTATAACCGATCACTTTTCCTAATTCGCAGAATGTCGCGATCTCGGAAGCGCCAATTGATTTTGCGGCCCCCATGATTCGATCAATGACTTGTCCGAATTTTTCCAATTCATGATTATTTGTCGGGTCTTCTTCAAGTAGTGTCAGAGAATTTTCGAGCTGATCAAAAAGCGAATCCGCTTCAGCGCAAAAATCTTCTACAATCTCTTTCATTGAAGGATCATTTAAAATATTCATAGTGCTTTTTACTTATTGAAAATTCTGTCGATTTTTTCTTTAAGAACCTGTGCTGAAAATGGCTTCACGATGAAGTTACTGACACCCGCCTTTACAGCGATGACAACGTTCCCTTGTTCAGCTTCAGCAGTAATCATAAGGAAGGGAAGCTTTTCAAGTCCCGGAGTTGATCTGACATTTTTTAAAAGATCCAGGCCCGACATTTGAGGCATGTTCCAGTCGGAAACAATAAATTCGTAAGGTCTTCCTTCTTTTATTGCATTTTCAATCATCGGCCACGCAGTGGCCCCGTCATCAGCTTCAGCAATATTGGTAAATCCAACTTGCGAGAGCATGTTTTTAATAATTTTTCTCATAGTCGACATATCATCAACAATGAGAATTTTAATATCAGCTTTCAAGGCCATGTTCTAGACTCCTATAGTTGCCCGGTAAAAGTTAAACTTTACGCAGCTTTTTTTTCTGTAATATTTTCGTCTTTATTTTCAATTTTGTTTTCTATTTTATCGGTATTAATCAAAGTAACTAAACTGTTAAAAACTTTTTCTCCGAAATCGAATTCCAGACCCGGACTAAAGTTTTTATTTTTAATACTGATAATTATAGACTTCATAGGCATTCTGCTGCCATTAATTTTTCCTGAAGAATACTCGAACAAATGAGCGATACTTCCCACAATCAGGGAAAGGAGCTCAATTGATTCACCATATTTCATTGACGGGTATCCGCCACCCGAGACTCTTTCATGATGATCGAGAATGATTTTTTTTGCTCGCTCAGAAATCTGAAGACCGCTTTTCTTTAAAAGATGGTTGCCTAATATAGTATGCTTCTCGAAAAGTTTTTTATCTTTATCAAACAAATTTAAGGCAGGTGTTCGCACCATTGATAAAGGAAGCTGGGTATAACCAATATGGGAAAGATAAGCTCCGCAGATAACATCTGCGAGGGCCGCTTCTTCGACAATATCCATTGCTTTGGTGAATAGATAAGAAGTCGCAACTATTCTATTGAGAAAGTTGTCTTTATGCATATGTTTTTTGGTCAGCTCAAGGGCCAGCGAAACGGTATGTGAATTGGTCACGCTGAACGTGAGTATTTCAACTCTAGCGTGCTCTATGATCCGGTTAAAATCATCTTTCTCACAGGCCAGTTCAAATTCTGTTTGAAAATGAAAACCACCGGTTTTGGCATCATACATTTCTTTAAGCTTGATATTCATTAATCTTTCTTTTTCAAGCTCATGCAACTCTCGAGTGGCGAGAGAGGGGATTTCAGATTCATGAAATTCCTGCGCAGTTAAAAATGTTCTTCGCTGTTTTTTTAAGACAGCAATTTTTCCGCCTCGTTCAAGCAGGAAATCCATGAACGTTTCAAGTTCTTTAGTGAGCGGTCTGTTTCCGTTCAGGAACATGCTGAACTTTTTATGAACCGGATTATAAATGTAGAGTTGAAACGGAAACGTTCTTCTGTCTTTCAGATGATCACGATCTATAATGAAAAAATCATATTCAGTTTTCATTTTTAGCCCGCCTTTTTCCCTTTAAAGAGTCCAGAGAAAACGCTTAAAATATTCTTCTTATCTGCCGGTCCTTCATCTTCTGTTCTTTCTTCTTCGCGGGAAGGAGCGTTTGTTTTTCTCTGAATAGTGTCGAGAAGGAGAGATCTGGCCATTTCAAGGGTGACTTCAATGCCACGGACCTGCTTTGGATTTATTCCCTCAGGGAAATAAACAACGGCTATACCCATGCGGTCAACGCCATCAAAATAAGGATAAATAAATTCAACTTTCTTCTGAGTGAGTTCATTTGAGGCCCAGGCAGGAAGTTCAACATCTTCCCAGTTCATTTCGCGACAAACCCATGTGGCCATTGTCTTAGTCTGAACATCGGCCCAGATCGTCTCGTCTTTTTTGTGTTCAGTCCACCACATCCTGATGTCATCCGATTGAGACATTTTCAGAATGGAATCGAAAGTTTCCGTATGTTTTTTATCAGAAGGCCTGTAGCTGTAGAAAACAGGGTAGGCGCGATACGTTTTCTGCAATTCTTCGGAAATTGTTTTATAAAACTCTTCCGGTTTGAGTTCCTTTTGGTAAATCATATTGAGAATTTCGATCGCAAAGTCAAACCCGGCAGGTTCAAGCTCAACGACTTTAAAACTACCGTCTTCACCATCGTCACGATTCTTACCTGCGATTCCTGCTGGTCCAGATCCATCACCAGCAAGATCATCTCCGCGTGCAATAGCATCAAACTCTTCTTTCATTTTTCGATAATCAATTGTCTGTTCGCCAAGATCAATGGTTTCTTTCTTTTGAGATCCGTCCGGAGCTCGTTTAGCTTGTTTTTGCAGACCCAAATCGAGATTGTTCTTTTTCTCGTCGAGATCCCAATCATGATCTTTCTTCTTGGCATCTCCACCGCGATAGAATGTATCAATCTTATCTGATTTCCCTGCGCCTGATTTTTCTTTTTTCTGTTCAGGTTCAAGATCAGTTGAATCCATTTTTCTAAAGTTCATCTGATCTTCTTCATTTCTTGCTGATTTGCGATCAGAATCCCTTTCACCGTCAATAAGTTTTAATTTTGCCTGAGAAGAGGTATCCTTCTCTGCCTCATCATCGTCCTGAAGCTTTTCTTTCTTTCGGTCGATTGACGAACCTGGAGAAAGATCGAGATCGAGTGATTTCTCTTCTTCTGCAGCTTCTTCTTCGTTTTGGTCTGCTTTTTTCTTTTTAGCTTCTGCTGGTCCGGAATCCTCATTGAGTTTGAGGTTTTTAGCCTCATCTAAAGGTCCCGTTTCTTCCTCGTCTTTAGTGCGTTTCCGCTCCTGAATATCGTGCGTTTTTATATTCTTTGAGCCATCTTTGCTCATGTCACTTTTCATCAATGTTTCGATGTGATCAGTCTGACCTTCTTCTGTTTCAAGATTGCCGCCGATTTTTTCACCGTATCCATCGCGCTCATTCTCTTCGAGTTCTTCTTCTTCCTGCATTCGACGTTTGCGTTCATCCTCTGCCGGAGAGAGATCGAGATCCAGAGATTTTTCTTTTGTATAGAGATCAGAGTTGTCATACTCATCGCGTTCCTGAGTTTCTTCAGGCTCTTCAAGTTCAGTATTCAAATTGCTGATCTTACCTTTATAGTGGCCGCCCAGATCTTCGACTTCCTGGGCCTTCTGTCGTTTTTTTGCTTCTTCAAAGAGAGCATCCAGTTCCCTCAGTTCCTGGCGCTTTCGTTCCTCTTCTTCTGCATCTGAAAGGAGAGGACGAGAAGGCTCAACTTCCTCTTCTTCGGTCACAGCTTCTTCATGAGACTTCTTCAGGCGATAATCAGCTTCTTCCTGTTCAAATCTTTTTTTCTTTTCTGGCTCGGCAGGTGCGAGATCCAGATCCATAGAATTTGATTTTGTTTTTTGGTAGTCAGGTTCTTCTTCGGCCTGGTCAAGTTTTCTACGCGTTTTTATTTCATCCGTTTCGATGACATCAAGATCATTTGATTTCTTCGTTCCGCGATAATACATATCGATCTCTGCCGATTCATCGGTTTCTACTTTTGCAGTATCTGATTCTTGCTCAGCAGAGAGTTGATCATCTTTTTTTCTTTTTGATTTCCAGTGTGTGTCAATGGTTTCTTCCTGAGGAGTTGTTTTTCCTTTCAGGTTGTCCATATAATTTACTGATTCGTCTGAATCGCTGTCTCCATTCTTTTTGAATTTCGCACGCTCTTCGGCCAGGTAATTCACTGATGATTCTTCAGTCTGAAGTTTATCAGTATTCATTTCACCTTTCGCCTGTGCTTCCTTTGCAGCGGCATCAATGGATTTAACGGCAAGTTCTTTTTCTTCTGATCCACCAGAGGATTTAATTGATCGGAGGAGAAGCTTTACTTTGTACAAAAGTGTTTTCGGGGGAGAGTTTTCCAGAATAGATTCCGTCAGACCGATCTTTGTGAATTTGATCAGAGTCTTGGCCGGAATTTCTTTCGGGGTAAGAAGAATAACTTTCGAATGTGTCTTTGCTATGAGGAAACGGTTTTCCTGAAGAAACGTGGCACATTTTTTTGCGTTGGAAAAGGCGATAAGACACTGGCCGGAAGAACCAATAAATTGCATCAGTTCTTTCAGATCATCGATGATTGAAATTTCGATATTCTCATCCGTCGCAATACCGTCCAGCACTTCCCTTAATTTTTGAAGCGGCTCAGACATTGGTGGAATGATGAGAAGTTGCTTTTTGTTTTCCATAGCTCTCTTGGTATTTCTCAAAGTCTTTTCGTCTTTTTTGCTTATAGGGATAAGTTCTTTTTTTATTGTTAGCGAGGCAAATGAATGAGCTTTTCCGAGAGGGAGAGTCGGGTATAAAAAACAATTTTTTGCTAAACTTTTCTAAAGCTCAGAAAAAAAGTTCCGAACATGGATATATAAAGGCCGAGTCATGGTGACGAAGCTTAAAGAAGCCAAATTTCGGTTGGACAGTATGTCCGTTGGATCCTCAAGAGAAGATTCAAGACCAAGGAGGGATGCAGGAATCTACAGGGAGGATTTATGGGTTTACGTATCAACACGAACGTTACTTCACTTGCTGCTCAACGCACACTTGGAGCTAACAACACAGAACAGGCATCTACATTAGGTAAGTTGTCTTCAGGTTCAAGAATCGTTAAGGCAGCAGACGATGCGGCCGGACTAGCGATCTCTGAAAAATTAAAAGCACAAATCAGAGGTGTCAATCAAGCGGAAAGAAACGCGAATGATGGTATCTCGATGATTCAAACTGCAGAAGGTGGTTTGAATGAAACATCAAACATTCTCGTTCGTCTTCGCG